>Ga0207696_1000002_pt1 | contig 1098043 bp, 987 predicted proteins | sample KBSS54metaG_FD_184403 | JGI IMG/M metagenome (GOLD analysis project Ga0207696, IMG submission 184403) | Switchgrass rhizosphere microbial communities from Kellogg Biological Station, Michigan, USA - KBS S5-4 metaG (SPAdes) (version 2) | ecosystem: Host-associated > Plants > Roots >... | reverse complement strand
AGGCCTCTTTGACCATGGGAGGCGACAGGCGCGTGTTGCCGGTATCGACGGCAATCCCTACTGCGGCGCACCAGTCTTCGGAGCGGTTGTCGACAATGTCGTGTACTTCAAAGGCTACGGCCAGGCTATCGGTATCGCCGGCGGCGAGGATGGTGGCCTTGTCGACATGGATGATCAGTGGATGGCCTTGCGGGTCATCGATGTGATCCTGGGTCACCCGTGGCGAATACACAAACCAGCCACCCCAGGTCAATTTGCAGCGGTCACCCACGGCCATGTTGGGGTAGGGCAACAGGCTGCTGCTGCCGGGTTTGGCCTGGATGATGATGTCGAGGCCGGTTTCGGCGGTTTCCTTGTCCACGCCATCGTTGATGATCCGCGGATCGATGTACATGTACAGCTCGGAATGCCCCGGGGCACTGCCGTTTTCATCCTTGCCGCCGGGCCGGTCGAGTTTGACGAAGATATTCACCGGAGGCAGCGAAGTTTCCGGAGTCTGTTCGAATACCTTGACCCGATATTGCAGCGTATAGGCCCCGGTCACGAACTTCTGGGGCGGGACATACAGGGTGACACGCTCGCCGACATCCTCTGGCTTGACGAGGGTGGTCTGGTCGACCTGAACACCGTCGAGCAGCAGCTCGATGTGGTCACCTAAACCCATACGGTCCCAGGGTGGACAATAGACTTTCAGCCCCTTGTCGGGCGCCAGCAACTGCGCGGCGGCAATATTGATCCCCCACACCCCTCCCTCCAGGGCCGGCTGCGTACGGTCGGGTATTTCCAGTTGCCGCAGAGACTTTGGGGCCGGGAGGCGAGGGGGCTGAATAAGCATGCTGAAGACTCCAGAGTCGTGGGGGGCAAAGAAGACGCTGGAAGTTATTTAGGGGCAGGTGGCGAGCGTTGGCTACTGTCAGAAATTACAGGTAGGGAGGTATTTGCGATGAACGGTCGTGAGCCCTGGCCACTGGCTCGCCGCCTATCAATGTGGGAGCGGGCTTGCTCGCGAACAGGCCGGCACATTCAACATCACAGGTGTCTGAACCGACGCTTTCGCGAGCAAGCCCGCTCCCACAGGGGATGGGTGTTTCAGATGAAGACAATTTCGTAGGGCAGGCGCATCCGTTCCAGGATCACCGGCGGCAGCATCGGCGCGATGCCGATCGCCGGTTCGCCCTTGAGCTGGCTGGCATAGGCGTGGGTGGCGTGGCTTTTGCGCGCCACGGTCCAGGTGTCGAGGCGCAGTTTGCGTGCACGATCCCAGGGGATCAGGCTCTGCTCGCGCTCCGGCCAGTGCCAGGCCCAGACCGCCACGTCGTGATAGGTGGCTCCGGCTTGCGCTGCCGCTTTGGCACTGGCACGTCCGACCGCTTCGTGGTCGTCGTTGCCGTCGTTGCGCCAGGTGCTGAACACCACGTCGCCGGGGCGCAGATAACGTGAGATGAAGCTGCTGATTTCGGTCTCGCGTTCGAGCAGCGCGTTGTCGGTGAACCCGCCGCGCACCCATTTCAGACTGTGCATCGGCAGGCCGAGCCGACGCAGGGCTTCGACGCTCTCTTGCGGACGGAACACGCTCAGGCGTTTTTCCGACCACTGTCGCGAGCCGGGATGGCTGGCGCTGCCATCAGTGATCGACAGCAGTTGCAGCGGATGACCGAGGCTGGAGAGCAATTGCAGGAGCCCGCCACAGGTCACCACTTCATCACCCGGATGCGGGGCGACGACGACGGCGCGAGCACCGGGGGGAACGAGGCTATGGGTGTTGATGACGGGGATGTTGTCCAGCTGCGGGGAACTGTTCCAGATCTGTACCGGCGGCGGGTTTTCGTTGAGGAATAACGGTTTCATGGGTGCTACGTCCTTGTCGAGTCAGGCCCTCAATCGAATCTGCACCGTAGAAAGGCAGGTGCGCTCGACCCGTGAAGGCGAATGGATTGCTGTGCGACGCTCCGAACCCTGGATTGCCGCGCAGCAGAGTATTGCTCATGAAAACCGGTTCGTCGCGTCACAGATCAATCTGATCCGCTTTTTTTATGTCTAACTGTACCAATTTTCGCAGGTAGTCCCCGAATCCGCCCCGGGCACGGCTGTCCAGACGGGCGCTGGTATGCACTTGCGGGCGATGGCTCCAGGCGATGTCGGCACCGAGCAATTCCAGTTGCCGCACCAGTTGCACGTCCTCATCACAGGTCAAGGGGGCGAACCCCCCGGCCCAACGATAAGCATCGGCACTGACCCCGAGATTGGCGCCGTGGATATGGCGATGCCCGTCCCGCGCCTGATAGTGACTGTGATAGCGGATTTGCGCGCTTTCGTCGAATGTCGGATCCCAATGTTCGACGGTTACCGTGCCGCACACCGCGTCCGCCCCCAGCCCCAACTGTGCCACCAGCCAGTCCTCGGCCACACGGCTGTCGGCGTCGGTGCAGGAGATCCAGCGCGCGCCACGCTCCAGCAACACCTGCGCGCCAACGGCTCGTGCTTGGCCAACGTTACGCGCGTCGATGTGCAGACTCAGTACGGGAAAGCCGCTGACGATCTGCGCCGAGCGATCGGTGCAGCTGTCGAGCACCACCAGCACTTCAACCGGCTCGCCGGCCAGCAGCCCGTGTTTACTGGCGCGCACGGCGGCCGTCAGGCACTGCTCCAGCAGGTCTTGCTCGTTGTGCGCGGGAATCAGAATGCCGATCATCGCAGGCCCTCCAATGCGGCCACCGAGCGCGGCTCACGGCTCCAGACTTCAAGGATAAAGTCGGACTCCTGATGCAGCGCCAGACGCGGTAGCGGTAATTGCTCGTGAATCAGGTCATGTACCTGCCGCGCGTTGAGCGGGCAGCCATCGATGGGCGGGCGCCAGTGGCAGGCCAGCAACTGGCCGTCAGCCGTCAGGGATTCACTGATGCGGCGGATCACTTCTGTCAGATCCTGGGCATCGAGGTAGTAGCCGATTTCGCTAAATACAATCAGGTCGAATTTTTCCTCCGGCCAGTCACCGGGCAGGCGACTTTGGCGCACCTCGGCATGGTCAAACAGGCTCAATCGGGTACGCGCCAGATTCACCGCGGCACTGGCGGTGTCGCAACACAGCAGGCGGTCGCAGCGCTCGGCGAGTTCGGCGCTGAGTTCGCCATTAGCGCAGCCGGGCTCGAAGATCGCCCGATAATGCGCGCGGGGCAGGGCGGCGAGGGTGATAGCGCGTTTGCGCTGTTCGTACCAGCGCTCGCGGAAGGCCCAGGGATCATCGTTAGCGCTGAACAATCCGTCGAAGTAACGATCATCGACGCTCATAGGAACACCACTTCGAACGGTTGCAGCAGACGATCCAGCACGTACGGCGCCAATACCGGTTGCAGCCCGGCTTGCGGGTCGCCTTCCAGTTGGCTGGCGAACGCATGCACCGCATGGCGTTTGCGCGCCACTTGCTCGGCGGACAACAGAATCTTGCGTGCGCGCTGCCATGGCACCGAGGCGTCTTCGGGGGAGGCCCAATGCCAGGTCCATACCGGCAATTCGTGGCAGGTGGCGCCAACCCGCCGCGCGGCTTCGATACTGGCGCGCCCGGCGGCTTCGTGATCGCAGTGGCCGTCCTCGCACCAAGTGCTGAACACCACGTCGCCGGGGCGCAGGTGGCGTTCGATGAACGCGACCAGCGACGGCTCATCTGCGGCGACCTGGCTATCGCTGAAACCGCCGCGCAGCCATTTCATCCGGTGCAATGGCACGCCGAGGCGGCGCAGGGCTTCAGCCGATTCCTGCGGCCGCACCACGCTCAGGCGTTCGACTGGCCAGCGCTCGGAACCGGGATGACTGGCGCTGCCATCGGTGACCGAAATCAGTTGCAACTGACGCCCGGCGGCGGCCAGCAACTGCAACATTCCGCCGCAGCCGAGCACTTCGTCGTCCGGGTGCGGGGCGACGATCACCGCCCGCGCGCCCGGTGGCACCAGACTGAGGACATCGACGCTGTCCAGCGCCGCCAGGTGCCGGGAATGTTGCCATTGCAGCAACGAAGTCCCTTGGTGGCCGATGATCGGATCGGGCTTATTAGCGGCGTTCATAGCGTCCAGGCCTCCTCGGGGTGTTCAGCCAGCGTTTGGCCAAGGGCCGCCAGATCACGCTCGGCATGACTCTGGCGCAGGAACACCGGCAGATCGGCGCTCAACCGGGCGAAGTGCCGATCCTTGCAGAACGGAGCGGCACCCAGCGCCCGACCGGTCTCGCGCATCACTTGCTCAGCCGATTGCTCGACCACGGCGCGGGCACGTCGGGCTAACAGTTCGGCATTGGCTTCGGGATGCGTATCGATGTGCAACGCACTGAAACGCAGCACATTGGCGGCTGCGTACAGCGCCGCATCGACCCTGCCGAGGTGGGCGAGGGCGTGCGGCTCCTGACGTTGCGCGCAGTGTTTACGCAGCGCCTCGGCGATTTCCCTTGCCGCGCCGTACCAGCACGCGGCAATGCCGATCCCGCCTTGCCAGAAACCCGGACGATTCAGGTAGTCGCCGGGTTCGCCGATGGCCTGGGCTTCAGCGCCGTCGAACAACACTTCGACGCTGCCGGTGGCGCCCATGCCGACCGCTTGCCAGCCCTGATCGGTGATGGTCACGCCCGGTTGATCAAGCGCCACTGCGACCAGTTGCTGACGGTCTTCGGCGTCCCACGCGGTGAGCAGCGCATGGCTGAGCACCGCCGCCCCGGAACACCAGGCCTTGCGCCCGTCGAGGCGCACCATGTGCCCGGCCGGTCGCACCTGCACCCGAGCCTGCGGTGGTTCAGCCGCCCACATGCCCCAAGTGCTGCCCGGTGTAGGCGAACCACCGAGCTGTTCGATGATCGCCAATGCGTCGGTGTGGCCTTCGTAGAGTTTGCACAAGCCCAGATCATGCCCGCCGACTTCCGCCAGACGTTGAAAGCGCTCCAGCGTGCAGCCGCTGCCCGGTAACGGCAACTGATCCAGACCGGCCTCGACCAGCGCCCGCAGGCAATGGCCGAGTGCGGCGGTGTCGCGATAGTCGGGCGGGCGGCGCGCCAGATAACTGTGCAGGTCCATATCAGTCTTCTTCTTCGCGTTGCAGTTCGAACAGCAGCAGCGAACGCCCGGTGACCGAATACTCATGGCCGAACTCGAAGCGTTCCTGACCGCGAATCGATGGCTGATTGGTGTCGATCATGCAGGTCCAGAAACTGCCTTCCGGCACTTCCGGCAGGCTGAAGTTGACGATGTCATGGTGGGCGTTGACCACCAGCAGCAGCGTCGCATCGGCACCTTTGCGGCGGATCCCGGTTTCCTGCGCGCGACCGTCGAGCAGCATGCCCAGGCAACGGTTGTGCGCGTCATGCCAGTGCTCGGTGGTCATCTCGGTGCCGTCCGGCGCCAGCCAGGTGACGTCCTTGACGCCGATGTCCTCGTTGTACTCGCCGACCAGGAAGCGCCCGCGACGCAGGATCGGATAAGCCATACGCAACTTGATCAGGCGTTTGACGAATTTGAGCAGCGCCTTGCCGTCCTCGCTCAGGTCCCAGTTGACCCAGCCGATCTCGCTGTCCTGGCAATAGGCGTTGTTGTTGCCGTCCTGCGTGCGGGCGAATTCGTCACCGGCAACGATCATCGGTGTGCCCTGCGACAGCAGCAGCGTGGCGAAGAAGTTGCGCATCTGTCGGTGGCGCAGCGCATTGACCTCCGGGTCGTCGGTCGGGCCTTCGACGCCGTGGTTCCACGACAGGTTGTTGTTGCTGCCGTCCTGGTTGTTCTCGTCGTTGGCTTCGTTGTGCTTGTCGTTGTACGACACCAGATCGTTGAGGGTGAAACCGTCGTGGGCGGTGATGAAGTTCACCGACGAGTACGGCCGCCGTCCGCGCTGGTTGAACATCTCGCCGGACGCGGTCATGCGGCTGGCGAAGTCGGCAACCTGGCCGTCGTCGCCTTTCCAGAACGCGCGCACGGTGTCGCGGAATTTGTCGTTCCACTCGACCCAGCCCGGCGGAAAGTGGCCGACCTGATAGCCACCGGGGCCGCAGTCCCAAGGCTCGGCGATCATTTTCACCTGGCGCAGCACCGGGTCCTGACGGCAGGCGACGAGGAAGCTGTGACGCTCGTCGAAACCGTCGTGATAGCGCCCGAGAATCGTCGCCAGATCGAAGCGGAAACCGTCGACGTGCATCTCGCTGGCCCAATAACGCAGCGAGTCGGTGACCATCTGCAGCACGCACGGGTGACTGAGGTCGAGGGTGTTGCCGGTGCCGGAATCGTTGATGTAATAGCGCTTGTCGTCGGGCATCAGGCGGTAGTAGGAGGCGTTGTCGATGCCGCGCATCGACAGGGTCGGACCTTGTTCGTTGCCCTCGGCGGTGTGGTTGTAGACCACGTCGAGAATCACTTCCAGATTGGCCTCGTGCAGGTGCGCGACCATCTCCTTGAACTCGGCGATCTTGCCGCTGGCCAGGTAACGCGGGTCCGGGGCGAAGAAGGCGATGCTGTTGTAGCCCCAGTAGTTGGTCATGCCCTTGTGCAGCAAATGCTGGTCGTTGACGAAGGCATGGATCGGCAGCAGTTCCACACTCGACACGCCGAGTTTGCGGATGTGTTCGAGCACGTCGTCGACCATCAACCCGGCAAAGGTACCGCGCACGTTCTCCGGCACCGAAGGGTGACGCATGCTGATGCCGCGTACGTGGGTTTCATAAATGATGGTTTTGTCCCACGGCACGCTGACCCGATGGTCGTTGCCCCAGGTGTGCGCCGGGTCGATGACCTTGCACTTGGGCACAAACGGCGCGCTGTCGCGTTCATCGAAACTGAGGTCGGCGTCGGGGTGGCCGATGGTGTAGCCGAACAGCGCCTCGGACCATTTCAACTCGCCGACCAGTTGTTTGGCGTACGGGTCGATCAACAGTTTGTTGTGGTTGAAGCGATGGCCGTTCGCCGGGTCATACGGGCCATACACGCGGTAGCCGTAGATCAGCCCGGGATGGGCATCGGGCAGATAGCCGTGGTAGATCTCGTCGGTGTATTCCGGCAGTTCGATGCGCTCGAGTTCGACTTCGCCGGCATCGTCGAAAATGCACAGTTCAACCTTGGTGGCATTGGCGGAAAACAGTGCAAAGTTAACCCCCAGACCATCCCAGGTGGCGCCGAGCGGGAAGGGCAGACCTTCACGGATTCTGGACGGCTCAGCGTGCGCTGCGGGCTCGGCTTTTTTTGGACTGGACATGATTGCTCCTGCAAAACGGGTTGGTTCGGATAACGGATCAACTGTGGGCACAGAATCTGTGGTGAGGGGATTTATCCCCGATGGGTCGCGCAGCGGCCCTGCGACTGCTTCGCAGCCGATCGGGGATAAATCCCCTCACCACAGACATCTGTCCCTGACAGGGGGTGTTTGAGGTTTCTTGAGGACGAGTTGTCCCTGTGTGGCGAGCGAACCCGCCACACGGTCATTCAGTTCAATAATCCGGGTGTGTCAGTTGGCCGGGGGCTTGCGTGGGGCGCGCGGCTTTTTCTCGGCGGCTTTTTCGCCCGGTGGAATCACTTTGGCGGCGCTGGAAGGCTTGGCCTTGGCGTCCGCTGGCGCCTTGGGCTTGGCCGCCGGGGTCTTGCCTTCGCTCGCTTTGCCGGTCGCAGTCTTGCCGGCAGTTTTGCTGCCCGCAGCCTTTGGCGACTTCTTCGGCGCGAGGGCCTCGGCTTCGGCCAGTTTGCGCGCCATTTCCCAATGACGCGCTTCATGACCTTCAGGTTTGCCCTCCGATTCCCAGATCTGATAGGCAAACTCGCGGATGCGTTTATCGTCGGTACTCATCGCAATGCTCCTGAACTGAACTCGTCGTTACGTAAAGAGTTGGATAAACAGATTGACCGGGAAATCCCCCAGCGCGGCGCTGACGTTCAGCTCCCTGTTTTTTGTGACTGCGCTGCTGTGAAAAAGTCCCTTCAGGTTTGTGTCAGAGGCGGCGAACGGTAAAACCACCCGTGTATCGCCCCAGCGCAGCGCATCCACCTGTGGCACGGCACTGTTTTCCAGCAACGTCGCGCAGCGGATCGGCACGATCACGATGGCGTAGCGGCCCTCGTGCTCACGGGCGAATGCGAGCACGTTGTGCGCCTGCTCGCCCAGCACCTCCAAGGCCTGATACGTGCCCCGGCGAAACAGCTCGGCGTGTTCGGCGCGCAGGTTCAACACCTCGGCGATCAACGCTTGCTTGATGCGCCCGTCACGCCAGTTCGCCAGCAGTTCCTGGAGCGGCGCTTGTCCGTCCAGAGCCTGCGCGCGCGCGGCGTAATCCACCGGCCGACGGTTGTCCGGATCGACCAGGCTGAAGTCCCAGAACTCGTTGCCCTGATACAGATCCGGTACCCCCGGCACGGTCATGCGCAGCAAGGTTTGCGCCAGACTGTTGAGGGCGCCGGCCGCAGCAATGCTGTTGACGGTCTTGCTCAGCGCGGCGCGCAGCAGCTCGCCTTCTGCACCGGTGAGCAGGCGTTGGGTGAACGTCTGCGCAGCGTTTTCGTAGGCTTCGTTGGGCGCGCTCCAGCTGCTTTGCAACTTGGCTTCGCGCAGGGCTTTCTGTTGCCATTGCCAGATGCGTTCGGCGTAGTCGCTGAAACCTGCCTGATCGTCATCACGCAATTGCAGCGGCCAACTGCCGAGCAACGCCTGATACAGGATCAGCTCATCGCCGGACGACGGCACTTGATCATCGTCGCGCAACGGACGGGCGAGGGCGCGCCACAACTCGACTTGTTCGGCATACCAGTGGCTGCGTTCGCTGAGCACCGCCAGTCGTGCGCGGGTGTCTTCGCCGCGTTTGTGGTCGTGGGTGGCGGTGGCCAGCAAGTTGTCGGGGAACGCGTCCAGGCGTTGCTGATTGACCGCATGGAAGTCGCTGACCGGCGCGCTGAACTGCTCGGTGTTATAGCCGACGTCGTTGCGCGACAGCAGCACCGCCGAACGATACAGCGCGGTGTCTTCCACAGCCTTGGCCGCTGCCGGCGAAGTCAGCTGCTGGAAACGCACGCAGGCGTGCTTGAGGATCTTGCGCGAGCGCCCGCGCGACTTGTGTCGCCATGGCGTGCCACCGAGCCAGGCCGCCACGCAGTCAAGCACCGGCCAGTCGCCTTCGCCCAGCGTCTGCCGCGCGCCGTCCATGGCCTGCTGGAAGAACTGTTCATCCTGAGCCGCGCGACCCAGCGCATTGATGTAAGTGCGATACACCGGGAAATGCACGATCAGCGCCTGCAATACCCGGCGGATCGCGCCGAGGGTCAGGTCACGGGTCATCAGGTCGTCGCGGGCCACTTGCAGCAGCGCCTGGGCGACGCTTTCGAAGTCACTGGCCAGCGAGCCGTTGAGGATCTGCTGGCGTGCCAGTTGCGCTTCTTCGATGAACGCCGCCGGACGCTCGGTGCGTCGCTGCCAGAGGTCGCCGAGTACATGTTCGCCATCGGGGTCGTGTTGCAGCAACGACAGCTGATTCATGAACTCGTAACCGGTGCTGCCATCCACCGCCCAATCGGTACGCAGGGTTTCGCCGGCACCGAGAATCTTCTCGACGTAGATCGGCAAGTGCCGATCCGGCGCAAGCAAGTCGAGGCGCCGCCGCAGATTGCGGCAATAGCCACGCGGATCGGCGAGGCCATCGATGTGGTCGATGCGCAAACCGTCGACCAGGCCTTCGGCGATCAACTGAAAGATCTTGCCGTGGGTCGCTTCGAACACGGCCGGACGCTCGACGCGCAGACCGCCGAGTTCGTTGATGTCGAAAAAGCGCCGCCAGTTGATGTCGTCCGCGGCGGTGCGCCAACTGGCAAGACGGTAGCTCTGGCGTTCGAGCAACTGGTGCAGCTTGTCGAAGCCTTCTGCAGTCGTGGAGTCGTAATGCGCGAGACTTTCCTCGATCGCGGCGAGAATTTGCGGATCGCTTGCCAGCTCTTTCAGTTCAGCCTTGAGCGGCATCGCCAGCGCATGGGCGTCAGTCTGGTAGCTGAGGGTGCTGAAACGATCGGCCAGGGATTTCAGCGCTTCGAGCGGTTTGAGCAACTCGCCGTAGTCATTCGGGCAGATCGGGAAGTGGTGCTCGTAATGCTCGACGTGGAAGCGACCTTGCTGCGCATCAAAGCGCAGTTTCAGCGTGCCTTCTTGCAGCGCGACGCCGTAATCGCTGCCGAGAAACGGCAGCAACAATTGGCCTTCCATCAACGGGTCGGGTGAGTGCCACTGGATGTCGAAGAACTCGCCGTAAGGGCTCAGTCGGCCCCATTCCAGCAGATCGAGCCACCACGGGTTGTCACCGCCGCCGACCGCCATGTGATTGGAGACGATGTCGAGGATCAGGCCCATGTTGTGTTCGCGCAGGGTGCTGACCAGACGCCGCAGCGCCGGTTCGCCGCCGAGTTCCGGATTGACCTGGGTCGGGTCGACCACGTCGTAGCCGTGCATCGAACCGGCGCGGGCCGCGAGCAGCGGTGAGGCATAGATGTGGCTGATGCCGAGGCGGGCAAAGTACGGCACCAGCGGAACCGCCTGTTCCAGAGTGAAACCCTTGTGAAATTGCAGGCGCAGGGTGGCGCGCAGGGGTTGGATGAGGGTCTGGTTCATTGGTCACGCTCGGCAGCTTGCAGGCGGGCGCAGGCCAGCAGTTCGAGGCGGCGCGCGGCATCGGCGCCATCGAGCAAGGCTTCGCTGTTGCCGGGCAGGCGTCGCGACCAGTTCGGGTGGCTGTCGATGGTGCCCGGCAGGTTGGCCTGCTCGTCGATGCCCAGCGCATCTTCCAGCGGCAGCAACACCAGCGGTGCACGGGTGTGGCCGAGGAAACGCACGCTGGCATCGACCACTTGATCGGCTTCGTGGGACTCTTCGCGAAAATTTTGCGGGTCCTGACTCAAGGCCCCGCGCAGGCCTTCGCGCTCGCGCTGGCGATGGCGGCGCCATTCGATTTCACCGTTGGCGTCGACAAATTCCAGACGCGCGTTCCAGTCGATATCGCGGCCATGCCACCAACCGTTGAGCGTCGGCAGGTCGTGGGTGCTGGTGGTCGCCAGCGCGTTGTCCGGCCAGTCGAGGATCGGTTTGAAATACGTGTTGTCCTGTTCGAACAGCAGCACGCGCATGCCAAGAATCGCCCGCGCACTGAGTTTTTCGCGCAGACCGTCGGGCACGGTGCCGAGGTCTTCGCCGAGGACGATCGCCTGATGCCGATGGGACTCAAGGGTCAACAGGCGCAGCAGATCGTCAAACGGGTAATACAGATAAGCGCCATCGGCCGGGGCCGCGCCGTTGGGGATCACCCACAGGCGTTGCAGGCCCATCACATGGTCGATGCGCAGCCCGCCAGCGTGGGCGAAGTTGGCGCGCAGCATGTCGATGAACGCACGAAAGCCGTTGCGGATCAGACCTTCGGGGGAAAACGCGGAAATCCCCCAGCCTTGACCGGAGCGATTGAGAATGTCTGGCGGCGCACCCACGGTGAGCGAGGCGAGCAGTTCGTCCTGAAAGCTCCAGGCCTGGCTGCCGGCGCCGTCGGCACCGACCGCAAGGTCAGCGATCAGGCCGATGCCCATGCCGGCGCTGCGCGCAGCCGTTTGCGCGCGCTCCAGGCAGCGGTGGATCAACCACTGGCAAAAGGCGAAGTAACTGATGCGTTCGGCGTATTCCTCGGCAAAGGCTTCGAGGGCGGCGCCGCGCGGTTCATGCCAGTGTGCCGGCCATTCGCGCCAGTCGAGGCTTTCGCCACGGGCGGCGCGCATTTCCTGAATGGCTTCGAAACGGCAGTGGTTTTCCAGGGCTTCGCCACCGGCATGGCGGAAACTGGCGAAGTCCGGATACAACGGGTGCTCGCCCGCGACGAAGCCGTCGTACAAGGCTTGCAGCAATTTCTGTTTGGCGTCGGCGGCCGCCGGCCAGTCGATCAGCTTCAAGTCCTCCAGTTGCCGAAATTGCTCGGCCAGACCGCTGGCGTCGATCGCATCACGCAGGGCGCGTTCGCCAAGGATGGCGCCCGGTGCGGCATACAAGGCGTTGAGAAACAGGCGGCTGGACGGCGAATACGGGCTGTAGCGCCCGGTGTCGGCGCTGAACATCGCATGCAGCGGACTGATTGCCAGCGCATCGGCACCGCGCTCGCCAGCCACCCGCACCAGTTCTTCCAGCGCCTGAGTGTCACCAAAACCGCCATCGCCGGGGCGGCGCAGACTGTACAGTTGCGCGCTTAATCCCCAGACGCGAGGGATCGGGTTGTCTACCGCATCGCCGACGCTGAAGCAGCGTTCGGGGGCCACGGCCAGGGTGAAATATTGATCGGCGATGTGCACCTGTTGATAGCCGACCGGGATCAACCCTGGCAGCCTGGCTTCGGTATCGAGCTTGAGGTTAAGACGTGAACCGTCTTCAAGGTGGATTTCGCAAGGCGTTTCAGGCTCGAAATAGCGGGCCAGATCAACGCTGACCCCGACATCTGCGGTCAACAGCGGCGGCAGGTGGCGATCCTGTTGCACCTGTTGCAGTTGCAGCAGGCTGGCGTCGATTTCCTGCGCGGTATTGGCCGGATGACCCAGGCCGGTGAGAACATTGCGCAGCACCGCCGGGGCGACTTTCTGCGGGCGGCCGTTGGCGTCGATCCAGTCGACGGCGAGGCCGGCGCGGCTTGCGAGTATTTCCAGTTGCGCATCGCTCATAGGCGCTCTCCATCCAGAGGTTGCAAGGGGGTTGCGGCCGTGAGGCTGACAAGCGCGCAATACGCGGGCAGTACGCCCGGTTCCGACAGGGCAACGGCGGGCGGCTGTTGAAACAGCCACACGGCGTCGGTCTGTGCAGGGTTGACCACTGGCGTATCGCTGAGGTTCAGGTCAATTCGCAGCTCACTGCCATCGCCCAGGCGCCAGCGTGCACTGACCGCACCGAAGCCGAGCATGTGCGCCCCAAGCGCCTGGGTGCCGGACAGATTGGGAATGATGTAGCGGTGGCGCAATTGCAGCAGTTGCCGGTACAGCGCGAGGGTTTCCTGCTGTTTTGCGCTGCCGCTGCCGATCAGGCGAGGCTGCGAGGCGTGGAAGGTCTGCTCGGCATTCGGATCGGGAATTTTTTCGCGTTTGTGCGGGTCGGCGAAGGCGCTGAACCCGGCGAATTCATTGCGCCGGCCTTCGCGCACCAGATCCGCCAGTTCACCGTGGTGGCTGGTGAAGAACAGGAACGGTTGCTCGGCGGCGAATTCGTCGCCCATGAACATCAGCGGAATCATCGGTGACAGCAGTAACAGCACGGTGGCGGCCTGCACCGCGCGCGGATCGGCCAGGTGATGCAGACGTTCGCCGAAGGCTCGGTTGCCGATCTGGTCGTGGTTCTGCAGGAACAGGATGAAAGCGGTCGAGGGCAGGTGTTCGCTGGGCTCGCCGCGCGGTTCGCCGTGGCGGGTGATGTGGCCCTGAAACACGAAGCCCTGGCTTAGGCAGCGCACCAGTTGTTCGGTGGGTTGCAGCGCATAGTCAGCGTAGTAGGCGTCGGTTTCGCCGGTCAGCAGCACGTGCAGGGCGTTGTGGCCGTCGTCGTTCCACTGCGCGTCGTAATCCTCTTCGAGCAGGCTCGACTGGTTTAGCTCGTTTTCCACGGTCAGCCAGACGTGGCGGCTCGGATCGATCTGCTGACGAATACGCTGCGCCAGTTCGGGCAGGAAATCCGGGCTTTCGATGGCGTGCACCGCGTCCAGACGCAGCCCGTCGAAGCGGTATTCGAGCACCCACATCAGCGCGTTTTCAATGAAGAAGTCCCGCACTTCACGGCGGCGGAAATCGATCGCCGCGCCCCATGGCGTGTGCTTGTCTTCGCGGAAAAAGCCTTTGGCGTAGCGCCCGAGGTAGTTGCCGTCGGGGCCGAAGTGGTTGTAGACCACGTCGAGAATCACCGCCAGACCATGGCCGTGGGCGCTGTCGATCAGGTGTTTGAGTTGTTCCGGAGTGCCATAGGAGGCTTGCGGTGCGAAAGGCAGCACGCCGTCATAACCCCAGTTGCGTGTGCCGGGAAACTGCGCCAGGGGCATCAGTTCGATGGCAGTGATGCCCAGTTCAGCGAGGCGCGCCAGATGCTGTTCGACCTCGGCAAAGCCGCCGAATGCGCCGACATGCAGCTCGTAGATCACCGCTTCGCTCCACGGCCGGCCGTGCCAGGTGGTGTGGCGCCAGTCATAGGCCAGCGGATCGACCACCACACTGTGGCGGTCAAGGTCGCCGTCCTGGGCGCGGGAGGCCGGGTCCGGCACCTCCAGTTCACCATCGATGTTGAAGCGGTAGCGGGTGCCCGCCGGGCACCGGGTCTTGATCACGAACCAGCCGTCGGCCTGCGGTAACATCGGCAAGGACTGGCCGTCTTCAAGTTCGACACTGACGTAAAACGCATCCGGTGCCCACAGCGCAAACTGAGTGTGTTCGGCGTCCTGCATGATCGCGCCGTGGGGCCAGTTTTCTTGGGTCCGTAACGGCATTGTGAAAAGCTCCCTGAGTTATTTGTGGCCGGCTTTACCCAGCGCCTTGGCGACCAGTTGTTCGTAGAGTTCGGCGTAGGGTTCGACCGCTTTGCACCAGTTGAACGGCGCGGCCATCGCTCGGCAACGCATGGCATTGAGCAGTTCGGGAAAGGCAAAGACCTTGAACGCGCGGCTCAGGGCTTCGCGGTAGCTCTCGACAGTGGATTCGTCGAAGAGGAAACCGGTGACACCGTTTTCGATGGTGTCGGCCAGGCCGCCGGTATTGCGCGCCACGGGCAAAGAGCCGAAGCGCTGGGCGTACATCTGGCTCAGGCCGCAGGGTTCATAACGCGACGGCATCAGCAGGAAATCGCTGCCGGCGAACATGCGCCGGGCGTCGGTTTCATTGAAGCCGATGCGTACGCCGATCTGCCCGGGGAAGCGCAGCGCCAGTTCACGCATGGCCTGTTCTTCTTCCGGCTCGCCACGGCCGATGATTGCGATCTGGCCGCCGTTCTGCACGATGTATTCGGACACTGCTTCAGTCAGGTCCAGGCCTTTCTGATAAACCAGACGCGAAACCACGGCGAACAGCGGGCCGCTGGAATCGTTCAAGCCAAACAGTTCACGTACATGGGCGGCATTGATCGCTTTGCCTTCCCAGTCGCCGATGGCGAACGGCGCGAACAGGTGTGGATCAGTCGCGGCGTCCCAGCTCTCATCGATGCCGTTGGGGATGCCGCTGAGCAAGCCTTGCTGGGTCTTGGCGGCGAGAAAACCGTCGAGACCGCAGCCGAAATCCGGGGTGGTGATTTCCTGCGCGTAGGTGGCGCTGACGGTGGTGATGTGGCTCGAATAGGCCATGCCGGCCTTGAGGAACGACATCTTGCCGTAGAATTCCATGCCTTCCTGTTGCAGGGCGTGTGTCGGAATACCCAGCTCCGGGCACGAGCCGAGGCTGGTCACGCCTTGGTAGGCGAGATTGTGAATGGTGAACAGGGTCGGCGTGCGCTGCCCGCGCCAGTGCATATACGCAGGGGCCAGACCCGCGGGCCAGTCATGGGCGTGCACCAGATCCGGGCACCAGTGAATTTGTGCGAGGTTGGCGGCGATGTCGGCAGCGGCCAGACCCAGGCGGGCGAAACGAATATGGTTGTCCGGCCAGTCGCGACCGTTGTTGGCGCCGTAAGGCGAGCCTTCACGCTCATACAGCTCGGGGCAGATCAGCACGTAGATCACCAAGCCGTCCGGCATGTCCATGCGCCCGATCTTGCACGGAGGCAACGCGGCATGCCCGCCGAGTTCGCCGATGATGTGGATCGGGTTCTCGCTGTGCATCACCTGCGGGTAACCGGGGATCAACACGCGCACATCGTGCAGGTGCGCCATGGCGCGGGGCAGGGCGGCGGAGACGTCCCCCAGACCACCGGTCTTCACCAGATCGGCGATTTCCGAGGTGACGAACAACACTTTCTTCTTGTTGGGATTCTGGCTGGCGACCGGCGTCAGCGTTTTAGTGCCCGGGACGTTGATCGACCGGCTGCCGGGAAGACTCACCGTGCTCGATTCACCAACCGCCTGCTGAGCACGCTCTCCCTGAATATCCAATGCCGCACTGATCATATGAATCTCCCGTGTCGTTGATCTGATTCTTGTATCGAACAAGCTGTGGCCAAATCCTGTGGCCGGGCGCAAACGCGCCACGCATCGGTGAGCAAACGCTACCCAACACGTGCAAGCAGAATGGGTGAAGGGGCCGTTGCAAGGATTGCACCAGTCGCGTTGACCCTGCCTTTCAGATGACCCGCCGCCATCTGCAAAAGTTTCGACAATTTTTCGGGTTTGTGACTGGCCGGTTTTAATCCGCGAAAGTCAGTCTAGGCCAGATCCTAGAGCGGGCGAGAGCAAACGGATAAATTGTTCGACAATCGGTTGGCAGGCAGCGAAATCCGTGGTGTGCAAGCAGGAACGCACCGACGAAGGGCAGGTTTTTTTGAGGGAGAGGGCTAAAACGGTGACTGAGCGGTCACGATTTTGTGCTAGCGGAAAGGCAGGGCGCACTGTTGTGGTGCGGGCAGTTTGTTGCTTCGGTGACCGGGAGGGCCTCTTCGCGAGCAGGCTCGCTCCCACATTAGATTGGTATAGGCAGGTCTCCTGTGGGAGCGAGCCTGCTCGCGAAAAAGGGCGGTAAGTACAACGCCATCTTGCGCGATATTCAGTTCAACAGGCGAACCGGATGCCCGGCGGCCCAGCCTTGAATATCCTCGATCATCTGCGCAAAGAACTGTTCGTAGTTCTGTCGGCTGACATACCCCACATGTGGCGTGGCCAGCACGTTGTCCAAGGTGCGAAACGGGTGCAGTTCAGGCAGCGGCTCCTGATCGAACACATCCAGCGCCGCGCCGGCGATCTTCTGTTTCTGCAACGCCTTGATCAGCGCCGCTTCATCGACGATCGGCCCACGGGCGGTGTTGACCAGTAGCGCGGTGGGTTTCATCCAGTCCAGCGCCTGTGCGTCCACCAGCCCGCGGCTGCGCTCGCTGAGTACCAGATGCACCGAGAGCACGTCGGCCTGTTCGAACAATTCCTGCTTGCTGATGTAGGTCACGCCGGCCTGCTGCGCGCGCTCAGCGGTGAGGTTTTCGCTCCAGGCAATCACGCGCATGCCAAACACCTGACCGAATTGCGCGACCTTCTGGCCGATGCTGCCCAGACCGAGAATGCCCAGGGTCTTGCCATGCAAGTCGCCGCCCAGCCCTTGCTGCCAGCCACCGGCGCGCAGGGAGTTGGCTTCATTCAGCAGATTGCGCGTAGCGGCCATGATCAGCGCCCAGGTCAGTTCCGGCGCCGCGTGTTTGTAGCTGTCGGTGCCGCAGACCTTGATCCCGAGGCCAGCGGCCGCCTGCATGTCCAGTGCCGCGTTACGCATGCCGCCAGTGACCAGCAGCTTGAGATTGGGCAGGCGCTGCAGCAGGTCCTGGTCGAAACGCGTGCGCTCGCGCATCACGCAGATCACCTGGTACTGGCCCAGTCGCTCGGCCAGTGTGGCGTTGTCTGCCGGGTAGTCATGCACAAACGTCACTTCGCCGATGCTGTCGAGCACCGACCAGTCGACCACGTCCCGTGCCACGTCCTGCCAGTCATCGATCACTGCAATCTGCACCGCCATCAGCCTTACCTCATCAACGAACGGGATTGGTGTTGTTCAGCCAGCCGAGCAGGGCCTGGTGAAATTTCGCCGGTTCTTCCATCTGCGGCGCGTGGCCCATGCCGGGGAATTCCACCAGCGTCGATTGTGGAATCAGCTTGGCGACCTGCTTGCCGAGCACCTCATAATGGCCGATTTTCGCCTTGACCTCGGGGGACGCGAGGTCCTTGCCGATGGCCGTGGTGTCGGACGTGCCGATCAACAGCAGGGTCGGCATCTTCAGGTCCTTGAACTCGTAGTACACCGGTTGGGTGAAGATCATGTCGTAGATCAGTGCCGAGTTCCACGCCACCTGGGTTTTGCCCGGGCCGTTGCTCAGGCCGGCGAGCATCTCGACCCAGCGGTCGAATTCGGGTTTCCAGCGGCCGTCATAATAGGTGTTGCGCTCGTAGTCGCGAATGCCTTGGGCGGTGACTTTGAGTTCGCGCTGATACCACTGATCCACGGTGCGGTACGGCACGCCGAGGGCTTTCCAGTCTTCCAGGCCGATCGGATTGACCAGCGCCAGTTGTTCGACCTGATCCGGGAACAGCAGCGCGTAGCGAGTGGCGAGCATGCCGCCGGTGGAATGGCCGAGCAGGGTGGCTTTCTGGATGCCCAAGGCCTTGAGCAACTGTTGGGTGTTGGTCGCCAGTTGCTGGAAGCTGTACTGGTAGTGGTCGGGTTTGCTGGAGGTGCAGAAGCCGATCTGATCCGGCGCGACGACCCGGTAACCGGCCTCGCTCAAGGCCTTGATCGAACTGTCCCAGGTGGCGGCGCAAAAGTTCTTGCCGTGCATCAGCACCACGGTGCGCCCGTTGGCCTTGCCGTGAGCGGCGACGTCCATGTAGCCCATTTGCAGGGATTTACCTTGGGACTGAAAGGCAAAGTGTTTGAGCGTGTAGGGGTATTGGAAACCTTGCAGCTCCGGGCCATAGGTCTGGCCATCGGCGGGTGCAGTTTCAGTGGGCGCGGCAGCGTGGGCGAACAGCGGCAGCGCAGCAGTCAGGACCAGGCCGGGCAGCCAGCGGGATAGCGTGACGGACATAAGGGCAAACTCCATGGAAATCGGCCGATGCTGGAACGCCCGGATTAGGGCGACGTTAACCACAGGCAACGCCATGGCCGGAATGTTCAACCGAGCCAGCCCAGGGTCAGCATCGCCACCACGGCGTAACGCGCAGCTTTGGCCAGCGTGACGATCAGCAGAAAGCGCCCGAGCGGCTCGCGCATGACGCCGGCGATCAGGGTCAGCGGATCACCGATCACCGGCAGCCAACTCAGTAGCAGCGACCAGTGACCATAGCGCTCGTAGTGTTTGCGCGCGGTGGCCATGTGGTTCGGGCTGACGGGGAACCAGCGTCGATCCTGAAAGCGTTCGAGGCCGCGCCCCAGCCACCAGTTGACCAGCGAACCGAGGACATTGCCCAGCGTCGCCACGCCCAGCAGGCCCCAGAGCCAGTAACGGTCGCTGGCGATCAGCCCGACCAGCAGCGCTTCGGATTGCAGCGGCAACAGCGTCGCAGCGCCGAACGCGGCGGCGAACAGCCCGACGTAACCGGCAGCCATCAGTGGGCCGGGTAGTCTGCCACCACCACATCCGTGCCGTCCTTTTTCAGGCCGATCACTTGATAGGCATCGCTCATGCCGTCCATTTCCATGCCCGGTGACCCCATGGGCATGCCCGGCGCGGCGATACCCAGCAGATCGTCACGCTTGCTCAGGGCCAGCACTTGTTCCGCCGGCACATGGCCTTCAACGAACTTGCCGTTGATCAGCGCGGTATGGCACGAGCCCAGGCGCGGTGGCACGCCGTGTTGCTGCTTGAAGCTGCTCATGTCGCTTTCGACATGGTCTTCGACTTTGAAGCCGTTGGCTTCGAGGTGGCTGATCCATTTCTTGCAGCAGCCGCAATTGGCGTCGCGGTGCACTTCGATCGGGATCAGCTCGGCGGCCTGGGCCAGGGAGGACAGGAGCAGGGCGCTGAGGGCGGCCAGTCGCAGGGAGGTTCGCATGGTGGGCTCTCGACAAGGATGACGGTCAAAAAGGAAAGTATTTTGACCGGATTATCCTGCCGGGCATCAACGGAGTGTTTCAAGTTGATACAAGACAGGCTGGCAGGATGATCATGGATCAAGCCTGACAGCCTGCTGAGCGGGAGATTACAAATCTGTCAGGCTCAACGAACCTTGAACCGCCCCATGATCGCGCTCACCCGGTTGTTGGCTTCCAGCAACTGGCGGGTGTTGAGTTCGCTGGCCTGGCCGCTGTGCACCAGTTCTTCGACCATGTGCCGGATCTGCACCATGCTGCGGTTGATCTCTTCGGTGACCGCACTCTGCTGTTCGGCAGCGGTGGCGATCTGGGTGCTGAGGCTGTTGATGTGGCTGACCGAACCGGCCATTTCATCCAGACCGGAGTTGACCCGCGCCGTGGCGTCGGCGGCGGACTGGCAGCTGGCCTGAGTGTTTTCCATGGCGCTGACCGACGAGCTCACGCCTTGGGTCAGGCGGGTCAACATCTCGTTGATTTCCGAGGTGCTGGCCTGGGTGCGAGCGGCGAGGGCGCGGACTTCGTCGGCGACCACGGCAAAGCCGCGACCCTGTTCACCGGCCCGGGCGGCTTCGATGGCGGCGTTGAGCGCCAGCAGGTTGGTCTGCCCGGCGATTGCGCCGATCACCCCGAGAATCTCGGTGATGCGCTGCGCGTCCTGCTGCATGTTCTCGACTTTCTGGGTGGCGCTGGCCACTTCGTCGATCAAGGCCACCACGCTGTTGGTCGCTTCACCGACCACCACCCGTGAGCGATCGGCGTTTTCGTTGGCGCGCTGGGTGAACGCAGCGGTTTCAGCGGCATTCTGCGCAACGCTTTCGGCCGTCGAGCTCATTTCGGTGATGGCGGTAACGGTCTGATCGGTTTCCGAAGCGTGGCGCAGCAGAATCTGGCTGGTGTTGGCCGACGTACGCTGCAGGTCGTCCAGGCTCGAAGCCATGGCGCCGGTGGCCTGGGTGACTTCACCGATCATGTTCTGCAGGTAGGCAATAAAGGTGTTGACCGAGTGGCCGATGGCGCCCAGTTCGTCTTCGGCACGGATGGTGATGCGCCGGGTCAGGTCGGCATCGCCGCTGGACAGCAAGTCGATGTTGGCTTTCAGCGCTTTCATCCGCGACACCAGTTGGCGGATCGCATACACCTGCAACAACACCAGCAGAATCACCAGCGGAATCTGCAACAGGCTCAGGCTGCTGAGCACGTCGTCACGCTGGGCGGTGAGCATTTTCGTTGGCAGGGCGGTGGCCAGGAACCACGGCGTGCCTTCGATCGGGCGCATGAAGAAGGTGCTGGCTTCGCCGTTGTTGTCGAACTCGACGCGTTGCGCCTGATCGCGGTTCTGCAGGCCAGCCTTGACCTGACTGGCGAAGGTCGAGCCGGCTGCGAGTTCGCTGATGTTCTTCAGCACGATCGGGCCGCTGATGCGCGAGCTGTTGCTGATGATCTTGCCGTCGGCCTCGACGATCAGCATTTCGGCGTTGAGGTCTTTTTCCTTGCGCGCCACCAGATCGTTGAAGAAGCCCAGCGTCACGTCGATGGTCGACACGCCCCACGCTGCACCGTTTTTCTGGATCGCCATGGCGCAGTTGGTGCGCGGCTCGGCACTCGCGTCATCTTTATAGGCAGCGGCCCAGGCGCACTGGCCGCGCGGAGTCTGCATGCCGCCCTTGTACCAGCTCTGGTCGTAGTAGTTGGGCGCCGCGTCGCTGTTCCAGAAGGTATTCACCGCCAGTTTGCCCGAGGCGTCGCGGTGCCAGAAGGTGCTGAACTTGTTGCGCCCGGCCTCACGCTGACCCGGCAGTGGCCAGATCCCGCCACCGAAGACTTTCAGCTCGCCGTATTGATCCACCAGGCCCGGCAACACTGTGTCGATGGCCGCGCTGTCGAGCAGGGGAATGGTCTGGGTGATGCTGCGCTGCTGCGCCTGGACTTTGTTCAGTTCGCCCTGAATCTGTTCGGCGACTTCGGCAATCCGGTTGAGCACCACCTGTTCTTCGGTATGCCGCAGCTTGGGGGCAACCAATTGGCTGATACCGACCACGGTCAGCACCGACAGCAGCAGGATGAACAGAACCAGAAATAACGTGTAGCGAGCCTGAATGGTGCGGAATGCGGGCATGGATACCGGTCCTTGAGCTGCGATTCTTATTGTGGGGTCGAGGGAAAAACGGCGGGGTCACACCAGCGTATCGTCGGCGAACGGGGAAGCTTTAAGTACTTTGGTGCAAGAAAGTGTCAGGCTGACGGAAGGTGCGTGTCGACTCCGATACAAATGGCTTGACCCTCTTGTCAGCCAGCGCAAAAAAAAGCTTCGCGAGCAATCGTCAAACTGCCATGAAACCGCGGCACCGTGAGCTTCTGGCAATTTGTATCGAGAATGTACAAAAATTGTAAGCGGCTGCACTAAAAGGGTTGGTGCCACCAGTTCGCCGGTAGATACTTCCCGGCATTCAAGTAGTCCAGCAAGGACATTTCATGGTTATTTCACAGGGAGTCTTCTCATGACGATCGGCATTGTCGGCGGCTGGGAGAGCAAGGCAGGGGTGCTGGTTCGCAATACAGGCGCGAAGAAGGAGGTCAAGCAAAGCCTCAAGGTGCAGCAGATGCTCGCCAAGGTCGGCACCAATCCGACCGCGCTGAACACTGCCGAAATGGATAAGCAAGGCCTGCGCAAAAATATCAAGGGGTTCGATCCGGCGAATGTCTCGGTCAAGCAACTGAGCAATCTGAGTGTTTTCCTGCGTGAGCGCGGGCTGATTTCCGACATCACCTCCTTTACATTGCTCAATGCCGGCGACAAGTTCGACCGTTTCGGCGTGACCAAAGACCCTGATGCAAAATTCAATGCGCTGGAGTATTTCGCCACCCAGCTCGACGCCATTCAGAACAATGGCCTCAATGGCAATGCCTACGGCAAGAACCTGATCCCTGAATACAAAAAGGCGATCTATGTGCTGCAGAACCTGAAAACCTACGGTGAAGGCAACGCGGCGAAACCGGTGGATCAAGGCGTCAAGTCCAAGGCCTGAGCCGGTCACCCACGGCCCACCCATTGATTGGGTGGGCCGTTTTCGTTTTTAGTCCTGATACCTTTCGCCGGCCTGCTGCGCCTGATCCTGCAGGTGCTGCATGTGTGGACAGTGCAGACTCAGCGTGGAGGCCTGGTAGCCACGATGAAACAGTGCCAGCCAGCCGTCACTGTGGTCATCGGGGACAATCCCGGTGAAAGCGAAACCGGCATCGGCCAGTTTGCGCAGCGCGCTGGAAAACCCTTGGGCGAGTCTGAGTCTGATCGAAATCAGCCAGTGCGCCGGCAGTTGTCCCAATTGCTCGAGCAGGTTGTCATCTAGGGCCTTGAGCAGCAGGTCATAGCGCCCTGATACGTGATCGAAGCGGATCTTCGGGCCTTTCCATGGCACGGTATGGTCGGTGGTACCAAACACCGCCTCCAGGCGCGACATCAGCTCGCGGCAATCCTGCGGCCAGGCGAGTGCCGGCAGCGGGCGCCGATGACCGTCGATGCTGCAGTGACCCACAACAATCGTCTCCCGCCCTGTTCCACCGAACGGCGAAGGCGCGTAATCGGGCAACAGACCACAGCTGTGAAACCCCAGGCCGGCGGCCATGCGCTGCGTATACGGGTGATGCGTGACCTGTTTGATCGTCACGCCTCGGCAATCCAGCGCCTGGGCATGAATCAGCAGTTGCTGACCCAACTGGGTGGCGATGTTTTGCCCGCGAGTGTCCGGGTGCACCACGGTCAGTGCCAGCTCCGCCAGTGCGGTTCGGCCAGATTGGCGAAACAACGTGGCGTGCCCGCAGATATGCTCGTTTACCACCGCCACCAGCGAGTGCCAGCGACCGACACTGTGGTTCTGGCTGATCATCCAGGGCAGATACACGTGGGGTTGAGGATAATGAACGCCGTAGATTTCTTCGAACAGGCGGCTGACTGCCGGCGCATCGGCGACGCGATAGCGGCGGATGATTGTCGTGTCCATCACGCTTGCCCCTGCTGCGGATGGTCGTAAACCCGTCGATCCACGACCCGCTGATGTTTGCCGGAGCGTGGATGACAGGTCAGTTCATCGTTCGCACAGGCGGTCACGTTCAGCTCCAGCAATTGATCGGACTGCAGCTTCTCGATCAGCGGGTATTGGTCGATCAGCGCACGGCGCAGGGTTGAGCTTGCCTGGCTGATGTCAGCCGTTTGCGTGCAGGGTACCCACTTGAGGCTCAGCAGATCTTTGCTTGCTCGCTGTTCGATGAGCAGTTGCCAGTCATCGCTGGCGGCGATCTTGCGCACCAGCTCGCCGATGTCACCGGTATCCAGACTCAACACGCTCACCCGCACGCGCTGGCTGTTCATGCTGCGGCCCATCAGGGCGAACTTGCGCATCGGCGTCCCCGCCGGTTCACGCCAGCAGGCGAGGTCGCCGACCGGATAGCGGATCACCGGCATCAGGCGCCGGGTGAGATTGGTCAGGACCAGCCTGCCGTTACGGTTGCACTCTTCGATGACGGCACCGCTCACCTCATCGATGATCTCCAGCACGCTGTGCCGCTCCAGCATCCGGTGTTCGCCCAGGGCGCAATCGCGGGTGCTGACGCCGATCAGTCCGGCATCGACACTGGCGTAGCCGATAGAGGCAATGCGTGCGTTCGGGAACACCCGCTGGAGCGTTTGCAGCTGGGCGGCGAACAGGCTCTCGCCGCCGTAGAGCAGGGTTTCGACGCCCTCCAGGATCCGTGACTGGCGCTCCAGCCAGGCGGCGAATTTGAGCATTTGCGCCGGCAGACCGGCCAACACATTGATCCGGTACGCAACGATCGACTCGGCCAGTACGGCGCTATCGACGGCCCCGGTGAAGGGAAATTCGCTGACGGGAGTCTGGACATGGGCCAGCGCATCGTGAAGAAAAATGAAGCTGGCATACAGGTCGCCGACGAAGAACAGATTGGCGACCCGGTCGCCGGGGTTCAGTTGCGCCGTGAGGTGGCTGCCGAAATCGCGCACCAGGGTTTGCCATTCTGCGCGGGTGAACAGCGAGAGTTTTCCTGAGCCGGTGGTGCCCCCGGTCTTGAAGACCATCGCGTCTTCCAGCGGGCCTGACAACACTGGCCATTGGTGCGGATGCTGACTGTCACGCCAGTATTGTTCAGGGTCGATCAGGGGCAGTTCAGTCAAAGCGCTGATGGGTGCCGCGACATCTTTGAAGTGTTCGCGGCAATAGGCCGAATGTTGGCGGGTGTAACCGAGCAAATTGTTCAATTCAACGATCGTGTTCATGATTTTTTCTTGTATGAAGTGGCGATGGGCCGCGTGCAGATAGCTGCTGTCAGCGGCGCGTATCAATCAGTAAGGGAGTCTTGCCGCTGTGCCGGTTTCGGGCGAACTGCTCGACGGCACATTGCTCGACGTCCAGCGTGAGCAAACCGGTCTGCACCAGCGTGGTCAGCGTCGAATAATTCTGCAGCTGTCGATGGGCCTCGGCCGGTTCCAGAGGGCAGCGCAGGCGCATGCGTTCCAGGCCGTCAGGGCCGTGATCGAGGGTCAGTTGAAACGGCATCTGAAGGTGCTGCTCCAGGATCGCCAGCGAAATGAAATCGGTGCCGATGCGCAGCAGGTTGCCGTGGCGTTGCAGCAGTTCGAAGCGCGGCGAAGTCAGACCGCAGGCACACGGGCCGGGTAACCAGCGTCCGCTGTCGCCAATGTCATAGCGCTGCACGGACTGACCCTGACGCTCGCGGGAGGTCACCAGCAGACGACCGGATTCGCCGTCACCGACCGGCACGTCATGCTCGAAATCGACAATTTCCAGGTGCTGGATATCGCTCATCAGATGGAAAACGCCATCTGCCGTGGCCCGGCAGGCATGGCCCAGGGGGCCGGCATCGACGCTGCCGTAAATCGCCGAGCGGATCAGGCTGACGCCGCAACTTTGCAAGAGCTCGCGGGTTTGCTCACTCAGGTGTTCGCCACCGAGAAAGACCTTGGCGACGCCACCATAGCGCCGGAGTATTTGTTGTTCGTTGATAAACAACCGGTGCAGGGTGCCGGGCATGCCGATCAGCACGGTGATCCGTTGAGCCTCGATCATCTGCGCGATCTCGTGGTAATCGTCGTCCGCAGGGGCGCCCATCGGCCAGTGTCGGGCCTGCAGTTGTTCCAGCACTTTGGCAAAACTGGAGAAGCCGCCGTACAGTCCGCCGCTGAAAAACAGGTTCATGACCCTGTCCTGCGCCGGGTCCAGTCCGGCTGCGAGCAAACCATCGGCGGCCGCCTGCATCTGGCGCTGGAAGTCGTGGTAACTGAAGCCGGAAAGCACGGGTGCGCCACTGCTGCCGCCGGAGCGAAAGAACAGCTGCGCCGCTGAATCCGGCGGCTGGCGGACGAATTGTCCTTTGTCCATGATCGCCAGACCGGTCAGTGGTGGTGGGGCAGGCAGCTGATCAAGCGTGGAGTGGCTGGTCAGTATGTTCGTCGGCAGACTGACCGATACGCGTCGACTCAGGCGTTGCAGCGCATAAACACCGTCGTGGGGTTCGCCGTCGTAGCCATCGTGAATAGTCTCGATCGGGGTAATGCGCGTCACACCGGCGGCAATCAGCGTTTGCGCCAGTTCGGCGATCTGCGCCTCGGGGCACAGCAAGGCGCAGCTCTGCAGCACGTTGCGCCAGGGCAGCAACGTGGCGCTGAGCCGCTCGCGGGGCAGGGGTTTGAGCAACAGGCTGCGAAACAGCGCAGAAGGTTCGAGCTGGCGATCATGACTCCAGATCACCCGCCAGCCCGACGCACTCCAGACCCGACCGGTCTGCCCGGCAAAACTTTGGGCCAGCCGGGCCATCGCCGTGCAGGTGGTGATTTGCGAAGCCTCTTCAAGCGTCGGCGCAAGGGCCGGCCATTGTCCGGCACGGCGTTCGAACGCGGCGGCCAGTTGCTCCCCGATATCGTTCAGTACGCTCGCGTCGTCGCTGTCCACCAGCAACCACTGCGGGCTGGAGCAGGCTTGCTGATCGAGGCGGCAGACTTCATCGACAATCGCATCGAGGACGGCGGGCGATGCCGCGTCCGGGGTCAGGTAGGCGAAGCTGATGCGGTGCCCCCAGTCGATCCAGCGACAGCCTGGCGGGATCTGCTGGCGGATGGCTTGCAGCGCGGTTTCGCCACCCCACGCCGCGACACCGTTGGCGTGCCTGCACAACTGGCCGATCTGTTCGGTGCGGGTCGGCAGCACCGCCACGTAAGCATTGAGTTGTCTGCTCGGGTCGCATGCAACCAACGCCTGAAGCAGGCGCGCGGTGAAGCCAGCGTCACTGCTGCTGGGCCGCAGCCAGTTGACGTTGCCGCTCAGCAGACCCTCGATCACCGCACAGAACGCCAGCAGCGGCGCGTTGGCCGGAGTGATATGCACCACCAGGCCCAGCGGACTCCAGCGCTCGAAGCGTGATTGTCGATAGTCGATACGGCGCAGCGATTCCGGGCGCAGGCCCAGTTCACGATCCAATTTGGCTTGCAGGGCGGCAGGCTGGCAGAAATCGATAAGTGCTTCGCGCTGACCGGGAGCCAGTGGCAGTTCCGTTTCTTCTTGTTGCAGACGTTCGGCGAAGGCCTTGGCAGTGGCGAGCAGCGTGCTGGTTTGCAGTGGAAGCTGTAACCTTCGTGGCAACTCCCGCTGAAGTTGGTGCAAGGCGCTGTCGAGGCTGCACTCGGTGTGCAACTGACCGTTGATCAGGTACATATCAGTGCCTCCCCAGCAGTTCGGACGCGGCCATGGCACAGCTCCTCGCGGCTGTGGTGCCGGCGCGGCCGTGCAACTGGAACCAGTCGCTGGCCAGACCGCAGGCACAACGGGTGCCGGGATGCAGCGTGGCCAGATCGCTCATGACCACGGCATGGGCCGGGCTTGAGGAAATGTAGGGCGAGACCAGACTCAGCAGGCCGCGCTGCCCATAGGGCAAGACCGAAAAATCCACTGGGCTGCGTACGTACACCTTTGCGTAGACAGGTACATGAAAGTGATGGTGGGCGCATTCGACGTAAGGCACCGCGTGTTCGACGGCGCCGTAACCGTCGCGACAGTCTTGGGTAGCGATGCCCAGTTGTTGCTGGATCCGTGCATACAGGGCTTGTCTGGGGACTTCTTCGGCGGCGCGGGTTTTCCAGCCGCCGCCGAAAAATGCCAGCGATCCAGCTGGCAGTTGCAGGTCCGCCACGCCGGTGGCGCGCATGCGTTGCAGGGTTTCCCAGAGAAAGGCGGGAAAGCCGAAGATGCGCACCGGCAGACCTTCTTCGGCAAAGGCCTGCAAGGCGCTGATCACTCCGAACAGATCAAACTGGTGGCCGTTACCATTGCGACGCAGGGCGTAAACCACCCGATTGGCGGGAGCAAAACCGCACAGGAATTGATCGGTGAAGGATGTGCCCAAGGTGTTTTTCTGCTCCGGCTCATAGCCGAGCAACAGGTAGTTGCACGGGGCATGCGGGGCAATCCAGCCATATTGGGCGAAAATCCGTTCGACCATGTACTGCGCGGCGCCGAGGCTGCGCGCGTCGTAGCGCATGCGGCTCTTCTGCCCGCTGGTGCCGGAGGAAGTCAGTTCCAGGGCGTCTTCGCCCGTCGGACTGAGCAGCATCTCTTGCTTGAAGAAACTGGCGAAAATCGGTGGCAATTGCGACCAGTCGTCGAGCTCGTCCAGGTCATCGACAGCGATTGCATGGGCGTTCAACCAGTGGCCATAACCGGGCGTATGGTGAGCGTGAAACCGGGTGATTTCGCTCATGGCCAGATTGAACAGCCCTTTGGGGACGGCCTCCTGGCAATAGGGCTGCGGCAATGCGCAAAGCGCATCGCTGTGGGGGAACAGAGTCATCGAATATCCTTATTGATGTGTGGTGGACGCGGCGGGTGCCGCAGAAGGCGGTAGAGCAGGGGCAGGCACAGCAGGCCGCCGAGGCCGGCGAGCAGGGAAAAGGATTGCAGGTTCGAGCCACCGCCGATGATGGCGATGAGCGAGCCGCCGCTGCCCATCACGGCAATCGACAGCATGCCGATCATGGCCGAGACCAGCCCCTTGCCCGCATCGCTGGAGAACAGCGCGAGGCGGTACAGCGCGGCGTTGCTCATACCAAGCCCCAGTGCATACACGGCCAGTGCGCAAACGGCCAATGGCAGCGCAGCCGAACTCAGGGCAGCAGCGATCAGCCCCAGCAGTCCGAGGCAAAACGGCCACAGGGCCAGACCGATCACCTGGGCGAGCGTGTGCCCGACGAGCAATCGATCGAGTAGTAAATTACCGAGAATCACCGCCGCAAACACCGGGATTTGCCACAGGCCATATTCCAGCGCAGACAGCTCAAGGCGTTGCATGAGCAGCACCGGCGCCAGTCCGATCCAGGCAATCAGCGGCAGGCTCATCAGGCCCAGTGTCAGACTGGCGCCGATGAATCGTCGGTTGCGCAGCAGCGCGAGGTAACCCAGGCCGATCTGACTGAGCGAAAACGCCACTGGAGGCTGTCGCTGGCCGTCATGGCGCATGACGCCGATCGTTTCCGGCATCCAGGCAAACAGAGCGAGCCAGACAACCACACTCGTTGCCGCCAGCCCCAGAAACATCTGTCGCCAGCTCAGCCATTCCAGCAGCAGGCTGCCGAGCAAGGGGCCGAGCAGCGGCGACAGCAGCGCCACGTTGCCCAGTAATGCCATGAGGCGCACGGCATCGGCCTCGCAGAACACTTCCTGCAGGGTCGGGTAGCTGACGGCGACCACAAAGCCCAGGCCCATGCCCTGGATCAGGCGCAACGCATTAAAGGCTTCAATGCGCTGCGTTATGACTGCGACGCTGCACGCCAGGCCGAACAGCGCACAACCGAGCAACAGCAAGCGACGCCGGCCGTAACGGTCGGAAAGGGGGCCGATCAGCCATTGCAGGCACACGCCGCCAATCAGATACAGGTTGAAGGCGTTGGCTACATGCCGGGTATTGGCGTTGAACTCGCCGGTCACCGTCAACATGGCCGGCATGATCATGTCGCTGGCCATATAGGTGAGCAGTTCAAAAGCGGTAATGGCCAGGCAGAATCCGATAATCTGCACGGGCGCCATTACGATCAAGGTTCTCTGCATAAACATCCCTGTTTCAGTAAGCGAGAAAAGTTCGCAGAGACTAGAGGCAGAGTTGTCGCGGCAGCCAATCCTTTGCTGCGACATGAAATTTCAAATACTTACAGCGTATTTACTGACCCCCGCAGGCTGATCGAAAAGGCATTGGCTAGGCACTGGCGCGCCAACAAAAATGCCCGCTGGCGGGCGGGCATGGTTGGCATTGAAAAGGCTGGTGAGGTATCCCGACCGGTATTTCAGGCGCACCGGCGGGCGAACGATCCTGTTCTATCGATGGTAATAACCGGGGCCTTCCTGATAACGATGGTGGCCATCATGCCAGCCGCCGTGGGGGAAAATGATGCAGCCGCTCAAGGTCAGAACGGCAAGGACAGGAATCAGCCAGGTGATTCGACGGAACATTTCAAAGATCCTCATGGTTACGCCGGCATGAAGCCAAAACTCTTCATCGGCTGTAACATGAGACCGCGTTCGGCCGGGCCCATCCCCGCAACACGGTATGTGCATGGCATGCAACCGGATACAAACCGGATACATTTGAAAGTTTCAGGAACCCGCAATGACCCAGAAGCAACGTTTGAAATACTCGATCCTGATCGCCCTGTCGGTGCTGGCGATCATGCTCGGCCTGTCCTGGCTGCAAAATGCCGGGATGATCAGTCAGAAGATGTTCCAGTACATCGCCATGGGTGTGGCGGTGGTCGTGGTGGTGATCAACGGGGTGATGCGCCGCAAGGTCAAGCCCTGACGGCGATCGCGGGACGCTTCAATCGTGATTGAGCACGGCAGCAGCCTGTGGATGCAGGCTGTAACTCTTGTCCGGGTTGAAGGTGACCACACCTTCGGCGCATAGACGCTTCAACACTTCGCGCACGCTGAGAAAGGACAACGGAATATCCAGGTCCAGCAGTTGACTGTGCACGCCGCGCACGCCCAGGCGTCGATCGCTTTGTGCGGCGACCAGCAGGGCGTCGATGACTTTCAGACGAATCAGGCTGGTGCGCAGGCCGAAGCTTTTCAGCAACAGACGAATACGCTCATTGCCCTGACGCTCGGGGCTGGGGGCGAAGCTGCTCGCGCGGGAACTCATGGAAGCTCCTTGTGACGCCTGGCTACCGTCCATTGGTAGTTGCGAGTTGTACATGGGGTTACTCCTTTTCAGAGCCCGATCAGGAAACGTTTTGACTGCTCTCAGTAAACAAGACGTTTCAGCACGACAAATCATGAAAGGAAATATGTAGAAATTTTGTCGGTTATTCGTTGTTTTCCCGTAATCAGTGAATTTCACCTTCCTCAATCGGGCTAAATTTTTTTTCTCGCATTCGTTTCCTGAACAGCCGTCTTGCGCCCCAGGCGCATGAATCAATTTCAGAGTGGATCCGGCGCAAGCGCCGATCCTTGTCTTGTCGTTCAGGAGCGAGTGTGATTATTTCCCGACAGTTAACCGGACTGGCCCTCGCCGGTGCGTTTCTCGGACTCAGTCTGTCCGCCCATGCGTTCAGTCCCGCTGCACAAGCCAGTGCCGATATCCGCCGCACCTCCTTTGGTGTGCCGCACATCCGCGCGGAAAATGAACGCGGACTGGGTTTCGGCATTGGTTACGCCTACGCGCAGGACAACCTGTGCCTGCTGGCCAACGAGATCGTCACGGTCAATGGCCAGCGCTCGCGTTATTTCGGGCCGGAGCAGTTCACCGTCGAACAACGCGAGAATCGCGTCAGCGACCTGCTCTTCACCTGGCTCAATACGCCTGCGACGGTAAAGGCGTTCTGGGACGCGCAACCGGCGCAGGTGCGCGACCTGGTGGAAGGTTATGCCGCGGGCTATAACCGTTATCTCGCCGAACGCCGCCAGCAGGGTCTGCCGCAACAGTGCCAGGGTGAGTGGGTGCGTGATATCAGCGCCGAAGATCTGGTCAAACTCACTCGGCGCCTGTTGGTCGAGGGCGGTGTCGGGCAGTTCGCCGAAGCCTTGGCTGGCGCGACGCCGCCGCAGGCCACGGCGCAGCTCGGCAGCGATGCCCGGGCCTATCAGTTGGCGGACGCGCGCCTGCAGCGCTTCGCTCTGGATCGCGGCAGCAATGCCGTGGCGGTCGGCAGCGAACGCTCGTTCAACGGACGCGGCATGCTGCTGGCCAACCCGCATTTTCCATGGGTTGGCGGCATGCGCTTTTACCAGATGCACCTGACCATTCCGGGCAAACTCGACGTCATGGGCGCAGCCTTGCCGGGGTTGCCGATGATCAACATCGGTTTCAATCAGCATCTGGCCTGGACCCACACGGTGGATTCATCCAAACATTTCACCCTGTATCGTCTGCAACTCGACCCGAAAGACCCGACCCGCTACCTGCTCGACGGCAAGTCGCTGCCGTTGAACAAGCAGACGGTCACTGTGCAGGTCAAACAGGCGGACGGTCAGGTGGTGCCGGTCTCGCGCGATGTCTACAGCTCGCAGTTCGGCCCGATCGTGCAATGGCCGGGCAAACTCGACTGGGATCATCAGTACGCCTACAGCCTGCGCGACGCCAACCTGGACAATGATCGCGTGCTGACGCAGTGGTACGCGATGAACCAGGCGTCGAGCCTCAAGGCTCTGCAGGATTCGGTGCACAAGATTCAGGGCATCCCCTGGGTCAACACCCTGGCCGTGGATGACAACGGGCAGACGCTGTACATGAACCTGTCGGTGGTGCCGAACGTCAGCGCCGACAAACTGGCCAAGTGCAGCGACCCGCGCATCGGCTTGCAGATGATCGTGCTCGACGGTTCCAACAGCGCTTGCGCCTGGGATATCGATCCGCAAGCTGCGCAGAAGGGCATCTATGCCGCCAGCCAGCTGCCGCAACTGTTGCGCAAGGACTTCGTCCAGCATTCCAACGATTCCGCGTGGCTGGCGAACCCGGCACAACCGCTGACCGGGTTCTCGCCGCTGATCAGTCAGGACGGCCAGCCGCTGGGCCTGCGATCAAGATTTGCGCTGGAGCGCCTGAACACACTCGGCAAAAAGGGCCCGCTGGCGGTGAAGGATCTGCAACAGATGGTGATGGACGACAACGTCTATCTGGCGACTCAGGTGCTGCCCGATCTGCTGAAGTTCTGCGCTGCGGATCTGGGTGCGGACGCGGCCGCGTTGAAGCTGGTTTGCGCCAGTCTCAAGGGTTGGGATGGCCGGGCGAATCTGGATTCGGGCATTGGTCTGGTGCATTTCCAGAACATCATGCAGGCGCTGCAAGCGTCGCCGGATGTCTGGCGTGTGCCGTTCGATCCAAAAGACCCGCAACACACGCCACGTGGGTTGGCGATCGAGCAACCGGCCGTGAGCAAGGCACTGCGTGAAGCGCTGCTGGCGTCGGCTGCCACTGCGCAGAAAATGGGTCTCAAACCTGAAACCCGCTGGGGCGATATTCAGGTGGCGAGCAGCGGCGCTCAACAAACCGCAATTCACGGCGGGCCGGGAACGCTGGGGATCTACAACGCGATCCAGAGCGTGCCGCGTGAAGACGGCAAACTCGAAGTGGTCAGCGGCACCAGCTACCTGCAAGTGGTGACCTTCGACGACAAAGGCCCGCACGCTCAAGGGCTGCTGGCGTTCTCGCTGTCCAGTGACCCGGAGTCGAAATACTCTTGCGATCAGACCGAGGCATTTTCGAAAAAGCAGTGGAGTGTGTTGCCGTTCACTGAGCAGCAGATCGCTGCCGATCCGCAGTATCAGGTGCAAACGGTTCGCGAAGTGGCGGGCAAGGGCACCGAGGTGGTTGCGCAGTAAGTCAGGCTGAACGAAAAAGCCGCTGCTCCTTGACAGGAACAGCGGCTTTTTTGTTGCCCTGAGTTAACCGTGGCAGGTGGTGCCCGGTTTCAGGTTTTTGGTGGCTGCCGCGGCATCGAGTTGATCACCGGATCACCCTCGGTATTGCGCGTAAGGTAGACCGGCAACACCTTGGGCAGGGTGTTGACGAGGCCGCCGAGCTCTTTGATGTTGTAGACGCCGCCGACACGGATTGCGCCGGTACTGGCGTCGGCCAGTTTCAGCGGTTTGCTCAGGTAGCGATTGATCAGCGGCAAGGCTTCGTTGAGTGCCAGGTTGTCGAGTACCAGTTTGCCGCTGCGCCAGGCCAGGGCGTTATCGTTGGCGTAGGTCTGGCTGATCTGTGGCGTGTAGTCGCCATGCCGGTACTGCGCCTGCATGGCCGGTCCAAGGCGCAGGCCGTCGCCGGGCAGGGCGGCGTTGCTGGTTACCAGCACCGAGCCTTCGATCAGGTTGACCCGCACCTGATCTTCGTAGAGCCAGACATTGAAGCGGGTGCCGGTCACGCGGATCTTGCCTTCGCCAGCCCTGACCACGAACGGGTGGGAGAGGTCATGGCTGACTTCGAAAAACGCTTCACCCTTTTTCAGTGTGACCCGCCGCTCGTCCTTGTAATTGCTGAAGGTCAACTCAGTATTGAGGTTGAGCTCGACCTGACTGCCATCCTTCAAGGTGACCTGATGGACATTGTCGGTGGCTGCGAAATGCTGATAGCTGTTGGGCAACCAGCCCAGATTCCAGCCACCGTACGCCGCCAGTGGCAAGGCCAGGGCGCAGACGCTCGCGGCAATTGCGTAGCGCCGCCAGGCGGGCAGTGGTTTATTCAGCGGCACACTCGGCGGCGTCTGCGGACGTGGCAAGTGTTCGGCAACGTCCCAGATCTCCAGCATCGCTTCGTATTCGAATGCATGCAGCGGATGCGCATCGCGCCATTGCTCGAAAGCCAGACGCTCCTCGGCGGAGCAGTCTACGGCGTGCAGACGCATGCACCAGTGCGCGGCGGCATCGGTGATCGCATCGTATTCGGCTTCCGAGAGAGATTCTTGGGTCATTGACTCGTCCTGATTTGCTGCATTCTAACCTTGCGAGCCGGGTGCCGAGAACATCCGTCATGGCAATTGCCCATCAAAGTGGAACTTATTTTTCCGTGTGACGCCAAAATTCAGGACGTCTGACGTACATCATCCACAAATGGAGTGAAAAAATGATCAAAAAAACCTTAGCCGCTGCAATCGCCACCGCCGCTTTGTTCAGCGCCGGTGCCGCCATGGCTGATCGTCCCGGTGCGGGCTGGGTCACCATTGAAAAGGCTATCGAGATCGTGAAAACCAAGGCCGGTTACGTCGAAGTCTATGAAATCGAGGCCGACAATGACGGCTACTGGAAAGGCGAGGGCCGCAAGGCCGACGGTTCGGTATATGAGTTCCGCATCGATGGCGCCTCGGGCAATGTATTGCGTGACCAGAAAGACTGAGTTCACCCAGCGATAAACCATGCGCAGGCCAACCGCCTGCGCATTTTTTTTACCTCAGTTGAGCCCTCCGTGAGGTTGGGTTACCGGATCCAGCTGGCGGCCCATTTCGCAAATCAGAAAGGCGATCGAATCGGCATTGCGCAATATGGTGTCGATGCGTGGATGCGGGTTGGTCGGGCTGAGAAATGCCGTTCGCGCGTCCTCGAGATTCCTCGTCCCCGTGGTCTTGAGAACTTCCCTGCGCACATGTTCCATGCCCTCAAACTCGTCGATATCGAGCCACTCCTGAAGGTTGTCGCTCCAGCGCGAAAACAGCTCTTCACGGCGCGTGGACAGTGACAGTGCTTCGCGCTGAAATCGTGTCTGTACCTGTTTGCGGGCAGCTCCGTAACCGGTCACCGTAGCAATCAGATCAGCAAACGGGCGCCGCGCTTCCAGGGAGGCAATGTCGACGGTCTTGCTGAATTGATGGGAAAACTCGTGGATCAGCGTCGCTGCCCGTGCATGCCCGTCAACATTGAACGGTTCGGTCAGGCCTGTGTTGTACCAATCCAGCCCTTGATTGAAGAACTTTTCGGTGAAATGGACTTTCTTGAGTAAATCGCCACCCAGTACAAAGGCTATTACACCCGAGCTGCTGTGTCTGTTCGAGCCGACCACAAAGCGACTGGTGTTCAACAGGTCTTCTGTTGGATCGACCAAGGCATCACAGATCGGCACGATGGCCTGCTTCAGCTTGTCGAGAATGTCGGCATCAATCCGTTGCACGTCAAAAAAAGACTTGAGAAAAGTATCGAGGCGGGTGCCCGGCACATAGTTTCTCAGCTGCGCAAGATTGTGCAGGCTGTTGAACGCGTAATGCCGGGCCAGATCAATTGCCTCGATCAACATGCGGGCTTTTTCCGGATGGCGGGCGCGGATTTCCTCCATGCCTTGCGCTTCGATATTCAGCATGTACCGCGCCTGGCGATGGGTGGCGTAATGGTTGAACATCGTCGACATGGCCTTGCCGAAATGCACGGTATGGCGATCCGGGTCCAGCACCAGTTGCCGGGAAGCGGTGTGTTGCAACACCGGGCCTGGCTGCTCGGCGCCTTTGATCTGCCAGACGGCTCCCGGCCGCTCCACGGGATAGACTTTGCCGGCGATAGGGGCGTAAGTCGCTTTGGTTGTCAGATCCTGATACGTGCCCTCGGCAGCATTGCGGGTCAGATCCTTCAGGGCGATAGTCGGAGCTTCGAATGTCTGCAGCGAGGTGCGCAGCGGATCGGTCGGCTTTGTCTGCGCAAGGACGGGGGCGCTCAGCGTGGTTGGCTGCGGTGGTTGCGGCGCTGCCACGGCTTGAGACTCCAGACGTGACTCCAGCGCCAGTCGCCCGAGACTGATCATCTCCGCTGCGCCGGCGACAAAGGTTTCCAGCGCACGTTTCCAGTGGTGATCCTGCAACGCTTCGGCCGACCCCATGAAGTCCTTGTAGCTTTGCCAGAGAAACTGCACATAGGCGAGTTTACCCGGCAGCAGGCCCCGGATCTGCTGGATGCCGGAACTGAACAGGTGCTTCGCGGCGTCCCAATCCGCCTGCGCCGATGGCAGCGAGTGGCTGCTCAGCAAGTGCGGCAACAAGGCCAGATTGTCGTCGAACAACTGCAGCAGCAAGTTGCCGTTGATCGGGGTGGTGGCCAGGGTCATCTCGCTCGTCTGGCCGCTGCTCGCCTTGAACAACGCGCTGAAGATCGAACGCTGACCTTCCGGCAAGCGGCGCAGCAGCAGGTCCTGCAGTGAGCCCGGCGTATTCAGCGCGGCGATCACTGCCGCCTCGTCCTCGAACTCACTGAATGCGTGTTCTCCATGGTAGGGCGCATAAAGCACCTGAGGGCCGGGTTTTTCCGCAGGGCCGATCAAGTACAGCCCCAGCGCCTTGATCGCGGATGCCTCGGCGGTCTTGATCAGCGCCAACGGCCGGACAATCGCATCGGCCCCTTGCACGGTCGCACGAGCGACGGCATCGGGCATGTCGAGCACCTGTGTAATCAAGTCGAAGGCTTTTGTCGACAAGCGTTGTTGCAGTTGTAACTGATGGGCATGTTGCAGCAGTTGCCAGGGTAGTTGCTGGATGAAACGCAGCTTGCGTTGTTCGGCGTCGACGTCATTCGCGGACAACACCGTGGTGATCTTATTGGCAAATGTTGTCGCAACGTTCAAGGACAACAGCAGGCTTCTGACCGCTTGCTGGTCGAGTCCCGTCGGTAGCTCCCGGTCGGTGCTCGAGCTGAGGGTGAATGCAGTGTCCTGGGCAATATGCGCATGGTTCAAGGCGAAATCGGTCAGGCTCATCGCGGACCCGATCAGGGGTAGCGCCGGGGTGACGGTGATCTGTTCGGGGTCGAGATCCTGCCTGTGCAAGCGGGTGCTCAGCAGCGTTTCAAGCGTCTGCCTGATGTAATCACGCAAGGTTGGCAGCGCATGGAGATAATCCTCGTCGTCGATGACGCTGTGCCGCCACTGTTCCAGCAGTTCCAGGTGCAACTGCTGATCTTCAAGCCTGGCCATCCCCAGCCAGGCAGGCAGTGAATGCTGCTTGCCGAGTGCCATCGCCAGAGCGGTGGCGCGTTGCAGGTTGGTCTCAACGACTTGCTCACTCAACGTCTTGAGGATCTGATGTTCCCGTGGCTTTGGCCAATGGCGGCCCCGTACCTGTTCACAGCGCTGGAGAAAGTGTTCGATCGCTGATTCGGTGCGATCCTGCAGGACATTGCCGCTGATCAGCTGTAACCGTCCCAGCGTGTAGCGTTGATGGAACCTCTGGTGCTGTGGTGAAAGGTTTTCCAGCAGCACCAGGCGTTTTAGCGGATCCAGCAGCCGCTGGCTCAAAACCTGTCTGGCGTGCTCGATCGAGCGGAAGACTTCCAGGCCCAGAGCCGGGGTCCACAAGATCGCGCGTCCGGAGTGCTGCGTATCGAGGCCACCGCGTTCCGTGAGCAGGACGCAGTTGGCCAGCGGCAGCACTTCGCTCTCACCGGCGACCTGTAACGTCAATGACCAGGCATCCGGCCGAATCCCGTTGAGTGCCTTGCGGCGGCTGCGATCCGGGTGATCCGGATTGAACACGGTGTCGACCAGGGTTTGTGCATGACGGCTTAGCGTTCCGTCCAGGACTCTCAACCGTGCTTCGCCATTGATGCCAACAGACAGGGCGTGCGCCAGCTTCGCTGCGATACCTTGCAGGTAGGTACGCTGCAGCGCTGTGACGGTCAACGGCTGGGCGGCGAAGTCTGCGGCGATGGTTGGCATGATGCTGGCGAACTTGCGCACTTCGGCTGCGGCGGTGTCCGCCAGCACCCTTGAAGGCAATGGGTTGCCGGTGAGCATCGGCCGGGTGCTCCAGCGCCCGCGAGCATCCAGGGTGACAAGGCGCTCGTGGAGCATCGAGCGGATGTCCAGGGCCTTATCGAACAGTGCGCGGATATCCACGACGCCGTCGCTGTGCCGGGACAACTGCAAGGCATAGTCGATGTTCTGTCGTTGCTTGGTGATGATCAATTCGAGCAGTACGCTGAACACGTCTCCGGCGATCGATTTGCCGGAAACCTGCGGCCGGTCGAAACCGAGGAAGCGCTGGCGCTCGTCGAGACTCAGCAGACCATAGAGTTCGTCTTCGTGCCCGGGGCTGGCGAACTTGCCGAGCAGCATGGATTTTAGATCTGCGTAGTCCTTGAGCACCTGCAAGCCGTGCGTCGGGGTATACAGGCAGCTTTCGGAATGGCCGATCATCAGCGCGCCGGCCAGCTCCACGAAGTTTGCCTGGTGCTCCCATAACCGCACGGTTTCCACGGCCGCGCGAGGTGCCAGACTTTCACTGAAACCCAGCGACGTCAGCAGGCTGTCGAATTGGCGCTGATCGATGATGCCAGCCTCGCGTTTGAGCAAAAAGTCCGCCAGCGCCTGCTGCCGAATGATCTGCGCCAATACGTCGCGCCGCGAGGCCCCGTCAGCACTGGGCCCATTCCAGTAGCGCTCCATTTGCTGGTACAGCAACACCAGCAGTTTGCCTGATGCCGTGGTGACGGCTGTCTCCCAGTGTTGCTGATCACTGGCCTGGAAAGTCCGGTCGGGGTGCGAAAACTCATGGGTCTGGCCAACCGGCCATCCGGTGTGGCGATAGTGCAACAGCAGCGCATCGCCAAGCGACAGCGCTTCAAGCCCATGCCGCGAAGCGAGGTCGGTCGATGCCGGGCCGGTGGCAGTCGTGGTCGCGTACAGGTTCACGCGCGTGCGTGTCTGATCGACGCCGCGCATCGTTGGCGTCAGCAGTGCGTCGACTATGGTCTGGAGCAGACTGCCAAGTTCGGGCAGTTGCATCAATTCATCAAGCATCGCTTGCGTGTTGAGCTGCTGGCAATGCTCGATGACGGCGCGTTGATCTTCGAAGATATCGCCTTCGACGAGCTGGTAGGTCACGCTGATGCCGTGCTGTTCTGCCAGTCGTTTGCGTTGGGAAAAGGCGAGGAACGCCAGCAGTCGGTCGTCCTCGCTGGCGCTGTTCAGCTGCTGTTCCAGGTGCGCGGTCAGGGCGGTGAGGCTGGCATGTTTTTTCAGCCCGGCGAAAGGTGTGTACAACAGGATCCCGTGATCATCCGGGGTGGCACTGAGTATGAAACTGCCGGCTAGAGGCACCGCTGGCGCACCAGCGGTATTGAGCAGGATGCGCTGGGCAAGCATGGGCGGGGTCTGCTGACTGCGCAGTGCGTGGGTCGCCAGTTGCACGTGACTCAGCCATTGGAAGTCAGCAGTCGACAAGTGATGGAGATTGCCGAGTTCGCGCCACGATCCGGGGGAGTTGAGGATGGGCTGGAACAGCAGGGGAGGAATGGGAGCAGGCATCATCGGGTCTCGTTCAGGGCACCGTCCGGTGCACCGGTAAATTGAGACACGAGACTAAAGACCGGATCGATAACAGAGGTGGTACATAGTTACCGCACCAGCGGCAGCGCAATGTGCTAGCCGCGACAAGCCGGCACCACAACGGTTGACAGCACCCGTACCGGGCGTGGTTAATCGCTGGGCAAGTTGTTAGTACGCTGTTGTTCCCTCCAATAATTAGTCTGGAGCTTCAGATGTCTGCGCCACACGATTCCGTGTCTTCCCCCGTTGCGTCCACACTCTCGCTCGAAGCGCTGACGCAATTGCTTGAAAAGGTTTTCCTGCGCCACGGTACGTCGGCGTCCGTCGCCCGCACTCTGGCTGCCAACTGCGCCGGTGCCGAACGCGACGGTGCGCACAGTCATGGCGTGTTCCGTATCCCCGGATATGTTTCGACCCTCAATAGCGGTTGGGTCAATGGACAGGCTGTGCCGCAAGTCGAGGACGTAGCCTCGGGTTTCGTGCGAGTCGATGCCGGCAACGGTTTCGCCCAGCCGGCGCTGGCCGCTGCTCGTTCGTTGCTGGTGGAGAAGGCGCGCAATGCCGGGATCGCGGTGTTGGCGATTCGCAACTCGCATCACTTTGCGGCGCTGTGGCCGGACGTCGAGCCGTTTGCCGAAGAAGGGCTGGTGGCGCTCAGCGTGGTCAACAGCATGACCTGCGTGGTGCCGCATGGCGCCGATCGGCCGCTGTTCGGCACCAACCCGATTGCCTTTGCCGCGCCGCGGGCCGGTGGTGCGCCGATTGTCTTCGATCTGGCGACCAGCGCCATCGCTCACGGTGATGTGCAGATCGCGGCGCGCAAGGGCGAACGTCTGCCCGCCGGAATGGGCGTGGATGGTCTCGGTCAGGCGACGCAGGATCCGAAGGCCATTCTTGAGGGCGGCGCACTGTTGCCATTCGGCGGCCATAAAGGTTCGGCATTGTCGATGATGGTCGAGTTGCTGGCGGCGGCGTTGACCGGGGGCAATTTTTCCTTCGAGTTCGACTGGGCGAACCATCCCGGGGCCAAGACCCCGTGGACCGGGCAGTTGCTGATCGTCATCGACCCAAGCAAATCCGCCGGGCAAAGTTTTGCCGAGCGCAGCGAAGAACTGGTGCGGCAGATGCATGGGGTGGGATTGAAGCGCTTGCCGGGTGATCGCCGGCATTTGCAGCGCGCGCGGTCGCTGGGCGAGGGGATTGTGCTGGAGGAGCAGACGCTGGCGCAGTTGCGCGAATTGGCCGGGGAATAATTGTCAGATAACCCATGTGGCGAGGGAGCAAGCTCCCTCGCCACAGGTTTTTTGTCAGACGTCGATCAACGACGACCGAGCAACAAGCCCACCACCAGACCGAAACCGGCGGAAATCGCTACGGTCTGCCATGGATGGCCGCCAATGTAGCTCTCGGTGGCCTCGACCGCCGGTTTGGTGCGCTCACGCACGCTCGAAACAGAATCCAGCGCCTGTTGCAGTTTCAGGGCGATTTGTCCGCGCAGGGTCTCGGCTTCTTCGCCCACCAGTGAGGCGCTGCTCTTGAGCAGTTTGTCGGACTCTTCGATCAAAGCCTGAAGTTCGCTGAATGCCTGATCCTTGATTTGGTCTTCGACGGCTTGCACGCGGGATTTGCGGGCCATTGGGTGACTCCTTGCAGATGGATGAACAGTGATCAATGGAGTGTGGCGCTGACTGAAAAGTTGCACTGATTTTAGGTGCGAAAGAAAAACCTGCGCGGGAGATTTCCGCCGAGCGTGTAAGATGTCGCCATTTTACGCAGCAGGTATTTCCCCATGAGTTTCAATCTGGCCGACAAATCCCTCGCCGAGCGCGCAGCGCTGGAAGACGAGAAATCCCGTCTGTTCGAACTCTGGCAGAACAATCTGGGCAAAGCCAAAGGCGAAGCCGCGCGGTTGTTCGGCGAACGCTCCAAGCGCAAGGGCAAATGGGCCGAGTGGGTGCGCGCCGAGCTGGATGGCATGTCCCCGCCGGAATTCGCCAACATGGTGCGCAGTGAGGTCAATCGACTGATGGCAGCCAACAAATAACACGCGCCTCAGTCCGCATTGAAACATCCGACAATCGCCTCACGCACCTTGATCACCACCGGATCGATCTGCGTGCTGGTGCGCCAGCCCAGTTCGATCGGGTAGCGCGGCAACGCAAGCGGGCAGGGCAGCAGCACCAGCCCGCTGAGCTCGGCAATGGCCTGCGCGGCATGGCGGGGGATGGTTGCCACCGCGCCGCTGCCCTTGAGCAGATGCGGCAGCGCGGCAAAGTGCGTGGTCGAGGCGCAGACCCGCCGGCTCAGACCCAGCGCCGCCAGGCCTTCATCGGTGATGCCGATAAAGCCGCCCGAGGACACCAGAATGTGCTCGCGGGCGACGAACTCCGGCAAATCGATGTTCTGCTGGCCGGGCGCCAGACTGCCCGGATCGACCAGACACGCATAATCCCCTTCACCCAACACCTGACGACTGAGCAGACGCTCGGCGAACCCTCCTGCAGTGATCGCCAGGTCGATGCTGCGCTCCATCAGTGCACGGGCGACGATCTGGCTGTGGGTCTGGCGGAAGATCAGGCGTAATTTCGGCGCACGGCGGGCAATATCTTCGATCAGGCGCCGGCCATAGGCGATTTCGAAATCATCCGACAGGCCGACGGTGACTGATCGGCCGTCATAGTGGTGGGCCGCCGGATCGACCATCGCCAGGCTCTGCCGACATTTGTTCAGCGCCTCGCTGACCACCGGTTTCAGTTGATTGGCCTTGAGCGTCGGCGCCAACCCGCGACCAGTGCGCACGAACAATTGATCGCCATACACCTCGCGTAACCGGCGCAACGCCGCGCTGACCGCCGATTGCGTCACGCCCAGACGCAGCGCCGCACGGCTGGCGCTGGACTCCTCATGCAGGGCTTCGAAGACTTTCAGCAGGTTGAGGTCGACGGTTGCGATATTCATTTGGCTCATATCATTCAGCAGTGAATCGGTGTTTATTCATGATCCCGCGCCGCCGCAGAATCGGCAACACTTGAACCCGATGGAGTGACCGCAATGCCCAAATCAATCGTCGCCGCCCTGCAGATCGGCGCCTTGCCCGGTGGCAAGGGTGAAACTCTGGAACAGATCCTGAGCTGGGAAGACGCGATCAGCGAGTCCGGCGCGGCACTGGTGGTGATGCCAGAAGCGTTGCTCGGTGGCTATCCGAAAGGTGAGGGCTTCGGCACGCAGTTGGGCTATCGCTTGCCCGAGGGGCGTGAGGCCTACGCCCGCTACTTCGCCAACGCCATTGACGTGCCGGGGGCAGAAACCGAGGCACTGGCCGGTTTGTCGGCGCGCACCGGGGCCAATCTGGTGATCGGCGTGATCGAGCGTGCCGGCAGCACGTTGTATTGCACGGCGCTGTATTTCGATCCGCAGGCGGGGCTGGTGGCCAAGCATCGCAAACTGATGCCGACCGGCACCGAACGGCTGATCTGGGGCAAGGGCGACGGCTCGACGCTGCCGGTGCTCGACACTCAGGTCGGTAAACTCGGCGCGGTGGTGTGCTGGGAAAACATGATGCCGCTACTGCGCACGGCGATGTACGCCAAGGGCATTGAAGTCTGGTGCGCGCCGACCGTGGACGAGCGCGAGATGTGGCAGGTCAGCATGCGTCACATCGCCCACGAGGGCCGTTGCTTTGTGGTCAGCGCCTGTCAGGTGCAGGCCTCGCCGAACGAGCTGGGCGTGGAAATTGCCAACTGGCCGGCGGATCGGCCGCTGATTGCCGGCGGCAGTGTGATTGTCGGGCCGATGGGCGATGTGCTGGCCGGGCCGTTGCGCGGGGAGGCCGGGTTGCTGACGGCTGAGATCGATACTGATGAGCTGGTGCGGGCGCGGTACGACTATGACGTGGTCGGCCACTATGCGCGGCCGGATGTGTTTGAGCTGTCGGTTGATGAACGCGCCAAACCCGGCGTGCGGTTCACCGCATAACGTCGGGCTGATTGAAAAAACTGTGGGAGCTGGCTTGCCAGCGATGGCGGACTGTCAGCAACGACGATGTTGGCTGATGCGGCCCTATCGCTGGCAAGCCAGCTCCCACAGGTATTTATGAGTGGTCGCAAAATTTGTGTATTTACCACGTCGCAGCAGTGGCCTTCGGCAAACTCAGCTTGCCACTGTCGACAAATCGCATGGTGCCGAACACGCCGCCCGCGAGTTTGCCGCGCAGTACGTAGGGCAGGTTGTCGAGGGTTTGTGTCTGGCTCAAACCCAGAGTCTGGCGCAGTACCGAGAACGCGGAAACGCTGACCGGCACGCTGACCACGGTTTCCGAGAAGCGCGGGATCGAGCCGACCTGATCGCTGACGCCCGAGGCCAGTGGTCGGCCATTGACCTCCAGATCCAGGGCGATGCCGTTGTAATCGATGGCCGTTTCATTGGGGTTCTGCACCCGCAACTTGATCGCGAAACGCACTTCCAGATCCTGGCTCGGCAACGGTTCGAGGCCGACCACGTTGATGTTCACTGGATCGCGGTTGGGAAACAGCGCGCAGGCGCTCAGGGACAACAGCAGCAGGGACAGGATGACGGCGTGGACGCGGCGCATAAACAGTCTCTCAACGAAGAAGGGCTGAACCGTTGCCGGCTCAGCCCTTTTTTCATGGCGCAGCGTCAGCGGTTCAACTTTGCGACCGCCGCTGCAGATGCAGGTTCAGCTTTGGCCGGCAGATCGGGGTTTTCCATGACCTGCAGAATCGACGCTTCCGGATCGAAATCGTCTTCTTCCAGCTCAATGAATTCTTCCGGCAGGAAGATATTCAGCACGATAGCGCACAACGCACCGACGGTGATCGGCGATTCGAAGATGTTACGCAGCGCTTGCGGCAACTCGCGCAGCACTTCCGGCACGGCGGCAATGCCCAGGCCCATGCCCACCGAGATCGCCACGATCAGCATGTTGCGCCGATGCAGGCCGGCCTCGGCGAGAATTTTGATCCCGGCCACTGCCACGGTGCCGAACATCACCAGTTCCGCGCCGCCGAGTACCGGTTTAGGCATCAGTTGCAGCACCGCGCCGATCATCGGGAACAGCCCCAGCAGCACCAGCAGGCCGGCGATGAAGAACGCCACGTAGCGGCTGGCCACGCCAGTCAACTGGATCACGCCGTTATTCTGCGCGAACGTGACCATCGGCATGCTGTTGAACACCGCTGCCATCGCCGAGTTGAGGCCATCGGCGAGCAGACCGGATTTGATTCGGCGGATGTACAGCGGACCCTTGACCGGTTGCCGCGAGATCATCGAGTTGGCGGTCAGGTCACCGGCTGCTTCCAGCGGCGAAACCAGGAAGATCACCGCCACCGGCACGAACGCCACCCAGTCGAAATTGAAGCCGTACTTGAACGGCACCGGCACGCTGACCAGCGGCACTTCGGGCATCGAGGCGAAATCCACGGTGCCCATCAGCCAGGCGACCACGTAGCCGAGGGTCAGGCCGATGACGATCGCACCCAAGCGCAGAAACGGCACGTCGACGCGGTTCAGCACAACGATAGTGCCGATCACCAACGCGGCCAGAAACACATGGCTGGCGGCGCCCAGATCGGGCGCGCCGAAACCGCCGGCAATGTCGGTCATCGCCACTTTGATCAGCGACAGGCCCATCAGGGTGATGATGGTGCCGGTGACCACCGGAGTGATCAGCATCCGCAGTTTGCCGATGAACTGGCTCAGCACCACTTCGATGAACGCGGCGAAAAAGCACACGCCGAAAATCGTCGAGAGGATTTCATCGGTGCCGCCGCCCCGGGCCTTGACCATGAACCCGGCGCTGAGAATCACGCTGATAAAGGAAAAACTGGTGCCTTGCAGGCACAGCAGACCGGAACCGACCGGGCCGAAACGCTTGGCTTGAACGAACGTGCCGAGGCCTGAAACGAACAGCGCCATGCTGATCAGGTACGGAATTTCACTTTGCAGACCGAGGGCGCCGCCCATGATCAGGGTCGGGGTGATGATGCCGACGAAGCTCGCCAGCACGTGTTGCAGCGCGGCGAAGACGGTTGCAGTCAGGTGCGGACGGTCGTTGAGGCCGTAGAGCAGATCGTTGTTGCGCGGGACTTTTTCAGAGGCGGTCATGGTGTTTTGCGCGCCGTAAGGCGGGGCCGGGTCAGAAAATGGAGGCGCAGGATGCCGGAAGAGGACGGCGAGGGCAACGAGCAAAAATTGCCTGAAAGGTCAAGAAACACGGGGTTTGAACTGGTTGCTGTTTCTGTGGTGAGGGGATTTATCCCCGATGGACGCGAAGCGTCCCGGCTTTTTGGGCTGGGACTGCTACGCAGTCCATCGGGGATAAATCCCCTCGCCACAAAGTTATTTGCTGGCATTCAGGTGAAGGCTGCGAGCAAATCCTCCTCAAACGCCTTCTGCGCATCCCCCGGCACCTGAGCGCGATGCCGGGCCAGATGAAACGCCACCTCGAAACTCAACTCACCGGGTCGCAAAGCACGCAACAAGCCTTTGTCCTCCCAGACCCGCGCATAGTGATCCGGCAGATAATCGACATGCTTGCCGGAGAGAATGAAGGCGAGGGTGCCTTCGACCTGCTCCGAACGCGCAGAAAAGCGCTTGTCCGGGAACGGCTCGCCACTGCGCATGAATCGATACGGATGATCCACCCGATCACAGGCCCGCAACGCCGCGTCATCCGGCGCATCGACGCTGAACAGTGGATGCCCCTGTGCGCAATACAAATGCTGGGTTTCCCGGAACAGCTCGCGGTAATCGAAAGCGCTCTGCACCTGGGAGAAATAACCGATGGCCAGATCCAGCCGCTGTTGCAGCAACAGACGCTCCATTTCACCGGGCATCGCGCTGATCAACTCGATGCGCACCGACTCATCGCGCTCGCGAAAGCGCCGGATCGCCGCCGCCACCCGCAGCAGCACCGACTGATCAACCGCCTCGGACAGGCCCAGCCGCACCTCACCGATCAGCCGTCCAGCAACGCCGTTGGATTGATGCCGGAACGTCTCGATGGACTGGAACAGGGCGCGAATGGCGATCAGCAATTGCTCACCCTTGGGCGTGACGCCGAAACCGCCCTTGCCGCGGCTGCACAGGCGATAGCCGAGGCGGGTCTCAAGCTTGGCCATTTGCTGACTGATGCTCGACTGACTCAGGCCCAATTCACCTTGCGCCGCGCTGAAGCCGCCACATTCCACGACCCGCACAAACAGGCGCAGCAACTGCAAATCGAGGTCGTGAAGCTGACCGAGCATTGCATTACTCCTGGATAAAGTCAGGTTAACAAACTTGATATTTCTGCAATGTATCCGACGGCGCATCCTGCCACCACTTCCTCCGGTCAGGTGTTCGTCATGGCTCCCGTGTTCAAGCTGTGTTTTCCCGCGCTGTTGTTGTCCGTAGTCATCCAGGCACAGGCCGAGGACAAGACCCTCAATCTTTACAGCTGGGCCGATTACGTGCCGGCGCAGACGCTGCAACGTTTCGAGCAGGAGACCGGCATTCATGTGCGCTACGACACCTTCGATACTTCCGAGGTGCTGGAAACCAAACTGCTGACCGGTGGCAGCGGTTATGACGTGGTGGTGCCGTCGTCCAGCGTGCTGGCCCGAGGATTGGCAGCGGGCGCGCTGAAGGAAATCCCGCATGAAGGCCTCAAGGGTTACGTCAACCTTGATCCCGATCTGCTGGAAAAACTCGCCGCCGTCGATCCCGGTAATCGCTACGCCGTGCCTTATACCTGGGGCACACTCGGGTTGGGGCTGAACGTCGAGGCGGTGAAAAAGCGCTTGCCGGACGTGCCGCTGAACAGTCTCGATCTGCTGTTCAAACCCGAGTACGCCAGCAAGCTCAAGGACTGCGGGATTGCCGTGCTCGATTCGCCGCAGGAAGTTATTGGCTTGGCGCTGCATTACCTCGGCAAAGATCCCTACAGCACCGACAAGCATGATCTGGCCGCTGCCGAAGCCTTGTTGCAGAAACTCCAGCCGTCGGTGCTGTATGTCGCCACCGGCCGGCAGATCAACGATCTGGCCAATGGCAGCGTATGCTTGGCGCTGACCTACAACGGCGACGTGAGCATGGCCGCCGACCAGGCGCACAAGGCCAACAAACCCTATGAAGTTGCCTACCGGATTCCGCACGAAGGCACGTTGATCTGGCAGGACAATCTGGCCATGCCCAAGGACGCGCCGAACCCGCAGGCGGCGCGGGCGTTCATCGAATTCATGCTGCGCCCCGAGTCGGTGGCCGAGCTGACCAATACGCTGTTTTTCGCCACCGCCAACCAGGCCGCGACGCCGCTGGTGGATGAGGCGGTGCGCAACGATCCGGACATCTATCCGCCCGCCGAAATGCGCGAACGCCTGTACGCCGACCGCAGCATGAGCCTCAAGGACATGCGTCAGCGCACGCGTCTGTGGACCACTTTCCGTAGCCATCAATAACAAAAGGAGCACACCGATGGACGTGCCGATGCTCAATGACCAAGCCATGACCCGCGACAGCCTGTACGGCACTGCCGCCGAAAGCACCTACGCCGGGATCACCAGTTTCATGCGTCGTCGCTACAGCCGTGATTTGCGCGGCGTCGACGTGGCGGTCAGCGGGGTTCCGTTCGACACCGCCACCAGCAACCGCCCGGGCGCACGCTTCGGGCCACGGGGGATTCGCGCCGCCTCCACCGGGATCGCCTGGGAACGCCACTGGCCGTGGGCGTTCGATCCGTTCGATCATCTGGCGGTGATCGACTACGGCGACTGCGACTTCGATTACGGCTCGCCGCACACCATTCCGGAAAGCATCGAGGCCCACGCCGAGCTCATTCTTGATGCCGGCAGCGCGATGCTGACGTTTGGCGGCGACCACTTCATCACTTATCCGTTGCTCAAGGCCCATGCGCGTAAACACGGCGCGCTGTCGCTCATCCACTTCGATGCGCACAGCGACACCTGGCCGGACGAGGGCGGCAAACGTGTCGATCACGGCACCATGTTCTGGCACGCGGCCAGGGAAGGGCTGGTAGATCCGGCGCGCTCGGTGCAGATCGGTTTGCGCACCACCAATGACGATCATCAGGGCTTTGCCGTGCTCGACGCCCGCCAGGTGCATCGGCGTGGCTGCGAGGCGATTGTCGAGGCGATTCGCGCGCGGGTCGGCGATCACCCGGTGTACCTGACGTTTGATATCGATTGCCTGGATCCGGCCTTTGCCCCGGGCACCGGCACTCCCGTGTGTGGCGGGCTGAGCACGTTGCAGGCGCTGGAAATCCTCGGCGGGTTGCGCGGGATCAATCTGGTGGGCATGGACGTGGTGGAAGTGGCGCCGGCTTATGACCATGCGGACGTGACGTCACTGGCAGCGGCCACCTTGGCGATGGAAATGCTCTGCTTGTACGCCGCCCGACACAAAGTCGACCTTTAAAACACCGCAAAGCCAATGCGGGAGTGGGCTTGCTCACGAAAGCGGTGTGTCATACAACGATGCTGCTGGCTGGCCTGACGCCTTCGCGAGCAAGCCCGCTCCCACAGGAGGTTGTATTCCAGGCAGTTGTTGCACGCTGTTTTGAGGTCGCGAGATATACAGTCGATCTTTGCCCCCCACAAAGCCAATGTGGGAGTGGGCTTGCTCACGAAAGCGGTGTGTATTCAACGATGATGTTGGCTGCCCCGACACCTTCGCGAGCAAGCCCGCTCCCACAAAAGGGCACCTGTTTTTCAGGGACATCGTGGCATACTGCCGCGCATGACTTTCGACTCTCCTTTAAGCGCCTGGCAACACGCGATCGAGCACAAGGGTTTCATCCAGGATGAAGCCCAGGAGCATGCGGTCTGGGCCTTGCAAAAATGCCATGAAGCCTTGCATGCCGGTGCCCGTTCGGTCACCGGCGTGTACTTGTGGGGCCCGGTCGGGCGCGGCAAGACCTGGTTGATGGATCAGTTCTATCAAAGCCTGCGGGTGCCGGCGCGACGACAGCACTTTCATCATTTCATGGGCTGGGTGCACCAGCGCTCGTTCCAGCTCACTGGCATCGCCGATCCGTTGCGGGCGTTGGCCAAAGAGTTGGCGGCGGAAGTACGGGTGTTGTGCTTCGACGAACTGTTCGTCAACGACATCGGCGATGCGATCATTCTCGGGCGGCTGTTTCAGGTGATGTTCGACGAAGGCGTGGTGGTGATCTGCACCTCCAACCTGCCGCCGGATGAGCTGTACGCCGACGGCTTCAACCGCGACCGGTTTGTCCCGGCGATTGCCGCGATCAAGGCGCACATGCAAGTGGTGGCGGTAAATGGTGCCGAGGATCATCGCCTGCATCCGGGCGCGGGTCAGCAGCGCTATTTTGTCGCTGCGCCGGGACAGGGCAGTGCTCTGGAGCAGGTCTTCCAGTCACTCAACGCCGGGCAGCCCGCCAGCGCCGAGCCGGTGCCCGTCGGCCATCGTGTGCTGAACGTGGTGCAAGCCAGTGCGACGGTGCTCTGGTGCCGATATGCCGATCTCTGCGAGCAACCATTTGCCGCGATGGATTTCATCGCACTGTGCGACAACTATCGGTCTATTCTGTTGAGCGACGTGCCGAACCTCAGCGCGCAGAAACGCGAAGGGCGCATCGCTCGCGGCACCGAGGACGGCTCGGCGCAGGTGGTGGCCGGTGACCGTGAGTTGCCGCAACTGTCGGTGCACGACGACGGCGTGCGTCGCTTCATTGCCTTGGTCGACGAGTGTTACGACCGTAAGGTGCCGCTGTACATTGAAGCCCAGGTACCGATGGAGGCGCTGTACACCGAGGGTTATCTGGAATTCCCGTTCCGGCGCACCCTCAGCCGGTTGCAGGAGATGCAGTTGCAGCGTTTTGCCGAATCCTGAGCGAAGAGGGCGCGAGTATGAGCCAACCGCTGTCGCATCATTTACTGACCATGGCCTACCAGAACGCGTGGGCCAATCATCGCCTCGGCAAAGCCTGGAATCAGCTCGACGCCACTGAGCTGGCGGCGCCGCGAACGAGCTTCTTTCCGAGTATCCGCCTCACCCTCAATCACATCCTGACGTGCGACTGGTTCTACGTCGACGCTCTGGAACGCGAGTTGCGCGGTGACGAACCGCATCCTGATTGCTATGTGTTTTTCAACCATGACGAGCCGTTTACCGAGGCCGCAGCGCTGCGTGAAGAGCAGGCGCACGTCGATCGTCGACTGATCGCTTATTGCGAACAACTGCGCGATGCCGATCTGGGGCGGATCGTCACCATCGCCCGGGAAACGCCGCAGCATGACAGTCGCTTGCGTATGCTGTCGCACCTGTTCGAGCACCAGATTCATCATCGTGGGCAGGTGCACGCGATGCTCAGCGCGACCACGGTGAAACCGCCGCAACTGGATGAGTTCTTCTGCGCCGGCGAGAGCGGGTTGCGTGCTCAGGATTTTGCCGAGTTGGGCTGGACCGAAGAGCTGATCTGGGGGCGCTGAAGCCTGGAAATCAAAAGATCCGGTTGTGGCCCGCAACATCCTCGCGGTAAGGTCGAACAGCCTTTCAGGTGCGCACTTTGCACGCCGGGGCCATGATCGGGGATGGAAATGGATTCCGCAGAAATTCTTGTGCTGCAAGCCAGTTACACCAATCCACTGCACGCCGAAGCCATCGGCATCGTGCTCAATCATTACGCAGAAGATCCCATGGGCGGCGGCCATTCGCTTGACTCGGAACTGTTGCGTCGCGTGCCGGAAGAACTTGCGCGCAGACCTCATGCGTTCAGTGTGCTGGCGTTCGTCGGTGGCGAGCCGGCAGGGCTGGTGAACTGCTTTGAAGGTTTCTCGACGTTTGCCTGCAAGCCGCTGGTCAATGTCCATGACGTGGCGGTCGTGAGCAAATTTCGCGGCCTCGGCTTGAGTCAGAAAATGCTGCGCAAGGTCGAGGAAATCTGCCGTCAGCGCGGCTGCTGCAAAATCACCCTGGAAGTGCTCGAAGGCAACGAGGTGGCACAGAACTCCTACCGCAAATTCGGCTTCGCCCCCGGCATGTTCGACCCGGAGCATGGCCGCATGCTGTTCTGGATCAAGGATCTGCAGGCATAAAAAAAGGCGCCCCGGACAGGGCGCCCAACTGTCGTCTCCGAGGCCAGAGCGGAGCCATCGGAGGTCCATCGGTTGCTCGGTGAATCAGTCGCGATAAGACTCGGTGACTTGCGCGGTCTGATCGTCCGGAACCTTCAGTTCCGTGGCTTTGCTGTCGGTCGGCTGTTCGCTTGGCGCGTGGTGGACCGGGAAGTTGTCGTAGTAATGCCGCATGCGTTCGGCGCCGCCCTCGGCGAAGGCGCTGGCGGAACCGAGGGCGAGAAGCCCGGCGAGAATGACGGTAGTGGTTTTCATGGTGCCTCCTACTGAAAAACGTCGGAGCCGTTCGTCCATGAAGCAGATCTCGGGGCACAGTGTCCCGGCGGGGAATTAACTCGGGGTTAACAGCTGTGGTGAGGGGCTCTGACGGTATGCCCTTGGAAGAGTGGGGCCGCTTTGCGACCCGTCGGGGATGAATCCCCTCACCACAGGGGGGTGTTTGAACCGGTGCGCTCAGAGCTTCCAGTCCAGGCTCAGGGTCACCGTGCGCGGATCGCCCCAGTACACGCCGTTGTAGAAGCCGACGTTGTCGTAATACTTCTTGTCGAACAGGTTATCGACGTTCAGCGACGCCGACAGATGCCTGTCGAACTCATAGCGCGACATCAGCTTGACCACGGTGTAGGCCTCCTGGTTGATCCGCGCCGGTTCGGTGATGATCCGGCCGTTGGCGCCGCGCCCGACCGGGCGGTTAGCCGCGCCATAGACGTCGCTCTGCCAGTTCACCGCGCCACCCACGGTCAATGCGTGCCAGTTGCCCGGCAGGCGATAGGCCGTGGACAGCCGCAGCATGTTCAGTGGTTGAGCGGTGTTGCTGCGCTGTTTTTCGCCGTCGACGGAGTGGGTGTAGGTGTAGCCGGCGGTCATGTTCCAGCCGCTGAGAATTTCCCCGGACACTTCGGCCTCGAAGCCATTGACCTTGTTACCCTTGCCGCCGGACTTGAAAAACTCCTCGCCGCTCACCGGGTCCGGGGGTACCGAGTTGTCACGCTCGGCGACGTTGTCCTGTTTGCTCCAGAACACTGCCGTCGCCAGGTTCAGGCGTTCGTCGAGCAGGCTGCCTTTGAGCCCGACTTCGTAGTTGCTGCCGATCACCGGGTCGAGGTAATTGCGGTTGCTGTCGCGCTTACTCTGCGGTTTGAAAATGTCGGTGTAGCTGGCGTAAACCGTGTACTCAGGCGTCAGGTCGTAAAGCAGGCCGGCGTAGGGTGTCCAGATATCATTCTGGCGTTGATGGGTGGCATCGGTGCTGGTCAGTTTTTGCTGCGCATCATAGTAGTAATCGGTGCTGGATTCGTCCCAGCTGCCATAGCGGCTGCCGATGACGGCATGCAGCTCATCGGTCAGGCTCAGGCGGGTCGCGAGGTAACCAGCCTTTTGCCGAGTGATGCCTCGCGCGCCCGGCAGGCCGGTAACGGTGTCGGCGAATTTGCCGATGTCACCCATGTATTTCCAGTCGCGGATCTTGCCGTAGTCGGCGGCTTGGGGGCTGTTGAAGGCGTAGGGCGAAGTCGAGCGGTTTTCCGCCTCGCCGTAGCCGAACATCATCTCGTGTTCGCGGCCGAACAGCTGGTACGGCCCTGACAGGTTGAAGTCGTACACGCTCATTTTCTGCGTGCCGAGCATGTGCCCCATGTAGGCCGTCATGCCGCTGCGGTCGGCCTCGGGGAATCCGCTGCCGCCGTAATAGACCTTGCCGTCGGTATCACTTTCGCGGTGGGTGTAGGCGGCCTTCAGCTTCCAGCCATCACCCAGTTGCTGGTCCAGGGTAACGAACGCGGTCTTGTCCTTCAGCGGCCAGGAACTCCAGGATGTCGCCATGTTGGTCGACCGTCCGAGGCCGGCCTTGCTGCCGTCGGCGTTCCAGTACGGCACGGTGCCCCAGGAGGTGCCCTGAACCTGCTTGTCCTGATAGTCGTAACCGACGGCAAGCACCGTGGAGTCGGTCAGATCAGCTTCGAGAATGCCGTAGCCGACCTCGCGCTGCAGCGCGTATTTGTTGCGGAACGACTGGCTGTCGCGATAGGCCAGCACCGTACGCCCGCGCAGCCGACCATCGAAGGCCAGCGGCCCGCCGACATCGACATAGCTGTAGTAGTTGTCGTAGCTGCCGCCACTGACCCCGGCCAGTGCCTGCCACTGGGCAGTCGGGCGCTTGCGCACCATGTTGATCGTCGCTGAAGGATCACCCGCGCCGGTGGTCAGGCCGGTGGCGCCGCGTACCACTTCGATGCGGTCGTAGATGATGGTGTCCGAGTCTGACTTCATGCGCCCGAAGGTGTTGAGCATTCCGTCGATCTGGAAATTGTTGATCGGGTAACCCCGCGCCGAATAGCTGACCCGATCCGAGTCGTTGTGTTGCACGACGATGCCGGTGGTCTGGCGCATGGCTTCGGACAAGGTACCGAGCTTGAAATCATCCATCTGCTGGCGCGTGACCACGGACACCGATTGCGGGGTTTCCTTGATCGACAGGTTCAGCCGCGTCGCGGTGCTCATCGCGCCAGTGGTGTAGGAATCAGTGTTTTCAGTGTTAACGCCGAGGCCTTCAGCGCTGACGCTGGTAGCGTCCAGTTCCAGCGCCTGGGCGGTGGATTGTGGCGCTGTTTCAGGATCGGTTTCAGCCAGCAGATCGGGACTCAACGCCATGCTGAACAAGCCGACAGTCAGGGTCATGGAACGGGTAATGGGCGCGAACATCGCAGCCGACTCCTTGTCTTCGAGGGAAAAAATCCATTGGTTCAAAGACGAGACGCAGCACGACGATTTAGTAACAAACAAGAAATATTATTATTTGGAGATATTTTCCGACTTCGCCGAGACGGGCGAAAAGCTGCTCACGGCGCTTGCCCAATAGACCGCGGCGGGTATGCTGTTGGCCTGCCGAGGAGAAAGCAATGGCCTACGATTTTGACCTTTATGTGATTGGTGCCGGTTCCGGCGGTGTACGTGCAGCGCGCTTCGCCGCCGGTTTCGGCGCGAAAGTGGCGGTGGCCGAGAGCCGTTACCTGGGCGGCACCTGCGTCAACGTCGGCTGCGTGCCGAAGAAACTGCTGGTGTACGGCGCGCATTTCGCCGAAGACTTCGAACAGTCGTCCGGTTTCGGCTGGAGCCTGGGCGAAGCGAATTTCGACTGGGCGACCCTGATCGCCAACAAGGACCGCGAGATCAATCGCCTCAACGGCATTTATCGCAACCTGCTGGTCAACAGCGGCGTGACCCTGCACGAAGCCCACGCGAAGATCGTCGGCCCGCACGAGGTCGAGGTCAACGGTGAGCGCTTCACCGCGAAAAACATTCTGATTGCCACGGGTGGCTGGCCGCAGATTCCGGAAATCCCGGGGCACGAACACGCGATCAGTTCCAATCAGGCGTTTTTCCTCAAAGAGCTGCCGAAGCGGGTACTGGTGGTCGGTGGTGGTTACATCGCGGTCGAGTTCGCCGGGATTTTCCACGGTCTGGGCGCGAACACTACGCTGCTGTATCGCGGTGATCTGTTCCTGCGTGGTTTCGATGGCTCGGTGCGCAAGCATCTGCAGGAAGAGCTGACCAAGCGCGGTATGGATCTGCAATTCAACGCCGACATCGCGCGCATCGACAAACAGCCTGACGGCAGCCTGAAAGCGACCCTCAAGGATGGCCGCGTGCTGGAAGCCAATTGCGTGTTCTACGCCACGGGCCGGCGTCCGATGCTGGACAACCTTGGGCTGGAAAACACCGATGTGCAGCTCACCGACAAGGGCTTCATCAAGGTCGACGAGCAATACCAGACCAGCGAGCCGTCGATTCTGGCGCTGGGTGATGTGATCGGTCGGGTGCAACTGACGCCAGTGGCACTGGCCGAAGGCATGGCGGTGGCGCGGCGCTTGTTCAAGCCTGAGCAATACCGTCCGGTGGATTACAAGATGATCCCGACCGCCGTGTTCAGTCTGCCGAACATCGGCACTGTCGGCCTGACAGAAGAAGAGGCGCGGGAGGCGGGGCATGAAGTGGTGATTTACGAGAGCCGCTTCCGCCCGATGAAGCTGACGCTGACCGAGTGTCAGGAGAAAACCCTGATGAAACTGGTGGTCGACGGCAAGACCGACAAGGTGCTCGGTTGCCACATGGTCGGCCCGGACGCGGGGGAGATCGTCCAAGGCTTGGCGATCGCGCTGAAGGCTGGCGCGACCAAGCGTGACTTCGACGACACGATCGGGGTGCACCCGACGGCCGCCGAAGAGTTTGTCACCATGCGTACGCCGGTCGGCGCTTAAGCGTCCTTCGCTTTGGCTGTGTCTGGCGCTGCTGCAACGGTAGCCGCCAGACGCAAGCTGTCCTCGAGGCTGGCCTGAGTCTTGGTCAGTTCCTTTTCCAGTGACTGATTGAGCTGCCGCTGTTCGTCGGCATCCTGTTTCAGCGTCTGACTTTCCAGCAGGGCCACGCGCAGGCGTTCCTGGAGGAGGGTGCGTTCGTTGTCGACGCGAGTGGCTTGCTCCAGCAACTGATCCTGACGCTGGTTGCTGTGCTTGAGCTGATCCTGCATAAGGCTCAGTTCGCGCTGAGTTCCACGGTTTTCCGTGAGCAGGCGTTCGTTATCGCGATGCAACTGAGTGATCTCGTCCTGACGCACCAGTGCACTTTGTTGCGCCTGGCGCAATTCCATCTGCAACTGCTGCAGCTGTCCTTCGTGACGGGCCTGCTCCTGCTCGCGTTGCTCTTTGGTGGCGTTGCGGTAGTGCTCCAGAGCATCGCGGGCGTGCAGATGTTTCTCTTCCAGCGAGCGGATCTGCTCGTCCTTGTCCTGCAGGCGCAATTCGAAATCAGCCAGCGCCTGATTGAGTCCGGCGTTGCGGGTTTGCTCGGTCTGCAGCATCGAGCGGGTTTCTTTTAGCGCTTCGGATTCCTTGGTCAGCGCCGCGCCTTGAATGTCGTGCTGTTGTTCCAGTTGCTCAAGTGCCTGGCGCACCTGCTTGAGTTCCGCTTCCAGGGTTTCGCGCTGCTCTTCGAACTGCTCGCGCGCTAGTTCGATCGGCTCTTGCGCCTGTTCTTTCAGGCGCTGGGCGAGACGCGAGACCAGTGCGGTCAGTTCGTCATTGATTGGTTCTGCTGACGCTTCGACCGGTTGGCTGCCGTCATCCAGCTCTTTCAGATAGCGATGGATCGTGGTTTTCGAACCGGTGTTGCCCAGTTCGATGCGTACTGCATCGATGCTGGGGTGTTCGCCTCGGGCCAGAATCGCTGAGCGCGCGATCTGCACCACTGCTTTGTTAACGCCACCACGGGCCATTTTAACTCCTACCATTACGTACTGTGGTACATGCCACCAAAGTACGCAGTGTACCACGCTGAAAATAAAGTTAAATGCTTGATTAATCACAGGCGGGATATACTGGTATTACCCAATGTCAGACCCCTGAATCGGTTTTTTCATCCAGCAATCAGTACGCCTGCGAGAACACTGCCCATGAGCGAGATCGATCGCTATCTGCAAGCCGCCACCCGTGACAACACCCGCCGCAGTTATCGTTCTGCGATCGAGCATTTCGAAGTGAAGTGGGGCGGCTTCCTGCCAGCGACCGCCGACAGCGTGGCGCGGTATCTGGTCGAGCATGCCGGGGTGCTGTCGATCAACACACTGAAACTGCGGCTGTCAGCGCTGGCGCAGTGGCACAACAGTCAGGGTTTTGCCGATCCGACCAAGGCGCCGGTGGTGCGCAAAGTGTTCAAAGGCATTCGCGCACTGCATCCGGCGCAGGAAAAACAGGCCGAACCGTTGCAATTGCACGATCTGCAGCAAGTGGTCGACTGGCTGGAGCAGGAAGCCAGTAGCGCCAGGCAGAATCAGGATCGTCCGCAGCTGCTCAAGGCCTATCGCGATCGGGCGCTGATTCTGCTGGGCTTCTGGCGGGGCTTCCGCAGTGACGAGTTGTGCCGTCTGCAGATCGAGCACGTGCAGGCGCACGCCGGCAGCGGCATCACCCTCTACCTGCCGCGCAGCAAGGGCGACCGCGACAACCTCGGGCAGACGTATCAGGCGCCGGCGCTGCTCAAGCTGTGCCCGGTGCAGGCTTATATCGACTGGATCACCGAGGCAGCGCTGGTACGCGGCCCGGTGTTTCGCGGCGTTGACCGCTGGGGCCATCTGAGCGAGGAGGGCTTGCACGCCAACAGCATCATTCCGCTGTTGCGTCAGGCGCTCGAGCGCGCCGGCATCCCGGCCGAGCGTTACACCAGCCATTCCCTGCGCCGCGGCTTTGCCACGTGGGCGCATCAAAGCGGCTGGAATCTGAAATCGCTGATGAGTTACGTCGGCTGGAAGGATATGAAGTCAGCCATGCGCTATGTTGAAGCCAGCCCCTTTCACGGGATGGCCCGGATTACGGATAAACCGGCTTCGTCGTAGATATGGTTTTCTTCTATTAATACAGTCCGCTAATAGCGAAAACAAATCAGCAGCATCAGGTTTGCCAATGAGCCATCCGTCGAGTGAGTGGGTAGGATTCACCCATCGAATTCACAACCCTGACGGAGAGTCATCAATGCCTATCATCAACAGCCAAGTAAAACCGTTCAAAGCTACCGCATTCAAAAACGGCGACTTCGTACAAGTCTCGGACGCTGACCTGAAAGGCAAATGGTCCGTAGTGTTCTTCTACCCAGCCGACTTCACCTTCGTGTGCCCAACCGAGCTGGAAGACCTGGCCGACAACTACGCTGCGTTCCAGAAACTGGGCGTGGAAATCTACAGCGTTTCGACCGACACCCACTTTGCTCACGCTGCCTGGCACAACACTTCGCCAGCGATTGGCAAAATCGAATACACCATGATCGGCGACCCGACCCACGTCATCTCCCGCAACTTCGACGTGCTGATCGAAGAAGCTGGTCTGGCTGACCGTGGCACCTTCGTGATCAACCCTGAAGGCCAGATCAAAATCGTTGAGCTGAACGATGGCGGCGTTGGCCGTGACGCTTCCGAGCTGCTGCGCAAGATCAAGGCTGCTCAGTACGTTGCTGCTCACCCAGGCGAAGTTTGCCCGGCCAAGTGGAAAGAAGGCGAGGCCACTCTGGCTCCGTCCCTGGACCTGGTCGGTAAGATCTGAGTCTGTGAGACACGCAACACAGGGCGGGACTCCGCACCTACTTCAGTAAGCTGCACCGCCCATTAAAAAAGCCCGGGCGAGATTCGCTCGGGCTTTTTTTCGCCTCGAATAAAGACACAGGAGATCGCCCGTATGTTGGACGCCAATCTTAAAGCCCAGTTGAAATCGTACCTGGAACGGGTTACCCAGCCGATCGAGATCGTTGCTTCCCTCGACGACGGTGCGAAATCCCGGGAAATGCTTGACCTGCTGAAAGACGTTGCCAGTCTTTCGAGCCAAATTACCCTGATCGACAGCGGCACCGATGCCCGCAAGCCGTCGTTCTCGATCAATCGCCCGGGTGCCGACATCAGCCTGCGTTTCGCCGGCATCCCGATGGGCCATGAATTCACCTCGCTGGTGCTGGCCCTGTTGCAAGTCGGCGGCCACCCATCGAAAGCCAGTGCCGAAGTGATCGAACAGATCCGCTCGCTCAAAGGTGAGTTCAGTTTCGAAACCTACTTCTCGCTGTCGTGCCAGAACTGCCCGGACGTGGTCCAGGCGTTGAACCTGATGGCCGTGCTGAACCCGAACATCCGTCACGTCGCCATCGACGGCGCGTTGTTCCAGGACGAAGTTAACGATCGCAAGATCATGGCCGTGCCGAGCATCTACCTCAACGGTGAAAACTTCGGCCAGGGCCGTATGGGCCTGGAAGAAATCCTCGCCAAACTCGATACCGGCGCCATCGAGCGTCAGGCCGAGAAAATCAGCGCCAAACAAGCCTTTGATGTGCTCGTAGTTGGCGGTGGCCCGGCCGGTGCGTCGGCCGCTATCTATGCCGCCCGTAAAGGCATTCGCACCGGTGTTGCGGCTGAGCGCTTCGGCGGTCAGGTGCTGGACACCATGGCCATCGAGAACTTCATTTCCGTGCAGGAAACCGAAGGCCCGAAACTGGCCACGGCGCTGGAAGAACACGTCAAGCAGTACGACGTCGATATCATGAACCTGCAGCGCGCCGACAAGCTGATTCCCGGCAAGAACGGCGAGTTGCACGAAGTCCACTTTGCCAGTGGTGCAACCCTGAAAGCCAAGAGCGTGATCCTGGCGACCGGTGCGCGCTGGCGTGAAATGAACGTGCCGGGCGAGCAGGAATACCGTAACAAGGGCGTGGCGTACTGCCCGCACTGCGACGGCCCGCTGTTCAAAAGCAAGCGCGTGGCGGTGATCGGCGGTGGTAACTCCGGCGTTGAAGCGGCCATCGACCTGGCCGGTATCGTTGCCCACGTGACACTGCTGGAGTTCGACGTGCAACTGCGTGCCGACGCGGTACTGCAACGCAAACTGCACAGCCTGCCAAACGTCACCGTGATCACCAGTGCGCAAACCACTGAAGTCACCGGTAATGGCGAGAAGGTCAACGGCCTGCGTTACAAGGATCGCAATACTGACGAACTGCGCAGCGTCGAGCTGGAAGGGATTTTCGTACAGATCGGTCTGCTGCCGAACACCGACTGGCTCAAAGGCACCATCGAGCTGTCACCGCGTGGTGAAATCATCGTCGACAACCGTGGCGAGACGTCGATCCCGGGGATCTTCGCGGCCGGCGACGTGACCACTGTGCCGTACAAGCAGATCGTGATTGCGGTGGGCGAGGGTGCCAAGGCTTCCCTCAGCGCGTTCGATCACTTGATCCGTACTTCGGCGCCGGCGTAAAACGGCAGTCGCTGAAACGAAAAAACCCATGAGCGATCATGGGTTTTTTTATGCCTGACACAAATTAATGTGGGAGCGGGCTTGCTCGTGAAAGCGTCCTGTCAGCCAACATTTTCGCTGAATGACTCACCGCTTTCGCGAGCAAGCCCGCTCCCACAAAGGCTTTTATGTGATCAGTTACAGCGGCGCAGGCTGGATGATTTCAACCCAGTAGCCATCCGGGTCCTTGATGAACGCCAGGCTTTTCATACGGCCATCAGTCAGGCGCTTCTGGAAATCACAGCCCAGCTCTTCAAAACGTGCGCACGCGGCAACGATGTCTGGCACCGAGATGCAGATGTGGCCGAAACCGCGTGGGTCGGTGTTGCCATTGTGATAGGCGAAGTCGGCGTCGTTTTCGGTGCCGTGGTTGTGGGTCAGTTCCAGAATGCCGGGGATCGACTTCATCCATTCGGTGCGGGCGGCGGCGTCGGCCGGGATCTGCGCCTTGTCGACCAGTGCGAGGAAGTACAGGCTGAATTCGGCTTCCGGGAAATCACGCTTTTCAACCAGCGAGAAGCCCAGTACGCGGGTGTAGAAATCCAGCGACTTGGTGATGTCCTTTACACGCAGCATGGTGTGGTTGAAGACGAAGTTGCGGGTTGCGCTGTCTGGAGTGGCGGTGACGCCGGGGAAAGTGTTCAGTTCGTGCAGGCTCATAGGCCCTCCGTAACAATGGGGCGAGTGAATGGGCGCAATGATACGCATGCGGGGCGGCATCGCCAAACCGAATGCGCGGCTTGCTCTGTGGGCGGCCGGGCCTCAGACTTTGCTGCTCAATCTGCGAGTGCCTCTGGTAATGATCCGACCGTTCAAAGCGCTGTTCGTTTGCCTTTTCTCATCGCTGCTTGCCGTTCCGGCGCTGGCGGATCAGCCCAGTATCACCTGGCCTGCAGGCTGGGAAGTAGAGGCGCTGCCTGATCAAGCCCCTCAGGTTTCGCGCCAGCGCGCGGTGAAAAACGATGCTGACGGCAATCAGGTGATGGTGATGGAGTTGACCATGAGCCAGGTTGAGGCAGGCCATCAGGTCAATGTGCAGGGTGTCCTGCTGGAAATGCGCAAATCTATTCAGAAAGACTTCTTCCAGGGTGGCTATCAAAGCGTTTGCAACAAGATACATCCGGCAAAACTCGCCGCTCTGGATGCACTGGAGACCACCTGCACGATCACCGAAAACGGCCGTCATGTGTTGTCGCAAACATTGGTTGCTGCGGTCGCGACGGATAAGGCTTATGTACTTTCTTACGCGGGTCAGGCTGAGGTTTATAAGGCGAGCGCCGAGGAAATAGTCGCAGTGAGAAACAGCTTGAAACTTTAAGCGTCTGTTTGCACCGCTACGGGTTTAGATACCCGAAGGAATTAAGCACAAAGTTTAGCGGTCGTTGCGGTTGCAACATCCCGGCGCAAAATGTTTAGCCTCACGGCTTGTGGGTGTTAAAGCAGATTGATAACTAGCGTGGCGGAAATCGTTGCTTTTGTTAGATATTGTCGAAAAAAAGCCCTGCATAGAGCAGGGCTTGTTTGTTGACGCAAGATTAACCGCGTAACCAGGAATCAACGGTGGCAGCACCGTACTGTTCTTTCCAGGCTTTCAGGCCGCGGTGATTGCCGCCCTTGGTTTCGATCAGTTCACCGGTGTGCGGGTTCTGATAGACCTTGACCACGCGAGCGCGGCGGGTTTTCGGTGCGGCAGACACTTGCAGGCCGGACTTGGACGGGTTCGGATCGAGGATGGCGATGATGTCTTTCAGGCCTTTGCCGTAGGTTTTCATCAGCCCCTGGAGCTTTTCTTCGAATTCGATTTCTTTCTTGAGCCCGGCATCGTTCTTCAGCGATTCCAACTGCTTGAGCTGTTCCTGAAGGGCCTTTTCAGCTGCACGAAATTCAGCGAGTCTGGACAATATCTTTACTCCAATAGTGTGTTTGGCTGATACCAACCGCAAACAAAGCTATAAGCCAAGAGCCTTGAAGCGACTCGGTGATAATGGCTCACCTGCCAATCTTGCACAGGCTGAAAAAATTGTAGTAGTTAATGCGCCAAGAGTAAATCCTGATCTTGTCGTCATGTAACAACAGTGGTGTTTTGTATCAATTTGGTGCGCCCGGTCGCAGCGCCGGGCTTAATTTATTTTTAGTTAATGGTGACTTAATGCATCGATGAAGTCGGCGCCAGGCATGGGTTTTCCGAACAGATAGCCCTGCAGGAAGTTGACGTGGTGTGCGGTCAGATAGTCAGCCTGTGCCGGAGTTTCTACACCTTCGGCAACAATACCCAAATCGAGCTTGGCCGACAGTTCGATAATCGTGTCCAGAATATGCCGCGACAGCGCATCAATGCCGATCATCGCGACGAAACTCTGGTCGATCTTGAGAAAATCGACATTGAATGTTCGCAGGTAGCCCAGGCTTGAATGGCCGGTACCGAAATCGTCGATGGCGATCATCACCCCCAGCGCGTGCAACTGCTCGAACAATAGGTGCGTGACATCGGTTGGCTCAATCAGCTCGCGCTCGGTCAGCTCCAGCACCAGGTTGATACTGCCGGGGGCAAAAGCAGCGAGAAACCCGCGACAGTCTTCGACCAGTTGCAGATCCTGGCAATGGCTGGCGGTGATGTTGATGCCGATGTGGAACGGTTTGTCGAACTCCGCCGACAACGGGCCGAGCAGGGCGGCTGTCTGCTGCATCAGCGAACGAGTCATGGGCACGATCAGGCCTGAATGTTCGGCAAACGGAATGAACAGATCCGGACGCACCAGACCCTCCTTGGGGTGATTCCAGCGCATCAGCACTTCAGCGCCGGACCACTTCCGGCTGTCGCCATGCACCACCGGCTGGAAGTAGGGAATGAATTCGCCAGCCTCCAGCGCGCGCAGCATCTCATGGCTGGGCGAAGTGGCGCGCCGTTGCAGGACATGGGCGATAGCGCCCGCGATCACCCCGAAAAATATCAGCAGACTGAACAGCGGCGGGTATTCGCCGGCCATGTAGCGCCACGTTTGCCCCTGCGGAAAGCCTGCACTGACACTGAAGGCATAGCGCGAAGACGCGAGCATACTCTGCGCCACCGGTAACGGCGGCAGGGCGCCTTGATGCACCTTGCCATCGACGGACAGCCAGTTATCGCCGACCTGCAACAATAGCAGCGTCTGCCGGCCGATCAGGCGCAGGATGTTGCTCAGGTGATAACCATCGAGGGTGGTCAGCGCGCCACCGCGACCTTCGCTGAGGCGATACACCAACAGCGCGGTGTTGGGCGTGACGGGGTTGCCATTCATCAACCACAGTTTGCCCTGCGTATAGTCGCCCGGATTCACGGCCTCCTTGAACTCCCCGAACAGCGAGCTGCAATAGAGGTTGTTGTCCCACACCAGATTGGTCGAGCGTACAAAAGGTCGACGGGTCACCTGCTCACGCAAGGCCAGTTTGACGCTGTCGCAGGGCTGGCCGGCCAGGGGCAGGAGTTCGCTGGCGGCCTGGGCGGTGTTGTCGAGCATCAGTTCAAACTGGCGCAACGCCTCCTCGGCAGTATTTTGTGTGCTCTGTTGCAAGGCGCGTCCGGCTTGCAGATACAGAATCCCGCCGCCTAGCAGGACGGGCAAAACACCACAAAGCAGGCTCACAAAAATGCGTACGCTGCGTTTGCGGCGGGGTCTGACGGTCAAGGGCATTGGCGCATCCTGTCGCGATGGGGTGGAACTCTCGAATGCAGGCCTGGCAACGGCGCACCGGTGAAAAACAGCGAAGTCAGAAGGGATGATAGATGGCCGTTGGCGCTTGTGCCGCTCACGGCTGGTTGATCTGCGTGGCGAGTTCGATAAATGCCCGCGTGGCGGGCGAAGCCTGACGCTGATCGAGGACTGCGAGGCCGATCAGGCGTTGTACCGCCGGCAACAGCGGTTTCTTCAGGTAACGGGGCGCTGGATCGTCCGGCAATGAGCCCTCGGCGACAACGGTGATGGCATCGCCCCGGCTGACGACGTCCAGCGTACTGAGCAATTGCGAGCAACGATAGCGAATGTTCGGTTGCAGGCGCGCGGCGCTGAACAGACGCGAAACCAGTTCCGATGAGCCGGCCTCGGTCAGCACAAATGGGTCGGCACACAGATCCTGGAGGCTCAGCGCCCCATGTGCGGCCATTGGGTGATCGAGGGGAAGCAGCGCAACCATCTGATCTTCGACCAGAGCAAAAGTGTCGAAGCGTTCCTCGGGCAACACCACAAAACCGACGTCGATTCGCCGCTCTTCCAGCCATTGCAGAACCTGCCGATCCGGCCCCTCATCAATGTGCACTTCGATGCCCGGATGCACTTCGCGATAGCGCTGCAGAATCTTCGGCAGCAACTTGATTGATGACGTCGGGCCGAACGAGCCAATACGCAACGTACCGCTTTTCATGCCCCGCGCATCGGCCGCTTCCTGGCGCAACGTGTTGGCCAGACCGAGCATGGCCCGTGCGCGTTGGAGCAACTGCTCGCCGATATCGGTGAGCTCCACCTGCGACTGGTGCCGCCGCAACAACTCCACGCCCAACTCCTGTTCCAGCGATTTCATCGCGTGGGATATCGCCGACTGCGAAATCCCCAGACGATGGGCGGCGAGGGTAAATCCGCGCAGTTCGGCGACCAGCGAGAAGATCTCCAGTTGCGTGAGGGTCATGAGTTTTTACTCATTTTACGATGAGATGGCATGAGGGGAATGATACGCCATCCTTCAACTTCTTTCGTTTGGAACATCATGCGCAACCTTGAGCAAACCCACCTAACGGCCTCCGACCGGCCGGTATACCTGACGCTGGCAGCGGTAACCATGATTTGGGGCGGGACCTTTGTCGCCGGGCGTTTTCTGTCGGGCAGCCTCAGCCCGTTGTTCACCGCCAGCCTGCGCTTCCTGCTCGCCAGCGTCGCGTTGCTCGGATTTCTGTGGATAGCGCGTATCCCGCTGGCGCGACCGACGCCCCGGCAATGGCTGCAACTGAGTTTGCTGGGGCTCTTCGGCATTTTCTTCTACAACCTGTGCTTCTTTTATGGCCTGCAGTACATCAACGCTTCACGGGCTTCGTTGATTGTCGCGTTGAACCCGGCCGTGATCGGTCTGGCCTCGTGGTTGTTGTTCAAAGAGCGCCTGGGTCGGGCGAAAGTCGCCGGTATCGCGACCTGCATCACGGGCGCCGGCCTGGTGATTGTCAGCCGTGACCCGCGACTACTTGCCGTGACACCCGATGCGTGGATCGGTGATCTGTTGATTTTTGGCTGCGTGTTGAGCTGGGGTGTTTACTCGCTGTTTTCCCGGGGGCTGAACCAATCCATCGGCCCGCTGCAGACCGTGACCTTTTCCGTGTTGATCGGCAGCGCGATGCTGTGGGCGCTGGCAATGTTGCGTGGCGAGGTCAGCGGAGCAGCCTTGATCAACCTCGGCACGCCACAATGGCTGAGTCTGATTTACCTCGGCGTGTTCGGCTCGGCGCTGGCCTACATTGGCTACTACGACGGCATCCGCAAAATCGGCGCGACCCGATCCGGTGTGTTCATTGCCCTGAATCCGCTGACCGCAGTGGTGCTTGGCGCGTTGCTGCTCGGCGAGCAACTGACGTTGAGCATGTGCCTGGGCGGCGGATTGGTGCTGGTGGGGATTTACCTGTGCAACAAACCCCTTGCACCGATGCGAAAAAGGCGGATTTTATAGAGAGGGCAGACAACCCTATTTACGCTGTGTAGAATCGGGTTACGCATACAATAATAAACGTCTTCTGGCAGCAGAAGCCTCGCCCGCAAGAGCCTTGGGTCGACAATGAAGATATTCGGGTTTCAACTGATCTACGGTGACTTCCTCGCCCGCAGTGTGCGAGGCATCTCCTGCGCACCTCCCGCCGGTCTCAGCATTACTGACAAATAACTCTGGTTAATTGATAAGAATGATGAGGCGTCACCATGGCAGATTTATACGAAAACCCAATGGGCCTGATGGGCTTTGAGTTCATCGAGTTCGCATCGCCGACTCCTGGCACCCTGGAGCCGATCTTCGAGATCATGGGCTTCACCAAAGTCGCGACCCACCGCTCCAAGAACGTGCACCTGTACCGTCAGGGCGCGATCAACCTGATCCTCAACAACGAACCCAATAGCGTTGCTTCGTACTTCGCGGCCGAACACGGCCCGTCGGTGTGTGGCATGGCGTTCCGCGTGAAGGATTCGCAAAAGGCCTACAGCCGCGCACTAGAACTCGGAGCCCAGCCGATCCACATCGAAACCGGTCCGATGGAGCTGAACCTGCCGGCGATCAAAGGCATTGGCGGCGCGCCGCTGTACCTGATCGATCGTTTCGGCGAAGGCAGTTCGATCTATGACATCGACTTCGTGTTCATCGAGGGCGTTGATCGCAACCCGGTCGGTGCCGGTCTGAAGATTATCGACCACCTGACCCACAACGTGTATCGCGGCCGCATGGCCTACTGGGCCAACTTCTACGAGAAGCTGTTCAACTTCCGCGAGATCCGCTATTTCGACATCAAGGGCGAATACACCGGCCTGACCTCGAAAGCGATGACCGCACCGGACGGCATGATCCGCATCCCGCTGAACGAAGAGTCGTCCAAGGGCGCCGGGCAGATCGAAGAGTTCCTGATGCAGTTCAATGGCGAGGGCATTCAGCACGTGGCGTTCCTCACCGACGACCTGATCAAGACCTGGGATCAGTTGAAGAAGATCGGCATGCGCTTCATGACCGCGCCGCCGGACACCTACTACGAAATGCTCGAAGGCCGCCTGCCGAACCACGGCGAGCCGGTTGACCAGCTGCAATCGCGCGGCATCCTGCTCGACGGTTCGTCGAACCCGGACGACAAGCGCCTGCTGCTGCAGATCTTCTCGGAAACCCTGATGGGCCCGGTGTTCTTCGAATTCATCCAGCGTAAAGGCGACGATGGTTTCGGCGAGGGCAACTTCAAGGCCCTGTTCGAATCGATCGAGCGTGATCAGGTGCGTCGTGGTGTGCTCGCGACTGAGTAATCCGCCACCACAATGAAAAATCCCGGCTTGCAGTCATGCACAGCCGGGATTTTTTTGCGTCAGCAAAACTGTGGGAGCGGGCTTGCTCGCGAATTCGGTCTTTGGTTCAAGGTCTTTGTTGACTGAACTGACGCTTTCGCGAGCAAGCCCGCTCCCACAGTGGTTTTGTGTTGCTTTTAAGATCTGCGTTGTCGCATCAGGTGCTTGAAGCCTTCGAAGATCAGCACCACAACGGCGAGCCAGATCGGAATGTAGGTCAGCCACTCGCCGGCCTTGATGCTTTCCCCCAGCAACAGCGCCACACCGAGCAGCAACACCGGCTCGACATAGCTGAGCAAACCAAACAGGCTGAACGGCAGCAAGCGGCTGGCAATGATGTACACCACCAGCGCCGAAGCACTGATCAGACCGAGCAGCGGAATCAGCCAGAGCAAGCCCGGATACTGATCGAACACGGCGAAACCTTGCTCACCACCGCGCACGAACCAGTACGCCACCGGCAGCATCAAGGTCATGTCGACCCACAGACCGCCCAGGTTGTCGGTCTTCAGGCGTTTGCGCAGGACGAAATACAGCGGGTAACCGACCACGACCACCAGGGTCGCCCAGGAAAATCCGCCGACCCGATACAGCTCGTTCGCCACGCCGAGAACGGCAAAGAACACCGCGATTTTCTGCAGGTACGACAGGCTGTCGCCGTACACAATGCGCCCGGTCAGTACCATCGCCAGCGGCAACAGGAAATAACCCAGCGACACATCGAGGCTGTAGCCGTTGAGCGGCGCCCACATGAACAGCCACAACTGCACGCCGAGCAAACCCGACGAAACAATCAGACCGCCAATCAGCTTTGGATAGCCCGCCACCTTGCGCAGCAACTCCAGCACCCGCCGCCATTCACCCGACACCAGCATGAACACGGTCATGCACGGCACGGTGAGCAGCATCCGCCAGCCAAAGATTTCCACGCCGCTCAACGGGGTGAGCAGCGAGGTGTAGTAATACATGACGGCAAACAGCACCGAAGCTGAAACCGATAGAGCGATACCTTTAGACAAACTGTCCTCGCGGATGGGTGATCAAACAGGGCGCGCAGGATACGTGGTTTTTGTGCTGAATATTGGCCGAGTGATCAATATTTCCCACATCCTGAAGATAAGCACAAAAACTGTGGGAGCGAGCCTGCTCGCGAAAGCGGTGTGCCAGACAACGCAGATGTTGAATGTGCCGGCCTCTTCGCGAGCAGGCTCGCTCCCACAATGGATTTGTGTTGCCCTCGTAATCTGCTGACGCCGTTGATGCCCGGCTTGTGAGGCTTTCAGGCCTGACGCGGTTTACGGCCTGACACAAAATGGCTCACATCGTTAAACCCCGGCGTCGAAGCATGCCCCGGCGTCACCAGCGAGTCGATAAACGCTTCATCCTCCGCCGTGATCTGCACCGCCTGCGCCTTGGTGTAAGCATCCCACTGCTGTTCGGTGCGCGGCCCGACAATCGCCGAGGTCACCGCGCTGTTGTTCAGCACCCAGGCAATCGCGAATTCGACAATCCCGACGCCACGGCCCTGGGTGTACTGCTGAATCTGCTGGGCGATGCGCAGCGATTCCACGCGCCATTCGGTTTCCAGAATGCGTTTGTCCTGACGCCCGGCGCGGCTGTTGGCGTCCGGGGTTACGTCGGGTGCGTATTTGCCGCTGAGCACGCCACGGGCCAGCGGGCTGTAAGGCACCACGCCAAGACCATAGGTTTGCGCGGCACTGATCTGCTCGGTCTCGGCCTGACGGTTGACGATGTTGTACAGCGGCTGGCTGATCACCGGGCGATCAACGCCGAGGTTGTCGGCGATACGGATCACTTCGGCGATGCGCCAGCCGCGATAGTTCGACAGGCCCCAATAGCGAATCTTGCCCTGGCGAATCAGATCGCCAATCGCCGACACCGTGACTTCCAGAGGGGTGTTGTGGTCTTCGCGGTGCAGGTAATAGATGTCGAGATAGTCGGTGCCGAGGCGCGTCAGGCTTGCCTCCAGACCATTGAAGATGTGCTTGCGGCTCAAGCCGCTGCGGTTTGGCACGCCGTCCGCCGGGCCGAAACCGACCTTGGTTGCCAACACCCATTCGTGCCGATGGCGGGCAATCGCCTCGCCGACGATTTCTTCCGAGCGGCCGTTGGTATAGACGTCGGCAGTGTCGATGAAATTGATGCCCTGATCCCAGGCCTTGTCGATGATGCGCAGCGAATCCTCGGCGCTGGTCTGTTCGCCAAACATCATCGTGCCGAGGGTGAGGGTGGACACCTGCAACCCCGAGTGCCCCAGTGTGCGATAGCTCATGCCGAAATCCTTTTATCGGGTGGGAAAACTCCAATCAAATACCAGAAGCATCCGACGGGGCAAAGTGAATTATCGGCCCAGTGCTGCGCAACGCGTCTGCAAAAACGCCTGCAACACCCGAACGCGTTCGGACACCTGCACCCGATGCGGGCAAAGCAGATTGAACGGTACGCTCTCGCCATGCCAGTCATCGAACAGCGTCAGCAGGCGTCCGCCGCGCACATCCTCGGCGACGTCCAGCCAGGCTTTGTAGGTAATGCCATGCCCGGCCAGGGCCCAGCGCCGCGCGACTTCGCCGTCATCGCTGAAGTAATCGCCGTGTACTTCAACCTCCAGCGTTTCGTCCTCGCGACTGAAGCGCCAGGTGTTGTAGGGCCGACCATTGCGTAGGTAGAGCAGGGCGCTGTGTTCGCACAGTTCGCCGGGATGTTGCGGTGTGCCATGGCGGGCGAGATAGTCCGGGCTGGCGCAGGCAACACGGCGATGCGCCGGCAGAATCGGCAACGCTACCAGCGTCGAATCACTGGGCACACCAAAGCGCAGCGCGACATCCACGGTTTCGCGGAACAGATCGGCGTGCCGATCGTTGAGCAACAATTGCAGTTGAATATTCGGGTGTGCACGTTTGAAGTCGTCCAGCCACGGCAACAACACGTTGCGCCCGAAGTCCGAGGGCGCCGCCAGTTGCAGCACACCGCTGAGGCCTTCGCCGTGTTGCTTCAGTGCCTGCTCACCTTCGGCCAGGGCGGACAGGGCAATGCGTACGCTGTCGAGATAACGCCGACCTTCTTCGGTCAGGCGCATGCTGCGGGTAGAGCGCGCGAGCAGGCGGATGCCGAGGCGGGTTTCCAGACGCTTCAGCGCGATGCTTGCGGCGGCCGGCGTCAGTTCCAGCGCGCGGGCAGCGGCGGAGATGCTGCCGGAGTCGGCCACGCGTACGAAGATCTCCAGATCGAGAATCGAGCTCATTGGTAAAAATCCTTTAAAGATCTGTGCGTTTTTGCGGGATTTTTCCGTGATTGGCAAGTCGGGGCGTTGTAATCATTAAGCAAAAAAGATCGCAGCCTGCGGCAGCTCCTACAGGGAAACGCGTATTTCCATGCAGGCGCTGCCGCAGGCTGCGATCTTTTGATCTGGAAGCGTGATTACGCGCGCAGCGTCCGCGTCATGCGCAATGCCAGCAAACTGCCGCCGACAATCACACCCGCCAGCAGATACAACGCCGCATCGGTCGAACCGGTGCTGTCCTTGACCCAACCCACCAGGTACGGGCTGAGGAAACCGGCCATTTGCCCCATCGAGTTGATCAACGCCAGACCACCGGCCGCGGCGCCCGCGCTCAACAGGGCGGTCGGCACCGGCCAGAACATCGGCAGACCGGTCAGCGCGCCCATGGTGGCAATGGTCAGGCCGAGAATGGCGATGGCCGGGTTGGCGGCGAAGTTCACGGCGATCAGCAGACCGAGCGCGCCCATCAGCATCGGCACCACCAAGTGCCAGCGACGCTCTTTGCGCAAGTCCGCCGAACGCCCCACCAGCAGCATGAACACCGCCGCCAGCAGATAGGGGATCGCACTCAGCCAGCCGATCACCAGGTTGTCGCTGAAGCCGAGGTTCTTGATGATCGAAGGCAGCCAGAAGTTGATCGCGTACACGCCGCTCTGGATGCAGAAGTAGATCAGGCCGAAGGCCCAGATCGCTGGGTTCTTGAACACCGCGAGCAGCGAGTCCGAGGTGGTTTTCGGTTTGTTCGCCAGGTCTTCGGCCTGATCCGCCTCAAGCACCGCGCGCTCGTGCGGGCTCAGCCACTTGGCATTGGCGAAGCTGTCGCTGAGCAGGAAATAGGCGAGGGCGCCGAGGATTACGGTCGGGATGCCTTGCAGCAGGAACATCCACTGCCAGCCGGCCAGTCCGCCTTGCCCGGCGGCGAAGTGATTGAGGATCCAGCCGGAGAACGGGCTGCCAAGCAGGCCCGAGACCGGAATTGCCGACATGAACAGCGCCATGATCCGTCCACGGCGGAACGTCGGGAACCACTGCGAGAGGTACAGCACCACACCCGGGAAGAACCCGGCTTCGGCCGCACCGGTGAACAGGCGCAGGGTGTAGAACTGGGTCGGGGTGGTGACGAACAACAGACAGGTCGACAGCGTGCCCCAGGTGATCATCATCAGCGCGATCCAGCGGCGCGGGCCGAATCGGGTCAGCGCCAGGTTGCTCGGCACGCCGCACAGCACGTAGCCGATGAAGAAGATCCCGGCACCGAGGCCGTATACGGTTTCACTCAACTTCAATGCGTCGAGCATCTGCAGTTTGGCGAAGCCAACGTTGACCCGATCGAGGTAGTTGAACAGGTAGCAGATGAAGATGAAGGGGATCAAACGCAGGGTGATGCGTTTGTAGACGGCGTTTTTACCGTCGTCGATGGTCTGGGTAGCTGCGGCGCTCTGCGACATAGCGGCTCTCTCTTTATTATGATTTTTTGCGATGCACAGGTTAACGTTGATCGCCCCGAGAGTCTCGGCCACCTGTGGCCGGATTGTCTTTGTGCCTGAGCACAGGGTTTGCCGCCAGACCCTGTGCGGGTGAACAACCGTCCGCCGCCGCTGCTTAAGGATTTTGCCGATCATGTTCGAACTCGATCACGACCTCGCTCAGGATATCGTCGACCGGGCCATGGCCATTTTGCCCTACAACGTCAACGTCATGGACAGCCAGGGCCTGATTCTCGGCAGTGGCGAGCCGGAGCGCATCAACACCCGTCACGAAGGTGCGCAACTGGTGCTGGCCAACGGGCGGGTGGTGGAGATCGACGCGCAAACCGCGGTGCATTTGAAGGGCGTGCAGCCGGGGATCAACCTGCCGCTGATGCTCGATCAACGCCTGATCGGCGTGCTCGGTATTACCGGCGAACCGGAGCAACTGCGCACCTACGCCGAACTGGTGCGCATGACCGCCGAAATGCTCGTCGGCCAGCGCAACCAGCAGGCCGAGCAGCAATGGCGGCGCCAGCGTTGCGATGACCTGTTGGCGTTGCTGTTGAGCGAAGCCGGCGACTCGCCGCGGCTGGTCGATGAGGCGCAGCAACTGGGGCTCAAGCCGCAGTTGACCCGGGTGCCGTATCTGTTCGAACTGGGTCTGGAGCATGGGCCGGGGCAGACCGTCGAGGCGCTGAGCGCGTGGTTGACCTCGCGCTATCCGGACAGCTGGTGCGTCAGTTCGGCCAAGTCGTCGCTGCTGTGGTGCCGACCCGCAAGTCAAACGGTTGAGCATGATCGCCTGCTGGAAAAACTCGATGGCCTCGGCTGGAACATTTTGCGTATCGCCGTCGGTGGGCAGGCCGACGGGCTGGGCGGATTGCGCCGTTGCTATCGGCGGGTGGGTGATCTGCTGGCCTATGGCCGGGATGTGCTGCCGAATTCGCGCTTGCTGACGCTCAATCGCTATCGCCTGCCGGTGATGCTCTGGCGCCATCGCAACGATGATGCGCTGGATGAATTGCTCAAACCGTTGCGCAAGGTCATCGCCAAGGACGGCAACGGCCAGTTGCTCGCAACCCTGCGCAGCTGGTGTGAACACGACGGGCAGAGTCAGGCCTGCGCCGATGCGCTGGGCATCCATCGCAACAGTCTGCGTTATCGGATGGAGCGGATTGCTGAGTTGAGCGGGGTTGATCCGCTGAAACTCGACGGGATGCTGGCGTTGTACCTCGGGGTGCAGTTGCTTCCTCAGACTGAGCCGGACTGATCGGGTGTTTTCACCGACACCTTCGCGAGCAGGCTCGCTCACACATTTGAAATGCATTCCCCTTGTGGGAGCGAGCCTGCTCGCGAAGGCGTCGGCACATTCCATACAAGGTCTTTGTAGAAATGAACAATAAACGCCCACCGCGCTTGTGCAGCGGACCGGCGTCAATGCGCAGGCCGACTGGCAGCATGAGGTGCATTGGAACTGGAGAATTCGCATGAAGATCGTCATCGCCCCCGATTCGTTCAAGGACAGCCTGAGTGCCCAAGGCGTTGCCGAAGCCATTGCGCTGGGGCTGGCGCAGGTCTGGCCGCACGCAACACTGGTCAAATGCCCGATGGCCGACGGCGGCGAGGGCACGGTGGAATCGATTCTTGCCGCTTGCGAGGGCGAACTGCGCCGCACCCGAGTACGCGGGCCGCTGGGTGCGCCGGTCGACGCCGCGTGGGGCTGGTTGCCACACAATCACGCCGCGATCATCGAAATGGCCGAGGCCAGTGGTTTGCAATTGGTGCCTACGGGGCAGCGCGATGCCTGCATCACCAGCACTTTCGGCACCGGCGAACTGATTCGCGCCGCGCTGGATGCCGGCGCGCAACGGGTGATTCTGGCGATTGGCGGCAGCGCCACCAACGACGGCGGCGCCGGCGCGATGCAGGCGCTTGGGGTGAAATTGCTCGATGCGCAGGGTCAGCCATTGGTGCCGGGCGGCTTGGCACTGGCGCAACTGGCGCGACTGGACTTGAGCGAGCTCGATCCGCGTCTGGCCCAAGTGCGCTTCGACATCGCCGCCGACGTCAACAATCCGCTGTGCGGCCCGCACGGTGCCTCGGCGATTTTCGGCCCGCAAAAGGGCGCGTCACCGGCGCAGGTTCAGCAACTGGATCAGGCACTGGGACACTTCGCCGAACTCTGCGCGCAGGCGTTGGGCAAGGACGTTCGCGATGAACCGGGCAGTGGTGCGGCGGGGGGATTGGGTTTTGCGGCCAAGGCGTTTCTCGGCGCGCAATTTCAGGCCGGCGTGGAGGTGGTCGCCGAGTTGGTGGGCCTGGCTGAAGCGGTCAACGGCGCCGACCTGGTGATCACTGGCGAAGGGCGCTTCGACGCGCAGACCTTGCGCGGCAAGACGCCGTTCGGCGTGGCGCGAATTGCCAAGCAGCACGGCGTGCCGGTGATCGTCATCGCCGGCACCTTGGGTGAGGGTTATCAGGAACTCTACGAGCACGGCATCGACGCCGCATTCGCCGTCACCAGCGGCCCGATGAACCTGGAGCAGGCCTGTGCCGAAGCTCCACGCTTGTTGCGCGAACGGGCGACGGACATCGCCCGCGTCTGGCAGATGGCCAAACTCAATAACTGACTGCGTGAAGATGTTGTGGCGAGGGGATTCATCCCCGATGGGTTGCTAAGCAGCCCCCCGCGTTTTTCGCAAAAAACCAGTTTTGAGATTTTGCGACTGCTGCGCAGCCGATCGGGGATAAATCCCCTCGCCACAGAGGGTTGGTGTCAGGGTGTTTCAGTGGTGAAACACCTTGAAAAATATTTTCGCTTTACACCAAATCTTCCTAAAGCGCCGCCGATACAGAGATCAGGCACACACAGATTCCCTCGAACAGTGACGCCTGACTGGTCCCGCCCCCAAGGGCCAGTGATGACGGCACGGACGCTCGCAGCTACCTCTATCCGAGAGTCCAATCATGTCCTTGCGTAACCTGAATATCGCACCCCGCGCCTTCCTCGGTTTTGCCTTTATCGCCTTGCTGGTGATTGTCCTTGGTGTGTTCGCCGTCAACCGCATGTCGACCATCCGCCAGGCCTCCCTCGACATGGATACCAACCAACTGCCCAGCGTCACTTACCTTGGCGTGGTCACGGAAAACGTTTTGCGCCTGCGGATTCTGTCGTTCCGGATTCTGGTCAACCGCGACCCGGCAGGTCTGCAAGAAGCGCAAACACGCATCGGCGTGCTGGTGGACAAGGTTCGCAGCGCTCAGGCCAGTTACGCCGCGTTGCCGGCAGAGAGCGAAGAGCGTGCGTTGTATCAGACGTTCGCGACCACGCTCGACAACTACCTGCAAGCGCAAAACCAGATGATGGAGCTGTCGCGTCAGGACAAGGTCGACGAGATGCGCACCTTGATCAACACGCGAATCAAGGACGGCACCGACCAGATGGGCGAGCAACTCAACAAGCTGATCGCGATCAACGCGGCGGGTGCGAAAGTCGCCTCCACCCAGGCCGGTGAGCATTACGACAGCGCCATTACCGGCATCATCGTTGTTGCCGTGGTCGCCGCGCTCGCCACGGTACTGCTGGCCCTGTTGCTGACCCGCAGCATCGTCACCCCATTGAACCGTGCGGTACAGGCTGCGCAAACCATCGCCGGCGGCAACTTGACCCAGTCCATCGAAGTCGATGGCAAGGACGAAGCCACCCAACTGCTGCAAGCCCTGTCCACGATGCAGATCAACCTGCGCAAAACCATCGAACAGATCGCCGGTTCCGCGACTCAGTTGGGCGCGGCTGCCGAAGAGCTGAGCGCGGTCACCGAAGAGGCTTCCCGTGGCCTGCAACAGCAGAACAACGAGATCGAACAAGCCGCCACCGCCGTCAACGAAATGACCGCCGCTGTGGAGGAAGTCGCACGCAACGCGGTCTCGACCTCCGAAGCCTCCAACCAGTCGACCCAGGCTGCCCGTGAAGGTCGCGATCAAGTGGTGAAAACCGTCGACGCGATCCAGACCATGACCCATGACGTGCAGAGCACCGCGCAAATGATCGAAGGCCTCGCCGCGCAGGGGCGCGACATCGGCAAGGTGCTGGATGTGATCCGCGCCATCGCCGAACAGACCAACCTGCTGGCCCTCAACGCGGCGATCGAAGCAGCGCGTGCCGGTGAGGCCGGACGCGGTTTTGCGGTGGTAGCGGACGAAGTACGCGCCTTGGCCCATCGTACTGCGCAATCGACTCAGGAAATCGAAAAAATGGTCGCTGGCATCCAGAACGGTACCGGCGAAGCGGTGTCGTCGATGCAGCAAAGCAACCAGCGCACCCAGACCACTCTGGAAATGGCCCGCGCTGCGGGTGTGGCGCTGGAGCAAATCACCCAGTCGATCCACCAGATCAACGAGCGCAACCTGGTGATCGCCAGCGCCTCGGAAGAACAGGCGCAGGTCTCCCGTGAAGTTGATCGCAACCTGGTCAACATCCGTGATCTGGCCACGCAGTCCGCCGCCGGCGCGAATCAAACCAGCGCCGCGACCCATGAACTGTCGCGTCTGGCGGTGGATTTGAATGCGATGGTGGCGCGCTTTGTGATTTGACCTAGGGTGAAGGCTGGAAACCGCGCAATCAGGAGACGTGCATGCGCTATTCAGCCTTGACCCAACGCATCGCCGGGGAGGGCGCCGCAGCCTGGCAGATTCATGACCGAGCGCTGGAGCTGCGCGCCGAGGGTGTCGATATCCTGCTGCTGAGTGTAGGGGATCCGGATTTCGACACGCCGTTGCCGATCATCCACGGCGCCATCGACAGTCTGCTGGCCGGCGATACGCATTATTCCGAAGTGCGTGGCCGCTTGGCGCTACGCAAATTGATCGCCGCCCGCCACCAGCGGCGCAGCGGCCAGATGGTGGATGCCGAGCACGTGATCGTGCTGCCCGGCGCGCAATGCGCGGTGTATTCGGTGGCCCAATGTCTGTTGGATCCGGGTGACGAAGTGATCGTCGCCGAGCCGATGTACGTGACCTACGAGGGTGTGTTCGGCGCGTGCGGCGCGACGGTGGTGCCGGTGCCGGTCAGGCCGGAAAATGGCTTTCGCGTTGACCCCGCCGATGTCGCTGCGCGGATCACGCCGAAGACCCGCGCGATGTTGCTCAACAGTCCCAACAATCCTTCCGGCGCGAGCCTGTCGCTGCTGATCTGGCAAGAGTTGGCGGCGCTGTGCGTGCGCCACGATTTGTGGCTGATCAGTGATGAGGTCTACAGCGACCTGCTCTACGAGGGCGAACACATCAGCCCGGCGAGCCTGCCGGGCATGGCCGAACGCACGGCAACCATCAACAGCCTGTCGAAATCCCATGCCATGACCGGCTGGCGCATTGGCTGGTCGATCGGGTCGAAGGTGCTGGCCGAGCATCTGGTTAACCTGTCGTTGAGCATGCTTTTCGGCCTGCCGGATTTTGTGCAGAAAGCAGCGGAGGTCGCGTTGGCAAGCGATCTGCCGGAGGTGACGCAGATGCGCGAGGAATATCGGTTGCGCCGCGATCTGGTGTGCGAGCGTTTGCGCGGTTGTCCGGGGTTGCAGCCGATCCGGCCCGATGGCGGGATGTTCGTGATGGTCGATGTGCGCCAGACCGGGTTTGGCGCGCAGGGGTTTGCCGAGCGCTTGCTGGAAGGTTATGGGGTCTCTGTGCTGGCTGGCGAAGCGTTCGGGCCGAGTGCGGCGGGGCATATTCGTATCGGGCTGGTGCTGGATCGGGTGCAGCTGGCGGATGCCTGTGCGCGGATTGCGTTGTGTGCGGTGCAGCTGTTGCAGGCGCGTAGTGCCTGACAGTGTTGTGTTGCCTGAACTGGCCTCTTCGCGAGCAAGCCCGCTCCCACAGTGGATGGGTGTGTACATAATGTTATCTGTACACACCGAACCCTGTGGGAGCGGGCTTGCTCGCGAATGCAATCTGCCATTCAGCGCATTTTTCAGCCCTGCCAAGCCACCGGATTCACCAGATTCACCGGCTTCTCCCCAGCCAAAGCCGCCAGCAGATTGTCCACCGCACACCGCGCCATCGCCTCCCGCGTCTCATGCGTTGCCGAACCCATGTGCGGGGTTGCCACCACATTATTCAGCTGCAACAACGGCGAATCATGATTCAGCGGTTCACGCTCGAACACATCCAGCCCCGCTGCGCGAATCCGCTGGTGGCGCAACGCGTCGATCAGCGCCGCTTCATCCACCACTTTGCCGCGCGAGATATTGATGAAGATGCTCTCGGGGCGCATCAACGCAAACTGCTCGGCGCCGATCAGGCCTTCGGTCTGCGCAGTCAGCGGCAGGGTCAGGCAGATGAAATCGGCCTCTTGCAGCAGCGCTTCCAGGCTGCGGTACTGCGCCGCAAAACGTTCCTCAACCGCCGGTTTGCGCGACTGGCTGTGATAAAGCACCGGCATGCTAAAACCGAAATGCCCGCGCTGCGCGAGCGCTTCGCCGATGCGGCCCATGCCGATGATGCCCAGGGTCTTGCCGTGTACATCGGTGCCGAAATGCGCCGGGCCGATGTTGCGATGCCACTGGCCGCTGCGCACCATGTTCGCCAGCTCGACCACGCGCCGGGCGGTGGCGAGGATCAGGGCGAAACCGGTGTCGGCGGTGGTTTCGGTGAGCACGTCCGGGGTGTTGCTGAGGAGGATCTTGCGCTGAGTCAGGTAGTCGATGTCATAGTTGTCGACACCCACCGAGACGCTGGCAATCGCCTCAAGTTGTGGCGCCAGATCGAGCAGCGCGGCGTCGAGTTTCAGGCTGGCGCCGAGCAAACCGTGGGCGCCGGGCAGGGCGTCGCGCAGTTTCATCAAGCCGTCGGCGTCGAGGCTTTCGATCAGCGTCACTTCACACTGTTGCTGCAGACGCGACATCAGCGCCGGCGAGAGTTTCTTGTACAGCACGACTTGCTTTTTCATGAGCAAAAATCTCTTCAGGAATGCGCCGGCACGGGACGCGTGATTACGGCTTTGGCCACGACGCGATCACTGGCGCCAGGCTTGAGAAAAATCGTCAGCACCACCGACAGCAGCAACGCGCCGCTCATCAGCAAGTACGAAGCACCGGGCGAACCGGTGGAGCTGTTCAGATAGCCGACCAGATACGAGCCGCCGAACGAGCCCAGCGCGCCCATGCTGTTGATCAGCGCCATCGCGCCGCCGGCAACGTTGGCCGGAAGGATCTCCGGAACGATGGCGAAGAACGGCCCGTAAGGCGCGTACATGCAGGCGCCGGCGATCACCAGCAGCGTGTACGACCACCAGAAATGTTCCGCGCCCAGGGCGTAGGAGCCGTAGAACGCAATGGAGGCGATCAGCAGTGGCGGCCAGACGAAGCGTTTGCGCTTCTGCAGTTTGTCCGAGCCCCACGACACCGCGAGCATGCCGATCACCGCCGCCAGATACGGCAGCGCCGACAGCCAGCCGGCCTCGATCATGTCCATTTGCGCGCCGGCCTTGAGGATCGACGGCAGCCACAGCACGAAGCCGTAGACGCCGATGCTCCAGCAGAAAAACTGCAGCGCCAGAATGATCACCTTCGGCGAGCGGAACGCTTCGGCGTAGTTCTTCACCGCTTTGATCCCGACCTGTTCGGCGGCGAGAGCGCTTTCCAGGTCGTGCTTTTCCTGTGCGCTCAGCCACTTGGCCTGAGCAGGACGATCATCGGCCAGCTTCCACCAGATAAACGCCCAGATCACCGCCGGCAAACCTTCGATGATGAACATCCAGCGCCAGCTGAAGTGCTGCACCAGATAGCCCGAAACCACCGACATCCACAGCATCGTTACCGGGTTGCCGAGGATCAGAAAGGTGTTGGCCCGCGAGCGTTCGGCGCGAGTGAACCAGTGGCACAGGTAAACCAGCATCGCCGGCATCACCGCGGCTTCGACCACACCGAGCATGAAGCGAATCACGATCAGCCAGTAGGCGTTGGACACGACGCCGGTCAGGGTGGCGAGGCCGCCCCAGAAAATCAGGCTGAAGAAAATCAGCTTTTTCACGCTGTGCTTCTGCGCGTAGATCGCTCCCGGTACCTGGAAGAAAAAATAACCGAGGAAGAACAGCGCGCCGAGCAATGAAGACAGGCCCGGGGTGATCATCAGGTCGGCAGCCATGCCGGAGGCGGCGGCAAAGCCGTAGTTGGCGCGGTCGAGATACGCCAGGCTGTAGGTGATGAACACGATCGGCATGATGTACCACCAGCGGCGGGCGGCGAGGGTTGCGGTTTTCATGGTGTTGCTCCTGAGCTTGTTGTTTTTGTCGCAGCAGGTTCAATGAATCGGTTGTCTGAGCGGGCCTCATCGCGAGCAGGCTCACTCCTACAAGGGTTATGTGTTTGCCGCTGCAGCTGTGACTGGCGGAGATCCAATGTAGGAGTGAGCCTGCTCGCGATCAGCGGCCTCGAATTCAGCGATAAGCTCGGATCGGGTCGGCAAACCCTCCATGTCCCCGCGACTCTGCACCGCCCGACTGCCAATCCAGTTCGCGCGTTGCACCGCCTCGGCAAAACTCTGATGCTCCAGCAGAGCACTGATCATGCCAACCGCAAAGCCATCACCCGCACCCACGGTGTCGACCACGTTGGCCACCGGCACCCCGGCGACAAAACCCTGATCCAGCTGCGTGCGGTAATAGGCACCCTGCGGTCCAAGCTTGATCGCCACGGCTTCGGCGCCCTGATCGAGATAAAACGCCGCGATGTCCGCCGGATCTTCGAACCCGGTCAGCAAGCGACCTTCGCTCAAGCCCGGCAAGACCCAATGGGCGAGGGCGGCGAGGCGGTTGATCTCGCGGATCATCTCTTGCTCGGTGGCCCACAGGCTCGGGCGCAGATTGGGGTCGAACGACACGCTGCGCCCGGCATGGCGCATGCGCGTCATCAGCTCGAACGACATTTCCCGGGCGCTCGCTGACAGCGCCGGTGGAATCCCGGTGGCGTGCAGGTGGCGAGCGCTTAGCAGGCTGTCAGTGATCGACGGCGATGACAGATGACTGGCCGCCGAGCCACGGCGGAAATACTCGACCTGCGGATCGCTGCCGTCGTCGTTACGCGACTTGAACTGGAAACCGGTCGGGTGCTGGTGATCGACCTCGACGTGACTGCAATCCAGACCTTCCTTGATCAAGGTCTCGACCACGAAACGTCCGAGGGAATCGGCGCCGACCCGGCTCAGCCACGCCACATTGAAACCCAGCCGCGACAGGCCGATCGCCACATTGCTGTCGGCGCCGGCAATGCGTTTGTGAAAATGCTCGACTGCAGCCAGATCACCGGTCTGCTCGGCGACCAGCATCGCCATTGTTTCGCCGAACGACAGAATATCGATGTCAGACATGGGCAGGCTCCAGGCGCGATTGACCAAGGCGGGCGAGGGCGGCGACGTGTTCCGTGGTCAACGCCACCAGATCATCGCCCTGCAACGGGTATTCGGCGGCACGCATAACGCCTTGGGCCATGTGCCGCAGCAGTTGTTCCCACAAATGCAGGTCGCTGACGGCGGGCGGCACCGCCACCAATTTGCCGTCGGCGCGGCGGGCCACGGCTTTGCAGTGCACGTAGCCGACGTGGCGTCCGAGCAGGCGTGCGGCGTTGGCGACGGACTGGTCTTGCCACTGCCAGTTGCCGATATCGAAGGTCATCTTGATCGGCAAATCATGCTGCTCCACCGCCGCGAAAAAACGCTGGAACGGCTCGATGCGGCCGCCCTGCAAGGTCTGGTCGTTTTCCACCAGCAACTGCACCGGGCTGTTGCCCAGCAGTTGTTTCAGCACTTGCAGATCACAGTTGTCGGTGAAGTAACCGAGCGAGACTTTCAGCCATTTCGAGCCGAATGCCTCTGCGTGTTGCAGGGCGTTGATCAGCTCGGGATTGGGCCGCGCCTGACCGGCGAGCCACAGTTCGCTCGGCGACGAATAGATGCTTTGCAGTCCCTGCGCCCGAGTGGCGGCTTGCAGTTGCTCGGGCACTTCGCGAGTCAGCAACTCTTCGCGCCACTCGATGCGATCAGCGCCAGCGGCGGCCAGCACATCGATGAAGAAGTCCTGCCCGCGTTGGCGCACAAGCTCGGCGCCGTAACTGGACAGGCTGATGGAAACGGCAGGTTTATTCATTGTTATCTACCTCTGAAACCGGTTTCATTTTTGTTCAAAAAAATCTGATTGATCTTCGTCGGGCGTTCGGGCGCCATCGCGAGCAGGCTCACTCCTACATTTGGAATGCGCTCCCCCTGTAGGAGTGAGCCTGCTCGCGATGGCGCCATAACAGTCACCGCAAAGATCCTCGGGTAGACCCGCGCTCAACCAGCACCGGCGCAAAATCCACTCTGCGCGCTATCTCGACATCCCCCCGCAAACGCTTGAGCAAACACTCAAACGCCCGCGCGCCAATCTCGGCTGTGGGCTGGGCGAGGGCGGTAATCCCGCTGCCGACCAACGGGTACCAATCCAGATCATCCAGGGCAATCAGCCCGACATCCTCGAACAATCGGCAACCGATTTCACGCAAGGCCAGGGTACAGGCCAACGCTGCCACGCCATTGGCGCAGAACAGCGCTTTCGGCCCATTCGCCGGTTGTTTCAAAAAGTGCTGAAGTTGAGTGGCGAGTTCTGCGCCGGTTTCCAGCACCGCCCCGGTCAGACCGGAACGCTGGGCCATCTGCTGCTGAAAACTGCTGACCCGCTCGATCCGCGAACTGGTGCCGTCAAACGGCTCAGTCACCAGCAACACATCGCGATAGCCGCGCTGCTCAAGGTGCGTCAGGGCCATCTCGACCGCCTGCGGATTGTTCAGCCCGACCATGTCGCTGTCGAGGCCATCGACCTTGCGGTCCACCAGCACCAAGGGCATTTCCCGGTGCAACTCGTGGAGTTCGTCACGGTGATGGCCAAGGGTGTTCACGATCAGCCCCTCGATGTTGTACGAGCGCAACAGCGCCAGATGCTGGCGCTCCTGCTCGTCGTCGCGGTCGGTGTTGCACACCACCAGGCTGTAGCCGTGCGCACGGCAGGCGGTTTCCACCCCGTGCATCACGGCAATCGAATAAGGGTTGCGGATATCGGCCACCAGCATGCCGATCAGGCGCGTGCGCCCGCGTTTCAGACCACGGGCCATCTGGTTCGGGCGATAACCCAGCTCACTGATCGCCTGCTCGATACGCAAGGCGATGGCATCGGAGAGCAGGGCGCGGTCGTCGCCGATGAAGCGCGAGACGCTGGCCTTGGATACGCCGGCGCGTTCGGCAACATCAAGCATGGTCACGCGGCTGCGCTGGGCGGCGGAGAAGTCGTTCACGGTCTGAAACCTATTATTGGATTTATTCGTTTCATGCGCCTCGATGGCGCTGAAACCGGTTTCAGGAAACACCAGAAGCTGACACTCCGTCAAGTGAATGCGCGTGGTACTTCAACTTGGCGCCGACGGGCGGTGCTCAGCGTTATTGAAGTATATGCGCAATGCTCAGCCAAACAGGCCGGCAGCAATATTGATCGAAAAGCCCAGAATCGCGGTGTTGAACACAAAGCCGATCAATGATTGCGCCAGGACGATCTTGCGAATGTCGCGGGTAGCCACGCCGACATCGGCAGTCTGCACCGCCACGCCGATGGTGAAGGAGAAATACAGGAAGTCCCAGTAATTGGGCGTGGTCAGACCTTCGGCAAAACGCAAGGCCGGTTCCTTGCCGTCCCAGGTGTAAAACAGGCGCGCGTAGTGCACACAGAAGATCACCCCGATCACCAGCCACGAACCTACCACGGTGACGGCGGTGAACGCGTAATGCAGAAGTTTGTGATGGGTATCCAGATCCTTGGTGCCGGCCAGTTCCAGGGTGATGGCGGCCAGGCTTGCCAATGCTGCGATACACACCACGAACAGCACCAGTCCGGCATTCTCGTCTTCGACGACGGCGATGCGTTTGACGTCCGGTGCCTTGGCTCGGGTGGCGAGCCAGAACATCAGGATCAGGTAAGTCCAGACGCCGGCGTTCCAGCCGATGAGGATTTTGCTGACGACGGAGTCGGCAGGGACCAGCAGGCCGGTGGCAAGGCCGACCAAAGCGGCGGCAGACAGGCGAGGGTGGGTGCGGGCGAGAAAGCGCATGGGGACTCGATGGGCCAGGATGTTTTTACACCTTAGCCCAGCGACGTCTCGGATGACCACTGACTTGACTGTTCGAATGACCTTGTGGGAGCGGGCTTGCTCGCGAAAGCGCTGTGTCAGCTACATGAATACTGACTGACACGACGCCTTCGCGAGCAAGCCCGCTCCCACAGGGTTCAGTGGTGTTTGGTAAAGCGTTGTACGAGCTTCATGACCACCACGAAGAACAACGGGACGAAGATCACGGCCAATGTCGCCGTAATCATCCCGCCGATCACTCCGGTGCCGATCGCCTGCTGGCTTGCCGAACTGGCGCCAGTGGCGATGGCCAACGGCACCACGCCGAGGATGAACGCCAGCGAAGTCATGACGATCGGGCGCAGACGCAGGCGCGCGGCTTGCAACGTCGCGTCGATCAGGTCGTGACCTTCGTCGTACAGGCTCTTGGCGAATTCGATGATCAGGATCGCGTTTTTCGCCGACAGACCGATGATGGTAATCAGCCCGACCTTGAAGAACACATCGTTGGGCATGCCGCGCAAGGTCACCGCCAGCACTGCGCCGAGCACACCCAGCGGCACCACCAGCAGAACCGAAGTCGGAATCGACCAGCTCTCGTACAGCGCCGCCAGACACAGGAACACGATCAGCAACGACAGACCGAGCAAGATCGGCGCTTGACTGCCGGACAACCGTTCCTGCAACGACAGCCCGGTCCATTCCTGACCCAGACCCTTCGGCCCTTGGGCGACCAGACGTTCAATCTCCGCCATCGCTTCACCGGTGCTGTGCCCCGGCGACGGTTCGCCGGAAATCGCAATCGCCGGGTAACCGTTGTATCGGGTCAGTTGTGCCGGGCCTTGCGTCCATTTCGCCTGAACGAACGCCGACAGCGGCACCATGTGCCCGGCGTTGTTGCGCACATGCATTTTCAGCAGGTCATCGACCTGACTGCGCTGATCGCCTTCGGCCTGTACCACCACCCGCTGCATGCGCCCCTGATTGGGGAAGTCATTGATGTAGGAGGAACCCACGGCGGTGGACAACACGCTGCCGATGTCAGCGAACGACACGCCCAGCGCATTGGCCTGCTTGCGGTCTACCTCCAGTTGCACCTGCGGCGCTTCGGCCAGCGCGCTTTCGCGCACGTTCATCAGCACCGGGCTTTTCTCGGCGGCGGCGAGCAGTTCGCTGCGCGCCTGCATCAATGTCGCGTGACCGAGACCGCCGCGATCCTGCAGACGGAATTCGAAGCCGCTCGACGTGCCGAGGCCGTCAACCGGCGGCGGCAACACAGCGAACGCGATGGCATCCTTGATCTGGCTCAGGGCGATATTGGCGCGATCGGCAATCGACGTAGCCGAATCGTCGCTGCCGCGCTCCGACCAGTCCTTGAGGGTGGTAAACGCCAGCGCCGCATTCTGCCCGCTGCCGGAGAAGCTGAAGCCGAGAATCACCGTGCTGTCGCCAACCCCTGGTTCACTGGCGTTGTGCGCTTCGATCTGCTCGACCACCTGCACCGTACGGTTTTTGCTCGCACCCGGCGGCAACTGAATGTCGGTGATGGTGTAACCCTGATCCTCAACCGGCAGGAACGAGGAGGGCAGACGCGCAAAGCACAGGCCCATGCCGATCAGCAGCACGCCGTAGATCAGCAGATAACGCCCGCTGCGCTTCAGCGCGTAACCGACCCAGCCTTGATAACGATCGGTCAGTTGCTCGAAGCGGCGGTTGAACCAGCCGAAGAATCCGCTTTTCTCGTGGTGCTCGCCCTTGGCAATTGGCTTGAGCAGCGTGGCGCACAGTGCAGGCGTCAGCGTCAGGGCCAGAAACGCCGAGAACAGGATCGAGGTCGCCATCGACAGCGAGAACTGCCGGTAAATCACCCCCACCGAGCCCTGCATGAACGCCATCGGGATGAACACCGCCACCAGCACCAGGGTAATGCCGATGATCGCCCCGGTGATCTGCTTCATCGCCTTGCGCGTCGCCTCTTTCGGCGACAGTCCTTCAGTGGCCATGATGCGCTCGACGTTTTCCACCACGACGATGGCGTCGTCCACCAGAATGCCGATCGCCAGCACCATGCCGAACATGGTCAGCACGTTGATCGAAAAGCCCAGTGCGAGCATGGTGGCGAAGGTGCCCATCAGGGCCACTGGCACTACCAGCGTCGGGATCAGCGTGTAGCGGATGTTCTGCAGGAACAGGAACATCACCGCAAACACCAGCAGCATCGCCTCGCCCAAGGTGTAAACCACTTTGGTGATCGAGACTTTGACGAACGGCGAGGTGTCGTACGGAATCTTGTATTCGACGCCGGCCGGGAAGTAGCGCGACAGTTCGTCCATCTTCGCCCGGATCAATGTGGCGGTCGCCAGCGCATTGGCCCCAGGCGCCAGTTGCACGCCGACGGCGGTGGACGGCTTGCCGTTCAGGCGCGTGCCGAACTGGTATTCCTGACTGCCGACTTCGACCCGTGCCACATCGCCGATGCGCACGGTGGAGCCGTCCGGATTGGCCTTGAGCACGATGTCGGCGAACTCTTCCGGCGTCGACAACTGCCCCTTGACCAGAATGGTCGCGGTGATTTCCTGCGAGGATGGGTTGGGCAAGTCGCCAATACTGCCCGCCGACACCTGGGCGTTTTGCGCGACGATGGCTGCGTTGACGTCGGCCGGGGTCAGGTTGAAACCGATCAGCTTCTGCGGATCGATCCAGATCCGCATCGCCCGTTCGGCGCCATACAGCTGCGCCTTGCCGACGCCGTCGATGCGCTTGATTTCGTTCATCACGTTACGCGCCAGATAATCACTGAGCGCTACGTCATCAAGTTTGCCGTCGCTGGAGGTCAGGGTGATCAGCAACAGGAAGCCGGCAGAGACTTTCTCCACCTGCAGGCCTTGCTGATTGACCGCTTGCGGCAGGCGCGACTCGACCACTTTGAGGCGGTTCTGCACATCCACCTGCGCCAGCTCCGGGTTAGTGCCCGGCTGGAACGTCGCTTTGATCGTCGCGCTGCCGAGGCTGCTCTGCGATTCGAAGTACAGCAGGTGATCGGCGCCGTTGAGTTCTTCTTCGATCAGGCTGACCACGCTTTCATCGACGGTCTGCGCCGAGGCGCCAGGGTACACCGCGTAGATTTCGATCTGTGGCGGCGCGACATCGGGGTACTGCGCCACCGGCAATTGCGGAATGGCCAGCGCACCGGCCAACAGGATGAACAGGGCGACAACCCAGGCGAACACCGGGCGATCGATAAAGAACTGCGGCATATGAAAGCGTCCTGCTTACTGACCAGAGGTCTGGGCAAGTGGAAGAGGGGTGTCGTCGATCTGCACTTTTTCGCCTGGACGGGCGTGTTGCAGGCCTTCGATGACAATGCGGTCGCCGGGCTTGAGGCCGCCGGTGACGATCCAGCGGTCGTTTTGCACCGCGCCCAGTTGCACCGGCTGCTGGGCGACGCGCATCTGCTCGTCGACGGTCAGCACCTGGGCGATACCCGCGCTGTCACGCTGCACCGCACGTTGCGGCACGGTGATGCCGTTCTGTACGGTGGCTTGTTGCAGACGTACACGGATGAAGCTGCCCGGCAGCAGGTCGAGATCGGGATTGGGGAACTCGCTGCGCAGAATGATCTGGCCGGTGCCCGGATCGACGCTGATGTCGCTGAACAGCAATTTGCCCGGCAACGGATAGAGGCTGCCGTCATCCTGAATCAGCGTGGCCTTGACCTGATCCTGACCGACTGCCTGCAACTGCCCGGAACGGAACGCGCGACGCAGTTCGTTGAGTTCACGGGTCGACTGAGTAAGGTCGGCGTAGATCGGGTTGAGCTGCTGAATCAGCGCCAGCGGCGTGGTTTCGTTCTGCCCGACCAGCGCACCTTCAGTGACCAATGCACGGCCGACCCGCCCGGAAATCGGCGCGGTGACGGTGGCGTAGCCGAGGTTCAGCTTCGCGCGTTCCACTGCAGCTTTATTGGCCGCCACATCGGCGGCGGTTTGCCGGGCATTGGCGCGGGCGTTGTCGTAATCCTGAGCGCTGATGGCCTTGTCGTCGATCAACTGCGCGTAGCGTTGTTCCTGCAGCCTGGCCTGGAAGGCATTGGCCTCGGCCTTGCGCAACGCGGCTTCGGCGCTATCGAGATCAGCCTTGAACGGTGCCGGGTCGATGCGAAACAGCACGTCACCCTTTTTCACGTCGCTGCCTTCACGGAAGGTCCGTTGCAACACCACCCCGGCCACTCGGGCACGCACTTCAGCGATGCGCGGGGCGGCGATACGCCCGCTCAGTTCGCTGCTGATCGACAGGGGGCGGGCCTCGATGGTCTCGATGCGCACGGTGGCTGGCGGCGCTTCTTCTTCGGCCTTCGAGGACGAATCACAGGCGCTCAGCAACAGCGCAGCGGCGATCAGGCCGAGCCCGGCCAGAAGATTTTTTGACATGTACCACCCCCAATATTGAAGCCCGCATCCTAAGGCCAGACGCCGAGGGTAGCGGTGAAGCTTTGTAGGCGCTGTGTGAAATTGTGTAAGGGTTTTACTCAGGGACGGGTGAGGGCGTATATCCTTTACGCCTTGAAATTTATTGCGACAGATAAACCGCCATCGCGAGCAGGCTCACTCCTACATTGGAACTGTGTCAGACACGAACCTTGTAGGAGTGAGCCTGCTCGCGATGAGGCCCAAACAGTCGCCACTGCACTTTCCTGGAACACCCCATGCCCAACATCCTCCTGGTCGAAGACGACACCGCCCTCGCCGAACTGATTTCCAGCTACCTGGAGCGCAACGGCTATTCCGTCAGCGTAATCGGCCGTGGTGATCACGTGCGCGAGCGGGCACGGATCAATCCGCCGGATCTGGTGATCCTCGACCTGATGCTGCCCGGCCTTGACGGCTTGCAAGTCTGCCGCTTGCTGCGCGCCGATTCGGCAACCCTGCCGATCCTGATGCTGACCGCGCGCGACGACAGCCACGATCAGGTGCTGGGCCTGGAAATGGGCGCCGACGATTACGTCACCAAACCCTGCGAACCACGGGTTTTGCTGGCCCGAGTGCGTACTTTGCTGCGGCGCAGCAGCCTCGGTGAACCGATGACGGTCAATGACCGCATCGTCATGGGCAATCTGTGCATCGACCTGTCCGAGCGCACCGTGACCTGGCGCGAGCAACCGGTGGAACTGTCCAGCGGCGAATACAATTTGCTGGTGGTGCTGGCCCGGCATGCCGGGGAAGTGCTGAGCCGCGATCAAATCCTGCAACGCCTGCGCGGCATCGAGTTCAACGGCACCGACCGTTCGGTAGACGTGGCGATTTCCAAGCTGCGGCGCAAGTTCGACGACCACGCCGGCGAGGCGCGCAAGATCAAGACGGTATGGGGCAAGGGTTACCTGTTCAGCCGCTCCGAGTGGGAATGCTGAGCTGATGTTCAGAATCCTGTTTCGCCTGTATCTGGTGACGATCGTCTCCTACAGCGCGGCGATCTATCTGGTGCCGGATCTGGTGATCATGGCGTTCCGCGAGCGCTTCATCACCTACAACCTCGACTATTCGCGCGGCCTGCAATCGCTGATCACCCGGCAGTTCCACGCGGTGCCGCAGGACCAGTGGCCGGCACTGGCGCAGTCGATGGACAAAGACTTCCAGCCGCTGCACATCGCTCTGGCGCGCATCGACGACGCCGGTTTCACCGCCCCCGAGCAGGCGCGTTTGCGCCGTGGGGAAAACGTGGTGCGCATTGGCGATTGGGGATGGCGCACCTTGGCGGTCACGCCGCTGAACGAAGACGTCGCTGTGCAAATGGTGGTACCGCCGGACCCGCTGGACGTCAATCTGTTGTACTGGAGCATCAACGTGCTGATCGGCGCGAGCATGCTCGCCTGCCTGCTGCTGTGGATTCGCCCGCACTGGCGCGATCTGGAGCGCCTCAAGGGCGCTGCCGAACGCTTCGGCAAGGGCCACCTGAACGAGCGCACGCAGATCCCCGCCAGTTCCAATATCGGCAGCCTGGCCAACGTGTTCGACACCATGGCCGGCGATATCGAAAATCTGCTCAACCAGCAGCGCGACCTGCTGAATGCGGTGTCCCACGAATTGCGCACGCCGCTGACCCGTCTGGACTTCGGTCTGGCCCTGGCGCTGTCCGATGATTTGCCGGCGACCAGTCGCGAGCGCCTGCAAGGACTGGTCGCACACATTCGGGAACTGGATGAGCTGGTGCTGGAACTGCTGTCCTACAGCCGCCTGCAGAACCCGGCGCAGTTGCCGGAACAGGTCGAGGTTTCGCTGGATGAGTTCATCGACAGCATTCTGGGCAGTGTCGATGAAGAACTGGACTCGCCGGACATCGTCATCGATGTGCTGCTGCACGGTCAGCTCGAACGTTTCACGCTGGATCCGCGCCTGACCGCCCGAGCGATCCAGAACCTGCTGCGCAATGCCATGCGCTATTGCGAAAAACGCATTCAGATTGGCGTGCAGGTCAGCCCCGATGGTTGCGAGATCTGGGTCGACGACGATGGCATTGGCATCCCAGATGATGAGCGTGAACGGATTTTCGAACCGTTTTATCGACTTGATCGCAGTCGTGATCGGGCTACCGGCGGCTTTGGTCTGGGCCTGGCCATCAGCCGTCGGGCGCTGGAGGCGCAGGGCGGGACCTTGACGGTTGAAAGTTCGCCGCTGGGTGGGGCGCGGTTCAGGTTGTGGTTGCCTGACATGACTTGACCCGAAACCCGTGGGAGCGGGCTTGCTCGCGAAGGCGGAGTGTCAGTCGACATAAATTAATCTGACACACCGCTTTCGCGAGCAAGCCTGCTCCCACAGGGGTTTTGTGTTGGTCAGATCAGTTGGTTCGATTGAATCAAGCCAACCCCGGCCGTCTGCATCCGCTCCATCGCCGCTGCCAGTGACCCATCCCTGTCAATGGCACGACAGGCATCCAGCACCACGAACGCGTTGAACCCCGCCGCCCGTGCATCCAGCGCAGAAAACATCACGCAGAAATCCAGCGCCAGACCGACCATGTACACCGTGTCGATACCGCGCTCCTTCAGATAACCGGCCAGACCGGTGGTGGTGCGCCGGTCCGCTTCGAGAAACGCCGAATAGCTGTCGATGTCCGGATTACAGCCCTTGCGGATGATCAGTTGCGCTTGCGGCAGGTTCAGCTCGGGGTGAAACTCGGCGCCGGCAGTGCCTTGCACACAATGCTCTGGCCAGAGTACCTGCTCGCCGTAGGGCAACTGAATTACCTCGTAAGGCTGGTGTCCGGGGTGGCTTGAGGCAAAGGACGCGTGGCCGCTCGGGTGCCAGTCCTGGGCAATCACCACCTGTTTGAACAGGCCACCGAGGCGATTGATCAGCGGCACGATCTGATCGCCTTCGGGCACGGCCAACTGGCCGCCGGGGATGAAGTCGTTCTGCACGTCAATGACCAGCAGGGCGGTGCGGGGTGAAATCTGCATCGGGGCTTCCTCCTTGGATAATCACCCGCTCAGCATAGTGGAGCGGCACTCACGCGCCCAGCTTGTCGACCAGGTGTTTTGCCAGGTCTTCCAGCGCCGGCGCCGGGTTGTGCCCGATCAACATCCACGCATGCTCACCTTCGGTCCAGTACACCACGTTCATTTCGTGGCGCCGTTCGTGCGCCAAAGGCTGGCTGCCACTGTTGGAGCGAGTCACGCACAAGGCCAGCGGCCCGTGTTTCGCATCGAGATAGGTCAGTTGCGCAATCGGCACACCGTCGTACTCGAGCATTTGTGCACGCTTGAGTTCGGCGCCCGGCAACTTCACCAGTGCCGGCGACAGACTCAGCCCCAAGCGTGCATCTACCGCACGCAGTTGCGATCGCTGGCTGGCTTCGTCACTGGGCAGGTGATCGAGGGTTTGCGGCACATACAGTGCCATGTAGTCGCCCACCAGGGCGCGCCAGTTATGCGTTTGCTGCGTTTGCCAGGCGAGAAACAGGCGATCGGCCAACACGCCGCCCGCCAGCAGACTCGCGGCGGCCGCACCGATGAACCAGCGTCTGCTCAGGCCTGGCTGCTGAGGGGCGGGGATGGCATCGAGGCGCGCCTGCAAACGTTCCAGCGGTGCCTGTTGCGCCAGTTCGTCATAGGCATCCTTGTACGGCAGGCTGCTGCGTTCGAACCATTGCACGCGCAGGCTGAGCAACGGGTCGTCGGCAATCGCGCTGTCGAGCTGGCTGCGATACGCGGGGTCCAGCTCGTCATCGAGGTAGGCCACCAGTTGTTCGTCGGAGGGCCTGTTCATGGGTGGTCACCTCCGGTGGTTTTCGGCACGGCTTGCAGGGGCGGATATTCAGCCAGTTTCAGTCGCGCGGTGGCCAGACGGCTCATCACCGTGCCGATCGGCACTTGCAGGATCTCGGCGACTTCGCGGTAGGACAGGCCTTCGACATAGGCCAGGTACACGGTTTCGCGTTGGGTCTCCGGCAACGCATCGACCCGGCGGATCACCTGCGCCGCCATCACATGAGTCTGCGCGGCGTATTCGCCATCGAAGGCCAGTTGCCCGTCGGCATCGACCTGACCGGCGCCCTGACGCACCCGGCGGGCGCGCACTTCGTTGAGCCAGATTGAATGCAAGATGCTCAGCAGCCAGCGATCCATGCGCGTGCCGGCCACATATTGGCCGGCACGTTCCAGCGCCCGTACACACGTGGCCTGCACCAGATCCTCGGCCACGTGCCGATTGCGCGACAGCAGCAGGCCGTAGCGCCACAGCCGCGCCAGATGCTGTCCGAGTTCCGCTCTGAATGCCTGATCGCTGACGATGATGGCGTTCCTTTATCTATGTCAGGTTTTCGATGAATCGTTGATGGCTTCAGCCAGGTCCTGGTATTCCTCGCAGGCGGTGCCGCAAATCGATTTGATCTGCTGCAATTGCTCCTGCGCCAGGTCGACGCGGCCTTTGATCACATAGGCTTCGCCGAGGTATTCACGCACTTGCGCGTACTGCGGATCGAGTTTCACCGATTGCAGGTAATAGCCGATGCCTTCATCGGTACGCCCCAGTTTTCGCGTGGCGTAACCGCGATAGTTGAGGGCTTTGGCGGTGTTAGGTTGTTGCAGGGTGTCGAGCAGAGCCAGGGCCTCTTCGTAGCGACCGTCCTTGGCCAATCGGTAGGCATAGTCGGTGCGATCGGCATCCCGTACGGCGCTGCTGGTCTGCAGCACACATTTCTGTGATTTGCTGTCCCAGACCTGGCCTTTGGGGCAGTTGGGCTTCTGTACGGGCGCGCTTTCATCACCGTTGGCAAACGCCATCGATGCGGACAACACGGTGACCAGCAGCAACGGGGCGGCGAACATAACGGAACGGATAGTCATGGGCAAGGCTCCACAGAGGGTTATGTTTCACTTTGAACACCACCGCACGGCATTTTATTCATTGCTTTGTCAGGCTCTGTTCAAGGTACGCGCAAATCGCGGCGTTATGCTCGGCTACGCCCGCCGTCCATCCAGCGCTTTGCCATGCCCCGGCGCTGACACACGAGGAACTGCCATGAAAGATCAGGTCCATCACTCCGCTGCTGCCGGCTACAAGACTGCCGCTGACACCTACATCAAGGGCCGCCCGGACTATCCGCCGCAGGTCAGTCAGTGGCTGACCCAGACGTTGGGTCTGGACAGTCACAAGACCGTCATCGATCTGGGCGCCGGCACCGGCAAGTTCACCGGCCGGCTGGCGGCCACCGACGCGCAGGTGATCGCCGTGGAACCGGTGGCGCAGATGCTGGAAAAACTTTCCGCGGCCTGGCCGCAGGTGTTGGCAGTGAGTGGTACCGCGACCGATCTGCCACTGCCTGACGCGTCCGTGGATGCAGTGGTCTGCGCGCAGGCGTTCCATTGGTTCGCCACCCCGGAAGCCCTGACGGAAATCGCCCGCGTGCTCAAGCCTGGCGGCAGACTCGGGCTGATCTGGAACCTGCGCGATACACAGGTCAGCTGGGTGCCGAAACTCGACGCTATCGTCAATGCTCTGGAAGGTGATACGCCACGTTATTACACCGGTCAATGGCGCGAGGTGTTTCCGCATCCGGCGTTCGGGGCGTTGCAGTTACAGCAGTTTCATCACGGACACACCGGCTCGCCGGAAGACGTGATTTTCAATCGGGTGCGCTCCACGAGCTTTATTGCCGCATTGCCGCAGACGCAGCGCGACAAGGTTGATGAGCAGATTCGCGCGTTGATTGCCTCGGAGCCGGCGTTGCGTGGGCGGCATGTGCTGACGGTGCCTTATGAGACGGCGGCTTATGTGGCGGTGAAGGGCGGTTAGATCGGCGGTGCAGCCCTTCGCGAGCAGGCTCGCTCCCACAAGGATCGGTGGTGAATGCAGAACTGCGTTCACCGAATATCAATGTGGGAGCGAGCCTGCTCGCGAAGAGGCCAGCCCTGACACTGCATCTCTCGAAGCAGTCCCGCATTTGGCCGAACCGCCATCGTGATGCCTTGGTATAGTTCGGGCCTCATTTTCAGCCCGGTAAAGGATCACTGCCATGACTCAATACACCGCCTTCAGCGTCGAACTGGCCGACAACATCGCGCATGTGCAGATCAATCGCCCGGAAAAGATCAACTCGATGAACGCCGCGTTCTGGAGCGAGATCGTCGAGATTTTCCAGTGGATCGATGACACCGATGAAGTGCGGGTGGTGGTGCTGAGCGGCAACGGCAAACACTTTTCCTCCGGCATCGACCTGATGATGCTCGCCGGCGTCGCCAATGAACTGGGCAAGGACGTCGGCCGTAACGCGCGCCTGCTGCGGCGCAAGATTCTCACCCTGCAAGCCTCGTTCAACGCCGTCGACAACTGCCGCAAACCGGTACTGGCGGCGATTCAAGGCTATTGCCTCGGCGGTGCGATCGACCTGATCGCCGCGTGCGACATGCGCTACGCCGCCGAAGACGCGCAGTTCTCGATCAAGGAAATAGACATCGGCATGGCTGCCGATGTTGGCACTTTGCAACGGTTGCCACGGATCATCGGGGACGGCATGCTGCGTGAACTGGCTTACACCGGGCGCACTTTCGGCGCAGATGAAGCGCGCAGCATCGGTCTGGTCAATCGTGTTTACGCTGACAAGGAGCTGCTGCTCGAAGGCGTGATGGACATTGCTCGCGAGATCGCCAGCAAATCGCCAATCGCGGTCACCGGCACCAAGGAAATGATCAGCTACATGCGCGACCATCGCATCGACGACGGCCTCGAATACGTTGCCACCTGGAACGCCGCCATGTTGCAATCCACCGACTTGCGCGTGGCCATGGCCGCCCATATGAGTAAACAGAAACCCGAATTTCTGGATTGAGAAACCATGACAGCTCGCTGGACCACTGCAGTACTGGACACCGATCAACCCGGCGGCTGGGCCGTGGCGCGCAGCCCCGAAGGCTTTCTGTTCGATGACAACGGCGCGCTGTTCCCGCGGGAATGGCTCAAGCGTCAGGAGTTGTCGATTCTCACCGAACACGGCATCGGCCATCTCGATGGCGAGCCGGTGTATCTGCTGGAATTGCACAGCTCCAGCGAGGTGCCGGGCTGCAACTGGAAAGGTCTGCGGGCGTTCATGCTCGAAGGCGATCACACCGTCTATAAGGTGCTGGGCTATGCCGCGCAGATCGGCACCTGGGCGCGTGAACATCGCTTCTGCGGCAACTGTGGGCAGGCGATGACCCAAGTGCCGCGCGAGCGAGCGATGTATTGCCAGCCGTGCGACCTGCGCAGTTACCCGCGGATTTCGCCGAGCATGATCGTGCTGGTGACCCGTGGCGACGAGATCCTGCTGGCGCGCTCACCGCGTTTCGTCACCGGGGTCTACAGCACGCTGGCCGGGTTCGCCGAGCCGGGCGAGTCGGCGGAGGATTGCCTGATTCGCGAAGTACGCGAGGAAGTCAGCATCGAAGTGAAGAACATCCAGTACATGGGCAGCCAGTGCTGGCCGTTCCCGCATTCGATGATGCTCGGCTTCCATGCCGAATATGCCGGGGGCGAGATAATCTGCCAGGAAGACGAGATCGAAGACGCCCAATGGTTCAACGTGCACGATCTGCCGCCGTTGCCGGCGTCAAAATCGATTGCCCGTTATCTGATCGACGTCTACGTGGCCCGCCGCTTAGGCCACGCTGAACCAGTGTTGCCAGGCTAGGCGCACGGTCAAACCCAATACCACGGTGATGAACACCGGACGAATGAACTTGGCGCCGCCGCTGATCGCGGTGCGCGCCCCGAAGAATGCGCCGACCATCACCGACAGGCCCATGCTCAGGCCGATGATCCAGTCCACTTGCCCGGAAAACACGAACACCGACAGCGCCGCGATGTTGCTGACGAAGTTCATGCTGCGCGCCACACCGCTGGCCTTGACCAGGTCGATCGGGTAGAGCAGCAGGCTGCTGACCGTCCAGAACGCACCCGTGCCAGGGCCGGCCACGCCGTCGTAGAAACCGAGGCTGAAGCCTTGGGTCGATTGCCATTTCTTCTTGATCGGCGCGTCGCTGTCCAGCGGCGCTTTTGGCGTGCCGCCGAACAACAGATACAGGCCACAGGCGAAGACGATCACCGGCAGCATCTTGTTCAGCCATTCCGCCGGCAGGTAGTGCGCGACGACAGCACCGGTGAGCGCGCCGACCAGGGTGCCGACGATCGCGTGCATCCACTGCCGGGGGTGGAACAGTTTGCGTCGGTAGAAGGTGAAACTGGCGGTGGCCGAGCCGAACGTCGAACTCAGTTTGTTGGTGCCCAGCACCAGGTGCGGTGGCAGGCCGGCAGTGAGCAGCGCCGGGGTGGTCAACAGACCGCCGCCGCCAGCGATGGCGTCGATGAAACCGGCAATGAAAGCGACAAGGGCCAGAACGGCCAGGGTGGTGAGGTCAACGCTGAGTTCGAAAGGCATGGAATCGGCTTATTCGGCAGGGCGCAGAAGGGCTGCGGGAGGTCGGTCATGTTACCTGTATCCAACTGTTGCGGCGACCCGTCTGACGCCTTCGCGAGCAGGCTCGCTCCCACATTTTGAAACGCATTCCACCCTGTGGGAGCGAGCCTGCTCGCGAAGACATTCTTCATGCCGCCACCAATCCAACTGTTGCCCACACAACAACCCGGCAACAAATCTCCCTTCCACAAAACATCAACTCCACCCCGAAACCCAACAAAACCAGGCATTCCTAGCCTGGCACGCTTGCTGCTCTGTCCCATTGACCTTCCCAATGTCCCGAGGACACGCCAATGAGCAAGCAAGCCGTGAAATTCGCCTACTGGGTACCGAACGTCAGTGGTGGCCTGGTGGTCAGCAAGATCGAGCAGCGCACTGACTGGGGCATCGACTACAACCGCAAACTGGCGCAACTCGCCGAAGCGGCGGGGTTCGAGTACGCCCTGACGCAGATCCGCTTTACCGCCGGTTACGGTGCCGAGTTCCAGCATGAGTCGGTGGCGTTCAGTCATGCGCTGCTGGCGGCTACCACCAAGCTCAAGGTGATCGCGGCGATTCTGCCGGGGCCATGGCAGCCGGCGCTGGCAGCCAAGCAACTGGCGACCATCGATCAACTCACCAACGGCCGGATTGCGGTCAATATCGTCAGCGGTTGGTTCAAGGGCGAATTCCAGGCCATCGGCGAACATTGGCTGGAACACGACGAGCGCTACCGGCGCTCGGAGGAATTCATCCGTTCGTTGCGCGGAATCTGGAGTCAGGACGACTTCAGCTTTCGCGGCGACTTCTACCGCTTCGACCATTACACCCTCAAACCGAAACCGCTCGGGCGTCCGGAAATCTTTCAGGGCGGCAGTTCCCGTGCGGCACGAGACATGGCGGCGCGAGTTTCGGATTGGTATTTCACCAACGGCAACAGCGTCGAGGGGATCAAGGCGCAGGTCGATGACATCCGGGCCAAAGCGGCAGCCAACAATCATTCGGTGAAGATCGGCGTCAACGCCTTCGTGATTGCTCGCGACACTGAAGAAGAGGCGCGTGCTGTACTGGCGCAGATCATCGATCAGGCTGACCCGGAAGCGGTTAACGCCTTTGGTGACGCGGCGAAGCAGGCGGGCAGGGCGTCGCCGGAGGGTGAGGGTAACTGGGCGAAATCGACGTTCGAGGATCTGGTGCAGTACAACGACGGCTTCAAGACCAACCTGATCGGCACGCCACAGCAGATTGCCGAGCGGATTGTGGCGTTGAAAGCGGTGGGGGTGGATCTGGTGTTGGCGGGGTTTCTGCACTTTCAGGAGGAGGTGGAGTATTTCGGCAAGCGGGTGTTGCCGTTGGTGCGGGAACTGGAGGCTGAAAGGACTGCCGCAGTAGCCTGACCCCAACAAATCTCCTGTAGGAGTGAGCCTGCTCGCGATTGCGTATGAACAGTCGATATTCAGGCTGACTGACACACCGCTATCGCGAGCAGGCTCACTCCTACAATTGGAACTATGTGAGCTTACAGACCGAGATCGGAGAGCCCCGGATGATCATCCGGACGCCGACCCAGCGGCCAATGGAACTTGCGCTCGCTTTCCTTGATCGGCATGTCGTTGATGCAGGCATAGCGCTGGAACATCAGGCCGTGCTCATCGAACTCCCAGTTTTCATTGCCGTAGGAACGAAACCAGTTGCCCGAATCGTCGCGCCATTCATAGGCGTAGCGCACGGCAATCCGCGTGTCAGAGTAGGCCCAGAGTTCCTTGATCAGGCGGTAGTCGAGTTCCTTGGCCCATTTACGGGTCAGGAAGGCCTTGGCTTCTTCGCGGTTGTTGGCGAACTCGGCGCGGTTGCGCCATTTTGTGTCGAGGGTGTAGGCCAGCGAAACCTTCTCGGGATCGCGAGAGTTCCAGCCATCTTCGGCCAGACGTACTTTTTCGATAGCCGATTCACGGTTGAACGGCGGTAAAGGCGGACGCACTTGGGCAGCAGTCGACATTTTCAGTCTCCCGATCTAATTAACGATTAAACAACGGTTGAGGCTTATTTAAGGCGTTACAGGTCCAATAACTTACGCGCCATGCATTGCGCATTATCAGCGGCACTGTGATCACCCATCACAAGCGCTACGGTAATGGCGCCGTCAATCAGGATCAGCAATTGTCTGGCCAGACGTTGCGGATCTTCGACGCCATGTTCGGTACACAGCTCGCACAGGTAGTCGAGCAGCTTCTGTTTGTGTTCTTTGGCGACCTGGCGCACCGGGTCTTCGGGATCACCGGTCTCGCCACTGGTATTGATGAAGGCACAGCCGCGGAAGCCTTCCGAGGCGAACCAGCCCTTGAGTACGGTAAACAGGTTGAGCAGGCGGTCGGCCGGGGTTTCGGCCTGATCGACAGCACTTCTGTACCAATGCATCCAGCGCACGTCGCGGCGTTGCAGGGCGGCTACGGTCAGCTCCTCCTTGTTGGCGAAGTAGCGGTAGATGCTTTTTCTGGAGACGCCGGCGGTTTTCACCAGAAGATCCATGCCGGTGGCCGCGATGCCACTTTTGTAGATCAACTTTTCGGTGACATCCAGAATGATGTCGCGGGTCGAGGTGTCAGTGATTTCGTTCATGTGGCGAACAGTAGAACGATCGTTCTCCTTGGTCAAGCAGTTATTTTTGTGTCTGCGATACCGCTTTCGCGAGCAAGCCCGCTCCCACATTTGAAATGCGATCCACTGTGGGAGCGAGCCTGCGCGCGAAGGGGGCATTACAGACAGTAACAAGACCCGAACCGGTTGATGGTGTAAGCTCTCGGGTTCTTCGGATTCGACCATTGCGAGCCCTATGCCGTTGCTTTTCAAACGCTCTTTGCTGCCCAAACTGCGCAGCTTTCCGCTGACTGCCGAGGCCGTGACCATTCTGTCCGGCGCCGCCGAGTTCCGTCGTTGCCTGCTGGAGAAAATCGCCGAGGCGACCCGGCGCATCTACATCGTTGCGCTGTATCTGCAGCACGACGAGGCCGGTCAGGAAATCCTCGATGCCTTGCACGCCGCCAAGCTCAAGCGCCCGGAGCTGGAGATCGTCGTGGTGGTTGACTGGCTGCGCGCCCAGCGCGGGTTGATCGGTGCCGGCAAACAGCCGGGCAACTCGGCGTGGTACCAGGAAATGACCCGCACCCATCAGAGCGAAGTGCCGGTCTACGGCGTGCCGGTGCAGACCCGCGAACTGTTCGGCGTCCTGCATCTGAAAGGCTTCGTGATCGACGATTGCGTGGTTTACAGCGGTGCGAGCCTGAACAACGTCTACCTGCACAAGTTCGACAAGTACCGTTTCGACCGCTACCACGTGCTGCACAGCCGCGAACTGGCGGATTCAATGCATCACCTGGTCAAGCACGGCCTGATCGAATCCAAGGCTGTGCATCGCCTCGACCTGCCGAACCTGCCGACTACCCGCAGCTTGCGCAACGACATCGGCGACCTGCGCAGCCGCCTCAAATATGCGGCGTACGACACCAGCGCCGGCAGCACGGCGCACACCGGCCTGTCGGTAAGTCCGCTGCTGGGCGTGGGCAAGAACAACCCGTTGAACCGGGTGATTGTCGAGCTGATCGCCAGTGCGCAACAACAGCTGACGATTTGCACCCCTTATTTCAATCTGCCACTGCCGATCATCCGCGAGGTCAACCGCGCGCTGGCCCGTGGGGTGAAGATCGACATCGTGGTCGGCGACAAGACGGCCAACGATTTCTACATTCCGCCGAGCGAGCCGTTCAAAGTGATTGCGGCGCTGCCGTATCTGTACGAAATCAGCCTGCGGCGTTTTGCCAAGCGGCATCAGCGCAACATCGACAGCGGCCAGTTGAACCTGCATCTGTGGCGTGACGGCGACAACAGCTATCACCTCAAGGGCATGTGGGTCGACCAGCGCTATACGCTGCTGACCGGCAACAACCTCAATCCACGGGCGTTCCGTCTCGACCTGGAAAACGCGCTGCTGATTGATGATCCGCAAGGCGAGTGGCTTGAGCCACGGGCGAAGGAGCAGCAAGAGATCTTCCGCAACACCACGCGGATTGCCAGCTTCCAGAACCTGGAAACCTTGCCGGAGTACCCGGCGGGGGTGGCGAAGTTTTTGAAGCGTGTGAGTCGGGTGCGGATCGAGCGGTTGCTGTACCGGATTTTGTAAACTTTCAGATTATTCGGTGCGGTTAAAACCGCTATCGCGAGCAGGCTCACTCCTACAGGGGAATGCATTCCAACTGTAGGAGTGAGCCTGCTCGCGATGGGGCACTTAAGGCCTCTACATCAATCAGTTCAGACCCAGCTTGCCACGCAATGTGGACAGGTCTTCCGCCAAGGTATTGACCGGGCCAACCAGCGCCTTGCGATCGTTGTCCTTCACCTTGTCATAAGTCTCGAAACCACCGTCCTTGGTCTTGTACTTGGCAAGGATCTTGTCCACGGTGGCGAAGTTCTTGTCGACTTTGGCGACGAACGCCTTGTCCTGTTTCTCGATCTGCGGACGGAACAGGTCGACGATTTTCTTCGCGCCGTCGATGTTGCCCTGGAAGTCATACAGGTCGGTGTGGCTGTAACGGTCTTCTTCACCGGAGATCTTGGTCGCGGCAACCTCTTCCAGCAGAGCAGCAGCACCACCGACGACTTTCTCCGGCGGGAAGGTCAGGCCGGCAACGCGGGTTTGCAGGTCTTTCACATCGCTGTCGAGCTTGTCCGCCAGAGCGGTCAGGCCTTCAGTGGTTTTCTCCGAGAACAGTGAATATTCAATGCGGTGAAAACCGGTGAAATCTTCAGCCTTCACGCCTTTTTCGTGGTCGTCGACGCGCGAGTCGATGGACGCATCAAGGTCACTGAACAGCTCGGCAATCGGCTCGATCGACTCGTAGTAGACGCGGGTCGGCGCGTAGAGCTTTTGCGCAGTGGCCAGATCGCCTTTCTTCACCGCATCGGTGAATTGTTTGGTGTGGCTGCCCAGTTCATCCAGTTGCTCGGTGACGTAGATCTTGTAGTCCGACACCGGGCCGACCAGATCCAGTGGCGCCGTCGCGGCGAACGCCGACAGCGGGGTGTTGAGCAAACCGAGGGTCAGCAGTAACGCGAGTGGCGACTTTTTCATGGAGCGGCTCCGAGGTTTTTTATGGTTAGGCAGCTGTTTTGGGTTGGGTGGCGTTGAGCAGCGAGCGACCGATGAAATCCTTGTCGCCGGTGACACCCGGAAGGGTGAAGAAGTAACCGCCGCCGACCGGTTTGAGGTATTCCTCAAGCGGCTCGCCGTTGAGCCGGGTCTGCACGGTGATGAAGCCTTTTTCCAGATCGGCCTGGTAGCAGATGAACAGCAGGCCCATGTCGAGCTGGCCGTTCTTGTTCACGCCGTTGGAGTAGTTGAACGGCCGGCGCAGGATCAGATTGGCCTGGCTCGCGGCGGTGCGCGGGTTGGCCAGGCGAATGTGTGCGTCGAGCTTGGTCAGTTTGCCTTCCGGGTCTTTGCTGTAATCCGGGACTTCGGTTTCATGGTTGGCGCCCATCGGCGCACCCGTGGTCTTGACCCTGCCGATGATGCTTTCCTGTTCCTGCAACGGCGTACGATCCCAGCGCTCGACAAAATTGCGGATGATCCGCACCGCTTGATAGCTGCCGTGGGCCGCCCACGCCGGCTCATCGCTGCCCGGTTGCACCCAGACAATCTTGTCCATGGCCTTGGCATCGTTTGAATCGGGGTTGGCCGAGCCGTCGCGGAAACCGAGAAAGTTACGCGCCGATTGCGCCGGCACCCCCGGTTTGGCCGGAGCTTGCGGCGGCACGCTGCCTTCCTGTTTCCAGCGCACCAGCAGCAGGTCCGGCAGGTTCTTGACGATGTCGCGCAGGGCGTGAATGTTGGTGTCGGCGGTGTTCGAGCAGAATTGCAGGCTCAGATCGCCGTGGCAGCAATCGGCCTCCAGTGCATCATTGGGGAAGCCGACCATGCGTTGCAGGCGCTTCGGTTTGGCGGCGGCCAGACCGAAGCGCTCGTCGAACAACGATTCGCCTACCGAGACGGTGATGGTCAGGTTGTCCGGGGTCACCACCGGGCCGAGAATGCCGGAATCCGGCGGCGGCAGTTTCGGGTCGATCTGCGCCACCGGGCCGCCCTTCATCAGGAAGGCGATGCGCTCGTTGAGGGTACGGAACAGCCGCTCAAGGTCTTCGCGATCGCTAGCCAGTACGTCGAACGACACGAACATGCCGGACGCCGGACGCGGGGTGACGATGCCGGTCTGGTGCACGCCGTGGAAATCGTGGCGGTCTTGGGTCTTGTCGCTGCTCGGCGCTTCGGTGACTTGCGCCGGGGCTGCCGCCATGGCCGGGCAGCTCAGGGCCGAACCGGCCAGGGCGACGCCGGCGACACCCATGCCTATCAGCAGGCGGCGACGTTGCAGATCGAGGTTTTGCAATTCTTTCATCGGTATTCGTCTTCTGCTTACAGGCCGGAAAGGCCGAGGGCGGGATCGATGCCATCCAGAGCGTCAGCCAGGGCCTGAGCCTTGTCGGCGATCTGTTTGCGTTGTTCGCCACTGACCATGTCGTAAGTGGCGTAGCCGTCCTTGACCTTGAAGCTGTTCAGTACGCTGTCGAAATCGCTCAGCGCCGCGTCGATTTTCGGCAGCAGATCCGGCGCTGACTTGGTCAGCATCGGCCGCAGCAGCTCGACGACTTTGTGCGCGGTTTCCAGGTTGCTGGCGAAGCCGTTGAGGTCGGCGTGGCTGTAGCGTTCCTCTTCACCGCTGGCGGCGCGCACGTCGGCCAGGGTGTTGAGGTTGCGCACCACGATGCTCACCAGTTGCTCCGGTGGCAGCGATTGGGCCAGCAGTTGCTGTTTTAGGGTGGTGACGTCGGCCAGCAGACGCTCGGCAACCGGGTTCAAGCCATCGAGGCTGCGTTGCTGGAACAGCGCGTATTCGATGCGGTGGAAACCGACGAAGGCCGGATCCTGTTCGCGTTTTTCGAAGTAATCGGCGCGGGCATTGATGCTGTTGTCCAGTTCGGCCAGCCGTTGCGCGGCAGGTGCCAGACGCTGGTAAGCGGCACGCGCCGGCAGGTACAGCGCTTGCGCCTGGGCCAGGTCGCCACCGGCAATCGCTTGATTCAGTGCGGTCACGGCTTTGATCAGCGCGCTGCCCTGCGTCGCCAGATACACACGGAACTCCGACAGCGGCCCGACGAAAGCGACCATCGATGGCTTGGCCTTGGCGGCAGCATCGGAGGCTGCAGTTGGCGTCACGTGCAGTACGCCACGCGGATTGCTCAGCAGACCGCAAGTGATCGCGTAGTCGCCGGGCTGCAGATTGGCGTTGATCACCTGGCTCAGGCCCGGCGCGATGTTTTCGCGCTCTTCGATCACCAGCACGCCGTCGAGGATTTCCCACTCCACCGCCCGGTCAGAACGGTTGACGATGCGGAAACTGGCGCGGCCAGCAGGAACCGTCAGCTCATTCGGATCACAGCTGTGCGCGTTGATGTTGACCACCACTTCGTCATGGTTGTGCTGACGCTTGGCAGCGGCCATTTTCGAGGCGTAGTAGAACAGGCCACCGGCGGCGATCATCACGACCACCGAACCGGCCACCGCCCAGCGCAAGGCGCGGGGAGGCGAGGCCTGAGGAGTATTAGGCTTTGACATGGAGGCCCTTATTGGCTGGAAACGGAAGACGATTTGCCGGCGGCGTCAGCGCTGGAGGCCGGCGCGGCGGGGTAGAAAAACATCACCAGCGCCAGCACCAGATAGATCAGGTACGCACCGAGAGTGCTGACGGTCGGCGCATCCTGATACCCGAACATGCCGGCCAGCACCGAACCCAGCGGGCCGTCCATCGGCAGCGTCGCGCTGAAGTCGAACAGCACGGTTTGCAGGTGATTCCACACGCCGGCTTCATGCAGGGCTTGCACCGAATTGGCGAGGATCCCGGCGGCGACCACCAAAATGAACAACCCGGTCCACTTGAAGAACGCCGAGAGGTTCAGGCGCATGCTGCCGCTGTAGATCAGGAAGCCGACAACAATCGCCAGCACCAGGCCGAGCAGGGCACCGATCGGCGCGCCCGGGCCTTCGCTCTGCTGGAACACGGCGAGCAGGAAGAACACGGTTTCCAGGCCTTCGCGAGCCACGGCGAAGAACACCATGGCGATCAGCGCGATCACCTGATGCTTTGACGAGGTCAGGGCGTGATCGAGCGAGGCTTGCAGCGAATGCTTGATCGAACGCGCGACCTTGCGCATCCAGAACACCATCGAACTGAGAATGCCCACCGCGACCAGACCGACAATGCCTTCGAACAACTCCTGCTGTTTCTGTGGGAATTCGGCGCTGACCAGTTCCAGGCCACCGCCGACCAGCAGCGCCAGAGCGGCGGCGAGGAAGACGCCGATCCACACGGCCGGCATCCACTGGCCACGACCGGTCTGTTGCAGGTAGCTGGCGATGATGCCAACGATCAGCGCGGCTTCAATGCCTTCGCGCAACATGATCAGAAAGGGAACGAGCATTCGGTGTCCACTAAGTCATTCGAAGAAGTTACAAGTTGTAACATAATGACAACCATTCTCACATGACAATGATTGACATAAACCTGAACGCAAGCTGAACAACCTGTTTTTTGCCACGCACAAATCCCTGTGGGAGCGGGCTTGCTCGCGAAGGCGGCGCGTCAGTCGATAAGGATGTTGCTGACACATCGCCTTCGCGAGCAAGCCTGCTCCCACAGGGGATTCGTGCTGAATTCGCATCCTGCGTTAAGATGCCACTCACTCGAAAACAACAAGGTCTGCCTCGCTCCATGTCGGAAAAAGACACCATTGCCGTTCAACTGGTGCGTGAAGCGCTGCTGCAAAGTTGTGCCCCGGGCGTGGCCACGGATGAAGTCTTGAACAAGGTCAGGATTGCTCCGGCGCTGCTGCACAGCGAACAGGGGCGGGTGCCGGCCTCGCAATACGCCAGACTCTGGCGCTTGCTGGCCCGGCGCGGCGATGACGAGTTCTTCGGCATGGACCCACGCAAGCTCAAGTCCGGCAGTCTTGAGTTCCTTTGCCGCAGCGCCATGGCGCAACCGACGCTGGCCACCGGTCTGGGCATGGGCCTGAATTTCCTCTCCTTGATGCTGGAAAAAATGCCCGCGCAATTGGCGCATCAGCAGAGCTTGGCGGAAATCGTCCTGTTCGAAGACGATCCCGAGCCGCGTCGGGCGTTTACCTATTTCACCTACTGGATGATCGTCCACGGTGTGGCCTGCTGGCTGGCGGGGCGGCGGATTCCGATTCTGGCGATCGAACTGCGCTGCGCCGAGCCGGATTTCTGCGACGATTACCGGGTGATGTTCTCGGAAAACCTGCGCTTCGAGCGTCCGCGCACACGGATGATCTTTGCTGCTGACTGTCTCGACCTGCCGATCAAGCGTTCGGCTGAAGAATTGAAACGCTTTCTGGCCCATGCACCCGCGAACATTCTGGTGAAATACCGCGACCCGGAAAGCCTTGCCAGCCGAATCAAGCAGGATCTGCGGCAGCTACCCGCCGGACAGTGGCCGGAAACCGACGCCCTGGCGCAACAGCTGTGCATGTCCGCCTCGACCCTGCGCCGACGATTGTCCGAGGAGGGGCAGACCTATCAGGGGCTCAAGGACAGCGTGCGCAAGGAACTGGCAATCAGTTGGCTGGCGGAGCCGTCGATCAGTTTCGTCGAGATCGCCACGCGGCTGGGGTTTGCCGATGCGAGCTCGTTCTACAAGGCGTTTCGCAAGTGGTCGGGGTCGAATCCTGGGCATTACCGCACGCTGATCCTTAACGAAGCGGTCTGATCCGGATTGTTTGTAGCCTGATCAGGCCTCTTCGGGAGCAAGCCCCCTCCCACATTTGAAATGCATTTTTCCTGTGATTGCAGCCTGCCTGGATTGCTCAGGTGGCCATCATTTGAAATGCATTCCTTCTTTGATTGCAGCCTCCCTTGCTTTTGTGGCTGATCCCTCATTGTGAAATGCAATTCCCTGTGGGAGGGGGCTTGCTCCCGAAGGCGTCAGTCCAGCCTGTGCATCTCTCGAACCTTGGCCAAACCAGTCAGCCACTTTGATGGCTTTGACCATTGCCGCTTCAGCGCCGCAGCGCGACTATCCCTGTGTTGTTTACGGTTCCCAGCCTAATAAAAACACCGAGGGATTCTGGCAATGCGCGATTACTTGTCTGCCACCGAACAGTTCAACTATCAGCACACCGTGGACGCTGCGCTCAGCGGCACGCTGGAGGCGCTCAACGCCTGCGTCGAATGTTGCGACCGCCACGCCTTGCCGGGGCGCATTGCGTTGTTCTGGGAGGGCCGCGACGGTGCGAGTGCCACGTACACCTTCAGTGAGCTGCAAGACCAAGCCGCGCGTTTCGCCAATTTCCTTCTCGAACAAGGCGTGCAGAAGGGCGACAAGGTCGCCGGCCTGCTGCCACGCAACATCGAATTGCTCATCACCGTGTTCGCCACCTGGCGCATCGGCGCGGTGTATCAGCCGTTGTTCACCGCATTCGGCCCCAAGGCCATCGAACATCGCCTGAACAGTTCCGGCGCCAAAGTGGTGGTCACCGACGCGGTCAACCGGCCGAAACTCGCTGAAGTCAGCGAATGCCCGACCATCGTCACCGTCGGCGGCGCCAAGGGCCAGGGCATCGTCCGTGGCGATTTCAGTTTCTGGGCCGAGCTGGCCAACTATTCCAATCTCTGCGAGCCGGTGCTGCTGAGCGGCGAAGACCCGTTCCTGCTGATGTTCACCTCGGGCACCACCGGTCCGTCGAAAGCACTGTCGGTGCCGCTCAAGGCGATCGTCGCGTTCCAGAGCTACACCCGCGACGCGGTGGATCTGCGTCCCGAAGATTCGTTCTGGAACGTCGCCGATCCGGGCTGGGCCTACGGCATCTATTTCGGCGTCACCGGCCCTATGTCGATGGGGCACCCGATCACCTTTTACGATGGCCCGTTCACCCTCGAAAGCACCTGCCGGGTGATCAACAAATACGCCATCACCAACCTCACCGGTTCGCCGACCGCGTACCGCTTGTTGATTGCCGGCGGCAACGAGTTCGCCAAGTCGATCAAGGGCAAGCTGCGCATCGTCAGCAGCGCTGGCGAGCCGCTCAACCCGGAAGTGATCCGCTGGTTCGCCGACAATCTCGGCGTAGTCATTCACGACCATTACGGCCAGACCGAACTGGGCATGGTCCTGTGCAACCACCACGGTCTGCAGCACCCGATCCACCTCGGCGCCGCTGGTTTCGCCTCGCCGGGCCATCGCATCGTGGTGCTCGACGAGCAGTACAACGAACTCGGTGTCGGCCAGCCGGGCATTCTCGCCATCGACCGCACCCAGTCGCCGATGTGCTGGTTCGGCGGCTACGAAGGCGTGCCGACCAAAGCTTTCGTCGGCAATTACTACCTCAGCGGCGACACCGTGGAATGGAACCCGGACGGCAGCATCAGCTTCGTCGGGCGCAGTGATGACGTGATCACCACCTCTGGCTACCGCGTCGGCCCGTTCGACGTCGAAAGCGCGCTGATCGAACACCCGGCGGTGGTCGAAGCCGCCGTGGTCGGCAAGCCTGATCCGGAGCGCACCGAACTGGTCAAGGCCTTCGTCGTGCTCAACCCGCAATACCGCGCCGAACCGGCGCTGGCCGAAGAGCTGCGGCAACACGTGCGCAAACGCTTGGCCGCGCATTCGTACCCGCGTGAAATCGAATTTGTCAGCGAATTGCCGAAAACCCCAAGCGGCAAATTGCAGCGCTTTATCTTGCGCAACCAGGAAATCGCCAAGGCTCAAGAGGCCGCGGCGCACAACGTTTCAGCTTGAATCAGGAAGTCAGTTATGCAGATCGAGAACAAGGTTTTTATCGTCACCGGCGGCGCCTCCGGCCTGGGCGCGGCCAGCGCTGAATTGCTGGTCAGCGCCGGCGCCAAAGTGATGCTGGTGGACATGAATGCCGAAGCGGTAGCCGCCCAGGCCCAGCGCCTCGGCGCGCACAGCGTGGTGGCCGACATCAGCAACGAAGCCGCTGCCGAAGCTGCGGTGCAGGCGACGGTGAAAGCCTTTGGCAGCCTCAACGGTCTGGTCAACTGCGCCGGTATCGTCCGTGGCGAAAAGATCCTCGGCAAGAACGGCCCGCATGCGCTGTCGAGTTTTGCCCAGGTGATCAACGTCAACCTGATCGGCAGCTTCAACATGCTGCGACTGGTGGCTGCGGCCATCGCCGAGAGCGAAGCCAATGCCGATGGCGAGCGCGGGGTGATCATCAACACCGCTTCGGTCGCTGCGTTCGACGGCCAGATCGGTCAGGCCGCGTATTCCGCCTCCAAAGGCGCGATCGCCAGCCTGACCCTGCCGGCCGCGCGTGAACTGGCGCGTTTCGGCATCCGCGTGATGACCATCGCCCCGGGCATTTTCGAAACGCCGATGATGGCCGGCATGACCCCGGAAGTGCGCGAGTCGCTGGCCGCTGGCGTGCCGTTCCCGCCGCGTCTTGGCAAACCTGCCGAGTACGCCGCGCTGGTTCGGCATATCATCGAAAACAGCATGCTCAACGGTGAGGTGATCCGTCTCGACGGCGCCTTGCGCATGGCCGCCAAGTAAGGAGGATTTGTCATGACTATTGCCAACGATCCGATTGTTATCGTCAGCGCCGTCCGCACCCCGATGGGCGGTTTTCAGGGTGAACTGAAAAGCCTCACCGCGCCGCAACTTGGCGCTGCCGCGATCAAGGCAGCGGTTGAGCGCGCCGGGGTTGCCAGCGACGCGGTTGATGAAGTGTTGTTCGGTTGCGTATTGCCGGCCGGCCTCGGTCAGGCGCCGGCGCGGCAGGCGGCACTGGGTGCCGGGCTGGATAAATCGACGCGCTGCACCACCGTCAACAAAATGTGCGGCTCGGGCATGGAAACCACCATTCTCGCCCACGACATGCTGCTGGCCGGCAGCGCCGATGTGGTGATCGCCGGCGGTATGGAAAGCATGTCCAACTCGCCGTACCTGCTCGACCGTGCCCGCGCCGGTTACCGCATGGGCCATGGCCGGGTGCTCGACTCGATGTTCCTCGACGGCCTCGAAGACGCCTACGACAAGGGCCGTCTGATGGGCACCTTCGCCGAAGACTGCGCCGAAACCAACGACTTCAGCCGCGAAGCCCAGGATGCGTTTGCCATCGCTTCGACCACTCGGGCCCAACAGGCGATCAAGGACGGCAGCTTCAAGGCCGAGATCGTGCCGCTGACCGTGACCGTCGGCAAAGAGCAGGTGCTGATCAGCAACGACGAGCAGCCGCCGAAAGCCAAACTGGACAAGGTCGCCTCGCTGAAACCGGCGTTCCGCGAAGGCGGCACGGTGACGGCGGCCAACTCCAGCTCGATCTCCGACGGTGCGGCGGCACTGGTGCTGATGCGCCAGTCGCAAGCGCAGAAACTCGAGCTTAAACCGCTGGCGGTGATTCACGGCCACGCGGCATTTGCCGACACGCCGGGCCTGTTCCCGGTGGCACCGATTGGCGCGATCAAAAAGCTGGTGAAGAAGACTGGTTGGGCGTTGAACGAGGTCGATCTGTTCGAAATCAACGAAGCGTTCGCCGTGGTGGCGATGGCGGCGATGACCCACCTGGAAATCCCCCACGACAAGCTCAACGTGCACGGCGGCGCCTGCGCGCTGGGCCATCCGATCGGTGCCTCGGGCGCGCGGATTCTGGTGACCTTGCTCTCAGCCCTGCGCCAGAAAAACCTGAAACGCGGGATTGCGGCGATCTGCATCGGCGGCGGTGAAGCCACGGCGATGGCCGTGGAATGCGTTTATTGAAACAAACGCCAATCCGTGTGGGAGCGAGCCTGCTCGCGAAGGCGTCGTGTCAGTCAATGTTTGCTTAACTGACACACCGCTTTCGCGAGCAGGCTCGCTCCCACAGGGGTTCTGTGTGGTAACCCGGATTTAAGGATTCACCATGATTCCCAACGAAGACCAAACCCAGATCCGCGACATGGCCCGGCAGTTCGCCGAGGAACGGCTGAAACCGTTCGCCGCCGAGTGGGATCGCGAGCATCGTTTCCCCAAGGAAGCCATCGGCGAGATGGCCGAACTGGGCTTCTTCGGCATGCTCGTGCCGGAGCAGTGGGGCGGCTGTGACACCGGCTACCTGGCGTACGCCATGGCCCTGGAAGAAATCGCCGCCGGCGACGGCGCCTGCTCGACCATCATGAGCGTGCACAACTCGGTGGGCTGCGTGCCGATTCTCAAGTTCGGCAACGACGACCAGCGCGAACGCTTCCTCAAACCGTTGGCCAGCGGCGCCATGCTCGGCGCCTTCGCCTTGACCGAACCGCAGGCCGGTTCCGACGCCAGCAGCCTGAAAACCCGCGCACGGTTGGAAGGTGAGCACTACGTGCTGAACGGCTGCAAACAGTTCATCACTTCCGGGCAGAACGCCGGGATCGTGATTGTATTTGCGGTGACCGATCCGAGTGCCGGCAAGCGCGGCATCACGGCGTTCATCGTGCCCACCGATTCGCCCGGCTACAAAGTCGCCCGGGTCGAAGACAAGCTCGGCCAGCACGCGTCGGACACCTGCCAGATTCTGTTTGAAGACGTCAAAGTGCCGGTCGCCAATCGCTTGGGCGAAGAGGGCGAAGGCTACAAGATCGCCCTGGCCAACCTCGAAGGCGGGCGGGTCGGCATCGCCTCGCAAGCGGTGGGCATGGCCCGCGCTGCGTTCGAAGCGGCCCGCGACTATGCCCGTGAGCGCGACACTTTCGGCAAGCCGATCATCGAGCACCAGGCCGTGGCCTTCCGTCTCGCCGATATGGCCACGCAGATCGCCGTCGCCCGGCAGATGGTGCATTACGCCGCGGCCCTGCGCGACAGCGGTCAGCCGGCGCTGGTCGAAGCATCGATGGCGAAACTGTTCGCCTCGGAAATGGCCGAGAAGGTCTGCTCGATGGCGTTGCAGACGCTGGGCGGTTACGGTTATCTCAACGATTTCCCGCTGGAACGCATCTACCGCGACGTGCGCGTGTGCCAGATCTACGAAGGCACCAGCGACATTCAGCGCATGGTTATTTCGCGCAATCTCTGACAAGGAATCTTGCCCATGACTTACGAAACGATTCTGCTGGAAAACCACGGCCGCGTCGGCCTGATCACCCTCAACCGCCCACAGGCGCTGAACGCCTTGAACGCGCAACTGGTCAGTGAAGTGAACCATGCCCTCGATGGTCTGGAAGCGGATGCGAACATCGGTTGCATCGTCATCACCGGTTCGAAGAAAGCCTTCGCCGCCGGCGCCGACATCAAGGAAATGGCCGAACTGACCTACCCGCAGATCTACATGGATGATCTGTTCAGCGACAGCGACCGTGTGGCCAACCGCCGTAAGCCGATCATTGCTGCGGTCAACGGCTTTGCCCTCGGTGGCGGCTGCGAACTGGCGCTGATGTGCGACTTCATCCTGGCCGGTGACAACGCCAAATTCGGTCAGCCGGAAATCAACCTCGGCGTGCTCCCGGGCATGGGCGGCACCCAGCGCCTGACCCGCGCGGTGGGTAAGGCCAAGGCGATGGAAATGTGCCTCAGCGGGCGGATGATCGATGCGGTGGAAGCCGAACGCTGCGGCATCGTTGCGCGGATCGTGCCGAGTGATGAGCTGCTCGACGAGGCGCTGAAAGTCGCCGCAGTGATAGCCAGCAAGTCGTTGCCGATTGCGATGATGATCAAGGAAAGCGTCAACCGCGCCTTTGAGGTCAACCTGACCGAAGGCGTGCGCTTCGAACGCCGGGTGTTCCATGCGGCGTTTGCCACGCAGGATCAGAAGGAAGGGATGGCGGCGTTTGTGGCCAAGCGGACGCCGGAGTTTACTGGTAAGTAATGTTGCGTCCTCACTGACGCTATCGCGGGCAAGCCCGCTCCCACAGGTTTTCTGGAGTACACAACTTTTGTGAACGACAGAATTCCCCGTGGGAGCGGGCTTGCCCGCGATGCTTTTACAGTTGGTAGTTCTTCAGCTCCCGCGCAATTACCATCCGCTGAATCTCGCTCGACCCCTCGTAGATCTGGGTAATCCGTGCATCGCGGTAGTACTTCTCGACCGGATAGTCCTCCAGATACCCATACCCGCCATGAATCTGAATCGCCGAGGAGCAGACCTTTTCGGCCATTTCCGAGGCGAACAGTTTGGCCTGTGAGGCCTCCGACAGGCACGGTTTGCCCGCCGTGCGCAGGCGCGCCGCGTGCAGGATCATCAAGCGCGCCGCGTTGATTTGCATGTGCATGTCGGCCAGCAGGTTGGCGATGCTCTGGTGTTCGTTGATCGGCTTGCCGAACTGGATGCGATCGCGGGAATACACCAGCGCCGCCTCAAACGCGGCCCGGGCGATGCCCAAGGCTTGCGCAGCAATGCCGATGCGGCCGCCTTCGAGGTTGGACAGCGCAATCGCCAGACCCTTGCCGCGCTCGCCGAGCAGATTGGCCTCGGGAATGCTGCAGTTGTTCAGGGTCACCGCGCAGGTGTCGGAGGCGCGGATGCCCATCTTGTGTTCGGTGCGATCGACGATGAAACCCGGGGTATCGGTCGGTACGAGGAACGCGGAAATGCCTTTCTTGCCCAGATCCGGATCCGTCACCGCAAACACGATCGCCAGTTTCGCCCGTTTGCCATTGCTGACGAATTGCTTGGCGCCGTTGATCACCCACTGGCCGTCGCGCAGTTCGGCGCGGGTGCGCAGGTTGTGCGCTTCGGAGCCGGCCTGCGGTTCGGTGAGGCAGAAGCAGCCAATCGTCTGGCCACTGGCGAGATCCGCCAGCCAGGTCTTTTTCTGTTCTTCGCTGCCGTAGTTCATGACCGGGCCGCAGCCCACCGAGTTGTGGATGCTCATGAACGCGCCGGTCGCGCCATCGCCGGCAGAGATTTCTTCCACCGCCAAGGCGTAGGCCACGTAATCGACGTAAGTGCCGCCCCATTCCTCGGGCACCACCATGCCGAGCAAACCGAGTTCGCCCATCTTCGCCACCAGCGCGTCGTCGATCCAGCCGGCCTTTTCCCAGGCTTGCGCATGCGGCGCGATTTCGCCACGGGCAAAATCCCGGGCCATGTCGCGGATCATCACTTGTTCTTCAGTCAGTTCGAGATCGTGCATGGCTCAGCTCCCGCTCTCAGTAAAACCGTGAAAGAAACTCGCGACATGCCCGGCGTCCAGCGCAGCAAGGGTCGGCGGGTTCCAGCGTGGTGTCTTGTCTTTGTCGATCAGCAGGGCGCGCACGCCCTCGATCAGGTCGCCGCGTTCGAACCACTGGCGATCCAGATGCAGTTCGAGGGCGAAACAGTGTTCCAGGCTCAACTGACGACCGCGACGGAGCATTTCCAGGGTCACGGCCATCGCCAGTGGCGAGCGGGTCTGCAGCAGGTCAGCGGTGCTCGTCGCCCACTCATGGCTGTCGGCGACGGTGACTGCGCGCAGTTGCTCGACAATGCTCGGCACGTCCGGCAGGGCGAAGAAGTGGTCGATGGCCGGGCGCAGTTTCTCCAGCGGCGCATCGGCGAGGGTTTGCACGCCGTTTTTCGCCAGCAGGCCCTGCAGATCCTTGAGCGGCGTGTCGCGCCATTCCAGGTGATCGAGTTGTTCGTCGAGGCTCGACAGTTTGCTGCTGTCGACAAACCAGTCCGCGAGCCCGCAGTACAACGCATCGGCCGCACGAATCTGCACGCCGCTGACCCCCAGATAGATCCCCAGTTCACCGGGAATCCGCGAGAGGAAATAGCTGCCGCCGACATCGGGGAAATAACCGATCGCCACTTCCGGCATCGCCAGCCGGCTCTTTTCGGTGACCACCCGCAGATCGGCACCTTGGACAAGGCCCATGCCGCCGCCGAGGACGAAACCGTCCATCAAGGCCAGCACCGGTTTGCGGTAATGATGAAGCGTCAGGTCGAGGGCGTATTCCTCGACGAAGAAATCTTCGTGCAGCGTGTCGCCGCTTTTGAAGCTGTCGTACAGCGAACGGATATCGCCACCGGCGCAGAACGCCTTCTCACCGGCACCGCGCAGCACCACGGCGTGCACGCTGGCGTCAGTCGCCCAGGCATCGAGTTGCTGATGCAACTGACGAACCATGTCGAGGGTGATGGCGTTGAGACCGGCGGGGCGGTTGAGGGTAAGGTGACCGATGTGATTGCGAACCTCGGCCAGCACTTCGTCTGGCGTGGCATCCATGGACGGCGTCCGCGGGGATGAAGCCTGAGCAGTCATCACTAACTCCCTGCTTTTATTGTCTTTATTCGAGAAGCTCGCGCGCGAGCGTTGACGGATCGTAACAGTGCAAATTTGCCGTGTACAACCGGGATATGTGCAGGGGGAGTTTGCGTTTTTGCCTTAGGGAAAATCGCTATCTGCTGATGTAGGAGCTGCCGAAGGCTGCGATCTTTTGATCTTGAAAGATCGCAGCCTCGTTTCACTCGACAGCTCCTACAGGGAGTGTGGGATGTCAGGAGAAGACTTCGCGGATGCTGCGGCGTTTGGCGTGCAGTTCGCTGGCATGAATCAACTGTTCGAGGTCTTCAGGGGTGACGTCGATAAACGCTTCCATGTCGGCCAGTGCCAGTTTCAAATCCTCGGCGGTAATTGCCTGGCTATCGACCGGTGCCGGCGCTGGCTCGGCCGGGCGCTTGGGGTAGCGGATGCGCGTCAGGTTGTTGTAGGCCAGGGCGCTGAGCAGCATGCAGGCGGCGGCGAGCATCACCGGTTCCATGGCTTTCCAGTCCATGGCGATGGTGGCCGGATCGGCCAGTACCAAGGTCAGCGCCAGTGCGCCGGCCGGTGGATGCAGGCAACGCAGCCAGCACATCAGGATCAACGCCATGCCTGCTGCCAGGCAGGCGCTCCCCAAGGTGCGGCCGAGGACGTGGGCCACCAGCAGCGCGACCACGCTGGCGCACAGATAGCCGCCGATGATCGACCAGGGTTGCGCGAGGGCGCCCGATGAGACGGCAAACAGCAACACCGCTGAAGCGCCCAACGGCCCGATCAGGTGATACGCGACCTCAATGCCGAACACCTGACTGCACGCCCAGACGCTGAACAAGGTGCCCAGCGCCATGCCGATGGCGGCGCGGCTCCATTCGGTGGGGCGGGTGTTGATGGCGGCGGGCAACCAGCGAGCGAGCATGTGAATCGGGTCCTTGCAGTAAATTCGGGGCAAAAAAAAGGACTTGTCCGTTTCGGAAAGTCCTCGAAGCGTTCCAACTATTGGGGGAGGAACGCGCACAGTGTGCCGTGCAAAGTCGATGCTGACAAATTCATATAAATGCTGCTTCAGTGCATTATTTTTGAATTATCGCCACGCGGCGTCCACTGACAAAACACAGATACCCACCCAGTGCCGCCAGAGCGCTCAGGGCGTAGAACATGCTCGGCGCCGGCGTGTGCATCAGCAGGAACCCGCACATCACCGGACTCAGCGCACCGCCCAGAGCCGCAAGGTTCTGTGCACCGTAGTAACTGCCGCGCAGCTCCTCGGGAGCGAGGGTGTCGACGAAGAGGAAATCCGCCGGATAGATGATCATCTCGCCGAGGGTGAAGATGAACATCGCCACGCACCAGCCGACCAGACTGTCGGCCAGGCTAAAGCCGATCAGGCCGACGATGAACAACGTGGTGCCGCCGGCAATCCAGAACCGCAGGTGCTCGCGCTTGAGGAAGCGGCCGATCTGGTATTGCAGCAGGATCACCGTGATCGCGTTGCAGGCGAGCAGGGCGGCCATGGTGTCGAGGGTCTGTTCCTGCGTGTGGGTCACCAGCAGATACTGCGACAGGTACAGGGTGAAGCGCCCGTGAACCAGGGTGCTGAGCAAGCAACCGAGGGTAAACAGGATCATCGTGCGGTCGTTTTTCAGGATGATCAGCGTCTTCAGGAAGCTCTGCGGCTGGCTCGCCTGCGACAGCGGGCTGACCTCGCGAGAGACGCCCAGCAGCAGGAAAACGCTGCCAGCGGCAATCAGCCCCGCGACGATAAACGGCGCAGAAGGCTGAACCCCGGCAATCACCACGCCGATCATCGGGCCGACGGCGTAGCCAATGTTGGTCAGCGTGTAGTTCAGCGAAAACGCCTTGACCCGCTGGCCGACCGGCAGGTTTTCACTGAGCATCGCTTTGGAACAGATCAGGAACAGCGCCGACGCCGTTTCACTGATGATCAGCACCAGCGTGACCAGGTACAGATTCTGCGCGAAAGTCAGCAGCATCAGGCCGACACCGCTGGAGAGCATGGTCAGGGTCAACAGTTGACGCTTGTCGAGGCGATCAATGATGTAGCCGCCGTACAGCGACAACAGCGTGGCACTGAACACGGCGATGCCCAACAGCAGACCGACATCCTGCGGGTTGAGGCCCAGTTTGTTGCTGAGAAACAAGGTCAGCAGCGGGCTGATCAGGGCACGGCTGATGACGATGCTCAGCGAGGTGATCATCAGTCGGCGGATCAGGCGGGAGTAGGTGGCCACGGCAGTGCAAATGTCCTTATTTTTATGATGAGAAACCTTGTGGGAGCGAGCCTGCTCGCGAATACCGAGTGTCAGGCGCCAACCCAGTTGACTGACAGGACGCTATCGCGAGCAGGCTCGCTCCTACAAGGGATTTGTCCTGTCAGGGCAATATCAGGTGCATGGCGCAGCGTCGCTCGGCGGCAAAGCCATGCTCGATTTCTTTCTGCAGAGCATCGAGCAAATGCGCTGCGTGCTCACCGGGTGCGACTTCCACAAACCCCATCCGCTGATAAAACGGCGCATTCCACGGCACGTCGCGAAACGTGGTCAGGGTCACCGCGCGCAATTGCTCATGGCGGGCATGTTCGATCGCAGTCAACACCAGTCGACGACCCACGCCTAGCCGCTGAAACGCCAGGCTGACCGACAGTTCTTCAATGTGCAGTTGGTTGTCGAAATCCAGCGCGCGGATAAACCCTGCGAGTTGCGCCGAGGTGGTTTCGGCGACCCAGACGTGTGCATTGTCGATGGCTTGGCGCTGTTGCGCAGCGCTTGCCACGTCGGTGTCGGCAAGCCAGGCGAGGGTAGGATCTGTGCGAAACAGCTCGGCGGCCGAGCGTTCGATGGCGGGGAGGGCGGCGGCATCATTCTGCCGCGCCCGGCGTACAACAAAACTCATGGTAAACAGTCCCTGTAGAAGCTGCCGCAGGCTGCGATCTTTTTCCTGAAAGCGCAAAAGATCGCAGCCTCAATCAGTTCCTACAAGGGCTTCAGATACAACAGCACGTAATCGTTCTTGTCGAAACGCCCGGTCAGCACCGGTTGCAGGCTGGCCAGCGGGGTGCCTTGCAGCGATTGCAGGTCCTTGCTGTCCATCATCAGCCAGGCCGGGGCTTTGAGGGCTTCGAGTTGCTGCACCGTTTCGGTGAACTGCGGTTGCAGGTCCTGCTCGACATTGACCATGAACTTGATCGCCTTGGCGTCTTTGCCCATGCCGTGCAGCACCAGCGGGGCCGGGTTCTGCTGCACCTGCGCGAAGGCAGCACGACTGAACGCCTGCGTGTCGTACAGACGTCGCTCCACCGGTTCGAACACCGCGGCATACACCGTCCACAAGGCTAACACCGAGCACAGCGCCAACACTTCGGCCCGCCAGCGCGGGATCATCAGACGCGCCAACGCGAGCAATTGCAGAGCGCCGAGCACGATCAGCACCAGAGTGATACCGTCGAGTTGCTCGGGAACGCGGCGTTTGGCAACCAGCAGGGCCACCATCAACAGCCCCGGCGTCACCAGCCAGATACCTTGAATCACCCCACGCAATACGCGGAACACTCGCCCGTGCAACACCTGGAACGGGTATGCGGCGATGATCGCCGCCATCGGCAACATCGGCAGCAGGTAACGCGCCTTCTTCGCCTGTGGAATCGACAAGCCGACCATGACGATCAGCCCGGCGGCGGCGCAATATTGCACCAGACGCAACGCTGGCCCGCGCTGATGCGGTTTGCTCAGCCAGGTCGCGGCCAACGCCAGGATCGCCAGCGGATACGCCAGTGCGTAATTGCCCATCGAGCTGGTGAAGTAATACAGCGAACCGCTGACGCCTTCGCTGCCGTCCATGCGCCCCATGAACTGCATGCGGATCACGTCCTGCAGGAAGGCTTCGCCACCGCTGAGTTTCGCCAGCCACAACAGCAGGCTGACACACGCTGCGAGTAACACAGAAGCGATCACGCCGAACACGAAGAGGCGTTTCCACTCACGGTTGAGCAGGTAGTAACTGCAGAGCATGCCGGTCGGTACCACCAGGCCGATAGGCCCGCGAATCCCGAAGCCCAGCAACAACAGGACAAAGATCAGCGGCCAGCGCCGGCGCGAGCCGAAGTGGTCGTGCGCATAGCCCAGATAAAACACCGACAGCGCCACGGCGGCGAGCATCAGGTCTTGCGACACCGCGCGCACTTCGGTGACGAAGGTGCTGGTGAGCATCAACAGCGCGATGCTGATCAGGGCCCATCGCTGCGAATGCACCGCCAGCAAACGGTACATCAATGTCACGATCACGCCGCCGGCAATGGCGCTCGGCAGCCATGCCGTCAGGGTGTTGACCGCGCCAAAGGGCAACGACAACAACCAGATGAACAGCGTCGAGAGGGCTGAATAGTCGGCGTAAGGTTGACCGTAAGTGGTCGGGAATACCGTTGGCCCGTGTCGCAACATTTCCTGGGCAAACAGTACGAACCGTGAATCGAAGCCAATGGGCGCCTGTCCGTAAACCCCGGCGATGAACAGCAACAGTGCCAGCAGTCCTGCGATCAGGGACTGCCGGCGGATGACAGGCGACAACGTGATCAAGCGACGTCCGCTTTGTCAGACCATTGCTGCAGCGGCATCGGCAGTTTGCGCGAGTCGCCACGGCCGATCGGGAAGTACTTGAAGCCGTTGCGCGCCAGACGCTCGGCGTCGTACAGGTTGCGGCCGTCGAAGATCACCGGGGCTTTCAGGCGTTGCTCGATCAGGTCGAAATCCGGCGCCTTGAACTGCTGCCATTCGGTGCAGATGATCAGCGCATCGGAACCCGCCAGCACCGATTCCGGGGTGCCCATCAGCATCAGTTTTTCTTCGTTCGGGTACAGATGCTGGGTTTCCTGCATGGCTTCCGGGTCGAACGCGCGCACGCTGGCGCCGGCGGCGAACAGCGAATCGAGCAGCACGCGGCTCGGTGCGTCGCGCATGTCGTCGGTGTTTGGCTTGAACGCCAGGCCCCACAGGGCAAAGGTCTTGCCGCGCAGGTCACCCTTGTAGAACGCGTTGATACGGTCGAACAGCTTGTGCTTCTGCCGCTCGTTGATCGCTTCGACCGCTTGCAGCAGGTCGCTGGAGCAATGCGCCTGTTCGGCACTGTGGATCAGCGCGCGCATGTCTTTCGGGAAGCATGAGCCGCCATAACCGCAGCCCGGGTAGATGAAGTGGTAACCGATGCGCGTGTCGGCGCCGATGCCCTGACGCACCGACTCAATGTCGGCGCCCAGGTGTTCGGCCAGTTCGGCGATCTGGTTGATGAAGCTGATCTTGGTCGCCAGCATGCAGTTGGCGGCGTACTTGGTCAGCTCGGCGCTGCGCAGGTCCATGAACATGATGCGGTCGTGGTTGCGGTTGAACGGCGAGTACAGGTCGCGCATCACATCGCGCACTTCGTCACCTTCGCAGCCGATGACGATGCGGTCCGGACGACGGCAGTCGGCCACCGCCGAACCTTCCTTGAGGAATTCCGGGTTGGAGACGATATCGAACTGCAGCTCACGACCGGCCTTGTCCAGCGCGGTTTGAATGTGTGCACGCAGAGTGTCGCCGGTGCCGACCGGTACGGTGGATTTTTCCACCAGGATCAGCGGCTGCTCACGGTGGCGCGCCACCGCGTCACCTACCGACAGCACGTATTTCAAGTCAGCCGAGCCGTCTTCGCTGGACGGTGTACCGACGGCGATGAACGCGACGCGACCGTGCTGTACGGCGAGTTTTTCATCGGAAGTGAAATGCAGGCGGCCGGAGTCCAGGCCTTCGCGCACCAGGCTCGACAGGCCCGGTTCGAAGATGCTGACGTGCCCCTGGCGCAGCAGTTCGACTTTCTTCTGATCGATGTCCATGCACACGACGTCGTGACCGACTTCGGCCAACACGGCGGCCTGCACCAGGCCGACATAACCGCTACCAAATACTGTGATTTTCATGGAGCACTCCTGAATTCGGGCGCACGAGACGGACGAGTGTTAATAGTGATGACCCCGAGCATGACCAGTGCCACGCCCAGCGATTTAGTGAAACTGAACGATTCGTTGAACAGCGGCAGACTGGCCGCCAGCAGGTACACCAGCGCGTAGCTGATGCTCAATAGTGAATAAGCCCGGCCCAACGGCAGATCGCGTAATGCCGCGAGCCAGCAGAGCATCGACAGGGCGTAGGCGAAAATCGCCGCCACCACCACGGCCAGTGCCGACAGATCGACACTGCCGGCGCTCAGTGCCGTCAGCCATTGTTCCGGTTGCGGCAGGCGCGTCATGCTCCAGCGCATGCCCAGTTGGGCGCCACTGACCAGCATTACGCTGCCCAGAGCAAAGCCGATTCCACGTGCCTTGTTCATGACTGTTGCCCCAGCAAAACCACGCCGCCGATCACCAGCGCCACGCCCAGCCAATGCTGACGGTCGATGGGCTCGCGAAAGACGAAGCGGGCAATCAGGGTGATCAGCACGAAGTTGAGGCTGAGCATCGGGTAAGCGATGCCCACTTCAAGACGTTGCAGCACCAGCAGCCACACCAGCAGCCCGCTGCCGAGTGAAAACAGCGCCAGCCACAACCACGGCGAACGCAGTTTGTCGGCCCAGGACGAATCAACGCCGCGCCAGCTCTCCACGGCGAATTTCTGCGCGACTTGCCCCAGGCACGTCAGCAGACACGCCGTCAGTAACAGCAACCAACTCATGACGGATCCTTGGGCAGCACCATGATCACCAGATTGCCCGACTCATAACGGGTACCGTCCTTGGGCAGCAGGTCCAGCTCTTCGAGCTCGTCCTGACCCTTGACACGCATCAGCACGCCGACCGAGCCGCTGCGGCGCGCTTCACGTACCCATTGTTGAACGTTGTCCTTGGTGAGTCGGCGTTCAGCGCCTTCCGGGTAAGACAGACCGTATTTGAGTTCGCCGACCGTGTTGTACAGCGCGACCTCTGGTTGTTTCATGCGCCAGGCCAGCGCTGCCGCCGCACCCAGATCATTGCTCAGCAGATGCGTGGCGCCGGACAGTTCGGTGACATGGTGGCGGATGAACTGATCCGGGGTTTTGTTGGCCACCACCGACTTGGGCAACGCCGCCGGCAGGATTCCCGCCAGCAACAGACTGCCCAACGCCGGCGCCGCCCAGCACTGCAACGGCAGGAACGCTTGCGCCAGGTTGGCGATGATCCAGCCGATCAGGGCGATGAACACCAGCACCAGGCTGTGCAGTTCGTGGTCGTACACCGGTTTGTTCAGTTGCAGGTAAACCAGTGCGATCAGCGTGACCACACCCAGCATCAGGTTCAGCAGGCCGTTGATCCCCAGTGCCCGACCTTGTTCCAGACGCAGGCGATCAGCCAGCGCATTACCCAGCAGCAGTGCCAATGGCAACAGGCACGGCAGAATGTAGGTCGGCAGCTTGCCGTTGCTCAGGCTGAAAAAGCCCAGCGGCAGCCACAACCACAACAACAGAAAGACCATGTTCGGCTGGGCCCGGGTTTGCCAGGCTTGCTTGAACGCGGTCGGCAACAGGCCAACCCACGGCAGACTGAACGCCACCAGCAGCGGCAAGTAGAACCACCACGGTGCATCGTGCTGCGCATCGTCACCGGCAAAGCGGCGGATGTGTTCGTGCCAGAAGAAGAACCGCCAGTAATCCGGTTCCTGTGCGTGCACCGCCAGCGCCCACGGCAAGCTGACGATGATCGCGATGGCGATCGCCACCGGACCGAACACCAGCAGTTCGCGCCAGCGTTTTTGCCAAAGCATCCACGGCAACGCGATCAGTACCGGCAGCAACCAGGCGAGAAAGCCCTTGGTCATGAAGCCCATGCCGCAGGCCAGCCCCAGCAGCGCCCAGGCGCCCAGACGGTGCCCGGTGCTTTTGCTGTCGAGCGCAAACCACAGCGCCACCAGGCTCAGGTTGACCCAGAAGGTGAATTGCGGATCGAGGTTGGCGTACCCGGCCTGACCGGCGACGACTGTAAAGCTCATGTAGAGCAGGGCGCAGACGAAGCTCTTGCGCGGATCGTTCCATAACCTGCGCGCGACCAGGTAGGCCAGCAGCACACTCAAAGCCGTGCTGAGGGCCGAGGCGAAGCGCACGCCGAACAGATTCTGCCCGAACAATTCCTGGCCGATGGCGATCATCCAGTAGCCGGCAATCGGCTTCTCGAAATACCGCAGCCCCATGAAATGCGGCGACACCCAATTGCCACTGAGCAGCATGTCCTGGCTGATCTGTGCGTAACGGGTTTCGTCGGGGATCCACAGGCCATGGGTGCTCAATGGCAACAGATAGGCCAGCAGACAGAGGCCGACCAACAGCGGCAGTGCCCAGCGTCTGGTCATGCGCCTTGCACTCCCAGCCAGCCTTCACGGCCTTCGAGCACACCGCGTTGCACGCGGCCCACGGGCAGGGTGTTGAAAAACTCGGGCAACAAGTCGCCCAAGGGTTTGAAGTCAATGTGGCGCTGGCGTGCATCGGCCAGCAATTGACGAAAGTCCTGAGCCATCAGAATCCCTTCTACTTCGGCATGAATGGTGTAGACGTTGAGTGCTTGCGACTGGAACCGGTCGAGGATGAAGGCGTTGAAGTCCTTGGCCGCCACGTGCGGGCCGACGACTTCGTCGAAGGTCGGCAGGTCCACCGGAATCTGCGGAGTGCCCAGCGAACCGTCCGCCAGCAGCGGACGGAACAGGCTCTGCCCGCGACAATCGCTGTTATAGCGAAAGCCGAAGGTCTGCTTGGCCTCGATCACGCGCTCGTCCGCACGCCAACCGGCGGCGGCCGAACACTGGATCTTTTCTCCGAGGATGTCGCTCAAGGTATCGACGCCGCGCCGGATCTGTTCGATCAGTTGCGCGTCGCTCCAGCGTCCGGCATTGGCCTGCCAGCCATGGTGATCCCAGGCGTGCAGGCCGACTTCGTGACCGGCGTCCCGGGCCTGACGCATCAGGTGCCCGAGATCACGGCCAATCGGTTTGCCGGGCCAGGCGGTGCCGGCCAGCAAAATGTCCCAGCCGTAGAGGCCGGCCGCGTTGGAACGCAGCATTTTCCAGAGGAACTGCGGGCGGATCAGGCGCCACAGATGCCGGCCCATGTTGTCCGGGCCGACACTGAAGAAAAACGTTGCCTTGACCTGCGCCTCGTCGAGCATCTCCAACAGTCGCGGCACACCTTCACGGGTGCCGCGGTAGGTGTCGACATCGATACGAAGACCTGCCTGCATTACTTCTTGTCCGCGATTTCGAGCATGGCTTCACGCAGGAAGAAGTCCAAGGTGTTGCCGATGGTCTCGCGCATTTCCACGGTCGGCTCCCAGTTCAACAGGCGCTTGGCGTTGGCAATGCTTGGCTTGCGGTGTTCCACGTCCTGGTAGCCGGCACCGTAGAACGCCTTGCTTTCCACGTCGCGGAAACCGGCGAACGGCGGGAAGTTGTGGCGCAGCGGGTGCGCTTCGAACTGACGCAGCAGCTCTTCGCCCAGTTGACGGATGCTGGCTTCGTTGTCCGGGTTGCCGATGTTGATGATCTGGCCGTTGCACACGTCGTTGTCGTTGTCGATGATGCGCGCCAGTGCCTCGACGCCGTCAGCGATGTCAGTGAAGCAACGCTTCTGCTCGCCACCGTCGAACAGACGGATCGGCGTGCCTTCCACCAGGTTGAGGATCAGTTGGGTGATGGCGCGGGAGCTGCCGATACGGGCCGAATCCAGACGGTCCAGACGCGGGCCCATCCAGTTGAATGGACGGAACAGGGTGAAATTCAGGCCCTTGGCGCCGTAAGCCCAGATCACGCGGTCCAGCAGTTGCTTGGAGACCGAGTAGATCCAGCGCTGCTTGTTGATCGGGCCAACGATCAGGTTCGAGCTGTCTTCGTCGAAGTTCTTGTCCTGGCACATGCCATAGACTTCCGAAGTCGACGGGAAAATCACGCGCTTGTTGTACTTGACGCAGTAGCGAACCAGTTTCAGGTTTTCCTCGAAGTCCAGCTCGAATACGCGCAGCGGGTTGCGGGTGTATTCGATCGGGGTGGCGATGGCCACCAGCGGCAGGACCACGTCGCACTTCTTGATGTGGTACTCGATCCACTCGGAGTGAATGCTGATGTCGCCTTCGACGAAGTGGAAGTTCGGGTGGCTGCGCAGACGGTCGATGGCGTCGGAGCCGATGTCCAGACCGTAGACTTCGTAGCGGTCGTCACGCAGCAAGCGCTCGGACAGGTGGTTACCGATGAAACCGTTGACGCCCAGGATCAGTACGCGAGTACGACGTGGCGCACGACCGGATTCGGCGCCGCGCAGCAGCGAGCCATCCACCAGACCCAGTTCGTTGGCCAGTTGCGGGCCGCTGAGGTACAGGCCGTTGTCGTTGCGCTGACCGGCGTTGATCACCAGCGAGTCTTGACCGCAGGCAATGCGCAGCGGATCGACGCTGATCACGCGACCTGGCGCCTGGCCTTCGTTGCCCTTGACGACCTCGGCGCTCCAGACAATCAGTTTGTGTTCGCCCACGGCGCAGAACGCGCCCGGGTAAGGACGGGTGACGGCGCGCACCAGGTTGAACAGTTCTTCGGCCGGTTTGGCCCAGACCAGTTTGCCGTCCGCCGGGGTGCGGCGACCGAACACGGTGGCTTTCGATTCGTCTTGCGGGGTTTCAGTGATCTGGCCTTGCAGCATGTTCGGCAGGGTGTCGCGCAGCAGGTCGCTGGCGGCAGTGCGCAGTTTGGCGTGCAGGGTCAGGCCGGTGTCGCTGCGCTCGATGGCAACGCGCTGCTGGGCAACGATGGCGCCGGCATCAGCGCGCTTGACCATGCGGTGCAGGGTAACGCCGGTTTCGGTTTCGCCGTTGACCAGCACCCAGTTTGCCGGAGCGCGACCGCGATAGCGTGGCAGCAGCGAACCGTGCAGGTTGAACGCGCCTTTTTTGGCCAGGGCCAGCAGTGGCTCGCTCAGCAGGTTGCGGTAGTAGAAGGAGAAAATGTACTCCGGGTCGAGTTTGGCGATGCGCTCGATCCACAGTGGGTGGTTGGCGTCTTCCGGGGCGTGGACCGGGATGCCTTTGTTGGCGCACAGCTGTGCAACCGAGGCATAGAACGCGTTTTCTTTCGGATCATCGGCGTGAGTGAACACTGCTGCAATGTCATAGCCGCTGTTGAGCAGGGCTTCAATGCCGGCGCAGCCAATATCGTGGTAGGCGAAGACAACAGTTTTTGCACTCATGAGAGAACCTGATCGGAAGTGGAAGAAGTAGCGGTAGAAGAAAGACCATCAACGGTGACGGCAGGGGCCGGAGCGGCCGGCTGGCTGCGCAACACCTTTTCGATGAAGAAACGTGGACGGGCGCGCACATCGCTGTACATGCGGCCGAGGTATTCACCCAGCAGGCCCATGCCGATGAATTGGCCACCGGTGAACACGAACAGCACGGCGAACAGCACGAACATGCCGTCACCGGCCCAACCGGCACCGAAGGCCAGACGCAAGACAATCAACCCAATCGCGAACAGCACGCCCAAGCCGGCCATGGCGAAGCCGACGATGCTCAGCAGACGCAGCGGGGTGGTGGTCATGCAGGTGACCAGATCGAACATCAGGTTGATCAGGCGCATCGGGCTGTATTTCGAGTCGCCGTGTTCACGCTCGGCGTGGGCCACGACGATTTCGGTGGTGTGACGGGCGAAGCTGTTGGCCAGGATCGGGATGAACGTGCTGCGTTCGCGGCAGGCGAGCATCGCGTCGATGATGGTGCGGCGGTAGGCGCGCAGCATGCAGCCGTAGTCGCTCATGGCGACGCCGGTGGAGCGCTGCACGGCGAGGTTGATCAGCTTCGACGGGTAGCGGCGCAGCGCCGAATCCTGACGATTGCCGCGCACGGTGCCGACCACGTCGTAACCTTTTTCGGCCTCGGCCACAAGCCGCGGGATTTCTTCCGGCGGGTTCTGCAGGTCGGCGTCGAGGGTGATCACCACGTCGCCCTTGCACTGTTCGAAACCGGCCATGATCGCGGCGTGCTGACCATAGTTGCGGTTGAGAATGACCGCCACGAACGGGCTGTTTTCACGCCCGGCGGCTTCTTCGAGCATGTTCGCCGATTCGTCGCGGCTGCCGTCGTCGACCAGCACGATTTCGAAATCGTGATTCAGTTGGCGGCAGGCCGCCTCGGTACGACGCAGCAGTTCGGGCAGACTTTCCTGTTCGTTGTAGACCGGGATGACGATCGACACGCTACGGATTGGATAAGGTTTCACAGGCGTTTTTCCATGATTTGAGCGATGGCACCGACCACCCGGTCAAGGTCTTGACCGGTCATGTCGGGGAACAGCGGAATCGAGCACAGCCGCGCCGAGTTCCATTCGGTGTTGGGCAGGTACAGGTCGGGGTCACGCTGGCGATACCAGGTGTGCAGGTGGGTGGCGATGAAATGGATACCGGTGCCGATGCCCTGATCCTGCAACGCCTTCATGAAGGCTTCGCGATCCATGCCGCAACGCTCGCTGTCGATGCGCAGGATGAACAGGTGCCAGGCGTGTTGCTGGGCATAGGCGGGCAGGGCCAGCGGTTGCACCGGCAGGCCTTCGAATTTTTGCAGGTAGCTGGTGGCCAGCTCGGTGCGGCGAGTGTTGATTTCGTCCAGACGTTGCAACTGCACCAGGGCAATCGCGGCGTTGATGTCGGCCAGGTTGTACTTGAAACCCGGTTCCATCACTTGCGCCTGCGGCTTGCGGCCACCGGTCAGACGGTCATAGGCGTCAACGCCCAGGCCGTGGAATTTGAGCATGCGCACGCGGCTGGCAAGGGCTTCGTCGTCGGTGACGAACATCGCGCCTTCGGCACAGGTCATGTTCTTGATCGCATGGAACGAGAAGATCGCCGTGCCTTGCGAACCGACGTGGCGCCCCTTGTAGCGGGTGCCGGCGGCGTGGGCGGCGTCTTCGATGACCGGGATGCCGTGCTTGTCAGCCAGGGCATACAGCGGATCGAGATCGAACGCAGCGCCGGCGTAGTGCACCGGAATGATTGCCTTGGTTCGCGGGGTGATGGCCGCTTCGATGCGCGCAGCGTCGGTCATCAGCGTGTCGCGGTCGACATCGACAAACACGGGTTTGGCGCCCAACAGGGAGATCATGTTAGCGGTCGAAACCCAGGTCTGCGACGGGGTGATGACTTCGTCGCCCGGGCCGATGCCCAGGGCCAGCAGCGTGATGTGCATGCCGCCGGTGGCCGAAGACAAGGCCACTGCGTGCTTGCAACCCACGTACTGCGCAAACTGCTCTTCGAGTGCCTGGTTTTTCGGCCCCGTGGTGATCCAGCCCGAGCGCAACACCTGCTCGACAGCGGCAATTTCCTCATCGCCAATACTTGGGCGGGAGAAGGGGAGAAACGCCTGACTCATGGGCACCTCATTACAAAAAAAATAAAGGATGGATTCACGCGGTTATTGGATCCAGCCTCAGCGTAGACACAGAAAAGCGCTCCTGCATCAATAACTTGGCAAAAAAAGCATGACGTCGGGGATTGATTGACTTTTCACGATTTGCCCGGCAGGTTGGGGCATAGCCACTACCGAACCTATGGGAATTAAGGTTATGCCGGTTTTTGTGAAAGGAACATGAAAAACCGGTTGGCGAATCGTTTATCTGTCACTTATACAGCCGCTGTTCAGGCTTCTGCCGTCCATCGCAGTTTTTTGTCGGACAGTGCCGCTCAAGTACCTTCTTTACTTCAAGTACATTGCATTTGTTAGTTGTTGTAGTGCTGTACATTTTTTACTCAAGGTTTAACGTTTGATTGATTTAGTTGCTGCAACCCCCGACGCTCCAAAAACCAACCCGATGAGCCTGTACCTCGCGCGTTTGGCGCCTTCCAGCCAACTGACCATGCGTTACGTGCTGCAAGATGCGGCCGATCGCCTGGGCTTTGAAGACATGAATGTCGAAGAGATTCCCTGGCATGCCTTGCAACCGGAAGATGTTGTAGCGCTGGTCGCTGCATTACGCGCAGACAACTACGCACCGAACACTTCTTCGTTGTATGTGAATGCGGTGCGCGGGGTGATGAATGAGGCCTGGCGCATGAGTCTGATCAGCCAGGAACATCTGTTGAAGATGCGTTCGGTCAAGGGCATCGCCGGCACGCGGCTGTCTCAGGGGCGCAATCTCAAGCGCACGCTGATTCACGAATTGATGGAAGTCTGCGCCGCCGACCCACGCCCGCAGGGCCTGCGTGATGCGGCAATCATCGCGTTGCTGTACGGCACCGGCATGCGCAAGTCGGAATCGGTGGACCTGGATCTGAATCAGGTCGATTTCAGCGAACGCAGCCTGTGCGTCACCGCCAAGGGCAACAAGCAGTTGATCAAGTACGCGCCGGCATGGGCGTTCAGCAAGCTCGACGCGTGGCTCGAACTACGCCGTTCACAGCTCAAGGAAGGCGAGAGCGACGATGCCTTCCTGTTCAACCGCATTCGCCGTGGCAGCCACATCACCCGCGAGCGCATCACCAAGCATGCGATCTACTACATCGCTCGCCAGCGCGGCACGCAGGTCGGAGTGAAGATCATGCCCCACGATTTCCGTCGCTCGTTCATCACTCGGGTGATCGAGGAGCACGACCTGTCGATCGCGCAGAAACTGGCGCATCACAGCAACATCCAGACCACCGCCAACTACGATGTGCGCGATGACAACGAGCGGCGGCGGGCGGTGGATCGCTTCGATCTCTGATCAGTTCAGGCCAAACACATGCGCCGCACCGAGTACCGACAGCTGCACCGCGCTGCCGGCGGGCGGCGCGTGCATGCCGGAGCTGCGCACCAGAATCGAACGGGGCGGATCCTGAGTCGCGGATGAGCTCAGTTCAACCGTCAGGGTGCAGGTGTTGCCGGCAAAATCGCGGTCGGTGACCAGCGCAGGGCAGCTTTGACCGTCAGACGCCACCTCGGCGATCTGCAATTGCTCGGGGCGCAGCATGATCTGTGCGGTGCCGCTGAAGCCGTTGCTGTTCACCGCCACCTGACCCAGATCGCAATGCGCCCAACCCGCCTCGATTCGCGCGGGCAGGACCACCGCTTCGCCGAGAAAGTGCGCGGTCTGTTCATCCTGCGGATAGCGGTAGAGATCCATCGGATGCCCGGACTGCACCAGCCGGCCGCTGCGCATCACCGCCAATTGATCGGCAAACGACAACGCTTCACTCTGATCGTGGGTCACCAGAATGGTGGTGACGCCGGCGTCTTCGAGCAGGCGCGCGACCATTTTGCGCATGGCACTGCGCAAACCGGTGTCGAGGGCGGAGAACGGCTCGTCCAGCAGCATCAGCCGTGGCTGTTGTGCCAGAGCGCGGGCCAGCGAGACCCGCTGTTGCTGGCCACCGGACAATTCGTGGGGCCAACGGTTGGCCATGTTGGCGTCGAGGGCGACGCTGTCCATCAACTCAAGGATGCGCTGGGTGCGGGCCGCACCGGTCAGGGCCAGGCCGAAACCGATGTTCGCCGCCACCGTCATGTGCGGGAATAACGCGCCGTCCTGCGGGACGTAGCCGATCTGCCGTTGATAGGCCGGCACTGCGTGGCTGCGGTCGACCAGCGTCTGGCCGTTGAGCGTAATGCTGCCGCTGTCGGGAAACTCGAAGCCGGCGATCATCCGCAACAGCGTGGTCTTGCCGGAACCGGAGGGGCCGACGATCACCGTGCGGCTGCCGGTCGGCACGTTGAGGCTGACGTCGTCGAGCGCCTTCTGCGCGCCGAAGGTTTTACTGAGGTTGAGCAGTTCGAGAGCGTTCATCGGCCAGCGGTACGCCTGGATTGGTGATAGAGAATGGCCGTCAGCGGCAGGGAAAGCAGGATCATCAGCAGCGCATACGGCGCTGCGGCGGCGTAATCGATTTCGCTGGTCATCGCCCAGAAACCGGTGGCGAGGGTGCGTGTGCCGTTGGGCGCCAGCAGCAGGGTCGCGGTCAGTTCGTTGGTGATCGCCAGAAACACCAGCGCTGCACCTGCCGCCGCGCCGGGGGCCGCCAGGCGTACGGTGATCAGCCACAATGCGCGTATCGGCGAGCGGCCAAGGCTTTGTGCGATGTTTTCCAGCTCGACCGGGGCCTGTGCGAAACCGGCGCGCAGGCTGACCAGTGCTCGCGGCAAGAACATCAGCAGGTAAGCCAGCAGCACGGTGATGGTGGTCTGGTAGATCGGCCGGGCGAAATGAATGGTCACGGTGACCAGCGCCAAAGCAACGACAATGCCGGGCAGTGAACTGGTGATGTAATTGCAGCCTTCCAGCAAGCGCTGCAGTTTGCCCGGCGAGCGGATCGACAGCCACGCGATGGGAATCGCCGCGACACTGGTCAGCAATGCGCCGGCCACTCCGTAAGACAAGGTTTGCAGCAGCGCCGGCAGCAACTCGTCACCTTCCCAGACCTGCACGCCACCGGCCAGCAGCCAGCGGCCCAGCGTGAGCAACGGCACACCGAGCGCGAGCAGGCAGGTCAAGGTTTGCAGCAATAAAGCCAGGGTTGTCACGCCTCGGCTCAGTTGCACGCTGCGCTGATCCCGGGCGCTGCCGGAACCGACTCGCGCATAGCGGGCGTTGCCACGGGCGGCAGATTCGGCGGTGAGCATCGCCAGACAGCACAGCGCCAGAACGCCAGCGAGCATGTTGGCCGCCGGGCCGTTAAACGTCGATTTGAACTGATCGAAGATCGCCGTGGTGAAGGTGTCGAAACGGATCATCGCGTACAAGCCGTACTCGGCCAGCAAATGCAGACCGACCAACAACGCGCCACCGCAGATTGCCAAGCGCAATTGCGGCAACACTACCCGAAAGAACACCGCCCACGGCTTGAGTCCCAAGGATTGCGCGACGTCTTCAATCGCCGGATCGAGACGGCGCAAGGTCGCGGCAATCGGCAAATACAGAAACGGGAAATAGGCGATCACCGACACCAGCACACCGGCCGGCAGACCGTGGATCGACGGAATCAGGCTGACCCACGCATAACTGTGGACGAACGCCGGCACCGCCAGCGGTGCGACCGCCAGCACTGACCACAAGCGTCGGCCGGGCAGATTGCTGCGCTCGGTCAGCCAGGCCAGGGTGGTTCCGAGCAGGATGCACAGCGGCAGGGTGATCAGCACCAGCAGCACGGTGTTGATCAGCAATTCGCCGACCCGCGGGCGAAAGATCAGGGCTTCGATGGTTGCCCAGCCGGTGTACCACGCCACGCCGATCACGAATGCGATCGGCAGCAGGGACAACAACGACACCAGCACCGCCGAGCTCACCACCCACGAACTGCCACGCCCGGCCAGCGTACGGGGCGGGTGAAGGAGGCTGGCGGCGGCCGTCGTAACGGCCGGTGCAGGCAAGGTTTCGGGCATCACTCAGAGCAATCCGGCCTGGGTCATCAGCTCGACGGCTTTTTTGCTGTCGAGGGTCGACGCATCGACTTTCGGCGCGTCGAGGGTTTTCAGCGGGGTCAGCTTCGGATTGGACGGCGCGTCTTTACCCACGGCGTATTCGAAGGAGGTGCCGGTTTCGAGCACTTCCTGACCTTCCTTGCTGGTGATGTATTTGACGAACTTCTGCGCTTCATCCTGATGCTTGCTCGAGGCCAGCACGCCAGCGCCGGAGGTGCTGACGAACGCGCCCGGATCCTGATGTTTGAAGTAGTACAGCTTGGTGTTTTTGCTGTTTTCGCCGGTCTTGGACTGATCAACGAAGCTGTAATAGTGATAGATCACGCCGCTGTCGATCTGTCCGGCGTTCACCGCTTTGAGCACCGCACTGTTGCCGCGATAGATCGTGGCGTTGGTCTTCATGCCCTTGAGCCATTCCAGCGTGGCAGCTTCACCTTTCTGTTGCAGGACGGCGGCGACGATTGCCTGGAAGTCCGCGCCAGCCGGGGAGGCGGCCCAACGGCCTTTCCAGGCCGGGGTGGCGAGGTCGAGCAGGGATTTGGGCAGGTCTTTTTCAGTCAACTTGCTTGGGTTGTAGACGAACACGGTGGAACGGGCGGCGATGCCGACCCAATTGCCGTGGGCCGGACGGTAGGCGGAATCGACTTGCTCAAGGGTTGCCGGCGCCAATGGGGCGAACAGTTTGGCGTTGTCCACCAGCACCATCGCCGGGGAGTTCTCGGTGAGGAATACATCTGCCGGCGATGCGGCGCCTTCCTGCACGAGCTGGTTGCCCATCTCGGTGTCATCGCCGTTGCGAATGGTCACCGGAATGCCGGTTTCCTCGGTGAAGCCGGCCACCCAGGCCTTGGTCAGGGTTTCATGCTGGGCGTTGTAAACCACCAGACCCACCGAATCGGCGGCAAAAGCCTGCCCGGTGCCGAGCAACGCAGTGGCCAGCAATGCGCGCTTGAAGAAGGATGGAAAGCGTGGATTCATTCGGGCAGCTCCTGTTTTCAGACGTTATGAGCAAACCCTCGCAGGAAACAATGCGAACGATTTGCAAGTGTCGAGTCGCGGCAATGTAGGGTGGCAAATGAGAAAAAAACGTCAAAGAAGCCGTTAATACTTGTCATTGCCATTCAAATTTACCGCGACTCTCTCCTTTTGTCTTAACGTCATTGCTCAGGAGTGGGGGATGTAAGCCACGCTCTGGTCTGCACGCCCGTGGAATACCTGTTCGCCACGGGTCGGGGTGGTGGTGATGACCTGATGATCAGCCTTCAGCGCATCCAGTGGCACGGCGTCACCGGAACGGTATTGCGCCACGAAAATCGTGCGTTGCGGATCCCAGTGTTCGCCGCTGGTGCGTTGCAGCCAGGCGATCAGCGTCGCGGTGTCGCCATTGTGCGGGAATTCCTCGATCGTTTCCGGCACGTAGTAGAACGGTGCACCACCGGTTTGCAGATACATCGGTACTTTGTTGTCGACCTCGATCATGACCATGCGCCATTGATTCAACGGTGCCTGCTGACTGGCCTGCTCGCGTACCTGCTCGCCGAAGCGGATGACACCGCCGCCGCTGTTGGTCCACGGGTAGAGCACACCCAGTACCGCAGCGAGCAACACAGTAGTGACAGCGAAGCCGATCTTCAGCCCACGGCCTTCGCTGTTGCGGGCGGCCATGCGCCGGGTCACCCACCAGGCCCCCAGCAGTTGCGCGAAGGGCACCAGCGGCAAGACGTAATAGCTGCGGCGACTGCCACTGGCGGTGAAGAACAGCATCAGCAGTGCGAGCCCTTGAATCAGCCAGCGGGTATCCGGTTCGATGTGCTTCCAGTTGCGCGCGGCCACCCACAAGGCGATCAACCAGCACGGCGCCCAGGGCAGGGTGTAGACCGGCAGGTAGATCAAGTAGGTGTAAATCGGCCCGAATTGATCGAACGGCTGGAAAAACCGCACGACGTTTTCACGCAGCACCAGGCCGAGGCCGCTTTGTTCGTAGTTGGGCGCACCGTAGAGGTGAGACAACAGGAACGGCGCCATGTAAAACGCCCCGGCGATCAATAGCGCGCCGAACAGTCGCAGGTTCAGATGACGTTTCCAGCGGTGTTCGCTGAGCAGGTGCGGCAGCAGCACCAGCCCCGGCAGGATGAAACCGATCAGGCCTTTGAACAGCGAGGTCAGCGACAGCAAGCCGAAAAACACCACATAGCGCCAGAAGCGGGTGTCATCCGGGCCGCGCCAGTACCACCAGACGGCCGCCAGCACGCCGCAGACGGTGAGAATGTCGGCGGTGGCGACTCGCGCCCAGAACACGAAATAGAAGGTGGTCGCCAGCATCCAGCCGGCGATCAGCCCGGTGCCTTTGCGGAAAAGTTGCTCGCCGAGCAGGTACACCAGCCACACGCTGAACCACGCGGAAATCACCGATGACAGGCGCAACGACCAATGCCCCAGTCCGCCGGTGAACCAGGAGGTCGCGGTGATCAGCCAGTACGACAGCAGCGGTTTGTCGTAATAAGGACTGCCCTTGAGATAGGGGTCGAAATAATCGCCGCTTTGCAGCATCTGCAAGGCGATGTTGGCCCAGCGGGTTTCCGGCCCCCACAGCTCGCGACTGCCCAGGCCGAGCAATAACAGCAGGGCAGTCGCCGTCAGCAGGAGCAGCAACGCGCCCCGGTCTTTTTTGTCTGCGGTCATGGTTTGCTCTGGGCAAAGATGAAGATTTCCAGGTTGCCGCGCCGGAAGTGCTGACCATCGATCGGCAACAGCTCCAGTTGCTGCTCGTCAGAGGTGCTGTTGACGCGCATTACCACGCCCACCGAGCCTTTCTTGCGCGCTGCGGTCATCCATTCGCCTACGCCGTCGAGGCTGACCTTGCGTGACGCCATGGCCGGGTCATCGAGGCCGTACTTGAGCTCGCCAACGGTGTTGAACAGGTCGACTTGCGGGCGGCGCAAACGCCATGACAATGCGGAAGCGGCTCCCAGGTCGTTACTCAGCAACGAGCTGGTTTCGCTCAGTTGCTGCTGATGTTCGGCAATGAACTGATCCGGCATCTTGCTGTTGACGATGGTCGCCGGCATCGCGGCCGGCAGCAATGCGACGAGCAGGCCGATGCCCAACGCCGGCATTGCCCACAGCGTCAGCGGGCGCAAGGCTTGCAGCGATCCGGCAATCAGCCAGCCGAGCAGCACGATATAGCCCAGCGACAGGCTGAACATTTCGGTGTGTTCGTAAATTTCACGGGTCGCTTGCAGATAGATCAGCGCGACCAGAGCGGCAATGGCCAGCACCACGTTGACCACACCGTTGATGCGCAAGACACGGCCGTTCTGGCGTTCGAGCCAGCCCATCAGAGTGTGCCCCATCAGCAAGGCCAAGGGCAGCAGGCACGGCATGATGTAGGTCGGCAATTTGCCGCTGCTCGCGCTGAAAAAAGCCAGCGGCAGCAGGAACCACAAGGCGAGGAAGGCGATTTTCGGATCACGCTTTTCGCGCCAGGTACGCAGCAGCGTCGAAGGCAACAGCAGTGCCCACGGCAAGGTGGCCGCAAACAGCAGCGGCAGGTAGAACCACCATGGTCGTGCGTGCTGTGCGTCTTCACCGGCGGCGAAGCGGCGGATGTGTTCGTGCCAGAAGAAGAACCGCCAGAAATCCGGTTCACGCGCATGCACGGCCAGTGCCCATGGCACGCTGACCAGCGCGGCCACCGCCACGGCAACCAGTCCATAACGCACCAGTTCACCGAAGCGCCGTTGCCAGATCATGTAGGGCAGGGCGATCAGCACCGGCAGCATCAGGGCGAGGAAACCTTTGGTCATCAGGCCCATGCCGCAGGCAAATCCCAACAAAGCCCAGCCGCCCAGACGCGCGCGCGGGGTGCTGCTGTCGATGGCAAACCAGATCGCCACCAGACTCAGGTTGACCCACAAGGTGAACTGCGGATCGAGGTTGGCATAGCCGGCTTGTCCTGCGATCAGGCCGAAGCTCATATAAAGGAGGGCGCACGCGGCGCTGATTCGCGGGTTGTTCCACAGGCGCCGGGCCAACAGGTAGGCCAGCCACACGCTAACCCCGGAGCTGAGTGCCGAGGCGATGCGCACGCCGAACAGGTTTTCACCGAAAATCGCCTGGCCGATAGCGATCATCCAGTAGCCGGCAATCGGTTTTTCGAAGTAGCGAATGCCCATGAAGTGCGGCGCCACCCAGTTGCCGCTCTGCAGCATTTCCTGGCTGATCTGCCCATAACGGGTTTCATCGGGAATCCACAGACCGTGAGTCATCAGCGGCAGCAGATAAAACACCACGAATGCCAGCACCAGACCGGGTATCGCAAAGCGTTCGATCAGGGAGCTCTGGTGGAGGCGCGGCAAATTCAGCGCTGCATGGTGCAGCGATTTGTTCTCAGACGTCATGACTGGACCTTGGTGCAGTACAAAGTGTGCGTTTCAGTGACGGCCCGGCAATTTCCGTTGCAGGTGCGGCACTGGGTTGAATGAATGCAGAGGCGAGCAAGGCCGATGGGCGTGTCCTGCACTCAGAGAACGGGTCTGCTTCCAGCGTTAAGTTCTCCTTGAGAAGACAAGCTTTAAATTTGATTTTTTCCAGTTCTGGAAAGTAAAAAACATTTCTTATTAAAAATTCATAGGCACCAATGCGCCGTGCCAGAGCATTGGCTGAGTCATGGCCTTATTTAATTAAGTCTGATGATTACTTGGTCAATCGTTGCCAACCCTCGGGGCTCATGATGCCGATTACTTCAAGTTTTCCTTGCGCATCTATCCGGGCCAAAACAGTGCTGCCATATTCGGCGGCGACCGCGCGCGGGTAACCGGTCTGCCGTTCGAAATCGGCGATGCAGCCGCTGTGGGTTACCAGAATCATGTTCTGTCCCGGGGTCTTGTGCGCCACCAATTCATTGCGCATCGTCGGGCCACAGGTTTCCAGCCATTCCGCCGCCACGGCATCGTGGCCGAGCATGTAATGCGCAGTCTGCAGGGTGCGCGTCAACGGGCTGCTGAAGAACTGGGTTTTTTCCAGGCCCAGTTTCGTAAAGCCACGGCCTACCTGGGCTGCAGCAATGCTGCCAGCCTGGGTGATACCGTCTGCCGGCCCCAGACAGGTATTGGTCGAGCGGTCGCAACGTTCGGTATGTCGCACCAGTGCGACGACCTCACCGGCCTGCCAGGCCTTCACCCATTCCTGGGTAGCCGACGCACTCGCATAGCGCAGGTTGGCGGGCGAACGTTGCATCCAGACGAAGCCGCAAATCAGTGTAATCAACAGCAAACCGACAGCAATGATTGCCCAAGTGCGCGGACGAGACAGATCCCATCGCCTGGACGCTGATTGTACGTGTACTAATTCAACCACGACGTTGCCCCTTGTCATTCCCGAGTTCCACTCAGTACACGCACAGTGCAACGTAAGCTCCAGGAGGTTAGTTACTTTACGGTGGTCTACTTGAATGGCTGCTGAACACTACGTTCAGAGTCGTGGCGGAGCAGTGAAGAACATGTGAAAAATTTGCGAGGTCCGGCGTGTGTTAACTAAAACGGCTATTTGATAAACAAACTCAAATACCCGTTTTGTTTGTTTTAAACACTTAACAACAACGCCGGGCAAAGCGAAGCTGCGAATATTGGTCAACGTCGTCGCGCCGCCCCTTGCAGCCCTGACATCAGCAGTGGAGTCATTGAACCGGATGGACCTCAAGCAAAGCCTCGCCAATCGGATTGTGATTGTGTTCGCCCTGATGAGCGCGGTGGTGGCCGGTGTTTTCGCGATGGGCATTGTGGCCACGGTGCATGTCGTCGAGCACAAGTTGACCATGACCGCCCTCAGCGGTGGACTGCGCCGCTTGTTGGCGATGGACGACATCAATCAATGGCGCCACGAGCCGGAAAAGAGCGAACTGTTTTTTTTCGAGAACGGTCCAGGCCCAATGGCGCTGACGCCACAACTGGCAGCACTGCCCCAGGGGTTTCAGGAGATCACCTTCAACGGTGACGATTTCTACGCGATGGTCGAGGCGGTCGGTGGCCGCAAATATGTGCTGTTGCGCAATCAGGAAAGCTTCGAACAGCGTGAACACCTGCTGTTCGTGGTGGTGATAGTCGGGTTCATCCTCAGTGTCATGCTGGCGGTCGCGCTCGGCAGGTTGTTGGCGCGGCAGGTCATGGCGCCGGTGATTCGCCTGGCGGGGCAGGTGCGGCATCGTGATCAATTGATCGCGCTGGCGCCGGCCCTGCATCCGGATTACGCCGATGATGAAGTAGGGGAGTTGGCCCTGTCTTTTGACCAGACACTCGGCCGGTTACGCGAAACCCTGAATCGGGAAAAGCTCTTCACCAGCGACGTCAGCCACGAACTGCGCACACCGTTGATGATTCTGGCCAGCTCCTGCGAGCTGTTGCTGGCCAACCCTTCGCTGGATCCGCGTTCCACCCAGCAGGTCACACGCATTGCCCGGGCCAGCGCTGAAATGCGCCAACTGGTCGAAACCTTCTTGATGCTGGCGCGCAAGCCGGAAGAGCTTGGTACCGAATCGACCTGCACACTCAAATCGATCGCCGATGCCCAGGTGGAAATCTGGGGGCGACTGATTCGTGAAAAGGGTCTGGAATTCATCTACGAGCCGCAACTGGCGGGCACCACGCGTTATGACCTGACGTTCTTGCAGTCGGTCATGGGCAATCTGCTGCGCAATGCCTGGCACTACACCGATCAGGGCTTTGTAAGGTTGACCCTGCTCAAGGACAGCTTCGTGGTCGAGGACAGCGGCATCGGTATTCCGGAAGAGAAACGTCACGCGATGTTCCAGCCATTCGTGCGCGGTGACGAGCAGCGCGGTGAAGGCCTTGGGCTGGGATTGTCGCTGGTGCAGCGGATCTGCAGCCATCAGCGCTGGCAGGTTCAGTTGGTGACTCGCGAACCCAACGGCTGCCGCTTCACCGTCACGCTGTCGGCGGCTCAGGAGGCCGACGGGCAGACGCGAGAATTACCCGCCGCTTGATTGATCAATGCAGCCAGGCGCTTGACGTTGTTCTGTTGCGCGGCCACCAGGTCGTCGATGCTCGGGCCGGACGGAGTTTGCAAGGTTGAATGGCAGGTCAGCAGAGCATTGTCCGCCGCACCGCTGGGACGCAGGCGCCATTTGACGTCGATCAGTCCGTACTGGCCGGGGATCGAGTCGAAACGCTGCACATCGATGCGCACCGAGACGTTGCCGCGACTGCCGGTATTGCTGAGTTGATCGTTCAAGGCACTGCGCAGCTCATCCGCCAGACTCGCCCCCCACCACTGGGTTTCCAGAATCGCCAGGCCATTGTTGCCCTGACGGATGACGATTTGCGGACGGTCAACTTGCGGCGGCACGCTAATCCCCTCGATCGGAATCTGCGCGCCCGAGCGGGACGCCGGCAGTTGCACCGGGGTCAGGGTGTGAAAGTTGATCGGCTCGCTGCGGCAGGCGCCCAGCAGCATGAACGCAGCGAGCACGGTGATCTTCAGCGGTAAAGCCATGGGGGAGCTCCTGTGCTCAATTGCGCGGCGGTCCTTTCAGATCCAGCGGCGCCGCGTTGTCGGGACGACCGCGAATCAGCGATTCCGGATGGCGACCGAGATAATCCGACAGCTCACGCAGCGAACGCGACATGCGCCCGAGTTCGTCGAGGGTCTCGGTGAGTTTCTCGCGCTGTGGCGAATCTTCGGCCAGGGTCGAGCTGGCGGACTGCAAGGTCTTGCTGACGTCGGCCAGGGTGGTCTGCACGCTTGGCAGGGTTTTCGCATTGAACTGGGTCAGGCCTTTGCGCAGCTCGACGAGGTTGCTGTCGAGGTTGCCGGCAATCCGTTCGACCGGCAGTTTGTTGAGCTTGTCGACCACGGCTTCGAGTTTTTCCTGCAACTGTTCGAGGCTGCCGGGCACGGTTGGCAAGACCACCGGCCGAGCCGTCGCGTCGAACGCAACTTTCTCGGCTTTCGGGAAGAAGTCCAGCGCAATGTACAACTGCCCGGTCAGCAGGTTGCCGCTGCGGGCTTGGGCGCGCAGACCATTGTCGACGAAGGTGCCGAGCAAACGAATGCCGGCGGCTTCGTCGTCGGGGTCATGCTTGAATTCGGTGAGCATTTTCTTGTAGGCCTGACCGAGGCGCTGCGGGTAAATGACGATGCCGACGTTCAGCGGGAAGCTGCGTTTCTTCGCGTCGAAATCGAGATTGATGCCGACCACCCGGCCAATTTCCATGCCGAGAAATTCCACCGGCGCATCGACCTTGAGCCCGCGCAAGGACTGCTCGAAACGCAGCACCATGTATTGCGCCTTGCCGTTGGGCGGGGCGAGGGCGGCCTGCTGATCGGCGAACAGTTCGAAATCCTTGTCGTCGGCGGCGGCAACGTCGTTGGGGCTGTAATCCGGGGCGCGGAAGGCAATGCCGCCGACCAGCATGGTCGATAGCGATTCGGTTTTCACCGCAAAGCCGTTGGCGCCGACATTGATGTCGATACCGCTGGCGTTCCAGAACCGGGTGTTTTCGGTGACGAAGGCGTCGTTCGGCGAATGGATGAACACCTCGATGTCCACGCCTTTGCCCTCGGGATTGAGGGTGTAAGTAACCACCTGACCGACCGGAATCTTGCGGTAGTAAACCGGCGAACCGATGTCCAGCGAACCGAGATCCGGCGCATGCAGCATGAAGCGCTTGCCCGGTTCGCCGTAAGTGATCGGCGGCGGATTCTCCAGGCCCTTGAAGTGTTTGGCGCGGCTGTCGGACTGTCCGATGTCGGCGCCGATGTAGTCGCCGGAGAGCAGGGTGTCGATGCCCGACACACCACCAGCGCCGATGCGCGGGCGCACGACCCAGAAGTGCGAGTCTTCGCGGGTAAAGGTTTCGGCCTGCTTGGCCAGTTTGATCGTGGCGTCGACGCTCTTCTGATCGCCGCTCAACTCGACGTCAGTCACCTGACCGATTACCACATTGCGGTATTTGACCTCGGTCTTGTTGGCGGTCAGGCCGCTGCCGGTCTTGAAGTTGACGACGATGGTCGGGCCTTCCTGCATCAGGTTGTGCACCACCAGCGAAATACCGACCAGCACCGCGACGATCGGCACGATCCACACCAGTGAAATACCGAAGCGACGCGTCTTGATCGGCGCTTGGCCCGGTGCTCGTGGCTCATCGGCGGCTGACGACTTCATCCATGTCCTCCTCGGTTTTGTGGATGCTGAGCGTCGAGAACGCAAAAGCACTTCATCAATATAGAAGTGCTTGGCGATAGAGCAAATTCACGGGATTACGTGGATTTGTGTAGGAGCTACCGAAGGCTGCGATCTTTTGACCTTAAAAATCAAGATCAAAAGATCGCAGCCTGCGGCAGCTCCTACAGGGGGAGTGTTCAGCCTAAGATTTCGCGCAGGCGGTACCAGAACATGCCCAGTGCCAGCAGCGGCGAACGCAGGGCCGGGCCGCCGGGGAAGGTCATGTGCGGCACGGCGCTGAACACGTCCATGCCCTGACTGTGGCCGGCGTGAATCGCTTCGCCCAGCAGCTTGGCGCACCAGTGGGTGACGTTGAGGCCGTGCCCGGAGTAACCCTGAGCGTAGAACACGTTTGGCTGCTGCTTGAGTCGGCCAACCTGCGGGAAGCGGTTGGCGGTGATGCCGATCTTGCCGCCCCATTGATAGTCGATGCGCACGTCCGCCAGTTGCGGGAAGACCTTGAGCATCTTCGGCCTCATGTAGGCGGCGATGTCCGCCGGATCGCGACCGGAATAATGACAGGCGCCGCCAAACAGCAGGCGCCGGTCCGCCGAGAGCCGGTAGTAATCGAGGCCGACTTTCTGGTCGCACAACGCGAGGTTGTGCGGGATCAGTTGCGCGGCGCGAGCCTCGGACAGCGGCTCGGTGGCGATGATGTAACTGCCGGCGGGCAGGACCTTGCCGCTGAGTTGCTGTTCGAGTTCATCCAGATGCGCATTGCAACCGAGTACCAGACTGCCGGCGCGGACGCTGCCGGTGGCGCAGCGCACTTCAACGGTTTCGCCATGAATGATCTGCTGCACCGGGCTTTGCTCGAAGATCCGCACACCGAGGGACGCTGCCAGACGCGCTTCGCCCTGTACCAGATCCAGCGGGTGCAGATGGCCGGAACCCATGTCGATCAGACCACCCGCGTAGATGTCGGCGTTGACCACTTGCTGACGGACCTGCTCCGGGCCGACCAGACGGGTTTCATGTCGATAGCCAAGTTCGTCGAGGCTGACCTGTTCGTCCTTGAACGCTGCGAATTGCGCCGGAGTGTTGGCCAGCTCGCAGAAGCCCCAACGCAGGTCGCACTCGATGGCGTTCTCGGTGATGCGCTGGCGCACCAGTTCCACCGAGTCGATCCCGGCGCGTTGTAGATACCGTACGCCTTCGTTGCCGACGTAACGGGCAAAGCCTTCGACCTCGTGACCGATGCCGCGGATCAACTGGCCGCCGTTGCGCCCGCTGGCACCCCAGCCAATGCGCCGGGCTTCGATCAACACCACCGACAGCCCGCGCTGCGCCAGCTCAATGGCGGTGTTGACCCCGGTGAACCCGCCGCCGATCACGCAGACATCGGCGCTGAGATCACCGTCGAGTGTCGGCCAGGGCGTGCTGGCCCGGGTTGAAGCCGCGTAATAGGAGCGGGCGTGTTCTTGCGTGTACTGATTCATTTGTTCGACTTCACTTTGCTCCAGGACCGGGTCATCAGACGCATGATCGACTGGGGCGGGGTAGAGGAGATGTAGAGCTTGTCCAGCACTGCCTGGGACGGGTAGACCTCGGGATTGTTCACCAGCGCCTGATCCATGTACTGCTTGGCGGCCGGGTTCGGGTTGGCGTAACCGACCGAAGCGCTGACCTTGGCGATCACTTGCGGATCGAGCAGGTAATTGATGAAAGCGTGGGCTTCCTTGGTGTTGCTGGCGTCGGCCGGGATTGCCAGCAGGTCGAACCACAGGTTGGCGCCTTCCTTCGGAATCGCGTAAGCGATGTTCACCCCGTTCTTGGCTTCCTTGGCGCGGTTGGCCGCCTGGAATACATCGCCGGAGTAACCGAAGGCCACGCAGATGTCGCCATTGGCCAGGTCGGAAACGTATTTCGAGGAATGGAAATAGGTGATGTACGGGCGAATGCTCAGCAGTTTAGCTTCGGCCTTTTTATAGTCTTCCGGGTTTTCGCTGCGTGGGTCCATGCCCATGTAGTTGAGGATCGCCGGGAACACTTCGTCCGCCGAGTCCATCATAGAAACGCCGCACTGGGTGAGTTTCTTCAGATTCTCCGGCTCGAACAGCACGGCCCAGGAGTCGATGTGATCGATGCCGAGCACAGCCTTGACCTTGTCGACGTTGTAGCCGATGCCGTTAGTGCCCCACAGGTATGGGACCGAGTGCTGATTGCCCGGGTCGTTCTTTTCGAGCAGTTCAAGCAGCTTGGGATCGAGATTTTTCCAGTTCGGTAGCTGCTCGCGATCGAGTTTGAGGAACGCCCCGGCCTTCACTTGACGTGCGAGGAAGTGGTTGGATGGCACCACCACGTCGTAGCCGGTGCGGCCGGCGAGCAGCTTGCCTTCCAGGGTTTCGTTGGAATCGAAAACGTCGTAGATCACCTTGATCCCGGTCTTGGCCTGGAAGTCGGCGAGAGTGGTTTCACCGATGTAGTCGGTCCAGTTGTAGACGCTGACCTGTGGCTGGGCCAGGGCTGCGGTGCTGCACAACAGCGCCAGTGCGGCGGGAACCATGGATTTCAATAGACGCATATCGACACCTCTTCGAATTTTTTGGATTTTTCAGGTGGTTCGCTAATCCATGTGGGAGCGAGCTTGCTCGCGAAAGCGGTGGGTCAGGCAACATTGATGGTGACTGTGCTGACGCCTTCGCGAGCAGGCTCGCTCTCACAGGGGATATATGGCGTGGATCAGACGCTCAGCAGCAGGAACTCGCGCTCCCAGGAGCTGATCACGCGCTTGAAGTTTTCATGCTCGGCGCGTTTGACCGCGACGTAGCCGCGCACGAATTTGCTGCCCAGGTATCGCGCAACGGTGTCGCACTCTTCCATTTGCGTCAGCGCGTCTTCGATGGTGATCGGCAGGCGCAGGTTGCGGCGTTCGTAGGCGCGGCCTTCGACGGCGGCACTCGGTTCGATGCCTTCGACCATGCCGATGTAGCCACACAGCAGGCTCGCGGCGATCGCCAGATACGGGTTGGCATCGGCGCCCGGCAGGCGGTTTTCCACGCGCATGGCTTCCGGCCCGGAGGTCGGTACACGCAGGCCGACGGTGCGGTTTTCTTCGCCCCACTCGACGTTGACCGGCGCCGAAGTGTCCGGCAGGAAGCGGCGGAACGAGTTGACGTTGGGCGCGAACATCGGCAGTACTTTCGGGATGTACTTCTGCAGGCCGCCGATGTGATGGCGGAACAGCTCGCTCATCGTGCCGTCGGCATTGGCGAAGATCGGCTTGCCGGTGGCGATTTCCACCACGCTCTGGTGCAGGTGCATGGCGCTGCCGGGTTCGTCACCAATCGGCTTGGCCATGAACGTGGCAGTGACGTTGTGCTTGAGCGCCGCTTCGCGCAGGGTGCGTTTGAACACGGTGATCTGGTCGGCCAGATCCAGTGCGTCGCCGTGCCGGAAGTTGATTTCCATCTGCGCCGGGCCGTCTTCGTGGATCAGTGTGTCCAGGTCCAGACCTTGCAGCTCGCACCAGTCGTAGACGTCTTCGAACAGCGGATCGAATTCGTTGGCGGCATCGATCGAGAACGATTGCCGCCCGCTTTCAGCCCGGCCCGAACGGCCCAGGGGGGCCTTGAGTGGCAGGTCCGGGTCTTCGCAGCGCTGGGTCAGGTAGAACTCCATTTCCGGCGCCACGATCGGCTTCCAGCCCTTGTCGGTGTACAGCTGCAGGACTTTTTTCAGCACGTTGCGCGGCGACAGTTCGATCGGGTTGCCGAACTTGTCGAAGGTGTCGTGGATGACGATGGCGGTCGGCTCGATCGCCCATGGAATCACATACACGGCGTCGCTCACCGGTTTGCAGACCATGTCGATGTCGGCCGGGTCGAGCAGGTCGTAGTAGATGTCGTCGTCGACAAAATCCCCGGTTACCGTTTGCAGCAGCACACTTTCCGGCAGGCGCATGCCTCGCTCATGCAGGAACTTGTTGGTCGGTGCGATCTTGCCGCGGGCGATGCCGGTCAGGTCGCTGACCACACATTCAACTTCGGTAATCTTGTGATCTTTCAGCCACGTGAACAGCTGATCGAAAGGGGCATTCATAAAGACCTCGTTATTGGTTTTATAGACGCCGGGGAGGGCGGGTTTCATCTTCCGCCCCTTCCCCTGTGGCGCGTTGACGACTATCTTGGGCGTGCCTTGCCGTTCCATCTATCCACTTTAAGCAGCACCAAAGCGCACCAAAAGAGTGCGCAAGGTCTCCCATGACAACGTGTAATCCGCTACAGGTTCAGGCTTTCAATACCGCTGATGTCAGCGAACAGATCCGCGCCACGCCGGGTTGGGTTCAGCATTACCAGCAGATGTCTCCCGGGCATTTCGCCGGGCAGATTCGCTATCTGGATCTGGAGGGTGTGCAGGTCTACGAAGAACAGATGAACACCCGCGTCGAGCAGACATTCAGCGCGCCGTCGGGTGCCTTGGCCTTCTGTTTCGATCGCAGCGATAACGCGCTGTATCTGCTCAACGAAGACAGCCGCAACATCTGGATCACCCCGGAGAACTACCAGGAAATTGCCGTGGTGTTCGGCCCGGAATTCGTCCGTCAGCACGGTCTGGATGTGGCGAGACTCGAAGGATTGTTCATGGCGCCGCTTAACTGCGGGCAGAACGCCTTGTTCAGTCGCTGGTTAAGCTCAACTCTCACCAAGTTGTCGCAAGCTGTTGATCCGTTTGATAAAGACTCATTGACTCAACAGTTACTTGAAGACTGCCTGTTCATCCTCGACAACGCACACACCCGTCTTGATCGCGGCGGATTACAGCGGCGTAGCGAAGAACGGATGATCATGAAGCGAGTAGGGGAGTGGGCGGCAGATTCGCCGGAAGACACCGTCAATCTGCTCGAACTGTCGAAGGTCGCAGGGGTGCCGTTGCGACAATTGCAGCAGGCATTCAAGGCCTACACCGGGATGACCCCGAGTCACTGGCTACGCCTGCGTCGGCTGAACAGTGCACACCGCGAATTGCTCAAGCGCCGGCCCACGGAAACCACCGTGGCCGAGGTGGCGATGCGCTGGTCGTTCTGGCATCTGGGGCGGTTTTCCAGCAGTTATCGGGCGCTGTTCAAAGAGCTGCCGAGCGAGACGCTGAAACGCTAGAGATTGCCGTCACGGGCAAAAAGATCTTTGTGTCCCAAGCGAAGTTAAATAGAATCAGTCTCATTTGAATCTAACTTCGCGCAGGGTCTCTTGAGATGATTGAAGCCGCCACGCCGTCTGAGCAGAGCCTGCACGCGCTGTACCGCGATCACCGAGGCTGGCTGGAAACCTGGCTGCGTCGACGCATGGGCAATGCGTGGGATGCGGCGGATCTGAGCCAGGACACCTTCTTGCGCGTGCTGTGCAGCGCGCAACCGATTGCCGACATGCGTGAGCCTCGTGCCTATCTGCTGACCGTGGGCAAGCGTCTACTGAGCAACTTCTACACCCGCCGCAGTCTGGAAAAAGCCTACCTCGAAGCCCTCGCGCAACTCCCGGAGGAGTGCGTGCCATCGCCCGAGCAGCGTTGGCTGCTGCTGGAAACCCTGCAAGCACTGGATGAGTTGCTTGATGGTTTGCCGCGAGCAGTGCGCCGGGCGTTTTTGTGGAGTCAGCTTGAAGGCCTGGGTTACGGCGAAATCGCCGAGCGCTTGCAGGTGTCCGAACGCACCGTCAAACGTTACATGGCGCAGGCCTACGAGCATTGTCTGCTGGTGGAGCTTTGATGCGCGTAGCCCCCAGTGATGAAGCCCGCGAAGTCGCCCGCGCCGCCGCGCAATGGCTGGCGTTGATTGAGTCCGGCGAAGCGGGCGCTGACGATCATGCGCAATTGCAGGCCTGGCGTAACAGCGATAGCCGACATGAACACGCGTGGCAGAAAATCCAGCGCTTGCGCGAACGGTTTTCCGCTCTGCCTTCTGCGCTGGCCATGGCTACGCTGGATCGTCCGGACGCTGCGCGTCGGGCCGCGCTGAAACGCGCGCTCGGCATCGCGGCACTGGTGCCGGCGGCCTGGCTGATCAGTCGGCAACTGCCGCTGGATGTCTGGCGCGCGGATTTGCAGACGGGCACCGGTGAACGCAAAAAATTGCCGCTCGCCGATGGCAGTTCGTTGCAGCTCAATACCGACAGTGCCGTCAATATGGATCTTGCTGCCGGTCAGCTCACGCTGGTGCGGGGAGAGATGGCCCTTGATGTACCAGGCAACTTAGCGCTGATCATCAATCTGCCGTTCGGGCGGATCATCGTCAGTCACAGCGAGATTTGCGTGCGTCTCAATGAGCGTGACTGCAATGTGTCGGTGGTCCGTGGCTCGGTGCAGTTGCAACCGTCAAGCGGGCTAGCGCTGATACTCAATCAGGGCCAGCAGATCAGGCTGCAGGCTTCTGGTGCGGGTGCTGTCCGAGCGTTTGACAACTCGATGCCGAGCTGGCGCGACGGTGTACTGATGGCGCAGAACCAGCCGCTGGGGGATTTTCTGCGCGAATTAAGCCGTTACCGCCCTGGCGTGCTGCGCTGGGATCCGGAGCTGGAGGCGTTGCGCATCACCGGCAGTTTTCGCCTGGATAACACCGATCAAGTGCTCTCGCTATTGGCGGCCAGCCTGCCGATCGACGTGCAGAAACGCACGCGCTTTTGGGTCTCTCTCGTTCCGCGAAAATTGTCCCAGTCCAAAAAAACAGTCTGAGACCTGTCCCTTTTTTTCGCCTCGCTGGTCATTCCAGGCAAGTGAACCAAATCGAGAGCTTTTTCCTATGCCTGCAGTATTTCCAGGTCGTTTGCGTCCGTTGTTGCAGTTGAGCCTTTTGTTGAGCCTGAGTGCCAGCCCCCTGTTGATCCCCAGCAGTTGGGCGGAAAGCGCCGACCGCCGCGCTTATCAGGTGCCTGCCGGCAGCCTGGGTGCGACGCTGACCCGTTTTGCCGGACTGGCCGGGGTCAATCTGTCGGTAGATCCGGCCTTGGTCAGCGGGCGCAACAGCAATGGTTTGTCGGGTGAGTTCGGCGTGGAGGAGGGCTTCACCCGGTTGTTGCTGGGGTCCGGTCTACAGCTGCAACCGGCGGGCGAACGTGCTTACACAGTCATTCCGGCGCCAGACGGCGGTAGTCTGGAACTGGCACCTACTTCGATTCTTGGATCGACGGGTAGCACGGATTCCGAGGTTTTTGCCGGTGGGCAGGTGGCGCGCCGTGGTTCGCAAGGACTGCTGGGTTCCAGGGATTTCATGGAGACCCCGTTCAGCATGACCACATACACCAGCGAAACGGTGAAAAACCAGCAGGCCCGCACTCTGGGCGATCTGATCGCCAGCGATCCCTCGGTGCGTGCGACCAACCCGGCAGGCGGCCGTTATGAGCAATTCACCATCCGCGGTTTCAGCCTGTTCAACAGTGATGTTTCCTACAACGGGCTCTACGGGGTTCTGCCCACTTACACGATCGACATGGAAATGGCCGATCGCGTCGACATCCTCAAGGGCCCGAGCCAACTGATCAACGGGATTTCGCCGCGGGGCAGTGTAGGAGGGGGGATCAACGTGGTGCCCAAGCGCGCCGGCGATCAGCCGAATACATCGCTGACGGCCAGTTACGCCTCGAACAATCAGCTCGGCGGCGCCGTCGATATCGGTCGTCGGTTTGGTGAGGACAACCAGTTCGGCCTGCGTTTCAACGGCGTCAAACAATCGGGTGACACTGAATGGGATCACCAGAGCGTCGATCGCGACATGGCCGTGCTGGGCCTGGATTTTCGTGGTGAGCGCCTGCGGCTTTCCACCGATATCGGTCACACCGAGCGCGATACCGATGCGCCGCAAGAACGTGTGCAGGTCGGTGCAAACGCTAAAGTTCCGGATGCTGATGATGTGCGCGACAACTACGCGCAACCCTGGAGTCAGGCGCGAACCAAAGATACGTTTGGCACGCTCAATGGCGAGTTCGACGTCAGCGATTCGGTCATGTTGTATGGCGGCGTCGGCGCCCGTAACAGTAACCACGATTTCCTTCGGCATGCGGTGTCGGTGACCAACGACGCCGGCGACTTCAGCGTTCAACCGCGGGACTTCACCCGTGACGAAAATGTCCGGACCGCCACGGCGGGTGTGCGCAACTGGTTTCATACCGGGCCGGTCAGCCACGAGGTCAACCTGGCGGCCAGCTACTTCTACATGGATTTCGAAAATGGTGGCGCGCGATATGCGGCAGGGCGCAGCAATTTGTATGACCCGGTGGAAACCGCAAAGCCGCGCACGCCAACACGCTACGACGCCAGGGTCTACACGGAAAACCGCTTCAGCGGCGTCGCACTGTCCGATACGCTGGGGTTCTTCGATGATCGCCTGTTACTGACCCTTGGCGCTCGCTGGCAAAGGGTTCAAGTCGACGACTGGAGCGATGATGTGAAGGGCGACACCGCTTATGACGAAGAAAAACTTTCGCCATCGGGCGGCATTCTGTTCAAGGCGACGGACAAGCTCTCGCTCTACGCCAACTACATGGAAGGCCTCAGCCAAGGGAAAATTGCGCCATCGACGTCGATCAACGAGGATGAAATCTTCCCGCCTTTTATCAGCCGACAAGTCGAAGTCGGGGCCAAATATGACGCGGGTTCGTATGCGCTTACAGCGTCTGTGTTCCGGATCAAACAGCCTGCTTATGAAACCAACGCCTCGACACGAGTCTTCGGCCCGAACGGCAAACGACAGAACGATGGTGTGGAATTGAGTGTGTTCGGCGAGCCGTTCAAAGGGTTTCGATTGCTCGGCGGCGTGATGTACATCGACAGCGAACTGACCCAGACCACCAATGGAACCTTTGACGGTAACCGCGCGCCCGCGACACCCAAATACAACGTCAATCTCGGCGCAGAGTGGGATGTACCCAATATGCAGGGGCTGACGCTGACAGGCCGTGGAATCTATTCGAGTTCGCAGTATCTGGATCAGTCCAACCAGAAGGAAATCGACTCATGGGAGCGATTCGACGTGGGGACGCGTTACGCCTTTAAACTGGACGACAAGACCATCACCGTACGCGCCAATGTCGAAAACGTATTGGATAAACGCTACTGGAGTTCGGCAGGCGCATCAGATGACAGCGAACCCGGTTTGACGCTTTCGACGCCACGGACTTATCTGCTATCGGCAACGGTAGATTTCTGAATTGCTTTCTTGAATAAAAGGGTCGCTTAAAAGGAGGGTAAAATCTTCTAAATTCAGCGATCTACTGTTAACTACACTAAATAGCCGTTTAGTAGAGCTATCGTAAAATAAGCCGCCATCCACCGGAGCAGAGCATGTCTCAACGCACAGTAAACGCACAGGCCTTGATTCAGGCGCTGGATCTGCAATCTCACGTGGAAGGCGGTTATTTTCGCAGAACCTATCAGGCCGATCATAGAGAGATGCTCGATACCGTCGGTGGCCCACGGTACCTGATGACATCGATTTACTACCTGTTGACCGAGCAAGCACCAGTGGGCCAGTTTCATTTCAATCATTCCGACATTGTGCATTTTTTCCATCTGGGCGATCCCATCGAGTACAGCATGATCCATGCTGACGGCTCGCTGGAAACGCTGGTAATGGGCAACGACATTCTGGCGGGACAGCATCTGCAAATGCACGTGCCTGGCGGAATCTGGAAAGCTTCGCGACTGCTCGAGGGAGAACATGGATTTGGCTTGATCAGCGAGGCCGTGTCGCCGGGATTTGATTTTGCGGATATGGAGATGGGTGATCGACGCAAACTGATTGCGCAATTTCCACAGCACCGGATGCTTATTGAAAAGCTGACGCGGGATGCTGATTGAAGGTCGCCAATTGCAGGCAAGGCTGAGGTTTTGAAAAGAGGACTCAGGGTAAAACTCTGGATTGAAATCTGGCGTGCAACCGGGCTAACCCTGAAACATCTTGTTACGTGTAATGTATATTATGTTAAACCACGTATTACGCTACGCGCCTTCCTGCACCAACATCTGTCTCCACTCCAACAATCACCCCAGCACCCTATAAATCTCAGAAACCACCTGCATCGTAGCGTCTTCGATTGTTCCCTCATTACGGCACAGAACCCAACCGTGCTCCTTGACTGCTTGCTCGAACATCTCCGTACACGCCATATGCTCTGCGTACTTCTGGATCACAGTGCCGCCCAATCCTCGCGATCTTGTCGCAGCTCTTGCCCATGAAATATCCGGATCGGTGACGACGCCGACATGCAGATCCGGCACGCGCACGTCTCGATCCAGGTTCAACTGGAGAATCTCGGCAAACGGGATAGATCGGCGAAACGCTGCATCAGACGGATACCAGCGATCGATCAGGATGATGCTGTCCAGCGGCTGCTGCGTCAGTACGTGTCGGGAAATCCAGCGCCGACTATCAGCCAGGCGCTGGCACACAGCCCATTCCAGATCCTGAGAAGGATTTCTGGCAAGCGTGTTGATCAGGGCCATGGTTTCACCCCGGAAAGGATCGCTTTTTCTCTCGCAAAGCCGGATGACTTTCTTGTTGCCGGCTCTCAGCACTTTCGTAACGGCCTCCAACAGTGTGGTTTTGCCGGTGCCTTTGGGCCCATCCAGAGAAACAAACAGCGGACGATTCATTGTTCACATAACGATGGATTTATGGAGGGTCACTCTAACCGCATTCCTGGCATTTCTGGCATTCCAGTGGCTGAATTGTCATTTCCAATGGCATGGCCCTGCCCTCACCCTACTTCACCGCCCTCCTCAGCTTGTTGCTGGAGAAATGACTGGAGACTGTTGTGGCCGTCTACGATCAGTCCTCTAACAAGCGACTCATGGTGTTCGGCAGTAGTGAGATCTTGCAGATCGAAGCTTGCAGACCAGCGGATGAACGTCTTTGACTGTCCAGTCAGCGAGGCTAATTGAACAGTAGCTACATAGTTGTCCAGCGGTAACGGCGCCTCCTCCAAGCGATAAGACAGCGTCGTATTGCGATCATCGACCGACAAAAGACGCTCTCTGACCACAGCACCATCGATCAATATGAGTTTGCGAATACAGCCAACCAATCCATCGGGCTGGTTTCCCTCAATGCTGCTTTCCAAAATGGAGGGATGCCATTTACCAATCTCACCGAACCTCTTCAACACGCTCCAGGCGTGCGCTATGTCGCTGTCCAGGACAGCGGAGAACTCAACCATCGACATCGTGTACACCCTCAAAATCAACTGTTTTCGAACCTGACCTCTGCGCACGTCAGAGGTGGATGAAATCCGGTCCCGGTATGGATCAACAGGACCGGAAGACGCTCAACCTGCGAATTGGTGATAAACCTTGGCAATGACCTTCCAGGCCCCGTCGATTTTGATCAGGGTCAGGTAATCGTTGTAATCAGCGCCGATTGCATCCTGTTCCATATCGACACGAACCACGGCGGTGGTTGGCGTGATCGCCAGTATGTCGAGTCGGGTGATGATGTTCGGGGCATCGCCGTTCTTCTCTACGAAATCAAACAGATTCCTGATCGGGCCGCCCAGCAGTTCACCATTGGTGAATCCGTACATCACAGCGTCTTTATGGAACGCCTGCGCAACGCTCTGTGCACTGCCCACACGCAGCCCTTCAACATACTGATTGGCAATGGCGATGACAGCGTTGTACTCAGCGGTGGGTACTGCCTTGATGTTTTTCGACATGGGTCTGTCCTTCCAGTAAGGACGAGGCGCGACGCACCTCGCCAATTGCATTCAACGGCTTAGGCGCTTGGGTGGGTGTGGTAGATCTTGCTGACAATCGTCCACTGACCTTCAACCTTCAGCAGGTTGAAGAAGTCGGTGAAACGGAATCCTGAAACATTGTCCATATCGACCCGGGCACTGGCTGCCGTGCCTACGATGTCGATACGAACGATCGCTGCTTGCGCTTCGGGAGACGGGCGGAACGCGTTATCGATGACGTCGTACAGGTTCTGGATCGCACCGCCGACGAGCTTGCCTTCGTCGACCCCGAACATGGTGGCCTGCTGGTTGAAGGCGGGCTTCATCAAGGCGCTGTCAGCTTTGGCACCACCTTCGTTGTACTGGCTGAGCACGTCGACGATTGCGTTGTATTCCTGAACATAAGTTGAAGTGGACATGAGGTATTCCTGAGTTAGTAAATGGCTGAAGAAAGCAAGGAAGGTTTACGGACGAGGCTCGGTAAACAGTCACCAATCCTGGCGCGTCGGCGAGATGATCAGGTCGTTGACGGTGACGTTTTCCGGTTGGTTGAGCGCGTAAATCACGGCTCCCGCGATGTCGTCGGGGGCGATGGCAATTCGGTTGAGCGCTTGGGCAGCCTTGCGCCCTTCAGGATCACTGACCTTGTCGGCCCAGCCGGTATTGATGACACCCGGGCTGACCGTGTTGACACGGATGCCGTGCTGCACACCGAGCTCCTTGCGCATGGACTCGGTCATGGCCTGAACGAAAAATTTTGTTGCGCTGTAAACACCCGCCGCCGGTCCGACCTGATGACCGGCAACAGAGTCCATATTGAGAATCTGCCCGGACTTGCGCTCCAGCATGAAAGGCAGCACCGCCGCCGTAGTGTTGAGGTAGCCTTTGATATTCACGTCGATCATCTTTTCCCAGTCCTGTACCGCGAGGTCGACCCAGTTGGAAAAAAGCATCAGCCCGGCGTTGTTCACCAGAATGTCTACGGCGCCGTAGGTCTCATGCGCAAATTGCGCGAGCGCTTGGGTTTGATGCGCCTGAGTCACGTCGGTGGTAAAAGCGACCACTTCGTTACCGCCCGCCCGCAACTCGGCGACAAAGCTTTCCAGACCCTGTTCATCCAGTGCAGCGGCCACTACGCGCACGCCTTGGGCGACAAGCGCGCGGGTGGTGGCGGCGCCGATGCCGGAAGACGCGCCGGTAACGATCGCTACTTTGTTCTGCAGATAATTCATGCTCATTACCTCTTATCGATAAATGCCGTCGTTCAGGCGTTCGCGGTTGGCCAGTCGATGTAACCCTTGGCACCGCCGCCGTAGTAACTCTCGCGTGGCGCGATGGTGAGCTCGATCCCGCGACGCAAGCGCTCCACGAGGTCGGGGTTGGCAATGAACAAACGACCAAACGCCACCGCATCGATCCGCCCCTGCGCACGACGCTCTAGCGCCATCGGCAGGTCGTAGTTGTTATTGCCAATGAATGGCCCTTCGAACTGCGCACTCAGCGCGTCCAGATCCACGCCTTCCGGGACCGTGCGGGAGGTCGCCGTGGCGCCTTCGACAAAATGCAGATAAGCCAGATTGAATTGATTGAGCTGCTGAATCAGGTAACCGTAAGTCGCCATGACATTGCTGTCGGGAGGTGTATTTCCGGCATCGGGTGTAACTGGCGAGAGGCGAATACCGACCCGATCGCTACCCCAGATCGAAATCACGGCGGCGGTGACTTCCAGCGTCAGTCGAGCCCGGTTCTCGATGGAGCCGCCATATGGGTCAGTGCGTTGATTGGTGGAGTCGCGCAGGAACTGGTCAAGCAGATAGCTGTTGGCGGAATGCACTTCCACACCATCGAAACCGGCTCGCCGGGCATTCTCTGCGGCCAGCTTGTACTGCTCGATGATTCCAGGGATCTCCGAGGTTTCCAGTGCGCGAGGCATCGACACCTCGACAAAGCCTTTCTCGGTATAAGTGCTGCCTTCGGCCTTGATCGCCGAAGGCGCTACTGGCGCTTCTCCGTTGGGTTGTAGCTCGACACTCGAAAAGCGCCCTACGTGCCACAACTGACTGACGATTTTGCCGCCCGCCGCGTGCACCGCGTCAGTGACTTTTTTCCAGCCAGCTACCTGTGCCTCCGACCAGATACCCGGGGTCATGGCGTAACCCCGCCCCTGGGGAGAAATATTGGTCGCTTCGGCGATGATCAAGCCTGCACTGGCGCGCTGGGCGTAGTAAGTCGCGTGCATTTCATTCGGTACGCCGTCTTCGGCCATTCGGCTGCGTGTCACAGGTGCCATGACAATTCGGTTAGCCAATTGGAGTGCGCCCATTTGCATGGGCGAAAAAAGGTCGGTATCAAACGTGTTAGCCGTCATAAAATCCTCGACTGAATAGACCGGTCGTCTAGTGGAAGGTTAAAAAAATACGCCCCTCTGTCAGCAGGCGTTTGCTGGTGATAGTGCTGTTTCAAAAGCTGCCATCGTGTTCACGACTGTTACCGGCAGCGTTGCACCTGGTCACACAGGTGGTCGTCTGTATGACCCGTTCGTGAGGGCTCTAGCGCGACTTTCTCCCACTTGCTGATAACCAGCGGCGCAATCGCATTGCCCAGTACATTGAGCGTGGTGGTGCCGCTGTCGATAATCCTGAAAATGCCGGCGATCAATGCCACACCTTCCAACGGAAGACCGGCAGAGGCCAAGGTGGCTGACAAGATCACGATTGCAAACCCAGGCACACCTGCGGCGCCCTTCGAGGTCAGTACCATCGTCACGACCAACAGAATCTGCTGTGACAGAGACAGGTCGATCCCATAGAGTTGCGCCACAAAAATGGTCGCCACGCCGAGAAAAATCGATGCGCCATCGAGATTGAACGCATACCCCACCGGCACCACAAAACTGACGATCCGACGCGGTACACCGTAGCTTTCCAGTTTGGTCATCAGTTGCGGCATGACGGCGGCTGAGGCGGCACTGGAAAACGCCAGAATCAACTCATTACGGAAGTAGCGGATCAACTTGAAGATGTTTTCGCCAATCAAATAACAAATGCCACCCAGTACCACCAAAGCGAACACCATCAGCGCCAGATACACCACCCCAATCAACTTGAGCAGCGGCAGCAGCGAGGCAAAACCAAACGTCGCGACGGTCGCGCCGATCATGCCAAACACCCCTATCGGCGCGTAGGCCATCACAATGGAAACCACCTTGAACATCGCATCGGAAAGGCTCTGCACGACCGCAATAAATGGCGCGCTTTTGTCTTTGGGCAAAGCATTCAATGCCAGCCCCAACAGCACGGCGAAGAACAGTACCGACAGCAACTTCGCTTCCGACATTGCCACTATCACGTTGTCTGGAACGATGTTCTGCAAAATCACCAGCGCCCCTTTGGACGGCTCAAGCGTGATCGATGCAGCACCATGCGAAAGGCCTGAAATATCGGTTCCTCGTCCTGGTTCGAAGAGGTTGGCAAAACACAGGCCTATGACGATGGCCAGCGCGGTAATCGCAAAGAAGTAGCCGAGCGACTTCACCCCCATACGGCCGAACGATTTGCTGTCACCGCCGCCCGCGATCCCCAAAATCATGCAACAGAACACGATCGGAACAACCACCATCTTCATCATCTTGATAAAGATGTCACCGAGCGGTTTGAGGATCTCCGTACTCACCCATGTCTGATAGTGCGGATGCGTATTGAAGTACCAACCTGCAAGCACGCCAAGCAATAGCCCGGCAACGATTTGCCACACCAAGGGAATACGTTTCATGTCTAGCCTTCTTGTTGGAATGAAAGGTCTGCGTCTATTCGCAGTTGCTAGAGTCATGAGCTTCCAGCTCACTTGAGATCGAATGGCACAAACGGGTTGTTGCGTGTTCCTATTTAGCGAAGAGCTGGCTCATATCCTTGAACGCCTTGAATTCAAGAGCGTTGCCGCACGGGTCAAAGAGAAACATGGTGGCTTGCTCGCCTACCTGGCCTTTAAACCGAATGTACGGTTCGATCACAAACTCGGTACCAAACGACTTCAGACGTTCGGCCAGCGCTTCCCATTGTTCCCAACCCAAAATGATGCCGAAGTGCGGAACCGGGACATCGTGTCCGTCGACCGGGTTGCTGTGAACGCTCTCTTGTGAGGCTGTTTTCGGATGTTCGTGGATCACCAGTTGGTGACCATAAAAATCGAAATCGACCCATTGCGTGCTGGAGCGCCCTTCTTCAAGACCAAAGACCTCACCGTAGAAGGTGCGCGCCGCAGCCAGGTCATAAACAGGGATCGCGAGGTGAAATGGCGAGAGGCTCATCAGAACTCCAAATATTTTTTGTTGGTTGGCGAACATGTCCACCGTCATCAGCTCTCTGGGTTCAGCCGGTGCCGGGGATGGAAAACATCCTAGGACGGAAAACCAAACATAAAAATCAATATATATTTCTCAGAAACACAATTAATATTTGTGAATGATCAAAGAACTGAAAACACTCATTGCGGTGGCGCGGGAAGGCACATTCGCCGCTGCCGGGAACAAAATCGGCCTGACCCAGGCCGCTGTCAGCGCGCAGATTCAGCGCCTGGAAACCGAACTCGGTTTTGAGATTTTCGACAGGAAAGGACGTTCGGCCCATCTCAACAAAATGGGTCACCAGATACTTCTGCAGGCGCAGGAGTTACTCAGGCTATACGACAATCTGGGTTCCACTGCGCTGGGCCAACCTACCAACATACTCATCAACATCGGTGCGATCGCATCCGTGCAACGTTCCTATTTGCCCGATGCGCTGGCGAAGTTTCACCAGCAGTGTCCGCAATGCCGCACACGTGTCATTCCAGGGCTTTCAATGGAGATGGTGAACCTCGTAGACGCCGGCGAAATCGACATGGCTGTCATCATTCGACCGCCCTTCTCTCTTCAAAGTGACCTGCGCTGGACGACGCTGGCGCGAGAGCCCTACCGACTGATCGTGCCACGCGAGCTGGAGGGAGAAGACTGGTCGGAACTGCTGTCCAGCCAGCCATTCATTCGCTATGACCGATCATCTTTCGGCGGCCGGCAGGTTGATCGTTTCCTGCGACAGATGCATTTCACCTTGCAGGAAGTTTGCGAACTGGATGAACTGGAGGCCATCATCAAACTGGTGGAAAAAGGTGTAGGCATAGCGCTGGTGCCACAGACAGAGCCCCATCAGGAATGGCCCGAAGGTGTACAAGCGATCGATTTGGGACAGCACACCTTTCACCGGGATATCGGGCTGGTACATCGATCTCGACAGAGTTTCACCGAGCCTGTGCGAATTTTGGCTCAGCTTATAAGTGATCAGGCAGCTGAATGTCTTTCGCTTGAGAAGCGTTAAAGCCCGTCCATTTCACTCTCGTCGCAGAAGAGTATGGGGAGCAATGCCGAAGGTCTTGCGAAAAGCGTGGCTGAAATGAGAGAAGTCCGAGAAGCCGAAATCCAGCGCCGCCTGGGAAATGCTACGGACTTGACCACGCTCGATCGCGTCGCGGCTGGCGAACAACCGTGCCTTCCAGATTTCCGCGACCGGCGATTTCTGATGGCGGGCGAAAGCGCGCGTCACTGTGCGCGTGGAGACATGGTGAGCTTGAGCAATGCGCTCGAGTGAAAGATCCGCCTCGGTCAGATACTGGTGGATGTAATTCATGATCCGGCCATACAGGTCCAGCTCGTCATGCGTCTGCTTCAAATCCTGGAGTTCCAGGCTGACCACCAAGAGGTCGAGCAACGTGCTGGAATAACGACTGGACAGGCCTGGTTTTTGGAAGCCTGAAGCCATGCTCGCGGCCTGGCGCAACATTTCGCGTAACGGAATTACCCCTGGGCGACGATCATCCAGAACCATGGCGGTGCACTCCGCTATTCCCGGCAGCCGCTGGCTGAGCAGTTGTCGCGGAATGCGCACAAGGTGGTTATCGGTACCACCGAAGCTGAATCTGAAGGGCTGGGATGCGTCATAAAGGAACAGATCGTCCGCCGCCAGCTTCGTCCGCCGGTCAGCCTGCTCCAGTTCGCCATAACCGCTGCGGGTAAAGCCCAACCACAAATCGTCATTCGGGTCGCTGCGCAGGTGCTGGGCGGTCCGCTCCCAATAATGCAAGGGTGCGGACAACGTGCAGATGTCCAATGCCCCCATGCCATGCACCTCCAGCGCCCCGTCGAAATCGCTCTGCGCCAGCAGTTTGCTGTCTGCGTCCAGGCAATGGTGACACACCACCTCCTTCCAGTAATCGAACCGTTGGGGCGCCGTGACGGCAAGCGTTGAATACTGACATGTCTGGCTCATTGCATGGACCTCGCGGCGGCGGTTCAACAAAAAAGCGTGGTAACGTTTTTTGCGAGCTCAGCAATTATCAGGCCATCTGCTCAGTCTCACGCCCAGCGCTTAGCCGCGCCGCGAGATCGCCCTCCGCACACTTGGCAGACAGTGCCTCCCCAGCACTTCCCCTGCAACTTTCCTGAGCATTTCGTCCCTTGTTTCACAAGCCCCGCACCATCACTGCGCATCGATGAGCTGGCCATTTGCGGCTGTCCTTTTTAACCAAACGGTTGTCCATTCGAGCCAAGCACATCCCATCTCCCCTCGATAATTTTCACTCCATGCCGTGTCCCTCCCGACACCAATGACGAGGTGCCTCATGCAACGACGAGAACAGCAGCGACTGTCCGATTCGTCCTGGTTTTTACAGCGCTGGGACATGGCACCCGAAGAGTTCGCCAGTTACCTGGTGCAACTCGGGACCTTGGCGCTGCAACGCCGATGGCGTGGTCCTGATCGCAAAACAACAACATCCACTGGCCTGTAGAACAGCGAACCGTCCGTTTGAGACGGGAATAAAGGAGCCCCCATGGAATCTGCAATCGATAAACATCTGAAATGTCCGCGGACTTTGTCGCGTCGCGTCCACGACGAATACCAGCCACCCTTCCCCATGTTTGTGGGACGGGCTGACGAAAACGTGAAGCAAGTCGTGATGGCTTACCTCGGGGTGCAATTTCGCGAAGAACAACGCGCCGCCGCCCTGCAGGCCATACGCTACATTGACGCCAGCTTCGCCCTCGCCGATGGCCCCGGGCATTACGACCTGACCTACCACCTCGACAATCAGGGGTATGGAAACTTCATCGCCGTGGGCTACTGGCGTGATCCCGTCGCCTATCACCGTTGGCTGCTTTCACCGCCGGTGGCGAATTGGTGGGGCGACGATGCGCGCCTGAGCGAGGGGCTGGGATATTTCCGCGAAGTCATGGCCCCGCGCGCCGAGCAGTTCGAAACACTGTATGCCTTCAAGGACGATTTGCCAGGCGTCGGTGCGGTCATGGACGGCATCAGCGGCGAGATTGAAGAGCACGGCTACTGGGGCTCGGCGCGCGACCGCTTTGCCATCTCCCAGACCGACTGGATGCAGCCGACCAGTGAACTGCAAGTCATTTCAGGCGATCCGGCCAAGGGCGGCAGGGTCGTCGTACGTGGCCACGACAACCTGACGCTGATCCGCTCCGGACAAGACTGGGTCGAAGCCGGCGAGGAAGAACGCGCGCTCTATTTCAACGAGATGCTGCCGCCCCTGCAAGACGGCATGAACTTCCTGCGTGACGAGGGGCAGGCGCTGGGCTGCTATAGCAACCGTTTCGTACGCAATATCGACCTCGATGGCAATCTCCTCGACATCGCCTATGACATCGGTCACTGGCGATCGCTCGACAAGCTGGAGCGCTGGGCAGAATCCCACCCCACTCACCTGCGCATTTTCACCACGTTCTTCCGCGTGATCGGCGGTCTTTCGAAGCTGCGGCTGTATCACGAGGTCTCGGTGGCGGATGGTAGCCAGCAACTGTTCGAGTACATCAACTGCCACCCGCAGACCGGGATGATGCGCGACGCACACCTGTCGCCCGCCTGACTCCATCGCTGACTCCACTTTTAGCCCTGCGCGTTGCCTGACTGGCGATAGCGGGGCTCTTTTTGCCCGAAAAAAGGATCTTCGATCATGAAACGGTTCCGCTACCTGGCACTTGCAGCCCTGCTCCCCAGTCTTTCCTCCCACGCGCTCGAGGTCGATCCTGGCGACTACGAGCCGCTCCCCGTGGGCGCGACCATCGGCGTGGTCTACTACCAGCATGCCAGCACCGACAAAGCCTATTCCAACGGGCACAAGACCAGCTCCGATTTCAACCTGACATCCGACGTCGGCATTTTGCGTCTGCTGCACGTCTACCAGTTGAGCGAGCGGCTGACCATCGAGCCGCAATTCCTGTTGCCCTTCGGCCATATCTCGGGCGGTGGAGATGCGTCTGCGCTGGGCGACGCCAGCGGCATCGGCGACCTCATTCTTACTGCGCCACTCAAGTACCGTCTCAACGACGCCAACGACACTCTTGGTGCGACCGCTTACCTGTACGTGCCAACTGGCAACTACGACAAGGACGACGCGCTCAACCTTGGCGAGAACCGTTGGAAATTCGATCTGCAGGCCGCTTACGTCAAGCACTTCACAGAAAAGTGGGCCATCGACCTCGTGGGTGATGCCATCTGGTACGGGGACAACAACGACTACGGCGCCAGCTCTGCCCGTCGCGAGCAGGACGTTTCCTATGGCGCCCAGTTGATGGGGCGCTACATGCCCGACGAGACAACGGCGCTGGCGATCGGCTTCGGCCACAGTTGGGGTGGGGAAAACCAGGTCGATGGTGTCAACCAGGACGACAGGATGGAAACCACCAACGTCCGCGTTACGGCCAGAAAGTTTCTGACCGCCAGGGACCAATTCCAGGTGCAACTTGGACGCGACCTTGCGGTGGAGAACGGCCCCAAAGAGGACTTTCGCATGAACCTGCGCTACGTCAGGGTTTTCTAGCCCCCTCCTCTGCGCAGCCCGTATCAAGCGTGCCAACCGGCTCATGAGATGCCCCTGATCTTAAACGGAGTAACCCGACAATGACCGACCAGCAACCCACCGCAGAACAACAACCTTCCCTCTACAGCCGTCTTGGCGGCTATGACGCGATTTATCAGTTCGCAGGCGCCGTGTTGAGAAAAACCATGGGCCATCCCGCCATCGGCCACATCTGGGCCCATATGTCGGAATCGACGTTCCAGAAGGAACACATCAATTTTGTCGACTTCCTTTCCGAGCACTGGGGTGGCAGCGCCAAATACAGGGGCAGAGACATGGTCACCGCGCATCGCGGGATGGGGCTGACCGAGGTGCACTGGCAAGCGGTGCTCGATTGTCTGGAGGCCTGCTACGACGACTACGGCCTGGCCCCGGACCTGCGCAAGGAGGTCAATGACTTCCTCATCAAGTTCAAACCGGCGGTGATCGGCAGCCCCTCCTATCGGGATGTGGTACTCGCGCACCCGGAAATGGACCCGGCCAAAGGCATGAAGAGCGTCGGGGTTGTCTGGCCGAAACCCGGGAATTCGTTCCGAAAACCGACCACGGCCGAATCCGAAGACTGACACGCTCGGCAAAAACCGGCGCCACCGCAATACGGCGTCCCGCTCAACCAAGTGAATGTCCTCCTCAACCAAGCGCCGCTCAATATGCGCAGATAGCTTGATACCAGCCCGGTCGCGACATCGCCAATCGTGCGCACCGTAACCGGGCTTCTCCGAGACGACGTTTGAACAGACATTGCCAACCCAGCAGGTTGGCACAGGACACAGGACACCCCATGGCCATCATCCGCCCGACGCTCGAACAAGTGCAGGATCTCGCCAGCCGCCTGCACATACAGTTGACTCCCGAGCAAGCCAGCGAATACCTGGCGCTCATGCAATCCAGTTTTGATGCCTACGATCTCGTCGATGAGTTGCCAGACTTCATCCCCCCGGTGTGCTACGAGCGCAGTGCCGGTTACCGCCCATCAAGTACGGACAATCCGCTGAACGCCTGGTACTACAGAACCGAGGTAATGGGCGCCAGTTCGGGCAAGCTTGCCGGCAAGACGGTTGCGCTCAAGGACAATATCTCTCTGGCTGGTGTCCCGATGATGAACGGTGCCGCGCCACTGGAAGGATTCGTACCGTCGTTTGATGCCACTGTGGTGACACGTCTGCTCGACGCTGGCGCCACCATCCTCGGCAAAGCCACTTGTGAACATTACTGCCTCTCCGGTGGTAGCCATACCTCGGATCCAGCCCCTGTGCACAATCCTTATCGCCATGGATTCACCACCGGCGGCTCGTCTTCCGGCAGCGCAGCGCTGGTGGCGTCGGGTGAAGTCGACCTGGCTGTCGGTGGCGACCAGGGCGGCTCCATCCGCATTCCGGCAGCCTGGTGCGGCATTTACGGAATGAAGCCCACCTTCGGTCTGGTGCCCTATACCGGCGTCATGGCGATCGAGGCAACTTTCGACCATGTCGGCCCGATGACGAGTAACGTCCGCGATAACGCTCTCATGCTTGAAGTGATGGCTGGATCGGACGGACTCGACCCGCGCCAGAGCGCTCCCGAGGTCGATGCCTATAGCGATTATCTGGAACGAGGCGTGACCGGACTGCGGATCGGAATTCTCCAGGAAGGTTTCCAACTCGCTAACCAGGACCCGCGCATCGCAGAAAAGGTGCGCAGCGCTATCGCCCGGCTCGAGGCGTTGGGTGCGCGGGTCGAGGAAGTCTCGGTTCCCGAACACAACCTGGCGGGGGCATTGTGGAGCCCTATCGGCTGTGAAGGCCTGACCATGCAAATGATGCACGGCAACGGCGCGGGTTTTAACTGGAAGGGGCTTTACGACGTGGGCCTGCTGGACAAACAGGCCGGTTGGCGTGACCAGGCCGACGCACTGTCGCCATCACTCAAGCTGTGCATGTTCGTGGGTCAGTTCGGTCTGGAGCGCTACCACGGTCGCTACTACGCCAAGGCCCAGAACATTGCACGCTTTGCCCGGGCCGCCTATGACCGGGCGCTGAATACCTATGACCTGCTCGTCATGCCGACCGTGCCGATCACCGCCCAGCCACTCCCTGAACCGGGCTCTTCCATCACCGAAACCGTCACGCGTGCGTTGGAGATGCTGGGCAATACCGCCGCTCAGGACATTACCGGGCACCCCGCCATGTCGATCCCTTGCGGCCTGGTGGACGGACTGCCTGTGGGGCTGATGCTTGTCGGAAAACATTATGCCGAAGGCACCCTCTATCAAGCGGCAGCGGCATTCGAGGCCTCTGTCGATTGGCGGACGTTGTAAACCGGCGCATCGCACTGAACGTGAGTAGCAAATTCAGAGGGGTCAATACATGAGCCATACGCACGAACATCATCACGATCACGATCACACCGAGCCCCCCGAGGCCATCGCCCTGCGTGTCAAGGCGCTCGAATCCCTGCTGATCGAAAAGGGTCTGGTCGACCCGACCGCCATGGATGCACTGGTGGACACTTACCAGCACAAGGTCGGCCCGCGCAACGGCGCTCAGGTGGTCGCCAAGGCCTGGTTCGATCCCGATTACAAAAAACGGCTGCTGGAAGATGCCACCGCGGCGATTGCCGAATTGGGTTTTTCCGGCGTGCAGGGCGAAGACATGGTGGTGGTGGAGAACACCGCGGCCGTGCACAACGTGACGGTCTGCACGCTGTGCTCCTGTTACCCCTGGCCCACTCTGGGCTTGCCCCCCGCCTGGTACAAATCCGCGCCCTATCGCTCACGGATAGTCATCGATCCACGCGGCGTACTGGCCGAATTCGGTTTGCTTGTTCCCGATGACAAGGAAGTGCGGGTCTGGGACAGCAGTGCCGAGTTGCGCTACCTGGTACTGCCGGAACGTCCGGCGGGCACAGACGGCTGGAGCGAGGAACGCCTGGTCGAGCTGGTGACGCGTGACGCCATGATCGGTACCGGACTGGCCAAGACACCGGGCGACGCAGCCTGACCCCGCGAAGGAGAAAACCATGAACGGTGTACACGACTTAGGCGGTATGCACGGGTTCGGCCCGGTGCTCACCGAAGACAATGAACCGGTGTTCCATCACGACTGGGAACGCAGGATCTTTCCGCTGTTTGCCTCGCTCTTCGTCGGCGGCTACTTCAATGTCGACGAATTCCGCCATTGCATCGAACGCATGCAACCGGCGGAATACTTGCAGTCGAGTTACTACGAACACTGGCTGCACGCCTTCGAGACCTTGCTGCTGGAAAAAGGCGTGATCAGCGCTGGCGAACTGCAGGGCGCGGTCAAACCGACCTCGCCGACGCAGCAGCCAACGGTGCTCACACCAGACATCGTCGAGGCGGTGACTCTTGGCGGCGCTTCATCCAGGGCGAAAGAGCCTGTCGCCGGTCGTTTCCGGGTCGGTGACCGAGTGCGGACGAAAAATTTCAATCCAACCACCCACACCCGACTGCCACGCTACGCGCGCGGCAAGGTCGGGACCATCGAGATTGCGCACGGTGCGTTTGCCACCCCGGACACGATGGCCCACGGTCTGGGCGAACAACCGCAACAGGTCTACGCCGTGCGCTTCAGTGCGACAGAACTGTGGGGCGTGGCGCGACCGGACAGTGTCTGCATTGATCTGTGGGACAACTATCTGGAGGCCGTATGAACGCCAGCAAGCTTCACATCCCGCCCATCGCTGGTCTGTCCCTTGACGATGAAGACCCGGTGTTCGACAAACCCTGGCAGGCCCAGGCCTTTTCCCTGCTGCTACACCTGCACCAAACCGGTCTATTTCCCTGGAAGGACTGGGTGCAGACATTCAGCGACGAGATCAAGGCAAGCCCGGCGCAGCCCGGAGAAAGCATCAACGACGCTTACTACCGGCAGTGGATTGCGGCCATGGAAAGGATGGTCACCGCACTCGGTTTGACCGCTTTCGAAGACATCACCCGGCGCACTGAGGAATGGCAGCAAGCCTACGAGAACACGCCCCACGGACAACCGGTCACGCTGCTCAATGCGAGTTGCCCACCGCCCCATGGACACGAGCACGAACACCTGCCACGGCGCGAGCCGGTAGCGATAAGCCGAGCCGCAAACTGACCGCAATCATCCGTTTTTTTACTGTCGAGGTCGCGAAGCGGCCAAGGAGCAATCGTCATGCATATCGAACCTGATCTGGTGGAAGCCGGAAAACTCTGGCTGAGCTATGTCACTGCCGCAGGTGTCGGCGCCTACACCGTCAAACTCGCAGCGCAAGCCATCGGTGAGCGTGGGGTCTTTTCGCTGCTGGCTCGGACTGTCACTGCCACGGCCCTGGTCTTCAGCTTCTTCGAGCTGCTGCCGCACTATCCGGTCGGTGTTTCCGAGGTGCATCTCATCCTGGGGTCAACGCTGTTTCTGCTGCTTGGCGCCGCACCTGCTGCGGCGGGTCTCGCCCTGGGGCTGCTGATTCAGGGCCTGATCTTCGCGCCATTCGACCTGCCGCAATATGGCATGAACGTCACCACGCTACTGGTACCGCTGTGCGCAGTCGCTGCCCTGGCCAAACGCATCATTGCGCCCGACACGCCGTATGTGGAACTGAGCTACAGACAAGCGCTGGGGCTGTCGACCGCCTTTCAGGCAGGCATTATCGCCTGGGTGGCGTTCTGGGCTTTCTACGGAAAAGGCTTCACAGCCGAAAACGCCCTGTCGATTCTGTCCTTTGGCAGTGCCTACATGACCGTGATCATCCTCGAACCGCTGCTGGACCTGGCCGTACTGGCCGCGGCCAAGGCCAGCCATCGTCTGCGGGGTAGTTCGCTGCTCGAACGCCGTCTGTACCAGGCCGCCTGAGTCGACGCACTCCAGTCCGCATCAGCCTGCCCCCGAGCATTCGAAGAGCGTAATGCTCGGGGTATCAACCGCAAGAACCGCCCCGCGACTGCCGTAGCAGCCGCGAACGCTGAAGATGGCTTCCTATGGCTTACTGATCTTGAACCAGATGGAGTACATCGCCGGCAGGAACACCAGCGTCACGATGGTTCCGACGAACGTGCCGCCGATCAGTGTGTAAGCCAGCGTGCCCCAGAAGACCGAGTGCGTCAGTGGAATGAACGCGAGGATGGCCGCCAGCGCAGTCAGCAGTACCGGGCGAGCACGCTGTACCGTGGCTTCGATCACGGCGTGAAACGGATCAAGTCCCTCTTGTGCGTTGTGATGGATTTGTCCAATCAGGATCAGCGTATTACGCATCAGAATCCCCGACAGGGCGATCAACCCGACCAAGGCGTTGATACCGAACGGCTGCTGGAAGAGCAGCAGTGTCGGCACCACACCAATCAGCCCGAGCGGCGAGGTGAGGAACACCATGATCATTGCCGACACCGAACGCACCTGCAGAATGATGATCAGCAGCGTGACGGCGATCATGATCGGCAGCAGTGGCAAGATCGCTTGGCCGGCCTTGCCCGACTCCTCGATCGCCCCCGATTGCTCGATGCGATAGCCCTCCGGCAACGTGTCGATGACCGGCTGCAGCGCCTTCGTGATCACACTTGAAACGTCCGGAGGCTGCAAGCCTTCGGCAATGTCGCCCCGTACAGTAATGGTCGGCGTGCGATCACGACGCCGAAGGACGGGATCCTCCATGCGCACATCCACTGTCCCTACTTGCGACAGCGGAATCCGCTGGCCCGCCGTGCCTACCAGCGTAAAGCCTTGAATTTTTGCAGGGTCAAGCCGGATGTCCCCCGCCGCTCGCCCGGTCACTTGTACCGAACGGATGTCCTCACGAACGGCCGTGATCGGTACCCCGGCAAGCAGAAACTGCAACTGCTGCGCGACCGCACTGGAGGTCAGCCCCACCGCCTGCAAGCGGTCCTGATCCAGGGTGAAATGCAGCGCGGGTGTCAGCGGCCCCCAGTCAGTATTGACGGTTCGCATCAAGGGGCTCGCCTGCATCACGGTCTGTACCTGAGCGGCAATCTCACGCAATGTCGAGGGATCAGGCCCCATCACCCGGTAAGCGACAGGAAACGGTGAATACGGACCAAACACCAACTGCGTCACCCTGACCCGCGCTTCTGGAGCCAGCCCTTCGGCGACGGCCTCGCGCAGACGGAACTTGAGGACTTCCCGTGCCTCCTGACTCTGCGTCAACACCACAATCTTCGCAAAAGACGGATCAGGCAGTTCCGGCGCCATGGCCAGGTAGAAACGCGGCGCACCTTGTCCGATATAGGCCGTGACGATTTTTGCTTCATTCTGCTTTTGCAGCCAAGCCTCGACTTTGGCGGTGGTGATACTCGTCTGCTTGATGGAGGTTCCATAGGGCATTTGCACTTCAATCAACACTTCGGGACGGTCCGAGGTGGGGAAGAACTGCTTCTTGACCAGGCTCATGCCGACAGCGGCCAGGACAAACGTAGCGATCACAGTACCGGCGACCAGCCATTTGCGAGCAATGACGCGCGTCAAGATCCGGCGGAAGCGGTTGTAGTTAGGCGTGTTGTAAATGGCCGCGTGACCACCTTCGACCTGTTTGATGTCCGGCAACAGCTTCACGCCCAGATAGGGGGTGAAGGCCACCGCAACCACCCATGAGGCAATCAGCGCAATGCCTACGATCCAGAACATGTTGCTGGTGTACTCGCCAGCGGTCGATTGCGCGAAGCCGTTAGGCAGAAAGCCGATAGCGGTCACCAGCGTGCCGGAAAGCATCGGTGCGGCAGTGTGACTCCAGGCATACGCGGACGCTTTGATGCGGTCGTAGCCCTCCTCCATTTTCACCACCATCATCTCGATCGCAATGATGGCGTCGTCCACCAGCAGTCCAAGCGCCAGGATCAGCGACCCCAAGGTGATCCGGTCAAAGTTCTTGCCCGTTGCCGCCATCACCACAAACACCACGGCGAGCGTCAGTGGCACCGCTGCGGCCACGACAATACCGACGTGCCAGCCCATGCTGAGAAAGCACACCAGCATCACCACCAGCAAGGCGACGAAGAACTTGATCATGAACTCGTCGACGGCTGAACTGATATTCACCGACTGATCGGTGACCTTGCTGAGTGTCATGCCCAGTGGCATGCCTTCGTTGATCCGGGTGGTCTCCACGTCCAGTGCCTTGCCCAGGTCCAGGCCGTTCCAGCCCTCGCGCATCACCACACCCAGTAACAGCGTTTCCTCACCATTGTTACGCACAAGGAAGGTGGCCGGATCTTCGTAACCCCGCTCGACCGTCGCAACGTCCGAGAGCTTCAAGGTACGTCCCTGAATCGCCAGCGGTGTGTCACGAATCTTCTGCAACTTGTCGAAGGCGCCGTCGAGACGCAGGAAGACTTCTGGCCCCTTGGTTTCAATCGAGCCGGCCGGCGTCAGCACGTTCTGATTGTTCAGCACGGCAAAAATATCCTGCGGGGTCACCCCCAGTGTGGCCAGCCGATCATGGGAGAAAGAGACAAAGATGCGCTCGCTCTGCTCACCAATGATGTTGACCTTTTTCACGCCTGGCACATGCAACAGGCGCTGGCGCAGCGATTCGGCATCACGTACCAGCAGGCGCTGCGGCTCGCCTTTGGCTTTCAAGGCAAACAACGCAAAGGTCACATCTGCAAACTCATCGTTGACCATCGGGCCAATCACGCCGGCCGGTAGCTTGATCGACTCATCGTCGAGTTTTTTGCGCGCCTGGTAGAACTCCTCCTGCACTTGGGAGGGCGGTGTACGATCAAGCAGTGTCACCACGGTGAAGGCCAGACCCGGACGAGTGTAGGTTTCCGTGCGGTCGTACCATTTCAACTCTTGCAGGCGTTTTTCCAGCGGCTCGGCGACCTGGTCCTGCATTTCCTGCGCGGTCGCGCCCGGCCATGCCGTGATGACCGTCAGCTGCTTGACCGTAAACGGCGGGTCTTCCGCGCGCCCGAGCTGGAAAAACGCGAGGATCCCGGCAACACCGATCAGGAAGATCAGGAACACCGTGATCGAACGCTCGCGAACGGCAAGCGCCGAAAGATTGAAGCGCCCCTGGCTCATGGACGGCTCCCGGCAACCTGGACGTCAGGCTGTTGAGCCAGTCTCACCTCCTCCCCCTCGCGCAGAAGATGTGCGCCTAAAGCGACAACTTGCTCACCGACCTTGAGTTCACCGTCGACACGCGCAATGTCATCGCTCACGCCCAATATCTGCACAGGCCGCCACTTCACCTTGGTCGGGTTGCCAGCAATCACCCAGAGGCCGGGGCCTTTGCCTGGGTCATAAACCGCCGCCAGCGGCACTTGCAACACCTGTGCATTTGCGCGGCTGCCAGCGATCTGCAGCGTAACGGTCGAACCCAACGGCGCATTGGCCAGCGCGCCCTCCAGCACATACCGTGCCTCAAAGGTGCGCGTCATGCGATCGGCCGAATCAGACAGCAGCCGCAGTCTGGCTGTCACGGCACCCGAGGTGTTGCCATAAAGTGTGGCCTGCGCGGTCGAGCCTGCCGCCGGACGTAGCGTCTCGGGCAGGTGCACGATGGCTTCGCGCTGCCCTGCCCGCGCCAGTCGAACCACGGCTTGCCCGGGGCTCACCACTTGTCCTGGCTCAGCCAGCGTCTCCACCACCACGCCATCGGAATCAGCAAGCAACACCGCATAACCGGACGCATTGCGAGCGACATCAGCCTGCGCTTGCGCCGCGCTCAACTGAGCTTTGGCGGTATCTGCGGCGGCTTTGATCTGATCGTAGGCCGAGGCCGAGATGGCACCGGCGGCGACCAGATCGCGATACCGGGCCTCGTCATCCGCGGTCTGTATGGCTCGCGCCCGAGCGGCCATGACCGACTCTTGCTGCGCCCGCGCCTGCAGCCCGAGATCAATCGGGTCGAGACGCATCAGTGGTTGACCTCGTTTGACCGTCTGGCCTGTGTCAACCAGGCGCTCGAGTATTTTGCCCGAGACCCGAAAACCAAGGTCAGCCTCGACGCGGGCGATCACGACCCCCGTGAAAGCACGTGAAGCCTCGGACGCCGCCGAAACCGCAGCGGACCTCACCAACGGGGCATGCGTACGGGGATCGTCAACGACGGATGAGTCGCCACACGCCGTCAGGACGAGCGGCAACAGACAAACGGCAATCGGTACAGCTAGAGGCCGGCGCATAGGTTCCGTTACTCAAGAATAGGACATGCCGGCATTTTCATTAAGGTGACCAATAATGTCAACGGTCACTCATTTTCAGTTGATTGCGTATACGGACAATATATCGTTGACCTTAAAGCCGTGACCGTAATTTAATGTGGTCACTTATCATCTTCGTCGCAGGTACCTCAATGCCTCCTGTTCGCCCTATTACGCTTTTGATGGCCGCCAGTTTGATGGCAGGCTGCGCGGTCGGTCCCGACTATCAACGGCCTGCCCTCGCGCTTCCCGATCGTTACCTGAGTCAGCCAGCAGCCGAACAGACGCCGGCAACGGCGCCGGCCCGGCTGGTCAACTGGTGGGAGAGTTTTAACGATCCCGTGTTGACCGGTTTCGTCACCCAGGCGCTGGAACAGAACCTCGATCTGGCACAAGCAGCGGCGCGGGTCACACAGGCACGGGCAGGATTGGGGGCCGCCAATGCCGCTCTGTTGCCCTCGGGGAGCATTGATGGCCAGGCCGCACGCGCCTATCAATCCGTCGAGACGCCGCTCGGCCAGGTGTTGAACTCAACGCCTGGCTATGATCGCTACGGAAGTTCATACGAGCTCAACCTCAATGCCGGCTGGGAGATTGATGTCTTTGGCGGGTTGAGACGCGAGCGCGAAGCCGCACTCGCCGAATACCAGGCCTCTGAGGCGGGCGCGACCGCCACACGCCTGGCCATTGCAGCGCAGATGGCCGATATCTACATCACCCTCCGTGGGTTGCAGGCGCGACTGGAGATTGCCAACCGTCAAGTCGAAACCCAGCAGGGACTGCTGGAGAAAGTCCGCCTGCTCTACGGCAAGGGCCTCGCTGCCCGCTATCAGGTTCAACAGACTGAGGGCGCGCTGGCGCAAGTCCAGGCGAGCGTGCCAGTGCTGCAGACCGGCCTGGATGCTGCCATGAATGCGCTGGACGTGATGCTCGGCACCCCGCCGGGGACTCACCGCACGCAACTGGCCGGTACGGCGAGCATTCCTGTTGTGCCGCCGATAAACGCCTCGGGAACGCCGGCCGATCTGCTGCGCCGCCGGCCGGATCTGATCGTCGCCGAGCGCCGCCTGGCAGCCTCCAATGCACGCATCGGCGTGGCGATTGCCGAGTATTACCCGAAACTTTCGCTCAGCGCATTGCTCGGTAGCGCCACGGCTGTTTCCGGCGGCAATCTGTTCACCGGTGGCGCCAGTCAGTCGGCGGCGGTCCTTGGGTTGCGCTGGAGACTTTTTGACGTAGGCCGGATAAACGCGCAGATCGATCAGGCCAAAGGACAGGAAGCCGAAGCGCTGGCCGCTTATCGTCAGTCGGTGTTACGCGCCACTGAGGATGTCGAGAATGCCTTCTCCGCCCTGGTGAACCGCAACCTTCAGGCCACCACGCTCGCGGGAGGCGAGGCTTCTCTGACCCAGGCTCGCCAAGCGTCTTTTATTGCCTATGGAAAAGGCACCGCGAGCCTGATTGATGTGCTCCACGCCGACGAAACGTTGCTCCAGGCTTCCGATGCCCGTGCGCAAGCGCGGACAGAATCGGCGCGGGCTGCGGTCGCAGCATTCAAAGCGCTCGGCGGCGGCTGGCAAGTTCCCGAAACCCTCCCTGTTGCGTCGCGATGAAGCTCGCCAGCTTTGCAAAGAATTTGGCTCGACAGTACGCAGCAAAAGGTCGATCGCGGTTTTGACGTGGGCCACGCCACGGCATTTCCATCAGAGCCTGATGGCCAAAGTCATGGGGGTTTGACCTACAAAAAAGGGCCAACCTCTCTGCGAGAATCGGCCCGATCAACATGCCCTTGCGCGTGTGGGGTCGGGAGGCAGCACGCACTCCCGGCCCCACATTGTGAGTACAGCCCTCAGCTAAAAACGGTAGCTGACAGACGTACCGAGCCCGCTCGCACTGTTCTTGTACCTGGCACTGTAGGCACCTCTGGATGACGAGGTGTCGTTGATCTTCACGCTCTCCTCCCAGAGGTAGGAATAAGCGAAGTCGATGGTGACATTTTTCACCGGCGTCCAGCCCGCACCGAAGCTGATAACCTTTCGATCGCCCGTAGGAATACGGGGGCCGCGATTGGTATTGTTGGCGGGTGATTGATCTACCGAAAACCCGCTACGCAACACCCACTGGCCATTCAATTGATAGGCGGTACCGATGGCGTGTGCCCACGTGTCATGCCAGTTCTGCTCTTCGCTGATCGTCCCCAATTGACCGCTCAGCAACGGCGGCAGGCCGCTGTTTTCGATCGTCAGCTCCTTGAAGCGGCTCCAGCGCGTCCAGGTGCTACCGACATAGAGCGTCCAGTCGTTATTGAATTGATGCGTGGCCGAAAAATCCACCGACTCCGGCGTATCCACATCCAGCGATGCGTCATAACTGCGGCCGCTGACGCCCAGCACGCTGAAGATGCCATCGGTGACCTTGGTTTTCGCATCCAGGTGGTAACTGACTTTGGAGTGATAAGTCAGCCCCAGGCGGGTCTTATCTGTCGCCTGCACCAGCACACCGGCGTTGAAGCCCAGCGCGGTGTCATCGCCCGTGCTTTTGAGCTTGCCGTCATTGCGCCCTGGGGTTAATGGATTGGGCACCATGCCCGATATCTCTCCACCGATACGGTTGATGGTCGGACCGAAACCGATCGAGACTTTTTCGTTAAAGGCGTAACTGATGGTCGGCTGGAAAGTCAGCGTGGTGACTTCGCTCTTGTTGGCGTAATAGCGTCCGGCAAACCCACTGCCGTAGTCGGTGATCAACCCGAAAGGTACATAAAACCCGACGCCGAATGCCCAGTGCTCATCGATGGGTTTGACGTAATAGCCCATCGGTACGGTGGTCGTGGGCACCATGTCGCCGTCTTCCTTGCCACCGAACGTACTGCGAGTCCGGCTGATATCGGACTTGGCGAACAATGTCGCTGCCCCCACGCTGACCTGCTCTTGTTTAAGTCGCGCCATGCCCGCCGGGTTGCCGTAGATCGTACTGGCGTCTTCGGCCGATGAAGATCGCCCGGCAAACCCGGCCCCCATCCCGCTGATGCTTTGTTCGTTGAGTGCAAAGCCACCGGCCAGCACATTCGAAGACGCAAGCACGACGGCCAGGCCCACGGGGCTCTTGAGCATTATTCTTTTCATTGTTGGGACTCTATGGAGATCACTGGAATAGAACATCGAACTACAGCGAAGCCATATTATCCATGTGACCAATTCAGTCAATGGTCACGAAGAGCAAAATGTTGCGCCCTCCCGGCACTCATTGGCCGGGAACGGAAAACGTCATGTGGGGGATGTGGTTTTGACTCGAATCGACTGACAGATTTGACCAGCGACAGTCAGGGCATGAGGCTGCGCAGGATGAGGTTGGAGGTCAGCGTGGGCGCTTGCTCGATGAAATCCAGATTGTGCTGCAACAGCAAGGGGTTGACGAAAGGTCGCAGCGCCAGATCGATCGCCTCGACAGTCTCGTCCAGTGGAGTCTTGCGCTCGAACTCCCCCGCTTCTCGTCCTTGCCGCACGATGTCGACAATAAAGTCTTTGATCTGTGCCTCATACACCTGGGCACTGTGCCAACGCTCCGAAGCGGAAAACGCCGCGATGTCATAAAGCTTGCGGTCGTTGAAGAACAGGTTCACACCCGTGGCAATGACGGTTTTTACCAATCTGCGCAAACGCTCTGTCGCCGAAAGAGATTCTTCGTTAACGGCCTGTTCGACGGCTGCAACGATTTGCCCCAGACAATTGGCGCAAATGGCCTCGCCAATCGCCTGTTTCGAGTCAAAAAATTTATAGATGTACGCCTTGGAAAAACCGATGGCCTTGGCCAGGTCGGAAACCGTGGTTTTCGCGTAGCCATACTGGCTGAAGTGCTCATTGGCCGCGGCGACAATCTGGTCACGAATGTCGTGCTCGGCCGGGCCACGAGTGTTTGGCGAGGAGGCAGATATTGATAGCTGATTCATGACAGCAGCTTACTCATCCTATGGCGGGCTGACAACTTGTGACCACACAGGAATAAGGTCACAAGTCTGGCGATTTCAGATGAGGCCAGCCGTTACATCTGCTTGCCGTTACGCGCAGTGATCGCCACGGTAGTCGGCGAATCAGCCAAGGGAACAAAGCGTCGGGTTGAACCATCCAGCGCATCGATGCACCCCGCCTCGATGTCGTAGACCCATCCGTGCAGATTCATGCGCCCTTGCTCGAGCGCGAGGGCCACGGAGGGGTGCGTGCGCAGGTTCGCCAGTTGCGCGATCACATTTTCCCGAACCAGACCATCGAGCTTCGCGCGCGGTGTGTCGAATTCATGCGCCGCGTTGATCGCTTTCGCAGCGTCCGCGTGACGCAGCCAATTGGCGACCGCAGGAAGATGATCCAGACAGGTGCAGCGCGATATCGCGCCCATCGCTCCGCAGTCCGAGTGCCCGCAGATCACGATGTCCTGTACGCCGAGCACGGCGACTGCATATTCGACGGTAGCCGACACGCCACCGGGTTCGGGACCATACGACGGCACAATGTTGCCGGCGTTGCGGATCACGAATAGTTCACCGGGTTCGCGCTGTGTAAGAAGCTCAGGCACTACACGACTGTCCGAGCAAGTAACGAATAACGCCTTCGGATTTTGTGAGGTCGCAAGTTGCTTGAACAGCTCGACACGTTGCGGATATACCTCACGCTGAAAGCGCAGAAAGCCGTCGATAATGTCACGCATGAAGTTCTCCAAATCCTGATGCCGGATGCTTGCAAAAGTACTCGATATGAAAGGGTCGTAGGTGTTTTCAGCGCTGCAATAGCCGCTTCGTCATCACCATCGACGTCTGCAACGACTGCCCCGTGCGCTGCAGTTTGTTCAACAGACTCGCCCCCAACCAGAGTTGGTACAGGGTTTCTGCCAGTTGCCGAGCGTCAGTCTGCGGCAAACTTTTATCCAGCTGCCCTTCTTCCAGGCACGTCGTGATGCGCGCAACGATGCGCTCGGCGCCGTCGCGCAAGGTCAGGCGCATCGACTCGGACAGGTCGGCGACTTCCGCGCTCAACTTCACAACCAGACATTCATCACCATGGCCTTCCAGGGTGCAGCGGTTCTGCCAGCCCTGCCAGTAATCCATCAGCCGCTCATAGGCACTGAGGCCGGGCAGGGTCAGGCGTCGCTCCATATCTGCCAGGTAGCCGACAAAGTAATCCTCCAGCAGCGCCTGGCCGTAGAGTTCCTTGGATTTGAAGTAGTGATAGAACGAGCCCTTGGGCACACCGGCGGTCTGCAGGATCTCGCTCAGGCCAACGCTGGTGAAGCCCTTTTCGGCCATCATGCGGTGGCCGGTGTCGAGCAGGTGTTGGCGGGTATCGTCGTAGGTCGGTTTCATGGGGCGCAAAATACCAAACATTAGACCAGTCGTATATTTCTGATGAGCAGGAGTTTGCCACAGTGATGGCGCGGAAACACGGGCGTAAAAATTTACTAGACGACCGGTCTAATATGAATCTATTCTGTACCCGTCACTCCTTCCGAGGTGTCGCAGACGAACCCGTCGAGGACACCAGACCAATACAGGGCGCTCTATGAAAATCTTGATGGTTCTGACTTCCCACGATCAGCTTGGCAACACCGGCAAGAAAACCGGCTTCTGGCTCGAAGAGTTCGCGGCCCCCTACTACGCCTTCAAGGATGCCGGCGCGCAGATCACTCTGGTATCGCCAGCCGGCGGCCAGCCACCGCTCGATCCGAAAAGCGATGAGCCCGATGCGCAAACCGCTGAAACCGACCGCTTCCGCCAAGACCCTGCTGCTCAGCAGGCGCTGGCCAATACCGGGCGCCTGGCGGATGTCAGCGCTGAGAATTTCGATGCCGTGTTTTATCCCGGTGGCCATGGCCCGCTGTGGGATCTGGCCGAAGACCAACACTCGATCGCCTTGATCGAAGCGTTCGACCGCAGCAACAAACCTCACGGTTTCGTCTGCCATGCGCCGGGCGTTCTGCGTCACGTGGTGGCTGCCGATGGCAAACCGTTGATTCAAGGCCGGGACGTCACCGGTTTCACCAACGCTGAAGAAGCCGCGGTAGGCCTGACCGATGTCGTGCCGTTCCTGATCGAAGACGAATTCCAGCGTCTCGGCGGTCGCTACTCCAAGGTCGCTGACTGGCAGGTTCACGTGGTGAGCGATGGCCAACTGGTGACGGGGCAAAACCCTGCCAGCTCGGCAGCCGTCGCCGAAAAACTGCTGAAGCTTTTGGCCTGAGCCCTCCAGCGTCCAGACACCGTGCGCATCCCGCACGGTGTTTTTTTTACCGCATTACTAGTCGACTGGTCTAATAAGACCAAAACAGGAATCACATGAAAAACAGCCCTTACTTCACCCCCGTCAAACTGGGCCTGCACACCCTGAAGAACCGCATCGTCCTGCCGCCCCTCACCCGCCAGCGCAGCACACAACCGGGCAATGTCGCCAACGCATTGATGGCCGAGTATTACCAGCAACGCGCCGGCGCCGGTCTGCTGGTCACCGAAGGCACGCAGATCGAGCCTCGCGGTCAGGGCTACGCCTGGACTCCCGGCATTCACACCCCTGAGCAAATTGCCGGATGGCGCACAGTCACCGAAGCGGTGCATGCACAGGACGGCGTGATTTTCGCCCAGCTTTGGCACGTCGGCCGTGTGTCCCACACCGCGCTGCAACCCGGTGGCGCGGCCCCGGTTTCAGCGTCTGCCATCGCCACCGAGCGGGTCAGCGTGTTCATCGAAACTGCGCCGGGCGCCGGCGAACTGGTTACACCATCCGCGCCGCGAGCGCTGAGCACCGATGAGGTACAGGAACTGGTTCAGCTCTATATACAGGCGGCGCGCAATGCGATGGACGCCGGCTTCGACGGAATCGAACTGCACTGCGCCAACGGCTATCTGGTGAACCAGTTCATTTCTGCCCACAGCAATGTGCGCACCGATCAGTACGGTGGCTCGCTGCACAACCGCCTGCGCTTTCTGCGCGAAGTGGTGTCGGGTGTCGCCGAGTGCATCGGTAAAGAGAAAGTCGGCGTGCGTTTCGCGCCGCTGTTCACCACCACCGATGAAGCGCGCACCTATCTGGGCATGGTCGAAGAGGACCCGCACACCACTTACATCGAAGCGATCAAAGTGCTTGAGGATGTGGGCATCGCCTACCTGTCCATCGCCGAAGCGGACTGGGACGACGCGCCCGCGATGCCGCAAACCTTCCGCCGTGCAGTGCGCGATACCTTCAGTGGCGCGATCATTTATGCCGGGCGCTACAACGCAGAATCCGGTGCGCAATTGCTTGAATCGGGACTGGCGGATCTGGTGGCTTTCGGTCGTCCGTTCATGGCCAACCCGGACCTGCCGGCGCGCATCGCCAATGACTGGCCGCTCAATCCACTGAATCCCGCGACGGTCTACGGCGGCAATGCCGAAGGCTATGTGGATTACCCGACCTACAGCGAGTAATTCCGCGAATTCGCACAGCGCTCCCACTCACCGGGAGCGCTTCCTCTTCTCCCCCGCTACACCCGCAACCTCGCGCGCTGCGCTGCGAGGTTTTCGCATCTGCACAAAAAAGATTGCCGATTGATTGTCAGGTTTATTTTTTCAGCCTATCTTGAATAAAACCTATACAACTCACTTCTTTACGTACAACTCTTCCGCTACGGATTGGCCCCCACGCACAGCACTGCCGCGAGCACCCTGAATGAACCCACTACTAGCCAGCCATTACCGCGAAATCCTCGTCGGTGTCGGTGAAAATCCCGAACGCGAAGGTCTGCTCGACACGCCCAAACGTGCGGCCAAAGCAATGCAGTATCTGTGCAACGGCTACTCGATGAGCCTGGAAGACGTCACCAACGGTGCCCTGTTCGAATCGCAAAGCGATGAGATGGTGATCGTCAGTGACATCGAGCTCTATTCCTTGTGCGAGCACCACATGCTGCCTTTCATCGGCAAGGCACACGTGGCGTACATCCCCACCGGCAGGGTGCTGGGACTGTCGAAAGTAGCGCGCGTGGTGGACATGTTCGCCCGCCGTCTGCAGATCCAGGAAAACCTCACCCGGCAAATCGCCGAGGCGATCCAGCAGATCACCGATGCCGCCGGCGTGGCCGTGGTCATTGAAGCCAGGCACATGTGCATGATGATGCGCGGCGTCGAAAAGCAGAATTCGATCATGACCTCTTCGGTGATGCTCGGTGCCTTTCGCGACAGCTCCACGACGCGTCAGGAGTTTCTGCAATTGATCGGGCGGCGAAGTTGATTTCCGACCTTCGACAGGCGCGATAAACCTGTACACGACAAATCCACTGTACAAGCACGATATTCCCAACTTCACCCCCATACCTGTGCACTCAGGGAGAACGGCAATGGCCCGACTTGTGCTCTTACTGGCTCTGGCACTCGGCGTTGCAAGCTGTGGCAGCGTGGATGTCAGCCACTATGCCGATCAGCAACCGGCGCTGGATCTGCAACGCTTTTTCAGCAAACCCGTGAAAGCCTGGGGGATGTTTCAGAAGCGCTCCGGGGAAGTGGTCAAGCGCTTTGAGGTCGACATCGTCAGCCATCGTGAAGGCGACAACCTGATTCTCGATGAGCGCTTCCTGTACAGCGACGGCACGCGCCAACGCCGCGTCTGGACCCTGACGCCCGAGGGCCAGGGGCGCTGGCGCGGGCGTGCGGGTGATGTGGTGGGCGTCGCCACAGGTCAGGTCGCCGGAAATGCGCTGCACTGGCGGTATCGCCTGAACCTGCCGGTTGATGGCTCGACCTATGAAATGAGCATGGACGACTGGATGTACCAGATGGACGAAGACACGCTGATCAATCGCACCCGCATGTCCAAACTCGGGGTTGAAGTCGGTCAGGTGACCTTGTTCTTCCGTCGCCAGAGCGCGGGAGAAAATCAATGAACAGTGCTGAATTGATAGGCAAGGAGTGAAGCATGAATCTGCAAACCCTGACCGAACGTGCGGCCAACAGCGAAATACGTGAGCTGGAGTTGCTGTCGCTTGAAGGTGGTTTTTATCTGGCCCGCATCCGTCTGGATCACGGCCAGTTCACCTTGCTCGACGATGCAGCCAAACCGATGCATCTGCGCTCGATCACCCATCTGCGAGACCTGCTGCAGACTGTGCCGGCATTCCCCTGCGTGCTGGTGCAGCAATGCGTGCACGACGAAATGTGCGGGCGTGATAGCGGGCCCGTCGAAGAGCTGCGGATTCCGTTTTCGTTGACCACATCGCTATGAAACGGATGCTGTGAATGAACCAGAACCGTCGGTTGTGCCTGGTGCTGGGCGATCAGTTGTCCTTTGATCTGGCTTCATTGCAGACGCTCGATAGCGAGCGCGACAGCGTGCTGCTGGTCGAGGTCATGGAAGAAGCCAGCCATGTGCCGCACCATCCACAAAAGATTGCCCTGATCTTCAGTGCCATGCGCCATTTCGCCCAGGCCCTGCGAGACCAGGGCGTTCGTGTCGAATACGTGACCCTGGATGATCCGCACAATAGCGGCTCGGTGCCGGGGGAATTACGCCGCTGGCAACAGCGGTTGCAGGCCGAGGAAGTGCACGTCACCGAATGCGGCGACTGGCGCCTGGAGCAATCGATCAGGGACTGTGGCTTGCCCATTCATTGGCACGCCGATACGCGTTTTCTTTGCAGTCGCGATGAGTTCGCCGCCTGGGCCGCCGGCAAAAAGCAGTTGCGCATGGAGTTCTTCTATCGCGAGATGCGCCGCAAGAGTCGTCTGCTGCTCAATGGCGACGGCACGCCGGTGGGCGGCGCGTGGAATTTCGATGCAGAGAATCGCAAGGCCCTGCCCAAAGGCGTGAAAGCCCCCTACCCGATCCGTTTCGGCAACGACGTCATCACTGGCGAAGTGCTGGATCTGGTGAAGGCGCGCTTCAGTCAGCATTACGGTGCACTCGACGACTTCAACTACCCGGTCACCCACGCCGACGCGCAGGCGCTGTGGGAGTATTTTCTGGATTTTGGCCTGGCAGGATTCGGCGACTATCAGGACGCCATGGCCAGTGACGAACCGTTCCTGTTTCATGCGCGCATCAGTGCCGCGCTCAATATCGGCCTGCTGGATTTGCGGCAGTTGTGCAGTGACGTCGAGTCGGCCTATTGGGCCGGCAGGATTGCCCTGAATGCTGCCGAAGGCTTCATTCGGCAATTGATCGGCTGGCGGGAATATGTGCGCGGCGTGTACTGGCTGAAAATGCCGGACTACGCACTCGGTAATGCATTCGGCAACAACCGCCCGCTGCCTGAGTTCTACTGGACCGGCGCTACGCAGATGAACTGCATGCGCCAGGCCATCGGCCAGAGTCTGCAGCACGCCTACGCGCACCACATTCAGCGGCTGATGGTCACCGGCAATTTTGCCCTGCTCGCCGGGATCGCGCCGAGTCAGATCTGTGAGTGGTATCTGGCGATCTATATGGACGCTTTCGACTGGGTCGAGCTGCCGAACACGCTGGGCATGGTCATGCATGCCGATGGCGGTTACCTCGGTTCCAAACCCTATTGCGCCAGTGGCCAATACATCAATCGCATGTCCGACTACTGCCGAAGCTGCGCCTACAAGGTCAGCGAAAGTACCGCGGACAATGCCTGCCCGTTCAATGCATTGTACTGGCATTTTCTGATGCGCCACGGCGAACACCTGCGCGGCAATCAGCGCATGGCGATGATGTACAAGAACCTCGACCGCATGCCGCCAGCCAAGCAGGAGGCGCTGTGGCAACGCGGGCAGAACCTGTTGGTGCGCCTGGATAACGGCGAATCGATCTGAAATGAGCGCTCGCATGCGCGGGTGGTGAAACTTAAGCACAGCGCGCCCGGTCAACGAATGATCGGCGCTCAAGTCCCCTGCGAGCGCGACGTTCACTGCTCGCGTTGTGCCTACGCGCTCTATGAAGCCAGTCCCTGAACATTCAATAAAGCAGGTCACATGGATACCCTTGAACACCTTAGTCGCGAAGCGCTTGAGTCAGAGGTAAGGCGATTGCGCGCGGCGCTTCAGAGCACCCTGGTCGACACCCAGGACGTTGACCTCGATCGCGACATGGCGGCGCAACTGCAAGCCAGTCGGGATGCGCTCGCCCGCAGCGAGGCACGCTTCATCACCATTCTGGAAACCATCGAGTCGGCGTTCGCCATCGTCAAGGTCAAATTCGACGCCGAGGATAAACCCGTCGATTACTACTTCGTCGAAGCCAACCCGGCGTTCGAACACCAGTGCGGGGTCAACCTGCGCGGCAAATGGGTGACCGAGTTCGCGCCGAATCTGGAAAGCTTCTGGTTCGAAACCTACGGCCATGTGGCCAAAACCGGAGAGCCGGCGAACTTCGAAAATTACGCCAACACCTTCGAACGCTGGTTCGACGTGCGCGCGGTGCGTGTCGGCGATCCGGCCGACCGGCAGATCGCGATCCTGTTCAACGACGTCACCCAGCGGCGCGACGCCGAGGAGCGTTTGCGTGCCAGTGAAGCGCTGGCGCGGGAGAACGTCGAGCGTGTGCAACTGGCGCTCGCCGCCGGTGCGATCATCGGCACCTGGCACTGGGACCTGCTCACCGACCGTTTTGCCGTGGACGAAGCGTTCGCCCGGGTGTTTGACCTCGACCCGGCGCTGGGCCGCGAAGGGCTGAGCCTCGAACAAGTCATGGTGACCGTGCATCCCGAAGACCAGGATGGACTGACCACCGCGATCAACGAAGCCATCGGCCGTGGTGGCGCCTACTCCCACCAGTACCGTGTGCGCCGCACAGACGGCAAATATCAGTGGATCGAAGCCAACGGCCGTGTTGAGTGTGCCGATGATGGAACGCCGCTGCGCTTTCCCGGCGTGCTGATCGATGTCGAGGAGCGGCGCAATGTCGAAGCGGAGCGCGACCGCGCCATCGCCGCGTTGCGCGCGCTCAACGATACGCTGGAGCAGCGCGTGTCATCGCGCACCGCAGAGTTGATGCAGGCCGAAGAGAAGCTGCGTCAGTCGCAGAAAATGGAAGCCGTCGGCCAACTGACCGGGGGCCTGGCGCATGACTTCAACAATTTGCTGGCCGGCATTTCCGGCGCGCTGGAGTTGATGGGCGCGCGCATAAGTCAGGGCCGGCTGAACGAAGTCGACAAGTACATGGTGACTGCCCAGGGCGCGGTGAAGCGAGCCGCCGCCCTGACCCACCGTCTGCTGGCGTTTTCCAGACGCCAGACCCTCGATCCACGGCCAACCGATGTCAACACGCTGATGACCGGCATGACCGAACTGATCCAGCGTACGGTCGGCCCCAGCATCGTCCTGGAAACCCGCGCCGCGCCGGGGCTCTGGCCAACGCTGGTGGATGCCAGCCAGTTGGAGAATGCCCTGCTCAACCTGTGCATCAACGCGCGCGATGCGATGCCCGATGGCGGGCGCATCACCATCGAAACGGCCAACCGCACGCTGGACTGCGAGACCGCGCGCACTCTGGACATGCCCGAGGGCGAATACCTGTGCCTGTGCGTGACCGATACCGGCACCGGCATGACTGCCGATGTGATCGCCAAGGCCTTCGACCCGTTCTTCACCACCAAACCGCTGGGCCAGGGCACCGGGTTGGGGCTGTCGATGATCTACGGTTTCGCCAAGCAGTCCGGCGGCCAGGTGCGCGTGCATTCGCAGGTCGGCCAGGGCACCGAGATGTGCATTTACCTGCCGCGCTACCATGGCGAGCCCGTGCCGAATCAGGATCACAAGGACAACACGCCGGCAGCCTTGCCCAAGTCTGGCGAGACAATTCTGGTGGTGGACGACGAGCCTACGGTGCGTGCGCTGCTGACTGACGTGCTCGGCGATCTCGGCTACACCTTGATAGAGGCCGCTGACAGTGTGGTCGGGCTGAAGATGTTGCGCTCGGACATACACATCGACTTGCTGATCACCGACGTCGGCTTGCCGGGTGGCATGAATGGTCGGCAACTGGCCGATGCCGGCCGGGAAATCCGCCAGAACCTGAAGACCCTGTTCATCACCGGGTACGCAGAAAACGCGGTGATTGGCGCCGGTCAATTGGGCCCGGACATGCAGGTGCTGACCAAGCCGTTTGCCGTCGACACGCTGGTGGCGCGGGTCAGCGACCTGATGGCGATGAAATCCGAATGAGCGACCGTTGCGGCGCTGTAATCCCAGAGAGAGTGGCTGCGGCCAAGGAGTGAAAAATGGTGACGTTTCTGATTTTTCTGATCGCGTGCGGCGCTGCGGCGACTACCGGGGTGATTTTCAAGCCCGGGCCATGGTACGAAGGGCTCAATAAACCCGGATTCACCCCGCCCAATTGGGCGTTTCCGGTGGCCTGGACAATAATCTATCTATTGCTGGCCTGGGCCGGTTATCGCTTGAGCCTGATTCCTGGCAGTCAGACGGTACTGGCGCTATGGGCCGCGCAGATTGCCTTAAACACGTTGTGGACGCCGGTGTTCTTCGGCGCGCATCAGGTGGCCGCCGCCATGGTGATTCTGCTGCTGTTGTGGCTGGTGGTCGCGGTGATGGTGTTTATGGCGTTGCGCCTGGATTTGATCACCGGGTTGATCCTGTTTCCTTATCTGGCCTGGTTGTGTGTGGCGGCGGCGTTGAATTTCTCGATTCTGCGCAATAACCGTGGTTGATGACGGCAGCTGTCATAACTCCCATTTTTTCTGACAAAAAGGCTCTTTTTCAGGCATTCAAAATATCTTTCCAGGCCCTTGAAAGCGCAGGTCCCCGCTCAGGACGGGGATTTCGCAATGAACAACAGTTCATTACTGAATTAGTGATTTAACTAGGTAGTTACCTATCTATATAATGCACGCCTCATTTCAACGGGACATTCAACGTGAAGCAGAGTCAACGCCTCTCGGGCATATCAAAATTCATTCTGGTCGGGCTGGGGGTGATCATCGCCCTGCTCGGCCTGGCACTTGCGGCTGGCGGAGTGAAGCTGGTCAGCCTGGGAGGGTCGTGGTACTTCCTCGTGGGCGGTCTGGTGATGGCCGTTTCCGGTCTGCTGATCGCTCGCTTCAAGACGGCCGGCGCCTGGCTGTTTGCAGCGTTTCTGGTGGGGACAGCGATCTGGGCGGTGAGCGATGCCGGGCTGGTGTTCTGGCCGGTGTTCTCGCGTCTGTTCATGTTCAGCGCCGTGGGTCTGGCGGTGACGCTGGTCTACCCGCTGCTCAAACGTGCCAACGGTGATGTTCCGGGTCGTGGCGCTTACGCCGTTGCCGCTGTCCTGGCCGTGGGACTGGCGGTGGCTGCCGGCAACATGTTCGTCGCGCATCCGACCGTCGCTGCCACCGGCACTGGCCCAGGCCTGACCCCGGTTGAGCGGGACAAGGCGCAAAAAGACTGGGCGCACTACGGCAATACCGAAGGCGGCAGCCGCTTTGCTGCGCTGGATCAGATCAACCGCAATAACGTCGACAAGCTGAAAGTGGCGTGGACCTACCACACCGGTGACGTCGCCGAAAGCGATGGCAACGGTGCCGAAGACCAGCTCACGCCGCTGCAGATCGGTAACAAAGTGTTCATCTGCACCCCGCACAACAACCTGATCGCGCTGGATGCCGACACCGGCAAAGAGCTGTGGAAGAACGCGATCAACGCCCAGTCGAAAGTCTGGCAGCGTTGCCGTGGCATGGCCTATTTCGATGCGACGAAAAGCATCGCTCAACCAAGCAATTCGAGCATCATCGAAGCCAAACCGGCGCCGGCCGCCAATTGCCAGCGCCGTCTGCTGACCAACACCATCGACGCCCGCCTGATCGCGGTCGATGCCGACACCGGCGAGTTCTGCCAGGGTTTCGGCAACAACGGTCAGGTTGACCTGAAGGCCGGTCTCGGTGACGTGCCGGACAGCTACTACCAGCTCTCCTCCGCGCCGTTGATGGCCGGTACCACTGTGGTGGTCGGCGGTCGTGTAGCCGACAACGTACAGACCGACATGCCGGGCGGCGTGATCCGTGGTTTCGACGTGATCACCGGCGCCATGCGCTGGGCCTTCGACCCGGGCAACCCGCAGGACAAAAAGGCCCCGGCCGACGGCAGCACGTACGTGCGCAGCACGCCGAACAGCTGGGCGCCGATGTCCTACGATCCGGCGACTAACACCGTGTTCCTGCCGATGGGCAGCTCGTCCACCGACATCTATGGTGTCGAGCGCAGCAAACTCGATCACACCTACGGCGCCTCGATCCTCGCGCTGGACGCCACCACCGGTGATGAACGCTGGGTATTCCAGACCGTGCACAACGATCTCTGGGACTTCGACCTGCCGATGCAGCCGAGCCTGATCGACTTCACCAAGGACGGCAAAAGCGTTCCGGCGCTGGTCATCGGCACCAAGGCCGGGCAGATCTACGTGCTCGATCGTGCCACCGGCAAACCGTTGACCGAGGTTAAAGAAGTCCCGGTCAAAGCCGCGAACATCCCGAACGAACCGTACTCGCCAACCCAGCCGAAATCGGTGGGCATGCCACAGATCGGTGCCCAGCACCTGACTGAGTCGGACATGTGGGGCGCCACCCCGTACGACCAGTTGCTGTGCCGGATCGATTTCAAATCGATGCGTTACGACGGCCTGTACACCGCGCCGGGTACCGATAAATCCCTGAGCTTCCCGGGTTCGCTGGGCGGCATGAACTGGGGCAGCATCTCCACTGACCCGGTACACGGTTTCATCTTCGTCAACGACATGCGCCTGGGTCTGTGGATTCAGATGATCCCGTCGCAGAACAAGGCTCAAGCCTCGTCCGGTGGCGAAGCGTTGAACACCGGCATGGGCGCGGTACCGCTCAAAGGCACGCCGTATGCGGTGAACAAAAACCGCTTCCTGTCGGTGGCCGGTATTCCTTGCCAGGCTCCGCCGTTCGGCACTCTGACCGCGATCGACATGAAGAACCAGAAAGTTGCCTGGCAGGTTCCGGTCGGCACCGTTGAAGACACAGGTCCGCTGGGCATCCGCATGCACCTGCCGATCAAGATCGGTCTGCCGACCCTCGGCGGCACCCTGTCGACCCAAGGTGGCCTGATCTTTATCGCCGGCACCCAGGACTTCTACCTGCGCGCCTTCAATAGCGCCAATGGCGAAGAAGTGTGGAAAGCGCGTCTGCCGGTCGGCAGTCAGGGCGGCCCGATGACTTTCGTTTCGCCGAAGACCGGCAAGCAGTACATCGTTGTAACCGCTGGCGGCGCGCGTCAGTCGACCGATCGCGGCGACTACGTGATGGCTTACGCCTTGCCGTAAACCGCAGTGCCCGTGTTGAGCACGGGCGCTTTCTTTTTGCGCGCGGCACCTGAGGGTGCCGCGCCGCTTTCCGATATTGCTACCGCTTTGAGCAGGAAGATCTCCATGTTTGGTTTTACTCGTAACGGCTGGGTCAACGGCGTGCTGTTGGGCCTGACCTGCACCACCCTGCCCGCCTTCGCCGATACCGATTCGAACCTGTTGACCCGCAACACCCTGACCGGTGACTGGGGTGGCCTGCGCCACCAGATGGACCAGGACGGGATCAAGTTCACCGGCGATTACACCGGCGAAATGGCTTACAACGCCGATGGCGGCCTGCACCGTTCCGGCCGTTACTCGCAGAACATCAAGCTCGGCGCGCAGTTCGACCTGAGCAAGTTGTATGGCGTAGAGAACGCCGGCAAGGTTCAGCTGACCATCAACGACCGCCGCGGCAACAGCGCCTCGGAAGATCTGGTTGGCAACCGTCTGCCGATCCAGGAAAACTACGGCGGCCTCTACACCCGCCTGACCGAACTGAGCTATGAGCGCAGCCTGTTCACCCCGGCGCTCAACGTGAAGCTGGGTTACATGGCCATGGGCAACGACCTCGGCGGCCTCGACAGCGGCATTCTGTGCAACTTCATGAACGCCGGTTTCTGCGGCCATCCGCTGAACATGTCCGGCGGCAGCGGCTGGACCAACTACCCGAACGCACACCTGGGCGTGCGGGTGAAATACGACTTGTCGCCGTCCTGGCAACTGCGCGTAGCGGCGTTCAACGTCGATCCGGAAAGCAACGGCAACTCCAGCCGCGCCTGGCATCTGGGCCCGAAACACACCACCGGCACCGTGGTGCCGATCGAACTGGTGTACAAGCACGCGGGCCAATTGCCTGGCGAATACAAGCTCGGTTACTACTACGACAGCTCCGACGTGAAACGCATCGGCAGCGACAAGGAAGTCTCCGGCCGTGGCGGTCACTACTTGCTGATTGATCAGGCCGTATGGAGTTCGCCAACGTCCGAGGGCCGCAGCCTGCATGCGTTCGGCCAATACTCGGCGGCCAGCGAAGCGGCTTCGCCATTCAGCAAGTGGTACGGCACCGGTCTGGTGCTGTACAAACCGTTCGAAGGTCGCCCGCGTGACACCGTCGCTCTGGGCTATGGCCGCGCCGTGCCTAACCCGCGCAGCCGCGACGTGCAACAGGACGCCGCCATGGCCAACGGCACGCAGTTCCCGAATCTGGACAGTGGCGAGCAGTTGATCGAACTCGGCTACGGCTACCAGGCCACGCCTTGGCTGACGCTGCGCCCGAACATGCAATACATCATCGAACCGGGCGCGTTTTCGGGTCAGGACATCGACAATGCGTTGGTGTTTGGTTTGCAGGTGAAAGCCTCGCTCTGAGTCTTCTGGCAGAACTGCAGGCAATAAAAAACCCGGCGTAATGACCGGGTTTTTTATTGCCTGAAAATTGTCGTAACCAAGATGCTCACTCGACACCGAACCTTTACCCCCGAACCAGCGTCGGAGCTAGGGCGTTAACGCTTACCGCTCGCCACGAGGTTTCCGTTTGAAAGCAGCCATCGTCAAAAAATACCGTTTGATCATCAAGACCATGGGCTACGTGGGCTGGTCGCTGTTCTGGTTGTTGCTCTGGGACATCGCCGTCACCGTCGACTTCATGTTGTTCCTCAACGCCAAGATCAACCTGCCGCTGATGCCTCTGACTTTGCTCGGTTCAGCGCTGGTGGTGCTGATCAGTTTCCGCAACAGCAGCGCCTACAACCGTTGGTGGGAGGCGCGCACGCTGTGGGGCATGATGATCAACAGCTCGCGCAGCTTCGCCCGGCAGGTGCTGACGCTGCTGGATGATCCCGATAACGAAGTGAACCCGGTGAAGGCGACGCTGTTGCGCCGCCATGTGGCCTACGTCAATTGCCTCGCCGCGCATCTGCAAGGTCAGCCTTGCCCGGAGGAAGTCCGCGCGTTCATCCCGGCGGATGAATTCGCCCGCAGCGGCACCACCAACAACTTTGCCAACGACATCCTCACCGGTTCCGCGGCGTTGCTGGCCAGGGAATACAAGGCCGGGCGCCTGGACAGCATTCGGCTGGCAAGGCTGGAATCGACGATGGTCGATCTGTCCAACAGCCAGGGCGGCATGGAACGGATCGCCAATACTCCGCTGCCCTACCCCTACGTGTATTTCCCGCGCCTGTTTATCTCGCTGTTCTGCCTGATTGTGCCGGTGGGGCTGGTGGAATCGCTGGGTTGGCTCACCCCGCTGGCCTCGACGGTGGTGGGCTTCATGCTGCTGGCCATCGAACGCATCGGTACTGACCTGCAAAGCCCGTTTCGCCATAGCGAGCACCAAATCCAGATGGAAGCCCTGTGCGAAACCATCGAGAAAAACCTGCAGTCGATGCAGCGTGATTCGCTGGGGGACGCACGCAGGGTTGAAGAAACGGCTTGAACAACGATCTGAGGGATGCCAGGGCGTAAAGCCCTGGCGAGTCGCAGGTTTTACTTCTTCTTTTTCGCCGGCTTGTCAGCCTTCTTTGCATCCTTGGCCTTTTCCGGCTTGCTATCGGCTTTTTTCGCAGACTTTTTCGGTTCGGCGTCTTTCTTCTTGTCTTTCTTGTCGGAAGACTTGGAAAGCGCCGAAGCTGCCGCTGATTTCTTTTCCGGCGAAGACTTTTTGTCTTTCAAGTCCTTGCTGGCTTTCGAAGCGTCGTCTTTTTTGCTTTTCTTCTCGTCTTTAGCCACGTTGACCACCTCTCGGAATGTGCCGGTATTGGCACCGGGCCTGTGCGAATGAACACAAGCTGATCGTTAGGCGTGGGCGTTCGGGCGGGGTTCAGATTATTTAGAGTTGGAGAGCGTTTAACCAAGAGGCCAGCAATTTTTGAAGTGGATTTCAATCAGGCCGGCAAATAGCCCATGGAGGCGCAGGGGTAAACTTTGACTCGATCCACTGTTTGAAAGCTATTACCACGGCGCTGGGAAACTTGGCTGACGGCCTGACCAGGTAAACCCCACCAGCGGTGTCGAGTTGCCAGTCCGGAAGAACGTGAAGCAATTTTCCTGCAGCAATGTCATGGCGCATCAGCCATTCGCCTGCGCCGAGTATCCCTGAATCAGCGCAAGCGGCGGCAAGTAACGATTCGCTGTCGTTGGCCGTGAGGTTTCCTTTTGGCGCGATTGTTTGCAACTCGCTGCCGCGAAAAAGCCTCCATTGCGGAAAAGACGCAAGGCCACTAAAGCGAAGGCAATTGTGCTTGATCAGGTCGTGTGGATGGTCGGGCATGCCATGCTTTTCTATGTAAGCGGGCGAAGCGCCGAGGATCCGGCGGTGGTCACTTAACCGTTTGGCGATCAGTCGGTTGTCTTCCAGTTCTCCGATTCGGATCGCAGCGTCGAATCCTTCGTCGATGATGTCCACCAGGCGTTCGCTATAGTCTGCGAGGATCGAAACGTGCGGATGTTCCTTGAGAAACTCCGGCAACATCGGACCAAGCCAGCGCCGTCCCATGGCTGCCGGCAGTGCAAGCCGCAACGTTCCTCGAACTTCGCTGGCACCTTGCGTCGCCTGCTGTTGCGCTTCATTCATCAGGTTGATGGCCGAGCGCAGATGCTGCTCAAGCTTGGCACCTACTGGCGTAATTCGAACCTGACGGGTTGAACGCTCGACGAGACGCACACCGAGGCGCTTTTCCATGGCGGCCAGTCGTTTCGATACGACGGTTGGGTGTCGCTGCAGGAGCCGACCTGCAGCGACAAACGAGCCTTGGGAGGCAACGGCCAGAAACGCAGCGATTTCGTCACTGTGCTGACTATTCAGAACATCAAGATTCATGGTTTTAGAATGATCGCCCCCGATGACTGCCCTGACTCCAATGCCGTATGCGCCTGCGATGCATCTTTCAGAGCGTAGCTGGCCCAAATCCTGGGCTTGATAATACCTGCGCCTATGGCGGCCAGCACATCCTGCGCCCGTTCCTGGTACTCACAGGCACTGGCGGTGTGTGCTGCCAGTGAAGGACGTGTGAGGAACAGCGAGCCTTTAGCATTGAGCGTCGACAGTTCTACAGCCGAGGGCGCACCTGACGAGGCCCCGAACGAAACCATCAGCCCGCGTGGCCGGAGACTATCCAAAGACGCCTGGAAAGACGCACGGCCAATAGGGTCGTAGACCACGTCAACCTTTCTGCCCTGGGTAAGACGGCTGACCTCAGACGCCAGGTTGTCGGCATTGAATACCAACACCTCATCACAACCGGATCTCAGCGCTTTTTCGACGCTGGCCAGTTTTGAAACCACACCAATCACTGTCGCCCCCAAGTGCTTGGCCCATGGCACCATGATTTCCCCCAATCCTCCAGCCACGCCATAGATGAGAACTGTGGTGCCCTGTGCCACTGGATAGGTGGTTTTTAACAGGTACTGCGCAGTGATGCCTTTGAACATGACAGCTGCGGCATCATCGAACGACAAGGCGTCGGGTATCTTCACCAGTCGCTCGGCTGGATAAAGTCGGGCCGAAGCATATGAGCCAATGGGCCCAGTAGCATAAGCGACCCTATCACCAACGTGCACATTGCTGACGCCCTCACCCACGGTGACGACTCGCCCGGCCCCCTCCAATCCGAGTCCGGATGGCAGCGCAACAGGCACCGCACCCTTGCGTTGAGTCACATCGAGGAAGTTGACCCCGATGGCGTCCTGTTCAATCCAGACCTCACCTGGCCCGGGCAATTGTTCGCTCAACGTTTCCAGACTCAACACATCAGGCGCGCCGAACTGATTAAAGCGGATAGCGGATACCATGGTCGTTTCCTCTAAGGTCAGAAGTCTTCCAAACAGATGCCGCTAGTGTGAGAACTGACTTGCCGACGAACAAGACGGGCTGACTGCACGACATTAATGCATGATTTGCAGCAATAACATCATGGAATGGAGCGCTGCATCAGTTGCGGCGCTGTAAATACCAACGGTTCAAAACTGTCAATAGCACAGTTGTGCGACTGTTCCGCAGATAGCGCAGTGATAGGCTTTTCTGGCGTCACATTACGCGAATGCCCGATCTGTTCAGAAGGCAGGTCGGGGCCAATGTTTAAGCCCGCTGTCAGCTAACTGAAAGGATTCGAACATGAAAAAGTCCATGACTACTCTGGCCATCGCCGCGACACTCGCTCTCGCCGCAACGGTCACAAACGCAGCCGTGCATCCAACTATCATCAGTGCTCCACAGACGGTCAAGCAGGCGACCGCCTCGATTGACACGCCTTTCTCAACACAACAGAAAGCTGGAGAAATCCAGACGGCCAGCCTGGCCAGAAGTTGCTCTGATGAGCGCTATTCCTGGTGGGAATTCAGTGGCTGGGAAATAATCGCCTGCCTCGGAAGCGGTCAGTGGTAATTATTCAAACGAGTCTGGTGCGTGACTTATGTGCTGAGCACGCACCAGCGCCTGTTGTAGCCAAGCGACAGTCCTTACTCTCGGCGATTGAGCGCCCTGCCCCACAAACCCTCTGCTCTGATACCCCCGCATGCACGCCCCGGCTTGGGGTAATCTTCAAAACATAAAGGTAGGTATGACCGGAATGAACGACAGCCGGAAATTCCAGCGGCTGCTGATCAGGTCATCCGGATGAATCGCCGAGTACTGAATCTCCCCGGAAACCCTCACCGGCAACTTGCCGAAATTGAAGATTCGCCCAGCGCCGATCCCGATGGGAAACGTGACTTTGTTGCCGCCCTCGGCCTTCCAGTTGACCGTGACGTTGGGGGTCATGCCGATGCGCCACTGTTCCGGCCCTGGAATCGCCCGCTGAATGAAATACTGCACATTGGTCAGGCTGACGTCCTTGCGCTTGCTATCACCGCCAACCGACCACCAGTGCTGCGGGAACACGCCAAGGGTCCAGTCCGGGCCGAGGTACGCGGCGACGAACGCCGGGCCCAGCGAATATTTGCCCGTACCGAGCACGTCTTCTTCGGCAGTCGGGAACATCGCAGTCGGGCCGAAACCCCAGACCATCTTGCCGCCGCCAGCAAAGCGGATCGGCTCCTTGGGCGAAAACACACCGACGTAGGCCAGGTCGCCGAAACCGCTGGTGCGGTCGAACGGGTCCTGCACAACCGAGGTGAAGTCACCACGATCGTGCAGAATCTCGTTGGGGCCCATGCCTATCAGATTACCGGCCTTGCGGTTGACCGGGGCGCTGACGTAGCTGATCGGCAGGCGGTTGATCAGGTTCCAGTCTTCGCCAAGAGAGATCGGAAAAGTCGGCATGAAACTGTATTTACCGAGCATCCGTGTGCCGTTGCTGTGCGGACCTTTGAGCGCGGTGTAATCGTACTGGTTGAACAGCAGAACAAGGTTGCCCACCGGGTTGTCCATCAGTCTGGATATCTGTTCGATGGACGGTTCGCAGCCGGCCTTGACCACCTCTTTCAGGTCAATGTCGAAGTCCTGTTGAAGCTGGTGGCACTTTTCCGGATCGACCTTGGCCCCTGCAACTGACGGGGAACCCAGTTTCGGCAGAGGGCTGGCGGCACAGGCCAAGCCACTGAGCACCGCCCCGCAGAGTGTCAGACTTGATCGAATCCTTATCGATGGCATCGATTTGCCCTCCATTTCACCAGGCGTACTGAAGGCGCAGGGTCCAATTGTTCACGTCTGGGGAGCTTCTATTGTTTGATCAGATCACTTGGCTTCCAGCTCTGGTCAAAAAACGCCTGCTTCGGCCCATACAACCGCACGATCACCAGGAAGCCTTTCTCCGGTACGGTCTTGATCCAGTTCTTGCCCTCGCCCGGCGATGTCGGCCCGAAGTAGATGTCAGTGGAGCCGTCACTGTTCTGCGCCGGTTTATCCATCTGATTGAGGGACGGGAACGGCTGGCCGTTGTCCAGGCCCGATGCCGTGAGGTTGTCGTAGGCGGTGACCGACCAGAACAACGCCGCCGGGACATTGGCCGGGAGGTTGAGCTTGTAGGTCTGGGCGCCGTCAAGGAACTTGCCCTCGGCGTCGCGGGTGGTGGCGGGATACTTGGCGCCGGCGCCGACCATGTTCATGACCATGCCCGGGCTGTCGGAATAGGCCGAGGTGAAGAACGCCACACGTTGCTCAAGATTGGTGAAACTGCCGCTGGATTGAAACTCGGTATTCTCTCCGGCAAAGGTGTTCACGTATTGGCGATCCTTGTAGTACAGACCGCCCGGCTCTTTGTACAGCAAGTGACTGGTCACCACCTTGCTCATCTTGAACGCGGTACGCGCGGCGTCATCCAGCAGCTTGCGTCGTTCGGCATCCGGGGCAAAGGGCTTGCCCTTCTCGATGCCCAGGGTGTGCAGGAAGCCGCGCATGTCCATGTCCGCCGGATCGACGGCTTCGGCGTCGATGAAACGGGAGAGCATGTCGAAGTAGCGACCGTCTTCGGGGAACAGCATGTTGATCGGTGCGCCGGTGGCGTCGGGGAATTGCATCGGCAGGGCCGAGTCCTTCTTGCCCAGCGGATAAATCTTCGTACGCTCGACTTCGGCTACCGGCACGCTAAGGTCTTTCGGGTCCTTGAAGAAGGTGCGCCAGAACAGAAACACGTTGTTGGTGCGCGAACGGTAGACGAATCCCTCGGTCGGCTCCGGCCCCTTGTAATCAGGCGGGAGCAGCACATAGGTGCCGCCCTTGCCTTTGTCGGGACCCGCCAGGCCAACGTCACCGCGCCAGGTTCTGCCGTCGATGGTCGGCCCGACAATCGGGCGCTGGAAGAAGTCATCGAACATGCCCTGCACACCGGGCGGTGCTTCAACTACCAACGGGCCGTACTTCGCCAGATCCAGATAGCTCATGGCGTAGACCAGGTCGGAGTTTGGCGTGGTCACCAGAGTCTTGGCGTTGATGCGTTTTTTCCAGGTCGGCAGGATGTTGTAGCCCGCGCCGAACTGCTTCTCCGACGCTTCCTTCATCGACCAGATATTGATCGCCGGCAGAGCCCACAGATACGACTGCACGGCGCGCTGGAACACCAGCTCATCGATCAGGCTGCGTGCCGTCGCTTCCGTCGGGAAGCCCTTTTCAAAAGGCTGATTGGCCAGTTCTTCATAGCGCGTCGCGGCATCGGCCACGCCGCTTAGAGAGAGACTTACGGCCAGGGCCGTCAGTGAGGTGCGCAAACGGTTCATGGGCTGTCCTTATGAACGCAGTTGGAAATCGGTTCAGTTGACCTTGACCACCGCCGGTGGCGTCCACTGGCCATTCATCGCGGCCGCTTCCGGCCAGTAGGCGCGAACATAGAGCGAGAAGTCCGCGCCCTTCGGCGCCGGGAGCCAGTTACTTTCCTTGTTCGCCCCTGGTGAGTCACTCTGCACGTAGAGCGTCAGCGAGCCATCGGCGTTGGTCTTGAGCGACTTGTTCTTGGTGCCGAGGGAATAACGCCCCAACGAGTTTTCGGCGAAGAAATGCTGCTGGTTGTACAGCGTCAGCGACCAGAAGCCCTTGACCGGTGGCAGCGCGCCTTTGGGGAAGGTCACGCTGTAGCGCTGCGCGCCGTTGAGTCGGACGCCGGACTCGTCCAGATCCTGATAGAAGTACTTGGTCTCGATCTGTTTGTTGACGAAGATGTTTGACCGGGCAACCGCCGTGCGCAGGAAGTAGTCGGTGCCAAACGCTGCGCCGTTATCGATGGTGCTCCAGTGATTGGGCAATTGCTTCCCGTAGTTGCGGAACTGCAACAACGGCTTGACCACGTCTGCATCAGACTTTTGCGCCTCGTCGATCATGGCTTTTTTCAGCTCGGGATCGCGCTGGGCGATTTGTGCCAGCACCGCCAATTGCGCATAGCGCGCCTCTTCTCCCGGCAGCGGTTTGGCGTCCTTGAGAATCGCCGGCAACTCATCGAAGAACTTTTCCGGGAGCACCCAACGCGTTTCCTCGTCACCCGAGGCCTCGGCGGGGAATTTCGGCGACTGGCTCCAGTCACGCTGCTTGAGTTTGCCGTCGTATTTGGACAGCGGGTACATGTCGATGCCCGACAGATAGTGCTGAATAGCCTTGCGATCTTCGGCCGTATCGTCCTGGAAGACCCGCGGAATCACGAAACCGGTGTTGGTCTTTGCACGAAAGACCTGGGTGATGCCCTCAGGCACCTTGCCGTTCCAGTCCGGCCCCACCAACAGATAGAAGCCCGGTTTGGTGGCGTACATCTTTCCTAGCTCGGCGAAGCTGTCGGAGCGCAGGTCCACCACCTGATAAACCCAAAACCGGTCGCCAAAGTCCGGGACCTGAATCACCACCGGTTCGATATCCAGCGCAATGCTGCCCGCACCGTAGACCACATCCTGGTTCGGACAAGCCACCAGGCGTTCCCCCGGTGAAATGTAGTCGGTGAGCATCGACAGATGGTTGATCGGCGCCACGGGCACGATGCCCCCCATCAACCCGGCCTGCGGCAGATCCTTGAACTTCAGGCGACGGTTGTAAATATTGGCCATCGGCCAACCCCAGAAATACGCCTCCCGCGCCATCATCCGTACGTAGGTTTCGGTCACCTTCACATCGGCTTCGGGGCCGGATACCTGTACTACTGGCGAGGTCTGTGCCTGCACGGCAACCGCGCCGAGCAATACCGCGGTAGCGAACAGACCGCTGGCGAATAAAGGTGTTTTGTTCATACGGAAGGCATCCTTGCTTGGGACGGTTTCTCGGCAAACGAATCTACTGATGGAAGATTGTTCGTTAGAAAAACCTAGCAGAGGAAATGAGATCGGCCAGAAAAGGTATGAAAAATTAAGATCCTATTTCCATTTCTGATAACTGCTCCTCAGCTCTTGGCCGACATTCCAGGCTGAGGGCAAGAACTCTGATAAGGATCGCGACGGAAGAAAGGCATCACAGTGCTCGTGCAGCTGTAATGGCCCAGAGCAAGCGTTTTTTGACCAGCGCTGGAGGACGCATGATTTGATTCGATCAATAGAGATGAAGTGTGTTGCCCCCTTATCCAAGGGGCAACGTACAAGCGTTGGAGAGTATTGTTAAGCCACCATCTTGCTTCTTTACCCGAGTGCGCTGGCAAACGCCTGGGGCGTCGGGCTCTCTTCCCATTGTGCAACGCCTTGCGGCAGAACCAGCCAGGGTTGCTTGCGTCGCGTCCAGATATGCGCCACCGGCGTGAAGCGCTCCGTACCTTCCAACACGCCGGCCCGCACCACACACATGCCGGGCGCGGCGGTTGTCTCGTTGAACAGGCGGATATGGCACTCGCCGCAGACATGTTGCGTGGAGGTATGCCCTTGGTATTCGCGTACAAAGGTCGCCGCTTCGCCCTTCACCTGCACTGCCGAAGCCGCGCATAACATGTGCAGGCCGAACGCGCTGCCGCTCCAACGCTGACAGTTCAGACAATGACAGGCATACAGCGGTGGCAGTTGCTGCGCCTCGATTTCGATGCTGACGCGCCCACACAGACATTGACCGGTGAATCTCATGCGTTGACTCCTTACAATGACGCCCGGATAAGTTCGGCGCGCATGATCCCTTTTCACACGCCCGAGCAGAAGAGCAAAAAAGGAGCAGCTGTTGGTCAAGAATGTATGAGCGGTCTTGAATGGGAGAGCCAGCAGGTGTTCCTTGCGGTGCTGCGTTCCGGCAGCCTGAGCGGTGCTTCGAAGTTGTTGGGGATTGCGCAGGCCACGGCCCGCCGACGCCTCGATCATCTTGAGCAGACACTCGGCTTGAGCCTGTTCACCCGCACGCCCTCAGGCCTGACGCCTACGAGTGGGGCGCAGCGCCTCATCGATCATGTCGAAGCCATGGACCTCGCCGCGCAAGCCTTCAACCGGGCGGCCAGCGCTGAAACGTCGGTGGACCATGGCACGGTGCGGCTGACCTGTGGCGAATTGCTGGGGGTGGAGGTATTGCCCGCTTTACTGCGGAACTTCCATTACGACCATCCTGGACTGAAGCTTGAATTGAGCATCGGCGACGCACTGGAAGACATCGCCAGGCTGCAATCGGATATAGCAGTACGCCTGATGCGTCCGATGGAGGCCGATATCGTGGTGCGGCGGGTCGGCAGCTTGCGGATCGGCGTCCATGCCAGTGCCGAGTGCCTGGAGCGTTATGGTGAGCCCGTCAGCCTGACGTCGCTGCGCCAGCGGCCGCTGATCGGGCCAGACCGTCGCTCAGCTGACTTGCGTCGCTTGGTCGAAGCCGGGCTGTGTGAAGCCGATCAGCATTTCGCGATTGCCACGGATCACCACCTTGCGCAACTGGCTGCATTGAAAGCGGGATTGGGCTTCGGTCTTTGCCCGATACCTATCGCCAGAAGTCATGGGCTGATTCACGTATTGCCAGACAGCTTCGGCTTCGAGGTCGAAGTGTGGATCGCGATGCACAGTGACTTGCGCAAAATCAAACGGATCGCCAAGGCGTTCGAAGTGGTGGGTGAGGAATTGCATCATTATCTGCGCTCGAACGCCCACTGAGGGAAGTGATCCATGCCAGCACCAGTCCCTGCCCGCCCTACCGGGATAATCGCGATTTATTGGTCTCGCTCTGAATCAACCGGCGCGAACGCTTTGGCAGCGGCCACGGTATCCAGAGATTCGCGCAGCAGCTGAATCTTGCCGTCTTTGGCCACCAGGCGGCCTGCGTACATTTGCCGGTAGATGCGCCCCGTGGCAGGCACCAGGGCCTCTACGCTGTATTCGGCAAACGCCTGGTCGGGTGTGTCGATCAGAAAATGAACGTTGCGAAATTTGAAGTCCGGCACTTTACCGAGCAATGAGCCGATGAAATTCTCAATGGCGGCGGGGCCTTGCACACGGTGGGGAATGCCCAGCGACTCCAGGTAGGGCAACTCCAGCACGCCATCCTCCGCGAAAAGTGCTGCCGCCCGATGCGGCGTCTGGATGGCATCCAGGTAGTTTTGAAGTAATTCCACGGCATTTTTCATGACGACTTTCTCCGAAACGCATAAGGGATGGGCACGCTGCAGGTGCTGACCTGATCACGTTAGGAGATCCCTTTGATTTCAAAAATAGACGTTAATGAAAATCATCGTTTCATAATTGAAAGCCAACGTCTCATGACGGCCATCGCCATTCAGGCTGGCTTAGATGTTCGGCAAAAAAGTCCGACAGCGCTTTGATTTTCACTGGCCGTGTACGCGCCGAGGGGGTGACGAAATACAAACCGCCACGGGCCATGCTCCATTCCGGTAGCACCACGACCAAGCGTCCGTCTTTCAAGTATTCACTGGCGATAAATTCCGGCAGTTCGGCGATAGCCAAGCCCTCAAGCAACACCGGCAATAGCGCGTCCGAGTTGGTCACTCTTAACGGGCCGCTGGGCACCACGTCTTCTTCGCTGCCGTCTTTATGGGAGAACCGCCACACCTGGCTGCGGGCCCGGTAGGCATAACTCAGGCACGTGCGGGACGCGAGTTCGCGGGGGTGGACAAGGTTTCCATGAGCTTGCAGATAAGCCGGTGAGGCGACCAGGTATTGAGTGACGGCACACAGGCGCCGTGCAACCAGCGAGGAATCCGGTAATACGGCGATGCGTAACGCCGCATCAAAGCCCTCGGCGATCAGGTCAACCGAGGCATCCGAAAGGTGCAGATCAATCGACAGCTCGGGATACTGGCGCAGCAACTGCGGCATCAGCGGTGCTACCCAACGCAAGCCAAACGACATGGGAATCGCCAAGCGTACTTGGCCGCGGGGCTGGACCGATAAATCCTGAGCCTCGCTTTCCACCTCTTCAGCCTGCCGATAAATCTCACCCGCCTTGGCCGCCATGCTCGCGCCGAACTCGGTGAGTGCCAGTTGCCGCGAGGTGCGGTTGAACAAGCGCCCGCCCAGACGCTCCTCCAACCGTGCGACAGCTCGCGATACCGTCGGCACCGACACGCTCATGACCCGTGCCGCGCCGGCGAACGAGCCCTCTTCGGCTACCTTGGCAAACATCGCCAACCCTTCAAAATCCGGAAGTCTGCTCATTTCATTTCTGCAACGATAGGTTTCAGACAATTCTATTTTGAAAGCTTTTCCCCGTCGATAAGCTTCTCCCACACCGCAACTCACTCAATCGAAATACGGGAGAAACACCATGACTGACAAACTCGAAGGCAAAATTGCATTGGTTACCGGCGGCACCTCAGGCATCGGTCTGGCCACTGCCAAACGCTTCGCTCAGGAAGGCGCTCACGTCTATATCACGGGCCGTCGTCAAGCCGAACTGGACGCCGCTGTCGCCGCGGTTGGCAACGCCACCGGCGTTCAGGTGGATTCCGCCAACCTTGATCAGTTGGACGCGTTGTATCGCCAGATTGGCGCAACCCACGGCCGAATCGATGTGCTGTTCGCCAATGCGGGTGGCGGATCGATGCTGCCACTGGGTGAAATCACTGAACAGCAGTACGACGACACCTTCAATCGCAACGTAAAAGGCGTGCTGTTCACTGTGCAAAAGGCACTGCCACTGCTGGCCCAAAAAGCCTCGGTGATTCTCACCGGCTCTACGGCGGGCAGCTCGGGCACCGCCGCCTTCAGTGTTTACGCCGCGTCCAAAGCCGCCGTGCGTTCATTTGCCCGCAACTGGATTCTGGATTTGAAAGACCGCCAGGTGCGCATCAACACCATCAGCCCCGGCGCCACCCGCACGCCTGGCCTGGTTGAATTGGCCGGCCCCGATGCCGCTCAGCAGCAGGGCTTGCTCGACTATATGGCCTCGCTGATCCCCATGGGGCGTGTCGGTGAAGCTGACGAAATTGCCAGCGCCGCGTTGTTCCTGGCCTCCGATGACGCCAGTTTCGTTAACGGTATCGAGCTGTTTGTTGACGGTGGCCAGGCGCAAATCTGAGCAGCCAGCGGGCGATTGTCGCGGTCGCCCGCCACCCATTCATGAGGATCCGTTTATGAACACATTGCACTGGGCACTGCTTGCCGCCACCCTGCCCTTGGCTGCCGGTACTTTGGCAGCGCCCTCGACTCCGCAGAGCCCACCCGCCATGAACTCCGCCGCACCGCTTCAGGTTTCAGCCATCGATCATGTCGGCATCAATGTGCCGGATATCGACGAAGCCACACGCTTTTTCTCCGCGCTGATGGGCGCACGGGTGATCTCGGATATCAGCCCTGGCAAGATCCCGGATCAGTGGAAAAGCCAATTCCGCTGGCACCGCTCCAGCGAGCTGCAACGCTTTGTGATGCTGCAAATGGACGGCGGCGCGAAGTTGGAGTTGTTTCAGTACCAAGGCTCTGAGATCAATCAGGTTCAACCCCATGGCGACGACGCCGGAGCCAGCCATGTGGCCTTGCGCACCGCCGATATTGACGGCAGCCTGGCTACCCTCAAGCGCCTGAATGTGACCATTCTCAACGAGCCCATTACCAACCCGGACGGCGTTCGCTGGTTCTATTTTCAGGCGCCGTGGGGCACGCAGATTGAGCTGGTGTCGCTGCCGCACAACGTCGGGGGCTGACCCCGCCGTTTACGAAAGGTTTGTGGCTGATTAACAATCCGCCAACAGGACGGTAAGGCCCCGGCGGCAGGCACACCTATTTACATAGTTCTACCACTGGCTTGCTCATAACTCGAAAGGAAATGCCGCCACTGCGACTCATCCCAGAAAGAATGCCGTCTGAGTTGAGGAATGTCGTGACGCGCCGCGCCCATTGCCGTAGCACGACCGCGAGATTTCTCCAGGTCAAGCAGCGCCAGTTCGAAATCGAAGTCTGTGTCGGTAATCGACGCCTTGATAAAGATGTGTTTGGAACGCATGCAACCGTGCTGCCATTTGCCCGAATGCATACGCGCCAGCATTTGCGCCAAACGTTCAAGAAGTCGCAGATGTTGCTCTGTGGTCAACAGGCTTGCAGCGCCCTGGCTATACCAGGTATCCAGATCGATGAAGCCGCCCAGGTCTTTGGTAACCAAGACCCCCTGCCATACGCCGTCGACTTTTCTCGCGCCATAAAATACCGGTCTTGGCGCATTCACGCCCAGCTCTTCCAGTCTTGAAAGGGCAACGCCTTCACGCAATGCAGTGGGCCTGCCAGTGGGGTAACGGAGACTGCGGAACAAATGGCCGGTCTGGCGCTTTACGAAAAACGTCTTGTCACCTTGAACGATCAACTGGACACCGCTGGTGCCGCTGCGGCGCACATTCGGCGGTTCCACCCACGACCCGGACGTACTCCACCAGAAATCAAATTCATCGCCTGCCCTGCCCATTGTGCGCTCCATTTATTGTAGAAATCGTTTCGTGCGACGTTTGCATGAGGGTCGCAACAGCAGCTCAGTCTGTTGGTGGACGTTAATAGTTCCCTCGGTTTTCGAGGATTTTAGGGCCAGCTTGGGGCTTTTACGCAACCACGTGACGAAAATTGGCTATTGAGGGGTGTTTATCCCTTCAGGTGTGTCCTTTTCGCCGATAGCCGACGACATCAAACACAGATGCCAACCGCGTCGCGAGGGTCCGCCCGACTGTTTTTTCGATTAACTTGAAAGCCGTTAAATTGACCCAGGTCATGATTCAATTCGATTGAGGCAAATAACGAGCAACGTCCTTGATCCGCATTTTCTTTGTGCTAAAAGTATTGCCGCCAGTGGCTCCTTACAGGGATGAGTAAGGGTTTGCTCATCCGCAGCCATTGCCCACGGATGCATACTTTCAACAAGGAAGTCATATGAAAATAGTTGGGCTGTCCGGGATTCTCCCGTCACGCATTATCAGCAATCAAGACGTTATAAACCTGGTCGAGGAACACTCTAAAGATACGTTCCAGGAAGACTTGCCAAAAACCTTGAAGACCATCAGCAAGTTGCTTGAAAAAAGCGGCAGCGGCACGCGCCACTGGCTGGGCGCCGACGAAACACCGATGGAACTGATGGAGACAGCATTCAACTCCGCGCTCGCCCAGGCCAATATCGACAAGACCGACCTGGACCTGTTGATCTATCCGAACGTCACGCGAGGCTTCATCGAGCCGGCCAACAGTACGTTCATCGCCAAGGCGCTGGGCCTGAGCTGCAGAAACTTCGATGTGGTGGACGCCTGCAATGGCTGGGTGACTGCCATGGATGTCATCAACAGTAAGATGCAGGCCGGCGAGATTCGCTACGCGGCGATCGTCAATATGGAATTTGGCATGTCTGCTGGCGGGCCGGTGATGCCGAAGAACTTCTCCTTACAGTCGTCAGCGGAACTGGCATACAAGTTTCCTAGTTTTACCATTGGCGAAGCCGTCACGGTCACCATCCTCAGTCATGAGGCCCCCGGCAACTTCAAGTTCTCGTACATCAACCGGCCGGACTTGAGTGACTTGTCGACCATCTCCCTACCGGACTGGAAACTGTTCTGCAATGAGGAGGATATTCCCCGTATTGCACCGACCGGCGGGCAATATCAATTCAACTCCTACGCGGCAGCCTTGCATGAAGATGGTCGCAATGAAGCGATCAAAGTCTTCAATCTGCAAAACATCTCTGCAGCAGATGTTCATAAAGTGTTTATTCATACCGGTTCGCCAAAGATGTGGGAGCACATTGGGCAACTGATCGGTATTGATCACAAGCTGCACCACGTCGGGCATAAGACCGGCAACATCATTACCGCGTCCATCCCCTACGGTATCTTCGATGCCATGAGTCGGGGCGAAGCCGAAAACGGCCAGTTTTGCATGGGTTGGGCAGGCAGTGGCGGGATGGTCTTCTCTGCGTTGTCATTTACTCTGTAAGGCCTGAAGCAACTTGCCGTCCTGAGGCGGCAAGTTGCTCGTCCATGATCAAACTGTTGGTCGGTACCAAAACGAAAATCGCGCTTCGATCTCTAGGCCAGCGGCGGGTAGTCGGTATAGCCCTCTTCCGAACCACTGTAAAAAGTGGAGACATCCGCAGTAGCCAGCGGCGCATCAAGGAAGAAGCGTTCCGGCAGATCAGGGTTGCTGATGAACAGCGTGCCAAATGTGACTGCATCGGCCAGACTGGTTTGCAGGGCCTGTTCCGCGGACTTCCGATCATAACCAACATTCAACACGAAAATTCCTGAGAACCGCTTGCGAGCCCCGGGCGCCAAGGGTTTCGCGCCTTCCGGCAGAGTCCCGGGTTCCATGAAATGCAGAATTCCAACGTTTCTCTTTTCCAGCGCTTCTACCGCGTACATGTAGGTCTGCTCGAGATTGGAGTCGCCCATGTCATTGTACGGAATGCGCGGCGACAGCCTGACCGAGATACGGGCCGGTCCGAAGACTCGGATCGCGGCGTCCGTGGCTTCAAGCAAGAACCTCGCCCGCTTCTCAATGGTACCGCCATATTCGTCGGTGCGTTTGTTTGAGCCGTCCTCCAGAAACTGCGCGGGCAGATAACCATTGGCACCGTGTATCTCTACACCATCAAAGCCCGCATCTTTCGCGGCCTGTGCAGCTTTTTCGTAGTCCCCAATGGTGGACTTGATTTCATCAATGGTCAGTTCGCGTGGGGTCACCGAGGGTTTGATGCCTTCTGGCGTGAACGCCTGGCTATTGAAGGGGACTGACGATGGCGCGACCGGGAGTTCTCCTCCATGAAAATCAGGATGAGATGCTCTACCGGTGTGCCAAAGCTGGGCGAAAATGAGGCCACCGGCTTCATGAACTGCCTGAGTTACCTTCTTCCAGCCCGCAATCTGTTCAGGCGTATAGATCCCTGGGGTATTCGTCCAGCCGACGGCCTGGGCGCTGATCTGGCTGCCTTCGGTAAAAATAAGGCCCGCCGAGGCACGCTGTGCGTAATAGGTCGCAGTCAATTCGTTGGCCACCTGATCCTTGGATCGACCTCTTGTCATCGGCGCCATGAACACCCGATTTCTGAAAGTGAGCTCTTCGTTGTTCAAGGGGGTTAGAAGCTTAAAATTTCCCATACTTTCCTCAGAATAAATTTTATTGAATGTCCGCCCGTGCCTAACGATTTCTCAAGTGCGGCTCGACCAAAGAAATGCTTGTGTCAGATGCTCGATTGGCTGGCTGCAATCCGCCGGCAAGAGTGGCGAACGAAGGGTCCGGTTCGGACCGCTTCCCTCAAATGAGGACAGTCGACAAGGTATCAATAATAAACCTGGCGTCAATTAGGCACCGTTCGTACACCTGGTAGGTCTGAGGATACCTACCGTCAGGAAATGGTCGGCGGCGTATGGGCTGGCGAGCCGTATACAGTGGCCTCGCGCGCAAGAGCAGGACGCTCTGCGTTCATGATCGAACGGCCTGAGCAATCGATGTGAAGGTTCGGTTGAAGCAGGTATCGAGATTGATTGCCCGCGGTTGAAAGGCAAAAACCAGCGCACTGCCAACAACAAAAAGTGTTGGCAGAGTTTCATGCTTACATGATCGCGCTGGTTCGATTGAGATTTTCGGTGTTTTTCAAGCCATCGGCTGACAAGTCCGAAGCGCAGCATGGGCGGCCGACAACGCGTTCAAGTAATCCAGTGAAGCAACCTTCCCTACGTACTTGTCGGTCCGATTGCAGCGGCGTCGAACTTCTGCCGGGCAGCATCAACCTCCGGCAACTTGGCGAGCGTCCATTCATGCAGTGCTCGAAAAGGTTGTTGCAGCGTGCGGCCCAGCGGCGTGATTTGGTACTGCACCGCGACTGGCGAAAGCGAAATCACCTCGCGCGATACCAGGCCGTTGCGCTCCAGCCGGCGCAGACATTGCGTGAGCGCTTTTTGGGTAACGCCTTGCAGGCGACGACGGATCGCGTTGAAGCGTTGCGGACCGTCATCAAGCACGGCTAACACCATCATCGACCATTTATCAGCGATCTGCTCGAATAAAGCCCGGCTAGGGCAGTCGGACGAGAAGCACAGCGGTTCGAGTTCAAGCATGGCGGTTTCCTTCTGTATACCCAGGCGCTCTAAGGCGCGAGATTGACGCCAAGTTTACTGGATATACCGAGCCTGAGAACGCTTTCTACCGTTGTTTCGCCGGAACACTCTGACGCACATAATAATTGTCGAATTCACTGCTTTCGGTGAATTGGAAGCCATGGCGGGTATAAAAGCGATTCGAAGCACTTTCTTTGAGAGCGCCAACTTTAACAGGGAGCGCAGCCGCATCCGCCTCTTTGAAAATCTGAGTGAGAACAGCAGCCCCTACACCTGATCCTTGCGCGCTCGGCCTCACATACAAGTGGTCGAGCAAGAGTTCATTGTGGTGATGCTTGACCACTACAAAACCAACCCTCTCTCCAGATACCTCGATATAGCGTGTGTTGCGAGCGTCAAAACCGCCAAGAAACCGCTCTCGCGCACGCACCGGATCAAATCGCCCGACACGCTCCAGACTTTCGCGCATGGCCTCAATTCGAATGGCTACAAGATTTTCCAGGTCGCTTGGTTGAGCCGGGACCAAAATGACTGGGAAATTTTGATTGGGTGCGACGGGCATAGGTTGTGCTCTATTTACCATCCTGGAAGGCCAGTATAGAGAGCCTGGCTTGTGGTGCCCAGTTTGGCTTCACAGTCGAATTCAGGCACCCATCTCAAAAACGAACATGACTTGGTCAATCTGGGTTTTGATTGCCAGAGCCTTGCGTGACCGACAGGTCTCCAATACGACCTCATGGTATTCACATGTCGATATCAGACACGATCATGGCGCAATCAGGCTATTGAATCGGCAGCAAGGCCGGCTAAGGTGCCGTGTCTTCCTATCAAAACAATCCCGGTCAGATCATGGGGTTGATAAGAACTGCGGCGGTTGGACGGGCTTCTTTCGGGAGTTCAGCAGGCAACGATGGTGACCGATCGCGTGCCCGTTCAATTGCTTAAATGTCGATCAGCAGAGAATAAAAATACCGATGATCAGCCCGAACTCCATGGATTCGAGTAGCCAATTGGCGCAGGGCTTCAAGCCTCGTCACGTCACAATGCTGTCCATCGCCGGGATTATCGGCGCCGGTTTGTTCGTCGGTTCAGGACACGCCATTGCCGCAGCAGGGCCGGCCGTGCTTCTCGCCTATCTGTTTTCAGGTCTGCTTGTCGTGCTGGTCATGCGCATGCTCGGCGAGATGGCGGTGGCCAACCCGGACACCGGTTCGTTCTCCACCTATGCCGACCAGGCCATCGGCCGCTGGGCCGGTTTCACTATCGGTTGGCTGTACTGGTGGTTCTGGGTGTTGGTGATTCCCATCGAAGCACTGGCGGCCGGGCATGTGCTGCACCAATGGTTCCCGCAGGTCGATGCCTGGCTGTTCGCGTTGGGATCGATCATTGCGCTGGTGGTGACCAACCTGTTCAGCGTGTCCAAGTATGGTGAGTTCGAGTTCTGGTTCGCCATGGCCAAGGTCGTGGCGATCATCGGCTTCATCGGGGTCGGTTTTGCCGTGTTGATGGGCTGGGTGCCCGACCGCGAAGTCAGCGGGTTGAGCGGCCTGATGGCCGAGCACGGCGGATTTGCGCCCAACGGCTTGTCGGCGGTGGTCGGCGCTTTCATCACGATCATGTTCAGCTTCATCGGCACTGAAGCGGTGACCATTGCCGCCGCCGAATCGAATAACCCGGCGCAGAACATTGCCAAGGCTACCCGCTCGGTGATCTGGCGCATCGGCGTGTTCTACCTGCTGTCGATCTTCGTGGTGATTTCCGTGGTGCCCTGGAACGACCCGTTGCTGGCCTCGGTGGGCTCGTATCAGCGCGCCCTGGAAATCATGAACATTCCAAATGCCAAGTTCATGGTCGACGTCGTCGTCCTGATCGCCGTGGCCAGTTGCATGAACTCCTCGATCTACATTGCCTCGCGCATGCTGTACTCGCTGGGCCGTCGCGGCGATGCACCGAAAACGCTGAAGGCGACTTCCGCGGCCGGTGTGCCACGCGCCGCCGTGATCGCCAGCACCGTGCTGGGTGCGTCGATCACCGTGTGGAGCTACTTCATGCCCGCCGGGCTGTTCGAGTTCCTGCTGGCCAGCTCCGGGGCGATTGCCTTGCTGGTGTACCTGGCGATTGCGGTGTCGCAGCTGCGCATGCGGCGGATATTGCAACAGCGCAAGGTCGAGCTGACCTTCCGCATGTGGCTGTTTCCATGGCTGACGTGGCTGGTGATCGGCTTCATCTGCGCGGCGCTGGCGGTCATGATGATCACCCCGCAGCACCGCACCGAAGTCACCACCACCATTGGCCTGGCGCTGGCAATCTCCTTTATCGGCCTGATGACGTCGCGTCACCCTGCCCCGGCGGCACGCGCGACGTCGGTGGGCTAGGCGTTCACGCCGAAGCCGATATTCCCTTGGCGAAGACCAAGGGAATGACCGACGCCTGCATCTCAGACCGATTCCTGTGAGGCCATGATGTCATCGACCCCCTCCGTGGCCGACGGTACGACCCAATCCGTCGGGTTTCTGCTGTTGGATAAATTCACCCTCATGTCGCTGGCATCCGCCGTCGAACCACTGCGCATGGCCAATCAATTGTCGGGGCGAACGCTGTATCGCTGGCATACCTTCAGCGCCAATGGTGCGGCTGTTTGGGCCAGCGACGGGGTCCCGATCACGCCGGATGGCTCGTGGAGCAACCCCGGCGTGGCGGACACGGTGATTGTTTGCGGCGGGGTCGGCATCCAGAGCGTGATCACCCGCGAGCACACATCCTGGCTGCAAGCCCTGGCGCGCCAATCCAGACGCTTGGGCGGTGTGTGCACCGGTAGCTGGGCACTCGCCAAAGCCGGATTGCTCGATGGTTATGAGTGCAGCGTGCATTGGGAATTTCTGGCGGCCATGCAGGAAGCTTTCCCACGCGTCAACGTCAGCACCAGCCTCTTCACCCTCGACCGCAACCGCTTTACCAGTTCCGGAGGAACAGCGCCGCTGGACATGATGCTGCACCTGATCGCCCGCGATCATGGTCGTGAATTGTCCGCCGCCATCTCCGAGATGTTTGTTTACGAGCGCATCCGCAACGAGCAGGACCATCAACGCGTACCGCTCAAGCATGTGGTCGGTACGCATCAGCCCAAGCTGCAAGAAGTCGTTGCGTTGATGGAGGCCAATCTTGAGGAGCCGATCGAGCTGGACAACCTTGCCGAATACGTCGATCTGTCACGCCGACAGTTGGAGCGGCTGTTTCAGAAATACCTGCAATGCACGCCGTCACGCTACTACTTGAGGTTGCGGCTGATTCGCGCGCGACAACTGCTCAAGCAAACCTCGCTGTCGATCGTGGAACTGGCGTATGTCTGCGGATTTGCCTCCACACCGCATTTCTCAAAATGCTATCGCGAGCACTTTGGGGTGCCGCCGAGCGACGAGCGCTCAGGTTCTGCAATGAGTCGTAAACGGGCAACGCCGCCGTCATCGATCAACACGCTGACAACGCTCGATCAGGCGAGAAACGAATCGACGTTTGCCAGTGTTCGAATGATGGCGAGTGCCGATCTGGCTTGAATAAACCAAAGCAAATTGGCCGGGGACACCCAAGATGCCCCGGCCATGCGCCCTGCCCGTTTACGCCTGATCCAAGGCCTCCACCACGCCTTTGTCTTCCCCAAGAAACCCGCCACTCTGATGCGCCCACAGGCGCGCATACACACCGTTCTTCTCCAGCAACTCCGAATGAGTGCCCTGCTCGATGATGCGCCCGTCGTCCATGACAATCAGCCGATCCATCGCTGCAATCGTCGACAGTCGATGTGCGATCGCGATCACGGTCTTGCCCTGCATCATGTCATCGAGGCTTTCCTGAATCGCCACTTCGACTTCCGAGTCCAGCGCGCTGGTGGCTTCGTCCAGCAGCAGGATCGGCGCGTTCTTCAGCATCACCCGGGCGATCGCCACCCGTTGCCGCTGGCCGCCGGACAGCTTGATCCCGCGCTCGCCCACCAGGGTGTCATAGCCGGTATGGCCCTGACGGTCGCTGAGTTGGCTGATGAACTCGTCAGCCTGCGCATTGGCGGCGGCGCGGCGGATCTGTGCGTCGGTGGCATCGGGCCGGCCGTAGGCGATGTTGTCGCGAATCGAGCGGTGCAGCAGCGAAGTGTCCTGGGTGACCATGCCGATCGCACTGCGCAGGCTGTCCTGGGTTACGTGCGCAATGTTCTGGCCGTCGATACGAATCTCGCCGCTGTAGACGTCATAGAAACGCAGCAGCAGGTTGATCAGCGTCGATTTGCCGGCACCGGAGCGGCCCACCAGACCGATTTTTTCACCGGGACGAATGCTCAGGCTCAGGCCATCGAGCACCTGACGCTCGCCACCGTAGTTGAACTTCACCTTGTCGAAAGTCACCGCGCCGCCGGAAGTCACCAGCACGCCGGCATCCGGTGCGTCTTGCACTTTGGTGCCTTGGGTCAGCGTTGCCATGCCGTCCTGGACGGTGCCGATGCTTTCGAACAGCGAGGTCATTTGCCACATGATCCAGTTCGACATGCCATTGATCCGCAACGCCATGGCGGTGATCGCCGCCACCGCACCGGCGCCGACATCGCCTTGGTGCCACAGCCACAGGGCATAACCACCGGCAGACATGATCAACCCCACCACCAGCGCCTGATTGACGATCTCGAACAGGCTGACCAGACGCATCTGGCGAAAGCCAGTCTGCTTGAAATCTTCCATCGCCGCCCGCGCAAAGTGCGCTTCGCGGTTGGAGTGGGAAAACAGCTTCACCGTGGTGATGTTGGTGTACGCGTCGGCGATACGCCCGGTCATCATCGAGCGCGCATTGGCCTGTTCCTGGCCGACCTTACCCAGACGCGGCACGAAGTACCACATGGCCAGACCGAACAGCACGACCCAAGCAAGGAACGGCAGCATCAGCTTCAGCGCAAAGCCGCCGGCCAGGGCAATGATCGCGATGAAGTACACGCCAATCCCCGGAAGGATCTCGATCATGGTGAACAGCACGTCGCGCACGGCGAGTGCTGTCTGCATGACCTTGGTCGTGACCCGGCCCGAGAACTCGTCGGAGAAAAACGAAAGGCTTTGCCGCAGCATCAGCCGATGGAAATCCCAGCGCAGGCGCAGCGGCAGGTTAATCGCCAGAATCTGGTGCTGGACCATGGTGCGCAACGCCACCAGCCCGACACTGAGCACCATGACAATGCCCATGCCCCACAACACGCGGCTTTCTTGCACCGCCGCTTCGCCGCCGGCCTGCCACGTCGAGAGCAAATCGACGACCTGGCCGAGGAAGGAAAACAGCCAGGCTTCATAGACCGATACGGCAGCACTGAGCAACGCCAGTGCGAGGATGTAGCCGCGAGCACCCCGAGTGCAGGCCCAGAGAAATTTAGCCAGACCGTTGGGTGGCGGTGGCACCTCGTCAGGCGGGAAAGGGTCGAGTCTTCGTTCAAACACACGAAGCATGATGTTCTCCTGAACGTTCAAGTCAGGGAGATTCTGCCACCGATTGGATCCCGGGAGGTCTTTGTGAAAAAGTGTGTGCTCCCGACCTGACGAGTGCCTGCCGTCTCTACCAGACTGCGATATGCGAATCCGCCCGCGGCTCAGTCCCGCCACACAGCACACCCGTCACTGGATCACGCAGAATAATCTGTCCTCTGCCGTAATCCGTCAGGTCACTGGCGATCTGCACCTCGTGCCCGCGACGCGCCAACGCATTGGCCAGATCCCGTGAAGCGCCCTGCTCGATGCCCACCTTCATGCCACCCAGCCATTGCCAGCGCGGCGCGTCCAGTGCCGACTGCGGGTTAAGGCCGAAATCCACCAGGTTCATCACCATCTGCACATGCCCCTGCGGCTGCATGTAGCCGCCCATCACACCGAACGGGCCCAACGCCTGACCGTCCTTGGTGAGGAAGCCGGGAATGATCGTGTGAAAGGTCTTTTTCCCCGGCGCCAACGCGTTGGCATGCTCGGGATCCAGGCTGAATTCCTGGCCACGGTTCTGCAGGGCGATGCCGCTGTCCGGCAGCACCACGCCTGAGCCGAAGCCGTGATAATTGCTCTGGATGAACGACACCATATTGCCCTGCCCGTCCGCCGTGGCCAGGTACACCGTGCCACTGGCATGGGGATCGCCCGGTTTCGGCGGTTGCGCTTGTTCGCCGACCTGAGCGCGGCGGCGGGCGCTGTATTCGTCGCTCAACAGATCGGCCACGGCCACGCGCATGTGCAGCGGATCGGTGATGTAGTGCAGGCCATCGCTGTAGGCGAGCTTCATCGCCTCCAGTTGCCGGTGCCAGGTCTGCTGGCTGTCACGGTGATCGAAGTCGAAGCCTTCAAGAATCTTCAGCGCCATCAGCGCAACCAGGCCTTGCCCGCTCGGTGGAATTTCCCAGACATCCACGCCACGGTAATTGACGTGAATCGGCTCGACCCATTGCGCGCGGTAATGCTCCAGATCCGTGGCGCGCAGATAGCCGCCGGTAGCTCGTGAATGCGCATCCAGGCGTTGCGCCAGTGCGCCGCGATACAAACTCTCGCAACGAGTACTGGCCAACTCCTCAAGGGTTCGCGCCTGCGCCGGGTTACGGAAAATCTCTCCGGCCTGGGGCGCGCGACCGTCAATCAAAAACGTATCGAACCAGGCCTGCAGCACCTCATCACGATGCGGGCCGAACTCATCCAACGCGATCTGCCATTGATGGGCAACCACCGGCGACAAGGGAAAACCGTCTCTGGCCAGACTGATCGCCGGTTGCAGCAAATCGGCGAACGGCAACACGCCAAAGCGTTGCGACAGCTCGGCCCAGGCCGATGGGCAACCGGGCACCGTCACTGGCGTCCAGCCATACAGCGGCATTTGCTCATGGCCGGCTGCTTTCACCGCTTCGATGCTCAGACTTGCCGGGGCATGGCCGTTGGCATTGAGGCCATGCAGCTGATCCTTGAACCAGACCAGCGCAAACGCATCACCGCCCAGGCCGCAGCCCGTAGGTTCGACCACAGTCAGCGCCGCCGCCGTGGCGATGGCGGCGTCGACCGCATTACCACCCTTCTGCAGCATCTCGATACCGGCCTGCGCGGCAAGTGGCTGAGACGCCGCGACCATGCCACGACGGGCGAACACGCTTTGGCGTTGCGATGGATAAGGATATTCGTGAGCAGAAAATTTCAACATGGCAAAGGCTCTTCAAATCAAATTCATTTGCCGGACTTGATCCGGTTCCATTCGCGGGTGATCAGGCGCTGGATGTTTTCCGGGGATCTTCTCGAAGTTCTTCAACGTGTCGGGGCTGCGGCTCCGCGTACAAGCTCGATAAACGCATCGTCAATATCCTTGTGAAGTTCACAGCACGCGGCTGAGAAAGGCCTGGGTACGGGGATGGGTGGGCCGGCTGAAAATCTGCTCCGGCGGGCCTTGTTCGATCAGTTCGCCCTGATCGAGCACCACCACCCGGTCGGCCACCTCGCGGGCGAAACCCATTTCATGGGTGACCACGACCATGGTCATGCCCTCCTCGGCCAGCTCCTTCATCACCTGCAGAACCTCGCCGACAGTTTCCGGGTCGAGGGCGCTGGTGGGTTCGTCGAACAACATCGCCTGGGGTTTCATCGCCAGTGCTCGGGCGATCGCCACCCGTTGCTGCTGGCCGCCGGAAAGCATTGAGGGGTAATGACTGGCCTTGTCCGCCAGACCGACACGTTTGAGCAACGCGTGCGCCTGATCCAGCGCAGCCTGGCGCGGCACACCCAACACCTGAATCGGTGCTTCGATGATGTTTTCCAGCGCGGTCATGTGCGGGAACAGGTTGAAGCGCTGGAACACCATGCCAATGTCCCGGCGTTGGCGAGCGATGTTGCGTTCCGAATCGCGCACCAGACTGCCGTCCGCCCGGGTGCGATAACCCATGGGCCGGCCGCTGACCCGAATCTCCCCGCCCTGAATGTCTTCAAGCAGATTGATGCAGCGGATAAACGTGGTTTTGCCCGAACCCGAGGCGCCGATCAGCACCACCACTTCACCGCGTCGCACTTGCAGCGAGATGCCTTTGAGAATCTGCAGATCACCGAAGGCCTTGTGAATGTTCAGCGCCTCGATGATCAGCTCGTCACTTTGCTGCACCATGATCAACGTCCCCTCAGCAGTTTAAGAGTGCTGCGACCGAACATCCGGCTGGAGGCCGGCGGCGGCGAAGAAGGTCTGTCGGACTGGCCGAAGCGGTTCTCCAGCCAGCGCTGAAAGAAACCCCACAGCGTGGTGAGCAACAGGAAATAGATCGCCACCACCAGGTACAACTCGAACACCCGAAAGGTCGCCGAGGTGACCATCTGCGTGCTGAGCAACAGCTCTTGCACGCCGATCACGCTGACCAGCGTGGTGTTTTTCAGCATCACGTTGAACTCGTTGCCCAGCGGCGGCACGATCACCCGGAACGCTTGCGGCAGCACGATGCGACGCATCAGTTTGGCGAAGGTCATGCCCAGCGAGCGGCCGGCCTCGTACTGGCCCTTGTCCACGGCGCCGATCCCGGCGCGAATGATCTCGGCCATGTACGCGCCTTCGTTGAGCCCCAGAGCAATGATCGCCGCCTGGATGTTGCCGGGCACCACTAGCCCGAACAGCTCGATGTCTTCGAAGCGAAAAATCCCGCCCGCCGCCAGCGCGGTGTAGAGGAAAACGATCTGCACCAGCAACGGTGTGCCGCGCATCAGCCACACATAAAAACGCACCGGCAGATGCAACAACGGGTTCTTCGACAAGCGCAGCAGCGCGGCGGCCAGCCCCAGCACACAGCCCAGCAACATCGCCAGCACACTGATCAGGCATGTCAGCCAGAGGCCGGTGAGGTACACGCCGCTGGGCTGCAACAGGTACTGCCAGAACACATCCCAATTGAAGTTCATCAACGCTTACCTCAATCGAGTGTGTCGCTGGAGACGTGCCATTTGCTCAGAAGCTGGTTGTAGCTGCCATCGCTGCGCATGTCGGTGATGATTTGCTGCACGGCGGCGCTCAGTTGCGCATCATCCTTGCGAATGCCCAGACCGGTGAGGATCCGGCTGAAGGCTGGCACGCCTTCCTCGAACAGATCCGGCGCCATCGCCGCGTAATAGCCGGCGGTTTCTACGGTGGTGCCGTAAGCGTCGACCTGATTGATGCGCAGGGCTTGGAAGGCATCGGTATCGGTGTTGTAGACCACCAGTTTCATCGGCGGCTTGCCGGCCTTGCTCAGGCTTTCATTCTCGGTGTCGAGCAGGGTCTTGATGGTCGAACCGTTGAGCACCGCGATCTTATGCCCGCTGAGATCCGCAAGGGTTTTCAGCGCCTTCGGATTGCCCTTGGGCACCACCACCGCCTGGCTGGAATACATGTAGTTGACGATGTCGATCACCTCACGGCGCTCGGGCTTGTCGAACAACTGGTCGACGATCATGTCGCACTGTTTGGCGAGCAAGGCCGGGAGCAATCCGGAGAATGGAATCACCCGCCAATCGACCTTCTTGTCGCCCAGACGCTTGGCGATTTCCAGGCCCAGATCGACGGTCAGCCCTTTGGGCTTTTGCGCTTCATCAAAAGACACCAGCGGCGGTGAATCCATGCCCGAGCAATAGGTGAGTTTGTCGACCTTGACCAGACGCTCCGGCACCGTGGGTGCGGCAAGCGCCCACTGCGAACAGAGGCCCAGGGAAATTGCAGCCAGTAACAGGCGAGACGTATGCATGACCAGACACTCCAGTTCGGTTAGTAACGGGGCAGTACTCAAAGTCAAAACATCGGCGGACTCGTGTTCCGCTCTGTGGTTATTTTTCCGATTGCAAAAATTTGATCAGTTCGGGGACGGTGCCTTCGATGTGCTCGCGCACCACGGCCTCGGCCTTGCTGGCGTCGCCGGCGCGAATCGCATCGAGGATCATCTGGTGTTCCTGGCGCGCACTCAGGGGCTTTTCGATGTGCTGCAGCCAAAGGCGCATGGGGGCTTCGATCACTGAGTAGAGGGCGCCGATCTGCTTCAGCAGCCGTGGGCGATCGCTGAGGCTGCACAGGTATTCATGGAACTTGCGATGGCGGCTGACCCACGCCGCACTCTCCTCGCGGTAGTCGTCCATTTCATCGAGCAACCGCTCCAGCGCGGTCAACTGACGCTCGCTGATCTTGGGCACCGCGATGCGAATCGCCAGGCCTTCCAGGGCACTGCGCATCTCGAACACTTCATGCATTTGCTCGACATCCAGACCGCTGACCACCGCGCCGCGGTTAGGCCGCAGCGTCACCAGGCCCTGCGCATCGAGACGGCGAAAAGCTTCGCGCACCGGCATGCGGCTCATGCCGATTTCACTGGCGATGTCCTCGGCGATCAACCGGTCGCCCTTGCGATAACGACCACCGCAAATGCCTTCCAACAGAAAGTTGTAGGCCTCTTCCTCGGCGGTCATCGGTTGACGCTGGTCGTAGGCGGGAGCGAATTGCATGGCGGCACCTTTTGTCTTTTTGTATCCAATTATCCACGGATACAAAAAAGCACGATGCATGCCAGATTCCACATGTGCAGCCCAAGCTTTTGATTTGCAAGATTTAAGCGGCAAAACGGCGATAAGGCCCTGCCGTGCAAGACTCGAGCGGTGCTACCCGATCGCCCATGGCGAGCACCGCAAAGGTGCGGATTGGTAGCTGAGTAACACTCAACTGAATGGCAGCGCCGCTCCAGGAACGACGTTTTTTTCGTGGGCTGAAGGACAACTTCCCTTGCAGGCCTGCCTATAGAAATAGGCAATCCTCCCAGACAAACCGGCATACCCTTGCCACGCCGCGCTGCCTACCATGTCGTTTCACCTATCCGTCGGAGCTTGCCATGCACAGCAGCAAAACCTTATTCATCACCGGTGTCAGCAGCGGCTTTGGCAGCGCGCTCGCGCAAGAAGCGATCAACGCCGGTCACCGGGTGATCGGTACCGTGCGCAACGAGGCCGATCTGAAGTCGTTCGAGGCCTTGTCAGCGGATCGGGCACACGGGGTGTTGCTCGACGTCACCGATTTCGAACGCATCGACGGGGTGATCGCCGACGTCGACGCCACACTGGGTCCGGTCGATGTACTGGTGAACAACGCCGGTTACGGTCATGAGGGCATTTTCGAGGAGTCACCACTAGCAGAGATGCGGCGACAGTTCGACGTCAACGTGTTTGGCGCGGCAGCGATGATCAAGGCGTTCGTGCCGTATTTCCGGCAACGGCGCGCCGGGCGCATTCTGAATATCACCTCGATGGGCGGCACCATCACCATGCCTGGCATTGCCTATTACTGCTCGAGCAAGTTTGCCCTCGAAGGGCTCTCCGATACGCTGAGCAAGGAATTGCAGCCGTTCAACATTTTTGTCACGGCGGTGGCACCTGGCTCGTTTCGTACCGATTGGGCCGGGCGTTCGATGCAGCGCACGGCGCGCAGCATTGCCGACTATGACGCCAGCTTCGACCCCGTGCGCAAGGCCCGCGAAGAGAAAAGCGGCAAGCAGTTGGGCGATCCGCGCAAGGCTGCACAGGCCATGCTGCAACTGATCGCCAGCGCCGCACCGCCCGCACACTTGCTATTGGGCAGCGATGCGCTGAATCTGGTGCGCGATAAACTGCAACGCAGCCTCAGCGACATCGAGCAATGGGAAACCCTGACCCGCTCCACCGATGGCTGAGTCCCGGCACAGAGATCAATGCCCATGAGTCCATCCGATCCGTATACCGCGCGCATGGTGCAGTTGCTTGAACAGCTCGCGCCGCTGGAGGGTTACAACCTCAGTGCGCTGGAGGACGTGCGTTTTCTGCGCTCGAATCGGCCGCTGAGCAACACCCCGGTGCTGTATGAGCCGGGCATCGTGATTCTCTGTCAGGGGCGCAAGCGCGGCTATCTGGGCGATGACGTCTACGTCTATGACGCACAGCATTATCTGGTGGTGTCGGTGCCGGTGCCGTTCACCATGGAAACCGAGGCCAGTGCGGCTGAGCCGATGCTGGCGGTGTATATGCGCCTCGACCTGCAATTGGCCAGCGAGTTGATGCTGCAGGTCGACGAGGTGTTCGGCCCCAGCGACGCTTTGCCAAAGGGCATGTACGCCTCGCCGATGGATGATCCATTGCGCGCCTCGACCCTGCGTTTTCTCGAAGCGATGAGCGATCCGGGCGACGCGCAGATCCTCGGGCCGGCGCTGGTCCGGGAGATCTACTACCGGATTCTGACCGGTGCCCAGGGCGGTTCGATGCGTGCGGCGCTCCAGCAGCAAGGGCATTTCGGCAAGGTCAGCCGGGCGATCCGGCGGATTCACAGCAGCTATGAACAGCGTCTGGACGTCGAGTCCCTCGCCGAGGAAGCCGGGATGAGCGTACCGAGCTTCCATGTGCATTTTCGCAACGTCACCGACTCATCGCCGATGCAATACCTCAAAGCCACGCGCCTGCATCAGGCGCGTTTGCTGATGCTGCGTGGCGCCATACCGGCCGCGACGGCGGCGTTCAACGTCGGTTATGAAAGCGCCTCGCAGTTCAGCCGCGAGTTCAAGCGTTTCTTCGGGCGCACGCCGCTGGCCGAAATTGCGTGGATGAAAGCCACGTATGCCCTGCCCCAGTCCGCCACGCCCTCCCCGTATGTTTCTTCGCACTGAGCACTGATCGTTCCCGGCCATCGCATGCCCGTCGCAGTCTCAAGGCAAAATCCCCGCGCATTCACTACGCTTGAGAAATCCGCCTCGGTGCAAGCCCGGCAAACACATTGAACATTGCACGCGGGCCGCTGTTCCAGATGATTCAGACAGAGAATCAAGGACGAACATATGGATGTCTTCGCTCCCGCTGCGCCGGTTCCGCCTCAGCAAAGTGCAATCACCCGCCGCCTGGCGTTTGCGGTCGGCACGCTGTTTATCGTCGGGGTGATTGCCGCTATCGGCACCCTGCTCGGTATTGCCGCTCGCCTGGATCGCGAGGATGTCGAGCAGAACCGTTTCTACATGGCCCGCGCTCTGGAAAACCGCATCAGCACCTCAAAGAGCTACATCACCAGTTACGCCGACTGGACCACGGCTTACGAGCACTTGCACAACCAAGTCGATACCGACTGGGCGTATACCCAGCAGAACATCGGCAAGACGCTGTTCACCACTGACGGTTATGACGGCGTGTTCGTGCTGGATCGGCAGCGCACCAAATACGCCGTGGTGCAGGGACAGCAGGAAGACGCGGACATCGCGCGCTGGCTCGCGGTGCCTGCCGCGTCACTGATTGAGCAGGTACAAAACCAGTCCGAGCTGACTGTGCCTGTCAGCACCTACTCGCTGTTCGACGGCTGGCCGGCGCTGGTCACGGCGGCGGCCATTCTGCCCAACGATGAGCGCCCGGTGGGCGATCCGCAACAGACGTCGGTGCTGGTATTCGTCGACAAGCTGACACCGGCCAAACTGCAAGCGCTTGGCGTGGCCTATGGCCTGAACAACCTGACTCTGATGCCGGATGAACAGCTCACCGGGGAGCAACCACGCGTGCCGCTGGACAGTACCGGTTTCAGCATGACGGCAGATCTGAAGCGCCCCGGGCAGCAATTGTTGTGGTCATTGCTGCCAACGCTCGGCGGTGTGCTGGCCGTGCTGATGCTGTTGACCGCCTATTTCCTGCGTCACGCCGTGCGATCGTCGACCTACGTCGATCAGAGTTTCAGCACGTTGAAGACCTCGAATCAGGCGCTGGAGGCGGCCAACCACGCGCTGGAAGCCAGTGAAGAACGCTTTCGCGCCGTGGCCGAAGCCGCATCGGACTGGATCTGGGAAGTCGACAACCAGCTGCGCCTGACCTATCTCTCGGCGCGCTTCAGCGAGGTGACCGGTTATCCGCAAACCGAGTGGCTGGGGCAAGGCATCGGGCAACTGGTGTCCTGCGATACTACGCCGCTGGAGCTGTGGCTGAAAAAACTCACCGAAGACAGCAATGCCAGCGACCTGCGCTGCACCTACCGCGATCACGCCGGGCAGCAACGCCACTGTCGGCTCTCAGCGCGGCCGATCATCGAGAAACAAAGCGTGGTCGGCTATCGCGGCACCGCCAGTGACATCACCGACGAAGTCGCTGCCCATGCGCAGATCCAGCACCTGTCGATGCACGACGCCTTGACCGGCCTGCCCAATCGCAATCAGTTGTCGCGTTATCTGGATGACGCGCTGCTGCTCAAAGAGCATGCCCCGCCACTGTCGTTGCTGGTGATCGATCTGGACAACTTCAAGCCGATCAACGACTCGCTCGGCCATCCGGCCGGTGATGCGGTGTTGCAGGAAGTCGCCAGTCGCCTGCGCGAATGCACCCGTGAGCACGACATCGTCGCGCGCCTGGGCGGTGACGAATTCGTTGTGGTGCTCAATGGCATGGACACTCGGCAAGAGGTCGACCGCTTTTGTACCCGGCTGGTCGAGAGCCTGCATCAACCGATGGTCTTCGAGCACCATCCGCTGCACGTCGGGGCCAGCATCGGTATCGCTCTGAGCCGCCGCCAGGGCTTCGTGCCCAGCGAGTTGATCCGTTGCGCCGACATCGCGCTGTATCAGGCCAAGTCCGAAGGCAAAAACACTTGGTGCTACTTCGAAGCGCACATGAACGACCAGATCCAGACCCGCCGGCAAATGGAAAGCGATTTGCGTGGCGCGTTGAAGAACGACGAATTCATCCTGCATTACCAGCCGCGCTACACCGTCGACGGCAAGCACATCGTCTCGGTCGAGGCATTGGTGCGCTGGCAGCATCCGACCAAGGGCCTGCTGGGGCCGGACGTGTTCATCGGCCTGGCGGAACAGACCGACCTGATCGTGGCGCTGGGGCGCTGGGTATTGCGTGAAGCCTGTGAAACCGCACTGAGCTGGCCGTCAGACATTCTGCTTTCGGTCAATCTGTCCCCGGCGCAATTTGCCCTCAGCGATGTCGTCGAAGACGTGCGCGAAGCGCTGATCCAGACCCGTTTCCCGGCCAGTCGCCTGGAACTGGAAATCACCGAAAACGTGATGCTCGTCGATACCGACGGTGCGCTGGCCACGATGAATGCGCTGAAGCAACTCGGGGTGCGGCTGAACATGGACGACTTCGGCACCGGCTATTCGTCCCTCGGCTACCTGCGCGCCTACCCGTTCGACGGGATCAAGATCGACAAACGCTTCATCGCCTCGATCAGCAACGGCGCCAACGATCGCGCCGTGGTTCAGGCGATCATCGGCCTGGGCAAAGCCATGGGCCTGACCGTCACCGCCGAAGGCGTGGAAACCGAGGAGCAACTGGAGATTCTCGGCAAGGATCAATGCAATGAGGTGCAGGGCTACTTCATGAGCCGGCCGATCGACAAGGGCGCGTTTGCGCAGTTGTTGAAAAGCGCCAGGGCTGAACCGGCCGAGCATCCGTCGCCGAAGAAAGGGCGCGTCATTTAGCCGGCCTTGTATCACTGCCATTCAATCATTGAAATGCACAAAGCCCGTTTCGACACGCGTTGTTAATACGTTTTCCTGTTGACTTCAATTGGTTTTGTTCAGGGTGTGTTTAGGGCCGTCATGCTTGAATATTCCTCACCGCGGATCAGGCTCAACGTCAATCTCGCGCTACACACATGTTCAATGCAGGCGTCACCGGACTGTCAGGATTGCGGTCAAAAGAACAACGTCACCAAAGGGTTAACGATGGATCGATATGATGCCCCGCTTGTTGTAGGGCGCACTTCGCGGGCTGGAATGTTGACGGGACTGATTACAAGAAATCCATGCCTGAGCATTTTTTTCATGACACTGGCCGTGTTCATGGCATTGCAGTACAAACCCGCTGTCCTCAACTACACAACACGTTTTGTCGACTTTGCCGAGTACATGTTGCTGCACGGCATCACACTGTTCCCGATTGCCGACGACCTCAAGCCTTATCCCGACTATACGGTTCTCAATACCCTGTTGGTCTACCTGGTTTCCATGCCGTTCGGCCGGGTGTCCATTCTTTCCATGGGTTTTCCGTCCTGCGTGGTCGCTTCGCTGATGCTGGTATTCATTTATCGGCTGGGCGCGTTGCACAGCAAAAAATGGGGCGCGTATGGCGTTCTTTTCAGCCTGCTCACCTGGGCTTTTCTTGACGGCGTCAACTCGCTGGCACTGGATATCTATCCGGCGCTGTTAACGGTGATGTGCTTCTACTTTGCCTATGCGGCCGATATAAAAAAGGACCCGCGTCGCCTTGCATTGCTGTACCTCGGGTTGGCACTGGGTTTCGCCTTTCGGGGGCCAATTGGCTTGATCGGGCCTGCGACTGTCATTGGCGCTTATTACTTGCTAAGCCGGCAGTGGCGCATGTTGCTGCTGTTTTCATTGCTCTCGGGCGTGATTCTGGCTGTTGGGGTTGCGCTGCTGGCATGGGCCGCCTACTTGCAAGGTGGGCAAGCGTTCCTCGAGGAAGTGCTGAACATGCAAGGCATCGCACGCTTCGGTTCTGACCACGCGCCACGCTATTACTTCTACTTCTCCGCAGGCTTGTTGACCTACGGCATCACGGTGTTTTACGCCATTAATGTAATTCTCAAGAAGTACAAACTGTTCTTCCGCTCGACCCGCGATAAAGACATCGACCTGCTGCTGTATCTGACCGGGTGGCTGTTGGTGCTGCTGGTGCTGTTTACAATCCCCAGCTCGAAGAAAGCGCGCTACATCCTCGCAATCACCCCGGCCATTTCGCTGCTGGCCGCTTACCTCTTCGTCAGCAAGGAAGCCGCCTTGAACCGCGCCAAAAACGGCCTGCTGAACTTCTGCCTGAAGTTGCCCATGCTGGGGTTGGGGATGCTGGTGGCGGTGCTGGTCTACAACAACTTCGCCGATGTTCCGTTACAGCCCAACTACCTGGGCGTAACCTTGGGATTATCTGCGCTGCTGAGCTTCTACCATGGCAAACACCAGTACTTCGCCGAGCATCCCTATCGCGAGTTCATGACGCTGTCGTTTGGCGTAGCGGCATTTCTGATACTGGATATGTTTTTCTTCAACCCGATCACCTACCACCTGGAACTCATGATCGAACCCACACCGAAGTTTCTGCCGTATTGGTTTTGGTGAAGCCTCTTCCTGATTCATGAGTAAGCGACACGACTGTCCAGTATTCACATGTTGATATCTGACAGAGTCATGACGCATTCAGGGTACTGAATCGGCGGCAGGGCCCTGCGCAAAAGCAGTCGTTTGCAGCAGGAAAAAAATAAAGGTGCCGCCCGCTTTCGCGAGCGACACCTTCATCCCCTGCCCGCTAATCAGGCCTTCTTGTCCGCCTCTTCCAGCGCTTTTTCAGCGTTGAACCCGTCGAAGTTCTCGAATACGCCCAGAAATCCCGGCACGGTCACTTCCCGCGCCCAGTCGCGCTGTAGTTCGCAGTACATTTGCACCCGGCTGATGAGCCTCGCGCCCGCCTGTTCCATTCTGCGCAACGCCGCCTCGTGCGCGGCGAGCGATGTGCCGCCGACCGCATCGACTGGCACATAAACGTCATAACCTTCCTGGATCGCGTCGAGCACCGGGAATGTCAGGCACGCTTCGGTCCAGAGTGCAGTCATGATGAGCTTCTTGCGCCCGAGCGCCTTGACTGCCTGCTTGAATTGCGTGTCCTCCCAACTGTTGATCGATGTGCGGTCGTAGGTCGGCAGATGGCCGAGCACCTGTTGCAGCGCCTGGATCGGCGGCTTGTTGCGGCCGGTCGCGACATTGACTGTCGAGTGGATGATCGGAAGGTTGTAGTTGACCGCCGCCTTCGCAACGCTGGTTATGTTGAAGACGAGTTCATCACGCGGCATCGAGCGGATCGAAGAAACCTGAACAGGCTGATAATCGATGATGATCAACGCCGAGTTTTCCGGGGTCAGTAGCTGATCGGTATGGGGGTTGCGGAGAGTCTCGCTTGCCATTGGCAAATCCTTTTCATGGGTGACGCACGTTTGTGAATCAGGCCGAAGCCTGTGCGGGTGATGGATTCCGAGACACGTGCGAATGGCGCCATGCCCGGCAAATCCATTGTGCTGTTCCCATGTTCGACGCAGTAGTAGCATTGCGCGACGTGCTGTGTCGCGAAAAGAGGAACGCAAGAGTGGACATCGAAGAACTGCAGACCTTCGTGGAAGTGGCTGATGCCGGGGGCATTTCGCAGGCTGCCCTGCGTCTTGGCGTGTCGAAATCGATCGTCAGCCGCCGCCTGGCTCGGCTTGAAACCGAATTGGGTGTGCAATTGCTGGCACGCTCCACTCGCGGGGCGGCGCTTACCGAGGCCGGTGCGACGTTCCGGGACTACGCCGCCAGGGTTTGCACCGAGATCGACATCGCCAAGGAAACGATCCTGCCCGCCGGCGCCCTCCGCGGCCGCTTGCGCGTGGCCGTGCCGTTGTCGTTCGGCCAGAGTCACTTCGCCCCGATGCTGGCAGAAATGGCGCGTCGGCATCCGCAGCTGCACATCCAGACCTGTTACAGCGATCGCTTCGTTGACCTCATTGCCGAGGGCTACGATTGCGCCATCCGGGTGGGCTATATGCAGGACTCCAATCTGATCGCCAGACGGATTGGCCCGGTCTACGCCAAGCTCGTCGCGAGCCCCGCATACATCAACGCGCATGGAGAACCCCAGACGCCGGATGAACTGATTGCCCATCAGGCGCTCATGCAGGGCACCGAAGCCTGGCAATTCATGGATGGCGACAAAGTCATCACGGTCCGTCCGCAAGGCCGCTTCAAGGCCGACAACGGCATCGCCCTGGTCGCCGCCGCGACCGCAGGCCTCGGTGTCGCCTACCTGCCCGACTGCCTCACCCATGAACACGTGGCATCCGGCGCATTGGTGCCGATCATGACAAACCATCCTCCCCCTCCGGCCGGTGCCTACATCATCCGCCCGCCGGGTCCGCACCCTGCGCGCAAAATTCGTGTGCTCACTGAACTGCTGATCGAGTTCTTCGGCGAAACGCCACACCTGGCGGTGCAGCCGCTGTCACATCAGGATGATGCTCTGGTGTGAGGTTGGGCTAAACGAAAGAGACAGACATTCATCTTTATCCGCCGTTCGCGTCGGGCAGCGTCCGGTCAACGCGACTCGATAATTCCCAACCGAGCGTGCATCATCGCCACGATCCCGTCGTGGTATCGAAGCCATCAGTGCAGAACCTGCCCGTCCGCAAAACGAGCCATTTGAAACGGAAGTCATCTCATGTTCGAACGTAACAAACTGGTTCCGGAGTTAATGGTCACCAACCTGGATAGCAGCCTGGCATTCTGGGTTTTTCGTCTGGGGTTCAAAGTCGCTTATCAACGCCCGGAAGATGGATTTGCATATCTTGATTTGAATGGTGCTCAGGTAATGCTTGAGCAGATTGATTCCGACGCGGGTCAATGGCTGACTGCGCCGTTGGCCAAGCCGTTTGGAAGAGGCATCAACTTACAGATTGACGTTGAGGCTGTCGCACCCATCATCCAGAAACTTGATGAGTCTGGATGTCCACTCTATCGAGAATGCAAAGACACTTGGTATCGGGCTGACAATGTAGAAATAGGCCAGCGCGAATTCATCGTCCAGGATCCCGACGGTTATCTCGTAAGGTTGGTAGAGCGGTTGGGTGAGAAACCGGCTTGCCCGTTCTGAACCCGAGCCAAGCCGTCCGTCAGCTTCGGGCCGGTGCAGCCCTTCACGGCAGGCAGCAATCGGCCAGAAGCGGGCATCGGCAAGCGACCGCTGTTGCCTAATAGCGGCCGTTCTGGAATGGCAGGAAACGACCGATAACTGCCTTCGATACGCGACTTTCGCCCGGCAGCGGCTTGATTGTAAGAATATGGCGGAGAGCTGCAAAACCGCCTACGCTTATAGAATGATTCCTCGAACACCTTGCCTATCTGGTGGTATAGAGCCGAGAGATCTGACTTCCTTTGAACGTCCACTTAACACCCACCCGGACCGACCCGCGCCTATCGCCAGCAACTGCCCCCTGAATCCGGTCCACACGACCAGCAGTACGGCGCAACGGGTAAAAGCCAGACCCAGTCCCCCCACCTGTCGTTCAAAAGCGACCGATGCCGCAGCACCTCTGGAAACGGGGGCGCTGTCACGTTCTGCCATGAGGTCAATCCGTATGTATCGGCCGAGCACGATTCCTTACCAGCAGCATCGAGGGTTCAGCCGAACCTTCACTCAGGGGCATTTGAGCCTAGGATTATTCTTTCCCATGGAGGCGTTCGACGGGGACACTCCGAGCATGCTCAACCAGGTCATACTGGCTAAACAAGCCGAGATGCTGGGCTTCTGCGCGCTCTGGTTTCGCGACGTGCCGCTTCGCGACCCTGGCTTCGGCGATGTCGGCCAAGTCTTCGACCCCTGGGTTTACCTGGGTTATATGGCCGCCCATACCTCGGAGATTGCACTTGGCACCGCCTCCATCGCCATCCCGCTGCACCATCCCCTGCACACGGCCAAGGCGTCAGCCAGCGTCGATCAGTTGAGCACTGGCCGCTTGATTCTGGGGGTTGCTTCGGGAGATCGGCCAGTGGAGTTTTCGGCGTTTGGCGTCGATCCCGAAAGGCGTGGAGAGATCTTTCGAGAACACTACGAAGTGATTCGCCGCGCCCACAGCACCAGTTTTGAGCCCATCCACTGGAGCACTGGTGAAATGCAAGGCGCAGACCTGATTCCGAAACCTACCACCCAATTCATTCCAATGCTCGTGACCGGCAACAGTCGCCAGTCACTGGATTGGATCGCGCGTGAGAGCAACGGATGGATCAACTATCCACGCATTCCGAACATGCAGCGGCTGGTCGTGGAAGATTGGCGACTGGAGGTCACGAAACAATGTGGCTCTGTGTACAAGCCCTTTACTCAGTCGCTGTACATCGATCTCGATGAGAATCCGTCCACGCCACCCACACGTATCCATTTGGGGTTCAAACTTGGACGTTACCATCTACGGTTTTTGCTGGAGTCGCTTGAGGAAATCGGCGTGGACCACGTCATTCTCAATCTCAAATATGGCAAGCGCCCTGCGGCGGAGGTTATTGAGGAATTGGGTACGCACATCGTTGCGCAGTTCGGAGTGCAGCCGCGTCCGGCAGCGCATTGAATATCGGTCACTGCTACGCCGACGGATGCTCACTTGACGAAGCCATCGTGAGCCTCCTCGAACTGAATGGAACTTCCTGCTGGATTTGCTTAACCGGGCAGCTTGGCCGCAAGGACGTCAACCTTCTCGATTGATGGCGGTTCGGCAAACAGCTCGGCAGCGTTTGCCATAAGCGCCGCCGCGACCTTGCCCGAAAGATGAGCCTGCCGGCCCGCTTCATCCGGGAATGCGTCAAAGATGCCAAAGGTGGACGGCCCCAAGCGGATTCCAAACCAGGCTGTAGTGGCTGGCTCCTCCTCCACTAAAGGAAGGCCGCTCAAGAGAAAGCGCTCCACCTCATTCTCTTTCCCAGGTTTTGCTTCCAGACGAACGAACAACGCTACTTTGACCATGACGTGGCTCCTGTTGTTACGGTGCGGCTGGTGCTATCGGGTCGCAATAGCTAAAAGGGGCATCCGGCAATTAACTATGGTCGACGACACCAGGATTACAAACCCAAAGAGACCAAGGGTAGCGTCGCATGTCGCTCGGACACTGAGAATGACGTAGTGGGCAACGTGCAAGCCGCAGACCAGCCGCTTGATCACTTTTCCCGAGCTGTGGCCTGATAATAAAGACTCAACGATATCTGAAATTCAGGAGAACATAACAGATCATGGTTACTGTCAGGCCGACCAATATGTACTCGACACGCGGTAGAAATATAACTAACCCACCTAAAGAAAGCACGATCAAGGTGTTTTGCAGTATGTATTTCCTTATTCGACTCACGGCTATGAAATAGCCATATTGCTTCCCCAGGAAAAACAATGCCATGCCGATGATCGACATGATCTGGAAATCGCGCATCGCAATGTCATTCAGGATCGCATGCCTGATCAAATTTGCCAGGAGTGCCAGCCCCATAAAAAGAAAAAGGTGCGAGTAGATCAAGGCGTGCCCACTCATACTGCTGTGATTTTTGCTCAGCAGGTAAAAGCTATCAAAATAGATCCACCAGATACTGCAAATCATGATGAATCCGGTGATGGCCGCCATCACATTGTAATAACCCCATTGAATGTTAGATAACCCTCCGGAAAGGCTAATAATTGACTCCCCCAATAAGATTAGGGTGAGCAGGCCTATGCGCTCAACCAAGTGTTCTGTGTGTGCTGGCAACGGCTTTAGTTTAGTCCAGAAAAATACAGGAAACAGAATATCAAGAACAATCCCAATATAAGCAACAAGGTAACGCAAGGGCGGGTCAAAAATAACCGATGAGAGACTAATGACTGCGCTAATTAAAAGGGCGAAGCCGAGCCTTGAGGAAAGTTCGCCGCGAGAATCGAGTTTACTAATGGACGAAATATACATAACACTGATGATCGCACGTATACCAAAATAGCAGGCAATAATAAGCGGGTACTTCACTTCCAGGTCTTCCCCGATCCGTGCCGATAGCACAATGAGCAGGAGCATTATGAATAATGTTGCCAAACGGTGAAGATTGCTGTCTGTATCAAACCTGTTGGAGTAAATCGTGTGACTGGACCAGATCCACCACAACGGTACAAAAAGCAGCAAGAATGTCCATAATTGCTTATGTTCAAAGTGCCCGTCATGAACATGTCCGAGAGTGTGCGTAACCTGGCCTATCGTCACAACGAAAGTCAGGTCAAAAAACAACTCCAACCATGTGGCGTGTCGATTTTTTTCATAATACTTCAAAGATTTCATTAGCTGCCGGCTCCGTGTACACCTCTTTAATGTAGAAGGAAGCTAACGCTGGTTTGCCCTCGGCTCTGGTGTGGGTGATGCCGGGCCGATGTCGCAATCTAGCGATTTCGTCCGCGCACTAACAGAAGCTCAATCATCTGACTCATCTCGTTGAACTCTGGGACCCCGTCATAGCGAAGCCCGTCAAAGTAAAACGCCGGAGTACCGTTCACGCCGCTGCGTACACCGCCATTGAAGTCGGATTGTATTTTGGGGATGTAAGTGTCCTCTCGCATGGCAACGTCGAGTTCCTCGCTGGAAAGGCCGTGTTTTAGAACAATGGCGCGATACAGCGGCAGGCCCAATCGATCCTGATTTTCGTACAATTCGTCGTGGGCCTCCCAGAAGAATCCTCGACTCCCGGCATACTCAGCGGTGACCGCTGCACCCAATGCATGGGGGTGAGCGGTGGTCAGAGGGAAGTTACGGAACACAAACAGCAAGTCATCGCGAAAATGCTGTTGCAGATTCTTGACCATCCAATAAGCTTCACCGCAATAGGGACATTCATAGTCGCCAAATTCGACCAAGGTGACCTTGGCATGCGCACTTCCCTGGCGATGGTCGTTGGCACTTACCGGGACTTTGAGAGTGGCCATGTAATCACCTGTTAATTTTTGGTTGGCGTGCTTTGTGGTGAATTCGCCAGAGCATCCAGCGCATCCAGAATGCCGTCCGCCCCAGGGTTGATTGCCATTGGTGAGATGTAGCTCCAGGCGACCACCCCCTCCTTGTCAATCACGAACAGTGCCCTCTTACAAACTCCGAGCTGGGACTCGTACGCTCCATACTGTCGTGCCACCGCCCCTTTGGGCTCGAAATCGGCCAGCAGGCTGAAGTGGAAATTTCGATCTTTGGCAAAGGCCTGATGACACCAGGCGCTGTCAACCGAGATACCCAATAGCACCGCACCGTATTCTCTGAAGGTGGGTAACAACTGGTTGTACAAGGTCAGTTGGTCACCACACACCGAAGTCCAGTCAGCGGGATAAAACGCCAATATCACGGGATTTCCCTTTAGCTCACGCAGCGACAACTGTTGATCAGGGGTTGCGTGAAGAGTGAAGTCGGGCGCGACAGTGCCGGCCGGCAGCGGACCCTGAACCAGGTCGCCATTGGTTTTTTGTGCATCATCGAACTCTAAAGTATTCATTGCTTGAACCTTGATAGATGGGTTGTTGGGACGTGCTCAGTGGGATGCGACGTGCCCGGCGGGATAACTCCATCCACCATCAAGGGGTTCAAAAAAAGACAACGCTGCCTCGATCTCAGCCTGAGCCTGAGTGATTTCGGCAGCGAAACGTTCACGTTCCGCATCAAGGAACACAAGAAGATCCGCCGTGTAATCGCGGAATTGGATTAGGCCAGGTTGGCAGGGGAATGGTCAGATTCGCTCTGGCTCACCAATGACTATAGTCGTTGATGACGCTTGCCGTAGTCGCTGAACGAATTTTCGGTACCCTCAAGTGCCAACAACACTTACGCGCTTATCTTGCTGCCATTTCAGGCGGCGCTTTAACACGATGATTTTGGAAGCTATTTCGCCACTTCAGACAAATCTACATCTGCTTTCTGGACGACAACGGCTGCCCGTTACGACAAGCAGAAACCGACCAGAGGCAGACACTGACACCGCCTTCAGGTCGACAGAATGAAGGTTGATATGGGAAATGCTCTGGACAAACGAGTCGTTGTCATTAGTGCCGGCATCGTGGGCGCTTCGCTGGCGTATCACCTGGCTGATAAAGGCGGGAATATCACCTTGGTTGAGGCTGAAGGTAATCAAAGATGCGGCTCGTGCAGCGATGGTGCTGTACCTAACGAATAGTCGAGATCGGTCTTCGGGAAGCTGAGCGGTAGCCTTTGCGAATATTGTCACTGACCGCTTTTTGCCGAAAGTAGCCGATCGGCGCGCTGTATGTGTGAGGAATATTTCTTTAAGGGAAAACCCTCATTGCTGGGCCTACCTCACGCTACTAGCATGAACCTCGGCAATCGGCCCATTCGTAGGAGAAACCCATGACTACCTTGCAGAGTGACGACAAGCGCCCCACTCCGGATCAGGCGGAGGACGATGCCTTTTTTCCCTCCCCATACTCGCTTAGCCAATTTACCTCGCCAAAATCTGATCTGAGTGATGCGGATTACGCTAATCCCTACCGAGGTGGCCGCTGGAAGATTTTGCTGATTGGCGCCGATGAGCGCTATTTACTGACCGACAACGGAACAATGTTTTCCACCGGTAATCACCCAGTTGAGACGTTGTTGCCCATGTATCACCTCGACAAAGCCGGTTTCGCGTTCGACGTTGCGACCCTGTCAGGCAATCCAGTGAAATTCGAGTTCTGGGCCATGCCTAGCGAAGATACCGAGGTAAAGGATTTCTACGCCAAATACCGTGAGCAGTTCAAAAAACCTTTGAAGCTGTGCGAAGTGGTTGAGAAGGCGCTGGGGCAGGATTCGGATTACATCGGCGTTTTCATACCTGGCGGGCACGGCGCGCTGATTGGATTGCCGGAGAGTGCCGACGTGAAAGCGGCTTTGCATTGGGCAATCACCAACGACAAATTTGTGATTTCCTTATGTCACGGCCCAGCAGCAATGCTCGCGGCGGGCATTGGTGAGTCAAGGAATTCCTACATATTCAACGGCTACAAGATCTGCGCATTTCCAGACAGTCTCGACGCAAAGACGCCCGACATAGGGTATATGCCTGGGCATCTGACGTGGAAATTTGGTGAGCAGTTGAAATCCTTGGGAGTTGAGATCATCAATCAGGATATTTCAGGTGCGACGCTCCAAGACCGCAAGTTGCTGACCGGCGACAGCCCATTGGCAGGCAACAATCTGGGCAAGTTGGCAGCTGAAGCATTGTTGAAAGAGGTTGCATCGGAGTGAGCGACGGGCCGGCCGAAACAGCGATGCGCGCTGCTCTGGAGATAGAGACGGCGCGCACGCTTGAATCAATCAAGAAATCCGTCAGGGGTTTCGCCACACCCTACGGTTATGATCGATTCGTGCTGTTTTCTGCATCGACGGCAAGTGAGGAAGTGGTTGAGCATATCTACTGGGTCGAAGGCGATTGGTTCGATAACGGTCAAGCGGTGGATGCCGAGACTTACGTTCGACATTGTCCGGTGACTCGTCACCTTTTGAATGCTCGGCAATCCTTCTTCTGGCAGAAAGAGCAGGTCAAGGGAGAAGAGCGTTACCGGATGATTCGCTCTCCAGGTGGACCAGGAATTCAGGGGTTGCAGGTGCCAGTTTTTGGTCCACAGGGGCTTGAGGGCGCAATGAGCTTGGGGGGGGAGCCGGTGGATGGGAGCGCGCGGATGCGCTTGGGACTCAGCCTGGTTGCGACGGCCGCTTTTTTCGCGGCTCGGCGGTTGCTTGAGGCGCCATTGGACGAAGCGTTAAGAACCCTTTCCCCGCGAGAGCGCGAAGTCATGGAATGGACGGCTGCCGGAAGACGGCAAGCGGATATTGCAGCGACTCTCGGTTTGTCGGAGCGTACAGTTGAAAATCACCTGCGCTCAGCACGCCGACGTCTGGGCGTGACAACGACAGCACAAGCCATCAGGATGGCCATTCGTAACGGCGAGATCGATGGGTAAGGACGCGGCAAGACGAGTGCTAGACGGTTTGGACTTCCGAGTAATTTCCTCATCAACTGATCTGAGTGTCCACTGTTGGCCGCAAGACGCCACTCCCGACCGCCTGCTTTTGGCCGATAGCTGCCAGCCAACGTCAACTATTTCCAACTCAGCGCAGACATTACACGGGATGGCGTTGGATTATCTCCAAACGTCATTCGAAGCCGTTCTTCCGCCATCCTCACGCCCCGTGTTCAAAATATCTCTTGGCACGCTCTTCAATTTTGATGAGCGATGGAATTCACCGGTACTGAACTCCATCCGGTCATCGCGGCCCCTGCACCCGATTCATGTGGTGTGCTGAACCAGTGATCACAAATACCAGCGATACTCCCGCGCACTGATCTCCTGCATGAATGCCAGGTGATCCTGACGTTTGTTCTCGCAATACACGTCGACAAACTCGGCGCCCAGTCCCGCACGCAGTTGTGGCTGATGCTGCAAGGCGCGCACCGCGTCGAGGATTTCCGTCGGGAAATCGATGCCGCTGTTGCGATCGTCGTTGAGTGGCGGGATCGGTTCCTTGCCTGATGCCAGACCATGTTCCAGGCCCACCAGAATTGCCGCCAGCACCAGATACGGATTGGCGTCGGCGCCGGCCAGACGGTATTCGATGCGCAGGTTTTTCGTGTCCGATTCAGGAATGCGCAGGCAAGCGTCACGATCCTCGTAACCCCAGCTCGCCTTGGTCGCGGTGTTTACCGTGCCGCTCAGGCGGCGCATGGCGTTCTGGTTCGGGGCGAAGATCGGCATGCTGTGCGGCAGCAGATCCAGGCAGCCGGCCACCGCGTGGCGCAGTGCTTGCTGGTGATTGGCGGCCAGCAGGTTGTTGCCAGCCGCGTCATACAGGCTGACATGCACGTGCATGCCGCTGCCTGGATGTTCCACGTAGGGTTTGGCCATGAAACTGGCGCGATAGCCGTGCTTGAGCGCGACTCCACGGGTGCTGCGACAGAACAGCGCCGCCCAGTCCGCAGCACGCAAGCCGTCGTCCAGATGGCCGAAATTGATTTCGAACTGCCCCGGTCCCAGTTCGGCGGTGATCACCGTGGCGTCGATGCCCTGAGCTCGCGTTGCTTCCACCATTTCGTCGAGCACTGGGGCGAAGCGCGACAGACGCTCGATGTGCATGTTCGGCTGATCATCGGCGTCGTCGGTCAGCTCGTCGCGAGGGAATTGTGGCAGGCCGTCGCGAAGTTTTTTGTCGAACAGATAGAACTCCAGTTCGAAGGCCACCACCGGGTGAATGCCTTTGCCCGCCAATCGATCCAGTACCTTCGCCAGCACTTCGCGGGGTTCGAATTCGATCGGTTTGGCGGTGCCGTCGGAGGTGATCAGCATCTGCCCCAGCGGTTGCGCTTCCCAGGTCACAGGCTTGAGCGTGCCCGGCACCAAGCGGCGCACAGCGTCCGGGTCGCCATCGTTGAAGCAGTAATCGCCAATCTTGAACAGTCCGCCCTGCACGCCGAGCAGCACGCAGTTCTGCGGCAGCTTCAGTGCGCTGCCCGCCGCGACTTTTTCGAGCATGTCCACCGGATAACGCTTGCCGTAAAAATGCCCCGGAATGTCCAGGGAAATCAGGTCGACATAACGCACCTCGGGGTAACGTTGGCGAAACGCGCGCACTTCGGCGAGCAGGTCAGAGCAGACAGCGTCCATCGTGTTCATCCTTTGTTGTTATCAGGTGTAGACCCAGAGCACACGGGTGAGCTGCCCGGTGAGGTTGCCGTAGCGACAATGGGTGTGACTGTCGAATTGAAAACTGTCGCCGGCCCTCAAGGTGACCGGCTCGTCGTCGTTGCCCAGCCACAAGGTCAGTTCGCCTTCGAGCACATAGCCGCCCTGCTCCGAGCTGTCGCTCATGTGCCGGTCGCCGCTGCTCGCGCCCGGCTCCAGATGACTTTCGAGCATGGAGAACGAGGCGCGCATTTGTGGCGACACCAGAATGTCGGTGATGCCGTTGGCGTAATACAGCGTGCGGCGTTCGTCCGGACGGGTGACCCACGGCACTTGCTTGGCTTTGGGCAGGCTGTAGAAATAGGTGGTCGGCACGCCGAGGGTTTCGCTGATCGCGGTGAGGTCGGCCACCGTCGGGCGCGACAGCCCACGTTCGACCTGCGAGAGAAAACCCACCGAACGGCCGATCTTGTCGGCCAGATCCTTGAGGGTGTACTTCTTGTGCTTGCGCAGGTCGTGGATCAGGATCGCCAGCGCGGCGATTTCTTCTTGCTTGTTCATGATCAAAATCTCATCAAATGCTGTCGCGCAGCCGATACCAGGCCTTGCCGATAGCCTCCAGCGGTGCTGCGAAGTGCTTGCCGCCGGGGAAACGGCCATTGCTCAGGCCCTGGTACAACGCCAACTCATCATCCTTGCCGAGAATCGCATCGGACACCGCACGGGCGGCGGCCAGCGTCGGCAACACGCCGTGCCCCGAATAACCCTGAAGCCAATAACGATTGCCCTCGCCGCCGACATCCGGCGTACGGTTCATGGTCAGATCGATATGCCCGCCCCAAGCGAATTCCACCTCTACACCTTTAAGCTGCGGAAACACGCGTTCGAGAAACGGCCGAGTCGCCGCCGCAATGTCCTTGGGCATGCCGCCCAGATAGGTGCAGCCGCCCCCGAACAACAGACGGTTGTCGGGGGTACGACGGAAGTAATCGAGAACGAACTGGTTGTCGGTCACGCAAACGTTGCTCGGCAGCAGCGCGGTGACTTGCTCCGGGGTCAGTGGCGCAGTGGCGACTTGATAAGTGCCGACCGGCAGGATGCAGCTGGAGAGTTGCGGGTCGAGCTCATCGAGATAGGCATTGCAGGCCAGCACCAGCACGTCGGCCTTCACCGAACCGCGCTCGGTATTGACCCGGAAACCGCTGCCCTCCTGCTGATAACTCAACGCTTTGCTTTGCTCATGAATACGCCCGCCGGCCCGCTCGATGGCGGCGGCCAGCCCCAGCGCGAGTTTCAGCGGATTGAGGTGTGCACCTTCGGCGTCAAAGAGCCCCGCCTGATAACGATCGCTGGCGACCCACTGCGGCAAGTCTTCACGAGGAATGAACTGCAGACCGTCATGGCCCCACTTGTGACTGGCTTCGTGTTGCCACTCAGTCAGCAGGCTGACTCGACGCGGCATCACCGACGTCCACAAATGGCCCGGGCGATAGTCGCAATCAAAACCGTGCCGTCCGGGCAATTCACGCAGCTCCTGTGCGGCCCAACGCATGCCGTCCCACAGACGCCTGGCGCGCTCATGGCCGAGCGCCGCTTCCAGTGGCGGCATGTCGCACGACCAGCCCAGAATCGCTTGCCCGCCATTACGCCCGGACGCGGCCCACGCCACGCGACTGGCTTCGAGTACGGTGACGCGCTTGCCGGCCAAGGCCAGACGCAACGCGGTGTGCAGCCCACTGAAACCGGCACCGATGATCACCACGTCGGTGTCGTGCGCACCTTCCAGTGCCGGTCGTGTGCTGAGAATATCGGCGCAACTGTGGGCGTAATAACTGGCGACATGCTGTTGGGATTGCTGAAACATTCGGCGCCTCATGAAATTTATTTCTTATAATTTCATGAAAATCTACAGAACAAATTTCATATCGGCAACCGACAACTGTTTCACTCACACAGATCAATGCTCCAACGCATAACGCCGGCAATGCTCCAGATAACCTTTCTCATGTTTGCCAACCAACTGCACAACACTGGTCCACAGCCACGACGGTGCATCCAGCGTCTTCGTGCGGCACGCCTGCAGCTCACGCATCCATGAAGCCCGGGTGCTCATGTCCATCTGCCGGGCATGGGCCAGCCCCACGACCCGGGCCAGATAGCCGGCGGCAAGCTTCGCGTCGGTCTGGCTCAACTGATCCAGTTCCAGTTTCATGTCTTGAGGCAGCAGTTCGCGGATGAAGAAGCCATGGTCGAGCACGCGGGTGGCGATCATCCGATTGCCCAGGCCCGGCGAGAGAAAACGCGCACCTTCAACCACACGTTTGCCGTTGTCGCGAGGCATCGCGGCGCGAGCCACTCGTGGTGCGGCGGCGGCAATCGCTTCCTTGATATCCAGCAGGCAATATTCCTGATCGTCGCCCTCGCCCACCCCCAGCAACACCGCATAACGCTTGAGCCCCAGCGAGCTGCAGCCTTTGACCCAATAAGCCGAGTCGAGCATTTTCACCCGGTCGTCCTTTGAGCGGCCCTTCAGGGACGTAACCAGCGTATGGACGTCAGGCGTTGCGCAAAGCGATTTCAGCGCGCTGCGCTCTTCCCGTGACAGCGACCAGAAATGCTTGCCCAGCGGAATAGTTGGTTTGGTGCTCTCGATGCGCTCCTGGGCCAGATGCTTCCAGGTACGCTGCACCGCGCTGCGCATTCCGGCCTTCACTTGCGCAGGTCTTGGCGGCTCCTTGTCGACATCGTCTTCGAACGCCTGCTCATAGCCGCGCATCATTTCTTCGAGCATCCGTGCGGTGGCCACACCCGGTAGATCCGAGCCACGGGCGGCGGTGGCCAGAGACAGCGCCAGACGCACCAGATCATGCGCGGGGTTGCCGATAACGGTTTGGTCGAGGTCGCGGATGTGAATGTCGATGCGCCCCTTCAGATCGCCGGTCGGCCCGAGATTGCCGGCGTGACAATCGCCGCAGATCCACACCGCCGGCCCTTTCGGCAGGCTGCGCCCGGGCTGGCTGTGCAGCCACTCATAAAACTGCACCGTACTGCCACGGACATAGGCGTGGGCGGAGCGGGCCATTTTCAGATTGCGCAGTTGCGACAGGGGTTCAAGACGTGCGGAGGGCCGTGGGGTTTTCATGGACGCTTCTTGCAGAGAATGTGTCCTGTTGACCGCCGGCCACTTGCAAATGTTTCAAAGTATTACAAAGGCAACTCCACCCGCGCCAGCAAGCCACCGCTGCTGCGATTGCTCAAACTCAGTTCGCCGCCCTGCTCGCGCACGATGGCCCGCGCCGCCGACAGCCCGAGCCCGACACCACCAGTCTCGCGGTTGCGCGAGGTTTCCAGGCGAAAAAACGGGTCGAACACCCGCTGCAACGACGCTTCGGGAATCCCCGGCCCGTTGTCACTGACGTCGATGCACACGCTGTAACCGTCGCTGCTCAGGGCGATTGCCGGCTGCTGCGCGTACTTTTCGGCGTTTTCCAGCAGATTGACGATCACCCGTTTGATCCCCAGCGGCCGGCCCTCGTAGACCAGATGCGCCGGGCCGGTGAAATCGATGGCAATGTTCTGGTCGCGGTAGTCGTCAATGATCGTCTGCAACAGTTCCGACAGGTCGAACGCGGTGCTTTGCTCCGGCTGAGTGTCTTCCCGAAAGAACGCCAGTGCCGCGTTGATCATCGACTGCATTTCTTCGATGTCGCGGATCAGTTTGCCCTGATGATCAAAGTCCTCCATGAACTCGCTGCGCAGGCGCATGCGGGTCAGCGGTGCGCGCAAGTCGTGAGAAATCGACGCGAGCATGTGCGTGCGCTCGCTGATGTAGTGCTGAATCTGCGCCTGCATGGTGTTGAAGGCGATGATCGCCTGGCGGATTTCGTCCGGGCCTTCGACTTTGATCGGCGGCGCACGCAGATCACCGCCAAAACGCCGGGCGGCGCTGGCAAAGCGTTGCAGCGGTTTGGCCAGTTGCTGCGTGGCCAGCCAGGCCACCAGCACGGTGGCGATCAGGCCTAGAGCGATGATGATCGCGATGCGCGTGCCGATGTCCAGGCCCCAGGAGCGCTCGGGCGAAGAGAACAACAGCCAACTGGCATCCGGCAGTTGAATCAGCGCCGCATAGCACGCCAGCGGACTGCCGCTCGGCCAGTCAGCGGGATTAAACACCCGAATGTCTCGCTCATCGCCCAACAACTGATGCAACCCCGACGTCTTGTTGGCGATGAGCTGCGTACCACCCGCTGGCAATCCAAGTTCGTCGCGTTGCGCACTCCAGGTCACCTCCTGCGTCGGGCCGGTTGCCGCGTGCGCCAGTTTCGGGCGTAAAGGCGCTGGTGCAGCCTCGATCACTTTGACGGTCGCGGCAATCTGCTCCAGCAAACCGGTACGTTCAATCGGTGGCCGCGCCCAGGTCCCCGCAACCTCCACGAATAGGAAATTGAGTGCCAGCGAAGCCAGCATGGCCGCGACAATCGTCAGCGCGATCCGCCGACTCAGCGGATCACGGCGCAGGAATCGATGGATCATGAACGAGTGACCTTGGCGGTGAACATATAACCGCCGTTGCGCACGGTGCGGATCAGGTCCGGGCGTTTGCTGTCCGGCTCGATCTTGCGCCGCAGGCGGCTGACCTGCACGTCGATGCTGCGATCAAAGGCGTCGTGGCCCTGACCACGAGACAGGTCGATCAATTGTTCGCGGGTAAGAATGCGCTGCGGGTGTTCGAGAAACACCACCAGCAGATCGAACTCGCCGCCGGACAGCGGAATCATCACGTTTTCCGGGGAGCGCAACTCGCGACAGGTGATGTCCAGATGCCAACCGGCGAAGGCGATCACCGGCCGCGACGGCTCGCTCGCGGGGCTGACCTGCTCACCGGCGCGGCGCTGCACGGCGCGCAGGCGAGCCAGCAATTCACGCGGGGCGAACGGTTTGGTGACGTAGTCATCGGCGCCCAGTTCGAGGCCGACAATCCGGTCGCTCAACTCGCCCATGGCGGTCAGCATGATGATCGGAATGCCCATCTGCGCGCGCACTTTCTGGCACAGGCTCAGGCCACCTTCGCCGGGCAGCATCAGGTCGAGAATGATCGTGTCCGGGCGCTGCTGGGCAATCGCCGCCCACATCGCTGCGCCGTCGGCGGCAACATCGACCTCGTAGGCGTGCTGGACGAAGAACTTCTTCAGCAGGGCAAGAATTTCCACGTCATCGTCGACGATCAGCAGTCTGCTCACGGGCACAGGATCCTCAGGCCAAAAAAAGAACGCATCTAAAACTATTCTGGCGGGCGGGTCATATATTTCAATCGAGCAACATTCCGTCGTCCCGGACATCAAGCGGACATTCTGCGGCAAAACCCCTCAGGCACCCTGCACGCCATCGACAACCGGGGGGCTTTCAATGAGCGCATTGCACAACCGTTATACCGCCGAGGGCCACGACGCCCGCTATCCGTTGATTCTCAGCCAGCGCACCAGCGCGCCCGAGCAGGATACGCCGCTGTTGTTCCAGGAGTTCTGCCTGGGCCTGTCAGATGATCAAAGCCGAATCGTCCTGCGCCGCTATTTCGAGCAGTACGGCCCCAGCGATTCGCAATGGGTCGAGTACGTGCATTCGATTCCGACCGCCGACCTGATCCAATGGATCATGAGCCACGGCCGGCTGCACATCGAATGCTCGGACAACACCCCGCCGCTCTCCTCCCCAATCACGGCCCGCGCTTGAACGACGCGGGGTAAAAGCGCAAAACAAGGATTCGCATGATCAGAAGCCATTGCTTGATGTCGGTGCTGTGTACGGCGTCCCTCAGCCTGTCGGCCTGCAGCAGCAAAACCGTCGAACCGCAGAAGTACACCGGATTCCTCCACGATTACAGCGTGCTCAGCGAGCGCCAGTCGCCATCGGGGCAGACGGTGCTGGGTTGGGTCAGCCCGGCGCTGGCGCGGGGCCGTTACACCCAGGCCTATCTGGCGCCCAGCCAGTTCTACCCCGGCGCCGTGCCGACCGAGCGGATCCCGCTGAGTACGCTGTCCGGCGTCACCGACTACTACGACGCCGCGCTCAGGCTGGAACTGGGCAAGGTCATGCGCCTGGTGTCGCAACCCGGCCCGAACACCCTGACGGTCAGGCCGGCGATCACCCGCGTCGCCGCCAGCACCCAGGGCCTGCGCTTTTATGAATGGCTCCCGGTGACCCTGGTCGCCGCCGGCGTGAGCACCGCCACCGGCATCCGCGACCAGGACAGCGAAATCACCACCGAAGTCTCATTCGAAGACGGCACAACCGGCGAAGTGGTCGCCGAAGTCGTGCGCAAGGGCATCGGACTACCGCTGGAAAACGACAAACAGGTGCTGACCGCCGATGACGTCAAAGCGGTGCTGGACGGTTGGGCCAGTGATCTTGGGAAGTCCTACCTGGCGACCCGTCGTTAGCCGAGCGACTTTTTCAGCTAGCCTTGCTCACTGAATGTGCTGACCTATTCGCGAGCAAGCCCGCTCTCACAGGGGAACTGCATTCCAATGTGGGAGCGAGCCTGCTCGCGAAAGCGGTGTGTCTGGCAACTAGTCACTAGAGACTTTCAGCGATCGAAAACACCGTAGACAAGGTCCTGGGCAATCTGCCGGGTTACCAGTTGTTCAAGGACACCACCACACGCTTTGCCGGAATGGAAAACCCCGACGGCTCGAAGGTCGGCCTGATTGCCGAAGAACAAGGCTGGCGCTTGTGTCTGGTGGTGGAAAGTCTCGATGACTGGATGACAGTGTACATGCCGGATGGCGGAACGGCCGGTGGCACGGCGGGCGAAGTGCGCTTGCTGCAGGCCCGCGAGGTGATCATTACCGAGCTGTCGTGGCTGACCATGGCCGCCGGGTTGCGCCGTGGCGGACGCGGGATGCTGGAGCAGATGCAGCCGTGGTTGCCGAAAACCTGAAAACCACTACTCGCTGCTCAAAATGCCATGGCAGATCAAACCCAGCACACCGCGCATGTGTTCGGCATGTGCTGCCCGGTCCGGCTCAGGCTCGGTCGCCAGACGGATAAACGCCATGTTCGCGTACTGGTTGAACAGCGTCGCCGCCACATCGAGATCGACTGACGCCCGCACCTTGCCCTGCGCTTGAAAATGCCCGAGCAGCGCCTTGGTCTCTTCGATCACCGCCGCATTCCACGGACTCAACGCCTGAGCCAGTTCGCCCGTGAGCAGAAACGGCGCCAGTTCACGCCACAACGAGGCCGGCATCGCTTGCAGTTGATAGTCGGTCATCAAGCCTTCGAACTCGCACAGCGCCTCCAGCGGATCACTGTCGTCGTCCAGATTGGCCCGCGCATCGCGCATCGCCTGCTCGTCCGGCTGCTTGAGCAAGGCCAGCAGAATCTCCTGTTTGCCACCGAAATAATTGACCACCGTCGGCGCGGAAACCCCGGCCTGGACCGCGATCTGGTCCAGCGTGGTGGCCGCAAAACCGTTGGTCTTGAACAACTCCAGCGCTGCCTGCGCGATGACTTCCCTGCGCTGTTCCTTTTGCCGTTCTCTGAGCCCGCTCATGGTGCTGATGTCCTATCTTGCTGATCGGCGTCAGCCTACGGATTTCTTTTTTCACCGACAAATATTTTCTTTACAAAAATATTTTTAAGTGACAAATATTAACCGTGCACCGCTGGAATGAACGCGCACCCACTTGCCCCGTTTCTCTGGAGAACCGCCATGTCCGCCGAATTCGATCCGACCCGTAGCACCCGCGATTACCAGGCCGCCGACGCCGCCCACCACATTCACGCGTTCGTCGACCAGAAAGCCCTCAACGAGGAAGGCCCGCGGGTGATGGTCAGCGGTGATCGGCTGGCGCTGTGGGACAACAACGGTAATCGCTACCTGGACGGCATGTCCGGCCTGTGGTGCACCAATCTCGGTTACGGGCGCAAGGACCTGGCCGCTGCCGCCACCGCGCAGCTGCAACAACTGCCCTACTACAACATGTTCTTCCACACCACTCACCCGCAGGTGATCGAGCTCTCCGAACTGTTGTTCAGCCTGCTGCCCCAGCACTACAGCCACGCGATCTACACCAACTCCGGCTCGGAAGCCAACGAGGTGCTGATCCGCACCGTGCGCAAGTTCTGGCAGGTGATGGGCCAGCCTGAGAAGAAAATCATGATCGGCCGGTGGAACGGCTACCACGGCTCGACCCTGGCTGCGACGGCGCTGGGCGGCATGAAATTCATGCACGAAATGGGCGGCACCATCCCTGACGTCGCGCACATCGATGAGCCGTACTGGTTCGCCCATGAAGGCGACCTCAGCCCGGAAGCATTCGGCCTGCGCGCCGCACGGCAACTGGAAGACAAGATCCTCGAACTGGGCGCTGACAAGGTCGCTGCGTTCGTCGCCGAACCGTTCCAGGGCGCTGGCGGCATGATCATTCCGCCCGCCACCTATTGGCCGGAAATCCAGCGTATCTGCCGCAAATATGATGTGCTGCTGTGCGCCGACGAAGTCATCGGCGGTTTCGGTCGCACCGGCGAATGGTTCGCGCACCAGGCCTTCGGTTTTGAACCGGACACCCTGTCGATCGCCAAAGGCCTGACCTCCGGCTACATCCCCATGGGTGGGTTGATCCTGTCGCGACGCATGGCCGAGGCGCTGGTGGAAAAAGGCGGCGTGTTCGCCCACGGCCTGACCTATTCCGGTCACCCGGTGGCGGCTGCGGTGGCCATCGCCAACCTCAAGGCCTTGCGCGATGAAGGCGTCGTCACTCAGGTGAAAAACGACACCGGCCCGTACCTGCAGAACTGCCTGCGCGAAGTGTTCGGCAACCACCCGCTGGTGGGTGAGGTTCAGGGCGTCGGGCTGGTGGCGGCATTGCAGTTCGCCGAAGACAAAGCCACCCGCAAGCGTTTCGCCAACGAGAACGACATCGCCTGGCGCTGCCGCACCATTGGTTTTGAGGAAGGCCTGATCATTCGCTCGACACTGGGCCGGATGATCATGGCCCCGGCATTGATCGCTACGCGCGCGGAGCTGGATGAACTGGTCGACAAGACACGCATCGCCGTGGATCGCACGGCTCGCGAATACGGCGTGCTGTAACGCATACCCCTTGTAGGAGTGAGCCTGCTCGCGATAGCGGTGTGTCATTAACATCGATCTAAACTGATCGACCGCTATCGCGAGCAGGCTCACTCCTACAAGGGAATCAGGTATGCCTTGAACTCAGCACATCGGCTCAATCCAGCCCGGTTGATCCTGCCCATCATCAGCAGACCTTCCCTGATTGTCGGTCTCTCTCGATGGCTTCCTCAACATCACACTTTGCATTGTTGGCACTGCTTTGCGCAGCGAGCAACAGTGCTTTGGCCAATGACTTCTTCGACGACGCCAAAACCGAAGTGCTCAGCCGCAACTTCTACCTGAGCAACGACTACCGCTCGCCCTCTCCCTCCGGCAAAAACTATAAACAGGAATGGGCCCAGGGCTTTATCGGCACGTTCACCTCTGGCTACACACCAGGCACTGTCGGATTCGGCATCGATGCCCACGCCTTTCTCGGCCTGAAACTCGATGGCGGCAAAGGACATTCCGGCACGGGTCTGTTGCCGGTCGACAGCAATGGTCGTAGTGAACCGAACTACTCCAGCGCTGGCGGCGCGTTCAAACTGAAAGTTTCGCGCACCACCCTCGCGTTCGGCGAGATGACCGTGGAAACGCCGGTGTTCGACACCTCGGACAAACGCCTGCAACCGGAATACGCCACAGGTTTGCTAGTGAACAGCCGTGAAATCGACAACGTTAACTTCACGGCCGGACACTTCACCGCGTTCAAGAATCAGGACAGCTCTTCGAGCCACGGCGACTTTTCCGGTTACGGCGCCACTACCGAGGCTGGCGGAATCAGTTTTCTCGGCGCCGATCTGTTCGGCGACAGTCCGGTTGGTGGATCGCTTTACGCCTCGGACCTGACTGACACCTGGCATCAGTACTACGCCAATCTGCACTTCAAACAGTCCGGCCTATTGCTCGATGCCAACCTCTACCACACCCGCGATACCGGTCGGGCGCTGGCCGGCGCCATCGACAACACCGCGTTCAGCCTGTCCGGCAAGTACAGTTTCGGCGCGCACGCGGTCATGCTCGGCTGGCAACGCATAAATGGCGACACGCCGTTCGATTTCGTGGGCGGTGACTCGATCTACCTCGCCAACTCGATCAAATACGCCGACTTCAACGGCGCCGGCGAACGCTCCTGGCAAGCACGCTACGACCTCGACCTTGGCGCTTTCGGCATCCCTGGCCTGACCTTCATGACCCGCTACGTCTCCGGCGACCACATCGACGGCACTCACGCGCCCAAGGGCGGCGCGTACAACCCGTTCGATGCCGAGACTGGCGACTATCAGCCGCAGCAAGGCGCTGGCGGCAAGCATTGGGAACGGGATATCGATCTGAAATACATCGTGCAATCGGGCACGGCGAAGGACCTGTCGGTGCAGCTGTCGCATGTCTCGCACCGGGCCAACGAGGCACAGGCCGGGGATGATATCGACCGGATTTATTTAGTGATTCAGTACCCGTTGGGGTTCTGATGGCTGGTGGTTAAACCCAGCCTCTGGCCCGATGTCGCCCTACGAATCCATCGACTGGAAAACCAATCCCCTGTGGGAGCGAGCCTGCTCACGAAAGCGGCGGATCAGTCGACATAGACGTTGAATGACTTACCGCATTCGCGAGCAAGCCCGCTCCCACAGGGGGGATTGGGTGAGGTTTGGAATATTGCGTAATTGGCGGAAGGCAGCCGGAGTCGAACCTGCCCGGGAACGGATGCCGTCCCCAACCGGGTTTGAAGCCCGGCCGCGCCACCGGGCGCGATTGCCTTCCTTTGAACTCAGGGTGCGTCGGCACTGGCCAGCGCGTTGTCGTGGCGGATCACCCGGGATTCGCCGATGCGCCGGGTCAGGCCGAGGCGGTCGAAGTATTCCAGGTACTGAATACAGCGTTTGCGTCCCAAGCCTAGCGCATCACGGAAGGTTGTCACCTGGATCGACGGATTTTCCTGCTCCAGTTGCAACAGAATGTTGGCCATGCGCCGCAGTTGCCCGTCAGACAGAAACAGGTCGCGCACCACTTGGTGCATCAATCCCAAGCGCGCCAGTTTGCGCAACAGCAGGCGCACCACGGCATCCTCCACGCCCAACACGTTGGCGACATCACGTACCCACGGCGGATCAAACCCGGCCTGCTCGAACAGCGGCTGCATGCGCTGCCACAGGGTTTCGTCTTCAGCACTCAAACGCACCTGATGATCCGGCAGATGCAACCACGGCCCGCTGGCGTTGATCGACCCAGCAGCGCGCAGTTCTTCCAGCAGGCTGACAAAGGTCGAGCGCTCCAGCGCCAGACCACTGAAGCGTCGCAGGCGGTCGCGATCCGGGCCCATCTGGTCCGGTTCCAGCTCATGCAATTTCGCCAGTTGCTCCAACAGGGTGAACTTCAATTGCCCCCAGCGCTGCACATTGAACAGCACCGGTCCCTGGCGGGTGTCGATCAGGCGCACGTTGGCTGGTAGCGCCCAGTCTTCACGCTGACGATTGAACTGGCGCTCCAGCCGTTGCGGATCGAGGCCGCCAGCGCTGTGGTCAAGCAGCAGTGGTAACGCTTGTTCAAGACTGTCGCTGCCGGCCAGGGCCTGCAGTTGCGCCAGCCGTTCCGGGCTGCGGCGCTGGCGGGCCGGGGCAAACGGGTCGAGTACCTGACCGCCACCGAGGGTGCGTTGCGCGCTGTGGTCACGCAGGATCAGGCGATCGCCCTTCACCGCGTGCACCGGGGCGTTGATCAGCAATTGCGCGAACATGCGCTGACCGGGGCTCAAACGCGAACCTTCGAGCAACGCCACACGGGCGATGACGTCCTGAGTGCCGAGATGCACATGCACCGGGTGAAAATGTTCGAACGTGCGCTCGCCGGGCAGCAGTTGAAACTCGATATCGAGCCGTTGCGTCGGCGCATGCAGCCATTCGGCCAACAGCCATTGGCCGCGATGGATCTGCTCCAGGGTCAATCGATCGCCACTGATGTTCAGCGCCACCCGTTGCCCGGCGAAGGCCTGCTCGGCGGGCTGGTTTTGCGCGTGCAAGCCCCGCACCCGCACCGATTTCCCGGACGGCCCGAGGGCCAGTTTGTCCCCGACTGACACCGTTCCCGACAACGCCGTGCCAGTGACCACAATCCCGGCGCCCGCCACGCTGAAGGCGCGGTCGATGGCCAGACGAAAACCACCTTCGCGGCTGCGCTCATGCACTTCGCTTTGAATCTGCAGCAAGCTCTGGCGCAGTTCATCGACGCCCTGCCCGGTCACGCTCGACACCGCCAGCGTCGGCGCATCGGCGAATGGCCCGGCTTCGAGCAGATCGAGAACCTGGCGCTGCACCTCCTCCACCCTGCCCGCTTCAACCCGATCGCATTTGGTGATCGCCACCAGCGCCCGGGGAATGCCCAGCAACTGAACAATCGCCAGATGCTCGCGGGTCTGCGGCATCACCCCGTCGTCCGCCGCCACCACCAGCAACACCAGATCAATGCCCTGCGCCCCGGCAAGCATGTTGTGGGTGAATTTCTCGTGGCCCGGCACGTCGATGAACCCGGTCAGCCCGGCACCGGCTTCCAGTTCCGCGTAGAGATAACCGAGGTCGATGGTCATCCCACGCTCGCGTTCCTGCGGGCGGCGGTCGCCGATTTGCCCGGTCAGCGCTTGCAGCAGCGAGGTCTTGCCGTGGTCGATGTGCCCGGCGGTGCCGACGATCACGACTCGACCTGCAACTGCGGCAACTGCGCCAGCCACGTCGGCTCGTCGTCGAGTTGGCGTAGATCGAGCCACAGCGCGTCGTCGTCAATTCGACCCAGCACCGGAATCGGCAAATTACGCAACGCAGCTTCCAGATTCAGCAGACAGCGCCCGCGCAAGCGTTTCGATACCTGCGGGCGCAGGCAAAGCGCTGCACTCGGCAAACGCGCCACCGGTTGGCTGCCGCTGCCGATCATGCCCAACGCCTGCACGGCGCTGACCTGCCACGGTTCGCCCAAGACTTCAGCCATCGCCGGTTGCAAACGAGAGGCCTGGGCGAGAATGTCGGCTTGCGGGCGAGTCAACAGCCGCAAACTCGGCAGACGTTCGGCGAGGCGATCCGGGTCGCGATACAGGCCGAGCACCGCTTCCAGCGCGGCCAGGGTCAACTTGTCGACCCGCAAAGCACGCTTCAACGGATTCTTCTTGATCTTCGCGATCAGCTCTTTGCGCCCGACAATCAACCCGGCCTGCGGCCCGCCGAGCAATTTGTCGCCGCTGAAGGTGACGATGTCCGCACCGTCGAGCAGCGCCTGCCTTACCGTCGGTTCCGCCGGCAGGCCCCAACGGGTCAAGTCCAGCAGACTGCCGCTGCCCAGATCCTCCAGCAGCGGCAAGCCGTGCCGATGCGCCAGCTCGGCCAGTTCGGCGGTGGGCACCCGGGCGATAAAGCCTTCGATGCTGTAGTTGCTCGCATGCACACGCATGATCAAGCCGCTGCGCGGGCTGATCGCCGCCTCGTAGTCGCGGGCGTGGGTGCGGTTGGTGGTGCCGACTTCATGCAGGCGCACACCGGCGCGGGCCATGATGTCGGGGATGCGGAACGCGCCGCCGATTTCGATCAGCTCGCCGCGCGAGATGATGCCTTCCTTGCGCGCGCCCAGGCTGTTGAGCGTCAGCAGCACCGCAGCGGCATTGTTGTTGACCACGGTGACGGCCTCGGCGCCGGTCAGTTCGCGGATCAGACCTTCGATCAGATCATCGCGATCTCCGCGCTTGCCGCTGGCCAGATCGAATTCGAGATTGAGCGGGTAACGTGCGGCCATCTGCACCGCTTCGATGGCCTCTTCGGGCAGCAAGGCGCGGCCGAGGTTGGTGTGCAGCACCGTGCCGGTCAGGTTGAACACCCGCCGCACGTTGCTGCGCTGTTGCTGCGCCAGACGCTCGCCGACGCGGCCGGCGAGCACTTCGGGGCTGATTTCAATGGCAGACAGTTGACCTTGCAACACGCTGAGCCGCAGCTCATCAAGCAACTGCCGCAAGCCGCTCAGCAACGCCTCACGACCATAACGCTCGGCCAGCGGCAGACAGGCCGGGTGACGCAACAAACCATCAATGGAAGGCAACCGCAGGGCAACACTCGAAGACATCAGCCACTCCCGAAAACAAGACTCTCCGGCATGACCTGACGCAACGCGTCTAAATACAGCACACCGGCCCCCAATTGTGGGAGCGGGCTTGCTCGCGAATGCGGTGAGTCAGCCACAAATAATCTGACTGACACGGCCCCTTCGGGAGCAAGCCCCTCTCACAAGTTTTTCAGGAGTGTAGACGTTCTGGTCATTCGTCTCCCGGCGCCAGCATCAGATTCGGTGCCAGACGCTGAATACCGTCCTGCGCCAGACGCATGTCGAGCAGCAGGCTGCTGAGATCCGCCGACAACGCTTCGCCTTCGGCATCGTTCTCCAGATAGACCAGTTTCAGGTAGCTGTTGCAGCCTGGGCAGACTTCCGCCCGAATCGGCGCCTGATTGGCCGCATGCCGATCATCCTCAAGACTCAGGTAATCCAGGCCTTTGCTCGACTCGCAATACACGCACTTGACCCGCACCACGTGCCATTCGCAGGCGCACAACGAACACACCAGATAGCGCAGGCCGTTGTGTTTTCCGCGATGGCGGATCACCCCGGCCATCGCTGGTGAACCACAGCCCGGGCACTGGCTGAGGCTGTCGCCGGGTTTCAGTTGCAGGTTCGGTGCGCTGAGCAGCCAGTGGCTCCACGCCGCTTGCAGCCCGGCGCCGAGAAACGGCACCAACTGTGCCGGCACCATCGAATATTGACCGCTGACCAACGCCACCGCCCACGCACGCAACTGGCCGGCACTGGCGCCGCGCAGTGTCGCGAGCGCGTCGACTACGGCGGGTTGATCGGGCGCCACGTAACGTTGCAATAAAGCATCCAGATAAGCCCGCCAAGCGTCTTCGCGAACCAGGGTGTCGGCAGCAAACGGCGGCAAACCATGCAACTGGCAGGCTTCGATCCTTTGCTGATCAAACGGTGCCGTCAGCGGTGGATCGTCGAAAACCTGCTGCTGAGCCCGGCACAATCCGGCGATCAGTCGCAGGTAATCGGCCAGCGGATGCCCGTGAGCCAATTGCTCCAGGCGCTGGGCGCGCAAGGTGAACAGGTTGTGCGGCGGCAGGTGCAGAAACGGCGGCGAACTGGCCGCCGCCTCGATTTCCCCGGGTTCAAGAATGGTTGCCAAAAGTCAGCCCTTTTTGGTGATCGGTCGCTCCGGCACGTCCGGATTGCGTTCATCGCGGGTGATGTCGCGATACCAGAGTTCGTGGTGCTTCTTCGCCCAGGCGCGGCTCACCCAGCCATGCAGCATCGCGTCCACCGAACCCTTGATCCACAGCCCGGCGTAGATGTGCACGATGATGCTGAGGATCAGCACAAACCCGGCCAGTGCATGCAGAAGCATGGCCCAGCGGATCACGGTGATGCCGAAGTACGCGCTGAAATACGCACGCCAGATCACCAGACCGGTGAATAGCAAACCAAGCATGCACAGCAGTAAAGTCCAGAACAACATCTTCTGCCCGGCGTTGTACTTGCCCACCGGCGGCACGCTTTCTTCATCGTTGACCAGCACTCGATCGATGCGGCGCATCCACTTCCAGTCGTTGTCGATGAAGAAGTTCGAACGCCAGAAGCGGAACACCAGACCGAGGAAGAACACGAACATCAGCACACCCATGAACGGGTGCAGAATCCGCGTCCACGGCCCGCCGCCGAACAGGTGGGTCAACCAGAACATCGATGGATGAAACAACGCCAGCCCGGACAGTCCGGCCATGAAGAACAGAATCGCCACCAGCCAGTGATTGGTGCGCTGGTTGGCGGTGTAGCGCAGGATCGTCTTGTTGCTCATGGCCGGTCCTCCCCGCGTGGATCGAAGGTGTGCACCGCCGGATCGACAACGTGCACCGAAGTATCCGGTGGCGTCGGATGTTCATCTTCCTCGACGCGATTCGGCCCGATACGCACATAGTGGAAGAAACCGGCGAGCACCGCCGCACCCATCGCCAGCAGGCCCAAGGGTTTACTGATGCCTTTCCACAAGCCCACCAGCGGACTGATGGCCGGCGCTTCCGGCAACCCGGCGTAGATCTTCGGTGTATCGGCATGGTGCAACACGTACATCACGTGAGTGCCGCCGACGCCTTCCGGGTCATACAGCCCGGCGTTGTCGAAGCCCCGGCTTTTCAGATCGACGATGCGTTCGGCGGCGTGTTCCTTCATGTCTTCCTTGGTGCCGAAGACGATGGCGCCGGTCGGACAGGTTTTCACACAGGCCGGTTCCAGCCCTACCGCGACGCGGTCGGAACACAAGGTGCATTTGTAGGCCTTGTGATCCTTCTGCGAGATCCGCGGAATGTTGAACGGGCAACCGGTGATGCAATAACCGCAGCCGATGCAGTGATCCTGATCGAAATCGACGATGCCGTTGGCGTGCTTGATGATCGCCCCGGGACTTGGGCATGCCGCGAGGCACCCCGGCTCGGCGCAATGCATGCAGCCGTCCTTGCGGATCAGCCACTCGAGGTTGCCGGCGTCGGTTTCGTGTTCGGTGAAGCGCATCAAGGTCCAGGTTTCTGCGCTCAGATCCTGCGGGTTGTCGTAGGTGCCGTGGTTGTGGCCAACCTCGTCGCGCAGCTCGTTCCATTCCGAGCAGGCGACCTGGCAGGCCTTGCAACCAATGCATTTGGTGGTATCGATCAGCTTGGCGACTTCCTGCTGATTCCGCACCGAAGGCGGCACCGTGGTGGTGGCCGAGCGGGCAATGATGTCTTGGCTGGCCATTTACAGTTTCTCCACGTTGACCAGGAATGACTTGGATTCCGGGGTCTGTGTGTTGCCATCGCCGAGGAACGGCACCAGGGTGTTGGTCAGATAACCGTGACGCGTCTGACCGGTGAATCCCCAGTGCAGCGGGATGCCGATCTGATGCACCACCTGGCCGTTGACCTGCAGCGGCCGGATGCGTTTGGTCACCACCGCCACCGCCTCGATGAACCCGCGCTTGCAGCTGACCCGCACCCGATCCCCGGCCGCGATGCCCTTCTCCTTCGCCAGCAGTTCGCCGATTTCGACGAACTGCTCGGGCTGGGCAATCGCATTCAACTTGCAATGCTTGCTCCAGAAGTGGAAGTGCTCGGTCAACCGGTAACTGGTGCCGGCGTACGGGAAGTCCTTGGCTTCGCCGAGGCTTTCCCAGACCGAATCGAAGATCCGCGCCGCCGGGTTGCTGGTGGCTTTCTTGTTTTGCGGGTGCAGCGGGTTGATGCCGATCGGCGTTTCGAACGGCTCGTAGTGCTCGGGGAAAGGCCCTTCGTTCATCTTGTCGACGGCGAAGAACCGCGCCACGCCTTCGGGGTTCATGATGAACGGGTTCATCCCGGCTTCCGGCGGCACATCGGCCTTGTAGTCCGGCACATCGGTGCCGCCCCAGGCCTTGCCGTTCCACCATACGAGGCGCTTTTTCGGATCCCACGGTTTGCCGGCGACGTCCGCTGAAGCGCGGTTGTAGAGGATCCGCCGGTTGGCTGGCCACGCCCAGGCCCAGCCCTGATGCTGATGCATGCCATACGGATCGGCATTGTCACGCCGGGCCATCTGGTTACCGGCTTCGGTCCAGCTGCCGGCGAAGATCCAGCAACCGGACGCGGTGCTGCCGTCATCCTTGAGCAGGCCAAACCCGGCCAGTTGCGATCCGGCCTTGACCGCCACGCCGCTGGCATCGGTGAAGTCGGCCATGGCGCTGCCGTTGATCTCTTTGGCCAGCTCCTCCGGCGATGGCTCGTCGGGGATCTTGTACGGCCACGACAGGTTCAGCAGCGGATCGGGGAACTTGCCGCCCTCGGCCTGATAGCGCTTGCGCAGGCGGAGGAACAGTTCGCTCATGATGCGGATATCGGTCTGCGCTTCACCGGGGCCGTCGGCGCCTTTCCAGTGCCATTGCAGCCAGCGACTGCTGTTGACCAGCGAGCCGTCCTCCTCGGCAAAGCAAGTGGTCGGCAGACGAATCACTTCGGTCTGGATCTCGGCGCTTTTCACGTCGTTGTACGGCCCGACGTTTTGCCAGAACTCCGAAGTTTCGGTGGCCAGCGGATCCATCACTACCAGCCATTTGAGTTTGGCCAGCGCAGCCATCACCCGGTTCTTGTCCGGCAACGCAGCGATCGGGTTGAAGCCCTGGCACATGTAGCCGTTGACCTTGCCCTGGCTCATCAGGTCGAACATCTTCAGGACGTCGTAGTTCGGGATGTCCAGTTTCGGCAGGTAGTCGTAATTCCAGTTGTTCTCCAGCGTGGCGTTGGCGCCGTACCAGGACTTCATCAGGCTGACGTGGAATTTGCTGTAGTTCTGCCAGTAGGACAACTGCCCCGGACGCAACGGCATTTGCGTACGTTTTTTGATAAAGGCGTTGTAGTCCTGCTCGGCATCGCCACCCAGGGTCAGATAACCCGGCAGCGAGTTGGACAGCAACCCGAGGTCGGTCAGGCCCTGAATGTTCGAGTGCCCACGCAAGGCATTGACCCCGCCGCCCGGCATGCCGACGTTGCCCAGCAGCAGTTGCACCATCGCCGCACTGCGGATGATCTGTGCGCCGATCGAATGTTGCGTCCAGCCGAGTGCATAGAGGATGGTCATGGTTTTGCCCGGCGTGGAGCACGTGGCAATCTCATCCCAGATTTTCTGCATGGCATCGACCGGCATCCCACAGATCTGGCTCGCCAGCTCAATGTTGTAGCGGCTGTAATGCTGCTTCATCAATTGATAGACGCACTGCGGATCCTGCAGGGTCGGGTCGACCTTGACGAAACCATCCTCACCCAACTCGTAACCCCAGCCGGATTTGTCGGTGTAGCTGCGCTTGGCCGCGTCATAGCCGCTGAAGATGCCGTCTTCAAAGCCAAACCCGGCTTTGACGATGAACGAGACGTCGGTGTAGTTGCGCACGTATTCGTGCTGGATCTTGTCCTGAGTCAGCAGGTAATTGATCAGCCCGCCCATGAAGGCGATGTCGGTACCGGTGCGGATCGGCGCGTAATAGTCGGCCACCGAAGCGGTCCGGGTAAAACGCGGGTCGACCACGATCAGCCGGGCAGCGTTATGCGCCTTGGCCTCGGTCACCCATTTGAAGCCGCACGGATGCGCTTCTGCTGCGTTGCCCCCCATTACCAGGATCAGATTCGCGTTGGCGATATCGGTCCAGGTGTTGGTCATGGCTCCACGGCCGTACGTCGGGGCAAGACTTGCCACCGTCGGGCCGTGTCAGACACGCGCCTGGTTATCGAACCCCAGCATGCCGAGACTGCGAATCACCTTCTGGGTGATGTAACCGGCTTCGTTGGACGCGGCCGACGCGGCGAGGAACCCGGTGGTCAGCCAGCGATTCACCGTTTGCCCGGTGGAATTTTTCTCGATGAAGTTGGCGTCGCGGTCGGCCTTCATCAGGTCGGCGATGCGATCCAGTGCTTCATCCCAGCTGATCCGGGTCCATTCGCTGCTGCCGGGCTTGCGCATTTGCGGGTATTGCAGACGGCCCGGGCTGTGAATGAAGTCCAGCAGGCCCGCGCCTTTCGGGCACAGGGTGCCGCGGTTGACCGGATGGTCGGCGTCGCCCTCGATGTGAATAATATTTTGCGCGACGTTCTTCGCGGCATCGCCCTGGCTGTACATGATCAACCCGCAACCGACCGAGCAATACGGGCAGGTGTTGCGGGTTTCATGGGTGTGGGCAAGCTTGAAGTGACGCACCTGCTCGGCGAAGGCCAGCGTCGGGGCCATGCCCAACGCGCCCAGGCTAGAGCCTGCAAGGCCGATACCGGCGACCTTGAAGAATTGACGACGGCTGAGATCCATCGTGCACTCCTGATCAGGTGGAACCCGGTACTTGAGCCGGGCTTTTTCTGGACAAACACGGTTACGGCAGAATGCCTGCCGGCTTTTTCACTGTAGACAATGACCACACACCCTGTGTGAAAACCGACCGTCGGCGACAATCGGTCATGCCCTGGAAAACCTGTGGGAGCGAGCCTGCTCGCGAAGAGGCCCTGTCAGTTGAGACAAATATTGACTGACACACCGCCTTCGCGAGCAGGCTCGCTCCCACAGGTTTTGTGTATCCCCAAGTGTCATGGGTTTATCATGGCGCCCATGAACAACCCGCCTTCACGAGACCGCGCATGACTTTCGATTTTGATCAGCTATTCGACCGCCACAACACCGGCAGCACCAAGTGGAGCCGCTACCCGGCCGATGTGTTGCCGATGTGGGTCGCTGATATGGATTTCGCCGCGCCACCGGTGATCATCGAAGCGTTGCAGCAGCGTCTGCTGCACCCGCTGGTGGGTTACAGCGTGGCGCAGGACAACTTGCGTGAAGCCATCGTCGCCGACCTGTGGGACAAGTTCGCCTGGAAGGTCAAACCGCAGGAGCTGATCTTCCTGCCGGGTGTTGAATCCGGTTTCAACATGGCTTTGAAAGCGCTGGTGCAGCCGCAGCAAAACGTCGTGGTGCAGGTGCCGAACTACCCGCCGCTGCGGCATGCGCCGGGGCATTGGGGGCTGAACAAGGTCGAGCTGGAATTCGTCGCCCAGGCCGATGGCACCTACGCCACCCCGCTGGAGACCCTGCGCGAATCGCTGAACGGCGGCGGCGCCCTGCTCCTGAGCAACCCGCACAACCCGATCGGCAAGGTGTTTGGCCGTGAGGAGCTGCAAGCCGTAGCGGATATCTGTGCGGCACAGGACGCCTGGATCATCTCCGACGAGATCCACGCCGAACTGTGCTTCGACGGCCGCGTGCACATTCCGACCGCCTCGCTGAGCCCGGAAATCGCCAGGCGCACCATCACCCTGATGTCGGCGAGCAAGGCCTACAACATCGCCGGCCTCAAGACCTCGTTCATGATCATCCAGGACGCCGCCCTGCGCGAGCGCGTGAACCACGCCCGTTGCGGCATGGTCGACAGCGTCAACCCGCTGGGCATGGAAGCCACCCGCGTCGCCTACAGCGAAGGCGCGCCGTGGCTGGCCGAACTGAAAACCTATCTGCAGGCCAACCGCGACTGGTTGGTGGACGCGGTGCGCAGCCGCTTGCCGGGAGTGACGATCAATGTGCCGCAGGGAACCTATCTGGCGTGGCTCGATTGCTCGGCGCTGGACCTGGACAATCCGCAGCAGTTCTTCCTTGAACAGGCCAGGGTCGGTCTGAGCGCCGGGCTGGATTTCGGCGATCAGCACCAACAGTTCGTGCGCCTGAACTTCGGCTGCCCGCGGTCGTTGCTCGAAGAAGGCATCCGCCGCATGGAGCGCGCCCTGACAAACCGCAATATCTGAAAACACCACCCATCTGTAGGAGTGAGCCTGCTCGCGATAGCTGACTGACATTCCACATTAATGTCGGCTGATACACCGCCATCGCGAGCAGGCTCACTCCTACAATGGTTTTGTGGTCATCCAAAATCCGATCGAACTCACGGCAAACCGTCCGGGTCAACCACCCATACCTGCCCTGAGAACCTCGGAGATTTGTGATGACCGATTACCCAAAACCACCCTTCCCCGCACAAGCCCAAGCCGTCCCCGGTGCGCAAAGCAAAATGCAGCCGTACCCCGACTGCGGCGAGCAAAGCTACGTCGGCTCCGGGCGGCTGGCCGGCAAAATCGCGCTGATTACCGGTGCCGACAGCGGCATTGGCCGCGCGGTGGCGATTGCCTTCGCCCGTGAAGGCGCTGACGTGGTCGTGGCCTATCTGAATGAACATGACGACGCCAAAGAGACCGCACGCTGGGTCGAACAGGCAGGCCGCCAGTGCCTGCTGCTGTCCGGCGACCTCGCGCACAAGGCCCATTGTCAGGAACTGGTGGACAAGACCGTCGAACGCTTCGGGCGCATCGACATTCTGGTCAACAACGCCGCGTTCCAGATGACCCACGAAACCTTCGAAGAAATCCCCGACGAAGAATGGGTGATGACCTTCGACGTCAACATCACCGCGATTTTCCGGCTGTGCCAGGCAGCGATCAAACACATGCGCCCTGGCGCGTCGATCATCAACACCAGCTCGGTCAACTCGGACATGCCCAAACCGACCCTGCTGGCCTATGCCACCACCAAAGGCGCGATCGCCAACTTCACCGGCGGTCTGGCGCAGATACTCGGGCCGAAAGAGATCCGCGTGAACTGCGTGGCCCCCGGACCAATCTGGACGCCACTGATCGTCTCGACCATGCCCGATGAAGAGGTGCAGAACTTCGGCAGCGAAACCCCGCTCGGTCGCCCCGGGCAACCGGTGGAAGTGGCGCCGATTTACGTGCTGCTGGCTTCCGACGAGGCCAGTTACATCACCGGGCAACGCTATGGCGTCACCGGCGGCAAGCCGATGCTCTAAGCGGCGCGAGAAAAACTGAACCTGGCGGCATGACGTCCCTCCATACCTTTAAGAGCCCCAACCGGTCCGCAGGATCAGGAGGTCGTCATGTCCGCCCCGCTCATCAAACTCTTCACCCAGCCCAACTTCGCCTGGACCGACATCCGCCGCGAGGAAGAGGCCCATCCCCGTCACTACCTGGCGCATCTGTTGCTATTGGCGCTGATTCCCGCCGTGTGTCTGTTCCTCGGTACCACGTATGTCGGCTGGAGTCTGGCAGCCGGCGAGACCGTGCGCTTGAGCACGGCCAGTGCGCTGCAACTGAGCATTCTGCTGTATGTGGCGATTGTCGCCGGGGTCGCGATCATCGGCGGGTTCATCCGCTGGATGTCACGTACGTTCGACGCGCGCCCCACGCTTAACCAGTGCATCGGTTTCGCTGCCTATACCGTGACGCCGTTTTTCGTCGCCGGTATCGCCGGTCTTTATCCAAGTCGCTGGCTGGCGATTCTGGTGCTGGGTGCCGCGTCGGTGTATTCGACGTTCCTGCTATTCGTCGGCCTGCCGACGTTCATGCATGAACGCAAGGAACAGGGCCTGCTGTATTCGGCTTGCGTCTGGGGCGTCGGCCTGCTGGTGATGGTGACCATTCTGGTGTCGATGATTCTGCTGTGGTTCAACGTGCTCGCGCCCGAGTACTTGCGAACTACCGTTGGTTAACCCGGTGCCAACGCTGTCGTCGATGGACGGCCGAACATGAGCTTTGTCATCTGGGTCGCGGTGCTTGGCGCGGTGTTGCTGACCCTCGCGCTGACCTCGTCGTACCTGCGCTGGATGCCGGTCACCACTTCGGCCGTGTGCCTGCTGCTTGGGATCGGCATCGGCCCCAGCGGTCTGGATCTGCTGAAGCTGTCACTGGAAAACGCTTCCGTATGGATGGAGCACCTCACGGAAGTGGCGGTACTGTTTTCGCTGTTTGTCTGCGGGCTGAAGTTGCGTCTGCCCCTGCGCGACAAGCGTTGGCGGATTGCGTTCGGGCTGGCGGGCCCGGTGATGGTCTTGACCATCGCCGGGGTCAGCGTATTGCTGCACTGGGGCCTGCAACTGTCGTGGGGGTCGTCGCTGCTGATCGGGGCGATGCTCGCGCCGACCGACCCGGTACTGGCCGCGCTGGTGCAGGTCAACGATGCGCGGGATGTCGACAGCGTGCGCTTTGGCCTTTCCGGAGAAGCCGGGCTCAATGACGGCATCGCGTTCCCGTTCGTGATTCTCGGCTTGCTGCTGTTGCAGGCCGACGCGCAACCCGGCGCCTTGACCGATTGGGTGCTGCACGGCTTGCTCTGGGCGGTGCCGGTCGGTTTGCTCACCGGTTACTGGATGGGGCGCGGCATCGGTCGGTTGACGCTGTCGTTGCGCATCCGCAACGACGACAGCACCCTGAGCCCGAATGATTATCTGGCGCTGTCGCTGATTGCCCTGGCTTACGTCGGCGCAGATGCGATTGGCGGTTATGGTTTTCTGTCGGTATTCGCCGCGGGCCTCGGCTTGCGTCAGGAAGAAGTCAAATCCACCGGCGCCGGCCAGCCGCCCGCCGAACATCTGGTGCAACCGGTGGTCGGCCACCAGAACATCGAACCGCAGCACGCGGTGCACGGCGATACCGAACGACTGGAGAGCAGTCAGGTCGCCGCCGGCATCATGATGGGCGACATGCTCTCATTCGGCAGTCTGGTGGAACGAGCCATGGAAGTGTTTCTGGTGACCCTGCTCGGTGTGGTGCTGGTGCCGCATTGGGACTGGCGGGCACTGGTCATTGGCGCGGTGCTGTTCTGCGTGGTGCGTCCGGCCTGCGTCGCGTTGATGCCTTGGGGCACTTTGCTCGACGGTGGTCAGCGGCTGTTGATCGGTTGGTTCGGCATTCGCGGGATCGGCAGTCTGTTCTATCTGTTTTATGCCTTGAACCATGGCCTCAGTCCTTCAGTCGCGACGTTGTGCACCAACATCACCCTGTCCGTGGTAGCGCTGAGCATTTTACTGCATGGCATCAGCACCCAGCCGCTGCTGGCGCGCTACGAACAACGGCAAAAACGAAAAAACTGATTTTTCCGGCGGCAATATGTCGGGAAATCCATCGAAGTTTTTTCTGAAAATAAATGGATCCCTCGGCCAAAACCGACAGTCACAACCATAACCCCTCGCTGGATGCACTCGGCGAGGTCCGGCAGGTTCGGTTCCCCTGCGGCTTGCAGCCCATGAAAAGGAATCTTTGGATAACAAGGTCACGGTCATGAAAGAATGCTCGACTCCGGCACAAATCAAGGCTTGCAGGGCTTTGGCCCTGGAACGCAATCGTCAACTGTTCGAAGATGCCCACGCCCTCAACCGAGCGGCTTACGAGCTGCTGGAAGCGGACAATCTGGACCTCGAACAGTTTGAACACTATCGAGCACTGCGCCGCAAAGCCGATGCGAAGTTCGAGGAAGCCATCGATCACTTGTGCGTCCTCAACGAAGACTTCCCGCCGATTCCAATGTCACCGCATCACTCGCAGGAATTGCGTCGGCAACTTGAAACCGTCGAATAAAGCACACAAGAAAAAGCCCGGCAGCGATGTCCGGGCTTTTTCTTTGGGCGGCGTTCAGCCTCCTGGGTTGGTCACCTGAATGAACACCGCGTAAGCCCCGAGCAGGATCCAGAACGTGGCGAAAATCCAGGGCGTGCGCACCGAAAACAACAGCGACTTGCGATAGCCCTTGTGGCTCGACTCCATCTCGCTGAACAGCGGCGACTCGTCGTAAGCCATGCCCATGATCGGCTCGCTGCGCAACAACTCGCTTTGCTTGTAGTGCCAGTGATCGATGATGTCATAGGCCGCACGAATGCCCGGCCAGGCGTTGAGCGAACTGAGCAGCCCGAGCAGTGCGAGAAACGGCGGCACCACCAGCGTGAACAGCTTGCCCCACTCGGGGTTGAGGTTGGCCATGCACGAAGCAAAGGCAATCACCAGAAACGACTGCGCCGCGAGATAGGCATCGGTGCGATTGGCGAGGATGCTGGTTTCGTACTGGATTTCCTTGCGATAGAAATCCAGGCGTTCCTTGGGTGAGCCGAACATCTTGGCGTCGTGTTCGGTCAGGTGCTCTTCAGCGCTGGGCTGAGTCAGTATGCGGGGCAAGGGACGCGCACTCCGTGGCGGGGAAACCTTTTAGAAGGCCCTCGCCACGGACAAGTTCAGGCGGATTCACTTCATCGACTGCGCGATGATTTCCACCAGGTTGAGCTGGGTGAATGGCTTGGGCAGACGCGGCAATTGCGCGGCAAAGCCTTCCAGACGTTCGGCGTAACCGGTGGCCAGAATGATCGGCAGATCCGGCTTGAGCAAACGCACCGCATGCGCCAGTTGCGCGCCGCTCATCTGCGGCATGGCCATGTCGGTGATCATCAGATCGATGACTTCGCCCTGCTCGAACAACGCCAGCGCCTTGGCACCGGACGTGGCGCTGATCACCCGATGGCCAAGGTCTTCGAGCAGCAGCGTGGTGCTGGTCATCACCAGCGAATCGTCGTCCACCACCAGAACGCTGAGGCGCGGCACCAACACCGGTTTGACCGCCGGGTAGAGGTTTTTTGCCGTCTCCCCGGCTAACGCCACCGGTATCCACATTTCAGCGCGGGTGCCATGGCCTTTTTCGCTCTTGAGAATGAAACGGCCGCCCAGTTGCTCGATAAAGCCATGCACCATCGACAGGCCCAGCCCGGTGCCCTTGCCCACGCCCTTGGTGGTGAAAAACGGATCCCTGGCCGAACCCAGCGTGGCTTCGTCCATGCCCTCGCCCGTGTCGATCACGCTCAGGCACACATAGTGCCCGGCCGCCATTGACGAATGGCTTTGCTCAAGCACGACTTCCGGCTGCGCGGTAATGCACAGGCTGCCACCGTCGACCATGGCGTCGCGGGCGTTGGTCGCCAGATTGAGCAACGCCAGTTCCAGTTGGTTGCTGTCGGCCAGCACCGGTTGCAGATCCTCGGGAAAGCGTGTCTCGATGCGAATCCCCGGGCCTATCGAGCTGCGCAACAGTCCGGTGATGCCTTGCACCAGTAGCGGAATATCGACCGGCTCGGTCTTGAGTTCCTGACGGCGGGCGAACGCCAGCATGCGTTGGGTCAGCGATACGCCACGCAACGCACCCTGCGTGGCGTTTTCCAGCAGACGACTGTTTTTCGGGTCGTCACCGATGCGTTTTTGCAGAATCTCCAGATTGCCCAGAATCACCGTCAGCAGATTGTTGAAGTCATGGGCGATGCCGCCGCTGAGCTGACCGATGGCCTGCATCTTCTGCGCCTGAAACAGCGCTTCGCGGGTCTTTTCCAGCGCCACTTGCGACTCATGGGCTTCGGTGACATCGCGGGTGATCTTGGCAAACCCGAGCAGCGTGCCGGTTTCGCCGCGAATGGCATCGACCACCACGTGGGCCAGAAACCGCGTGCCATCCTTGCGCATGCGCCAGCTCTTGTTCTCGAAACGGCCCTCGCGGGTGGCAATCTCCAGTGCCCGTTGCGGTTCGCCGGCCACACGGTCTTCCGGGGTATAGAAAATCGAAAAATGCTGGCCGATGATTTCTTCCGGCTGGTACCCCTTGATCCGCTGGGCGCCCTGATTCCAGTTGCTCACACGACCTTCGGGGCTGAGCATGTAGATCGCATAATCGGTGACACCCTGCACCAGCAGGCGAAACTGCTGTTCGCTTTGCTTGAGGGTTTCCTCAGCCATCTTGCGGTCGGTCAGGTCACGGGTGATCTTGGCATAGCCGAGCAGTTTGCCGTTGGGATCAATGATCGGATCGATGACCACATGGCACCAGAAGCTGGTGCCATCCTTGCGCACCCGCCAGCCTTCGCCTTCGAAGCGTCCTTCGCGCAGAGCCGTGTCGAGCGCGCGTTGCGGCAGGCCCGCCACACGATCATCGGCGGTATAGAAACGCGAGAAATGCTCGCCGAGAATCTCCGCCTCTTCGTAGCCCTTGAAGCGTTTGGCGCCGGAGTTCCAGCTGGTGATGATGCCGTCCGGGTCGATCATGTAAATCGCATAATCGACCACCGCATCGATCAGCAGACGAAAACGCATCTCCTCGATCGCGGCAGTTTTGCTCGGGTTGTCACTCATCAGGTTCACCGCTGGTTTTCATTAGCGCAAGTATGCGGCAATCCGGCGCCATGGGAAGGTGCAAACGCGCTTCTATTCACGGCGTGATCAATGGGTTGATTGAGGACGAGTCGGTGCCGAGCGACCACCAGCGTGGCAGCAGTTGCTGAATGCGCGGTTCGGCGAAGCGGTCATCGATCAGCATCACCACGCCACGATCTTCACGGGTGCGGATCACCCGCCCGGCGGCCTGCACCACTTTCTGCACGCCCGGATACAGATAGGTGTAGTCGTAACCGGCGCCGAAAATCGCCGCCATGCGCCGTTTCAACTGTTCATTGACCGGGTTGAGCTGGGCCAGTCCCAGGGTCGCAATGAACGCGCCGATCAGCCGTGCTCCGGGCAGGTCGATGCCCTCGCCGAACGCACCGCCCAACACGGCGAAGCCGATGCCCTGGCTGTCGGCGGTGAACTGATCGAGAAAGGCCTGCCGCTGCCCTTCGGCCATGCCCCGGGACTGTTGCCACAGATTGATCTGCGGATGGCGTTCGGCGAGCAGCGTCAGCACTTGTTGCAGGTAATCGAAGCTGCTGAAGAACGCCAGGTAATTGCCCGGGCGCTCGCTGAACTGGCGGGCGATCAGCTCGACGATCGGTTCCAGCGACGTCTGGCGATGATTGAAGCGCGTCGAAATGCGGCTGACGATCTGCACCTGCAGCTGTTCGGCGCTGAAGGGTGATTCGACGTCTATGCATACCGTGTCGGCGGGCGTGCCGAGCAGATCGGCGTAATAGCGTCGCGGGCTCAGCGTCGCCGAGAACAACACGCTGCTGCGCGCCGCTTTCAGGCGCGGGCCGATGAACGCCGCCGGCACCACGTTGCGCAGGCACAACTGCGACAGCGGCCGCTTGCGCTCGAGGTCGCGCTTGCTGATGTCGAACAGGTAATGCTCGTCGAACAGTTCCGCCACCCGGCCGAACTGCAGCATGTCGAAGTAGAAGGTTTGCAGTACGCTGTCGAGTCCCTGCGGATGGTCGTTGAGGTAATCACCAATGGCCGCGCTGCACAGCGACACCGCTTGCAGCAGTTTCTCCGGGGCCTTGTCGTAGGCCTGATACGGCGCCAGTTGCGGCTGATGCAGCGCGTTCCACTCGCGGTTAACCCGTTGCAGGGATTTTTTCAGCACCTCGGGGGCCGTCTTGCGCACACTGGCCAGCGCGGCCTGATCGAGACTGGCGCTGTACATCGAACGCCCACGTTCGACCAGGTTGTGCGCTTCATCCGCCAGCACCGCAACCTTCCACTGATTGAGCTGGGCCAGACCGAACAGCAGCGCGCTGAAATCGAAGTAATAGTTGTAGTCCGCCACCACCACGTCGGCCCAGCGGGCCATTTCCTGGCTCAGGTAATACGGGCACACCGTGTGCTCACGGGCCACTTCACGCATCGCCGCCTGATCGAGCAGATTGATCCGGCTGGCCGCTTGGCGGGCGGCGGGCAGCCGATCATAAAAGCCCTGGGCCAACGGGCAGGACTCACCGTGACAGGCTTTGTCCGGGTGTTCGCAAGCCTTGTCGCGGGCGACCATCTCCAGCACCCGCAGCGGCAAGCGTTCAGACTGATCGAACAACACCTGACTGGCATCCAGCGCCAGTTTGCGCCCCGGGGTCTTGGCGGTCAGAAAGAACACCTTGTCCAGTTGCTGCGGCGCCAGTGCCTTGAGCATGGGGAACAGCGTGCCGAGGGTTTTACCGATCCCGGTGGGTGCCTGAGCCATCAGGCAACGGCCGGTGCTGACCGCTTTGAACACCGATTCGGCCAGATGCCGCTGGCCGGGGCGAAAGTCGGCGTGGGGAAAGCTCAATAGCTGCGCGGCCAGATTGCGCGCCTCGCGATGGGCCATTTCCTGCTCGGCCCAGTTCAGGAACAACCGGCATTGTTGTTCGAAAAAGGCCTGCAAGGCGGGTGCATTGAAGGACTCGACCAGACAGGTTTCCTTTTCGCTGACGATGTCGAAATACACCAGCGCCAGATTGATCTGCTCAAGTTCAAGCTTGCGGCACATCAGCCAGCCGTAGATTTTCGCCTGCGCCCAATGCAGCTGCCGGTGGTTGGCCGGTTGCTTGCTCAGGTCGCCGCGATAGGTTTTGACTTCTTCCAGACAGTTCTGCGCCGGGTCATAGCCGTCCGCCCTGCCCCTGACTTTCAATTGCAGAAACTCGCCTTCCAGTGCCACCTCACTCTGGTATTTGTCGCTGCGCCGCGAGGCCACGGTGCGGTGCCCGAGCATGCCTTCGAGGGCTGTCGGCGAAGGGGTAAAACGCAGGTCGAGGTCGCCGGTCTTGGCGGTGAACTCGCACAGGGCACGGACGGCAATGCTGTAGCTCAAGCGCTCTGCTCCGCCCATTGCACGTAGCACACGGCGACCGGCATCTGGTGTTGGTGGCAAAATTCCAGCCAGCGCAACTGGTTGTCCTGCAAGCGGTCACCGGGGCCTTTGACCTCGATCATCCGGTAGGTCTTGTGCTGCGGCCAGAACTGGATGAGGTCGGGCATGCCGGCGCGATTGGCCTTGATGTCGAGCAGCAGGCGATTGAACCAGTGCTTGAGGTGTTCCGCCGGCAAACACGCCAGCGCCTGCTCCAGCAGTTGCTCATTCAACGCGCCCCAGAACACGAACGGCGACTGCACGCCCCATTTGGCGGCGAAGCGCTCACGAATGGTTGCGGCGTAACGGCCGTCGTCGAGCTGGTCGAGGCAGGCCTGGAACAGTTCGGCGCGGCGTTGCTGAAAGTCTTCGTTGAGCAGATCCACCGGCCCGCGCTGGAACGGATGAAAGAACGCCCCCGGCAGCGGCGCAAAAATCGCCGGCCAGCACAACAGGCCGAACAGCGAGTTGATCAGGCTGTTCTCGACGTAGTGCACCGGGCCGCTGTCTTCGTGCAAATGCGCCTGCACATAGAACTCCACCGACAATCCCGGATCAGTGCGCGGCAGTTGCAGATCAAGGCGCTCGACCGGGCGTGGCGTTGCCCGTTTGAGCGGTGGCCCGCCGAGTTTGCGCCGCAGCCGTGGCAGCATCCGTTGCAGGCTCTGCTGTTCGGCGGCGCTTTCCGGCGCCTGTTCGGCGAGGCTGGCGAGCTCCAGCGCCAGTGCGTATTCGCCGCAGCGCTCCAGCACGCGGATCATTCGCTGACGGGCGCCGGGGTAGGCACAGTTGCGGTAAATACTCAGGGCCAGGGCAAACTCGGCGATGCGCTCGCAATACTGGCCGATCTGGAACAGCACCTTGCCGCGCCGCCGTTGCAGCCACGGGTTGTCGAACTGCAACGCGCTGACCTGCTCGACGATGATCTCCAACTGCTCACCGGCCTCGAAGCGTTGCTGGCACTGATGCAGGAACAGACAGGCGTCAACGTCTTCACGGCTGCGCAGGCCGCGGGAGTCAGCGCAGAACTCGACTTTTTCGTAGGTAAAGATCCCGAGGTCGGCGAGGACGAATTCCGACCAGTCCTGATACAGGTTGCCGAAGAACATCAGACGCAGGCGGTCGCACAGGTCCATGATGGTCAGGCTGAGCAAGCGCTCGCCGAGCGTCGGTGCCCAATCGTAGAGGCTGCGCGACTCGCTGAATTGCTCGGCGAGCGGCGGCAGCCAGTCGTCCTTGCGGCCCTTGGGTTGCTCGATAAAGCTGCCGAACGCCTGCAGCAGTTCAGCCTTGAGCAACACGTCGAACACTTCGGCCACGCTCAACAGAGCCTGATCGTCGAGCCAGCCGTGACTGAGCAACGGCTGCGCGGCAGCGCTGATGTCCCCGATTTCCGGGTAGTTGAGTTTGCCGAGGCGGAAATGCACGCCCTTGCGCATTATCATGCGCACCAGCAAACCCTGCGAAGCGCGTGGCAAGGCCTTGAAGTCGCAGATAAAGCCGTGCTCGGATTCGCTCATCACATCGGCATAGCGAAGCTCAAGCCAATCAAGCACTTGCCGGAAGTTGTTGAGGTAATAGAACGGATCGTCGAGCGGGTTGGCAGTCACGGGAATTCAGGGCCATGGCGAACGAATACTGGTTATGCGTACAGATACCAGCTCTGCCCCGTCGCGTGCAAACGGAAAAAGATCAGTGGCAGCGCAATCGGGATTTTTTCAGGGTGCCATCGAACTTTTCCCGGTTCGATGGCACCAACCGCGTTAGAGACCGGATACGGTCAATTGATATGGAATGAGGTATTTGAGGTGGGTATGAACATCAAGACTCTGGGTCTTCCCCTGGCGGTAACGGCCTTTCTGGCATTGGGCGGCTGCTCGACACCGACCGTGGTGACCTTGCAGAACGGCACTCAGTATTTGACCAAGGACATGCCGAAAACCAAGAACAAGGACGGGTTCTATGAATTCGAGGATATTTCCGGGACCAAGGTGAAAGTCCGCTCCGATGAGGTCGCGACCGTACGCAAGGAAGACTGACACCCCGTTTTACCTGTAGGAGCTGCCGAAGGCTGCGATCTTTTGATTTTGATTTTAAAAACAAGATCAAAAGATCGCAGCCTTCGGCAGCTCCTACAGGGGAAGTGTTATCCGCCTGGGTTATTCGAAAGCAGGCAAACCCATAATGCTGTGATCGCAACTGAAATGCTGCTCACCGCGACGCGCCAGCTCGGCTTGCAGACGCCGGCAGCGCTCCAGATCCTGCTGGGTCATGCGGTCGATGCTCAGGTTACCGGTGGCTTGTGCCTGTTTGTCATCACCGCGCCGAAACGTCACGAAGGGCTGTTCGGGCTGAATCTGAAACAGGCTTTTCTCTTCCACCGGCTCGACCACTTCAGTCTTTTCCGGTTTCGGCAATTGATCGCTGCTGATGCCGTAGCGGCTCAGAATCGAGGTTTGAGGCAGATCGGCCCAGGCATTGGCCGATAACAGCGCCAATCCGACAATCCCGACATACCCCTTGAACCTTTTCACGTGTGCATCTCCTGTACTCAATGGCGGCTGGCTATAGAACGTGTGTGCACGTGCTGGCTTTAGGCCGCTTCTGCTGTTTGCAGAGCTTTTGAGTCAGGGTGTGGCTGTTGAGTCACTTTTGATACCGAGCTGAATCCTTCGCGAGCAGGCTCGCTCCCACACTGGACCTGTGTCGATCACATAGCCCCATGTGGGAGCGAGCCTGCTCGCGAAGAGGCCCTTACCGGCGCCCTATCAACCTCAGGCGATCACAATACTGTCGCCACTCAGATTATTCAGCGCCACCCCAACCAATGTCACCGAATCCCCACCAAACTTCAGCACCGTGTCCTGCCCCACCATCGAGGCATGCGCGCGGAAGTCGTCATTGGGCAACACACCCTGGACGCCAAGGAATACCAGTTTGTCATTCGACGTAAAACCCACCACCCGATCCTGACCGAACGCGCCGTTGAACAGGAACGTATCCGCCCCGCCCCCAGACTCCATCAGGTCATTGCCGGCGCCACCGACAAACACATCATTGCCGACGCCGCCAATCAAATGATCGTTGCCATCCAGACCAAACAACCAGTCACCGCTGGCATTTGCCTTGAGCGTGTCGGCGCCGCTGCTGCCCTTCACGCTCGATTCATAGGCCGTGACATTGTTGCCAACCTTCAAGCCGCTAGCCGTCACGCTGTGGGTCACGTCGTCCTTGAACAGTCCCCAGAGAAAACCTGGCTCCTTGGTGACGATGCTGCCGATGTCGCGGGTGATGCTGATCCCACCGTTGGCATCGCGCACGTACAGATTGCCGGCGCCATCGTTGGCGAAGTCGAAAGTGTTCACCGATTTCTGCAAGTCGAGGGTGTTGTTGCCGGCGCCACCGAGAATCACGTTGTAGCCGCCACCGTCACGGAACGTGTCGTTGCCGGCGCGACCTTCCAGATAGTCATTGCCGCTGCCGCCCTGGATCAGGTCGTTACTGTCGCTGCCGAAGATGAAGGTGCTGCCCTTGTGGGTTTCGGCGTTGCGGTTGAGGTCCTGCACCCAGGTGTTGGCCCGCGCCGGATCCGACAGGTTGGCGACGATGATCGTCGAGTCCTTGCTGGTCAGATCGTAGAACTTCGACTCGATGATGCGGTTCATGCCGTCGCCGTAAGCGGTCGGCAAGTGCGAGATCCAGGTCGGGATGTTGAGGATGGAGAACGGCAGCAGATTCCACGCGGTCGAGGCGTAGTGATCGTTGAAGCTGACGATGTTGTCGGTGGCCGATTCCTTGGGCGCGTCGTGCACGCCGACCGAGGCGCCGGTGAAGGTCGAGCCGTCGAGGGCGCGGAACACCGGATCGTTTTCGTAACCGACGTTGAGCACTTTGTCGGTGCTGCTCTGGGTCGGCGAGGCGTAGGCGATGTAGTTGGAATCGGCGAAGAATCCGCCCCACTTGCCGCCACTCAGGTCAGCCATGCTGTTGACCGCCAGCCCGCCGAGGCTGTGGCCGCTGACCAGCACGTCCTTGCCCGAAAGGCCGTTGGCCTTGGCAAACGCCACCACGTCATTGAGCAGATTGCCGAACGCTTCGCCGACGTAATTCTTGGCGTAGTCCTTGGGACCGAACGCTGCCAGCAGGTCGTTGATCACGTCGCCGATGGAATCGAGGATCAGGTTTTCCCGCGGGCCACTGGTGCCGCGAAAGGCGATACCGATTTCCGTGAGATGGCCCTGGGCGTCGTACTTGCCGAGGATCTCCACTTGGGCGGTGGTGTAACCGGCCTTCTCACCGAAGAAGGTTCCGCGCGCGTCGGTCTTGCCGTCGTACCCCAGTTGCGAGGCGGTGATCGGAGTCCAGCCAGCCTTTTTCACGGCGTCGAGGGCGAGTTTTTCCGAGTCGGGGTTCCACGGAATACCGGGGATCACCCCTTGCGAATCAGTACCGCCGAGCAGCGCGGTGACCAACGTGGCAGGCAGGCCGAGGCCGAAGCCGTTGTGCTGATAACCGGCGGCGAAGCCGTTATCGAGGTTGTGATAGGAATACAGCGTGATCGCCATGGCATCGCTGAACAGCGCCTTGGAATCGGCTGTGCCGAAGTTCTTGTAGTCATACACACCCATTGCTATTGCCTCTCTTTTGTTGGAATTGTCAGAGATAGCTCACAGCCAGGGCGCCCCTCGCGGGCACGCCCCGGAGCATTTCAGTACTACTTGCATTGCTTTTAACTGTAGGAGTGAGCCTGCTCGCGATGAGACCGTGTCAGGCAACATGGATGGAGACTGACTCACCGCGATCGCGAGCAGGCTCACTCCTACAGGGTTTGTCTTAACAAGGAGCTAGGCGAACACGAACGCCGAGTCCGACAGGTTAGCCACTCCCACCCCGACCAGGGTCACGGCATATTCGCCAATCTTCAGCACGGTATCGGCCCCCGACTGCACAGCATGCTGCTTGTAGTCGTAGCCCTGCCCCGCGCCTTCGACGCCCATGAACACCAGTTTGTCGCTGCCCTGGTAGCCGTTGATCGCATCAAAACCGAACGCGCCGCTGAACAGGAAGGTGTTGTTGCCACCCACCGCCGTCATCACGTCGTTGCCGGCGCCACCGACGAAGGTCACGTGGCCCTTGTCGCTGATCAGCTTGTCATCGCCGCCCAGGCCAAACAGCCAGTCACCGTCGGCGCTGGCGTGCAGCGCATTGCCGTACGCATCGCCGTTGAGCGAATGGGTGTACTGGGTCAGTTCGCTGCCATTGGTCAAACCCTTGGCCGTGACACCCCAGGTGATTTCCTTGCTGCCCCACCACGACCCCGACTCCTTGCTCACCAGCGCGCCGATGTCGCGGGTCATGCTGATGCCGCCGTAAGCGTCGCGCACGTACAGCGTGCCGTCACCGTCGTTGGCGAAGCTGAAGTTCTGCAGTGGTTTCTGCAGCTCGAAGGTGTTGTGACCCTGCCCCCCGAGGAGGATGTTGAAACCGCCGTCATCACGGAACCGATCATCACCGCCCAGGCCTTCGAGGAAGTCGTTACCCGCCCCGCCCTTGAGCCAGTCGTTGCTCTGCGTACCGATGATGAAGGTGCTGCCGGTGTGCGGCTCGCCGCTGCGCCCCAGATCCTCGACCCAGGTCTTGCCCCGGGACGCTTCCTCAAGGTTGGAGACGATGAGGGTCGAGTCCTTGTGCGTGAGGTTGTAGAACTTCGAATCGATCACCCGGTTCAAGCCATCGGCATACCCGAGCGAGCTGTGGGCCGACCAGTTCAGCGGATTGACGATGCTGAATGGCACCAGGTTCTGCGCGGTGGACGCATAGTTGTCGGTGAAGTTGACGATGTTGTCGGTGGTCGACTCATGCGCCCCGTCGTGCTTGCCCAGCGAACCGCTGCTGAAGGTGGTGCCGTCCAGCGCACGGAACACCGGATCGTTTTCGTAACCGATGTTCAGCACGTTGTTGCCGGTGCTGCTCTGGGTCGGCGAGGCGAACGCGATGTAGTTGGCGTCCTTGAAAAACCCGCCCCAATTGCCGCCGCTCAACTCGGCCACGCTGTTGACCCCAAGACCACCGAGGCTGTGGCCACTGAACAGCACGTCCTTGGCGGCGATACCGTTGGCAATGGCGAACGCGGCGACAGCCTTGAGCAGGTTGTCGAAGGCGTTTTTCGCGTAGTTGCTCGCGTAATCCGACGGCCCGATGGCGGCCAGCAGATTGTTTTTCATGTCGCCGAAGGTGTCGCTGTAACCCAGCCCGCCGGTGCCGCGAAAGGCCACGCCGATGCCGATCAATTTACCGCCAGCGTCGTACCGGCCGAGCACTTCGGCCTCGGCGCTGGTGAATCCGTCCTTCTCGCCGAAGAACGTGCCCTGCGCGCCGACCTTGCCCTGATAACCCAGCGCCGTGGCGCTGAGCGGTTTCCAGGCGGTGGCCGGCAACGGCTGGCCGGTTGGCGTGTAGGCATACAGCGTCAGCGCGATGGCGTCGCTGTACAACGCTTTGCCGTCGGCATTTTTATAATCGAACAATCCCATGTTGTACTCTCTCTTCCTTCAAAACCGGCAGCCCCCAAGGGACTGCCGGCACGCTTTTAGAACTGCCAGTCGAGGGTCAGACCCACACCGTGGTCTTTCTCGTTGTTACCGATCAGTCCGTTGTAGTCCAGGTTGACCCGGACATCGCGATTGAGCGCCAGCCCGGCACGGACGCCGACCACTGCCGCATCACGATCCATCGACACACTCTGCACGGTGAACGCGCTGTTGCCATTGGCGAAGGCCAGGTGGCTGTCAGCATCGACACTGCTCAGGTTGTGCTGCCAGCCGAGGGTCGCGCCCAGTTCCAGCTGATGTTTGTCCGACAGCGCGAAGCTGCGCTTGGCGCGTACGCCAAGAGTCGACAGCACCACATCGCGGTTGTCTTCAGAGCTCTTGAGCGCCGCCGCATCACCCTTCTCGGTGAAGCTGTCGGTGTTCAAGTGCACGTACGACAGGTTGGCGAACGGCTCCAGATTCATCGGTTGCAGACGCAGATCGTAAGCCGCTTCGGTGAACACCTGAGTGGTCGCCGCATCGTGCTTGGTTTTCTCTTTGCCATTGACGCCCGCGAACTGCAGATCACGCTTCACGTCCACGCGGTGCCAGCTGTAAGCGGCACCGGCGGTCAGACGCAGCGCATCGACCTGATGCCCGAGGTACGCGCCCAAATGGTAGCTGTCGACCGAGGCCGAAGAATGCGTACCGCCGCCCATGTTCAGCGAGCTGTCGCTATAACCGGTAACGAAACCCAGACGCGTATCTTCAGCGATCAGGCCGTCGACACCGGCCAGCAGGCCGCCGATGGAGCTGTTGGAGTCGGCGTTTTCGTGGCCGCCATCGCTCTTGCCCCACGACCCCAGCACCTTGACCCAGGCATTGCTGCGGTCGTCGGTCGGTGCGTTGGCATTGAACAGATCGCGCTCACGCAGACGCTCGCCCACCGCTTCACGCAGGTAGCGACTGTCGTTGATCAGCATCGTCCCAATGGCGGGATGAATCTCGCCGGAGAGTTGCTGGAAGGCTTGTTGCGCCGAGGCCGCGTTCGGCGACAGCAGCAGGGTTTCGAACAACGCATTGCCCGCCCCGAGACCTTCGGCAGCCGCACCGACCGCACGCTGGTTTGGCGTCAGACCAACACTGGCGAACGACGCGCCGTTGCGCCCGACGTCCAGTTGCACGCCGTTTGCCGAGTACGCCAGGGCGCCGCCGAGGAACGCGTAGTTCGGCAGCACTTGCCCGAACTGGCCTTGGATGCCACCGGCCGCTTGCAGGATGTTGAACTGCGAACCCAGCAGGCTCTGCACTTCGGTGGTGCTGAGCAGGGTCGGGCTGTTTTCCAGCGACAGACTGACCGTGGCGCCATCGATCAGCGCTTTGCCACCGGCAACGATCTTGTCGCTGCTGGTCGGCGATACTTCTACCGCGTAGGTCGAACCGCGCTCGAAGGTCACGTCACCGGCGACGTTCAGCGTGCCGATCGAGTTGCCCGGGGCGACGGTACCGCCGCTTTTCGCGGTCAGTGCACCGATGCGGCCGTTACCGCCGAGGATGCCGCTGTCGTTGACCGTGACCGCCGAAGCCAGCGAGCCATTGATCGCCAGACGCCCCTGATTGACCAGGGTCGGGCCGCTGTAGGTGTTGTTGCCGGTCAGTACCAGCGTGCCGATGCCCTGCTTGGTCAGGCCGCCGTGACCGGAAATGTCGTTGCGCCAGGTGTCGAGGCCGCAAGTGATGTCGGTGCACAGGCGCTCGGTCGGTTTGCCCTTGTCGATGATCGCGCCGATGCCCGGCAAGTCCGCGACAAACTGCCCGGAACCGTAGGCCCCCTGAATGCGGAACTCTTCCGGGATGTCCTGCTCGGTGACGAACATCGCCGGGCCGTCGATGCCTTTGCGCAGGTTGATCATGCCCCAGCCGTACAAGGCGTCGATGCCCGGTGCGCCGAGGTCGGTCGCGGTGGTACGCAGCACCGTGGCGACCTGATCGCCCGTCATGTACGGGAAGCGCTCCATCAACACCGCCATCGAGCCCGCCACATGCGGTGCGGCCATCGAGGTGCCGTTGTAGTTCTTGTAGCCGGTGGTCAGGTTGTCGGCGTTGGTGCCGCTGATGATCGAGCTATAGATCTGCGTGCCCGGCGCCGAGACGCAGAAGCTCGCGGTGTAGCCGCAGCGCGAGGAGAACGTACTCATGATGTACGGGTTGGCGCTGGCCTGGTCCGGGTTCCTCTGCAACGCGGCGACGGTGATCCAGTTCGGCGCGATGTCCGGCACGAAGTAACCGAGGCCGGCGATGGCGTCCGGGTTGTTCAGGTTGTAATCGTTACCGGCGGCGAAGATCGTCACAATACCGCTGCGGGCAGCGGCAATCGCGCCGTCGTAGGCGCCGCCCGGCTTGGTCCCGAGCAATGTGCGGATTTCGTTGAACTGCAATTGCGCGTCGTTGACGGTGAAATGCGGATACGCCGGGTCGCGGCCGCCGAGGTCGAAACGGTCAGTGATACCAATGCCCCAGCTGTTGTTGATGATTCGTGCGCCACTGGCGATCAGCGCATCCCAACCGGCCTTGTACACCGCGCCGTCGTTGCCACGGACGATGCCGTCTTCCGGGCCCGGGTCACCGTTATCCGCGCTGATGATCTGCGCACCGAACGCCACGCCGTGCATCGGCCCGCCGTCACGGCTGCCGGCAGCGATGCCACCGACGTGGGTGCCGTGGGCACCGAGCTTGCCGTCGGAACCAACCGAGGGCGAACCGTCATAACGGAACGCATCGCCGGCTTTGACCGGGATGTACGGGTCGGTGTATTCGCGGATCCCGCTGGTGACCAGGGTGATGACTTTATTGGCACCGGAAAACTCCGGGTGCGCGGCGTACACCGGCTGGTCGAAGATCCCCAGTTTCACACCTTTGCCGGTGTAACCGGCGGCGTAGGCGTGATCCGCGCCAATGGCGCCCAAGCCCCATTCCGCCTGGAACTCGGCGCTGCGCCAACTGGCGGGATCGCCGCTGCGGCCGCTTTCCACGTAAGGCACCGCGTGCGCGGTGCCCCAGGTGGTCAGCGCACAAATCACGGCGCAATTGAGGGTTTTCATGGCGAAGCGACCGCCCGTTTGCGCGGGGGTTTTGTTGTTATTCATCCAGCGACCTTCCTTAGTGTTGTTGCGAAAAATCCGTGTACCAGGCCCACACCCGGGCATGGGAAATAACGCTTGTGGTGAGGGGATTTATCCCCGATGGGGCGCGAAGCGACCCCGAGCAGTTTCCAGTAACCGAGTTGTCCGGGTGAGCGACTGCTGCGAAGTCGATCGGGGATAAATCCCCTCGCCACAAGTGTGTGTTCACCTGACCTGCGGGGTTTGTTTCAGAACTGCCAGTTCAGGCTCAGCCCCACGCCGTGGCTCTTCTCGCGGTTGGCCAGTTGTCCGTTGTAATCCAGGTTGACCCGCACGTCCTTGCTCAACGCCAGGCTGGCTTGTACGCCGACCAGCGCCGCGTCACGCACCAGTGCCGAACTCCCGACCGCGTACGGTGTGCTACCGCTGGCGAAACGCAGATGCTGTTCGGCGTCGATGTCGCTCAGGCTGTGCTGCCAGCCGAGGTGGCCGCTGACGTCCAGCGACTGCTGATTGGACAAATTGAAGCCCTTGACCGCGCGCACACCGAGCGTACTCAGCACCGCATCACGCTGCTCGCCCGAGCTTTTCAGCGCCGCCGCATCGCCCTTTTCAGTGAAGCCTTCGGTATCCAGATGCACGTAAGCGAGGTTGGCGAACGGCTCCAGCGCCAACGGTTGCAGGTTCAGCCGGTAAGCCGCCTCACCGAAAACCTGCGTGGTGGCCACATCGACCTTGGCTTTCTGTTTGGCGCTGACATCGCCGTATTGCAGATCGCGCTTCACATCGCCGCGATGCCAGCTATAGGCCGCGCCGGTGCTCAGGCGCCAGGCGCCAATGTCATGACCGGCGTAAGCGCCGAGGTGATAGCTGTCGACCTTCGCCGACGAATGCGTGTCCGAGCCCATGTTCAGCGAGCTGTCGCTGTAACCGGTGACCAGACCGATGCGGGTCTGCTCGTCCAGCGCGCCGTCAACACCGGCGAGGAGACCACCGATTGAGGTGCTGTAGCGCGAAGTGTCGTTACCGGAGTTGGTCGACCCCCAGGCGCCGAGGGCCTTGATCCAGCCATTGCTTTGCGTGGCGTTGGCATCGTGCAGACGTTCGCCGACCGCGTCGCGCAACTGGCGGCTGTCATTGATCAGCATCGAGCCGAGCGCCGGGTAGATTTCGCCGCTCAATTGCTGGAACGCCTGTTGCGCCGAGGCTGCAGACGCCGACAGCAGCAGGCTTTCGTACACCGAATTGCCGGCGCCGAGGCCTTCGACGGCGGCCGCCACCGCACGCTGATTCGGGGTCTGCCCGACGCTGGCGAACGAGGTGGCGTTGCGCTGAATGTCGAGCTGAATGGCGTTGGCCGTGTAGTCGAGGTTGCCGCCGATGAACAGGTAATCCGGCAGCACCGCGCCGAACTGGCCCTGAATACCACCGGCCGCTTGCAGAATGTCGTACGAATGGCCGAGCAGGCTGCGGGTTTCAGTGGTGCTGAGCAGGGTCGGACTGTTTTCCAGCGACAGGCTGACCGTGGCACCGTTGATGCTCGCGCTGCCGCCAGCGACGATGCGGTCGCTGCTGGTCGGCGACAGCTCGACCGCGTAGGTCGAGCCTGGGGCGAAGGTCACGTCACCGGCCACGCTTAAGGTGCCAATGGAGTTGCCCGGCGCTACGCGGCCGCCGCTGTTGGCGAGCAACGAGGCGATCCGCCCGGAACCGCCGAGGGTGCCGCTGTCGTTGACGGTCACCGCCGAGGCCAGCGAGCCGTTGACGCTCAACAAGCCGCCATTGACCGTGGTCGGGCCACGAAAGGTGTTGTCGCCGGTCAGCAGCAAGCGCCCTGCCCCGGACTTGATCAGGCTGCCCTGATAGACCCGCGTCGCCGCTGCGGCATCGCGCGCCATACCGACGGCGTAGTCGGTCTGATCCTGCTGAGTGGCACCGGCCGGAATACCGTTCTGCCAGCCCTTGTCCTGCAAGGTCTGCTGCCAGGCGCCGTGTTCGGCGAGGTCTTCGCGCTGGCGCTGAATTAATGCCTTGTCGGAGATGTCATTGCTCCACACATCGCTTTGCCCGGCCGCCAGGTTGGCATCGAACGCGCCAAGCAACTGCCCCGGCCCGCGCATCGCCCGGTTCAGGTTGGCCACGCCCCAGCCGACCCGCTCGGTCGGCGCATCGGTAACCGAGCCGTCGAGTTGCGTGGCGGTGGTCAGCAGCACTTCCAGCGCCTGCTGATTATTCATGTACGGGTAGCGTTCCATCACCAGCGCCAGTGCCCCGGTGGCGTGCGGCGCGGCCATCGAGGTGCCGGACTTGATCGCATAATCGCCACCCGGAATGGTGCTGTCGATCTTCGCCCCCGGCGTGGTGATGCACCAGTATTTGGCGATGCCGCACTGGTTGTACTTCTGCTGATTGCTCTGATCCAGCCCGGAAACCGCCAGCCAGTGGCCTTCGAGGTCCGGCTGAAAGTACGGCAGCGCCGAGCGCACGCTGGCGTTCGGGTAGCCGCTGTTGCCGGCACTGAACACGTTGATCACGCCACGGCGCGAGACGTCCGCCGCCGCGTCGAGCCAGGTGCCCTGATTCCAGTGTTGAGCATAAGCGGCATGCAGATCGGCCAGGGTGCGATAACTGACATCCGGCGGCTGACTGCCCCAACTGTTGTTGATCGCACGCACGCCGGCAGCGGCCAGGGCGTCATAGGCGGCTTTGAAATAGCGCGGATCGGGTTTCGGGCCGAAGAGGAAGCTGTCGTTGTTGTTGGTGTTGCCGACGTAGATTTGCGCGTTGTACGCCACCCCGTGCATACCGTTGCCGTCCCGGCTCGCGCCCATGGTGCCGACCACGTGGGTGCCGTGGGAATCGTTGTTGGAATTGAGGGTGCCGTTGACGTTGAACAGCGAGCCGTCGACGTAACTGCCGGAGGCCAGCACCGGGTGATAGCGGTCGCTGGCGAACTCGGGATGGGCGGCGTCGAAGCCGGAGTCGAGGGCGCCGATCTTCACGCCTTTACCGGTGATGCCGGTGGCGTAGGCCTGATCCGCCTGCATCCGCGCAAGGCCCCAGTCACGCTGGAATTCGGCGCTGCGCCAACTGGCGGGATCGCCGGGCTTGCCGGTTTCAAGGTACTGCGCATTGGCTTGCGCGATGGAAACTGCGAGCAACAGGGTGCCGACCGCTGCCGGCTTGATGCGTACTTCCATGTTCACCACTCACTTTTATTGTTTTATGCAGGTTCTTCTGCGGTGTAAAACCCTCACCCCAGCCCTCTCCCAGAGGGAGAGAGAGCCAATCCGGGTGTCTTGAGCCATGCATCGACCTGAGAAACCGAGTCGGTTATGGATTCAGCACCGCTCACTCATATCGGTGCCCATCTGGAACATCCCCCATTCAGTCCCCTCTCCCTCTGGGAGAGGGTTAGGGTGAGGGCCACTCCCAAGCCATGCACATTAGCGATGAGCAACACCGAACGCCTCATCCACCCGCGCCAGATCCTGTTCGTTCAACGTCCCTGCGTAGTAATGCAGCTTGGTCCAGGCCATCAAGTAGTCGTAGCGCGCCTGCGCCAGATCGCGGCGGGTGGTAAACAGTTGCTGTTCGGCGTTCAGCGCATCGAGGTTAGTCCGTTCACCGCCAAGAATGCTTTGCTTGGTCGACACCACCAGCGCTTCAGCCGAGGCCAGGGCCTTCTGGTAGGCGCGCAGTTTGTTGACGCCCGACAGGCAGGCGCTGAACTGGCGGCGCAGTTCGATCAGCGTCTCGCGGGTCTTGCCGTCGAGTTCGTATTCCGCCTGCTCCATGGTGCGGCTGGCCTGACGGGTCGAGGCCGATACCCCGCCGCCGGCATACAGTGGAACGTTGACTTCAAAGCCGATGGTATTGGTGTCGTAGCGCTGGTTATAGGTGTTGCCGCTGTCCGATTCAGTCTTGCGGATCGACGCGTAGGCACTGACTTTCGGCAGGTGCCCGGCGCGGTTGCGCTCAACTTCATACTTGGCCACTTCCACCGCCTGACGCTGCGACGCCAGATTGGGGTTGTTGCTGATCGCCAGTTCGTGCCAAGTGTCGTAGTTGGCCGGCATCAGCGCGAAAGTCTGGAAGTTCTGATCCAGCGGTGCCAGCTCGCTGATATCCACTGTCTGCACGCCGACCAGCGCGCCCAGCTCACGCAGCGCGGCGTCCTGCTCGTTGCGTGCCTCGATCTCTTCGGCGGTCGCCAGTTCATAGCGCGACTCGGCTTCGAGAATGTCGGTGCGCGTGCCCTCGCCCTGCTTGAACATGTGTTCGTTCTGCTGGAACTGCTGCTCATAGGCCTTCTTCTTGGCCTGGGCGATGTCGATCTGATCCTGGGCGAACAAGGCCTTGGTGTAGTTATCCAGCACCCGCACCAGCAGTTCCTGACTCTTGCCGCGAAACGCCTCGTCGGCGAACAGCGACTGCGCCACGCCTTTGCGATACGCCGCGTAAGCTTCGTAGTCGAGCAACGGTTGCTGCAAGGTCAGGGTCGAGCCATAGCTGTTGTAGTTGCGGTCTTCGGTGAGGTTGCCGCGAGCGGTCAGTTGCGTGGCCTTGGAGGTGTTGTGACCCCGGTTGTAGTTGTAACCCAGTCTCGGCAACAGCCCGGCACGGCCGATGGTGCGGTTTTCCAGGCCCGCGTCGCGCTCCTTGATCGCGCCGAGGAACACCGGATCGTTGCGCAATGCCTGTTCGTAGACCTCGAATGGCCCCATGGCCGCCAGCGCGCTGTTTCCTGCGAGCAGCGCGAAGGCTGCTCCCAACATCGAAAGCTTATTCATACAGCCGAACATCCTTATTCTTCAGTCAACGCAGAGCCAGCGCGATCGAGCAATGGTTTGAACAGGTAGTTGAGCAGTGACCGTTCGCCCGTGCGCACGAACATTTCCGCCGGCATACCGGGCTTGATCACCAGGCCATGGAGTTTTTCCATCGCCTGATCACTGACGCTGCTGCGCAACACGTAGTACGGCACGCCGGTTTTCTCATCGACCATCTGGTCGGCGGAAATCAGGCTGACCTCACCCGGTACACGCGGGGTCTTGCTCTGGTTGAACGCGGTGAACAGGATATCCACCGGCAGATGCGTGCCGACCTTGTCGATCAGGTTGATCGGCAAGTGCCCTTCGACTTCCAGGGTGGTGCCTTGCGGGACGATCTCCAGCAGGGTTTCGCCCTGACGCACCACCGCGCCTTCGGTGTGCACGCCAAGGTTGACCGCCACGCCGTCGGCGGTGGCGAGGATCTCGCTGTGTTGCAGGTCGAAACCGGCCGAGGTCAGTTGCTCGGACAGGGTCACGCTTTTCAGCTGCGCGTCGGCCAGTTGCGTGCGTACTTCCTTCTGGTATTCCTCGCCATGCTGTTGCAGTTTCAGGCGCGATTCGAGGATGCCCTGCTCCACCCGGCCGCTTTCACCGGTGTTTTCCGCCAGTTGCTGCTGCACTTGCGACAGCTGACGCTGGTACTCCATCAAGCGGTTGCGCGGGATGTAGCCGTTGTCCGCCAGTGGCTGCAGGTTGCTCAGTTGCTGTTGCAGCGAATCGGCCTGGGCGTTGAGGTCGGTGCGGGCGCGGCGCATGCCCGCCAGCTGCGCGGTGGCGCCTTCAATGCTGGCGCGCAGACCGGCCTGCTCGCGGTAGAACGCTTCGCGACGGCTGCTGAACAGTTGACGCTGGCCTTCAAGCACCAGCGCCAGACGCGGATCCGCGTTGTTACTCAGTTCGGCAGGAAAGGTGATCTCTTTGAGGTTGTCGCGCTCGGCCTGCCAGCGTGCGAGGCTGGCCCAGGCCATGCGGTACTGGGCTTGCAGCGACTGCACGTCGGCGGCCACCTGGGTCTGATCGAGGCGAAACAACGGTTGACCCTGTTTGACGATCTCGCCTTCGCGCACCAGAATCCGGCTGACCACGCCGCTGCTCATCGACTGCACAGCCTTGCGCTTGCCCGAGACCACCACGGTGCCCTGCACCGGAATCCCCTGATCCAGCGGCGCCAGTGCGGCCCAGGTGAAGAAACTGCCGGCGCCGACGATGGCCAGAATCCAGCCCATGCGGGCGAAGAATTTCGCATCGCGCTCCGGGCGCTCGGTGACGTACGCGTGTTCCATGGAGGCTTCGTTTTCAGTGTTCATGCTGGCGCTGCTCATACACCCGAATTCCTTGTCGAGGGCTGGTACTGCCGGCTCATGCTGAGCCCGCCCGGTGCCTGCGCGGATTTTTCCCGTTGTTGTTCCTGAGCGCCGGACAGCGCCTTGAGCACTTCCTGACTGGCGCCGAACGCCTGCAAGCGGCCATCGTTGAGCACCAGCAGTTTGTCCGCCTGAGCCAGTACCGAAGAGCGATGCGTCACCAGCACCACCGTGGTGCCCTTGGCCTTGAGCTGGGCGATGGCGCTGGCCAGCGCGGCTTCACCGACAGTGTCGAGGTTGGAATTCGGCTCATCGAGCACCACCAGGCTCGGATCGCCATACATCGCACGGGCCAGGGCCACACGCTGCTTTTGACCGCCGGACAGGCCACTGCCGTCCTCGCCCAGTTGCGTGTCATAGCCTTGCGGCAGACGCAGAATCATCTCGTGGACGCCGGCCTGTTGCGCGGCGGCCACGACCTTCTCCGGGTTGGCTTCGCTGAAACGGGCAATGTTTTCGGCGATGCTGCCGCTGAACAGTTCGATGTCTTGTGGCAGGTAGCCGATGTACGGGCCGAGCTCGTCGCGGTTCCAGCGATGGATGTCGGCACTGTCCAGGCGCACCGTGCCGCCGAGGGTCGGCCACACACCGACCAGCACTCGGGCCAGGGTCGACTTGCCGGAACCGGAAGCACCGAGCACGCCGAGCACTTCGCCAGCGCCCAGATTGAAATTGATCATCTGCAGGGTTGCCGCGCGCTGCCCGGGAGGGCCGGCACTGACTTGCTCGAAGGTGATCTGGCCTTTCGGCGCCGGCAGCGCCATGGCGTCATCACTCGGCGGGAACGCCTGCAGCAAGGAGTCCAGACGACGATAGGCCAGCTTCGCCCCGCTCCACTGTTTCCACACGGCGATCAACTGGTCGATCGGGCTCAGCACGCGGCCCATCAGGATCGAACCGGCGATCATCATCCCGGCGGTCATGTCGCCCTTGATCACCAGCAACGCACCGAGGCCCAGCACCAGCGATTGCAGGCACAGGCGTAAGGTCTTACTGATCGAGCTGATCACCGCGCCGGTGTCGCTGGCCTGATTCTGCAGACCGAGGAAGCGCGAATGCACGCCGAACCAGCGCTTGCGCAACGCGCCGAGCATGCCCATGGCCTGAATGGTTTCCGCGTTGTGCAGGTGGCTGGTGGCCAGTTGGCTGGACTTCTGCGAGTAACCGGCGGCTTCCCCCAGCGGTTTTTTGGTCATGTATTCGTTGAGGCAGGCCAGCGCAATCAGCAGCAGCGCGCCGGCCGTGGCGAGCACGCCCAGCCAGACGTTGAACAGGTAGATGACAAACAGATAGACCGGGAACCACGGCGCGTCGAAAAACGCGAACAGGGCCGGCCCGGTGACGAATTGGCGAATGTGGGTCAGGTCGCCCAGCGATTGCCCGGCGTTGCCCTCGCCCTTGAACAGGTTGCGCTCGAATGCCGCCTGATACACCCGCAGGTTGAAGCGGCGTTCCAGTTGGCTGCCGATGCGGATCACGATGAAGCTGCGCACCACTTCCAGCATGCCGATGAACGCGAAGAACCCGACGACCATCAACGACAGCATCGCCAGAGTGGTTTCGTTCTGCGAAGACAGCACGCGGTCATAGACCTGCAGCATATAAATGGAGGGCACCAGCATCAGCACGTTAATCAGTGCGGTAAAGCACCCGACGCTGATCAGAATGCTTTTATAGTCACCCAAAGCCTTGAATAAGGGAGCGGTGGCTGGGGCCTTCGCCATCTTCATTGATTATTCCTGCAATAATTTCCCCGCCATTCTTTGGCGAGACGCTTCCAATAATTATCCGTGCGCAGACCGGACGGGTTCTTGCAACTTGCATTTACACTTCAATAACAACTTTCAACATTTCAACGCCACTCGTTGCATTGAACTGTTGCTTATAACTGCAACATCAAACCTTATAGTCAACTGCTCAGTCGGTACCGTTGTTCACGGTTGCGGTGTATGGCGCGTTAGCGTAATCACCAGCCCCGACTTCAAAGTGCTCAGATAAAGCCCATCACGTTGTCGGCTGAAAAACTGGATTCTTGAACCTTCCTTGCCGGTAATCGACAGGCCGTCAGGATCAGGGAACCAGCCAATCGGCGCTTGCTCAAGCCATGCCCCCAGGCATTCGGCGCCCTTGCCCAGCGTCTGGTTCGGTTCAAGATCGATCAGGCAAGTGTTCGACGGTTTGTCCTGCAATGCCTGCGCTTGTGGTGCGTCATCGGGCGCAGTCAATACAGCCTGCCATTGCCCGGCAAAAACCGAGGGATCTTCAAGTCTGAGGCTGCTTGCCATGGTTGTTTCTCCAGAAATCATGATCAGCGCCGCCGAAAGCCACGCCATTGCCTTGTAGGTAAAAACTTTACAGATCATCAGAAAATTCGCTCCAGCACCTAGCCTTGCCCAGCCATCAACACGATGCAAGCAAAGAAAGCGGCGCATCAAGCGCCGCTTCCCGTTTCACATCACGCCACGATGTCGCTGGTCGCTGCCTGGCCCACGGTGCTGACCTGGAAGTCCGCCACGCCGTGCCCGGAGAAGTCCACCGACAACAGGCTGTTGCCGCCCGACGAGGTCAGGATCGCGTCGCCGGCCGAACCGGTGAAGCTGCTGACAAAGTGCAGGCCGGAACCGTTGGTGATGGCGCTCAGGTCGATTTTGTCCAGACCGCTGACGAAATCGAGGATCTGATCGATTGCACCCGGCTTGGAGTCGGAACTGGAGGCGAACACGAAAGTGTCCGAACCCGAACCGCCCCACAGTTTGTCCGCACCACCGGCGCCGTAGATGATGTCGTTGCCGGCACCGCCCTTCAGCTCGTTGGACGCACTGTTACCGATCAGCAGGTCGTTGCCCGAACCGCCGATGGCGTTCTCGATGGTCACGCCCTTGGCGATGGACACGTTACCGATCATGCCACCTACGTCGGAGAACGAGGCTTCATTGAGGTTGATCTTCTGGTTCTGGGTGAAACCCGAGAAGTCGAAGGTGTCCTTGCCGCCCGCGTCCCACACCGAGAACACCAGCTTGTCGCTCGACGACGAGGCGCTGAGGAAATCGCGACCGGCGTTGGAGTTGAAGCCGTAGGTGGTGTCACCGGTACGGGTGGTCAGGTTGGCGCCGTACAGCTTCTGGATCGCTGCAATGTCGTCCATCAGCGGGCCGGAAGCGTAAGCTTCCACACCGCCCTTGCTGAAGTTCTGGGCGGTGTTGCTTTCGCTCCAGTAACTCATGAGGCTGTAACCGCGGGTGTCTTGCCCGTAGGAAGCATCCTTGTAAGTCGGGTTGCCTTCGCCGGCGTTGTAGTCGCCAGGGTGAGACAGGCCCAGGGTGTGGCCGATTTCGTGGGTCAGGGTTTGACGCCCGTAATTGTTCAGGCCCGGGGTCTTGTTGACGTCATAGCCACTGCCGGTCAGGTACCAGGACTGACCGTCATAGCCTGGCTCGGTGCCTGGCAGGAACGCAAACGCCGCCGCACCTTCCTGGCCGCCGCTGTAGTTACCGAAGGTCATGTGACCGTCGCCACCACGGGAAGCTTCGGTGAACGTCACGTTGGCGACATCCGCCCAGGATTGCATGGCGAGCACGGCCTGGGCTTTCTGCAGGGAGCTGAACTGACTGAAACCGGTGACGCCCAGGCCGCTGAAGTTAGCGGTTTTGGCGGTCAGAAAGGTGTAGGTCAGTTCGATCTTGCCACTGTTGTCCAGGTCGTGCCAGGAGGCACCGTCGCGCAACAGTTGAGTGGCGGCTTGATCCACCGAGAAGGAGGGTTTGCCATTGACCGTGAGGTTGCCGCCACGATCGTATTGATGGCTGAAGCTATTGATCTGGTTCCAGGCAGAGCTGGTCGCAGCCAGAGATTGCGCTGCGCCGACAGGCACGAATGTGTCTGCGGTGATATCAATAGCGTTCGCTTTTACTTTCGACATAAACACACTTCCTTGTTTAGCAATGGAACAGTTTTTGTCAGATAGCGACGATCCCTGGCGAGATCGTCCTATCACTCGCCCAATGAAGGCGTAAGAAACCTGACACAATTTGAAATCTGTCGTCTAGCATTTTTTTGAGATCAAAACCGACTGTTCCGTCAAATGCCCGTAAACAATGACTGCGGGGTCGAAAGATTGTTATGAGGTGTTTGTTCTCGCCTAATTGTCTGACGATTTTCTATTTAAATATTAAATATCGGTAAGTTGCTTTTTGATAGATACGTCTCACTTTGATGCACTCTATTAGTGCGATGCCAGTGTAGTGATATCAATCAAATCAGCGTTGCTAAAACACTTGTGGGAGCGGGCTTGCTCGCGAATGCTATTTATCCGCCAACCTGTTTGCTGACTGATCGAACGCATTCGCGAGCAAGCCCGCTCCCACAGGAGGGGTGATGTGGTTTAGCTACCGGTACGGATCTTGTTCCACACCCGCGTGCGGATCCGATCGATGTTCAGCGGCATTGCCTCCAGCGCAAACAGCTTGCCCATCATCTCCGGGCTCGGATAGACCTTGGTGTCACCCTTGATTGCCGGATCGATCAGGCTGTCGGCCTGCTGGTTGCCATTGGCGTAATGCACGTAATTGCTGATGCCGGCCATCACGTCCGGGCGCAGCAGGTAGTTCATGAACGCGTAACCGGCCTTCTCGTCCGGCGCATCGGCGGGCATGGCGACCATGTCGAACCAGATGGCGGCGCCTTCCTTGGGAATCGCGTAACCGATGTCGATGCCGTTCTTCGCTTCCTTGGCGCGGTTTTCCGCCTGCAGGATGTCACCGGAGAAACCGACCGCCACGCAGATATCGCCATTGGCCAGGTCGCTGGTGTACTTCGAGGAATGGAAGTAGCTGACATACGGCCGCACTTTCATCAGCAATGCTTCGGCTTTCTTGTAGTCCTCGGGGTTCTTGCTGTGGGGCGGCAAGCCCAGGTAATTGAGGGCTGCCGGCAGCAATTCCGGGCCGTTATCGAGGATCGCCACGCCGCACTTCTGCAGTTTTTCCATGTATTCGGGCTTGAAGATCAGATCCCAGGAATCCACTGGCGCGTTATCACCCAGCACCGCCTTGACCTTGGCGACGTTGTAGCCGATGCCGGTGCTGCCCCACAGATACGGAAAGCCGTGCTCGTTGTTCGGGTCGTTGACCTGCAAGGCCTTGAGCAACATCGGGTTGAGGTTCTTCCAGTTCGGCAACTGGCTCTTGTCGAGCTTCTTCAGCGCCCCGCCCTGGATCTGCCGCGCCATGAAATGGTTGGACGGGAACACCACGTCATAACCGGATTTGCCGGTCATCAACTTGCCGTCCAGGGTTTCGTTACTGTCATAGACGTCATAGGTGACGCCGATGCCGGTGTCCGTCTGGAAGTTTTTCGTGGTGTCCGGCGCGATGTAGTCCGACCAGTTGTAAATTTTCACCGTTTCGGCGGCATGACTAATGGAGGCGGCCAGCAGCAGCGGCGCCAGAGCGAGGGTTTTCTGGATCATGGGGTCGATTCCTGTAGTGGCTATTTTTGTTGGCAGGCAATCAAAGGATCAAACAATCAGAAAATAAGGACGTAGGTCTTGCGCACGGTCTCCTGGATATCCCAGATGCCGAGCGTGTTGGCCGGCAACATCAGTGCGTCGCCACCTTGTATGTGCAGGGTTTCGCTGCCGTCGTCCGGGGTGAACGTGCAACGCCCGGAGATGAAATGGCAGAACTCCTGCGCGGTGATCTGCCGGCGCCAGCGCCCTGGTGTGCATTCCCAGACGCCGGTTTCGACGCCATCGTCGCGCTCGACGCTGGTGGTCGAGGCAATGGCGACCGGCTCGCCGAGTGGCACGGCCACCGGGTTGGATTCATCCAGTTGCAGGCTGGCGGTGTTCTTGAACTGCGTAATGCTCATGGTGGGACCTGTCTTGTGAAGAAAACGGCGGTTAGTGCATGAAACCTTCCATGAACCCAGCGACCTGACTGGCCAGCTTGCGCCGCCACGGTGCGCTGGCCGGGTTGGCCAGGGTCTGGTCTTCGTGGACGAAACTTTTGATGATCGCGTTGTAGCCAAGCCAGCGGCACGGCTCCGGCTCCCAGGCGCGTAGCGCATGAATTCCGCCGTCCGGCAGCACCCACGGCTGATGCACCAGTTCGGTATCGCGCTCAAGAATCAGATCGGCCAGGGTGCGGCCGCCAAGGTTGCTGGCACCCACACCCTCCCCGCCATAACCGCCGGACAGCGCAATGCCATTGGCGCGATCGCAGAGCATGTGCGGCTTGAAATGCCGGGACATGCCGAGGTTGCCGCCCCAGGCGTGGGTGATCTGCACGTTTTTCAACTGCGGAAACAGCTCGCCGAACAGATAGCGCCGCAGCTCGACTTCATCACGGGTCAGATCGAAGTTGTGGCGCAACTTCCCGGCGAACTGGTAACCGCCGCGGGCGCCAAAGACCAGACGATTGTCGGCACTGCGCTGGCCATAGGTGACCTGACGGCTGAACTCGCTGAAGGCCTGGCCACGGTTGAGGCCGATTTCATCCCAGGTCGCTGCCGACAACGGTTCAGTGGCGACAATCAGACTCTGCACCGGCAACTGATAGCGACCCAGCGGTGGGAGCGTGACCGAATAACCTTCGACCGCCGGCACAATCCAGCGACTGCGCACACTGGCCCTGGCCGTGCGCAAACTGCCGGACTGCCAATGGGTGACTGGGCTGTTTTCATAGATCTTCACGCCCATGTTCTGCACGGTGCGCGCCAGACCGCGCACCAGTTTCGCCGGGTGAATGGTCGCCACGTGCGGCGCATAAATGCCGCCGTAGGGTTTCGCCACACGAATCTGCTGCGCCAGTTGCTCGGGGTTCAGCCAGCGGTAATCGTTGTCGGTCAGGCCTTGGGCGTGCAGTTTGTCGAGGTATTCGCGCAGGCTGGCTTCCTGCTCCGGGTAACGGGCGGCGCAGTACAGCACCCCGCCTTTACGGTAATCGCAGTGGATGCCCTCACGTTCGAGGACAACTTCCACCTCATCGGGGATGCTGTGCAGCAGATCAAACGATGCGCGACGTTGTTCTGGAGAGAGGCCGGCGAGCAGTCGATCCTCGCCCAGCAGGTTACCCATCAGCCAGCCGCCATTGCGCCCGGACGCGCCGAAACCGGCGGTTTGCGCCTCGACGATGGCGATATCGAGACCGGGGGCGAGTTTTTTCAGGTAGTACGCAGTCCACAACCCGGTATAACCGGCGCCGATGATCGCCACGTCGACATCCAGATCCTGTTCCAACGCCGGCCGCGCAATCAACGGCTCGTCGAGTTGATCCATCCACAAACTGATAGTGCGCCACGCCGGCATGCAAGACTCCGCCACTGAAAACCTTCGATGGCGTCGATCCTAGTGCGTGACTTCAATCACTGTCTTGCGCGCGTGCCCGCAAAGAAATTTGTTTGGCGTAGGCCTTCGGCGACTGGCCGGTGTGTTGGCGGAAACAACTGTAGAACGCTGACAGCGAGTTGAAACCGGCAGCAAACGCCAGCTCATCGATACGCAGCGGCGGCATGGCCTGATCCAGTGACTTGAGCAAGTGCTGCAGGCGGGCCTGGTTGACGTAGCGATAGAAGCTCTGGCCGAGCACCTGATTGAGCAGGTAGGAAATCTGATTGCGGCTGTAGCCGCACTCCTTCGCCACCCGTTGCAGATCCAGTTCCGGATCGAGATACGGTTGCTGGCGTTCGAAATATTGCTGCAGATCCTCGGCCATGAAACTGATCTGGCGCGGCGAAAGCCCCAAGCGACTGACCGCCGGACGCCGACTGGGTGCGACAGCGCCGTTGGTTTGCGTGCGGACCAGCGAGGCGTATTCGTTGACCCGCCAGATCAAGCCGTCCTTGACCGTGATCGCTTCGCTGGATCGGAACGACACCAGCCCGTCGCCACCGCGCAGGGTCACTTCGTACTGAATGAACGCAGTGTTGCCATCCACGCGGATCCGGTCGCAATGCTCGAGCGCTTCGTCGGATTCTCGCGGCATGCTCACGCGCACGTACTCGCGCAATTCGTCGAGGCCGAGGACCCGGTTCTGAAAGAAATCGTTGTATTGGACGTCCGGGTGATACAGCGCCATGACGCTGTCCAGATCGCGGTGCTTCCAGCTCAGGTGGTAGCGCATGACTGTGGCGGCCGTGGCCGGGGTCTGTTCGGGGCCGTCATCGTCGGCGTGCATAAAGGGCTCGGCGCAAAAGAACCGAGCTTGCCCAAGTTCGCCAAAACGATCAACGAGCAAACCGTAGTGGCCATTTGGCGATGACTGATCCCGACGTGACTTACATCAAAAAACGCGCAGCAATCGCAAAATGAACTGAAAAATCTCACGGAAAATTCACATGCGAGTGCTACTTTTAACGTCACTGACCGGTTGAGCCAATGAAGGCTCTTCCCACCTAACATGAGCAAAAGGAAGCGCTCGATGAAGAAGGCGGGCAACACATGAATAAAGGCTCCAGTAAAGTCACGTTTCCCAATGCGTGCCAACTGATGCGTTGGCACTTTCATCCCATGGGTTTTGAGGCAACGATGGATGCGCCGGGCAGCATGATTGCCCGTCTGTTTGATCGTGCCAGCGGTGAAACCATGATCGCCATCGCCGGTATTCCTTGTGCGACGGTGATGAACGCGGCCGATGTCGAGCGCATCATTGAGGCTGTGGAAGACGAACTGGAGGCTTTCATTCCTCCGGAGTCTCTCAAGAGTTACGCATAAACTATTGTTTTATATAAAAAAGCCCGCCAATTCAGGCGGGCTTTTTTTGTGCTTGCGGGCTACGCGTTTTGCGGCTGTTTTCGGTGATCGACGAAGAATGCCTTGCCTTGTGAAACCCGATCGGACGCCCTTGGCATGTTCACGGCCTGGGCATCCTGCGGCTCGACGTACCAGTAGCAATGGCTGACCGCCCGGGTGATACCAACGTAGGCCAGCCGCAGAATCTCGTCCTTCTGCGCCGTGTCATAAGACTCACTGTCGCCAGCCTTGCCCAAGCCGGCCATGCGATACACCTGGTTCTTGTAGGGCGAACTGGTCAGGTGCTGGCAGTCACCGAGCAGGAACACCGCATCAGCCTGCAGCCCCTTGGCGCTGTGGTAAGTCAGCTGTTTCAGCCGTCGCGCTTCGTACGGCAAGCTCGAATCAACATTAACTACAGGCTGAATATGCTGCTCTATCAATAACTTATCGCTGCTTTTTCGATAGAGCATCAAGATCGAATCGCCACGATTGTAATGTTCGGCCAAGCGCTGCCCCATGGCCTGGTCATCGCGCTCCAGCACATTGACTGGCTGCAATGCCTTGGGCGCACCGCTGGCCTTGGCCTTCTTGCCGGGGATTGCCGGCGCTGCGCGGACGATGTGTTCGGCAGCATCGATGATGTGCTGATGGCTGCGATAGTTGTCGCTGAGCATCACCCGAGTAGTGCTCGGCGACGGGAATTCCTTGTTGAACTCCATGAAGTAACTCGGCGAACTGCCGCGCCAGCCGTAAATCGACTGCCAGTCATCACCGACGCACAGCAACGAAGAACGCTGCGCACCCCGCCCGACATGCATGGCCGGGCCGCGACTGCGGATTTCCGCGAGGCTGGCGCGGATCCAGGAGACGATTTGCGGCGATACGTCCTGAAATTCGTCGATCATTAGGTGCGACATGGGCCGCAGCAGCTCATCACTCAGCAGCTTCAGGTTCTCCGGCGAGTGCTCGCTGAACAGCGCAAACATCCGGTTGTAGGTCATCACCGGCGGCTTCTGATCAAGTAAATGATCTTCAAGGGCACGCCAGAACAGGCTCAGCGCCTCAAAGAAGAATCGGTCCGGGTCGTCCTTGGCAAAACTCATACGACCGACAGCGTCCGGCACGTCCAGCCCAAGGTTTTCGATGAAACCGGCCGCCGCGACAAAACAATCGAGCAGCGGCGCCGAAACCAGCTCACCTTTGACCTTGTAGTCGAAGCCTGGACCGGCGCTCGCGTCGCCGGCTAAGGTCGACAACACCCGCTTTGATACCTCATAACTATCTAGCCAAATCAATGGCTTACGACAGAAAGCTTGAAACAAGGTGCGCTTAACGGCCCACTCGGCGCGTACGCTGAGCTTCGCGTTGGGCCGGCAAATCTGCGGGTTTTCCCGGGGATCGAAGCCGAGCACCACCCAGGCATCGAGGCTGGGAATGTAGCCGTGGCAGTGAAAGGTCGAACCGTTGATCTCGAACGTCTGCCGGCTGGGCTCGATGCCCTTGATCGGCCAGGCACCGGCGCGAAACCACAGGTCTTCGATGGCATCGCACAGTTCTTCGTCGCGTTTGGCTGCCAGTTCGGTCACCGCCATGCGCTTTTGCACGTCCGGGTGATCGCGCTCAAGCTCCTTGAGCTGCAAGGCAGCCTTGGCCAGTGGTTGAATCAACTGGCGGAAACGTTGGTCCTGATTGAATAACCGGTGATAGCAGGCGTTGAGCTGCTGGCGCTGGGCATCATTGATTCGCAGATCGAACGGGTTGCTGTCGACCTCCTCGTCAGCGCCTTGTGGCCGATTGCTTAGATTTTCAAAAGCCTGCAAGCGTTCGAACCCCGGCAGGCTGCGTACCATCGGCAAAATGCGTGAGTGAAAGGTGCGCACCAGTTCCCGCGCCTGTTGCAGGCTCAATGGCTGGCCCCAGAGCGCGAACATCTCGATAAGCTTATTGATGAAGTCCTTGCGCGACTCACGGGTGAAGGTCACCACGGTCATTGAATCCAGCTCAAAGCCCAGATAATGCGTGAGCAGCAGAATACGCAGCACCAACGTGGTCGACTTGCCTGCCCCGGCTCCGGCGATCACCGAGGTCGAAGGAGTGTCACTGAAAATCATCTTCCATTGAGCGAGGCTTGGCTGGGCATGCGCGGGCAGCAGGCGCGCCACATCGGCTTTCATGCGCTTCTTCAGCTCGGCGCTGAGCGGCAGACGCCAGTCGTCGAACAGATGATTATCGACGCTCGGAGGACGATGCTCGGTGCTGCGACTGTCACGAATCAACAGCACCTGCCGGCCTTCTTCCAGGCCTTCGAGTTTCCCCTCCTTGAAGCCGTACTCCACGCCAGCGGTGTGTCCGCTGCGAAAACCGTCCGCCTGGCCGTGCAGCCAAGACGCACGGTGTTGAGCGCGCAAGCGTGTCAGGCCATGGCCGAAGAAACGTGCGGCGAGACGCTTGAACCATGGCATCTCGGCCAATGGACGAAGTTCGGGAGGCAGATCGGGAGTGTGTTGCGCCACGCTGAGGGGCTCCAGTGTGTGAGGCTGTTGAGGGCTATGGTGGCTTTATTTGCTCATGAGTTCTAGCGAAATGCTTACAGCTCATTGGTTTAGGCGATGAACTGAAAGTTGTGTGAGATTATTTTGAGCCGGTTTCCCATCAACGGATTCGATGAGAATGCCGCACTTTTTACGCTTTTTCTCGATGGTTGACTGATGGATGATGCCCGTCATAACCGACGGTCTCGCTTCATGGCTTTGGCGTTACGCCCCATGACGAACCCTTTGAGGAGACGATCATGCTTGAACTCAGACCTTTCAACACGCTGGGCGGCGCTCATCACGGCTGGCTGGATGCCCATCACCACTTTTCGTTCGCCGAATACTACGATCCGCAACGCATGAACTGGGGCAATCTGCGGGTCTGGAACGATGACGTGATCGCCGCCGGCACCGGATTCCCGCTGCACCCGCACCGCGACATGGAAATCATCACTTACGTGCGTGAAGGTGCGATTACCCACCAGGACAACCTTGGCAACAAGGGACGCACTGAAGCCGGCGACGTGCAGGTCATGAGCGCCGGTACCGGCATCGCACACAGCGAGTACAACCTGGAAGACAAGGAAACCCGAATCTTCCAGATCTGGATTCTGCCGACGGAAACTGGCGCGCCGCCATCGTGGGGTGCCAAACCGTTCCCCAAAGGCCAGCGCGAAGGCTTCGTGACCCTCGCCAGCGGCAAGGACGGCGACGATCAGAGCCTGCGCATTCGCGGTGATGCGCGGTTGGTCGCGGCCAACCTCAAGGCCGGCGAAACAGCTGAATATCAGTTGGATGCCGGACGTCGAGCGTATCTGGTACCCGCCACCGGTCTGATTGAAGTCAATGGCTTGCGCGCACAAGCTCGAGACGGTGTTGCCGTCGAGCATGAGTCAATACTGACTGTGACGGCGCTCGAAGACAGCGAAATCGTGTTGGTGGATCTGGCTTGATCGCCTGATATGCAGGTAAAAAAAGGGGCGACCGTCATGGTCGCCCCTTTTTTTGCAGCTTTTGTGGCGAGGGGATTCATCCCCGATAGGCCGCAAAGCGGCCTTCTTTTCAATGGAGCGGACTGCTACGCAGTCCATCGGGGATAAATCCCCTCACCACAGGAAGAACTCACCTCCCTGAAGATCACTTGGTGCTGATTGCGCCATCCACCAGCGTTTGCGCTTCAGCCACCAGTTGCTTGAGGTGGTCGTCGCCAATGAAGCTTTCGGCGTAGATCTTGTAGATGTCTTCGGTGCCCGAAGGACGTGCGGCGAACCAGCCGTTTTCGGTCATCACCTTCAGACCACCAATGGCCTGATCGTTGCCCGGCGCATGGCTGAGAATGCTCTGAATCTTCTCGCCTGCCAGTTCGGTCGACGTTACTTGCTCCGGCGACAGTTTGCTCAACAGCGCTTTCTGCTCAGGGTTGGCCTTGGCGTCTACGCGCACCGAGAACGGCTCGCCCAGCTCATCGGTCAGGGCGCGATAAGCCTGGCTTGGATCACGCCCGGTACGAGCAGTCATTTCAGCCGCCAACAGCGCCGGAATCAGGCCGTCCTTGTCGGTGCTCCAGACGCCACCATCCTTGCGCAGGAACGAAGCGCCAGCACTCTCCTCGCCACCAAAACCTAGCGAACCATCGAACAGGCCATCGGCAAACCATTTGAAACCGACCGGCACTTCGTACAGACGACGTCCCAGACGCTTGGCCACACGATCGATCAGGCCACTGCTGACCACGGTTTTACCTACGGCGGCGTCGGCGCGCCATTGCGGACGGTTCTGGAACAGATAGTCGATGGACACCGCCAGATAGTTGTTCGGTGCCAGCAGACCACCCGACGGTGTGACGATACCGTGACGATCGTGATCCGGGTCGCAGGCGAACGCTACGTCGTAACGTTCCTTGAGACCGATCAAACCTTGCATGGCATGGCTGGACGACGGGTCCATACGGATCTGTCCATCCCAGTCGACCGTCATGAAGCGGAAAGTCGGATCGACCTGCTTGTTCACCACATCCAGATCAAGACGGTAATGCTCGGCAATCGCCGACCAGTAGCGCACCCCTGCTCCGCCCAACGGATCTACACCCAGACGCAGCTTGGCGTCACGGATGGCATCGAAGTCGATCACGTTGATGAGGTCAGCGACGTAGGTGTTGAGGTAGTCGTGACGGTGCGTGGTGCTGGCCTTGAGTGCCTGCTCGTAGCTGATGCGTTTGACGCCTGCCAGCTTGTTGGCCAGCAGCTCGTTGGCCTTGGCTTCGATCCACTTGGTGATATGGGTGTCGGCCGGGCCGCCGTTGGTAGGGTTGTATTTGTAGCCCCCGCTTTGTGGCGGATTGTGCGACGGCGTAATCACGATGCCATCGGCCAGGCCCGAGGTGCGGCCACGGTTGTAGCAGAGAATTGCATGCGAAACCGCCGGTGTCGGCGTGTATTCGTCACCTTCGGCGATCATCACGGTCACGCCGTTGGCCGCCAGCACTTCCAGCGCACTGGCCCCGGCCGGGGTCGACAGCGCATGGGTGTCGATACCGACGAACAACGGGCCGTCGATGCCCTGGGCTTCGCGGTACAGGCAGATCGCCTGGCTGATTGCCAGAACGTGCCATTCATTGAAACTCAGGTCGAAGGAGCTGCCGCGATGCCCGGAAGTACCGAATGCAACACGCTGGGTGGCAATCGAAGCGTCCGGTTGGCCGGTGTAATAAGCCGTTACCAGTCGCGGGATGTCGACCAACAATTCTGCTGGTGCCGGTTTGCCCGCAAAAGGACTGATAGTCATGCAAAACCTCTGAAATAGAGTGGTTCAGGAAATACAGCGCAGTTTACTGACAGTTCGACCGCAGCGCGACGGGATCTATCCGACAGATTTCAACGTTCATTCCAGCGGCGCCAAGCGCAACGCCTCTCCCAACCTCTCGAGCGCTCCGCCCAAGCCGCTCTCTCCGTGATCCAGCAGGTTCAGGCGCAGATGCCGACGGTGCAATCCCTGCAAGCTGAACAGTTCGCCCGGCGCAATCAACACCTGTTGCCTGAGCAGGCGCTGAAACACATCGCGCATATCCACCGGCCGCCGTGCCCGCACCCAGACCGTCGCCCCACCTTGTGGCTCGACAACCTGCAGCGCTTCGCCCAGACGTTCGCGCAACAAGTCGATCATCGGCGTACGACGTTCCTTGAGGAGCCGGCGAAGTACGTGCAGATGCTGATCGACCCGACCGTTTCCATACAGCCGGGCAATGGCCTTCTGGCGAACGGGCGACAACCGGAACGAGCGCATCAGAAAATGCCGCTGCATTTCGTGCTTCCATTGGCGCGTCAACACGTACCCGTATGGCGCTTCGATACCGATGAATTTCTCGAACGTGGAGAAGACCAGCAGTCGGTCAGGGTCCAGTTGATCACGCAGACGCTCGACGCCCGTTGCCTCGCCCAGTTCACCGTAGCAGTCGTTTTCCAGCACCCAGGTGCCGTGCTCGCCAAGCAGGCCGGCGATCGCGTTGCGGTTATCCGCTGGAACCTGTGTACCGCGCGGCATGCACAGGCCCGAGGACAGCAGAATCAGCCGCACGTCTTCGGTCTTGAGCAGTGTTTCCAGCCGCTGCAGCTCCAGCCCGCCACAGGCCTGCAACGGCAGTTCGATTACACGCACCTCAGCCGCCTGCAGCAACCGCAGTATCACCCAGTCACAGGGCGACTCGACCAGAACGGTTGTGTGCCTGAGCTGCAGAACGGCCACCAGGATCTCCAGCACCCCGCGCATATCCGCGCCGATGTAAACGTCCTCGGCGTGCCAGCACTGCTTTGGCGAGGTGGTATAGCGGGCCGCCAGGACGGCGCGTAATTCCAGTTCACCACAAGGCTGGTCGAGCAACGGCGGCTGGCGGGGATACTGGCGCAGCAGCTCACGCTCCAACAACAGCAATGGACTATCCAGTGATTGCAGCGAAACCGGATCATCAGCATTCAACAAACGCATACCCGGGTGCCGCGCGTTGACATAGAGCGTTTCGAGCAGATCATTGCTCATGGCAGGTGGCGTCCCCCCCGAAACCGCCCTGGCGTAATACCCGGACTTGGCCACCGAATAGATCCGCCCTTCCTTTTCGAGCAACGAGTAAGCGTATTGAATGGTCGAGATCGACACGTTCAAGCGATCTGCCAACTGACGCAGCGATGGCAGCCTTGAATTGCCATCGCAAGCCGACTCGGCCATCAAGCGCATCAGGTATCGATAGACTGCCTGGTAGGCGAAACCGGATTCCCGTGCAGCCTTCATGAGACGGACACCATAACCGTTGGTGCGCCCAAGGATCGCTCGCTCACTTCATCGTTCCACTGACCGGTCACCCACGCCGGAGCCATCGAGGCCTGCCGCGTCGAGTGCGGTCTCCAGTGTTTGCCGGGCCGCACCGTGCGCAGGCAAGGGTTCCATGGCGTAGAGGTGGCCGATGAGCCGAACCGGTAAACCGCTGACGTCCATCATCCACTGCATTACCTGCTCCGGGCCGTGCAGCCCCTGCATGGCCCGATGCAAATCAGGCAGCGCCACCAACATGCCGGGATGACAGCTGCGCAGGAACCGCTCGAGCCCGGCTCCACGCTCGATGAACGGCGTGAACAGCAGGCAGACCCATTGTGCTTCGTTCAGACCGTAAGTCTGGTGCAGCCAGCTCGCCGCTGCTTCGCGCAGTTCTTCCGTGGTCTGCCGTTGCCCCAATCTTGCGATCATCTGCTCGCAGACCGGTTCCGGCACCCGCTGCAGCTGCATGTTCGCCAGCATGCGCTGGACATGTTCCGAGAACCCCGCTTCATAGCTGCGATCGCTGATGAACTCCGCTTCCAGGCCGCGTAAATGGGCCTCGATCAAAGGGTCGGCGTATTCGCCCTCACCCTGGTGAAACACCCATTCCTCTGCCTCGAACCCCAGAAACTCGCTCAGTAGCGGCCAGCGTTCTTCAAGATTGCCGACCGCCATGTCATGAATGTCGACAAATGTCGTGCGACGACATGACTCGAAGCCACCCTCGGGACGCCAGCATTGCCGCTCCGATTCGGAGTAAAAACCGCGATACAAATCCCCTTCCAATCCGTCCAGCAAAGCGAACAGCTCATCGAACGTCCCGGAATTCGGCGTCAGCGCCCCGATACCGGCCTTCTGCACGGCCCGGTCGAGGTCTTCGACAAACTGCTTCTGACGACGCGGCGATTCGCTGGCCAGCCAGGCATCCACGCCGTTACTCCAGCGAGCAATCTGGCCGTAAAATTCGGCCCAGGCCAGGCAGGCGTCGTCCCGCCACTCAAGCTTCTCGCCCCTGGCACGTCGATGCCCCATCATCAGCAGATTGGTGCGATGGGCGTCCGCGCTGTCCATTCCGAGTGGCGCCAGATGGTTGAACGGCAACACTTGTCGATGTTCCACCATGAGCAACTCGACACGGGGGTCGTCATACAGAAACAAGGCAGCGAAGCTGCGGTGCATGTTGTTCAGCGCCGCCGTCCCCGATTCGCTGCGGCGCAAGGTGGCCACACGTAACTGGAACGTGGCGGGGGCGCGGCCGGCAATACTCAACTGGGCGGCGCGCAGCAGCGCCAGCATGTAGCAACTGTCACGGGTACCGGATGGCGTCACCATGACCTTGTATTCACCCATGCGCTCCATTCCGCCGGCGGCGACCACCAGACGCTGGATCAGCAACTGCAGCGCTGTGCGCTCGGCTCTGGAAAAGAAACTCAGCAGGCGTTGCAATACTTGCTGGTAGACATAGTTCATTGCCTGATCATGGATCGTGCTCATCAGTACTTTACCCGGCATAAAAAATTCATATCGCGCATCAGCGATGACGCTGGCGCAATAAATTCATCAATAAGTAATAGACGATCAAATACTAACACTTATGATTTTGAAGTTATTTGAAACACTTGACGCAATGAAGTCAGCAACCCCACCGCCTCAGACAACGTAAACCCCCGCCAGCATTGAGTTTTTTCTGATCATAAAATATCTGAGGAAACTTCTTACAGCGTCCCACGAACATTGAGTACAACAAAAGCAGAACAACAATAGGAAATGCCCTACAGTCATTAAACAAAAACCGCTATATCGCCCACGAGGGGAAACGTTAAACGCGAAATGAAAAACAGAATGCACAGACATGGCTCATTCCTTGAGATGAAAGTAATCATTCAATTATCAGGGCTTATATGGCGAATAGAAGATACAGATGGCAGACAAAAACCGGTTCAGATGCACAACCGGCCACGCACCATGCTTGGTCTTTCTGATTATTTGCGAGAGGTAAAAACGCAAGAGTCCGTGGGGCCACGGACTCTGTTCGGAGGGAGTTACGCGGGTTCGACCTGCAGGGCGACCCGTTCGCGGCATGGGCATTCGTCCATGTAGCGATGTGCTTCGACGAACTCGTTGAACGGGAAGACCCGGGTCTTGAGCGGCAGCAGCACACGGTCGGCCGTCAACTGATTGATATCACGCAGGGCACGTTGCAAGGCGACTTGATCCTGAACAATGCCCAACTCGGGTTTACCGGTGAAATTACCGATGCAGTGCACAAAGAACTGGATGTTTTTCTGGAACGCCGCACAGGCCGGAAATGGTGTCTGGTTGCCACCCTGAAGACCATACAGGACCAGGCTGCCACGCGGTGCGAGGACATCGCCGAGCAACGACATCTGCGGGCCGCCAAGACCGTCGAACACCACATCGACGCCACGGTTGTCGGTGATCTTGTTGATTCGCATCAACAAGTCTTCTTCCTCGGTGACGATGACTTTCTCGGCACCCAGCGACAGCAGGTACTCACGCTCATCAGCGGTTTTCGTCGCGGCAATCACCCGCACGCCCATGGCCTTGCCCAACTGGACAAAGGACGGACCGGCGCAATGGCTGGCATCAGTGACCAAGGCAAACTGCCCTGGTTTGACCCGCGCCAGATCCGCATAGGCGAAGTAGGCGATCAACAACGGCGTGTAATGCACGCTGGCCTCAACCGGGCTGAGCACATCCGGATAACGGGTCAGCGCGGTACGTGGCAGCACGATCTGCTCGCCATACACCGGGTAATCGTTCGGGCTTTCGGCCGGGAAACTGGCCACCTTGTCGCCGACCGACAGATCGTCCACACCGTCACCGACGGCGGTGACCACACCGGCCATTTCATGGCCGAGACCGGACGGCAGGCGTGCCTGGGACGAGGCCAGGTTCTGACGCCAGAGAATGTCGTACCAGCTGATGCCGATTGCCTCGACACGCACCTGCACTTCGCCAGGACCTGGCTGAGCGGCCGCATGCTCTTCGCATTTGAGCACCTCGGCCGGACCAAACTTGTGAAAACGGATCGTGCGGGACATCGCAAACCTCGTCAAAGTAACCTCTAATGCCCTGAACTCTATCTGGGCTTTTGACCCAAGACTATCAGTGGCTATTAATAGTCGACATGCCTGTCATTGATTCCGCAGTATGAACGGCATTGGCAAAATTGATGAAAAAATGCCGCCACCGGCCCGGTAAAGCTGAATTTAGCGGTGCAGAGTACCAGCCTTTCCCCGTAATATTCATGCCGGCCATTGTTCTCATATGGTCGCTCTCGTCAAGCTTGATGACTCTGCCAGGACTCCAGATGAATCGTAATGACCTGCGTCGTGTCGACCTGAACCTGTTGATCGTATTCGAAACATTGATGCACGAACGCAGCGTGACCCGCGCCGCCGAGAAGCTGTTTCTAGGCCAGCCGGCGATCAGTGCGGCGCTCTCGCGCCTGCGCAGCCTGTTCGATGACCCGTTGTTCGTGCGCACCGGACGCAGCATGGAACCGTCCGCCCGCGCGGTGGAAATCTTCGCCCTGCTCTCCCCGGCGCTCGACTCGATTTCAACGGCTGTCAGCCGCGCGGCGGAATTCGACCCCGCCACCAGCACTTCGGTATTTCGCATCGGCCTGTCCGACGACGTCGAATTCGCCCTGCTGCCGATGCTGCTCAAACGCCTGCGCGCCGAAGCACCGGGCATCGTCCTCGTCGTGCGCCGAGTCAACTACATATTGATGCCGGGCCTGCTGGCCTCTGGCGAAATCTCCATCGGCGTCAGCTACACCACCGACCTGCCGGCCAACGCCAAGCGCAAGGTGCTGCGCCGCAGCCAGCCGAAACTGCTGCGCGCCGACACCGTGCCGGGGCCGCTAAGCCTGGATGATTACTGCGCACGCCCGCACGCTCTCGTGTCGTTCGCCGGCGACCTCAGTGGCTTTATTGATGAAGAGCTGGAGAAACTCGGGCGTAAGCGCCACGTGGTGCTGGCCGTGCCGCAGTTCAATGGGTTGAGTACGTTGCTTGCCGGTACCGACATCGTCGCGACGGTGCCGGATTACACGGCGGATGCGCTGACGGCTGCCGGCGGTGTGCGGGCGGAGGATCCACCGTTGCCAACGCGTACGTTTGAGCTACATATGGCTTGGCGTGGATCGCAGGATAACGATCCGGGGGAGCGTTGGTTGCGGTCGCGGATTCAGATGTTCTTTGGCGATCCGGACAGTCTCGAGCTGCCTGCGCATTAACCAGGCAGCCAGCGACTCAAGCCCCAGCCCGGCTGCTGCGATAAATCGACAGGCAGTAAAACGCCAGCGCCGAAGCCGCCAGCATTCCGCCCACCACCCCGATGTAAGCAAAACCAAACTGGCTGCCGACCCAACTGCCCACCAGTGCCCCGCCACCGATACCGATGTTGTAGATGCCTGAAAACAGCGCCATCGCCACGTCGGTGGCGTCCGGCGCCAGTACCAGGACTTTCGACTGCAACGCCAGACCGAAGCCCATGATTGCCATGCCCCAGAACACACTCAGCACGCCGAGGTATGAGACGTTGCCGCTCAACGGCAACAGCAAAGCCAGGCACAAGGCGAGCACCGATACGCAGATGATCAGAAAGCGCTGTGGGCTATAGCTGTGCAGGTAGCTGAACAGCAGAGAGCCGAAGATACCGGCACCGCCGAATAGCAACAGCAGGAGTGTCACCACATCGCCGCTCATGTTGGCCACGGTCAGTACGAACGGTTCGATGTAGCTGTAAGCGGTGAACTGTGCCGTCACCACCAGAGCCGTCAGAACATAGACGGCCACCAGCGCAGGTCGCTTCAGCAATATCGGCAGGCTCTTGAGCGAGCCTGAGTTCTGGCTGGGCAGCAGCGGCAGTACCTTCGCCAGGCAGAACACCAGCGCCGCGGCAAAGCCTGCAATCACCATGAACGTGGTGCGCCAGCCCATGGCCTCGCCCAGCAAGCGGCCGAGGGGAATCCCCAGCACCATCGCCAGCGAAGTACCGGTTGCCAGCAAGCCCAAGGCCTGAACCTGTTTGCCCGGCGGTGCCAGGCGCACGGCCAGAGACGCGGTGATCGACCAGAACAACGCATGCGACAACGCCACACCGATCCGGCTCACCAGCAGTACACCGAAGCTGGTCGCCAGACTCGACAGAATGTGACTGGCGATAAACATCCCGAACAGCACAATCAGCAATTTCCGCCGCTCGACGTTGCGCGTCAGCAGCATGATCGGCAGCGACGTCAAAGACACCACCCACGCATAGATGGTCAACATGAGGCCGACTTGCGCGGTCGACATGTCGAAGCTGCTGCCGATCGAACTCAACAGACCGACCGGGACAAATTCAGTGGTGTTGAACACAAACGCAGCCAGTGCCAAGGCAATGACTGCGTACCAGTTGCCGTTGTTTGTCGCCGTAGAATCACTCATTTAAACGTCGTATTACTCTTTGATGATCGCGCGTAATTGTACGCAAGCGATCTGTGCCCATCTGTCGGTGTCTTGATACCGATTGCCGAATGTGTCGACGTTCAGGGGACGTACCATCTGTGAGCCAGGCCACACTAATCTGATCCAGTCGGTTTGATGAATCAATCTGCCGTTTCATTGAGCAGCAAAAGGCCTGCGTAGCGTGCGGCCATGGCGAAAGAACAAGAGCGCCCACAGTGACGGAATCAGGGCCTTGCCGAGGACTCGTATCGACCGGCATATGCCTTGATCAACTCGGTCGTCACCAGCGTTCGCATTCGCAGAGGCGGATCCCATGCCGGTTCGCCAACGAACTCGAACCATGCCTCTCGCTCGCCCGGCAACCACATTTCCAGTCCTACCTTGTGCTCGCTCAGTCCCTCATTGGCCAGATGGTTATGCAGCAGTAGCCCGTAGGCTTCCAGATTCAGAAAGTCCCGTTCCTCCTTGGCGATTTCTGCATTCTTGCTCCACTTGGGGCGCTGGAAAGTCGCCCGCTCATAGTATTTGAAATCCACTACCGTCCAGTTTTTACCGTCCTGCCTCACCAGATCAGGGCGCCGTTTGATGTGGTTGCGCGCAAAGATCTTTCGACGCTGCTGTTGCCAGCGAGACTGTATAGCCGTGCTGGCTATCCCGTGAGGCAGATGCTGGTCGTCGCACGTCTGGAAGCGTTCCAACCCTCCCTCGCCTTCGCTCAATCCATGACAAAGACAGACTGACTCCCAGACAGCCCAGAACTTCTCCACGCCCCATATCAGTCCCGTGTCCAGGTCGCTTTGTGTACCCGCATGCAGGTAGCGCTCTAGAGCATCGTGCAACTGATAATAGTGAGCGTCGCGCGGGGCCGCACAGCGGTCGATACTCTGCAGCAGGTGCCGCAGATGGCTCAGGCTGCGCTGACGCGACTGGACATTACCAAAATAGAGCGAGTCCTCAGCGCTGAGGTAACGATGCTGGAAGTCTTGCGCCAGCGCTTCGCCTTCACTCACGAAGCTGCCCCAGGCACATCGAGGATCTACCTGCAGAAAACCCCGATAGAAATCCACTGCCAAAAAACAATAGAGGCCTACGATATCCGCCTTGCCAAACTGACCGACCCGACGATCCTGCGCGACCGACTCAAAGTAAGCAGCGCCCCGTTGATCAAACAGCGCACGATGCAGATGTCGATCAAAACGGCGATAGGGGTCGTCGACACTGCGACCGCGACGCTCACACATTGAAAGCAGACTGCGTGGGTCGACGCGGTCGAACAACTCGTCCAGCGCCAGCGCATCGTGAAATGCAAGTCCGTCGCCAACACGCTCCTTGCCCTTGCCGTGGGCCTCGACGCCATCACGGGCCGTCAGCACCTCAGGCTCGCGTCGTGTCCGGCGAAATACCACGAAACACCGGTAAAGCAGCGACAACGCTTCTGCACCGCTCATTGCCCCCATGCCATAGGGCACCTTCAACAGGTAACGCCCATCCGCTTCACGAACCAGTCCCACCTCGCCGTCGCTTTCTACTCGTTCGATTTCGTCGAGCTGCATTATCAGGCCTCGCCGGATGTCGTCAGTCCGTCATCTTCCGAGTTGAATGCGGCATCAGCAAACGCGGCGCTCAGCAGTTCGTGAATATCAGGAGGCGGGCACAGACAAGTAATGAATTCATCGGCGCGTTTGGCAAACTGACCGAAGGTGCGCAGCTCACGCGGTTCGATTTCAAGCAGCGAACACAGGGGGGTTCGGTCACGATCAAAGACGTTGTCCCACAGATACAGGAACAACTTGCCGACGATATCGGCGCGCTGAATATGGTGGACTTCGAAGCGCAATTTGAACTTGGCGAGCTGCTCCAGGTAATCCTCGATAATGAGACCCTTGGTGTCCGACTTGAACTTCTTGGGAGAGGTCTTTGAGCAATAGTATTGATTGGCGTGGCCCGAATTAGAGCGGATTCGCTTGAACTTGAGCTCGGCGTCTGGTTCATACCCTCCCTCATCGAGCAGTCGCTTGCGGTTGGCTTTGGACATTTTGGTCGCCAATTCCAACAGGTCATCATCGAATGCCCTGCTTTGTTTAACACCGCTGGCGGGATCTCCGATCATGCTGGTAGTGGCGACGAGTCTGGCCAATTCGCCCGGATAAACTTCAGCCAGGGTTTTGTCAGGCTCCCGCCTGGCCTTGATAAACCATGGCCCGACCAGCTTGTCATCGAGCCTCGGGGCTGTGCACCGATCACGAATGAACTGGTTGAGCGCTGTGACGAATGTCTCCCAGGTCAAATGATGAGTTGATGGCATCAACGCCTTGCTCTGGCTGGTCGGCACCTCATCGTTAAACGCTTCCGCACAAAACTCGAAATGCCAGCGCCGCTTGAACGCCGAATCCATGAAAAACACCGATTCGTCGCTGGTATTCATGGTGCCAATCATGAACAGGTTAGGTGGCAGGCATAACTGACGCTGCTTCAGCGCATCGGCCAGTCGCCGATTCAGATCGGGAAAAGGGCTGATGTGGCCAAGCAGCGCGAGCTCGGCCTCAAGGGCATCGATCACCAGATCGGAAACACTGATCGCGTAGCTGGACCAACCCTCGTCATCACGATCAAGCAACTGAAACACATCGCCAAAAATTTCCGCGCAATTACCACGGTTGATCTCATCGACCAGCAGCAGTACGTTCTGCGCTTCCTGAGCGTTATCTTCCTGAGGCTGATGACTGTATGACAGTGCCAGCGCCCGCAGTAATGGCCCGGCATGCACGCGATACTCGATCTGGTTTTCCCGGGTTCTTGGCATCAACCGCGCGACAAACTCGCCATAACTGTAATCCGGGTGGAAGGCCACAGGAACGATCTGGGTACTGTTAACGCCCAGAACCCTGGCCTTTGTTGTCCGGGCCCGATGGCTCTTGCTGGTGCCGGGCGGGCCGAAAAGGATCAACTGATGCTCAACCATGAGTGCTCTTTCTCCTTGAGCCAATGAAACAGAATAAAGTTCGCGAAAAATAGCATCATAAAGCCACTATTCAAATGGAATACCGCTTTTACTTGGCCAAGCGACCTTTGCACTCGACGCAACAAACATTTGTCATCAAACCAATTGATAGCCCCCTAACGAAAGGTGCATGCTAGAGGGCTCGAATCGGTCTTATATCATTCCGAATGATAGTTACCTTTGCTTCATTCGATTCGTGCCATCACAGCCTGCCGAGCATCATCCGCCCATCTTCAATACATTGGCGGATGATTCCATGGAACAGTCACTCAAACATTTGCGCTTCCCCTTGGCCATGCTGGCCGTGCTGGTGATGAGCGCTTGCGGCAAGACTCCGGAGACTGCCGCCACCCTGCCCGCTGCCAAAGTCAGCGTGGCCAAGGTGCTGGAACAACCGGTCAACGAGTGGGACGAATTCACCGGGCGCCTCGAAGCGCCGGAAACTGTTGAAATTCGTCCTCGGGTCTCTGGCCAGATCGACGAGGTGGCGTTCACCGAAGGTGCGCTGGTCAAGAAAGGTGACCTGCTGTTCCAGATCGATCCGCGTCCTTTCCAGGCTGAGGTGCGCCGCCTCGAAGCCTTGGTAGCCCAGGCCCGCGCCAATGCCACTCGCAGTGAAAACGAAGCCGGGCGTGGCGAACGTCTGCGTGCGAGCAACGCGATTTCCGCTGAGCTGGCCGACTCGCGCACCAGCGCTGCCCAGGAAGCCCGCGCCGCCGTCGGCGCCCTGCAGGCGCAACTGGACCTGGCCAAGCTGAACCTGAGCTTCACCCGCGTCACCGCGCCCATCAGCGGTCGCGTCAGCCGTGCCGAGATCACCGCCGGTAACCTGGTGACTGCCGACACCACCCCGCTGACTAGCGTGGTCTCCACCGACAAGGTCTACGCCTACTTCGACGCCGACGAGCGTGTGTTCCTCAAATACACCCAACTCGCCCGTAACGGCCAACGTGGCGCCACCACCCCGGTGTACATGGGCCTGTCCAATGAGGACGGCAATCCGCACCTCGGTCAGATGAACTTCGTCGACAACCAGGTCAACCCGAAAACCGGCACCATCCGTGGTCGTGCGGTGTTCGACAACAGCGACGGCACCTACACCCCTGGCCTGTATGCACGTCTGAAACTGGTCGGCAGCGGCACCTACAACGCCATGCTGATCAACGACGAAGCGGTCGGTACCGACCTCGGCAAGAAGTTTGTGCTGGTGATGGATGCGGACAACAAGACCGCTTACCGCGCCGTCGAACTGGGGCCGAAGATCGAAGGCCTGCGCATTGTGCGCACAGGTCTGAACAAGGACGACACGATCATCGTCAAGGGTCTGCAACGGGTGCGTCCGGGTTCGCCGGTGACGCCTGAAGTGATCCCGATGGCCAGCGAGCAGACCATTGCCGCTCTGGCTCAACAACGTCAAGCGCTGGAAGCCAGCAACCTGCCCAAAGTCGCACCCGCCAAAGGTGCACAGGGTACGGCTGTGAAGCTGGCCGCTACGACCCCACGCGGTTAAGGGACGACAACTCCGATGAATTTTTCCCAATTCTTCATTTCACGGCCGATCTTCGCAGCGGTGCTCTCGCTGTTGATCCTGATCGCCGGTGCGATCTCGCTGTTCCAGCTGCCGATCAGCGAATACCCGGAAGTCGTGCCACCGACCGTGGTGGTGCGTGCCAACTTCCCGGGCGCCAACCCCAAAGTCATCGGTGAAACCGTGGCCGCTCCGCTGGAGCAAGCCATCACCGGCGTCGAGAACATGCTGTACATGTCCTCGCAGTCCACCGCTGACGGCAAGATCACCCTGACCATCACCTTCGCCCTGGGCACCGACCTGGACAACGCGCAGGTGCAGGTGCAGAACCGGGTGACCCGGACCGAGCCGAAACTTCCCGAAGAAGTGACGCGCATCGGTATCACCGTCGACAAGGCCTCGCCCGACCTGACCATGGTTGTGCACTTGACCTCGCCGGACAAACGTTACGACATGCTCTACCTGTCCAACTACGCGATCCTCAACATCAAGGATGAGCTGGCGCGTCTGGGCGGCGTCGGTGACGTGCAGCTGTTCGGTATGGGCGACTACTCGCTGCGGGTCTGGCTCGATCCGAACAAGACTGCTTCGCGCAATCTGACCGCCACCGACGTGGTGACCGCGATTCGTGAGCAGAACCGTCAGGTCGCTGCCGGTCAACTCGGTGCGCCCCCTGCCCCGAATGCCCAGAGCTTCCAGCTGTCGGTCAACACTCAGGGTCGTCTGGTTTCTGAAGAAGAGTTCGAGAACATCATCATTCGCTCCGGCGACAACGGTGAAATCACTCGTCTCAAGGACATCGCGCGCGTCGAGCTGGGTTCCAGCCAGTACGCCCTGCGTTCGCTGCTGAATAACCAGCCCGCTGTAGCGATCCCGATCTTCCAGCGTCCAGGCTCCAACGCCATCGATATCTCGAACGAAGTTCGCGGCAAGATGGAAGAGCTGAAGAAAGGCTTCCCGCAAGGCATGGACTACAGCATCGTCTATGACCCGACGATCTTCGTACGCGGCTCGATCGAGGCGGTGGTTCACACCCTCTTCGAAGCGCTGATCCTCGTGGTGCTGGTGGTGATCCTGTTCCTGCAGACCTGGCGCGCCTCGATCATTCCATTGGTGGCGGTGCCGGTATCGTTGATCGGTACGTTTGCTGTCATGCACCTGTTCGGCTTCTCGCTCAACGCCCTGTCGCTGTTCGGCCTGGTACTGGCGATCGGTATCGTGGTCGACGACGCCATCGTGGTGGTGGAGAACGTCGAGCGTAATATTGAACTGGGGCTCAACCCGTTCGATGCGACCAAAAAGGCCATGGGTGAAGTGACCGGCCCGATCATCGCAACCGCGCTGGTGCTGTGTGCGGTGTTTGTTCCGGCGGCGTTCATCTCCGGCCTCACCGGGCAGTTCTACAAGCAGTTTGCGTTGACCATTGCGATCTCCACCGTGATCTCCGCGTTCAACTCGCTGACCCTGTCGCCAGCGCTGGCCGCTGTGTTGCTGAAAAGTCATGACGCGCCGAAAGACCGCTTCTCCAAAGTGCTCGACAAGATCTTTGGTGGCTGGTTGTTCCGTCCGTTCAACCGCTTCTTTGAAAAGGCCAGTCACGGTTACGTCGGTACAGTGCGCCGGGTCATCCGTGGCAGCGGCATCGCCCTGCTGTTGTATGCAGGCCTGATGGTGCTGACGTTCTTCGGTTTCTCCAGCACACCGACCGGTTTCGTACCTGGCCAGGACAAGCAATACCTGGTGGCCTTCGCGCAACTGCCGGACGCCGCGAGCCTGGATCGCACCGAAGACGTGATCAAGCGCATGTCCGACCTGGCGCTGAAACAGCCGGGCGTGGAAAGCGCCGTAGCGTTCCCGGGCCTGTCGATCAACGGCTTCACCAACAGCCCGAACGCCGGCATCGTGTTCGTGACCCTGAAACCGTTCGACGAACGTAAAGACCCGAGCATGTCCGCCGGTGCCATCGCCGGGGCCTTGAACGGTCAGTACGCGAACATTCAGGAAGCGTACATGGCGATCTTCCCGCCTCCGCCGGTACAAGGTCTGGGCACCATTGGCGGTTTCCGTCTGCAAATCGAAGACCGGGGCAACCTGGGCTACGACGAGCTGTACAAAGAGACGATGAACATCATCACCAAGAGTCACAGCGTGCCTGAGCTTGCGGGGCTGTTCACCAGCTACACCGTGAACGTACCCCAGGTCGATGCCGCCATCGACCGCGAAAAGGCCAAGACCCACGGCGTGGCCGTCAGCGACATCTTCGACACCCTGCAGATTTACCTGGGTTCGCTGTATGCCAACGACTTCAACCGTTTCGGACGCACCTATCAGGTCAACGTTCAGGCTGAGCAACAGTTCCGCCTCGAATCCGACCAGATCGGTCAACTGAAAGTGCGCAACAACAAGGGCGAAATGATCCCGCTGGCGACCTTCATCAAGGTCAGCGACACCTCGGGTCCGGATCGCGTGATGCACTACAACGGCTTCATCACTGCGGAAATCAACGGTGCGGCAGCCCCCGGCTACAGCTCCGGCCAGGCCGAAAAAGCCATCGAGAAACTGCTCAAGGATGAATTGCCGAACGGCATGACCTACGAGTGGACCGACCTGACCTACCAGCAGATTCTGTCCGGTAACACCGCGCTGTTCGTGTTCCCGCTCTGCGTACTGCTGGCGTTCCTGGTGCTCGCGGCGCAGTACGAAAGCTGGAGCCTGCCACTGGCGGTGATCCTGATCGTACCGATGACCCTGCTGTCGGCCATCACCGGGGTGATTGTCTCCGGCGGCGACAACAACATCTTCACCCAGATCGGCCTGATCGTACTGGTGGGCCTGGCGTGCAAGAACGCGATTCTGATCGTCGAGTTCGCCAAGGATAAACAGCTGGAAGGTCTCGATCCGCTGGCTGCGGTACTGGAAGCCTGCCGCCTGCGTCTGCGGCCGATCCTGATGACCTCCTTCGCGTTCATCATGGGTGTGGTGCCACTGGTGTTCTCCAGCGGTGCCGGTGCCGAGATGCGTCACGCGATGGGTGTGGCGGTGTTCTCCGGGATGCTCGGGGTAACCTTCTTCGGTCTGTTGCTGACGCCAGTGTTCTACGTGTTGATCCGTAATTTCGTCGAGCGTGGCGAAGCCCGCAAAGCGGCCAAGGCGCAAGCTCTTCAAAAGCCACTGGAGGCGCAATAATGAGTCTGAAAGTCTTCCTGCCGAGTCTGCTGGTGCTGGCATTGAGCGCCTGCGCCGTCGGCCCTGACTACAAGACCCCGGCGACGGAGGCGGCCAACATCACGACCGCCACCGACGGCGCCGCCGGGCAAAAGAACTTTGACCGTTCGAAATTCGAAGGCATCTGGTGGCAGCAATTCGACGACCCGACCCTCAACCAGTTGGTGACGCAATCGCTGCAAGGCAACCGTGAACTGCGCGTGGCGTTCGCCCGCTGGAAAGCCGCCCGGGCGATCCGCGACGACGTCAGCAACGATGCGATGCCGACCATCACCAGCCGTGCGAGCAGTGATCTGGCCAAGGGGCAAATCCCCGGCCAGACCACCAAACGGGTCAACAGCGAACGCTACGATCTGGGCCTGGACATGGCCTGGGAACTCGATCTGTTCGGCCGGATCCAGCGCAATCTGGAAGCCAGCGACGCAGACCAGCAGGCGGCCGAAGCCGATCTGTACCAACTGCAAGTCACCATGATTGCCGAACTGGTGGACGCCTACGGTCAACTGCGCGGTGCGCAATTGCGCGAGAAGATCGCCGTGGCCAACCTGGAAAACCAGCAGGAGTCGCGCAAGATCACCATCAGCCTGCGTGACGCCGGCGTGGGCGATCAGCTCGACGTCGAACGTGCCGATGCGCGTCTGGCCTCGGTCGAAGCCAGCGTGCCGCAATTGCAGGCGGAACAGGTTCGGCAGAAAAACCGCATCGCCACTCTGCTGGGTGAACGTCCGGACAAACTGACCGTGGATCTGAGCCCGAAAGACTTGCCGGCGATTGCCAAGGCCCTGCCGATCGGCGATCCGGGTGAACTGCTGCAACGCCGGCCGGACATCCTCAGCGCCGAACGCAAACTGGCCTCGGCCACCGCGCGAATCGGTGTGGCGAAGGCTGATCTGTTTCCACGGGTCAGCCTCAGCGGGTTCCTCGGCTGGACGGCCGGGCGTGGTTCGCAGATCGGCTCCTCGGCGGCCAACGCCTGGGCACTCGGCCCGAGCATCACCTGGGCGGCGTTCGATCTGGGCAGCGTGCGCGCGCGTCTGCGCGGCGCCGATGCCGACGCCGAAGGCGCACTCGCCACCTACGAGCAACAGGTGTTGCTGGCGCTGGAAGAATCGGAAAACGCCTTCAGCGATTACGGCAAGCGTCAGCAACGGCTGATCTCGCTGATTCGTCAGAGTGAATCGAGCCGCAAGGCTGCCGATCTGGCGGAAATCCGCTACCGCGAAGGCACCACCGACTTCCTCGTGCTGCTCGATGCTCAGCGCGAACGCCTGAATGCCGAAGACAGCCAGGCACAGGCCGAAGTTGATCTGTATCGCGGCATCGTCGCGATCTACAAGGCCTTGGGTGGTGGCTGGCAGCCGGAAACCGTCGCCAGTAAGTAATAGTTGTTAAAGAGCTCCTTTGGTTGGCCGCAACCAACCAATTTTTTTGCCCCGCGTATCATTCGGTCGCGGGGCTTTTTTTGGCCTGATGGTTTTGCGCTTCCAGAACAGTGACAGTGGCTGTCGTACCGGCCCTTAATCGATTCTTGCCGGCATAGTCACCATCAATGCCGATGCGCACCGGCACCCGCTGCGCCAGCTTCACCCAGGTGTAACTCGGATTGATATTGGCCAGCAGTCGGCCACCCGTGGCGTTTTCCCGGTCGGCGATGGCAAAGGCGATGCTCTGGACCGTGCCACCAAAGGTTTCTCCGCTCATCAACTGCACGCGCACGCGGTCCCCCTCCTCGATTCGCGGCAATTTGGTCTCTTCAAAGTAACCGCTGACGTAGAACGAATCGCTGTCGACCAGTGCCAGCAGTGCACCACCCGCAACCGCGTAATCACCCTGTCGGGTCAGCAGATTAGTGACGTAACCGCTGACCGGCGATTCGACACGAGTACGCTGCAAGTCCAGTTCCGCCTGAGTCAGTGCAGCAATCGCCAATTGCACATTGGCCTCGGCCAGCCCGAGATTGGCCTGATTGCGCAACAGATCAGCCTGAGCCACCGCCACATCGGTATTGGACTTCTCCCATTCTTCCCCGGAAATTGCAAAACCCTGCTTGAGCGTACGCCGGCGCCGCTCTTCGCTCTGGCGTTGTTTGAGCAGCGCTTCACTGGCGACGATGGATGCCTGTGATTGCCCCAGCGTCGCCTTCGCCACCTCGACCGAACGCCGCGCATGCTCGACTGCCAGGCTATAGCGCGCCGGATCGATCTCCATGAGCAATTGCCCCTTGTCGACATGCTGGTTGTCCTGCACCACGAGGCTGACGATACGCCCGGAAACATCGGCTGATAGCGTCACCACGTCCGCCCTCACCCGCGCATCCCGCGTCCAAGGCGCACGGGTGTAATGCTCCCAGGCAAACCAGCCAAGCACGATGGCCAGCAACACCACCGCTAATGTCGTTGTTCGAGCGAGTAACACTTTCAAGGCATCAGGCTCCCATCAGCAAAATCAGCGCGGCACAAACGCATGCATACAAGGCGCCCTCAAACAGCGCCTCGTGCCAGACCAGTCGCAACACCCCCAGACGGCGCAAACACCAGTCCAGGAGCATAAATATCGGTATCGCCAGCAATAGGGCCTGGGCAATGGGTGGCAGATAAACGCCACCCATTTCGAAATCAATGGGCAAGGGCCGGTTCTCCTTCCGAGACGTTACGTTGCAGGTATTCGCCGTAGCGTTTCAGGAAAGACACGACGATCAACAGCGCCACGCGCATGCGAAACACCGACCACAAATGTTCGTGGCTGGCGACGTGCAACTCGTCCAGCTCATCACCCAATAGCTGGAGCGAGGTCAACAACGCTTGCAATTGCACGTCCTGGCGCCCGGCCACAAAACGGCCGGTCTTGCGCAGCGCCGAAGCCAATTGCTGGCTGAACGCGTCCGTCAGCAGTGCATTGTTCTGTGCCTGCTGCCGGAGTTGATGCATTGCTACGCCCAATGCGACGCACGCCAGACTGATTTCATAGAGCTGCTGCATGGCGCGCTCGCTCACGGCCGGCAGCAAGCCAAGCATGCTGGTCAGTCGGTCGACCATACGGCTTTCGAAAGCGAATTGCTGTTCATCGGTGGCCGGTTTTTTGGTCAGTTCATAAACCTGCTCACGCGCCTCGTTATAAAAGCGGCGGAGACGCAATGCCGGACGGAACGGGAAAATCCATGCGTAGACCATCAAAGCGAGCATCGCCGCGCTGACATAGGCGCCGGCGAATTCGAACCATTGAATTGCAGTGTTCTGCCCGGTGCCGACATTCTGTGGGCCGAGCAGGAGGAAACTCGACAACCCCAGGCCCATACCAATGCCCGCGGTCGTCGGGCTCGCCAAACCGACAGCGATCACGTACAGCAGCGGTGCCAGCATCAACGCCAATGGCTCGAAATCACTGATGGTCGGCACCAGCATGAATTGATAGAACGCCGAGACCACCAGTGCCAGTCCCAACCCACGCGCGTAACTCTGCGCGGCCATCAGTGGCCGCGGGAATGTCGCCATCAGCGAACAGAGAATCCCCACCAGAATCATCCCGCCCCGCGCGCCATCCCAGGCGGTTTCGATCCAGATCAACCCGGCTACCAGTAATGCGGTAAAGGCGCGGATGGCGTTCATTGAAGCCAGTGTGAAATCCAGATGCAACGGGCTGGCCTGACCGCGATACAGACAACTGGCTTCGCGCCCTTCCTGAATGGCATCACTCAACTCCAGAATCTGCTCCAGTTGCTGCAACAGCCGCGCCTGCTCCCAGCGTAACGCCCACGCCAGCGAGCGCAGGATAGCGCTCATGTCTTCGGTCAGTTGTTCGGCCTCATACGCCAAGGCTTCAAACTGCTGCTGCAGCGTGATGAATTGATGCCGCCGCTCGGCGGGCAGCGCTCGGCCCAACTGCGCCAACTGGTCGAGAAGTGCGAGCTCTTCTGCACGCAAGCGCTGTACGTCCAGAGGAAGATCGCCCTCCCAACGTTCGGTGAGCAATTCGCGCTGATGACGTAATGCAGTCAAACGCGAGGTCAGCAACATCAGTTGATTACCCAACAGCAGCACCAGATTGTCGGCACCGCGCAACCGTGGGGCATCGAAATACAGATGGCGGCGCAACCCTTCGAGCGCGCTGATTTCACCGAGCAACTGCATCTGACGGCGCTGAAAGTCGGCTTCACTTTCTTCTGTTCGAATCACCGCAGCGGAGTGACTGGCAGCCAGTTTGATCACCTGATCGACCTTGGCGAAGTAACCTTTGGCAACTGCTTCCGGACGCGCGGTGAGCAGGCTGACCACGCAGACGCACGCTACGGCCAGCAAGGTTTCGGTAACGCGGGTGACAGCCAGCAGAAAGGTGCCATCCTGGTCGGGAATGGCCAGCAATGCCACCACCACGGCGGTATAACCACTGAGCACAAACGCCTGAGAACTGGTATAGCGCAGCAACGTGCCGCCCGCGGTGCAGAGCGCCAGCCACAGTGCCAGCGTTGTGATGAACGGAAGCGGCGCCTGCGGGAATATCGCCATGATCAACACCGCCACCGCAGCACCCAGCGTGGTGCCAATCACTTGACCGAAACTACGCGCCAGCGCCATGCCGGCCAACGGCTGGCTGACAATCACGACGGCCATGATCGACCACTTGGGTTGGTCGAGATCGAACAAAAACGCCAGATACAGCGTCAACAGCCCGGCGGCAATGGTGCGCAGGGCAAACAGCAGGACAGCCTGACCGGGATGGATCACGACCTGGAAATAATTGCGCAGGGCTTGCATGGGGGCTCTCATCGAAGCGACTCCTGCAAGCGTAGACTCTGCATCGAATGCCTGATGGGTAACTGAATCGACAGATGTTGTAGGGCGATTCGCATGCACGGGGTTTGACTCACGGCCCTCGCTGGTCGAAGCTTGCCGTTCTGCTATAGAACGCCAGTTCACGGAAATCTGCATGCCTCAGTCCCGCCGCTACCTGCTTATCAGCCTTGGCCTTGTGCTGCTCGTCGTCATCGCCTGGTTATCCCTGCGCTCCACCGCCCCGGTGGTGCCGGAAGCGATCAAGCGCGGCTACAGCGAAGCCCTGACGGCCGCCCGTTCCGGTCAGCCGGGAGCCGCGCGGCAGTTGTATCAGCAATTGGGTCGCCCGGACCTGTCGGTCAAACGCAGTGTCTGGCTGCTGGCCGAGCTGCCCAACTATCCGAGCCCGCAAGCGCTGAAACTGGCCGACGCCCATCTGCAAAACGAAGCCCCCGAAGTACGGCTGGCAGCGATTCAAAGTGTGGTCGGACTGGTGCCCGGCGGGCAACGCAGTCTGCTGCTCGGGCCGATGCTCGACGATGAGGACCAAAACGTACGGTTCGCCGCGATCAACGCCCTGCTCGGTCTGACGCCGGATGAACTGGGGCTGTATTTCGCCCCGCTGCAGCAGGCGATCGATGGCTGGGAACAAGCGCTCAAGGGACAGCCGGAAAGCGCCGCCACCTATGCGCAACTGGCACGCCTGTATCTGCACAACGCCGAACTCAAACAGGCCCAACAAGCGCTGGACAACACCCTGCGGCTGGAACCGGGCAACCTGCCGGCACTGGTGATGCAGATCGATGTCCTCGACCGCCAGGGTCAGAGCGACGCCGCCCGCCAGTTGCTCGCCAAACAGTTGCAGGCGCAACCGGATTCCGCCTACCTGCAACACGCGCTCGGACTGTGGCTGTTGCACCACGGCCAGCGTGAATTCGCCCTGCTCGGCTTGTCCAAAGCGGTGGAACTTGAGCCTGACAACAAGGATTACCGCTACGACCTCGCCACCACCCTGCACGCTGCCGAAGAGCTGGAAGCGGCGCAAAAGCAGTTGCAGGAAGTCGTCCAGCGTCACCCAGCCGACCGCAAGGCGCGAGTGCTGCTGATCAATTACTGGAAGGAAAGCGGCCAGTTGCAGAACGTGCAGATTCTGCTCGCGCAACTGGAGCAGATGAACCCTGATGACCCGGCGTTACAGCAGGGACTCTGAGCCTTTACCCGCTGATTCAATGACATTTTGATATCGAAACATCGGAACCGTCATGACTGGCAGCGGTCAAGTAATCAGGTAGAGCACAACGGCTGATACAGCCTGCTGCCTCGATTCCCCTAGTCATGAGAGGGCATTCTTTGTCTACGTCCAACGAGTTGATCAGTGCAAAAGCCGCCACCGGCATCATTGGCCTGGATGACATCCTCGCCGGTGGTCTGTCCCGAGGGCATGTGTTTTTGCTCGAAGGTGAACCCGGTACAGGCAAAACCACCGTCGCGTTGCATTTCCTGATGGCGGGCGCCCGTGCCGGCGAACGCTGTCTGTACATCACGCTGTCGGAAACCGAGCGTGAATTGCGTCAAGGCGCGGCCTCCCACGGCTGGGAGCTGAACGAGAACATTGAAATCTTCGAGCTGACGCCACCCGAAAGCCTGCTCAACGCCGAGCATCAGCAAAGCCTGCTGTACTCGTCCGACCTTGAACTGGGCGAAGCCACCAAGCAGATTTTCGAAGTGGTCGAGCGCTTCAAGCCGACCCGCGTGGTGCTCGACAGCCTGTCGGAGATCCGCCTGCTGGCGCAGAGTTCGCTGCGCTACCGCCGGCAGATTCTGGCGATCAAACATTACTTCGTGCGTTACGACGCCACCGTCCTGCTGCTTGACGACCTGACCACCGAGTCTCTCGACAAGACCGTGCACAGCGTCGCCCACGGGGTGATCCGCCTCGAAGAACTGACGCCAAATTACGGTGCCGAGCGCCGCCGCGTGCGCATCGTCAAGTATCGCGGCCAGAAATACCGTGGCGGTTACCACGACTTCACCATCATGGGCGACGGCGTCCATGTGTTCCCACGACTGGTCGCCGCCGAACACCGCAGCGACTACCCGCGCCTGCAATTGACCAGCGGCATCAAGGAAATGGACGCCCTGCTCGGCGGCGGCATCGAGACCGGCTCCAGCACGCTGATTCTCGGCCCGGCCGGTACCGGCAAATCGCTGATTTCGATGATCTTCGCCGCTGCTGCAGTAGCCCGGGGCGAAAAAGCGGCGCTGTTCATCTTTGATGAAGAGCTGGGCCTGCTGTTCGAGCGCATGAAAAATATCGGCATCGACCTCAAGGCCCTGCAAGCCACCGGCAACCTGCTGATCGATCAAGTGGATGCCGCCGAGCTGTCCCCCGGCGAGTTCTCGCATCGGGTGCGTCGCTGCGTAGACGAAGGCAATATCAAGACCGTGGTAATCGACAGCATCAACGGCTATCAGGCCGCGATGCCGGAAGAAAACGCGCTGGTGCTGCACATGCATGAGCTGCTGCTGTATCTGAACCGAAAAGGTGCGGCGACTTTCATGACGGTTGCCCAGCATGGCCTGGTCGGCGACATGCAGGCGCCGGTCGACATCACTTACCTGGCCGACACGGTGATCCTGCTGCGCTACTTCGAAGCCATCGGCAAAGTTCGCCGGGCCATTTCCATCATCAAGAAACGTACCGGCAGCCACGAGTCGACCATTCGTGAATACCGCATTTCGGGCCAGGGCATGACCATCGGCGAACCGCTGGAAGCGTTCCAGGGCGTGCTGCGCGGCGTGCCGACTTACCTCGGCGCGAGCAATCCGCTGTTGCGGGAAGAAACCTTGTGACAGCCTCCGTATCACTGCCGGAACGGGCGCTGATCCTGGCGCCCATGGGTCGGGACAGCCAAGTGGCGCTGATGATCCTCAATGAGGCCGGTTACGGCGGCGTCATCACTCCGGATCTGGGTGCACTGTGCGCAGAACTGGAGCCTGGCGCCGGACTCTTGTTGATCGCCACCGAAGCCCTGCGCGGCCCCGAGCTGGAAACGCTCCTGCACTTTCTGGAACAGCAACCGGCCTGGTCGGATCTGCCGATCGTCTTGCTGACCCACCATGGCGGTCCGGAACCGGGCCCCTCCTCGCGCCTGAGCAAACTGCTGGGCAACGTCACGTTCCTTGAGCGCCCGTTTCATCCGGCGACCCTGGTCAGTCTGGTCTCCACCGCCCTGCGCGGGCGACGACGACAGTACGAAGCCCGCGACCGCCTGATCGATTTGAGTGAAAGCGAACGCCGACTGCAATCGACACTGGAAACCCTTGAGCAACAGGTCGAGGAGCGTACCGCGCAACTGCGCCACAACGAAGAAGCCCTGCGCCAGTCACAGAAAATGGAAGCGGTCGGTCAGTTGACCGGCGGCATCGCTCACGACTTCAACAACATGCTCACCGGCATTATCGGCAGCCTTGAACTGCTGCGCCGGCGGCTGGCTCGCGGACGCCTTGATGACCTCGACAGCCTGATCGATCTCGGTGTCACTTCAGCCAACCGCGCGGCCGGCCTGACCCACCGTTTGCTGGCGTTTTCCCGCCGGCAATCGCTGGACTCCAAAGCCGTGCAGATGAACACACTGGTACTGTCGATGGGCGAGCTGCTGCAGCGCAGCCTCAACGAAAGTATCCAGCTGGAGATGCGCCTCAACGACCAGTTGTGGATCGCCGAAGCGGATCCCAATCAACTGGAAAGCGCCCTGCTCAACCTGGTACTCAACGCCCGCGATGCAATGCCCGAGGGCGGCAAACTGGTGGTCGAAACCAGCAATCAGGTGCTTAAGCCGGAATTCACCGAGGCCTACCCGAACCTGGAACCCGGCGACTATGTGATGCTCAGCGTCACCGATAACGGCAGTGGCATGGCGCAGAGCGTGGTCAGCCGCGCGTTCGATCCGTTCTTCACCACCAAGCCGATCGGCCAGGGCACCGGGCTGGGTCTGTCGATGATTTACGGCTTCAGCAAGCAGTCTCGTGGTCACGTCTCGATCGACAGCGAAATCGATCAGGGCACCACGGTCAAACTGTACCTGCCGCGTTTTCGCGGCGAAGAGCTGGAGCATCCGGTGTCCGATGTTCAGCAGGCCCCGGAAGCAATGGATGGCGAAACCGTGTTGATCGTCGAGGACGACCCTGCCGTACGCGTACTGGTCAGCGCGGTGCTCAGTGAGTTGGGTTATGCGTTTGTCGAAGCCGGCGATGCCGACGGCGCCGTGCCGATCCTCAACTCGACGCAGCGCATCGACCTGCTGATCAGTGACGTCGGCCTGCCAGGCATGAACGGCCGGCAACTGGCGGAAATCGGCCGGCAGTATCGGCCGGGGCTGAAGGTGCTGTTCATCACTGGATATGCCGAGCACGCGGCAGTGCGCGGAGGCTTCCTCGACCCGGGCATGCAGATGATCACCAAACCGTTCACTTTCGATCTGCTGACCGCCAAAGTCCGCGAGATGATCCAGAACTGATCCCCCAAAACGACTGTAGGAGCATCAGCCGCTATGGATCAGGCCAGCAATTCCTGAATCTTTTCCTGCAATACGTCCAGATCGAACGGTTTTTCCAGGATCGGCGCCTTGCGCGTGATCGGGCTGCCGGTCTCGCGGATTTCCTGCGGGTAACCGCTGATGAAGATCACCTTCAGATCCGGGCGCAGTTTTACTGCCGGCTCCGCGATCTGCACGCCGGAGATCCCGCCCGGCAGGCGGAAGTCAGTGATCAGCATGTCCAGATGCGGCTTGCTCGCGAGGATCTCGAACGCCTGCTCGCCGTTTTCGGCCTGCAACACGCGGTACCCCTGCCCCGACAGGTAATCTGTCAGCACCATCAAGATAACCGGTTCGTCCTCGACGACGAGTACTACATCTTGTGCATCTACGCTCATGGGAAGCCTTTGTTCGGTCAATAGCTGCTGATACGACCGTGCGGTCACTCAGAGGTTGCGTCGGATATGCCGTTTTCCTGGATTGGCAGACAAACGCGAAACAGGGCGCCTTCGTTGATTTGACTCTCGACGACGATGGAACCGCCATGGGCGGCGACGATCTGCTCGGAAATGAACAGACCCAGCCCGAGACCAGCCACTACCGTCTTGGCGGAAACCCGTTCGAACTGTTGGAAAATGCGCTTCTGGTTCTCTTCGCTGATGCCGATACCACGGTCCTGAACCTCAACCCGCGCCTCGTCGCCTTCACGGTACACGCGCACCTGAATCGGGCTGCGGCCACCGTAGCGCAAGGCATTGGTCAGCAGGTTGGAGACCACCTGCTCGATGCGAAATTCGTCCCAGTAACCTTCCACCGGCTGCGGCGCGGTGAACGACACTTCGGTCTCCGCCGCCTCTATCTGCTGGGCGAAATTCTGCAGCAGGTTGCTCACCAGTTGCGTCAGGTCGAAGCGATTCGGCCGGATCGACAACTTGCCGGTACGAATCCGCGAGACGTCGAGCATGTCTTCGATGAGGCGGATCAGGCTTTTGATCTGGCGCTCGTCGCGATCGACCATCGCGTGCATTTTGTCGAGGGTGAACGCCGCGGCGTTGTCCCGCGCCAGGTGCATCTTGCGCAACTGGGTTTCGAGTATCAGGCCATTGAGCGGCGTGCGCACTTCGTGAGCGACGATTGACATGAAGTCATCGCGCATACGCACCGCCTGCTCCAGCTCCAGTTGCGTGCTTTGCAGTTGTTGCAGCAGCGCTTCCTGCTCGCGACGCGCCTGCTCCAGGGCTTCGACCTGTTGTTTCATGGCCTTGCTCTGGCGGTACAGGTCGACGAATACGTTGACCTTGCTCTTCACCGCGTGGATATCCAGCGGCTTGTGCAGGAAGTCCACCGCCCCGCTCTCGTAGCCCTTGAACGCGTAGTTCAGTTCACGGCCGGCGGCGCTGACGAAAATGATCGGAATGTTCTTGGTTTTCTCGGTGCCGCGCATCAACTCGGCGAGCTCGAAGCCGTTCATCCCCGGCATCTGCACGTCGAGGATGGCCATGGCGAACTCGTGTTGCAGCAGCAGCGAAAGTGCTTCGTCCGCCGACAGCGCCTTGTACACCGTGCGGTCCTCGCGCTTGATCAGCGCTTCGAGGGCCAGCAGGTTCTCCGGCAGATCGTCGACGATCAGCAATTTGGCCTGGATATTACTCAGCATGCGATTCGTTCCAGCTCGACAAGCAGACGGCCGATGCCGTGAATGGGTAGGACATGGTCAGGCTGCTGAATTTTCAACGCAGCCTGAGGCATGGTGGCGACCTGCGCGTCCTGCGGGTCTTGAACAATGGTCAGTCCGCCACGCTGCTTGACTTGCGCCAGGCCGCGAGCGCCATCGTGATTGGCGCCGGTCAGCAACACGGCAGCCAGGGTTTCGCCGTAAACATCAGCGGCGGACTCAAACAAGTAGTCGATGGCAGGTCGGGAATGGTGTACGCGGTCCTCAAGACTCAGCGACAGACTGCGATCCTGTTCCACCGACAGGTGATACCCGGGCGTGGCGAAATAAACCGTGCCGGGGGCGATGTCCCGCTTGTCGGTCGCCTCTTCCACCGGCAGCATCAGCCGCCGGGCGAACACCTCGGCCAATTGGCTGCGGCGCTCCTCCGGTAGGTGCAACACAACAATGATCGGCAACACGTAACCCTGGCGCAACGGCGCGAGCAAAGTCAGCAGGGCCTCAACCCCACCGGCTGAAGCACCGACCACGATGGCCTCGACACGAGGCAAATCCACGGCATCATTCATAATTTGCGGTAGATCCGTTCTTGTTTGACCAACGGTTCGAACTGATTCGAGTAGCCGGAGAAATCCAGCGTTTCCTTGCTGCCCAGCACCAGAAAGCCGCGGTGGCACAGCGATTCGTGAAACAGACCGAAGGCACGGTCCTGAAGTTTCTTGTTGAAGTAAATCAGTACGTTGCGGCAGGAAATCAACTGCGTTTCGGAGAACACGCTGTCCGTCGCCAGGCTGTGATCGGCGAAGGTCACGTTCTCACACAGGCTCTTGTCGAAGATCGCGTAGCCATAGGCTGCGGTGTAGTAATCGGCAAAGGAACGCTGACCGCCGGCTTGCTGGTAATTGGCAGTGTAGGCCCGGACATTCTCCATCGAGAAAATGCCCTGTTTGGCCTTGTCCAGCGAGCGCGGATTGATATCGGTAGCGTAGATGATCGTACGGTCGAGCAGGCCTTCTTCGCGCAGCAGGATCGCCATCGAATAAACCTCCTCGCCAGTGCTGCACCCGGCGATCCAGATCTTCAGCGACGGATAGGTGCGCAGCAGCGGCACCACTTCCTTGCGGATCGCCAGAAAGTGCGACGGATCGCGGAACATCTCGCTGACCGGGATCGTCAGCAACTGCAGCAACTGCATGAACGCCGTGGGATCGTGCAGGACTTTCTCTTGTAACGCCGAGATCGTCGCGCATTCGAACTGACTCAAGGCGTGCTGCACCCGGCGCTTGATCGAAGCGCCCGAGTAATCGCGAAAATCGTAGCTGTACTTGAGGTAGATCGCCTCAATCAACAGGCGTAATTCAATTTCGCTGTTGCGCTCCGCGGAGTGACTGCTATCCACTAAATGCGTTCCATCTTCGGTAACCACACGCGAATCAACGAGAACAGGCGATCCAGATCGATCGGCTTGGCCAGATAATCGTTGGCGCCCGCCTGCAGGCAGCGCTCCTGATCGTCTTTCATGGCCTTGGCCGTCACTGCGATGATCGGCAGTTTGCGCCAGCGCGGATCCTTGCGGATTTCAATGGTGGCTTCAAAACCATCCATCTCCGGCATCATCACGTCCATCAGCACCAGGTCGATGTCCTCGATTTCATTCAACTTATCAATCGCTTCGCGACCATTACGGCCGATCACCACGACTGCGCCCTTGTGCTCCAGCGCACTGGTCAGGGCGAAGATGTTGCGCACATCATCGTCCACCAGCAGCACCTTGCGGCCTTCGAAGACCTTGTCGCGGCTGCGGGCGGTCTTGAGCATCTTCTGCCGTTCATGGGACAACTGCGATTCGACTTTGTGCAGAAAGAGTGTCACCTCATCCAACAGGCGTTCCGGCGAGCGCGCGCCCTTGATGATGATCGAGCGTGAATACTTGCGCAGCTCGGCCTCTTCATCGCGGGTCAGGTTGCGGCCGGTGTAGACGATCACCGGCGGGAACGAGCAGATGTCCTCGGTCGACATGCGCTTGAGCAGATCGTTGCCGAGCATGTCCGGCAATTTCAGGTCGATCACCATGCAGTCGTAAATCGTCGTGCGCAGTTTCTCCAGCGCGTCTTGCGCCAGACCGACCGCGGTGATCTCGATGTCCTCATCACCGATCAGGCGGGCAATGCTTTCGCGTTGCAGATCGTCATCTTCGACCAGCAGCACGCGCTTGACCTTCTGGGTCAGCTTGGCTTCGAGACGGGCGAACACGTCCTTGAGCTCTTCGCGGGTGGTCGGCTTGACCGCATAACCGATCGCACCCATGTGCATCGCCGCTTCGACACGGTCTTCGACCGAGATCACATGCACCGGGATGTGGCGGGTTTCGGCGTGTTCTTTCAGGCGTTGCAGCACGGTCAGACCGGAGTGATCCGGCAGACGCATATCGAGCAGAATCGCGTCCGGCACGAACTCGCGGGCCAGGTCATAACCTTCATCCGCTCCGTGCGCCACCAGACACTGATAACCCAGTTCGTGGGCCAGGTCGTAAAGGATGTGGGCGAAATTCGGCTCGTCTTCCACCACCAGAATGCAGCGCGTGGCGAACGGCGCCTTGCCACGGTCATCGGCAAAACGCGGGATGTGCACCGGCGCCAGCGGCGACACCGCGATCGATGGCGGCTGCACCACCGGGGCCGGGGCCGATACCGGCGGCGTGAAGGTCAGCGGGATCGCAGGGCTGTCACCCGGCTCGCTGTATTGCTGCGGCAGCACCAGGGTAAACACGCTGCCCTGGCCCGGCGCGCTGCTGACGCTGATCGAGCCGCCGAGCAAGGCTGCCAGATCGCGCGAGATCGACAAGCCCAGACCGGTGCCACCGTACTTGCGGTTGGTGGTGCCGTCAGCCTGGCGGAACGCTTCGAAGATGCTTTCCTGCTGATCTGCGGCGATACCGATCCCCGAATCGCGCACGATGAACGCAATGCGTTCGTTCGGCTGGCCGGCGATGGTCAGGCTGACCGCGCCGTGTTCGGTGAACTTCACGGCGTTGGACAGCAGGTTCTTGATCACCTGCTCCAGACGCTGGCGATCGGTGTACAGCATGATTGGCGCATCCGGCTGCAACTCGACGCTGAACGTCAGTTGCTTGTCCGCCGCCAGCGGTTCGAACACGCTGCGCAGGCCGTCGGCCAGCCGCGCGACACTGGTGTTTTCCGGGATCACTTCCAGCTTGCCGGCCTCGACCTTGGAAATGTCGAGAATGTCGTTGATCAGGTTCAGCAGATCGTTGCCCGCCGAATAGATCGACTCGGCGAACTTGACCTGTTCGGCCGTCAGATTGTCCTGCGGGTTCTCGGCCAGCAACTTGGCGAGGATCAGCGAACTGTTCAGCGGCGTGCGCAGTTCGTGGGACATGTTGGCGAGGAATTCGGACTTGTACTTGCTCGAACGCTGCAGTTCTTCGGCGCGTTCTTCGAGCTGCACCTGAGCCTGATTGAGTTCGGTGTTCTTCTGGTCCATGGCGTCGCGCTGCTCGGCCAGGGTTTGCGCCTGTTCGGCCAACTGCTCGTTGGTCTGCTCCAGCTCGACTTGCTGGGTTTCCAGATGCGCCTGGGATTCCTTGAGAATCCGCGACTGTTCTTCCAACTCCTCGTTGGCGGTTTTCAGCTCTTCCTGCTGCACCTGCAACTCTTCGTTGAGCTGCTGGGTTTCGGCCAGCACTTCCTGCAGACGCTGGCGATAACGCGCCGCTTCGATCGAGGTGCCGATGTTGCCGGCAATCAGTTCCAGCAAATCGATATCGCGGTCGGTGAGCGGGCGCAGGAAGCCCAGTTCGATCACCCCGTTGACCCGGTCATCATCACTGGTCGGCACCACCAGCACACTGTGCGGCAGACCTGCGCCCAGGCCGGAGCTGACTTTGAAGTAGTCGGCCGGAACCGAATCCAGGCGAATCAGTTGTCCCTGCTGGGCAACCTGGCCGACGATGCCTTCGCCGCTGTAGATCTGCTGATCTTTTTCTTCCTGTTCGCGGGAGAACCCATAGGACGCCACGCGCTTGAGGCCGCCGTGTTCTTCGCGTACGTACAGCGCCGCCACCGCAGTGCCCAGATATTGTGCGCAGAACTGCAGGATGTTGCGCCCCAGCAGGTTAAGCGTCAGTTGCCCCAGCACCTGTTCCGCCAGTTCGGTCTGGCCGCTGCGCATCCACGCCTGACGCTCCAGACGCTCGGCGCTGGCTTGCTGCGCCGCAAGGTTGGCGCTGTAGCTGTCCGACAGACTGACCAGATCGCGGCGACCGACATACGCGAGCAAACCGCTGATCCCGGCGATGAACAGCAGATAAAGAGTGATGCTCCAGATCGTCGTGCGGCGCACCTCTTCGTTGCGCGTGGTGCGCAACTGCTGCTCCATGTCGATCACGTCTTCGAATTGCTTGCGAATTTCGTCGGTCAGGCGCTTGCCACGCCCGGCCTTGACCGCGCCCCGGTAGTCGCCGCTGGAGCGCTGCAGGTCGATCATCGATTGCGCGTAGTTGCTCCATTCGGTCTGCAAGGCCTGCAGACGCCGCAGACGATCGGTCTGCACCGGGTTGTCGGCGGTCAATTCGAGCAAGGTATTGAGCGCCACATTGATCCGCGGCTTGGCAGTCTCGTACGGGTCGAGGAAGTGCTCGTCGCCGCTGAGCAGGAAACCACGCATGCCGGTTTCCAGATCAACGGTGAGTTTCACCGCTTCGTTGGCGTTATTGATCACCCGGTCGGTGTGTTCCACCCACTGGATCACCGAGAGCAAATAGGTGATCAGCGAAATGAAAAACACTGCACTGATCGCGCCGACGCCCAAGGGCAGACTGATGTTGCGCGTCAGGAGTTTACGGAACCGTGCTTCGTCAACTGTAGACCGAGTGGACATGGGGCAGCCTTGTCGAACTGTCGAAACCCGGGAGTTTGCCCCAAAACGGTACTATGGATCCATTTTTCTCACCGCCATGATGGCAATTTCCTACATTTGCTGCACTTCCCGATCAGGCAACGGGTATCCTTGCCGCCCCGATTTGCAGCTAATCTTTTTCGTATCCGCTCGGGAACTTGTGGCCATGCGCCACTTACTCATGCAAGAGCCCGGCATTTTCGACCGGTCGCCGTTCCGATTTCATTTCTTGAGAGCTATCCCTATGTCCACCCCAGCGTCCACCATCCTTGTAGTAGAAGACGACGACATCGTACGCATGCTCATCGTCGATGTGCTCGAGGAGCTGGAATTCAGTGTGTTGGAGGCCGATGACGGCGAGTCTGCGCTGGAGATTCTCGGGGATCAGAGCAAGGCTATCGACTTGATGATGACTGACTACGGCCTGCCGGGCATGACAGGCAGTGAACTGGCCGGCAAGGCACGTGAACTGCGCTCCACCCTGCCCGTTCTGTTCGCCAGCGGTTACGCCGAAAACATCGACGTGCCTGCGGGCATGCATGTGATCGGCAAACCCTTCTCGATCGATCAACTGCGTGACAAGGTCAAGGGCATTCTGACCGAGTGATTGGCCTTGATCCGGCAGCGGCTGCAGATGTGCTCTAATTGCGCGCCATTTTCAGCCGCCTGCCTGCAAGGATTACCCGTCAATGACTGCATCACCCGCCACCAAAGTTCTGGTCATCGGTTACGTCTGGCCCGAACCGCGCTCTTCGGCAGCCAGCGGGCATGTGATGCAGATCCTCGAGACGTTTTTGCAGCAAGGCTGGGACATCACCTTCAGCAGCCCGGCCGGCCCGGGCGAGCACAAGGCTGACCTGACCGCGCTGGGCATCCGCGAAGTGCCGATCGAACTGAACAACAGCAGCTTCGATAGTTTCATCAGTGAACTGGCCCCGGATATCGTGCTGTTCGACCAGTTCATGATGGAAGAGCAGTTCGGCTGGCGCGTCGAAAAGCAATGCCCGAATGCCTTGCGCGTACTGGAGACGTCCGACCTGCAGAGCCTGCGCCACGCCCGCCACCAACGGCTCAAGGAACGTTTGAAAGACGACCCGGACAATCAGGATTTCAGCGCACTGTTCGCGCCGGCGCTGCGCGAAGAGTTCGAGTTGATGGCCGATACGGACCTGGCCAAACGGGAAATCGCCGCGTTGTATCGCTGCGATCTGAATCTGATGATTTCCGAAGTTGAAATTCAGTTGCTGGTCGAACAGTTCCAAGTCCCGGGCGAGTTGCTGCACTGGTGCCCGCTGATGCTCGAACCACCGCGCGATTCGTTCGTCCCCTTTGAGGAGCGCGCGCATTTTCTGAGTATTGGCAACTTCCGTCACGCGCCCAACTGGGACGCCGTGCTGTGGATGAAGACCGCCGTCTGGCCGCTGATCCGCCAGCAATTGCCCGGCGCCCAACTGCATATCTACGGTGCCTATACGCCGCCCAAGGCCACAGCCCTGCACAACGCGGCGCAGGGGTTTCATGTGATGAACTGGGCAGAAGATGCGCTGCAAGTGATGTCGCAAGCCCGGGTTTGCCTGGCGCCTTTGCGTTTCGGTGCGGGGATCAAGGGCAAGATCGTCGATGCAATGCTCTGCGGCACGCCCAATGTCACGACGCCCATCGGCGCCGAAGGCATGGGCGGCGCATTGCCCTGGCCCGGTGCGGTGGCTCAGTCGGTCCAGGCCTTGGCCGACGCCGCTGTGGCGCTGCACGAAGACAGACTGCGCTGGGCTGATGCACAGCAGGCCGGGGTCGCGTTGTTGAATGCGCGCTATCGGCAGACTGATCACGGCCCGGCGCTGATCGCTCGCCTGCAACATTGCCGCGACAACTTGTCAGCATTACGTCGCGCCAACTTTACTGGCAGCATGTTGCGTCACCACTTGCATAAAAGCACCCAATACATGGCGCAGTGGATCGAAGCAAAGAACCAGAAAAGTTGATAAATAAAGTGCAAAATCACATTGCCAATACTTTGCAAAGAGTGCTGACTTGTACTTTTTCCGTTTGCACCAAAGAATAACTTCCGAACTGACCAAATAAGTTGACTGGTCGGAAATTAAACTTTATCTGCAACGGAATGCACCATGAGTAATTACCCTTTCAAAAACTGGATGGCGGCTACACCGGATATGGACCGACTGACCCTTGGCGAAGTGGTCTGGCCCGGCGCGCATAACTCCGGGCTGGATTTTGATTTTCCGTACCCGGCTTATCTCCAACCCGCCCAGAACTGGTTTGTCTGCCAGGATGGTCCATTCATTCAGCAACTTAATGAAGGCGTGCGTGCCTTCGACTTGCGTCTGCATGCCGATGAACACTGGCTGGGCATCAGGAAGTTCCATACCTTTCATGGCGTGAAACTGCTCCAGGGACGCTCCTTGAGTGAGCTGGTAAAAAGTCTCAACTTTTTCCTCAATGAAAATCCGAACGAGTTCATCGTATTGGACTTACATGAACTCAAGGGCACCAACGATCAGCCATTCGATTACAAGGGTTTCCATGAAGTCATCACAACGGAACTGGCTTCGCGGCTTATTCCCCGAAACAACAGTCATCTGACCCTTGAACAACTTAAAAGGGCCAGTTCGCTACAACGCGTGGTGTTGGCAAGCGACTCGCACCCGGATTTCAATTCGCCCCTGTACTGGCCGAAAATCCGCCATGAATGGAGCGGGTCGGACATCACCTCGCCAGAGCAACTCAAGCAACACATCACCCGAACCCTCGCCAACCCGCCGGTACCCGGCAGCCTCTGGTCATTGTCGGCCACCAGCTACGGCGAACTGGCCGGCGTCAAGCGGATCACCGACGAACTCGATCAATGGTTTGGCCCAGACTCGGGATGGGCGCCGAAGTGCAGCATTATCAATGCCGACTTCATCGGTGGCACTCCACTGATCAGCCATTGCCAGCAGGTCAACCAGTCCAAGGGTCTACGCAAGGCCCGGGGCTGAGGCGCTGGAACTGTCCGTGACGCGCGTGCATGATGGGCGCCTGAACACCACAACAAGACGCATCGGACATGACTCGGGCAACCAGAATCACTGATCCCTCCTACGAACTGATGGACGACCATAACGGGTTGTCCATCATCTACCGTCAGCATGGTTTTCCGTGCCCGTTAGTGCGCTGGCATTTTCACAAGGAATACGAACTGCACCTGATCGTTGCCAGTTCCGGCAAGGTCTTCATCGGCGACTACATCGGCAACTTTTATCCGCAAACACTGTTCCTCACCGGGCCCAATCTCCCGCACAACTGGATCAGCCAGGTGGCCGACGACGAAGTGGTGGAAAAGCGCGACATGCTGGTGAACTTCACCGATGAGTTGTTCGACAGCGGGCACCAGGTGTTCGCCGAACTCAAGACTTTGGCGCCGCTACTGGAGCGTGCGCAATATGGCATCGAATTTCGCGACAAGGATACGATCCGTCAGGCCATGACGTTGATGCAGCGAATTGCCGACACGCGCGGCGTTACCCGTCTCGGACACTTTTTCATTTTGATGGAGCTGCTGGCGGCGACTGACGATTATCAATTGCTGTCCGGCGCCACTAACACGCAACTGGCCGACGAGCACAACATCGACCGCACCAACCGAGCGGTCGATTTCATCTTCGACCATTACGCCCGCGAATTGACCCTGGAAGAAGTCGCCGATCATCTGGGGATGAAGCCGACCTATTTCAGCCGCGTGTTCAAACAGGCCACCGGGCGCAACTTCATCGAGTTCGTCAATCGCCTGCGCATCAGTAAATCCTGCGAACTGCTCGCTGACGGCGACAAACCGGTGACCGAGGTGTGTTTCGAGTCGGGCTTCAATAACATTTCCAACTTCAATCGGCGCTTCCAGCAACTCAAGGGCATGACGCCGTCGCACTATCGACGCCTCGCGGTGCAGCGCCTGACTGAACAAAACCTCGGCTGATATTACCGCCACTTGTAGGAGTGAGCCTGCTCGCGAAAGCGTGGTATCAGTCAACTGATCTGCAAATTGACACCGCGCTTTCGCGAGCAAGCCCGCTCCCACAAAGAGCATCTGATGCGATGAAACCTGTACTGATTCGATAGCCCCTTCCCACTGAAAAGCCCTTCCCTGCGTCTACCGCAACAAACACCAGTGCAAAAAAGTATTGATTTGAGTGCGACGGATGATTTGTCAGTCCGTCGATTGAGGGCTGTAATCAGCGCACATTCTTCCTGCACCGGAAGACACAAAAACAATAACTGTCCTTCTGCCCCCCAACGGACGCAGAAAAGGAGTGCACGATGCAACCCACTGCAAAAGCTCTGCTAGCCCTCACCTGCATGACCCTCAGCAGCGTCAGCCTTGGCGCCCAGACCCTGACCATCGCCACCGTCAACAACAGCGACATGATCCGCATGCAAAAGCTCTCGAAAACTTTCGAGTCCGAGCATCCGGAGATCAAGCTCAACTGGGTGGTGCTGGAAGAAAACGTCCTGCGTCAGCGCCTGACTACCGACATCGCCACCCAGGGCGGACAGTTCGATGTGTTGACCATCGGCATGTACGAAGCGGCACTCTGGGGCGCCAAGGGCTGGCTCGAACCGATGAAGGATCTGCCGGCTTCTTACGCCCTCGACGATGTGTTCCCGTCGGTGCGCGAAGGGTTGTCGGTCAAGGGTTCGCTGTATGCCCTGCCGTTCTACGCCGAAAGCTCGATCACCTACTACCGCACCGACCTGTTCAAGGACGCCGGGCTGAGCATGCCCGAGCGCCCGACCTGGGAACAGATCGCCGGTTTCGCCGAAAAACTCACCAACAAGGACAAAGAACAGTACGGCATTTGCCTGCGCGGCAAGGCCGGCTGGGGCGAGAACATGGCGTTGATCACCACTGTCGCCAATGCTTACGGCGCGCGCTGGTTCGATGAGAAATGGCAGCCGGAATTCACCGGCCCGGAATGGAAAAACGCGCTGAATTTCTACGTCGACACCATGAAGAAATCCGGCCCGCCGGGCGCGTCCAGCAACGGTTTCAACGAAAACCTCGCGCTGTTCAACAGCGGCAAATGCGCGATCTGGGTGGACGCTTCCGTCGCCGGCTCGTTCGTCACCGACAAGACTCAGAGCAAGGTCGCCGATCACGTCGGTTTCACCTTCGCCCCGCATCAGGTCACCGATAAAGGTTCGGCGTGGCTGTATTCGTGGGCACTGGCGATTCCGACCAGTTCCAAGGCCAAGGACGCCGCCAAAGCGTTCAGCGCCTGGGCCACCTCCAAGGAATACGGCGAGCTGGTGGCCAAGACCGACGGCATCGCCAACGTACCACCGGGCACCCGCGCCTCGACCTACAGCGATGCTTACATGAGCGCCGCGCCGTTCGCCAAGGTCACGCTGGAATCGTTGAAAGCGGCGGATCCGAGCAAACCGACGTTGAAACCGGTGCCCTACATCGGCATTCAACTGGTGACCATTCCTGAGTTCCAGGGCGTGGGCACCCAGGTCGGCAAGCTGTTCTCGGCGGCGCTGATCGGCCAGACCACGGTGGATCAGGCCCTGACCGCCGCGCAGCAAACCACCGAACGCGAGATGAAGCGCGCCGGTTATCCCAAGTAACCACACTGCTCGCTCCTGCCTTTTGTAGGAGTGAGCCTGCTCGCGATGGCGGTTTTCCATCAAACCCCATTGGTGGCTGACACACCGCTATCGCGAGCAGGCTCACTCCTACATTAGATCTCCATAGGTCTGTATGACTCGGTTGTGATCACCATGAATACTTCAACTGCCAAAGCCCACCTCGACTTGTCGCAACCCCAGCGCAAGGTCCGCGTACGCAATCCCGGCTGGTTTCTGGTCAGCCCTTCGGTGGCCCTGTTGCTGCTGTGGATGATCGTGCCGTTGGGCATGACCATTTACTTCTCGATGATTCGCTACAACCTGCTCGATCCGGGGGTGAACGAATTCGTCGGGCTGGAGAACTTCACCTACTTCCTGACCGACTCCGGATTCCTGCCCGGCGCCACCAACACCCTGTTGCTGGTGGGCAGCGTACTGCTGATCAGCGTGGTGTTCGGTGTGCTGATCAGCGCGTTGCTCGAGGCCAGCGAGTTTCTCGGTCGTGGCATCGTGCGGGTGATGCTGATCTCGCCGTTCTTCATCATGCCCACCGTCGGTGCGCTGATCTGGAAGAACCTGATTTTCCATCCGGTGTCGGGGATTCTCGCCTACGTCTGGCGGCTGTTCGGTGCCGAGCCGGTGGACTGGCTGGCGCATTACCCGCTGCTGTCGATCATCATCATTGTCTCGTGGCAATGGCTACCCTTCGCGATCCTGATCCTGATGACCGCCATGCAGTCCCTCGACCAGGAACAGAAGGAAGCCGCGCGTCTCGATGGTGCCGGCCCCGTCGCGATCTTCTGGCACCTGACCCTGCCGCACCTCGCGCGGCCGATTGCCGTGGTGGTGATGATCGAAACGATCTTCCTGCTGTCGGTGTTCGCCGAGATTTTCACCACCACCAACGGCGGCCCCGGCTACGCCTCGACCAACCTCGCCTACCTGATCTACAACCAGGCGCTGGTGCAGTTCGACGTCGGCATGGCCTCGGCGGGCGGCTTGATTGCCGTGGTCATCGCCAACATCGCCGCGATCATTCTGGTGCGGATGATCGGCAAAAACCTGACTGACAAAGCCTGAGGCCTGCCATGACTCTTCAACAATCCCGCCGGCTGCAAAGCCTGCTGCTCGGCACCCTGGCCTGGGCCATCGCGATCGTGATTTTCTTCCCGATCTTCTGGATGGTGATGACCAGTTTCAAAACCGAAATCGACGCCTTTGCCACGCCGCCGCAATTCATCTTCACGCCAACGCTGGAGAACTACCTGCACATCAACGAGCGCAGCGACTACTTCAGTTTTGCCTGGAACTCGGTGGTGATCTCGTTCAGTGCTACCGCTCTGTGCCTACTGATCGCGGTGCCCGCCGCCTATTCGATGGCGTTCTACGAAACCCAGCGCACCAAAGGCACGCTGCTGTGGATGCTCTCGACCAAGATGCTGCCGCCGGTGGGCGTGCTGATGCCGATCTACCTGCTGGCCAAGAGTTTCGGCCTGCTCGATACACGCATCGCACTGATCGTGATCTACACCCTGATCAACCTGCCGATCGTGGTCTGGATGATTTACACCTACTTCAAGGACATCCCCAAAGACATCCTCGAAGCCGCCCGCCTCGACGGCGCCACCTTGTGGCAGGAAATGGTCCGCGTGCTGCTGCCGATCGCCAAGGGCGGCCTCGCCTCGACCGTGCTGCTGTCGCTGATCCTGTGCTGGAACGAAGCGTTCTGGTCGCTGAACCTGACCTCGTCGAAAGCCGCGCCACTGACCGCGCTGATCGCCTCGTACTCAAGCCCCGAAGGCTTGTTCTGGGCCAAGTTGTCGGCAGTCTCGACCCTGGCCTGTGCGCCGATCCTGATCTTCGGCTGGATCAGCCAGAAACAACTGGTGCGCGGCCTGTCGTTCGGTGCCGTGAAATGAAGTGCTCCAACCGTACCCAATCCCCTGTGGGAGCGAGCCTGCTCGCGAAGGGGCCGTGTCAGTCGGCATTAATGGTGAATGACACACCGCTTTCGCGAGCAGGCTCGCTCCCACATAAAAGCATGCCCGGCGCCATTGAATTAACTTAAGCGGAGGCCCATCACCATGGCCAACCTGAAAATCAAGAATCTGCAAAAAGGCTTCGAAGGTTTCTCCATCATCAAGGGCATCGACCTTGAGGTGAATGATAAGGAATTCGTGGTCTTCGTCGGCCCGTCCGGTTGCGGCAAATCCACCCTGCTCCGACTGATCGCCGGGCTGGAAGAGGTCAGCGGCGGCACCATCGAACTCGATGGCCGCGACATCACCGAAGTCAGCCCGGCCAAGCGCGATCTGGCGATGGTGTTCCAGACCTACGCGCTGTACCCGCACATGACCGTGAAGAAAAACATGTCGTTCGCCCTCGACCTGGCCGGTGTACCGAAAGCCGAAGTCGAGAAAAAGGTCGGCGAAGCGGCGCGCATTCTCGAACTCGGGCCGATGCTCGAGCGCAAGCCCAAACAGCTGTCCGGCGGCCAACGGCAACGGGTCGCCATCGGCCGGGCGATCGTGCGCAATCCGAAGATCTTTCTGTTCGACGAACCGCTGTCCAACCTCGACGCCGCCCTGCGCGTACAGATGCGTCTGGAGCTGCTGCGTCTGCACAAGGACCTGCAAGCCACGATGATCTACGTGACCCACGATCAGGTCGAAGCCATGACCATGGCCGACAAAGTCGTGGTGCTCAACGGCGGCAAAATCGAGCAGGTCGGCTCGCCGCTGGACCTCTATCACAACCCGGCCAACCTGTTTGTCGCCGGGTTCCTCGGCACGCCGAAAATGGGTTTCCTCAAGGGCAAGATCGCCCGTATCGACGGCCAGAGCTGTGAAGTCTCGCTGGATGCCGGCACGCGCATCACCCTGCCGTTCAACGCCGCCAACCTGAGCATCGGTAGCGCGGTGACCCTGGGCATTCGCCCGGAACATCTGGAGCTGGCACAACCGGGCGACTGCACCCTGCAAGTCACCGCCGACGTCAGCGAACGCCTGGGCAGCGACACCTTCTGTCACGTCACCACCAACGCGGGCGAAGCCCTGACCATGCGCGTGCGCGGCGACTTGGCAAGCCGCTACGGCGAGCAACTGAACCTGCACCTGGACGCCAGCCATTGCCACCTGTTCGACGCCGATGGCGTGGCGCTGACCCGCCCGCTTCGCGCCGCGGCCTGAATTTCGAGACCTGCCCGATGAAACTGAATGAACAAAACCTGCACCGCCTCGCCCCCGAGGTGCAACTGCCGGCCTACAACCTCAGCGACACCCGTCAGGGCATCGCGCACATTGGCGTCGGCGGCTTCCACCGCGCCCATCAGGCGTATTACACCGATGCGCTGATGAACACCGGCCAGGCGCTGGACTGGGCAATCTGTGGGGTCGGCTTGCGCGCGGAAGACCGCCGCGCCCGTGACGACCTCAAGGAGCAGGATTACCTGTTTACCCTGTTCGAACTCGGCGACAACGATGACACCGAAGTGCGGGTGATCGGTGCGATCCGCGACATGCTCCTGGCCGAGGATGGCGCACAGGCGCTGATCGACAAACTCGCCGATCCGCAGATCCGCATTGTCTCGCTGACCATCACCGAAGGCGGCTACTGCATCGACGACAGCAACGGCGAATTCATGGCGCACCTGCCGCAGATTCAACACGATCTGGCACACCCGCAAACGCCGAAAACCGTGTTCGGTTTCCTCTGCTCGGCGCTGGAAAAACGCCGTGGCGCGGGCACGCCAGCGTTCACGATCATGTCCTGCGATAACCTGCCGCATAACGGCGAAGTGACCCGCAAGGCACTGCTGGCCTTCGCCACCCTGCGTGACCCGGGGCTGCGCGACTGGATCGAGCAGAACGTCAGTTTCCCCAACGCCATGGTCGACCGCATTACGCCGATGACCAGCACCGCGCATCGTCTGCAACTGGCCGACAAACACGCGGTCGACGATGCCTGGCCGGTGGTCTGCGAGCCGTTCGTGCAGTGGGTGCTGGAAGACAAATTCGTCAATGGGCGCCCGGCCTGGGAACAGGTTGGCGTGCAGTTCACCGATGACGTTTCGCCCTACGAAGAAATGAAGATCAAGCTGCTCAATGGCAGCCACTTGGCGCTGACGTATCTGGGCTTTTTGAAGGGCTATCGTTTCGTCCACGAAACCATGAACGACCCGCTGTTCGTACGCTACATGCGCGCCTACATGGACCTCGACGTCACCCCGCAACTGGCGCCGGTGCCGGGCATCGACCTGACCGACTACAAGAACACGCTGGTGGCGCGCTTTTCCAATCAGGCGATTGCCGATCAGCTGGAACGGGTGTGCTCGGATGGCTCGTCGAAGTTTCCCAAGTTCACCATTCCGACGATCAATCGCTTGATTGCCGATGGTAAGGAAACCAAGCGCGCAGCGTTGGTGGTGGCGGCCTGGGCGTTGTATTTGAAGGGCGTGGATGAAAATGGCGACACTTATTCGATTCCCGATCCACGGGCGGAATTCTGTCAGGGACTGGTGGCGGATGATGCGCTGATCACTCAGCGGTTGTTGGCGGTTGAGGAGATCTTCGGCACGGCGATTCCGCGTTCGGCGGCATTTGTGGCGGCGTTCGAGTGGTGCTGCAACAGCTTGCGCGAGGTGGGTGTGACGCGCACGTTGGAGCGGGTCTTGACTGAATGATGCGGTGACTTTACTGCCGCCTTCGCGAGCAGGCTCGCTCCCACAGGGGAACGCATTTCAAAATGTGGGAGCGAGCCTGCTCGCGAATGGCGGTCTCACCTTGGCAGACCTGACACCCTGAGGACCTCACTGTGACCACCCGACAACTCTTCCTCGGCATCGACTGCGGCACCCAGGGCACCAAGGCGATCATCCTCGATGCCAGCAGCGGTCAGGTGCTCGGCGAAGGCGCGGCCACGCACACGATGATCAGCGGTGCCAACGGCCGGCGCGAGCAGGACACCCAACAGTGGCTCGACGCCTTCGCCCTCGCCACCCGCCGCGCCTTGCTCGCAGCCAATGTTGACGGTCAGGCGATCCTCGGCATCGGCGTTTCCGGCCAGCAACACGGTCTGGTGCTGCTCGACGATCAGGGCCAGGTGCTGCGCCCGGCCAAGCTGTGGTGCGACACCGAAACCACTGACGAAAACGACCGTCTGCTCAAACACCTCGGCGGCGAAAAAGGCTCGCTGGAACGCCTCGGCGTGGTCATCGCGCCGGGCTACACCGTGTCAAAACTGCTGTGGACCAAGGAACAGCACCCGGAGGTGTTCTCGCGTATCGCGCGCATCCTTCTGCCCCACGACTACCTGAACTTCTGGCTCACCGGCCGCGCCTGCAGTGAATACGGCGACGCCTCCGGCACCGGCTATTTCAACGTGCGCAGCCGTCAGTGGGACTTGCAACTACTGCGCGACATCGACGCCACGGGTCGCCTGCAAGCGGCATTACCGGAGCTGATCGACGCCCATCAAGCGGTCGGCACCCTGCTGCCGACGATTGCCGAACAACTCGGCCTCAACCCGAATGCGCTGGTTTCCAGCGGTGGTGGCGACAACATGATGGGCGCCATCGGCACCGGCAACATTCAGCCGGGAGCGATCACCATGAGCCTCGGCTCCTCCGGCACGGTGTACGCCTACGCCGAGGCGCCAAAAGTCAGCGCGGACGCTTCGGTTGCGACGTTCTGCTCGTCCAGTGGCGGCTGGCTGCCGCTGATCTGCACCATGAACCTGACCAACGCCACCGGTGCCATCCGCGAGCTGTTCGACCTCGATCTGCAGCAGTTCAATCAGCTCGTGGCCGAGGCGCCGATCGGGGCCGAAGGCGTGAGCATGCTGCCATTCCTCAACGGCGAGCGCGTCCCCGCCCTGCCCCATGCCACCGGCAGCCTGCACGGCCTGACCCTGAGCAACCTGACCCAGGCCAACCTGTGTCGCGCCGTGGTCGAAGGCACCACCTTCGGTTTGCGTTATGGACTGGATCTGTTGCGCCACAATGGTTTACAAAGCCGCAGCATTTGCCTGATCGGCGGCGGCTCGAAAAGTGCGGTGTGGCGGCAGATCGTCGCCGACATCATGAACACCCCGGTGATCTGCACCGAACACAGCGAAGCCGCAGCCCTCGGCGCGGCGATTCAGGCGGCGTGGTGCAAGTCATGGTCGAACGGCCACGAAGACACTTTGGCCGACCTGTGCCAACGCTGCGTGAAGCTCGATCTGCACAGTGAAACCCTTCCGGTTGCCGCCAATGTCGCGGCGTTCCAGCAGGCCTATGAACGCTATCAACAGCATGTCGCAACCCTATAAAGAGCAAACAATTATGTATTTGGTGTGTGGCGAAGCCCTATTCGATTTCTTCAGCGAAGACGATGCCAGCGGTCTGGCGTCGAAAGTGAATTTCAAGGCGATTGCCGGCGGCTCGCCGTTCAACGTCGCGGTCGGTTTGCGCCGTTTGGGCGTGGATTCGGCGCTGTTTGCCGGGCTGTCCACCGACTATCTGGGCCGGCGTTTGCAGCAAGTGCTGCAGGATGAAGGCGTGCGTGCGGACTACCTGATCGACTTCGCCGCGCCAACTACGCTGGCGATGGTCGCGGTCGGCGCCAATGGCTCGCCGCATTACAGCTTTCGCGGCGAGGGCTGTGCTGATCGCCAACTGAGCCTCGCCCATCTGCCGCAACTCGGAGATGACGTGCGTGGTCTGCACATCGGCTCGTTCTCGCTGGTGGTGCAGCCGATCGCCGACACCCTGCTGACCCTGGTGCGGCGCGAAAGCGGCAAGCGCCTGATCACCCTCGACCCCAACGTGCGCCTCAACCCGGAACCGAACATCGACCTGTGGCGCGAGCGCGTGGCGACCCTGGTGCAACTGGCCGACATGATCAAGGTCAGCGATGAAGACCTGAGTCTGCTGTATCCCGAACAGGACCCACAACGCGTGATCGAAGGCTGGCTGCAGCATCGCTGCCAGTTGGTGTTCCTGACCCGTGGCGGCGAAGGCGCGACGGTGTTCAGCCGTGCTCACGGTTCATGGTCGGTACCAGCGGTTTCAGTGAAAATCGCCGATACCGTCGGCGCCGGCGATACCTTTCAAGCGGCGCTGATTACCTGGTTGACCGAGCAAGCACTGGATTCGGTCGAAGGGGTTCAACAACTCAGCCGCGAGCAGATCGACGCGATGCTCAGGTTTGCCGTACAGGCGGCCGCCCTTACGTGCAGCAAGACCGGTCCGGATTTGCCCTATCGTCACCAGTTGAGCTGAGCGCGTAGACTGTCGGCCTTTTTGCGCGCATGGGGATGACGGTTTGAATTCGGGGCGGACGGCGGGACTTTTGATACTGGCGGGATTACTCAGCGGCTGCGGCACCTCGCCGCCGCGTTCGCCAGAAGACATCTGCGAGATCTTCCGCGAAAAAAGCGACTGGTACGATGCGGCGCAAGTCACGCAAAAGCGTTGGGGCGTGCCGATCCAGGTGCCCTTCGCGATCATGTATCAGGAGTCCGGCTACCGCTACGACGCCAAGACGCCACGCAAATACCTGCTGTGGGTGATTCCGTGGGGCCGGGTATCGACAGCCTCCGGCTATGCCCAGGCCAAGGATGAAGTCTGGGCCGATTACCAGAAAAGTACCGGGCGCAACTGGGCCGACCGCGAAGACTTCGACGATGCCATCGACTTCGTCGGCTGGTACATGGACAAGACCACTTCGATCAACGGCGTGTACAAGTACGACGCCTACAACCAGTACCTGAACTACCACGAAGGCTGGGGCGGTTTCCGCAACAAGACCTACGCCAGCAAGGCCTGGCTGATGCCGACTGCGCGCAAGGTGCAGGCGCGCTCCGACGTGTATGCGCGGCAGTATGCCGGGTGCAAAGAGGATCTGAATCGCGGCTTCTGGAGCCGGTTCTGGCATTGGTTGTAGGGATGACTATCAGGCCCAATCGCGAGCAGGCTCACTCCTACAAGGGATCGATGGCGAACACGCTATCCGCGGCGACCAAAATTCCTTTGTAGGAGTGAGCCTGCTCGCGATAGCGGTCATCCAGGCGCCATAGTTCTAAGGGTTACAACACCGAAAAGTTGTAACTCACAATCAACCGGGTCTCATCCACATCCCGGGCAAACTTTTCATAGTTGGTGCGGTAAGTCGCATTGCGCAGGCGCAGGCTGACATCCTTGAACGTGCCCGTCTGGATCACGTACTTCAACTCGCTGTCGCGTTCCCACTCTTTGCCTTCCTGATCGCTGCCCGGGACCTTGATGTGATCACCGTTGACATAGCGGGTCAGGAAGCTCAGGCCGTTGATGCCGATGACCTTGAAGTCATAGTCGTAACGCAGCTGCCAGGAGCGCTCCTGCGCCGCGGCGAAGTCGTTGACCTGCACGTAGTTGACCAGATACGGATTGCTGCCATCGAGGTACGGCATCGAGTTGTCGCCGTTCATACGCTGCCAGCCGGCACTGAAGGTGTGGCCGCTGATGCCATACGAGAGCATGCCGCTCAAGGCGCGGTTGTCGATGGAGCCGGCCTTGGCATCACCGCTGTCGGCGCTTTTCAGCAAACGCAGATCGGCCTTCAGCACACCGTCACCCAGCGGCTGGTTAGCCAACAGACCCACAAAGTGCTGGCGATAGATGTCTTCCAGTTCTGCGTAGTGATACTGCGCGGTCAGGCGATCGTTGATCTTGTAATCGATGCCGTACATGTCGAAATGATCGGCGGTGGTGTTGCAGGCGTAGCGCTTGTTCTTACAGTGCACGCGGATGTCTTGCGAATCGGTAGAATCGCGCGCGGTGTACTTGTCCAGACGCGCGGCCATGAAGGTCAGATCCTTCACTTCTTTGGAGGTCAGCATCGCACCGTTGAACATGGTCGGCAGCAAGCGGCCGTCGTTGTACTTGAGCAGTGGCAGATCCGACAGCAGTGCGCCGTACTTCAACACCGTGTCCGAGACCTTGACCTTGGCGGTCAGGCCCATTTTTGCGTACTGACCCTTCGAGCCGCGCGGGTTCTCGCCACTGGACGGCAGCAAGCCGCTGTTGCTGCGATCGGGGCTGGAGTCGAGCTGAAACCCGAGCATGCCCAGCGCATCGATACCGAAGCCGACCGTGCCCTCGGTGTAACCCGATTGCAGATTCAGAATAAAGCCTTGCGCCGACTCTTCACGCTTGGAAGCGCCCTGGTCACTGGAGGTATGCCCATCACGGAAATCGCGGTTGAAGTACACCGTGCGCGATTCGATTTTCGCCGTGGTGTCTTCGAGAAAACCGCTGGCCTGAACCTGCGCGGCAAAACCGGCGCACAGCACAACGGCTCCGAGGCCAAACGACTGGCGCGGGGTGATGAGAGGGAATGGGGGACGCATGAAAAACTCCAACAGTACAGCGTTTGCGCCGGGGCGCAGTCAGCCAGAAAAATAGCTCCCGTCCCGGGTCAAAAACAGCCGGGAAGAAGTGGACACGCAGGGGTGAGTTGCAATGATGGCAGATGGCTTTTACGGGTTGAAGGCGACTTTAGTCTGAAACTGACTGGCGATTCTTCGGCCTGCGATTGGCTCAAATCATGCGCTGACCAAGGGCTCACGACTGCGAAGCCCCCGGTTTCATTGGGTTTAAACGCCGGCATAGGGGTTTTCCCTATACCCCGCGGGCCCCCTCTCTACGGCATTTGCGCCTTGAACGAGGCGGTTTAATCCTCCATCATCCGTCACCTGCTTATTCAATGGACGGAATTCAAGGCATGCTGGACGCCAACGCTACCCACATTACCCTTACCCTCGAAGGCGCCTCCGCCGACCTGCAAGTGCTCAGCTTCACCGGTCGCGAAGCCCTCAACGAGCCTTTCCGTTTCGACCTCGAACTGGTCAGCGCCCGCCCCGACCTCAAACTCGAAGAGCTGCTGCACAAGCCCGGCGTCCTGACCTTCGGCGCCACCGGCGAAGGCAAGATTCATGGCCTGGTGTATCGCATCGAACAAGGCGATTCCGGCAAGACCCTGACCCGTTACAGCATCAGCCTGGTGCCGCAGCTGGCCTATCTGCGGCACAACCATGACCAGCAGATTTTCCAGAACCTCACGGTGCCTAAGATCATCGCCCAGGTGCTGGAAGATCGCGGCATTCTGGCCGACGCCTACAGCTTCCAGCTCAACGCCGAGTATCCGCAGCGCGATTACTGCGTGCAGTACGACGAGTCCGACCTGCATTTCATCCAGCGCCTGTGCGAAGAGGAAGGCATTCACTTCCACTTCCAGCACAGCAGCAGCGGGCACAAACTGGTGTTCGGCGACGATCAGACGGTGTTCCGCAAACTCAAGGCCGTGAGCTACCAGCAAGACTCCGGCATGAGCGCCGATAAACCGGTGATCAAGCGCTTCAACCTGCGCCTGGAAACCCGCACCACGCGCGTCAGCCGCCGCGATTACGACTTCGAAAAACCGAAGATCCTGCCCGAAGGCGCGGTAAAATCCGAGTTCGCCCCGGATCTTGAGGACTACGATTACCCCGGTCGTTTCACCACCCGCGAGCGCGGCAAATTCCTCTCGACCCGCGCCCTCGAACGCCATCGCAGCGACTACAAACTCGCCGAAGGCAAAGGTGACGAACCGACCCTGACCAGCGGCCACTTCCTGACCTTGGCCGAACACCCGCGCGCTGAATGGAACGACCTGTGGCTGCTGCTGGAAGTCTTCCACGAAGGCAAACAACCGCAAGTGCTCGGTGAAAACGTCACCAGCGACGTCACCGACAACAAAAGCGATTTCCACCAGGGCTACCGCAACAGCTTCCTCGCCACCCCGTGGGACGCGCACTACCGCCCTGCCCTCGAACACCCGAAACCCAAAGTCCTCGGCAGCCAGACCGCGGTCGTCACCGGCCCGGCCGGCGAAGAGATCCACTGCGACCAGTACGGCCGCATCAAAGTCCAGTTCCACTGGGACCGCGACGGCCAGTCCGACGACAAAACCACCTGCTGGCTGCGCGTCGCCAGCGGCTGGGCCGGCGCCGCCTACGGCGGCATTGCCATCCCGCGCATCGGCATGGAAGTCCTCGTCACCTTCCTCGAAGGCGACCCCGACCAGCCACTCGTCACCGGCTGCCTGTACCACAAGGAAAACGTCGTCCCCTACGACCTGCCTGCAAACAAAACCCGCAGCACCTTCAAAACCCTCAGTTCCCCGGGCGGAAAGGGCTACAACGAGTTTCGGATTGAAGACAAAAAGGGTGTGGAGCAGATCTACATCCATGCCCAACGCGATTGGGACGAGAACATTGAGCACGACCAGAAGATCCGCGTGGGCAATGAGCGGCATGACACGGTTGAGGCCAACACCTACAGCGAATTCAAAGTCGAAGAGCACCGCATCACCCATTTGAATCGCGTCAGTGAAATGCGCGCAGATGATCACCTGACCGTCGCAGTCACCCAGCACCTCAAAGTAGGCACAGCGCAATTCGTCGAAGCCGGCAGCGAAATCCATTACTACGCCGGCCAGAAAGTCGTCGTCGAAGGCGCCATGGAACTGACCGCCAAAGCCGGCGGCAGCTTCGTCAAGGTCGACGCCGGTGGCGTGACCATCAGCGGCGCCGAGGTGAAGGTCAATACCGGCGGTGCGCCGGGCGTGGGTACGCCGGCCGCCCCGTTGCTGCCAGGGCCGATGAAGGTGGCGGATGCGGATAAGGCGGGCAAAGCACCAATACCCGCTCGTCTCAATGAATCAGGCATCACACCGTTGTGCGGCAAACAGAGTAACGGCGCTTGCAGCCGTAAGGATTGCACATGCATGTAAAAGCGCTGAGAGCTCTGCTGGCAGAGCCTCGCTACAACTTCTCGGATCTGCCCGCTGCAAGCGAATCGCTGTGCTTCATCATCGATCAGGGCCTCCAGCCGCAAGCCTTGAGTCGGCTCTACCGAGTAGGTGAACCCGTTGTTTCCCAAGGGCTGTTCTTCGGTACTGACTTCGCCGAAATTCCTGAGGGTCCATTGTGGTTGATCGCCCCCAGAGGCAGCAAACTGGCTGCAGAAGCGACAAAACTTTGTGAGGAACACTTTTCGGGAATTGCGATCTCAACACCTGACCCGGAAAAAGCCCTGGCTCACGCACGCTGGCTCCTCAGAGTCAACGACGGTTCTGGCGGGCAGAGTTTGTTGAGCTTCCACAAACCGAGCCTGTGGGCAGCATTGGCCTACACCGCCGATAAAAACTTTGATCAGTTACTGGGATGCTGGAGTGCCGTTTACTCGCCAGCGCCAAAGAACTTCGGCGAGCAGCGTGGTCCATGGTTAGCCTGGATAGCCAACAAAGAATCGACATGGCCAGGTGACAAAGCACCATTCAACCTTCCGGAGGCAGCCGCGCAAGTTCAAGCTCGCCTCGGCTGGGTGTATTGGGTAGATGAGGAATACACAGCTTTTGAAGAGCCGAGTGATGATCGTCTGAACGATATCGCCGACAACCTCGACCTCCTGCTCAAGAGCAACATCTATGAAGGTGATCACCTGCTCAAGCTTGGTCATGCCGTGAACGGCCCGCTATTTGAAGCGCAGCCCGAGATCATGGCGATCCTGCAATCAAAGGACGAGTCGTTTATCAAAGTAGATCGGCTCCTGGAATCAGCCGCCGTCGCCCAACGTTAACGGCGACGCGACAACAGAACGGAATCACCATGGAAATCACGAATCACGCCGTCATGCCCGGCGAAACCCTGAGCCAGATTGCCTCGCGCTACAACAGCACCGTGGCGCAACTTCGCCAACTCAACCCATTCATCACCGATCCGAACAACGTCAAGGTCGGATGGAACCTGAGCGTCCCTAAAGGCGCGCAAGCCGCGTCAGCTACACCCGCTGCTTCGACACCCGCTGCGCCTAAAGCGCCTGCCGAGACGGCTCCGAATGCTGCAACGCAGTGCTCTGCGGAAGACTTGGTTGAGCTGGATCCGGTCAAGGACTCTCCCGATGGTTCCTCAAAGACCTTCAAGCCTCACGCCCCACCCTGCTCCAAGACTTTTGCGAGCGCCATTTATGCGACAGAGGAACAAGAGTTCTGGCTACTCCCTGAACGGGCAAAGTCTGCCATCAAAGAATCGATGTTCGCGCTGGATAAAATGATTGCCCCCAGCAAACCACGTGATGCACGCCTGAACGGGCTGCAAGAATCGGGTTTGCTGGAATACTTCCTTGAGCCCAAGTTGAGCAACTTCCTCACGGGTGCGAAGCGTACACGTATGGAAGAATTTGAGGCGATGGGGGATGAGATCGAAATCGATCCCGCTACCGCCAAAAAGAGGCAAAACGAAGCCAAAGGAAAAAAACCGGTAACGGCTCCTGCGCAGTCCCCGTTAGAGGACACCGCGCAATCGCGTCTGGACCGTCTAACGGCAGATCTGGCTACTCAGCAAGACGTCCACAACGCCTATGCCGATTTTTACAAGCGGAGGGCTGAGTGGCATGCGCTGAAAAAAGAAGCGGTAGCGGCTGCGAAGCTGGAAGGCTACACCTACGAAAGCGGCTCTCTCTACTCCAAAGAAGCGATCGAAGCGCGCGCACGCGTGCAAGCTTATCTGGAGGCCCGCAAAAAACTCCTCGGCAACAAAGACTTCAAGCAGGTTCCGCTGGAAGACGTTGCCAAAGCCTTGGCGGAAAAGAAGAAAAGTTACGAAAACATCTGCAGCGGCATGAATGACTGCACCGCCGATCTCGTCGGCTATGTTTATACGCTCATCAAAAACGCCGATGCGCTTGATTACCATGCCTACACTGAATCCATTATCAAAGCTTCTGAGTACGGCATCGCACTTCCAGAATTCGCTTTGATCAGTGACGGCCTGCCATCCGGTATCGAGAAGTTCAAACTCTACCTGGATACCGAGAAAAAGCAGGCGGAAGTTACAGCTCAGCTTCAGGAGAAATACAAGCGCTGGATCGAGGCAACAGGCCAGAATGCCCAAGCGCCAGCAGGCCTGGTTGATGCGGAACGTACCGAATGGGATCGCCTGCAAAAAATAAAAGACGACCTTCAGGCCACAGCCCAAAGTAATGTCAGCACTAGCAAACCAGGGCGTTTTCTGGTTTGGGAGCCGGAAGAGTTCCAGCCAAAACCGGTGGACCGCATGGTGAAACCGGGCTTTCCGCTGCGTGAAGTCAGTCTTTCTGACGCCAAAGGCACGCCCTTGAGCTGGTTCAGCATGGCGAACCTGAAAGACGCAAAAAAGATCATGAAAGAGGATTCAAAAAAAGCGGCCGGCTCAGTAAAAAAGGTCACTCAAAGTTTGCCCGCGGACGCAACTGAAGGCTCCGATAAAAACAGTGAAATCAATTCTTTCCGCCAATGGCTTCTAGATCAGGGCGCCATAAAGTTCAGCGATCAAGTCGGCGACTGTTTTGATGGAAAAGGCTGGTTCAAAGCCAAAGACTTTTATGCTTATCTGAAAAAACAAGGCTATAAGGTCACTGAGCTGGAGGACGACGCGGCGCTGACTAACTGGGGCAAGCACCTTCAGCAACTGGTGTTCAAGAAAAGTGTGCGCGGCAAAGTAAGACTCTTCGATGCCAGTCCCCAGGCGCAATTCGTTCGCTGCCTGACGCCGCCACAGCCAAGCATTCACGGTGAAGTGAAGCTCGAAGGCCCGAAAATGTCTGCCGCCGAGGGCTTCCAGATATCTGGCGAGATGGGCTTGAGCCTGGACCTGGCCCGTGGCGAAGTTCAGTTGTTGAAAGTCGACATGCCTGCCAAAGCCAGTGCTCAAGACATTACACTTGATTACTTCCTGGACGGCAGCCCGCAAAAAATGAATTTCGGCCGCTTCTCCTTCCACTTTGGTGTGAAGGCATGGGGCTACGCCGGAGCATCGTTGCTGCTAGCCGGCAGCGTGGAGTTGAGCCCCATCCTCGGCAACGTCAAATACGGCGCCTCCCTCAGCCCGGTCAAACGCGCACAGCGTGAAGACTCATCAGCCAAAGAAGAACGTGCAGATCACGATGCGGCCAAGAAAGCCAAGGCCGACAGCGGCGACAACAGCCCTACTCCCGACCTTGAACACAAGTCCAAATCCGGCACCGTGGCCAGTACCAAAAGCACAGACCAAGTGCTGACCGGGCGTGCCGCCAATGTCCAGATCGAAAACGGAGCGAAAGCGACTTTCAATGTTTTCGGAGGCTTGCAAGCCGCCATCGAACTCACCGGCGCACTGAACTGGGCACCACCTAAAGAGCTGGTCGCACTGCGCACCGCTCCAACAATGGGTATCGGCAGCGATAAAGACGCGAAAAAAGCGAATCCATGGTTGACGCTTGCCAAGCTGAGTGGGTCGGTGGGGGTTGCGCTGGGCGCAGGATTCCAGGGAACGGCGCAGATTTCTGTGGATAAAGGCCGCTTTATTCTCAATCTGAAGGCCGCGGTAGTGCTAGGCCCTGGTGCTAATGGCAGCTTTAAATTTGAAATTGGTTATGAGGCGGTGGTAGATATCATCAACTTGTACCGTAAGGAACTTCACAAGACTAAAGGTCGTAAGGTCGAGTGGATGGATCCTGAAGCGAGCGAATATGCTTCAGCGCTTAATGCATTGGGTGCTGCCGGGTTGAACGTAGCGATGGCGTACATGATGCGTTGGGATGTTGTGATGAGCCTATATGAGGCGCTGACTCGTAGTGGCAAGGGTGGTCCAATTGCGGATGCGATTATCACCTATAAAAATCAGAATGAGCTTGAAAATTGGGTTATCAACGCAATACCAGACGCTCTTGGGCCACTTATAATGACACTGATAAGCACTCCAAAAGCATTTATCATCATTGATAATGACGCTAACAAATCCGGACTTTCTGAGAAGCGTACTTACGACAGCGAAGAGGCGCATTTACTTCAACAGAAAGCAATTGAGCGGATACTTGGATGGATCGTTCAAAATGCAAAAACACAGAATACAATCAGCCAAGCCCAAAGTCAGTTTGAAAGTATATGCATGCGAATGAACGGATTTGGTACACAGTCAGCGGAAGATGGGCAACTTTATTGCACAAACCGACTTGAACTCGATAAATTTATGGGCGAAGCAGTAAAGCGACTGAGCGATCCAGAAAACGACAGGATGCGTGATCGTTACAAGAAGCACGTTGCTGTTCTAGGCGAGAACCTTGATAAAACTTGCCATCGAAGCCAATTTTATGGCCGCACTTACATACCATCTAGCGCCGGCACAGCCCGATACATCGGGCCAATTAAATAATTTAGGTCAGACCATGAAAACTTCGGCATTTTTATTCAGCATTCTCCTCTCAATCGTATCCCTCTCTGCCAATGCAGAGTTGAAGCCGGAACAGACTCTAGCAAAGAACAAGGGTCTAGTCCTTTATAACCAACTAAAAATCGACCTGGCCACGCCCTATCTAAAAACTGCTTCAGAAGCTGGAGACTCTGAATCTCAGTATTATCTCGCAGAGGCAATTAGACAAACCAACCGTTATATGACTCCGGAAGCAGAAAAGTGGTACGAAGCTGCAGCCCGCCAGGGCAACTACTATGCAATGATACAACTAGGGCGGAGTGGCAACGATCTTTGCAAAGTAATGAGTAATTGCCCTGATTCCGGTAAACCTCCTGTCGACTGGCTGAAAAATGCTCGTGCGCTTGCGGAACCTTTGGCAGAAAAAGGTGACGCGGAGGCCATGTACGTAATGTATGAAATTACATTGAATCGTGATTGGTTAGAAAAGTCTGCAAATGCCGGCAATCCAGATGCACAATTCTGGATGGCAATTGGTGACAAGCAAGGTGAGGGCTTCTTACTTCCCTGGAAACGTAAGGAGGCAGTGGGAAATTGGTTTAAAGCATCCGCAGAAGGAGGAAATCCTCGAGCCATGATGGAGTATGCCGCTTACCTTTATGAGAATGAAGGTGATCTTAAAGTTGCTCGGCATTGGATAAAAGTAGCGGCTGAGAAAGGATACAAAAGCGGCGTGAGCAGTTACGGTGCTTATTTAGCGCATGCTCCCGAACGATTTGGCTTCGAACTAGACTTGGTTAAAGGTTACGCTATCACTTCGCTTTTAAAAGATCTTGATGGCGGGGGCAACGTGCAGGTCTACGTCGAGGAAGTTCTTCCGGAAATCGCAGAAAAAATGACCTCTCAGCAAATAAAAGAAGCGGAAGACTTTGCCATTCAATGGAAGAAATCCCATCCGCCACTTTCGTTTTTTCCAGACAAACTAAGTCGCTGATTTTAATGAAAGCGTTAACATTTCTATTAGCTGCTTCACTTTTTACCATCTGTAAAGCCACCCCATTAAAACAGCAAGAACAAGTAGTCTCGCCGGGCGTAGTCCTATATAACCAACTAAAAATCGACGCTGCTTTTCCCGCATTAGAAAAAGAAGCAAAATCTGGAAATACAACCTCGCAATATTACTTGGGTGAGGCTATTCGAAAACGTAATGGCTACATGACTCCAGAGGCACTTCACTGGTACGAGTCCGCAGCAGAAAATAACAATGTATATGCAATAATCCAACTTGGACGATTCAAAAGTGAACCCTGCCAAGAAATACGCGACTGCTCACCATCAAAAAAAACACAAGCAGAATGGTTTGAACTAGCTAATGAGCTAGTTTTGCCAAAAGCACAAAAAGGTGATCCTGAATCCCTGTATCTGATGTATGAGATCACTCTTAATCGTGAGTGGCTAGAGAAATCCGCAAATGCGGGATATCCGACTGCACAATATTGGATGGCTGTAAGCGAACGCCAAGGTGAAGGTTTTTTCTTGATTCCTGGAAAACGCGAGGCCTCTATCAAAAAATGGCTACTACTTTCTTCTGAGGGCGGACACCCAAAAGCAATGATGGATTATCTACAAATTTTATTCGAAGAAGGAGATGTCGTAGGCATGCGCCACTGGCTTGAAACTGCAGCAGCGACTGGCGATCAAGCCGCCATAAGCAATTACGGCGCCTACATAGCGCATACACCAGACAAAATAGGCTACCCACTAGACCTGGTCAAAGGTTATGCGCTATTCACGCTTCTTAAGGAGCTTGAGGACAGTGGCGGAATCGGGAGATATGTTGAGAGAAAAAGTGAGGAAATACGCGAAAAAATGACATCAGAACAAACTGAAAAGTCACTAGAAGTGGCAAAAGACTGGAAAGCCACTCATCCACCACTTTCTTTTTTTCCAGACAAGCTTGGCAATTAACTCAGATTATTTATAGACTTGTCGAAATATTTATGGATTGTAGGCTGCCCGCATTTTCTGCCAACTTACAATCCTTTTTTATTACCTCCTTTTAGCAACCCATACAGTTCCGACCCGGGAATCTGAAGGAGCAAAATAAAATGTCACGCAGAATACTCATGACAACCAGAATAATTTTCAATTTATTATTACTGCTGCCACTTGGCTGTCACGCAAACACCCAGATAACGCCGAACCAAGACTCCGCAAAACAACAAGGCATAAATCTATACAATCAATACAATCAATACAAAGCTACCTCAGCAATCCCTTTTTTAACAACAGCTGCTGAAGCGGGCGACCACGAAGCTCAATATTATTTAGGTGAGGCTCTTCGTAAGAAAAATCATTACATGAATAAGGAAGCGAAGAAATGGTATGAAGCGTCAGCAGGTCAGAACGATCTTTATGCCATGATCCAATTGGGCCGTATTGAGCATGATATATGTGAAATATCCAGCGACTGCCCTCCTTCTCAAAAGCAACCAATAGAATGGTTAAATCAGGCAAAAAATATAGCTCAAGAAAAAGCCGAGGCTGGAGACGCGGAGGCAATGTGCATAATGTATGAAATCACGCTAGATGATACGTGGCTGGAAAAGTCCGCATCTGCGGGAAATGCATTTGCGCAATACTGGATGGCGGTCTCCATCAAGCAAGGTGATGGTTTTTTTCTGCCCTGGAAGCGAAGCGAAGCAGTTGAAAAGTGGTTTAAGCTTTCGGCTGAAGGTGGCTACCCTAAGGCGATGATGAATTATGCTGCTCTTTTGTATGAACGAGGCGATGTAGAAGGATATCGTAGTTGGGTTGAAAAGACAGCACTTACAGGGTACGCAACTACTGTTTTCGGATATGGTGCAGATTTAGCACATGAGCCTGATACATTCGGATATCCCCTCGACCTAATCAAAGGCTATGCACTTATATACTGGCTGTCCGAGCTAGACGGGGGTGGTGGCATGAAGGAAAACGTTGAATACACGCTACCTCGAATCGCCGCAAAAATGACCGCTGAACAGATTGAAGCAGCCAAAAAGTTTTCTAAAGAGTGGGCTGCATCGCACCCTCCCCTTTCTTTCTTTCCTGACAAACTTAGCCGCTGAGCATGATGAAACTTTCTATCGCAGGATTTTTGCTAGTCACTTTTGCCCCTGCTACATTGGCACTCACTGACTGCGAACTTGCAATTAAGTCCAGCGGTATAATTCTTTACAATCAGTTTAAAACTATCTCTGCAACTCCTCTACTGAGAATAGCAGCAGAGGCTAGAGACCATGAGGCACAATATTATCTAGCTGAGTCATTACGGCAAAAAAATACCTACATGAATCCTGAAGCTAAAAAGTGGTATGAAATGGCAGCTGACCAAGGGGATCTTTATGCAATGATCCAGCTTGGGCGAGTAAAAAAATGATCTATGTAAATTATCAGACGACTGCCCTGCAACAGAAAAAAAAACCATCAGACTGGTTGAATCAAGCATCTAGCATCGCTCAGCCTAAGGCAGAAGATGGAAATGCAGAAGCCATGTACATAATGTATGAATTAACGCTCGATACGAGCTACAATCAGGGAGACGGTTTTTTCCTTCCATGGAAACGCTCGGAAGCGGTTGAAAATTTATTCAAAGCGTCAGCTGAGAGTGGGTACCCGCCCTCCATGATGGAATACGGAGCCCTTCTTTATGAAAAAGGTGACATTGAAGGCTTCCGTCATTGGAACGAGCAAGCAGCTTTAGCAAGCTACGCCACAACAGTTTATGGTTACGGTTCTGATCTTGCTCATGAGCCAGACACGTATGGATTCCCATTCGATGTCGTTAAAGGTTATGCCCTCGTTTACACCTTGAAGGAGCTAGATGGCGGTGGAGGCTTACAAGAAAGAGTGGAGAGTAAGTTACCGAAAATTGAAGCAAAGATGACAGCTGAGCAAATTGCAGAAGGTAAAAAATTTGCAAAAGAATGGAAGGCGACTCACGCGCCACTTTCGTTCTACCCGGACAAACTAAGTCGTTGAAAACCAAGCTTAGCATTATCTCTTTTCTGGCGAGTTGAACTGATAGAATCCATGAATTATTTGGCCATTTCCCTGCTATTCATAACAATGCTTTCTTTTCGCGCGGAAGCCCAACTGGACACACAGCAGAAAATCGCTAAAAACGAAGGCGTTATACTCTACAACCAATATAAGGCCACTTCAGCCATTTCCTTTTTAACCATCGCAGCAGAGGCTGGCGACGCAGAAGCCCAATATTATTTAGGTGAAGCCCTCCGAGCGAAAAATCATTACATGAATATAGCTGCCAGAAAATGGTACGAGGCGTCTGCAGGTCAAAACTATCTTTATGCCATGGTTCAGTTAGGGCGTATCGAACACGACCTATGCGATATATCCAACGACTGTCCCGCCTCGCAGAAAGCACCTATAGATTGGTTAAACCAAGCAAAAAAATTAGCCCAAGAAAAAGCAAATGCTGGCGACGCAGAAGCGATGTACATAATGTATGAAATCACTCTAGATGATATTTGGCTAGAACAATCTGCAACTTCAGGAAATGCTCTTGCACAATACTGGCTTGCCACTTCACTTAAGCAAGGTGAGGGATTTTTGCTACCATGGAAGCGAAGTGAGGCAGTTGAAAAATGGTACAAACTTTCAGCTGAAGGCGGCAACCCTAGATCAATGATGGAGTTGGCTGCTCTTCTTTTTGAGAAAGGAGATATTGAAGGCTTCCGACATTGGAATGAGCAAGCCGCAGTATCAGGCTACGCAGAGTCCGTATATGGATACGGTTCATACTTGGCTCACGAGCCCGACACCTATGGCTTTCCGTATGATCCTGTAAAGGGATACTCGCTTATTTTTTCTCTAAGTAGCTTGGATGGCGGGGGCGGAATGCAGGAAAATGTTAAATACAAGCTTCCCCTCATTGCTTCCAAGTTGACCCCTTCGCAAATATTAGAAGCTAAAGAGCAATCAAAAAAATGGATATCCATCCACCCTCCCCTGTCCTTCTTCCCTGACAAGCTAAGCCGTTAGCTTGTTTTATACGAATACAAGGGCACGAGAATCATACAAACGGGAGGAGTAGATAGCGTGAGATTCGTCCAACGCGATCCTACTCCCGTTCTCATTCAAGGCATCAAACCGGCGCCTTCCAATCCAGCATCTGCTGCTGTGCCACCTGCAGCAAATCATTGCCGTCCTGCGCCAGCAGGTACAGCGCATGGGTAATGTGTGGAATGTCCTGAACATCGCCATGGCGGAAGCACATGCAGTGCAGGGTTTCGAGCAGGTCGCTGCAGGCGCGGATGCGCTGGACGGCGGACTCGAGGATGTCTTGGGGGTTGGCCTGGGTGTCGATGACCATTGGCGCGCTGTCGGTGACGCCGCTGTTTAGAGGGTGATAACGATTGGGTAACGGATTTAATATCGGCATCAGAGTTATCTCTTGCTGGGTAAGGTAACCCGCCGACACCGTGACCAAACGATGGGAGGCGGACTGTATGCAAGTTTGGTCAACTGAATACCCAATCAGCTCGCCCGAAGGCGTCCTGCACACAGCCGCCACAGCAATGCACTACGAGGACATAGATGTCCGCGGTGCGAATGATGGCACACATGTGTGAGTATTTTCAGGTGACCAAACCCGAGCCGCTGATTTTGCAGCGACGCCAAACCATAACCGCCCCGCTCCAAGCGCCGAAAGCAGACAAGGCATCACCCCTTGTAGGAATCGGCACCGCATTCCCGAGAAATCATCCCTCTGCCAGACAGCCGGCGTTCAGCCAGGTTAACCATCACTTAACGCCGCAGTCCAAGACTGTACTGAACCGCACACCTCAGCCCCTGGCTGGCGCCGAGTGCGGCAGGTTCGGCTGTATGGCGCCGAACGCTTATTCCGTCGCACGGGAGTCCGATTCATGAACATTCGCACGCTATTGCTCACCTCCGCCCTCGCCTGCAGCGCATTCGCCGGGCTGGCTCAGGCCAATGACACCAACGCTGCTACCCAGCCCGTTCCTTACCAGTACGGCATGCCGTTGCATGTGAACAAAGTGATCTCGCTGACCGAGCCACAGACTCAGCAGTGCAAGGTCATCACCGCTGACATGAAGTACATCGACAATGCAGGCAAGCCGGCGGAAATCACCTACCGGAAAATGTCTGACGCCTGCAGCTTCCAGAACTGACAGAAGGCTCTGATTTGCGGCTTTGCGGTAGGCGGTGAAGGGCTCGAGGGTTATGCTCGGGATCACTTCTCACTGCCGCAAGGACTCGCCATGCAGTTGTCGTTTCGCACGTTGTCGATCATCACATCTTTGTTGTGTTTCGTGCTGGCGCTGGCTTGGGGCTTTTTCCCGCAGGTGTTGCTGGCGATCTGGAGCATTGAGTATTCGTTCGCTGCCGGTTTTGTAGCGCGGCGCAGTGCGGTGCTGTTTGCGGCGTTGGGGGTGATGTTTTATCTGGTGCGCAGCGCGCCGCCGTCGCTGGGTCGCAATGCCCTGAGTAACGGATTTATCGTCGGTTGTTTTGGTTTGGCGGTACTGGGTTTTGGCGAATGGCTGAACGGCCATGCTGGCCCTGGGATTCTGCTCGCGGTGCTGGTCGAGTTCGCGCTGGGCCTTGGCTTTGTACAGGCCCGGCGCGTGACGGTCGAACTGGGTGAAACGGTGAGTTAAAGCGCTCTGGAGCGAGGACTGTAATGCTGTGGTGTGGTTTGTTGCGCCAGATCCGAACGAAGGCCGGCAATCAGTTCATTGATCTCGCGACAGCCATTGAGATGGCTGGCGTCGATACCACTGACGTGCAGATCAACCTGGTCAGTCTGGTGGTCACCGAAAACCTTGACGGTCATCGACAGATCTGGCGACAGCGTGCACTGGCAGCGTTTAGGCAGAAAACTGCTTTCAATGATATTGCGTAGTTCCAAGGCAGACAGAAACATGATGAACCTCTCCTTATTGATGAAACTGCCAATCAACTCTTCACGTTGACCGCTTTTGCTGCCCCTGCACGGGTGTGTCCCCGCTGATTCCCTGGTGCGGCAAACGGTTGTACTGCGAAATGCCCATTGGAGTGTAGGCGCCCGAAGCCGGTGCGCTGCACCTAAGCGACGCATAAAACGTGCCTTTCATCGGGTCATTTCGACCCTCATGAAATCAAGCACTTGGCGCGGTGGCCAGCAGTTGGCCAGTTGCAAAATGCAAGATCGACCCTCCTGAGCACTGCAATTTGCAAGTCGACACCGGTTTGCATTCATCGCTGATGACAGTGAGAATGCCCGACATCCACCCTACACCCGCCAGGAGGCTTTCATGGGTTCTTTACGCGCTCGCGCGACAATCGGTCTGCTCGTTGCCGGCCTGTCCACCCTCGCCCACGCGGCCAAACTCGAAGACGTTGCGCCGTATCCCAAGGCGGAAAACGGCTTCACCCGCCAAGTCATCTATCTGCCCAAACAGGATCAGGAAGAGAACTTTCAGGTTGAAGTGCTCGCCGGCAAAACCCTGGAAGTCGACTGCAATCGCCAGCGCCTGGGCGGCGCTCTGGACGAGAAAAACCTCGAAGGCTGGGGCTATCCGTTCTACCGCCTGGAAAAAGTCATCGGCCCGATGAGCACGCTGATGGCCTGCCCACCCGGCACCGCGAAGAAACGCGCCTTTGTCCCGGTTGTTGGTGACGGCTTCATGCTGCGCTACAACAGCAAGCTGCCACTGGTGATCTACGCCCCGAAAGATGTCGAGGTGCGCTATCGCATCTGGTCGGCTTCGGACAAGGTCGGCACTGCCATTGCGGAATGACCTGAACAGGGAGCGCCAAACGTGATTACCTGCCATGTGCGATACGTCATCGATCCGTACCAACTGACCGAATTCGAGGCCTACGCCAAGGCTTGGCTGGGCATCGTCGAGCGTTTGGGCGGCACGCATCACGGCTATTTCCTGCCCTCCGAGGGCGCGAGCAACATCGCTTATTGCCTGTTCAGCTTTCCTTCGCTGGCCGATTACGAAAGCTACCGGCACATCGCGCTGACCGACCCGGAAAGCACGGCGCTGGTGGAATCACTGGTGCAGAAGAAATTCATCGTCAGCTACGAGCGCAGTTTCCTGCGCCCCCTGCTGCCCTGAGTGTTATCACGCCGGCACGCCGCACACCGCGGCGCGCTCGGCGACGTGGCGCAGGCTGTCGAAGTTGATATTCGCACCCGAGTCGATCGCGACGAAGGTCTGCTCGCGAACACCGCTGCGCGCCACGTATTGCTTGATGCCGGCCACCGCCAATGCCCCGGAAGGCTCGGTGATCGAGCGGGTATCGTCGTAGATATTCTTGATCGCCGCGCACAGCTCGTCATTGCTGACGGTGACCACCTCGTCCACGCAGAACCGGCACACCTCAAAACCATAAGCGCCGATCTGCGCCACCGCCACGCCATCGGCGAACGTTCCGACACTGGGCAACACAACGCGCGCATCCGCCTGCAGCGCCGCCTTCAGGCAGGCCGAATGCTCCGATTCGACACCGATGATCCGTACCTCCGGTCGCAGGTATTTGACGTACGCCGCGATGCCGGCGATCAGCCCGCCCCCACCGACCGGAACGAAGATCGCATCCAGCGGCCCCTGATGCTGACGGAGGATTTCCATGGCCACCGTGCCTTGGCCGGCGATAACGTCCGGGTCGTCGAACGGAGAGACAAACGTGCACCCGGTCTGCTCGGCCAGTTGCAGCGCATGGGCCAGGGCAAACGGAAAACTCTCGCCGTGCAGCAGCGCCTCGGCGCCCCGACTTCGCACCCCAAGCACCTTGAGTTCGGGCGTTGTCGAGGGCATGACAATGGTCGCCGCGATCCCCAGCTCCCGCGCTGCCAGCGCCACGCCCTGCGCATGATTGCCCGCCGAAGCGGTGATCACCCCGCGTGCTTTCTGCGCATCGCTCAATTGCACCAGCTTGTTGTAGGCGCCACGGATCTTGAAGGAGAACGTCGGTTGCAGGTCTTCGCGCTTGAGCAGGACCCGGTTGCCCAGCGCCTCGGACAGCGCCGGCGCAGCTTGCAACGGCGTGCGCACAGCAATGTCGTAGACCGGCGCGGCGAGGATCCTTTTCACGTACTGCTCAAGCAGGGTTTGTTGGTCGGGGCTGTGCGGCATGGTCGTCTCCTGACGTTTTGATCAGAACCCCGGAGACAGAAAATAAAAACCCGCCTCTAGGGCGGGTTAGGTGCTGCAGTCGTGAGCTAGCCCGCCAAATGAGGAATGGCGGTAATAATGCTTGGCTGGCAGCGCAATACGGTGGAAGTCATAGGCCTGAAATTAGCCCGGCGGCGGCCAGCGAGTCAATGGCTTATTTGCGGATGCGAAGGTAGGCTGGCGATTCTGCTCATCACCCAAGGAAGGAATGCATGATGTCTGTCGCCCTGCCCCTCACTGCGTTGATTGCGTTTACTGGCTACACCGTATCGGTGATGCTCCAGGCCGAACAGTCGTTGATCGACTTCGGTATCAGCCTGATGTCGCGTCCGGACACGGCGCAGGTGGTGATTGATCTGTATCTGCTGGCGACGCTGGCCGGGGTATGGATGGTCAAGGACGCCCGCTCGCGAGGGATGTCGGTCTGGTCGGTGGTGCCGTATCTGTTGCTGACGGCGGTATTTGTGTCGATTGGGCCGTTGTTGTATCTGGTGGTGCGTGGGGTTCGGGAGCGCAGGAAAGTGACGGTGGCAGATCCGGCGAGCTGATCTTGAGCCTACGGTGCTGCTGAAATAGCTTTCGCGAGCAAGCCCGCTCCCACAAGGGATTTGTGTCAGGCACAGATCCCGAGCCATCCCGCAATCCACTGTGGGAGCGGGCTTGCTCGCGAAGGCGTCAGCTCAAGCCCCATCAATCACTTGGCCAACCGCCGCAGCCCAAACAACATCCCCCCCGCCCCCAACAACATCACCAGCAGAAACAGCGGGTATGAAATCCACCACGGCGTGCCCGCCGTCATCATGCTGAATTCCGACATCCCGCCAATGCTCGCAATCAGGTTCAACGGCAGAAACACCACGTTGATCAACGTCAACTTGCGCAGCAGGTTGTTCATGCTGTTGTTCATCAAGTTGCCGCGCGCATCGATCAGCCCCGAGAACACCGTGGAGTAGATCTCCGCCTGCTTGTAGCACTGGTTGTTTTCGATGATCAGGTCGTCGATCAGCCCGATCGCTTCACTGCCGAAATGCTGTTTTTCCGCATGATTGCGCAGCCGCGTCAGCACCGCGCCGTTGCTGTGCAGGGCATTGATGTAATAGATCAGGCTTTCGCTGAGATTAAACATCTGCACTAGATGCTGGTTCTGCATCGAGGCGTTGAATTTCTGTTGCAGCTCGCGGGCAACCAGTTTGATCACCTTCAGATGGCCGAGGTAGTGATGGATGTTGTTGAACAGCAAATCGAGCAACACATCCAGCGGCGCGTTGAGCGGCTGGCGCGTGCCGATGCCGTGCAACGGCGTGTCGTCGGTGGCGATCACCAGCAGTTGCCCGGGAGCGAACAGCAGGCCGCAGGACGACACCTCAAACGCCAGGCTGCCACCGCCGGAATAGTTTTCCGGACGTTTCCAGATCAGGAATAAATGATCAGGGTGAAACTCGATTCGCGAGACCTCGTCCGGGTCCAGCGCCGAGGCCAACGCGTGTTCGTCGACCTTGTAGTGGCTGTGCAGCAAATCGCGCTCGGCAGCATCGGGATTGCTGAACAGCATCACCTCGGCGTCCAGCCGCTCGACCCGCTGAAGCGCGCCATGACTCAATGCGAAACTGCTGATCATCGGCGCGTCACCAGGCCTGGCCGCGACGTTTGAGCTCCAGCCGTCGCACAAACTCTTCCAGCACCAGTGAATACAGATCGTCCTGCAAGTAGGCGTCTTCGATACCGGCATCGAGGTTGGGGTTGTCGTTGACCTCGATTACTACCACTTTGTCGCCGGCCTGTTTCAGGTCCACGCCGTAGAGGCCATCGCCGATCAGGTTGGCGGTCTTGACCGCCAGTTCTACCACCGCTCGCGGCGCCTCGTGCACGGCCAGGGTGCGACACTCGCCGTTGATGTCCTGTCCCTTGGCTTTGTGGTTGTAGATTTGCCAATGGCCCTTGGACATGAAGTACTGGCAGGCGAAGATCGGTTTACGGTTGAGCACGCCGATGCGCCAGTCGTACTCGGTATAGAAAAACTCCTGAGCCAGCAGCAACACCGAGCGCTCGAACAGTTCGGCGGTGGCTTCGAGCAATGCCTGCTGGCTTTCGACCTTGATCACTCCGCGAGAAAAACAGCCGTCGGGGATCTTCAGCACCAGCGGAAAACCGAGGCGTTCGCCGACCCGCTCGAAGTCTTCCGGTCGTTCCTTGTAGAGAATTTCGGTGGCGGGCATGCCCAGTTGGTGGCTGTTGAGCAGGTCGGTCAGATACACCTTGTTGGTGCAGCGCAGGATCGACGTCGGATCATCCATGACCACCAGTCCTTCGCTTTCGGCTTTTTTTGCAAAGCGATAGGTGTGGTTGTCGACGCTGGTGGTCTCTCGAATCAACAAGCCGTCGTACTCGGCGATCCGCGCATAATCCTTACGTTCGATCAGCTCGACGTCGATGCCCATGCGTTTGCCGACCCGCACGAAGTTTTCCAGTGCCTTGGCGTTGGATGGCGGCAAGGCTTCCTGCGGATCGTGCAGGATCGCCAGGTCGTAACGCGCCACTTGTGGCGAGCGTGGCGCCCGCCAGACTTTACGGCTGAAGCCGTCCAGCGCATTGGCGAACTGGTCTTCCTGATCGTCACGCAACTTGTGCAGCGCGCCGGACTTTATGCCTTCGATGTGCCAACCGTTAGTTCGCCGAAACTCAACTAACAGGATTGGACAAGGAAACACTTCAAACAACTGTCGAGCCAGATCCTGCAGCGGCTCGATATGAGTCTTGCCGAAGTAAAGAGTCAAGGTGAAACCTTCGGTATCGCTGTACAGATGATGACTGAGGGCTTTTTCCAGGGTTTTATCGAGATCGTCCAGCGCCAGACCGTAAAGCGATTTTTTCGTCAGTTCGCTGATGGTGCGCACCGATGGAATCACTTTGTGGCCGCGGGCTTCAGCCAGCAGCGAGCAGTAGTAACCGTGGCCCAGGTACTTGTAGCTGCGGCACAGATTGATCACCTGCACCCGCTTGCCCGGCTCGCTGTCACGGGTTTGCTCGAGGTATTCCTGAGCCGTGACGATGTCCTCACTGGGAAAGTACGAGGCCCAGTCTTCCTTGCGTTCGACGATAATCAACACTTGACTGGAAGTTCTGATGGCTGGATTTAAAAAAGTTGCCGCCGGCAAACTTTGCTCGGATACTTCGCGCCAATGACCCTGTACCGCTGACATAGAGATTGATCCGTTGGAGAACAAGACCATTTCTATTAAGCACGAAGTTTTTCGAAAGTCCCGTTTCGTTACGCAACTTTTACGGTGGTCATATGAATGCTGTTTTTCGTTTGGCGGTAGTTGAAGATCTGCCAGCGCTGCTGGCCCTGGAAATGCAATGTTTCACCACCGACCGGCTCACCAGCCGCAGCTTTCAATGGATGATCACTCGCGCCCACGCGCAGCTAATGGTCGCCGAGATCGACGGTCGATTGCTCGGCTACGCACTGGTGCTGTTTCATCGCGGCACCTCGCTGGCGCGCCTGTACTCGATCGCCATTGCCGGGGAAGCTCGCGGCAGCGGATTGGGCAAACAGTTGCTGCAACGTATCGAGGCCTGCGCCGTCGAGCATGACTGCGCATACCTGCGCCTGGAAGTGCGTATCGACAACCCCACCGCCATCGCGCTTTACGAGCGCAACGGCTACCGACGCTTTGCGTTGATTCACGATTACTACGAGGACCACGCCGATGCGCTGCGCCTGGAAAAGCGCATTGTTCAGCATCGTGATTCGCGCAACATCAAGGTGCCCTATTACCCGCAAACCACTGAATTTACCTGTGGCCCGGCTTGCCTGCTGATGGCCATGGGCGCGCTGCAACCTGAGCGCTTGCTGGAGCGGCGTGAGGAATTGCAGATCTGGCGTGAAGCGACCACGGTGTTCATGACCTCCGGCCATGGTGGCTGCAGCCCCCAGGGCTTGGCACTGGCGGCCTGGCGACGGGGGTTTCGGGTGCGTCTACAACTGAGTATGGCCGGACCGTTGTTTCTCGATGGCGTGCGCGATGAGCATAAAAAAGACGTCATGCGCCTGGTGCACGAGGAGTTCACTGCACAAATGCACGAAACCGACATAGATCGGCAGATTGGCACCCACCTGGATTTGCCGAAGTTGTTACAGGCTGGCGGACAGCCTCTGGTGCTGATCAGCAGCTATCGCCTGACCCGCTCCAAATCACCGCATTGGGTCATGGTGACCGACTGCGATGAAGACTTTGTGTATCTGCACGATCCGGATGTCGATCACAGCCAGCATCGTCAGCCGATGGACTGCCAGCATGTGCCGGTCAGCCATGGCGAGTTTGAGAAGATGAGCCGGTTTGGTCGGGGGAAATTGCGGGCGGCGGTGGTTTTGTATGCCCGGGCTACGCCAACTATCGTTAGGCTCTAGAGGCTTTTATTGTGGCGAGGGAGCTTGCTCCCGCATGAGTGCGTAGCGCTCACAAGATTTTGGGGCTGCTGCACAACCCAGCGGGAGCAAGCTCTCTCGCCACAGGACATTTGTGAAAATTTGAAGTGAAGTTACTTCAGGCCGACCTTGTAGAGTGCACCGTCCTGCTCATCCGTCAGCACGTACAGGTAGCCATCCGGCCCCTGCCGTACATCGCGAATCCGCTGTTTCAGCTCACCCAAGAGCCGCTCCTCGTGCACCACCTTGTCCCCGTCAAACTGCAAGCGAATGAGCTCTTGACTGACCAGCGCGCCGATAAAAAGGTTCTGCTGCCAAGGCTTGAAGCGGTCAGCGTCATAGAACGCCATCCCGCTGACACCGGGTGATTTCTCCCACACATGGTGCGGATCAACGGCGCCCTCGACACTCTTGCCCTTGGCTTCCGGGATCGGTTGCAGCGAATAATTGATGCCGTGGGTCGCCAGCGGCCAACCGTAGTTCTTGCCGCGCTCGATGATGTTCACTTCATCGCCGCCACGGGGGCCGTGTTCGTTCTCCCAGATGGTGCCGTTCCATGGATTGAGCGCCGCGCCCTGCGGATTGCGCTGGCCGTAGGACCAGATCTCCGGACGCACGCCGGACTGGCCCACAAACGGGTTGTCATCCGGCACCTTGCCGTCGGGGAAGATCCGGACGACCTTGCCTTGCAGCTTGTCGAGATCCTGCGCGGTCGGCCGGTCGTTGTTTTCGCCCAGGGTGATAAACAGATAACCGTCGCGGTCGAACACCAGTCGTGAGCCGAAGTGGTTGCCGGTCGAGAGTTTCGGCTCCTGACGGAAGATCACCTTGAAATCATCGATCGTCTTCAGATCATCCGAAAGCCGGCCTCGGCCCACCGCCGTTCCAGCCTTGTCCCCGGCACCACCGCCCTCGGCGTAGGACAGGTACACCAGTCGATCCTGTTTGAAGTCCGGCGATAGCACCACATCAAGCAAACCACCCTGGCCCTTGGCCCAGACCTTGGGCACGCCGATGATGGGCTCGGAACGCTTGCCGTCGGCTGTAATCACTCGCAGGTTGCCCGGGCGCTCGGTCACCAGCATCCCCTGACGATCCGGCAGAAACGCCAGCGCCCAGGGATGCTCAAGGCCTTGGGTGATCGTGGTGACTTCAAGGGTGCCCTGCTCGCTTTGCAGCTCTTGGGGAGCAGCGGCGAAAACTGGAGCGCTGATCAGCGCCCCGGCGCACAGCGTGGCTAGAAGGGTTTTACGCAACATGCACGATTCCTTTTGTTCGTTTTAAAGGCTGGCAGGGACGCAGTCCCGCCGTTCAACGGTTGCTGTCTCCATCGCGTGGCGGTGGGTTGGGGATGAATCTGGGCGGGGTACTCGGTACCGAGCGTTGCTGCTGGCCATTGCCAATCCCGCCGTTGCCAACGGTGGGCGTACTGGGCGCCGGCACGGTATTCGGCCCGCGAATCGTCGGCGCGCTGGGCTGCGTGCCTTGCATGCTGTTGGGATTGGCCCGGCGGATCGGGCTGTTATAAGGATTGTTATTGGTACCGGTTGGGCTTTGCGCCAGCACCCGCGGCGCGGACGGTGCCGTGACGTCGGCATGCGCCAGACCGGCCCCAAGGAGCAGAACAATAATGCCTGGCAGTATTCGGTTCATGGGGTGGCCTCTCGATGCACAGGTGATAGAGCCTTCGAGTCCACGCTACGCCCCGGGTTCGGATTTGTTAACCCGTCGCCCTTAAACAAGATGTAACACGGCTTGACCGGCAACGCCGCGCGCCACGCAAATGCCGGAAACTTTCACACTGCGCCACAGGTCACCTGATCATCACTTGGAGAACTCACCATGGCTCGGGCAATCTGGAAAGGCGCGATCAGTTTCGGACTGGTACACATCCCTGTCGCGCTGGTGTCGGCAACCTCTTCGCACGGCGTGGACTTTGACTGGCTCGATAGCCGCAGCATGGATCCGGTGGGTTATAAACGGGTAAACAAGGTCACCGGCAAGGAAGTCACCAAGGAACACATCGTCAAAGGTGTGGCCTATGAAAAAGGTCGCTACGTAGTGCTCAGCGAGGAAGAGATCCGCTCGGCGCACCCGGTGTCGACACAGACCATCGACATTTTCTCCTTCGTCGATGCCGAGCAGATCCCGTTGCAGAACATCGACACGCCTTATTACCTGGCCCCGGACAAACGCGGCGGCAAGGTCTACGCCTTGTTGCGTGAAACATTGAGCAAAACCAACAAGGTCGCACTCGCCCGCGTCGTCCTGCACACTCGGCAATATCTGGCGGCACTGATGCCACTGGAATCAGCGTTGGTGCTGGTCAAACTGCGCTGGCCCCAGGAGGTGCGCGGCCTTGACGAACTGGAACTGGGCAGCGAAGTGACCAGGCCGCAACTGGCCAAGGGCGAGCTGGACATGGCTAAACGTCTTGTGCAGGACATGAGCGGCGACTGGAGCCCGGAAGACTACAAGGACGAGTTTGAAGACAAGATCATGGCCCTGGTCGAGAAAAAGGCCCACGAAGGCAAGATCGAGGATGTCGAGACCGTGGGTGGCGAGGAGGAGCGCAAGTCTGCGGATGTTATCGACTTGACCGAGTTGCTTAAACGCAGCCTGGGCGGTAAAGCGCCGGCCAAAGCGAAGGCAAAAGAAAAGCCTGCCAGTAAGGCAGCCCCGGCGAGAAAGACCAAAAAGGCCTCGGGGGAGTAAATCAGATGCGGTTCCTGTCAGGAAGCTGACAGGTTGGCTTTGAGAGACTCATCGCTCCCACAGTTGAAATGCGTTCTTTCCTGAACTCACATTCCACTGTAGGAGCCAGCCTGCTGGCGATGGCATAAACAGGCGCGATACACCGGTCAGATCAAAATGAAGATCGCCAGCAAACCGCCAAAAATCGCCCACTTTTCCATGTAATAGCGCGCGCGATTACGTTTTTTCAGCTCTTTACCACGCAGGCGAACCTTGTAGATTTTGGTAAACAGGCGGTTGATCCCACCAGTGCGGTCACCCGCGTCGTTCGGCGCACCGGCCGCGGACATCACGGTACGGCTGAACCAGCTGTTGAACGCTGCCGCCCAGCGATATTTCATCGGGCGCTCGATGTCGCAGAACAGGATGATGCGGTTTTTGTCGGTGGTGTTTTCGGCGTAGTGGATGTAAGTCTCATCAAACATCACCGCTTCACCGTCGCGCCAGTGGTAGCTCTCACCGTCGACATTGATGTAGCAACCGGCGTCGTTCGGCGTGTCGAGCCCCAGGTGGTAGCGGTACGAACCGGCATACGGGTCACGGTGGCGAACCAGTTTCGAACCCGGTGGCAGCTCGGCGAACATCGCGGCCTTGATCGAACCGATGCTCTGCACCAGCTCAGTGGTGCGCGGGCACAGCTTCATCGCCGACGGATGGCTCTCGCCGTACCATTTCAAGTAGAAGCGCTTCCATCCACTTTTGAAGAACGAATTGAAACCGACGTCATCGTACTGATTCGAGCGCTTGATCTCACCGGCGCGCAGCAAATCCTGCCCTTCCTGGCGAATTTCTTCCCAATGCGCCTGCAACGGGCTCAGGTCCGGAAACTCGGACGGATCGAGATACGGTTTGTTCGGCTTCTTCGAAAACAGGTAAAGGAAGCAGTTGATCGGGGCCAGAAACGTCGAGTGATCGCTCAATTGACGGCCCAGTTTGTGACGCACACGGCCACGAAGGTGAACGTATGCAATCGAAATGACATAAATAGCGGCAATGATGAGTTTCACGGAAATCGTCACACGTCAAAAGTGAACAAACTGCGCGCCTGCCGGCCGGAGGCCCAGGGTCTATGCAGTGGCATGAATACAGATACTATCCCGGTGGCACTTCCTTGAGCCCATGCCGTTAGCGGCTATTGGGTAATCGGATGGCATTTTAGCCATACTTTGTAACCAATGGTGAACCTGATCTGTTAAAAACTGTCCGCAGAATCTGCCAAACGGCAGGCGCGACAATACGCTCGTGCAGGTGCAGGAGTGCTGACGCAGAACAAAAACAAAGGTTGGAATACGCTTCGACCGAGGTCGCTATGCCGTGCCCACGGACGATATTGTGGTCGAGTCCGATAGGTTGACCATGGACGCCATGCTGCCTAAGGGCCCCGCCGTCATGATCCGTTACCTGACCTTCGGCGCGGCCTTTGCTGGAGATGCTGCCTTAGAACCGGCAACCGATTAATCGAAAGCGCCATTCAGCACTTCGTAAATAAGCCCGCTCGCAATCGCCACCAGGATCAAATCGGTGCCCGCCTGCTGCCACTCATATCCGTCGTAATGAGGCAGGCGCCCCGCCAGTCGCCCATCCAGTTTTTTGGCGATGCCCGGCGGCAGCGGTTTGCCGCGCGCCAGATTCTTTTGAATACCGGGAGGCAGCGCCGGACCGGGGCTCCAGTAGTCTCTGTAGCCGCTGAGAACGGTCAGCACACCGCTTCGATCGATCACCGGTGCATAGTCCCGGTTGCCCGAGTTGGATCCTTTGTTTTTGCCCCCTTGATTGCCATGTCCCTGACTGTTCTGCGGGCCGCCCTTGCCGTTCCCTTTGCCGTTGCCATTGCCATTGCCATTTCCCGGATCGGCCAGTGCCGTTACAGAACTCACCGCCAAGGCCAGACAAGCAACAGACGCAACAAGTAAGCGTTTTTTAAACATGACCGTCCTCTCATCGGAATTCCTTGATGAAATGTAGACGATATCGGGAGTTTTAGTCCCTCCCATGATTGTTGGAAGTCCGCATCGACACTCATGAATTCGATAAACCGCTGCGTGAACGCGCATTTTGCGCTCCCCGATGCAGGCAGCCTGCCGGTTCGTCAGCGTCCGCCATACAACTGCCGCATGACTTATGCGACAATGCGCGCAATGTCTGGCATGAATCCCGCCTTTATTGCCCAACAGCTTGGACACCGCGTCCAGATGCTGCTCTCGCCCCACGCCTGCCGGCTTACCGCCAGCACTGATCGGGTCGGGAAGAAAAAGCTCCAAAATGCCCCAGAAATGGCCCAAGCGCCAAATGTGCGGCTCGCAACCCATTGATAGGTAAAGCAATTGATCTCCACAGCTAACATCACGATGCGATCTTAGATGCATCGCGGTGCGGCAAAAAGCGCAATTAAATCAATCAGTTAGCGCGCACGAGATCGCAGCAGAATACGCCTTCTAACAGTTGATGGTATCAAAATTGGTATCAGCTTTAGCCATGCAAGCTTGCGATATGCCGGCTGCTGGATAGGACGCAGGTCTGTAAAAATGGCCTAGAAACTGTTACCGGTTGCAGCTCGACACTGAATCCACTCAAGCCCATCCCTTCAGCGAAACGCCCTACGGCGGTCAGGCGGCCCAGGTGCGTCGCGACTCACGTAGTGAGCGCACCGGCACCCAGCGGGCGCCTCTGCCGCCCACGCGAATCGACAACCACCAGCCGGGGCCACCCTCGACTCTGGCCACCAGGCGTTCGCGCACCGCGTGTTGCTAGACCAGGCGCGCAACACCCCTTCATGAATGTCCTCGCCGATCACTGTTCGTGCTCCTGACGCCGCGCCGTGGCAGCAATGTCGAAGACTTCATACAACGCCCGAATGCCCACCGCGTCCAACGCCTCGACCGTCTCCAGTCCTAGGACAAAACCTTCGACGCGATCACTGGCGCGGAACAGATCTTCCGCCGTGTGCGCCAGGGCAATCTGCTGCAGGAGTTTCAGGGCTGTACTTTGCACAGCCTGTGGCAGGTCTAGCGCGGCCAACTCTTTCTCAGGCCTATCTGTTTGCGAATCGGGCTCGGCCGCCAGCGGCGCAAACTCCAGATCGCCGGGTTCGACGTCGATCAGCAACCAGCCGCCCAACGGTGCGTTGCAGCCATCAATGATCGGGCCTTGCACCATCCGCCCTTCGGGCAGGATGACCCGTAACACGTTGGCATCCTTGGGGCCTTCCAAATAGCGCGCGAGTTCGACGCGGGTGCGATCCGTGCCGGCCGTTTCCAACCGTACCGGACATTCGAGTGTCGTCAACTCGGCCTGTGGCTTCCCCGCATAGCGAGCAATCACGGTGACAGTGGCCAAGCCTTCAAAGACGTGAGACATGAGTCGGGTTCCTAAGCGAGTCAGTAGACGCCGAGGAGAAAACCAGGGGAGGCATTAATGGTAGACCAGCCTTGGGAGGCCTGGTTTCCACGGCCACGACAAAAGGCCCCCCACACCGGGTTCAGGTGTGGGGGCCGATTGAACATAGGGCGGAATTCAACGCATCTGACGCCGAAGACGGCTATCGACCAAAGGCCGATCTTATGTGCCTCAAGAACTATGGTCGGAGCACATGCCGTCGGCTGAGCCCCAGTGCTAGGTATCCGCTAGTATCTTAAGTCTCGCCCGTATGCTCTGACAGAGCACTTCGAAGCGCTGAGGTTGCTGCTCCTCATAGAAAAAATTTCCCTGGCTGCGTGTCGGTGCCTCAATGATGGCGGTTACTGACTCTTCAATTGCACTAACAATAGACTCGCGCTCTATGGAGAGGTGATCTGTGTTGAAGTGAATAAATTTGTTTCTGGACTCATTCAGCCAACTTATCAAGTCTCGGTTTATTCCGGACTCTTTACCGAATAGCTTGTCGAATAGCTCCATAAAGAAGTCGAGTTGAGAATCGGGTAATTCCTCACTGTTTTCATACGCCGCTAACCACTTCTTGAGGTGACTCGGCTTCCACGTATCAAAACCTGCGCTACCTCGAAGCGCAATGCATACAGCACCCTGCAGGGCAGAATGAGCAGCGATGAGCGACCACTTCCAACAGGTCGCAGTCATTGGCGCCCCTTGAATTTGAGCGAGAAGTTGCTCGAGCGATGTTTCCAGATCATTAAAACGATCGAACCGAATATAGCCTTCCATGTTCTGCCAACCCTTCCTGGTGCCTAATGGAGCGACTCCTTAAGACTGCCGTAGTCGCATAATCGCATCTGTAATCGCTTTCGCATTCGTGTCCAAGGTGTGCATGGCTACAAGTGCGTTTTCTGCAACAGCCTCTACGCCATTCTCCGAAAGCCATCTGCTGACCTCTTCTATAGCCGCACTCAGAGCATGTTGGTTGTGCAGAAGCAATGTCAGAGCGTCTGCCGTAGCGATGTTAGCGTTTGAGTTATTTGGCATGGATTCGTCCTTGATCGAGGCGTTTGCACAGACTAGTCCTTTGCAGGCGGATCATGCTCAACAAGCCAATCGCGAACCCTTGGTTTTCGCACCAAAATAGCGCCCCAGTCCCATCTCAGTCCCATATGGCCTTTTTTCAGACGACAAAAACCACAAACCCCCGACTTTCTCTAGTAAAATCAGGGGCTTGCGTTTACTGAATGTGGCGTGAAGGAGAAATTCGAACTCCAAACCCCTAGCGACTATCGATATTCATCGGGACACCTTGGCAAAGGCGGCTTTCGGCCAGAAGCAGCTATTCGTAAATTTCCGTTTTCGACCCATCGTTGCCCTTCATTGGAGAAGCTGAATCAGTACGAAAGCGACGTCTGCGTCCCTTGGTTTTAAAAGGGGAAGCCTTTACTCAATAACCGGAGAAGCCTCGACCGAACCCTCATTGGCGGTGTATGAGCCGGGCCAGGCTTCGACAGCAGGAAGAATCTCAGCGGGCTTGGGCAGCTCAATTCATTCAACGCGACCAATTGTCCGTTGAATGCATCAAGAGAGTGAATCGCCGGATTCCAAAGTGCGATGCCCAATCCTGAGCGGGCGGCTTCTATTGCTTGGGCGTAGTCACCCATCACCCTGTCGATGGGCTTCGAAGTCAGGCGTTTGCCATGATGGCTCATCCACGCTCGCCACAGTGTCGTGTCGCCGGTGTGTAGCAGCGCAGCATCCTGTATTAAAGACAACGGTTGTTCGTTCATGGCGAGGACTTCGGGTGACACCACGGGGCAAAGCGACTCCTCGAATAGTGGCTCCTCATCTCCGTCATTCCATTGTCCGCGCCCGTATCTGATGGCCAGATCGACCTCCCCTGAGGAAAGGCTGGCATTCAATGCAGAGGTGACCAGCTCTATACGTAAATCCTGAGTCGTACCTTCGAGTTCGGTCAGGCGCGGGATCAACCAGAAACGCGCGAAGGACGGCGTAGTGGCCAATCTGACGATGGGCAAGGTATGGCCGACAGGCCGGAGATGTCGCGATTGTTTGAGTTGGTCAAAGGCATGGGCGACTTTGGCCAGCGCTATTTGCCCGGTGGCAGTCACGGTGACACCACGGGCATGGCGGTCAAACAGGGAGCATTGAAACCATTTTTCAGCCATTTCCACACGTCGGCTGATGGTCGCATGTGTAACTTCCAGTTCCGCTGCTGCAGCAGTAAAGGAACCTGTACTCGCGGCGGCAAGGGCAGCTTGCAGGGCTTCGAAAGGAGGAAAAATATCGTCTGAGCTGTACGTCATATGCACAGCTTATGGATAAGCAGTGCTATAGGTCAACAGGCCAGAGGTTTTTATGCTGCGCTGCCTTATTCATTGAGATAGCAGCATGTCGTTTTTGAAAGCGTTCATTTCGCCATTGGTATTCAGCGCTGAAGTGGCAGGGCTTTGGGCGGGCAATTGTTATGCCGCCTCGTGCTTGGAAAGTCCAATCGTACGTGGTTATGAAGGGAATGGAGGCGTCACCGTTGAACTGGTCATATCTGGCTCACCGGGAAAAGAATGGGCATTGCTCAGGATTCGAGGAGCGGAAGCGGGGGCCGTGGTACATCAGGTAAACGTTCAGCGCTCACCGGTTTCGACATCCTTTGTAGAGAGTATTAACGAGGTTTCACGGACAATTTTTGAGGTGCGAATGCATCAGGGTTTTCTTCCGCGCAAAGACCAGGAGCCTTATGTGTTGGGCGAAAGCGCTCGCTTGGAGAGACTGAGTAATATCGGCATGGAGCTACAGAGGTTTGGAACTGAGGAATTTACCGCTCATCAAGCTGGGGTACAGATCGTCTTGTGCGAAGATTTGACCGGAAACCGTTTTTGATCGAACGGTTTCTTTTGGCCGATAGTAGTCAATTCCCTATCTCGACTTCGCTGTTTTCCTCAGCCTTTGGATTCATGGTGCATCAGTAGCGGTATAGCCTTCATCATAGGGAAGCACCGCGGAAACTGATAACGAATGGATCATCCAGCCATCAACCTCGGACTTCATTTGACTGCCGTGAAGCTCTCGTTAGAAACCTCAACCGCACTGTGTCCAGACTTTAGACGGGCCTTTGGGCTCGCTGCCGATTGGTAATTGTGATTACCCGGCGCTTACCTACCTTAACCAGTACCAAACTGATATCGGCTTGGTCAGCTTCGACCTGACAAACATGCAGTGACGAAGTTTTGGATCTCTTGCAGGAGTTCCTCATCCTCTGCCGTGCCCCCCATGAATCCGCCATGAGGCATGCCTTCGCCAAGATAAAACTCTACCGGTACCCCTGCCCGGCGCAACCCACGATGCAGGCGCGCGGCATTAGAAAGGAAGAGATCGCGAGTACCGGTTTGCAGGAAGGTTGGCGGTAGTCCTTCAAATTTGCCAAACAGCGGCGAGAGATAAGGATCGGCTAGGTCAGCCCCCCCGGCATAGAGCTGATTAATCTGCATTAGCGGTAGAGGAAGCATCACATCCAGATAGCGATTGGTATGAAAGCTGTCTCCAGATTCAGTCAGATCGACTTCTGGCGATAGCAGTACTAGACCCGCGGGCATTGGCAGCCCTTCATCGCGTCCGCGCAGCAGCATAGCCAAAGCGAGATTGCCGCCCGCTGATCGCCCGATGAGGACAATTTCAGTAGGCGAATACTGGCTTAGCACGTACCGATAGGCCGCAAGGCAATCATCCAGTGCGGCGGGATAGGGATGTGTAGGCGGTAACCTGTAATCAACGCCGAAGCAGGAGATACCGTATCGGTCCGCATGTTGCTGCGCGCTCACGCGGCATGCTTCGCCACTACCGAACAGGAGGGCACCGCCGTGAAGGTCGATACAGGCATGTTTTGGGCGAGCCTGGCCTTCAGGGGTTGCGACATGAATCTCGGTGTCTCCGATTATCAACGTCTCGACATCGGCGCGTAGTTGCTCAGTTAAGCCATTCACTGCTAGCGCGTATTGGCTATTCACACGGTCCTGAAGTGCTTGCCATGCGGCGATATCGTCCGCCGCTGGTAGGTGTTCGAGGGAATGAATTGGCGTGCCCTGTGGAGTGACCAAACTTTGTAATCTGGCCTTTGCCTGAGGGCTAATCGAAATAGGGAATGGAACAATACGGTCCTGCAACAATATCCCATGATGGGGGTTAGTGATCTTGGCATCTGCCATGAGGTGCTCCAGCGCAATAATTGAAATACTGCCGATTTATCCGTGGATTAAAGATTGTACTTTGGACCTATACGGTCAGAGCAGATGCTGTTCAATCCACTTTGCAACGGTGGTGGTGTTGATTCCACGCTCGGCGTTGTAGGTGCGCGCCTTGTCCCAAGCAACACCTTTGCCTTGAGCAAATACAGCCCGGTATTTGCGAATTTGATCGGTGGGTTCAGCGGCGAGGTCGGCCATGAGTGAGGGCACTGTCCATTCGATGCGCTTCACCGTCTTTTTGAGTATCGAGTCGACTGTGTCGGCCAACTGCCCGTATGTGAGGGTGTCGCCAGCGGTGTAGATCACCTGATTGATCAGCGCCGGCTCGAACAGTATGGCGGCTGTCAGCCGCCCGATATCTTCCGGGGTTGTGACCGTTACAGCGGTGTCCCAACTACCGAGGGCATGCACGGTGTTGTTGTTCAGGTCGACGACGCCGAACCCCGGATCGAACAAGAAACTGGTAAACATCCCGGTAGAAATAATCAGCCATTGCACACGTTCTTGATTGCGCAACAAATCGCGCACGTCCAATTGCTCGTCGAATAGATCCTGCGGACTCTCCCGACCAATGACGTCATAATCCACCCCGAACTGCCAGGGCACGTAGCGCTTGATGTCGGACTGCAACGCAGCGCGAGTCAGTTTTAGTTGCGTCCCAATGCCGGCGACGAAGCCCAAGCAACTGACCAGGGTATCGAACCCGCTGAATATTGCGGCAAGCCGCTGCTCCGAGTCATTTACTACATCGCCAGTGATCACTTCGATACCCTGGGTTTTCAGCTCTTCTAAGATTTGGTGTTTGATGGTGAATTCAGCATCGAGGGCCGAGGGACGCAACATCACGCTTACATGGGCGGCCGGTCGTTCAGCGAGTTCACGCAAGACGGCCAAGCCAAGCTCACCGGCGCCGAGGATGAGAATACGGTCAATTTTTGCGGGGGTATGCGGCTGCATCTGTATATCCCAAAGAGTGATTGGTATTAAATGTTTTTTAATCCTGCCACCTTTGGCTACCGTTTAATAAGTAGGTACACCCGTGATACCGCATGACGAAATGAGTGAAGATGAGGTGATCCGCCAGTCCCAAGTCGTGTGCGATGCTCTTAGCGACGAGGACGATGGACTCAAGCGCGAAGTGTTAACTCACGCCGGCAATCGCTGGTCACTGGGGATTGTCCATACGCTGGGCGTATCGGGAAAACTGCGCCATGCCGAACTTGCCCGACGCCTGCATGGTGTTACCCAACGCATGCTGACTCGCACCCTGCGGCAATTGGAGCGTGACGGATTGATCTGCCGTTTCGATCACAACGAGGTGCCGCCGCGGGTCGATTACGAGTTGACGGCTTTGGGGAAAAGTTTTCTGGCGCATATGGTGCCTATGTGGACATGGCTCATGGTAAACGCCGAGGACTTTCGTTGCGCAAGAGCCCGCTTCGATGCTGAAAACAATTCAAGGAATGCTAACGGAGCTATACACAAAACTTCATAGCTTCGTCTATGTATCCGACTGGGCCAAATGCAAAAATTGGCGGGTGTCCTTTTGGGCCAAAAGCGGCCCGAAATGAATGGCTACTTATGGCCGACAGCGGTCGCTCCAGAACGTCCGCTTTTGGCCCAGGCTGTGTGAAAACACATTTTTAGAACGATTCGACCATGGGGCATTTGACCAGGTTTTGAGGCACCATATGGTCTCTAGGAATCCAGTAGCTCGACGCAGCTCGCAAACCAAATCAGGAAGAATGAATGCCTTCCAGTCGCCGCCTCAGTAGTGTCTGTCAAAGTATTGCGCACCACGCCGCCAGTGGTCTGTCGTACGTACACCCACATCTGTTGCAAGCGCTCAAAGTAACCGGGGAGCCGATTGCGACGGTGGATCTACTGAGTGCGATCCCATACCCGAAGGAGCTTCGCAGTCATCCCCACCTTCCCACCGCCCTCTCTTCATTACGTGATCGTTTTAAACAGATTTTGAAATCTGAAGGTTTTTTAATAACCGACCTCGACGAGGCCAAACTTTTTTTCAAACCTGATGGCCAATACCAAGACGAGTATTGTTGCGAATGCCACGCAAGGTTGTCCCATTTAAGCGGCCGTAAATACTTTGCGGCAGTCAATTGCATGGGTAAATCCATTGTTCCCCAGCTCGCCAATTTCTATCCAACCCCCACCGGCAATGTCCTCAATCCAGATGAAAAGCGAGCTTAGCTTTAAGGCCAAAAGCCGAAATACAGCGAGGATGATCTAAGCTTCTGATCGTCTAGATCGTATCGGGGGGGGCTGGACCATGTGCTGCATATCGCCGAGCCCCGATTGGCCGAGCAGTTCCGCGAACTAACCGCGGGTTTCGGCGCAGATGTGGTGTACGACCTCGTGGGGCGACAGACGCTCGATGCCTCCATCGAGGCGCTGCGCGCGGGCGGTGTTCTGGTCCATACCGGCAACGCATCCGGAGCGGTGACAGCCGATACACAGCGGTTGGCCGCGCGCAGCATCCGCTATCAGCAACCGGCTACCCCGCAGTACGTCAACCCACAGAACCAGGATGTCGCGGCATCCGAGTTGTTCGAGCGCTACCGTGAAGTTGCATTGGGGCCGCTGACGCGCAGACATTATCGGTTGGAGGAGGCGCCTGAGGCCCATCACGCGATTATCCAGCGCAAGCACTGCGGCTCGATCCTGCTGATGCTCTGACCGTGCGGCATGAATGCCTCAGAGCCGGCACAAACCGTCCCTGGCAGCATGGCGCCCGGACAGTTGGAACAGATGGGCCGCTGCTGCCTGCGGCAAACCCGCTGCGCTTGAGTAGCAATGGCAAAGCAGAGGAATTGACCCCCTGATCTGCCGCCAGGCGCCCCTGCTAGTCGCTCCATCGACCATCTGATCCCCCACCAGCTCGCAACGACGGCGCCAATCAGTCCTGCGATCAGTAATTCCAGCCTGTCGAACTTGTCGAGCAGGCGCGGCAATAACTCCATGCGCTCGACTCCGTTTGCATGATGGAAACTAAAACTTCTACAAACGAATAGTTCACGTATAGATAAAATCACATTGAGCAAAATCATCAATTTAGGAATTTTCAGACGATTCTTTGAATTTTCTCTAACAGCAAAAAATCACTATCTCATGAGCAAAAAAGGAGCGGTAACTCGTGAGTTCGGTAGATATTTTTGTGATTGAGTACAAGCTCCATGGAAAACCGAAGTCTTTTGTCATCCGCACCAAACTGATGAACAACGCAGAGGCTTGGCAGTGGGCGAGCTGCGACGCGGGTATTGCTCCGATACCCAAACCCGGACGCCCTCCTCTCAAGCGGTTCACAAAACCCATGGCAGAACGATTTGGAATCGCCGACGTAAAGTGGCGGGCCACTACTGCCGTCACCTGGGAGGACATCGGAGCAACGCAAATGGAGAAATAGTGCATCGCAGGAAGCGCTCTACATGCCGATAGAGCGCAGCTCAAACGAATGGGAGGACACATGAAATCCAGATCCAGATCCATAACCACATCCGATTGGTACGCAGCGACTGGGCGCAGTAATGAACTGTTTCAAGAGGCTGATCGACTCAATGCCATCGCCTACGAACTGCTAACCCATGCGGCCGACTCCCCCGAGGCAATGGAACGCTACAAAGACGCCAGAGATGCCGCGGATACCAAAACGCTGGAAGGCAAAAAAGCTTGGGACGAGGCGAGAGGGAGACTTAACAGGCGTCAGTAAAAAAGCCCGCGCTGGGCGGGCAAAAGGGAATCCACTCGTTCAGGCCCCAGATTCAGGGTCGCTGGCGGGTATGCCGCGAGGCTCCTTCACGTCGCCGTCCTGGACATCTGTTGTGCCAGTCGTCACAGACACCGGGGCACTTGCGCCACTCCCGGCTTCCGGGTGTTCTGCAGATACAGAGTTTGTCGCGGCTACGTCCGTCATATCTTCATCAACGGGTGCTTCGTCATCCGGCGGTAGCGGTACCGCCGAATCTTCAGGCCGAGGATCATGACCTGTTTCATTGTCAGTCGAGCGGGTCACTGCCTGTTGCGATTGATTGCCTGGTGCATTCTCGTCGATTTCCATGATGCCTCTCCGATCGGTGCACGGGAGTCCGTGCTTAAACGTGTGAGGAGTCAGGTCGCGACAAGTGCCGGTCATTGGACGAATGGCTGATCCGAGCGGCTTTATGGAAAAGGTCCTGATAGGAACGCTCGTCTTTCCGAGCTGTCGGCCTGAGACCTTCTCAACCTCAACAACCTAGTAGAAAAATTGAATTAGCAGCCTGATCACCCGGTCAAGAAAGATGAACGCAGTAAATCTGACGAGGTAACAGCAATGACTATCCAGGCAGAGACAATCGTACAACTGACCGAAGCGCTGCAGGAGCGTGGAATGACGCTGGTTTCAGATGTTCACTTCACGCAGGCTCCGTACCGCTACAACCATCGCTGGATCTGCATCGTCGAGTGACCATGCTCGCTGCCGGCGTTCTGGACGAAGATTCCAGCGCCGGCGCCTTTTTCCGCCGCGCCGCTTTTCTGCTGGTTCAGGATCCGAGCGGATCCCCCGGTGCACGACCATCCAGCGCAGGCATGGGATCAATTGAAATGCCCGCTACAGCGCTAATCCATTCCTTATAAGCAGCACTTTGACGCGTGATCGCTTCATCCCACTGCGTGCCGGAAATCTCACCCGCAACGACCAACAGCATTAACTGCGTGGTCGCAGCATCGAGTTCGACCAGAAGAACGTGGGCGCGGACTCTGAAGTCGTCTGACGGAATCATGGCTGTGCCCTATAACGGGGACTGTCTTGGAGCCGGTGGGAAGATAGATTCTTGCCGGAGTTTCACGCAAAAACCTGTACATGCATGATTCTTTTGTACATCCGATACGCGGCAAGTTTAATCACCGAAACCGCAATCGACGAACTGTATCCGGCAATTTGCCAGCTTGTCGGTGTGCGGCGGGCGGGGAATGTGCAGGCCCAACGGCTCTGTCAGCGTAGGTAAGCAAAAGCCCTGATCATTCAGGACTTTTCGCTTCCTACAGGCATCAAGTCGGTTCAACCTTTGCAGATCGTCTGGGCCTGATCAGCCCTTGCTGTGCTCCGGCGACGAAGGCCCTTTGGTAATGCCGCGCGGCCCCGACACGCCCCAGATCACCACGCCCAGCAACGGCACGAGGAAGATCAGCGCGGCCCAACCGGCCTTGGTCGCGGACTGCTTGTCGCTGCGCATCACGCTGTTGAGTGCCCAAAGGTCCAACAGCAGGAGCAGGACCGCAGCGGCGATCCACAGATATTCGGTTTGCATGATGTTTTCCTCCATGTTGTTCTGAAACGCCACGGCATGCCTAATCGCCGTGGCGTTTTATATGGAGCGCTTCAACCCTCATTTTTTTTCGAGGGTCGCCGCCTGATTACCGCCCTGTTCGGCAATCTTCGTCAGCTTTTCATCGGCGCCCTTTTCTTCTGCTAGCGTGGCTTGCAGCAAGGTGACGGCATCCTCGAGTTTCAGGTGTTTGGCCATCGCGATCAGCGTGCCGTAGCTGGCGATTTCGTAGTGCTCGACTTTCTGCGCCGCACCGATAAGCGCCGCGTCCAGCACCGCGCCTTTTTCGATTTCGTCGAGCAGCTCCTTGGACTCTTCGACCAGTCCTTCCATGGCTACGCACTTCATGCGTTTGAGTTTCAGCCCGGCCAGTTCCACCAGTTGGTCGATGCGTTCGATCTGGCCCTGGGTTTCCTCAAGGTGCGAGGTGAAGGCTTCGGCAAGCAGCGGATTGGTCGCGGCGCGCGCCAGGCGCGGCAAGGCTTTGGTGATTTGCTTCTCGGCGCTGTAAACGTCGGACAGCTCATGGATGAAAAGGTCTTCAACAGTTTTTCTAGCCATTTCTAACTTCCTTCTGATGGTTGGATAGTGTTCTGGGCGAGATGTTCAGCGTGTCCGCCAATGTGGCTTTCATCACAGGTGACTCACCCTGCCGAGCAGGTGTTCAAAGCATTTTTCGATTCATGGATGAAGTGTTATTGGTTCAGCCCAAAGCGGTATCGAGGAACATCATCACGCCGAAGCCCAGCATCAAACCGAGCGTCGCCGGCGTCTCGTGACCATTGCGGTGGGTCTCGGGGATGACTTCGTGCGACACCACAAAAATCATCGCCCCCGCCGCAAGCCCCAGCGCAATCGGATAGCCCAAGGCAAAGCCACTCGACACGCCCAGCCCGACCACCGCCCCCAGCGGCTCCATCAAACCGGAGCCGATCGCGATCAGTGCAGCGCGCCAGGCCGAGATCCCGGTGACGCGTAAGGCAAGCGCAACCGCGAGACCTTCGGGGATGTCCTGTATGGCAATCGCGGTGGTCAGTGGCAGGCCGACTTTCATGTCGCCATTGGCAAAACTGACGCCGATGGCCATGCCCTCCGGCAAGTTGTGCAGGGTGATCGCCAGGACAAACAGCCAGACGCGATTGATGCGTTGTGCATCGCGCCCGCGTCTGCCGATCTGCTGATGTTCGTGAGGCACGAAGCGATCAAGACCGACCATCAAGCCAACGCCCAGGGCCAGGCCGCATACGACCACGCAGGCTGCCAGCAACGGATTGCCACACAGCGCTTGCGCGGCCTCGATACCCGGCAGGATCAGCGAGAAGGAACTGGCGGCCAGCATCATGCCGGCGGCGAAGCCGAGCATGATGTCCTGAGTGCGTGAGCTGATATCGCGCAGGATAATCGCCACTACCGCACCCAACGCGGTCGCACCGAATCCTGACAGGCCACCCAAGGTGGCCAGGCGCAGGTTTCCCTTGTCTGCGCCGACCAGCGCGGAGTAACCGCTAAACAACAGCAGGCCGCTGACCAGCAGCAGCGTTGCCCAGAACAACACGCCCGACCAACCGCCGCTGGACGCCATGCTCCACCCGTTGCGCTGCGGCGTTGGCGTCGACGATGTGCTGAGTGACATGTCGCCTCCTAGCGTCCGGTAGAGGGTTTGCCGCTGGAGTCGAGCACGGATTGGCGCAACGTCTCGGTGATCTGCTGCGCGGTTCGATCAAACAACGTGACGCTTGCGTTAAACCGACTGTACAGCGACTGCGCCAGGTCGCTGCTGGAAACCCCGGAGTTCTGATTCATGTGCGGTACCTCGGATCTTATCGATTGAAAAACCGCACGCCGTTGCGGCATGCGGTCCCGGTCATCACGCGTCGGGTTGCCCCTGAACACCCGCGCCCAGATCGGCGCCAGTGATTGGGTTGCTGTCCGGGTCGGACATGGTTCGCGCTTTCATATCCAGCAGCAGCGCCTCTTCCTCGGCACTGAGCTGAACGCTCGCGCTGCCGTCGCCGCCATCCACCGCAGGCTCTGGACTTTCCACGAACTCCCAGTCATCGCCCTGGTTCCATGGACCGCGCGTGCTGCCCTCCCCTTGGGACATGTTGAAGTACACGTTGGTGAACTCCGGCATGCCGGGTTGTTTGCCCTGCGGGAAGTTTGGCTGGATCGCATGAAGGGCTTTTTCGAAGGACAACTGGTGCGCAATTTCGCGGGTCATCAGGAAGCCCAGCGCTTCCTTGACGCCGGGATCGTCAGTGACGTTCATCAGCCGTTCGTAGACGATTTTTGCCCGGGCTTCGGCGGCGATGTTCGAGCGGAAATCCGCTGTGGGTTCACCGATCGTATCGACATACGCAGCCGTCCATGGCACACCGGCCGAGTTGGTCAGCGGCGCGCCGGCACCGTACAGCAGACTGGTGATGTGCGAATCATTGCCGGCCCCGTTGATGGCCCGGTACAACTCGCCCTCTTCTTCCACGCCTTCGGCCACTCGGCCTTTGGCGCCCTTGTTGAGCATAACGATTATGGAGCCGACGATTTCGAGGTGACTCAGCTCCTCGGTGGCGATGTCCATCAACAGATCCTTGCGACCCGGATCATCCTCGGCCAGCGCTTGAGTGAAGTAGCGCGAGGCTGCCGCCAGTTCGCCCTGGGCGCCGCCGAATTGTTCGAGTAGCAAGTTCGCCAGTCCCGGATTGGGTTCGGCAACACGCACGGTGTATTGAAGTCGCTTGTTATGTAAGAACATGACAATTACCTCAGGCTGTGTGAGATGAGATTCGTTAAATTGCGTCACACAGTTCTGAATCGATACTGCGAACTAAAATTTCATTTTTTTGATCAAGGGCGACGAGTGGAAAACTGGAAAAGTTCTATTTATTTCCAACTTGCTGAATCAATGAACAAGTGGGCAATGCTTTTAACGTTCCAAAATTATTTCTATCGATAATATTCACCTAGAGTTGTACAAAAGCAAATTCACTGTACAAGAATAAGTCAATAAATATGGCCCTTTGCCTTGATTCCGAAGTTTAATATTTCGAAAAAATCAGGATGCAGACATGCCGCTTTCTTTCGATCCGCGCTTCAACGATCTTCTCCAGCGCCTCATTCTCATGGCGCCGCCCGTGGGCCAAATCAATCTGAATATGCTCGATTCCATTGAGCCTGAGGCGATTGCCAACCCGGACGAACTGGTTGCGACAATCATCGAAGTCAGCACCCGACTCGCTGCAAAAAAATCTGACGCGCCCGACCATTTTGTAGAACTAATGCTGAAGCTGGAAAGGATCAATGCGCTGCCTCACGACAAGGCACAGCACTTCACTGATCGTGTGCTGGCGTATAGCAGAGGCAATTGATAAGCACGCAAAGACAAGTTGCACTCGGATAGACCTGCCTTCCGACTTATGAAGGCTATAAACAAGTCACCCGTAATTAAGCCTGCCAAGTGATTAGTCAAGTCTCGTTGGGAATCACCGAAATCTTCCCATTGCGCTCAATGATCGCAAACTTGATCTGCTCAATTCGTTCGATACCCTGACTGGAACGCGCGGCTTCCATGACATCCGCCTCGATCATCCGCGCATGCCGCAAACGCCGGTGCAGCAGTTTGCCGTTCTCGACGATGATCGTCGGTTCGCCGTCGATCAGCCGCGACACCCAGCCCGACCGCTGTTTGAGTAGAGAGAAACCGACGTCGATGGCGATCAGCGTCACGATCACCAGCATCGCGTTGGTCAGGGAGAAATCATCGCCCAGCAAAGCCTGCTGCGTGGCCTCGCCGATGATCATCAGCAGGACGAAATCGAAGGTGGTCAGATCCGCCAGCGAACGCCGGCCGGCGATCTTGAACAGCACCATCAAAGCCCCGTACATCACCGCCGCACGCAATACCGAGTCCATGGGTCACCTACGGAAAAATGAATTGAGAAAGCGTGACGCCGCTGGAGCCTGGCGTACTGATGTGGCTGCGATACAAGCCCAGGCCGTCGCCGCGCAAGCTCAGGTAAAGACTCACCTGGCCTTGCTTGTCGGCCTGCAGCCAGAAGCGCACGCCATCGGCCGCACTGCGACTGCGCAGCGGTTCCGGTTGCAGAGTGTCGATGCTGAAGCCCTGCAGCAGATCACCGGCCAGCTCAAGCTCCACCGTCGCTTCCGGCGCCGCTGTGAGGCTGATGCGCATTGAGTTGGTCGAACCGTTACGGTGGAACATTTCATACTGCACCCGGACGTGGCCGTCCTCGGAGCGTACGTCGCGGCTGCTGATCAGGCCTCTGGAAAACAGTCCCGCCATGGCCAGCACCATCAGCAGCACCAAGGCATACCAGCCGCAGCGCTCGAAGCGCCAGACCTTCAGTTGATAGGGCATGTCTTCGCGAAACGGCACGTCCCGGCTGCGCAGATCAGGGTGGTCGGCATCGTCAGTCATCAACCGGACTCCTCGTCTCCTGCAGTGCCGCACGGTGAAATTGCTGTATCCCCTGCAGCGCGTACTCCGTGGCCTGGTTTTGCACCTCACAGCGACTGCCGGAAAAACGCATTTGCCGAGAGTAGACAAACTGCCCGGCTGCGCACTGAAAGGCCCAGGCGAAGCACACTGTTCCGGCAGGGATACCGTCGACGTCCTCCGGGCCGAGAATGCCGGTGGTCGCCACCGCCACATTCGTCCTGCTGTCATGCAACGCTCCCACCACCATCTCGCGGGCGACCTCGACGCTGGTCAGGTTGAAGCGCTCGATGGTCTGCGGGTTGACGCGCAACAGGCGCTGTTTGGCCTGCGGCGAGTACACCACGTACCCACACTCAATGAATTCACCACTGCCTGGCACCTCGGACAATAACGTCACAATCATCCCCGCCGTACAGGACTCGGCGGTGGTCAGGAGCAGTGAATGTTCGCGCAGATAATCAACAGTCGCTTCAGCAATGGACATGGCAGACTTCCAAAAACAGAACTGTCCGGTTGACCGTGGCGAGCGTATTTGAGTTTCGCTCGCTTATCCGCAAGCGCGATCACTTGTCCGACTCGGCCGCCTTGTCTTTCTGGATCTGCAGCGACGCCTTGCTTTTGTCGCCGTCCTTGTTCGGCGCATCATTGGAACCTTCGAAACAGCCCTGCAACAGCAGCACTGAACAAAGCCCCAGACAGACACAGATGGTTTTCATGATCTTCTCCCGCTCGATGATCCTGTGGCGAGGGGATCTCGCCACAGGTCTGCTTGCTTACACGGCCGGCACCAGCGGCGCCGTGCCGTCCGCCTCGGCCAGCGGCACGTCGCTGCGGCCCGGGGTCAGGATGACCTTGCGGCAGTCTTCCTGTTTTTTATCAAAGATCTTGTAGCCCTCGGCCGCCTGCTCGAGTGACAGCCGATGGCTGATGATCGCGTCCGGTTGCAGGCGCCCGGTTTCGATATACCCCAGCAGTTCGGGCAGATAGCGCTGCACATGGGTCTGGCCCATCTTGAAAATCAGCCCCTTGTCGAAAGCATCACCAAACAGGAAGCCGTGGATAAACCCGGTATACACCCCCGGCACACTGACCGTGCCACCACGGCGCACCGCTGCGATGCACTGACGCAACGCCTTGCCGCTGCTGCCTTCGAGCTTGAGCGTGGCCAGCACGGTTTCGGTGGTGCTGCCCTTGGCCTCGAAGCCCACCGCATCGATCACGCCATCCACCCCACGGTTGCCGGGCGTCTGGCTGATGATGGTATCCGCCGGGTCGTCGTCCTCATCGAAGTTGATCGGGATCACGCCGTAGGTGCGCTGCGCATAGGCCAGTCGGTAGGCATGGTGATCGACCATGAAGATGCGCTCGACGCCAAGCATGCGCGCACACGCCGCGCTGAGCAGGCCGACCGGTCCGGCGCCGTAGATCGCCAGACTCGAACCTTCGCCGACGCCGGAATTGATCACCGCTTGCCACGCCGTCGGCAGAATGTCGGACAGGAACAAGACCTTCTCGTCTGCCAGCGTTCCCGGCACCTTGAACGGCCCAGTGTTGGCCTTCGGCACTCGCACCAGCTCGGCCTGACCGCCCGGAACCCCGCCGTACATTCGGCTGAAACCGAACAGCGCCGCCGGCGGTGGAATACGCTTTTTATTCATCGCCGCGCCCAGCCCGGCATTGGTGGTTTCACATGCTGCGTACAGCGCATGCTGACAGAAGAAACAGTCGCCGCAGGCAATCACAAAGGGGATCACCACCCGATCGCCGCGTTGCACCGCCGTCACGGCCGAACCGGTTTCCTCGACAATGCCCATGAACTCATGGCCGAAGATGTCGCCGTGCTCGACCGTGGGGACTTTGCCCCGATACAGGTGCAGGTCCGAGCCGCAGATGGCCGTGGCGGTTACTCGCAGGATGATGTCATCGGGTGCTTCAAGGATCGGATCCGGCACGGTCTCGACTCTGACGTCGTGGGCGCCTTGGTAGGTCATAGCTCGCATGGTGGAATCCTCTGGCGATGGAAGAATTGAAGAACAACCTCTTCAAGTTCCGAAGGACTCAGCCAGCGCGAGTTCACTCTGTTTTACATATTTCTGGATCAGTGGGACGGCGGCACCCGGACTTTGCCACTGAACACCCGGAAGCCATAGGTGTTGTAAATCAGGGTGACCGGCACCAGCAGCGCGAACCCCACCAGTACGAATATCTGACTGTTGCGACTCGAGGTCGCCGCTTGCAAAGTCAGGTCGGGCGGAATGATCAACGGGAACAGCGCGACCAGCATCAAGCCGAACGCCAGAACACAAACGCCAAGCGCGGCAAACAATGGCAGGCAGTCAAAGCGGCTGCGAAACCCTAGGAAAAAACCTGTCAGCAACGCGGCAGTGGTGAAGGCTGCCGGCAATCCGATCAAGGGCGAGATCAGGCGCTCGGCATATTGCGCATGCAGCGTCGATGTCCACAGCACCAGCACAATTAGCAGCCCGACCGTGACCCACGCCAGCACCTGCGCCTGACGTGCCGAGCGCTGCTGCAGTTCATCGACGGTCCGCCAATACAGCCAGCAGGCACCCAGCCACGTATAACCGCACACCAACAGCAGACCGCAAAACAACGGGAACGGACCGAGCCATTCCCAACCAGTGCCGCTGTATTGCCCGCCAGCGTGCGGAACGCCCTGCACCAGCGTACCGAGCACCACCCCCTGCGCCATGCCGGTCAGCAGCGAAACGCAGAGCAGGCCGGCATCCACCAGACGTTTCATCCGTGCGCTCGCGGCGTGATCACGAAACTCCAGGGCCATCGCGCGCAAGATCAACGCCAGAAACATCAGAATGATTGGCAGATACAGCGCCGGCAGCAGAATCGCGTAGGCCTGCGGAAACAATGCCAGCAACCCGCCTCCCCCGAGCACCAGCCAGGTTTCGTTGGCGTCCCAGATCGGCAGGATGCTCACGGCCATGGCGCGTCGGTGATCGCTGCGGCGAGTCAATCCCAACAGCACGCCAACCCCGAGGTCAGTGCCGTCGAGCAGCACGTAATTGATCACTGAGAACGCCAGGGCGCCGGCGCACAGCAGCGTGATCGCGTCAGTGTCCATGAGACTGTTCCTCAGGAGCGTCCGATTTCGTCGGGCAGGGTTGGCTGCGGATCGGGTTCGCCATGGTGCGGTGGCTCGCGCAACAGCCGCAGCAACACCCACAGCCCCACCGTGAAAATCACCAGATAGAAACCGAGGATCAGCCAGGTTGAGCCGAGCACCTGCGCCCTCGATACCGAGGACAGGCTGTCCTCGGTGCGCAGTAGCCCGTAAACGGTAAACGGCTGCCGGCCGACTTCGGTCACCACCCAGCCACTGAGCATCGCCAGAAACCCCGCCGGGGTCAGGAACGCGCTCGCCCATAACCAGCGCCGCGAAACATACAATCGCTGGCGCCAGCGCAGCACCAGACTGACCACCCCTTGCGCGAGCATTAGACATCCCAGCCCCACCATCAGTCTAAAGGCGAAGAACACCGGCGGCACCGGCGGAATGTCCTGCGGCGCAAATTCGTCGAGCGCGGCGATGGTGCTGCTCAGGTCGTGGCGCAGGTACAACGACCCGATACGCGGGATCGCCAGCTCCCAGTGATTGCGGTGCTCGTCCATGTCCGGCCAGGCGAAAATCCGCAGCGGCTCGCCAGCGCCTTGCACCGGGCGGGTCCACGAACCTTCGATGGCGGCGACCTTTTGCGGCTGCAGCTGCAAGCTATGGCGGCCGTGCAGATCACCGACCACGATCTGCACCGGCGTCAACAGCGCGATCACCCACAACGCCATGGACAATTGCACCCGGGCCCGCGGGTTATGCGCAGCCTTGAGCAACTGCCAGGCGCTGACGCCAGCGACGAATGTCGCGGTGCCGAGAAGCGCTGCCAGCGTCATATGCGCCAGGCGATAGGGAAACGAAGGGTTGAAAATGATCGCCCACCAGTCTGCTGCGTGAAAGCGCCCGTTCGCGTCGAGGGCGTAGCCGGCAGGCGTTTGCATCCACGAATTGGCCGACAGGATCCAGAACGCGCTGATCAGCGACCCGACCGCCACCGCGCAGGTGGCGAAGAAGTGCAGACGCGGGCCAACCTTCTTCATGCCGAACAGCATGATGCCGAGAAAACCGGCCTCGAGAAAAAACGCCGCAAGAATTTCGTAAAACATCAACGGCCCGATAATGTCCCCAACCTGCGCCGAAAGCCGCGACCAGTTCAGCCCGAACTGGTACTCCAGAATCAGTCCGGAGGCCGTGCCGATCGCCACGGTCAAGGCAAAGACCTTGAGCCAGTAGCGGAAAATATCCAGATAGACCTCGCGCCCGCTCCTGAGCCACAAGCCTTCGAGCACCATCAGGAAATTCGCCAGGCCAATGGTGAACGCCGCCAGCACAATGTGGAAACTGATAGTGATCGCAAACTGCATGCGCGCGGCCATGAGTGCGGTATCGGCGGTTTCCATAGCACTTGCACCTCGTTGGTCAGCCTTGCTGCGCAATACCCGCCGAAGCACCGCCAGAGCGTTCCGGTCGAAGATGTCGACCATTTATCAAGCACCGGAGCGCTTAATGCCGACCAGCTAAGAAGTAGAAAGGCTAGAAGATAACCTGTGGCGAGGGAGCTTGCTCCCGCTGGACTGCACAGCAGTCCCTGCTCTTGAGACAAAGAGGGGCCGCTTCGCGGCCAGCGGGAGCAGGCTCCCTCGCCACACGTACAGCGTTCACATTTAACTGACTGGCATTAGTCAGAGCGCTGTCTTTTCGAACCCTTCGTCAGGGTCTAGTCTTAGACCCGGCTTCGCCCGACGCCAGACGCCTCCGCCTGATTCAAGGACAATGATGAGACTGCACGAGTTCATCCTGACGCATATCGAACAGATTCTCTCTGCCTCGGAGCGCCTTGCCCGCTCCGTGGAAATCGCTCTGCCGCCTATGGATTCCAAGGGTTTGCGCGATCATTCGGAGCACATCCTGAGAACCGTCGCCGAGGATATGCAAAGACCCCAGAGCGAGCGGCAGCAGATCGCCAAATCACTGGGCCATGGTCCCGATACGGAAGGCGATTCACCGGCGCAGCCCCATGCAATGACGAGGTTTGTCGCGGGGTTTTCCATTTATCAGATGGTGTCGGAATATCGCGCGCTGCGCTCGAGTGTGCTCAGGTTGTGGCTGGCCCAACAGCGCGTGGATGACGAGCACGATGTGCAAGACATCATCCGCTTCAATGAAGCAATAGACCAAGCGCTCGTGGAGTCGATTGCGAGATACCGTGAAGCCATGGAGAGCACGCGCAAAACTGTTTTGGGGCGTACTCGGTCATAACCTGCGATCACCGCTTGGGGCTGTATTGATGGCTAGTGACATGCTGCGTAAAAACGCCAACATGACTGACAGGGATCGGAAGCTGGCAGAGCAAATCAACGCGAGTGTAAGCAGAGCCAATCACATGTTCGGCGACTTGCTGGACTTGGCTCGCTCCAATCTTGGCGCGGGCATACCAGTGAATCCAGAAGATACTGATCTATCGATTGTGTGCACATCTGTTATAGAAGAATTACGCACCGCGTTCCCTCAGGCGAAGATAGTTTCGAATGTGAGTGAACGGGTACCGGGCGGTATGATCCGTCGCGCATCGAACAAGTCTTCACTAATTTGATCAGTAATGCGGTCAGACATGGTGACTCGCTGCAACCTAAACATGTGACCTTGTCTCAAGATGACGATTGCTCAGTCTTCAGCGTGCAGAATCGCGGTGAACCTATACCTGCGGGTGTAATACCCCATCTTTTCGATCCCCAGGCCCGTTACTCAAGCTATGCAGCAACCGAAAAAGGATCGAATGCCGGCTTGGGGCTGGGGCTTTTCATTGCGTCGGAGATCGTGACAGCCCACGGAGGAAAAATCGGGGTGGTTTCAACTCCTGAGCAGGGCATCATCTTTAGGGTTCAGCTCCCAATCATTTAGTGCGGGAAGCTCGTCACCGTCTACACTCAAGTTTGACCCTCATGACCCCTTCACACCCGCCTCCCCTTGGCGGGGTTTTTTCGCATATGACACCCAATCTGTGCTAATAACGCTCATTCGTGTGGAAGCTATTAGTCGATAGCTGCCACTCACGAACCGCGGCTTTCGGCCAGAAGCGGCCCTTGGTTACTTACGAAATTAGGTCCCATTCAGTAGCCGCAGCAGTAAAAACGGTGTTGGTTGTAAAAAATCCCGCAGGCGGGAGCTCCGGATAGTCAGAGCCAGCGGCGAACCTCGGCCTTGTAGTGTCGGTAGTCGTCGCCGAACTTCGCTTCGAGATAGCGCTCCTCGCGAGCGATCACGTGCCTCTGGATCACTATCAGCACCAACGGAAGCAAAGCCAGGGCGATCGCTCCCTCGAAGCCGACCGCGATGCCGGCATAGACAAGCGCCATGCCGAGATACATCGGATTGCGGGTCCACCGATAAGGACCGGTTCTTACGATGAGGGTCGTTGGTCGCGACGGCGGAACATGGGTGCCCAGGCGCCGGAAGAGTCCCGCCGCCGCAAGCATTGTCGCTGCGCCGGCTGCGAATAGCAGCGCGCCCGTCGTGACCAGCCACCACTGGTCGATGCCGAAAGAGCGCAGGGCGACAAACCGCTCCGCCATTAGCCCCAACAGCAGTGCTCCCAGATAGATGAAGGGCGGAGGGAAGCGCACCCCCGCGCTGTCAGGTTCGACGGCCATGTTCACCTCCTCACTAAGCGCTCAAGCCAGCATCGACTGCTGGGCGAAAATACCCGCCATCGCGCCCTGCGATGATGCCTGAGTGACCGAGGGCAATATGGGCGTGGTGAGATCGCCGGCGGCGTAGATGCCGGGCGTGCTGGTTTGGCGACGCTCGTCGACCTTGAGCACGATTCCGGTGGGCGTATCCATCGTGGCAAGGCCCAGCGATTCATGCAGGTTTGCGGACGGCTTGTTGCGCGGATGAGCAAACAGGATGTCGACAGCGACAGTGAAGCCGGTGTCGAGATTGACCGTGGCGATATGCCCCTGGTGATGGGCGATCTCGACGATCCGCCCCTCGACGACAGGTATGTTGCGGTGCGCCAGATCGGACTGGATATCAGGCGCAATGTCATGACCATTGGCAAAGATAGTCAACCTGTCGGTCCAATCGAGGAACAGCCTAACTTGGTTATGCGAATGCGGGCCGGACCACACGAGGCCCCAATGCTGGCCGGCGGCTTCAAAGCCATCGCAATAGGGGCAGGGAACGATGGACGTGCCCCAACTCTCGGCATAGCCTGGAACATCGGGCATTTGGTCGGCGACGCCATAGCTCAAGATCACGCGGCGGGCCCTTAGGCTTTCGTGATCGTCAGTGACAACGCAGAAATCGTCGATTACGCCAGAAATTTTCTCCGCCCGGGCAATGACCAGCCTGACTGTTGGATAGCGCGCCAGCTGCTGTCTCGCTGTGGCCAGTATGTCCAGCGGCGGCGTGTGATCGTGACCGAGCAGACCATGCGAATGGCGGGCAAAGCGGTTACGCGGCCGGCTAGTATCGAGAACGATGACCTTGCGACGGGCACGGCCGAGCTGCAAAGCGGCGGCGAGACCTGCAAAACTTCCGCCGATGATGATGACGTCATTCATGGTGATGGGCTCCGGTGGAGGGCATGTTCAAACCTGCCCTTGGATTGCAAGTTTAGAGTACTGAATGGTATCGTATACCTTAATTTAAGATACTGCAAAGTACCAATATTATGTCCGAAACCATACAGGGCCGGCGCGGCCGACCCACCAACGAGGCGCTTGCCCAAACCATACTCGACGCCGCGAGCGAACTTTTTGTGGAATTGGGTTTTCAAGCGACGACATTGGACAAGGTTGCCCAGCGGGCGAAGATATCCAAGCTCAGCATCTATAGGCGCTTCGAAAACAAGGAGGCGCTGTTTAGCGCAGCCATCGCGGCCGGCTGCCAGCAGTCGTTTGCACCACAGGGCCTGCTTGAAGGTACTGAAGGCTCGGCCGAAGACCAACTTATGGCGGTGGGGACATCACTGCTGCGCACGCTACTGAGACCAGATGTCAGCAGTATTGAAGCCATGGTCATGGCAGATAAAACGAGTCAAAACGCCCTGAGCAAACGGCACTACGAAGCCGGCGCCGCCCATGTGATCGCCGACATCGAGGTCCTGTTGCGCCAGCTTCACGCGAAAGCGCTCCTCAACGTGCCCGATCCCCACCAAGCCGCCCGTTTGTTTGCCGCGTTATTCAAAGGGTCCGATCTACTGATGATCGCCCGCTTCGATTTGGCGAGAGCAGAGGGCGAAATCGAATCCTATTGCCAGTCGGCCGTAGCGATGTTCATCGCCGCGCACGGTCGCAGCGACCATTCGAGTGGCTAGTATTTAATTGCACCGGAGCAGCTTGACCTAGGCTTGGGTTCGCGCTTCAGGGCTCGCAGCGGGAACACGGGCTGCGTCTGATAACTGTCGCAGTACTGGCGCAAGTGCTCAACATCGCGGCCTATTGGCCGAAAGCTGCTGTACCAGGCAGACCGCTTTCGGCCAGAAGCGGACGTTCAGGACAGGTCAGGCCTCGGGGTCAAAAGCGAACGTTCAATTAATCTTACGAAGTCAGGGGGGATTCACTATTGTTATTTATAAAGTCTTCAGCTTTCTCACCGCTCGCCTCATGTTCAAGCTCGATCTGAGCTCTTTTGAGATATCGACGAATTCGTGCATCTCTCGTTTGAGTAGTTCGAATACCATCAAGTCCCAAAGACACCACAACTGCCAGAGATCCAATTCCGAAAATGTACACTAGAGCTTGTGTGGGCCAAGCTGAAGTTTTTTGAAGGAATGCAGTGAAAAGACTTACTAGTGTCGAGATAAGTATTACTGTAACAAAATGCTGATTTATCAAGAAAGGCTTAAGTGGCGGACTGAGGGTTTCTGAGTATTCTGCGATAGCTTTAAGCTTAGCCGGAGAGTATTTGGCTTGTTTGATTTTCTGTAAAAACAAGGCATAGGCCAAGAAGTCGGTACGTTCTGATAGTCGTTGCCGAGCAATATCGTACTGCTCGTACTCAACTAGGTATAGCTTTTCTAGCAAAGTATCTATTGATTTAAAAAAAGCCAACATCGAAACAGCAGTTCCTGTCATGCATGCAATCGGCCATAGAGGGTTTTTGAACCAATATAGAGTTGACGCTATTGTGATCACTATTAGAAAAGTTGCCAATGCCGGCACGAGCTCTCGCTTATGCCTGTTGGCTATTAATCGTTGATAGCCGAATATGCGATTGCTTTCAATATAGATACTTTTTATTAGCGTCCAGTCTTTATGCATTTCATCATTCCCAATGGCGGAGAGTACAATATGCTTTACTCATTTTTACAGCTTTAAAAAAAGGAAACAGATTTATTTCTCAGAAAATGAATCCGTCCTTTTTTTCTGTAGGAGATCATTAACCATTGAAAGAATTTCATCAATTGCTCAAGCGATAAGTCTCGAGATTTTTTATAAGCAAATGCAAATCAACTGGCACTTCATCCATTCGAAATTCATCAATTATTTTGAAGTCGGTCAAAGTAACTCCCCAGGTGCTTAAGGCGTATCCCCGCAGCTCCTTCAACACAGTTTTTCCGCAAACTATTTCCATTCTCGTATCTAGATCATTCCACTTTTGATAAAAAACATCCAGCGCCTCCCTTGCCAAAGTTGCACCATCCTTTCCTTGTGATTTGTGAAATTCAGAAAATTTACTTATATACTGCCCCTGAAGCTCGGTCTGGAACTTCGCGGTTAAGTGATCTAGTATTTTGTGAGTATCTACGTCAGCTTCTTCTGACTCAGATAAACCACCTCGCTTCGCCTTATCTTTTAATGACGCTTTTACACACCTATCTAGAACAGCAGGCACTAAAAGATAATTTTCTATTTCTTTTCTTAAGTGAATGTGAGCAAACTTTAGATCGTTCTTTAAGTCTGAGAGAACTTTATCTGTCTCTGCTTCACACCAATAGTCTCGATCATAGATAGCCCCTATTTGAATGTCTGCACCGAGGGTGTTTTTCAACCCCCAAGCGAGTGCGCGAACTTTAGGCCATGAACTATAACCACCGGATTCTAACTGAGTAATGTCGTTACCTGCCGACAGATCGATATATTTCAGTTTTTTCGCAAATCGTCTGATAATTTTATAATCGTGGCTGCCCTCCATAAAAAGTACGCGCTTGTTTCTGGCCAGCTGAGTCAATGTCATATTCTGTATGGATCCTAAAGCGTCTAACGCCTCTTGAACTCCTTCAATATCCCGAACCCGCTTTGCTGAATGTTTATTTTTATCAATTATTAGGATTTCAGCCGGATCCGCATCGCCAATAATCTCCGTAGAATGGGTCGCAATGACAAAGTCATTAGTATGATCACGAAGGAGGCCAAGTAACTGCCTTTGCAAGTCAGGATGCAAGTAGACTTCAGGCTCATCAACGACCGTCATACTGAACTCTTTTGATCTAGAAAGATGAGTTAATAATTGACACCATATTTGAAATCCGAATCCAGCCCAAAAAACTTCGCGATCCATCCGGCCTTCAGTGCAAAACATTGAAAGATTTCTTGCGAGCATGTCTGTAATCTCCACTCTTTTAACGGACATTCCTGGCCAAGAGCTCTCCACCATCTCTCTGAAACTTTCAAAGCCTTCCGGTCGCTGATACCAAAAATTTCTAAAGTGCCTACATGCTTTCGGTGTACCTAGAGACCTACGTACCGTTTCTTCAGTTACTAAGACTTCCTCATGCTCTAGCGGCCCAAGCACGGGAATCACTTGAATTGAAAACGGAAATGCTTTCTTGAATCCTGATGCGGTTTTTATCGGTGCACCTGAACAATCCCAGGCCATAATACATCCGCCATCCTCAGGAAAGCTCAGATATATTTTATTTCCATTATCAAACCGATACTCTATCTTTGTGCCCGAATATTGGTAGTCCGTATGTACATTTTCCAGGCTTACAGGAAGTCCACTTACTGGAACTTTATGCCCTAGCACTCGGCGCTCTTCATAACTTACATATTCGGGGCTTCGGCTGTTTGCGCATCGGAGAGCAGCACCAAGAAGGCGGAAGGCGCTGATTATAGTTGATTTTCCTGAATTATTTGGGCCAACCAAAATATTGCATGTATCAAGCGAAACAGAGTATGCCTTCAACGCTTTGAAGTTGTGGAAACGTATAGAACTGATGCTGGCCACTACGAGATCCCTTTCGCTTGTTTTGATCTCGTATACCATAGGGGCAACCCGCAGACCATCCTATTCTCATTACGCCGTCGTTTTTTAGAGCACCCAGTATCGGGTCTAACTACTTTGGGCTTAACGTCCATTTTTTGGCAGAAGCTGATCTGCCATGAGCGTCCGCTAATGCCGAAAGCGGCCGCTGGCTGGACCCGATGATGGATTGGATGCAGTAGCCCGCTTCCCCCCCCAACTGATTGACTGAAGTCTCAAATCATCTGCGCGGCGTAGCAATTTTTAAGCATTCGGTATCTAAGTGCCTCTCTGCTGCGGCCGTATGAGCTAGGGTTCGCGAACACCTCATTTCCAGGATGGATCGCATGCCAAATAACTCAGCTTCTAATATCGCCACTGCTGACGCCCTGACGTTGCTCCTGCACAACCAGCATGCACTGGCGGCGGCAATCGAGGAGGTTGCCGTTTGGCTTGTAGCCAGTGGCGCGGCAGTGGTTGCAGATAACGCTGTGATGGCTATGGAAACCTTAGACACAAATGCAAAAGCGATCACAGATGCGATTATGCGGATACGGCAATCCTAATATCGTCTTTGCAGGCAGCAATCGGCCAAAAGCGGACGCTCCCAAGTGGCCACTAACGACAAGAAGTAAAAGTCTTTCCCTTTCTGATTATTAATGGCGAACGCTTACGGACTTCTGGTCAAACCGCACCAAAGCAATTCGCCACTATTGGCCTATACTCGGTTCGTCCGCGGTGTCTTCAAGGAGAGATCTCAATGGTCGCACCAGATTTGAATGGGCTAGACGCTCCCGTTGCCGACGATTTTGAAATTTGGCTCGGCGAAAGAAGCCGGTGGTTACAGACAGCGGCCAAGAACCTAATCGAGACCAAGAAGCCACCAACAGACGACCAGATCCAAGAGCTTGCCCGGCTGTGCATGATTGAATCGAAGAAGGAAGATGACCCAGGCTTCTGCACGGTATCGCCAGGCTCGTTGGCACTTGCTGCCAGTCGTCCTGCCATCCGCATAGAAGGGATCTCAGATGTCTACGGGTTGAATGCGATCAAATCAGGTGCAGCACTACCAGTTGGCTCAGGCAACATCACAGTGTTCTACGGTCAAAATGGTTCAGGAAAAAGCGGATATGCACGCCTCCTGAAACAGGCATGCGGCTCAAGGTCAAAAGACGAAATTCACCCTAACGTCTTCATTGAAGAACCTGAGGCCTGCAAGGCTAATTTCCAAGTATCGGCAGGAGAAAAGAAAGGAACTATTGAATGGACGCTGGCACAGGGTGCAGATCCTTTACTTCGTCACGCCCAGATTTTTGACTCCAGAACGGCCACCCAGTCCATGGGTAAAAACGAGGCCAGCTACGAGCCAAGCCAAATGAAATTTGTGGCGTCGTTGATCGCCGTGTCAGACAGGGTTAATCAGCACCTCACCGCTTCGAAGAATGCATTGCTGAGCGTATTGCCACAATTCCCAGCGGATTTGGAAATCACTGAGGAACGTAAGTGGCTAGCGAGTATTAAGCCTGCAACGACTGATGCCGTCATCGACAGATTCTGTACGTACACTCCCGAGCACGATGCTGAGCGGATTATCACAGAAGGTGCGCTGGCCCAGAAGGACGTAGCGGGGCGACTGGCATCAATCACGAAAGAAAAGCAGGGGTTGGCAACAGTTCGGCTAGCTATGAGCCAACTCAAGGATAAGCTCTCCAACGAAACAGCGCAGATCATCGTAAGTGCCAGTGCTGATGCAAAGGGCAAGCGGCAAGCGGCTCAGAAATTTGCGCAACAACTCTTTTCCGAAACTCCACTCGAAGGAGTCGGCGAAGCGGTGTGGCAACAGTTATGGGCCCAAGCACGATTGTTTTCTCAAAATCATGCTTACCCTGGTCAACCATTTCCTGTTGTGGGTGAGCAGGCAAGGTGTGTGCTCTGCCAGCAAGAGCTCAATGAGGATGCTGGCCATCGGTTGACCCACTTTGAGCAATTTGTTACCGAAGGTTTGGAGTTAAGCGCAAAACAAGCAGAAGACAAACATAAGGGCTTTGTACAGGCCTTACCCCAATCACCGAAGGAACAGGACTGGTTAGCTCATATGGCCCTGATCAAACTGGATCAAAAGCAGGCCATCGAACTACATAAAACTTTGGTGGAAAGACGTTCCGATCTCGAGACCGCTGAAAAAATCGAAAATGTGACCCCATTCGACTGGTCACTAGTAGATCAAGCACTGGCAGAAGTAACAGATCAGTTAGTTGGTGAAGAAAAGTCGTTGAACGAGCTTTCTCAAGACGGCAAACGACAGCAAATGGAGGCGCAACTTCGTAAGCTGAAGGCTCTGCAATGGCTGTCGCAAAACAAACCTGCAGTCGTTGCCGAACGGGACAGGTTGTTGGCTGTTGACCAGTACGGGAAAGCCATCCGGCTTGCTGCAACCAACACGCTTACTATCAAAAACAACGAGTTGGCGAAATCCGAGGTGGAGGCAGGATATCAAACTCGCTTCGCCGCCGAACTGAAGCTATTAGGTGGCTCGAGGTTGCCTGTAGCCCCTCAAAGCAAAACAGTCGGTAAAGGCAGAACCACATTCGGACTGATACTCGTTGGCGCGAAAGGAGCCCGCCCACCAGAACAAATTCTCAGTGAGGGCGAGACGCGAATTGTAGCATTGGCTGCATTCCTAGCTGATATTACCGGCTCCAATCAAGTAGCTCCCTTTATTTTCGACGACCCGATTTCCTCACTCGATCAAGATTTTGAGGAGCGAGTTGTCTCGCGCCTTGTAGATTTGGCGCAGTCCCGCCAGGTCATCATCTTCACCCACAGGCTTTCGCTGGTGACACTTCTGGAATCCGCAGTAAAGAAAGTGAAGGAACATCCAGATATACAAGACATCGTCTTTAACGTTCAGACGCTTCGACGTCTCGACAAAACATCCGGCATTCTGACGGGACAAAGTGCTCGAGACTCGAAACCGAAACCGGCTATCAACAAGCTACTTAATGAGAACTTAGCCCAACTCAAGAGGCACCAGGCAGAGGGCGATGCTGAAAGCTACGACCTCATGGCCAAGAGTGTTTGCAGTGACTTCAGGATCATCGTGGAGCGCACTGTTGAGGTGGTAATGCTGAACAGTGTCGTGCTGCGATTCCGCAGGGAAGTGATGACCAAAGGGCTACTGAGGCAGCTAAGTAACATCACTCAGGAGGATTGTGATCTGATAGACGACTTGATGACACGATACTCTGTGTATGAGCATTCTCAGGCAGACGATCTTCCAGCGGTACCCCCCGAACTCGCCCAACTCGAAACAGATATGCGATCGCTTGCGGACTGGATAGAGGGGTACTCGAAGCGAGTGGCCTGACCCACATTGAAACGCCGACTGCTTTTTACCTATAGCGGTCGCTTGTGAGCGTCCGCGAATGGCTGTGGATTCAACCGGTCGAGGAAAAGATCTTGAGCAGTGACAAAAACGAGCACAACATCACTCTGCCGCCCGGCTCTCGATTTCGGCGACAGGCTGGTCTGTATGCTCTTGGACGGCTGTGGTCAGGAATCTAAGCCAGCAGCTGTACTTCACCTTGCTTCGATCATACCTGGTGTCATTCCCGAAAAGATCGGCGGCTGCGAGGAAGGTTGTAAGAAACTGGACAAGTCTGCTAGGTGGCAACTGCTACTCGCTCCGCTGGTTGAAATGCACCGCAGGCAGTAGAAGTGCTCCTCAGTTGAGTATGCGATGCCCGATACCGACTCTGATCCAGTGGTCCCGAAATTTTATGTACAGTACAAGGAAGTGAGAAGCGGCCAGCTTTACAACACCTTCTACACTCGGATACAGATCGAGATCGGCACGCCGGCTACGAGTGAGCCGGTTTCCCGTGCGTATGCTGGACCTCTTTGTGCAGGCAATTAGCTGAGAAACTGCCGGGCGCTACAATTGTCAACCAAGGCTTTTACGAAGCTGCGAACGGCTCAGTACGTCTAACCTATGACTTAAAAGTGAATGCCGTCGACAAGAAGGCGGCTTGTCTAGTTAGCCACGAGTCTTTTAAGTTCAACGTCGTCCGGTAGCTCAGTAATCAAGGAAAAAATGACTCTCGCAATAAACGTGATTTTTGGCCTATCGCTGCAGTTGCAGGTATTGATTGACCAGGTGAGAGCCGAGGGAATTCGATCAGTCCCCTCAAAGGGACGCGTCATGTGAAGTTGAGCCGTAAGATAAGAATTTTAAGGCCGTTAGAAACGCTGCATCGACTCTGGAGATATTCCGATGAATTTTTTGAAAGTAATATTGGCTGTCACTTTTTTTGCTGCTGCTCCCGCATGGGCTGGAGATTTGACTGGACCTCAAAAAAATGCAGTCAGATCAGCGAAGCAGTATCTCAGCATGGCGGGGTTCTCACGGAATGGGCTTATTCATCAGCTTTCATCTGATGCTGGAGAGGGTTTCGATGTTTCTGACGCTACGATAGCAGTGGACAGCATGAACATTGATTGGAACCAGCAGGCGGTGAGGTCTGCGAAGCAGTATCTCAATATGATGGGCTTCTCGTGTAAAGGCCTCATTAAGCAACTTTCCTCGAGTGCTGGAGAAAAATACACTGTGGACCAAGCAACCTACGGGGCAAAACATGCGGATGGGTGCTGAAAAATGGCGTGCTTTAAATCGCCTCTAGTTTCGTAGATGCCATCAAGCTACAAGGAAAGGTTGCTAACCCTGCATAACTGTCCGCTTTTGGCCGGTAGCGGTCGCTTGCAAACATCCGCTTCTGGCCGAAAGCAGACGGCCAAATAGCCAGCTTCTTGGCGTCGTTGTCACGGGACAGGTCCACAGATACTTTTAGCATTCACTCAATGCAAATCCGAAGTCGTCACTGGACACTTGAGCGGCTTCGTTAAGCCGCTGGCGCAGCGCAGCCGTTAGCTGCCTCTCCACCTCCCATGGATCAGATAGAGCAGCGAGCTGTGGCGCCAATTGAGGCGACAGGCTCATCAGTGAATGATTCAGCGCACGCGCTGTTTCATAAGCGGCCTTCTGCACAAAACTGATTTCCACCAATTCACCCTGCGCCTTGCGAAACTCCATTTCAGCCATCCGCGCCAAGTAATGCTCGCGATGCGCTCTTGCTTTCTGAAAGTCTGGGGACTGCCCTTGCGCAGGATCAGCGGGCGGCGGCGCAGCCATGTTAGTCGGCTCGGCTTTGGCTGCGACGTGACTGTACACATCACGCTGAAGCCGTTCCTGTTGGTGGCGAGCAGCGACGGCAGCCTTGCTTGGGTCAGCGGTCTCGCGGATCAACGCTTCAGTGGCCAGCACGTCCACCTGCTTGCCATTGGGCGACAGGACCAGTCGGCCGTTCTCTTTCAGCCAGGTGATGTAGCTCGGTGATCGGCCGATGTGCGCAGCGAAGGCGCTCTTTGACAGGTACGTAGCTGTGCTCATAAGCCCTCCTTTTCAGCGGCTTTTCAATGAATCCTTTCAAGATTTCAGTGGATTGAAATTTCAGTAAGCTGGCAGGCCTCCCACTAACACGATCCCGCGGGTTTCCGACCCCGTGTCCTTTGAAAGTCCTCAGGGTCCCCGGCGAGTTCTGGCTGATTCCGATCGCGACGAGGGCGTTGCGCCAAGAGCGGTGCACGGAGATCCGCCGGCTTTGGTTTCTGGCGGGAGTTGGTGATTTATCTTTGCTTCGCGGTAGATCTGCGCGGACCGAACCAACGATCACGTACCTGGTCAGCTTCATCCAGAAGCTGCGCGAGTTCATCTTCGCTGATGACTCCATTCCTTTGCAGAGCTCGGCAGTAGCCAATAGCGCCTCTGAACAGCGTCTCAAGATCACGCTCGTCTACGGCTTCAGCAAAAAGGTCAAAATTGGATCGCGCTTTAGCCAGTGCGACTGATTTGATAATGGGCATCGTTGAGGGCTCTAGATCGGGCTTTTGAACAGGCCCCGAACCGATTATTGGTACAACGCCTGTCCTTACCCTATATCAATCTTGACCACCCAAACAGTGATTGAGTCCCCATATTTCAAAAACCTATACATCTGCCGATGGTTATTTCCTTTCCTACAAACACTCGTGTTTGCAAAGACGGACATACCTGCAAAAGTTTCAGCTAGAGAGATTCCGCGAGTTCGATAACCCGTGTAGGGGGCGGCCCTCAGGGAGGACCCGGAAAAATCGGCACCCTACCCGGCCTGCCCGGCTCATGCCTTCGGTTCCGCCTCGCTCAGGTCCAAGCGCTTGGCCACCCAGCGTTCGTACAAGCCGATGGCGACGTCCGCGCCGGCCATCGCGGTCAGGCAACCCAGGGCGCCCGCTGTCCAGATCGACAGGCCCGCACCGAACAGCAACATCATCGCTGACACACCGCACACGATGCAGGCACCGGACCGAAGTGCGAGGCGGCGCAGTAACGCCCAACCTCGTGCCCCATCCTTGTCAGCGCGCCACATCTCGCCGGAGACACCGCCAACCAGTGACAGGGCAATCACCAACCAGATCGGCATCTCTGACAGTGCCTGTTGCTCGTTCGTCATTGCCCTGCCCCTTAAACAAAAAGACCCGGCGCAATGGCCGGGTCAGGTAGTGGGTGGCCTGCCGCGCTTTGCGGTCGCACCCATCGAAGATGGCCCCTTTTTACAGGTCGATTCTGGTGGCAGCAAGACCGTTTTAATGCCATCCGGTGAATGTGTGGCTTACGCCCGGTGAACGGATGGCGAATGTCGGTGAATATCTCAACCCGGCTGGCTTTTGCTTCTGTTGTTTCGGTGGCGTCCCATGCGTCCCACCTCTCTAAAACTAGGTGGGACGTCTGAAAGCCCCGCAGATCGGGGCTTTGCCCCACCGTCCTACTTTTATCTCTCTTTTCTCGTGTATAGAGAGAAATTTAAAAAGCACGCGTGCGCGTAAACGCGCGTACCTGTGCCCGCTACGCACACACGGGTGGGAGGCATGAAAAAGGTGGGACGGTGGGACAGCCCAACAACGACGCGGCCTGCGCCCGTCCCATCACTGCAAAAAGCAGTGGGACGGAGGCAGGCCGGTGGGACGGCGTGAGCCAGAGGGATGCTTATAATCAAGCCGCTTCCCCCAGCAGGAAGTGCTCGACCACGATGTGGGCGTCATGCAGGCGCTGGTAGTAGAGATTACGGGTGCAGCCACTCTGAGCCAGACGCGCAGTCAAAGGCGCATCAGGCTGAAAGTAATGCACCTGCACCACTGTCATCAGCTCGGGATCGAGGCGTTTCTTGACGATGCGTTCGATGTCCAGAGAGGCTTCCAGTGGCACCCTGCTCCCACGCCTGCCGCGCACGAGCTGGCCACCGCTTTCCATCATCATCGCGACCATGTTGCCGCCCGAGTAACCGGCGGTCACCTCATCGCTATGCATCTCCTGCGCCCATTGCTTGAGGGCCATATCGATCGCCTTAATCATCGAAGCATGGCTCCTCGAACTCGTCCCGCTGCAGCGCAGACGCCCTGCCCCAGTGCTCGGGTTTCTTGTATGCCCATGGCCGCTGACCGCTCTTGTTCAACGCCCCCAGACGGAAGCGTCGCCAGCCGAGACGGTGCAAGATCGCGCCGACGCGCATCTGCTCGGGCTTGCCCCAATGCCCTGGATCGAGCTTGAGTGCTTGACTCATTACCTCGCTGCCGGTGGTGGTCTCGCCGATCTGCGACTCTTCGAGCCAGGTCAGAATGGGCGTCTCCCATTCGTCCACCACAAAGCGTTCGTCCTGCTCCTCGCTGAACATCGGCGCTTCCTCTCGCGTGACCCACCAAAGGTCGCCGGCCTCAAAGCAGAACACCGCTTCGGCCCACAGCTGGTCGCGGATCTCGCGCAGCAACGGCACGTCGACCTTGGTACAGGCGACCGGCCAATAACGACGGTTGCCGGTGGCGTCCTTCAGGTACTCGTCCTGGTTGGTGGTGCCGACGAAGACACACTGGCGTGGCACGTCCAGGGTTCTGCGGCCATAGCTTTCGCGGTAGGTGTCGGTCGAGGCCGAGAAGAACTGTTTAGCCTTAGTGCTCTCGGCCTTGTTGAAGCTGTCCAGCTCGCCGAGCTCGACGATCCACTTGCCACGAATCGCCTGAAAGCCGTCCTTGTCGCCAAGGGCAAATGGTGTGTCCATGAACCACTCACCGCCGAGCACGCTCATGGCGGTGGACTTACCGGCGCCCTGTACGCCTTCGAGGATCATCACCGAGTCGGCCTTGCAGCCGGGTTTCATCACCCGTGCCACGGCCGAGAGCAGCCAGCGTTTGCCGACCTTGGAGGTGTAGTCGGTTTCTTTCACCCCCATGACATCGGTCAGCCAACGCTCCAGGCGCGGCACACGATCCCACTCTAGTTTTTTCAGGTACTCGCGCACCGGGTGAAAGGCGTGGTCGTGGGCCACGACGCTGACGGCCTCGATCACGTGTGAGGACTTCACGCGCAGGTTGTACTGCTGCGCGAGCCACTTCATGACGCGCACATCATCGATGTCGGCCCACTCGCCGGTGCCGCCGCCATAGGGCGCAGCCCGCAGCTTGACGATCTTCGAGCTGAAGGCGCAGTAGCTGATCACCCCGGCCCAGCGTTCATCATGGGCGAGGATCAGTTCGACGTTCTGCATGTGCGCGATTAAGGCGCCGCTTTCACTGCGAGCGAGCTGATCTTTCCAGCCACCAGCAGCCGGTGGACGCACTACAGCGAGGACTTGGCGGCGTACCGCGTCGAGGCCTTCGGCGACGTGCAGGTCGTTGAAGTCGGTCCACTTGTCGTGACGCTCGACCGAGAAGATCGGCGCAACGACCTGGGCACCGACGATCAGCGCGGCGTTGCTCGCCTTCTCCTCGCCCGGGTTCCAGGCATCGCCATTGGGCTTTTTGGTCTTCCAGTCATCGTCACGGCAGATGATCAGTGGGCAGCCGGCGAAGCGCTCGCGCATGACCTTGCACACGGCCAACAAGTTGCCCGCATCGAAGGCCACGGCCACAGCGAGGGACGTCGCCATGTGCAGGCTGGCGCCAGTAGCGTAACCCTCACAGACCAGCACCGGTTCGCCTGGTACAGGATGCGGACCAAGCAGGTGGAAGGTGCCCTCCTTCGCCATGCCGTAAGGCCAGTAGGATTTGTCGCGGCCGGTGTCTTCCTGCTTGTTCGGGAAGATCACCTGCAGGCCCATGATCTGGTCACGGGCGTTTTTCATCGGCACCAGTACCGCACCGGTGCGTGGCGCGTAGCGGACGTTGATGCCGACGATCTGTTTGCGGTCCAGGTAATCGCTGCGCCCGGTGGTCGGCATGCGCTCGAACAAACCCTGCGCCCTTTTCGCGGCCCGCCGCGCAGCGTTGTTCGCGATTTCGGCGGCGCGGCGCTTGGCTTCTTCTTGGCGGGCGCGCATCACTTCGCGCTCTTCGGGCGACATGCGACCGGCCTTGACCTTGATCTTCTGCGTCTCGCCCGAACGCCAGTCACCGAAAGCGCCGAAGATCAGCGTGTCGCCCTTCTCCGTGCGCTGCTCGTGGACCACGTACCAGCCGTTCTTTTCCTTGCCCTTGTCCTGCGCTGTCTTGCAGCGGGTCAGCTTGCCGAACACCAGCGGCTGCGCTGGCTCCAGACCGTAATCGGCGAATTGGCCCAATACCTCATCGAGCATGCTGAATCCCCCTTTCAGAGAGGGACTGACAGCTGATGCACTGAGAGCAACCCGGCTGAGCCAAACGACGAGCTTCCGGAATCGGATCGTCACAGGCTTCACAGAACAGCAAGGAATGGGCAGCACTTTCTGCTTTGGCAGCGCTGCGCGCCGCCATGGCCTGATCGATGCGTTCCTGCACTAGGTCGTTAGCGAAATCGGCGATGTCAGCCACGGTCAGCACCTCGCGTCGTCTGGTTGACGTAGGTGGCGCGGTTGAACAACCCGAGCAGCCCTTGAATGCCCCGGAACACCTGCAGGCGAATCGCCGCCAGTTCCTGATCAGTCACCACACCGTCGCCGATGCTCTTGGCCCAGGTCTCGGCGAGATCAGCGACCTGGCGGAAGTATTCGGCGATGCCGGTGGTGAGGGTCTCGGGCATGTCGTTGGTGTAGGTGTCGGCCAGCTCCTGCCAGATCGTGTCGCCGACCAGCGCATGCACCGCATCGAGAATGCGGCGATCCTTGGTCAGTTCGAGGATCTCGCCAAACTCCTGAATGTTGATGGAGTGGCTCGGATGGGTTGGCGACAGCTTGTGCTGCAACGTGGTCGGGTTGCGACCAGTTGTAGCAGCGATAGCAGCAGCGCCGCCTGGGTAATCGCGAGCGGCGTGGTACAGCGCTAAATCGAGCGGCAGGATTTCCCGCTGCGCCCGTTCCAGAGAACTGAGAGCAATTCGGCTCATGGCATTAATCCTAAAAGTTGCCAGTGCCGCGCGACAGAAGTTGGTGATACATTTGCCGCGTGGTCTGGAGAGGCCCAAAGCCGGCTAGGTTCGTAAGACCAACACCGGCACCGTGCCGGGGCGAACAATCCGTTGTTCACCCCTGGCGCAACAGCTGCCAGCTCTGTGGTAAGAACGGCAGCAACACCAAGGCTTCCGAGCCTTGGAAACGCGATGAAGGTCGGCGGCATGTGGTGTGCGCACCTACTGACATCGCGGCCCGATAGCATTGTGGTGATGCTATCGGGAGAAACTGGGCGACCCTTGGGTCGCCTTTTTTCTATGCAGCTTGTATTTCAGCGTCGGATTCGGCTGGGAATATCTCGGGTAAATCCGGCCTAAGCTGATGAGGTAGCAGCGCTCCAGAAAGTGCTTTCGATAGATGTCGAACCTGTGCGACCGGAATACCTCGCCGACGCCAATTAAAGAATCTCTGAGGGCTGATTTTGCACTCTCGCGAAAGCTGGGAAGGGCTTTTGCCGGAGGCCTCAGCAACCTGCAGTACTAAATCGAATATCTGAGCAGGTGTACTCATGACGTTATCCATACCAAACAATTTGAACGGCAAGACCAAACAATACGTTTGTTATCATCTGAATGCAAGCGCTGTAACATTCTGTTTATGAGTAAACAAACGCAAAACCTCAAAGGCCAACGCTTCCGTGAAGCGCTCGAAGACTCCGGATTGACGGGGGCCCAGCTCGCTCGAATTCTCGATCTCGAGAACGACCAAAACATCACGAACTGGAAGGCTAGGGGCGTCCCCGCGTACATGGTCGGCGAAGTTGCGCTGACACTTGTCGTGGAGCGCGAGTGGCTAGAAGGGAAAGATGTACCAATGCGGACCAAGAGCACTGAGCGAAACCCATTACGCCCGGCTGCTAACGATTCGCCGCTTTACGTGCTGGAGCCAATGGCTCCTTGGGACTCAGAAACACCAATAGACAATGACGAGGTGGAGCTCAGGTTGTACAAGGAAGTGGAGTTATCCTCTGGACCTGGAAAGGTTGCGCGTACAGAGGTTCAGGAGATCGCTGGGCCCAAGCTTCGTTTTTCACGAGCTACGATGAGAACTTGCGGAGTAGATCCCTCAAACGCTGTATTTGCCACCAACAGCGGGAACAGTAATCACCCACTGATTCTTTCGGGAGCGACAGTCGGCATTGATACGGGAATGACGCGAATCGTTGACGGCGAAATGTACGCAATCGACCACGACGGGCATTTTCGGATTAAGTTTCTTCAGCGTACTGCCAACGGCATCAAGATGAGGAGCTTCAATTCACAGGAATACGCTGACGAAGACTATGACTTCGATCAGATCATGGCTCAACGGGTGGTAATTCTTGGCCGCATATTTTGGTGGTCATCAATACGTCCATTGAAAGGCCCCTCTCTGATCTAAAACCAAACAAAATGTGTTGACCAAATACCAAACAGATTGTTTACTTGCCTCACTCTCCAACCACAGTGAGGCATCACCATGCGCGCCACCGCATCCCTACATGTCCATCCGGCATGCGTCAGCAATCGCAAACTGATCGAACAGCTGCAGCTCGCCACGGGCTGTCTGGTCGTCATTCATAACAGCAAACCCAAGCTTGTTGCCAAGACCTGCCAGCCCTCTCCTATCGATCCGAACGGTGGAGGGCACGCAGCATGATCAAGTACAAGATCGACAACCGCACCCTGCAGTTGCTCAACGCCCAGGTCAACCTGACCGAGACCTTCAACCACGTCCTGCGCACAGCACCGAAGCGTGAATGCCTGGCATTCCGTCTCAAGGCTGAGCGCGGCACAGTGGAAAGCACTTTTGTTGTAGAGCTGGGCAGCGAACGCCACACGCTAACCCTGCCAAACGACAAAAAGATGCACCTCAAACTGGCCGATTTCATTGAAGAGATCGCCAACGGTCCGTTCGACGCCAGCAACTCCAGCGACTTGGTTCATCTCCCGCATGCCGATCGTCAATACGGTCGCTTTGAAGTCCAGGACAAGCAGCGTGTATTCGAACTGGTGCACACCGGCGGCGTGCTGAGCCTCGACATGGGTTTTGAACTTCCATCAACCACCTTGCTGCAGCGGCCACTCCTGCTGCGCACGCGGCATGAGGAGGACGATATGGAACGTACCCTCGCCCAAACAGCCACACAACTCGGCCTCACTCGCCCCAAACTGATCGCTCTCATGCGGGAAAAAGGTTTGCTCAAGGGAAACCTGCCGGCGGACCCGAAGCGCGACAAAGCGTACCTGCGGGTCAAGGACAGCCCCTGGTATGACGAAAAATGCGGAATGCAGTACAGCCAGTCGACCCGCGTCATGCAAGCCGGCATCCGCTGGCTGGCCGAGCAGTTGGACATCGATCTTCCTGCCATTCCGGCAGATCGCCGTGACGTGGCCTAGGGAGTACGCCCGCCAGATCGTTTCTATGCGCACACGCGAGGAGCGTAACGCCGCGCTCCTCGAAGTGCCCGAACATCTGCGCGAGCTGACCAGACGCCACTGCCTGAACGCCTGGAACCACCCGGCACGACAACAACGCAAGGAGGCTCGACAAGGCCATGAGTAACGCTACACAGAATCCGCTCCGACTGCATCCGGCGCCCGAATCGGCCACCGTTGAACTGCTGTATCGCATCTTCGGTGATGTCCTGATCCCGCTGGAAAAAGTCCGCGAGCAGTACTTTCGCAATCTCAACGAACAGTCGTTCGTGACGGAGATCAACAGCGGCCGGATCCAGCTTCCGATCACCACGCTGGACACCAGCCGCAAGGCCCTGAAATACGCGCACATCCGCCACGTCGCCTCGCTGATCGACATCCGCGCCTACAAGGCTGATGAAGACATGCAGCGGCAGCAGGACGGCCAATGCCGTGTTGCCCCCACACCACTGACGGCTGTCACCACCAGCTAACGACAACCCCAGGAGCACACCACATGATGACCCCAATACAAATCGGTGCACTCGTCATCCTGATAGTTCTGGCCGCCCTGTTGCTTTGGGGCGGTTACATCATGGGCCGCAGTGATGGTCTGGAGACAGGTCGGCGCGAGGGTGAAGACATCCAGCGCGCCGCGAGTGCCAAAACCATCCGTGAGCTTCAAACCTCCCTGCAGTTCATCCGGGCCGATCACACGCGTCTGGCACACACCTGTAAACGACTTGAAGCAGGTCCGCTGTTCGGCCCGGCCGAGCACCAGACGTTGATCGCCATCGGCGCGCTGCTACGGATCGCCGCCGAAACCTTCAGCGCCTTTCGTACCGGCAAGAAACTCGAGCGCGATGCCCGGTCCCTACGCGAACAGGTGCTTGCGATGGCTGCGAAATTACAACCAGAAATCGAGGGCAGCCTGGCCGGACAACCACACTCAAGCGCCGAGAAAGTCATCGTGGAGGCTGCGTGAATGAGCTGGCTCTTTTCGCAGGCGTCGGTGGCGGAATACTCGGCGGCCACCTCCTCGGCTGGCGCACGGTCTGCGCCGTTGAGCGTGATGCCTACGCCGCACAAATACTGGCGCAACGACAAACCGATGGACTGCTCCCGCCTTTCCCGATTTGGTCTGACGTGTGCAGTTTTGACGGACGACCTTGGCGAGGCCTTGTTGACGTGGTTTCGGGAGGATTTCCTTGTCAGGACATCTAGGTCGCAGGCGCCGGCCTCGGTATCGCCGGCGCCCGCTCCGGACTGTGGCGGCAGATGGCACGAATTACCGAGGAGGTACGACCGCGCTACGTCGAGCTGGAGAACTCACCATTGCTTGTGGGAAGAGGACTTGCCGTGGTGCTCGGTGACCTTGCCGAAATGGGGTATGACGCGCGATGGGGTGTTATCGGAGCAGCTGACCTCGGCGCGCCTCATCAGCGGGACCGGATCTGGCTCATCGCAGAAGACACACGCCAGACGCTGGCCAACACCGGTAGCGAGCATGGCAAAGGGATCCTCCCCCGCCGCACTGACTCGCCGATCCGGGGCCGACCGCTCGAACGATCGCCTGGATCACGGCATTGGATGGTGGTCATCTGAACCCGGAATGGGCCGAGTGGCTGATGGGGTGGCCCATCGGGTGGACCGACTTAAGGCCATTGGCAACGGACAGGTTCCAGTCGTGGCTGCAAGCGCATTCAAAGCGTTCCGTACACGCATAAGCGAGGGGCAAATTTTATGACAAATAGCACGTTGGGAACGGTGCCTCACCCAGACGTCGATAAGGTTTCTGAAGAGGCTATGGCCCATATCCTGGGCATCTCCTTTAGGGCTCTTGCTACTCGTCGCGCACGCAAACAGATACCTGAAGGTGTCTGGAATAAGCAGGGGCACCGCATTATGTACAGCAGAAAAAGGTATGAAGAATGGCAAGAATCACAATGGATTTGCCCAGTGGAGTGGAACTCTTCCGCAAATCCCTCAGGATTCGTTTTACTTGGAACGGGGTCCGCAGATGCGAAACGCTCCCCTACCCCGCGACGCAGAAAGGCATTAAAGCTGCATCCCAACTACGCGATCAAGTAAAAAGCCTGATCAAGCTCGGTCTCTTGGATGATACCAAGTACGCCGAGCTGTTCCCCGGCTCGGCCGTTCTGCTGAACAGCATTCCAACCTTTCACGAATACGCACAGCTTTGGCTCGATGGTCGAGTCATCACAACCGGCACGCGCAACAACTATAAAAGTGCACTGAATCTGTACTGGATTCCGCCACTGGCACTGATTCGCATAGATCAAATCACCACCACACTTCTTCGCCGCATCATTGCGGCCACGGTGTGGACATCGCCAGGTGTTCGGCGTAACGCCCTGGTCAAACTGTCGACGATTCTGGAAGCAGCAGTAGCTGAAGAATTGATCAAGAAGAACCCGGCCGCGGCGATAGACCGACCCAAGCGATCGCGAAAGGAGATCAGCCCGTTCTCCTTGGATGAAGCGAACAGCATCATTGCCCACCTGTACCAGACAACGCACTGGCCCAGCGGGATCTATGCCGCATTCTTTGAGTTCGCATTCTTCACGGGGCTTCGGCTGTCGGAGGTCGCGGCGTTGCGCTGGGATGCTGTCGACTTGGTGAAACGCCAGGTACATGTCTGCCGCACCGTAGCGCTTGGCCTCGTCGAGGAGCGAACCAAGACCAACAAGGACCGCTTTGTTCTGTTGAATGAACGAGCGCTGCACGCGCTCGAGTTCGCCCGTCAATACGCAGAGCGTCGTGAAAACGGCATCGGCAAGATCAAAACAACGCCCTACGTGTTCCCGCCTTCGAAGAACAGCGAGTACATCAAACAGACGTCGGACCTGCACAAACAGTGGAGGCCAGCGCTGAAGGCTTTAGCGCTGCCTCATCGGCCGCCGTACAACTGCCGTCATACTTATGCGACAATATGCTTAATGTCCAACATGAACCCCGCATTCATCGCTCAGCAGCTTGGCCACAGCGTCCAAATGTTGCTGACGACGTATGCGCGTTGGCTCAACTCAAGCTCAGACTGGGGGGAGCTGGAAAAGCTCCAGATTGGTATCAAATCGGTATCAGGCAAAAAAGACCAGCTCTAACCCATTGATAGGTAAGGTAATTGATCTCCACAGCTAACATCACGATGCAGTTCGGCGCCAAGCCGCTCTTCGAAAACGTTTCGGTCAAATTCGGCGCGGGCAACCGCTACGGCCTGATCGGCGCCAACGGTTGCGGCAAGTCGACCTTCATGAAAATCCTCGGCGGCGACCTCGATCCGTCCGGCGGTCAGGTCATGCTCGAGCCGAACGTGCGTCTGGGTAAATTGCGCCAGGACCAGTTCGCCTACGAAGAATTCACCGTGATCGATACTGTGATCATGGGTCACGAAGAGCTGTGGAAGGTCAAGGCCGAGCGCGATCGCATCTACTCGCTGGCGGAAATGAGCGAAGAAGACGGCATGGCCGTGGCCGAGCTGGAAACCGAGTTCGCCGAGATGGACGGCTACACCGCCGAATCCCGCGCCGGTGAACTGCTGCTGGGTCTGGGTATTCCGCTGGAACAGCACTTCGGCCCGATGAGCGAAGTCTCGCCAGGCTGGAAACTGCGCGTATTGCTGGCGCAGGCGCTGTTCTCCGATCCGGAAGTGCTGTTGCTCGACGAACCGACCAACCACCTGGACATCAACACCATTCGCTGGCTGGAAAACGTTCTGACCCAGCGTAACAGCCTGATGATCATCATCTCTCACGACCGTCACTTCCTGAACAGCGTGTGCACGCACATGGCTGACCTGGATTACGGCGAGCTGCGCCTGTTCCCGGGCAACTACGACGAGTACATGACCGTGGCGACCCAGTCCCGCGAGCAACTGCTGTCGGACAACGCCAAGAAGAAAGCGCAGATTTCCGAGCTGCAATCGTTCGTCAGCCGCTTCTCGGCCAACGCCTCGAAAGCCAAACAGGCCACTTCCCGCGCCAAGGCGATCGACAAGATCCAGCTGGCCGAGGTCAAGCCGTCCAGCCGCGTCAGCCCGTTCATCCGCTTCGAGCAGAACAAAAAGCTGCACCGCCAGGCGGTCATGGTCGAAAAAATGGCCAAAGGCTTCGACGGCAAGCCACTGTTCAAAGACTTCAGCTTCCAGGTTGAAGCCGGCGAGCGCGTAGCGATCATCGGCCCGAACGGTATCGGCAAAACCACCCTGCTGCGTACCCTGGTCAACGAACTGACCCCGGATGCCGGTAGCGTCAAGTGGACCGACGCCGCGGAACTGGGCTACTACGCTCAGGACCATGCGCACGACTTCGAAGACGACGTGACGCTGTTCGACTGGATGGGTCAGTGGACTCAGGGCGAGCAGATGATTCGCGGCACTCTGGGCCGCATGCTGTTCTCCAACGACGAGATCCTCAAGTCGGTCAAAGTGATTTCCGGTGGTGAGCAAGGTCGCATGCTGTTCGGCAAGCTGATCCTGCAAAAGCCGAACGTGCTGATCATGGACGAACCGACCAACCACTTGGACATGGAATCGATCGAGGCGCTGAACCTGGCGCTGGAAAACTACCCGGGCACGCTGATCTTTGTCAGCCACGACCGTGAGTTCGTATCGTCCCTGGCGACGCGCATCATCGAGCTGAGCGCCAACGGCGTGACTGACTTCAGCGGCACTTACGATGACTACCTGCGTAGTCAGGGTGTGGTGTTCTAAATCGCTGCAGGTTTGAAGAATAGCCCTGTCCTTGTGACAGGGCTTTTTGCATTTCAGGGGCGAAACTATGTTGGTGCGACTGCCTTCGCGAGCAAGCCCGCTCCCACATTTTGGAATGCAGTCCCCTGTGGGAGCGAGCCTGCTCGCGAAGAGGCCCTCGAAAACACCACCGCCTCCAGGAAAAATAGTTAGCCTGCTTCCTTTTATTCCAGCGCCCAGCCATGATGCCCACTCTCCCACCGCCGCCCGCGAACGAGTCCACATGTCTGCGCAGCAACCGCCTCCGCAAAGCTCCCTGGCGATCACCCTGCAGATCGTCTCCATCGTGTTCTACACCTTTGTCGCCTTCCTGTGCATCGGCCTGCCGATTGCGGTGTTGCCCGGCTATGTTCACGAGCAATTGGGATTCAGTGCGATCGTTGCCGGGCTGGTCATTGGCTCGCAGTATCTGGCCACCCTGCTCAGTCGGCCGATGGCGGGCCGCATGTCGGATACGCTGGGTACCAAACGGGCGATTGTTTTTGGCTTGTCGGGGATTGTGCTCAGCGGGCTGCTGACGCTGATCTCAACGCTGTTGCAGGGCTTTCCGTTGCCGAGCCTGATCATTCTGATCATCGGTCGACTGCTGCTCGGCGTCGCACAGGGCTTGATCGGCGTCGGTACCATCAGTTGGTGCATGGGCCAGGTCGGTGTCGAACACACGGCGAGGTCGATCGGCTGGAACGGCATTGCCTCCTATGGCGCAATAGCGATTGGCGCACCGCTGGGCGTGGTGATGGTCGCCGACTACGGCTTTGCCAGCCTGGGTATCGCCTTGTCGATATTGGCCGCGGGCGCCCTGGTGTTGATCCGCAATAAACCCTCGGTGCCGGTGGTACGCGGTGAACGGCTGCCTTTTTGGGCGGTGTTCGGGCGGATTGCACCGTATGGGGCCAGTTTGACTCTGGCGTCGATCGGTTACGGCACGCTGACCACCTTCATCACCCTTTATTACCTCAACCGTGGCTGGAGCGGCGCGGCGTATTGCCTGACGGTGTTCGGCGTATGTTTCATCCTGTCGCGGCTGCTGTTCATTTCGGCGATCAGCCGTTTTGGTGGCTTCAATTCGGCGATTGCCTGCATGAGCATCGAAACCGTCGGACTGGTGTTGCTATGGCTGGCGCCCTCTACCGCGTTCGCCCTGATCGGCGCGGGACTGGCGGGATTTGGCTTGTCACTGGTGTATCCGGCGCTGGGGGTCGAGGCGATCAAGCAGGTGCCCAGTTCCAGCCGTGGCTCGGGATTGGGGGCTTATGCGGTGTTCTTTGATCTGGCGCTGGCGATTGCCGGGCCATTGATGGGCGCGGTGGCGTTGAACCTGGGGTATGCGTGGATTTTCTTCAGTGCGGCGCTGTTGTCAGTGATCGGGCTGGGGTTGACCTTGGTACTCAAGCGCCACTCGACATCCTGAAATTTCGTACAAATCACTGTGGGAGCGGGCTTGCTCGCGAAGGCGGTGGGTCAGTCAAAATATAGAGTGACTGATCTATCGCATTCGCGAGCAAGCCCGCTCCCACAGGGGGATTGAGTCGTTTATTGATCCGCGGTCTGCATCCCCGCCCGGCTCGGCTTGCCCAGCGTGCGCGAGAAGAACTGCCCGGCCTCGGAGATCAGGTTGCGGTGAATATCTTCGCGATCCACGCCGTCGGCGTCGGTGCACAACGCCGGCATGGCGCGGATCTGCTCTTCATTGCACGGCGCCATGAACACGAAGTGCCCTGCCCCGGCCAATAACTTGAAGTCCGGCGCGGTCGGCAGTTTGCGCGCCAGAGCCGCGGCGTTTTTGTCGAAGGCCACCAGTTTGTCGCCATCGCCGCTGTACAGCAGCACCGGTACATGCACATCCGCTAGGGTGCTACGACCGAATTTCAGGCTCAGCGGCGCCATCAGCAGCAAGGCATGCACGCGCGAATCGGCCACTGGCTGCAAATCGTCGCGGTCGACGATCAGTTCACCCTGGGTGTTGCAGGCATCATGGTCGTCAGGGCGTTCCTGGCAGTAGCGGCGCAGACGATCCAGATCCGGCTGCGCGCCGGAGAGAATCAACGCGGTTTCGCCACCGGCCGAATAACCAATGACCCCGACCTGATCAGCGTTGACGAACGGCGACAGCATCGGGTCGCCGAGGGTCGCGGTGATCGCTTCGGAAATCTGGATCGGCCGCCCATACAGATTGCTCAGGGTGCCGAGGCGGCTGTGGTCTTTGGAGTTGTCGCCGGGATGAATCACCGCGACCACCACAAAGCCCTTGCGTGCCAGCGAGGTGGCGAGGTCATGCAGCGCCAGCGGCGTTCCGGTGTTGCCGTGAGACAGCATCAGCATCGGAAAACGACCGATGGCCACCTTGGTGTCAGCGCCGGCCTCGACGGTGTAACCCTCAAGCAGGCTGCTATGTTCACGGTCGCTGGAAGGATAGAAGGCGATGGCGCGCATCGGTTGCAGATCCAGCGGATCGAGGAAGGTCATTTCGTGGTAACCGACACTCCAGACAGGGTGTCGCCCAGGCGCGGCATGCACTGAACCGAGGCTGCCGAGCAGGCAAATCAGTAACATTGCACAAAGACGCATCATGGGATGGCCCACCCTGTGTTACTCAATCGAAAGATCCTTTGTGTTCCGACACGCCCCAAACCCTTAGGTTCGGAGATCCGGCGCAGCGGTGCACTCAGACGTTGATCGTTTGACTGCATAACCCGGGCCAGATTATGCAACAGTCAGAAACAAAAAACTCCGCATCTGGCCCTTGCAGAACCAGAATACAGAGTTTTTTGAGGGGCTACCTGAACGGCAGCTGGTCTTTACGCAATGCTTACGCGGCGGCGAACAGTTGCTCGCTGATCTTCGCCTGAGCAGCGCTCATCGCGTTGTTGCGCACTTCTTCACCGTAGGCCAGACCTTCGGCACGGACGATTTCGATGTCGGTGATGCCGAGGAAGCCCAGTACCAGCTTCAGATATTCCTCGTGAGCGATGCCGCTCGCCTGACCGGCATGGATGCCGCCGGAGGTAGAGACGATCACCACTTTCTTGCCACCGCACAGGCCTTCAGGACCGGCTTCGGTGTAGCGGAAAGTCTGGCCGGCAACGGCGACGCGGTCGATCCAGGCCTTGAGCTGGGTCGGTACGGTGAAGTTGTACATCGGCGCGGCGATGACGATGGCGTCGGCAGCGATGAATTCGGCCAGGGTCGAGGCGCTCAGTTCGGCTTCGTGCTGTTGTGCGGCGTCGCGCAGCTCAGCGGTGGTACCGGCAGCCACCAGGGTGGTCGACGAGAAGTGACTGATGGCGTCGGCGGCCAGGTCACGGTAGGTGACCACGGCGGTTGGCTCGGCGGCTTGCCAGGCTTTGACGACTTGGCTGCTCAACTGACGGGAAGCGGAGTTGTCGCCCAGAATGCTCGAATCGATGTGCAGCAGTTTCATGTGGAATCTCCTGTAAAGAATCGCCGGCGGCGACGGAATGGAGACAATCCTACGGAAGAAACCAATAGCTGATTAGCCGCCGACAATGCGATAGTTCGTCCCACTGATAGAACGGTGGACTTTTCATGCAGGATCTCAATGATCTCTACTATTTCGCCAAGGTGGTCGAGGCCGGTGGCTTCGCCGCAGCCGGGCGTTTGCTGGGCATTCCCAAGTCCCGCCTGTCACGACGCATCGCCGAACTCGAAGAGCGCCTCGGCGCCCGTCTGCTGCAACGCACCACGCGCCAGTTGAACCTGACCGCGGTTGGCGAGCGCTACTTGCGTCACTGTCAGGCGATGTTGCTGGAAGCGGAGATGGCCGACGAAGCGGTCGCCAGCATGTCCAGCGAGCCACGTGGCCGCCTGCGCGTATCCTGTCCTACCGGTCTGGCGCGGGAAATGTTGCCGTGGGTGATCAGCGAATTCCTCGGCAAATTCCCTCAGGTGCAACTGGAGGTCGTGCTGCTGAATCGCCGGGTGGATTTGGTCGCCGAAGGCTTCGACGTGGCCTTGCGTGTACGCGAGTTGGGCGATGAAGATCCCTTGCTGGTCACCCGGCGTCTGCGCCAGGCACAAATGGTCGTGGTGGCCAGCCCGGCTTTTGTCGAGGGCAAAACCATCACTCATCCGCAGGACTTGAAGAACCTGCCGGTGCTCGGCGCGCTGGAGGCCGATCGCATGGTGCATGTGCGCTTGCTGGATGAGCAAGGCAACAGCGTCGAACTGAACATGGAGGCGCGGCTGGGCATCGATGACTTCATCGTGCGCAAGGCCTGTGTGCTCGCCGGCCAGGGTTTTACCCTGCTGCCGATGATGTATTGCGAAGCCGACCTTGAGAGCGGCGCGCTGGTGCAATTGCTGCCCGAGTGGTCGTTGCCCGGCGGCTGGTTGCAGGCGGTGTATCCGCATCGACGCGGGGTGATGCCGGCGGTGCGGGCATGGATCGATCACTTGGTCGAATCGTTCAATGCGTGTGGGGAGCGGTTGTTATGAAACAGGGAAAGATGAACGAAGCGGATGTCGCCGCCTTCTGCCTGGCCTTGCCGGGTGCGCAGGAGGATTACAAATGGGGCGGCGTGCGGGTGTTCTCGATTGCCGGCAACAAGATGTTTGCTCTGCAAGGGCTGCGCGGGGATTCATTGGCGTTCAAGGTCGACAAGGATCTGTTTCTCGGCCATTGCGACCGCCCGGGTATTCACCCTGCGCCTTATCTGGCGCGGGCGCAGTGGATCATCATGCACCCGCCCTACCCGCTGGGTGCCGAGGAGCTGCAGGGATTACTGACGCGTTCGCATCAATTGGTGGTAGGCAAATTGCCCAAAAAAACCCAAATCGGATTGTTGCTCTAGCTTTTTGATTTTGATTTTGGTGGGAGCGGGCTTGCTCGCGAAAGCGGTGTGTCAGACAACATATTCGTCCATTGGCACACCGCTTTCGCGAGCAAGCCCGCTCCCACATGGGTCATGTGTGAAGCTTAAATATGTGACAGCAGGTTCGAACCGAGAAACAACTGGTCGATCCAGAACACCTGATGCAGCGCCACAATCACCCAGAACAGAATCTGAAACGACACCTTGCGCGTCTTGTGCCGGAATACCTGTTGGGCGATCAGCGCGCCGGGCCAGCCGCCAGCCAGTTCCAGCGCGTGCAGGATGTTCTCCGGTGTGCGCCACGCATCGGCGCGGGCCTTGCGCTTGTCTGCCCAGTACATGAAAAACGCCAGCACGCTGACCACGCCATAAGCGGTCAACGGCACCAGCGAGATGCCGCGCAGCCACATCGACAGCGAGCCGAACAGCGGCAGCGCGCAGACGATCAGCAGCACCGCCAGTTTCAATTTCAGATGCTGAATGCCGCCACCGGACGGTCGTCCATCCGGGCGGCGCGCGCGGGAATCACTCATGGTTTCGCCGCCGACCAATCCACCCAGCCGAACTGCCAGGTCGCCAGAATCACCAGACCGAAAACAATCCGGTACCAGGCGAATGCCGCGTAACTGTGGCTGGCGATGAACTTGAGCAGACCGCGCACGGCGATCATGGCGAAGATGAACGCGGTGATGAAACCGATGGCGAACACCGGGAAGTCCGCCGGCACAAACAGATGGCGATACTTGTAACCGGAGTACACCGCCGCACCGACCATGGTCGGCATCGCCAGGAAGAACGAGAATTCGGTCGCGGTCTTGCGCGACAGGCCGAACAGCAGGCCGCCGATGATCGTCGAGCCGGAACGCGAGGTACCGGGGATCATCGCCAGACACTGCGCGAAACCGACTTTCAGCGCGTCCTTCCAGGTGATCTCGTCCACGGTTTCGGCGTGCACTTCATGTTGCCGACGCTCGGCCCACAGCATGATCACACCACCCACCACCAGCGCGGTCGCGACGGTGATCGGATTGAACAGGTATTGGTGAATCAGATCGGCAAAAATCACCCCCAGCACCACCGCCGGCAGAAACGCGATCAGCAGGTTGGCGGTAAAACGCCGCGCACTCGGCTGGGTCGGCAAGCCGATCACCACGTCGAGAATCTTGCGACGAAACTCCCAGACCACCGCGAGGATCGCGCCGAGCTGAATAATGATGTTGAACGCCATGGCCCGTTCGCCGCCGAAGTCGAGCAAGTCGGCAACAATGATCTGGTGTCCGGTACTGGAAATGGGCAAAAACTCCGTCAGCCCCTCTACAACTCCAAGAATCAGTGCCTGCAAGGCGGTCCAGAGATCCATCAGTCCCCCAAAGAGCGATGCACAAAGGCATGCCCCGATAGTATTTTTTTACGTTCACTGCGATCAGCGTAGCTGTTTGTAGCTGTACCGATTCCGCGCACACAGCATCCACACGAAACGGTCAAAATTCCGTGAAATATCAATTTGGATTCAGGTTTTCACGCGCGGGGCCGAAATCCTAACAGACAAGCCTTAATAGTGCTGCGGCGTTATTCGACTTGGGTCGCGTATGCCTGACCACCCAAACGTGGTTGGATGCTGGCGTTGATTTATTACAAGAAAAAGAAATCGGAGTGACAGCGTTATGAACAGCTTGCGCAGTGTGTCGATCAGCCGACGCTTGTGGCTCATTTTGATTGTGGCGGTGGTCATGTTGTTGACCTTGGGCGTGTTGATGCTCAAGCAGATCCACGATGACCTGTACCACGCCAAGGCGCAGAAAACCCAGCATGTGGTGCAGACCGCCAGTGGCCTGCTGACCTACTACCACGACCTGGAAACCGCCGGCACCCTGACCCGCGACGCCGCGCAGAAACAGGCGTTGACCGCGATTCGTGGCCTACGCTACGACCAGAGCGATTACTTTTGGATCAACGACCTCACCCCCGTGATGGTCATGCACCCGACCAACCCCAAACTCGAAGGCCAGAACCTTTCAGCGATCCGCGACCCAGACGGTTTCGCGGTGTTCAACGAGATGGTCGCGATCGCCAAAAGCAAAGGCGCGGGCATGGTCGATTATCGCTGGCCCAAGCCCGGTGCCAGCGAACCGGTGGCGAAAACCTCCTATGTAAAATTGTTCGAGCCGTGGGGCTGGGTGCTCGGTTCGGGCGTTTACGTCGATGATGTGCAGAGCGAGTTCCGGGGGCAGTTAATCAAGGCTTCGGTGATTGGTTTGGTGATCGCCGTGATCATGGCCCTGCTGGTGATTTTGATTGCCCGCAGCATCGTCCGTCCGTTACAGGAAACCGTGAACGCCATGGCCAACATCGCCAGCGGCGAGAGCGACCTGACCCGTAGCCTCGACACCCACGGTCAGGACGAAGTCACGCAACTGGCGCATCACTTCAACGCCTTCACCGCCAAGTTGCGCCGGGTCATCGGTGACCTGCAGGTTTCGGCCAGTGCGCTGGGTCAGTCGTCCAGTGAACTGGGCAACGATGCGACTCAGGCCCAGCAGCGCAGCCAACAGCAATCGCAGCAGATGGAACTGGTCGCAACCGCAATCAACGAAGTGAACTACGGCGTGCAGGATGTGGCGAAGAACGCCGAACATGCTGCCGCTGAAATGCGCGATGCCGAAGCTCAGGCACAGCAGGGCCAGATCAACATCGACGGCAGTCTGCAACAGATCGACAAGTTGTCCGGAACCATTGACCAAGCGGTCGAAGTGATTCGCACCCTGGCGGCCGAAAGTACGCAGATCGGCAGTGTGCTGGAGGTGATCCGTTCGATTGCCGAGCAGACCAACCTGCTCGCACTCAACGCGGCCATCGAAGCGGCCCGCGCCGGTGAACAGGGCCGGGGCTTTGCGGTGGTGGCCGATGAAGTGCGGTTGCTGGCGCAGCGCACGCAAAAGTCGACCGCGGAAATTCAAAGCATGATCGAACGCCTGCAGAATCATTCCGAAGCAGCGGTGAAAGTCATTGGCGACAGCAGCAAGGCCTCGCAACTGACCATCGAACAGGCTGGCCTTGCCGGCGCCAGTCTCAACGCCATCGGCCAGGCACTGCGCAACCTCAACGGCCTGAACGCGTCGATTGCCAGCGCCACACTGCAACAGGCGCATGTGGTCGAGGACATCAACCAGAACGTCACGCAGGCCGCCGGTCTGTCGCACAGTACGGCGCTGGCGGCGGAGCAGTCGAGTGCGGCGAGCGTCAAGCTTGGGCAGTTGAGTGAACAGCTGAACCAGTTGCTGCGCCAGTTCCGCGTCTGACCCCTCACCCTTGTGGGAGCGAGCCTGCTCGCGAAGGCTTAATGTCAGTCAACATCTGCGTTGCTGACATACCACTTTCGCGAGCAGGCTCGCTCCCACAGGGTTATTCGTCATTCAAGGATTTTGGGTACAATTGCGCCCCTTCTTGCACTCCCCCAAGGAACCCCCATGTCCGGGCTTGAACTGTTTGCCGCCGCCCTCGGTGTGATCGCCGTCTGGCTGACGGTCAAACAGAATCCGTGGTGCTGGCCGATCGGCCTGGTCATGGTGTTGCTGTACAGCTGGATTTTCTATGACGTGAAGCTGTACTCGGACATGTTGCTGCAAGTGATTTACGCCGCGCTGCAAGTCTACGGCTGGTGGCAATGGACCCGCGCCGGGACGATGCAAGACGGCCGTGAAGTCACGCGTCTGGATCGGCGCTCGATCCTGCTCGGTCTGAGCGTAGGCGCCCTCGGCAGTCTGCTGCTGGGTGCGGCCATGGCGCACTGGACCGACGCGGCACAGCCGTGGCTCGATGCCGCGCTGACGGCGTTCAGCCTGGTTGCGCAATTGTGGATGGCGCAGAAACGTCTGCAATGCTGGGCGCTGTGGTTCGTGCTGGATGTGATTTTCGTCGGCCTGTTCCTGTACAAGGGTCTGTACCTCACCGCCGCGCTGTATGCGCTGTTCACCCTGATTGCTGTGCAAGGCTGGCGCGAATGGCGCGCCGATCCGGCGTTGCAGCGATGAAGGTGGTTGTCCTGACCGGCCCGGAATCCACCGGCAAGAGCTGGCTGGCCGCTGGCCTGCAGGAGCGCTTCGGCGGCCTGCGGGTGGACGAATACGTGCGCTGGTTCATGGAGCAGAATCCACGCGATACCTGCCTCAACGACATCCCCGCTATCGCCCGTGGGCAGTTGCAATGGGAGGATCAGGCACGGGCGCAGCAACCGCAATTGCTGATTCTCGACACCCATTTGCTGAGCAACATCCTCTGGAGCCAGACCCTGTTTGGCGACTGCCCGGCATGGCTGGAACCCGAGCTGCTGGCCCGGCATTACGACTTGCACCTGCTGTTGTCGCCGGAGCAGATCGACTGGACTGACGACGGCCAACGCTGCCAGCCGCAGCTCAGTGAACGCATGGCGTTCTTTCAGGCCACCCGCGACTGGCTGGAACAGCACGGGCAACCGTTGCAGATCATTCAGGGCAACTGGGATGAACGACGCGTTCAGGCCTTTGACGCCGTCTCTCGATTATTGGCTGATTGCCCCATCGAATAGCTCCGTTCCGTGCGCAAGTGTCCATTCCTGAAACACCCCCCTCCGCGCAAAGCAGCCAATTCAACAGCCTTCATCGTTTTGTCAGGACATCTGTTACGCCAGTGAAACAGTCCCCGGCAAACCCTTGTTCCAGAGCTTTGCACCGCCCCTGCCCCCGCCGCTGTCGACATGACTGTTTCAGCGCTGAAACAGGTTATGTATCAAGATTGCGTGCCGCAGCGCCAACCTGTTGAAAACAATAGACAACTCAAAAGCGGCACAGCTTTCGCTCTCTCCTTCCCAACGCTGACAAGAGCCAGCCCACTGAAGAAGGAATTGCCGCCGTGGGGAATATCAATAAAGGCCTGACCTGCCTTCTGCTGATTGGATCAGCCGCCAGCACATTCATCAGTTTCAACGTTCAGGCCGAAGGCAATGGCGTGATCGTTCTCAACCGCGACGTTCAGCCCATTCCTATCGGGCGCAGCGGTGGCAAAGACCCCTACCCAACCACGGTCAATGCCAACCCTTCGGCTCGCATCAATCAGGCGATGACCAGCACCGAGCTCAATGACGGTGAATTTGCCAGTGTAGCCAGTGGCGCTTCGATTCGCGGCAATATCACCACGCCCACCGCCAACATGCCTGGCATGAACACCCTGACCAATCCCAACGGCCTGCCCGGCATGGGCGGCGGTCACGGCGGTGGCGCGGGCGGCTCGATTTCCAACACCGTCAACCGTGCGATGAGTTCCGGTCTTGCTCCGCTGACCCGCATGGCCGGAGGTCAATGAGATGAATCGTTCTCTTCTTTTACTTGCCCTTTTCGGCTGCGTCCAGGCGCTGGCCGCCCCCGACTCGGTCAATAACGCGAACATTCAGGACACCGGCGTCCAGTACCGCGGCAACTACAACGTCAACCAGGCTGCTGGCGACCAGATGCAACAAACCAATACCAAAGCCATCGCCATTGGTACTTCGGCCAGTGCTACCACCAACGTCCGGCAGCACATCGATACACCGGCCAACCCTTCAACGAACGCCAGCGCCACCATTGGCGGCAACTCTTTCAGTAATGGCAACGGAATCCTGGGCGTGAACCAGGGCGCCGGGGCCAACAACCAGATGGCCAACGTGACGCGCGTCAGCATCAGTGCTGCCCCGCAAAGCGTTGACGACAGCGCCCTGTCGCAACAGAACGTGGCGCTTTTACCGAGCTCAGGAGCAACTGGCACCTCACCCGGCAGTCGCCAGGTCACAACAAGTGATCAGGCCTTCACCGGCAGCCGAGGGGTGATTCAGGTGAACCAGAGTGCCGGGGTGGGGAACCGTATGGCTAACACCCTGAGCATCCGGGTCGCTGACTGACCCAAACAACAAAAGCAGTGCAATTAGAAAGTACCAACACTTAACCAACTAATAAGCACGATGGAGAAACACCATGAAACCTACAATGGCTCTCAAACCACTGGTTTTCGCACTTGCAGCAGTAATGGCAATGGCGGCTCAGGCAGGCGGCAATGATCATGGTAACGGGCACGGCAATGGCCATGGCAACCATGAACCCAAAGGCCCTACCCTGGAACAACTTCTGCAAATCGGAGCCGGCGCCGGGGCTGCCGTACTCGACACGCAGAACAGCGATGGCAACCTGGTGGGCAACCAAGGCACCAAAAACGATGCCAACGTCAATAACTCGGCTAATGGCACCAACGGCAACGTCGGCATGAACAACACCGCCGGCGATGGCAACCAGCAAGACAACGCTGCTGCACTGGCGACTGCCGACGAAAGCTTTATCTTCGGCAGCGCGGTATCGGTCTCCAGCGCCACTCAGGTCAACAACAACAACGCGGTTGCCAACTACTCGACAACCAACAACGCCAACCTCAACAACGTGGGTAACGGCGGTTCCGGCAACATTGGCGTGAACAACAGTGCCGGCAACTTCAACCAACAGAAAAACAACCTGGCTATTGCTGTATCGGGTGGTCGTGTAGCTAACGCTGCTGCTGCTGCGAACCAAAGCTCCACTGGCCTGACTGTGTCCAATAACGGCACTCAAACCTACAAAAAAGATACCCTCACCGGCACCGTGGCCGCCGTCGGCGCGTTCGCTGCCGTTGGCAAGGCTACCATCGAAGGTGATAAAGGCCACGGCGGTGGCGGCTATGGCGACAACGATCGCGGCCATGGCGGTAACGGCGGCAGCAAAGATCAGAAAGCCACCTTCGAAGCTGTCGGTGTCTTCGGCCTGGCTGGCGTCACCACTCAACAAGTGCTGACCCCTGATGGCTGGAAAAACCCTGTGACCAACAACGCGAACATCTCGAACGTTGGTAACAACTTCTCCGGTAACGCTGGTTACAACAACGCCGCCGGTGTTGGCAACCAACAAAGCAACTCGCTGTCCATCGCTGCAGGTTGCAAAGCCTGCATGTAATCGCGATCGAAACGAAAGCCCCGGAAACGGGGCTTTTCCTCAGTCCGCAAAGGCGTATCGATCATGCGTAAGACTGCCTTTATCGCCCTGCTTTGCCTGTCCGGCCTGACCCAGGCTGCCCAGATGCCCGTCGCTGCCCTGCCCGGCGGCGTACTCGTCTACAAGAACGTGCAAAGCATTCGTGAACGCAAGTTTGCCGACATCGTCGAACAAAAAACCGATTTCAGCTGCGGCGCCGCCGCGCTGGCCACGGTACTGCGCCAGGCTTATTGGCTCGACGTCGATGAAGAGCACATCATCAAAGGCATGCTGGTCAACGCTGACCAGGACCTTGTGCGTACTCAAGGTTTCTCCATGCTGGACATGAAACGCTACATAGAAAGCATCGGCATGCGCGCCAGGGGCTACAAGATTCCACCGGATAAACTCGACGACGTAACCATCCCGGTGGTGGTACTGATGGAAATTCGCGGCTACAAGCATTTCGTGGTGCTGCAGCGTTCGGACAAGGATTGGGTTTATATCGGAGATCCCGTCTTAGGCCATAAACGCTACGCCCATGATGACTTTGTCAAAGGTTGGAACGGCATCGTCTTCGCCATCGTCGGCCCCGGTTATGACAAAACCAATGCATTGCGCATGCCGCCGACCCCGCTGACCGCGAAGAACAAGCTGGATAACTTCAACCCTGTCAGAGATGCCGAATTGATGGACTTCGGGTTCATACAGAGCGACTTCTTTTAATCGCCGATTATAAAGAATGGGGCTGGATGTCCCGGGAGCAGCAGATGAAAACCTCATACTGGCTGGCCGCCGCCTGCCTGGCAGCGAGCGCGTCAGGCTATGCCAATGCAGGATTCAAACCCATCGAAGTTCAGGATCAGGAGCTGTCCCAGCTTCGCGGTCGTTATGTCATGCCGGGGCGGATCATCAGCTTCGGCATTGTCATGAGCAGTACCTGGCGCAACGCCAGCGGTGATCTGATCGGCGCTGCGACGTCGATGCAAATCCAGGCCGCCACGATCAAACCGGAATTCTATGTCTCGACCATCAAGGAACAGGGCAACGGCAGCACCCCGACTCCGGGCACTGGCAATGTCATTGGTGGCGCGGCACTCAACAGCAGCCAGGGCGTGACCCAAAGCGTACGTGCCGCCGGCGACGGCAACACCGCCAGCAACAATGTGGCCATCAATGTAAAAGAAGCCAACACCCCTCCTCCGCTGGCACCCGCACAAGGCCAGGCGCTGATGGCCGGGCAGACCATCGGGGCCAGCAATGCCGCCGGCAGTGTCGCCGTTTCGGCCACCAACAGTGGTGTGCAAATGGCCATTCAGGCCTCGGGAAATCAGGGCACCGCCCTGCAACAGGTCGCTCAGGGTGGCCTGCTGCAGAACACTCGCCTGCTGGGCAGCGCCAACGTGGTCAACAACATGACCCAACTCAATGTTGTGCTTAACAATAACGGCATCAGCCCCGGCGCACTGGACTGCAACCTGACTCAACTCAGGGCACTACGCAATATCGGATATTGAACTACGCTGAGTCTCGATCATTGGGCTTAAAGGGACGGCTTATTCATGTATCGATCAGTATCACTGCGTGCCGCTGTATGTCTGAGTACTCTTCTACCTGCGGCGATGCTGCAAGCAGCACCCGACGCAGATGTGGAGACCCTGAAACAGGAACTTCTGGAGCTGAAGCAACGATACGAAGTACAACAAAAGGCCCTGGCGGTGCTCGAACAACGGGTCCGTCAGGTCGAGGACCAACCGGCAGCCCCGCAACCCAAACGCCTGGCCAAGTCGCCGTCTGACATGAAAGGCAATCCAAAAGTCGCTACCAGTACCGGAGCGCCTGGTACCGGTGCCGCAGCAGCGTCGGGGGGCGCGGCCGGGGGGAGTGGCGCTTCTTACGGCCAGTCGCTGGCCGACGACTCGCAACCGGCCCAGAGTGTGTCCAACCTCTACGACGAGGCCAGCGGCTTCTTCGGCGGCGGTAAATTCAGCTTTGAAACCGGTGTGACCTACTCGCGTTACGACACCCGGCAACTGATCCTCAACGGCTTCCTCGCGCTGGACTCGATCTTTCTGGGCAACATCAACCTCGACCGGATCAAGGCCGACACCTGGACGCTGGACCTGACCGGGCGCTACAACTTCGACAACCGTTGGCAGTTCGACGTGAACGTGCCGGTGGTTTACCGCGAATCGACCTACCAGTCCGGCGGCGGCAACGGTGGTGCATCAAACGTCACGACGGAACAGGATGTTTCGCGTGATCCAACCCTCGGCGACGTCAACTTCGGTATTGCCTACAAGTTCCTCGACGAGTCGGTCAACACGCCGGACGCCGTGGTCACCCTGCGGGTCAAGGCGCCAACCGGCAAGGATCCGTTCGGCATCAAACTGCGCCAGACCGACGCCAACTCCAACCTGTTCGTGCCTGACACGCTGCCAACCGGTAACGGTGTCTGGTCGATCACACCCGGGGTTTCGCTGGTCAAGACCTTCGACCCGGCAGTGCTGTTCGGCAGCCTGTCCTACACCCACAACCTGGAGGAGTCGTTCGACGACATCAGTTCGACCGTCAACCAGAAAAACCCGGGCAAGGTAAAGATTGGCGACAGCTTCCAGATCGGCGCCGGTATTGCGTTCGCTCTGAACGAAAAGATGAGTATGTCGTTCTCGGTGTCTGACCTGGTGCAGCGCAAGAGCAAGCTGAAACAGGATGGCGGTGATTGGCAATCGGTGGTGTCCAGTGACGCCAACGCCGGTTACTTCAACGTCGGCATGACCATTGCCGCCACGGATAACCTGACCATCGTGCCCAACCTGTCGATCGGCATGACCGACGATGCCCCGGACTTCTCCTTCAGCCTGAAATTCCCGTACTACTTCTAAAGCACAAGATCGCAGCCTGCGGCAGCTCCTACAGAGGTAATCCCTGTAGAAGCTGCCGCAGGCTGCGATCTTTTGAGCTTTGTTCTCTAGCGAATCTGATGCTTGTGCAGCAGGCGATAAAACGTCGGCCGCGACACGCCCAGCACCTTCGCCGCCACACTGAGGTTGTCGCTGTGGCGGTTCAATACATCGCACAGCGCCTGGCGTTCGGCGCGCGTCTTGTAGTCTTCCAGCGTACCCATCGGCGTCGAAATCGTGTGCTGGCTGAGCAATCCCAGATCCCGGGCTTCGATCTGTCGGCCTTCCGCCAGAACCAAACCCCGTCGCACGCGGTTGGCCAGTTCTCGAACGTTGCCTGGCCAGTCGTGCTTGCCCATGGCGATCAACGCATCCTCACTGAAGCTGCGCGGGCGGCGGCCGGTTTCGTGGCTGTAGAAGTGCGAGAAATGGTTGGCCAGCATCGACAGATCACCGTGGCGCTCGCGCAATGGCGCGGTCACCACTTGCAGCACATTGAGGCGGTAATACAGGTCTTCGCGAAAACGCTTTTTCTCGATCGCCGCTTCGAGGTCGACGTGGGTGGCCGCCAGCACGCGAACATCCACCGGGATCGGCTGACTGCCACCGACGCGCTCGATGTGTTTCTCTTGCAGAAAACGCAGCAGATTGGCCTGCAGTTCCAGCGGCAAATCGCCGATTTCATCGAGAAACAACGTGCCACCGTTAGCGGCCTCGATGCGCCCGACCTTGCGCTGATGGGCACCGGTGAACGCACCTTTCTCGTGGCCAAACAGTTCGGACTGAATCAAATGTTCGGGAATCGCCCCGCAATTGATCGCCACGAATGGCTTGCTGTGGCGTTGGGACTGGCGGTGCAGCGTGCGTGCCACCAGTTCTTTACCGGTGCCGCTTTCACCGCGGATCAGCACCGGGGATTCGGTCGGCGCCAGTTTGCTCAATAACTTGCGCAGCTCACGGATCGGCTTGCTGTCGCCGAGTAACTCGTGTTCAGGCTGGTCGACGTGAATCGTGCCTTGCCCGCGCAAACGCGCCATGCCGAATGCTCGCCCTAAGGTCACCTGGACCCGTGAGACATCGAACGGCAAGGTGTGGAAATCGAAAAACCATTCGCAGACGAAGTCACCGACGTTCTGCAACCGCAGGACTTCCTGGTTCAACACCGCGATCCACTCGGTGCCGCTACGGCTGATCAGTTCCTTGACCGCTTCGGGACGTTCAAGGTGAAAAGGTTGCAGTCGCAGCAGCCCGACATCGCATGTCCGATCGGCGGCATTTTCCAGGCTACAACTGTCGACATCCCATCCCACCGAGCGCAAACCAGGTAATAACCGGTGACAGTCGTCGCACGGGTCGACCACCAATAAACGTCGTAACGCAGGCGCTTCGATCATGACTGTTCCTTGGCGCCAAATTTAAGGAAATTATTGTAAAAACAGTCATTTGGCAGACCCGACTGTAACATTAGCAAGAAATTGACAGGGCCTTGTATCGATTGCTTATAGGTGTACAAGCTAACGAGTTATAAGAAGCAAGTTTATTAGTCAGCTATCGAGTTGCTATCTTTCACCAGGCTTTCAAAATCGTTCGGAATGTTGAGCCTGAGCAATTAAGATGAAATTTCTCTGTTTCGTGTGTGACCTGCCACGGGGTTGCGTGCATCAGTACAAGTAACCAGCCGAACGGTAAGCCCAACCGACGGCACATCACTTGATTGGGCACGACAGAGAGAAGACCCCAATGACCGCCCCGCTCCGTATCAACGAAGCTCTTTTGATTGCCAACCACGCGTTCAAACCCTTTCAGTGCGTGGCCTGGGCCCCACAAGACGGCAATGGCGAACTGAACCTGACCGTCATCGACCGTACCAACTCGCACATCGGTCGCCAGCAGATTCCAAGCAGCGCCTACTCCGATCCGGCGCAACTGGAACTGCTGTTGCAACAGGCCCGCGCCGAATTGAGCAAAGAAGGTTACCTGCTGCAATCGTGGTCGATGCCACATTGATCAGAGGCTGATGCGGATGACTTTCACGTCATCCGCTCTGTTCTTTGTTAGTTATCCGCTGCTGTTTATCTTCAATACTTCTGTACAACTTTCTTCAATCTGCCAGGCGCCACTGCTTGGCAGGCTTTCGTTTGGTTCAAAAAGACACTGTTATGGCACAGTGCGACCCTCCACCTGTTAGTTCTGTCAGTTGAACTTGCGTGTATTCAGGGATTGAATGTTCCGCTCATGCAGTTACCCGCCCGATTCGGGCCTGGTCAACTTGCAAGGAGAGGCATGCATGTCACCCGAGAACGCCTTTGCGCGCCCGGCACTACTCAACAGTTCCGGGCAACTCGACAAACAATTTGCCAACACTGGCGTCGCCCAAGTGTATTTCGCCGGCAGTGTTTCCAGCATGACTCAGGGTGTCGCACTGGATCGACAGGGGCGCGTGCTGGTCGCCGCCAAGGTCGGCACTGCTCAAGGCAGTCGTTTCGGTCTGGCACGCCTACTCGCGGACGGTTCGGCCGACCTCGCTTTCGGCCAGCACGGCAGCGTGATTGGCGAGTTCGAACGCGGTTTTGAGGCCACCGGTGGCAAGGTTCAGGTGTTGCCCGACGGACGAATCCTGCTGGCCGGGCTGCATTATCAAAACACCCATCGCACCCTGCCTGCGCTGGCCCTGTTCAGCGCTGACGGAACCCCCGACCCGGACTTTGGTAAAAATGGCCGCAAAGTAGTGCGCCTGCCCGGCGACCTGTCCATCGGTTCCCGCGATTGCTGGCTGCCTCCCGGCGTACCGGGTGCTGAAGCCTGTGACATCGCCGTGCAGGACGACGGGCATATTCTGCTGATCGCCAATCACCACTTCGAACTCGCCGACCATGCCGGAATGCTGATCCGCCTGACGCCAGACGGGACGCTCGATGCAAGCTTCAATGGGCGCGGTTTCGTGATGATTCGACATTTGCTGCTCAACACGTGGCTCAGCAGCCTCGTATTGCAGGAGGACGGGCGGATCCTTGTCGCCGGCTCAATTGATTTCCCCCAGGAGGGCCTGGTGGCGCGCTACCTGCCTGACGGGCGTCTTGATGAGCGCTTCGCGGTGGATGGCTTCCTGGCTTTCAAAGCCAACGGCAAAAGTGCGATGGTCTGTCAGGTCATCGAGTCAAAGGAACATCTGCACTGTTTTGGCAGCAGTCGCGATCCGATCCGCTGCCTGGCGCTGAGCCTGCACCCTAACGGCCGCCCGGACTGGCGCAACGACACTGGTCACCCGCATCTGCTGGAAATCGGCCCCAGTGGTTGCCAGTGGAGCGCCGCGCAACGCATGGCGGATGGTCGGATCATGGCGGTGGGTGCAACGATCGGCGGCGTCGAGGCCGACTTCATCGTTGCTCGCTATAAAGCTGATGGCCATCTCGACCGGAGCTTCGGCAACGGCCACGGCTGGTTGCGCACGCGCCTGGGCCGCAGCCTGGATACCGCCAATTCTCTCGCGATCCAGCCAGACCGGAAAATTCTTGTCGGCGGCTACTCGCTCGACGGCAACTACCGCGCCATGGTCGCGCGCTATCTGAATCAATAACTCTCCAGACTTGAACTTGCCAGACACATGCGGCAACTTGCGCGCTTCTTAATACAAGGAGCAACCGATGTCCGGTTCACTGGCCCAGGCGTTCGCGCATAATTTTCTCGGGCACTCGCCCCGCTGGTACAAGGCGTGCATCGTAGGGTTCCTGATCCTCAACGCCGTGGTGCTGTTCACTGTCGGCCCGGTCGCCGCCGGCTGGCTGCTGGTGATCGAATTCATTTTCACCCTGGCCATGGCGCTCAAGTGCTATCCATTGATGCCCGGTGGCTTGTTGCTGATCGAAGCCCTGCTGCTGAAGATGACCTCACCACAGGCCCTGTACGATGAACTGGTGCACAACTTCCCGGTGATCCTGCTGCTGATGTTCATGGTCGCGGGCATCTACTTCATGAAGGATCTGCTGCTGTTTCTGTTCTCACGGTTGCTGCTGGGCGTGCGCTCCAAGGCGCTGCTGGCGCTGATGTTCTGCTTTCTCTCAGCTTTTTTGTCGGCGTTTCTCGATGCCTTGACCGTAACCGCGGTGATCATCAGCGCGGCGGTCGGCTTCTATTCGGTCTACCACCGCGTGGCCTCGGGCAATGATCCGCGTCAGGACAGCGAATTCAGCGACGACCGCCATCTGCCGGCCCTGCACCATGAAGACCTGGAGCAATTCCGCGCATTCCTGCGCAGCCTGCTGATGCACGGCGCGGTCGGCACCGCACTCGGTGGGGTCTGCACCCTGGTGGGTGAGCCGCAGAACCTGCTGATCGGTCATGAAATGGGCTGGCACTTCGCAGAGTTTTTCCAGAAAGTCGCGCCGGTTTCGTTGCCGGTGCTGGCGGCGGGTCTGGTGACCTGCGTGCTGCTGGAAAAACTGCGCTGGTTTGGCTACGGCACCCTGCTGCCGGACAACGTCCGCGCCGTGCTGGCCAATTACGCCGCCGAAGACAACGCCGAACGCACCCCGCGTCAGCGTGCCGCCCTGCTGGTGCAAGGCGCTGCCGCATTGATCCTGATTGGCTGCCTGGCGTTTCACGTCGCGGAGGTCGGGCTGATCGGTTTGATGGTGATCGTGTTGATCACTGCGTTCACCGGCATCACCGACGAGCATCGTCTGGGCAGCGCGTTCAAGGACGCCATGCCGTTCACTGCATTGCTGGTGGTGTTCTTTGCCGTGGTCGCGGTGATTCACGATCAGCAACTGTTCGCGCCGTTGATCCAGTGGGTGCTGGCGCTGCCGGCGGAACAACAGCCGGGCATGCTGTTCATCGCCAACGGCCTGCTCTCGGCGATCAGCGATAACGTGTTCGTCGCCACGATCTACATCACCGAAGTGAAACAGGCCTTCCTGTCCGGGCACATGAGCCGCGAGCATTTCGAGACCCTGGCGATCGCGATCAACACCGGTACCAATCTGCCAAGCGTGGCGACACCTAATGGCCAAGCGGCGTTCCTGTTCCTGCTGACCTCGGCGATTGCACCGCTGGTGCGCCTGTCGTACGGGCGGATGGTGTGGATGGCGTTGCCGTACACCGTAGTGATGGGGTTGCTGGGCTGGTATGCGGTGAGTTACTGGCTCTGACTTAAAACTGTGGGAGCGGGGCTTGCTCGCGAAGACGGAGTGTCAGGCACTTGATGTGCTGACTGAAGCACCGCATTCGCGAGCAAGCCCGCTCCCACATTGTCAGGGTGGTCAGCCAATGGCGCTGGCAACTCTCGATCAACCGGTATGAGCAGGCTCACTCCTACATTGGCAGGCGCTCAGCCAATGGCTCTGACTACACGCGATTAAAACTGTGGGAGCGGGCTCGCTCGCGAAGACGGAGTGTCAGGCACTTGATGTATTGACTGATGCACCGCATTCGCGAGCAAGCCCGCTCCCACAGTTTGTTTCCGGGTGAATCAGCGACCGAGGATGTACTTCTCGATCGCCTGCGCCACGCCGTCTTCGGTGTTGGGGGCTGTAACGACATCAGCCTGGCGCTTCACCGCCTCTTCCGCCTGCCCCATGGCAATCGACAATCCCGCGCAATGGAACATCGCCGGGTCGTTGCCGCCGTCGCCAATCGCTGCCGTCTGTTCCAGCGGTATGCCCAGATGGGCGGCAATCGTCGCCAGTGCCGTACCCTTGTTGGCCTCCAGCGCTGTCACGTCCAGGTACACCGGTTGCGAACGCGAAACCTGAGCCATGCCGCTGACTTTGGCTAACAGGCGCGCCTCAAGCTCGATCAGCAGACCGGTGTTGTTACTGGTGGCGACGATCTTGTCGATGCGCTCCAGGTACGGCTCGAAACTCTCGACCACCACCGGCGGATAACCGAGGCCGTGCTGTTCGCGCGGCACCATCGGTCCGTGCGGATCCTTGAGCAACCAGTCGCCACCGCTGAACACCCAGATCTCCACATCCGGTTGGTCAGCGAACAACGCCAGAGCAATCAGCGCGGTCGGCACCGGCAGGTAATGCGCCACCAACAGACTGCCATCCGGATTGACGATGGTGCCGCCATTGAAGGCGGCGGTCGGCAGATCGACACCCAAGGCTTCGATCTGCTGCAACATGGCTTTGGGTGGGCGCCCGGTGGCCAGGCTGAACAACACGCCGGCCTCGCGCAGCGAACGAACGGCGTCGATGGTGCGTTGGCTCAGGCTGTGATCGGGCAGCAACAGCGTGCCGTCCATGTCACTCAGTAAAAAGCGGATCGACTCACTCATCCCAGACCATGCCAGACGCGACCGTCGCGAGTCAGCAGATCATTGGCGGCTTGCGGGCCGTCTTCCCCGGCAGCGTAAGTCTGCACGCTCGCATCCTGTTGCCAGGCATCGAGGAAGGGCTGCACCGCGCGCCAGCCGTTCTCGATATTATCGGCGCGCTGGAACAGCGTCTGGTCGCCGGTCAGGCAGTCGTAGATCAGCGTTTCGTAGCCAGTGGACGGCTGCATTTCGAAGAAATCCTTGTAGGCAAAACCCAGCTCGATGTTGGCCATGTTCAACGCCGGCCCCGGCCGTTTGGCCAGCAGGTCGAACCACATGCCTTCGTTAGGCTGGATCTGAATACGCAGATAGGTCGGCTGCAACTCGTCGACCTCGGTATCCCGGAACTGCGCATAGGGCGCCGGTTTGAAGCAGATGACGATTTCGGTGTCGCGCACGCTCATGCGCTTGCCGGTACGCAGGTAGAACGGCACGCCGACCCAGCGCCAGTTGTCGATCATGACTTTCAGCGCGACGTAGGTTTCGGTGTTGCTGTCAGGCGCCACGTTGGCTTCCTGGCGATAGCCATTCAACGCTTTGCCATCGACCTCGCCGGCGCGGTACTGACCGCGTACCGAGTTGGCTCGCGCCTCCTCAACGCTCCATGGACGGATCGCGCCGACCACTTTGGCCTTCTCGCCGCGCACGGCGTCAGCGCCGAACGCGGCCGGCGGTTCCATGGCGACCATCGCCAGCAACTGGAACAGGTGATTGGGCACCATGTCACGCAGCGCACCGGTGTGCTCGTAAAAACTGCCACGGGTTTCGACGCCGACGGTTTCCGCCGCGGTGATTTGCACGTGGTCGATGTAATGGTTGTTCCAGAAGGCCTCGAACAGGCTGTTGGAGAACCGGCTGACCAGAATGTTCTGCACGGTTTCCTTGCCCAGGTAATGGTCGATCCGATAGATCTGTTTCTCCGACATGACCTTGAGCAGACAGGCGTTCAACGCTTCGGCGGTTTGCAGATCGGAGCCGAACGGCTTTTCGATCACCACCCTTCTGAACGCTTCCGGGGTTTCCTCCAGCAGTTTGGCCGAGCCGAGTCGGCGTACCACTTCACTGAAAAAACGTGGCGCGGTGGCCAGGTAGAACACCGCATTGCCAGTGCCGCTGTCGGCAATTTTTGCCGCCAGCGCGGAATAAGTGCTGTCGTCCAGGAAGTCGCCCTGGACGTAGCTGATGCCTTTGGCGAGCTTGGCCCACAAGGCCGGATCAAGCATCTGATCGCCCTTGCCAACTTTCGCCGCCACTTCGTTACGGATGAAGTCTTCGAGTTTTTGCGCGAAGGCTTCATCGGTAATGGCGTTGTGATCAACGCCGACGATCCGCAGATTTTCGTCAAGCAAGCCGTCGCGACTGAGGTTGTACAGCGCCGGCATCAGCAAGCGCTTGACCAGGTCGCCGTGGGCACCGAACAAAAACAGCGTGGTCGGTGGTGCGGGTTCTGCCTTGGATTTTCTGCGGATCGTATGGGTCATTTCTTCGGTGTCTCCACGTGGCCGCCGAAGCCGAAGCGCTGGGCCGAAAGAATCTTGTCGCCAAAAGTGCCCTGACCGCGCGAGCGGTAGCGCGAGAACAGCGAGTTGGACAGCACCGGAACCGGCACCGCCTGCTCCATGGCCGCTTCGATGGTCCATTGACCTTCGCCGCTGTCAGCCACCGAACCGGAGAAGCCGTCGAGTTTCGGATCGCTGGCCAGTGCGTCGGCGGTCAGGTCGAGCAGCCAGGACGAGACCACGCTGCCACGACGCCAGACTTCGGCGATGTCGGCCACGTTCAGGTCGAAACGCTGATCTTCCGGCAGACGCTCGCTGGACTTGGTCTTGAGGATGTCGAAGCCTTCGGCGAACGCGGCCATCATGCCGTACTCGATGCCGTTGTGAATCATCTTCACGAAGTGCCCGGCACCGGCAGGACCGGCGTGAATGTAGCCGTGCTCGGCGCGGTGATCCTCGGACTTGCGATCCTTGGTGCGCGGAATGTTGCCCATACCCGGCGCCAGCGCTGCGAACAGTGGGTCCAGACGGTTCACGGTCTCGGCGTCGCCGCCGATCATCATGCAGTAGCCGCGCTCCAGGCCCCAGACGCCGCCGGAGGTACCGACGTCGATGTAGTGCAGGCCCTTCTCGGCCAGGGTTTTCGCCCGGCGAATGTCATCCTTATAGTTGGTGTTGCCGCCGTCGATGATGGTGTCACCGGCTTCCAGCAAGTCGCTCAGAGTGTTGATGGTGTCTTCGGTCGGCGCGCCGGCCGGCAGCATGACCCATACGGCACGTGGCTTGGCCAGGCCTGCCACCAGAGCGGGCAGGTCGGCAACGCCGGTGGAGCCCTCGGCGACCAGGTTATCGATGAAAGCGGTATTGCGGTCGTAAACAACGGTGGTGTGACCGTTGAGCATCAGACGTCGCGCAATATTGCCGCCCATGCGGCCCAGTCCAATAATCCCGAGTTGCATGTGCTGATGCTCCTTACTACAAATAAATGTGTGTCATTGGTTATAGCCCAACGCGACTGATGGAGGTTAGTCCAGAGCGTTGCGATGAAGTTTCCGGGCATTGTGCCCGATCCAGACTGATAACGCCCCGAATCCTGCCGAAGACACACCGACCATGAAAAATAAAAAAGTTCCATTCACGGGCAAAAGAAATCAAAATTGGCGCCGATAGCAAGTCAGTAGCCCCGACGTGGGGACGATTTGCAGTTGAGACACGCCATTTGCGAGGTGAGCAATGGGCACAGTACACACAGCAATGCCGCCACAAACCCTGTACGTCACGATCCGTCGCGATGAATTGCGCCAGTTGAAAGACGAGCGCGACCAGTTGAAGCAGGAGCTGGCGCAGCTGCGCTCGCTGACCCAGGGCGCTCAGCCCAAACCTCTGCCGGTGGTCCAGCGCCATCCGCACGCCTGACCTGCCCCGCCAGCTTCGGGAACGGCGCCTGTCGTTCCCGACATGATGCTCCCCTCCCCCTGATCAGCAACTAACGAAGTTTTCACACTGCCTTGGTGATACTCCGGCCCATTCTGGCCGTGCGTTTGCGCGCGGCTTCCGTTCGTCGGTTTGATGTAGCGCTCCGACGGTGGTTAGTGACGATGAGCTGGAGTGCTGAATGGCATTGTTCAAACGCAGCAAAACGACTGCGACAGGTTTCGACTGGGCCGGGGTTCTCTGGCTGTTCGCTTTCTTCTGGTATTTCTCGGGCATCACCCAACTGTTGATTCAGCTGACCGGCACCTCCGGCTTCAGCGGTTTCCGTCAGGCCTTCGTGATGAGCGCGCTGTGGCTCGCCCCGATGCTGGCGTTTCCCAAACGCACCAAACTGCTGGCCGCGCTGATCGGTATCGTCCTGTGGGCCTGCTCGATGGCCAGCCTGGGTTATTTCTTCATCTATCAGCAGGAATTCTCGCAAAGCGTCATCTTCATCATGTTCGAGTCGAACATCTCTGAAGCCGGCGAATACATGACCCAGTACTTCGCCTGGTGGATGATCCCGGCGTTCCTCGCCCATACCGCTTTCGCCTATTTCCTGTGGACCCGCCTGCGCCCGGTGTACATGCCCCGAGGCCGCGCGTTCGTGGCCGCGATCGCGATCGTCTTCGCCGTAGTCGGCTACCCGCTGATCAAACAGACCCAGCGTACCGGCAGTTTCGCCGGCGGTTTCGAGAAGTTCGAAGACCGCATCGAGCCAGCCGTGCCTTGGCAGATGGCGGTGGCTTACCACCGTTACCTCGACACCCTGGCCGGCATGCAAGACATGCTGCACAGCGCGAGCAAGGTTCCGCCGCTGCATAACCTGAAAGTTGCCGACGCCGATAAACCGTCGACCCTGGTGCTGGTGATCGGCGAGTCGACCAACCGTCAGCGCATGAGCCTGTACGGTTATGGACGCAACACCACCCCGGAACTGGACAAGCTCAAGGATCAGCTCGCGGTATTCGACAACGTCATCACCCCGCGCCCTTACACCATTGAAGCGCTGCAGCAGGTCCTGACCTTCGCCGACGAAGAGAACCCTGATCTGTACCTGTCCACGCCGTCGCTGGTCAGCATGATGAAACAGGCCGGTTACAAGACCTTCTGGATCACCAACCAACAGACTATGACCAAGCGCAACACCATGCTCACGACCTTCTCCGAGCAGGCCGACGAGCAGGTGTACCTGAACAACAACCGCAACCAGAACGCCGCGCAGTACGACGGTGATGTGATCGAACCGTTCAACAAGGCGCTGACCGACCCGGCGCAGCGCAAGCTGATCGTCGTGCACTTGCTCGGTACTCACATGAGCTACCAGTACCGTTATCCGCCGACCTTCGACAAGTTCCAGGACCGTACCGGCGTGCCGGCCGGTGTGCGTGACGATCAGGTGCCGACCTACAACAGCTACGACAACGCCGTGCTGTACAACGATTTCGTGGTGTCGAGCCTGATCAAGGACTACGCCAAGTCAGATCCGAACGGCTTCCTGCTGTACCTCTCCGACCACGGTGAAGACGTGTTCGACTCCGCCGGCCACAACACCCTCGGCCGTAACGAGAACAAACCGACCGCGCCGATGTACACCATTCCGTTCATGGCCTGGGCGTCGCCGAAATGGCGCGAGAACCACGACTGGAACTTCGCCGCCGACCTCGGCCGGCCGTACAGCAGCTCGCACCTGATCCACACCTGGGCGGACATGGCCGGTTTGAGTTTCGATGAACTGGACCGCAGCAAGAGCCTGGTCAGCGACAGCTTCAAACCGCGTCCGCTAATGATCGGCAACCCGTACGAACGCGAGCAGCGCGCCTTGATCGACTTCAGCCTGATGAAGCCAAAAAAGGTCGACCCTGCCGCAGCGAATGTCGTGCAGCAGTAACCGCTCGGAAGGCATCGGTTTCGAGAGATCGCAATCGGTGTAACGCATAAAGAAAAAGCTCCGTATCGCAAGATACGGAGCTTTTTTCGTTCTGGGCGGTCGGTAGCCCGCTTTATAGGGCTCTACTGTACCGCCTGAGGAAAATCGGAGCAGCCAGCATGCTCGCACGTACCCTCTCCCTGAAAGAGCAGCCAGCGCGCTCAGAGGGCGCCAGTAAATTGCACCACCAGGATCAAGGATTGTTCCAGCACAAAAACAAACGCCCCGAACAAGTCGGGGCGTTTGTGGATGCGTTCACTTGGGTGCTTTCACACCCTTCGCGATGCAGGTCCGGCGCTATCAGTAAGCCTTGCCGGTCTTGTAGAAGTTCTCGAAGCAGAAGTTGGTGGCTTCGATGTAGCCTTCGGCGCCACCGCAGTCAAAACGCTTGCCCTTGAACTTGTAGGCCATGACGCAGCCGTTCTGGGCCTGCTTCATCAGGGCGTCGGTGATCTGGATTTCACCACCCTTGCCTGGCTCGGTCTGCTCGATCAGATCGAAGATGTCCGGGGTCAGGATGTAACGACCAATGATCGCCAGGTTCGATGGCGCGTCTTCCGGCTTTGGCTTCTCGACCATGCTGTGTACGCGGTAGATGTCGTCGCGGATCATCTCGCCGGCGATCACGCCGTACTTGCTGGTTTCCTGCGGATCGACTTCCTGAATGGCGATGATCGAGCAGCGGAATTGCTTGTACAGCTTGACCATCTGGGTCAGTACGCCGTCGCCTTCGAGGTTGACGCACAAGTCGTCCGCCAGCACCACGGCGAACGGTTCGTCACCGATCAGCGGGCGACCGGTGAGGATCGCGTGACCCAGACCTTTCATTTCGGTCTGACGGGTGTAGGAGAACGAGCACTCGTCCAGCAGCTTGCGGATGCCGACCAGGTATTTCTCCTTGTCGGTGCCTTTGATCTGGTTTTCCAGCTCATAGCTGATGTCGAAGTGGTCTTCCAGAGCGCGCTTGCCACGACCGGTCACGATCGAGATTTCAGTCAGGCCAGCGTCCAGAGCTTCTTCAACGCCGTACTGGATCAGTGGCTTGTTTACCACCGGCAGCATTTCTTTGGGCATGGCTTTAGTCGCTGGCAGGAAGCGAGTACCGTAACCGGCTGCTGGGAACAAGCATTTCTTGATCATATAAGTCCTTGAAAGGGCTGTGTGTACGAGTTTCGGCGCAGTCTAATCAGGCGGCGTGCACCTTACAATGCCCCGCACTGGCTAACCGATGCCAACATAGAGAAATATTCTCGCCGATAGTTCCGTTGGCGACTTCGACCCGCGAAAACAGAGTAGCTCAAACACGCAAATGCGCTGCATCACCATACGCTCATCATCCCCCAATGTGAGGATTTGTCGGTATCATGGCGCCTTTGAACCAGCGAACGAGACAGATAGATGGCCGCGGTAAAAATCATCAACGGGTATGTGATCGACAAGAAAGACGGCAAGTGGAACCTGACCACGACCAATGGCGAACACATCGCCGGTCCTTTCGACAGCGAGCAACTGGCGACTGATGTGGCGTCGGTATTCACCGACACCCCTGCTTCGTCCAAACGCCGTGGCAAAGATCAGGACTGATCGGTTGCGACACGCGCCGAGCCCTGCCCTTGTGCAGGGCTTTTTTGTGGCCGCTCGCAGCATGATGAAAACAAGTGGCCAATCGCTATAACCTTTTCATGCTGGCGCTGTCAGAGCGTTTAGCCCCTCCCTCGCTGAAGACGACACACTTATGAACATGAACAGAATGCTGCCGCTGATCGCGGTATTGGCCCTCGGTGGCTGTGCCACCTCGGAAACCACCTACCTGAACAACGGCGAACAGGGCTTGAGCATCGACTGCTCCGGGGAAGCCAACTCCTGGGCCACCTGCTACGAGAAGGCTGACGCCTCCTGCGCCGGCACCGGCTATCGCATCGTCGGTACCGACGGCACGCCGGCGCCCAAGGAGAGTGACAAAACCCTGGGGGTCGACGTCGGCAACTACAAGAACCGCAGTGTGGTGGTGGTCTGCAAATAGACCCTACATGTGGATCTCGGCGAACTTGATCCCGAGCCCGCGCACGATCTCGATCAGGTCGTCGAGCCGGGCAAAGGATTCGACTTCGTCGTTATCGTCCACCAGAAAATAGCTGCGACCGGCGCTCTTCTTAAAAAACACGATCCACTCGCCCGAGTTCGCCGGATTTTGAATCACATGCGTGGCAGAGATAAGGCCCTCTGCATGCCGTTCCCGTACTTGCTCTCGCTTCATGCGCGACTCCAGAAATGAAAATGCCGTCACAGCAGGACTGTGACGGCATCGGTGCTGATGGACGCTATTCTATCAGCCGGAAATACAGGCATTGGCGGCGTTTTGCACGTCACGGGGACGAACCGGCACATTGGACATCCGCTCATGCAGCTTGATGCTGCTGCCGCCGGAACGGTCTTCGATATCAAACACCGCAGCCGCGCCGGTGGAAAATTTCCCGGGAACAATCACTCGCACCCCATCCTTGTGCGGCTGCATCTGCAGCGCGCCGCGGCTGTTGGCAAGCTTGTCGGCCAGGCACTGAGCATACTCATGGGGTTTCTTGCCGGAAATCACGCTCATGGTGGGCAAGGTTTCGTTGATTTCGGAAACACTCGCGCAACCACCCACGACCAACATCAACGGCAGACACACCACACCCCACTTCATACAAATACCTCCCATAAAGACCCTCGGACAGCAGTAATGCCATTTTTCTCCGAGGCTTACTCCATTAAACCCGCATGGAATCGCGAATAACTGTTTTTAATTGTCAAAGCAGCGCTCGACGGCGGGATAATAACCCGTTCGGGCTGATAAACTGCGCCAATCGCACATGCTATCGTTTTGATTTAGTAGAAAAAGCCCTTCTGGAGGCGCCCATGAAATTCATTCACCAGCGCGAGCACCTCAACGAAGACGACATCGTCGTCATCCAATGCTCGCAAACCTGCAACATCCGCTTGATGAACGACGCCAACTTCCGCGCGTTCAAGAACGGCGGCCGTCACACCTACCACGGCGGCGCTTTCGACACGTTTCCTGCACGCATCACCGCGCCGAGCACCGGTTTCTGGAACATCACCATCGACACCGTCAACCGTCGCGCCATCAGCGTCACGCGCAAGCCGACCCTGACCCACTCGATCAAGATCATCCGCCGCTCCAGCTCCAAACTGAGCTGAGTCGCCCCTAACGCAAAGGTAAGCACGACCGTGGCCCAAACGACCAAATACGTCATCAAATACAAGCTCAACGGTGAACGCCGTTTCGAGTTCGCGCAACTGGAAAACGGCACCGTCGAAGAGGCCAAGGCCGCACTGGACGCCATCCATGGCACCACCGAAGACGTGATCAGCGACATCGCCGTGAGCAAAGCCCTGTAACGCAACACTCGGGATTCGACCGCAAGCGGCGGAGTGTTCTGCCGCCGGGATTTGCCCAGACTGACAGCCTCGACCAAAGGGTTCAGTAGTCAGCATGTCAATGTCCCCGTCTCGGCTGGATGCGCTCGATTGGGCAAGCCTCGAACAGCATCTGGATCAATATGGCTATGCCATCGTCCGCTCGTTGCTGTCGGCGCAAACCTGTGAACGCTTGAGCGCCCTGTATTCGCAGACTGAACCGTTTCGTTCGCAGGTCATCATGGCCCGCCACGGTTTCGGTCGCGGGGAATACAAGTACTTCAGCTATCCCCTGCCGACAGCCATCGAACGTCTGCGCACTGCGTTTTACCCGCGCCTGGTGCCCCTGGCCAACCGGTGGTACGAACGCATGAATGTGCCTGTACGCTTTCCCGCAACCCATTCCGAGTTTGTGCAGCGCTGTCAGGCTGCCGGCCAGCTGCGGCCGACACCCTTGCTGTTGCAATACGGTCCGCAGGACTACAACTGCCTGCATCAGGATCTGTACGGAGAACTGGTTTTCCCACTGCAAGTGGCGATTCTTCTGTCGCAGCCCGGAGAGGATTTTACCGGTGGCGAGTTCGTCCTGACCGAGCAGCGTCCACGCATGCAGTCGCGCCCGCACGTTGTGGCTCTGCACAAGGGTGACGCGGTTATATTCGCGGTCAACCAGCGCCCGGTCAGCGGCACACGCGGCGATTATCGAGTGACCATGCGTCACGGCGTCAGTCGCCTGCACAGCGGAAATCGGCATACTCTGGGCATCATCTTCCACGACGCATCATGAACGCCATGCACCCGACCACCTTCGACCTGTTCGCCGACCACGAACCCGAGCAACAACCCCGCGCCGAGCAGATCGGCGAACAATCGTGGGTGTTGCGCGGCTTCGCCCTGCCGGTGATCGATCAACTGTTGCCCGCGCTGGAAGCCATTCTCGCCGTAGCACCGTTGCGCCACATGATGACCCCGGGCGGTTTCAGCATGTCGGTGGGCACCAGCAGTTGCGGAACCCTGGGCTGGATCACCGACCGTAGCGGTTATCGCTACAGCACCGTCGACCCGCTGAGTGGCCAGCCCTGGCCGGCGATGCCAGAAGTGTTGTCGGAACTGGCGCGCAAAGCAGCACAGCGCGCTGAATTTGCCGACTTTCATCCAGACTCCTGCCTGATCAACCAATATGTCCCCGGCGCGAAAATGTCTTTGCATCAGGACAAAGACGAAAAAGCCTACGCGGCGCCGATCGTTTCGCTGTCATTGGGGTTGCCGGCGATGTTCCTGTTCGGTGGTTTTGCCCGTAGCGACAAAAGCCAGCGCATTCCTCTGCTGCATGGCGATATGGTGGTCTGGGGCGGGGTTGATCGCTTGCGCTTTCACGGCGTGCTGCCGATCAAACCCGGGCGGCATCCACAGTTGGGCGAACGCCGGATCAACCTGACCTTGCGTGTCGCCGGGTGAACTGAAAAGTTTGACCGCAAGGCCCGGAGTGTTACCAACATCGCCGCTGGTTAACCTGAATCAAACAGGTCAACGGACTACTCGCCATGAAAAAGCTTTCACCCCTCATCAACGTTGAAACCGATCCACGCTGGGCCGCCGTCGTTGCACGGGACCCGCGGGCCGACGGACAGTTTGTCTATGCGGTGAAAACCACCGGCATCTACTGCCGCCCCAGCAGCCTTTCACGTTTGCCCAAACCGCAAAATGTCGAATTTTTCGACAGCGCCGAAGCTGCCGAAGCGGCGGGCTACCGCCCAAGCAAACGCACAAGCAAAGATCAGACTGACGTCGCCAGCCAGCACGCCGCGACCGTGGCGATGGCCTGTCGGCAGATCGAGTCGAGTGAAACAGTGCCCGCACTCAATGAACTCGCCGAAACCGCCGGCCTCAGTCCTTTCCATTTTCATCGGGTGTTCAAGGCCGCAACCGGCCTGACACCAAAGGGTTACGCGGCGGCGCATCGTTCGCGCCGGGTGCGTGAACGGCTCGCGGATGGCGGCACGGTGACCGATGCGCTGTACGACGCGGGATTCAATTCCAACAGCCGCTTTTATGAGTCAGCCGACAAGGTGCTGGGCATGAAACCCGGCGACTACCGCGCGGCTGGACGCAACAACGACATTCATTTTGCCGTTGGCCAATGTTCGCTCGGGGCGATTCTGGTGGCGCAGAGTGAGCGCGGCGTGTGCGCGATTCTGTTGGGCGACGATCCGCACCAACTGGTGTGCGATCTGCAGGATCAGTTCCGTCAGGCCAACCTGATTGGCGCCGATGCCGGCTTCGAGCAGTTGATTGCCAAAGTGGTGGGTTTCATCGAAGCGCCAGCGCTGGGCCTCGACTTGCCACTGGATGTGCGTGGCACAGCGTTCCAGGAACGGGTGTGGCAGGCGTTGCGGGAGATTCCAGTGGGTCGCACCGCCAGTTACGCCGAAATCGCTCAGCGCATTGGCGCGCCGACCTCCATGCGCGCCGTGGCGCAAGCCTGCGGCGCCAACCGTCTGGCTGTAGCAATCCCCTGCCATCGCGTGGTGCGCAGCGATGGCAATCTGTCGGGGTATCGCTGGGGCGTAGAGCGTAAGCGCCAGTTGCTGGAACGCGAAACCCAGTCTTAGCGCACGCCGATGTAGACCGACACGGACTCGGGGCCGGTGTAGGCCTCGAAGTCGGTAGCGTAACGGCGCTGAATCTGCGGATTGGCTGCAAAGAAGTCCCAGATCTTTCCCCAAATCGAGATGACCGCATCAGGCAACGGCCCCTGCGCTTCGAACACCAGATACTCGCCCGCTTCGATCCGCACGGACTCAAAGTCTTTGACTGAAGCATTCACGGCAACGCCAGCGGTAACGTCAAACGCACCCGAAGCATCCGACTCGTAAGCCGAATACACGCCATAAATCGGCGAATTGGCTGACTTGCCGGGAATGGATTCGGCCAACTCCTCGCCGAAAAACCGGCCCCACATCGGGCCGATTTTCGCGGTTTCGGGTTGGTGCTCTGCGGCGTTGGTAGTGCGAACCTGCAGGCCAGCAACGGTGAAGGCGTCGATTTGCTGTCGTTTCAAATCCATCGAAATTGCGGCTCCCTGTATAGAAGTGCGGCCACACAGGGCCGCAATGACGCCTACTCTGTCAGCGATTGACGTCGACCACAACCCTGCCGCGAAGCTGTCCGGCGAGCAGTTTTGGCGCCGCGTCGATGGCTTCGCTGAGGGCGATTTCATGACTGATCAATGGCAACAGGGCGAAGTCCAGATCCTTGGCCAGACGCGCCCAGGCCTCGATCCGCCGTGCCTTGGGCTGGGTCACGCTGTTGATTCCGGCCAGGGTCACACCGCGCAGAATGAACGGTGCCACCGACGCCGGAAAATCCATGCCTTGAGCCAAGCCGCAGGCCGCCACAGTGCCTTCGGCGCGGGTGCTGGCACAGGCGTTGGCCAAGGTGTGACTGCCGACCGAATCGATCACTGCGGCCCAGCGTTCCTTAGCCAAGGGCTTGCCCGGCTCAGACAAAGTTGCGCGATCGATGATCTCACTGGCGCCCAGTTGTTTCAGGTACTCATGCTCGGACACCCGGCCCGTGGACGCCACCACGCGATAACCGAGCTTACTTAGCAAGGCGATGGCGAAACTGCCCACCCCGCCATTGGCGCCGGTCACCAGCACTTCGCCCTGATCCGGGGACACGCCGTTACGCTCCAGCGCCAGAATACACAGCATCGCCGTGTAGCCGGCGGTACCAATGGCCATGGCTTGCGCCGCGGTAAAGGCTTTGGGCAACGGAATCAGCCAGTCGCCATTGAGCCGCGCCTTCTGCGCCAATCCGCCCCAGTGACTTTCGCCCACGCCCCAGCCGTTGAGCAGCACCTGATCACCGACCTGGTAATCGGGATGCGAACTGACCTCGACCGTGCCCGCCAAGTCGATCCCCGGCACCATCGGAAACTTGCGCACCACCGGGCTGCTGCCGGTAATCGCCAGTCCGTCCTTGAAGTTCAGCGTGCTGTAGGCGACCTTCACCGTCACGTCGCCTTCAGGCAACTGCGCTTCGCTGATCTGCTGCAGGCTGGCGCGGTAACCGCTGTCGTCTTTGTCGATCAAAATGCCGTTGAACATGGCTGCCTCTCAATCAATGGATTCAAATCCTCGTGCCCTGAAATAACACAAAGCAACACATTGCCCCACCCGACTTTGCGCCAATTCGCGAATTCGCCCGGTAATTGTGAAGCGGGCGGCTATGCTTTTTCGACGGTCGTGCTTTCGCTGCCATCCTGCTGAAAGCGGCCCTGTCGATGGAGCTGACAATGTCTTACCCGCGCTCGTTGCTTGCGATACTGATGCTATGCCTGCTGACGGTTGGCAACACTTGGGCTGCCCCGGCTACCGCCAGCAAACCTGCTGCTGCCGACGCTGCCCCGAGCGCGCCGACGTGGCCGCAAGTGATCACCAGCGGCAAGGCCAAACTGACCGTGTACCAGCCGCAACTCGACAGCTGGGATGGCTACACCCTCAATGCCCGGGCTGCCGTCGAAGCCACCGGCGCCGACGGCAAACCCACCTTCGGCATCGTCCAGTTCAGCGCGCACACGCTGGTCGACAAGGCCACGCGCTGGGTCGCACTGGATCAGTACAAGATCATCAAGGCCGACTTCCCTGCCGACGCCAGTCAGGCCGACGTCTGGCTCGGCGCGCTGCAGAAAGATGCCGAAAGTCGCAAGAAAACCATCTCCCTCGATCAACTTGAAGCCGCCGTCGGCGTACTGTCGGCCGAGCAGAAAGCCGACAGCGCGCCGCTGGAAAACACCCCGCCGACGATCATCAGTTCCGACGTTCCCGCACTGCTCGTCTACATCGATGGCGACGCCGTGTACCGGGCGGTCGACGGCACCGGGCTGCAGCGGGTGATCAACACTCGCCCGCTATTGCTCAAGGACGCCGAGGGCAAGCACTACCTGCATGTGTTCGATGGCTGGATGGTCGCTGACAGCCTCAGCGGCGCATACACCCGTCTGACCACGCCGCCGGCCGATCTGGAGAAGGCCAAACAGGCGGCGATCCAGAACCGTCAGGTCGATTTGCTGACCGGGCAGAGTGATCCGAAAGACAAGGTGCCAAATCTGGCCAGACCGCCGCAGCCGAAAATTTTCATCGCCACCACGCCCACCGAGCTGATCGTCACCGACGGCGCAGCGCAGTGGCTGCCAATTCAGGGCACCAGCCTGCTTTACGTGAGCAACACCACCGGGCACATTTTCAAGGAAATCGGCGACCAGAACAGTTACGTGCTGATTTCCGGGCGCTGGTTTCGCGCTGCCGACATGCACGGCCCATGGACGTTTACCCCGGCGGACAAACTGCCGGCAGATTTCACCAACATCCCGGATGACAGCCCGAAAGAGAACGTCAAGGCCTCGGTCGCCGGCACGCCACAGGCCAAGGAAGCCGCGATCGCGGCGACCATCCCGCAAACCTCGGCGATCAAGAAAAGCGCAGTGAAAATGACCGCACCGCAGTTCGATGGCGAGCCACAGTTGAAGGCAATCAACAGCACATCCCTGCAGTACGTGGTCAACAGCGCGACGCCGATTATTCGTGTCGACAACGACAACTGGTATGCGGTGGAAAACGGTATCTGGTTCAGCGCCACCTCGGTGAACGGACCATGGAGCGTCGCCAGTTCGGTGCCGGCGGTGATCTATTCGATCCCGCCGAGTTCACCGATGCATTACCTCACCTACGTCAAAGTCTATGAATCCAGCGGGGACACCGTGGTGGTCGGCTACACCCCGGGTTATCAGGGGTCGAATCTGGATCCGGCCACCGGTGTGGTGGTCTACGGCACCGGTTATCCGTACACGCCGTGGGTCGGCAGCGTCTGGTACGGGCCACCGGTGACCTACGGTTTCGGCGTCGCCATGCGCTATACGCCGTGGACAGGCTGGACCTTCGGTTTCGGCTTCGGCTGGAGCTGGGGCGGCAACACCGTGGCGATGGGTTGGGGCTGGGGCGCTTATCCATGGTGGGGCAATTATGGCTGGGGTTACGCCTGGGGCCCGCGCCTGTACCCCGCGCCACTGGCCTGGGGCGGCGCCGCTTATGGCTATCGTGGCGGTGCTGTGGCCTGGGGGCCCGGTGGCTGGGCAGGCACCACCGGCAACATTTATCGTCAGTGGGGGGATCGCGCGACGGTGAGTCGCTATGGCGCCGGATACAACGCCTGGACCGGCAATCGCTGGGCCGGTCAGGTTGGCTCGTCCTATAACTCGCGCACCGGCATTGCGGCGGCAGGCCAACGCGGCGCGGTGCACAACGCCTACACCGGCAACTACGCGGCTGGACGCAGCGGTGAAGTGGTCGGGCCGAATGGTGGCGCCATCGCCGGTGGCCGGGTCACCGCAGGTAATGCTCGCACCGGCACCCAGGTCACCGCCAATCGTGGCGCGGTGTACAACCCCAACACCGACAAGACCACGCAGTATGCCGGCGTGAAAGGCCGCAACGGCGGCGCCGCACGGGTTGGCGACAACGTCTATGCCGGGCGCGACGGCAACGTCTACAAGAAAACCGACAACGGCTGGCAATCGATGGTCAAGGGCAGCCCGGCCCGCACGGCGCCGGTCAACAACAATGCGCAACTGCAGAACCTCAATCGCGAGTCTGCTGCGCGCAACTTCGGCAACCAGCGCACCAACAACTTTCACAACTCCTCGCAAGTCATGAACCGCTCATTTGGGGGCGGCGGGGGCGGCGGTTTTCATCGCCGCTGATGGCTGCATTGAAAATTCAGACTGGCCCCGAGTCCGGTTTTGCTGTTAAAAAACCGGCTCTGCCGTCCCTGCCCCGTTTCATCGTTCGGAGAACCGCTTTCATGAGCCAATGGCCTGACACTCGCATTCTTGACCTGCTCGGCATCGAGCTGCCGATCATTCAGGCCCCGATGGCCGGCGCCACGACTTCGGCAATGGTGATCGCCGTGTGCAACGCCGGCGGCTTGGGTTCGATGCCTGCCGCAATGCTGAGCATCGAGCAGTTGCGCGAAGAGCTGAAGACCATTCGCGAGCACACCCGCAAACCGTTCAACGTCAATTTCTTCTGCCACCAGCCACCGGCCGCCGATGAACAGCGCGCGCAAGACTGGAAAAACCTGCTGGAGCCTTACTACCGCGAATTGGGCGTGGATTTCGACGCACCGACACCGGTTTCCAACCGCGCGCCATTCGATGCGGCAGCGTGCGCCGTGCTCGAAGAGTTTCGTCCTGAGGTGGTGAGCTTTCACTTTGGTCTGCCGGAGAAATCCCTGCTGGATCGGGTCAAGGCCACGGGTGCGAAAATCCTCTCGTCCGCCACCACTGTCGATGAAGCGATGTGGCTTGAGCAAAACGGTTGCGACGCGATCATCGCCATGGGTTACGAGGCTGGCGGGCATCGCGGGATGTTTCTCAGCGATGATTTGAGCAGTCAGGTCGGCACCTTTGCGCTGGTGCCGCAGATCGTCGATGCGGTCAAGGTGCCGGTGATCGCTGCCGGCGCCATTGCCGATGCACGCGGTGTCGCCGCAGCATTGGTACTCGGTGCGTCAGCGGTGCAGGTCGGCACCGCGTATCTGTTCACCCCGGAAGCGAAAGTCAGCGCCTCGCATCACCAGGCGCTGCGCAGCGCCAAGGAAAGTGAAACTGCGATTACCAACCTGTTCACCGGCCGCCCGGCTCGCGGCATTCTCAATCGGGTGATGCGCGAAATCGGCCCGATGTCACCGAAAGCTCCGGCCTTCCCGCTGGCCGGCGGGGCGCTGATACCGTTGCGTGCCAAAAGTGAAGCGCAGTTCAGCAACCTCTGGGCCGGTCAGGCGTTCCCATTGGGCGAAGAGCTGAACAGCGCTGATCTGACCCGGCAACTGGCGGATGGCGCTCTGGCAAAACTGCTCCGCCGCTGATCCGGCGCAGGGTGAGACATGGCACCACCTCACCCTGTGTTCACCAGCACTTCCTGTTTAGCGGCATTTCGCTATATATTTCGCTATATAGCGTTCCACCCTTCGCATCGGTGCAGTCCACCTCCAACAATAACTGCCCTCTGCACTCGCCCATAACGGAGCTGTTACATGACCATTCGTGCCCCACGTTTTGCCCCAACCTGCCTGGCCACCCTGCTTGCGGTATTCGCCTTCGGTACCGCTCAGGCTGATGAAGTGCAGGTGGCCGTTGCCGCCAACTTCACCGCGCCGATCCAGGCAATTGCTGCCGATTTCGAAAAAGACACCGGGCACAAACTGGTCGCCGCTTACGGTGCCACCGGCCAGTTCTACACCCAGATCAAAAACGGCGCACCGTTCGAAGTGTTCCTCTCGGCGGACGACACCACGCCGGAAAAACTGGAAAAAGAAGGCGACACCGTCAAGGGTTCGCGCTTCACCTACGCCATCGGCACCCTGGCCCTGTGGTCGGCGAAAGAAGGTTATGTCGACGCCAAAGGTGAAGTCCTGAAGAAGAATGAATACCAGCACCTGTCCATCGCCAATCCGAAAGCCGCGCCATACGGTCTGGCCGCCACTCAAGTGCTGGAAAAACTCAAGCTGACCGAGGCGACCAAGGCGAAAATCGTCGAGGGCCAGAACATCACCCAGGCCTACCAATTCGTGTCCACCGGCAACGCCGAACTGGGTTTTGTCGCACTGTCGCAGATCTACAAGGACGGCAAGGTCACCAGCGGTTCGGCGTGGATCGTTCCAGCGAGCATGCACGACCCGATCAAACAGGACGCGGTGATTCTCAACAAAGGCAAGGACAGCGCCGCCGCCAAAGCGCTGGTTGAATACCTCAAGGGTCCGAAAGCCGCTGCGGTGATCAAGTCCTACGGTTACCAGCTCTAAATGTCGCTGACGAGTGCCGACTTCGCGGCGATCTGGCTGACCCTGAAACTGGCGTCCCTGACCACCGCTATCCTGCTGGTCGTCGGCACGCCGATTGCCCTGTGGTTGTCGCGCAGCCGTTCCTGGCTGCGTGGCCCCATCGGCGCAATCGTCGCCCTGCCCCTCGTACTGCCGCCGACCGTGATCGGCTTTTATCTGCTGCTGGCGATGGGGCCCAATGGCTTTCTCGGCCACTTCACGCAATGGCTGGGTCTGGGCACTCTGACCTTCAGTTTTACCGGGCTGGTGATCGGTTCGGTGATCTATTCCATGCCGTTTGTGGTGCAACCGTTGCAGAACGCGTTCTCCGCCATCGGCACCCGCCCACTGGAAGTGGCCGCGACCCTACGCGCCAATCCCTGGGACATTTTTTTCAGCGTGATCCTGCCGTTGGCCCGCCCCGGTTTCGTGACGGCGGCGATCCTCGGTTTCGCGCATACCGTTGGTGAATTCGGCGTGGTGCTGATGATCGGCGGCAACATTCCCGACAAGACCCGCGTGGTATCGGTGCAGATCTACGACCATGTCGAGGCGATGGAATATGCTCAGGCCCATTGGCTGGCCGGGGCGATGCTGGTGTTTTCGTTTCTGGTGTTGCTGGCGCTCTACTCCAGCCGCAAGACCCGCGCGGGTTGGAGCTGATCGATGATTGATGCACGTCTGAAAATCACTTATCCGGGTTTCAGCCTGGATGTCGATCTGCATTTGCCGGGGCGTGGCGTGACTGCGCTGTATGGTCATTCCGGGTCGGGCAAAACCACTTGCCTGCGCTGTATCGCCGGGCTTGAGCGGGCTGAACAGGGCTTTATCAAGATCAACGACGAAGTCTGGCAGGACAGCGAACGGCGGATTTTTGTCCCGCCGCACAAACGTGCGCTGGGTTACGTGTTCCAAGAAGCCAGTTTGTTTCCGCACCTGTCAGTGCTGGCCAACCTGCAGTTCGGTCTCAAGCGCATTGCCAAGGCCCAGCGCCGGGTCGACATGGCGCAAGCCACCGAACTGCTGGGCATCGGTCATTTGCTGGAGCGTCATCCGCAGCATCTGTCCGGCGGCGAACGCCAACGTGTCGGCATCGCCCGCGCGTTGCTGACCAGCCCGAAACTGTTGCTGATGGATGAGCCGCTGGCCGCCCTCGACAGTCAGCGTAAAAATGAAATCCTGCCATACCTGCAACGTCTGCACGACGAGCTGGACATCCCGGTGCTGTACGTCAGCCATGCGCAGGATGAGGTCGCCCGCCTGGCCGATCATCTGGTGCTGCTCAGCGACGGCAAGGCCCTGGCCAGCGGCCCGATTGGCGAAACCCTCGCGCGCCTTGACCTGCCAATGGCGTTGGGCGATGACGCTGGTGTAATCATCGAAGGCCAGGTCAGCGCCTACGATGCCGAGTACCAGTTGCTGAGTCTGCAATTGCCGGCGACTGCCATGAACATCCGGGTGACTCACGCGCCGATGGCGGTCGGTCAGGCCCTGCGCTGCAAGGTGCACGCCCGCGACATCAGTCTGGCCCTGCACAACAGCGAGGCCAGCAGCATCCTCAATCGCTTGCCGGTGACCGTGGTCAGCGAGCTGGCGGCGGACAACGCCGCGCATGTGCTGATTCGTATGGATGCCGGCGGCACACCGTTGCTAGCGCGGATCACGCGGTTTTCCCGGGATCAGCTCGGCATCCACCCGGGCCAGCATTTATGGGCGCAGATCAAGGCCGTCGCCGTGCTGGCCTGAATTGGTTGGCACGACGGCCATGGCGCGCGGTCAATCGCTGTAACAGAGCGATTCGCCAAGGACACCGCCATGCCCGACACCGCACTAGCCGACGTCTTACCGCCCGACCTGCATTACGTCGACGATACCCAACCCGGCCTCACCCGTAAAAAGCTGCGTGGCAAGTTCGCCTATTTCGATCCGGCCGGGCAGCGCATTACCGACCCTGATGAGATCAAACGGATCAATTCGCTGGCAGTGCCGCCGGCCTACACCGATGTCTGGATCTGCGCCGATCCGCGTGGCCATTTGCAGGCCACCGGACGCGATGCCCGGGGCCGCAAGCAGTATCGCTATCACCCGCGCTGGCGCGAGGTGCGCGATGCCGACAAGTACTCGCGCTTGCGTGAGTTCGGCATGGCATTGCCGAAGTTGCGCAAACAGCTTGAAACCCTGCTGGACGCACCCGGCTTCAGCCGCGACAAAGTCATGGCCACGGTCATCACGCTGCTCGACGCCACATTGATTCGTGTCGGCAATACCCAATACGCGCGGGACAACCGCTCCTATGGCCTGACCACCCTGCGCAGCCGACATGTCGAGGTCAACGGCAGCGCGATCCTGTTCCAGTTTCGCGGCAAAAGCGGCATCGAACACCAGATCACCGTCAAGGATCGTCGCCTGGCGCGCATCATCAAGCGCTGCCTGGAAATCCCCGGACAGAATTTGTTCCAGTATCTGGACGAAAACGGCGAGCGGCACACCGTCAGTTCCCATGACGTCAACAGCTACCTGCAAACCCTCACCGGCGCCGACTTCACTGCCAAGGATTACCGCACCTGGGCCGGCAGCGCACTGGCTTTGGCGGTATTACGCGAACTGCAATGGGAGTCGGAAGCCGAGGCGAAACGGCATGTGGTGGAGATGGTCAAGAGCGTGTCCAAACAGCTGGGCAACACCCCGGCGGTGTGCCGCAAGTGCTACATCCATCCAGCCGTGGTCGAGCGCTTCCTGCTCGGTGCGCTGGCCGAACTGCCACGCCCGAGGGTGCGCAAGGGCTTGCGCTCCGAGGAAGTGGCGCTGGCGATGTTTCTCGAGCAAATGATGGACGCGTCTTGATCGCGGCGGATGGGTGATCTAGGCTAGCCACCTTTCCCCTTCAGGACGACCGCAGACAGTGAACAATCAAGCCTTCTGAAAATGTAATCGCGATAAGCGCTGAATAGCGCCTGTCAGTCTTCACGACATTTTTCGGAGGTGCCGATGACTCACGTCTCGCGTACGCCTGCCCTCGTCTCCCTGAATCAAACCAGTTTTCAGTTCGCTAATGGCGAGACGATTTTCAACGACCTGAATCTGCAATTCGATCACACCCACACCGCCATCGTCGGGCGCAACGGCGTCGGTAAAAGCGTGCTGGCCAAGCTGATCGCCGGGCACTTGCAACCAACTGCCGGCAGCGTCACCTGCTCGGTGCCATTGGCCTATGTGGCGCAAACATTCACCGCCGATGCGCGGCAGACCGTGGCCGACGCCACCGGCACCGCCGCCGCCCTTCGCGCATTGCAACGGCTGCAGTCTGGCGAGGCGGCAGCAGAAGATTTCGACATCCTCGGCGAGCGCTGGGATCTGCCCGAACGTCTGCGCCAATCGCTGGATGACGCCGGTCTGCCGGACATTGCTCCCACCGATCTGACCCAACCGCTGAGCGGCGGCCAGCAAGCGCGGCTGGCGTTGATCGGGGCGCTTCTGAATCCGGCGCATCTGTTGGTGCTGGATGAACCGACCAACCATCTCGACGGCCCCGGCCGCGACTGGTTGATGAGCGAACTGGAACGCTGGCGCGGCGGATTGATCGTCGTCAGTCACGACCGGCAATTGCTTGAGCGCATGCAGCGTATCGTCGAGCTGACGCCGCTGGGTGTCACGGTGTACGGCGGCAATTTTTCCGCTTACCAGCAGCAACGACAGATCCATCAGGCGGCGGCGCAAGCGACGCTGGATCAAAGCCGAACAGAGCGCCGGCGCGAGCAGCAGCGCTTGCAAAACGAGCACGACACCATCCAGCGGCATGCCGCCCGCTCACTGCGCAATGCGAAAACCGCCAACGTCTCGGGCTTCGAACGCGCCGGCCTGAAAGGTGCGGCGAGGCAGATCATGGGCCAGGTGCGTCATGGTCATCAGCAGCGCAAATCGGAGCTTGATGCACGGGTGCGCGATGCCTACGCCAAAGTGCTCGCGGATGATGCGGTGCTGATGAACCTGCCCGGCAGCGCAGTGCCTGCTGCGCGCAGAGTCTGTACGCTGATTGATGCGTGCGTGCCATGGTTGCCGGCGCAACCGCTCAATGTCACGCTGAGCGGGCCCGTGCGCGTCGCCGTCATTGGTCCGAATGGCTGCGGCAAATCGACGTTGCTCAAGGTGCTCGCAGGTCAACTGCATCCCGCCAGCGGCGAATGCATCACCCATGTTCCTGCGGCTTATCTGGACCAGCATCTGAAGCTGCTGGATGACCGTCTCAGCGTCATCGAGCAACTGCTCGCGCTGCAGAGTCCGTTGAGTGAGAGCGAATTGCGCAGCCATCTGGCGCATCTGCAACTGGACGCGCAACGGGTCACTCGAGCGAGCGCTTCACTGAGCGGTGGAGAACGTTTGAAAGCCGCGCTGGCGGTGGCCTTGTGGGGCAAGACGCCTGCGCAACTGTTGCTGCTCGATGAGCCGAGCAATCATCTGGATCTGGCATCGGTTCAGGCTTTCGAGCAGGCATTGCAGACGTTTCCCGGCGCAATTGTTGCGGTTTCCCACGACACTGAGTTTCTACAGGCGTTGAAACCGACGCACCATCTGGATTGGCATGCCACAGAGTGGCGGCTGCAACCGACGAACTGACTGGCTATTTTTTGCACGATTGGCCAAGGCTTCTATAGTTGATCTGACACCTATTTGCTGTGGTGACGCCATGGAAGACATATTTGTCGTGAAGCGCTGCAACAAGATCATCATTCACGGCCGCCGCGCCGGGGAAAGTAAGCATGAACCCGCTGAGGCCAGCAGTTGGTTTCGGATCAACGACACCCGCACCGGCGGCTTCATCGGCGACGGTTACGATCTTGAGGAAGATGCCCGACGCGAATGCCGACGGCTCAATGCGGCCAGCTCGCCGCTGCCGGCGCGACAATCGGCCGGCTGATGCAATTGACAGACGGGGTCTATACTCAAAGCAGCTGACGGACCAGCGCCCCAACGGCAGAGAGCTCGCAGCCCGCGGGCTTTTTGCTGCCTCTCAACGGTTTGTCTGAACGGAGGTGTTCCATGTCCGAAAAAGAGTCCATCACCACCCTCCTCACCTTGCTCGACTCTCGTCAGGCGCGACTTGCCGCGGCCTGCAAGGAAATCGCCGACTGGGTCGACCATCAAGGCGGCCATCCGACTGCGCTGCGCATCCGCGACCGACTGAACGACATCGAAAAAGACACACCGCTGATCCGCAGCACCCTGTCTTCGCTACAGCCTGTCGAACGGCCACTGCCGCGTTTCAGATGACTGCACCGCGATAAACGACAGCTAACCGGCGTACCGTCTGGCCGATGTACCGAACGCCCCGAGGTGTGGGCGGTCAAAACCTGTACACGTCACCCAGGAGACGGTTCATGGTTATCCATTTCAAAACAGACGGACATCTGGCTTGTGGTCACAAGGGCGACAACCTTGCCTCAAGCCTGGAACTCAATCGCGTCAAATGCCGCAGCTGCCGCAACACAGACGCCTACAAAGAAGCACGCAAGACCCAGCGCAATGCCGCACGCCGCGCAGCGCGCCACACCAAAGCTGATCATGGTGCGTCGAACTGGCGTTCGGAGTGGATCGAACGCCTGACCGCGCTGGCCGGGCCGCAGCGCCTGCCAAGGGGCTTTTTCGGGCAAGCGTTCGTATAACCGATTGATGTCGTGTTTAAAGTCCATCACTCGACGTGAATTGTCCCGAATTCACCGCTCGAACCCATCAATGCCCTGGCCTTATCGTCAGGGCTTTTTGTTGAAAACACCGGTTCGAGCAGCCCGTAGCCCTGAGGCAAGCTTGCAAATAGCCAACGCGCCCTCATAACCAGAACCGTATCCACCGTCACCGAGAGGCAAAAAATCATGACCGGACAAACCGAAACCGCGATTCTCGCCGGGGGCTGCTTCTGGGGCATGCAGGACCTGCTGCGGGGTTATCACGGCGTATTGCAGACGCGAGTCGGCTACAGCGGCGGCGATGTACCGAACGCCACCTACCGCAACCACGGCAACCACGCTGAAGCCATCGAGATCGTTTTCGACCCGGCGGTGATCAGCTACCGGCAGATCCTCGAGTTCTTCTTCCAGATCCACGATCCGAGTACACCCAACCGTCAAGGCAACGATCTCGGCCCCAGCTATCGTTCGGCGATTTATTATCTCAACGAACAACAGCGTGACATCGCCGAAGACACTGCTGCGGATGTCGACGCTTCCGGGCTGTGGCCGGGACGTGTGGTCACCGAAATCGCACCGGCGGGTCCCTTCTGGGAAGCTGAACCTGAGCACCAGGACTACCTGGAGCGGATCCCGAACGGTTACACCTGCCATTTCATCCGCCCAAACTGGAAGCTGCCGAAACGCAGCTGAAAACACACCTGCGTAATCACTCCACGCCCACCGCTGGCCTTTACTGAAGGCCGGCACTTGCGCACCTCTGGAATCGATCATTTTGGTGAGCCCTCCGTAGCACAGTTCAAGCGTCCGAGGATGAACATACGTTCATCGCAAGCATGGCTCAATGCGTCTAGCCTGCGGGTTCCAACATAGTGCCTACAGGAGTACCCCACCATGTTTTCGCACGAAAGCCTCCCGCTGATTGCCATTTTCACCATCATGCTACTGTGCGTACTGGCTGCGTTTTTGCACCCGGTACATGCATTCTTCAGCTGGCTGCGCAGGCGCAAGGAACGATCAAACGCCCAGGCTGCAAAAGAGGTTGATTCGTGCTGAATGTGTTCCCTCAACTGGCCCGGGTATGCCTGGGCTTTTTGTTTTCTGGCCGAACAGCAGATACAAAAAAGCCCAGCGCGGGGCTGGGCCTGATTTTTCGTCAAGGTTAAAAACATCCGGGCTTTTTAGCCGCGAGAGTGGAACTCAAGTGACTTACGCCAGGCTCCTCTCGTGCTCGCTTTCATGGACATAAACCCATGAAATTCCAGATGGCGAGGCCTGATCGACGCGCATCAGCGCCGAATCGACTTTCTTCTTGGTAATGCCGTCTTTGACAAGGTCGAAGACGGCCAGGAAACAGTCCCCGGGAAGCGCTGTGATCGAGAGGTTGGTGATGTGTGATTCAGGGCTTCCAGCACGCTTGCCATACAAGCCCCAAAGTCGCTCCCAATAGTCCGCCCGACACATGATCTCTCCATCGGTGAGTACCACACGGAAGTCATTCGCCAACGCATCGTACAGAGGCTTGATGGCGCCCTCCGACCGGGAAGACATACCGCGCGACCACGGAAAGAAGAGATTGTACCAACGGTACACCTCGGCTTCGACGAGAGCGGTTTTATCGGTTGCTGCGTGCACTTGATTGATTGCCATCGGTGTTCTCCTTAACACGTCAAAAATGGCGGGGCTGGCGTAACAGACAGCCCGTCTGAATGCCGATCGCCTGAGCGATGTACCGCGCCTTGATCAAGATCCATCCTGATATCAACGCCACCGGGTCAAGCTAAAATGTTCACTCAATGGCTTTTGATATCTTCGACCAAGCCACAAACGTAGACGCTTGCAGGATTGGTTGCATCGAGAAGTGACCAACGGTCTTTGCGCGCAGGAACGCAAGGAATTGATGAGGAGCCAGTTAAAAATGGCAATCCGAAAACAAACAAGGGTTTGCTTCAGCTTTCGCCCGCAAACCCTTGATTTAAGATGGTGCCCGAAGCCGGAATCGAACCGGCACGCCCTCACGAGCGGGGGATTTTAAGTCCGGATCTTTATATAATAAAATCAATTACTTATGGATTTAATTTTTCCGCAGGAATAGGTTTCTGGCACCCTTGAGAGCCAATAAATTCGTAGCTGTTCAAAAAATTGCGGAACAGAATTCACGTTGTCGCGGCGTGTGTATCCAGGAAAAAACACTCCAGGAACGGCCTGCATCGACCAGAGTCTGGCACTCCTGAATGTCCCCTTCCGGCCAAAATCGGCATTTCGTGAGCGGCAGCTTTCGGCCAGAAGCGGACGCTCAGTAACGATTGATTCCTGCCAGAAGCAGACCTACATCTGAAACGCCTACTACGGAATTCACCATGGAGTGCGACTAACTTCACAATTGTCGCTATCGTTGTAATCTCAGTTCCGTTCCCAAGGAAGACTCATGAGCGCATCGTCGATACCACTGGAAAGCGAGGTTGCGGCCTGGCTGGTACAACTGATCGAAAGCGAGGGTTTGTATGACGCTATCGCTGGAAAGGAAGACTTGGTATCAATAGCCGAAGGCGTGCGCCAGGCCCACTTCATTCCCTCATTTGGTATCGACTACAGATCCAGATTAGCCTCCGCAGACGCAGCTGAGCATGTGCTCAATCAGCTGACATTGTTAGAAATCATCTCCGTCAATATGAGTATCTCTCTTACAACTGGAGAGGTGCTTCGACCGGACATTCTTTGCTTCAACCCGGAGACAAGAACGCTGGTTGTTTTCGAGATCAAGAGAGCAGCAGAGACTGAGCGACAGACAGTCACTGAACTGGGAGGCTATGAGCAGGAGTTGAGAAACCTTCTGCCCTTTGTAGGTGACTACGATATTTGTTTCGTGGTGGTAGCCACTGAGTGGTCGACCCTTTTGAACCACGCGGTTGGCGCATTGAATGCGTGGTCGGGCAAACGATGCCTCGCCCTCAAGCTCGCTATCGATGTACCCGGCAAGAATTTAGGTCTGAGTTGCCACCTCCCGGAAGCTTGGCACCTAACCGGAAGCCTTGCGCTCGCCCCCGAAGCATTACAGACCATTAACCTGTATTTGGCAGAAGATGACCCAGACATGGACGAAAACTGGCCGCCGAGGTCAGTCATTACCGCCATGGATGTGATAGCTCGCGCTGGTGATCGAGCCGGGTCTCACGGCTTCATGGTGCTCTGGAAAGATGTTAACGGTATGGGGAGAGGTGTCTGGGGCTTAACCCTTTGTGGCATTGATCCATACGCGATGTATGCATGGTGGAGAAACCATGGCTTGCCTCAGCGCGATTCCGACATCGCACTCTTCTTCGATAAAAACCTAGACGATATGCCCGGCTTGGTACCAAGCTCCGTTTTTGCACACATCGATGAGGCAAGAACTCTGCTCTCTGATCGCTACGATCTTGAGCTTGGCGACGCATTTAGCTGGGAGATGCAACTCAAGGCTCTGCGCATGCAAGCCCTGCCGAGACGATTCGAGTTTTGGGGCAGCCTCGGACAATACGCCCAGAAGTTTGTCTGTAACCCAAGCGTTCGCGACCGGTATATGCCCTACATCGGGCATAATGATCTGGACTGGACAGATCCAGACGTAGCACTTCCGCTTATCCAAAACCTCGCGCAAGGCACTCCATTTTCAGGAGGACAGATAAGTTGTAGCGATGCGTTCAAAGCAGGTACCGCTATCGGGACACTCATCATAGCTCTGAGGAATGCAGCGGCCAGCGAAGCTGCGGCGTTGAAACTAGAACCGTTCGTTTGCTGGTCTCAATACGAAGCGCTTCGTTACGCGATTGAAATGCAACAGATCAGTGCCGGAATTGATGATATTGAAGAGCCAATTCCTACCCTGACGAATAACCCCCAGCAAAGGCTGCAGGCCGCGGAGGCGATGAGACTCTGGATTTTTTCCCACCTCCTTGGGGATGACCATCCTTTCCATCAGCATTGCTTTGAACTCGGGTGCAGCGGACCATTTCTGTTTGGAGACTTGGCTCTACGCCTAGGCTATCAGCTTCCCCCAGAGCCTCGAGGACACATGCTTGGTGAGCTCCGTGAAATCATGAAGCGAGCGATCCCGAAGGTTGCGGCCAGCGTGGGGTATCAAGTCCGCAGTGAAGCCTACAAGGCGTTTGCAGACTATCTTTCCCCCTATCTTGATATTGGGTCTTGTCACGACGAAACGTCAGTGGGGACTGCGGTCGATGCGATGCCCGATGATGAGCTGATTGCTCAGTTTCCCAAGCAGATTTTGAAAGGCATCGACATCATTATCCCTTTGGTTTTTCACCAGGCAAAAGCGGTTCCGATCTCTGCAGTCGACTGGGATTGGCTCAAAGCAGGGATTCGAGCTTTGTACGATGCTGGTAACCATCACGGAGCAGTCATCCGACAACTGGATGGAACCATTGGCACTGGATGCATCGACAAAGGCATGACCGGCTTGCTAGTCCCCATTTCAGATCCAAAGGAGGAAGTGTATTTCTATGACAATCTCGCAGGGCACGCCATTATGGCGAAAATCACGTGGCGGAAGCTGATTGAAACGGTTACTTCCGATTAACGTGCTCCCCCCCTCTGGGCCACGGCGGCGACTCGCGCATTCCAGCAGATGACTGGCAGGAACCGGCCAAAAGCAGCCGATCATGAGGGCAGCTAACGGTCAGTCAATTATAGAGTCAGTTCTGAACGCCTAGTTGGCGCTGTCCGCATACTAGGTAAAGCACGGCAAAGGCCGAAGCCCCCAGTGACGAACTATGCGAAAGTCTACCGATTTTGCATGCGAATACTCACGCGATGCCCGGCAGATCGAAAAGCTGAAGAAATGAGTGGAGGCTGAACCTCTCATGGATCACAAACTAGGTTCGCCGCCCCCTTCCTTCGTCGATGCAGTGCCGCTAACGACACAATCCGCGCTCAGCCCTCTTCTGCACCATTACAGTTATCTTCCTTCCATGATTCCATTTTTGGCCTCCCTCGTTCGAACCAAACTACACCTTCAGACCTTCTCCATGCTGCATGAGAATTTCCTCCGCCTGGCCAAACGCCTCGCTCCGCTACAAACGTCCACACGCACGCCAAATCTTTATCTTTCAATAGCTGCTCAAATATGTCCTGCCGTATGTAGGCGTGTGAACCATCGTCAGAGTCCATGCTGCTGATGAATTGGGGCTTCCCTAGCACATCCACATAGACACGCGGATCTAAGAGCATAGGAGTAATGGAAAGCTGATTTGCCAACCAAGGGGCTGGTAAATGTGCAGAGGCTCCGTCCGGAAGGGAGGCATCCAAATGGGACTCCCAATGATATTTAAGGCAGGGAAATGCCACTTCGAGTTCACCTTGGTTATGAAAACTGGTAGGTGTCCACATCAACTGATCCCAGGTAAAGCGCCATGGGGCCTCAAGCAGATAGCCCTCGTCCGTGCAACTGCGTCCCGACCACCTCGAAACATCCAGAGAACGCTGAGTGCTCAGAAAGCGAATCAACTGTTTTTGATCTTTTTTCCTGACAACGACAGGCAGGAGGAAGCGCCATTCCTGCTGACGTAGCCCGTGCTCTCGGGTCTCTCCATCGTCGTAACGATTTGCAACGGAGCGATGCTCGTAAAGGACTAGCCACTTTTCCCCAACCTTGTCGGTTCGGCCTACGAGACTAGGCATCCCGAGGCTAGGGTCAAGCTTGAAAGGCCATTCCTGAAGGCAGTCTTCGGCTGTTTCCTCGGAAACAATTGGTGAGATATCTACAGAACCAAAAACGGAGTCGGACAACCCTTGAAGAACAGTAGGGTCAATGTCTCGATGGAAACCTAGGTCGATGGATGAACGGTAATTACGCGTTCCATCGACTCGCGCTTCGGAGAGCCAGTTACTATCGGATAGTCGACAAAGGAGTTCATCGAGCGCAAGCCACTCATATTTGGCACCAATCCGTTCAAAGATCGGCCTCTCGCGGGAATAGCTGTGACGATGAGAGCTGTCCGATGGGAAAAGTTCTTCTGTCCATCCGAAGTCATAGGCGCGCTTTGCGACCCACCGCTTGGCCGCCGCCATGTCGACACCTTCCAACGTGCTTGGGTACTTTTCCGAGCGGTCGATGCACCATTTGAACTCGTCGGTAAATCTTCTTTTTTCGTCAACGTCCAGTAGATCAACAAGCTTCTTCTCTAGCTGCTGAAGCTCCTCGGAGTGGTCATGCGCCTCGAAGTCCTCAAACTCCTCAAGTTCCTCAAGTTCCTCAAGGGCCTCGACTGGGCGGAACAAGAATCGGAACGGATTAAATTGGAGAGCACTGATCGCATCGACGATTTCTTGCCTGTCTGGGTAAGGGGCAATTACCTCTGTATCGAATCGCTCGTTCATCTCGGATTGTGTGTGGGGCATTTGAGAAGTCAAAGCAACGTTCGAAAATGAGCTGACACGATGCTTGATCTCATCAGCGAACTCACTTATTCCGCCAGTGCAAGAACGCTTGATTTCGTCACCTCCAGCTTTTGTGGCGATATCATCGAGAAGATCTTGTGAAACAGTAAATTGAACAGGCTGAGATTTATAAGGTGGTCTACAGGCGCTGAGATCGACCTCGGTAGGCAGGCAACGATGATGGGCAGCCAGCTCAACAATCCCCGATGCATAGTCCCTAAGCATGATCGATAGCGGTACGCACTGCTTAGAGAAAACCATCCGGTAAGCTATCGGGGAGTAATGCTCCAACCGCATTGGAGATGGATCGATACAACATGCGCCATAACCAGCCCCGTGCAACCGCTCCATTACGTAGAGATCATCAAGGCCAGCGAACCTCTCGCACAGTTCACCGTAGAGCTCGACCTTCGAAAGCAGCAATGCGGATAGCGCCTTGGTCGCTTTGTCTCTGATTTCTCTATGCGATGACGCCGTCAGCCACGTGACCGCAAGCCCGCAAAGAAGCTGTACCTGTCGATCCGTTTTCTCGGTCTGACTGGTCAAGCACCAGTCTAGGAGGCGGCGGATCGTGCTGCCATCCGCCATATCGAAGTCGTTGATTTTGACCGTCCAGAAAGCATCACGCTCTGGCATCGGTTTAGTAATCAGAATGTCGTGGAGTAGTTCAGCGTTCCAAGGGTGATCAACGTTTGCACAGAGTTCGATCAGCACGTAGAGTTGGCTATCATCGACATCCAAAATAGCCTGGTAATATCGCCAAGTGCGCTCCGTGAAGGCGTTTGAGCTACGCCAACGCAAGCTCTCTAGGAAGGCGCCTCTGACCGAGTCGTCGTTGATCCAGATATCTATATCCCTCGGAAGCACATCCAAAAGCTCTGAGCCGAAACGCTCAGGCACTTGGATAGACAAGGCTTCAGCGAGACCAGCCCACTCCCATTTGAAACTGTCGCCGTCAAGAATGAAGCTCATAACTCCATTCTCCAGTTCGAGCCCTAGATCCGTCACACCCTTGAGCAGCGCATCCGCCATGAGGTGGTCTTGGAGTCGCTGGAAACTGAACCTCACGATATCCTCGACCGGAGCAAAAGGATCAATTTCACGCTGACGCGGTGGTGGGTCGAGTCGAAAAATTCCGTTCTTCTGCAGGACGTCAAACCAGGTTTTGGAAGGTGGGGAAGGAAAACTCGAAAACACTTCCGTCGAAATTCGCACAGCATCGGCCAAAAGCACGTAATCGCGCCTATCTGTGGCCATCAACCCGGCGATGGCCGAGATTGCCGCTGTAGTAGGAGCGAGCAGATCTTCGCTGCCGTCTCTTCCAACACCTAGATTTCTCGCGACACTACGGATGTAAAATGCAAAAACCTGCTTCGTGCCATGCAGGCCTCTGGGGAATTGCTTACAACCGTCTCTGGCAAGGGCAACGCACGCGCTGCGAAGAAACAGCGGATTGACAAATTCAGCGGAAAGCCAAGGCGTATCAGGCTGGGAAATGCCTCTCTTGTGCAGGTAGACCTTCGCGGCCCTCGACTGCTCTGCATTCGTCACGAAGCCTCGAATGGAGAAGGCAACTGTCGTCTCCATCACTTTTGGCGGAATTACATACGGCGTGTACTCAGTACGACAGGTGACGACAAGAACGAGGTTCTTGTAAGCGTTGACTCGAGCGATCAGAGCGGGAAGTTCATTCCTCCATAGTTGCGCACCGGCACCTTCGTTGATGGCATCGATCAGAATGAGTCCGCGTTTTTGAGCGGCCTCAGCGGAAGAACTCATGGCCTGCAAGAATACCTCTGGCTCAACAGTCCCCAGCCCGAGTATTTCTGTCGCTTGCCTCCAAAAACCCAGAGAGCCTAATTGCTGCCCCAAAATCAAAACCACCGGGTGCCCATCTGAAATCGCTTTTTGAGCAACGGTACCGAGTGTGTGCGATTTGCCTGTGCCAGCCCTCCCTGTCAGAAGGGCAAAACGGTTTTGCTCAGCGGAATAAAATTTCCCCTCCAGCTTTGAATTCAAGCCGTAGAGAGCATTTGATAGCTCGTCCAGCTTGTGGCTCAGGTAGTTCATGTCTGAAGAGGAGTAATCCCTTCTGGATTCAGACTTTGGCATATTTTGCCAAGCCCAGCGCTTCAATTCGTGGACGCTATGAGAGGCGTCTGACAAGGCTGCAACGCAATCGAGAATGGGCCAAGGCTCCCAAGAGTCGGAGCTAAATCTGCTGCCGAATGCTGAAGCCGTGGACGCTTCCTGCTCGACACGCTGGATACCAGCGATGAGCCCGGCGTCGGAGTCACCCTTTACGAAGTTGCTGAGCTTGGCTGCTTCTTTGGCTACGGCGGAAAAAGCAGAGGTGAGTTCGGTGGTGACTTCCTCATCGCGAAGGAGCACTTTAAAGAGGCTCTCGATTCCAACCTCTACGTGATCTTCCGGGTGATATCGCTCATCGAGTGACTCTACGGCGAGTTCTACATTCTTGCGAAACCATTGCCTAGTCATCTCCAACTCGCCAAACCAGAACTTTCGTAGGCCCTCAGCTGTAGGGTGTAACAATTTGTCGGTCAGGTCAGACGCCGTCCAGGCCACGAATTCAACCGTGGGGATACTGCTTTGGGCACAAAGCGCTTCCCAGGCAAGCTTGTGGGTATGCCAGTGTTCCCACCCTTTTTTCCCTGCGCCCTGCGCCCCGCTGCGATCAGTAAGGTCGCAGGGAATGGCAATCACATACTGTTTCAGCTCAGGGTGAGATTTCAAAGCCTGCTTTACCGACTCGTCGATTTTGCTCCAATCGACATCCCGTGATCTAAGGTAATACTTGGCCTGATAACCGACCTCAGAACCTTCCTGAAGAACCCAATAGCTCTCGATCCCTCCGTCGCCTCCCGAGCCTTCGATCCGCCTGAACTCTATGGCGCTCTCGGGGCGGTCGCGCCTGGCAAGTTGGCAGACGAGTTCCTCGAAAGACAATCTTTGCCCGTCATCTTTTCCGATGATTTTTGAATAGTCCATTGGGTTTCCATCTGAGATCCGGATTTTTCATCGACAGGGCACTGTTCCCATTACGGCTAGGTGCTCAGCGGCAAGTATGCGCTGAAAAGATTTGACGATAAATGGAAGATGAATAGCCTCTAGTTTCGTAGACATTACTGAACGGCGGCTTCTGGCCGATAGCTGCCGCTCACTAACGGAGGCCTTCGGCCAATAACAGCCGCTCTTGGCCAGAGACAGCAGCTTGAAGGAGTCTACGAATCTATGGTCGACTCAGGCTGCGATGCTGAGTACTTACGCCAATTATCGGACGCATCCTGTGATCCCGTTGCGAACCCTGAAGCGCAAATCCAATGCTAGGCCAAGCTGCTCCAGAGCAATTAAATACTATCCACCCACAGTGTCGCTGCGACCGTGCGCGGCGATGAACATAGCGACGGCCGACCGGCAATAGGATTCAATTTCGCCCTCTGCTCTCGCCAAATCGAAGCGGGCGATCATCAGTAGATCGGACCCTTTGAATAACGCGGCAAACAAACGGGCGGCTTGGTGGGGATCAGGTACGTTGAGGAGCGCCTTCGCGTGAAGCTGGCGCAATAGGACCTCGATGTCGGCGATGACGTGGGCGGCGCCGGCTTCGTAGTGGCGCCTGCTCAAGTCGTTTTGGCTAGTTTTATCGGCCATAACCATGGCTTCGATACTGCTGACGTCTGGTCTCAACAGCGTGCGCAGTAGAGATGTTCCCACTGCCATAAGTTGGTCTTCCACCGAACCTTCGGCACCTTCAAGCAGGGCCTGTGGCGCAAACGACTGCTGGCAGCCGGCCGCGATGGCTGCGCTGAACAGCGCCTCCTTGTTCTCGAAGCGCCTATAGATGCTGAGCTTGGATATCTTCGCCCGCTGGGCGACCTTGTCCAACGTCGTCGCTTGAAAACCCAATTCCACAAAAAGCTCGCTCGCGGCGTCGAGTATCGTTTGGGCAAGCGCCTCGTTGGTGGGTCGGCCGCGCCGGCCCTGAATGGTTTCAGTCATAATATTGGTACTTTACAGTATCTTAAATTAAGGTCTACGATACCATTCAGTATCTTAAAATTGCAATCCAACGGCTAGGTTACAACCGGCCCTTCAGCGGAGCCCATCACAATGAATGACGTCATCATCATCGGCGGAAGTTTTGCAGGTCTCGCCGCAGCTTTGCAGCTCGGCCGTGCCCGTCGCAAGGTCATCGTTCTCGATACCAGCCGACCGCGTAACCGCTTTGCCGGCCATTCGCATGGTCTGCTCGGTCACGATCACACGCCGCCGCTGGACATACTGGCTGCGGCGAGGCAGCAGCTGGCGCGCTATCCAACGGTCAGGCTGGTCACTGCCCGAGCGGAGAAAATTTCTGGCGTAATCGACGATTTCTGCGTTGTCACTGACGATCACGAAAGCCTACGGGCCCGCCGCGTGATCCTGAGCTATGGCGTCACCGACCAGATGCCTGATGTTCCAGGCTATGCCGAGAGTTGGGGCACGTCCATCGTTCCCTGCCCCTATTGCGACGGCTTTGAAGCCGCCGGCCAGCATTGGGGCCTCGTTTGGTCCGGCCCGCAATCGTACAACCAGGTCAGGCTGTTCCTCGATTGGACCGACAGGTTGACTGTCTTTGCCGATGGTCACGACATTGCGCCTGATATCCAGGCCGATCTGGCGCACCGCAACATACCTGTCGTCGAAGGGCGGATCGTCGAGATCGCCCATCACCAGGGGCATATCGCCACGGTCAATCTCAACACCGGCTCCACTGTCGCGGTCGATATCCTGTTTGCTCATCCGCGCAACAAGCCGTCCGCGAACCTGCATGAGTCGCTGGGCCTTGCCACGATGGATACGCCCACCGGCGTCGTGCTCAAGGTCGACGAGCGTCGCCAAACCAGCACGCCCGGTATCTACGCCGCCGGCGATCTCACCACTCCCATGTTGCCCTCGGTCACCCAGGCATCATCGCAGGGCGCGATGGCGGGTATTTTCGCCCAGCAGTCGATGCTGGCTTGAGCGCATAGAGAGGAGATGAACATGGCCGTCGAACCAGACAGCGCGGGGGTGCGCTTCCCTCCGCCCTTCATCTATCTGGGAGCGCTGCTGTTGGGGCTGGCGGCGGAGCGGTTCGTCGCCCCGCGCTCCTTCGGCATCGACCGGTGGTGGCTGGTCGCGACGGGCGCGCTGCTGTTCGCTGCCGGCGCGGCGACGATGCTTGCGGCGGTGGGGCTCTTCCGACGCCTGGGCACCCACGTTCCGCCGTCGCGACCAACGACCTTCATAGCATCGACCGGTCCTTATCGGTGGACCCGCAATCCGATGTATCTCGGCATGGCGCTTGTCTATGCCGGCATTGCTGTCGGCTTCGACGGAGCGATCGCCTTGGCTTTGCTTCCGTTGGTGCTGATCGTGATCCAGAGGCACGTAATCGCTCGCGAGGAGCGCTATCTCGAAGCGAAGTTCGGCGACGAGTACCGACGCTACAAGGCTGAGGTTCGCCGCTGGCTCTGATTATTCAGGAGCTGCCGCCTGCGGGATTTTGACAACCGAAACCGACCTTCCAATGGGCCCTGATTTAGTAAGTAACCAAGGGCCGCTTTTGGCCCTGTGTGTTCTGAATGAGGAACACCATCAGGAAGGTGATGATCGTTGTGGAAGTGTTGATGATCAGTTGCCAAGTGTCGTTGTAATGGAAGTACGGCACTGCCTAGGCAGCGAATGTCAACGTAATAGTTAGAGGGCTAGGTAATTATTTGACCAGTGAGCTGAATTTTATTGCGTGGGCGCCTGCCTTCGCGAGCAGGCTCGCTCCTATAGAGAACGTGTTCATGCAGGGAAAAACGCAGTCAAAGCGGGAGCGAGCCTTGCCCGCGAACGCGGTAATACGGTGCAAGGGGACGATTGCTTTCTAGGAATTGCCTGATGTCCAGCGTTGTGTGTCGCGGCTAACGTACGCCGCTCATTGGCCGATACGTAAAGCCCTTTTCATGAAGCGTTTCCAGCCCCAGCGCCCTACCCCGATCACGAAATTGATTCACACGCTGTGCCTGACGCTGCTCTTCGCGTCCAGCTACGCTGGCGCGGCTAATTGCTCGTTCTACCCAAAACATCATCAAACAATTCTCACTATGCAAGTACCCGCTACACTTTCCATTCCTCGTGACACACCTAACGGCACCTTAATATATGAAAGTCCGCCAATCACACTCGGCCCTACGCCCAGCTCATACAAATGCACTAACGAGTTTTCATATGGTGTTTTGAACAACGTCGGCGTGTCTAAATCGGGCGACCTTGTTTACGCGATAGGAAACACTGGACTTGCATGGCAGTGGTCTTTCAAAGACAACATAACCATACCCATTTATCCAGGCATTCAGCGGGAAGCGGGCGGATACGGATGGGACACCACAAGACATGTGCTACGACTATTCAAAATAGCGGATGTAATCGATGTACAGAAAATCCCGGCAGGAACACTTGGGACTTTTCATGCAGATGGAGTGTCACCACTCGCAATGGCGACCAATGGCACAACGATTGTGCCTCAATCCTGTGAAACGCCTGACATCAAAGTAGACATGGGGGCGCATGACATGAGTAGCTTTGGCCAAAACGGCGCCTATTCTGAGCCGATCAAATTTGACATCAACCTTAACAACTGTCCGTCAGGCATAAATAAAGTAACTTATATGCTCAAGCCTACCCTGACGTCTCCTTCGCAAAACTCCACGAGGGGCATCGTAAAGTTGAGTGCAGATTCAACTGCCCAGGGTGTGGCTTTGCAAATACTCAATAGTGATGGGACCCCGCTCGTTTTACATCAAAGCTATGTGTTCACGGACTATCCCGCTGCGGGAGGTAACTTGAAGATCCCCCTCAGCGCTCGATACTTTCGCATTGCTGAAACAGCTGGCAATGGCGGGTTTGACAAGGGCATGCGCGCCGGAACAGCCAACGCAACAATTGCCTTTGTCATGAGTTACTTGTGAATCCATTAACGCGTTGCCACAGCCGATTGTTCGCGCCCCATCTTTAGGAATCGTCTGATTTTCGTCGTGCCCGGCCCGCCCTACTGTGCCGGGATGCGCTTGAAGAACTACCTCCACCAGATCAGCCCTGTCCTGTCCACGCCTCACGCGGCGCGACGCTTGTTGCGCATTTTTGCGTTGGTATTGCTGGCAGGCATCCTCGGCGGCGTGTACAGCTTTCTGCTGTTTACCTTCAACAATGAAATTTCCCAGCGGCGCAGCTACATGAGCAGCGCCATCGCCGAGGCGCACACGTTTTTCACCGGCCGTGAAGCGCTGCTCGAAAGCCTGAGTCTGTCGGCGACCCGACAGACCGCGCTGAGCGCGCCGCTGTCCGAAGAGGAGATCCGTCTGCTGCTCGGACACCCCCCCGGCAAGCAATGGAGCATCTGGCTGACCCAGCGCATGCGCGACTTCCTGCAAGCGCGCAAATTGAATCTGCTGTACGTCAGCAGCGGCGCCGATGCCCAGGTCTGGCGCTTGTACAACACGACGCCCATGGCCGACGACTTTCCGCATGAGATGCTTGATCGTCTGGAAACCCTCAAGTGCGACAACAACGGTGCCCTGAAAGAGATCTGGCTGACCCACAACTGGCAAGGGCACTCGCAGCTGTACATCTTCATTCGTCTGGATGAGCGCGACCTCGATTCTGGCTGGCTCGGTCTGGAGATGGATGACCGCGAAGTCTCCAATGCGCTGAGCGACCACAGCGCCGGCGAGTTCACCATGTTCAATTCTCAGGGCATGCCGTTATTCAGCAACAGCCACAAGCCGCCGCCCGGGCAGAATCTGCCGCTGCTGCGTCAGCAGGATTTCTTCGGTTTCGTCGGCGACGGCTGGCTGCCCGAGCAACTGGTATTGCGCAAACAGCTCAAGTCGTCGGACTGGCAACTGACCTACTCCATCGACTTACTCGCCGTGCTGTGGGCCTTGTGGCCGCAGTTGCTCGGTGCGCTGGCGTTCTGTCTGGCGAGCATCAGCCTGGTGTGGCTGCTGATCCGTCGTCTGGAACATCGTTTCATCACGCCGACCCTGCAGCGGATTCAGGCCCTGGTCGAAAGCGAGCTGTTCAGCCGCGACGTGATACAGACCGCGCCCGTGGCGCTCTGCGTATTGCGGCGCAGCGATGCTCGAGTGGTGCTGGAAAACACCCTCGCCCGGCACTGGCTGGGCGAATGCGGCCAGCAACTCGGGCCTGGCTGGATCCGCGCTGCGTTTGCGGATAAATCGCCGTGCCTCACCGATTATTTCGAAACCGCCGACGGTCGCCACCTGTACCTGAGCTGCGCGCCGACCCGCTACAAGGGCGAAGACGTGTTACTTTGCGCCTTCAGCGACATCAGCGCGCGCCGGCAGATCGAAGCAGCGCTGGAACGGGCGCGCCAGTCGGCCGATGCCGCCAACGAAGCGAAGACCCTGTTTCTGGCGACCATGAGCCACGAAATCCGCACACCGCTGTATGGCGTGCTCGGCACTCTCGAACTGCTCGCTCGCACTCAGCTCGATACTCAGCAGAAAAGCTACTTGCGGGCGATCGAAGGCTCGTCCGCGACCCTGCTGCAATTGATCTGCGACGTGCTCGACGTGTCGAAAATCGAGGCCGGGCAACTGGCGCTGGAACTCAGTGACTTTTCCATCGTCGCCCTGGCCCAAGAGGTTGTGCAGGGCTACGCGGCAGCGGCGCAGAGCAAAGGTTTGCAGCTGTATGCCTGCTTCGATCCGCAACTGCCCGACAGCCTGATTGGCGACATCAGTCGTGTCCGGCAGATTCTCAACAATCTGCTGAGCAATGCGGTCAAGTTCACCGATTCCGGACGCGTGGTGCTGCGGGTCAACGTGCTGTCTCGCGAAGGCGAGCGCGTCTGCGTGCAATGGCAGGTATCGGACACCGGGCGCGGCATTGCCCACGATGATCAGGCGTTTATTTTCGAGCCGTTCTACCAGACCCAAGGCAACAGCCACGTCATTGCGGGTACCGGGCTGGGCCTGCCGATCTGTCTGCGGCTGACGAATTTGATGAACGGCACCCTGCGGATGGTCAGCGAACCGGGGCTGGGCAGCAGTTTTTCCCTGACCTTGCCGCTTGAGCAGCGCTCGGGCAACACGCCGCCTGACACACAACCGAAACTGGCGGGGGACATCATTTACGTGGTGTCGCCAGTACGCGAACTGGCCGACAGCCTCGCTGGCTGGCTGCGCCGCTGGGGCGCCCGCCCGCACGTCGGCGCGCCGGCCAGTCAAGTACCTGCCGACGGCGGCGTATTGCTTGAGCTATACCCGGCGCCGATGGACCAGCGCAGCGAACTGCGCTGGTCAGGGCCACGTGTGCTGGCCAGCGGCGCGGGTGCCTGTGAGCCGCAATCCACAGTCGACGGCTGGATAGCGAATCTGAACGATCTGGCCGCAATCCGCCAGGCCGTGCGCCAGGCTCAGGGCGGCGCCGTTATCGAGCATCAGCAGACACAGACCCAGGCGTTGGCGCCGCTGCACCTGCACATCCTCGTCGCTGAAGACAACGCGATCAACCAGTTGATTCTGCGCGACCAGCTGCAAGAACTCGGCTGCACGGTGGCGCTGGCCAGCGATGGCGAAGAGGCCTTGTCGCTATGGCAGGCCAACACCTTTGATGTCGTGCTCAGCGACGTCAACATGCCGCGCCTCAACGGTTATGAACTGGCCAAGGCCCTGCGCAGACTGGGCTGCACCACGCCGATCATCGGCGCCACCGCCAACGCCCTGCGCGGCGAAGAGGCGCTGTGTCTGGCCGCCGGCATGAATCACTGCCTGATCAAACCTTTTACGCTAAGAGCCTTGTCGATCGTCCTGGCTCCCTACCAACGAGTCGCCCATGAAGTCCCCTAGCCTGCTGATTGTCGAAGATCACCCGTTCCAGCATCTGTACTTGCAGAACCTGTTCAACGAGCTGGGCGTCTTCGATCTGGAGTTTGCCAGGGACGGCGAAGAAGCCTTGCGGCGCCTGAAAAACCGCGAGTTCGACCTGGTGCTCACCGACCTGCTGATGCCAGGCATGGACGGCGTGCAGTTCATTCAGGGCCTGGCCGCGCAGTCCTCCCGCCCGGCACTGGCGATCATGAGTGCCGCCTCACGGCGCATGCTGATGGGCGCGAGCCTGGTGGCGAGCAATCTGCAGGTCAAAGTTATCGGGCTGATTTCCAAACCGGTCAACAGCGCCGCCCTGCGTTGCCTGATCGACCAGTTGCAGGCGCTGCGTCAGGACGTGCCGATCGCCGCGCAGGCTGGCATCGACCGCCAGAGCCTTGTACGGGCGTTGGATAACGGTGAGCTGCAGGCCTGGTTTCAACCAAAGAAGGCGCTGGATAATGGTCGCATCGTCGCCGCCGAAGCACTGGTGCGCTGGGCTCACCCGGAACACGGCACATTGTTGCCCGGCGCATTTCTACCGGCGCTGATCGCCTGCGATCTCGAAGAGCACCTGCTCTGGCGGGTACTGGAACAGGCAATGGCCGCCCAAGCGGTATGGCGCCAGCAGGGCTATGACATTCCGGTGTCGATCAACCTGCCGACGCACCTGCTCAACAGTCACGACCTGCCGGATCGCATTCTCGCTTTTGTCCTGCAACACAACGGGCTGCCGGCGCGGATCTGTTTCGAGTTGATGGAGTGCTCGGTGCCCGATGACATCAGCAATTTCTACGCCGGTGCCTGCCGCTTGCGAATCAAGGGTTTCGGCCTGTCACAGGATGATTTCGGCAAGGGCTACAGTTCCTACATGAACCTGGTCTCAGCCCCTTTCACCGAACTGAAAATCGATCGCGCGCTGGTGCAGGGTTGCAACCGCAACGCCGAACTGGCGCAGGCGCTGACCAGCATTGTCACCCTTGGCCGGCAACTGGGTCTGACGGTGGTCGCCGAAGGCGTAGAAACCGCGCAGGAACTTGCTCTGTTGCGTAAAATCGACTGCACTCAGGTCCAGGGTTTCCTGATCTCCCACGCCGTGTCTTCGGAGCAGTTCCAGCAGTTGCTCTGTCATGACGGACCGGCGAATGTCTGGTGATCCGCAGCACGCGGTGGACGACCGCCACTTGCCATCGAGGTCAGCCGTGTTCAAACGCTTATCCACTTTTATCGACCGAGCGTATTGATGCCGCACGCCAATGCCCTGCTGGAAAAACTTGCCAACAGCTCGCAGCGCCTGAACAAGGGCTTGCTGATCCTCGGCGCGCTTGCGCTGCTGTTGCTGGGTATCAGTTATCTGGGCGTGCAGCGCATGGTGGAAGAACAGCGCGATACTCTGCAGTTTCACTTCGCCCGCCTGATGGAAAACATTCGTGAGCAGGAGGCCTTTCTCGGTGACATCTCACGGGCCGGCGCCAGCGGTGATTACTTGCCGGTTACCGTGGCGTCGCCGGTGGTGCAAAAACTGTTGCCCGATGAAGGCCCGAACATTTATCAAGGCCGCGGGTTGCCGTTTTCGTTACCGTTCAGCGTGAAGATTGATCCGCAGCGAATTGCCCCCGACCAATATCCCAAGGTGTTTGCGCTGGGCAGCTATCTGGCGGCGTATTACAGCGCCTTCTGGGCGGCATCGCATTACCAGTCGCCGCAGGTGATCCTGCTCAACGGCCCCGATAATTTCGACATCGCCGTGCCTGCCACCGGCCGTTTGCGCGGCGCCGGGCCAACGCAGGTAGGCCGGTTCGTCGAGCTCATGACCCAAATGAACATGCAGCGCCACTCACAGACTTCAGAGCAAGTGCACTGGGCGCCCTACCCGTTCGAGCAGGACAACGATGGCACCCCGAGCCTGCTGGCCTACGTGCGGATGAACCTGAGCAAACCGACGCTGAGGATTGAGGGGGCGAACACCTGGGTGGTGCTCGGCTCGCTGTTAAAACTGTCGCAGGTCAACAATATCGAGCGTTTGATGGAGTGGTCGATCTACGACAATTTCACTCTGATCACGCCCAACGGCACGGTGTTGATCGGTGCGCTCAAGCCAAATCAAATGCTCGATGACGGCGCGAATCTGACCCGCGACGGCCTGGTGTTCAAGCTGACCAGCGCCGGCGACCAACGATGGACGGCGATCTATGTAATCAGCGTGCGGAGTTTTCTCGATTACGCGCTGTGGCCACTGCTGTGCCTGCTGGCTCTGGTGCTGGCCCTGCTTGGCAGTGGCCGCGCGCTCAATCGCTGGTACACCGACCGCGTTATCCTCCCCGCGCAAAGTGCCCACGCTAGCATCGCCGAAAGCGAAGCCTTCAGCCGTGCGGTCATCGACACCGCGCCGACCGGCCTGTGCGTGATTAGCCGCCGCAATCATCAGGTGTTGCTGGAAAACCAGCTCGCCCAGCAATGGCACGACACTGGCGAACTGATCAGCCTGCTTGACCAGCAGGCGGCGACTGGCCATGGCCATGCCGAACTGGAGATAGACAGCCGGCATTTGCATGTTGCCTTCGTCGCCACCCGTTATCAGGGCCAGGACGCCTGGCTGTGTGCGCTGCACGACGTCACCCGCCATGTTGAAGACTCGGCGGCGCTGGAAGTCGCGCGTCAGGCCGCCGACTCGGCGAATCAGGCGAAGAGCCGTTTTCTGGCGACCATGAGTCATGAAATCCGCACGCCGCTGTATGGCGTGCTCGGCACTCTGGAGCTGCTTGGCCTGACCGCGCTCGCCCCGCGCCAACAGGATTATCTGGAAACCATTCAGCGCTCGTCGGCCAGTCTGTTCAAGCTGATCAGCGATGTGCTGGATGTGTCGAAGATCGAGGCCGGGCAGATGAACCTCGAGCTTCAGCCATTCTGCCCGCTAGAGCTGACCGAAGACGTAGTGCGCAGCTACGGAGCGTTTGCCCGCGGCAAAGGGTTGCAATTGTATGCCTGCATCGATGCAGCACTGCCGGATCACCTGCTCGGTGATGCGCAGCGCATACGCCAGATCCTCAACAACCTGCTGAGCAACGCGATCAAGTTCACCGACAACGGCCGTGTGGTCGTGCGTGTTCGCGTGCTGCAAAACTCAGGCGGTCACGCCCGGGTGCAGTGGCAGGTCAGCGACTCGGGCGTGGGCATTTCCCAGGCGCAGCAACAGCAATTGTTCGACCCTTTCTATCAAGTCAACGAGGCCGACAGTCATGCCGGCGCGGGTCTCGGTCTGGCCATTTGCAAATGGCTGTGCGAGTTGATGCACGGCCAGTTGAACGTGGTCAGTGAACCGGGACTGGGCAGCTGCTTCAACTTGCAACTGATGCTCGAATGCGCCTCGGGCAGCCTCGCCGATTGCCCGGCGTTCGGCGCCGACAGCCCCGCTGTCTACGTGCGTGCGCCAGTCGCTGAACTGGCGCAACATCTGATGGCGTGGCTCAACCGCTTTGGCCTCGACTGTCGACTGGTGACCAACGAGCTGCCGCCTCCTTCGGCGCTGCTGATCGATCTTGCACCACTGGCCAGCGCTACAGCTTTCGCTGGCCAGCGAATCGTCGCAATTGCCGCTGGCCCCAACCCGGCGCAGGTGAGCGGCAATGGTTGGCAGGTCGATGCCGACGACGTGCGCGCGATCGGCTGGGCGATTGCCCTCGCCGTGCACGGCGCCGGTCAGCAGCGCCCGCCGTCACGGCAGGCAAGCACCCGAGCGCTGAACCTACGTGTGCTGGTGGCCGAGGACAATGCGATCAACGCAGCAATCATCAAGGAACAACTGGAGGCGCTGGGCTGCTCGGTAGTCGTCGCGGCCGATGGCGAACAGGCTTTGGCGCACTGGGCACCGGGGCGCTTCGATTTGCTGCTGACCGACGTCAACATGCCGGTCATGAACGGCTATCAACTGGCCGCAGCACTGCGAGAGCAGGATGCGACGCTGCCGATCATCGGCGTCACCGCCAATGCCCTGCGCGAAGAAGGCGAGCGCTGCGCCGCCGTCGGCATGAACGCGTGGATGGTCAAACCGTTGAACCTGGCGACGCTGCGTGCGCAACTGCAAAGCCATTGCCAGACCACCATCGCACCGATTGCCGATGCTCCCCCGACGCTATCGCCGAAAATGCGCGAGCTGTTTGTCGTGACCCTGCGCCGCGACATTCAGAGCACCCTCAGCGCGCTGGACGCGGCCAACGCCGACAGCGTCGCGCAGCAACTGCACAGCATGGCCGGGGCACTGGGCGCGGTGCAAGTCGCGACACTGGCCAGCGCATTTGTCGAACTGGAATGTCGCCTGACCGGCATGGCCATCACCCCGGCGCTGGCCGTGGAGGTGCGTCAACAACTGGCGCACCTGAGCGACCTGCTCGACGCCCTTGAATAATTTCACTCTGGATAAAGCACCCATGGAAACCTTCAACGTTGTCATCGCCGATGATCACCCTATCGTCCTGCTGGGGGTGCGGGAACTTGTCGAGCGTGACCGCCGCTTCAGCGTAGTGGGCGAAGCCGTTTGCCCCGATGAGCTGATCGACTTGCTGACGACCCGGCCGGTAGACCTGTTGATCACCGATTTCAACATGCCCGGTGACTCGCGCTACGGTGACGGGCTGAAACTGGTGGAATACGTGACCCGGCATTTCCCTCAGGTGCGGGTGCTGGTTCTGACCATGATTTCCAACCCGTTGATCCTGACCCGTCTGCAGGAACTCGGTGTACTGTCGGTGATTCAGAAAAACCAGTTGCACGTTGAAATAGAAGTGGCGCTCAAAGCCATTGCCAAAGGCAATACGGTTCGCAGCAAACAACCCGCACCCACTTCGGTGCTGGAAAATAGCGCTGACCTCGATGAACGTTTTGCTCGTCTGTCGCCCAAGGAACATGAAATCCTGCGCTTGTTTGTGCAAGGACAAGGCGTCAATGAAATAGCCCGGGGACTTAACCGAAGTGCCAAGACAATCAGTACGCAGAAAGTTTCCGCCATGCGCAAACTTGAAGTAAGCAGCGATCAGGAGTTACTGGCTTATTGTATCGAGCGCAACTTGTTCAACTAGACAATTGCGCACTTCAGCATGACTTTCCGCGCATCTAGGAATCGTCTGATGTTCCAGCGCAAGTACGCGATTTATTGTGTTGCTTTAACCCCACCAATGGAAAAGCAACATGAAAAAGCTGTCTCGCACGCTTCTCGCCCTGTCGATCTTCGCTGCCGGTAATGTTCTGGCGGCCGATCCTGTTTCGCCAACCAAGGCTGGCAGCGGCACCATCAATTTCACCGGCACCATCAACAACGATGCCTGCTCGGTCGAAGGCGCCGGCAAGGACAAGACCATCTCGGTCAACATGGGCGAAGTGTCGATCAAGGACATGGGCACCGCCACCGCGCCGAAAGGCAACGGCACCCTGAGCGTCGAAAACTTCGACATGAAGATCAACTGCAATGCCGGGACCAAGGTGGCCATGATCTTCGAACCGACCAAGGGCGCAGGTTCGGGAATCGAAACCGGAACCAAGGTCTTGAAACTGATCGATGGCCTGGGCTCGGCGAAAGGCATCGGTATTGCCCTGCTTGATTCCAACGGCGCCGTGATCGACCTGACTTCGCCAACCACTGCGCGGATTGAAAACACTCTGCAGGACAGCAACACCACGCTGAAATTTTCGGCCGCCTACGTGACCACCGTCGATCCGAAACTGGCGGTTGCCGGTCGCGGCGATGCGACCCTGCCGTTCACCCTGCAATACGAATAATCGCGCGATTCATCGAGCCAGTGCAGGGCGCAACGGCCCTGCACTTCCCTTCACTTTGCGCGGTAATTGTTCATGTTCTTACGGCATTTCTTATCCCTGTGCGTCGGCCTCCTGGGCCTGTTCGCCGTTAATCAGGCCATGGCCGGTATTTCGTTGAGCAGCACCCGGCTGATTTTCGATGGCAAGCATAAAGAAGCCAGCATCACCGTGCGCAATAGCGGTGCAGACGTATTGGTTCAGTCCTGGATCGACACAGACAGCGACGAAGCAGGTTCAGCGCCCTTCGCCGTCACCCCGCCTCTGGTGCGGGTCAGCGGCGATCAACAGCAGATTCTGCGGGTTATCTACGAAGGCACCGGTATGCCGAGCGACCGCGAGTCGGTGGTGTGGCTGAATGTGCAGGAAATCCCCAAATCGGCGAAAACCGCGAACACCCTGCAACTGGCGGTACGTCAGCGGATCAAGGTGTTCTTTCGCCCCGCCGGTTTGCCAAACAATGCCTATCAAGCGCCAACCGAGCTGCGCTGGCGACAGATCGAGCGCGCCGGCAAGAGCATGCTGGTGGTGAACAATCCAGGCCTCTATCACGTATCGATTGCCGACATAACGATGCAAGCGGGCGCCAGCAGGGAGAAGCCATTCGAATCGATGATGATTGCGCCCGGCGAACAAAAAGAATTCGCGCTCAAACAAACTCACGTGGCCAGTTCTGCGCGACTGTCATTCAGCAGCATCAACGACTACGGCGCTCGGGACCGTTATGTCGCGCAACTTTCCGGTAGCGCCGAAGTTAGCGCCAGCCTAGATAAAGAATCGCCATAACTCGCGTGCCGCTTTATCAGCCGCACTTTCACTGTATTTCTCTTCGCTCCGTTAGTTCGTATCGGAGGTGATATAGGGTTCCTGCATGTTTTTTTTAAAGCGCGATGGATTGGCGCCGTTGTCGGTTGCACTGGTCGTCAGCACAACTTGCCTGGCCGACGGCGAAGAACAATTCAATACATCGTTTCTGCAAGGCGCGACGTCTGCCATCGATCTGCAGACCCTGCTCGCCGGCAGCCAGGTTCTCCCCGGCACTTATCGGGTCGACCTGTATGGCAATGACACCTTGGTCGGCCGTCGCGATATCGATTTTCGCCTCCAGCCCGACAGCCACAAGGTCGAAGCCTGCCTGACGCTGGACATGCTCAAGCAACTGGGTGTGGATCTTGGCAAGCTGCAGGCCAGCGGCAAACTCGACGACGCCGCCGACACCTGCCTTGATCTGCCCGCGCTGATCGATCAGGCCACCGTGCGCTATGACGTGCCGCGCCTGCGTTTGCTGGTCAGCGTGCCGCAAAGCGCCATGGAGCGTGGCCGCCGTGGTTATGTCGATCCAGCGCTGTGGGACGAAGGCGTACCCGCAGCGTTCATCAACTATCAGGTGAGCAGCAACCGCAACAGCACCGACGCTGATACCACGTTTGCCAATAACGTCGGCCTGCGCAACGGCATCAACCTCGGCGGCTGGCGCTTGCGCAACGAGTCCAATTTCAACAGCAGCACTGGACGGCCAAGCACGTTCAAGAGCAATCGCAGCTATCTGCAGCACGACGTCACAGCGCTGAAGGGCCAGTTCAGTGCCGGCGATATCTTCTCCGACGCCGACCTGTTCGACAGCGTGCGCTATCGCGGCCTGAAACTGGCCTCCGACGATGGCATGCGTGCCGATAGCGAGCGCGGCTATGCGCCGGTGATTCGCGGTATCGCGCAATCAAGCGCTACCGTGGAGATTCGCCAGAACAATTACATTCTGTACACCGCCAACGTGCCGCCGGGGCCGTTCGAAATCAGCGACATCTATCCCAGCGGCTCCAACGGCGATCTGGAAATCACTGTAATCGAAGCCGACGGTCGGCGCCGGGTGACGGTGCAGGCGTTTTCCAGCCTGCCGATCATGGTTCGCGAAGGGCAACTCAAGTACAGCATCTCGGCGGGCCGCTACAACAGCAATAGCGATGATCAGCAATCGCCGGAGTTCGTCAGCAGCACGGTGGCCTACGGGGTCAGCAGCAACTTGTCGGCGATCGTGGGCACCCAGGCCAGCGAAGATTTCCAGGCGTTTTCCGTTGGCGCCGGGCGCAACACCGCGATCGGTGCGATCTCGCTGGACCTGACCCACTCCAGCAGCCGCACCTTTGGCCAGACCGTCAAGGGCAACAGCCTGCGCGCGTTGTATGCCAAGACGTTCACCGGCACCGACACCAACTTCACCCTCGCCGCTTACCGCTATTCGACCGAGGGCTATCGAACCTTCAGCGAACATGTCGAGGAACTGAGCAGCGAGGGCCAGAGGCGCACCGGTAATTCGAAAACCCGCACCGACCTGACCGTCAACCAGAGCCTGGGGCGCAACCAGCAGTTCGGTAGCATCTACCTTAACGCCAGCGACCAGCGTTATTGGGGGCGCGGCGGTTCGCAGAGCCTGTCTGCCGGCTACAGCAATTATTGGGGAGAGGTCAGCTACAACCTTAGCGCGACTTACACCAAGGATGTCGGCAACTATGGGCCGGCCAACAACGACACTTTGTTCAACCTCTCAGTGTCGTTTCCGCTGGGCTCGAAACCCCGGGCGCCGAGGGCATTCGTTTCTGCCAGTTCGCAGAAGGGCAACAGCAGCACGCAGGTCGGTATCAATGGCTATCTGTCCGAAGACAGCGACACCTATTACTCGGTACAGGGCAGCAACAGTCGCACTGGCGGCAGTACGGGTTCGGCCAACCTCAGCACGCGAACCTCAATGATGGACATCAGTGCCGGTTACAGCCAGGGCCATGGCTACAACTCGCAGAATCTCAACGTCGCCGGTTCGATTGTCGGGCACGCGGGCGGCATCAACCTCGGGCAGACCGTCGGTGAGACGTTCGCGCTGGCACAGGTCGAGGGCGTTGAAGGCGTGAAGATCGCCAGCTTCTCCGGGGCGAAAACCGCTGGCAACGGTTATGCGGTGGTGTCCAACGCGCAGCCGTATCGGGTCAACTGGATCAGCCTCGACACCCGAGATCTGGGCGGTGATTTCGAAATTGAAAACGCCACCCAGCAAGTGGTACCGCGCCGTGGTGCCGTGGTGCTGGCGCGCTATGCCAGCAAGACCGGGCGTCGGGTGCAATTCGCCCTGTTCGATGCGCAGCACCAGCCAATCCCGTTTGGGGCGACGCTGGAAGACGCCGCCGGCAAGCAACTGGCGATCTCCGACCCAAGCGGCAAGGCACTGGCGCTGGTCGCGGATGATGCCGGCACCCTGACCATCAACTGGCAAGGCCAGCGCTGCGAGGCATCGTATGCACTGCCCGAGCGGGACAAGGCGCTGAATTACGAGCGCGCATCCTTGGTATGTCGCCCGCATCAAAACTAGGAGCGAGATTGCTCGCGAAGTGCTGTCAGCCGCACCCTCTCTGCTGGCTGCAAAGCCTGTAAGCGCTTCGTATATCATTTAACGATACCGAAACGCCATCATGCGCAAGAAGTTGCGCAGTACTGCGAAGAATGCGAAAAATGCAAGGCAGGTGCCTGTGCCATCTGATCGACTGACATCCAGGACTGGCTGACACAACAGCCGTTGCAGACTGGAGAGCGCCTGTACCTGATCGTCAGCGCAGCAAGCGATGCCGACGCGCTGAAAACCCTGTACCTGACCGAACCCACCACCCAGCTCCTGCCGATCTGGGGCGGCACGCCCTACTCCAGCTGGCAACCGGTGATGCCCTACGTCACCGAACTCAAACCGAACTCTGCATTCCTGCCGTGGATCGCTGAAACCGCCGCCCTCGACTGGGGCTGGCTGGCCATATCACGCGCCGAACCGAACGACGTGTTCGGGCACCTGCGCAGCCTTACACAGGTGAAGATGCCGGACGGGACCGAGGTGTTTTTCCGCTTCTGGGATGGGCGGCATATCTACCCGATTCTGAAGGGGCTTGGGAAGAAGGCTGGGGAAGTAATGCCGGTGTTTGAGCGGTATCTGATTAATGGGCAGACGCTGGAGGTTGGGACGCAGGTGTTGCCGAAGGTGAAGGATTGGCCGTGGTGGGAGGTGCCGAAGGACTTGCTGGATGGCTTAGCCAAGGAGAGCCCGACGACACTAATCAGCAACCTGATGCAGTGGCTGGAAGAAGATCGCCCGGATATTTACAACGCTTGGCTGAGAACAACCTGAAGCTGAAAGTCAGCCGTTTCGTGTGCCGCCCGGATGCGCCGAAAAACCTTAAAGAAGCACTGTTAAACCACCTGATTCTGGAGCAAGGCTGATGGATCGCCTTGCCACTATCGAAACTAAATTGGACTCCTTCAAAAACAACCTCAAGCTGTACCGCGAGGAAACCAAGAGCTGGTACGCACGGCTTGCTGACAAAGCTAGCCGAGCAGCTGACATGCCCGCCCTGCTTGGTATGGAGCGCGTGATCAAGGCCGGTGACTCCAGCAAGTCTGTCAGCATGAATGATGGAGATTTTTCATACGTCGCCAAGTGCCCGCTTGTAGGGCCGCTGCTGATTGAGAGCAAATTCGAAACGGTTTTCGACATTCCCATCGGCGATATCAAGGTCGATATCATTGCCGTGGATGGAGGCGCCACGTCGACGATTACCTTGGATAAACAGGGTAAAGGCAGTTTTCAGGGACTGCCTGGAAAATCCTACAAGATCCACGTCCACGATCAGGTGCCGCCTGCGCAGATCGACACTCTGTTCAAATCCTAGCGCCCTGATGACGCCTCGAAACAATCGAAGAATCCTGACGACAAAAGTGCGGCGCCGGCCCAAGACACTTGCACCAACGGCTGTCCGGTCTCGATGGTTACGGGCGAAGAATTGCTGACTCTTACCGATGGTCAACTCGATGGTCTGCTGCCGTTTGTGTGGACGCGCCTCTATCGCACCAGTGCGGTCGAGATCGACAGCCGCCTTGGGTTTGGTTGGAGTCACGCTCTTTCGCATCGACTGGATCAGGATGATGAAGGCGTCCTGTGGACAGATAACGAAAACCTAACCACTCGTTTTCCCATGCCGACGCAACAACGCCCCACCATTATCAACAGCCTGTCGAAAGCGGCCATCTACCTGGGATCGCCACCAGGCGAACTCATCCTGACGCAGGCCGGGCAAAATGCGCGCTTTTATCAATTCCGTGCGGGCCGCTTGATCACCATCAGTGACGCGTACGACAACCAGTTACAGCTGAGTTACGACTTCGCTGCCCGCATCCAGCGCATCGACAACAATGCCGGACGCTCCCTTTTAGTCCGCCACGAAGACCGTCATATCGTTGCCGTGGATTATCAGCAGCGTCGTGCTGAGTACACGGATCAGGGTCAACGACAGGATAGCTGCCACTAATGACGGGCAGCTACCGGCCAAAAGCGGTCGCTTGAGAGCGGCACCTTCCGGCCAATAGCAGCTATTCAATGACGTCTATCAAAATTAACCAATTAATGATTATGTTTCAATGCAGGTGCTGACATGAACCCGTTTCAGCCGAAGATGTATAGGCAGTCGTCAATGTGTTCCAATTCCTGTTGGGTGTATCGGGCGTTGCAATATTGCCGAATATCCTCCAGTACTCCCCTGATAGGAACTTGCTGCGATGGGTCTTCAATCAACTCAATTAAGAGCTGATAATCAGGGGCTACCCCTTTGAGGTACTTTACTACTAACTCTTTGACTGCTGTTCGAGCTTGCTGGTCGGTTAGCATTGTTTCTCTGGCAAAACAGCCGCCCCCTTTGTCGTAATCGGTAATAGTCGTCAGATGCGTTTCAGAGCCATCTCCGGTTTACATGGACGAATTACGATTACCTTTGTTTGCATTTTTCAAGCTCGCTTTGACTTTTCAATGTCGTATCTACGCCAAGCCGATACTTGCAATAATTAATGACCAAGCTTCGCTCTGCCTCGCTTAGCTCACTCAAATTTTTATCATCTGATTCGTACGCGAAAATATTTTCAAATTCTATCTGAAATGTGGGGCTCTTTTTAATAAAGAAAACTTTTTCCGGATAAGCGTCCTCCATCTTTTCGTAAAATCCTATATAAAGTATGGCGACAATCGTGGTTGATAATATGATTAGCAGCGATTTCATGATGAAGGCGGTCGCAAAAGTTTGGTTTTAATCCGAAGGTTTCTAACAAGCTCCATGCCAATATTACCAGGGCAAATTTTTCCTTCGCCGGCTTGCATGGGGAATTCACGGTGCCCACCTAACGTCGTCACCCTGAAAACGCTGGTCAGGGCCTGAATCAACGTCAGAAGGGTATCAATTTGCATGGCAGGAATTTTCTGGTCCATGTTGCCGTTGATGCTTTCGAGGGCTTGGCGAGCCAAAGCGACCATATCGCCACCCTCTTCGGCGGTTGTCAGGTTTTCTAGCAAAACGATACCAATCACACCTGTGTTGTAGTTATGTACGCTTGATCCCTTGAATCGTATGTCGCGTCCTTCAAAGACTTTACCCGTACAATCGATGCCATAGTGATAGCCGATATCATCAAACTTAGCCTGATGCTCATTCTGAATCGCCCGCATTTGTCCTGCACCAGCACCGCAGCTAACACTTCGTCCCGCGTGGTGAAGGGCGATCATCGAGTAGTCCCAATCATCCACCATTTCACCTTTTGCTTTGTGCGCTCCCCATGATGACCGCTCTACAAATTCGCACTTGTTTTTGCTGAGTAGTCTGATGATCGCTTCTCTAGTTGCAGCTCTATCGTTGACGGTGATAGTCGTGGGAGCAACTGGCACACCTGGTTTGACTTCAGTCGCTTTTGCTTCAGTAGTAAATTGTTCAGCCATTCTGAGTCAGTCCGTTAATTCGTTAAGCGTCCGAGCTGGAGAATTGAAATCAATGCTCATGGAAATATTGGCATCTTTGACCGGAGTTTTGATCTTCGCTATCCCTGCGCTGTCGGTAACACCTGTGATCTTTTGACCATTGACCGTGGCAGTGAAATTTCTTCCGACTAGAGGTTGACCAGTCTCGCTATCAACGATGCTGAAGGTATGCCCATAGGTTTTCTGCAGTAAAAGCGGGAGTGGAGGCGTGAATGGTGCAGGAGTATGGGAGTCGCCGATGATCACCGTACCCGAGCCACCAATAACTACGTCGCCGTGTGTGCCGACGGTTCCCACCAGAGCGGCATTCTTGCCATTGATGAACACCGTCGCAGACACTGCCGAGTCCAAAGCGCTGCCGCAGGTGCAAGTGTCGCCTTTCGTCGCAGCTGCGAGGCCGTCGAAAAACACATCGGGAGATCCGGACGCAATGGCTTTGGGCCCGTGCCCAGGCATAGGGCAACTGGTGGGATCAGTTATGCGCGCAGCTGGCTTTGCCATGTATGACTTCCTGTCTACGATTTTTCCAAGGGCGACTGTATCAGAGTTGCGTAGAACAGTGGCTCAAGGCATTGCTCTGGTTGGCATTTCGGCAACCGCTTTGAATCGCCTCTGGTTAGGCAGATGTCGATGAGCGTCAGCTTTCGGCCAGAAGCGGACATCGGCAAGCGACCGCTACCGGCCAAAAGCGGTCGTTTACCTAGGCTCGATTTTGGGGTTTTTGAGGCGCCTAAAAACCTAGGAAAAATTAACTTGGACTTGGTGGGAAATCCTCAAGGGCCTTGAACAATAGGCTCGACCACATGAAAAAGAGAGCCGTCAGCACGCAACATATAATGTTGTTAGCTAGGTTTATTAACCTGGCACCCTTGGTGCACAGTCTCTGAGCCAATTTGCCATCCCCACTACAGGCGCACGCTGCCCATTCTGTCCCACTAACACTGCACGGAGAAATCCAGCATTATTGATAGCGGCAGTGGCAGATTTACTTGCCTATACACATCCACCCAAGGTGGGATACGTCTGAACATGAACGAAGACGAGTACGAAGAAGCGATCCGAACAGGCCTTCGCAACAATGAAGTTCTGAAGCTTGTGCACAACTACTGCTCCCACGCTCGTGTCGTCAACCGCGGCGGGGTCGGTTTGATTGCGCAAGTAACCGGGCTTCCGCTCGGAATGCTTGGCGTGCACTGTGACCACGCGCCAGCATCTGGAATGGCAGGTTGGTTTCTCGAACCCATTGCTGTTGATTTCTATGACCGGAATTGCGCTCATTGCGATAAGCGCGTGGCCGTTCGAATGCCCAGTTTGCTGGCGCTAGTTGATGAGCGAGATCGGGCTCTAGAAAGACAAAGGGAGGCCCAAAAGAAAGCTCAAGCCCAAGCTGCAAAGGCCCATCAAGGGAGGGTTGCGCAGAGGGCTGCTCTCCGAGTGGGGCAGAGCGCTGCCTGTTGCTCTCTTCTCGACGACCTCGACACACTTGATGCCTGCTCATCGGATGAGGTGAAGACCCGCATCGTCGAGACAGCTAAGCTCGCTCCGGAAGTCTTCATCGCTCCGATTATTGAGTACTTCTTCGAGCTTGCCACCTCCGACAAAATGAATTTTAAGGAGCAAGCACTTTCGATTCTACGTCTAGTCAGTGCAGACAAGGCTCGCCTTTCCGAAACGGCATTCGACTGCCTTGCAAAGCACGATGCTATCGAGGTCGCCGCGGATATCGTCCTTGCGTACCCAGGGACGGTGGCACCAGCGAAGGTAGAGAGCGCTGTACCGGCACTGATAGCTCTTGCCCGGCTTCCTCAAGCACAGCTTGCTATAGATGAGCCGATCTCAAAGCCAGAACCGCTAAAAAAAATTTACAAACTTTGGCCGGAGTTAGTCCGCAATGCAATCCAGCGCCTACTCGACTCGAAGCAGTCCTATCCAGTTCGTTTGGGTGTAGCCGCTTTGCACGTCCTGTTCAGAGATGATGCTGGACTGCTTCCCAGCTTTGCTAGGACAACGATTTCAAAGCTCGCCCGTGCGCACTTGTTATTTGAAAAGGATCCTTCTGATCGAGAGCTTGGAATGGTGTGCGGCGACCTAAGGCGTATCGTCGTAGAAGCCCTCCTTGCTGCGCCTGAAAATACCGATGCATTAATCTCTGAGTTTTTCGATAGCGCATCTTCTGAAGGCGAGGAGCGCTTAACCCAGATATATGAAGAGCTTTCGCGGCACTCAATACGACTCGTTGAGGACTATAGAGGTGCAATGACGTCCTCTGACGTTGCCGCGTATGTGGTGGTGCTGAGGCGGCTTCTTAAGCTCGCAGGAACGTCTACAAATCAAAAGGTTCTGCGCCTCGTTGTTCAAGTGTTCAGAAACGAGCCAGATGAAATCGTCGCAGCTGGAAAGCAGAACATTGATGCTTTACTCGGCACAGCGGCTGTTTTAGATGCTCGCATTGAGGCTTTTGAAGCGGAGCGAATCGCCACGCCAGCAGCCAACTTCAACGAGTACCTTGAGGCCCAGAACTCAGTAACCACCTTCTACCAACTCCGCGACTTATGTGCGCTGATAGCTGCCAGAGCCGCGAAGGGAAGTGAACGGCTCGTTATGTCTTACGTAGAATTTCTCAACAGTATCGATGAACAAAGCGATGGACTGAGCTCCACAATTATCAAAGCCACTCCATGCCTAATCGATAGCCCCTCCACACTAAATGTTGTTCTACCTCCCCTCTATTCATCGCTGGTCGGAGTCTCAGTTCGTAAACGTGCGGCTGCAGGTGAAGCTTTAGGAGAACTAGGCAAAGCTCGTATTTCCGATCTCCCTGAGCTTGTACTAGAAGCGTTTGTACTATTGTTGCTGGATCCGTATGTAATGGTACACAAGGCGGCCGTAAGCGCTCTTTCCAGCATCGATCTACCAGAGCATCTAGAACGACGTGCTGGGGAGGCTCTGTTGCAGCTCATCCCCTACTACAATGGCAAAAAGGATGAGCACAACTTTCTGATACGGTGCATTCGCTTACACGTATCTCGGTTCGCATCCTCTGAACAGCTTCAGTACGGTCTTGGCAGTCTCTTCATCAAGTTCTTGATGACAGCACCTGCCAATCTTCACGTCCGTGACCTCTCACGAATGGGGAAAGCGCTCGCTGCTTCCTCAAACTTTGCTGACTTAGTGATTCACACGCTCGATGATCTAGAACTGAGCGAGCACGGTGAAGAGGAAGCCAGCAGCCTCGTGCATCTAATTCCAGAAGCGGTAGCTCTGCAGCGGGCGGACGACTTAGTCGAATTGATTGAGCGACGAGCTGGACGCTTTATGCTCGTTGGGGCAGTAGTGGAGCTGCTGTCGCGCGTTGGTGCTTGGCCCCAAGCTGTTGCGGCAATGCAAGCCTCTTGGGAGGCTGTTCCAGATACGGCGCCGGAAAGACGCCTCAAGTGGCATCGGAGACTTCATGTGATTGCCGTGCAATTTGAGGCTGCAGTCGCTGCAAATGATCCCCCCCGCCAGGAAGCCCTGCAAATGGAATGGCTTCAACTTGAAGAAATCCTCAAGGAGGATGAAAAACAATATGCAAGCAGACGTAATTCTCTCCCAAGCTTTCTACAGCCGGATTCGGGCAGTTGAAGTACTGAGGTCGTTGGGGGCTGGAAAGACAGTCGAGCCAGAGGTTCTCAGAGCTATCAGTGCAGAGCTGGACGAAGCTTCACTTCGGTATGGACGAGCGATAAACGGAACTACCTACAGCGCCTTGGCTGGCCTACTGCGGCTTGTCGCCAGTCTTGCTGAATGGAGGGAAGGTGTGCTCGCTGCCAGTGACGGAGTGGAGCGTTTTTTACGAAGCGCCTTCGAGCGATATCGCATGTGGCAGAATGAATATGGCGAGCAAGCCGCTGCTCAATCGCTCGTTAAAGCCGCTGAGTCTCTCCCGCGTGTAGGGTCACTTTCCGATTTCGAAGACCTCTGTGCAGCAATCGCCTTGGTACCTTTGCCTGTGGGCGCTTTTTCCAAAGGGGCTCGGAGCATGCCCCAGTTCGTTGACGAGCAAACGCGTCCTCCTCTCCCCACGGAGCTGTCGGTGGCTTTCCTTAAGTTCCAAATTGATGGGCAGGCCGCTGGAAGTATTCACCACCTGACACCATTAGTGCTTCATGACCTTGAAATAGAAGTACGTGTATCACGCTGGCCCGAATCTGCACTAACGCTGAGACTGTCCCCTATTTCAACGGAGCTGCGTACCAGCTACGACCTCTCAGAGTTCGTGTTCGACAAACCTGCGGGCGAACCACCGTACACACTTTTCCAGCGGGGGCGCGCTGCCCTGCAGCTTGCGCAAGGGATGAATGCACGGCCCTACGAGTTCAAGTACTCAGCTGCATTCGAGCCAGTTAGTTCAGAGCAGCCAGTAGCTATCGTAGGGCACCGAACGCTTCTCATCGAAGGTCTTGATATCCGGTCAAATCCCATCACTGGCTATCCGAAAGTTGACGAGAAAATTCTGAGCATTCGGGACTTTCTGCGTCGAAATGGTCTAGTAAACAGCATCGAACTTAGTGATGTGCTTGAGGTGCTCAAGGTTTTAGGAGGTGTGGCGGGGCGTGCCATCCAGGACGCTGAATTCGATGGTGTTTGGTCAGAGGCGCAGTTTCAGGATGCGATTCGCAAGGAGCTTCGGCGCAACCCTCAAATTGGCTCTGATCTTGACGAACATCCCAAAGCTTCAGGCGGGATCACAGATCTCAGCTATCGCGGTATCGTTATCGAGTTAAAGTCCCTACCAGCTGGAGTCAAGGTGATAGAGGACTGCCAAGCCTATGTTGAGCAAACCGCAAGTTATGCAGTATCCAAGGAGAAACGTGTTGCTGTGCTCTGCGTGCTCGACTGCAGAACAAAAACTGCCGCTCCATGGCCTGCCGGAGAAGGCATCGCAATTCTAAAGTCCCAGCCACCCGCCGACGTATCGGTGATCACTATTGTTGTGCAAGGGAATATCACTCGGCCAAGCAAATTGTCGAAGTAAATGGCATAAGTCTGAATGTATTAGAGGAGAGCCAAGCTCGTTTCCTCAGTACTGGTTGTGCGCCGGTGACTGTTCGTGATTGGCCGGTAGCGACCGCATTGTGAATGTCCGCTTCTGGCCGAAAGCAGACGGCCAAATAACCAGCTTCTTGGCGTCGTTGTCACGGGACAGGTCCACAGATACTTTTAGCATTCACTCAATGCAAATCCGAAGTCGTCACTGGACACTTGAGCGGCTTCGTTGAGCCGCTGGCGCAGCGCAGCCGTTAGCTGCCTCTCTACTTCCCATGGATCAGATAGAGCAGCGAGCTGTGGCGCCAATTGAGGCGACAGGCTCATCAGTGAATGATTGAGCGATCGCGCTGTTTCAAAGGCGGCTTTCTGCACAAAGCTGATTTCCACCAGTTCCCCCTGAGCCTTGCGAAACTCCATCTCGGCCATCCTCGCCAGGTAGTGCTCGCGATGCGCACGTGCTTTCTGAAAGTCCGGGGACTGCCCTTGCGCGGATTCAACGGGCGGCGGCGCAGCCATGTTAGTCGGTTCGGATTGGGCTGAGACTTGGCTGTACACATCACGCTGAAGCCGCTCCTGTTGGTGGCGGGCAGCGACGGCAGCCTTGCTTGGGTCAGCGGTATCGCGGATCAATGCTTCGGTGGCCAGCACGTCGACCTGCTTGCCGTTGGGCGACAGTACCAGTCGGCCGTTCTCTTTCAGCCAGGTGATGTAACTCGGTGACCGACCAATGTGCGCCGCGAAGGCGCTCTTCGACAGGTATGTGGCTGTGCTCATAAGCCCTCCTTTTCAGCGGCTTTTCAATGATTCCTTTCAAGATTTCAGTGGATTGAAATTTCAGTAAGCTGGCGAGCCTCCAACTAACACGATCCCGCGGGTTTCCGACCCCGTGTCCTTTGAAAGTCCTCAGGGTCCCCGGCGAGTTCTGGCTGATTCCGATCGCGACGAGGGCGTTGCGCCAAGAGCGGTGCACGGAGATCCGCCGGCTTTGGTTTCTGGCGGGAGTTGGTGATTTATCTTTGCTTCGCGGTAGATCTGCGCGGACCGAACCAACGATCACGTACCTGGTCAGCTTCATCCAGAAGCTGCGCGAGTTCATCTTCGCTGATGACTCCATTCCTTTGCAGAGCTCGGCAGTAGCCAATAGCGCCTCTGAACAGCGTCTCAAGATCACGCTCGTCTACGGCTTCAGCAAAAAGGTCAAAATTGGATCGCGCTTTAGCCAGTGCGACTGATTTGATAATGGGCATCGTTGAGGGCTCTAGATCGGGCTTTTGAACAGGCCCCGAACCGATTATTGGTACAACGCCTGTCCTTACCCTATATCAATCTTGACCACCCAAACAGTGATTGAGTCCCCATATTTCAAAAACCTATACATCTGCCGATGGTTATTTCCCTTCCTACAAAACACTAGTGTTTGCAAAGACGGACATCCCTGCGAAGGTTTCAGCTAGAGAGAATCCGCGAGTTCGATAACCCGTGTAGGGGGCGGCCCTCAGGGAGGACCCGTAAAAATCGGCGCCCTACCCGGCCTGCCCGGCTCATGCTTTCGACTCGGCCTCGCTCAGGTCCAGCCGCTTGGCCACCCAGCGTTCGTACAAGCCGATGGCGACATCGGCGCCGGCCATCGCGGTCAGGCAACCCAAGGCGCCGGCTGTCCAGATCGACAGGCCCGCGCCAAACAGCAACATCATCGCTGACACGCCGCAGACGATGCAGGCACCGGACCGAAGTGCGAGGCGGCGCAGTAACGCCCAACCTCGTGCCCCGTCCTTGTCAGCGCGCCACATCTCGCCGGACACACCGCCAACCAGGGAAAGGGCAATCACCAACCAGATCGGCATCTCTGCCAGTGCCTGTTGCTCGTTCGTCATTGCCCTGCCCCTTAAACAAAAAGACCCGGCGCTATGGCCGGGTCAGGTGGTGGGTGGCCCGCCGCGCTTGGCGGTCGCACCCATCGAAGATGGCCCCTTTTTACAGGTCGATTCTGGTGGCAGCAAGACCGGTTTAATGCCATCCGGTGAATGTGTGGCTTACGTCCGGTGAACGGCTGGCGAATGTCGGTGAATATCTCAACCCGGCTGGCTTTTGCTTCTGTTGTTTCGGTGGCGTCCCATGCGTCCCACCTCTCCAAAACTAGGTGGGACGTCTGGAAGCCCCGTAAATTGGGGCTTTGCCCCACCGTCCTACTTTTATCTCTCTTTTCTCGTGTATAGAGAGAAATTTAAAAAGCACGCGTGCGCGTAAACGCGCGTACCTGTACCCGCTACGCACACACGGGTGGGAAGTCTGAAAAAGGTGGGACGGTGGGACAGCCCAACAACGACGTGGCCTGCGCCCGTCCCACCACTGCAAAAAGCAGTGGGACGGAGGCAGGCCAGTGGGACGGCGTGAGCCAGAGGGATGCCCACGATCAAGCCGCTTCCCCCAGGAGGAAGTGCTCGACCACGATGTGAGCGTCATGCAGCCGCTGGTAGTAGAGGTTGCGTGTGCAACCACTGTTCGCAAGGCGTGCAGCCAGAGGCGCATCGGGCTGGAAGTAATGCACCTTGACCACAGTCATCAACTCGGGATCGAGACGTTTCTTGACGATGCGCTCAATGTCCAGAGAGGCTTCCAGCGGCACCCTGCTCCCACGCCTGCCGCGCACGAGCTGGCCACCGCTCTCCATCATCATCGCGACCATGTTGCCGCCCGAGTAACCGGCGGCGACCTCGTCGCTGTGCAGCTCCTGCGCCCATTGCTTGAGAGCCATATCGATTGCTTTAATCATCGAAGCACGGCTCCTCGAACGCAGGTTGTTCCAGCGCAGGCGCCCTGCCCCAACCCTCCGGTTTCTTGTACGCCCATGGCCGCTGGCCGCTCTTGCTCAACGCGCCCAAACGGAACCGTCGCCAGCCCAGCCGATGCAGGATCGCACCCACGCGCATCTGCTCGGGTTTGCCCCAATGACCGGGATCGAGCTTGAGCGCCTGGCTCATCACCTCACTGCCGGTGGTGGTCTCGCCGATCTGCGACTCTTCGAGCCAGGTCAGGATGGGCGTTTCCCATTCGTCCACCACAAAGCGTTCGTCCTGCTCCTCGCTGAACATCGGCGCTTCCTCTCGCGTGACCCACCAGAGGTCGCCGGCCTCAAAGCAGAACATGGCTTCGGCCCACAGCTGGTCGCGGATCTCGCGCAGCAACGCCACATCGACCTTGGTACAGGCCACCGGCCAATAGCGACGGTTGCCGGTGGCGTCCTTAAGGTACTCGTCCTGGTTGGTGGTACCGACGAACACACACTGGCGTGGCACGTCCAGGGTTCTGCGGCCATAGCTTTCGCGGTAGGTGTCGGTCGACGCGGAGAAGAACTGCTTGGCCTTGGTGCTCTCGGCCTTGTTGAAGCTGTCCAGCTCGCCCAGCTCGACGATCCACTTGCCACGTATCGCCTGAAAGCCGTCCTTGTCGCCAAGGGCAAACGGCGTGTCCATGAACCACTCACCGCCGAGCACGCTCATGGCGGTCGACTTACCGGCGCCTTGTACACCTTCGAGGATCATCACCGAGTCAGCCTTGCAGCCGGGTTTCATCACCCGCGCCACGGCCGAGATCATCCAGCGCTTGCCGACCTTGGAGGTGTAGTCGGTTGCTTTCACCCCCATGACATCGGTCAACCAACGCTCCAGGCGCGGCACGCGATCCCATTCGAGTTTTTTCAGGTACTCACGCACTGGGTGAAACGCGTGGTCGTGGGCCACGACGCTGACCGCTTCGATCACGTGCGAGGATTTCACACGCAGGTTGTACTGCTGCGCGAGCCACTTCATGACGCGCACGTCGTCGATGTCGGCCCACTCCCCGGTGCCACCGCCATAAGGCGCCGCACGCAGCTTGACGATCTTCGAGCTGAAAGCGCAGTAGCTGATCACCCCGGCCCAGCGCTCGTCGTGAGCGAGGATCAGTTCGACGTTCTGCATGTGCGCGATCAAGGCGCCGCTTTCACTGCGGGCCAGTTGATCTTTCCAGCCACCGGCGGCCGGCGGGCGGACCACGGCCAGCACCTGACGGCGAACCGCGTCGAGGCCTTCAGCGACGTGCAGGTCGTTGAAGTCGGTCCACTTGTCATGACGCTCGACAGAGAAGATCGGCGCAACGACCTGGGCACCGACGATCAACGCAGCATTGCTCGCTTTCTCCTCGCCAGGGTTCCAGGCATCGCCGTTGGGCTTGGTGGTCTTCCAGTCGTCATCGCGGCAGATGATCAGCGGGCAGCCGGCAAAGCGCTCACGCATGACCTTGCACACGGCCAACAGGTTGCCCGCATCGAAGGCCACGGCCACGGCGAGCGACGTCGCCATGTGCAGGCTGGCGCCGGTGGCGTAGCCCTCACAGACCAGCACCGGTTCGCCCGGTACCGGATGCGGGCCGAGCAGGTGGAAGGTGCCCTCCTTCGCCATGCCGTAGGGCCAATAGGATTTGTCTCGGCCGGTGTCTTCTTGCTTGTTCGGGAAGATCACCTGAAGGCCCATGATCTGATCACGGGCGTTCTTCATTGGGACCAACACGGCGCCGGTGCGTGGCGCGTAACGCACATTGATACCAGCGATCTGCTTGCGGTCCAGGTAGTCGCTGCGCCCGGTGGTCGGCATGCGCTCGAACAAACCCTGCGCCCTTTTCGCGGCCCGCCGCGCAGCGTTGTTCGCGATTTCGGCGGCGCGGCGTTTGGCTTCTTCCTGGCGGGCGCGCATCACTTCGCGCTCTTCCGGCGACATGCGACCGGCCTTGACCTTGATCTTCTGTGTCTCGCCCGAACGCCAGTCACCGAAAGCGCCGAAGATCAGCGTGTCGCCCTTCTCCGTGCGCTGCTCGTGGACCACGTACCAGCCGTTCTTTTCCTTGCCCTTGTCCTGCGCTGTCTTGCAGCGGGTCAGCTTGCCGAACACCAGCGGCTGCGCTGGCTCCAGACCGTAATCGGCGAATTGCCCCAATACCTCATCGAGCATGCTGAATCCCCCGCTCAGAGAGGGACTGGCAGCTGATGCACTGCGAGCAACCCGGTTGGGCCAAGCGGCGCGCTTCCGGGATCGGATCGTCACAGACTTCACAGAACAGCAAGGAATGGGCAACACTTTCTGCTTTGGCAGCGCTGCGCGCCGCCATGGCCTGATCGATGCGTTCCTGCACCAAGTCGTTGGCGAAATCGGCGATGTCAGCCACGGTCAGCACCTCGCGTCGTCTGGTTGACGTAGGTGGCGCGGTTGAACAACCCCAGCAGCCCTTGAATGCCCCGGAACACCTGCAGGCGAATCGCAGCCAGTTCCTGATCAGTCACCACACCGTCGCCGATGCTTTTGGCCCAGGTTTCGGCCAGATCCGCGACCTGACGGAAGTATTCAGCAATCCCTGTGGTCAAGGTCTCGGGCATGTCGTTGGTGTAGGTGTCCGCCAGCTCCTGCCAGATCGTGTCACCGACCAGCGCATGCACCGCATCGAGAATGCGGCGGTCCTTGGTCAGTTCGAGGATCTCACCGAACTCCTGAATGTTGATGGAGTGGCTCGGGTGGGTCGGCGACAGTTTGTGTTGCAGCGTGGTCGGGTTACGGCCGGTGGTGGCTGCGATGGCAGCAGCTCCGCCCGGATAATCGCGGGCAGCGTGGTACAGCGCTAAATCGAGCGGCAGGATTTCCCGCTGCGCCCGTTCCAGAGAACTGAGAGCGATTCGGCTCATGGCATTAATCCTAAAAGTTGCCAGTGCCGCGCGACAGAAGTTGGTGATACATTTGCCGCGTGGTCTGGAGAGGCCCAAAGCCGGCTAGGTTCGTAAGACCAACACCGGCACCGTGCCGGGGCGAACAATCCGTTGTTCACCCCTGGCGCAACAGCTGCCAGCTCTGTGGTAAGAACGGCAGCAACACCAAGGCTTCCGAGCCTTGGAAACGCGATGAAGGTCGGCGGCATGTGGTGTGCTCGCCTGCTGACATCGCAACCCGACCGCATTGTGGTGATGCTGTCGGGAGAAACTGGGCGACCCTAGGGTCGCCTTTTTTCTATGCAGCGTTTTCTACTCTGTGATTAGCTGGTGCCTGCATTCGCAGATATTGCCAATCAATGTCTGGCCTTAACGACTCACACGTCACACGACTGCCGCTATGCCGATCAATCGAAATGGATAAAGCTGCGTTCGCTCGACGATTGCCATAAGCAACCTGCTTTAATTGGCCGACTGAGGTATTACATCGAGAGGCAAAGGTCTTGAGCTTTGCGTCGTCTAGGATCTTTATGTATTCGAGAAGCGTCATTGCTAACCCCCTATTCAACACAAGATTAGCAACTGCTAATCCGGTCCGCAATAGCAAAACGTAATTTACATTTTGCTAACGGAGCACGGATGATTCCCTATATGAATATCTACGAAAAACGCCTCACGATTCTTAAAGCCCTGATTGGTGAAAACCAACTCAAGGACTTTGCCGGAGCGCATGCCGATGTGGACGCTTCGTACATTTCTCAGATCCTGAACGGGCACCGGACATTGGGTGACCGAGCTGCCACGAACCTTGCAAAAAAGCTCGCAATTCCTGCTGATTTGCTTACGACGGGAACCTACTCCGCCGAAGACCAGCATCAAATCACCGCCGCGTGGATCGCTCTTGGCCTCAAGCCTCCAGTTTTGCCCCACCCAGCATTCTTCAATGCAACCATCAACGAAACCGCCCTTAGAACAGCGGAAGAGCGGGAAGCAAGCGAGCACCGGCGCCCTGCACCAGTACCCGTAGTAGGAAAGGCTATGTTGGGTACCGATGGCTACTTCGACGCACTTGAATATCCTCCAGGTCATGGCGATGGATACTTGGAAATTATCAGTTCCGATCCCGATGCATATGGCTTGAAAGTCGTGGGAAGCAGCATGCATCCACGCATCAAAAACGGGGAGTTTGTGCTCATTGAGCCGAATCATGGTTATCAGACTGGCGATGAGGTCCTCGTGCGGACCACCGATGGTAGGGCAATGGTGAAAGAGTTCATTTATCGTCGGGACGGTCAACTCCGGTTCGATAGCATCAACGACAGCTACCCTCCTATCTTCCTGGAAGAAAAGCTGGTCGAGAAAATCCATTACGTAGGGGCTATTTTGAAGCCTTCAAAGTATCTTGAGATCTGAAATTTAGCATTTGCTATTGCGAAACGGATTAGCTGTTGCTAATTTGCACTCACTCTTTGACCACAGAGCGAGGCAAATTCATGCATACCAAAGCTACGATTCATCTGCACCCAACCATCGCTGACCCCTGCCGCATTTTCGAGGTTCGTCGTCTGGCCCGAGAATGTGGCTGCGCTTTTATAAGCATCACAACCTCCAAAAAACGTCGCCCTCCTGCCAAGCGTTTCGACCCAAACGGCGGAGGGCACGCGGCATGATCAAGTACAAGATCGACAACCGCACCCTGCAGTTGCTCAACGCCCAGGTCAACCTCACCGAGACCTTCAACCACGTCCTGCGCACAGCACCGAAGCGTGAATGCCTGGCATTCCGTCTCAAGGCTGAGCGCGGCACAGTGGAAAGTACTTTTGTCGTTGAACTGGGCAGCGAACGCCACACGCTGACCCTGCAGAACGACAAGAAGATGCACCTCAAACTCGCCGACTTCATCGAAGAGATTGCCAACGGTCCGTTCGACGTGAGCAACTCCAGCGACCTGGTGCATCTTCCGCATGCCGATCGTCAATACGGCCGTTTTGATGTCCAGGACAAGCAGCGCGTGTTCGAACTGGTGCACACCGGCGGCGTGCTGAGCCTCGACATGGGTTTTGAACTTCCCCTTCATGTGGCGCTGCATCGCACCCATTCACGTCGGGGCGTCACCGCCATCTTGAGCATCGGCAACAAGAGCCCGCATACGCGTTGCTTCACCCTGTACGACCCCGATGCCGAGATCTACGCAAAGCTCATTGAGTCCATCAACCACCTTGCTGCAGCGGCCACTCCTGCTGCGCATGCTGCTTGAGGAACCGTTTATGGAACGCACCCTAGCCCAAGCAGCCACTCAACTCGGCCTCACTCGCCCCAAACTGATCGCGCTCATGCGGGAGAAAGGTTTGCTCAAGGGAAACCTACCGGCAGATCTAAAGCGCGACAAGGAGTACCTGCGGGTCAAGGACAGCCCCTGGTATGACGAGAAACACGGAATGCAGTACAGCCAGTCGATTCGGGTGAAGCAGGCCGGTATCCGTTGGCTGGCCGAGCAGTTGGACATCGATCTTCCTGCCATCCCGGCAGATCGCCGTGACGTGGCCTAGGGAGTACGCCCGCCAGATCATTGCCATGCGCACACGTGAGGAGCGCAACGCCGCGCTCCTCGAAGTGCCCGAACATCTGCGCGAGCTGACCAGACGCCACTGCCTGAACGCCTGGAACCACCCGGCACGACAACAACGCAAGGAGGCTCGACAAGGCCATGAGTAACGCTGCACAGAATCCGCTTCGCCTGCATCCGGCGCCCGAATCGGCCACCGTTGAACTGCTCTACCGAATCTTCGGTGACGTCCTGATCCCGCTGGAAAAAGTCCGCGAGCAGTACTTTCGCAATCTCAACGAGCAGTCGTTCGTGACGGAGATCAACAGCGGCCGGATCCAGCTTCCGATCACCACGCTGGACACCAGCCGCAAGGCGCTGAAGTACGCGCACATCCGCCATGTCGCCTCGCTGATCGATATCCGCGCCTACAAAGCGGATGAAGAAATGCAGCGACAGCACGACGGCCAACCCACTGTTGCCCCCACACCACTGACGGCTGTCACCACCAGCCAACGACAATCCCAGGAGCACACCACATGATGACCCCAATACAAATCGGTGCACTCGTCACCCTGATAGTTCTGGCCGCCCTGCTGCTCTGGGGCGGTTACATCATGGGCCGCAGCGATGGCCTGGAGACAGGCCTGCACGAAGGTGTAGACACCCAGCGCGCCGCAAGCGCCAAAACCATCCGCGAGCTCCAGGCCTCCCTGCAGTTCATCCGGGCCGATCACACGCGCTTGGCACACGCCTGCAAACGATTTGAAGCAGGTCCGCTCTTCGGCCCGGCCGAGCACCAGACGCTGGTCGATATCGGCGAGCTGCTGCGGATCGCCGCCGAGACCTTCAGCGCCTTTCGTACCGGCAAGAAGCTAGAGCGTGATGCCCGATCGCTGCGCGAACAGGCGCTTGCAATGGCTGCGCAGCTGTACCCAGGAACCGAGGGTGGCAAGGCCGCAATGCAAGCGCATTCGAAGCGCTCTGCATTTCCTAGCAAGGAGCCAGCATGAGTATTCAATTTCTTAGCCATGATCAAGTCTGCGAACTGACTGGAGCTAAAACTAAAGCCGGTCAGATTATGGTGCTGAAGCGCAATGGCATTCGCCATACCATCAAGCGCAACGGCTGGCCTTGCGTGATTGCGTCCGCGTTGACAGGAGCAACTACCAACGCGGCCGAAACTCCAACGTGGCAGCCGCGCCTGGTGGGATGAATGGGACGAAGACCAACAAAGCCGGGGAGCATTCCTCGCCTGCGCGAGAGAAAACGCGGCAACACAACCTATTACCTTTACGACACTGGCGGGAAACCACGCAAGGAAATCCCGCTAGGTACGGATTACGGCCTGGCCATCTTAGAGTACGCAAAGCTCGAAAAAAGCCGCGTCTCTCAAGCCCTGACACAAACCGTACTTACCTTTGCTTACGTAGCCGAGCTTTATATGAATGAGGTGGTTCCCACAAAAGCCCACGCCACCCAAAAAGACAACGCGCGCGAACTCAAAAACCTTCTTCTGTTCTTCAACGACCCGCCCGCCCCTCTAGAAGCCATCGAACCGAAACATGTCAGCCAGTACCTTCGTCATCGTGGCAAGACAGCACCTATTCGCGCGAATCGGGAGAAGGCATTACTCAGCTCCATCTGGAACTTTGCTCGCGAGAATGGCTATACATCCTTGGCAAATCCTTGCTCAGGCGTGAAAGGTAATAAAGAAACCGGTCGCGACATATATGTTGAAGACGACGTACTTGCGAGAGCCTACCGACATGCCGATCAGCCATTGAGGGACGCTTTGGACCTTTTCTACCTAACAGGCCAGAGGATCGCAGACACATTGAAGATGGATGAGCGAGACATAAAAGACGGAAAGCTCTCCGTTCAGCAAGGCAAGACCGGGGCTAAACGAAGGATCGAGATCATTGGTGAGCTCAAAGTCGTAATCGATCGAATCATGACACGAAAGGCTGGACACAAAATCAGATCAACACGTCTGGTAGTAATCGACTCTGGGCAGCCAATGACGACCAGCATGCTCAGGAAGCGGTTTGATGACGCCAGGGAAGCAGCTGGTATTCCAAAAGCAGAATTTCAGATGCGCGACCTAAGAGCAAAAGCGGCGACGGATAAGGAGGAGTCAACAGGGAGCATCCGAGAAGCTAGGGACCAGCTAGGACATACAACCGTTGGGATGACAGAACAGTACATCCGAATGCGCAAGGGGATGAAGGTTACCCCTACGAAGTGACTGACGGTCACGAATTGCGGAAAAGATTTTTTTATTGCGGAAAAAAGAACTAAGGGCTTGCATGAGGTATCTCATGCAAGCCCTTGATATTCATGGTGCCCGAAGCCGGAATCGAACCGGCACGCCCTTACGAGCGGGGGATTTTAAGTCCCATGCGTCTACCAGTTTCGCCATTCGGGCGGTAGCGCTGTTGTAGTGCTCAAATCAGTCGACCAGAGAATCTGTCTGTGTTGAGCCTTTGAAGCAGAGCGGGAAATATATACATCACGTCCCGGTGAAGCAAGTTCACAGTAGCTGATTTCAAGACTAAATCTTGCAGCGCACTGAAAATAAAAAAGCTCCGTAAATCATGGATCTACGGAGCTTGTTTATAGTGGAGGCCGAGGTCGGAATCGAACCGGCGTAGGCGGATTTGCAATCCGCTGCATAACCATTTTGCTACTCGGCCTCAAACGATCGCTGCTTAGTAGCACAACAACAACCGCGTACAAACTTGGAGCGGGAAACGAGACTCGAACTCGCGACCCCGACCTTGGCAAGGTCGTGCTCTACCAACTGAGCTATTCCCGCTTGGTGTGGCGCATTCTATAGATTTCAGATGCCCCGTCAACCCTTTGATTCAAAAAAGTTTTATTTCTTTTCAACGTCGGTTTTCAGATGCGGCCAGGCGGCCCGCAGGTATTGAACCATCGACCACAACGTCAGGCCCGCCGAGATCATCAGCAAGGCGTAACCCAGCAGCACCCAGAAGCTGAAATCGCGGGGATTGGCCAGCAGGATCACCAGCGCCAGCATCTGCGCCGCGGTTTTCCACTTGCCGAGATTGGACACTGCTACATGAGCGCGGGCACCGAGTTCGGCCATCCATTCACGCAAGGCCGATACGACAATCTCGCGGCCGATGATGACGGCTGCGGGAAGTGTCAGCCACAAATTGCCGTGTTCCTGAACCAGCAGTACCAAAGCGACTGCCACCATCAGTTTGTCGGCGACCGGATCGAGAAACGCGCCGAACGGCGTGCTTTGTTCAAGGCGGCGGGCCAGATAGCCATCCAGCCAATCAGTTGCCGCCGCAAAGGCGAATACCGAAGCGGAGGCCATATAGCTCCACTGGTAAGGCAGGTAAAACAGCAAAATGAAGATCGGGATGAGCAGGACGCGGAGAACGGTAATCAGATTAGGGATATTCATCGGCACAACTGGCTACGAGGTGAGTTGGCATTCTACTCGCTATGCAGGTTTGCATAAATCGACTCTGCGAGCTTTTTACTGATCCCCGGTGCTTTGGCGATCTCTTCGATGCTTGCACGAGACAGCTCCTGCAATCCACCAAAATGTTTCAACAAGTCCCGACGTCGGGTCGGCCCGACACCTGCAACGCCTTCCAGCGTCGAGGTGCGGCGGGTCTTGCCGCGCCGCGCACGGTGGCCGGTGATTGCGAAGCGATGCGCCTCGTCACGAATCTGCTGGATCAGGTGCAACGCCGGGGAATCGCCACGCAGCGTGAACTCATGCGCGGCATCATTGAGATACAAAGTTTCGAAGCCGGCCTTACGTGTTGCGCCCTTGGCCACACCCAGCAGGATCAGATCTGGCACCGCCAATTCATTGAGCACGTCACGAGCCATCGACAACTGACCTTTGCCGCCGTCCACCAACAGAATGTCCGGCAGCTTGCCCTCGCCATCCTTCAGTTTGCTGAAGCGCCGGGTCAACGCCTGGTGCATGGCTGCATAGTCATCACCCGCCGTGACGCCTTCAATGTTGTAACGACGATAGTCGGATTTGATCGCGCCTTCCGGGCCGAACACGACACAGGAAGCGACGGTGGCCTCACCGCTGGAGTGACTGATGTCATAGCACTCAAGACGCTGCGGCGGCTCATCCAGGTTCAGCACTTCTGCCAGCGCATCGAAGCGCGCAGCCGTGTGTTGACGATTGGCCAGGCGTGCGCCCAGCGCTTGCTCGGCATTGGTGACCGCCAACTGCTGCCATCGAGCCCGCGTGCCGCGTACCCGGTGGCTGATGCTCAGCTCCCGACCGCGCAGCTCGTGGATGGCGTCGATCAGAGCCGTGGCGTCTTCGGGAACCACGTTTACGATCAGTTCGCCTGGCAGGTCGCGCTCCGGACTGCTGATGTAGTACTGACCGAGGAACGCCGCCATGACTTCAGCGACCTCCTCCTCGATACCCACCTGCGGAAAGAAGTTCTTGCTGCCCAACACCCGACCGCCGCGCACACTGATCAAGTGAACGCAAGCGCCGCCCGGGTTGACGAAAGCTGCGATAACATCGATGTCGCCCGTTCCACCTTCCATGCTTTGCTGATCCTGAACACGGCGCAGCAAGGCAATCTGGTCACGCAACTCGGCGGCGCGCTCGAATTCGAGATTGATTGCCGCCTCTTCCATTGCCGTGGACAGCTCATTGGTCAGGGCATGACTGCGCCCCTCGAGAAACATCACCGAATGGCGTACATCCTCGGCGTAGACCTCAGGTTCGACCAGACCGACACAAGGCGCCTTGCAACGCTTGATCTGATATTGAAGACACGGGCGCGTGCGATTTTTGTAATAGCTGTCTTCGCACTGACGGACGAAAAAGGTCTTTTGCAAGAGGCTGAGGCTTTCGCGAATCGCCCCGGCGCTCGGGTACGGGCCGAAATACTTGCCCTTGGCCTTCTTCGCGCCACGGTGGATGCTCAGACGTGGGAATTGGCCGTCAGACAGAAAGACATAGGGATAGGACTTATCGTCGCGCAGCAGAATGTTGTACGGCGGCCGCCACTCTTTGATCAGCGTCTGCTCAAGCAGCAACGCCTCGGTTTCGTTGGCGGTAATGGTCGTTTCGACCTGCGCGATACGCCCGACCAGCGCAGCGGTTTTTGGCGCCAGCCCGGTCTTGCGAAAATAGCTGGCAAGGCGCTTCTTGAGGTTCTTGGCCTTGCCGACATACAGCAGGCGCGCATCGCTGTCGAACATGCGATAGACGCCGGGGCGCCCACTGACAGTCGCCAGGAAGGCGCCGGAATCGAATACTTCAGTCATGATCAGGCGCTGGCATCCACCATGCCGTGGCGCACAGCCAGCAACGTCAGCTCGACGTCACTGCTGATCGACAGCTTTTCGAAAATCCGGTAGCGATATGTGTTCACCGTTTTCGGCGACAAGCAGAGTTTGTCGGAGATGATCTGCACCTTCTGGCAGCCGACAATCATCAACGCGATCTGGATTTCCCGCTCGGACAAGGCGTCGAAAGGGGAATCGTTGGTTGGCTGGAACGATTTGATCGCCAGTTGCTGGGCAATCTGCGGGCTGATGTATCGCTGCCCGGCAAACACCAGACGGATCGCCTGAACCATTTCCGGCAAACCAGCGCCCTTGGTCAGGTAGCCGGCGGCACCAGCCTGTAACAGGCGCGTAGGAAATGGATCTTCCTCGCACACGGTCACCGCGACGACCTTGATGTCCGGGTGGCTGCGCAACAGCTTGCGCGTGGCCTCGAGGCCACCAATACCGGGCATCTTTACGTCCATCAGGACCACATCGGGTTTCAACTCACGGGCCTTGATCAGGGATTCTTCCCCGGACTCGGCCTGTCCAACCACCTGCAAGCCATCGATATCGGCCAGCATACGTGTAATGCCTGTACGAACGAGATCATGGTCGTCGACCACTAGCACCCTAATCAAGCAGACACCTCGCGATATGGTCTTATTGGGATGCCGGACACCTTAGCAAAAAGTGCCAGACAGACCTAGCGGCAAGCATCATTTAAAAAGTTTCAATTCATCATCGAAGGCTTGCCGGCCGTGGGTTTCAGAGCACAAGTGTACCGAAATCGAGCTCCATCCTCAGGAAACACTCGTCCTCACCGCACACCTTGAAGCCTTTTCTCTTATACAGACTTTGCGCCGGATTATTTTTGAATACTGTCAAACGCAGTGCTGACAGTTTTTCGCCGCGAGCCAAAGCGACAACCTGATCAATCGCCCAGGATCCTGCACCTTGCCTGCGAGAGGCCTCGGCTATTTGCAGCTCGCGGATGTACAAGGCCCGGCGATCATGACTGAGACTGAAAAATCCCACAGGAACTTCACCAAGAAGGACCAGCCAGTTGTCCCGCCCATCCCAGGCAACGTCGAACGCTTCGTCCTGCCACAGCAGCTCGTGGTCAATGTAATAGCGCAGCATGTTCTGGCACGTCAGCTTTCGGGCGAACGCCCGATCTGCCGATTCGGCACGACGCAATGCCCAGGTCACAGGTCTACCGCCACGGGTACTACCCGCCCCTGCCATGCGCCGGCATCACGCCGGGCAATTACCAACACTTCACCCGGCCCTCGCGCCGCCACCACCAGCGTCCCGCTTTCAGACCAGAACGCGCTGCGACCCGCCGATTGCCATCCACCCGTGAGCCCGGCGTGATTGGCCATCAGCACCGCCATTGAGTGATTTTGGGCATAGCCCTGCAGCAGCGCGCTATCCACGCCGTAGCCTTTTTCCCCGATCAGCACGCCTGCTGCGTACAGGTCGGCACCAAGATTGGCGGCCGCTGCCGCGTGACTGGCGTGGGAAAAGTCAGCGCAGACCGCCAGCGCTACGGTATCGCCGCCTATGCTCAAGGACGAACCACCAGCACCTGGGGCATAGAAAAGCTCTTCGCCACTGTGCAGATGTTGTTTGCTGTAAACCTCAAAAGAACCATCCCTTCCTAATGTCAGCGCGCCGATCAATACCTTCGAACTGTCCCTATCGCGAATCGGCATACCGACGACAGCGGTGAGGCCCAGCTCGCGAGCGCAATCGCGCAAGGGTTGCAGCACAGCATCCTGCGGATCGATTGCCAGGTCTGCGGCCATCTGGCCTTCGTAGCCTGTCAGCGACAGCTCCGGGAACACCAGCAGCTCGACGCCCTGCTCCGCCGCCACGGCCATGAAGCGCAAATGACGGGCGAGGTTCGCCGCCAGATCACCGGCAATGGAGAGCGACTGAGATGCAGCGACCGTGAACATCGACATGAATCATCCTTGGTGTTTGTGCAAAGCAACCAGTGTGTCACAACGCCTGCAGCACTCAAGCGATAGGTAACCTCCGCAATGGCGATAGCAATTTCTGATTGCTCAGCCGTACGGGCCTCTAGTAAGCTCGGCGCATTCATCGGAGACAAACCATGTTCAACGCCCTCTCACAGCTTCGTTCCGCCAGCGCCCTGCGCTCGGTTGCGGCTGCCCGGGCGAATGACGTTTGCGCTCCTGTCAGCTTTTATTTTGGGTATTGGTTTAGCCACTGGCGCGCCTGATACCCACCGGCGCCCATAAAAACGGGTCGCCTACCAGAGAATTCTCAACCCCCGGTCGGCCTCCCGACCGGGGGTTTTGTTTTTTCAGGCCCCAAATTTTTCAGCAACACACCAGAACTTTGAGGAATCACGACATGAACTACGCCACTTATTACCGTTACGACACTTTTACCGCCTGGCGATTTAGCAACCTCCGCTCGGGACAGCCTGCCGCCTCCGATCGGTCACCCACAGGTGGCAAGCACACACACGCAGCCAATCCGGCCAATTGTCGAACACCCCAGTAGGGCCGAGTGAGCGGGAAACACCCGCCGCCAGCCCAGGAATCCCGAATATGAACTCGTCTGTTTCTGCTCTGCCACTGACCACCCTTGACTCTGCCAACGAAGCACTGACCCTGCGTCTGCCCAGCGCATTGCAGCTCAAACAGCAATTGCCCCTGAGCAATGCCCTCGCCCAGCAAGTCGCAGCCCACCGCCAGGCTGTCCGCGCGATCCTCAATGGCGAAGACCATCGCCTGCTGGTCGTCGTCGGCCCTTGCTCGATTCATGACCCGCGCTCCGCACTCGAATACGCCGAAAAACTTTCCCGCCTGGCCCATGAAGTCAGCGACGAGATGCTGTTGGTGATGCGCGCCTACATCGAAAAACCACGCACCACCGTCGGCTGGAAAGGTCTGGCTTACGACCCGCACCTGGATGGCAGCGACGACATGGCTGGCGGCCTGACCCTGTCGCGTGAATTGATGCTTGAGATGATCCGCCTGGGCCTGCCCATCGCTACCGAGTTGCTGCAACCAATGGCGGCCGGCTACTTCGACGACCTGCTCAGTTGGGTTGCTATCGGTGCACGCACCACCGAATCGCAGATTCACCGGGAAATGGCCAGCGGCCTGAACATGCCCGTAGGTTTCAAGAACGGCACCGACGGTGGCGTAGGTGTAGCCGTCGACGCCATGCGCTCAGCAGCACATCCGCACCGGCACTTCGGCGTCGACAGCCAAGGACACCCGGCGATCATCCAGACCCCGGGCAACCCCGACACTCATATAGTGCTGCGCGGCGGTCATCACGGTCCTAACTATGATCGCGAAAGCGTCGCCCGGGTACATGCCGACCTGAGCCGACTGAAAATTCCGAGCCGGATCATGGTCGACTGCAGCCACGCCAACAGCGGCAAGGATCCACTGCGCCAGCCCGACGTGTTCAACGCGGTTCTCGAACAACGCCTGCAAGGTGATCACACCTTGATCGGCATGATGATTGAGTCCCATCTGTTCGAGGGCTGCCAGCCTTTGAGCCCTGCCCTGCGTTATGGCGTATCGATCACCGATGGTTGCCTTGGGTTCAGTGCGACGGAACAGTTGCTGTCGAGCGCTGCCGAACGTCTTCGAGCCTGATGATCCGAGCAGCCTTTGCGGGCTTATCAAAATCCCGCAAAGGCTGAGTCATCGCTCAGACTTCACCACCGGGTTATGCCCGCACCCGGATGCGTGTTATCTCGGAAGCCTGGCTGACATCATCCAGCCGCTCCACTGAATACGACACCTGCACCACAGTTTCCCGATGCTCTCGCCAGAAACGATAAGGCACGATGAATACCAAGGGCTCGCCTGCAGTATCCCGGGTAATGTCCCGATCATCGCGGTGACTGAAATACTCACCATCGCATTTCAAGTAAACCAGCTCCCCCTCCTCGGCCTGGGCATTGCCGATCACCACGGTAATGCCATCCTCGGCATCTACTGCCTCCAGTTCGCCATCTTGCGCTTCCAGTACCTGCGGAGCTGCGAGCTCGCCTCGCATCAATGGCGCGATCAGAATTCGCGAGGTTGCAGAGTTCCTCACCTGCGCCGACCTTGATTCCACCCGGTAGCTGACGCTCACCTCCTGCATACGATGAGGGGCGATGCGATCTGCGGGTATCCAGAAAGACAGCGCTTCGCCGACAGCAAACGGCTCCACGAGCAACACATCACTGATCACCGGCAGTCCTTCGACACCTTGCCACGACAGGATGACCCGGTCCCCGACAGCCATCCGGGCGTAAGGTCGCACGATAACGCTAGTGCCCTGCGGGACACGGGCCGGATCGAGCGTCCCGCCCACCGTCTCTTCAAGGATCGGAGCCAGCAGATCGGGTTCCGGATCACCCACATTCAGCTGCAAACGCCTGGATGACACGGGCTTCTGAAGCGCAACGCTGTACAGCGTCCAGTAAACCTCCAGCGAGCCGCGCTCCAGCGCTGCGATGTGCAAACCCTTTATGACAAAGACGAGTTCCTGACCCACCTGACTTTCACTGACCGCACGAGTGGTTTCGTGAATATAGGGCAATCCTTCGTCATCCAGCCCTTGCCAGCTCAGCACAAGTTTGTCGCCGCACAACATGTTCGGGTAAGGCGCCACCCTGACGAATGCATGGTCCAGTGAAGGATCAAGCATTCCGCCCTCCATAACCTCAAGCATCGGTGCAGGCAGCCACGAGTCTGGAGAGTCTGCCGCCGCAGACGCGTGTCGATAGCAGAATTCGAAGTGGTCGCCGTCCACCTTCAAACTCAGAAGACGGTGTTCACCGGATTCATCCGCTACAGGGGACATATTTGACGCTGGTACCACAGAAGAATCGCCGGTGGCTTCGTATATAGACATTCGTAGCTCCATTCCTTGGATAAAACGCCGCCGTGAAGGCCGCGTCGAACGAAATCCATTGAACACCATCCAGCGACCGGCGGAAGTCAGCACAACGCCTTCCGTCGGCAGGGTAAATACACCGCATCACGTAGGCTTACGAAGCAGAATCCAGCGATACCGGGCAAAAGATTGCCAAATGTTCCGACTACCCTCTCAAGCAGAAGCGAAAATTCGTACCGCTTTTAGTCCAAATTCCTGTCAGTACAGAGGATTTTTCAGACATCGCCGACCCGCAGGCCTGTTTTACAGTGGCACGCACCAACCACTGACAAGCATCTGCAAAAGAGGCAGGAACATGCAACGGAATGCGACAACCCGCTACCCCATCCTTTTGGTCCATGGCCTGTTCGGGTTTGACCGTATCGGCCATTTCGAGCTTTTTCATGATGTCAAGCAAGCGCTGAGGGAGGCAGGCGGGCAAGTGTTTGTGCCGCAGCTGTCCGCAACCCATGACAACGAAGTTCGCGGCCAGCAATTGATGTTCCAGATCGAGCGCGTTCTGCGAGGCACCGGCGCCGGCAAAGTCAACCTGATCGGACATAGCCAGGGCGCGCTGGCATGCCGTTATGCCGCTGCGCTCGCGCCGGAGAAAGTTGCCTCGGTGACATCGGTCAGCGGCCCCAATCACGGCTCGGAACTGGCTGACGCCTTACGCCTGGCGCTGGTTCCGGGAGGCCTGCCGGAGCAGGTGGCGGAGCACGCTGCGACACAGTTTGCGCGATTCCTCTCGCTGCTCAGCGGTCAACCGGGTCTGCCGCAGGCCGCCGTAGCCGCACTCAATGCCCTGACGACTGCGGACGTCGGGCAATTCAACAAAAAATACCCTCAAGGCCTGCCTTCGACGTGGGGCGGCCAGGGGGCGGAACGGGTCAATGACGTCCACTACTACTCCTGGAGCGGCACGCTGCAGGACAATTTGTTGCAGGCTCTGGATCCAGTGCATTCCGTCTGCCACGCATTATCCAGCCATTTCGTCACGGAGGCCGGACAGAACGATGGTTTCGTGGGCCGTTACAGTTCTCACCTGGGCCGGGTCATCCGCTCCGACTATCCCCTCAATCACCTTGGCAGCTTGCGCCATCCGGGCGGGTTGCGAATACCCGGCGCGGATCCCGTCGACCTCTATGTCGAACACGCGATGCGCCTGAAAGCCGCGCAACTGTAGATGTACGTCAATGTACCGAGTGGAACTTTGCAGAGAAATCGCTTACTGAATCCGGTAGGCTCCACACTTTACTGAAATAGATTGGAGAATTTCCCCATGGCTAAAGCCACTGCCCGCCACATCCTGGTTTCCAGCGAAGACAAGTGCAACGAACTCAAGGCCCAGATCGAAGCCGGTGCTGATTTCGCCGAGGTCGCCAAGGCCAACTCCAGCTGCCCGTCCAGCCGTCAGGGCGGCGATCTGGGTTCGTTCGGTCCTGGCCAGATGGTCAAGGAATTCGACACCGTAGTCTTCAGCGCGCCAATCAACGTCGTGCAAGGCCCGGTGAAGACCCAGTTCGGTTATCACCTGCTCGAAGTCACCAGCCGCCAGGACTGATCCGTCGCCTGATTGCTGTCCCAACGGCCCGCCTTTTGGTGGGCCGTTGTGTTTTGGTTACAGGATACGGCTGGCGACTGACGCGCCGCTCGCGTACAAATTGCGCTTATCGATCACCCGGCTTTAAGGCTGACAATGCGACTGGCTTTCCCGACTTTACTGTTCACTGCCGTGGCCCTGCTATTGGGCGCCGCCGGTGTGAACGCCACCCCACAACATGCGTTGACCGTCTATGGCGAACCTGCCAAATACCCGGCCGGTTTCAGCCACTTCGACTACACCAATCCGCAGGCGCCCAAGGGCGGCACCATGCGCCGCTCGGCGATAGAGATCGGGCATTTCGATCACATCCTGCCTTATATAGACAAGGGCATCGGCGTCACCCAGATCGACGGCATGCTCTATTCACCGCTGGCCCAGCGCTCGATGGACGAGCCCTACACGGTCTATGGCCTGGTGGCGCAAAAGATGGAGCGCTCGCAGGATGGCCTGTCGCTGCGCTTCTTCATCGATCCCAAGGCGCGTTTTGCCGACGGCAAGCCGATCACTGCCGAGGACGTGCGCTACACCTATGACCTGTTGATGACCCAGGGCAGCCTGCGCTATCGCACGCAGTTCGCCGACGTCAAAGGCGTGGAAGTGGAAGCGCCGCTGACCGTGCGCTTCGATTTCAAGAGCAACGAGAACCGCACCCTGCCGCTGGACATTGCCACCCTGCCGGTGTTTCCCGAGCACTGGTGGAAAACCCGCGACTTCGCCGGTGGCGGTGGCTATGAACCACCACTGGGCAGCGGCCCGTATCGGGTCGGCAAGGTCGACTCCGGGCGCAGCATCACCTTTGAACGCAACCCCGACTGGTGGGGCAAGGACCTGCCGGTCAGTCGCGGCCTGTATAACTTCGATCACTTCAGCATCGAATATTTCGGCGACACCGATGTCGCCCGCCAGGTATTGCGCGGCGGTGCCTATGACTACAACCGCGAGTTTTCCGCCACCGGCTATTCGATCGGTTACGACAGCCCTGCGCTGAGTGACGGCCGCTTGCAGAAAGCCCACCTGGCCACCGAGGCCCCGCAATCGGCGCAGGGCTTCGTGTTCAACCTGCAGAAACCGATGTTCCAGGATCGTCGGGTGCGCCAGGCGCTGGCGATGCTCTGGGATTTCGAGTGGAGCAACCGGCAGATGATGCGCAACATGTACATCCGCCAGCAGAGCTATTTCTCCAATACCGCACTGGCAGCCCGCGAGTTGCCGGATGCCGCCGAGCTGAAAATCCTCGAGCCGTTGCGCGGGCAGGTTCCCGACGAAGTGTTCACCCAGGTCTTCGAGGCGCCGAAAACCGATGGCAGCGGGCTGATCCGCGACAAGCAACTGAAAGCCCTGGAACTGCTCGAACAGGCTGGCTGGAAACCCGAGGGCGACCAACTGGTCAACGCCGAAGGCGAACCTTTGAGTTTCACCTTTCTGGTCAGCCAGAACGGTATGGATCGCCTGCTTCTGCCTTACAAGCGCACGCTGAAGCAGATCGGCATTGAGCTGAATATCCGTCGCATCGACTCCTCGCAATACGTCAATCGCCTGATGAGCCGCGACTACGACATGATCGTCACCGGCTACCCGGTCAGCACGTCTCCGGGGGGCGAGCTGCTCAACTACTTCGGTTCGATATCGGCCAACGACCCCGGCGCCAACAACTACATGGTGCTGAAGAATCCGGCGGTCGACACCCTGATCAACGGCCTGATCCGCGCCTCGACCCAAAGCGACATGTTGCACTACGCCCACGCGCTGGATCGGGTGCTGCAGTGGAACTACTACTGGATTCCCAACTATTACCCGCCGGGCACCTCCACCGTCTGGTGGAACCGCTTCGGCATGCCGGCGATCCAGGCCAGCAATGACGAAGCCATCGAGAGCTGGTGGGAAATCAGCAGCACGCCGTTGACCAACCAACAGATGACCGCCGAAAAAATCGGGCGTGGCAGACCCGGAGGACCGCACTGATGTGGGCATACATTCTGCGGCGCCTGCTGCTGATCATTCCGACGCTGGTGATCATCCTGCTGGTCAATTTCGTGATCATTCAGGCCGCACCCGGCGGCCCGGTCGAACAGGCCATCGCCCATCTGCAAGGGATCGGCGGTGCGAGTGTCGGCGGCAGTTCCAGCGAAACCATGAGCAACACTTCGCGTGCCAGCCGTGGCCTCGATCCGCAACTGATCAAGGACATCGAAAAACAGTACGGTTTCGACAAACCGGCGCATGAGCGGCTGTGGCTGATGCTCAAGAACTACGCGCAGCTGGACTTCGGCAAAAGCTTTTTCCGCGGTGCGACGGTCACCGATCTGATTCTGGAAAAAATGCCGGTGACCATTTCCCTCGGCTTGTGGGCGACGCTGATCACCTATCTGGTGTCGATCCCGCTGGGCATCCGCAAAGCGGTGCATCACGGCAGCCATTTCGACATCTGGAGCAGCACCGCGATCATCATCGGCTACGCGATGCCGGCGTTTCTGTTCGCAATGTTTCTGATCGTGGTGTTTGCCGGTGGCACGTCATTGAACTGGTTTCCAGTGCGCGGTCTGGTCTCGGACAACTTCGAATCGCTGTCGACCCTGGGCAAGATTGCCGATTACTTCTGGCACCTGGTGTTGCCGGTGACGGCGCTGGTGATTGGCGGCTTCGCCACGCTGACGATCCTCACCAAGAATTCGTTCCTCAATGAAATCACCCGCCAGTACGTAGTCACCGCCCGCGCCAAAGGCTTGAGCGAGCGCCGCGTGCTTTACGGCCATGTGTTCCGCAATGCGATGCTGCTGGTGGTCTCGGGGATTCCGCAGGCGTTCATCAGTGTGTTCTTTGCCGGTTCGCTGTTGATCGAGGTGATCTTCTCTCTCGACGGCCTCGGCCGCATGAGTTACGAAGCGGCGGTTTCTCGCGACTATCCGGTGGTGTTCGGCTCGCTGTTCATCTTCACCCTGTTCGGCCTCCTGATAAAACTGATCGGCGACTTGTGCTACACCCTGGTCGACCCACGTATCGACTTCGCCGCGAGGAACGCCTGATGTTCAAGCTCTCGCCTCTGGGCCGTCGCCGTTTCGCGCGATTCAAGAAAAACCGCCGTGGCTGGTGGTCGTTGTGGCTGTTTATCGGACTGTTCGTGGTGACGCTGGGCGGTGAACTGATCGCCAATGACAAACCACTGGTGGTCAGCTATCAGAACCAGCTCTACTTCCCGGTCTTCAAGCGCTACACCGAACAGGAGTTTGGCGGGCAATTGCCGTTCCAGGCCGATTATCGCAGTGACTATGTGCAGAACCTGATCCGCAAGGACGGTGGCTGGCTGCTGTTCCCGCCAATCCCGTTCAGCGACGACACGCCCAACTACGACCTCAATCAACCTGCGCCGAGCCCGCCCTCAAAGGTCAACTGGCTGGGTACTGACGATCAGGCGCGTGATGTGTTGGCACGGGTGATTTTCGGTGCCCGGGTATCGATCCTGTTTGCCCTGATGCTGACCGCCGTCAGCGCGCTGATCGGCATTGCTGCCGGCGCCCTGCAAGGCTATTACGGCGGTTGGGTTGATCTGCTCGGGCAGCGTTTGCTGGAGGTCTGGAGCGGATTGCCGGTGCTGTACCTGCTGATCATTTTGTCCGGTTTCGTCGAGCCGAATTTCTGGTGGCTGCTGGGAATCATGGCGCTGTTTTCGTGGCTGGCGCTGGTGGATGTAGTGCGCGCCGAGTTCCTGCGCGGGCGTAATCTGGAATACGTCAAAGCCGCTCGCGCCTTGGGCCTGAGCGACCGCAAGGTGATTTTCCGGCACATTCTGCCGAATGCGATGAACGCGACGCTGAGTTACCTGCCGTTCATTCTCACCGGCGCGATTTCCACCCTCACCGCTCTCGACTTCCTCGGTTTCGGCATGCCCGCCGGCAGTGCCTCGCTGGGCGAACTGATCGGCCAGGGCAAGCAGAACCTGCAAGCGCCGTGGCTCGGGCTGACGGCATTCTTCACCCTGGCGCTGATTCTTTCTTTACTGGTGTTCATCGGCGAAGCGTTACGTGACGCGTTCGACCCTCGATCCTGAAGTGTGACCATGACTGATAACCTGATCGAAATCCGTGACCTGAACGTCGCCTTCCATGGCCAGCCGGCGGTGCGCAACCTGTGCCTGGACATCCGCCCCGGCGAGTGCCTGGCGCTGGTCGGCGAGTCAGGCTCGGGCAAATCGGTGACTGCGCATTCGATTCTGCAGTTGCTCCCCGAAGGCGATGCGCAAACCAGCGGCAGCATTCGCTATCGCGGTCAGGAGCTGCTCGGCGCCGATCCGAAGGTCCTGCGTGAACTGCGCGGCAACCGGATCGCGATGATCTTCCAGGAGCCGATGACCTCACTCAATCCGCTGCACACCATTGAAAAGCAGATCGGCGAAACGCTGCTGGTGCATCGTGGCCTGGGCGGTAAAGCGGCGCAGCAGCGGATTCTTGAACTGCTGGAACTGGTGGGCATTCAGAAGCCCAAAGAGCGCCTCAAGGCCTATCCGCATCAACTGTCCGGCGGCCAGCGGCAACGAGTAATGATTGCCATGGCGCTGGCTTGTGAGCCGGAACTGCTGATCGCTGACGAGCCGACCACCGCGCTGGATGTGACGGTGCAGCGCAAGATCCTGCTGCTGCTCAAATCCTTGCAACAACGCCTGGGCATGTCGCTGCTGCTGATCAGTCACGACCTCAATCTGGTGCGCAGCATTGCGCAACGGGTGTGTGTGATGAAGGCTGGCGAAATCGTCGAGCAAGCCCCGTGCGAAATCCTGTTTACCGAACCGAAACATCCTTACAGCTGCGTGCTGCTCAACGCCGAGCCGGAAGGCGAAGCCCTGCCCCGCGATGAACGCGAGAACGTGCTGGAGGTGGATGATCTGCGCGTCGAGTTCGTCGTCGGTGGCGGGCTGTTCCAGCGCAAACAATATTTGCGCGCGGTGGACGGCATCAGCCTGAATATCCAGCGCGGCAAAACCTTGGGTATTGTCGGCGAGTCCGGTTCAGGCAAGTCGACCCTGGGCCAGGCGATTCTGCGGCTGCTCGACTCCGAGGGCAGTATCCGTTTTCAGGGCACCGCCCTCGACGGCCTCGATCAGAAGCAATTGCGGCCGTGGCGTCGGCAGATGCAGGTGGTGTTTCAGGACCCGTTCGGCAGCCTCAGTCCCCGGATGTCGGTGGCGCAAATCATCAGCGAAGGGCTGGAGGTACACTGTCAGTCCAGCGCCGATGAGTGCGATGCACAGGTGATCCGCGTGCTCAAGGAGGTCGGTCTCGATCCGGAAAGCCGTCATCGCTATCCGCACGAATTTTCCGGCGGTCAGCGCCAGCGCATCGCCATCGCCAGGGCACTGGTGCTGAAACCGGCGCTGATCCTGCTCGACGAGCCGACCTCGGCCCTTGATCGTACCGTGCAGAAACAAGTGGTCGCCCTGCTCCGCGACCTTCAGGAAAAACACGGTTTGACCTACCTGTTCATCAGCCACGACCTGGCGGTGGTGCGGGCGCTGGCGCATGACATGATCGTGATCAAGGACGGCAAAGTGGTTGAGCGCGGTGCCAGCCATGATGTGTTCGACTCACCGCAGCATCCTTACACCAAAGAGCTGTTGGCGGCGGCGCATCCGGGGTAGGCATAATCTGGCGCATGCCTTGATACCGAGTAGCATCTATCGCGAGCAGGCTCACTCCTACATTTGAAATGCGTTCCATTGTAGGAGTGAGCCTGCTCGCGATGGCGTCGCCAAAGCCGAAAGACATTCAGGATCTGTCAGATGAACACCACCGAAAGCCTCAAGGACTACCAACGCGTGCGCACGCTGGCGATCCGCTCGCTGTTCGAGATCATCGAGCAGTCCAGCGAAGGCACGGTGATTGTCGATCGTGATGCAAACATCGTCTGGATGAACGAGCGCTATGCGCGGCGTTTTGGTCTTGAGTCGGCGAAAAAAGCCATCGGCAAACCCTGCGAAAGCGTGATCCCCGGCAGCCTGCTGCGTGAAGTAGTGCGCACCGGCCGGCCGATCCTGCTGGACATGCAGGACACACCGAAAGAGCCGCTGGTGGTGATGCGTCTGCCGATCCACGACGATGCCGGGGCGGTGATCGGCGCCATCGGTTTTGCCCTGTTCGATGAATTACGCAGCCTGTCGCCGATGCTCAAGCGCTACCTGAGCATGCAGGAAGAACTGGCCTCGACCCGCTCGTTGCTGCGGGCGCGGCAGACCAAATATAACTTTGCCCATTTCATTGGCACCAGCAGCGCCAGCCTCGAAGTCAAACGCCGCGCCCGCCGCAGTGCCAGCGCCGAATCCCCGGTGTTGCTGCTCGGTGAGACCGGCACCGGCAAGGAGTTGCTGGCTCAAGCGATTCACAGCGCTTCGCCACGGGCGCACAGGGCGTTCGTCAGCATCAACAGCGCGGCGATTCCCGAAGCGCTGCTGGAAGCCGAGTTCTTCGGCACTGCGCCTGGCGCGTTTACCGGCGCTGATCGCAAGGGGCGTACCGGCAAGTTGCAGATTGCTCAGGGCGGGACGCTGTTTCTCGATGAGATCGGCGACATGCCGTTGCCGCTGCAGAGCAAACTGCTGCGGGTGCTGCAGGAAAAGGAGTTCGAACCGGTTGGCTCCAACGACGTGATTCAGAGCGATGTGCGAGTGATCGCGGCGACTTCGACCGATCTGCAAGCCGCGATCAAGCGCGGTGAATTCCGCGCCGACCTGTATTACCGACTTAACGTGCTGCCGATCCAGGTTCCGCCGCTGCGCGAGCGTCTCGACGATTTGCCGGCGCTCAGCGAGGCGATCCTTGAAGAGTTGCGTAGCCAGCATGAACTGAGTCGCGCAGCGCTGGATCTGCTCGGACAACATGCGTGGCCGGGCAACATCCGCGAATTGCGCAACGTGCTGGAGCGCGCGGCGCTGCTCAGCGATGACCTGATCCTCACCGAAGAGGATATTCGCGCGGCCATCGGCACCTTTACCCCGGTTGAGCGCCCGTCGGTGTCGACGCGAGAGCCGTTGGCGGATGAGACTTTCGCCGAGGCACGGCAGCGGTTTGACCGGCAGTTGATCCAGTCCGCCCTCGCGCAATGTGCGGGCAAAGTGCCGGAGGCGGCGGCTCGACTGGGACTGGGACGCTCGACGCTGTACAAGAAGATGCTGGCCTTGGGCATCACCGAGTCTCAATAAAGAGACCAGAGTCTCCAATAAAAGACAACAGCAAAAGCTTCGCGAGCAAGCCCGCTCCCACAGGGAATACGCATTCCAAATGTGGGAGCGGGCTTGCTCGCGAAGGCGTCAGCCCTCTCTACAAAAATCTCCAAAGAGAGACAACTCTTCAACTCTCAACACGCTTAAAACTATAAAACCCTTACATTTCAATGATTTGAGTATCTGGCATAGATCTCGCTAAAGCCTCTCCTGCACCCGCTTCACCCACAAAAATAACAATCTTTGGAGACACTCCATGAGTGTGATCATTGCCTTGGCAGCCCTCGCGCTGCTGATGCTCGCCGCCTACCGTGGCTACAGCGTCATTCTCTTCGCCCCGATTGCCGCCCTCGGCGCTGTCCTGCTGACCGACCCCTCTGCAGTCGCCCCTGCCTTCACCGGGGTGTTCATGGAGAAAATGGTCGGTTTCATCAAACTGTATTTCCCGGTGTTCCTGCTCGGTGCCGTGTTCGGCAAGTTGATCGAATTGTCGGGGTTCTCCCGTTCGATCGTGGCCGCAGCGATTCGCTTGCTCGGCACGCGTCAGGCGATGCTGGTGATCGTGCTGGTTTGCGCCTTGCTCACTTACGGCGGCGTGTCGTTGTTCGTGGTGGTGTTTGCGGTGTATCCATTTGCCGCGGAAATGTTCCGCCAGAGCAACATTCCCAAGCGCCTGATCCCGGCAACCATTGCCCTCGGCGCATTCTCGTTCACCATGGACGCCCTGCCCGGCACGCCGCAGATTCAGAACATCATTCCCAGCACCTTTTTCAATACCACCGCGTGGGCGGCGCCGTGGCTGGGGGTAATCGGCACGATTTTCGTGTTCTGCGCCGGCATGTTGTTCCTGCAGCGCCAACGCAACAAAGCGCAGCGTGCTGGCGAAGGTTATGGCACCGAGCTGCGTAACGAGCCGGAAACCGCCGAAGACCTGAAACTGCCGAACCCATGGATCGCCCTGTCGCCGCTGCTGGCGGTGGGCATCATGAACCTGCTGTTCACCCAGTGGATTCCGCAGTGGTACGGCAAGACCCACAGCCTCGCGTTGCCGGGGATGGCCACGCCGGTGACCACGGAAATCGCCAAGCTCACCGCAATCTGGGCGGTGCAGGCGGCATTGCTGATCGGCATCCTGATGGTGCTGGTGTTCGGCTTCAAGGCGATCCGCAGCAAACTCGCCGAAGGCAGCAAAAGCGCGGTCAGCGGCGCACTGCTGGCGGCGATGAACACCGCCTCGGAATACGGTTTCGGTGCGGTAATCGCTTCGTTGCCGGGCTTTCTGGTACTGGCCGACTGGCTCAAGCAAATCCCCAATCCGCTGGTCAACGAAGCGATCACCGTGACCCTGCTGGCGGGTATCACCGGCTCGGCATCGGGCGGCATGAGCATCGCGCTGGCGGCGATGTCCGAGCAGTTCATCGCAGCGGCGCACGCGGCGAACATTCCGCTGGAAGTGCTGCACCGCGTGGCTGCGATGGCCAGCGGCGGCATGGACACCCTGCCGCACAACGGCGCGGTGATCACCCTGCTGGCGGTCACTGGCCTGACCCACCGCGAAGCCTATAAAGACATTTTCTGTATTACGCTGATCAAGACCCTGGCGGTCTTCGTAGTGATCGGCACTTTCTACGCCACTGGCATTGTGTGAGGTATTCATGACGACTCTTTCGGGCAAGACCGCACTGGTTACCGGTTCCACCAGCGGCATCGGTCTGGGCATCGCCCTGAGCCTGGCCAAGGCCGGCGCCAACCTGATTCTCAACGGTTTCGGTGATGCGTCGAGCGTGATCGCCGAAGTCGGCCAGTTTGGCGGCAAGGTCGGTCATCATCCGGCGGACGTCAGCGATCCAGCGCAGATTGCCGAGATGATCGCTTACGCCGAACGCGAATTCGGCGGCGTCGACATTCTGGTCAACAACGCCGGGATCCAGCATGTCGCCGCCGTTGAGGAGTTCCCGGTAGAGCGCTGGGACTCGATCATCGCGATCAACCTGTCATCGGTGTTCCACAGCACCCGCCTGAGCCTGCCGGGCATGCGCGCCAAGGGTTGGGGGCGAATCGTCAACATTGCCTCGGTGCATGGTCAGGTGGGATCGACCGGTAAAGCCGCGTATGTCGCGGCCAAGCATGGGGTGATCGGTTTGACCAAAGTGGTTGGCCTGGAAACGGCTACCAGTAATGTGACCTGCAACGCGATCTGTCCGGGCTGGGTATTGACGCCGTTGGTGCAGAAACAGATCGATGATCGGGCCGCCAAAGGCGTCGATCCGCAGCAGGCGCAGCATGATTTGCTGGCGGAGAAGCAGCCGTCGCTGGAGTTCGTCACGCCGCAGCATCTTGGGGAATTGGTGTTGTTTCTATGCAGCGAGGCTGGCAGCCAGGTGCGCGGGGCGGCGTGGAATATTGATGGAGGCTGGTTGGCGCAGTAATGCTGCGCCCCTGTGGGAGCGAGCCTGCTCGCGAAAGCGGTGTATCAACCAACATCAATGTTGAATGTAATTCCGCTATCGCGAGCAGGCTCACTCCTACAAGTGATGTGTCATGAACAACACAACAAGAGGCAAACCAATGTCCGACCTCCTCTGGCAACCCGACGCCGAGCGTATCGCCCAATCGCGCATGGATCAGTTCCGCCGCGACATCAATCAGCGCCATGGCCTGGCGCTGAGCAGCTACACCGACCTGCACCGCTGGAGCGTGGAACAGCGCGAAGCGTTCTGGCAGGCGATCGTCGATTTCTTCGACATCCGCTTTCACACCCAGCCCGACGCCGTCCTGCGTGAAGGCGCGCAGATGCCCAGTGCCGAATGGTTTCCCGGCGCGACCCTGAACTTTGCCGAACACCTGCTGCGCCGTCGTGACGATGCCGTTGCAGTGATCGCCGTGGCGGAAAACGGTCAGCGCGAACAGCTGACCTGGGCCGAACTGGCCGAGCACGTCGCCGGTTTTCAGGCCAGCCTGCAAGCCGCCGGTGTCGGCCTCGGCGACCGCGTGGCCGCGTGCATGCCCAACACCTGGCAGACTCTGGTGGCGATGCTCGCGACCACCAGCCTCGGGGCGATCTGGTCGTGCTCGTCGCCGGACTTCGGCACCCACGGCGTGATCGACCGTTTCGGCCAGATCGAACCCAAAGTGTTGATCACCTGCGCCGGCTACCGTTACGCCGGCAAAGACATCGACCAGACCAGCAAGGTCAACGAAATCCTCGCGCAACTACCATCGCTGCAGCAGTTGATCATCGTGTCCTACGCTCGCGCGCAGGCCCGTACCGAGGATTACCAAACCCACGCCAACGTGACGTTGTGGGACGATTTCTACCAACCCGGCGGCGAACCGCGGTTTGTCCCGGTGCCGTTCAATCACCCGTTGTACGTGTTGTATTCCAGTGGCACCACCGGCGTGCCGAAATGCATCGTGCACAGCACCGGCGGCGTGCTGCTGCAGCATGCCAAGGAGCATGGGCTGCACGTCGATCTCGGCCCCGGTGACCGGTTGTTCTACTACACCACTTGCGGCTGGATGATGTGGAACTGGCTGGTCTCGGCCCTCGCGGTCGGCAGCGCGGTGGTGCTGTATGACGGCTCGCCGTTTCACCCGGGCCATGAGCGCTTGCTCGACCTGATCGACGACGAGCGCATCAGTGTGTTCGGCACTAGCCCCAAGTTTCTCGCGACACTGGAAAGCAGCGGTTTGAAGCCTGCGCACAGCCATGATCTGAGTAGCCTGAAGACCCTGCTGTGCACCGGCTCCGCGCTATCGCCGCAGAGTTATGACTTCGTCTACCGCGACTTCAAGCGCGATGTGTGCCTGGCGTCGATGTCCGGCGGCACCGATGTGGTGTCGTGCTTCGTCAACGGTAATCCGCTGTCGGCGGTGCGCCGCGGCGAAATCATGGGCAAGAGCCTGGGCATGGCGGTTGAAGTGTGGAACGACGCCGGCGTTGCCGTGATCGGCGAAAAAGGCGAACTGGTCTGCACCCGACACTTCCCGGCGATGCCCGTCGGGCTGTGGCATGACCCTGACGGCGCAAAGCTGCGCAAATCCTATTTCAGCCTGTTCCCCGGCGTCTGGGCCCAGGGCGATTACGCCGAGCAATTGCCCCACGGCGGGATGCTGATCCACGGCCGCTCCGACGCGGTGCTCAACCCCGGCGGCGTGCGCATCGGCACGGCGGAAATCTATCGTCAGGTCGAGGAAGTCCCGCAGGTGCTGGACAGCGTCGCGATCGGGCAGCAATGGCAGGACGATGTGCGCGTAGTGCTGTTTGTCCGTCTGCAGGATGGCGTGACGCTGAATGACGCCCTGCAACAGCAGATCCGCCAGGTGATCCGCGCCAACACCACGCCGCGCCACGTGCCGGCGAAGATCGTCGCGGTGACCGATATCCCGCGCACCATCAGCGGCAAGGTGGTGGAACTCGCGGTGCGCAATGTGGTGCATGGCGAGCCGGTGAAAAATACCGATGCGCTGGCCAATCCCGAGGCCTTGGAGCAGTTCCGCAATCGCCCGGAGCTGTCGGATTAGCACGCCATCCCCTTGTGGGAGCGGGCTTGCTCGCGAAGGCAATCTGTCAGTCGATAACAATGTGACTGATACACCGCTTTCGCGAGCAAGCCCGCTCCCACAGGGGTGGGGTGTTAATCCATCAGGCCCCAATCGCCTGATGTTGTGGGTGCGGGCGCCGGGCCCGCCTCGGTGTGCAGTTTCAAACGCAGGCGCAGATTGTTCTGCGAATCGGCATGCTTGAGCGCTTCGTCCTCACTGATCACGCCCTCCACCACCAGCCCGTACAGCGCCGCGTCGAAGGTCTGCATGCCGGCCTCGCCGGACTTCTCCATGATGCCTTTGAGTTCGCCCAACTCGTTGCGGCGGATCAGGTCGGCGATGGTCGGGGTGCCGAGCATCACTTCGACCGCCGCCCGCCGCTGACCGTCCACAGTGCGCACCAGCCGTTGCGAGACGAACGCCTTGAGATTGTTGCCCAGTGCATGCAGCAACTGCGGGCGGCGCTCTTCGGGGAACAGATTGACGATACGGTCCAGCGCCTGATTGGCGTTGTGCGCATGCAGCGTCGACAGCACCAGGTGCCCGGTGTCGGCAAATGTCAGCGCATGCTCCATGGTTTCGCGGTCACGGATCTCGCCGATCAGCACTACGTCCGGGGCCTGGCGCAGGGTGTTTTTCAGCGCCGCATGGAAACTGCGGGTATCGACGCCGACTTCGCGTTGATTGATGATCGAGCGCTGGTGCCGATGGATATACTCCACCGGGTCTTCGATGGTGATGATATGCCCGCTGCTGTGGCGATTGCGGTGATCGATCAGCGCGGCCAGCGAGGTGGATTTACCGGAGTCGGTGGCGCCAACGAACAGGATCAGCCCCTGTTTGAGCATCACCGTTTCCAGCAATACCGGCGGCAGTTTCAGGTCTTCGAAGCGCGGGATATCGAGTTTGACGTTGCGAATCACGATTGACACATCATTGCGTTGCTTGAAGACGTTCACCCGAAAACGCCCGATGCCCGTACGGGAAATCGCCAGGTTCATTTCCAGATCCCGATCGAACTCGCGCCGTTGCTCGGCGTCCATCAGGGAGTTGGCGATGGTCTCGACCTCGCCGGGCTTGAACGGCCGCTCGCTGAACGGCGTCAGCACGCCATCGATGCGCGCACTGGGTGGCGCTCCCGTGGACAGGAACAGGTCAGAGCCGTGCTGGCTCGACAGACGGAGCAACAGTGCATCGATTTCCATGGCAATAAGCACCCGCGAAGCATTCAATGAACAGAAATGACCCGCTGTCGTGACGTAACGGGTCATACAGCGTCTACCGCAAGTGCAAGAATAGTAGATGCCAACGCACTGACCGACGCTCAGGATACATGTGATGAACGCAGCACCCTCCCCCGATGACGCCCAAGCCCTGATCGCCCGTACCGACTGGAGCCGCACGCCGTTGGGCGCTTCTGGCACCTGGCCGCAAAGCCTGCGCACCGCGGTGGACATCGTGATTCACTCACCGATGCCGATGCTGCTGTTGTGGGGGCCGCAGCTCACGCAGATCTACAACAATGGCTTTGCGATGCTCGCCGGCAGCAAGCATCCACACGCTTTCGGACAGCCGGCGCACCTTATATGGCCGGAACTTCAGGACTTTACCGACCCGATTTATCGAGCCGTCCTACAAGGCCAGGTGCGCACCTACAGCGAGCGGCGATTTACCCTGCAACGCCAAGGCGTAGAGTCCGACTTCTGGCTGGATCTGACCTACAGCCCCATCCGCGATGAAAACACGCAGGTGGCCGGGATCCTGGTGACGGCCATTGAAACCAACGAACGCCGGCGCATCGCCCTCGAACTGCAACGCCGCTCCGAAGAAAGCCTCAAGGCTCAGCGCGACACTGAAGAACGCCTGCAACTGGCGCTGGCCGCCACCGATGCGGTTGGCACCTGGGATTGGGACATCGGCGAAGACCGTTTCATCGCCGACGCCCATTTCGCCCAGTTGCACGGCATCGATCCGGCCCACGCCAGTCAGCTACCGATCAGCGACTATCTGCAAGGCGTGCACCCCGAAGACCGCGCCCTGATCGCCCGCAGCATCAAGCATTGCATCACCCACGGCACCGAGTACGCCGAGGAATACCGCCTGCTGAAAGCCGACGGCGAACTGCGCTGGGTGTTTGCCCGGGGCCGCTGTTACAAGGATCACCACGGGCGACCCGTGCGCTTCCTCGGCGCCGCGCTGGACCTGACCGAGCGCAAGCACACCGAGCAGGCGCTGCGCCAGAGCCAGACGGAATTGCAGCTGATCATCAATGCAATGCCGATCCTCATCAGCTATGTCGACCACGAAGAGCGCTTTCGCCTGAACAACGCGGCGTATCTGGACTGGTACGGCCTGACGCCGCAGGAACTGTATGGCCGCACCATTCGCGAAGTGATCGGCGAAGAAGCCTACTTCCTCCGCGCGCCCTATATCGCCGAGGCGCTGGCCGGGCGGCCCTGCTCGTTCAGCCTGTACACCCCGCATCGCGACGGCAGCAGCCGCCATGCGCTGATGAATTACCTGCCGCGCCACGGTGCCGATGGCTCAGTCAACGGTTTCTATATTTTCGTGATCGACGAATCCGAACGGAAGAAGACCGAAGAAGCGTTGCGCAATCTCAATGAAACCCTGGAGGAGCGGGTCAGTGCCCGTACCGAGCAACTGGCCCAGGCCAATCAGCGCCTGCAGAACGAGATGTTCGAACGCGAACGCGCCGAAGACGCGTTGCGCCATGCGCAGAAGATGGAAGCGGTCGGCCAGCTCACCGGCGGTATCGCCCACGACTTCAACAACATGCTCACCGGAATCATCGGCAGCCTCGACCTGATGCAACGCTACATCGCCGACGGCCGTGCCGATGAAATCGGGCGCTTCACTGAAGCGGCGGTGTCATCGGCCAACCGAGCGGCCGCGCTGACCCATCGCTTGCTGGCGTTCTCGCGCCGGCAATCGCTGGACCGCAAGACCCTCAACGTCAACGAACTGATTCATTCGCTGGAAGATTTGATCCGCCGCACCAAGGGCGACCCGATCGAACTCACGTTGCGCCTGGCCGACGATGTCTGGCCGATCAGCACCGACGTCAGCCAACTGGAAAATGCCCTGCTCAACCTGGTGATCAACGCCCGCGACGCCATGCCCGATGGCGGCGAGTTGCTGATCGAAACCGCTAATGTCTACCTCGACGGCAACGACATCACCACCCTCGAACCGGTCAAGGCCGGCGACTACCTGATGCTGGCGGTCAGCGACAACGGCACCGGCATGACGCCGTCGGTGCGCGCCAAGGCGTTCGATCCGTTCTTCACCACCAAACCGATCGGCCAGGGCACCGGGCTGGGGCTGTCGATGATTTATGGCTTCGCCCAGCAGTCGGGCGGCCATGTCAGCCTCGACAGCCTGCCGAATCAGGGCACCTGCGTGCGCTTGTACTTGCCGCGCCTGAACCTGCTGGAGCCGGAACGGCCAGTCGTGGAAACCCTCAGTGCGGCGCCGACGGCCACCTGTGGCGAAACCGTGGTGGTGGTTGAAGATGACCCGGCAGTGCGCATGCTGGTGCTCGATCTGCTCAAGGAGCTGGGTTACCTCGCCCACGAAGCCGCCGACGCCAGCGCCGCCCTGCCGCTGCTGGAATCGGAGCTGCGTGTGGATCTGCTGGTGACCGACGTTGGTCTACCGGGGATGAATGGCCGGCAACTGGCGGAAATCGCCCGCCAGCATCGTCCGGGCCTGAAGGTGCTGTTCATGACCGGTTACGCGCAGAAAGCCGCCGAGCGTCAGGGCTTTCTCGAGGATGGCATGGACATGGTGGCCAAGCCGTTTTCGATTGAAGTGCTGGCCAACAAGATCCGCGAGATGATCAACCAAACGCCGTCACTTGAGGCATAATCCCGCGCCCCGCCGTCACCCCGTTACAGGTATCGCACGATGAAAGCCCAAGCCCGCCACATTCTGGTGAAAACCGCCGAAGAGGCCGAACAGCTCAAGCAACGCATTGCCAAGGGCGAAGCGTTCGATGTGCTGGCGAAGAAATACTCGACCTGCCCGTCCGGCAAACGCGGCGGTGATCTGGGTGAAGTGCGGCCGGGACAGATGGTCGGTGCGATTGATGCGGTGATTTTCAAGAAGCCGCTGCGCACGGTGCACGGGCCGATCAAGAGCAAGTTCGGCTATCACCTGGTGCAGGTGTTTTTCCGCGATTAAGTGCTTTGCTTTCGGGCCTCTTCGCGAGCAAGCTCGCTCCCACAGTCTGGAATGCGGTCCCCTGTGGGAGCGGGCTTGCCCGCGAACCGATTGCGCAGCAAGCGGCCATCCACCGCTTACCTGGGAATCAACGCCCCCGGCACCTGAATCACACGACTCGCCAGCCAATGCCCCGCCTGCGCCGCCTCGACCGGACTGCCACCCAGCAAACGCCTGGCCAGATACGCCGCGCTGAACGAGTCCCCCGCCGCCGTCGTATCCACCACCTTCTCGACCTGCTGCGCCGGCACTTCGAACGCCTCATCATCGCAGCGAATCAGACACGCCTCGGCGCCACGCTTGAGCACCACTTCCGGCGTGCCGATCTGCGCGTACGCCTCGAACACTGCGTCGCAATCGGCAAAATGGAACAGCGCCTGTTCGTCATCCACGGTCAGCAACGCCAGATCGACATGCGGCAACACGCTGCGATAGGCCGCCCGCGCCTCTTCCTGTGACGCCCACAAGCGTGGCCGATAATTGTTGTCGAAGACGATCCGCGCATCGCGCTGGCGGGCTTCGATCAGGGTCTGGATCAAGCGTTCGCGGCCCTTCGCACCTAACACTGCGAGGGTGATGCCGCTGAAATACAGCACATCGTAGTCCGGCAGCGCTGCCAGAATCGGCTCCGCCGCCGGGGTGGTGAAGCAATCGCGCACCGCCGCTTCATTGCGCCAGTAGAGGAAACGCCGTTCACCGTTGGCGTCGGTCTGAATGCAGTACAGACCCGGCAAACGACCGGGCAGACGCTGCACGAGATCCAGGCCAATGCCTTCATCGGCCCAACTCTGGCACATGGCATCGCTGAAGCTGTCGTCGCCGAGCGCGGTGACGTAATCGACCTGGGCTTTGTCGCCGAGGGCGCGGGACAGGTACACCGCGGTGTTCAAGGTATCGCCACCGAAGCTTTGCTGCAGGCTGCCATCGGCGCGGTGCTGGAGTTCGATCATGCATTCGCCGATCAGGGCGATTCGCGGAGTGTTCGGGCCCAGAGGGCTGAGGCTGGTCATTGGGAGGTGTCTCTGGATAATCATCGGTGTTTGGGCGGCCCTCATCGCGAGCAGGCTCACTCCTACAATTGGAATGCGTTCCCCTGTAGGAGTGAGCCTGCTCGCGATGGGCGCGACTCGGTCTGAAACCTTAGAAGCAGGTCTCCATGCTCTCGACCACCGCCAACTGCTCATCCACCAGCAACCCCACCCGCCACTTGTCGAACGTCAGGCACGGGTGCGAGGTGCCGAAGGAAATGATGTCGCCCACCCGCAGCTCAACCCCAGGCGCCACACTCATGAACGCGTGCTGATCCATCACTGCCGTCACCTTGCAGGCGCCGACATCGTCGCCCACCGCCGGCAACACACCGGCCTTGTAGCGCAGCAGCGGCACCGGCAGGCCGGCATCGAATGCCACATCGCGCTTGCCGAGGGCGATCACCGCAAATCCCGGCTCCGGCAGCGATTGCACATGCGCCCAGACTTCCAGCGCCGGACGCAATCCTTCGTGCAGGTCACTGCGACGATCCAGCACGCAACACTGCGCTTCCTTGTAGATGCCATGATCGTGGGCGACATAACTGCCCGGGCGCAGCACGCTGAGGAAGCGTCCGCTGGCGTTCTGCGCTTCGAACGACTCGGCGATCAGGTCGTACCACGCCGAACCCGAGGCGGTGATGATCGGCTTGGCAATGGCAAACGCGCCGCTGTCCTGCAACTGCACCGCCAGGCGCACCAGCGACGCGGCGAATTCACGAATGCCGCTAACCGCGTGATCGCCATGGATCACCCCTTCGTAACCCTCGATGCCGGTCAGAGCCAGCGCCGGTTGCGCGTTGATCGCCTGGGCCAGCGCGATGACTTCCTGCTCGCTGCGGCAACCGCAGCGGCCACCGACCACGCCGTACTCGATCATCACATTCAACTTCACTCCGCGCGAGGCGAAGTAGGCGCCGAGATCGGCGACGTTGTCCGGGTGATCGACCATGCAGTAGAAATCGAAATCGACATCGGCCAGCAGATCGGCGATCAGCGCCATGTTCGGCGTGCCGACCAGTTGGTTGGCCATCAGCACCCGGCGTACACCGTGGGCGTATGCGGCGCGGGTCTGGGTGGCGCTGGCGAGGGTGATGCCCCACGCGCCAGTGTCGAGCTGACGCTGGAACAGCGCCGGGGTCATGCTGGTCTTGCCGTGGGGCGCGAGCTCGGCGCCGCTGTCGCTGACGAACTTCTGCATCCAGCGAATGTTGTGCTCCAGCGCCTCGCGGTGCAGCACCAGCGCCGGCAGGCTGACGTCACGCACAAGGTGCGCGCCGATGGCGGCGTCGCCCTTTTCCACAGCGGTATTGATGGCAGTCGTCATGCTTGAACTCCTCACTGTCGCGGCCGCAGGCAGCCGCGGTTATTCGTTGATCCGCCGGGCGAGGCTGTTGGCGCTCTCGATCAGCACCCGGCGATAGTCGTCGTAATTGTTTTTCGCATCGGCCCGTGGGGCGACGATGCACAGGGTGCAAATGGCCACGCCACTGGGGTCTTTGACCGGCGCGGCGAAGCAATGGGTGAAGGTGTCGGCCACGCTGTCGAACGAGAAGAATCCGTCGATGCCGGCCTGGCGGATCTCCGCCAGAAAGCGTTCCAGCGGCAGGCGCTCGCCATCGGGCAGGATGTAGTCGTCCTCGTCGATCAGGTCGATGATCTGCTGGTCGCTCAAATGCGCCAGCAGCAAGCGCCCGGACGCAGTCCACGGGATCGGCGCGTTTTCGCCGATGTCGGACGAAATGCGGAAATGCCGCTCGCCCTCCTTCATCAGCGCCACCGTGTATTTGCGCCCGTTGAGCAGGCACATCTGCGCGGTTTCCCGGGTCTGGCTGACGATCTCCTGCAAGGCGTGATCGGCCTCGCGGCTGAGGTCGAAGTGACGCAGGTGCGCCTGCCCGAGGAAATACAACTGACGTCCGAGATAGACGTGACCGTCCTTGCCCACCGGCTCCAGAATCCGTCGTTCCAGCAGCGACGCCACCAGTTCGTAGACCGTGGATTTCGGGCTGCCGATGCCATTGGCGATGTCGTTCGGACGCAGCGGCTGGCCGATCTCCTTGAGGAAGTCGAGGATATCGAACGCCCGGTCCAGACCACGGGCCCGGCGTTTGATGGTGTCTTCGGTCATGTTTTCAGTTCCCAATGAAAGTGCCGGGAGTTTACCGAGAGTACGGCGGCGCTTGGTAGGTCGCTTTCGCGAGCAGGCTCGCTCCCACAGGGGATTGCATTTCAAATGTGGGAGCGAGCCTGCTCGCGAAGAAGTCAGCACAGATTTCAGGGTTTCTTCTTGTACGCGATGCAATCGATCTCGACCTTGCAATCGACCATCATGCTCGCCTGCACACAGGCCCGTGCCGGAGCGTGTTCCGGTTTGAAGTACTCGCCGAAGACCTTGTTGAAACTGCTGAAATCCCGCGGGTCGTCCAGCCATACCCCGGCGCGCACCACGTCCTCCAGGCCATAACCGGCCTCTTCGAGAATCGCGATCAGGTTTTTCATGGTCTGGTGGGTCTGCTCGACGATACCACCAACGATGATCTCGCCATCCACCGCCGGCACCTGGCCGGACACGTGCAGCCAGCCATCCGCTTCAACGGCGCGCGCGAAGGGACGTGGCTGACCGCCAGCGGCGGTGCTGCCGGTGCCGTATCGAGTAATGCTCATGGGTACTTCTCCTGATTACAAAGCAAAAATTAGAACCGCGTGCTCTTGAGAAACTCAGCCAGACGCGGCGATTGCGGGCGTTCGAACAGTTCCTTGGGCGGTCCCTGCTCTTCGATCCGCCCCTGATTCATGAACACGATCTTGTCCGAAACTTCGAAGGCGAAACGCATTTCGTGGGTCACCAGCAACATGGTCATGCCGTCTTCGGCCAGCCCCTTGATCACGTTCAGCACCTCACCGACCAGCTCCGGGTCGAGGGCCGAGGTGACTTCGTCGAACAGCATCAGGCTCGGGTTCATCGCAATCGCCCGGGCAATCGCCACACGCTGTTGCTGACCGCCGGACAACTGCCCGGGAAAGTGATTGCGCCGCTCCAGCAGGCCGACCCGCTCCAGCCATTTCTCGGCCAGCACCACCGCTTGGTCCTTGTGCATTTTCTTTACCTTGAGCAGACCGAGGGTGACGTTCTGCAAGGCTGTCAGGTGCGGAAACAGGTTGAATTGCTGGAAGGCCATGCCGGTCATCGCACGATGGCGGGCGATGACTTTTTCCGCGTGACGCACACGTTTGCCACCGACCTCGTCATAGCCGATGGACTCGCCGTCGAGCAGGATCTGTCCGCCCTGGAACTCTTCGAGCATGTTCACGCAGCGCAGCAAGGTGGTCTTGCCCGAACCGCTGGAGCCGATCAGCGTCACGACGTTGCCGCGCTGCATGCTCAAGTCGACGCCCTTGAGCACTTCGACTGCGCCGTACTGCTTGTGCAGGCCACGGATGTCCAGCAGCGGCTGAGCGTTCTGAACGTTGGAAACTTGAGCTTGAGTCATGGCAGGGCCACCCGCTTTTCAATATGCCGGCCGAGTAATTCGATGCCGTAGTTGATGACGAAGAACAGAAAACCGGCGAACAGGTAGAACTCCAGAGTCATGAAGGTCCGGGCGATGATCTGTTGGGTGCTGAGCAGTAGTTCGGCAACGCCGATCACCGAGAGCAAGGTCGAAGCCTTGACGATTTCGGTGGACGAGTTGACCCAGGTCGGCAGGATTTGCCGCAACGCCTGGGGCAACAGCACGTAACCGAGGGATTGATAAAACGTCAGGCCGATCGCCTTGCTCGCTTCCATCTGCCCGCGTGGCAATGCCTGCAAGGCACCGCGCACGATCTCGGCGACGTGCGAGCCGCAGAACAGCGTCAGGCCCAGCGCACCGGCCTGAAAGGCGCTGATCTGCCAGCCCAGCGCCGGCGCCATGTAGAAGCAGGCCAGCACCAATACAAACACCGGCGTGCCGCGAATAATGTCGACATAAAAGCGGAACGGCGCGCGCATCCAGAACTTGCCGTAAGTCAGCACCAGACCGGTGACAACCCCGAGCAGCGTGCCGAACAGAATCGCCAGCGCCGACACCTGCACACTGGTCAGGAAGCCTTGCAGCAACGTCTCGCGTGCCACCCACAATTCATGCAACCAACTGGGAGATTCGTACATCGCAGCCTCCTATCGGCGGATCGCCAGACGCTGCTCGAGGTAACGCAGCAGCATGGCAATGAGGTAACAGGCCGCGACATACAACGCCGTGGTCACCAGCCAGGTTTCGATCACCCGGTAGCTCTCGACGTTGATCTTGCGCGCGTAATAGGTCAGCTCCGGCACCGCAATCGCGGCGGCCAGCGAGGTGTCCTTGAACAGCGAGATGAAGTTGTTCGACAGCGCCGGCAACACGTTGCGCAGCATCACCGGCACGGTGACGTAGGCCTTGACCTGCCACTCACCGAGGCCGATCGCCAGCCCCGCTTCGCGCTGGCCTTTGGGAATGCTCAGCAAACCACCACGGAACACCTCGGTCAGATAGGCACCGGCATACAGCGACAGCGTGATGATGAACGAGGGAATCTTGTCCAGACGGATACCCAGGCTCGGCAAGGCAAAGTAGATCAACAGAATCAACACCAGAATCGGCGTGTTACGCACCACCGTGACGTACACCGAGGCCAGCACCCGCAAGGCGCGATGCTTCGACAGCAAGGCAAACGCCATCAGCAGGCCGATCACGCAGCCGATGGCGATCGACACCAGTGCCAGTTCAAGACCCAGACCGAGCCCCGCCAGCAAGGTGTCGAAATCGCGCCATACGGCGGCAAAGTTCAACTGATAGTTCATGGTCAGCAGTACCTTGAGCGGGGCGCGTGCAGGCGCCCCACTCTCACGGGATCATTTGAATTCGACAGGGAAACCGATCGCCGGCGACGGCAGGTCGACACCGAACCATTGCTTGAAGGATGCCGCGTAAGTCGGGAACTCAACGCCGGTCATGGCTTCATGCAGAGTGGTGTTGACGAAGTTCAGCCAGTCCTGATCGCCGCGTTTGACTGCGCAGGCGTAGGTCTGTGGGCTCCACGCGTAGGTCGGGCTGCGGTAGCGGCCAGGGTTCTGCACCATCAGGTACTTGACCGACGACTGATCGGTCGCAGCGGCATCGGCGCGACCGGAGTTCACCGCCTGATACATCAGATCGACACTGTCGTACTGATCGACCTTGGCCTTGGGCAGCGCCTGGTGCACCAGCTCTTCGGCATAGACGTTTTGCAACACGGCCACCGTAACGCTGTCACCGGCCGCCTGCAGGTCTTCGATTTCCTTGTACTTGCTGTTGGCCGGCAGCAGCAGGCCGACACCTTCGCGGTAGTACGGCAGGGTGAACGCTACTTGCTGCGCACGGCTGGCAGTGACGGTGATGAACTGGCAGCTCATGTCGACCTTGTCGGTCAGCAGATTGGGAATCCGCGCGTCGGACGACTGCACGACGAACTCGACCTTGTTCGGGTCATTGAACAAACCCTTGGCCACCATCCTGGCGATGTCGATATCAAAGCCCTGCAACTTGCCGTCCGCACCCTGAAAGTGCCACGGCGCATTGGTGCTGCCGGTGCCGACAATCAGCTTGCCCCGGGCCAGAACACTGTCGAGCTTGCTATCGGCTGCCTGGGCTATGCCCATCACAGCGGACGAAGCCGCAAGAACGAAAACACACGCTTTGAACAACGAAGGACGGCGATGCATGGCAAGCACTCCAGGATGATGTTTATTCCGCTACACCGGAACATGGTTTGTTACTACGGAATAGACAGCAGAAAGTGTGCCACAGGAATCACAGGGAATCTGTAGAGGGGTTAAATGTTTTTGGAATCAACGGGATGCAGGAAATGCGAAAAATGGAGTCAGGTGCGGGTACTGATGGGCTGCGCTACCTTAGGCTACAAATAACGAGTAGCAGGTTCCCAGATGGAGCACGAAGGGCTACTTCGGTGCAATGTGGTTAGCGATTGAAGGGGCCAGCTCTCCATATCTATCGGCAAGCGGCTTTGTCGTAGACCTCTCCCCGCTCTCTTCTCCCTACCGCAATCACGGTAACAACCAAAACCTCGTTCTTTACGCGATAGACCAGCCTGTATCCAGCACTGCGAAGCTTGATTTTGTAGGCGTTTCCCAACCCTCGGAGTCGATCGGCAGGAACGTGAGGATTGACCAGACGTGTAGAGAGCTTTTTCTTGAACTGATCCTGAAGTGCTGAATCAAGCTTTTTCCATTCCCTCCAGGCCTTCTCGGAAAACTCCAGCTCATAGGTCATCTATAGAGACCTTGATGGTGGGATCGTTTTCTCGCTCCTTGCACAGTGCGATCAGTTCCAGATCCTCAAGGCGATTCATCATCGCCTCATACTCCTTTGCGGGAACACAATAAAACGCTGGCTCATTTCGATTGAGGATTGCAACAGATTGGCCGCCACCGGCGGCCACGGTACCCATGGGGTTTCTTTTCAATTCAGAAATACTCGCAACGATATTAGAAAGGACTACGTGAGTCATGATGGTGCTCCCTGGAGTGCTGTTGATGGTGCTTAAAATAGCACTCCAAGACGGCTTCGACGCCTATCGCTTATTACCGCCTTCTCTTTTATTGAGTGAAAAAAGGTATCACGTCCCGACATTCCACATTTCCGGGCTTCGTGTCGGGCCGGTCCTTTATAAAAGTGGGAAAAATCTCGCGAATCCACAGGCCACCTGTAATTTCTGACAGTAGACCTGTTCTTCACCCTTCTTTAACGTCATCGAACCTTCGAGGTCGTTGAAAAGGAGTTCTCAATGAGCGCTGCCAATACCATTTCCAATCTGGCCCCGGTTTACCGCAAAGCCCTGAAAACCTGGCGCCCGGTGATCCTGTATTTCGCCAATGAACACTGCCCCGCCTGCGAATGGGCCGGGCCGATTTTTCGTCAGATTGCCGAGCCGTACCGTCATCGCGCCAATATCTACATGCTTAACACCCGTGAGTCGCCGCGCCATCCGTTGGTCACCGGCACGCCGACGGTGCTGTTCTACAAGAACGGCAAGTTGCTGAAGAAGCTCAAGGGCATCGGCACAGAGGAAACACTGGCGGCGGACTTTGCCCGGCATATTGGCAGGACCAGGGCACCGGTAGTGCAGCAGAAACCACGACATGACCTGCCGTGGTTGCGCCGCACATTGAGCAGGCTCTGCACAATCACGCGTGCGCATCGGCGGGTGATTTGAGGCAGTGCATTTCCCGTAATCGTTGCGGCGTCTGACACATCGCTTTCGCGGGCAAGCCCGCTCCCACAGGGGTCAACGTTGTTCACACATTTCGTGTACGACGCGTGCACTGTGGGAGCGGGCTTGCCCGCGAAGGGGCCGGCACCGTTAGCGCAAGGCTGCTGCCTTACGCAGAATCGCGCACCAGCAACACCTGCGTCACCCGTCGTTCCTCAACGGCTTTGACGGTCATTTGCCAGCCTGCGTACTGCAGCCGATCGCCGATCATCGGCAAGCGATCCAGCAGGCTCATCACCAGTCCGGCCAGGGTCTGATAGTCCTCGGTCGGTTCAGCGCCGAACCCGGTGCGCTGGCGAACACGCGTCAGGTTCAACGCGCCGTTGACGACAAAACCGCCCTGCTCTTCGATCACGTCCGGGCCTTCGATTTCGCTGGCATCGGGCAGTTCGCCGGCAATCGATTCGAGGATGTCGGTCATGGTCAACACACCGACGAAGTCACCGAACTCGTTGACCACGAAGGCGATGTGGGTCGACGCCGCGCGCATTTGCTCCAGCGCATTGAGGATCGAATAGCTGTCGAGCAGGTTGATGGTCTTGCGCGCCAGGTGCTCCAGATTCGGCTCGGCACCGGCCAGGTATTCCTTGAGCAATTCCTTCTTGTGTACAAAGCCCAGCGGTTCCTCCACCGCGCCGTCGCGAATCAGCGGCAGACGCGAATACGAAGAGTGCATCAATTTTGTGCGAATCGTTTCGGCGTCGTCGGCCAGATCGATGGTGTCGACATCCGCACGTACGGTCATCAGGTTCCGAATCGGCCGCTCGGCCAGTTGCAGCACGCCACTGATCATCACTCGCTCGCGGCGGTCGAACAGCTCCGCACTCGGGGCTTCGCCGTCATCCAGCAGATCGGAAATTTCCTCGCCGACCTCCTCCGCCTCCAGCTTGCGCCCGCCCAGCAGACGCATTACCGCGTGGGCCGTGCGCTCACGTATGGGGCGCAGGCCTTGCATCGAACGTTTGCGTCGGGCCCGGGCGATCTGGTTGAACACCTCGATCAGGATCGAGAAACCAATCGCCGCATACAGATAGCCTTTCGGGATGTGGAAACCCAGGCCTTCGGCCGTCAGGGCGAAACCAATCATCATCAGGAAGCCCAGACACAGCATGATAACCGTCGGGTGCGCATTGACGAAGCGGGTCAGCGGCTTGCTGGCGACGATCATCAGGCCGATGGAAATGATCACCGCGATCATCATCACCGCCAGTTCATCAACCATGCCGACGGCGGTGATTACCGCGTCCAGCGAGAACACCGCATCGAGCACCACGATCTGCGCGACGATTGGCCAGAACAGCGCGTAAGCGGCGTTGGTCGAGCGCTGGCCGACGTGGCCTTCGAGTCGTTCGTGCAGCTCCATCGTCGCCTTGAACAGCAGGAATACACCACCGAACAGCATGATCAGGTCACGGCCAGAGAAGCTCTTGTCGAATACCTCGAACAACGGCTGCGTGAGGGTCACCAGCCAGGAAATACTCGCCAACAGGCCCAGGCGCATGATCAGCGCCAGCGACAGGCCGATGATTCGCGCACGGTCGCGCTGATGCGGCGGCAGTTTGTCCGCCAGGATCGCGATGAACACTAGGTTGTCGATACCCAGCACCAGTTCCAGCACGATCAGAGTCAACAAGCCTAACCAGGCCGTGGGATCCGCTAACCATTCCATAAATGTCTCGATCTCTCTTCAGTGAATTCAGGCTGCCGGGCACGGCAAATTGCAACGCGAAGGCTCTGAAGCCGCGTTGTCAACGATAGTCGGGAGTCGGAAAACCGGATGCTGCGAGTGCGTCAAGACCGCGCCTGGGCGCGAGGAGAAGGTACGACTGGGAGGCTCCAAGAGGGTGTTCATGCAAATCCTGAATGAAAAATGGCCTTGGAGCGTACAGGCTCAAGGCACATTTTCTACAGCGGCAAATCATTTCAAAATCTGTAAGAGCACAGGAAATGTGATTTTCCTGCAGGCCCTTTCGCGAGCAAGCCCGCTCCCACAGGGGTTATTCGTCGGACGCAGGTTCTGAGTTCAAAGAAGGTCCAATGTGGGAGCGGGCTTGCTCGCGAAGGGGTCAGAAAACACACCACATCATCGCCCGGCAAAACGCAAGCGCGACAACTGCCGCAAATCCCCTTCCACGTAATAATCGTGGGTCCAGCTGTCATCCACCGCCAGCGGACTCACCTGCTTGAGCTCGAGTTTTTTCGCGAAATAGCGAAAGCGGTAATGCTCATAAAACCGCAGCAATTCCAGGCCATAGCGATCCGCCAGATCAGTATCGCCGCGAATGATCAGGTAATTTTCGTCATTGCCGTTACTGGCCGAGGTGCTGAGGTTGTGGCTGCCGCTGATGATGGTCGGCGCATCGGTGGTGAAGTCCGTGACGACCGCTTTGGTGTGCACCAGCAGGTTGCCCTTCTGGCCTTTCATGTTTTCCTTCAGCCAGCCTTCCAGCCCGGTGTTGAGTAATGCTGTGGCAGCGAATTCGGCGGTGCGGTCGGCATGAAATCCGGTGATGCTGCTCGCGGTGTTTTGCAGGCCGTAACGCAGGATGTCGTCATGCGGTTTGCCGAGCAGCGCGTTGAGGATCGCGTCCGGCAAGATGAACGCCGTGACAAACAGCACGTCCTTCCTGGCCGCCTCGATGATCTCGACAAACTCACGCAAATCGCCGCCACCGCTGCGTGGCGAGAACCCGGCGAACAGCGGTTGCGTTGGGTCCATCGGATTGTGCCCGGTGATCCAGTTGCGCGTCGCAGCGACGTCGGCCGGGTTGGCCCAGACTTCTTCGAACACTTGCAAATACCGCGCGGCAACCATCACGTCGTCGAGCGTATGCACCACGTTAGCCTGGCGATACACGCCGTTGGCGGTGAAATTGGTGCTGCCGCACAGCACCGCCTGCGGTTGCCGCTGACCCGCGCCATCGACACGGCTGAGAACAATGAATTTGTCGTGAAAGATGTTATGGGTGACCCGGCCGCGCTTGTTCGCCATCGGCAATTTGGCAAGGTTCGTTTCGTTCAGGGTCGTATCGGGATCATCAGGTTGCGCGTGATACAGAACGCGCACCTGAACCCCCCGGGCAAATGCCGCATTTACAGCGTCGATGATCGCCTGCAACTGATACTCGTAGATCGCGATTTCCAGCGCCCACTGCGCGTCCACCGCACGTTCGATAAAGCCCAGCAAACGCTCCAACAGCCCGTTCTCCAGCCACAGCCGCGCCGCGTCGGGCCAGGCTTCGATGGGTAGGTTCTTGTTGGCGCTGATCTGCGCGTCGAGGTCGGGAAATTTGCGCTGGAAGGCCTGACTGGCGGCCACAGCACGGTTGAATATCACGCTCTGGTTGGCCGGATGACCGTCGTCACTGGTGATGCTCAGCTCCAGTGATTCGCCAAGTTGTGGCGCGTCTGCCGTGCCGTAGGCCAGATGCACGCGATAATGCATGGTAGTGCCCGGATTGACCGCGTAATCGGCCCAGCGGAACTTTTGCAGCGGCGCTTTATCGCTGGGCGTGGCGTGATACTGGGGGAAGGTGTGCGCCTTGCCGGGAAATGTCAGGCTGTTGAACAGGAACAACCACGGTTTGTCGCCCTGCTGCTTTTCGATGGCAAACCCGAGCAGGCCTTTGCGCCGGGGTTCGGCCAGATCCATGGCGAGTAACACGCCGTTGGTGCCGGCGTAGGCTTTGACGCGAAAATCGTCCTGAGGATTGGCGACCAGTACCCGCATGATTCACTCCTTGTGATTGGGCTGGGGTGGAGCATAGAGCAGCGCTGCGGTTTTTGGTGATCCTGCATGATCCGAGGCGATGCCTTCGCGAGCAGGCTCGCTCCCACAGAGCAAGCGGTGTTCACCAACATTGTGGGAGCGAGCCTGCTCGCGAAGAGGCCCGCTCAGACTTCACACATCATCGATATGCCGATATTCCGCACTCAGCGCCGCCGCTAATTCCCGCGCCCGAGCCAGGCGGATCGGCCCACGCTCAATGTCGATCAACAATCCCGGACACTCCAGCGGCAACATCGGCGGCAAGGTTTTCAAGCGGCCATCCGTCACCACCAGCAAGCGCTGCTGCTCGGCCGGGAAGCGCTTTTGTCGCTGCACCAGCCATTGCTGTGCCTGCGTCAATGCCGCCACCAACGGCGTGCCGCCGCCCGCCCCCAACGCCTCCAGCCAGGTGCGCAAACCACTCGATGCCTTCAGACCTTGCACCTGCCATTTCGGCGCGCTGCCACTGGCGGTCAGCAAGGCCAGTCGTGCCCGCTGCCGATAAGCATCATCGAACAATTGCGCGAGCAGGCCCTTGGCATCGCTCAGCGCCTGATGCCGACTCGTTGAAGCCGAGGCATCAACGATCACCAGCCACAGCTCATGGGGAGTTCGAGTACGCAACTGGAACTGCAGATCTTCACGAGTCTGCGGCCGACCATTGAGCAGCGTGCCCGGCCAGTTCACCAGGCCGCTGCGCGCAGCGTGGCGCTGGCCCTGGCGTCCGTGGTCGAGGCGTCCGGCGCGGGGTCTGGCATTCGCCCCCGCGGCGGATCGGGGACGAATGCCGGTTACTTTTTTGGCCAGCTCGGCACTTCACGGCGAGCACCCGTGGCCAGTGCCGGGGCGGGCATATCGCCCCACTGCCCTTGCCCTTCGCTTGGTTCAGCCTGGGATTTGGCCGGGCTCTGCGCGGGCGGTTGCGGACTCGACGAAGAAGGTTCGCGACGCCGATGCCGCAGGGCAAATTCCGCCACGGCGTCGATGTCCTGCTCGGCAATCGCTTCGGCGCCGCGCCATGCCGCATGCGCACGGGCCGCACGCAGCCAGACCAGATCAGCACGCAAGCCATCGACGCCAGCAGCGAAACAACGCTCGGTGATACTCGCCAACGCGTCGTCATCCAGCGCAATGCTCGCCAAGGCGATGCGCGCCTGTTCGCAGCGTTCGCGCAGCGCTTGCTGCTGTGCTTCCCACTGCGCGCAGAACGCCTGTGGATCGCTGTCGAAATCCAGTCGGCGCCGGATGATCTGCCCGCGTTCGGTTGGCGCGGTGTGGCCGCTGAGGGCGACGTTCAGGCCGAAACGGTCAAGCAGCTGTGGCCGCAATTCGCCCTCTTCCGGGTTCATCGTGCCGATCAATACAAATCGCGCCGAATGCCGATGGGAAATACCGTCGCGCTCGATCAGATTGGTGCCGCTGGCTGCCACATCGAGCAGCAGGTCCACCAGATGATCCGGCAGCAGGTTCACTTCATCGACGTAGAGCACGCCGCCGTCAGCCTTGGCCAAAACACCGGGAGAAAACTGCGCACGACCCGCGCTCAGCGCCGCGTCGAGATCGAGGGTGCCGACCAGACGCTCTTCGGTGGCGCCCAGCGGCAGGGTGACGAATTGACCGCTCGCGAGCAGATCGGCCAAGCCACGGGCCAGGGTGGATTTTGCCATGCCACGCGGGCCTTCGATCAGCACGCCACCGATTTTCGGGTCGATGGCGGTGAGGCACAGCGCGAGTTTCAGGTCATCGGCGCCGACCACGGCGGAGAGCGGGAAATGCGGGGTGTCGGTCATCTTCAATACTCGGTCATGGTCGGTGATCTGTCGAAAATCGTTGGGAGCCACGTTGATCCCTGTGGGAGCAAGCCTGCTCGCGAAAGCGGTGTGCCAGCTACAAAAATACTGTCTGACACGACGCCTTCGCGAGCAGGCTCGCTCCCACAGAGTGAGGCGGTATGTCAGGTGTCTTCTTCTATATCCAGCAGCAGGTTTTCCAGGGCTTCTTTATAGGCCCCGGGTTCCTGCCACATCCCGCGCTGCTGCGCTTCCAGCATGCGCTCGGTCATGTCGCGCAGCGCATGCGGATTGTGCTCGCGGACAAAATCGCGGGTCGCCGGGTCGAGCAAATAGGCGTCCGCCAGCAACGCGTACTGATGATCATCGATCAGTTGCGTGGTGGCGTCGAAAGCGAACAGGTTATCGACTGTCGCCGCCAGTTCGAAGGCACCTTTATAGCCATGACGCTTGACCCCGTCGATCCATTTCGGATTGGCCGCGCGCGAGCGGATCACCCGGTTCAGTTCTTCTTTCAGGGTACGGATTCTCGGCAGATCCGGCTGGCTGTGATCGCCGTGATAACTTGCCGCCGCTTCGCCGCGCAGGGTTTCCACCGCCGCGAGCATGCCGCCCTGAAACTGGTAATAGTCGTTGGAATCGAGCAAGTCGTGCTCGCGATTGTCCTGGTTCTGTAGCACCGCTTGCACCTGGCTCAGGCGCTGGACGAACTGCTCGCGGGCGGCGGTGCCCTCGTCAGCACCGCCGTAAGCGTAGGCGCCCCAGTTCAGGTAGACCTCGGCCAGATCCTCGCGGGTCTGCCACAGGCGCCCGTCGATCGCGCCTTGCACACCGGCGCCGTAAGCCCCGGGCTTGGCGCCGAAAATCCGCCAGCCGGCCTGGCGCCGTGCCGCGTCGGCATCCAGCCCCGATTGCAGCAGCGCTTCACGCTCGGCGCGGACTTTGGCGGCCAGCGGATTGAGGTCATCCGGTTCGTCCAGCGCCGCCACCGCTTGCACGGCCGCGTCGAACAGGCGAATCAGGTTGGCAAAGGCATCGCGGAAGAAGCCCGAGACCCGCAGCGTGACATCGACTCGTGGCCGGTCGAGCAGGCTCAGCGGCAGAATTTCGAAGTCATCAACGCGCTGACTGCCGGTGGCCCAAACAGGACGCACGCCCATCAACGCCATGGCCTGAGCGATGTCGTCACCGCCGGTGCGCATGGTCGCCGTACCCCACACCGATAAACCGAGTTGACGCAGGTGATCGCCGTGATCCTGCAAATGCCGCTCGAGAATCAGCGTGGCGGACTGGAAACCGATGCGCCAGGCGGTAGTGGTCGGCAGGTTGCGCACATCCACCGAGTAGAAGTTGCGCCCGGTGGGCAACACGTCGAGACGGCCACGACTGGGCGCGCCGCTTGGGCCGGCGGGGACGAAGCGACCGTTGAGGGCGTCGAGCAGGCCACGCATTTCGGCGGGGCCGCAGGCGTCTAGGCGTGGGGCGACGACTTCGCGCAGGTTTTCAATGATTACCCTCACTTCAGCCCCCCTCGGTTCCTGTAGGAGTGAGCCTGCTCGCGATGGCGTCAGGTCAGGCAATTCAGTGTTGAATGACACACCGCTATCGCGAGCAGGCTCACTCCTACAAGGGGCGTGCACTGTTTGGGAGATCAGTTGAGTGGCGAATAGCTCAAGGCGTTCGCGGGTATCGCCGGCAGTTCGCCAGATTTCGTCGCTGACGCTCTGCAGCTCCGCCGGGCGCGGGCCGTTCCACGGGTCGGCAAGTGCGCAATCCAACGGATCAAAGCCCAGCTCGAAGGCCTTGGCCAACGCCCGCAGCAGACTCGACTGCGCACCCTTGCCGTCGCCACGCGGAATGCGCAGCAGCGCCAGCAGCGTGTCGATGCGCAAACGCCCGGTCGGCGATTCGCCAAAGATGTGCAGGCCATCGCGGATCTGCGATTCCTTCAGGTCACACAGATAGGTGTCCAGACGCGGCAGCCAGATCGCTGCGTCGGCGTCGCTGTCCAGACCGGCGTCGAGTTGCAGTTCGCGGTCGATCTGCGTCTCGCGCACCAGTTGCAGAATGTCGCGCTGCAGCTCTCGCGCACGACGCGGATCGAGCAGTTGCGCCTCGTAATATTCGTCGGCCAACAGTTCCAGATTGCGCAGCGGGCCGTAGGTTTCGGCGCGGGTCAGCGGCGGCATCAGGTGGTCGATGATCACCGCTTGCGTGCGCCGTTTGGCCTGGGCACCCTCGCCCGGATCGTTGACGATAAACGGATAGATGTTCGGTAGCGGCCCGAGCAATGCGTCCGGCCAGCAATTCTCCGAAAGCCCCACGCCCTTGCCCGGCAACCATTCGAGGTTGCCATGCTTGCCGACGTGAATCACTGCGTGCGCACCGTAGGTGTTGCGCAGCCAGAAATAGAACGCCAGATAGCCGTGCGGCGGCACCAGATCCGGATCGTGATACACCGCGCTCGGATCGACCTGATAACCGCGCGCCGGTTGAATGCCGACGAAAGTCAGACCAAAACGCAGCCCGGCGATCATCATCCGTCCGTCACGGCACATCGGATCGTTTTGCGGCGGGCCCCAGCGTTCCAGCACTGCCGCGCGATTGGCTTCCGGCAGAGCGTTGAACATCGCCAGATAGGCATCCATCGCCAGGCTTTGCTGGCACGGACGCAGGTCGATGCTGTCGAGGTCGTTGCTGACGCCGCCGAGCAATTGCTGGATCAGTTCGGTGCCGCTGTCCGGCAACTGCGCCGTCAACGGGAAGCCTTCCGCCTGCAACGCGCGCAGGATATTCAATGCCGCCGCCGGCGTATCGAGACCGACGCCATTGCCGATCCGGCCGTCGCGAGTCGGGTAGTTGGCGAGGATCAGCGCGATGCGTTTTTCCGTGTTCGGCAGCCGCGCCAGATCGCTCCAGCGTCGCGCCAGTTCAGCGACAAAATCCATGCGTTCGGGTTGCGCCCGGTAGCAGACCACGTCGGACTGGCTGCGCTCGCTGCGCCAAGCCAGGTCCTTGAAGCTGATCGGCCGGCTGATGATGCGCCCGTCGAGTTCCGGCAAGGCAATGTGCATCGCCAAGTCCCGTGGCCCCAGGCCTTGCTCGCTGTCGCGCCAGCCCGGCTCGTTGTCCTGAGCGCAGATCGCCTGAATCACCGGAATATTGCGCCGAAACGGGCGCAGATGCGGCGCTTCCGGGCTGGATTGCGCGAACCCGGTGGTGTTGAGAATCACCGCCGCCTCGACCTCGTCCAGCCAGTCCTCGACCACGCTCAGACAGCCGGGTTCTTTCAGGCTGGCGACGGCGATCGGCAACGGATTGAGCCCCGCCGCCTGCAAGCGCTGGCAGAACACATCGATGAATGCGGTGTTCGCCGCTTGCAAATGCGAGCGATAAAACAACACCGCCGCGACCGGTTGACCGGGCAGCCATTCGGCTTGCCAGTCGCTCAGTGCGGCGGTGTTTTTCTGTGCGTGATAAATCGCTGTACGCGGCAACGCCTGCGGCTCGCCCCAGGCGTAGTCACGCGCCAGCCAGCGGTTGGCCAGGCAATGGAAGAAGTCCAGAGCATTGCCCATGCCACCCTGACGCAAGAACTGCCAGAGGCGGTCGCGATCTTCGGCGGGCACCGTGCTCAGGTCGCTGAGTTCCGGGTCGGGACGATCATCGCCCGGCACCAGAATCACCTGCACCCCGCGCTCAGACAACTCCACCAGTCGCTCGACGCCATAACGCCAATAAGCGATGCCGCCGTGCAGCGAAATCAGAATGACCTTGGCGTGACGCAGCACTTCATCGACATACAGATCGACCGAGGCGTGATTCTGCACCTGCATCGGATTGGCCAGGCGCAGGCTCGGGTAATCCTCGGGCAATTGCTGCGCGGCTTCGGCGAGCAGCGCCAGGCTGGAATCGCCGCTGCACAGGATCACCAGCTCGGCGGGGGTTTGTCCAAGGTCGGCAATGTTGTCATCCGACACGAAACCGCCGGGCTGGGTCCTGAGCAGGTGCATGGCTTAAACGCTGAGCGCGGCGCGCAGTTGCGCTTCGAGTTGCGCGGCGTCGAGTGCCTGACCGATCAGCACCAGACGGGTGACGCGCGCTTCGTCAGCGCCCCACTGGCGGTCGAAGTGCTTGTCGAAACGCGTGCCCACGCCCTGAATCAACAGGCGCATCGGTTTGTTCGGAATCGCCGCGAAACCTTTGACACGCAGGATGCCGTGCTTGACCACCAATTGCGTCAACGCGTCGAGCAGCAGGCTCTCGTCGGCTTGCGGCAGTTCGATCGAGATCGAATCGAAGGCGTCGTGATCGTGGTCATCGTGGTCGTCATCACCGTCGTGGTGGTGATCGTGATGGCTGTGGCGGCTGTCGATATGTTCTTCGGATCCGGCACCGAGACCGATCAGCACGTCCAGTGGCAGGCGACCGTTGCTGGCTTCGATGATTTTCACCGCTGGCGGCAGTTCTTCGGCGACTTCGGCGCGAACGCGAGCCAGATCTTCGGCGCTGGTCTGGTCGGCCTTGTTGAGGATCACCAGATCGGCGCTGGCCAGTTGGTCGGCGAACAGCTCATGAAGTGGCGATTCGTGATCCAGGTTCGGATCGAGTTTGCGCTGGGCATCGACCTGATCCGGGAACGCGGCGAAAGTGCCGGCGGCCACGGCCGGGCTGTCGACCACGGTGATCACCGCATCCACCGTGCAGGCACTGCGGATTTCCGGCCACTGGAAGGCTTGTACCAGCGGTTTTGGCAGGGCCAGACCGGACGTCTCGATCAGGATGTGATCGAGGTCACCGCGCCGGGCGACCAGTTCACGCATCACCGGGAAGAACTCTTCCTGCACCGTGCAGCACAGGCAACCGTTGGCCAGTTCGTAGACGCGGCCAGTGGCCTCTTCTTCGGTGCAGCCGATGGTGCATTGCTTGAGGATCTCACCGTCGATGCCCAACTCGCCGAACTCGTTGACAATCACGGCGATGCGACGGCCCTGAGCGTTGTCGAGCATGTGTCGCAGCAAGGTGGTTTTGCCCGAGCCGAGGAAACCGGTGACGATGGTGACGGGGAGTTTGGCCAGTGTTTTCATCGGATGCCCTTTGGCAAGGTGGCGGGCATACGGGACGAGATCCGCTGCGAGCGTGCGCGCGGAAGAATTCGCCACCGGATCACCCCGCCCGGTTGTAGTGAGAAATCTGTCACGAGGCAGGTCTCCTGGCTGACGGTGTTCAGGCCTTGCGCCTGGCGTTCGTTGCGCCTTCCCGCGGGCTCAGTGGATTGAGCTGGCAGTGGCGTGGCAACGAACTTCACCGTTCACAGTTGCGGGGGCAGCCGCGGCTTTGACCGCGTTCCCTTCTTAGCTTCGGCGTGGGCCGAAGAACCTCGAAAGCGCAAGGCTACGCATGGCTTGAGGATGGGTCAATGCTTTGGTTTTTTTTGGATTGGGGGCATATCCGTTGCTGCGGGGGTTGCCGCTGGCGGTTTCGCTCTTACAGCGAGTCACTTTTTCCAAACGCCGGGTTTGAGGTTTGGGGTTTGGGGGGCATATCCGTTTCTTCGGGTGTTGCCTCTGGCGGTTTCGCTCTTACAGCGAGTCACCTTTTCCAAACGCCGAAAAGGTAACCCAAAAGGCTTTGCCCCCGGCGTACGGCACTTCGCTTAGGCTCAGTGTTCCCTCGCTACGGTGTCCATCCGGGGGCATCGCCTCCGGTTTGCTTCGCTGCACCTCCTCTCGATGGATGCGGCTTCGCCGCATGGCGCTGCGCGCCTAACCCCCGGATGAACACCTACGCTCGGCCTGCCGAAGGGGCTGAAGATCAAAAGCCAAATCAAGAGCTAGAGCCAAAGCAAAGCCAAAGCAGATCAAAAGATCACAGCCTTCGGCAGTTCCTACTGGGATTGGGTGCATTCAGTAAGAGATTGGTCGGCTGTCAGGCCGCCTTCGCGAGCAAGCCCGCTCCCACAGTTGGAATGGGTGCATTCAGTTGGAGTTTGGTCGGCTGTCAGGCCGCCATCGCCAGCAGGCTGGCTCCTACAATTCAGAGAGCGTGCAACCCTGCGGCGAAGCCGCCCCACTCAACACAATGAGCGTTAGCTCGAGTACCGCTTTTGATCTGAGGGCCCGTCGGCAGGCTGAGTGGAGGGATTTATCCGGGGGGGGGAGCGCAGCGACCGTTTGGCGCAGCCAAACACAGCGAGAGGAGGTGCAGCGAAGCAAACCGTAGGCGCTGCCCCCGGATGAATCCCGGAGCGAAGGAACCCGAGCCTAGGCGAGGGCCGAACGTCAGGGCAAAGACCTTTTGGTTACTTTTGGGGCGTTTGCCAAAAGTGACCCGCCGTAAGGGCGGAACCCTAAGTGGCCGTTACCGCAGCAACGGATATGCCCCCAATCCCAATTGACTCAAATCCTCCCCTCATGGTCTCCTACACAACTTGTTACGGGTGCCCTTCACAGGGTGAAACGGGAAACCGGTGAATCATGTGCTTTACTCAAAGCCATGTCAGTCCGGTGCTGCCCCCGCAACGGTAAGCGAGCGAAGCGTCAGATCCACTGTGCCAACGCGGCATGGGAAGGTGACGCTTGCAGGTCGGCCAGACGCCAACCCCTCGTGAGCCCGGAGACCGGCCCGCAACACACAGTGCGCATTGTGCGTCACTGAACATAACAAACCCGCGGTGGGCGGGCGCTGTTCGAACCTCTGCGTGCCCGACTCGCAGGGGTTTTCATGCGCTCTATTTCACCCGCTGACACTCCAGAGGGAAGCGCCATGTCGATCATCAGCAGCACCGGCAGCAACACCGACAAAATCTCCAGCACCAGCACATTGAGCCAACGCCTGACCGCCGCGATTTTCGCGTCGATCCTGGGTGCCGGCCTCGTTTACTTCGCCGGTTTCTCGCACATCGAAGCGGTGCACAACGCCGCTCACGATACGCGCCACAGCGCCGCGTTCCCGTGCCACTGAGACCTGCCGACATGATCAAGCGTATCGCGCAAACCGCAGGTTTCACCGGCCTGCTGGCCGCCCTGCTGCTGACATTGCTGCAAAGCTTCTGGGTCTCGCCGCTGATTCTGCAGGCCGAAACCTTCGAGAAATCCGAACCCGTGGCCGTTCACGAACACGCCGCCGGCACCGCCGCTCACACCCATGACGCCGAAGCCTGGGAGCCGGAAGACGGCTGGCAACGCGTGGTCTCGACCACCGGCGGCAATCTGGTGGTGGCGGTCGGGTTCGCCCTGATGCTCGCTGGCCTGTACACCCTGCGTGCACCGACCAAAACCTCGCAAGGCCTGCTCTGGGGCCTGGCCGGTTACGCGACCTTCGTGCTCGCACCGACCCTGGGCCTGCCGCCTGAACTGCCGGGCACCGCTGCAGCCGATCTGGCGTCGCGGCAAACCTGGTGGATCGGCACCGCCGCTTCCACCGCTGTTGGCCTGGCGTTGATTGTGTTCGGCCGCCACTGGTTGATGAAGCTGCTCGGCGTGGCGATCCTCGCCGTGCCGCACGTGATCGGCGCACCGCAACCGGAAGTGCATTCGATGCTCGCCCCGGAGGCGCTGGAAGCCCAGTTCAAAATCGCTTCGCAGTTGACCAACGTGGCGTTCTGGCTGGCCCTGGGCCTGATCAGCGCCTGGTTGTTCCGCCGCAAAAGCGATGGTCAATACCACGCATGACCGATGACCGCGCAGCGCCGACCTTTGTGGTCGGCCTGGGCTGCCAGCGCGGCTGCCCGGTCAGCACGCTGCGCGCGTTACTCGATCAAGCGTTGCAGGCGCATCGTATAGAACTTGAAGCGGTCAAGGCCTTGGCCAGCATCGATCTTAAACGCGATGAACCCGGCCTGCAGGAACTGGCCAGTCAACTGGCGCTGCCGCTGTTGTATTTCAGCAGCGACGAACTGGCCAATTATCAGCAACGCCTGAGCCACCATTCGCAGATCGCCTATGAGCGCACCGGTTGCTACGGCGTGGCGGAAAGTGCCGCCCTGGCCCTTGCCGAGCAGTTGATTCAGGCACCGGCAAAACTGCTGATCTCCCGGCAAAAATACGCTCAGGCAACCTTGGCATTGGCCGGCGCTGCGTAAATTCCCGATAATCCCCCCGTTTGATCATGAGCAATCTTCATCTGAAGCGTTGCCCTGCCCCGTTTTTCACAGGATTTCTTCATGACCGTCTACTTCATCGGCGCCGGCCCCGGCGACCCGGAACTGATCACCGTCAAAGGCCAGCGGCTGATCCGCAGTTGCCCGGTGATCATCTACGCAGGCTCGCTGGTACCGGCTGCGGTGCTGGAGGGGCATCAGGCTGAAACCGTGGTCAACAGCGCCGAATTGCATCTGGAGCAGATCATTGAACTGATCAAATCCGCCCATGCCAAGGGCCAGAACGTAGCGCGGGTGCATTCCGGTGATCCGAGCCTGTATGGCGCGATTGGCGAGCAGATTCGTTATCTGCGCGAGCTGAATATTCCGTTCGAGATCATTCCCGGCGTCACCGCGACCGCAGCGTGTGCGGCGTTGCTTGGCGCGGAACTGACATTGCCGGACGTGTCGCAGAGCGTGATTCTGACCCGCTACGCGGACAAGACCGCAATGCCGGCGGGTGAGGAGCTGAGCAGTCTGGCGCAACATGGCGCGACCATGGCGATTCATCTGGGGGTCAATCATCTGCAGAAAATCATCGCCGAACTGCTGCCGCATTACGGCGCGGATTGCCCGATTGCGGTGATTCACCGGGCGACGTGGCCGGATCAGGACTGGGTGGTGGGGACGCTGGAGGATATTGCCGAGAAGGTTGCGGCCAAAGGGTTTCGGCGTACAGCGTTGATTCTGGTGGGTCGGGTGCTGGGCAGTGAGGTTTTCAGCGAATCGTCGCTGTATCGCGCGGGGCATGCGCACCTCTACAGACCCTGAATCATATGGGATTGGGTGCCAACCTGTGGCGAGGGGATTTATCCCCGATGAACTGTGCAGCAGTTCCTTTTCTGGGGCTGCTTCGCAACCCATCGGGGATAAATCCCCTCGCCACACAATAAACAGGCACTCATTAATCAAGCGCAAAAAAAAACGGCGCTCACGGGGCGCCGTTTTTCGTGTTCGCAGTGAACACCTTACTCAGTAGTAGGCGTTTTCTTTCTGCGTGTGGTCGGTCACGTCGCGCACACCTTTGAGCTCTGGAATACGTTCGAGCAAGGTGCGCTCGATGCCTTCCTTCAGGGTCACATCGGCCTGGCCGCAGCCTTGGCAACCACCACCGAACTGCAACACGGCGATGCCGTCCTCGACCACATCGATCAGGCTGACCTGACCGCCGTGGCTGGCCAGCCCCGGGTTGATTTCGGTTTGCAGGTAGTAGTTGATGCGCTCGTTGACCGGGCTGTCGGCATTGACCATCGGGACTTTGGCGTTTGGCGCCTTGATGGTCAGTTGGCCGCCCATGCGGTCGGTGGCGTAATCGACGACGGCGTCGTCAAGGAACGCTTCGCTGAACGAATCGATATAGGCGGTGAAGCTTTTCAGCCCCAGCGCGGTATCTTCAGGTTTTTCTTCGCCCGGCTTGCAGTAGGCAATGCAGGTTTCGGCGTACTGGGTGCCAGGCTGGGTGATGAAGACGCGGATGCCGATGCCTGGAGTGTTCTGCTTGGAGAGCAGATCGGCCAGGTAATCGTGGGCGGCGTCAGTAATGGTAATAGCGGTCATGGAAACTCCTCGCAGGCTTGGGCGCAGTTTACGCCAATCAGTGCGCCGGACAAAGTCCTAGTATTTTTGTCGGGAAAGATTCTCGACAGGTGCGCGCATCGGTTCGCCCTCGATCCGCGCTTTAAGCCACTGATAGCTGCGTTTTTCCACCCATTCGTAGCTCAACCATGACCCCACACCAATCGCCAGAGCGCAGACGATGAACATCAGATACGGGTTGATTCCGTAGCGTCGCGCGATAAAACCACCAACCGACAACACCAACACGTGCATCAGATACACCGAATAGGAACAGTCACCGAGCCATTTCATCACCCGATTGCGCTCGACGTAGCGCTCCAGCGCCATGCAAGCCATCACCAGCACCGCGCTCGGCACGCCCCAGTTCAATAACCTTGGCGCCGGTGCCAGATGATAGATCGCCATCATCGCAGCGCCCATCGCCAACAGCGGCAGCCACAGGCCGGCGCCAATCCAGCCCCGGCGATAGAGCACGCCAATGCCGATCCCCAGCAGAAACTCGTAAACGATGTCGGAACGGTAAAACTCGTTGAGCCAGCCGAACGCCTGACACACCGAAAACAGCAACGCGGCGACCACCAGCAAGCGCACCTGCCAACGGAACACCAGCGCGCATGCAAACAACACATAGAAGAGCATTTCGTAGTTGAGCGTCCAGCCGACATTCAGCGTCGGATAAATCCCGTAGCCGCCGGGGTTTTGCGCAGGAATGAATAACAGCGACGCGAGGAAATGCGCCCAGTCCACCGTCTGATCCGGCAACATTGGCCGGGCGAACAGCACCAGCAACGCCATCAACAGCGTGTACAGCCAGTACGCCGGGACAATGCGAAACAACCGATACAGCAGAAACCGCGCCGGAGGCAGCGCTTTGCTTTCGGTGGAGAGGAAAATCACCAGACCACTGATGACGAAGAAAACATCGACGCCGACTGCGCCTTTGTCGATGAAGAACTGCCCGACCGGGCCGCGCGCCTTGAAGTCGAAGAAAATCTGCATGAAGTGGTGACAGACCACCGTCCACGCGGCAAGCGCTCGCAGGGCCTGCACTGAAATCAACATCGGCCGCTCCCGATCACAATTGCAAAAACACCACTTCACCCTGTGGGAGCGAGCCTGCTCGCGAAAGCGACGGCACATTCAACTTATTCGGTGCCTGACACTCCGCCTTCGCGAGCAGGCTCGCTCCCACAGGGGATTTGTGTGTTACCTGAAGCTGTGACAGTCGGCCTGTAGTAAACGATCAAAGATTCTCGTAGCGGTTCATGTCCAGCACGCCCTCTTCCACCGGGTCAGTTTCGTGGAGGTATTGGCTCAGGTCGTGGAAATAGAACCAGAATTGCGGATGACTGCGACGGATCCCCCAGCGTTCGACGATTTTCTCGAAACGATCGGCATCCTTGGCATTCTCCATGGCATCGACAAATTCCGATACTTGCTCGGCCGGAATGTTGAAGATGAAGTTCGGATAGCTGCTGAGCACGCCCGGGTAAATGGTCAAGGTGTCCAGCCCTGGCTGATAGCGCAGCGACTCGCCCAACAGGAACGCCACGTTGCTGTGCGCGCGATTGCGCAGCAGGCTGTACACCTCGCGTTTGCCGCTGCGAGATTCGATGCGCAGCATGGTTGCTTCCGGCAATTGGTCGATCACCTTCAAACCGCCGGCCGGACGCGAGGTCAGGCGACTCAGCGCCTGCTCGGCGTTCTGTAGCGCCGGGTCGATATTCGGTCGCGAGCAATAGGCGCCGTCACAGCGATTGATCGGATCCGGCCGCGCATTCAGGTCGCCGTAACGCGCCAGCAACTGCATGGCGAAGTCGTATTTCGGGTCCTTCGGATCGAGTTTCAGCGCGGTCGGTTTGTCGTCGTCGATCGCCTCATAGTCGAGCCACATCTTGAACTGGCCGCTGCTTTGGTACCAATCGTCGAGGTAGTCCTCGCGGGAATCGGCCGGCATCAGGCGCAGGAAGTTCTGCTCGGCGCCGTTGCGGATCAGGTCGAAATACAGGCGGGTTTGCGCCTGATGGGAGACGTTGCCGAACACATCGAAATTGACCGCCAACTGATAATAGGTGCGCTCCAGCAGTGGATAGTCGAACAGCCACATGGTCTGTGGCACTTCGCCGATCAGGCCTTTGGTCACCGACGCACTGTCGAAGTGGCGGAAAATGCTCAGCAGCGCGTTGTCGTTGCCGGCCCACAGGGTTGACCAGCTCGGAGCCGGCAGTTCGGCGTAACTGTCGCGGCGCAGGGCTTCGTATTCGTTGCGCTTGTTGCGGTAGTTGTGCCACAGGCTCAGCACACTTCCGACGTCGTCGTTCTGCCCGGGCATTGCCAACAACGGCGTGGCCTGGCCGCGATAGTTGGGGTCGGTGATGTAAAGATCATGTTCCGGGGCCTGGAACAGCGCCCAGAAGTTATCGCGGATCACATCCGTCGCAATCTGCCCACGGCACACCGGCCCGCGAATGAAGGTGCGGACGAAGTATTCAGCGTTATCGAGCATGAACTGGTAACGCGCCTGTGCCGGAATCGCCTCGAAAGTGGCGAACGGGTTGGCCCGGCTCTGCGGGCCGTAACCCGGCAGCGCATTGACCTGCCAGTTGCCGCTGTAGAACAGACTCTTGACCCGCGCCATCTTCGCCGCACTCAGCGGATAGGTGATGTGGGTCTTGTGCACGATCACCCCTTGCACCGGCCACAAGCGGTAATACACCTGAGTGCCCGGATCGTCATTCGGGCGGCGGGTGGCGATCAGGTCGATCGGCTGCCCTGTCGGCGTGCGCGAACGCACCCACTGGAAGTAGTGCCCCGGCTCGCCGTCCTTGAAATAGATATGCGCGAGGAACCAGTGTTCGAACAGCCAGCGCCCGACCAGACTCTGCCGCGCCCCCGGCGCATTGAGCAGGTTTTCCCACTGGACGATTTGCAGCGCTTCCTTGGCGCTCGGCGCCAGCCCCTGCTCGTCGATCGGCGCACCGGACGCCAGCCAGCGCTGCAGGGTCTGGTATTGCTGATCGGTCAGCCCGGTCACCGCCAGCGGCATGCCTTCTTTCGGGTGGGCGCCGGCATAGCCGTCAAACTCGGCGGGCATCGCGCACATGTTTTCCCGTTGCAGGCCGAGCACGATGTCTTCCGGCAGCTTGGCATTCGGGGTCAGCGGGGTTTTGTGGCCCAGTTCCAGCATCCGCGCCATCAGCGCCGCCTGGCTGCCCTGAGCGTCGAGTACCGAATAAAAGCCCTTCTGCTGCCAGGCACGTTTGCCGAAGGCGTCGTAGAACAGCCGCGTGGTCGGCGCCGCCTGAGTGCGTTCGCCGTCGTAGACCGGCATCTTGCTCGCGCCCCGCCCTGCGCCTTCGCCGCTGCCCAGATTGAGCTGGCACGCCGAGTCGTAGCAGGCGTGGCAGGCCACACACTTCTCGGTGAAGATTGGCTGGATGTCACGCGTATATGAAATAGAAGGTGAGATCGCGGGTTCCTGCGCAATGGCGCCCCAGCTTAAGAACAGCAAGAAAATGCTGATGACGCGGTACGACATGCCCATGATCCCGATCGTGAAAAAAACGCCCGCGATTCTACAGTATGACGCTCGCACCAACATGAACGATATTCATGCAAAAGCAGCACGTGCTCCAAAAGCGCACAGGTTTGTTATGATCCCGGCCCTTCGTCATGGTCTTTTCGAGTAGTCCCAATGTCCGATCGCAGCGTCCGCCTTCAAGCTCTCAAGCAAGCCCTCAAAGAGCGCATCCTGATTCTCGACGGCGGCATGGGCACGATGATCCAGAGCTACAAGCTCGAAGAGCAGGATTATCGCGGCAAACGCTTCGCTGACTGGCCGAGTGACGTCAAGGGCAACAACGACCTGCTGGTGATCACCCGTCCGGACGTGATCGGCGGCATCGAAAAGGCCTATCTGGATGCCGGCGCCGACATTCTGGAAACCAACACCTTCAACGCCACGCGCATTTCCATGGCCGACTACGGCATGGAAGAGCTGGCGTACGAATTAAACGTAGAAGGCGCGCGACTGGCGCGCAAGGTGGCCGACGCCAAGACCGCCGAAAACCCGGACAAGCCACGTTTCGTCGCCGGCGTGCTCGGCCCGACCAGCCGTACCTGCTCGCTGTCGCCAGACGTGAACAACCCCGGCTACCGCAACGTCACCTTCGATGAACTGGTGGAGAACTACACCGAGGCCACCAAGGGCCTGATCGAGGGCGGCGTCGATCTGATCCTGATCGAAACCATTTTCGACACGCTCAACGCCAAAGCCGCGATCTTCGCCGTGCAAGGGGTGTTCGAAGAGCTGCACATCGAACTGCCGATCATGATTTCCGGGACCATCACCGATGCGTCCGGCCGCACCCTGTCGGGCCAGACCACCGAAGCATTCTGGAACTCGGTGGCCCACGCCAAGCCAATCTCGGTCGGCCTCAACTGCGCGCTCGGCGCCAGTGAGCTGCGCCCCTACCTGGAAGAGCTGTCGAACAAGGCCAGCACTCACGTTTCCGCGCACCCGAACGCCGGTTTGCCGAACGAGTTCGGCGAGTACGACGAGTTGCCGGCGCAAACCGCCAAAGTCATCGAAGAATTCGCCCAGAGCGGCTTCCTCAACATCGTCGGCGGTTGCTGCGGCAGCACCCCGGGCCACATCGAAGCCATCGCCAAGGCCGTGGCCGGTTACGCACCGCGGCAGATTCCGGACATCCCCAAGGCCTGCCGCCTGTCGGGCCTGGAGCCGTTCACCATCGATCGCAGCTCGTTGTTCGTCAACGTCGGCGAGCGCACCAACATCACCGGTTCCGCCAAGTTCGCCCGTCTGATCCGTGAAGACAACTACACCGAAGCCCTGGAAGTCGCCCTGCAGCAGGTCGAGGCCGGCGCGCAGGTGATCGACATCAACATGGACGAAGGCATGCTCGATTCGAAGAAGGCCATGGTGACCTTCCTCAATCTGATCGCCGGTGAACCGGACATTTCCCGCGTACCGATCATGATCGACTCCTCGAAATGGGAAGTCATCGAAGCCGGTCTGAAGTGCATTCAGGGCAAGGGCATCGTCAACTCGATCAGCATGAAAGAAGGCGTCGAGCAATTCATCCATCACGCCAAGCTGTGCAAACGCTACGGCGCTGCGGTGGTGGTGATGGCGTTCGACGAAGCCGGCCAGGCCGACACCGAGGCGCGCAAGAAAGAAATCTGCAAACGCTCCTACGACATTCTGGTCAACGAAGTCGGCTTCCCGCCGGAAGACATCATCTTCGACCCGAACATCTTCGCCGTGGCCACCGGCATCGAAGAACACAACAACTACGCTGTGGACTTCATCAACGCCTGTGCCTACATCCGCGACGAGCTGCCGTATGCGCTGAGTTCCGGCGGCGTGTCCAACGTGTCGTTCTCGTTCCGTGGCAACAACCCGGTGCGTGAAGCGATTCACTCGGTGTTCCTGCTGTACGCGATCCGCGCCGGCCTGACCATGGGTATCGTCAACGCCGGTCAGCTGGAAATCTACGACCAGATCCCGCAGGAGCTGCGCGACGCCGTCGAAGACGTGATCCTCAACCGCACGCCGGAAGGCACTGATGCCCTCCTCGCCATCGCCGACAAGTACAAGGGCGACGGCAGCGTCAAGGAAGCCGAGACCGAAGAGTGGCGCAGCTGGGACGTCAACAAGCGTCTGGAGCATGCGCTGGTCAAGGGCATCACCACCCACATCGTCGAAGACACCGAAGAGTCGCGCCAGTCGTTCGCGCGGCCGATCGAAGTCATCGAAGGCCCGCTGATGTCCGGCATGAACATCGTCGGCGACCTGTTCGGCGCCGGCAAAATGTTCCTGCCGCAGGTGGTGAAATCCGCCCGCGTGATGAAACAGGCCGTGGCGCATCTGATCCCGTTCATCGAACTGGAAAAAGGCGACAAGCCGGAAGCCAAGGGCAAGATCCTGATGGCCACGGTAAAAGGCGACGTACACGACATCGGCAAGAACATCGTCGGCGTGGTGCTGGGTTGCAACGGTTACGACATCGTCGACCTCGGCGTGATGGTTCCGGCGGAGAAAATCCTCCAGGTGGCCAAGGAAGAAAAGTGCGACATCATCGGCCTGTCCGGCCTGATTACCCCGTCGCTGGACGAGATGGTTCACGTTGCCCGTGAAATGCAGCGTCAGGATTTCCATCTGCCGCTGATGATCGGTGGTGCGACCACGTCCAAGGCGCACACCGCCGTGAAGATCGAGCCGAAGTACAGCAACGATGCGGTGGTCTACGTCACCGACGCCTCGCGTGCGGTCGGTGTGGCGACGCAGTTGCTGTCCAAGGAACTCAAGGCCGGTTTCGTCGAGAAAACCCGTCTGGAATACGTCGATGTACGTGAGCGCACCGCCAACCGCAGCGCCCGTACCGAACGCCTGAGCTACGCGGCGGCGATCGCCAAGAAGCCGCAGTTCGACTGGGCCAGCTACACGCCGGTCAAACCGACCTTCACCGGTACCCGCGTGCTGGACAACATAGACCTCAACGTTCTGGCCGAGTACATCGACTGGACGCCGTTCTTCATCTCCTGGGACCTGGCCGGCAAATTCCCGCGCATCCTCGAAGACGAAGTGGTCGGTGAAGCGGCCACCGCGCTGTACAAGGACGCGCGCGAGATGCTCACCAAGCTGATCGACGAGAAGCTGATCAGCGCCCGTGCGGTGTTCGGTTTCTGGCCGGCCAATCAGGTGCATGACGACGACATCGAACTGTACGGCGACGACGGCAAGCCTATGGCGCGCCTGCATCACCTGCGCCAGCAGATCATCAAGACCGACGGCAAGCCGAACTTCTCGCTGGCCGACTTCGTCGCGCCGAAAGACAGCGAAGTGACCGACTACGTCGGTGGTTTCATCACCACCGCCGGCATCGGCGCCGAAGAAGTCGCCAAGGCCTATCAGGACGCTGGCGATGACTACAACTCGATCATGGTCAAGGCACTGGCCGACCGTCTGGCCGAGGCCTGCGCCGAATGGCTGCACCAGCAAGTGCGCAAAGAGCACTGGGGTTACGCCAAGGATGAGATGCTGGACAACGACGCGCTGATCAAAGAGCAGTATTCCGGTATCCGTCCGGCACCGGGATACCCGGCCTGCCCGGATCACACCGAGAAAGCCACGCTGTTCACCCTGCTCGATCCTGAAGCCAGCGAAATGCGCGCGGGCCGCAGCGGCGTGTTCCTCACCGAGCATTACGCGATGTTCCCGGCGGCAGCGGTCAGCGGCTGGTACTTCGCCCATCCGCAGGCGCAATACTTCGCCGTCGGCAAGGTCGACAAGGATCAGGTGCAGAGCTACACCTCGCGCAAAGGTCAGGAACTGAGCGTGACCGAGCGCTGGCTGGCGCCGAACCTCGGTTACGACGAATAAGCGCAACGCTCAGTCCCCGAACCTCCCAGGGACTGACCGTTCAGCGGATTTTACTCGCCTGACATTTGCCCGGACGTACCGGGCATTTGTGCGTTGCCGGCAGACAAACCGATCCGTTCGATCTCCTCTCGCGACAATTCGATGAGCCTGGCATTTCGCGCCGCCGCCTGATCGAACAGCCTGCTCAGATACAGCGGATCGTCAGCACTCAGAGCTTCGTCCTCGCCCTCCTCCAGCAACTGCAGTTCATCCATTTGCCTGAACGCTTCGGGCTGCTGCTCCTTGAGATAGTCCAGCCAGTAATCGCGCTGGATCAGGTCCTCCAGAAATCTCTCGGAGCGTTCCGCGCTGACCACCTCGGCCCGCGCATTGACCAACTGCTGCGGGGTGACACCGGAGACAAATTTCATGTTTTTCGGCTGCCCGGGCAACTCCAGTCCATCGTCCCAGCCCCCGGTCAGACCGATCCGGTAACCGAGGCGAACTTCGGCTTCGTCGAAACCACTGCGCGCAGCCGCCGCTTTTGCCAGTTCATCGACCTTGTCCAGCCGGAACAGCTGCCGCGACAGCGACAACAAGGCTTCACCGCGGATTCCCGGACGGCCGGCCGGTAAATCGAGCAAGGCGTTGTAGGTGAAGACCTTACTCTCCAGACCACTGAACGTAAGGATGCGCCCGTCCACGCAAGTCCCGTGTGTGGCCGAACCGGCGAAAATCACCTCGCGCAGCTCACTGTTGGCCGCCGCCGCTTCCATGACCATCCACACCCGTCGGGTCAGATCGGCGTTGGCCACGCGAAACTCCTGGGTGTCCTGCAATCGATCAAGCAAATGGAAGAATGCCGCGCTATCCGGTTCGGCAGCGAGTTGATCCCAGAGCTTGTCGCGTGCCAACGCCTGATCCGCCGGCAGATTCGCCAGCCACGGCGCTTTCTGTTGCGCATGGGCCTGTTCGCCCGGGAGGGTTTCGTCGGACTCGATGCTGTCGGTGGTTTCACTCAGCCCGCCGGCAACGTCGTCAGCCATTTCCTCCAGATCGGAACTGGAAAAACCGAGCACTCGCGGGCGGTTACCCGCAGCCTGATAGGTTCTGAGCCTTTCGAGGGATTCCTCCGAGAGGTTGTAGTTGTCAGTCAGGTCGGTGCCGTCCATCAGCTCATCGTGCTCACCGTCCAGCGCCTGTTCGGGGATGGCGGTGATGTCGTTGCGACTGAGGTTGAGTGTCCGCAGGTGCTGGGCATCCAGCGTCCCGACCGGCCATTCGGCCAGGTTGTTGTTGCGCAGATCCAGACTTTGCAAATGCTCGAAGTAACTGACGTCGAACGCATCGAGAGGGTTGTAGCCCAGGTTCAGTGCCTGCAGATGCTGCAGACCGGACAGCGCGGCATACAGATGCTCGGTGTCACTGAAGTTGTTGCTGGCAAGCTCGAGTCGCTCAAGCTCCGGCATTTGTCGGACGGCATCAGGCAGCGCGGTGAGCTCATTGCCATTGAGGGTCAGACTGCGCAGGCGGGTGAAAGCCTTGAGAAAGCCGTTGCTGCCCTCGGCCGTCACTCGTGTGCCTGTCAGGTTCAAACTGCCGACATGCCCAAAGTCCTCAGGCAGCGGCGGCAGATCGCCCAATTGCAGGCCGTTGAGATCCAGAACCGCATCGACCCCGGCAACCGATAACCGTGCGCGCCAGCAGGTGAGGATGCGCCACGCCGCCAGGCTGCGTGATTGCGAGGAGATAACCCAATCGACGCCACGGGTTTCCCGGGTATACAGCCAGCCATTGAGTTGGCGAACGAGGGTTTCAAAGGTCTGACTCCAACCGGTGATCCGCTCGCCGATCTGCACTTCGGTCGCACCCTCATTGCGCAGCGCCTCGATCATTTGCGTGGCTTGTTCATCGCTAAGGGCCGGCTGCACTCGCTGCAGGTCCTGGCGCATCCGTGTCAGCCCGGTACTGACCGGCGCTTGCGTCAGCGGCAGCAACTGGCGGGCCACTGATACACCGTTCTCTGCCGGCGGAAAGGTCGCCGGCACCGGCTGCCGGGCAAACGCATCCAGTGCGCCGGCAGGCAGGCCGAGGGTGTGCTCGAGCCGCCGTTGCGCCAGACGCAGTTCAGCCGACGCCGCGGCGGTCAGCGGCGTACCGGTCAGGTTGATATTAAGCAGTGCGGTGCTCTCGAGCGCGGCAGGTGGCAGGGTGCTGATACGGGTGTCACGCAGATCCAGCCACGCCAGTTGCGGCAGACTTTCGGCCCCTGTCGGCCAGTGCTGCAGGCGCGTTGCCTGCAGGTCGAGGGCCTTCAAGCGCTGCAGGCTGACAACGTTCAGTTCGTTCAGCGGGTTGTTCCGCAGATTCAACTGTTCGAGCGCAGGCAATTCACTCAATCCGCGCTCCAGGCCTGAAGCGTCGGTCAACTGATTGTCGGCCAGATCCAGGTGCACCAGGCGCGAAAGGCTCTGCGACTCGATCGGCCATTCGTGCAAGGCATTGTCACTCAGATCAAGGGTTCGCACTTCGCTGAACGCACTGAGGAAACCGCGCATCTGCGCGGCCGCAACGCGCTGGCCGTTGAGCAGCAGCGTGCGTACATGCGCAAATGCGTCAGCGGGTAACGCCGGCAGGTCGCTGAGCATCAGCCCCGACAAGTCCAGAGTCGAAGCGCTGATGGTCGCGCCATAGCGCTTGAACATGCCCTTGCGCCAACTGGTTTTCAGGACATGGGCCAGGTTTGATCGCGCGACAAGTTCGCGCAGCGATTCTGCCGACACCACCACGCGCTGCTGCCACTGATTGAGTTGGCTATCCAGCGCGGCATATTGATCGCTCAAGGCATTGATGGCGGTGAAACGCTGCTGCTCATCCGGCCATTGCTCGAAGAAACGATTGAACACCCCCTCGGGCGATTGATTCACGCCCTCGCCCAGGCGCCGCAACTCGCCGCGGCAATAATCCCTGACCATCGTCTCTCGATCGATCAAGTGTTCTGGATGGGTCTTGACGTATTCGTACACGCCCGTGAAGTTTTCCCGGGAGAATCTTGACCAGTCCAGCGACAGCCCCGACCAGAGTTTTCCATGCCCCTGCAACAGTGTTGCCGGCACGGTGCTGATTCCGGTGTCCCTGAGGTTCAGACGCTCCAGGGCCGGTAACTCCAGCGCACCCGCAGGCCAGTCGAACAATGAATAGGCGACGATTTCCAGTGTGCGCAGGTTACGCATGCCGCTGACGTCAAAGGCCAGCGGCTGATAGCTCGAGGTGCTGATACTCAAGGCTTCCAGGCGGGTCATTTGAGCCAGGCGTATCGGCATGTCAGCGGCATAAGGCATTGCGCTGTAGAGCGTCAGGTCAGTGAATTCCGGCAAGTTCTGCAACACTGCCGGCACGTTGGTGAACGTTTCTGCGGTGGCGTTGATGCGCAGTGCCTTGAGCCTGGGGAAGCTGCCCAACAGTTCATCGACGTTGGCATCAGTGATGCACCGCCCCCTGACTCGCAGATCGCGTACATGCGAGAAGTCCGCCGTCAGCACCGGCAGCGGATCATCGCAGGTCAGATCGAGGCGTGCGGCACTCGCGCGGCTATCGGCCAGCGGCGAATTGAGCCAGCTCTGCTTGAGGCTGCGCACCACGCTGGATCGGCCGCCGATCATCGACTCCAGCGTCGGCTCCGGGGCCGGCACACCTTCCCATTGCGCCAGCGACGATCCGAGTTCCTGCCATTCACGCAGGCGCCTTTGCAACAGCGCGTAGATCTGCGCGTCAGTCCGCCCGGCGGCCAGTTGTTTGAGAATGAACCCGCCCGCTTGCTGATCGGTAAGCGCCGGATACACGTCCTGCACGCGCGTCACCAGCAACGGATTGACGCCTTCGCCGCGACCGCTGGCGTAATACCCCAGCCCGTGCTGGCGTACCCGCACCGGCGCTTTGAAGCGTTGCTTGTGTCCATGGCGTCTGCTCGCCAGTCGAGCCAGTTCGGCACGGTGTCGGGCCACATACCCGATCAGTGCCCGACGCAGTCCGGCGCTACGCGCAACCTGGGTAAAACCCAGGGCCTGTCGCGACTGGTCGGGCAAGGCATGGAGGATTGAGGCAAAAAAGTTGTCGCCGTGACGCGGAACACTGTTGAGCGCTTCGCCGCGCTCGTTGTACGCCTGATAGACCGGCCCGCGCTTGACCAGATACTTGGTAAGGCCTGCACTTTCGCTGCCGACACTGTCAATCAACGGCCCGTCGAGGCTGCCTTCGCGCACCTCGAGACGCACCTCGTCCGACCAGCCCGGCAGTCGTTCCAGGGCGCGCAAGGCCAGCCATTGGCTTTCGCTGCCGCCTGAATTTTCCATGTGCAGGCCGGCGACCGCGTGGTTGAAGCGGCGTTGCCGGGCAAATTCACGGGAGATCTCCAGCAGCCGCAACGGCACCCGCTTGCCGCTTTGCAGGCGCGCCAGCTCCTCGGCGTTCGCCTCCAGCAGCACGCGGATTGCCGCCGAACTGCCCAACCCCGGTGTCGCGGCTTGCAGCCTGGCGATTCGCCGGTCGTTCAACGCGGGCTCGTCATAGAGCCTGTCGAACATCGCCGGTTGCCGGGTGCGCAGGTAATCGGCGATCTGTTTGCGCAGTTCCAGCGGCCGCGATTCGACCACACGCGCCGGCTCGGCGCCCAGCAGCCAACGTGTTTGCGGCTCATCCAGCGCGGCCAGAATACGCTCAGGCAATTGGCCGTCGAGCACTTCGGCGCGGGTCACCTGGATCGGTGTATGCGTCTGGCCCTCGATCAAGCCTGATTCTGCGCCGAACAGCCGGCTGGGGCCGGACAGCTGCGCTCCGTCGAAGACTTGCAGAATCTTTCCGCTCGGCCAGCGCGGCATTTGCGTGAGCATTGGCAGCGTCAGCAGATACGAATCATCCAGGGGGGTTCCTCGTTCGACCTGATCGATCAGCTGCCCGACCTGCTGATCCGCTTCATACAGGCGCAAAGTGTCGGCCAGGGCCAGTGGCGCCGGCTGATGCTCGAGGTGCATCTGACGCAGGGCATCATCACTGACACCACTGACATCGGCGATTTCGAGCAGTTACGCATCCGAAAACACCTCAGTCGAATGCCCGATGCGCCGCAGCAGGGTCAGTCGATCCCAGCTCAGCGGTCGCTCCAGATTGTGGCGCCAGGCCCCCAGTCGATTGTGCTCAAGGATCGGTTGATACGCCGCAGGATCATGCGGGTGGCGGATGCGCCAGCTTTTCAGGGTCTCGTCGTAGTGCGTCTGGTAGAACTTGCCTTGCTGGCGAATGAAGGTCTTGCCGTCGAATCGATACACGCCCTGCGCATCAGGCACGGCACTCGCCGGCAGGACACTGTCGCTGACGTAAGCATCAAGGTCAGGCTTCCACAGGCGGACCGAGCCATCAGGTCGCTCGACCGGTTGCAAGTGCTCGATCACCGGCTCGGCGGAGACCGTCTGGAGTCGGCCTGCGCCCTTGCCGACCGCGCCCATCACGCCAATCAGCGCCAGGTTCTGCGCCACATCGACCAGATGCGCCTTGGCAGCCTGGCGATCACCTTCCGACCATTCGATAGCGCCTTCGAATGATTCATAGAGCAGTTGCCCGGCCATCACGGTCATCATGATTTCGCCCAATACCGGGACAAACATCGACACCAGGTTCAACGCCATCATGCCGAGTTCGAGCAGATGACTGAGTTTTTCTGCGCGTACCCGGGCGTCGACATCCGCCGTGGGCACGGCATGCGCACGCGCGTCGGCGATGAATCTGGCCCGGTGCTGTTCGTAGAGGTATTGCCACAGATCGGTGTTGTCGGCCCAGATCCCGGCCACGCCTTTGCGCGTGGTTGGCAACGGGTCGAGAAACGGGTCAGGCTGCGGCTCGCGCTTGCCGGGGGCTTCGGGTGGCAGCTCTTTGATCCGCGCGATGGTCGACAATGGCGGTATCAGCTGCGCGACCTTGACCCAGATCGAATGCAATGGGTCACTCGGGGAGTCCGCAGCCTTTTGGGTGAACTGACTGAAATAGTAAGGACGGTCGGCATAGGCCACGAACTGACTGAAAAACTGCTGGTAAGCAGTCGGTCCTTGCGCGGGAGTCGTAGGATCAGTCGCGGTGAACTTGCGTTTGAACACCTCACGCATCTGCGCCATGGTGTAGCGCTTGAGCGGGTGTTGCGGGTCATGGGGAATGTAGACGATGAACTCGTTGGTGTAGCGGTAGCGCTCGCTGATGCTGAACACCACGCAACCGGTCATCCGCCGCTTCATCAGGCTCAGGTCGCGAAACCACACGGCCTTGCCGCCGAGCTGCGGATGGATCTGGCCGTCCACCACCGACAGAATCATCCGGTAGTCGGCGGGCTCGATGTCCTGTTTCAGCAGCGCCCATTCAGCGGCGGCACGCAACGCGGTTTTCTGGCTGGCAATGAAGTGCCGGCGCAAGGTGTCGGTTTTCTCGAAAAACGCTTTGATCCTTGCCTGATAACGGGCACCGACGTCCAGCGAACGACACAGCGTCAGAAACTGCCTGACCGTGATGCCGATGTCTACTGCCTGAAACTCTCCCGGGGTTGCCGTCTCGACCACGAAACCGGATCTGGCGTGATAGGCACCTGTTTCACATTCCGAAGCCTCGAAGTTGTGCAATGCCGCTTGCAGCAAGGGCAGCTTCAACACTTCGAACGTGGAAACTTCAACTTCCAGCACCCCGAGTTCGAGGGGCCGTCTGAGACACAGCAAGGTTTTGCCGAGATCGACCGTGACGTTGAACTGATCCTTGAGTGCCTTGCCAAGCAGCGCCTGGGCAAATGCATCGACGCTTTCAAGGCCGCCCATGGTCTTGTCGAGTCGGGTCTGGGCGACAAAGGCCGCCGTGACCCGGTCTTTCAAGGCTTGTTGCTGATCATTCGAGAAATGGTGATAGCCGTGCGCTGGCCGGGTACTGGCCACTTTCATCGCGGCTCGCCGCTCGGGTGAAGCGGCGATCAGCCAATCGGGGATCAGCTGCTCCAGCAGCTTGCCGTGAAGGCTGGCGCTGACCGGTGCGCGGGGCAATGTCGGGGGATGAGTGGACATCCTGTCTCTCCTGAAAAATGGGAGGACAGGACACCATGTCCGCCACGGTGATCTGCGGTACATAGTTATCGTATCGGCATGGACGTGTTACCGGACAAGTCTGGAACCCGCGTGCGACCACGGCACAACTCGCTGGATTGACTATGCTGTCGGGACAGCCTTTCGGACGGGGGATTTATGGACGATCCAGTCGACAACAAGCCACCGAGCTTCTGGCAGATGCTGCACAGCGTGATGGCTGCGGCATTCGGCGTGCAAAGCGGGAAGAACCGGGCAAGGGACTTCACCCATGGCAAGCCCAGCCATTTCGTGATCCTGGGGATCGGCTTCACCGCCGTGTTCGCTTTGACGCTGTTTATCATCGTCAAGCTGGTACTGCATTTCGCCGGGGTCTGACGGGGTTCAGTGCATCAGGATCTGCAGGCTGAACGGGTAGCGATACGACGTGGGGTGGCCCTTGGCCGACAACTTGCGAAAACTCACGCCGTAATCCGGCGACGCGCCCATGGCCAGCATTTGCTGTGCCTGATGCTTGTCGATCAGTTGCAGCAGCGACAATTGCCGGTCACGTCCGCCATATCGATCCAGATCGACGCCCTGATCGTAATCATGCAACTCCACCAGCGCCCAGCCGCCGAGGGTGAAGTGACCGCCCACCAGCGCTCAGGCGTCCATCGACCACCGCCTGCAACGCCTCGGGCGAGGTGTTGACTGCGCTGAACAGCGCATCTTTGCCGGGGACTTTGCCGGCTTCGGCAAACGCATGCATGGCGCCGAAGGCCATTTCATCATTGGCTGCCCACACCAGCGATACCTTCGGATAACGGCTGACCAGTTGCCGCGCCTGCTCGTAGGCACGCTGCCGGGTCCAGCCGCTGTACACCAGTTGCCGCAGTCGTACCTGCGGATACTCGGCCAAGGCGCGTTGCATGCCCTGCTCGCGCAATTGCGCTGACGGGGTGATCTTCAGGCCGGAAAACGCCAGCACCTCAATCTGCTCGCCCCGCGCCACCGGCGGATGCAGGCGAATCAGTTCCTTCATCATCAGGTAGCCGCCCTCCTCGTCATTCGGCACCAGGCTGCCGATGCGATCGGCACGCTCGCCGATCATCGCCTGCTGATCGGGGGTGAGCACCGCGTTGACCATGAACAGCTTGACCCCGCTGCCCTCCGCCATACGCAGGATCTGCGGCGCCACGTACTGCTCGTTGACGAATACCAGATAGTCGGGACGATTCGGTCCCTGCAGGGCAACTCTGGCCTGAGCCAGGGTGAATTCCGGCTGGCGCTGGGAATAGAGAATCTGCAAATCGACGCCCAGGTCGCGGGCGGCCGCCTGCATGAATTGCGAATAGCTGACCCAGAAGGCTTCCTGAGTTGACCCAGGATTGAGGAACAGCACCGACTCGGCCCGGGCCGCAGAGCCGAAAACCGCACCGAACAGCAGAAGGCTGAGGTGGAAAAACTTCAACATGAATGATCCGGGCCCAAGGAAAAATGGCCGCGCATTATAGCCCCCTAATCAGCGGCTATTGACGCCTGATCCCGTTTTTTGTCCGACAATCGTCGGAAGCGGACCCGGATCGGTCGTTTACTGATGACTGACCCAGAATACCGCCGTCCCTACTACCAGAATAATCAGGAACAGAATGGCCCATGCATCGACACTGCTATCGCTTTTTCTTGCCTTGGTCGGATTGCTCATTGCATCGCCTCTTGTCGGTTTTATCGGTGATTGCAGAAAGACTCGATCACAGTTAAGACGATGATTGTCCCCGCGACAAATGTGGGTTAATCAACAACTATTCTCGTTAGGCGATTTGGTTCTTTACATATACTCAAACATCACTTTTGCGCATAACTGCAAACGGGTATATTGCCCCGGCTCCGTTAGGGAGTGCGCGGCCGTGCGCGCGTAATTGCCGAGGCACCATCGGACTCCAGCAAGCGAAAACGCAGCGTTTTCCGAGTAGCCCAAAGCCTGAGAACAGGACTTATATGTACGTATACGACGAGTACGATCAGCGGATCATCGAGGACCGCGTCAAGCAGTTCCGTGATCAGACCCGACGCTATCTGGCAGGCGAGCTGAGCGAAGAAGAATTCCGCCCCCTGCGCCTGCAAAATGGCCTCTACATCCAGCGTTTTGCGCCGATGTTGCGCGTGGCGGTGCCTTACGGCCAACTGACTTCCCGTCAGGTGCGCATGATGGCCAAGATTGCCCGTGACTACGACAAGGGCTACGCCCACATCAGTACCCGGCAGAACGTGCAGTTCAACTGGCCGGCGGTGGAAGACATCCCGGACATCCTCGCGGAACTGGCCACCGTGCAGATGCACGCGATCCAGACCAGCGGCAACTGCCTGCGCAACGTCACCACCGACCAGTTCGCCGGTGTCGCTGCCGATGAAGTGATCGACCCACGCCCATGGTGCGAAATCGTCCGTCAGTGGACTACATTCCACCCGGAATTCGCCTACCTGCCACGCAAGTTCAAGATCGCCGTCAACGGTTCGACCGCTGACCGTGCGGCCATCGAAGTCCATGACATCGGCCTGGAGCCGGTCCACAACGCCGCCGGCGAGCTGGGCTTCCGTGTGCTGGTCGGCGGTGGCCTGGGCCGTACCCCGGTGGTCGGCGCCTTCATCAACGAATTCCTGCCATGGCAGGACCTGTTGAGCTACCTCGACGCCATCCTGCGGGTGTACAACCGTTATGGCCGTCGCGACAACAAATACAAGGCGCGGATCAAGATCCTCGTCAAGGCGCTGACCCCTGAAGTGTTCGCGCAGAAAGTCGATGCCGAGATGGAGCACCTGCGCGGCGGCCAGACCACACTGACCGAAGCCGAACTGCATCGCGTCGCCAAACACTTCGTTGATCCGGACTACAAGGCGCTGGAGAACCAGACTGCCGCCCTGGCCGAACTCGACAAAGAGCATCCGGGTTTCGCCCGCTGGCGTTCGCGCAACACCCTGGCGCACAAAAAGCCGGGCTATGTGGCCGTGACCCTGTCGCTGAAGCCGACCGGCGTTGCGCCGGGCGACATCACCGACAAGCAGCTCGATGCCGTCGCCGATCTGGCCGAGCGCTACAGCTTCGGTCAACTGCGCACGTCCCACGAGCAGAACATCATTCTCGCCGACGTCGAGCAGAGCCAGTTGTTCACCCTCTGGGGCGAGCTGCGTGAAGGTGGTTTCGCCACGCCGAACATCGGCCTGCTGACCGACATCATCTGCTGCCCGGGCGGTGATTTCTGCTCGCTGGCCAACGCCAAGTCGATCCCGATCGCCGAATCGATCCAGCGCCGTTTCGACGACCTGGACTATCTGTTCGACATCGGTGAGCTGGACCTGAACATCTCCGGTTGCATGAACGCCTGTGGTCACCACCACGTCGGCCACATCGGCATCCTCGGGGTGGACAAGAAAGGTGAAGAGTTCTACCAGGTGTCCCTCGGTGGCAGCGCCAGCCGTGACGCGAGCCTGGGCAAGATCCTCGGCCCGTCCTTCGCCCAGGACGACATGCCGGACGTGATCTCGAAGCTGATCGACGTGTACGTTGAACAACGTACCGAAGACGAGCGCTTCATCGACACCTACCAGCGTATTGGCATCGACCTCTTCAAGGAACGCGTCTATGCAGCGAATCATTAAGAACAACGAGGTGGTCGACGAAACCTGGCACTTGCTGCCCAAGGACGCGACCCTCGACGGCATCTCCAACTGCGACGACCTGATCGTGCCGCTGGCCCTGTGGCGCGATCATGCTCACGCGCTCAAGGCCCGCGACGGCGGGCTGGGTGTGTGGCTGGACGCCGATGAAGAAGCCGAGGAAATCGGTGACGACGTGGATCAGTTTCAGGTGATTGCCCTGAACTTTCCGGCCTTCACCGATGGCCGCAACTACTCCAACGCCCGCCTGCTGCGCGACCGCTATGGTTTCAAAGGTGAACTGCGGGCGATTGGCGATGTGCTGCGCGATCAGCTGTTCTACATGCACCGTTGCGGTTTCGATGCGTTCGCCCTGCGCGCCGACAAGGACCCGTACGAGGCACTGGAAAGCCTGAAAGACTTCTCGGTGACCTACCAGGCCGCCACTGACGAACCGCTGCCGCTGTTCCGTCGCCGCTGACTCGAATACGCCTTGAGCACCTGCTCAAGGCGTACTTCCCTCCTCTTCTGTATCCGAACTGGCCAGCTCATTGGCCGGATGGCGCGCGAGTGCCTGATCGGTGAGCTGGCGAATCAGCGCCTGACGCTCATTTCTGAAATTGTCGTGAATCGCGTTCATCTGCACCGCTGCCTGATCGCGCGTCAGCTCCGCCTGCTCCTCCAGGCGCGCCAATGCCTGCGAGGTTCGAACATAGACAAGGGCGAAAGCGTCGGGGTAGGCCGATTCGAGAAACTCGACCCAGAATCGCTGGCCGATACACCAGTCGGGAAACGCCGAAGAGCCTTCGATACGCATGACGGCCTGATAAGCCTGATCCAGTTCTACCTGCGATACCTCGACATTCAACGGGCTGCTCATCGCCCTTGGCTGCCCAGGCAAATTCAGGCGCTCCGCCAGCCCCACCCGATAGGCCAGACTGAATTCGAGCGCATGCTCGTAGACACTCGGTTGGGCGCGGGTGTTGATCTCTGCCAAGGTCTGCTCTTCCAGCGTTTGCAGGCGAAACAAGCCTCTGAGCAAATGCGTCAGTTGCCGCTCCAGCGGCGCGCCATCGATCCCGGCCGCGACCGTAGCTCGGTAACACAGAACCTGGACTTCCATCTCACTGAACACCGCGGAATAACCATCGACACTGGTGGCGACGCGCGCCGTGCGGAACAATTCGCTGCGCAACCGCGTGTCTTCAGCGGCCGCCTCGACCACATTCCACACACGCTGGCTGAAATACGGGTACAACCGGGTGTAATCGGCCGTGTGGATCAATTGTGAAAGTACATTGAAGAAATCCCGCGAGCCGGGCGCTGCCCTTACCGCCTCCCAGGTAACGCTGCGCGGTATCGCTTCGACGGCAGGCCTGCCGGTCAGCCAGCGCGCACTCTGACCTTCATACGACACGCTGGGTAGCGGCTGGTGTTGATAGACCCGGGCCATTACACCGAAACTGACGCTGTTCGCCTGCTGATACGTCGCAATCTGTCGCAAGGCGTCAGGCGACAAGGGGTTACCCATCAGGCGAACGGCGCGGGTGACCACCAACGGAGCCCTGAGTACCGCCTCCGGCACCGTGCTTATCTGGTTATCGCGCAGATCGATCAGTTGCGGTCGTTGCAAACCGGTGGTTCCCTCGGGCCAATGATCGATTGCGCAACCGCGCAAGCGCAGTCTTTCCAGATCCGGCAGTGAGCTGACATCCGGGGCATGCGCAAGATCAACATTGAAGTCCAGGCTCAGCACCCGCAGCTTTTTCAATTGCGCCAGTGACGGCACCGATGCAGAAGATAGACGAATACGGTTCTCGCTCAGATCCAGATGCGTCAGCCAGGGCATGCGTTCCAATGTCACCGGTAACTGGGTCAATTGGTTCCCCCTCAGGGAAAGGCTGCGCAAATTTCTGAAATGACGCAAAAATGCCGTCAGCCCCAGCGGCGTAGTGCCGTCCATGATCAGATGCGTGACGTGGCTGAAATCCCCGACCAGCACTGGCAACTCTCCCAACGGCTCCGGGGCGAAAATCAAGGTGTCGGGTGGCGCGTCGCCCGAGGCCCCCGGTTCTCTGCGCCAGCAGCGGATGATCGCGCGCATGGCCCGGGACTTCGCCGACTGTGGAACATCAAGCAATGAGCCATCGATCCCGTTGTACTGCGTTTGCCGCGTCACCCAACGACTCAGGACTTCGCGAATACCGAGAAACTCCAGGCGCAGCAATTCCAGTTTCATCAGCACCAGGATCTCATTGCGGCCCAAGACGTTGAGTAGCGCATGGATCTGTGCAGGGGAATGGGCCGGGTAGAGTTCCTGAATACGGCGCACCATCACTGAAACGCTCACACCTGAGTTCGCCCATGGCCCCGCCGGGGGCCGGTCAGCCAGGGCCATCGGCGAATAGTCGCCGGGACGTTCGCCCATGGTCCTGGCAAACGTTGTTCGCCGCTGCATGGCAAGCTCGGTGATTTTCTCCCGTAGCCCGTTCGCCCCGGCCTCGATCGACAGGCCCAACGCGACCTTGCGTTGCGCCGACAACCCATGCCAGAGGGCCTGGAAATAATGCTCGCGGGTGCGTCCGGAAAATGTTTTCAGCGCAGCATCAGTACCCTGCAGAACGCTGATGCGGTTCGCCAACACATTGATGATCACCCGCTCACTGGATGAGCTTGACGCCGTCGTTGCAACACTGCCGTGACTGCCCGACCACTCCTGTATCTCGATCGCTGAAGCCCCTGACCAGCCCGGCAAATGTTCAAGGGTATCGAGCACCAGGCGATTGGTACTGTGACCACCGCCACTCTCCAGGTACAGGCCTTCATAGGCTCGACACACAGCAATCGCCTGTTGATAGCGGCGCACCTCCTGCGCCAGCCGCAATGGTACGCGGGCAGCGTCCAGCTCCTGCGCTTCGCCATCCAGGGCACTGCCCGCCAACTCCTCGGCAACACTGGCAGGCAGATCGGCAAAGGTCTTCATCAGCAACGCCACCCGACCATTGCTCGGCGCTTCGTGGCGTCGATAAATTCGCTGGAACAACGGCTCCCGTCGCCCTTGTGCCTGTTCGCCGACGATTTGCACCAGTTTGCGCGTCTGAACCGCCGAATCCTGGCTCGTCAAGCCGAGCAAGTTCTTGCGCCGCTGGCTGCCGAGTGCAGCCAGCAGAGAACGGTACAGTTTCCCCCGATGCACATCCTGCTGAGTTATCTTCAGGATCGTGGTGGCGTGGGTTGCGCCATAACGATTGATTGGCGTGCCCGCTGCATCGACGACACTAATGGCGCAGTCTGCCGGCCAACTGGCCGATGTCGTCAGCAGGTGCAATTGCAGGTCAGCATCCGCCATGGGGGCCGACAACGGGATCTGCAGTTGCTCGATAAACTCCGTCACCGCTGCATCGGCGCGAAATCTCCACACCGTGTCGAGCAGCAAGGCCGGCGGATGACCGCGATCTACATGGATCTGACGCAACACGCTGTCTTCGATACCGCAGACAGCCAGAGCCTGCAGCGCACTGGCATCCGACAGCTCCTCGCGGGGATGGCCGAAGCGGCGCAGCAGCTTCAATCGATCCCAGTCCTGAACCAGCTCGCTGTCATGACGCCAGGCACCCCGATCGTTGGTTTCGAGCAGCGGTGCATAGCGGCTCGCCGATTCCGGCGGCGCCTGCACTTCCCACAGCCCGGTCTGAGGTTCGGGGCGCACTGCATAGTGCAGATCATCGAGCGTCAGGTACGCCTGGCCATCGACCCAACGCAAGCCGCGACCATCGCGACGCACTCCGGCAGGCAAGGCCCGACGCTGTTGATACACGTGCAGGTCAGGCTTCCAGAGGCGAGACAGCCCTGAAGCCAGTTTGACCATGCGCAAGCGCTCGATAAAAGCCGATGACCTGACGACTTTGAACGCTGTGCCCACCGCCCTGGTACTCGCAGCGAAAGCCGCCATCAGGATCAGGTTTTCGACGACATCGAAAAAGTAATCCGTCGCCTGCTCCTGCTCGCCTCTGGACCAACTGGCAATCCCTTCATAGACCTGCGAGAGCAACTGCACCGCGGTCACCGCCAACAGAGCCTCTCCGACTACAGGTATGAACGATACAGCGACCAACAGCAGGTCGACCCCGATTGCCTTATAGGTGTCCAGTCGGGCCAGCCGGGTTTTCTCGTCTTCATCGTCGGTTGGGACCACTACGAGCCGAGCGTCGGCCATGGTCTGTTCGGCGTGCTGGCGATACATCAGGGTGAACGGGTCGCCCGCAAAATCGATGCCGGACAACGTCACGTAGAACGCGGCACGAGGCAGGATTGAATGACTGTGCGGATACAAACGCCCATCGAGTTCGGTCACCCACACTGCGCGCTCACTGATCTTGATGAAGCGCATGAAGAATTGGCGAAACGCTGCGCCTTTCAACCGCTGGCTCAACTGTTTCTCGAAATCGCTGAAGGATGAATACTCCTTGAGCGGGTGCAACGGATCACCTGGCAGGTAAACAACGCATCGATAGTCGTCATCGGCGTGCTCACTCACCGGGCCGATAAACAGCACACCGTTAAGTGTGACACCCAGCATCTGCAAGCCCTGATAACCCAGGGTGTTGTTGCCCAGTTTGAGCGTGTCCTGGTTATCCTTGACTGCCTGCAACATCTCATGCACTTCGACACTGATGTGTTTCTTCAGCAATGCGACGTGCCGATCCACTTCGAAGCGACACCGCAAGTTCGCAGTAAACTTGCTGCGCAACGGATTGGCCTCGGCATCCACATTGAAGACCGCACGAAGATGAGTCTGATATTGCTGGCCCAAGTCCAGGGTTCGACACAACAGCGCAAATTCATGGGGCTGGATCGATAATATATGCGCTTCTCGACCGGTTACTTTCTCGGGAATATAGATCAAGGAGGTATCGTTATAATTTGTGGCCTGAGCCTCGCTGAGTTCGAAGTTTTCGCAGGCGGCCGTGAGCAGATCCCGATCAACTGGCAACACCAGTTTCCTGCGCAAGCCCAACAGACTGGAGGTAGAGCGCACATGCTGAAAAATCACCCCGCTGATATCCAGCGAGTGGCCGAGCTTTTGCGACATGGCGCTGGTCAGTAACGGGGCGCAAAATGCTTCGGGCGACTTGAGCGTCTTCAGAAACGGGTCCATTTCACTCTGGGCGCGATGGCTGGCCATCATGCTTTGATAAAGTGTTTGACGCAGTTCATCCGATGCCGACAGCAGCCAGCCGGAAGTATTGTTCTTGATTAACTCAAAGAACATGCCTTTTTGTTCGGGTGTTAATACAGGCGCGACAGCCTGTACAGGTAAGGAAGACATACTGAATATCTCGAAAACTGAAAGTAGCAACAGCTTATCGAGCAGGCTTTTTTATAAAAGCGCGAATTGCCGATGAAAAACTTCAAGTTCGAATCAACTATTCAAACTCAAACTATACATATATACCGCCACCATAAAAAAACCCCTTCCACCGTTACGGTGAAAGGGGTTTTTCTTTGGCCTTTTCTTACCAGAAGCGTTGCTGGGTCAAGCGGCTCCACCAGCTCAGCAGCACGCGATCCACTGAACCGCTGGCGGCCATGCCGATGCGCTCCTGCAGGCTTTTGCGCTCGGCGTAATGCAGGTGATAAACCTCGGCTTTCTTCGCCCGGTCTGCCAGGTATTCATCGCTGGTCTTGAGTTCGTCGACCAGTTGTTTGTCCAGCGCTGCAACACCAAGCCAGACCTCACCGGTGGCCACGTCGTCGATGGCCAGTTGCGGGCGATAACGGGAAACGAAGTTCTTGAACAGCTGATGGGTGATGTCCAGGTCTTCCTGGAACTTCTCCCGACCTTTCTCGGTGTTTTCGCCGAACACGGTCAGGGTGCGCTTGTACTCACCGGCGGTCAGCACTTCAAAATCGATGTCGTGCTTTTTCAGCAGACGGTTGACGTTGGGCAACTGCGCCACCACACCAATCGAGCCGAGAATCGCGAACGGCGCGCTGATGATCTTCTCGCCAATGCACGCCATCATGTAACCGCCGCTGGCCGCGACCTTGTCGATACACACGGTCAACGGCACGCCGGCTTCGCGAATACGTGCCAGTTGCGAAGACGCCAGGCCGTAGCTGTGCACCATGCCGCCGCCGCTTTCCAGACGCAGTACCACTTCGTCCTTTGGCGTGGCGAGGGTCAGCAGTGCGGTGATTTCGTGACGCAGGCTCTCGGTGGCCGAGGCCTTGATGTCACCGTCGAAATCGAGCACGAACACCCGGGATTTGCTCTCGGGTTTGTTCTTCTGCTTCTTCTCGGATTTTTCCGATTTGGCCTGGCCCTTGCGCAAAGCCTTGAGCTGATCCTTGTCGAGCAGGGTCTGCTCCAGACGTTCACGCAAGCCTTTATAGAAATCGTTGAGCTTGCTGACCTGCAACTGCCCCGCCGACTTGCGCCGGCCCTTGCTGCGCAATGCAGCAAAACTGGCGAGCACCACCAGGATGGCGACCACCAGCGTTACGGTCTTGGCCAGGAAGCTGGCGTATTCGGTGAAAAACTCCACAGAGACTCCTTAAAACAATGCGCGGATGCAAAACACGCGCGGGATGGTTCCAGCATACCCATGCGCCGCCTCGTCGGCCAGCCGTGAAACCTCTGGCAACAGGCCTGTAACGAGCATTTCAAACAAGCGTATGTTTTTTCATTGACAGCACTCTTTCATCCTCATAACCTCGCCAAACCTTCAACGTACCGGGATGACGCGGACGTGGGCAGCATCTATCTGATTCGACATGGCCAGGCCTCCTTTGGTGCAGACGACTATGACGTCCTGTCGCCCATCGGTGTGCGCCAGGCAGAAGTCCTCGGCCAGCACCTCGCCGAGCTGGGAATCCGCTTTGATCGCTGCCTGGCCGGCGACCTGCGTCGTCAGCAGCACACGGCCAGCAGTGCGCTGGAGCAATTCAGCGCCAAGGGCCTGTCGGTACCGACGCTGGAGACCGACTCCGCGTTCAACGAGTTCGATGCCGACGCGATCATCCGCGCCCTGATCCCCGCCATGCTCGAGGACGAGCCGGAAGCCATCGACATCCTGCGCAACGCGGCGCAGAACCGCGCCGAATTCCAGCGTATCTTCGCCCTGGTCATCGAGCGCTGGCTGGCCGGCACCTACGACACCCCCGGGCTGGAAAGCTGGCTGGGTTTCGTCGAGCGGGTACAGGCCGGACTGCACCGGATCCTCGAACAGGCCGACGGCAACCAGAAAATCGCCGTGTTCACCTCCGGCGGCACCATCACCGCCCTGCTCCACCTGATTACCCAGATGCCTGCCCGGCAGGCCTTTGAACTGAATTGGCAAATCGTCAACACCTCGCTCAACCAGCTGAAGTTCCGCGGTCGCGAGGTGGCTTTGGCCTCCTTCAACAGTCACGCACACCTGCAACTGCTGAAGGCTCCGGAACTCATCACTTTCCGCTGAGTCCGGATAATTGTGACCCTTGCTGTAATCAACCAGCGCCTAACCCAAGAAAGGATCGAACCATGACCTCCGTAGCTGATGCCGTAAAAGCGATGCAAGCCAAGTTCAACCCAGCCGCTGCTGCCGGTCTGGATCTGGTTTTCGGTTTCAACATCACCGACGAAGACAAGCACTACGCGCTGATCGTCAAAGACGGTACTTGCGACATCCAGGAAGGTGAAAACCCGGACGCCAACTGCACCCTGGTACTGGACAGCGCAACTCTGAAAGACATCGTCAGCGGTGAAACCGACGGCATGCAAGCGTTCATGGGCGGCAAGCTGCGCGTTGAAGGCGACATGATGCTGTCGATGAAGCTGTCCGAGCTGTTCCCGTCGTAAGACGTCGTTCGTTTTGAAGAAAATCCCGCCCCTGTGGCGGGATTTTTGCGTCTGGCTCCCGGGTTTCGTCATAAACAGGTCATAGGTGGGAGGGGGCTTGCTCCCGAAGACGTCGGATCAGCCACAAGTTTTGCCGCCTGTCACACCGCTTTCGGGAGCAAGCCCCCTCCCACATGGGTCACGTGGCGCACCATAAACCGTGGCATGCACCTTCTACTACGTTGGAGCTGTCATCAACCAGCAAATGATGCCGCCAGCAGCTCCTGCGTATAGGGATGCTGCGCATCGCTGAATAGCGCACTGGTCTCGCCACGCTCCAACACTTCGCCATCCTTCATCACTATCAGGTCATGAGCCAACGCCCGCACCACCGCCAGGTCATGGCTGATGAACAGATAAGTCAGCCCATGCTCTTCCTGCAGCCGCCGCAATAAAGCAACGATCTGCTTCTGCACCGTGCGATCCAGTGCCGAGGTCGGCTCATCGAGCAGAATCAGATCAGGCTTGAGCACCAGCGCCCGAGCGATGGCAATCCGTTGGCGCTGGCCACCGGAGAACTCGTGCGGATAGCGATGTCGGGTCGCCGGATCGAGACCGACTTCGCGCAGCACATCGATCACCGCCTGCTCACGCTCGGCAGCATTCAAGTCGCTGTGTACCTGCAAGCCCTCGGCAATGATCTGCTCCACACACAGGCGCGGGCTGAGGCTGCCGAACGGGTCCTGAAACACCACTTGCAGGCGTTTGCGCAGTGGCCGCAGCTGCTTGCCGCTCAACTGCTCCAGCGCCTCACCGGCAAAGCGAATGCTGCCCTCGGCGTCGATCAGGCGCAAAATCGCCTGACCCAAGGTCGACTTGCCCGAGCCCGACTCGCCGACAATCCCCAGCGTCTTGCCGCGCTGCAGGTTCAGATCAATGCCCTTGACCGCCTGCAGCCAATTCTTCGGTCGCAGCCAACCGCCGCCCAGGCGAAAACGCACATGCAGATCGCGCACCTGCAACAAATCCTGCGCCACATCCCGGCACAGCGCTTCCCCCCCCGGCTCGGCATTAAGCAATTCGATGCTGTACGGATGCTGCGGCGCACGGAACAGCTGCTCGCACGACGCCTGCTCGACGATCCGCCCACCGCGCATCACCGCCACCCGTTGCGCAATGGTGCGCACCAGATTCAGGTCATGGCTGATAATCAGCAGCGCCATGCCCAGGCGCTGTTGCAGCTCTTTAAGCAGCAACAGAATCCTGCGCTGCACCGTCACGTCCAGCGCAGTGGTTGGTTCGTCGGCGATCAACAATTGCGGCTCGCAGGCCAGCGCCATGGCGATCATCACCCGCTGGCGTTGACCTCCGGAGAGTTGATGCGGATAGGCCTTGAGCCGTTCGCGCGGTTTCTGAATCCCCACCAGTTCGAGCAGTTCAAGAATCCGTTCACGGGCTTGCGCGCCGGCCAGGCCTTTGTGCAACGCCAGGCTCTCACCGAGTTGCCGCTCGATGGTATGCAGTGGATTCAGCGAACTCATCGGTTCCTGAAAAATCATCGCGATGCGGTTGCCCCTTAACTGGCGCAGATAGCGCTCGTGCACGCCGAGCAGCTCCTCCCCGGCATAACGAATGCTGCCGTCGATCCGCGTGATGTTCGGGTCAAGCAATTGCAGGATGCTGTGGGCGGTCACCGATTTGCCCGAGCCGGACTCGCCGACCAGTGCCAGGCATTCGCTTGGACGAATATCGAGGTCGATGCCATGCACCACTGGCTGGCCATTGAATGCCACACGCAGGTCGCGGATTTCGATCAGGTTTTCGCTCATCTCAAGTCCTTGGATCATAGGCATCTCGGCAAGCCTCACCGATGAACACCAACAGAGAAAGAATCAGCGCCAGGGCAAAAAATGCCGTCAGCCCCAACCACGGCGCTTGCAGATTGCTCTTGCCCTGACCGATCAATTCGCCCAATGAAGCGCTGCCGGCGGGCATGCCGAAACCGAGAAAATCCAGCGCCGACAAGGTCGCGATCGCTCCGGTAAGAATGAACGGCAAATAGGTCAGGGTGGCGCTCATGGCGTTGGGCAGGATGTGCCGGCAGATCACCTGCACATCGCCAACCCCCAGCGCCCGCGCGGCTTTCACGTATTCCAGACCGCGGCTGCGCAGGAACTCGGCGCGCACCACATCGACCAGACTCAGCCAGGAAAACAGCGCCATGATCCCCAGCAACCACCAGAAATTCGGCTCGACGAACCCGGACAGAATAATCAGCAGATACAACACCGGCAGCCCCGACCACACCTCCAGCAATCGCTGCCCGAGCAGATCGACCCAACCGCCGTAATAGCCTTGCAAGGCCCCGGCCGCAATGCCGATCAGCGCACTGGCGGCGGTCAGTGCCAAGGCAAACAGCAGCGACACCCGCGTACCGAAGATCACCCGCGCCAGCACATCCCGCGCCTGATCGTCGGTGCCCAGCCAGTTCTCGCCGCTCGGTGGACTCGGTGCCGGTTCAGTCAGGTCGTAATTCACCGTATCGAAACCGAACGGGATCGGCGCAAACCACATCCGCCCGCCCTGCCCCTCGATCAGTTGCCGCACCTGCGCGCTGCGATAGTCCGGCTGGAACGGCAGTTCGCCGGCGAAATCCTGCTCGGTGTAGCGCTTGAACGCCGGGAAATACCATTGGCCCTGATACTCGACCATTAACGGTTTGTCATTGGCGATCAGCTCGCCGCCCAGGCTCAGGCCAAACAGCAGCAGAAACAGCCACAGTGACCACCAGCCACGTCGATGTGCCTTGAATCGCGCCCAACGGCGCTGTCCTATGGGAGATAAGGTCAGCATCAGGCAGTCCTCGCGGTGAAGTCGATGCGCGGGTCGACCAGCGTGTAGCACAGGTCGCCGAGGAGTTTTATCAGCAGGCCGAACAGGGTGAAGATGAACAGCGAACCGAACACCACCGGGTAATCGCGCGACACCGCCGCCTCGTAACTCAGGCGACCGAGGCCATCCAGCGAGAAGATCACTTCGATCAGCAGCGAGCCGCCGAAAAACACCGTCACCAGTGCCTGAGGCAGGCCGGCCACCACCAGCAGCATCGCGTTGCGAAACACATGGCCGTACAGCACCTGACGTTCACTCAGGCCCTTGGCCCGCGCCGTCACCACATACAGCCGCGAGATCTCGTTGAGAAAGCTGTTTTTGGTGAGGATGGTCAACGTAGCGAATCCGCCGATGACCAGCGCGGTGACCGGCAACACCAGATGCCAGAAGTAATCGGCAACCTTGCCCCACGGCGACAGCTCGGCGAAGTTGTCCGAGACCAGTCCGCGTACCGGAAACCAGTCCAGCGCGCTGCCGCCGGCAAACACGATGATCAACAACAGCGCAAACAGAAACCCCGGCATCGCATAGCCGATGATGATCGCCACGCTGCTCCAGACATCGAACGCCGAACCGTTGTGCACGGCCTTGCGGATGCCCAGCGGAATCGACACCAGGTAAGTGATCAACGTGGCCCACAAGCCCAGTGACAAGGTCACCGGCAGCTTCTGCCAGATCAGCTCGGTGACGCTGGCGCCACGGAAAAAGCTCTGGCCGAAATCCAGTTGCGCGTAGCTCTTGAGCATCAGCCACAGGCGCTCACCGGCCGGTTTATCGAAGCCGTACTGACGCTCGATGTCGGCCACCAGTTTCGGGTCGAGCCCCCGGGTGGCGCGGGATTCGCCACCGATGGTTTCGACATGACCACCGCCCACCGCCGCGCCGACACCAATGCCCTGCAACCGGGCAATCGCCTGTTCCACCGGGCCACCCGGCGCGGCCTGCACGATGACGAAGTTGACCAGCAGAATGGCGAGCAACGTCGGCACGATCAGCAGCAGACGCCGCAGGCTATAACCCAACATGGGCGTACTCCTTTTGCTGTTGCTGCATCTGCGTGGCGGTCAGCGCGGTCGGGCTGATTTCCCACCAGGTATCGAGTCCGGCGTCATACAACGGCGCCGTCGCCGGGCGGCCGAAACGGTTCCACCACACCGTGGAAATCCCCGGTGGGTAGTAATTGGGGATCCAGTAATAACCCCACTGCAACACCCGATCCAGGGCATGGGCATGGCGCAGCAGGCTTTCGCGGTTGTCGGCCTGCACCAGCCCTTCGAGCAAGGCATCGACCGCAGGATCACGCAGCACCATGTAGTTGTTCGAGCCGGGATCGTCGGCGCCGTCGGAGCCGAAGTAATTGAACATCTCGCGCCCCGGCGCCTGACTCACCGGGTAGCCGACCACGATCATGTCGTAGTCGCGGTTGCGCACGCGGTTGGTGTATTGCGCGGTATCGACCTGACGAATATCGAAGCCGATGCCGATCTGCGCCAGGTTGCGCTTGAACGGCAGCAGCAGTCGTTCAAAGCCCTTCTGGCCGTTGAGAAAAGTGAACTGCAGCGGCTCGCCATTGGCATTCACCAACTGATCACCACGGGGTTTCCAGCCGGCGGCTTCCAGCAGCTTCAACGCTTGCAACTGCTCGGCGCGGATGTTGCCGCTGCCGTCGGTTTTCGGCGCTTCGAAGACTTGGGTAAACACCTCATCGGGGATTTTGCCGCGCCACGGTTCGAGGATTTTCAGTTCCTCGGCGTCCGGCAACTCGGTGGCCGCCAATGCGCTGTGCGAGAAGTAACTGCGCTGTCGCAGGTACATGCTGCGCATCATTTGCCGATTGCTCCATTCGAAATCCCAGAGCATGGCGATCGCCCGCCGTACCCGACGATCCTGAAACATCGGTTTTTGCAGGTTGAACACGAAACCCTGCGAACCTTGCGCAGCACCCGGCGCCAGATGTTCGCGAAGCAATTTACCCTGCTCCAGCGCCGCGCCGGCATAGCCGATGGTGTAACTGGTCGCGGAAAACTCGCGGTTGTAATCGAAGCCACCGGCCTTGAGCACTTGCCGGGAAACATCGGTGTCGGCGAAGAACTCCACGCTCAAGTGATCGAAGTTATAGAGGCCGCGAGTGATCGGCAGGTCCTTGGCCCACCAGTCGGCAACGCGCTGAAATTTCACGCTGCGCCCGGCATCCACCGCGCTGATCCGGTACGGGCCGCTGCCCGGCGGGATCTCGAAACCGGCGCCCTCGGCGAAGTTGCGCGTACGCCACCAATGTTCGGGCAGCACCGGCAGCGTCGCCAGATCCAGCGGCAAGGTGCGGCTGTCGTTGTTCTTGAAGTTGAAGCGCACTTGCGTCGGCGACTCCACCACCACGTCGGCGACGTCACGAAACTGCTGGCGATATTTGAGGCTGCCCTGCGTGGTGAACAGTTCGAAGGTGTAACGCACGTCTTCGGCAGTGATTGGCGTGCCGTCGTCGAAGCGCGCCTTGGGATTGAGGTAGAAGCGCAGCCAGCGACGATCCGCATCCAGTTCCATCTGCTGCGCCACCAGGCCGTAGACGCTATAGGGTTCATCCTTGCTGCGATAGGCCAGCGGCGCGTAGAGCCAGCCGTCGATGTCGGCGACGCCGGTGCCTTTGTCGATGTACGGAATCAGGTGATCGAACGGGCCGCTTTCCAGTGAGGAGCGGCGCAGTGTCCCGCCCTTGGGGGCGTTTGGATTGGCGTAGGCCAGGTGTTGAAAGACCGGGGCGTATTTGGGGGCTTCGCCGTAGACCGTTAACGCGGGTTGCGGGGCGGCCCAACTGAATGGGCTTGAGAGCGCAAAAGCGCTGAGCAGAATGAGCCTGGATAGCATTGGCAGATCCTTTCACAAGGTGTTGCTACTGGCCTCTTCGCGAGCAAGCCCGCTCCCACACGTTTTGCGGTGTTCACAAATCCCTGTGGGAGCTGGCTTGCCAGCGATGAGGCCCTAACAATCACCAAACATCCTGCCTACCTGTGATGTGCAACAGGCCGGCGATTTTTATAGGGCAGGCTTAGATCAATAAGTGACTAAAACCCGCCGCGTCTGGGCATTCTCAGAACTTGTAATTGACCCGCGTGTACAACGTCCGCCCGAACGGGTCGCCGTATTTCGGGTCGTAGCCGCTCTGGAAGGTGTAGGTCTGGTTGCTGAACGGTGGCTCGCGGTCGAACAGGTTCTTCGCGCCGAGGGTCACGCTCAGGGTTTTGCGCCAGGTGTAGGTACCGGCCAGATCCCAGACGTTGTACGAGCCAACGTAATCGTGGGTCTCGCGGTCGGAGTCGTGGTAACCGCTGGTGTAGCGGTTGGTCAGCGCCACACCGTAGGGGCCGTAGTTCCAGCTGCCGGTCAGGCTGTGGCGCCAGCGAGCCACGGCACCGGCCGAGGAAAAGTCGCCGCCACGAAAGTCGCCGAGCTTGTCGATGTAGTCGCCCTTGAGCTGCTGCTGGTATTCGTAACGGCTGACATAGGTACCTTGCAGACCGATGCCGAAATTGCCGTACGGGGTGCTCGGCAAGCGGTAGTCGAAGCTGACGTCGACGCCATTGGTCTTGATCTTGCCGAGGTTGGCCAGGCCGGTGACGATGTGATCAATGGAGCCATCAGGCTTGCGCACCAGACGATCCGGGTACAGCTCCGGGTTCTCGAACACCGCCGACTCCGGGAATTCGGCGATCTGGTTGGCGATGTTGATCCACCAGAAATCCAGCCCGGTGCTCAGGCGCTCGAACGGCTGATAGACGAAACCGAGGGTGACGTTGCGTGCGGTTTCCGGGCTCAGATCAGTATTGCCACCGGTGCGACTGTAGAACTGCTGGGCGCAGTCGCGGTTGGCGATCCCGCCGTTGCTCGGATTACCGCCAGCGCACAGCCGTGGGTCGTTGTAGTTGGCGACAGTGAAGGTGGTGAAATTGGGGTTGTACAACTCGTACAACGACGGCGCACGGAAACCTTCACTGTAGGCGCCACGCACCACCAGCTCCTTGAACGGCTGGAAGCGGAACGAGTATTTCGGGTTGGTGGTGCTGCCGAAGTCGCTGTATTTGTCGTGGCGCACGGCGGCGGACAGTTCCAGGCTGTCGAGCACCGGCACGTTGACCTCGGCGTACTGCGCCGAGACGCTGCGATCCCCGGCGACGCTGGCATTCGGGTCGACGCCCAGGCTCTGCACGTCGGCGGCGAACTGCGCAAAGTCCTGATGGAAATCTTCCTTGCGGTATTCGCCACCCAGCGCCAGTGCCGACGGTCCGGCGCCGAACCAGTCGCCGATTTCGCGACTGACGCGCCCGTCAATCGCCTTCACCCGCCCGACCGCCGTCGAGTAATCGCCGTCCACCGCGTTGGCTGCCAGCAGCGCCTGCCCGGCAGCAGTCTGCGCACCGAACGGGTTGATGATACCGTTGGCAATACCGGCGCTGACGGCGCGGTCGTTGACATAGCCGGCCTCGATCGCATTGACCACCTTGTTCTGGTTGTACGACGCACCGACGTTGTAGTCCCAACCGACCACGCTGCCATCTAAGCTCAACAGCAAACGCTGACCGGTGTTGTCGTCTTCGTGCTGGCGCGCGCCGACGGCGGTTTCGCGCCAGTTCACATCCACCGGTTGCGTCGGGTCGAGGGCAAAACCATTGGGGCCGGGGGTAATGCCGTTGCCGGGATAAAACGCCGTGCCGGGATTGACCTGATTGCCCATCAAGGTGCCGGGGCCGATCTGCGTGCGGTTTTCGTTACGTGCCCAGAAATATTCGAGGCTGACATTGTGATCGTCCGCAAGCTTGCCGGTGGCTTTGGCGAACGCCGAGGTCTTCTCGGTTTCCGGGACCAGATCAAGATAGCTCCACAGGCTCTGACGGCAGATGCCATTGCGCGCCAGCAGGCCCGGCGCGTTGCAGCCGGAACCGGCCAGCGGATTGGTGGCGTTGCTGCCCTGACTCCAGTTGGCCGGCGATGCGGTGCCGGAGGTGTAATCGAGGCCGCGTCCGGGCTGATAGTTGTAGGTGTAACCACGGTCTTCGGCAGCCAGTCGTTGCTGCTTGTCATGACTTACCACGCCGAACACGTTGAAACGATCATCCTGCAAATCGCCGAAGCCCCAACTGCCGCTGAAGTTACGACTTTCCCCACCGCCGGCATGGGTCGGCGTGTCGTAGTTGGTGCTCAGTTGGCCTTCGGTGAGGCTGGTCTTGGTGATGAAGTTGATCACCCCGCCGATCGCATCGGTGCCGTACAGCGCCGAGGCGCCATCACGCAGCACTTCGACACGATCGATGGCGGCGAACGGAATGGTGTTCAGGTCAACCCCGGAGCCATTGATCGCATTGGTCGCGTTGTTGCTCAGCCGCCGACCATTGAGCAGCACCAGCGTCTTGTTCGGGCCGATACCGCGCAAATCGGCATACGACGCCCCACCGCTGCTCGAACCCACCGAACGACCGGAGCCGACCGAGGACTGGTTGGCGGAAATCCGGCTGACCAGCTCTTCGGTGGTGCTCACCCCCTGCTCGCGCAATTCTTCAACTCGCAGAATGGTGACGGGTACTGCAGTTTCCGCATCGACCCGGCGAATCGCCGTGCCGGTAACTTCGACCCGTTGCAACTGGGTTGTCGGCTCTTCGGCAGCGACCGCCGGCAAGGTATTGATCGCCAGCAGCAAGGCCAGGCTCAAACGGGATCTAACGGGTGAAAAATGGATCATGAACAGCCATCCCTGCGTTTTGGTTTATGCAGGGATGTGCAATGGACAGCAGGGTTTTATAGAGCCCGATTTAGACCGTTGGGTGATGAGGTTATGCAAAAAATGGCAGGTGTGGATCAAGCCAGCTCCATCTCCCTCAGCAATCTTGTATCCAGCCCAAACCGTTCTTGGGAAACCATCCTGAACTGTCCCTCCGCCAATTCGCAACTCACCAGCAGATTCCACGAGTGCCGGGTTGCCGCCGAAGGGATAAGTACAAACGGATGCTCTGCCAACAACGCATCGGCGAACAGTTGTTGATTGGGGGAAGGCTTGGCGGGGCTCAACCAATAAGGATTCGGCACATCCTCCGGCTGGACGATTTTCACTTTTGCTTCGCTGACGACCTCAAAACACGTGAGCACATAAGGTTCACTGTCCAGCGCATCAAAGCTGTGATTGGCTGCCACCTCCAGAATGGCCGACGACGGATCGACTGATGCATAAACGACTCGCCGCCCAGGTATGTTCCATCGGCCACCATTGAGATTCGAACCCATCCCGCTGTCCCACGTCCCGCCATAAACCTCGGGGTCCAGCCGCCAGGCATACCAGTGCTCGTCCCAGGGCAAGGGATTCATGTGTAAACCCCGTATATCAGTTGCCCCAGATACTGCTCCACCATCTGAAACCCCAGTGAATGCCGAATAAACTCCACCGGTACGCGACCGTTCAGGTAGGTGCTGGGCTTGCGCAGCCACTCCTCGGCCCGTGACTGCCTCCCGAAGGCGCGAGTGGCCTTTTCCAGCACCAAGGCATATTGGTAGGCGACGACACTCTGCTGCGGGTCAAGCCGTACCGTTTTACCTTCCTTCAGTAGTCGGCGTACGGTGCTGACCGACTTGCCGGTGATGCGTTTGACCATGTCGCCTTGCAGATAAAGCTCAGAGGTTGAAAGCATGTTAACGACATCGTTCAGCTCAAAACCTTCGTCGGTCAGGTCAACGATCAGAAAGGCATCGTCACCTATGTTCCGGCCATTCACGAGCAAGTCGACAGGTCTGCCCTCGGCCCTCTTCACCCCCGTCAGCCGGGGTACCTTGACGCTGGGCATCGTGACCTCCTCCATGGGGCATCTGGCACGATCGGTGCGCCAGTGAAGGCGATGGGAATAAGCAGGCGTTTCGTATTCGAGGTGGGGAGTTCGCATAATCCATCCGTTATCAGAGGCCTGAGCGTCCAAGCCGTTTACGACTTCAATGTCATGTCCGATGCTATAGATCGCGCTTCCGACGACCAACCTGAGAATGTCGTCGGAAATATCCCCGTTTCTGCGAAATCCAGACCTGTTTCCGTAGGACATTACCCACGAATACCGCGCGCTCAACTGCCGAAGTGATAACTCACATCCAGCCACCACTGCCGCCCGTACGGGTCATAGTTACCGGTCGGGTAATACGGCCAGCCAGCCGAGTCATCGTGTTTGATCTGGTTGAGCACGTTGTTCACGGTCAGGCCGACGCTGGCGCGGTCATTGAGTTTGTATCGCGCACTGGCGTTGAATACCGTCCACGGCGACAGGCGCCCGTCACCCGCGCCGTTGGTCACGGAGCCGTAGCGAATGCCCATCAGCGTCGCCGTGGCCTTCTGGTAATCCCAGGTCAGGCTGGCGTTGACCTTGCTGCGCCAGTCGTAGTTGGTGCGCGAGGTGCGCCAGTCCTGAGTCGGTGCTTCGTCCGACTCCTTGTAGTAATGCGATAGCACCAGGGTGTAGCCCAGCGCCGAACTGAACGCCCCGTACTGACCGGCGCCCCAGCGGATGTTGCTCTTGAAGTCCAGACCGCTGACCCGCTCGCTGGCGGCGTTGATCGCGTTGACCCGCACCCGTTGCAGCTGATTCGGATCGATGGCGGCACTGCCCGGATTGCGGTCGATGCGTGCCAGGGTCGATTGGCAGTTGGCCGAATTGATGTCCTGGGTGCCGTTGCGGCATTCGTTCTCTTGCTGCAACAGGCGATTTTCGTCGACGGTGGTCAGCAGGTCGTCGATCTCGACCCGCCAGAAATCGGTGGAGAAATCGAAATTGCGCGACGGCGACCAGACAAACCCATAGGTCCAGGATTTGCCGCGCTCGGACTCAAGATCCGGGGTGCCGCTCTGGGTGTAGTCGACCCGCCCACGATCACACGCGCCCTGCACGCCCTGGCTGCAACCGTAGTAGTCGATCTGCGCCGGGTAGTAACCGTTGCTGTCGGACTGGTAGATGTAGTTCAGGTCCGGCGCGCGGAAACTGGTGCCGTAACTGCCGCGCAGCAAAAGACTGGTGATCGGGCGCCATTCGAGGCCGAGGTTATAGGTTTTCTGCTGCTCGCTGCGGCCGCTGAATTTGTATTGGTCCCAACGCCCGGCGGCGGTGGCCAGCACGGTGTCGGTGACCGGAATACTGAACTCGCCGCCCGCCGCGTAGCGCTTGCGCGAACCGCCGGAGCTTTGCGCCGGGCTCACGCCATAAAAGGTGCCGTTATTCAGAGCGTCATCCGGGTCGACGCGATATTCCTGCTTGCCCGCTTCCAGCACGCCGGCGAATCCGACCGGGCCGGCCGGCAGGTCAAACAAGTCGCCATTGATCGAGGCGTTGTAGCTGGTGGAAACCGACTTGCTGCGCTGGGTCAGGTTGCTGCGAAACTGCTCCCACTCTTGTGGCGTCAGCGGGCGATCGAGGCGCGAGGCGTCCGGGGCGAACACCGGATAACCGCCACTCACGCCCAATTGCGGGCCGAGGTAGAAATCCTGAATCGATGACAGCGGCGTGTAGCGCGTGGTTCTGACGCTGCGATATTCCGAACGGTTGGCCGCCAGATCGTAGCTCCAGCCGGTGTCGGCGATCTTGTCCGAGAGGCCGAGGGTGCCGGTCCATGAAGTGTCGGTCCACTTGCTGTTGTTGCTGGTGCGACCACCGATTTCCTCTTCACCGTAACGGCGATACCAGCGCTCGAGATTGCCGCTGTTCTGGTTGATGAAGTCCGGCGAGGTAAAAGTCGGGCCACGGGTGTTGTTCTGGATGTGATCGAGGCCATACATCAAGTCGGCAAACACCTGACCGCTGTCGCTGAAGTGCCAGGTGCCGCGGGTGTAGCCGTCGTAGTTTTCCTTTTGCGTCTGGATCGTCCAGTAATCGTTGTACATCTGATCGGTGCGGCAACGACCCGCGTTGTTCAGCAGCTTGTTATCGAAAGTGCCTTGATAGGCGCCGCAACCGGGGCCGAGGTAGCGGTTGTTGCTCAGGTCGCGACGGTAACCGACATCCGCCAGCGGGCCGCTCTGCATGAAGCCGCGATCGTCGGCCCAGATCGGATCGCGGTGGGTCAGCTCCAGGCCGAACAAGCCGTCGAAGTCACCCCAACTGCCACCGCCGCTGATTTGCAGGCGCTGATTGTCGCCACCGCCGCGCTCGCTGGTGCCGCCCTTGAGATTGACGTCGATGCCATTGATCTGCTTCTTGAGGATGATGTTGACCACCCCGGCAATCGCGTCCGAACCGTAGATCGCCGAGGCGCCGCTGCTGAGAATTTCGATACGTTCGATGACTGCCGAGGGAATGTTCGCCAGGTTGATGAAGTTGACCTTGCCATCGTATGGCGTCGGGTAATCGGCGACGCGCCGGCCGTTGATCAGCACCAGCGTGTGATTGGGGCCGAGGCCACGCAGGTTGATTGCGCTGGCTGCTGGCTGCCAGGTGTTGCCGTAGTCCTCGCCCTGGGTCATGCCGGTGTTTTGCGTCTGCGTTGCCAAGGCGTCGTAGACGTTCTTGTAGCCGCGCGCTTCCATTTCTTCATGGGTGATGACGTTGACCGGGGTCGCGCCATCACTCTGCGCACGGGCGATTCGCGAGCCGGTGACGGTGACTTTTTCCATGCGGTAATCGGCGCTGGTGGCTGGGGCCACGGCACTGACTTTGGCCGCCACCGGTGTGCTCGCCGCGCCTTCACGCACGCTCAGGCCCTGGGCACTTTGCTCGACTTGCAGGCCGCTGCCGAGCAAGGCCTTCTCGACGGCCTGACGCCCGCCCAACGCACCGCGCACCGCACTGCTGCGCTTGCCTTGCACCAGATTCTGACTGAAGGAAATCGGCACGCCGGTCTGGCGTGAGATATCCAGCAAGACCTCATCCAGCGGGCCGCTGGCGATGTCGAAGGTGTAGACCTGGGCCGCAGAATCCTGCGCATACACCGCGATCGGCCCCAGCCCCATCGCCAGTGCGGCGGCGAGGGTCAGGCGCGGTAATTGTTGTTTGAATGAAATCATCAAGGGCTTCCCTGTTGAAGGCGTCTGCAGGGAATGAGCAGCGGGCCGGCGCTTTTTATAGGGCGGCGATTAGGCCAAGAAGTTATGACGCTATAACCGCGCGCCGATGCTGACCCAATAGGGGTTGTGCCAAGTGACGCGGATCGGCAGCGAGCGCTCCAGCAGTTGCAGGGTGCGGTCACTGTCATCGAGCGGATAGAGGCCGCTCAGGCGCAGATCGGCCACTTCGGGACTCAGGTGCAGAATGCCCCGGCGGTAGCGGCGCAGGCTGTCGATCACTTCACTCAGCGGCCGGTCGCGCACTTCCAGACGACCTTGCACCCATGCGCTTTCCTGACCGTTGCTGCGTTCGAGGGCGAGAATGTCCTGGGCGTTGAACAGCAGACTTTCCCCCGCCTCCACCACTTGCCGCGCACCGCCGGCAGTGACCGCTTCGACCTGCGAATGCAGCATCACCAGCCGCGTAGAATCGTCGCCCTGTTGCACCAGAAATTTCGTCCCTAGCGCCCGCATCCGCCCATGTTCGGTCTCGACCACGAACGGCCGCGCGGGATCCTTGGCGACGTCCACCAGCAACTCACCCGAGCGCAACGCCAGCAAGCGTTGAGTCGCATCGAATCGCGCCACCACCCGCGTCCGCGCATTCAGGCTCAGCGCACTGCCATCCTCCAGGGTGAAATCGCGCCGCTCGCCGGTGCCGGTCGCCAACTCCCCCACTTCCGGCAGCCAGCCATAGCGGCGCCCGAGCAGACCGGCCAGCACCGCGATGCCGAGCACGCTCAAGCTGCCACTGACAAAGCGCCGCCGGCTCGACGGCGCATTCAGGCTGTGCAGCAGACTGTTGCGCGGCAGCCCGCGCAAGGTCGGATTACGCAGCAGGTTAAGGCCGCCGCCCATTTGCTCGATGATCCGCTGGTGCCTCGGGTCAGCCGCGCGCCACGCTTCGAACGCCGCACGCTCGCCAGCGCTGGCCTCGCCGGACTGCAACAGCGCCATCCACTGCGCCGCCTCGTCGATCACCGCTTCGTCCGGCCTCATGCCTGCATCGCCTGATAGCAACGCTTGAAGGCCTCGACCATGTACTGCTGCACCCGGCTGGTGGAAACCCCCAGCCGTTCGCCGATTTCGCTGTAGGTCAAACCGTCGAGCTGATGGTAGAGAAACGCGGCTTTGGCCTTGGCCGACAAGCCATTGAGCAAGCGATCGACCGCCAGCAGCGCCTCGATCACCAGTGCGCGTTCTTCCGGTGATGGATGCACCGGTTCCGGCGCCAGCGCCAGGCTTTCCAGATAGGCGCGTTCCAGGTCCTGGCGGCGCCAGCCTTCATAGACCAGCCGCCGGGCGATGGTGGTCAGCAGCGCCCGCGGCTCGCGAATGGCGCTCGGGTCCGGCAAGGCCAGCACCCGTAAAAAGGTTTCCGAGGCGATGTCCTGTGCGCTGTGCGGGCAACCCAGCGTGCGGCCAACGGCGGCGCACAGCCAGCGATAGTCCTTTTGGAACATGTGCCCAATCATCCGGTAATGCGGGTTCTGAACATCACCCATGCCTTGCTCCCTGAAACGGGTCCCACCCGCTGCGAAAAACCATCGTTCTGCCGGGATCGTCTGGCTCTTGATCAGGCGCGACTATGCAATAGCGTTGCGGACATTTGAAGTAATTAAAAATCAGGATAAGCAAACCTTTGAGAATAAGGCGCTCCGTCGCCGCAGAAATATTGACTGACACAACGTTGACCCTGATCAGTTGCCAGCGCGCAGCCACTCTCTAATCTGCGCGCTTCATCGAACGCCAAGGACGGCTCACCGGGAGCCCGCGGCTATCCCTTCAAGGAAGAAAACCATGCGATCACTGAAGATTATTCTGCTGTCATCGGCCTTCAACGGCCTGACCCAACGTGCCTGGCTGGAACTGCGTCAGGCCGGGCACTCGCCCAGCGTCGTGGTGTTCACCGACGAGGCGTCGGTGTGCGAACAGATCGAACACAGCGGCGCCGATCTGGTGATCTGCCCGTTCCTCAAGGACCGCGTACCGCAGGCGTTGTGGAGCAATGCGCGGCGCCCGGTGGTGATCATCCACCCGGGCATCGTCGGCGATCGTGGTGCCAGCGCGCTGGACTGGGCGATCACCAACGAACTCACACGCTGGGGCGTGACCGCGCTGCAAGCGGTGGAAGAAATGGACGCCGGCCCGGTCTGGGCCACCTGCGAATTCAATCTGCCGTCGGGCTTGCGCAAGTCCGAGCTGTACAACGGGCGGGTCAGCGATGCGGCGATTCGCTGCATTCGCGAAGTGGTCGAGAAGTTCATCGACGGCTTCGTTCCGGTCGCACTGGATTACACCGACCCAAAAGTCCGGGGGCGCTTGCAGCCAAACATGAAGCAGGACGACCGCACCTTCAGCTGGCACGACTGCTCGCGCTTCATCAAACGCTGCATCGACGCCGCTGACGGCCAGCCCGGGGTCTTGGCAAGCCTGGCCGGCGGGCAGTATTACGTGTACGACGCGCACCTCGATCAGCGCACCGGCATTCCCGGCAAGATCCTCGCGGTGCATGACGACGCGGTGCTGGTCGCCACCGGCGATCACAGCCTGTGGATCGGCTCGTTGCGACGCAAACCACTGCCCGGCGAAGAGACCTTCAAGCAACCGGCGCGGCATGTGCTGGCCGGGCAACTGGACGGCGTGCCGACCCTCGACTGGTCGATCGCCAGCGAGCCGTTCAACGACGAGGCGTATCAGCCGATCCGCTACCGCGAATCCGGGCATGTCGGCGAGCTGACTTTCGAGTTCTACAACGGTGCGATGAGCACCGAACAGTGCCAGCGCATGGTTGAAGCGCTGCGCTGGGCCAAGTCTCGGGACACTCGCGTGCTGTTGATCAAGGGCGGGCGCGGCAGCTTCTCCAACGGCGTGCACCTGAACGTGATCCAGGCGGCGCAGGACCCGGGCGCTGAAGCCTGGGCGAATATTCAGGCAATCGACGATGTCTGCGCCGAACTGCTCAGCGCGCGGCAACTGGTGGTCAGCGGCGTGACCGGCAATGCCGGGGCTGGCGGCGTGATGCTCGCACTGGCTGCTGACATCGTGTTTGCCCGCGCGGACATCGTGCTCAATCCGCATTACAAAAGCATGGGCCTGTATGGCTCGGAATACTGGACCTACAGCCTGCCGCGCGCCGTCGGCCCGGCGATGGCCGAGCAACTGACCCAGGCCTGCCTGCCGGTCAGTGCCACGCAGGCGCTGCAGCTGGGCATGGTCCAGGAAATCGGCCCGCGCTGCCCGGATGAGTTTTCCTTGTGGTTGCTGCAACGGGCCAACGCGGCACTGACCGACCCGACCTACGCTGCCGTGCGCGAGCGCAAGTTGCGGGTTGATCAGGTGCTGATCCAGCAATGTCGGGAAAGCGAACTGCAAGAGATGCAGGAAGACATGCTCTACAACCGCAATCAGTTTGCCGAGAAGTGCAGCCACTTCGTCTACAAGCGCAAGGCCTGCGGCACGCCGGCGCGATTGGTCGAGGAATGGGCGCGGGTGCGCAAGGTTGAGTTGGCGGGTTGAGCTTCACCGCCACTACGGCCTCATCGCTGGCAAGCCAGACTCCCACAGGTTACTGCGGCGCTCACAGAACTTGTGAGCGACATAAAACCTGTGGGAGCTGGCTTGCCAGCGATGGCGGTGGGTCAGGCAATGCTGGTTTGGCAGCCAGACACCATTCGCGAGCAGGCTCGCTCCCACAGGATTTCGGGTCGTTCGCGAAATCGATGGGCCAGCGCAGGACCCTGTGGGAGTGAGCCCGCTCGCGATGAACGATGACGCGGTGGCGAGCCGGCACTTACAATGCCCGCACCTCAGACACCGGCCCGCCCATGGACATCGACCTCGCCCGCACCTTTCTGGAAATCGTCCGTCACGGCAGCCTCGCGGCGGCGGCGCAGAAGCTGTTCGTCACGCAGACGGCGATCACCGCCCGGGTGCAGAAACTCGAAAGTCAGCTGGGCAGTACGCTGTTCGTGCGCAACCGCGCCGGGGCGAAACTGACCGCAAACGGTGAGGCCTTCGTGGTCTACGCCAATCAACTGGTGCAGACCTGGGAAGCCGCGCGGCGCGACCTGCCACTGCTGGACGGCTATCACAACGTGCTGCACATCGGCGGCGAAGTCAGCCTGTGCAACCCGTTGATGCTCAGCTGGGCCGCCGAACTGCGCGAGAAGATTCCCGGCCACGCCCTGCGCATGGAAATCCGCGACGGCGAAAACCTGCTGCGCCAACTCGAACTCGGCGTGCTCGATGCCGCGCTGGTCTATCAGCCGGAATACTGGCCCGGCCTGCAAGTCGAGCAGGTGCTGGAAGAAAAACTGATTCTGGTGCGTGCGCCGAACCGCCCGGATCCCTATGTCTACATCGACTGGGGGCCGGATTTTCGTCGCCAGCACGACGCCGCACTGCCGGACAAGGCCAAAGCCGCGCTGAGTTTCAACCTCGGCCCGTTGGCCCTGCAATACATCCTCGAACATGGCGGCAGTGGCTACTTCCGTACCCGTGTGGTGCGCAGCTATCTGGAAACCGGCGCACTGGAAGCGGTCACCAAAGCCCCGGAATTCGGCTATCCAACCTATCTGGTGTATGCCCGCGAGCGCGACTCGGCGACGCTGCAACAGGCGTTCGATCTGCTGCGCCAGGTAATCGCCACCGATGACGACTGGTCGCAACGCTGGAACCCGTTGAGCTGAGTCGGCCGCTTTACACCGGAGCATGGCGCAAGTGCCGCCAAGGTGCGGCCTGCACAAACGACCGAATCGGCTAATCTGCCGGGTATAACAACAATACCCGCAGGTGAACGCAGTGAGGCAGACCACCGAGGCATTCCGCAGCCGCTATCGCGCGGCCATTCATCCGTTGTACAACCCGTGGCTGCACGGCGCCTTCGTGCTGCTGTTTGGCGTGCTGGCGATCGGCGCCTTCTGGAGCAGCGCGCATCAGGTGCAGCCGCTGGAATGGCTGAGCGTGCCGCTGACCCTGCTGCTGTTCAACTTTGGCGTGTACATGGTTCATCGCCATCTCGGTCACCACAAAAAGACTTTCGCCAAGCTGTTCTATGCCCGGCATGCGGGCGACCATCACAGCTTTTTCACCCCCGGCCACATGACGTATGACGGTGCCCGCGACTGGCGGGTGATTCTGTTTCCAGCCTGGCTGATCGTCGTGCATACGCTGGTTTTCACCCTGCCGCTGTGGTGGCTGCTCGCGCAGTTCAACACCAATGTCGCCGGGCTGTTCGGCGGCTGCATGGTGCTGGGTTATCTGACCTACGAAGTGTTTCACGCCTGCGAGCATCTACCGCCGAATAATCCGCTGACCCACCTGCCGTGGATCCGCCAGATGCGTCATCTGCACGAACTGCATCACCGTCGCGAGCGCATGCAGGAGCGTAATTTCAATATCGTTTTTCCGCTGATGGATTACCTGTTCGGCACCCTGTACTGGGAACCGCCACCCGCCCCGTTGCGCTATTCGAGATCGCCCATGACCCGCATGCAGCACCAGATCGATATCGCCGGCGAACCGATCGCCGTGCTCCGCTACGCCGCCAGCGTCAACCACTGGCCCGAGTGGCACCCGTCGTCGCTGAAAATCGACGGCCCGCAAGGCCCGCTGCATGCCGGCGCGCGTTTCGAAGAAGACATTCATGCCGGCGGGCGCGCCGGCCATTTGCGCTGGGAGGTCACCGAGTATCTGCCCGGTCGCCGCTGGTGCGCCAAGGCGCGGGGCGATCATGGCTTGTCGCTGTTGCTGACCTACGAGTGCGCGGCGCAAGGCGACGGCACGCGGTTCGTGCGCACTCTGGATTACCGGTTCGATGGCCTTGGCATGCGCCTGGCCAATCTGCTGCTGCTCAAGCGCCGTATCGAGCGGGAATCGGCGACCTCGATGCAGGCCCTGCGCGACATGGCGCTCAGGCACCTGACGCTGACGGGGCACCTTTCATGAAGCGTCTGCTGTTATTGCTGGTGATCCTCGTCATCGCGTTTCTGCTGCTGATGCCGACCAAGGTGCAGCCGGTGGCGTGGAAACCGCCAGCGGCGCCGTCACTGAACGAAGGGGTCTACGCGGAAAACCAGCGGCTCAAGGCCGTCGAACAGGTTGGCCCGAGCGACATCGACGGCCCCGAAGCACTGCTGCTGGAGGGCGATTACCTGATCACTGGCCTGCATGACGGGCGACTGATCCGCACGAGCCTCGATGGCAAGGAGCGCAAGGTGCTGAGCGACACTGGCGGCCGGCCGCTGGGCCTGGCGCGGCATCCCAATGGTTTGCTGGTGATTGCCGACGGGGTCAAGGGTCTGCTGTCGCTCGACGCCCAGGGTCAGTTGATTCCTCTGACCACCGAGGCCAATGGCCTGCCTTTCGGTTTTACCGACGACGTGGCGATCGACAAGTCCGGGCACTACGCCTATTTCAGCGATGCCAGCAGCCGCTGGGGCTACGGGCATGACGGTGAGGCGATCATTGAACATGGCGGTGACGGGCGCCTGCTGCGCTATGACTTTCAGACCGGCAAGACCAGCGTGCTGCTGGACAAACTGCAGTTTGCCAACGGCGTGACCCTCGGCCCGGATGACGCTTATGTGCTGGTCAATGAAACCGGCGCCTACCGCATCAGTCGTTACTGGCTGACGGGGCCCAAGGCCGGTACCCATGACCTGTTCATCGACAACCTGCCCGGCCTGCCGGACAACCTCGCGTTCAATGGCAGCAACCGCTTCTGGGTCGCGCTGTACGCGCCGCGCAGTGCCTTGCTCGATGGGACCGCCGGGCATCCGCGGGTGCGCAAGATGATCGTGCGCGCGCTGACGGTGCTGCCAAAACCGGTGGAGAAACGCGGGTTCGTCCTGGGGCTGGATCTTGAGGGCAAGGTGATCGCCAATCTGCAGGACGCCAGCAGCGGCAATTACTCGCCGATCACCACAGCGCGCGAGTATGGGGACTGGTTGTATCTGGGGTCGCTGAAGGCTACGCACATGGCGCGATTGCCGTTGGCGGACGCGTTGAAGTGAGCCTGCTGGTTTTGTGTTAGATCAACTGACGTCATCGCGAGCAGGCTCACTCCTACAGTTGACCGCATTCCAACTGTAGGAGCGAGCCTGCTCGCGATAGCGGACTGTCAGTTACCGGATCTGTCGAACTTGTCCGGATCTTCGTCTTCAGGAAGATCTTCGTCCGGCTCTTCGGGAAAAGTGGTGGTGTGCGCCGGGCTGTTGGGCTCAGGGTGAGTGGGAACCGGGTCGAAACCGCCCTGCTCTTCACTGGGGAATCTGGGTGTGTTCATGTGGCACCTCGCAGAGAGTCGCTGAATGGAGACTCTGAACATTCGAGGTGCCGAGGGTGGTTGTCGTTCCAATCAATCCGCAACCGTGGGTCGGCGGATCATCCAGGAATCAGGACGGTGCCTGTAAATGGCTGACAATTTCGTCCTTGACCTTCAGACGCTTCTCTTTGAGTTTTTTCAATGCGTCGTCGCTGGGGGCGTCCGAGGTGGCCGTTTCGGCCTTGACCACGTCGGCGTCAGCCTGGGAATACTTGTTGATCAGTGAATCCAGTCGTGGATCCTGGGTGCGTTTTTGCTGGATCTCTTCCTTCGTGCAGCTCAAGTCCTGAAACAGGTCATGGGGAACCGGCATGGAACACCTCCGTCAGTTGATCGGCAGCCGACGCGACCGATGCGTCAGCCCCTATCAGAATGGCCTTGGTTGAGAGGTTCTGTCGACCACCTGTCAGACCAGCGGTTGCCGTTCGTCGCCCTGTCGGAAACGCGATCAAACCTTTTTCCGCTGTGCTCCCTCCATTGCATAACGTCAACAAAAACCTGTGTGGAGATACATCAATGGACGGATTCAACCTGCGTCATCTCGTTCTGGCTGTCGCTCTGAGCAGCGGCATGGGCAGTGCCTTCGCCGCCACTTCCAACGACTTCGTCGACAACGCCGCTGCCGGTGGCATCGCGGAGATCGAGACCAGTCGCCTCGCCCTGGAAAAAAGTCAGTCGGCCGACATCAAGGCGTTCGCCAACATGATGATCACCGACCACAGCAAGGCCAACGACGAACTGGCCAGCATTGCCAAGGCCAATGACATCGAAGTCCCTGACACCACCACCCTGGTCAAACAGGCCAAGGAAAAGATCCTCGACATGCGCGATGAATCCTTCGACGCGGCCTACGCCAACAACCAGGTCAAGGCCCACGAAGAAACCATCGAATTGTTCAAGAAAGAAGCCAACACCGTCACCGACGATAAGACTAAAGGCGCTACCGAGCTGAAAGCCTTTGCGCAGAAAATGCTCCCGGCATTGGAAAAACACCTGACCGCCGCCAAAGAGTTGCAAGCCAAGCACCCGAGCAAGTAACCCGGGCGCTGTACAGCAAAAGGCCGCATTGATAAATGCGGCCTTTTGTCGTTTCAGCGAGATCAACCGCCGTCAGTATCGATGTCGGCATCGGTCTCTTCACCGGGCTTCGGACGATCGGGCTCAGGTTCGAAACCGGGGCTGAATTCGTTGTCGTTGTCGGTGTGTTTGTTCTTCTGGTCCACCACCGGATCGGCGCTCTGCGCCTGCTCGGCGCCACCCGAGGGTTGCGTTGGCGGGTTCTGCCCCGGCACTTGCGGATCGATGGCCGGGTCGTTGCGATTGATCGGTTCGGCGTCCGGTTTCTGCTGCTGTTGCGATTGCTCGTTCATAGCCACCTCGTTTTTCAATGCTGGCGCGACTCAGACCCGTCGGCCTTGTATATTCGAAGCCGCTACGGTGCCAACGTTCAAAACATCGCTGGTTTGAAGGGCGCCGACTAGAGTTACCGGGGCATTTCTTGCGCCGGATCAAAAATATCCCTGAGCAACCGAACAACTATTTTGAACGGCAAAGGTCACTGACTTCGCACCGGTCACTTTTTACAGAACCGGCCCCAATACGCTACGGAGCAACAGGCACATGGCAGCACTGCAGAACAGCACATTCGATGCGATGAAAAACAAACAACCCCAACTGCTGAGCGAATGGATCAACGGCCTGGAAGCCAGCGGCGCCACCCGCAATCTCAAAGACCATGACCTGCAACAACAGACCAGCGAATTCCTGCAACTGGTGATCAATGGCCTGCAGGATGACAACGGCACCAACATCAATGCGCCGGGTTGGGAAGCCACCCGCCAGTTCCTCGAAAAGCTCTCCCACAGCCGTGCCCAGCTCGGTCAGGATTCGCAACAGACTGCCAGTTTCATCTTCGCCCTGAAGGGCCCGCTGTTTGCCCTGCTGCAAGCGCACTATAAAGAACAGCCAGCGCTGCTCGCCGAACAACTCTGGGAAATTTCCGAACTGTTCGACGCCTTCGGCATGCACACCATCCGCACCTTCCAGAAGTCCCGTGAAGCGGTGATCAAACGCCAACAGGAAGAACTGCTGGAGCTCTCCACGCCGGTGGTCAAACTGTGGGACGGCGTCCTGGCGCTGCCGATGATCGGCACCCTCGACTCGCAACGCACTCAAGTGGTGATGGAGTCCTTGCTGCAACGCATCGTCGACACCGGTTCGGAAATCGCCATCATCGACATCACCGGCGTCCCGACCGTCGACACCCTGGTCGCCCAGCACCTGCTGAAAACCGTGACCGCGATTCGTCTGATGGGTGCCGACTGCATCATCAGCGGCGTGCGTCCGCAGATCGCCCAGACCATCGTCCATCTGGGCCTCGACCTGCAAGGCGTGGTGACCAAGGCCAATCTGGCCGACGCACTGAAGCTCGCCCTCTCACGCCTGGGCATCAGCCTCGGCAAAGCGGTCTGAGCCGATGGAACGTATCCCGATTCTCCAAATGGGCAAGTTCCTGCTGGTGACCATTCAGGTCGACATGCATGACCAACTCGCGCTCACCTTGCAGGACGACTTGTCCGAGCGCATCAGCAAGACCTCGGCGCGTGGCGTACTGATCGACATCTCGGCGCTGGACATGGTCGACTCGTTCATTGGCCGGATGATCAGCACCATCTCCGGGCTGTCGAAAATCATGGACGCCGAAACCATGCTGGTCGGCATGCAGCCGGCCGTGGCGATCACCCTGGTCGAACTCGGCCTGACCCTGCCCGGCGTCAGCACTGCACTGAACGTCGAGCGCGGGATGAAACTGCTGCAGGAACGAGTAGACCGGCAATGACCGTACGCAGCAGCGGTACTCAACCCATCCATATCGAGCAGGATGTCGTGCTCGCACGCCAGACCGCCCGCAAACTGGCCACCGAATGCGGCATGCGCCTGATCGATCTGACCAAAATGGTCACGGCGGTCAGCGAACTGGCCCGCAACACCATGGTGTACGGTGGCGGCGGCGACATGGACTGGCAGATTCTCGATGAAGATCACAAGGTCGGGCTGCGCTTGACGTTCCGCGACGAAGGCCCCGGTATTGCCGATATCAAACTGGCGATGACCGACGGCTGGACCTCCGGCAGCGGCATGGGCCTGGGCCTCACCGGCGCCAAACGGCTGGTCGAGGAGTTCGAACTGGACACCGAGCCGGGCAAGGGCACGCGAATAACGATCACCCGATGGACATGAATATCACAGGGTCACTGACCCAGGTGCTGCTGATCGAAGACAGCAGTCAGATCGGTCACGCCCGGCGCACCGCGCAACGGCTCGCCGAGCAACACGGTTTTGATGCAACCGATGCCGGACGCGTGGCGCTGGTTGCCACCGAACTGGCCAGCAACGTGCTCAAGCACGCCAGCCGTGGCGAAGTTCACCTGCGCCTGCTGCCGCGCCCCAACGGGTACGGCATCGAGATGCTCGCTGTCGATCGCGCACAGGGCTTTGACCTCGACGCCTGCCTGACTGACGGCTTTTCCACCGGCGGCACCCAAGGTATCGGACTGGGCGCCGTGGCCCGTCAGACCGAAGTGTTTGACGTCCACGCCGACGCCCGTGGCGCGGTGCTACTGGCGCGTTTGTACCCGCGCGGCGACCGTCAACCGGACTTGCGCTACGGCGTCAGCCAGCACTCGCTGCACAACGACCCGGCGTGCGGCGACACCTGGCACCTGGCGTACAACGGCGCGAATGTCAGCGCGCTGATCATCGACGGCCTCGGCCACGGTGAGGATGCCGAACGCGCGGCCAAGGCCGGCGAGCGGGTGTTCGCCGAGACTCCGTTCGCCAGTCCGGTGCTGCTGATGGAGGATATGCACCGCGACATGATCGGCAGCCGTGGCGGCGCCGCCGCGTTCGCCCAGTACAATGCCGCCCGCGATGGCCTGACCTTTACTGGCGTGGGCAACATCGGCGCCAGCCTGATCACCGCCGACAAGTCGCGGGGCCTGGCCTCGCACCCGGGCATCGTCGGCGGCCAATACCGGAAAGCCCAGCCTTTTGACTATGCTCACGTGAACGGACATCTATTGATCATGTACAGCGACGGCTTGCAGTCCCGTTGGAATCTTCAAGACTACCCCGGTCTGGTGCACCGCCATCCTGCCGTGATAGCCAGCGTCCTGCACCGTGACTTCTGTCGCGGGCGCGACGACGTCACGGTACTGGTCGTTGCCCTGGAGGCCGCCCATGGCTGAGTCGCCAATCCTGAATGCCGCCGAACAGGCTGCGCTGATCGCCCGATTGCAGAGCGAGACCGCCGCCCTGCGCGCAGAACTCGACGAGACCAACCAGGGCGTGCTGGCGCTCTACGCCGAACTCGACACCCAGGCGGAAGAACTGAGGCAGGCTTCGGACCTGAAAAGCCGCTTTCTGTCGTACATGAGCCATGAGTTCCGCACCCCGCTCGGCTCGATCCTCAGCATCAACAGCCTGTTGGCCGATGAGCTCGACGGCCCGCTCAGCCCCGAGCAGCACAAGCAGGTGGCGTTCGTCAGCAGCGCCGCCCGCGAACTCAGCGACATGGTCGATGACTTGCTCGATCTGGCGAAGATCGAAGCCGGGCGGATCACTATTTCCCCCGCATGGTTCGACATGTTCGACCTGTTCTCCGCCCTGCGCGGGATGTTCCGGCCGATCGTCGATGCGTCGGCGGTGGACCTGATTTTCGAAGAGCCGGTCGGCCTGCCACGCCTGTACACCGACGACAAAAAACTCGGGCAGATTCTGCGCAACTTCATTTCCAACTCGCTGAAATTCACCACCCGCGGTGAAGTGCGGGTTTCGGCGCGCCTGGAAGGCTCGGACAAAGTACGTTTTGCCGTCAGCGACACCGGGATCGGTATCGCGCCGGAGCTGCACGGTGCATTGTTCGAGGACTTCTCCCAGGTCGACTCGCCGCTGCAGAAACGTCTGCGCGGCACCGGCCTCGGCTTGTCCCTGTGCAAGCGCTTCGCTGCCCTGCTCGGCGGCGAGGTCGGGATGGACAGCACACCGGGGGTCGGCTCGACCTTTTTCGTGATCATTCCGCTGGCGCTCGCCTTGGAGAACGTCGATGAAACGTGACATCCGTCTATTGATCGTCGACGACAACGCCGCCACCCGCTACGCCTTGCGCCGGCGCCTGGAGCGCCATGACTACGAGGTGCTGGAGGCCGGCACCGGCAGCGAAGGCCTGGCGCTGATCGCGAGCGAGCCACTCGATGCGCTGATCCTCGACGTCAACCTGCCGGACATGAGCGGCTTCGACATCGTGCGCATCTTGCGTGCTGATGCACGCACCGCGCTGCTGCCGGTGATCCACGTGTCTGCGGCGTCGATCCAGACCGGGGACATCATCACCGGCCTCGATGCCGGGGCGGATGCCTACCTGATTCACCCGGTAGACCCGGACGTGCTATTGGCGACCCTGCGCACTCTGCTGCGGGTACGCGATACCGAAAACGCGCTGCGCGAGAGTGAGGCCCGCTTCCGCGAGATTTTCGTCAACGTCTCGGCGCCGATTGCCGTGCTCGATGCCAACCTGAAAGTGCATGAATGCAACCACGCCTTCACGCAGATGATTCAGGACAACCGCAACCCGGAAACGCTCAGCGAGTGCTTTGATCAAGACCAAGGCGCGATCCTCAACGAGTTGCGCCTGCGGCTGGTCGATGGCGAGCGCTGGAAAGGCACATTGAACATGCGCGTACAGGGCGAGATCCGCGAAACCGAGTGGCAGATTTCGCCATACCGCACGCCGCAGTTGAGCCTGGTATTCGTCGAAGACGTCACCGAGCATCGCCACCGCGAGCGCTCGCACCTGGCACAGCTGGACGACACCACCACACAACTGGCCAAGGAAGTCGCCGAGCGGGTGCGCGCCGAATCGCAGTTGCTGCAAGTGCAGAAGATGGACGCACTGGGCAAGCTCACCGGAGGCATCGCCCACGACTTCAACAATCTGCTGACCGGGATCATCACCAGCCTCGAACTGATCCAGAAACGCATGGCCGATGCGCGTCCGGACAAGGTGCAGTTCTACGCCGAAGCCGCACTGAATTCGGCGATGAGTGCGGCGTCCCTCACTCATCGTCTGCTGGCCTTCGCCCGCCAACAGCCACTGGATACCCGGCCGGTGGACATCAACGAGCAGGTGCGCTCGCTGGAAGAATTGCTGATGCGCACCATCGGCGAACGCATCACTCTCAAGCTTCAACTGACCAACAAACCGGCGATTGCCCTGGTCGATCCCGTGCAGCTGGAAAGCGCGGTGCTGAATCTGGTCATCAATGCCCGGGATGCGCTGCCCCGAGGCGGCAATATCTGGGTCAACACCTATGCCGCGTATTCCCACGGCGACCCGAACTTGGCCGATGGTGCGTATGTCGCGCTGTCGGTGCGCGATGACGGCACCGGTATCGAGCACAGTGTGATCGACAAGGTGTTCGACCCGTTCTTCACCACCAAACCGCTGGGCCAGGGTACTGGTCTGGGGTTGTCGACGATCTACGGTTTCGCCCGCCAGTCCGGTGGCGATGCGCACATCCGCAGCGTCGCACGGCGTGGCACCGAAGTGACCATCATGCTGCCGGCGACGAACGACCCGACCGGGGCTGACATCCCGGCGCCGAAGGTTGATCCCCAGGGCGCCGGTGAGCATGTCCTGATTGTCGAGGACATGCCGGCAGTCCGCATGTTTGTCACCGAAGTGCTGGAAGACGCGGGTTACCGCTGCACGCAGGCGGCGGATATCGAAACCGCGCTGGAGCGCTTGCAGAATGATCCGACGATCGACCTGCTGCTGAGCGACGTCGGTCTGCCGCGCATGAGCGGCCGGGAACTGGCCGATGTAGCGCGGGGCTGGCGTGAAAGCCTGCCGATTCTGTTCATGACCGGTTATGCCGAGACCGCGATCAATCGCCAGGTGTTCCTGGGCAGCGGCATGGAAATGCTGGTCAAACCGTTCCAGATCAGCGAACTGCTGGACAAGGTCCGCCGCACGCTTGATGGTGCCTGATACACCGCCATCAGGTTGCTCGGTTGAGAACACAGACCCTGTAGGAGTGAGCCTGCTCGCGATGGCGTCAGGTCAGTCAATTCATTTCTGGCTGACACTCCGCTATCGCGAGCAGGCTCACTCCTACAAGGGATTGCGGTGTGACATCTTCCGAGTACACCGCAGCCCCCTGTGGGGCCAGTAGGAACGGCGTCGCTATCGGCTCAAGGCCCGGGCCAGAAATGGCGCGGTTCGGCTCTTCTTGCTCGCGGCAACTTTCTGCGGCGTGCCGGCGGCGACGATTTTGCCGCCTTGATCCCCGGCCCCCGGGCCGATGTCGATCACCCAGTCACTCTGCGCCACCACGCGCATTTCATGTTCGACCACGATCACCGTGTGCCCGGCCGTGACCAGCGTATCCAGTTGTTCCAGCAGCCGATCAACGTCTCGCGGATGCAGTCCGGTGGTCGGTTCATCCAGCACATACAGGGTCGCGCCGCGCTGATTGCGCTGCAATTCTGTCGCCAGTTTGATCCGTTGTGCTTCACCACCGGACAACTCCGTGGCCGGTTGCCCAAGCCGCAGATAACCGAGGCCGATGTCACGCAGTACCTCCAGCGAACGACGAATCCCCGGCTGCCCGCTGAATACCTCTACCGCCTCTTCCACGGTCAGTTGCAGCACCTGCGCAATGCTCAAGCCTTGCCACTGAATCGCCAGAGTCTGCGGGTTGTAGCGCGCGCCATGACAGGTCGGGCACGGCGCATACACGCTCGGCATGAACAGCAACTCGACGCTGACAAAACCTTCACCCTCGCAGGTCGGGCAACGCCCCTTGGCGACGTTGAAGGAAAACTGCCCGGCGTCATACCCCGCCGCCCGTGCCTCGGGCGTGGCGGCGAACAGTTTGCGCACGTTGTCGAACAGCCCGGTGTAGGTCGCCAGATTCGAACGTGGCGTGCGGCCGATGGGTTTCTGATCGACCTGCACCAGGCGCTTGATCGACTCCAACCCCGCAGTCACCTGACCAGTGCTGGCCTGCGGCGCATCGTCTTCGAGGCTGAGCTCTTCCGGCTCGTCCTCAACCAGCGGCCGCCCGAGTTGCGCGCCGACCAGTTCGAGCAACGCCTGACTGACCAGACTCGACTTGCCCGAACCGGAAACCCCGGTGACCGAGGTGAAGCAGCCCAAGGGAAATTCAGCGCTGAGGTTGTGCAGGTTATTGCGGCTGATGCCATCGAGTTTCAGCCAACCGCTCGGCTTGCGCGCGGTGCGGGTCTGCCGCTGGCTCTCGGCAAACAGGTAGGCGCGGGTCTGCGACTCGTCGATCTCGGCCAGCCCGGCCGGAGGGCCGCTGTACAACACCCGCCCACCCTTCTCTCCCGCCGCCGGGCCGACATCGATCAGCCAGTCGGCGCGGCGCATGGTTTCCAGATCGTGCTCGACCACAAACAGCGTATTGCCATCGGTCTTCAAGCGCTGCAAGGCTTCGAACAGCGCCTCGCCATCGGCCGGATGCAGACCGGCGGACGGCTCGTCGAGCACATAGATCACGCCGAACAGTTGCGAGCCCAATTGTGTCGCCAGGCGCAGGCGCTGCAGCTCGCCAGAGGACAACGTCGGCGTACTGCGCTCCAGTGCCAGATAACCGAGGCCCAGATCGGTCAGGGTGCTGACCCGCTCCAGCAAGTCCTCGGCAATCCGCTGCGCTGCCAGGCGTTTTTCCAGCGACAGGTTCGGCGTGTGGCGCACGTCCGGCGCACTGGCGTGGCCGCTGGCACCGTGGGCCACGCGCTGCTGGCGCGCCTCGCGGGTTTGCGCATGGCTGAGGGTTTCGCCGCTTTCTTCGGCCTGCTGCAGATAGGTCGCCGCAGCCACGGGTTTCAATACTTCGGCCACTTGCAGCAGTGGCATCTGCGACAGCTCACCGATGTCGTAACCGGCAAAGGTCACCGACAACGCTTCACGCTTGAGGCGCTTGCCGTCGCATAACGGACACGGGCTGCCAAGCATGAACTGCGAAACGCGCTTCTTCATCAGCGCACTTTGCGAGTGGGTAAAGGTGTGCAGGATGTAACGGCGGGCGCCGGTGAAGGTGCCCTGATAACTCGGTTCCATCTTGCGCTTGAGGGCGACCCGGGTTTCCTCCGGGGTCAGCCCGGCGTACACCGGCACGGTCGGGGTTTCTTCGGTGAACAGAATCCAGTCACGCTGCTTTTTCGGCAGTTTCTTCCAGGGAATATCGACGTCGATGCCCATGGTCACGAGGATGTCGCGCAGGTTCTGCCCCTGCCACGCCAGCGGCCAGGACGCCACGGCGCGTTGGCGGATGGTCAGGTTCGGATCGGGCACCATCAGCGCCTCGGTTACCTCGTAGACCCGCCCCAGACCGTGGCACTCAGGGCACGCGCCTTGGGGGGTGTTCGGCGAAAAATCCTCGGCATAGAGCATCGGCTGCCCCGGCGGGTAACTGCCGGCGCGGGAATAGAGCATGCGGATCAGGCTCGACAAGGTGGTCACGCTGCCCACCGACGAACGCGTGCTCGGCGTACCGCGCTGCTGTTGCAGGGCCACGGCGGGCGGCAGGCCTTCGATGGAGTCGACATCCGGCACCCCGACCTGATCGATCAGTCGCCGCGCATACGGCGCCACAGATTCGAAATAACGCCGCTGGGCTTCGGCGTACAAGGTCGAAAAGGCCAACGACGACTTGCCCGAACCGGAGACGCCGGTGAACACCACCAGCGCGTCGCGAGGGATATCGACGTCGACATTCTTCAGATTGTGTTCGCGGGCGCCACGCACCCGGACCATGCCGGCGGGTGCTTTGGAATTACGCTTGGAAGTCATTGGCTGTCCCTGCAGAAAAAATTTAGGGGCGAAGTTGAACCCTGTGGTGAGGGGATTTATCCCCGATCGGCGGCGTAACCGGCGCAGTCACTGCAAATGCCATATAGCTGGAAAAATGCTGGGGAGTGCTGCGCACTCCATCGGGGATGAATCCCCTCGCCACAGGGAATCAGGCACTCAGCACCGAGCGAATCATCTGCAACAACGCCTCCGGGCCATACGGTTTGCCGAGCAAGTGCGTGTCCGGGCTCAACTGGTGGTTGCGTGAAATGATGTCGCGGGTGTGGCCGGAGGTGAACAGCACCGCCACCGGTGGAGTCTGCACCTTGGCCCACGCCGCCAGATCGGAGCTTTTGATCAGCCCTGGCATCACCACGTCGGTGAAAATCAGATCCACTTGCGCGCCGTCCAGCAGCAACTGCATTGCCACGTCGCCATTGCTCGCAGTCAGTACGCGGTAGCCTTCCTCGCGCAGCAATTCCACTGCCGAGGCGCGCACCGCGTCGTTGTCTTCAACCACCAGAATGGTCTCGTGGCCGCCGCCCTGTTGCAGGTCGACGCTCGGCGTCTCATCGAGAACCGGACGCAGGCTGCGCGGAAAGTACAGTTGCACCCGCGTGCCTTCGCCCACGGTGCTGTCGATCTCGACGTGGCCGCCACTCTGTTTGACGAAGCCGAACACCATACTCAGACCAAGCCCGGTGCCCTGTCCGTCGGCCTTGGTGGTGAAGAATGGCTCAAACACTTGCTCGAGCATTTGCGGCGCAATACCGACGCCGGTATCGCCGACCACCACCCGCACGAAATCGCCGGCGACGATGCCTTTGCCCACGCAAAAAGTGCTGTCCAGCCGAGTATTAATGGCACTGAGAACAATCGTGCCCTCGCCTTTCATCGCATCGCGGGCGTTGATCGCCAGATTGAGAATGGCGTTTTCCAGTTGATTGCGGTCGACGTTGATATGCCACGGCTCTTGCGGCAGTTGCACGTCGATCTGAATGGTTTCGCCCAACGCGCGCTGCAGCAATTCGCCGACGCCGTCGAAGATCTGCCGCGGATCGCACACCGCCGGCGACAACGGTTGGCGCCGGGCAAAAGCGAGCAATTGCGACGACAGTTTCGCACCTCGTTCCACCGCCGCCAGCGAGGCGCTGACCCGGCGCTGCACGTTGGCATTGTCCGGTTCATGCCGCGCCAGCAAATGCAGGTTGCCGGCAATTACCTGCAGCAGGTTGTTGAAGTCGTGGGCCACGCCGCCGGTCAGTCCGCCGATGGCTTCAAGCTTCTGCGACTGGCGCAATTGCTCTTCCGCCGCCAGCCGGGCATCAACTTCGTTGGCCACCCGCTGCTCCAGGTTGCGCGTGAATTTGAGCAGGGATTCTTCGGCAATCTTGCGTTCATGGATGTCGATCAACACCCCGGGAAAACGAAACGGCGCACCGTGTTCGTCGAACTCGCAGGCGCCACTGGCGAGCACCCACAGGTAGCTGCCGTCCGCGCGCCGCACGCGGTATTCGGCGTTGTATGGCTCACCGGTCTGCAGCGAATGACTGACCCGATCATGCACCCACGCCAGGTCGTCCGGGTGGATCCGCGACTCATTGACGGATTGCGGCAGGTTGCTCAAGTCCTGATCCGGCGGATAGCAAAAGGTCCGGGCGAAACGCTCGTCGGCCGACAGCACATTGTTCTTCACGTCCCAGACGAACGAGCCGAGCAAGGCCCCCGCATTCAGCGCCAGACGCACCCGTTCGTTGTCGGCCCGATAAGCGTCTTCTGCCGCCTGACGCAGGCGCTCGGAACGCACTAACTCGGTGGTCTCGACCACCATCGCCATCACTCCGGAAGGCACGCCGTCATCGTTGGCCACCGGGCTGTAATACAGATCCATCCAGACATCTTCGGGCACGCCATCGCGCAACAGCACCAGTTCCTTGTTGCGGTAGGACAAGGTGCCGCCCGCCAGACAGGTGTCGACCACATGCCGGTTGAACTCGGCGACTTCCGGCCAGCCCAGCTCCACCGGCACCCCCAACAGATAGGGGTGGCGGCCACCGGCAAACTGCGAGTAAGCGTCGTTGTAGATCATGTAGCCGGCGTGGCCCCAGAGCATGACCATCGGCAAGGGCGAGGCCAGCATCAATTGCACGGTGCTGCACAAGCTGGCAGGCCAGGTGTCGAGCGGGCCGAGTTCGGTGAGGCGCCAGTCGAACGCGCAAATGCGTTCGGCCATCTCGCCTTTCCAGCCGTCACAACCGTGGCTATCGGATAAAAACTGCATCGATTGACTCGGTGTCCTGTGGTGTTTGCCCGATACATCGCGACGGCAGAACGCCGCGACGCCCGTCTGTTTCGAGCCTCATCGGCCGTAATGGTTTCATTAGAGGTATAGCCGATTTCAGACCAGGCCCGGATCAGACCCCGATCAGGTGCTTGAGGGGATGGTAGCCAGTTTTCATCTTCGCCGCGACGTCGAGAATCGCCTTCTCGATGCCGTTCAAATGCGTGCAGGTCAGTTCGATGGCGGCGCTCTGATCGCCCGCCTCGATGTATTCGATCAGGCGCAGATGTTCGTTGTCACGGCAGGCTTCATGGCTGTCGTCATCCAGTGCGGCAACGTACAGCGAGGCGCGGGAAATCAGCTTCTGGAACCAGTCGAGCAGCACCGGGTTGTTGAGGCTGCGCGCCAGTTTGAGGTGGAACTCGCCGAGCAGGTAAATCAGTTGCTCGTGATCGCCTGCCGCGTGGGCTGCGTCCTCCAGTAGCAGGTGCTCGCGCAAGACCTGCATGGCGGCGGTGTCCTTGCGCCGACAGAGTTCAGTGACCATGCCGATTTCGATCAGCCGCCGGGTTTCGAACAGCGAGCGGATCTCTTCGTTGCTCGGCAGCGATACCGATGCACCTTTATTCGGCTCGGTGGTGACCAGCCCCTCGGCTTCCAATTGCTTGAGCGCGGCGCGCACCGACGTACGGCTGACATTGAACAGCTCGGCCAGCGACGCTTCACCCAGCTTCATCCCCGGACGCAGCGAACGCTTGCTGATCGCCTGGTAAACCCCTTGGTAAACGCGGTCGACCGTGGTTTCCAGTTTCTTCTCGGGCATTCGAACACTCCTTTAGCCTCGGGCAAACACGGTGTTGCAGCGTTATTCGCCGTTTGCGCAGATAAGTGTGGCGCAGGATATCGCCTTCGGCCTCCTGATGCAGGGTCTGGATACGATTAGGGCGGGATGACTTCGATTTACCGACCCGCTCATTGCAAGCGTGGACGGAAGCGCCGGGCGGTGGCGAGCGGTTTTGGCCGACGCCAAATAAATCGGCTGCGAAACGCCTTCCCCTTGTGGGAGCGGGCTTGCTCGCGAATGCGCCGGGTCAGTAAAACATTTGGCGACTGACCCACCGCATTCGTCGGAACGCCGCCCGGAGCAAGCCCGCTCCCACAGGAGATTTCAGGCGTGCCGGTAATTTCAGTCCGTGCCGTATTTCGGCGAGCGCGGGCCGTACAACAGGCCGGCGTGCTGACCGGCCGACAACAGGCGATTGCTCGCCACGCCGGCAATCGGATACCCGGCATCGGTCGAACTGTTGATCACCTGCTTCACCGCGGCAGTGATCAGCATGCCGACCAGGCCGCCACCGCTGTTGTTGCCGCCCTCTTCGCTCGACGCCCGTGCCGAACCGGTCCACAGCGTGGTGCCGGATTTCAGATCGACCAGCTTGGCGGTGGCGGTTACCGCGGTTTCGCTGCTGATCACCATGTAGCGCGTACCGTACTCGGTCACGGTGATGTACAGCGCAGCGTCGGCGCCGAAGATTTCCTTGAGCTTGTTGGCCGGCGCCTGATGGATGTCATCCGGGGTGGTCAGGCCGTTCTGGCGGAAGGTTTCGTCCACCAGGGTGATCGGCAGCACGTAGTAACCGGCTTCGGCCAATGGGAACGTCACCTGCGACAGCAAGCTGTAGGAAGCCTTGACGTCCGGCGAGGTGTTCAGCGGCGGCAGCACCAGAATGGTCTTCGGCCGTGCCTGTTTGTACGCCGAGTAATCCACGGTTTTCGGCGCGACGCAGCCACCGAGCACGGTCAGGGCCAAACCGGCGGCCAGCTGTTTCAGGGTGCGCGAGATCATTGGGCGTCTCCGGTCTTGGCGTTTTTAAGCAGAAAATCCATGTATGGGCCGGACTCGGGGAACAGCGCTTTCTCGGTGCGGAACTGCTGCACCATCTGATCGTCCTTGCCCATGCTCAGGTACAGCAGGCCCAGGTGCGCGTGGTAGCCCGGCGGCACCGCCTTGCCGGTGGAGCGGATCTTCTGCAGGTCGCGCTCCAGCACTTCGGCCTGGGCTTCTTTAGGCTCTTCGCCTTTGAAGTATTCGTAAACCTGCGGTTGGTAGTCTTCCCACTGGTACAGGGTTTTCGGGCTGCTGCAACCGGCCAGCAAGGCGCTGGCGGCCAGCGTCAGGGCCAGCAGCGACCGCGACAAAGTCAGATTCATGGGTGTTGCTCCTTGCAATGAATAACGATCAGTTAGCCGGTTTCCAGGCACCGGCGTTCATGCCATCGACCAGACGATTGATCGCCTCGCGCATGGCCAGATCGAGGACTTTGCCGTTGAGGGTGGAGTCGTACGCAGCGGTGCCGCCGAAGCCGATGATTTCGCGGTTGGACAAGGCGTATTCGCCGGCGCCCTGCGTCGAATACACCACTTCGGAGGTGCTGATGTTGACGATGTTCAGGTTGACCTTGGCGTAGGCGACCTGGGTCTTGCCACGGCCGAGAATACCGAACAGCTGATGGTCGCCGGTTTCCTTGCGGCCGAACTCGGTGACGTCACCGGTGACCACGTAGTCGGCGCCCTTGAGGCGCTGGGCCTGGCCCTTGATCGCCGCTTCCTGCTGGATCTCGCCCATGTTGTCGCGATCCAGTACCGAGAAACGGTTGGTCTGCTGCAAGTGAGTGATCAGGATGGTCTTGGCCTGGCCGCCGAGACGATCAACACCATCGGAGAAGATCCCGCGCATGTAGCTGGAGCGGTTATCGAACTTGCCCACCGCCATCGGTACGCGAGCACCGGTCCAGACTTGCGTGGCGCTCTCGACCTTGGCCACCGGCAGTGCGCGGGAGCTTTCGGTGGCGCACCCGGCAAGGGAGCTGGCGAGGGTGCCGAGCACGGCAATCGCAACGCCTGAGACCAACATCCGGGAGATCATTCTCACTGTGCATTCCTTCTGAAAAAAAACGGTGTGTCCCGGCACGGCAAGGCGGTGGGGAGCGGAAAAGGGGCGGCATTATGACAAAGTGCCACCATTGGTGACAGAGATTTTTGACGCCAATGAATTGGCTTGTTTGGACACACACAAATCCCCCTTGTGGGAGCGGGCTTGCTCGCGAAGGCGTTCTGTCAGAGACATCTGTGCTGACTGACACACCGTCTTCGCGAGCAAGCCCGCTCCCACAGGGGGGGATATGTGGTGTTCTGGGGTTTAGTGAAAATCGCGGCTCTGCACGCGGATGCCATCCAGCAGCGGACTCAGGTCGCTCAGCCGTCCGGCGATCAAATGCCGTACTTCGCCCTCCCGCTCCCAGCGGCCATCGACCTTGAGCAATTGCGAACCGACCAGCACCTGACGCTGGCGCTCGGCCAGATCGCGCCAGACCACCACGTTGACGTTGCCGAACTCGTCTTCGAGGGTGACGAAGGTCACGCCGCTGGCAGTGCCCGGTCGCTGCCGCCCGGTGACCAGCCCGGCGATGCTCACCGGCCGCCCGTGTTCGACGTCCAGCAACTCCTGAGAGCTGCGGCAACGCCGGGCCTTGAGTTCGCCACGCAGCAGCGCCAGCGGATGCGGCCCCAGCGTGGTGCCGATAGTCGCGTAATCGGCCTGCAGATCTTCGCCGACACTCGGTTTGGGTAGCAGCACATCGGGTTCTTCCTGACTTGGCAAACCGGCAAACAGGCCCAGCTGTTTCTGCACCCCGGCCACTTCCCAACGCGCACGATGCCGATGGCCGGCCATCCCACGCAACGCCCCCGAATCGGCGAGCAACGCTTGGGCGCGACTGTCGAGCGCGGCCCGCTCGCCCAGATCGGCGACATCGGCAAACGCCCCGCGCGCCCGCGCCGCCTCGATGCGCCGGGCGTCGTCCTCGCGAAAGCCCTTGATCATCCGCAGGCCCATGCGAATCGCCGGTTGCGCGCCGCTGATCGGTTCCAGACTGCAATCCCAGTCGCTGGCGCGCACGTCCACCGGACGGATCTGCAACTGATGCCGGCGCGCGTCCTGCAGAATCTGATCCGGGCTGTAGAAGCCCATCGGCCAACTGTTGATCAACGCGCAGGCAAACGCCGCCGGTTCGTGGCACTTGAGCCAGCAACTGGCGTAAGTCAGCAAGGCAAAACTGGCGGCGTGGGACTCGGGAAAACCATAGCTGCCGAAACCCTTGATCTGCTCGAAGATCTGCGCGGCGAATTCCTCGGTGTAGCCGTTTTTCTTCATGCCGGCGGCCAGTCGCGCCTTGTGCGGCTCCAAGCCTCCATGGCGTTTCCACGCGGCCATCGAGCGACGCAACTGATCGGCCTCGCCGGGGCTGTAGTCGGCCGCAACGATAGCGATCTGCATCACCTGTTCCTGAAACAGCGGCACGCCGAGGGTGCGTTTGAGCACCACTTCAAGTTCCGGCGAGGGATAGGTTTCCGGTTCTTCCTTGTTGCGCCGGCGCAGATACGGATGAACCATCCCGCCCTGAATCGGCCCCGGGCGAACGATCGCCACCTCGATCACCAGATCGTAGAACTTCGCCGGTTTCAGCCGCGGCAGCATCGACATCTGCGCCCGCGATTCGATCTGGAACACGCCGATGGTGTCGGCACGGCTGATCATTTCGTAGGTCGGTTTGTCTTCAGCAGGAATCGTCGCCAGGCTCAGATCCAGATGCCGATGACGGCGCAGCAAGTCGAAGCAGCGACGGATCGCACTGAGCATGCCGAGGGCGAGGATATCGACCTTGAGCAGCCCGACCGCATCGAGGTCGTCCTTGTCCCACTGAATGATCGTGCGCTCGGCCATGGCGGCGTTTTCCACCGGCACCAGCGTATCCAGCGGCTGCTCGGAAATCACGAAGCCGCCGGGGTGCTGCGACAGGTGCCGGGGGAAGCCGATCAGTTGCCCGGTCAGGCTCAGCACTCGACGCAGCACCGGGCTGTCGGGGTCGAAACCGCCTTCGAGCAAGCGCGCCAGCGGCGGTGTTTCGTCGCTCCAGTGGCCGCAGCAATCGGCCAGTGCATTGATCTGATCCGGCGGTAGCCCAAGGGCCTTGGCTACGTCGCGCACCGCACCGGCAGCGTGGTAAGTGCTGACCACCGCCGTCAACGCCGCACGCCGCCGGCCATATCGGCGAAACACGTATTGCAGGACTTCTTCGCGGCGTTCGTGCTCGAAGTCGACGTCGATGTCCGGCGGCTCGTTGCGCTCTTTCGACATGAAACGCTCGAACAGCAGCGTGGTGCGATCCGGGTCGATCTCGGTGATACCCAAGGCAAAACACACCGCCGAATTGGCCGCCGAACCGCGGCCCTGACAGAGAATCTGCTGATCGCGGGCAAAGCGCACCACGTCGTGCACGGTGAGGAAGTAGCTTTCGTAGCCGAGCTCGGCGATCAGTTTCAGCTCATCGTCGATTTGCTTGAGCACTTTGGCCTGCGGCCCTTTTGGCCAGCGCCAGGCAATGCCTTCTTCGGTCAGTTGGCGCAACCAAGAACTGCCGGTGTGCCCCTGCGGCACCAGCTCCTTCGGATACTGATAGCGCAACTCGCTCAGTTCGAAAGTGCAGCGCCGCGCCAGTTGCACCGAGGCGTCGAGCAACGCCGGCGGATAAAGCTCACGCAACACCTCGAGGCTGCGTAGATGGCGCTCGCCGTTGGGGTGCAGGCGCAATCCGGCCTCGGCCACCGGGACGTGATGGCGGATCGCGGTCATGGTGTCCTGCAGGGCGCGCCGGCCACGGGCGTGCATGTGCACGTCGCCGCTGGCCACGGCGGCGATCTGCAGTTGCTCGGCCAGACTCAGCAGTGCCGCCAGCCGCCGCTGATCGTCCTGCCCGCGATGTAGCTGCACCGCCAGATACAGGCGCTCGCCGAAAGTCTGTTTCAGCCAGCGGCCCTCCTCCACGTCATCGATGCTGTCCGGCACCCACACGGTGAACAACCCCGGCAACGGCTCGCTGAAATCCTCGCGCAGCACCTGGTGCTGACCCTTCTGCGTACGCCGCCGGGCCTGAGTGATCAAGCCGCACAAGGCCTGATAGCCCGCCAGGTTCTCCACCAACAGCAGCAGTTTCGGGCCGTTATCGATGCGGACTTCGCTGCCGATGACCAACGGCAGCTCCACTGATTTCGCCGCTTGCCAGGCACGGACGATCCCGGCCAGGGTGCACTCGTCGGTGATCGCCAGCGCCTGATAACCGTGTTTTTTCGCCCGCTGAAACAGCTCAAGGGCACTGGAGGCACCGCGCTGGAAACTGAAGTTCGACAGGCAGTGCAGCTCGGCATAACCGTGGTTCATGCAAACCAGCCCTGCAGCCACAGCGGACCGCCCTCGCCCACGGCCCGATAGGCCCAGCCCTGCTGACCGGCGCGGTTCTGGATCAGGTAGTAATCGCGGCGCACATCATCACCGTCCCACCAGCCGGACTCGATGCGCTCCGGGCCCATGAGAATCCGCGCCGAACCTTCCGGCACACTCTGCGGTTCGCCGAGCAGCCAGCCCGGGCGCTGCACACTCGGCAAACCGCTGCAACGCTGCTTGTCGACGCCGTTCTGCCACGCACATTCGGGGCGGTGGTCGGCCTGAAAGCGCAGGCCCTGCACCGCGTCATCGCCGAGCCGTGCACGCAGACGTTCGCGCAATTGCTCCCAAGGCAAGGTCTGTTGCGGACGGTCATCGAACAGTTCCTGAAACTGCGGCACGAAACTCGGCAGGTCTTCGGCACGCAGGCGAAAACCGCGCACCGGGGCCTCGACCTGGACTTGCTCCAGTCGCCCGCGGGCCAGTTCGAAGAGCATCGCCGGATCGCGCTCGGCGCTGAGCAGGCCGACCTTGATCAGCGTGTCCGGCAGCCCGGCGTGCTCCAGATGCAGGTCGAAACGCTGCACGCCGCTGTCACGTCCGCAGAGGAATGCCGACAGGTCAGCGGTCAAGCGGCGTAACGGAAACAGCAGCGCCTGATGGGATTGCACGTCGAAATTGAGTTCGATGCGCACATCGAAGCGGTCCGGCGGCAGATAGAACGCCAAGGCCAGCGGACGCGCGCCGAACAGGGTGTCGAGATGCTTGAGCATCGACGCTTCGAAACGTCGGGCCAGGGCCTGACGCGGCAGGCTCTGCAGTTGGTTCAGGTTGCGCAGCCCCATGCGCGCCAGTGCCGTGGCGACCTGCGGCTCCAGCCCGACACGGTCTACGGGCAACTTTCCGAGGTGATGCTGCAGGGCTTCACCGTCAGGTACCACCAGACCGTCGTAGGCGTTGGCCAGCACCCGCGCCGCCACCGGATTCGGTGCGGCGACGATGCGATGGCGGAAACCCAGCTCGGTCAGCTCCTTGCGCAGCCGCGCTTCGAACTGCGCCCAGGAGCCGAACAGGCCCAGGCTCGACTCGATCTCGAACACCACGGTACGCGGATAATGCACGCTGACCTGCGCGCTGAAACGATAGGCCCACGCGGCGAGAAACTGCTGCCAGTGCTCGACCTCGGCGAGGTCGTAATCGGCGGTGGCAAAGCCTTTGCTCAACGCTTGCGCGGCGGTCATCGACTGGCCGGCGCGCAAGCCGAGCTGGCGCGCCGCTGCATTCACCGCTTGCAGCACCCGGCGCTGGGCCGGGCCACTGAGCAGCACCAACGGCTCAGCAGGATCGGCACGCTGGCGCAGCACCGCGTCGAGGGCCAATTGCGGGAACAGAATACACACCCAGCGCATGACGACCTCAGTGCCCGACGGCAAAGGCAATCGGCGCCGTGCGCGCCAGTCCGCCACGGCACTTGAGCACGCGCAACTGGGCGGGTCTGGCGTCGATGGCAATACGCAACGCGGCCGGCGACGGGTTGATTGCCTCGCTCAGCGGGCGCCAGGCAAACGCCAGGGTCTGGCCGGTTTCCGCCGCCACCTGCAAACGCCGCAACGCACGGTCATCGGCCTTGTGCGGCCAGCACAGCACCGCGCCGCAACTGCCCGAACGCAGGCATTGTTCCGCCGCCCACAAGGCATCGCGTTCGCTGGCCTGAATCACCGACAACTGGCGCAGATCGACCCCGGCGTTCGCCCACGCCTGCGGGTACGGCACGAACGGTGGCGCCACCAGCACGATGCGCTCGCCCGCCGCCGACAGCCGCGCCAGCGTCGGCCACACCAGTTGCAGTTCGCCAACACCGGGGCCGGCCAGGAAGATTTCACTCAACGCCGCTTCCGGCCAGCCACCGCTGGGCAGTGCCGCATCCAGCGCGGCATGCCCGGTGGGTTGCGGGCTGGCGGCCGGTGGCGCAGGCCGGCCCTTCCAGACCTGGCCGCCATTGAACAGCGTATCGAGTGCAACGACGGCGCCCATCAGCCTTGCCTCACCAGACCGCAGAACACCCCTTCGATGGCCAGATCCTGATCGTCGCGCACGACAATCGGCTGGTACGCCGGGTTGCGCGGCAGCAGGCGCACTGTAGTGCCGACACGTTCGAAGCGTTTGATCGTCACTTCACCGTCGAGGCGCGCCACCACGATCTGGCCGTTGAGCGCCTCGGGATTGCGCTTCACTCCCACCAGATCACCGTCGAGAATGCCGTCCTCGATCATCGAATCGCCCTGCACCCGCAGCATGTAGTCGGGCGCACGGGAGAACAGCGCGGGATCAAGCATCAAGCGGTTATGGATGTCGGCATCGGCGCCAATCGGCGCACCGGCAGCCACCCGGCCGAGCACCGGAATGTCGAGCAGCTCCGGCCGCGCGGGTTGCCCGAGCAGGCGAATGCCCCGGGCCTGATGCGGATTGACCTCGATAAACCCGGCTTCGGTGAGCGCCAGCACATGCTTGCGCGCCACGCTGCGCGAGGCAAAACCAAAAGCCTCGCTGATTTCAGCGAGGCTTGGGGGCTGACCGTGTTCGGCGATGCGTTCGCGGATAAAGGTCAGGATGGCGGTACGGCGGGGAGTGAGATTAGTCATGGAGTACATTTGTACTCTTTCGCCTTTTTGCTGGCAATGACCGCCAGTCAGTTCAATCCGCGTTCGGCGAGGAAGGCGGCGATGTAATCGATGAACGCCACCACTTTAGCCGTGGCCCGCCGATGGCTCGGGTACACCGCAAGAATATGCGGGCCGAAGCTGTCAGGGTCGATTTCATAATCAGCCATGACCCGCACCAGACGCCCATCGGCAATGTACGGCGCGGCGCTCCACAGCGGCGTGTGCAGCAAACCGCGTCCGGCCAATGCGCTGGCCAGTAGCAGATCATAGTTGTCGCTGCGCAAGCGCGGCGCCGTCGGCTGTGGCAGGCTCAGCCGCTGGCCGTCGCGCTCGGCCCACCAAAACTCGCGACTGAGTAACGGGTGCTGATACAACAGCCATTCATGCTGCTCAAGGGTTTGCGGATTCACCGGTAAACCCTTGCGCGCCAGATAGTCCGGGCTTCCGCACAAGGCCAGGCGATTGCTGCCGACCACCCGGGCGATCAGCCCCGGCAGGTCGTCATGGCCCTCGCGCAAGGCCAGGTCATAGCCGCTTTCCAGCAGATTGACGAACGCGTCGCACAGGTCCACTTGCAAGCTGATCTGCGGGTATTGCTGCAAAAAGCCGTCACACACCTGATCGAGAAACGCCCGCCCGTACGCCAACGGTGCAGTGATTTTCAGGCTGCCGCGCAAACCGTGCTGCAACTGCTCGATTTCCTCGCTGGCCTCCTCCAGTCGCTGCAACACCAGCCGCGCGGTTTCCAGATAGACCTGGCCGATTTCGGTCAGCAGAATCCGCCGCGTACTGCGTTCGAACAGCCGCGCGCCAAGTTCCGACTCCAGATGATTGACCGCTTTGGTCAGGGCCGAAGGTGTCTTGCCCAGTTGCTCGGCCGCGCGGCTGAAACTGCCAAGTTGCGCGGTAACCACGAACATTTTCAGTGCACCCAACTTGTCCATGCTTTTTCCATTCAGGCAAAAACGTTTTTCGTGAGGGAGGCGTTCTGTCGGCCAGTGTCAGCCACTAATCTGGCCATCAGACGCAATAACAAGGAAATCTTCAATGAAAAGATTCATCCCGAGTCTGTTGGTGAGCGCGATAAGTTTTGCCTCGATGGAAGCCATGGCCGCCACCGATCTGGTGCTGGTCAACGGCAAGATTTTCACCGCCGACCGTTCGCAACCGAAGGTGCAGGCGCTGGCCGTGGAAAACGGCAAGGTGCTGAAAGTCGGCAGCGATGCGCAGATCAAGGCGCTGATCGAACCCGGCACGCAGGTGATCGACCTCGGCGGCAAGACGCTGATGCCAGGTTTGATCGACAGCCATTCCCACGCGATTTTCGGTGGTTTGGAAATGTTCTCGGCCAACATGGAAGACGAAGTCGTCGCCCTCGACGAACTGGAAAAACGCCTGCGCGCCTGGCGTGACGACGGCAAGGCCAGACATGGCGATGTGCTGAGCATTGCCGGCATGAGTTCAGCGTACTGGGCGCAGGCCGAAGCGCTGGGCAAGACCTTCAACCACGGCGAGTGGGCTGACGTGCCGGTGGTGTTCACCGGCAGCGATCACCACACCGCGTGGGCCAACAACGTGATGCTCAAGCGCGCCGGCATCGACGCGGCGTTGCTCAAGACCCTGCCCGCTGCTGAACAAGACACCATCGGCAAACTGGCCAGCGGCGAGCCCAATGGTTTTCTGGTCGATGCCGGCTGGGACCGGGTCGCCGCGAAAATGCCGGTGCCGAGCCCGGCCGATATGCTCACCGCAGCCAAATCCGCGGTGCGCTTCAACAACAGCCTCGGCATCACCGCGTGGATGGACCCGGCCGCCAACGCCGCACCGGGCGAGGCCGTGTTCGCGCTCAAACCCACCGAGAAAACCGTCGGCGTGCTGCCGGCCTACAAAGCGCTGTCGGAAAGCGGCGACATGAGCGTGCACGTCGCAGCGTTGCTGGTCGCCAACCCGAAAAGCCTGCCGGCCGATCTCGATACGCTGGATAAGGTGCGCCAGCAATTTCAGGGCATCCCCAACCTCACCCTGCCCGGAGTCAAGATCTTCGCCGACGGCGTGATCGAGTACCCGGCGCAGAGCGCGGCGATGATCGACCCGTACAGCAACTCGCACAAACAGGGCGAACTGCTGATCGACCCGCAGCATTTCGGCGAACTGGTCAGCGCCATCGACCAGCGCGGCTGGCTGGTGCACATCCACGCCATCGGCGACCGTGCGGTGCGTGAATCGCTCAACGGTATCGAACGCGCGCGCCAGGATCGGCAGAGCGGCATCACGCACTCGATCACCCACCTGCAGATGGTCAACCCGAAAGAGTTCGCCCGCTTCAAGCCGCTGAACGTGATCGCCTCGATGCAACTGCTGTGGGCCAGCGCCGATGACTACACCACCGACATGATCAAGCCCTACGTCAGCGCCCTCGCCTTCCGCTATCAATACCCGGCGCACTCGCTGCTGAAACAGGGCGCGACGATTGCCGGTGCCAGCGACTGGCCGGTGTCGTCGCCCAACCCGTTCAACGCCATGGCCCAGGCCATCACCCGCGTCGGCCCGCTGGGCGTGCTGAATGCCGACGAGCGTCTGGATCGCGAAAGCATGTTTTACGCCTATACCCTCAACGCGGCGCGCACGATTGGCCTGGAGAAGCAGATTGGCTCGCTGACGCCGGGCAAGCAGGCGGACTTCATCGTGGTCGATCGCGACGTGTTCAGCGTCGACGAAAAAGCCCTGCATGACACCCAGGTTCTGCAAACCTGGTTTGGTGGGCGTCAGGTCTACACCGCCACCCCATAACAACAGGCCCCCCCTCGCTTTTGTGGGAGGGGGCTTGCTCCCGAAGGCGTCCGGTCAGCAAACATTTCGATACCTGACCCACCGTCTTCGCGAGCAAGCCCGCTCCCACAGGGACTTTCACCCTACCCAAGCATTTCCACTGCATTTTCCAGCCCCCATAACAATCACAACACCGGGACTTCACATGAAAGCCTTGCCCCTGTTCGCCCTCGGTTTTTCCAGTTTGCTGCCCTTGAGCAGCTACGCGATCCCCCTGAACGACGATTTCGCCGTGCTGGTCGACCTGACCCTGGCCAGCGACTACCGCACCCGCGGCATCTCGCAAACCCAAAATGACCCGGCCGTGCAGGCCGGTCTGACCTTGGCCCATAGCAGCGGCCTGTACGCGGGTGCCTGGAGCTCCAACGTCGATTTCGGCGGTGGCCTGAAAACCCGGCAGGAAATCGATTACTACGCCGGCTGGCTGTGGCAGGCCACCGAGGACGTCAGCCTCGATCTGGGTTACCTCAAGTACGCCTATCCCAAGGAAAGCCAGTTCAACCAGAGCGAGGTCTACGGGATTCTCGGTGTCTATGGGGTGAAACTCGCGGCGTATTACTCCAGCGATGCGCCGGGAATCGACAGCAAGCAGAGCTCGCTCTACACCTATGTCGGTTATGAAACCGGGCTGCCGTTCGATTCGGGGCTGAAGCTGCGTTACGGCAACATGGATTTCAAGGACCCGCACCTGTACTCGGCGTCCGGGCATGGCGAGGACAGTTATCGGGAATGGGAGGTCAAGCTGACCCACAACGTGGCCGGGGTGGTGTTGGGCCTGAGCTATATCGATACCGATCTGTCGCAGAGCCAGTGCCTGAGTAACTGGGGATTCAAGGATGTGTGCACCGCAACGGTGGTCGCCAGCCTGAGTAAATCTTTCTGACACCCCGCCTTGTGTAGGAGCTGCCGAAGGCTCGGGCCGCGTTCGGACGATCTTTTGATTTTGATTTTAAAAAGCAAGATCAAAAGATCGCAGCCTTCTGCAGCTCATACGGGGAACGGGGTTATTTGTTACAGGATGTTTACGAAATTTTTACTATTGTTCTTCTACAGTTACGCGCGTTTCCGCGCGTGATCTATTCGAGTAGAGGAATGTCTGTAATGGCTTTGGGCAAAGGACTGCGTTTACCGTCCATCACTTCCACCCGGCTGGTGTTGCTGTTTTCCCTGGCACTGGTGGCGCTGTACAACCTGGCGACCTGGAAGGCGCTGGGTACGCTGATCACCCTGCAAGGTGCACACAAACTGGCGTTTTTTGCTTCGTTCGGGCTGTTCCTGTGGGCGGCGATCACCCTGCTGCTGACCCTGGTTTCGTTTCGCTGGACGCTGAAACCGGCGCTGACTGTGGTGGCCCTGCTCTCGGCCTGCGCTGCGTATTTCATGAACGAATACGGGATCACCATCGACACGGTGATGATCCAGAACGTGTTCGAAACCAACCCGGGCGAAGCCGCTGCGCTGTTCAACGGCAAGCTGCTGGCTTACGTGTTGCTGCTCGGCGTGCTGCCGGCGGCGTTGATCTGGCGCTGGCCGGTGCGTTATCGGCCGTTCTTTCGCGGCCTGCTCAACAAGCTGCTGGTGATTGCCGCGTGCGTGCTGGTGATCGGCGCCTCGGTGGGCGCGTTCTATTCGACCTATGCGCCGATCTTCCGCGAAGAAGACAAGCTCACCCACTTCATCAACCCGACCAACTACATTTACGCCATCAGCAAATACACCAAGCAGCGCCTGGGCATCAAAAAGCACTTTGTGGTGCAGGCCATCGGTGAAGACGCGGTGATGAGCGCGAAAGCCGCCAGCCGCGAGAAGAAGTCGCTGATGGTGTTTGTGGTCGGCGAAACCGCCCGCGCCGATCATTTCTCGCTGAACGGCTATGCGCGCGAGACCAATCCCGAGCTGAGCAAACTGGGCATCCTCAACTTCACCCAGGTGCACTCCTGCGGCACGTCCACGGCAGTGTCGGTGCCGTGCATGTTCTCGATGTTCCCGCGTGAGGACTACAGCGACAAGAAAGGCAAAACCTACGAAGGCCTGCTGGATATCCTGCAACGCGCCGGCGTGCAAGTGCTGTGGCTGGACAACAACAGCGACTGCAAAGGCACCTGCCTGCGCGTGCCGCACCGCGACATCGCGAAGAACCAGCCGGGGCCGTTCTGCGACGGCAACAACTGCCTCGATGAGGCGCTGCTGGCCGACCTGCAAAGCTACATCGACAGCCTCAAGGGCCACGCGATCATCGTGTTGCACGCCGACGGCAGCCACGGCCCGGAATACTACGAGCGCTATCCAAAGGAAATGGAACGCTTCAAGCCGATCTGCCACACCAACCAGTTGGGCAGTTGCAGCCGCGATGAACTGGTCAACGTGTACGACAACACGATCCTCTACACCGACCACTTCCTCGCCAAGGTCATCGAGTTGCTCAAGCGCAATCAGGACTCACTGGACACCTCGATGCTGTACGTCTCCGACCACGGCGAATCGCTGGGTGAAAACGGCCTGTACCTGCACGCCGCGCCCTATGCGTTGGCGCCGGAAGCGCAGACGCATGTGCCGATGGTGATGTGGTTTGGCAGCAACACTCTGGCGCAACTGGGGATTGATCGCGATTGCCTGCAAGGCAAGACCGGGCAGCCGGACCTGAGCCATGACAACCTGTTTCATTCGGTGCTGGGGTTGTTCGAGGTGAAGACCGCGCTGTATCAGCCGGGGCTGGATGTGTTTCGCGGGTGCCGGCCAGCCATGACGGTTGCGCAGTAACCCGGAGTTGCACCTATACCCTTGTAGGAGTGAGCCTGCTCGCGATAGCGGTGTGTCATTCAACAATGATGTCGGCTGATACACCGCTATCGCGAGCAGGCTCACTCCTACAAGGGGCTGTGGCACATCAAGAATCGAGCTGTGCCAGATAATCCCACGGGTAGATCCCGCGTTGATGACCGTCGCTGAACACCAGTTGCACGCCGTAGCCCTGCGGGTTGATCTCAATCAGGCGAACACGCTCATCCACCAGCGGCGTCAGACCTTTCAGGCGAAACGCGCGGCACTGCGAGCACGGGCACTGGCGGCGCAGTTCGGCGTGATTGAACAGCGATTCGCGGCCGTCCGGCCAGCTCAGGCGCAACGTCTGCTGGCTCTGCGAATTGCCGACTGACAGCGGGTTCATTGCAACTGACTCAAGGCAATCCGCACCGCTTTGCGCACTTCCGGGTCGCCGTCATCCTGCGCCGCCTGCAACGCCGCCACCGCGCCGCGATCATGCAACTCACCGAGGGCCAGCGCGGCTTCCTTGCGCAGGTTGCTGATGCGATGGCCGAGGGTCTCGATCAAGGCTTCCAGCGCCGGTGCAAAACGCAAGCGACCGAGGCTGCGGGTAGCACGCAGGCGCACTTGCCAGTAGTCATCGCCGAGGGCGGCGATCAACGCCGGACCAGCGTCGCTGTGGCCGACCTTGCCCAGCGTCGTGGCCGCCTCTTCACGCACTTGCCAGGCATCGTCCTGCAGCGCTTGACGCAGGGCTGGCAGCACCTCGGCGCCGGATGCCAGACCGAGGGCACCGGTGGCGGCGCGGCGCACTTCGGTGTCCGGGTCGGCGCTGGCCAGACGCGCCAGAGCCGGCAGAGCGTCGAGCTGCTTGAGCCAGCCGAGCACACCGACGGCTTCGCGGCGCACATTGGCATCGGCATCGCTCAATGCGGTGATAGCCGCTGGTGCGGCATCGGCGAAACGCAGTTCGCGCAATGCCCGAAACGCGGCGATGCGCACACTGACTTGCGCATGACCGGTCCACGGCAGAATCACCCGGCCTGCCGCCTCACTCTTGAGCAGGCTCAGACTTTGCGCGGCGGCTGCCTGCACTGCCGCAGATGGATCGGTCAGTGCCTGGCACAGCGCAGCCACTACCGGTTCGTCTTCCCACGCTTCCAGCAGCCGCGCAGCTTCGGCACGGACTTCTTCGGCGGGATCTTCGTTCAGTCTTTCGACCAGCCACAGCAGGCCGTCCGGTTCTTCCAGATCAGCCAGTTCGATCAGGGCAATGCGCCGCACACCGGCATCGTCAGCGGTCAGACGCGGTTGCAGGGCGAGGATGTCGTCGTTGTCAGTCACAGCAAAAAATGAGGTCATAAGGCAAATCGCGGCAAGAGGTTTTCGGGAGGCAGGCCGAGCGGATTGAGGCGCGGCAGCGGTCGGGAGTTGTCGTGGCGCAGCAGGTCGAGGCAATGGCGCTTGAGGCGGGAGAATTCGGCGCTGGTCACCAGTTCGCTAGTGCGCGGGCGCGGGAAGTCCAGGCGCAGGTCTTCGATGATTCGCCCCGGACGTGCGCTCATCACCAGCAAGCGGTCGGCGAGAAACAGCGCCTCGTCGATGTCATGGGTGACGAACACCACGGTGGTGCGAATCCGCGTCCAGATGTCCAGCAGCAGCTCCTGCATGTTCAGGCGAGTCAAGGCATCCAGCGCGCCAAACGGTTCGTCCATCAGCAGCAGCCGTGGACGATTGACCAGCACCCGGGCGATTTCCACCCGTTGCTGCATGCCGCCGGAAAGCTGATCGGGCCAGCGCTCGGCGAAGCCGTCGAGGCCCACCAGTTTGAGCATTTCATCGGCCTCACGCTGGCGCTCGGTTTTGCCGATGCCGCGCATCTTCAGGCCGAAGGCGACGTTGTCGCGCACCGTGCGCCACGGAAACAGCGTGTGATGCTGGAACACCATGCCGCGTTGTGGCGACGGCCCAGACACCTCGCCGCCATCGACTTTGAGGCTGCCGGTATGGGCGCTCAAGTGTCCGGCGAGTGCGCCGAGCAAGGTCGATTTGCCGCAACCGGACGGGCCGAGAATGCACACGAACTGGCCCGGTTCGATCTGGCAATCCAGCCCCTGCACGGCCTCGAAGGCTTGCTGCCCCTCACCGAGAACGATCGACAACTGGCGAATATCGATTCGCCCTTCCGGGGTTTGCATTGCGCTCATCAGGCTTTCCCTCGTGGTCGATGCCAAGGCGTGAACAGCCCGCCCAGGCGCTTGATCAGCAGACTGCTGCCCATGCCCAGCACACCGATCAGCAGCATGCCAACGACAATGTCGGCGTAGTTCTGAATGGTGTAGGACTCCCAGGTGTAGTAGCCGATGCCGAACTGGCCGGAGATCATCTCGGCGGTCACCAGACAGAACCACGAGGTGCCCATGCCGATGGCGAGGCCGGTGATGATGCTCGGCGCAGCACCCGGCAAAATCACTTCCAGCAGAATCGCCCGGCGCCCTGCCCCGAGGCTTTTCGCCGAGGCGATCAGCCGTGGATCAACGCCTTCGACGCCGTGCACGGTGTTGAGCAGGATCGGGAACAGCGCACCGGTGAAGGTGATGAACACCATCGACAGCTCCGACGACGGGAACATCAGGATCGCCAGCGGAATCCACGCCACCGCAGGGATCGGCCGCAGCACTTCCAGCGGTGGCAGCAGCAGGTCTTCGGCCCATTTCGAGCGGCCGATGGCCAGGCCCAGAGCGATGCCGATGATCAGTGCCGCGAGGTAACCGGCGAAGACCCGGCTGAGGCTGGCGGTCAGGTGCTGCAGCAGCTTGCCGGAATCGCCAAGGCCCAACGCCGCTTCGATCACCGCCAACGGGGTTGGCACGTTGGCGAAGGTGACCAGGCCGAGGTTCCAGTGGTGGCTGGCGGCGAGTTGCCAGAACAGCAGGCAGAGCAGCAAAGAAGCAGCCCTTGGAACCCAGCGTAAATAAGATCGGTACACAATTTTTCCTCTCAACCCGAATCCCCTGTAGGAGTGAGCCTGCTCGCGAATGCGGTGTGTCAGTTGTTGATGTGTTGTCTGACACAACGCTATCGCGAGCAGGCTCACTCCTACAGTTGACCGAGGTGTTCTGCGGGTTAGCGGGCAGCCACGGCCTGGGTCGTGGCGTCGGTAAAGTCGAAGACCTTGCCACCCTGCGCCGCCGCATATCGCTGGGCCTGGCCCTTGAGCAGAAACGCGCTCAAGCGGCCCTTGGCATCGCTGGCGAACCACGCCTGATCGGCGAGCAATTTGATCCCGCTGTCACTGGCCTGGGCATACACCGCGCGGATGTTTTTGCCTTCCTGTTTCAGAGCGGCCAACGCGGTGAAGGCCGATTCGGCGGAGGCGTACTGGCGTACTTTGTCTTCGCCCCGCACCCAGATTTCGGCGACGTGGCTGAAGTCGGTGATGGCTTTGCCGGTCACCGCATCCAGCGCTTTCAACGGCGTTTGCGCGTAGTTGGCGAGTTGCGCGGTGTAGTCCAGATTCGAGGCCTTGAAGGCGGCGCGGATGTACTGATCATCGATGAAGGTGTTGAGGTCGAGGCCACGATCGGCCTTCTTCAGCAGCTTCAGGGTGTCGATCGCGGTGCCCACCGCCTGACGGTATTCCGGCTTCCAGCTCAGGTCGCGGGTCTGCACGCCAAGCGGGCCGTGGAACAGGTAGTTGACCTCGGCATCGACGCCGGTGACCTTGGCGATCAGCTCGCTGTACTTCTCAGGCTCAGCAGCCAGCAACTGATTGGCCTCGATGCTCGCCCGCAGGTAGGCGACAACGATTTCCGGGTACTGTTTCGCGTAGGCCTGATCCACCAGTGCACCGTGGAAAGTCGGCGCGTTGGCCTGGGCGCCGTCGTAAATCTTGCGGGCGAAACCACGGCTGGGGAACAGCTCGGCGAACGGCACGAAATCGGCGTGGGCGTCGATCTTGCCGGCCTGCAACGCGGAGCCGGCGACTTCCGGCGGCTGGGCGATGATGTTGACGTCTTTGAGCGGATCCCAGCCCTGCTCCGCCACCGCGCGCAGCAACATGCCGTGGGCGGTCGAAGCGAATGGCACCGAGATGGTTTTGCCCTTGAGCTCACTCAGCGCCTGCACCCCGGACGCGCTCGGCACCACGATGCCGTTGCCGCTGCCCTTGATGCTGCCCGACAACACGCTGATGAACAGGCTGTGCTTGCCGGCCGTTTCGAACGCCACCCCGTTGAACGCGCCGGGGAAATCGGCCATGGCGCCGAAATCGAGTTTGCCGGCGACCATCTCGTTCGTCAGCGGCGCGCCGCTGGTGAAGTTTTTCCACTGCACGTCGTATTTCGTGTCTTTGTAGGCGCCGTCGTGCGGCAGGTATTTGTCGAGCAGACCGAGTTCACGAATCAACAGCCCGCCGGCGGCGCAGTTGATGGTGGTGTCCTGGGTGCCGATGGCGATGCGGATGGTTTCGGCCGAGGCCGACAGGGTGAATGAAGCCAGTACCAGACCGGCGATTGCTGCACGCAACATGGTGTGTTTCCCCTCGAATCATTTATTGGATGTTCGTCTCCGCCGCGATCAGGGCGCGGTGGGAAACGAGGGGTTTTGGGTGAATCCAGCGTCCGGGTGTTTCCGGGTAGCTTCAGGGTGTCGTAGATCTTTGTAGGAGTGAGCCTGCTCGCGATAGCGGTGCATAAGATGGCGACGTGTTGTCTGACACACCGCTATCGCGAGCAGGCTCACTCCTACAGGGGAAAGCGTTTAACGCAGTAAATAAGGGATGTCGACTTTGACGGCGCCAGTCGGGCAGTCCTTTTCACACGGCATGCAGTACCAGCATTCATCAAACGCCATGTAGGCCTTTTGCGTGGTTGGGTTGATTGCCAGCAGGTCCATCGGGCAGACGTCGACGCACACGGTGCAGCCCTTTTCGGCGATGCATTTGTCCTCGTCCACGGTGACCGGGGCGTTGGAGCGGAAGAAGATTTCCTGGGCTTGATAGGCCATGGTTCGGACTCTCTTTTTGTGGTGTATCAAGCGGCAAATGCGCCGACCCGCAAGCGGTCATAGGCCTGCATCTCTTCGGCATCGAGCGGGATGATGTACGGCTCGACGGGTTTCTTGAAACTGGTCATCTGACCGTCTTCGCCCTTCTTCAAATGACAGTGGCAGAACCAATCACTGTCGTTACGCTGCGGGTGATCGACGCGATAGTGGTACAGGCCCCAGCGACTTTCAGCGCGGAACAGCGAGGCACGGGCGGCCATTTCGGCGCAATCGCGGATCACACTGGTTTCCATGGCGCGCATCAGTTCGTGAGCGTTGTTGGCTTTCATCTGCTCAAGGTCGCGCTCGATGTCGCTGAAGCGCTGCAAGCCGATCTGCATTTTCTTGGTCACCTTCGGCGGTTGCAGGTAGTCGTTGACGAAGCGCCGCAGCTTGTACTCGACCTGCGCTGGCGGCAGACCCTGTTCACGATCCAGTGGCGCGTAGACCCGCGCTTTCTCTGCTTCGATCTGCGCGGCATCCAGCGTCGAGAACTCGCGCCCGGCGACGAAATCCGCGGCGTTGTGCCCGGCGAACCAGCCGTAGGTGAACGCGCCAAGCATGTAGTTGTGCGGCACGGCGGCCATGTCCCCTGCCGAGTACAAGCCTTTCACCGAAGTCTCGGCCCGCTCGTTGACCCACACCCCGGACGCCGAATGGCCGCTGCAAAAGCCGATCTCGGAGATGTGCATCTCGACCATCTGCGTGCGGTAATCAGTGCCGCGATTGGCGTGGAACTGACCACGACTCGGGCGCTCGTTGCTGTGCAGGATTTCCTCGATGTTCTGAATGGTTTCCTCGGCCAGGTGATCGAGTTTGAGAAATACCGGGCCGTTGCCGCTTTCCAGTTCCTGGTGAAACTCCCACATCATCTGCCCGCTCCAGTAGTCGCACTCGATGAAGCGTTCGCCCTTGTTGTTGGCGGTGTAGCCGCCGAGCGGGCCGGTCACATAGGCGCACGCCGGGCCGTTGTAGTCCTTGATCAACGGGTTGATCTGGAAGCATTCGAGGTTCGCCAGCTCGGCCCCGGCGTGATAGGCCATGGCGTAGCCGTCGCCGGCATTGGTCGGGTTTTCATAGGTGCCCATCAGGTAACCCGAGGACGGCAGACCGAGGCGACCGGCCGCGCCGCACGCAAGAATGACCGCTTTGGCCTTGATCACATGGAAATCGGCGCTGCGGCAATCGAAGCCCATCACCCCGTTGACCGCGCCCTCCTCGTCGGTGAGCAAACGGGTGCAGACCAGACGATTGGTGATACTTACCCGCGCGCGTTTCAACTGGCGATACAGGACTTTCTTGATGTCGTGCCCTTCCGGCATCGGCAGCACGTAGGCGCCCATGTGGTGGACTTTTTTCACCGCGTAATCGCCGGTCTCGTCCTTCTCGAACTTCACGCCCCAGCGATCCAGTTGCTCGATGGTCTCGAAGCTATGAGTGGCATAGGCGTACACCGCCGCCTGATTGACGATGCCGTCGTTGGCGATGGTGATTTCCTTGGTGTACTGCTCCGGCGTCGAGTGGCCGGGGATGATCGCGTTGTTCAGGCCGTCCATGCCCATGCTGATCGCGCCGCTGCGTTTGACGTTGGCCTTGTCCACCAGCAGCACGCGCAAATCACGGTTCTTCTCTTTGGCCTTGATCGCCGCCATCGGGCCGGCAGTGCCGCCGCCGATCACGACGATGTCGTATTCCTGTTCCAAGGTCTTGCGGGTCATGTCACGCCCCTTTTTGCCGGTCGATCCGCAGGCGGTACTGGAACGCATCGCCACGGTAGTAAAGGTGTTCGAAGTCCAGCGGCTGGCCGTTGGCGTCGTGGGTCAGACGTTCGATGCGCATGATCGGCGAGCCGGCCTCGACGTTCAGCGCCTGGGTCAAATCGCTGTCGGCCAGCACCGCGTCAATCGCCAGATCGGCGTGGCCGAGGGCGATGCCGCAGTCGTTTTCCAGAATCAGGAAGATGTCGCGGGTGACCAGATCCGCCTTCTCCAGCCGTTCGCCGACGGCTTTGGGCAGGTAGGTGATTTCCAGCGAGATCGGTTCGCGGTTGATCAGCCGAACGCGTTTGATCTGCGCCACGGTCTCGCCTTCGGCGACTTGCAGGCGCTCGGCGACACGTTTGTCGGCGGGGATGAATTTGAAACTGCGCAGGCGGTTGATCACCTCGTAGCCGCGCCCGGTCATGGACTCGGCGAGGCCTTGCAGGCTGCTGACGTTCTGAAAGGTTTTCGGCTTGGCGACGAAGGTGCCCTTGCCGTGGATCTTGAAGATCAGCCCTTCTTTCTGCAGATCGCCCAGTGCCTGGCGCACGGTGATGCGGCTGACTTTGAACAGCGTGCCGAGTTCGCTTTCGGACGGCATCTGGCTGTCTTGCGGGTATTCGCCGTCGAGAATGCGTGCGCGCAGGACGTCGCGCAGTTGGGTGTGCAGCGGGACGCTGCTCAGGGAAAGTACGTTATCGGTCATCAGGGATCACTTGTTATAACGAGTTATGACGTGATCTTAGAGACGTTATGACAAGCTTGAGAAATATTGTTTGGGCATAACCTTAGACACAGGTTGACCGGGACTTTTGTGGCGAGGGGATTTATCCCCGATGGGTTGCGAAGCAACCCTGAACCCGGCTTATGCAATCTACCTGACGGATCGAGGCGCATGGTTTTACGACTGCTGCGCAGCCGATCGGGGATAAATCCCCTCACCACAAGGGTTTGTTTACAGAGGAAAATTCAGGGACGTTTGAGGATCTGGTCCATCACCCAATCGGTTTTGAGGGCATGTTCGGCGACGGCCGGATGCTGCGAATCGCCACGAATATGCGCATTCATGCCCAGCACGTGATGCCACTGAATGTGCTCGTGATGGGGGATCTCCAGGCTGATCTGCTCATCGGCGAACAGCTGCACCGGATGCTCGTCAAACACGGAGAACGCGATCCGACCCTGACTGCCGATGATCTCCACCCGGTCCTCGCGCCGATCCGCGACAAAGCTCCAGCAACCCATGCCCAGTGCCCCGGAGGCGAAGCGCCAACTGGCGCTGACCGCATCTTCCGCCGCATACAACCCGGCCTGGCGCGCAGTAAAACCGGCGACTTCGACGATGTCGCCGAGCAGGTACTGGAACAGGTCGAAACCATGGCTGGCCAGATCGGCAAAGTAGCCGCCGCCGGCCACGCTCGGGTCGGTGCGCCAGTTGGCGCTGCCGTGCAGATCCGCCGCCGACGGGGCCTTGGTCAGCGTCCAGCTCAGGTGCCGCACCTCACCGATGCGGCCCTGCGCCAGCCATTGCCGCACCTGGGCAAAGCGCGGCAACGAACGGCGGTAGTAGGAAACGAACAGGTGCAGACCAGCATCAGCAAACGCCTGCTGCATCTCGCGGCTTTGCCCGGCATTGAGCGCCATCGGTTTCTCGACGCAGCAATGCTTGCCGGAGGCAGCAACTTTCAGGCTGTAAGCGTGGTGGCTGTCGGGGGGCGTGGCGATGTACACCGCGTCCACCTCGGGGTCCTTGATCAGCGCATCGACATCGGTGTAGACCCGGGCGATGCCATGGCGCGCGGCGTAATCGGTCACCGCTTCAAGACGCCGGCCCATCACCGCCACCAGCGCCGAGCCGGGCGCCTTGTAGAAGGCCGGCCCGCTCTTGCGTTCAGTGACGCTGCCGCAACCGATCATGCCCCAACGCACCACGTCCATGGTCAACTCCCTGTGTTTGAACCAATCAGCCGATGCGCAACGCGCGCAGATCGAGATGGCCGTCCTTGATGGGCGGGCACCAGTAGTAGCCGCCGGTAATCGGCCGGCTGATGCGATACAAACCATCAGTGATGCCGTCTTCCAGACCGCTCATGCGCCGCAATTGGGCTTCGAAGGCGTCCAGCGAAACACCGAAGGCGAGGAACATCAGGCCGGCGCGATCGCCTTCAATCCACGGCATCGAACGGCGCACGACGAAAGCTTCAGGGGCGAAGCTTTCCTGGGCGGTACGTTTGACGTGGGCGGAGACGGGCGCGTCGTCGATCTCTTCGTTGTCGCTCAAGCGACGGCCCATGATGTTGTCCTTGTCTTCGGCGGACAGTTTGTGGAAACCCTTGAGGTCGTGCTGCCACTGCTGGATCGCGGCGAAGCTGCCACCGACCAGACCATCAGCGCCCTCGCCCAGCAACGCGGCGGCGATCGCGGCGTCATCGTGCGGGTTTTCAGTGCCGTCTTCGTAGCCGGTCAGGTCGTGGCCGTCCTTGTGGCGGAAGGCTTCCTGCATGTCTACCAGACGCAGCGCCGGGGCCAGCGCGGCTTCGAAAGCGTTGCAACGATTGAGCAATTCACCACGATCAACACCGTGCAGCCAGACCCACAGCGCGTGCTGGGTCGACGGGTTTTCCACGCCAACGCCGGTCATGGCCGGGAAGCTGCGTAGACCGTCGATCTGCACGTTCAGCGCTTTGGTCAGGGGTTCACCGAAACCGATCACCGCCGACTTGCCGTCCACCAGATTCATCAGGTTGTCGATCGCCTGCGGCAGTGCTTCAACCGACGCAAGGGCAAAAAACAGGTGACGTGCTTGCGCAGGAACAGGGGTGGCGAGAATGCCCGGCTGGTAGTAACTCATGTGAACTCCTTGGGAAAGTGCGCGGGAGTTTACCTGTGGCCGGAGGGTTTGTGGGGTTGAGACGCCAATATCGGAGGTCACAGAGTCCTGTGGTGAGGGGATTCATCCCCGATGGGCAGCGAAGCGGCCCCAACCCTGCAATCTCGGACTACTGAAATACCGAGCTTTCTGAATTCGCGACGGCTGCGCCGCCGATCGGGGATAAATCCCCTCGCCACAGTGTTCGTGTTCACGCAGGAGATGTGTCATGCCGCCACGCACTCGGGCTCATCCCGGTCCAGCGCTTGAACGCCCGGCGAAAGCTGCGCACATCGCTGTAGCCGACTTCTTCGGTAATCCGCTCGATCGGCATGTCCGGATTGGCCAGCAGACTCATCGTGCGCGCCTGACGCACCTGTTCCAGCAGCGCTTCGAAGGTCAGCGCGTGCTCGGTCAAACGGCGGCGCAGGGTGCGGCTGCTCATGTTCAGGTCGCCGGCGATTTTTTCGATATGGCTGCCTCTGCTCAAGTCCCGGGCAATCGCCCGCTCCACTGCTTGAATCAGATCGAGTTTCTGATGCACCTGCGCCGCTTCCAGCTCCAGCAACGCAACCGCCTGACGCAGCGCCAGCGAATGGTGATTGGGCAGGTTGACGTCCAGCCACCGGGCATCGATCAGCATGCGATTGTGCAGACAGCCGAAGCGCACGTCCGGCCCGAGCAGGCGGTGATATTCGCTCAGGTAATCCGGCGCGGCATGCACGAACTCCACGGCGATCGGCTTGAAATCAACTCCGGCCAAGGCCCGGCCATACACCAGCAGGCTGGCGAAAAACTCTTCGACCGCGAACACCTGCACATCGGCAAACGGCAAGCGACATTCGGCATCGAGGTGCACCTGATCACCGACCATGTCGACGCTGGACACCACGATTCCGCCGGAGGTGTGCTGATGGCGAATGCCGAGGGCAAAGGCATCGCGCAAGGTCTTGCACAGCGACAGCACATGCCCGAGCAGCCCCAGCGTACCCAACACATTCTGCGCGCCGACCCACAACCCCAGGCCCTGATTGGGCAACACTTTGAGCGCCCGTTGAATCATCGCCACGGCCTGGCGGTAGGAAATCCGCTGCGCCGGATCCTGCAGATCTTCGAGGCTGAAGCCCAGGCCACGACACAGGCTTTCGGGGTCGATGCCTTTGTTGTGCACGACTTCGGCGAGGGTTTGCAGGAGAAACGGCGAGACCAGCGCCAATTCGAAAATGGGGTCTTGGACTTTTACGTTCATGGGGGCTGACATTCCGGATCACGCTTGATTGTTATTTTTGTAACCGGTTATGTCGAAGGAAGTTAGCACAGGGTTGGCCGACTGTCCGCAGAAGTCCCCCTAACTGTCCGCCAATACCCTGCCCCAGCGGGCGCCAAGCGCTTATTTCTATGGTGCCGGACGTTCTGCGTACCGGCGCCACGTCCCACCACAATAATAATGAGGACAGCCATGAGCCCGAACCGCGCCACTTTCCCCTTGCGTCTGGCACTGACCTTGCTCGGTTGCACCGCGTCCCTGCCGGCCCTGGCCACCGAAGCCGGCGTGGACAACATCGGCCCCGGCACCGACGGATTTTTCATGCTGCCGCTGGAAGTCGACAGCCTTCCGCAGAACATGGTCGCGTTCAACCTCTACTACAACCATTACAAGTCGACCAAGCTCAACATCAGCTCGTTGGGCGGCAAGGTGCCGAATGTCGAAATCGAATCCACGGCGGTGATACCGCGTATTGATTACCTGAGCCCGGTGCGCGTGTTCGGCGGACGTCTGGCCGGCTACATCGCCCAGCCCTGGCTGAAGCAGGAAGTCTCGGTATTCGGCCTCAGCGATACCCGCGAAGGCATGGGCGACACCACCATCGCGCCGATCATCCTGTGGGACATGGGCAAGAACCTGACCCTCGGCGCCGCCGTGGAAATCACGGTGCCCACCGGTGAATACAGCGTCGATCGGCTGGCCAATACCAGCAACAATTTCTACACCTACAAGCCGCTGTTCTCGTTCACCTGGCTGCCGACCGACAAGACCGAAGTGTCGATGAAGACCACTTACAGCTTCAACGAGAAGAACAAGGACACCGACTACAAGTCCGGGCAGATCTTCCACTTCGATTACTCGGCCAGCTACAAGATCACCGACGATGTGATGCTCGGCCTTAACGGCTATTACCTCAAGCAGACCACCGACGACAAACAGTACGGCCACACCGTGCAATTCGCCGGCGAAGACGTGAACGACGGCGTGCGCGGCAAAGTCTTCGCGATTGGCCCAGCGCTGCACCTGACCTTCCTCAAATACGCCAGTGCGGAGATTCGCTGGGCCAAGGAGTTTGATGTGGAGAACCGGCCAGAGGGGGAAATGTTGTGGGCGAAGGTGAGTATTCCGTATGCGTTCTGAGTGCATTTGTAGGAAGGTGCGCGCGGATTTGTAGGCTGGAAACCTGAAAAACAGAGTGGAGGAATAGGCCTACAACGGCGGTCGAGATTGCCGGACAACGGACGGAAACGTCCGGCAGATTGCAAAGGGGCGCTTGCAGATACTGGGCTGCGTTATCCCATGGTTCTTCGAGAGCTCTTGGGGTACATCGTCTGCCAGTGACGACAATGGGCCATTCCCCCTTAAACTGCTGAGATTGATCACGGAGATCACTATGAGCTTATTACTTTCCCCGTTTTACTCTGACTTCGAATCCGAAGAAGAGGCAGAGAGCTACGATCGCTGGTTTCGTGCCAAGGTGCAGGAGGCACTCGATGACCCCAGCCCTGGCATTCCCCATGATGAAGCTATGGCAATGCTTGACCAGATGCTGGAAGAGATGCGCAGGAAGCGCCGCGCTGCTGCTTGAATGGAGCGATCAAGCTCTGAACGATCTGGCTGACATTATCGATTACGTTGAACAATACAACTCCAACGCTTCAGTGGCTCTACAGCACAAGGTTGGTGCAGCAACGCAAAGGCTTTCATCAATCCCCTATGGTTACCGGGCCGGTCGAGTGCCAGGCACTCGGGAAATGGTGGTCAATCCGAACTATCTGCTGGTCTATCGAGTGAACAGGCGCATCAAAATACTGACGTTAGTCCACACCCGACGACAATACCCACGAACCTCATCATCATAAAAAAAAGGGCGGCCAAAAGGCCGCCCGAAGCGTACTACACGAGAGTCTTTTACAGCGTCAGTTGCCCCCGCTCCTCCTCGGTCAACTGCTGCTTGGCCTGTTCATCCAGCGCGCCGGCACCCAGTACCTGCACCGGGCTATTCGGGTTGTAACCCGGCGCCGGCGCACGACTGGCACCATCACGGCTCGGCGCCAGTTGTTCGTTGCCGAAGCTCAGCACCTGCACGGTGAACACCGACGCCTGGTTCTGCCGCGCCGCTGCTTGCTGCTGACGCGCCACGTCCTCAGCGGCCTGGGTTGCCGAAGATGCCGCCGAACTGGCCGAGGTGATCGCCCCGGTGTTCACCGCAGCCACCACCGGTACGCCACTGGTCTTGCCTTGCACGGCGATGTTGGCGGCGTTGACCACGGTCAGCGCGGCGATGTTGACGTTGCCCGAGACGCGAATGCCCGCCTCGCCCGCATCGATGGTGCCCAGCGGCGCGATCAGGTCGATGTCGCCGGGGGCGACTTCGGCAATCGGGTTGAGTGTGGCGATACCGGCACCGGTGCTCGGCACCGAAGGCGACAGGGTTACATTGCCCCAAGTGTCGTAAACCCGTTTCGGCGGGGTGTAGACCACAGTGGTTTTCGAGCCGCGACCGGCGTTGATGTCGCCCTCGGCCGACCAGCCGAGGATCGAGCCGCCGAAGGTGGTCATGATCCGGCTCTGCCCCAACAGAATACTGCCCTGCGAGTAGAGCTGAATGTTGCCCGAACCCTGGGTGATGATCCCGGCGGTGGACGGTGGCGCCGCGCCTTCGATGCCGAACACCTGACCACCACCCGGTGTGAGCATCTGGATATCGCCGCCGAACAGGGTCTTGACCCCTGCTCCGCCATACAGCGTGATGTCGCCGTCGTAACGGAGTGGATTGCCCGCCACATCGGTGCTCGGGAACAGTGCGGCGATGGCGTTGCGACCGCGCAAATAACTGCCTTTGCGTGGGCCGTCAGCGTCGTTGTACTCCAGCCCGCCGGCGCGCAGTTCGGCGAAGTACACCTGCCGCGCAAAGATCGCCTGCTCGGCACTTGGCAGCGCGGCATAGAACGCCTGTGCCTGCTCTGCGTTGCCGCTGAAGCCGTAACCGAGGGTCAGCCAGCTCTGCAACTCGTCGAGGTAGGTCTTGACCACTTTGCCCGGCTGGCCGTTGAGAGAGGCATTCGGATCAGCAAGGTTTTGCGGGTTCAGGTAACGGGCGATGAACTTTGTGTAATCCGGCCCCTGCGCGCCTGCGCCCGCCTGCAATACCACGCTGGCACCAGGCCGCAGATCCCCGGCCACTATCGCGCCGAGACTGGTAATGCTGGCGCGGTTTTCCATCAGGATGTTGCGCCCGGCATTGATATCCAGCGTTCCAGGTCCGGCGATATCGAAGCTGCTGTAGAGAATGTCGCGGCCCGCCGAGACGCGCGATACATCTCGCTGGTCATTGTGGACGAACAGGTTGCCGGTGGAAAAAATGTCCTCCTTGCCGCTACTCATTTCCACTGTCGGCACGGCCGCAGGCTGCCCCAGGGCAGTGCCAGAGGCAACGATGTCGCGTCCGGCGATCATCCACACAGGCCCCGCCGCTTCGTACCAGGTGCGTCTGGAAGTGGAAAAGCTCAACGTTTCGCCACTGCGAATGCCCACCAGGTCCCCCGTCAGCGCATAGAATCGCGCCGGCCCCTGTACGTCGTTCGATCCCGAGTAGGTGTTGGGACCATAGGCAAACAGCGGATATCGCACGTTGCCATCTGCCGCCACGCCATCGTCGCTGTAGTTGGTGCGCAGCGGTTTTCCGGCGTTGCTGTTGGTGTAAGCATTGAATGCCGGGTTGAACGGGGTAGCCACGGCCATCGGGCTGGCCCCCGACTGGTTGATCGCATAGCCACCGGCGTAGATAGAGTCACCTGCCAGCAGTTCAAGCTGCCCCGACTTCGACGGCGCCAGAAGCAGTGAGTAACCTTGCAGCGGGTAGTTGTTTACGCCAATGAATGTCGCGGATGGCCCTGCATAAACGGACCCTTGGCCCGCCACCGCGCGCAGAATCGATGGGTAGACAAATCGGCCGTCGGTAGGTGAGGTATTGCGGCCCGTGATCAGGCCGTTGGATGTACTGAATTCTGCTATCTGTGTGCCCGGCGTCAGGTTCCCGCCAGCCGAGAACAGATCGATTGCCGTGTGGTCAGTCCACAATGAAAAGCCACTGAGGATACCGCCCTGCTCAACGCTTGCGTCGGCCGCCATGATCGGGCTGGCGTTCATCAGACTCACTCGCCCAGGATCCGCGGCACCGCCCAACACCAGATCCCCGCGGCTGCTCAGGCTCATGCCCGAGTCACCCGGAATCAGCACCACGCCTCCGGAAGCACTACCGGTGGTCGAGGTAAACGGATCAAGTGCGCGGGTTTCCCGAAGATCATTGAACACGGCGCCGGCGCCGTACTGCAGGTTGAGGCCGCCGAGTGCTCCACCCGTCATGTGTGCCGCGCCGCGCAGGTTGATCAGCGCGCCCTGCAGATCATGATTCGGTTGGCCGAAGCCGGTTTCTCCGGCCCGCGCTTGCAGCGAAGGGTTGAGCGTGCCGCCGATACGAATGTCCATGTCACCACCACCGGTCATCTGCACGCTGCCATCGCTGGCGACTCGACCGGTGCTGCCTACCGCGACGATCAGCCCCTGACCGCGCGGGTAGTTAACGGCATCGCCTACCGGTTTGAGCATGCCGGCATCACCACCAGCCCGCAGGCTGATATTGCCACCGCCCAAGGTACCGAAACCGGTGAAACCCACCAGGTAGGGTTCAGTGTTGATCACCCGATCTGAGTTCATTTGGGTGGAATAACTGCCGAAGTTGATCCACCAGGCCGTGGGCACATCCGGGTTTCCCGTGCCTTGACGCCACAGCCAGTTGCCCACTGCCACACTGGCCATCTGCTCGCGGAACCCGCTCGCTGTCGATTGGGCTTTCGTCCCGACCGAATCACCGGAAACCGAGCCACCGGCATTGATTGTCAGGTTGCCCCCCATCTGCGGATACCAGGCCTGATACAGGCTGTCGCTGCCGCCGTCGACCCATTTTTCATAAGCAGCACCGGCCGTACCCAACACCGAATCGTTATCCGAAAGATGCCCGCGCGGCTGGTTATAGAGCGGGTCGATATTCGCTGATTGGGTGCCGGCGGTGTACACGCCGAACGGTGAATCCATGCTCAGATTGCCGGCGGCGATCAGGTCGAGATCACCCGTGCCGGTGCGCAGAACACTGAACATCTGCATATGAGCCTTGGCCGTTTTCCCGGGATTGTTGCCGATGCACAGTTCCGGCTGCAGATCACAAATGAATTGGGCCTCCTCGGGAACCGGTTCGTAGTCCGGCCCCATTCCACTGCCTGGCGCCCAGACCCAACGGGCCATGGGTACGCACAAGTCGGCAATCTGCTGGCAGTACTCGAGCATGTCATCAGGGACCGGCTCGTAGGGCGTAAAGAAGGGATTATCCGGAGCCCAGACCAGCTTGCCCGCCGCCGTGGTGATGTTGACGCCGTAATGACTGTCCGCCAGCCGCAGATTGCCTTCCGGGGTCAGCGGTTTGACCGCACGACTATCGGCCGCAGCCAGATCTGCACCGGCGACCACGCGCATCGACCACGACGCACTGCCCGACGGCAGCATGCTGGCCAGCGCCCAGTTCTTGCCCTGTTGTGTGCCGTTGAACGGGCGCAACTCGATCAGCGAAGTGCCTTCGGCGAGCTTCACATCGGTCATCGACGGAATCAGCGAACCGCGCAACAAGGCCAGCTCGCCCTTTAATTTCACCCCGGAGGAGGTCGTCAGATCTGCATCGTAAACGCTGGGCAACGGCACCCCCTTGGGCCAGTTCATCGCGTGTAGGGCGGTGGCCTTGTTCAAGCGAATGCCGGCCCCCAGGCGTGTGTCGGCAGGCAACGTCACGCTGTCGCTGAGCAGCGTACCGGCGGCGTACAGCAGATGACCGTTGCTGTCGTGAATCGCCCCCGCCAACACCGTGCCGGCGCTGAAGGTATACGCCTCGTTCAGCACAGCTTGAGTCGGCAGCAACGTGCCACTGGCCAGAACCGCTGGTTGAATCATCACGTCGTAATTGAGTGTCGCCCCCAGCGGAAACTGCGTGCCCTCGGCCAGCGTCACTCCACTGCCCGGCACGATCAGATCGCCGCCGAACGGCTGCACACCGGCAATCAGTTTCCACCCGGCGTCATCCTGGGTTTCCGGTGGCGGCGCGAAGCCGTCGTTGATGCTGCCGTAAATATCGAGGTTGCCACCGGCGCGGATTATCAGGCTACCGGCCTCACCGGAACCGTACACCGACGGATTCAATTGCGTGTGCGGATTGAGGCTGGCATAGCGATAACCTGAAAGGTCCAGATCACCCTCCACCACCAGATCACCGTCAGCCGTCTTGCTGGCGATCTCCACACCGGGCCGCAGATGGAATGCATCGGCATACGTGGCGTTGTTCAGCCCGGCGAGCTTGTGTTGCAGCAGATCGTTGTTGCCCAGTGCGGCGTTGATAAAGTCATTGCTGTCGCCGTGAATGCGTTCGAGCATGGCCTGATCGATGACTTGATACGCTCGGCCACTGACCGCCGGATCGACACCATCGCGGGCATCGGTGTAGCGGCGCATACCGTTGAGGCCGATGGAGCGAGCGCCCTGAATGGTCAACACACCACTGGCGTCGATGGCGATGTCATTGCTGCCCAGACGCGGCGCGTTCAGCTCCAGCGTGCCGCGCAGCATTCCATCGTGTTGCCCGGCGAGGAAACCGGGCACGGCATCAGTGCCGTGGCGCAGGTCGATGCGCGCGCCGCTGCCCAGCGTGAGCAAGCCATCACCGGAACTCAGTTCGACCGTGGCGCGGTTCGGCGCATCGATGATCTCGCCGTAGCTGTCGACCCGCAGTACGCGACCATGGGCATCGAGCACGCTGCTGCCAGTCAGCGTCAGGCCATTTTTCGCCGACAGACGAATGCTGCCGACTCGTTCGCCGCTGGCATCGATCAGACCGGTCGCCGTCAGGCTGCCATTGTCCACCGACACATTGATCTCACCAGCCTTGAGACCGTCGCCGATCACCAGATTGCCTTGCTTGAGTTGCAGGCTGCGGCTGCCGTACACCTGCCCGGCGTTCAGACGCTGATTGAGCGCGGCGAATTGCTCGGTGGCGTCACCTCCCAGGCGCTGCGCGCGAATGTCCACGCCACCGGCTTTGTACGGCACCAACGTGCCCCCGGCGTCGTAGTAACCGCTGCTGCCGCCGACAATCTCGCCTTGCAGATCGACCATCCCGGCCGCATCGGCCAGAGCGACGACGCTGAGGTTACCGGCCTGATTGTTGTTCGCCGACAGGTCGATCCGCGAGCCCGCAGCCTGACGGATATTGCCGTTGGCGCTGTACAGCGAGACATCGCCGCCCCAGCTGTATTTGCTGACATCGTTGAACGGCAAGGTACGTCCGGCCAAGTCCAGCACCGCACCATTGCCCAGCGTCAAATCGCCCTCGGACTTGACGGTCAGCTTGCCGCTGGCCAAGGCGATACGGCTGTCCAGCACGACATCGCGGGCTTCAAGGTTCAACTCCGCCCCCAAGGCATTGGCCACCCCGGCAGCCCCGGCGCCGCTGAGTGTCAGGCTGTTGCCAGCCTTGAGCAGGCTGACCGATGCCGCCTCACCGGTGAGCAACGGCGTGCGCAGGTTCAGATTGCCGCCACTGTAGCTGTAACCCTTGAGCGGATCGTACGCGCCCTGCTCCTGATACACCGCCAGGCTGCCCTTGTGATTGGCGGTGATGCGCTCGCTGGCGCTGAGGTTGACGTTGGCAAAACCCAGCGCCAGACGATTGTTCTGATCCAGACCGCTGGCCTGGGGCATCGGTCCGTAACCCAGCTCGATCCGCTGAGCCTGAATGTCCAGCGTGCCGCTGCCGGTGCCCGCACCACCCGTGATGACAGCGCCCGGGCTCTGGGTAGCGCCGTTCCAGATCAGGTTGGCAGTACGAATGCTCGCCACATCGTTGGCATCGCCCAGACCGTAGATCGCCGGGGTGACCAGCACCAGGTTCTGCAGTTTGCTCTGACCGGTCTGTGGATCGATCGTGTCGAGGCTCACGCTGCCGTAGAAATTGAAGGCATCGCGGGTGGTCAGGCTCAGGGTTTCCAGAGCCGGCGCGGCAAACTGCGTATCACCGCGCAGCAAGCGGTCGAGTACGTTCTGGTTGAGCGTGAGGCCGGCGGGCACGCGGCTGCCCGCCGCTGCAAGTGCTTCGGCGCTGCCGGCATTGACCGAGCCGACCGACAATGCCAGATGACGGGTGCCGAAACGCACCGCCTCACCGAGTTCGAACTGGTTATCCGTGGCAGCAGTGATACTGCCGTTCGAATACAGCAGGGCCGGATTGTTGCACGCACTCGCTGCGCAAGTGCCGATCCGGATGCTGCCCGCGCCGCTGATGCCGCTGGCCGCTTCCGGCGCCAGCACATTGGTCCAGCCGTTGGAAACGACCAACAGGCTGGAACCTTTCGGCTCATAAACGTAACCGGCCAGCGAGTCGTAGGCCACGTTGCCACGCCCCAGCGTATTGATCCCGCCTCCCGCCTCGACCGTGATGCCGCCAAGCGTTGACGTGGTACGCAGCAAAACCTGCGGCGCAGACAGAATCGCCCCTTCACGCAAGACAATACTTTCACTCGCGCCCAGGAAGCCGATGATGTTAGCGGTCGTGTTGTACAAGACATTCGGCATCGCACCGATGGTCAGCCGCCCCGCGTTGAGGCTGTTGAGCGTGTCGGCGTACAGCGACACACCGTTGAAACCCGGTGTCGATGCACGGCCCGCACCCAGTATCTCGAAGCTGCTCCCGGCGTTGCCGCCACGTACCACCGCTGTGCCTGCCATGCCGCCCTCGGCAGCCTCGAACAGCGTGCGCCCGTTGAACTGCAAAGCGATGTCTTGCTTGCCGCCGGAGGCCAGGCGCAGATCCAGTGTCTTGCCGTCCATGGGTGCCAGCGCACGCGGCACACCGCGCCGGGCGGCGTCGCTCTGGATGAATTGAGAGAAACCGGTTTCGTTGTACTGCGAGTAACGACGCAACACATCGGCTGACGTGAGAATCAACTGACTGGCCAGGCTGTCACGCAGGCCGGTATTGGCAATCGACATCTGCCCGCTGCTGGTCCATGAACCATTGCGCAGTCGCAACGCCCCCGTTGTCACGCCGGGTGCTGCCTGACCGTTTACCTCAACCCGGAACGCACCAGGCATCAGGGCAAACGTTGACGGCAACAGTGTGTAAGTACCCGCCGCCAACCCCGGCACACCGGCGCCAATGGTGATCTGCTGGCCAATGCGCGGATCGCCCGCACCCGCTTCGGCCAGCATCGGCGCATAGCTGCTCTGGTTGCCGGGCACGATGGCATACACCGGGTTGCTCGCCAGCCCCGGCAGGCTGAAGGTGCCGTCAGTCGCAGTGCGCACCAGCGGGTTGAAACGTGCATCGGTGGAACCCCCGCGACCGGACACGAAACCGGCGCCACGCAGATCGCCACCGCCGGACAGGTCGATGACCGCACCGCTTTGCACATCGGCGAACTGCGTGCCGATCGACACGCCTGATGTTTCGCCGGAGATGCCGTTGAGCACCACGGATTTGCCGTTATAGCGATAGTCGATACCGTCCGTGGTGCCACCGTACGGCATGACCAGACCGGCACCGCTGACCGAAGTCAGACTGCCCGGCAGAAGACGAACCTCGTGAGTGGTGCTGAGCAAATCGTCACCCAATACGATCTTGCCCAGCGGTGCACGCAAGACACCGCCCTGTTCGATGTACGCGGCGGAAAAAATCAGCTTTCCGAATGCCGAGTACGGCACCGCAGTCGGTGCCGCGCCGTGGCCGCTGATCCGCAAGGTGTGTTCGGAAACCGGGACGGCGCCCTGATAACCGGCACGCACCTCAGCCTGAATGCCGGTGGCGGGATAGATCTGCGCCGCACCGAGGTTCAAGTCGCCCGGCGTCCACAGCCTGGTTTTCTCCGCACCATCATTCGGCGCGAGGAAGCGCAGGTCGCCGCTGCTGTCGAGGCTCACCAGACCGAAAGCCCGACGGCTGTATTCAAGGGCCGGCGCCTGCCGTTGCAGGATCGAACCCTGAGTCCCGAAGGACAGGCCATTGCCCACGTCCAACAGGTTCGCGGAGGCATTGAACGTCGCGTCGGACAACCGGGTCGTCGGGCCAGGAAGCAGTCGTGGGCGCATCATGCTGAAGCCGGCAAAGTAGGTGCCCACACCCGACAGGCGCAGGTACGGAGCACTCAAGTCGATCCGTGCCGTGCCTTTGGAATTCTCGGCGAGAGACAGCGCTGCGGCGAACAGACTGAGGCTCTGATTCATGCGCAGATTGACGTCACCGTCAAACGACAACAGACCGTTGCTCAGCAGGCTGAGATTGTCGAAACCGCCCGTCATCAAGCCATCGGCACTCAGACGGGCTTGACCGTAACGCAAGCCATCGGCGCCTTCGCCGGGTTGCAGGTTCGCGGGCAGCAGCCCGTTCCCTGCCGCTTGACCAATGATCATTTCCCTCGGCGAGCGCACCGCGTTGCTCGCTGAATCGGAATACAACGGCGTCTCCAGCGCCAGTTCCAGACGACCACCGGCCGCCCCGACGCCACCCGCCGCCGCACGCAAGTTGCCTTCAACGAAAAGACCGTTATAGGAACTCAAACTGATGCGCCCGCCGTCCGTTGCGATACGAGTCGGGCCTTGACCGGCGATATCCAGAACGGCCTCGGTGCCCGAGGCATCCAGCCGCGCGCCCGGACGTACAATCACGTAGGCATCGGCAGCCGTGGCGGTTGCCAGCTTCGCATCGATCTCGCCGCCGATGATGAGGCTGCCGCCCTTGCCGACCTGCCCGTAAGTGCGGCCCAGGGTGTCGGTCGCCGTATTCGCACGCCCGGCGACATCCAGCACGGCCTGCTCGCCGATCCAGATCGAGCGGTCATGTGCGCTCGGATCAGCCGTTTGAATCGAAGTGGCCGGCTGGATCGAGCCGAATTGTTGCTGACGAATATCGATCGTGCCGCCCCACGCATTCAGTTCACCATCGACGGTGATCTGCCCGGCACCACGCAGCTTGATGCTCTGCCCCGGGTCGACGCTGATGCGCGAGCCACGGCCCAGGGTCAGGGGGCTGTTGGCCGCGTCTATCAGACCGACCAGCGTCGCGCCACCTTGCAGGGTCAGGCTGGCGCCGGCGCGTTGGGTCAGCACGCCCTTGGTCGGGTTTTCCTGGAACAGCGTCGGTGACCACAGTTCCAGCGCCGTTCGCGGATCGGCGCCACTGACCTGGTTGGGTGCCGCATCACCGAAACGGTACACCGGCAGGGTCACATCAATCGCGGCGCCTTCGGCAACGTCGAGCCCGTTGAGACCGATCAGGTTGTAGGCGGAGAACCCCTTGCCGAACAGGTCAGTGGACAGTTGCAGGGTATTGTCTGCCAGGGCTTTATCCGTCTGGCCGACGAGAATCCTGTTGGCCTGCACCGTCAAGGTGCCGCCGCCCGTGACGCCGTAACCGCGCAGTCCGCCATTGAGGTTCAGATGCGATGTGCCCGGCGCGGAAATAGCGCTCGACTCCAGCGTCAGATCACCACCCTTGCCGCCCCGGGTCTTACCGTTAGCGAGCACAGCGCCGCCGGAGGACACATCGAGCAGGCTGCCCGCGCCCACATCGATATCGCCGCTGCTGCGGATCGACAGCAAACCGCCATTGAGGTACGCCAGACTCGCACCATCGTCCGGGTTGGTGCGCAGGTTGCTCCACAGCCCTCGGGTGTCGAGATGCACGCCCTCGGCGATGCGGGTTTGCGTGGTTTTTTCGGGCTTCGCCGCCAGGCGCGTGTCGGTGTTTGCGCCACCATTGAACTGATTGAGTACGTTGCCCAGACGCAGACTGCCACCGCGAGTGGTCAGGTCGGCGCCGATCTGCACATCCGGGGAATACAGGGTGATGTCGCCACCGTTATCGACCGTCAGCGCACCGTCAACGGCGATCTGATCCTTGGCCGAAACCTTGAGTGCACCGAGGCGGAATCCGTTGAGCTGATCGTTATCGAGATACAGCTTGCCCTTGCGGGCATCGGACACCACGCCGGTCAAGTCCGGATCGTTGCCAGCGACCGGACGCGTGCCGCCGATCTGCACCTGATCCAGCGTCGGATTGAGGGTGTAGAGCAGGCCATTCGACGCTGCGACGAAGGTCGGGTCGTAACTGCCGACGATCAACTGCGCCCGCCGGGCCAGTGCGCTCTGGCTCTGCTGATAGCCGTCGAGGACCGGTTTCGGCGCTTGATTCTGCCGCTCGCCCTGGTACACCTCGCCGATCATTTGCCCGTCGAGTACGGCGTTGGCCGTGGCGATCACCAGTTGTCCGGCGTCACGACCCACGGTGTAACCCGACTCGAAACGCGAGCGCGGGGCAATCAGCGGGCTGTAGTAATAACGGGTCTGGCCCCAGCGTTGGCTGCTGTCTTCATAGCCTTTGTACAGGCCGGTGTAGAGCAGGTCCCCCGGAGCACGCGACACTTCATACAACTTGCCGTCGGCGCCACGCAGCCAGCTCTGGCGAATCTCGCCGCTCTGCACATCCAGGGTGCCGCCGGACAGGTTGATCAACGAACCTTTTTCCGTGACCACGTCATTGCCGGCAAAACTCACTGTGCCGCCCTGGGCCATCCATTCGCCGACGCTGTGGCCCTGAGTGCCGAGATAACCACCGACTTCCAACAGGCCACCGGCGGTGTACCAGCGATCCGTGGCGTAGCCGTTGGTGCCGGCCGGTACATACACCAGATCGCGCACATCGACCCAGATGTCGTTGCTGTTGAGCGCGCCTTTCTCGCGGTTGACCGAGGCATCGCGCTGCTCGTTACCCTGCACGTTGATCTTGATGCTGTTGTTTTCCATTGCCACTTTGACGCCGAGGGCGCCGGATACATCGATCATTGCGCCGTCGCGCACCAGGCTGCGGCGTTGTGCGCTGACCGCGACCTGGCCGCCGGTGGCCAGGGTGATCGAGCCATTCTGGAACTCGACACTGCCGCCGCTCTGAATCTCGACGCGTGACTGATCGCCACGGATCCGGTTATTGGCCGTGACGCCCGTCAGCGCGGCCTGATGCTGGCTGTCGAGGGCCGTCAGGTCGCTGCTGTCGAGCATGATCGCCGTCGCACTACCTTGCCCCAGCGTGACGCTGCCGCTGCTGTCGGTGTTCGGGTTGGTCAGGTGAATCGTTCCACGCGTCGCCACTGACGTGCTGGCGAGCAATACACCGTTCTGCACCACCTCATGACCGGTCAGGGTGATGTCGCCGGTGGCGGACTGGATCAAGCCGTTGTTGGTGACATTGCCCGCCACGGCACCGGCCTTGAAACCGGGGATGACTTCGTTGCCGAAGGTGGTGGACAGCGCATTGCCCTCGGTGCCCGAGCCCTTGCGGATATAGAAACGGTCACCGGCGGCGAGCACGGTCTGGCCCTTGGCGGTACTGATGCTGCCGTCGTTCTGCACGTCGCTGCCGAGCAGCAAGGCATAACCCCCGGAAGCGGTAGACGATGCCGGCTTGTGGGTGTCGATGGAGGCACCGCGTTCCACCAACACCTTGCCGGCGGCATCGGTGAACGTCGGCTGGGTGCCGGTGCTGTCGAAATACAGACCCCGATCACGGAACTGGATATCGGTGATGTTGGCGGCAGCGGCCACCAGGTTGCGCACGTTGACCTGACTGCTGCCGCTGAACACGATCCCATTACGGTTGATCAGCATCACCGTGCCGTTGCCCTTGATCTGACCTTGAATCTGGCTGGCCCGGGCATTCGGGTCGTTGACGCGGTTTAGCACCGCCCAGTTCGACTGCTGGGCGAAATCGACCGTGGTATTGCGACCGACGTTGAAGGTTTCCCAGTTGAGAATGGCCTTGTCGGCGGTCTGCTCGATTGTCACTGTGGTTTTGCCATCGACCTGGGTCTGCTGCGGGCCCTTCGCGTTCTGCCAGCCTTGAGTCAGGCTGTTGTCGACCTTCAAGCCACCCTCGCCCAGGCCGTCCGGCACGAACTGCACCGTGCCCAACGCAGCAGCGCGTCCGGCCGCCTGCGCCGCTTGTTGCGCAGCAATCGCGGCGACCGTGTTATTCAAGGTCTGAATCGAGCGCTGCAACTGCGCATTAGCCTTCTGCTGCTGGGCCAATGGCGGTGTCATCCCCGGCAACCCGCCAATGCTCGGACGCGCCGCTGCGGCCTGCTGCGCTGCCCCCTTGGCGGCAAACCAGTTCGAACTGAACGCCGTCTGCGCCTGCGCGCTACCCGCCACCAGACACAACGCCACCGCGTGCGCCAATGGCTTGAGCAGCCACAGCGCCGGCTCCACGGCATCACGCTGGAAGGACTGAACGTGGGTACGACGACGGGATGGGCGAGCGAGCATCACTACGAGATCCTTTTTTGATTGCCACATATGGCCGCAGGTGCGCAAAAACCTGCTGTTACGACATAGGCCGTTGGCGAGAGGCGCGACCGAACGGATGTCACACAAACTTCATGTTCGGCGTGTATTCGAGCCAAAAAAAATGACGGCAACCCGAAGGTTGCCGTCATCGGTGTTACGACCGCGCGAGCTTACAAAGGACGACCGATAGCGTTGCAGACGCTGGCGTTGTTGATGTCCAGATTGTTGCCCGAAGTGTTGGTGATGAAGTTGGCGGTTACAGCGGTTTTCCAGGCGTTAGGCACGGCGACGAACTTGTGAGCCTGAGTCGCAGTGTTGTTGCCCGGGTTGCTGTAGTGCTGGGTCAGGAAGGCTTTGACGTCCGCGGCCACGGCTGCATCCTTGTAGCACTGACCGAAGATGAAGTTGGTGTAGGCAGCCAGTTTGTAACCCGAAGCCGGGTTAGCAACCACTGGCGACCACTTGGACGGATCGGCAGCATCGATAGCATTCGCCGGAGGATTGACCGACGACAGCGCCAGCGTCACGTTGAGCGCAGTCGGCTGAACACCGTTGACGCGAGCAACAACAGCGTTGCTGGTGGCATCGACGCCGTCCGGACCTACATAACCGATGGAACCGTCAACCGCGTTCACGGCAGTGGCAACTTCGGAAGTGTTGGCGACGCCGACCCAGTTCGAAGGCAGAGCGATGCCGCCGATACGAGCGCTGGTGAAGGTGGAGTTGGTCGCAAACTGAGTCGGGCAGACCGAGTTCAGGTGACGAGTCAGGATTTCCGAAGTGCCGCTAGAAACGTTGCGATAAACAACGCGGATCGTGGTCGCGTCGGAAGTACCCAGCAGAGCACCCCAGGTGGTTTTCTGGCCCGAGAACACTTCGCACAGCTGAGCGCTGGTCAGGTTCAGCGCGGTCTGGCCGGCTTTTTTGTATGGGATGGCAACCGAAGTGGCCACCGACGGCAGTTGAATCAACGGGCCGTACGAAGCGTTGTAAGTGTTCTTGTAGGTGCTGAGTTCCGAAGCGTTGAGGATCGAGTCGCTACCGGCGAAATGCACGGTGCCGGTGGTGCTGAAGCCGGCCGGGTTGTTGGTCAGGAAAGCGGTCTTGCCACCGCCGCTGCCGATGGCCGCGTAGCTGAAGTTGGCAGGCAGGATGCTGTCGGCCGAACCTTTGTACAGAGCGGCCGGCAGAGTAGCGCCACCACCGGTAACGGCCATGGCTTGAGCGGAAGCCAGAGCGGCGACGGTCAGGGAAGCGGCGATCAGAGTGCGCTTGAACATGAAGAATCTCCTTTTCAACGATGGTTGTGAACACAGGTTTTCAGGGGTCTTGCATGACACTGGGAAGACTCACCGCTGACCTTCGCAAGCGGGGTCCGTGGTTAAGTCGCACTGAGAAATTCGCATCTTGCGGTGACAGATAAAGGAAAAAACCTCGGGAGCTGCGCGCTGATTTTCCGACGCTTTTCTCGGGTGTTTGCGGGGGATTGCGAGGGGTCTGGATCGTGGGTTTGGCTGAAACTGGCTGCAGCCGTTGCAGGGTGGTTGCAGATGACAGAAAGGAGAACCCGAGGATGGGGGGAATCAGGGTCGGGTGAGTATCAGGCTGAAGGGAAAATATTTGAATTTTTTGCTGTTTCGGCCGGCGTCATCGCGAGCAGGCTCACTCCTACAAATTGAAATGCATTACACCTGTAGGAGTGAGCCTGCTCGCGATGACGCCAGACCAGACACCCGAAAAATCACCTACTGCACCAACTGGTTGATCTCAATGATCGGCAACAACACCGCCATCACGATCACCAGCACCACCCCGCCCATCACCACAATCATCAGCGGTTCGAGCAACGCGGTCATGCCCATCGCCCGCCGTTCGATATCGCGGGACAAGGTCTGCGCCGCACGTTCGAGCATCGGCGGCAATGAACCGGTTTTCTCACCACTGGCGATCAGGTGAATCAGCACCGGCGGAAATACGTTCTCCACCCGCAGCGCCGCCGCAAGGTTCACCCCTTCGCGAACCTTGGCCGTAGCGTCGCTGACACTCAGGCTGAGCCGATCATTGGATAACGTCTGCCGCGCCGCCTCCAGCGCGCGCAACAACGGCACCCCGGCACCGCCGAGAATCGCCAGGGTCGAGGCGAAACGTGCGGTGTTCAGGCCCAAGACGAACCGCCCGATCAGCGGCAACTTCAGCACCCGATGATGCCAACTCAAACGCGCCGCCGGATTGCGCAGATACAGGCGCCAGCTCCAGAAAACACCGGCGATCAGCGCCGCACACAACCAGCCCCACGCCCGAATGAAATCACTGGCGGTGAGCATCGCCAAGGTCAACCCCGGCAAGTCCTGCCGCGCCTGGGAAAACGCACTGACCACCTGCGGCACCACGTAACTCAGCAGAAAAATCACAATGCCGATCGACACCAGCCCGACCACACCCGGATAGATGAAAGCGGTGAGGATCTTGCCGCGCAGGTTATTGCGCTCCTCGATGTAATCCGCCAGCCGCTCCATCACCTGCGCCAGATCGCCGGACTCCTCCCCCGCAGCAATTAACGCGCGGTAGATCTCCGGAAAATCCCGTGGTCGCGCGGCCAGTGACTCGGCCAGACGCATGCCGCTGCGCACGTCGGCGCGCACCGCGCTGAGGGTGTGGGCGATGTGTTTTTTCTCGGCCTGCTCCACCGTCGCGCTGAGCGCAGCCTCCAGCGGCAGACTGGCGCCGAGCAGACTCGCCAGTTGCCGGGTGGCCCAGGCCAGGTCGTTGTCCGACATACGCGCACTGAACAAGCCACCGCCGCCATGCTGGGCGACGTTGCTTTCCTTGTGCACCGACAACGCGGTCAAACCACGGCTGCGCAACACGCCGAACGCCGCGCCCTGGCTGTCCGCCTCCAGGTGCCCGAACTCGATCTTGCCAGTGGCGTCGGCGGCTTCAAAACGATAGCGATTCATCAGGCGTCCCGGGTCACACGGAGGATTTCTTCAGGGGCGGTGGCACCGCTGCGAATCCAGCGCTCGCCGTCCTCGCGCAGGCTGAACATCCCGGCCTTCGCCGCTGCCGCACGCAAGGCCTGCTCGCCTGCCCCCTGGTGAATCAGGGTGCGGATGTCGTCGTCGATGCAGAACAATTCGTGAATGCCGGTGCGACCGCTGTAGCCGGTGTGATTGCAGGCGGCGCAGCCCACCGGGCGCCAGGTGCCCGGCGCTGCTGAATCTTCCTGTTTGCACTCTTTGCAAAGGCGCCGCACCAGCCGCTGGGCCAGAACGCCGAGCATCGACGAAGCGAGCAGAAACGGCTCGACACCCATGTCGATCAAGCGGTTGACCGCCGACACCGCGTCGTTGGTGTGCAGCGTCGCCAGCACCAGGTGCCCGGTGAGCGACGCCTGCACTGCGATTTGAGCGGTTTCCAGATCGCGGATTTCGCCGATCATGATGATGTCCGGGTCTTGCCGCAGAATCGCTCGCAATGCCAAGGCAAAGGTCATGTCGATCTTGGCGTTGACCTGAATCTGGCTGATCCCCGGCAGGTCGTATTCCACCGGGTCTTCGACGGTGAGGATGTTGCTGGTGCTGGCATCCAATCGCGCCAGCGCGGCATAGAGGCTGGTGGTCTTGCCGCTGCCGGTGGGGCCGGTGACCAGCACGATGCCGTGGGGCTGGCGGATCAGGTGATCGAGTCTGGCCAGCACCTGCGCGTCCATGCCGAGGGTTTCCAGGTGCAGACGCCCGGCCTGTTTGTCGAGCAAACGCATCACCACCCGCTCGCCATGCCCGGTGGGCACGGTCGACACGCGAATATCGATCGGCCGCCCGGCTACGCGCAAGGCGATGCGACCGTCCTGCGGCAGGCGTTTTTCGGCGATGTCGAGTTGGGCCATGATCTTGATCCGCGACACCAGCGCACCGTGCAGCGCCTTGCGCGGCGAGACTACATCGCGCAGGGTGCCGTCGACCCGGTAGCGCACCACCGAATGGGTTTCGAACGGTTCGATGTGAATGTCGCTGGCTTCATCCCGCGCGGCCTGGGTGAGCAAGGCGTTGATCATGCGGATCACCGGCGCGCCGTCCTGGGTGTCGAGCAGGTCAGTGATTTCCGGCATGTCCTGCATCAGCCGGTCGAGATCCACTTCGTTCTCTGCTGCGCCAACCACAGCGGCGGCGCTGCCGGTGTCGGCGTAGGCCGTGGCGAGCAGGCCATCGAGTTCGTCGTCGCGCACGCGCTTGAGCGACGTTTCACCGAACTGCCGCCGCACCTCGCTAATCGACCAGCCGGGCGTCGATGGGCACACGGTCAGCACGCCGTCGCACAACAGAATGCGCTGGGCCTTGGCCCAGGCGTAGGGCAGTGAACTCATCTCATAACCTCCCCAACTCTCGGGTCTGAACATGTTTTTGTGGTGAGGGGATTTATCCCCGATGGGCTGCGCAGCAGCCCCGAAACCTGATATCCGAATACATCTGACTGACCGCGTGCATAGGTTTTGGGGCCGCTTCGCTGCCCATCGGGGATAAATCCCCTCACCACAGGTTTACTTCTCAGATTGAGGGTCGGATTCAAAAGCGTGTACTCCTTTCGATCGGCACCGCTTTGATAGCCGCGCGGGGGCCCGAAGCAGGAACTGGGCTCGGCACTCCCTGCGCCGCCGTTGGCAACTGCGGTGCCTGCATGTCCGGCATCGCCCAGCTGCGTTCCGGTTGCAGCCCGCCCTGGGCGCGGCGCATGAAGTCGTAGCGGTTGAGGGTGATGCTGCGCCCCGCTTCGCTGTCGCGGATGATGTACGGGCGCAGGAACACCATCAGGTTGGTCTTGGTGATCGCCCGGCGTTCGTTGCGAAACAGCGCGCCGATCCCCGGCAGCGTCCCCAGCCATGGCACCGCTTCATTGCTCTGGCTGTAGCCGTCCTGCAGCAAGCCGCCGAGGACCATGATCTGCCCGTCGTCGAGCAGGATGCTGGTATCAATCGCACGTTTGTTGGTGACGATCCCCGCCGACGTCGCGCTGGCCGACGCGCGTTCGTCGATGCTGCTGACCTCCTGATAGATATCAAGCTTGACCGTGCCGCCCTCGGAAATCTGCGGCCGCACGTTGAGCTTCAAACCCACCTCTTCACGGGTCACGGTCTGGAACGGGTTGTTGCTGGTGCCACCGCCGCCAGTCACGTAGCTACCGCTGACAAACGGAATGGTCTGGCCGACAAAAATGCTCGCTGCTTCGTTGTCGAGGGTCAGCAGGTTCGGCGTCGACAGCACGTTGGTGCCGCCCTTGCTCTTCAGCGCCCGGGCCAAGACTTTCAGGTCGAGGATCTTGCCGATGCCGGGGATATCGACGGTGCCGTTGACGTAGCCGAGGTTCAAACCCTGGGGCAGCACATCGAGACTGGTCTTGCCGTTGAGATTGATCCCCGACCCGCCGAGGTTGGCCCCGCCGATCACGCCTTTACCGCCGAGATTGCCGGTCTGCCACTGCACGCCGAATTCACTGGCATCGTCTTCGCCGACCTCGACGATCAGGCTTTCGATCACCACTTGTGCGCGGCGCTGGTCGAGCAAATCGATGACCTCGCGCAGGTTGCGATACAACGGCTCTGGCGCGGATATCAGCAAAGTGTTGGTGGTGGCGTCAGCCTGAATCGTCACCCCGCCGGCGCTGAACGCAACGTTCTGCTCACTGGCCTGACTGCCGCCGCTGCTGGTCGAACTGCTGCCCTGGGCGTAACTGCCGCCAGTGCTGCCGGTGCTGGATGTGGTCGAGGTGTTGCCACTGGTTTGCGTGCCGCTCTGCGCACTCGATCCGCCATTGTTGCTGTTGCTGCCCATGGCACTGAGCACCGAGCGCGCACTGTCGCTGGTGCCGCTATCGCTCTCGCCAGTGAGCAAACCGCGCAAGGCCTGCGCCAGTTTCGCCGCTTGCGCGTTACGCAAATAAACCACGTGCAGATTGCTCGGATTGCTCTGCGCGTTGTCGAGTTTGTAGATCAGATTGCGCGCCAGCTCGGTGCGCTCGGGGCTGCCGGCGCGGATGATGATGGTGTTGGAACGCGGGTCGCCGATCACCGCGATTTTCTGCGTCGGATCGTTGCCCGGCGCGTCGAGCAGATCCGCGACCATCGGCGCGATGTCGGCGGCGATGCCGTTCTGGATCTGCACCACGTCGGTGTCGATCGCGCTCGGGGTGTCGATGGTCTGGATCAACTGGGCGACGCGCGTGAGGTTCTCGGCGTAATCGGTGACGACGATGGTGTTATTGCCGGGGTAGGCATTGATCGGGTTGTTCGGCGAGACGATCGGGCGCAGCACCGGAATCAGGTTCACCGCGTTCTCGTATTGCAGGCGAAAGGTGCGGGTGAGCATGCCGTTTCCGGCGGGTTTGTCCGGGCTGTAGATCGGCCCGCCGAGCAGTTTCGCATCGGCTTCCGGCACCACCTGGGCGACGCCGCCGACATCGACCACGCTGAAACCCTGCATGCGCAACGCCGCGAGCAGCATGTCGTAGGCCTGGCGTGCCGGTACCTGACCTTCCGAAACCAGCGTCAGGCTGCCCTTGACCCGAGGATCGACCAGAAACTGCTGGCCGGTGGAACGCGACAACGCGCGCACCACCGCTTGAATATCGGCATCGACAAAATTCAGCGTCACCGGCTGATCGCCCAGCGGATTGCTCGGCAGTGTGCTGCCGCGCGGGGCGCCGCCACTGCGCGCGCGTTCGGTGATGTTGTGCATCTGCCGTGGTTGCGGCGCGGTTTGTGCCTGGGCGCGTTGACGATCGAGCAGCGCATCACCGCTGCGTTGGGTGTTGGCCAATGGGCGGCCGAGTTCGCTGTCCACCAGCAACGGCGGCTGGTTCGGCGGCGTGGTGGTGTTGCTGCACGCGCTCAATGCCATCAGCAGCATCGGCAACGCCATGCGCGCCGGTTTGGATCCTGACCCCTTCATGAAGCTTCCTTAGCGCCCAGCGCCTGATCCATGCGAACGGTGCCTGACAATGTGCCGGCAGTGACTTCGGTCGAAGCGTTGTCGGCGCGTTGCAGACGGGCCTCGACCACTTGCAGAGAAAGCTGTGCCGGGATGCTCAACAGCCAGTCGAGCACGGCATCGGCTGGCGCCGCGTCGAACGTCAGCTGCCAGGCGCCAGTCTCCCCGGCCTGCAATTGATAGTGCCCGGCGAGGCCGCTGGCATGCAGCGTCTGTTCAAGAGACTGCGCCAGGCTTTGCCCGTCCGGGCGCACGCTGACCTCGTGCAACAACACTTCAAGCGCTTCGGTCTGCGCGCGTAACTTCGGGGTTTCGCTTTGCCAATAAGTGATTTTTTTCAGCGGCGGCTGAATCAATGCGACCCACACCAACAGCGACGTCAGCACCACCGCCATGCCGCCGACCATACGTTTTTCGCGCAGGGCCAACGCTTGCCAGCGGACTTGAAGCTGCGCGCTGAAACCCTGCCAGCGGACGCGATAAACCGCGAGCGATGCGTTATTCATCTTCTGCTCCGCTGTCGTCAGTGCTTTCGTCGGGAGTGGTGACTTCGTCGCTCGGGCGCAGCAGCCAGCCTTCATCGTCAGCCGTCGCACTGATCCCGACCTGGGCCAATGCGGCTTGCCAATCCTTGTCCTTGTCATTGGCGCTGCGCCGGGCGTCGGCCAGCAGACTCAACTGCAAGCTGCCGTCGACAAACGTCAGGCGCTCGACCGTACCGGCCATAAACGGCATGCCACTGCCGGCCTGCAACACCAGCCGATTAAACGGCTGCGCCGGATCCTCCGCCGCGCCCTTCTGCCGCGCCGCCAGTTGCTGACGCGCCTGATGCAACGGATTGAGGATCACCGGCAACTCGGGAAAGGCCTGCTTCACCCGCAGCGCCATTTGCGCCTTGAGCTGCTGGCCCTGACTGGCTTCGCGGGCGGCATACAGGTTCAAGCCGATGACCCACACCGCAACCGCCAAGGCGCACAGCCCCAACGCCCGGCCCCAACCGCGATGCTCGCTGCGCTGCTGTTGCACCGCGCCGTGCAGGCCCCAACCGGGCAACGGCCCGGTCCAGCGTTGCGCCTCGGCCATCGGCAATTGCGCATCCGGCGGCGGTGCAGAACCGATCCAGTGCAACGGCGTGCCGCAGCTCAGTAGCCAATCGCCAATCTCGTCGTCGAACAGCGGCTGCACCCGCGCCACCTGCACGCTTTCGCGCAGCAACAAATGGCCGTCCTGCCGACAGGCCACCGTGCCCGGCAGCACCGGCAAGCGGTACGCCGCCGGGTACAAGCCACGCAGATTCAGACCGGCCTGCTTGAGCAATTGCCCCAGATGCTGCAAGCGCTGACGCGGCGCCCAGGCGATCTGCACCTGCCCCGCTTCATCCCGCGAACTGTGAGCGATGTGCATGTCGTTGCTGTCGCCGAGCATCAAAGCCTGCGCCGCACATTGCACCGCCGCTGCAGTCTTGTTCGCCGGCAATGGCGGCAGGTCGATGCTCGCCAGCAGGCTATCCGCCGGATGCAGAAAAACGCTGAGCGATGGCTGCTTCGTTAACTGCCCCAGTTGGCTAAAGGTCAGGCGCTGCTCACGAATGACCTGCCCCTGCCGATCCAGCCACGCGCAGTCCATTTCACTGTCGAGACTTAACTGCGCCAGTGGCGGCAAACTCACACGCAACTGACTCATACGCCCACCCGCGACCAGATCACTTGTGGCAGACGATCCTCGCTGCGGTGCAACAACGCATCGAGGCTGACTCGGCGTTGATCACGCCGCGCCTCGCCGCGCAGACGAAACCAGTCGCTGGTGATGCCGACCTTGACGCTGGTCAGCTCCAGATTGGGCATGCGCAAGCGGTTGACGAAATCGCCACGGTTGATGAACCAGCGCCCGGCATCGCGCTCATTGATCAGCGCCTGCGCGCGCTCCAGCGACAACCCCGGCACATACGCGGCCAACACCGGTGCAGTGGCGGTATTGCCATTGAGCCAGGTGGTCGCCGGAATCACCGTCAGGTACGGCGCCAGTTTGCCAATGACCGCCTCATTCACGCCCTCGACGCTGCGCAGATCATCGACACTGCGCAGCATCGGCAACTTCGGATTCTGCGGCTTGCGCGACGCATTCGGCGACGTGGCGCGGCCACTGTCAAAGGCGTTTTTGCTCGTGGTGTTTTCGGCAATCTGCGGATTCAACAGGTACGGATAAGAACCGATCACCCGCTGACTGATGCGCTGACTCAACCCGGCGCTGATGCCGATCAACTCGCACAGCCGCTGAAACGCCTGCACCTGCGCTTCATCGACACGCTCGTTGGCCACCAGATTGCGCAGGTTGAACTTGCCCTGCTCATCCTCCAGCCGCCCGTCGAAACCCTGCGCATTCAAGCGCTGCGCCCACGGCTGATCGAGCCGGGTCAACGGATCACGCTGCCGCGCATCCCAGAGCAATTGCCGGCTGATCTCCAGCCCGCCGTGCAACAACCAGCGCCCCTGCACCCGCTGCTGATCCGCCTCCAGCGCGCGGGTCGAAACGCTCTGCCGGGTCAACATCCCCGCCGCAATCACCGCGACCACCGCCGCGATCAACAGCGCACTGATGATCGCCATCCCCTGCTGGTTCGTTTGGCTGTTCATCACCGGCCTTACAGCTGCCAGGAACCGATATCGGCATTCACACCGTCGCCGTCAGGCTGACCGTCGGCACCGAGGGAAAAGATATCGATCTCGCCGTTGGCGCCGGGGTTGAGGTACTGATAAGGACGACCCCACGGGTCATTCGGCAAACGCTCCAGGTACGAACGCCAGTTGCTGTTCTTCGCATCCGCCGGACGCTCCACCAGCACTTTCAAACCCTGAGTCATGCTCGGATACGTGCCGTGATCGAGGCGATACAACTTCAGCGCCTGCATCAAACCGCCGATGTCCTGCCTGGCCGCCGTGGCCCGCGCCTGATCCGGCCGATCCAGCACCTTGGGCACCACCATCGCCGCCAGAATCCCGAGAATCACCACCACCACCATGATCTCGATCAGGGTAAAACCCTGCTGCCCACGGGGCATCCGGCTCGGTCGTCCGGGCTGTTTGAACTGCGCGATATCCATCTCGACATTCCCTTGGCTTGATTCGATTCGACGCGCAGTGTTGCAAGAAGATATGTCAGGGATGTTGAAAATCCTCGGGAGTTTTCGTCGTCAAGCCGTCAAGGACGGAGGTTAGGGTCGAGGGCTGAGTTTGGGTTTTGGGCCTGTTATGCCGACGCGTTCCCGAGAAAGCGGATTCACCCTGATTGAAGTGCTAGTGGCACTGGCGATCATTGCCGTGGCGATGTCGGCGGCTGTGCGCGTGGCGGGGTTGATGACGCAGAGCAGCGGGGTTTTGCGGGATCGCTCGGTGGCGATGATCGCGGCGCAAACCCGCATGGCGGAACTGCAACTGGAAGGTCGATTGCCGACTGGTGTGAAAGCTGTTGATTGTGATCAGGGACGGTTGTTGTTGCGCTGCGAACAAGCCATCGCCACAGCCGAAAACGGCCGATTGCTCAAGGTCGGCATCCAGGTCTTCGACCGCAACCAGGACGCCCCGCCCCTGGCCCGCCTGGAAACCCTACTGAACCGCCCCCTGTAGGAGCTGCCGAAGGCTGCGATCTTTTGACTTTGATCTTTTAAAACCAAAATCAAAAGATCGTCCGATCGCGGCCCGAGCCTCCGCCAGCTCCTACACAAACATCTCAGGCAACAAAACAACGCATGCTCCACACGATATCCGCAATCAGCCTGAAACCCTGTAGGAGCGAGCCTGCTCGCGAAGGCGCCAGAATGAACACCCGATCAATCACCAAGTGTCCCCGACACCTACATCACCCCGGCAACTGCAAATTATCCAAAGCCCGATTCACCGCCAATTCCCCAAGCATGATCAACTGCGCAATCCCCGCCAGCGCATGACGCTGCGACACCGGCAACAAACTGGCAATGTTCTGCGCGAGGGTTTTGGCCGAAGCAAGCGTTTCACTGGCATCGACCAGCAGTTCTTCGGTTTTGTTGTCCGCCGTCACGGCATACATCCCACGGTGTTTACGTGGCGGCGGCGTGGAACCGGGCGGACATAAGTAATGATCGAGCGCGCGGTCGGCGGCTTCGTGGAGTTTTTTTGAGTCGATGGATTCGTAGGGGGAAACCGAGGCGGTTTCGGGTGGGTTGGGTGTTGGTTTGATCATGGTGAAGCTCCTATAAGAATGGAGCCGCCCAGAACTGTCGCTAAACAGAAAGGTGGCGGCTGTACGCAGGTTAGCGAACCGGTTATAGGCACCCGGCAGACCCGAGGGTCTCCCGCATACAGCCACCATAGCGGAGTCGCAGAAATTGAATCTGCGACAAAGCATGGAACGCTGCTGCACCTATTTATAAGTCGAGTCGCTAAACCCGATCGCTGTTTCATCAGCGACCGCACCACAATAGAACCCGCCCCCAAGGCGCACAAGCCGGCGGATTCTGGCGTAGCTGTAGGCAAAGGCGCAAGGATATGTAGCCTGAGAGAGTGTCTGGAGATGTCTTTTTAAACGCCGGTGGTTACCTAAACCTTACTGCGGAAAATCTCCCCTAAACAGATCCATCCACTCATCGGGCCAGTTGACTTGCGTTTTTGGACTACATTTCACACCCGATGGCTGCTTTCGCCATAAGCGGACATTCACAAGCAACCACTATCAGCCAACTTGTATTGCGCGCCTTTCTCTGCCCAAGTAGTAATCTTCTTTGTGCAGTGGATGTGACGAGTGCTGTCCTCCCACGACCTTCACCAGCCAGACCACGCCGCGCATTACCTTGAGTGATTTGTCAGGGCATTTTGCTATTATTCGACAACAGACAGTGGCTGAGAATCTGATCCGCTGCCGTGGTCAACAACAACGTCTGATACGTTCCCAACAATTTGTACAAAAAGGACTTTGGAATGACTGGGACATCTACCGATAAATTTTCAGCCGGTGAGCAGGGGCTGGGATATATCTACCAAGCACGTCTTGCTCTTCTACAGCTGCTCCAATTGCCGGAAGACACCGCTATCTTCCTAGAAAAGGATGATGATCTTGATTTCGTCGACGGCCAAGGAGGGAAGTCTTTGGCCTCACTTAAGCACAAGGCGATCGGTGACAGGCTAACCGATTTATCGACCGATTTTTGGAAGTCCGTCAACATCTGGTTGGTCAGGTACAAACGTGATGGCCGTGCTGCATCAAACCTGCAGTTCTTCCTCTTCACCACCGGCGAGGTATCGACCGACTCGTTCTTATCCCGTCTTCTTCACATCCAGCCCACCTACTCGAGCGATGACGAAACTCTGACCGAACTTGCCAAAAAGGCACTTTCGGCATCGAAATCGAAACTGATTGGGCCGATTGCTGTGGCGTTCGAGGAATTGAATGATGCTGAAAAACAGGATTTTCTCGAGCGCATCTTGATCTTCGATAGCAGTCCGCGCATCGGCGACGTTCCTGTGCTCATAAAGGACAAGCACATGCGAAGCATACGGCGTGAATACCGCGAGTTCGTCTTCGAGCGGTTGGAAGGTTGGTGGACCGATATTGTGATCAAACAGCTCACTGGTGATAGGCCCGAAGGGATTTTTGGCTACGAAGTATCTGACAAGCTTTCGAACTTCGCCGAGGAGTACAAAGCAGATAACCTGCCCATCACCTTCCGCGGAAAACTCCCCTCCGACGACATCGACATTGATACTGATCCGCGCCTATTCGTGGCGCAGCTGCGTGAGATCGGCATTTCCGCTAACCGAATCAGGAATGCGATTTTGGATTATTATCGGGCGTTCGAGCAGCGGTCGGCCTGGGCACGCGAAAGCTTGCTTGTGTTAGGTGAAGTTGAGGAATACGAAGATCGCTTGGCGGATGAGTGGGACCGCTATAAAGATGTCATTTTCGAGAGTTTGGAAGATAACAGTGCTGAAGACGCGCTTTGTCAAGCCGGAGCTCAGCTTTACAACTGGGCGGAATTTGAAACCGCGAAGATCGACTCCCTGCGTATTCGTGCGCGGGTAATAGAACCCTACGTCCTTCGTGGAAGTTTCCATATTCTCGCCGATAGCACTCCGCGGCCAAGAGTCTACTGGCATCCTAGATTCCTTGACCGTCTTGGTAACGTATTGGAGGCGGCATCGTGAAGCGATGGGATCAGCGCCCTTTCGAGATTCGAAACCTATTCAATCCTGCTTTTTGCGGTTTGGTCATGTTTCGCGCCCTGTCCGGCTACGAAGAAGAAGACAGCCGTGGCATGCCCTTCTCGCTCTCGCTTCTTGTACTACCCCTAAGCCTACACAAAGACTCACGAGTGGTGATTGCTAGCAGCCCACGCAGCTATCTACTGAAGACCGCAGAGAAGAACCAACAAATTATGGTGGGTTTCTCCGACCGGGCCACGCAGATGCTTCCCTATACCTTCGAGGGGCTCGGTCTGCTGATGGAAAGGGGCTGCATTACTGTCGTGGATGACGGACGCATTCAGACAGTATCCAAGAAGGTGCGCAAGACCGTCGATGGAACTGCCGAAACCGTTGGCTGCCAGAAAGTGGCGCGCATTGTAGGAAAGGAATTCGCACGTATCGCCGACCGGGCGACCGTTTACCATTCCGTAGCAAACCTAGTGGCCACGATATGACCTTTTACTCTGACAGCATCTCCTTTAGCATCTAACACCCGTACCCGCGTGAATTGCTGCCGCCAACGCGAAAACTCCTCCGATTTGAAACTTACGGCGGTGTAGCGGCCCTTAGCCTCAGCGAGTACGACAGAACCAGCCCCGTCACTGCACAGATAGTCAGGAATGTCTCCTGGTGCAGCACGCTCTACGGCAAACCCATGAAGGTTCGCGTTTTTGTCCCCAATCAAACTATCCAGATGCGCGAAGTATTTAACCCCTACATGCTCATGCAGAAACCAGCGACAGAATGCCTGCCCCATTTCACTGGACTTGCTTCGCTTAGCGTTGGTTGAGGCACCCACCCCATCACCTTGAAAGCGAAGCTCGTCGCTCGGCATCAAGAATCTCATGTGTTCAAACTGGGCGGGATCTGGGAAGGGCGGCTCCGTGCCATAAGTATCTAGGTAGTAGTGGTGATACAGACCGGCGAGGTCTAAATCAATGACCGTTCTTGAATTCCCCACGGAAGTGCCTTGGAGCGAAGGAGGAATAGGGTTGTATTGGCTGAGCGCCAAGTGCAGCGTTTTCTTCATAAAAACTCTCAAAAATAGCTTACGTAACGATGTCGAACACGCCCAGTGTGGCTATTTGCACTGACTTGCCCATCTGTTTGCATTCGACCTGAATAGGTTTTTTGTAGCCATGATCGCCAGAAAACGGCCAATAGCTACCATTTTATCCGGCAGCAATCGGCCAGAAGCCTTCAGTCCGATCCGGCTCCTTCCGGCCAAACACTGAAGTGCCAGCCATGACCGTCTATCAAAACTACCTGAAATACGATCTGGACGGCTTAAGCGCGGCCATGAAATCCTTGGGTACGCAGTCCCTTCCAACAGAGTCAACCGTTCATGCTTATGCAACTTCTGAGCAGCATCCTGCCGTCACTTACAATCCAAAATACAAAGGTTCATCTCGCACAACACAACGGGCTTGAACACCCGATGGATGTATACCTTGCAGGCGATTTCGACGATTGGCAGTCATGGCAGTCCCGAAGGAACTTCGAATGCGAGTACGTGATTGGTCTGATCGAACTACCTGGCACCAAAAAATGGTTACTGGCTGGTGTGTACGATTCACTCAAAGTCAACGAATCGAAGGGTAGAAAAGAGAATCGTGACTTCGTGTACGACTACCGTCGTGTGCCTCAATTTGCCGAGCTGGAAGGCCGCCTGATACTCGACTACACAAAACCACGAGGTAACTATCTCTGGCTGGAAACGTGCCTGAAAAGCATGGTTGTATCATCGATGCTGGAAAAGCCTATGACCGTGGGCAAATTCCCCGGCTTCAAGGAAGTAGATATATCTCATAGGGAATTGAATATTATCGTCCAACAGGGCCTGGAATCCTGGCAGACAGCGCTTTCCAGCGTAGCAGGTGTGTATCTCATATCTGACCGTACTGAAGGCGAGCATCAGCTATACGTAGGCTCAGCAACCGGGACGGGCGGTTTGTGGGATCGCTGGGTTAACTACTCTAATAACGGACATGGTGGAAATATCCGCATACGAAATCTGCAAACCAAGCGTGGCAAAAAATTCGCAGAAAATTTCAGGTTCAGCATTCTCGAAATTGCGGATAAACATACGGGGAAGGACGAAATGGTTCAGAAAGAAATCCATTGGAAGCGCCGCCTTCTGACGCGCGACAGCGGACTAAACGGAAACTGAGCAGATCGGATACTCCCCAGCTCAAGAAGGCAGTGACGGCAAGAAGCGGTCACAACCCGAATCACATTGTAAGTGCTCCGCCAAATAGCGAATTGGCGGAGCATTTAAGGAGCAAGTCAAGCAGCCACTGCTCGCAAGAATTGCAGCGCCAATTGCTGCCAAAAAACGCCAAGCCTGCCTGTACTCGCGCCGCACATAAGTTCTGATATCTTGGATTTTGCGCACGGATTTCACTCGTAACTGTTGTCAGGTTAATTAGCCCCAGTGGCAACCATCTGATAGTAGCTAAGGTAAAATTGCCCGGTCTACGCAGCATGTCTTTTTTTCCGGAGCAGCAAGCTTACGAAGTCGATCCGCTCTACTAAGATGGCCATCAAGTCACCTCCATCAACCAGCAATATTGAGGCTCCGCCGGCCTGATGTGCTACAACGCCTTCTGAAGAGAAACCGTTGATGGAGAGGAAGATTCTTAAGGTGTTTTCCAGCTTCTTCTCACCTTGTCGGTAAAAATAGCAAGGTCAGCCTTGTTGACTGGTTCCTTTTGCCACTTGGCTTCGAACAGATACTCGGTTCCCTCCAAGGAAAAGGCCCCGTCGATCTGTTCACCGAGATTTTTAAACGAAGCTTTAGGGTCAAGGTCGAAAAGTTCGAACACCTCATACATGACGCGCTCCAGCTCAAAGCCTCTGGTCTGTGCTATCAAAGCCAATCAGAGCCAGATTACGGGTATTGGTCGCTTGGAGCTTTTGCCGTACGGCAGCGTTCTCGCCTTGCGTCTCGGCTCCCTGCTTTTGGAGGGCCTTGAACCGACATTCAACTAAACGGCAAAAATAAACTCCGATCCTACAAATCAGGGCCTTTTAAGACTCGGCAAAACTACCCCCTCCCCCAACCTCTCCACCCCCAACCGCACCCTCTCCCCCCCCTGCTCAATCACCACCCCATCCCCCTCCACCGCCACCAACTTCATCCCAGGCCCCACCCTCTCCCCCTGCAAAAAACTCCTCGGCGGTCCATCGTTCAAACTCAAAATCGCCACCGCCCCGCGACTCCCCGCCATCACCCCGCTCACCTTGATGTCCACCGGCGCCGTGTGGTTGGAAAACCACTGCAACGCCGGGCTGTCACTGCGCGCCGCGAGCATTTGCGGTGGCGCCGGAGGGGTATGTGATTCGGCGGAGGTCAGGAGCAGCGACGACCAGGTCGCGACGCCGATCAGGGCGGCGAGCAGTGCGAGGGCCTGGACGGTTTGTGGGGGGGATATGCGGGTGGTGAGCATCATGGGCTGAATCTCCTTTTAGTCCCTGCTGACAGGCTACGCGGCAATTCTCACGGTTTTATTTCACACGTCTTACATGTTGGCCGTGCAGGATGTTTTTTTGGGACGGGACAGGACGCAACGGAGCGCGCAACCGATGAATGTGGGCAAGCAGCAGGGCTTTACGCTGATCGAGTTGATGGTGGTGCTGGTGATCATCGGGATCGCCAGTGCGGCGATCAGTCTGAGTATCAAGCCGGATCCGCTGCAGCTGCTGCGCAAGGACGCCGAGCGTGTGGCGCAGTTGCTGCAGGTGGCGCAGGCGGAGGCGCGGGCGGATGGTCGGCCGATTGTGTGGGTGAGTGATGGCAAGGGCTTTCGCTTCAGGCGGCGCAGTGACAGTGGTCGAGGTTTTGAGCATTTCAAGGATGACCCGCAGTTGCGGCCGCGCACCTGGCAGAGTCCGAAGCTGGAGGTGCGGGTGGAGCCGAAGCAGAAGGTGGTGCTTAACGCCGAGTGGATCAGTCCGCCGCTGCAATTGACCTTGTCTGATGGGCTGAATCGGCTGAGTGTGCTGCGTGATGCCAGTGGCAGGATCAGTGTGCAATGAACGATCAACGGGGCTTTACCCTGATCGAGGTGATGGTCGCGATCCTGCTGATGGCGGTGGTCAGTTTGATTGCCTGGCGCGGGCTGGACAGTGTGACGCGGGCGGACAGTCATTTGCAGGCGAGCAGTGAGCAGAGTGAAAGTTTGTTGCGGGCGTTGAATCAGTTGCAGCGTGATGTGGAGATGCGTGCGGGGATTGAGTTGAGTGAGCCAAAGAAGGTTGGCGTGGATGATGAGCCGCCGAGTGCGCCGCCTGCGCTGACGGTGCGGAGCAGTGATAGCAAGGGGTTTCGGCTGGATATCATTCGCCGTGCGGCGGATCAGCCTGGGGCGTTGCAGCGGGTGCGGTGGTGGGTCAAGGGGGATACGTTGTATCGGGCGGTGGCTGAGGCGCGCAGTCGGTATCCGTTGCCGGCACCGGGGGTTGGGGTGGCGGTGTTGCAGGGGGTGAGTGATGTGCAGGTGCGGGTTTGGGAGGTGGATAAGGGGTGGCGGCAGTTGAGTGGGAATCGGCGGGAGGATCCGTTGGGGTTGGAGGTTCGGTTGACGCGGGAGACGGCGCAGGGGGTGGAGCGGTATCGGCAGGTGATGGGGCCGTTGGAGTAGTCAGCATCGCCGCAAAACCCTGTGGGAGCGGGCTTGCTCGCGAATGCGGTGGGTCAGTTGATGATGATTTGGCTGAATGGACGCCTTCGCGAGCAAGCCCGCTCCCACAGTTGGATTGGGTTTGGTCAGTTGGGGAATGGTTGGCTTGTGAGCTGTCATCGCTGGTAGGTCAGCTCCCACAAGCCGGTAGATATTGGTCGGCTGTCGGGCCGTCATCGCGAGCGGGCTCACTCCTACAATTGGATCGTATGCGGTCTGGGAGAGATTGGTTGGCTGGTTGGCCATCATCGCTGGCAAGCCAGCTCCCACAGGGATTGGTGGGGTTGGCGGGATTGTTAGCTGAGGACGACTACGCCGCCGGGGAGTTCGGTGCATTTGACGCCGTAGGCGTCGCGGATCAGCAGTGCGACGCCGGCGAGTTGGTCGAGGCTGAAGCGGGCCTGGACGCGGCGTTGGCCGAGTTCGCGGTTGAGCAGCAGCAACATGCCAGGGCGGTAGCGGTTGATCTCGTCGATCATCTGGCTGAGGGTTGCACCGTTGAATACCAGTACCTGTTGGCGCCAGTTCATCACTGCGGCGGTGTCGACGCTTTGCACTGCGCCCACTTGTTGCGCGTCGTAGGTCAGTTGCTCACCCGGCTGCAGGCGCAGGCTGCGGCCATCGACATTGACGTCCACCGAACCATCGAGGCACGTCACGCACACCTGCTGATCGGTGTTGCGCAAGTTGAACCGCGCCTGACTGGCGCGCAACCACCCTCCTCCGGCCTGCATCGCCAATGGCAGCCGTGCGGTTTGTACTTCAACCTCACCGCTGACCAGCTCAAAACCTTGCACACCATCATCGCCAGAGCGCTGGTTGATACGGGTCTGGGTGTTGAGCTCCAGGCTTACGCCATCGGCCGGTTCGAAACGCTTCTGCTGGCCGACTTCGGTGATGTAATCGGCGCCGAGCCCTTCAAAGCCACCGGGGATCGTCCCGCGCACCAGCAGGAACGCCGCCGATGCCGCGATGGCGCCACCGAGAAACGCCCGTCGACCGAAGCGCCGAGGCGACTGCAGCATTTCAGTGGCAGGCTGCAGGTTGTGCCACAACACCTTGGCCTGCTCGAAAGCCTGAGCATGTTCGGCGCTCTGCGCGCACCACTGGCGCAAGGCGAGGGCGTCGGCCACGGTGGCGCGGCCGGAGGTCAGCAGGACCAACCAGTCATGGGCTTCGCTGTGCAGATTGTCGGCCGCCGATGGCTTGGCAGGTGTCAGTCGAAAGATGTTCAAACGCGCAGATTCTCAACGAATTGATCGGGCACTATTCAGAAGACGGTTTTCCGGCCCCGCGACCGAACCGCTGAAACACTTTTCTTTCCAGTTTCGCGGCGCAGAAGCCCAATGCAGCTTTGATTTCCTTCTCGACCATGCGTGTGGAGATGCCGAAGCGCTGGGAAATTTCCAGGTGTGGCGCCTCCTCCAGCCGCGCGGCGATGAAGATCCGCCGACGGCGTGCCGGCAGTTCGTAGAGGGCGCTGAGCAGCGACTGGATTTCCTTCTGCCCACCCACCACCCGCGCCGGGTCCAGCGCCTCGTCGCCGATTTGCAGCAGCTCTTCGACTTCCTCGCCGGTGAGCAGGCGCGCATCGGCCTGACGGCGGTCGGCGGCGATGTTCAGGGCCATGCGATAGAGGTAGGCATTGGGCCGCAGCAGGTTCGGCGGCGTTTCCATGCGGTCGACCCGCAGGTAGGTTTCGTGCAGCACGTCGTTGGCCAGGTCTTCCGAGCCGAGACGGCGGCGCAAGCGCACCCGAAAGTCCTCGTAGGACGTCAGGAACAGCTGGACCATCGAACCTTGACCGGTGTCTTTCATCCCCCGGAAACTCCTTCCCATTTGGTGCATTCCATGCGTTTCCCTGACGACTCCGGTAACAACAGCAACGTGACCGGCTGGCGCAACGCGCTGGGCGTCGGCCGGTCGATCCTGAGATTGCGAAAGCTCTCTACCAGCGCGGTATCGCGCCGTACATCACCGGTGGTGGTGACCAACCGGTTGTGCTGCACCACGCCGTCACGCCCGACCCAGACCTGCAACACCGCGCGATAGCTGCCTGGACGGGTCAGCGGCGAACGGCACAGGTTGCGCTCGATCGCCGCTTGCACCGCAGTGGCGTAGCTGCGACTGACGGCGGCACTGGCCGGGGTGGTTTTGTCCAGGGCCGACGGCACGTCCTCGACCTGCGCCACTTGCAAGGTGAACGCATCGTCGCGGGCATAGCGCGCCATCAGTCCACTGCCGCCGAGCAAACGGCGCAGCGCATCGGCAGCGGTGTATTCGCCATCGACCGCCAACGAGCGCCGGCCACGACTCAACTGACTGTCGACCAGCACCGCAACGCCCGTGGCATGGCTGTACTGATCCAGCGCCCGGGCCAGGTCCTGCGCCGGAATGTGCAGCGTCATGCGCATATCGGCCGGCACCGGTTCGGCTGTCGCCGCACCGCTGAACCAGCCAAGCAGCAGCCCCAGACTCACCCGGCGCACGAGAGTCGCTGAACGCTGAAGACCGTCCTTGGAACTGCCTCGCTGCACGGCTGACGTACCCCTGAAAACCGTCATCCTGATGACTGTTTATGAATCTGGTGTGACGGGCGGTGCAAAAAAACCATCACGGGATTCGCCCAAGGCTTGCACTAGACTGCATTCAGAGAGCGGCCGCTTCGGGCCGGCCAGGAGGCTTGCATGAAAACACTGTGGAAAATCGCCCTCGCCGGGCTGCTGCTGAGCGCCTTCGCCAGTGCCCACGCCGAACAGCCGCTGGGCTGTGTGGAGGTGACGGTGGGCGGCTACAAGGCGCCGAATTACGACTGCCTGAGTCAGCAGATGGGCAACAATCCCGACGGCGCTGCGGCTGCGCAGAAGAATCAGGAAGCGCTGAATGTCCCGGTGAACAAGCGGCCACCGAATCAGGTTGGCCTCGCAACCCCGGCCGCAACTGGAACACGCATGGGCAACACCTTCCGCACCTCAGTCAAACCACAACGCCCACCCGCCAATAACGGAACATCCCCATTAACCAATAAATGAATCAAACACCTGAGGCTAAGAAACTCACACACCTAGAGGAAGGGGAAACAAACCTGTGGCGAGGGGATTTATCCCCGATCGGCTGCGCAGCAGTCGTCAATCCCGCTGACTCGGTTTATCTGAAGGACCCGCGTCGGATTGTTATAGGCCTGCTGCGCAGGCCATCGGGGATAAATCCCCTCACCACAAGGAATACCTCAATCACTAGAAATACCCCAATTACAGGGTATGCACGTCAATCGCTCGGGGTTTGGCGGAAACTTACCGCCAGGCGATTCCAGCTGTTGATGGTGGTGACGGCCATGGTCAGATCCACCAGTTCCGCCTCACTGAATTGCGCTTTGGCCAACTGATAAACATCGTCCGGCACATGACTCTCGGCCAACAGCGTCACCGCCTCGGCCCAACCCAGCGCCGCCCGCTCACGCGCATTGAAGAAGCCGCTGTCGCGCCACACCGCGATCGCATACAGACGCCGCTCACTCTCCCCGGCCCGCCGCGCGTCCACCGAGTGCATGTCGGTGCAGAACGCGCAGCCGTTGAGCTGCGAAGCGCGAATCCTGATCAGTTGCAACAGCGGCGCCTCGATGCTCAGGTCGCGGGTCAGCGCCTCCATGGCGATCATCGCTTTCATCGCCTTGGGCGATGCGTTGTAGTAGTCCAGACGCGGGGACATGGCAGGTCTCGGGGAAGCGGAATGATGAGTTCACGGTATGCGCTAATGCGCTGGCGTTACAGCCCCAATTCCACGAAAAACCGCTACACCACTGCCCCCCGACCAAACACATAACCTTGTAGGAGTGAGCCTGCTCGCGATAGCGGTCATTCAGTCACCGCCATGTTGGATGTGCCGACGTCATCGCGAGCAGGCTCACTCCTACAAGGGGGACGGTGGCCAATTTCGGGTTTTTGTGCTGCGCAACTACTGCCAATCACGCAACAGCGTTAATCTGGCCGACACTTCAATCGCCCCCCGGAGCCGCGTCGGTATGGAACTTCACGTCGTGATCAATGGCCGCAAGGACCTCGCCGGCCAGCTATACAACCAGCTGCGCGGCGCCATCGAGTCCGGGCGCCTGGCCGCCGGCACGCAGTTGCCGCCCAGTCGTCTGCTGGCCGAGCAGCTGGGGATCTCGCGCAAGACCATTTCCGACACCTACGCGCAGCTGACTTACGAAAATTTCCTCACCGGGGTGATCGGCAAAGGCACCTACGTCAACGCCCGCCCGGCGCAGATTCAGCGCAAGCAAAGCCACACCGAACTGGCCAGCGCCGAGGTGATCGAACGTTGGCGCAACCTGCCGGTGTTCTTGCGCCACCCGTCGCTGGAAGGTTCGTTGCGCTATGACTTCATCGGCGGCGCCACCAGCAAGGGCCAGTTCCCGCATGACGACTGGCGCCGCTGCGTCTCCCACGCGATGCGCCAGATGGCCGGCTCCAAAGGTTTCTACAGCGTGCCCGAAGGCCTGCCGGCGCTGCGCAATGCGATTGCCCGGCACATCGCGTTTTCGCGCGGGATCAACTGTCAGAACGAAGACATCGTGGTGTGCAACGGCGCGCAACAGGCGCTGGACCTGATCACCCGCGTGCTGATCAGCCCCGGCAGTCGGGTGGCGATGGAAGATCCGGGTTATCCGCCGGCACGCCTGCTGTTCGGCACCCACGGCGCCGAGGTGGTCGGAATCCCGGTGGATGCCGAGGGGATCGTGGTCGAACAGATTCCCGAGGGCACACGGATGATTTACGTCACCCCGTCGCACCAGTTCCCGCTGGGCATGCCGATGAGCCAGGCGCGCCGCGAAGCCTTGCTCGCCCGCGCTTATGAGCTAGGCGCGATCATCATCGAGGACGACTATGACAGCGAATTCCGCTACGAAGGACGGCCTACGGACTCACTGTTCAGCCTCGATCAGCGCGGCATCGTGGCCTACGTCGGCACCTTCTCCAAGACCTTGCTGCCGGAGTTACGCCTGGGTTACGCGATCCTGCCGCCGGCGATTCTCGAAGCGGTGATCCGCGCCAAACAACTCACCGACCTGCACGCCTCGACCCTGCCGCAATGGGCGCTGGCCAAGTTCATCGCCGAAGGTTGCCTGCTCAAGCACATCCGCCGTTGCCATACGATTTACGCCCAGCGCCGTGAACGGATTCTGGCGCGCATGGCCACGGATCTGTCGCCCTGGCTGGAAGCGATACCGCCCAGTGCCGGGTTCCACATGGCGGTGCTGTGCAAGGTGCCGATCGACCTGCCGCTGGTAATCGAACTGGCGAAAAAAGTCGAGGTCGGGCTGTATTCCATCGACGGATTCCATTACCGGCAACCGGTGAAGAGCGGTCTGTACTTCGGCTTCGGCGCCATTGAAACCCTCGACATCGACACCGCTCTGGATCGCCTGCGCGACATTCTGCAACAAGTGGCGTGAATGATTGGTCTGGGCGATTAACCGCCGATTGGTTATTGGTGATCAGCAGGTGCAGGCCTATTCTGCACGGGCGTTATCCCTCAATGAGCAGGATTCGTCCGGCCTGATTCAGGAGTGTGAGCAATGTCCAACGAAGTGATCAACACCGTCCAGGTGCGCGCCGCCGCCGGGCGTTCGGAAGAGCTCGGTCGGCAGCTGCAGAAGATCGTCGACACCTTGCGTCAGACACCGGGCTGCGACGCCTATATGGTCGACCGCTGCCCCGAGGACAGCCATCGCTGGATGGTGAGCGCACGCTGGCAGTCGGAAGCGGCGATGCAGGCGCACTTCAACCGGCCCGAGGCGCAGGGGTTTATCGACCTGATTGATAGCCGCTTGGCAAATAGTGTGGATTTCAACAGTTTCCCGATCGTCTGATCTGCCCCCTTCGCGAGCAAGCCCGCTCCCACATTGGAATGCGATCAACTGTGGGAGCGGGCTTGCTCGCGAAGACGTATTCAGCTGCACCGCCGAACGACTGATTGGTCACCCGATCTTCCCGAATATTGGCCGTTTGAATACCCCACCCCGCAGACTACTGTGGTCACCACCCCTCCCCAACTGGTGATCGAACATGAAAGCCCTGCACCTCTTCACCGCCATTCTCGCCCTGTCCATGTCTGCTGCAGCCCTGGCTCACGACCCGTCGGAAAAAGTCACCGTCCTGCAAGACCAGATGCTGAAGAACGCCCCCGGCAAGAAAGCCATGATGATCGAAGTCGACTACAAACCCGGCCAGTCCTCGATCGCCCACAAACACGACGGCACCGCCATGGCCTACGTGCTCGAAGGCGAAGTGATTTCCCAGGTCAAGGGCGAACAGCCGATCACCTACAAGAAAGGCCAGTTCTGGTACGAACCGGCCGGCTCCGAACATCTGGTGTCAAAAAACGCCAGCAACAGCAAACCGGCGAAGTTGCTGGTGTTCATGGTGTTGGCCCCGGACGAGCAAGTACTGATCCCCTTGAAAAACTGATGGTTGTTGGCACAGCCATAAATAAAAAGGCGCAAAACACTGTTTTGCGCCTTTTTATTTCCCGAGGCAATTAACCGATTCGCCTTAAAGCCAATAAAACTAATGCATCACCACAACTCGAAAAATTGTCAGCTTATTTACAGGTTGGCGGGTTTAGTCTGAATCAACTGTCGTGCGCCCGTCACCCACAGCCGCGACAACGCTGACTTTCCGACTGAAGTTGCTTCACGGGAGACTCATCATGAAACTTGCTTTTGCCAGTACCTTGGCGATATCGGTTTTAGCCTTGTCCGCCTGTTCAGTACCCACCGCGCCGAAAGCGGTGTCGTCCCTCGATACCCTGTTCACCCAACCGGTCGGCCGCAGCAGCGCCGCCCAGGTGCAAAGCGGTCCCGGCGTGTCACTGGGCGTGGTCTACAGCCCGAGTACCCAGACCAACCGTGAATATCTGCGTGACTATCAGGCCAACGCCGGCACCGGTTTCGGCCAGAGCCTGTTGGTGCAGCCGATCCACGACGCCTACGTCAACACCTCGAAACCGGACATGGCGGTGGACTGGGTCAAGGCCTCGCTGCAACGGCAGTTCGGCTCGGTCACGGTGTACCCGGACATGCAGAGCCTGCGCGCGGCGCACCCCGATGTGGTGGCGATCGTCGACGCCCACAGCCAGTTGATCACCTCGCGCAGCTCCGACATCAAGGCTGATGTGAGTGCGGATTTTTATGATGCAAAGTTGAATTACATCGGCACGGCGAAAGGTTCGGAGGCCAAAGAACTGACACCGGTTTGGGCGGACTTCAAAGGTTCGGAAGAGATCGTCGCTGATATTAATCAACAGCAGGATGTGCAAGTTCGGGCGTTGCAGAAGTTTGATCAGTCGCTGAGTAATTTATTGACCAGGCCGACAGATAAAGTGTCGATGCTTGATAGTAAACAAGCACATAAGTTGTATTGATAGTCAGGCCCTCATCGCGAGCAGGCTCACTCCTACAGGGGGAAAACGCATTCCAACTGTAGGAGTGAGCCTGCTCGCGATAAGGCCGGAACAAACACCATAAAATTCAGACACAAAAAAGCCCCGGCATCTCACGACACCGGGGCTTCTTCATTCAACCACTACTCAGGCCAGTTCAAGCTCGGCATTCGCAGAAGTCGCAGGCACTACCGCCTGACCGCTCAACGCGAGGTCAAGCAGTTCACGGTTGGCTACTGCATACATAGCGTAGTCAGTGCCGCTCGCAGCACGGATTTCCACCAGCATGGCGCGCCAGCGCTCGATCATGCTTTCGTGCTGTGCCATCCACAGCGCCAGGCGTGCTTCCACGTCCTGAGTGCCGTCGCCCTGTTGCAGGACGGAGATGGTGATCGCACGTTGCTGCCAGTCCACATCGTCACGGAACGCTTCACGGGCCAGGGCCTGCCAGTTGTTTTCAACCGGCAGCGCGCTGATCTGTTGCAGGTACCAGGTGATGTCCAGCGCACTGCCCACGGCGAAGTAGGCCTTGGCCACTTCAGCCGGATCCTGACCAGTGACGTCGGACGCTTCGATGATCGGCAGCAGGGTGTACAGGTGCGAGGTACCCGCCACCATACGCGCCAGCAACTCCGGAACACCGGCCGCGACGTAAGCCTGATAACGCGCCTGCCAGTTTTCACGGATTTCGCCGCTCAGCAGTTCGTCGAGCTTCAGCCCCAGCTCCTTGAGGTGCGGACCGAAGTGCGCGACGTCACGGGCAGCGTTCTGCTCGTTGCGACGGGCACGCAGGAACCAGCGTGTAGCACGGCGGCCCAGACGCATCAGCTCGTCCATCAGCTCCAGTTGCACGTCAGCGCTGACCTGGTAGTCCAGCGCTTCGATCTGACGGAACCAGTGCGGGAGGTGGAAGATGTCACGCACGATCACGTAGGCGCCGGCCACGTTCGCCGGGCTCATGCCGGTCGACTCTTTGAGTCGCTGAACGAAGGTGATGCCCATGTGGTTGACCAGGTCGTTGGCGATCTGGGTGCTGACGATCTCGCGCTTCAGACGATGACGACGCATGGCTTCGGAGAACTTGCTGACCAGGGTCGGCGGGAACGCCGTTTCCATGTCGCGGGTCAGGTAGTCGTCGTCCGGTACCAGCGAGTTCAGCAGCTGTTCCTTGAGGTCGATCTTGCTGTACGAGATCAGCACCGACAGCTCGGGACGGGTCAGGCCATGGCCTGCCGCAACGCGCTCGTTGATCTGCTCTTCGGTCGGCAGGAACTCGATGGCACGGTCCAGCTTGCCACGGCCTTCCAGATCGCTCATCAGACGCTTGTACTCGGCAATGCGCTCGTAGGCACGACGCGCCGCCAGGGACAGGGCCTGGGTCTGCTTGTAGTTGTTGCCCAGCACCAGACCACCGACTTCGTCGGTCATGCTCGCCAGCAACTGGTTGCGTTGCTTGTCGGTCATGTCGCCGGCCTGAACCACTTCGTTCAGCAGGATCTTGATGTTCACTTCGTGGTCGGAGCAGTCCACGCCACCGGCGTTGTCAATGAAGTCGGTGTTGGAGCCGCCGCCATTCAGACCGAATTCCACACGACCCAGTTGGGTCATGCCGAGGTTACCGCCCTCGCCCACGACTTTGCAGCGCAGCTCGTTGCCGTTGACGCGCAGTGCGTCGTTGGCCTTGTCGCCCACGTCGGCATGGCTTTCGGTGCTGGCCTTGACGTAAGTACCGATACCGCCGTTCCACAGCAGATCCACCGGCGCCTTGAGCAAGGCGTTCAGCAGTTCGGTCGGGGTCAGCTTGTCGGCCTTGATGTCGAAGCGTTCTTTCATCTGCGGCGAGATGGCGATGCTCTTCGCGCTGCGCGAGAAGATGCCGCCGCCTTCGGACATGATGCTGGTGTCGTAGTCGGTCCAGGCCGAACGCGGCAGGTCGAACATGCGCTGACGCTCGACGAAGCTGGTCGCCGGGTTCGGGTTCGGATCGATGAAGATGTGCATGTGGTTGAACGCGGCAACCAGTTGCAGCTTGTCGGACATCAACAGGCCGTTACCGAATACGTCACCGGCCATGTCACCCACGCCGACCACGGTGATGCTGTCTTCCTGAACATTGATGCCGCGCTCGCGGAAGTGGCGCTGTACGCCGACCCACGCGCCCTTGGCGGTGATGCCCATTTTCTTGTGGTCGTAACCGGCGGAACCACCGGAGGCGAACGCGTCGCCCAGCCAGAAGCCGTAGTCGATGGCGATGCCGTTGGCGATGTCGGAGAAGGTCGCAGTGCCCTTGTCCGCGGCCACCACCAGGTACGGGTCATCGTCGTCATGCCGCACGACGTTGGCCGGCGGTACCAGCGCGCCGTCTTTCAGGTTGTCGGTGATGTCCAGCAGACCGGAAATGAAGATGCGGTAGCAGGCGATGCCTTCGGCCGCGATCTCGTCACGGCTGCCGCCCAGTGGCAGGCGACGCGGCAGGAAGCCGCCCTTCGCGCCCACCGGCACGATGACCGAGTTCTTCACTTGCTGGGCTTTTACCAGGCCAAGGACTTCGGTACGGAAGTCTTCTTCACGGTCGGACCAGCGCAGACCACCGCGCGCCACGTTGCCGAAGCGCAGGTGCACGCCTTCGACACGTGGCGAGTAAACGAAGATTTCGAACTTCGGTACTGGCTTGGGCAGTTCTGGGATCGCGTGCGGGTTGAACTTGAAGCTGAAGTACGACTTGTTCTGGCCGTTGGCGTCAGTCTGATAGAAGTTGGTGCGCAGGGTGGCCTTGATCAGGTCCAGGTAACGACGCAGGATGCGGTCTTCGTTGAGCACCTGAACATCGTCCAGTGCGGTCAGAATCGCCTGCTCCAGACGCTGTTGCTTGTCTTCCAGATCGTCGCTGCCCAGCTTGCGCGCCAGGTAGAAACGGGTCTTGAACAACCGGGTCAGCTCGCGAGCGATGTCGGTGTGGTTGTTCAGGGTGCTGGCGATGTAACCCAGATCGAAGCCCAGACGGATCTGCTTCAGGTAACGGGCGTAGGCACGCAGCAGCGCAACATCGCGCCATGGCAGACCGGCAGTCAGCACCAGACGGTTGAACGCATCGTTCTCGGCATCGCCACGGACGATGTGGACGAACGCGTCCTGCAGGGTGTCGTTGAGTTGCTGGATATCCAGCTCCAGACCTTCCGCCGCGGTGAACGCGAAGTCGTGGATCCAGAACTCGCGGCCATTGGTGTGACGCAGACGGTACGGGAACTCGCCCAGCACGCGCAGGCCGAGGTTTTCCAGAATCGGCAAGACGTCGGACAGCGCCAGCGGGGTGTCGGCGTGGTACAGCTTGCAATGCAGCTCGCGCTGACCGGACACCTGGCCCAGCGGCTGATAGAAGCTCATCACCAGCGGATTTTTTTCGTTCAGGCTCAGCAGGTGCTGCATGTCGACCACCGCCGAATGCGCCGCGAAACGCTCGCGGTAACCTGCCGGGAAGCCTTTCGGGAAATCCGCCAGCACGTTGGTGCCGTGGGCTTCGCCGAAGCTTTCGACGGTCAGTGCGGCGTAGTCGTCCTGCCAGCTGCGGCAGGCCTGTACCACTTCTTTTTCCAGCAGCAGCGGATCGATGTCGATGCGGTTCTTCGGATCAACACGCAGGATCAACTGCACGCGGGCCAGCACGGACTCGGAGAAGAAGGTCCAGAACTCGCAGTCGGTAGCCTTCAGGCGCTCCATCAGCACCTGCTGGATCTTCTGGCGCACTTCGGTGGAATAGATGTCGCGCGGCACGTAGGCCAGGCAGTAGCAGAAGCGACCGTACGGGTCTTTGCGCAGGAACACGCGGATCTTGTTGCGTTCCTGGATCTGCACGATCGACATCACGGTGCTGAACAGCTCGTCGACCGGGGTCTGGAACAGGTCGTCACGCGGCAATACTTCGAGGACCTGCGCCAGTTCCTTGCCCAGGTGAGCCTTGGACTGGAAGCCGGAGCGGCGTTCGATTTCTTCGACCTTGCGACGGATGAACGGAATGACCCGCACGCTCTCGCCATACACCGAGGAGGTGTACAGGCCCATGAAGCGGTGTTCCTTGATGACGTTGCCGTCAGCGTCGATTTCACGGATCGACACGTAATCCGGGTAGGCCGGACGGTGTACGCGGCTCGGGTGCGCAGCCTTGGCGAACGACAGCAGGGTCGGTTCGCGCAGGTAGTTCACCGCGTAGTCTTCGATGTGCCGGTCTTCGTTGGTCAGACCGGTGCGCAGCAGTTTGGTCAGACCGAGGAAGGAATTCTGGTCGTATTCGATATGGCCGCCATCGGCCTGATCGACAACGGTGAACTCTTCGTAGCCGAGGAAGGTGAAGTGGTTGCCCACCAGCCATTCCAGGAAGCTCTTGATTTCGGTCTTTTCGTCGGCATCGACGGCGAATGCGCTGTGATCGAGCTTGGTGAGGATCTCCTGCACCTTGGCCTTCATCGGCTCGAAATCAGCGACCGCGACGCGCACTTCACCGAGCACCTGCTCCAGTTCTTTGCTCAGCACATTCAGTTCGGCCGCGTTGGCGCAGCGGTCGATTTCCAGGTACATCAGCGACTCGTGCAGCACGCCTTCGCCGGTGCTGCCCTTGGGCAGGATTTCCAGCAGCTCGCCCTTGCTGCCACGACGCACGCTGAGCACGGTGGTCTGCAGGGTGTGGATGCTGTAGCCGCGGCGGTTCAGCTCGGTGCGCACCGAGTCGACCAGAAACGGCAGGTCGTGGTGCAGCACTTCGACCGCGGTGTGGGTCGACTGCCAGCCATGACGCTCGTAATCGGGGTTGTAGACGCGCACTTGCGGTTGCGCGTGATCGAAGCGCTCAAGCAGGCGCCACGCGGAAAGAGTACAGCCAGCGAGGTCGGAGAGGCGACGTTGAGTCAGCTCGTCCAGGGAAATGATGCCGAAGAATTGTTCAGCGAACAGCGCCACTTGTGGCAGTGCCTGTTCACTGATGTGCTGCGCCAGTGCCGCTTGCAGTTGGTGCTGGAAGTCGGCTTTGCTGGCTGCGGTGAAGAACGCCATCTGTGGTACTCCGCTTAAGCTTGTTATTGATGGAAAGCGTCGCGTGCAACACCCCTTGCGGGGCTTGTGTCGCCCTGTTCCTGATTCTCGGGCAGAGGAAACAGGGTGACAGGTGGGTGAAGCTGGACGAGACACTCAGGTCACATTCACCTTCCATTGAATGGGCATCTGCAAAAACGACTGTCGAGGCCGCCGACAATGTCTTTACGGGTGCTCATCCGTTGCGCAGCTTAATGGGTGCGACAATGTGTCTGCTTGCGGTGCTGCGACATATTCGGTCATCGGCACGTAAACCAAGGCTTTGGCAACGGTAAACACTAGCATTCATGGCGCAAAACGCCGGCCTGAATGCCCGTATTTACGGTACATCTGTGCCAGAAGTGACCATTGACCTGTGTCGCGTTCACGACACATCCTCTGACACTCTCACATGCAGAAATTCCCGAGGGCTGGCAGAATCGCGCCCAATTGCGACCAACACGCCCGTCGGCCAGGAATTCCCCCATGCAAATGACCACCGCCCTACTGATCGTCAACCCGTGCGACGACGAAGAAGACAACATGGCCATGCTCTGCTGCCATAGCGACAAGGGCGACATGTTTCTGATGAGCCGCTATCCGGACGAGGACGAGCTGGAGATCACCCTGGATGGCGAGCCTTCGACGCTCGACGGCGTGAAAGTCACCCTGTCCAAGACCCTGCTGAAGATCGAGATCGCGGCGGCGGATGCCGATGCGTTGAATGGGGATGATGTGCTGGAGATCACCTTCAATCCGGATATGGTGGATCTGCCTGAAGTTGAAGAAACCCTGAAGAACATCCTTGATGGCACCGGGACCTATATCAGCCAGATTTGATGCTGGCTGGACTGGCCTCATCGCTGGCAAGCCAGCTCCCACAGTGGCCAATGTGTTGCACAAGTCGCATTCGCACCTCTAATACCTGTGGGAGCTGGCTTGCCAGCGATGAGGCGAAATTTGACGTTGTCTGGACTGCCCCCTTCGCGAGCAGGCTCGCTCCCACTTTGACGGGTGTACGCCGTTCAAATGTGGGAGCGAGCCTGCTCGCGAAGGCGTCCGAAAGAACACTGCACCTTTCTCCGGCTACAAAATTCCAACAAATCCCCCAGTCATTTCCCGCACTTTGCGCAAAATGCCGTTAGTCGCCGCACCCCTCGATGGATTAAAGTAACGCCCCCAGCCCCGGCGTTATCCGAACGCCTGCGGCCACCCTTTCCAGGAACAGTCACCGATGGAACATCGTGAAGCGCTGCTGGCGCTGCGAACCTTTCTTTCAACGCAGATTCTCGGCCAGGAAAAACTCATCGAGCGTTTGCTCATCGCCCTGCTCGCCGACGGCCATATGCTGGTCGAGGGCGCTCCGGGTCTGGCCAAGACCAAAGCGATCAAAGAACTCGCCGAGGGCATCGAAGCCCAGTTCCATCGCATCCAGTTCACCCCGGATCTGCTGCCGGCCGACATCACCGGCACCGAGATCTATCGCCCGGAAACCGGCAGTTTCGTGTTCCAGCAAGGGCCGATCTTCCACAACCTGGTGCTGGCGGACGAAATCAACCGGGCCCCGGCCAAGGTGCAATCGGCGCTGCTCGAAGCCATGGCCGAGCGTCAGGTCAGTGTCGGGCGCAGCACTTACGAGCTGTCGCCGCTGTTTCTGGTGATGGCGACGCAGAACCCGATCGAGCAGGAAGGCACCTACCCGCTGCCGGAAGCGCAGCTCGACCGTTTCTTGATGCACGTCAAAATCGGTTTCCCGGATGCTGCCGTCGAACGCCGGATCCTGCAGCAGGCCCGTGGCGAAGCGCTGAATGGCGAAACCAAACCGGAACGCCGAGTCAGCCAGCAGGCGATTTTCGCCGCGCGCAAGGAAATCCTCGGTCTGTACATGGCCGACGCCGTGGAGGAATACCTGGTGCAACTGGTCATGGCCACGCGCACCCCGGCCAAGTTCGACCCGGAGATGGCCGAGTGGATCGCCTATGGCGCCAGTCCACGTGGCTCGATCGCCCTCGACCGTTGCGCCCGGGCCCACGCCTGGCTAGCCGGTCGCGACTTCGTCAGCCCGGAAGACATTCAGGCGGTGCTGTTCGACGTGTTGCGTCACCGCATCATTCTGTCGTTTGAAGCCGAAGCCGCCGGCATCGATCAGGATCGGGTGGTGCAGCGGATTCTCGACGTCGTAGCCGTCGCTTGACCCCCATGAACGCCCCCCTGCCGTCCGAACCGGGCATCCGCATCAGCCTCACCGATCTGATCGAGATGCGCCACCGTGTGCGCGAAGTGCAGCTGTTTTCCACACCCAGTCAGCGCAGTCCGCTGATCGGTCTGCATCACTCGAAATTCCGTGGTCGCGGGGTCGACTTCGATCAGGTGCGGGTCTATCAGGCCGGCGACGACGTGCGCACCATCGACTGGCGCGTGACCGCGCGCACCCAGGAGCCGCACACCAAGCTGTTCCATGAAGAACGCGAGCGACCGATTTTCATCATGGTCGAGCAAAGCACGCGGCTTTTTTTCGGCTCCGGGCTGATGTTCAAGTCGGTGCTCGCGGCGCAAGCGGCGGCGTTGATCGGCTGGGCCGCGCTGGGGCACAACGACCGGGTCGGCGGACTGGTGTTCGGCGACAACGAGCATTACGAAATCAAACCGCGCCGCAGCAAGCAGAGCCTGCTGCAATTGCTCAACCGCCTGGTGAAAGTCAATCAGTCGCTGCACAGCGAACGCGAGCCGGACCGCGACGCCCTCGGCGTGGCGCTGCGCCGGGCGCGTGAGGTGTTGCGCCCGGGCAGCCTGGTGATCGTGATCTGCGACGAGCGCGCGTTGTCCGACAGCGCCGAGCAGCAACTGAGCCTGCTATCGCGGCACTGCGATCTGTTGCTGTTGCCGCTATCCGATCCACTGGATCACGCCCTGCCCGCCGCCGGGCTTTTGCGGTTCGCGGAAAGAGGCGCACAACTGGAACTCGACACCCTCAACTTCGAGCTGCGCCAGACCTATCGCGCTCAGGCCGAAGCACGCATCGCCCGCTGGGAATTGCTCGCGCAAAAACTGCGGGTGTTGTTGATGCCGTTGAGCACGCAAAGCGAAATGGTCGAGCAGATGCGCGAGTTCCTCAATCCGCAGCGCCCGGGGAGCAGTCGATGAACGGCCTCGAACAACTGCAACCGCTGATTTCGCCGCCGCCGATCGACTTCTGGCCGCCAGCGCCGGGCTGGTGGCTGCTGCTGTTATTACTGCCGCTGCTGGGCTTCGCCGTGTGGCGTTTGCGCCGGTTCATTCCGACCAGGAAACGCCCGATCGTGCGCGCCGAACAACCGCTCGACCCTGTGCGCATCGCCGCACTGGCCGAACTGGCGCAGATGCCCAAACCCTACGACGGCGCACCGGCCGGGGCCTGGCTGCAGCAGCTCAACGGTCTGCTCAAACGCCTGTGCCGCAACCACTACCCCTACAGCCAGAGTCACACGCTCAACGGCCGCAAATGGCTGGCGTTTCTCGACAACCGTTGCCCGGCCGCTGGCCTGACGCGCTGGATGGTGCTGGTCGAAGGTGCTTACAAACCCGAATGCAAGCTCGACGACAAAGCCATCGCCGGCCTGACCCAAGCCGTCGACACCTGGATTCGCAAGCATGTTTGAATTCGCCTGGCCGTGGATCTTCGTGCTGCTGCCGCTGCCGTGGCTGATGCGTCTGGTGCTGCCGGTGGCCGACAGCGGCGAGCCGGCGCTGCGCGTGAGTTTCCTCTCCGACCTCGAAGGTCTGGCACGGCGCCGGGCCCGCGCCAACCTGCCGGCGTGGCGCCAGCAAGCGCCGTTCCTGCTGCTGTGGCTGTTGCTGCTGAGCGCCGCCGCCCGCCCGCAATGGCTCGGCGAACCGTTGCCGATTGCCGCCAGCGGCCGCGATCTGTTGGTGGCGGTGGACGTGTCCGGCTCGATGGATTTCCCCGATATGCAGTGGCAGGACGAAGACGTCAGTCGCTTGTCGCTGGTCCAGCATCTGCTCGGGGATTTCCTTGAAAGCCGTGATGGCGACCGCGTCGGTCTGATCCTGTTCGGCAGTCAGGCCTATCTGCAGGCACCGCTGACGTTTGACCGCCATACCGTGCGCGTCTGGCTCGATGAAGCGCGCATCGGCATCGCCGGCAAGAACACCGCCATCGGCGATGCGATCGGTCTGGCGCTGAAGCGCCTGCGCATGCGTCCGGCACAAAGCCGGGTGTTGATTCTGGTCACCGACGGCGCCAACAACGGCGGCGAAATCGATCCGCTGACCGCAGCAAAACTGGCCGCCAGCGAAGGGGTGAAAATCTACCCGATCGGCATCGGCGCCGACCCCGAAGACAGTGGCAGCACCGGCCTGCTCGGGGTCAATCCGAGCCTTGACCTTGACGAACCGGCCCTCAAAGCCATCGCCAATGCCACTGGCGGCCAGTACTTCCGCGCCCGCGACGGCAAAGAGCTGCAAGCGATCCGGGACACCCTCGATCAACTCGAACCGGTGACCCAGCAACCAACCCAGGCGCGCCCGGCGCAAGCCTTGTATCAGTGGCCACTGGCGTTGGTCCTGCTGCTGAGCCTGTTGCTGGTCGCCCGCGAATTGTGGCCGGACAATCCGCTGCAACGCCTGTTTACCAAGGAGCTGTATCTGCAAAGTCCGTTGCCTGACTGGCGCGAGCGTCTCAAGCGCCTGCGTCTGCGGAGGCGCCGATGATCGCGCTCTGGCCGCACTGGTTCCGCCCTTGGTGGCTGCTGCTCCTGCCGCTGCTCGGCTGGCTGATCTGGCAACTATGGCACCGGCAGAAACGCGCCGGACGCTGGCAGATGATTCTGCCGCCGGCGTTCCACGCGACGCTGCTCAGCGGTGGCAATGGCCGCGCCAGCAAGCTGCCGTGGGTCGCCCTTGGCGTGGCGTGGCTGCTGACCATCGTCGCCCTGCTCGGGCCCAGTTGGGAGCGCGTCGAACAGACCAGCCAGAAACCTGCCGACCCGTTGGTGGTGGTGCTGGAGCTGACCCCGGAAATGCTCGCCACCGACTCGCCGCCAACGCGACTGGAACAGGCCCGGCGCAAGCTGTTCGACCTTTTGCAGGCACGCAGCGATGCGCAGACCGCGATCGTCGTCTACGCCGGCAGCGCGCACACGCTGGTGCCGCTGTCGGATGACCTGGCGACCAGCCACAATCTGCTCGACGCCCTCAAGCCGTCGCTGATGCCGGAAAGCGGCCATCGCGCTGATCTCGGCGTGAGCAAAGCATTGGCCTTGCTCAAGCAAGGCGCGCTCGGTCAGGGACGGATTCTGCTGATCGGTTCCTCGCTGACCGAAGAAGAACGCCAAGGCATCCGCCGCGCCCTCGGCCAGCAATCGGCGCAACTGCTGATGCTCGGCATCGGCACCGCTGAAGGCGCGCCGATCGCTCAGGAGGACGGCAGTTTCCTCAAGGACGAACAGGGCGCGATCCGCGTGCCGCAACTCGACAGCCCGGGCCTTGGCGCATTCCTCGCCAGTGTCGGCGGCGAGTACCACAACGCGCGGCTGGACGAGTCTGACTTGCGCGCCCTCGGCCTGCTCGATGGCCCGCGCAGCCTGCGCGACGATGGCCAGACCGTGCGCCTCGACACCTGGGCCGATCAGGGTTACTGGTTGCTATTGCCGCTATTGCTGCTGGCTGCCTGCGCCGGACGACGTGGATGGTTGTTTTGCCTGCCCTTGCTGCTGTGCCTGCCGCAGCCGAGCTACGCTTTTGACTTCGAAGACCTGTGGCTGCGCCCCGATCAACAGGGCCTGCACTTGCTCAAGCAGAAACGCCCGGCCGAGGCTGCCGAACACTTCGAAGATCATCAGTGGCAAGGGGTAGCGTTGTACGAGGCCGGCGATTACAGTGGCGCCGCTCAGCGTTTCGCCGAAGGCAGCGATGCCCGCGCCCACTACAATCGCGGTAATGCGCTGGCGAAAAGTGGTGAGCTGGAAGCAGCCATCGATGCCTATGAGCAAGCACTGGAACTGCAACCGGACTTGCGCCCGGCGCTGACCAACAAGGCCTTGGTGGAAAATCTGCTCAAGCAGAAGAACACGCCGCCACCGGCCGAGCCACAACCGCAACCGGCTCAGCCAAATGCGCCCGGCGATGAACCACCGCCAGCGACCACGCCGCCACCCGCGGTGAAAAGTGACACCCCGAGCGAGGCGCAGCCCGGCGAGTCGGCCAGCGAACCGCCACCGACCACCCCGCCGCAGCCAGGCCCCAATGAAGTGCCGGGCGTTGATGAAGCGGAAGAAACCGACACCGTGCCAACGCTGCGCCCGAGCGAGGACAACCTCGAAGGCGAGCAGCGTCAGGCACTGGAACAATGGCTGGGCAAGATTCCCGACGACCCGGGCGAACTGCTGCGACGCAAATTCTGGTACGAACAGCAACAACATCAGGATCAGGAAAAAACTCGATGACCCGTTTCACCGCTCTCTTGCTGCCCCTGCTGCTCTGCACGGCCACCGCCCAGGCGGCCGAGCTGACGGCCAGCGTGGATCGCAGTCGCCTGAACTCCGGCGAGACGGTCGAACTCACCCTCGAAACGGATGATGTCACGCAGTTCGGCAAACCCGACCTGACGCCGCTGGAACCGCTGTTCGAGGTACGTGGCACACGCCAGGTCAACCAGTTGAACACCCTCAATGGCGACAACCGCGCCACCACGCGCTGGATCATTACCCTGCTGCCGAAAGAGAACGGCAGCGTGGTCATTCCGCCGCTGCAACTGGGTGAGGTGCAGAGCCAGCCGATCACCGTGCAAGTGGTCGAAAGCGACATCCGCGAAGAGAAAAACAACCTGGACCCGGTGTTTATCGAGGCCAGCCTCGACCAGCCCAGCGTTTACGTGCAGGCCCAGGCGATCCTGACCCTGCGCATTTACCACTCGGTGTCGCTGTACGACGACAGCAGCCTGACCCCGCTGCAGATCGCCGACGCGCGTATCGAGCAACTGGGCGACACCCGCACTTACGAGAAAGACATCAACGGCGTGCGCCATGGCGTGATCGAGATGCGCTATGCGATCTATCCGCAGCACAGCGGCTTGCTGACCATCGCCCCGCAAACTTTCAGTGCCACGCTGGTCGACACCCAACCCGCTCAGGACGCGACCGCGCAAGGCCCGAAACCGGGCAAGCTGCTGCACGTCAGCTCCTCAGAGATTCCGTTGACGGTCAAACCGAAACCCCTGACCTACCCGGCCGATGCGCCATGGCTGCCCGCGCGCAGCCTGAGCCTGAGCGAAAGCTGGAATCCGGAGCCGGATCACCTACAGGTCGGCGACTCCCTGACTCGCAGCCTGACTTTAAAAGCCGAAGGCCTGGCCAGTTCGCAGTTGCCGGCCCTGCCCGGCACCGAAGCCAACGGCCTGCGCCGTTACCCGGATCAACCGGTGCTGAGCAACCAGAGCGGCGAGCGCGGCCTGATCGGCAGCCGTGAAGAACGCGAAGCGCTGGTGCCCAGCCGCAGCGGCCCGATCGAGTTGCCGACCGTCGACGTGATCTGGTGGAACACCTTCGAAGATCATCTGGAACACACCAGCCTGCCGGCGCGCACCCTGCAAGTGGCGAACAACCCGAGCCTGCAGGTCGACACCCCGGCCGGCACCTTGCAAGTGAGCGCCATCGATAACGATGTGTTGTGGTGGTGGAAACTCAGCACCTTGATACTCGCCTGCACCACCCTGCTCGGCTTCGGCCTCTGGTGGCGCGCGCGCTGGCAACCGGCGGTGCATCGCGCCGCGCAAACCGGGCCGAGCCCGCGCACCTTGCTGGACGACATCAAACGGGCGTGCCAGGCGAATGATCCGCAAGCGACCCGGCAAGCGCTGGATGCATGGGCGCGGCAGCAACCGGAGACTTTGGCAGATATGGCGGCGCGGTTTGTGCCGTTGTCGGATGCGTTGGATGGGCTCAATGGCGCGCTGTACAGCGAGACCGGGCTGCATTGGCAGGGCGAGGATTTGTGGCGGGCGATCCGTACCATTCCGGCGGCCGAGCGGGTGCAGGATCCGGTGGGTGACAGCGGGTTGCCGCCGCTTTATCCGAAGTAAACCGCAAAAGATCGCAGCCTGCGGCAGCGCCTACATTTAGTCCGTATAGGCGCTGCCGCAGGCTGCGATCTTTCAGGCGTTGGCGGTGTTATGAGGTTTGTTCACTTGCTGCCGCTTCAAGCAGTCGCGTCTCACGCATTCCCAAACCACGGGACAGCGCTGTGGCTTCGTAGAAGATTTTGCCGTTGAGCTGATCGGCGACGGCATCGCTGTTACCGCCGGCCGGGCCACGGCCCCAGGTCACGACTTCGCCGCTGGAGGTCAGCGCGGCGAAGGCATGGGTGTTGCCATAAATGGCGCGGACGTTGACCAGTCTTGCGGCAATGCTATCCGGGATCTCACCATCTCGATCAGCAGCCCCCCAGGCTACAACGGTGCCGTTGGCCCGCAGCGCGGCAAAAGCAACTCCCCCGCACACCACCTGGACGATGTCAGTCAATGCTGCAACCGGCGCAGGAATAGCCAGGTTTCCCCATCCCACCACACGCCCGCTGCTCAGCAGTGCGACGAATGATGCATTTTTACCCGTCACCGTCCGGATATCCGTCAGGGCTGCGATCGGTGCAGGGACGTTTCCGCCATATACCCCGCTCCCCCAGGCAACAACGCTGCCATCGCTGCGGCGCGCGGCAAAGGCGCGTTCGGTTCCGCTCAGTTCCACAATGTCTGTAAGCCCCCCTATCCCGGCGGGCACAACTCCCCCATAACCGGTACTACCCCATGCTACTACCGCACCATTGGCACGCAGGGCGGCAAAAGCATAAGCGGTAGCTACTAGATCGACGATGTCAGTCAATGCCGCGATGGCCGCAGGCAAATTACCTCCCCAGGTTTGGTGCCCCCAAGCCACTACCGAACCATTGGCCCGAAGCGCAGCAAAGGCGTAGAGATTGCCAATCACTTTGACGACATCCCTCAGCGCAGGTATCGGCTGTGGAAGTGTTGCACCCCAAGTAGGGCTTCCCCACGCCACCAGGCTCCGATCGCGACGTAGCGCAACAAACACATAACCGTTGCCGCTTACCGCTACGATATCCCGCAAAAGACTGATGGGTTCCGACACATTTCCTCCGTTTCCACTTAGCCCCCAAGCCACTACCGCACCAGTGGCCTGACGTGCCGCGAAGGCATAACCGCTAGCACTCAGCGATATGGCATCGGAAATGGCCGGTAACGAATCCCCTAAATTTCCACCACGACCAGGACTGCCCCATGCCACCAGGGCCCCACGTTCTGTCCTTGCCGCAAAGGCTGCGTTATTTGTTTCCTGGCCGGATATAAAATTCCCGTTCCCGCACAAGTTCTGCGGATTGATCGTCACCTGATCATCACTGATCCGCACATGCAGCAGCCGGTCCGGGCGGGTGTCGCGGAAAGTCGTGCCGCTGACCTCGCCCTCCTCGCCGTTATACCGCCACCAGGCCTTGACCGGCTGCCGGGTGGTTGCATCCAGCGCGGTCAACCACGCAGTCCCGCCGCCATACATCTGGTAATTACCCCGCGAGCGCGCGCCCATCACCTGCAAGCGTCCTGTCCCCAGCGATGCACGCACGTCATAAACCGCCACCCGCGAATACTGGCGACCACCGGCCTGACGCACCACGGTGCAGTCCAGCGAGATCTCCCGCCCGACGTTGGCCAACACCACCGACTGCGGCACGCTGACCAGTTTGTCGCGCCCCGCTTCTCCGCTTTCCACGCGAAACGGCACGATGGCCGTGCCGCCGCCGGCAACGCCGATCCAGCGGATCTCGCCGCTGTCGCCCGCCCTCAGGCCATACGCCGCAGCCAGACGCACGGTTGCACCTACCGCTGGCACCGCGCTCGCATCAATCTGGTCGCCGCGCGCGTCGTCAATTGAGGGCGGATCGAAATCCAGCAGGGCATTGCCGACCCGCAAGGTCAGTGGAAAGGAGTAACCCAGGGTCTTGCCGTCACGCACGATGAAATAGTCGATGACGATCCGGCGATTGAGGTTGTTGGTCACAAACTGTTTCGGCACCGTGAACGGCACTTCCTTACCCGCAGTTTGCGCTGTAAGACGCAGTGAACCACTGGTGCTGCCGTTACCGCCCGTACCGCGCCAGCGATAATTCACCAGGTCTTCGGGCTGTGTCTGCAGATACGGCACAATCAATTTACAGCCCAACGGCGGGACGGCTTCCGGATCGATCAACGACGTGCCAGGCACCGCCTCCTCCACGCGCGGCGTCACGAACAGCGGTTGCACTTCGCCCACCTGCATCTCGAACCGCAACGACTCGCGCACGTTGAGTGTCGCCTCATCATCATTGGCAACGGTGTAAAACACCGAGACCTGCAAGCCGTCGAAACGCTGGATCTCCGCGTTCGAGACATTGCGCAACACCGGCTCGTCATCCGGCACATCGCCAACCGGGCGCGGGTCTTCGTAATAGACGATGCCGCCGCCGGGACGCGTGGCCTCCCAGATCAGCGTCAACAGGTCACTGGCGGCGCGTCCCGCAAACCATGGAATGCGCACGGTGGCCCAATGCTCGTTCGGGTCCAGCGTACCGGCGGGGGCTTCATCCACCGTAGGAGCCGGCAGACGGATGGCCTCCCCCTCTACCGAGATACCGACACTCTTCGACGGCCGATCAGCCTCGCCTGTTCGCTTGAGTACGTAAGAGACACTGGCCCGGCCTTTGGCGATGGCCCACACCTTGTCGTTCGGGACAGTGAACGTCAGCGCAACGCCGACTCGCGTCACCGGCAACTCCAGCGGGCCATGATTGATCGGCGCGCCCTCGGCGTTAGTGCCTTGCCAGATCAATGCGACAATGTCCTGCAACTTGAAGACGCTAGCGGGGGTATTGACCAGAACGTTCACATCGTCATCTTGCAACTTGTCGAGATCGATGACATTGCTGACAGGATCGGCCTCCAGCACGATAGGCGCATCCAGACGACTTCCTTTCAGATCCACCAAGATGCGGGTTTCCGCCGACCACGGTGACCGTGGATCCGGATAATTGCCACACTCATCGATCACCTGGTACACCACGATCACCCCGGCGCTGTCGCCCGCCTCCTCGATCAGTGCTTGATCGATGGTCACGACCAGCGGGCTGTAGTTAGGGTCGTCAGGGTCGCCAATATGTTTTTGCTCGACAAGGACGTTTTTCTCTACGCTGCCCCACGCCACCTTTACACGGTCGTTGATACGCATGAAGGGGTACGGCAGGATCGTGATCGGCACACCCGCCGCGGCCTCCCCGGGGCCGACGCCGTTGTCGATGATGCTTTGGAGAATGTGGTAGCGCAGGTTCTGGTTGCCGGGCGTTGACTGGTCGTCATCGAAGCCGCCGGGGCGATCCAGTTTGACGAAGAACCTTTGCAGCGGTGTTGACTCAGGTTCCTGAAACGGCCGGGTCACTCGATAAAAAACCGGATAGGCCTCCCCTCTGCGGATATGCCCCTCATCGATAACCCCTTTGATGAGTTCGTTTTCATCTTCCGGCTCGATGTCTTTACTCCAGACCGGCGCCTGCAGGTCGCCCCAGAACACCTCAAGCAGATCACCCGCCTCCATGACCAGCCAGGGAGGAACCAGAAATTCGACGCCTCCCTCCACGGCGGCCACCGGCAAACCACCGTCATAGCCCTGCACGGGAGTCTTGAGTTTGGTGATCCTTATGGGCTTGAGCGCGCTCACGCCTGGATCAGAAGACGTAGAGGCTGATGGTGATTGCGTTTTCATACAAGCAAATCCTCAAGTGACAGAAAGCCCCGGCCTGACGCCTTGGCGACTGCGGTATCCCATCACCCGAAGCTGCCGGCCAGCTACTGTCAGATCTGACAGTAGCGACAGACGGCATCCGCCACGACCTCCTGATCTCTCAAGCCTTTGGGCAAGTCCGCCCGTTTGCCAGTAAACTCCCCCCTCTTTAGCCGCCCATCATTTCCCCCGCGGCCATCACCTGTTTATGTAGCGGAGTCCACCTTGCGTCTGTTCCACACCTCCGACTGGCACCTTGGGCAAAACCTGCACGGCCAGGAGCGCGATTTCGAGCATGCGTGCTTTCTCGAATGGCTGCTGCGCCAACTGCAACTGGCGCAGCCGGATGTGCTGCTGATTGCCGGGGACATCTTTGACACGGTCAATCCGCCGGTCAAAGCCCAGGAGCGCCTCTACGACTTCATCGTCAGCGCTCACGAGCAACAGCCGTTGCTGACCATCGTGATGATTGCCGGCAACCACGATTCCGGCTCGCGCATCGAACTGCCGGCGCCGTTGATGCGCCGCTTGCGCACCCATGCACTGGGGCGGGTGTTGTGGCTGGATGACGGCCAGCTCGACGCCGAACGGCTGCTGCTGCCACTGCCGAATGCCCAAGGCGAAATCGCCGCTTGGTGCCTGGCGCTGCCATTCCTGCGTCCAGCCGAGGTGACCGGTGCGCATCTGGGCGACAACTATCTGCGCGGTATCGGTCAGGTGCATGAATGGCTGATCGAAGCGGCGAATGCCAAGCGCCAGCCGGGTCAGGCGCTGGTCGCCATCAGCCACGCGCACATGGCGGGCGGCTCGGTCTCGGAAGACTCCGAGCGCAGCCTGATCATCGGTAACGCCGAAGCGCTGCCCGCCAGCCTGTTCGGGCCGAGCATCAGCTACGTCGCCCTCGGCCATTTGCACAAGCCGCAGAAGGTCAACGGTGAAGAACGCATTCGCTACAGCGGCTCGCCGATTCCGCTGTCGTTTTCGGAGATCGGTTATCAGCACCAGATTCTCGACGTCACCCTCGATGGCGAAACCCTGGTCAGCGTCGAACCGAAACTTATCCCGCGCTCGGTCAACCTGCAACGCATCGGCCCGGCGCCGCTGGCGGAGATCCTGCTGCAACTGGCCGACCTGCCGAACATCGATCTGCTCGCCGAAACCCAGCGCCAGCCATGGCTGGAAGTGCGGGTGACCCTCGATGAGCCGCAGCCGGATCTGCGCCATCAGGTGGAAAACGCCCTGCAAGGCAAAGCCGTGCGACTGGTACGGATTGCCGCCGAGTACGCCGGCAACCGTGGCGCCGATGGCAGCGACGACGGCAGCGCGCTGGTCGAACTGGATCAACTCACTCCGCAGGAGCTGTTCAGCCGCGCCTGGCTCGACAACTACGGCAATGAGGTCGATGAGCAGACGCTCAAGGACTTCGCCGAACTGCTGCAGGACGTACAGATGGAGGGCGAGCAGCCATGAAGATTCTCGCCATTCGCTTGAAGAACCTCGCCTCGCTGGCCGGGCCGTTCGAGATTGATTTCACTGCCGAGCCGTTGGCCAGTGCCGGGCTGTTCGCGATCACCGGGCCGACCGGCGCCGGTAAAAGTACCCTGCTCGACGCCCTGTGCCTGGCGCTGTTCGGCGCCGTGCCGCGCCTGAACAACACTGGCCGTGACGCCAAGGTGCCGGACGCCGACGGTGAAATCGCCACCGGCGACCCGCGCACTTTGCTGCGCCGTGGTACCGGTGAAGGTTATGCGGAAGTGGATTTCGTCGGCGTCGATGGCCGCCGTTACCGTGCGCGCTGGGAAGCCAACCGTGCCCGGGAGAAGGCCGGCGGCAAGTTGCAGGCCAGCCGGCAGAGCCTGCGCGACATCGATCAGGATCAACTGCTCGCCAGCCAGAAAGGCGAATACAAGACCCAGCTCGAAGCCGCGCTGGGCCTGAACTTCGAACAGTTCACCCGTGCCGTGCTGCTGGCCCAGAGTGAGTTCAGCGCATTTCTCAAGGCCGACGACAACGACCGCAGCGAACTGCTGGAAAAACTCACCGACACCGCGCTCTACACTCGTCTTGGCCGCCGCGCCTTCGACAAGACCAAAGAGGCCCGCGAAGCGCACAAGTTGTTGCAGGATCAAGCCACCGGCGTCACCCCGCTGGCCCCCGAAGCCCGGGCCAAACTGGATGAGCGTTTCAACGCTGCCCAGCAACAGTTGAAGTTGCAGCAGGCCCAGCTCAAGCAACTGGAACAACAGCACAGCTGGCTCAAGGATTTGCGCCAATTGCAGGACGCGCAGCAAGCCGCCGCCGAGCAGCTGCACAGTGCGCAGCAACAGTGGGAAGGTCTGTCTGGCGAACGCCTGAAACTGACGCGCCTGGAGCAACTCGCTCCGCAACGTCACCAGTTCGCGCGCAAGACTGAACTGGATGTGCAGCTGACGCCGCTGGCCGCACAAATTGCCGCGCATACCCAGCAACACGGCGAGCTCAACGAGCGCCAGACGCAACTGGAACAGGCGCTGGATGCGGCGAAAATCGCCCTGAGCGAAGCGCAGCAGCGGCACAGCGAAAGTGCCCCGCTGCTGCGTCAGGCCTTCGATGAGCAAAGCACCCTCGCCCGCCTCGCCAAGGACACCGCACTCAGCGCCGAGACCCGGCAGTCCGCCGAGCAAGCCTGCACCGAAGGCCAGAGCGCGATTCAAGCGTTGCAGACGAAACAGGCCGAAGTCGCTGAGCGCTTGCAGAAAATCGCCGCCGAGCTGGAACAAAGTGCCGATCTGGCACCGCTCAGCGATGCGTGGAATGCCTACCGCGATCGCCTGCAACAGCTGATGCTGATCGGCAATCGCCTGAACAAGGGCCAGGCCGAACTGGCGACCCTCGAACAGAACGCCGCGCACAGCGCCGACGCGTTGGCCACGCAGAAACAGCAACTGGAAGTGCTGTTCAAAGAGGCCGGCGCCGAGCCGGATGCCGTCGCCGAGCAGATCGGTATCCTTGGCAACCTGTTGCAGGACAACCGCAAACAACTGCGCGCCATCGAAGATCTGACGCGGTTGTGGGCCAGCCAGCAGGAGCTGGAAAAACGCGGCGCCGAGCTGCAACAGCGCCTGCTCGATGCACAGCAGGAACGTGAACGTCTGACCCAGGACGGGGTGAAAACCAAGGCCGAGCTGACCGTCGCCGAACAAACCCTTAACGTCACCCGAGAACTGCTCGAACGCCAGCGTCTGGCGCGCAGTGCCAGTGTCGAAGAGCTGCGCGCGCAGTTGCAGGACGATCAGCCGTGCCCGGTCTGCGGCAGCAACGAGCATCCGTATCATCAGCCGGAAGCGCTGCTGCAAAGCCTCGGCCGGCACGATGAGTCCGAGCAGGCCAGCGCGCAGCAAGCGGTAGATCAGCTCAAGGAAAAACTCACCGAGCTGCGCGCCGAAGTCGGTGGCGTGATCGCCCGACAGAAAGAGCTGTTGCAACAGCAGGAGCAATTGACCGCCCAGCTTCAGGCACTGGCGCCGAGTCTGGAGGCCCATCCGCTGGCGCCTCAGTTGTTGAATCAGGACGCAGACAAGCGTGACGCCTGGCTGGCCCGGCAGAACGATCAGTTGAACCAGAGCATCACTCAGGACGAACAACGCCAGAGCGCCCTGCTCACCCTGCAACAGGACGCGGCGCGTCTGACCCAGCAACTGCGCAATGCCGAAACCGCGCATCAGCAAGCGGCGCAGCACCTGAGCAACCAACAACGCGAACTGAGCAGCGACCGTCAGCGCCTCGACGAAGAGCTCACTGCGTTCGCCAGCCTGCTGCCTGCCGACACCCTCGAAGCCTTGCGCGTCGAGCCGGCGGCGACCTTCATGCAGCTGGATCGGCAGATTGCCGAGCGCCTGGCGCAGGTCGAGCAGCAAAAAGAAGAGTTGGCCGAGCAGCAGCAACGCCAGCAAACGCTGGAGAAGGAGCAGGATCGCCAGCTCAGCCGCGTACAGCAGCTGCAAAGCGCCGAGCAGCAATTCAGTGCACTGGCCGAGCAGCAACAAGCCAGTCAGGAAAAACTCGCGCAACTGCTGGGCAAACACAGCAGCGCCGAACACTGGCAGCAGCAACTGGAACAGGCTGTGGATCAGGCGCGCAACGCCGAAACCGGCACCGCTGCGGAACTGCAGAACGTGCGCACGCAACGGGTGCAGATTGGCGCCGAACTCAAGGCTCAGCAAGAACGCTTGCAGGCGCTGCAAAGCGAAGATGACGAACTGACGCAGAAGATTGCCGACTGGCGCGCACGCCATCCTGAACTGGATGACGGTGGTCTCGAAGACTTGCTGCGCGTCGATGACACGCAGCTCAGCGAATTGCGCCAGCGCTTGCAGCACAACGAAAAAGCCATCGAACAGGCCAAGGTGCTGCTGCAGGAACGTGATCAGCGTCTGGCCGATCATCAGGCGCAGCACAGCGGCAATCTCGATGCCGAACAACTCGCCAGCGCCCTCGCTGATCTGCAAAACCAGTTCAACCTCAGCGAGCAACAGTGCGCCGAACTGCGCGCCGAACAGGCCGAAGATCAGCGCCGGAAAAACGCCAATCAGGCACTCGCGCAGCAGGTTGCCGACGCCTATGCCGAGTACCAGCGCTGGGCGCGTCTGAATGCGTTGATCGGCTCGGCCACCGGCGACACCTTCCGCAAGATCGCCCAGGCCTACAACCTCGACCTGCTGGTACATCACGCCAACGTGCAGTTGCGCCAACTGGTTAAGCGCTATCGCCTGAAACGCGGTGGCAGCATGCTCGGCCTGCTGGTGATGGATACCGAGATGGGCGACGAATTGCGCTCGGTGCATTCGCTGTCCGGCGGCGAGACTTTCCTGGTGTCGCTGGCCCTTGCACTGGGGCTGGCATCGATGGCCTCAAGCACGCTGAAAATCGAATCGCTGTTCATCGACGAAGGCTTCGGCAGCCTCGATCCGGAGTCGCTGCAACTGGCGATGGATGCCCTCGACGGTTTGCAGGCGCAGGGACGCAAAGTCGCGGTGATTTCCCACGTGCAGGAAATGCACGAACGGATTCCGGTGCAGATTCAGGTACAACGCCAAGGCAACGGCTTGAGCACCCTGGAGGTGAAATGAACACGCTGTACTCGTTCCGCCGCTGCCCGTACGCGATGCGTGCGCGGATGGCCCTGCGCTATTCGGGCGTACCGGTGGAGATTGTCGAAGTCAGCCTCAAGGCCAAACCGGCCGATATGCTGGCGATCTCGCCCAAAGGCACGGTGCCGGTGCTGGATGCCAATGGGCAGGTGATTGATGAAAGTCTGGAGATCATGCGCTGGGCGTTGGCGCAGCATGATCCGGACGATTGGCTACTCGGCGGTGATTCACGGATTGCCGGGTTGATCGAGGCTAATGATCAAGGGTTCAAGGTGCATTTGAACCGCTATAAATATGCCGAGCGCTACCCCGAGCAGCCGATGGAGGTTTATCGGGCTGAGGGGGCGTTGTTTTTGCAGAGGCTGGATGGGTTGCTTGAAGGTCGGGATTATTTGCTGAGTGATCATCCGTGTCTCGCGGATATCGCGTTGCTGCCGTTCGTTCGGCAGTTTGCGCATGTGGATCGCGAGTGGTTTGCGCAGACGCCTTATGTGCGGTTGCAAGCGTGGTTGCAAAGTTTTCTTGAGTCCGAGCTGTTCACGGCGATCATGAAGAAGTAACCCGAACTCCTGGTACCGAACTCCTTGTGGCGAGGGGATTCATCCCCGATGGGCGGCGAAGCTGCCCTGAAATCAGACACCTCGGTGTATCAGAATAATCCGGTTCGCCGGGTCTGGGGCCGCTTCGCGACCCATCGGGGATGAATCCCCTCACCACAATGATCGGGTTGTCTAAGCCAAGGCGTTGCACATGCCTAGTGCCATGCAATCCACTTCAAACGGCCCGAGAAAATCGACCTCAGCCTTGATTGGCGGATTGCCGGCCAGCAACCCTTGGGAGTTGGCCCGTTCGATGTTGTGCGCAATGCTGTGATTGACCTCTATGGCCCGCGCCAGCGCACCCACCGAGCCTTGGCCAAAGCCGAGTAACGCCGCGCCATTGGTCATCAGTGCCAGTCCGGCGATGACCCAGAGTCTGTAGCCTTTCATGCGCCGCCCACTCCTGCGAGTTCAGCGCGATCAACCAGCACGTCTGCGCGGTGTTCGAACTGGATGCCGGGGTGTGCGACCTGGATCGGTGCGTCGAAGCTGTGTTGGGTTTGCGCGGCGATGCTGACGAACAGCACCAGGGCCAGGTAAAGACCGATGGCCAGGTAGGCGCCGCGCTTGGCTGAGGTGATGATTGAACTGGCCATGATGTGCTCCGTGGGCATGTTTCAGTGCCGTCAGGATCAATCAAAAAAGCCGCGGTAACCACTCAGGTTTTGCCATAGTAAACATCAGCTTGGTTGATTATTTAGCCGGTCTATTTGCGCGGTTCAAGAAACCTATCAGGCTGCGAAAAACACACGCACACGTGTAGGAGCTGCCGAAGGCTGCGATCTGTTGATTTTGCTTTTTAAAAACAAGATCAAAAGATCGCAGCCTTCGGCAGCTCCTACAGGGAGTTGTTCGAAGCGGGCATTTCAGTGTTGGGCTTTGTGATCCAGCGCGGCGTAGAAGTTGGCGCTCTGTTGCAGATATTTCTGGGTATAGCTCTGGGTGTGGGATTTTTTGCTGCTGATTTCAGCGTTGGCACTGGCTGGCAATGCGACGGTGGCGGAGATGGCGGAAGCGGCGATGATCGAGAAGAGATTGAAGTTCATGGCGGTAACCCTCGTGTTCGGTTGGCTTGCTTTGCCCGGTTGGGCCGTGAAGCAAACTTAACGCTCGAGGGTTGATCGCTTGAAATGCTTTGTAGCATTACCGGATATCAGCGCGATTAATACAACGAGACAGGCCCCGCAAACCGGGGCCTGTGGCTTATTGTCGCACTAGAAACTTCAGGTCGCTGGGGGCGTCCATCGGCAGTTTTTGCACGGTTTTGCCGAGCAGACCGGTCTTGGCATCGCGCTCGACGACGACAATTTCGTTGCTCTTCTGGTTGGCGATCAGCAGAAACTTGCCACTCGGATCAAGGCTGAACTCACGCGGGTGATCGCCTTCTACCGAACGCTTTTGCAGCTCTTTGAGCTGACCGGTCACCGGATCGATGCTGAACACCAGCAGTTGATTGGCGGTGCCACGGTTGCTGACGTAGAGGAACTTGCCATCGGCCGAGGCATGCAGCGCGGCGGCGGCTTTGTCCGAGGTCGGCTGACCGGCGGCCAGATCGACCATTTGCGTCTGGGTCAGCACGCCGTCGTGGTAGTCGAACACCGCGACCTGCGCGCTCATTTCCATGGTCAGCCAGGCATGCTTGCCGTCGGCACTGAACAGCAGATGACGCGGGCCGCTGCCGGCCGGCAGGCTCACCGAAGCGGTTTTCGCCGGGGTCAGCGGCAGGTCCGGGTTGGCCTTCGGGTCGAACTGGTAGATGAAGACCTTGTCCGCCCCGAGGTCGTTGGAGAACACGTAGCGACCATCCGGCGAGGACACTGTCGAGTGCACGTGGTTCGAGGCCTGACGCTCGGGGTTGACCCGGCTCGCCGGGTGCGCGCTCATCTGCACCACGGGTTTGAGCTTGCCATCGGCGCCGACCGGCAACACCGCCAGGGTGCCACCCGGATCTTCGACCACCGAATAGTTGCTGACGAACAGATGGCTGGCATCGCCGCTGAGGCTCGAATGGGTCGGCTCGTTGCCCAGGCTCTGCACTTGATTGATCAGGGTCAGGGCGTGGGTCTTCGAATCGATCGAGTAGCTGCTGACGCGGCCGACCGGATCTTTCTGGCCGGGCCCGTTTTCGTTGACCACGAACAGTTGCTTCTGGTCTTTGGACAGGGTCAGCCACGACGGGTTTTCGCTCTTCACCACTTGCAGTGGCTGGGCGGCAATCTGCCCGGTGGCGCTATCGAAATTCATTCGATAGATACCCTGGCTGGTGCCGGCGGTGTAGGAGCCCACCAGCAATTGATAGGTCTCGGCGCTGGCACTGGACAGGCCCATCGCACCGACGCTGCCGGCCATCAGCAGTGGCCAGAATTTACGCATGTTCATTGATTGTCTTCCTCGTCATCGCTGCTGCTGACTACATCACCGAGGCAGACCAGACGGTGCTCGCCGGTGGTCTTGGTGTCGTTGGCGTAGCCAATGATCAGCCAGCTCTGCAGATCTTCGTCAAACGTCGCCGCCGTAACCTGCGCCGGGGTGAACTCCCAATGCTTGGCCGTGCGGCCATCGATACATTCGATGTGCAGGTTGTCGTCTTCGTCGAGGGCGAATTCGAAGGCGTGCAGGCCGTCGATTTCGACCATGCCGCAGTGTTCGAGGGCGTTGAGAAGGGTTTGGGCAGTCATGGCAAACAGTCTTTCTTAGGGGGGAAAGGGCCAATGATAGCTCATTGTCGTGCCCGGCCCTTGTAGGAGTGAGCCTGCTCGCGATGGCGGTGTGTCATCCAACCAAGATGTCGAATGTGAAACCGCTATCGCGAGCAGGCTCACTCCTACAGGGGATTTGCGGTGTGGGTTAGAAGGCGTCGCGCGAGGGCTTGCCATCCACCAGCCGCTGAATGCGCAACGGGTTGCCATTCTTCAGCGGTTCCGGCAACAAGCTGTCGGGGTAATTCTGGAAGCACACCGGGCGCAGGAAACGATCAATCGCCAACGTCCCCACCGACGTTCCGCGCGCATCGGATGTCGCCGGATACGGCCCGCCATGCACCATCGAATCACACACTTCCACACCCGTCGGATAGCCATTGAGCAGGATCCGTCCGACTTTCTGTTCGAGCAGCGGCGTCAGTTCCGGGAAGCGTTCGAAGTCGGCCTGCTCGCCGATAATGGTCGCCGTCAGTTGCCCGTGGAGGCCCTGCAACGCCGCGCTCAACTCGGCCTTGTCCGCTACTTCGACGATCACCGTGGTCGGGCCGAACACTTCTTCCTGCAGCACTTCATCGCCGTTGATCAACAGGCTGGCATCGGCCTTGAACAATTGCGGCTGCGCCTGATTACCCTGCTGCGGCTGGCCCGCCAAGTGCTCGATCCCGGAATGCGCCAAGAGCTTCTGCAAGCCTTTGCCATAACTGCCGAGGGTGCCGGCGTTGAGCATGGTCTGCGCCGGTTGGTCGCCAATCAGCCCGGCAACTTGCTGGACGAAGGCGCTGAACTGCGGCGAGCGAATACCAATGACCAAACCCGGATTGGTGCAGAACTGGCCGCAGCCCTGCACCACCGAAGCGGTCAGGTCGCGAGCAATGGTTTCCGAGCGTTCAGCCAAGGCTTGCGGCAGAACAATCACCGGGTTGATGCTCGACATCTCGGCGAACACCGGGATCGGTTGCGGACGCGCCGCTGCCATGTCGCACAGTGCCCGACCGCCCTTCAGCGAACCGGTAAAACCGACTGCCTGGATCGCCGGATGCTTGACCAGCCATTCGCCAACGCCACCGCCGTAGATCATGTTGAACACGCCTGCCGGCATCGCGGTTTTTTCGGCGGCACGAATCAGTGCGTCGGCAACAAGTTCAGCGGTTGCCATGTGGCCGCTGTGGGCCTTGAACACCACCGGGCAGCCGGCGGCCAGCGCCGCTGCGGTATCGCCACCGGCCGTGGAGAACGCCAACGGAAAGTTGCTCGCACCGAACACGGCCACCGGGCCGAGACCGATGCGGTATTGGCGCAGATCCGGGCGCGGCAACGGCTGGCGATCCGGCAATGGCAAATCGATTCGCGCGCCGTAGAAATCTCCGCGCCGCAGGACTTTGGCGAACAGGCGCATCTGGCCGCTGGTGCGCCCGCGCTCGCCCTGAATCCGCCCCGCAGGCAGCGCGGTTTCGCGGCAGACCAGCGCGACGAACTCATCACCCAAGGCATCCAGTTCATCGGCAATCGCGTCGAGAAATTGCGCGCGGCGTTCGGCGCTGAGGCTGCGATAAGCGGGGTACGCTGCGGCGGCGGCTTTGGCGGCAGCATCGACTTCGGCTTCAGTCGCTTGAATGAAATCGTACGGCAGCTGTTCGCCGGTGGTCGCGTCGACGCTTTGCAGTTTCACATTGCCCGCTGCGCTGCGCTGTCCGTCGATGTAGTTGTGACCGAGAATCTGAGTCATGGGAGCTCCTTAAAGGGTGCCGATGCTGTCCGGTTGAAAAGCCGCTGCTGCCGGCGCGATGCCGTTGACCAGCGGTGCGCCGAATTCGGCCTGGCTGATTTCAAACCGGTCGCCCGGTTGGGTGCGGATGCCATCGGCGAACGACAGGGTTGCGGTGCCGAAAAAGTGGATGTGCACGTCGCCCGGACGCAGGAACTGACGGTATTTGAAGTGGTGGTATTCAAGGTTGGCGAGGCTATGGCACATGTTGGCTTCGCCGCTGAGAAATTCGTTTTGCCACAGCACTTCGCCGTTGCGCAGGATGCGGCTGGTGCCAGCCAGATGCTGCGGCAACTCACCGGTGCGCAGTTCCGGGCCGTAGCTGCAACTGCGCAGTTTCGAGTGGGCCAGGTACAGGTAATTCTTGCGCTCCATGACGTGGTCGGAGAACTCGTTGCCCACCGCGAAACCGAGGCGATACGGTTTGCCGTCGTGGCCGATGACGTAGAGCCCGGCCATTTCCGGTTCCTCGCCGGCATCCTCGGCAAACGGTGGCAACGGGAACGCTTCGCCCGGACGCACGACGATACTGCCGTCGCCCTTGTAGAACCATTCCGGCTGCACGCCCGCTTGCCCCGCCGCTGGTTTACCGCCCTCCACGCCCCATTTGAAGATGCGCATGGTGTCGGTCATTTGCGCTTCGTCGCCGGCCTGCTGGTGCATCTTGTCCCGCGCCGAGGCGCTGCCCAGGTGCGTGAGGCCGGTGCCGCTGACCAGCAGGTGCGCCGGATCCGGGTGATCCAGCGGCGGCAGGATGCGCCGGTCTTTGAGCAACTGCGCATAGTCATGACTGATGCCCAGGCCGTGGGTTTGTACTTGCTGCTCCAGAGTGCCGCCGGCCTCAATCGCGGCCAGCGCGAGATCGCGTACGCTGCGGGCGTCCTGCACTTCGCGGATCAGCCCGTTGTCGACCACGCCAACGCGGCGCTCGGCGTCATTCAATTCGAATTGAACCAGATGCATAAATTTCTCCTGTAAACAAAACTTCGAAACACTGCAAAACCCTGTGGGAGCTGGCTTGCCAGCGATAGCAATCTGTCTGACACCACTATGTTGGATGTACCGCCGCCATCGCTGGCAAGCCAGCTCCCACAGGGTTTGCGGTGATGGTTCGTTTGATATCAGGTTCGGGTAGCACCGCGTGCACTGGCGGCGAACTGCTCGACCGGTAGCACGTGTTTGCGCTCAAGCACGCGGTAGACGATTCCGGTAAGAATCAAACCGAACACCATCACCCCGCTGAGGAAATACAGCCCCGAAGCCAGATTCCCGGTGTACTCCTTCAACGCGCCGATCACGAACGGCCCGATGTAGCCGCCGAGGTTGCCCACCGAGTTGATCAAGGCAATCCCCGCTGCTGCACTCGCACCGGCAAAGAACCGCCCCGGCAAGGTCCAGAACACCGCGGTGCAGGAAAACAGCGCGAACGCCACCAGACACAGCGCCGCCAGTTGCGCCACCGGCAGGGTCAGCCACGCGCTGAAGAACAGGCCCAGCGCGCCCAGTACATAGAGCACCGCCAGATGGCCGTAGCGATCATTCATGCGGTCGGAGCTGCGCGGCACGATCAGCAGGCCGACGATGCCGAAGATGTACGGCACCGCCGAGACGAAACCGGTCACCAGATCGCTGCCGCCGAACTGTTTGATCAGCGTCGGCAGCCACAGGCCGAGGCCATAAATGCTCAGGGTCACCGGCAGGTAGAACAGCGCCAGCAGCAGCACGCGTTTGTCCTTGAGTGCATGCAGCGGGTTGCCGTGACGGGTCTGGCCGTATTCCTGCAAATCCTTTTTCAGTTCGCCGGTCAGCCAGTCTTTCTCGGCCTGATCCATCCACTTCACGTTTTGCGGGCCATCGGGCAGCCAGCGCAGGACTGGCCAGGTCAGCAGGATCGCCGGGGTGCCGATGACGATGAACAGCCACTGCCAGCCGTGCAGGCCGAGGATGCCGTCCATGCCCAACAAGCCGCCGGACACCGGGCCGGTGATCATCATCGCGATCGGCTGGGAGAGGATGAACAGGCCGAGGATCTTGCCGCGATGGCGCACCGGGAACCATTGGGTGATGTAGTAGAGAACGCCGGGGAAGAACCCCGCCTCCGCCGCGCCGAGCAGAAAGCGCATCACGTAGAAACTGTGCGGCCCCTGGACGAACGCCATGCCGATGGTGATCGCGCCCCAGGTGATCATGATCCGCGCGAACCAGCGCCGCGCACCGAAGCGCTCAAGCATCAGGTTGCTGGGGATTTCGAGAAGAAAGTAGCCGATGAAAAACAGCCCGGCACCGAGACCGTAGGCCGCGTCACCGATGCCGATGTCGGCGCCCATGTGCAGCTTGGCGAAGCCGACGGCGGAGCGATCCACATAGGCGATCAGGTACAGCAGGATCAGGAAGGGAATCAGTTTCAGCGTGATGCGGCGAACAAGCCGCAGTTCCTGGCTCATGGGATCGGTCTCCGATTGTTGTTTTTATAGAACCTCGGGGGACGCCTCTCGTGGAAAACCGCCAGGGCCGATCCCTCCGTCGAAAACGACTATATAGTAATACTAATTACCCAACAACACTTCCAAAGCGGCGATTTTACGCTTATGTTTAGCCGTGACTCGCAAACAATAGTCTTACAATAAGAGAATCGATCATGTCTGAGAAGAAACCCACCCTGCGCTCGGCCCAATGGTTTGGCACTGCCGACAAGAACGGCTTCATGTACCGCAGCTGGATGAAGAATCAGGGCATCGCCGACCACCAGTTTCATGGCAAGCCGATCATCGGCATCTGCAACACCTGGTCGGAACTGACCCCGTGCAACGCGCATTTCCGCCAGATTGCGGAGCACGTCAAACGCGGGGTGATCGAGGCCGGTGGCTTTCCGGTGGAATTCCCGGTGTTCTCCAATGGCGAGTCGAACCTGCGCCCCACCGCCATGCTCACCCGCAACCTGGCGAGCATGGACGTCGAAGAAGCGATTCGCGGCAACCCGATTGACGGCGTGGTGCTGCTGACCGGTTGCGACAAGACCACTCCGGCGCTGCTGATGGGCGCGGCCAGTTGCGATGTGCCGGCGATCGTCGTCACCGGCGGGCCGATGCTCAACGGCAAGCACAAGGGCAAGGACATCGGCTCCGGCACGGTGGTCTGGCAGCTCAGCGAGCAGGTCAAGGCCGGCACTATCACCATTGACGACTTCCTCGCGGCCGAGGGCGGCATGTCGCGCTCGGCGGGCACCTGTAACACTATGGGCACCGCGTCGACCATGGCCTGCATGGCCGAAGCACTGGGCACGTCCCTGCCGCACAACGCAGCGATTCCGGCGGTGGATGCACGGCGTTATGTGCTGGCGCACATGTCCGGCATGCGCGCGGTGGAGATGGTGCGCGAAGACTTGCGCCTGTCGAAGATCCTGACCAAGGAAGCCTTTGAAAACGCCATTCGGGTCAACGCGGCTATTGGCGGTTCGACCAACGCGGTGATCCACTTGAAAGCGATCGCCGGGCGCATCGGTGTCGAGCTGGATCTGGACGACTGGACGCGTATCGGGCGCGGCATGCCGACCATTGTCGACCTGCAACCGTCCGGGCGTTTCCTGATGGAAGAGTTTTACTACGCCGGTGGCTTGCCGGCGGTGCTGCGTCGTCTCGGCGAGGCCAATCTGATCCCCAATCCGAATGCGCTGACGGTCAACGGCAAGACGCTGGGCGAGAACACCAAGGACGCGCCGATCTACGGCGAGGACGAAGTGATCCGTACCCTTGACAATCCGATCCGCGCTGACGGCGGTATCTGCGTGCTGCGCGGCAACCTGGCACCGCTGGGTGCGGTGCTCAAGCCGTCCGCCGCCACGCCTGAACTGATGCAGCATCGGGGTCGTGCGGTGGTGTTCGAGAACTTCGACATGTACAAGGCGCGGATCAATGATCCGGAACTGGACGTCGATAAAGACTCGATTCTGGTGATGAAGAACTGCGGGCCGAAGGGTTATCCGGGCATGGCCGAGGTCGGCAATATGGGCTTGCCGGCCAAGCTGCTGGCGCAGGGTGTGACCGACATGGTGCGCATCTCCGATGCACGGATGAGCGGCACCGCGTACGGCACGGTGGTGTTGCACGTCGCCCCGGAAGCGGCAGCCGGCGGGCCGTTGGCGGTGGTGCAGGAAGGCGACTGGATCGAGCTGGATTGCGCCAGCGGGCGTTTGCATCTGGATATTCCGGATGCCGAACTGGCGGCGCGCATGGCAGATCTGCAACCACCGCAGCAGTTGTTGGCGGGTGGCTATCGTCAGCTGTACATCGATCATGTGCTGCAGGCGGATCAGGGCTGTGACTTCGACTTCCTGGTGGGTTGCCGAGGGGCGGAAGTCCCGCGTCATTCTCACTGACACCGCAGATCTACTGTAGGAGTGAGCCTGCTCGCGATAGCGGTCCGCCAGTTGTTACACATGCTGACTGACACACCGCCATCGCGAGCAGGCTCACTCCTACATTTGCTATGCATCGGCCTCAAGATCGCCGCACGCCTGCTATGATGCGCGGCATCTCCATCGCTCAGGATCGCGCCGTTCCCCATGGATTACCGCAAACCTTCCGACCGTAAAAGCATGCACTCGCGCATTGTCCAGGAACTGGGCATGCAGATCGTCTCCGGACGCTTTTTGCCCGATGACAAACTGCCCGCCGAAGCGCTGTTGTGCGAGGAATACGCGGTGAGTCGCCCGGTGTTGCGCGAAGCCACGCGAGTGCTGGTGGCCAAGGGGCTGGTGTATTCAAAACCGCGCGTCGGCACGGTGGTCAAGGCCCGTCGCGAGTGGCATATGCTCGACCCGGATGTGCTGCACTGGCTGATGCAAAGCAGTCCGCAGAATGAATTCTTCAATGTGCTGACCAGTGTGCGCAGCATCATCGAACCGGCCGCCGCCGCCCTCGCCGCCCAGCACGCGACCGAGGCTGACATCGCGGCCATCGGCGAGGCCTATCAACGCATGGAATCAGCGCCGACGCCGGAAGCCTTGCTGCAACCGGACCTGGACTTCCACAGCCGCATCGCCGACGCGACCCATAACGATCTGCTGGCGAACCTGTGCAACATGCTTTCGGTGGCGATTGCCGAGGCGTTGAAGCATTCCAACCAGCGGCCGAATCTGCATGAACTGGCGTTGCCGCGGCACAAGGCGATTCTTACGGCGATCGAGAACCGTGATGCGCTGGGTGCAAGGCATGCAACGCTGGTGCAGCTGGATGATGCGCGCAGTGCGCTTAGCGTCGTGCTAGGCACCGAGCTCTCCTGACACACCACAAATCCCCTGTGGGAGCGGGCTTGCTCGCGAATGCGGTGTGTCAGTCGGCACAAACTTATCTGACACACCGCATTCGCGAGCGAGCCCGCTCCCACAGGGGTTCAGCGTGAAGTTCAAGGCATGAAAAAGCCGCAACCCCAAGGTTGCGGCTTCGTCGTTTCAGGCATCCGGATCAGTGGGCAAACAGCGAGTTGCCCTTCTGCCCCGCCAGCTTTTCCGGTTTGATCAGGAACTTCGCCAGCGCCGGCAGCAGCCACAGCGCACCGAACATGTTCCACAGCAGCATGAAGGTCAGCATCAGGCCCATGTCGGCCTGGAACTTGATCGCCGAGAAGATCCAGGTGCACACGCCGATGGCCAGGCACAGACCGGTGAAAAGCACCGCTTTACCGGTGGATTTCAGGGTCTGGTAATAGGCTTCCTGCAACGGCAGCCCGGCGCGCAGGAAACTTTCCAGTCGGCTGTAGATGTAGATGCCGTAGTCGACGCCGATGCCCACGCCCAGCGCCACCACCGGCAGGGTCGCGACCTTGACGCCGATGCCCATGAACGCCATCAGCGCGTTGCCCAGCACCGAGGTCAGCACCAGCGGCAGGACGATGCACAGCGTCGCCGCCCATGAACGGAAGGTGATCATGCACATCACCGCGACGCAGATGTACACCAGGATCAGGATGGTCAGCTCGGCCTGTTTGATCACTTCATTGGTGGCCGCTTCGATCCCGGCGTTACCGGCGGCGAGGATGAATTCAAGACCGTCCTTGTTGTTGGCCTTGGCGAATTCCTGCACCGCGTGTACCGCACGGTCGAGGGTTTCGGCCTTGTGGTCGTTGAGGAAGATCAACACTGGCGCCAGCGAACAGCTGTTGTTGTACAGGCCGTCGGCGCGGGCGATCGAGTTGTTCAGCACATCCGGGTTGCGCGACAGGGTTTCCCATTTCAGGTTGCCCTCGTTCATGCCCTTGATCATCTGCTTGGACACGGTCACCAGCGAGATCGCCGACTGCACGCCCTCGGTGTTCTGCATCTTCCACATCAGCTCGTCGATCGGCGCCATCGCTTCGTAGCGCGAGCAACCTTCGGTGGCGGTCTTGACCATCACCACCAGCACGTCGGAACTGGTGGAGTAGTTGTTGATGATGAAGTTGTTGTCCTTGTTGTAGCGCGAGTCCGGACGCAGCTCCGGTGCACCCTGGTCGAGGTCGCCGATTTTCAGGTTCTGGCTGTACCAGAGGCCACCACCGAAGGCGATCAGCGCCAAAGCGATGGAGATCGGTGCGACTTTCGGGCTGGCGAAGTTCGACAGGAAGCGCCAGAACGGATGTTCGCGATTCGCGTCCTTCTTGCTCTTGGCGATGGCGCGCTTGCTGATGCCGACATAGGAAATCGCTACCGGCAGCAGGATCAGGTTGGTGAACACGATCACCGCCACGCCGATGGACGCGCCGATTGCCAGCTCGCGGATCACCCCGATGTCGATGATCAACAGGGTGATGAAGCCGACGGCGTCAGCGAGAATCGCGATCATCCCCGGCAGGAACAGTTGCCGGAAGGTACGCCGCGCCGCGGTCAGAGCGTTGTCCGCTTCACTCGATTGCAGGGCGATACCGTTGATCTTCTGCACGCCGTGGGAAATGCCGATGGCGAAGATCAGGAACGGCACCAGCATCGAGTACGGATCCAGCCCGAAACCGAAGAAGTGCATCAGCCCGAGCTGCCAGACCACCGCCACCAGAGTGGTGCTCAACACCGCGACGGTGCTGCGCAGGCAGTTGGTGAACCACAACAGCAGGATCAGGGTGATGACGAAAGCGATGCCGAAGAACATCACCACCATCACCAGCCCGTCGATCAGGTCACCGACCTTCTTGGCGAAACCGACGATGTGGATCTTGACGTTGGGGTTCTGTGCTTCGAACTTGTTGCGGATCTTGTCTTCCAGTTCATGGGAGAACTGGCGGTAGTCCAGCGCCAGCAGCTTGCCCTGATCCTGCGGGTCCGGGTAGGACTCCAGCAGCGGGATGTCGACGATGCTCGACTTGAAGTCGTTGGACACCAGCCGCCCGACCTGCCCCGACTTGAGGACGTTGTTGCGCAGCATGTCGAGGCTGTCCGGCGAGCCGTCGTAGCTCTGCGGAATCACTTCACCGCCAGCGAAACCCTCTTCGGTCACTTCGGTCCAGCGTACGCTCGGACTCCACAGCGATTTGAGGCCGGAACGGTCGACGCCGGAGATGTAGAACACCTCGTCGTTGATCTGGCGCAGGGTCTCCATGTATTCCTTGGAGAAGATGTCGCCGTCTTTGGCTTCCACCGAAATCCGTACGGTGTTGCCCAGGTTCGCCAGATCGTTGCGGTGCTCCATCATCTTCTCGATGAACGGATGCTTGAGCGGGATCATTTTTTCGAAACTGGTGGACGGCCGGATCAGCGTGGCCTGCCAGAACAGGAAGATGCTGACCACCAGGCAGATCAGGATCACGGCCGGGCGGTTGTTGAAAATCAGACGTTCGAGGAACGTCGCTTTGTCCTGATGATGAGTGCTCAAGGAAGTCATAGCCCCGCCTTCTTATTATTGATCTCGGCGCCGTTGGGCTGCGTGGTGTGCACGCCGCCCTGCCCGGTCAGAATCAGATTGCCGTCGCCGGCCGCCGTGACCGAGGACAGCGAGATGCGGTCCGGGCGGTTGAACACACTGAAGGTTTCGCCGTTGTCGCTGCTGCTGATCACCGAGCCGCCGTTGCCGACGATCACAATCGAGCCATCCGCGAGCAGGGTCGCGCCGGACAGACCGAACTCCAGCGCACCGCGCGCGGCCTTGAGTTCGACCTGCTGCCAGGTGCTGCCGAAATCGCTGGAGCGGTAGAGGTTGCCGCGCAGGCCGTAGGCCAACAGAGTCTGCGCCTGCGCGGTGCCGATCACGCCGAACAGCGAGCCTTGATACGGGCCCTGGATTTTCTCCCAGGTCTGGCCCCAGTCCGGGGAGCGGAACATGCTGCCCTGCTCGCCGACGATGAACAGCCCGGCGTCCTTGACGGCGGCGATGGCGTTGAGGTGGAACTGGTCCTGATTGTCGAGGCGGTCGCTGACGTCTTGCCAGTTCTTGCCGCCGTCGGTGGTTTCCAGCAGCGCACCGTAAGCACCGACCGCAACACCGTGATTAACGTCCTGGAACCAGACGTCGAGCAGCGGTGCTTCGCGCTTGAGGTCTTCGAACTGTTTGCTCCAGGTCAGGCCGCCGTCTTCGCTGGCGAGAATCTGCGCGTCGTGACCGACCGCCCAGCCGTGCTTGTCGTCGACGAAACACACCGCCGTCAGCAGTTGCCGGGTCGGCACCTTGGCCTGGGTCCAGGTCTTGCCCTGGTCATCGGAATAGAGAATGTGCCCGCGATCACCCACCGCCACCAACCGGGTGCCGGCGTGGACAACATCGAGTATCAGGCTTTTGGCGGCTTTGGCCGATTCGGTGGAATACACCCCGTCGGCGGGCGCTTCGGCGGCCAGCACGGGTGCCGACAAGGCAGCACAGCCCAGCAGTGTGAGGGCTGTGGCCAGCAACGCGGTGTTGCGAAACGCCGGCGGGCGGCAACGACTCATAGACCTTCCCCTATTTATTATTGTTAGGCCATTGGGCCTTAGGGCGCCGCAAGGGTGCTCGTGGTAACTGACAGGTCACAAGCATAGCCGTGAAACCCGCAGTCCAGAGCGCCTTGGGAAGCTGGCTCATCCTATCGGGCTTTGGAAACGTCTGACAATCGGCGCCACGTTATCTTTTGTTAACCAAATCGGCGGGTGATTTCACTGTAGGAGTGAGCCTGCTCGCGATAGCGGTGGATCAGGTTAGAAATTGCCGTCTGACACACCGCTATCGCGAGCAGGCTCACTCCTACAGGGGGTGTGGGTGTTGTGGGATTTGAATACACCGCCATTCGCCGGATGGATCCGGCAAATCTTGCGTGGGGGACTTGCACGATCGGTATTATGGTATACCATCAGACGCACAGACACTCTCAATCCCCTTACGGAGCAGCTCATGAGTTTCGAAATTCGCAAGATCGTCAGCTATGTCGAAGAAACCTTCATCGAAGGCGGCAAGGCCACGGACAAGCCGGTGACCATGGTCGGGCTGGCCGTGGTGATGAAGAACCCGTGGGTCGGCAACGGTTTCGTCGAGGATCTGAAACCGCAGATTCGCGCCAACTGCTCCGACCTCGGCGCCATGATGGTCGAGCGTCTGGTGGGCATCATCGGCGGCGCCGAGAAGATCGAGGCGTACGGCAAAGCGGCAGTGGTCGGCGCCGACGGCGAGATCGAACACGCCTCGGCGGTGATCCATACCCTGCGCTTCGGTAATCACTACCGCGAGGCGGTCAAGGCCAAGAGCTACCTGAGCTTCACCAACAAGCGCGGCGGCCCGGGCACTTCGATTCAGATCCCGATGATGCACAAGGACGACGAAGGTCTGCGTTCGCACTACATCACTCTGGAAATGCAGATCGAAGACGCGCCGCGTGCCGACGAAATCGTCGTGGTGCTCGGTTGCGCCGACGGTGGCCGCCTGCACCCGCGCATCGGCAACCGCTACATCGATCTGGAAGAACTGGCCGCCGAAAAAGCCCAGTAATCACAATAAAAAGGCATTGCAGGAGCGCTCCATGATTCGGCTCACCGCTGAACTCACCCCGGCTGGCACCAGTTACCTGGCGACCGGCCAAGGCCAGCCCGTGGTCTTGATCCACGGCGTGGGCCTGAACAAAGAAATGTGGGGCGGCCAGATCGTTGGCCTGTCTGCCCAATACCAGGTGATCGCCTACGACATGCTCGGCCACGGCGCCAGCCCGCGCCCGGCCAGCGGCACCGGCCTGCTCGGTTATGCCGATCAGTTGCTGGAGCTGCTCGATCACCTGAATCTGCCTCAGGCAGCGGTGATCGGTTTCTCCATGGGCGGACTGGTGGCACGGGCGTTTGCCCTGCACTACCCGGAGCGCCTGCAAAGCCTGGTGGTGCTTAACAGCGTGTTCAACCGCAGTGAAGAACAGCGCGCCGGGGTCATCGCTCGTACCGCGCAGGCGGCTGAACACGGCCCGGATGCCAACGCCGAAGCAGCGCTGTCGCGCTGGTTCAGCCGTGAATATCAGGCGGCCAACCCGGCGCAGATCGCGGCCATTCGTCAGACCCTGGCCGGCAACGATCCGCAGGGTTACCTGACCACCTACGAATTGTTCGCCACGCAGGACATGTACCGCGCCGACGACCTCGGCAGCATCCAGGCGCCGACGCTGATCGCCACCGGCGAACTCGACCCCGGTTCCACCCCGGAAATGGCCGAGCAACTGGCCCGACGCATCCCCGGCGCGAAGGTTGCGGTGCTGCCCGAGCAACGGCATATGATGCCGGTAGAGTCGCCGCGGCTGGTCAATCAGACGCTGCTGGAATTCCTGGAATACGCACACTCCCGACAAAACCCTATAAAGGGGATCGTTGCATGACACTCGCACGCTTCCAGATGTGCATCGGCGGAGAATGGGTCGACGCCCTCTCCGGCAAGACTTTCGAAAGCCTCAACCCGGCCAGCGCGCAAGCCTGGGCCGAACTGCCTGACGCCGATGAAGCTGACGTCGAACGCGCCGTGCAAGCAGCACAAAGCGCATTCGACAGCCCGGCCTGGCGCGGCCTCACCGCCACTGCCCGCGGCAAACTGCTGCGGCGTCTCGGTGACCTGATCGCAGAAAACAAGGAACAACTGGCGCAGTTGGAAAGCCGCGACAACGGCAAACTGATCCGCGAAACCCGTGGTCAGGTCGGTTATCTGCCGGAGTTCTTCCACTACACCGCAGGCCTCGCCGACAAGCTCGAAGGCGGCACCCTGCCGCTGGACAAGCCCGACCTGTTTGCCTACACCGTGCACGAAGCGATGGGTGTGGTTGCCGCGATCATTCCGTGGAACAGCCCGCTGTACCTGACCGCGATCAAACTGGCCCCGGCCCTCGCCGCCGGCAACACCATCGTGATCAAGCCGTCCGAGCACGCCTCGGCGACCATCCTTGAGCTGGCACGTCTGGCCCTCGAAGCCGGGATTCCGCCGGGCGTGGTCAACGTCGTCACCGGTTACGGCCCGAGCACCGGCGCCGCCCTCACCCGTCATCCGCTGATCCGCAAGATCGCCTTCACCGGCGGCGCGGCCACGGCCCGGCACGTGGTGCGCAGCAGCGCCGAAAACTTCGCCAAGCTGTCGCTGGAACTCGGCGGCAAGTCGCCGAACATCATCTTCGCCGACGCCGACCTGGACAGCGCGATCAATGGCGCCATCGCCGGGATCTACGCCGCCTCCGGCCAGAGCTGCGTGTCCGGCTCACGTTTGCTGGTACAGGACGAAATCTACGACGAGTTCGTCAACCGCCTGGTCGAACGCGCCCAGCGCATCCGCATCGGCAACCCGCAGGAAGATCACAGCGAAATGGGCCCGATGGCTACTGCGCAGCAATTGGCGGTGGTCGAAGGTCTGGTGGCTGATGCCCTTGCTGAAGGCGCGCGGTTGCGCACCGGCGGCAAGCGCCCCACAGATCTGGGTGACGGCTGGTTCTACGAGCCGACGCTGTTCGAGTGCGACCGCAACTCGATGAAGATCATGCAGGAAGAAGTTTTCGGCCCGGTGGCATCGGTGATTCGCTTCAAAGACGAAGCCGAGGCGCTGGCGATCGCCAACGACTCGCAGTTCGGCCTCGCCGCCGGCATCTGGACCCGCGATCTCGGTCGCGCCCATCGTCTGGCGCGGGATGTGCGTTCGGGGATCATCTGGGTCAACACCTACCGCGCAGTTTCGGCCATGGCGCCGATCGGCGGTTTCAAGAACAGTGGCTATGGACGCGAAAGCGGCATCGATTCGGTGCTGGCCTACACCGAACTGAAAACGGTGTGGATCAACCTCTCTCAGGCACCGATGCCTGATCCGTTTGTGATGCGCTAGGAGTCCTGCGACATGATCGAACCCGGCATTTACAAAGACGTCATGAGCTCGTTTCCTTCCGGGGTCACGGTGGTCACCACCCTCGACCCGGAGGGCGCCATCGTTGGCATCACCGCCAGTGCCTTCAGCGCACTGTCGATTGATCCGGCGCTGGTGCTGTTCTGCCCCAACTACGCTTCCGACACCTACCCGGTGCTGCGCGACAGCAAGAAGTTCGCGATCCATTTGCTGTCCGCCGACCAGACCGCCGAGGCCTACGCTTTCGCCGGTAAAGGCAAGGACAAGGCTAACGGCATCGAGTGGCATTTGAGCGAACTCGGTAACCCGATCCTCGCCAAGGCCACGGCAATCATCGAGTGCGAGTTGTGGCGTGAATACGACGGTGGTGATCACGCGATTATTGTCGGCGCGGTGAAGAACCTGATCCTGCCCGAGCAACCGGTGACGCCGATGATTTATCACAAGGGCAAGCTCGGGCCGCTGCCAACCCTTGCTTGAAAGAACAATGCAAAACCCTGTGGGAGCTGGCTTGCCAGCGATGACGTCGGAACATTCAACATCAATGCTGACTGAACCACCGCTATCGCTGGCAAGCCAGCTCCCACAGGGATTGAGGTGAGCCGAAGAATATGAGTAACAAAAAGTACGAAAAAGGCCTGAAAATCCGCACCCAGGTGCTGGGCGAAGCCTATGTGCAGCGCTCCATCGACAACGCCGACGACTTCACCCGCCCACTGTAGGAAATGGTCACCGAATACTGCTGGGGCCACGTCTGGGGGCGTGAGGGTTTGTCGCTCAAGGAGCGCAGCATGATCAACCTGGCGATGATCTCGGCGCTCAATCGCCCGCACGAACTCAAGCTGCATCTGCGCGGCGCCTTGCGTAACGGCCTGAGTCGTGAGCAAATACGCGAAATTCTGCTTCAGGTCGGTATTTATTGCGGCGTCCCGGCAGCCGTGGACAGTTTCCGGCTCGCCCGTGAAGCCTTCGCCGAAGCCGACGCCGAGGCCTCCAGTTAACCCCTCGGCTGTTTTGATGCCCGTCTGGCATGGACAGCCACAGTAAAGAGCGGACCCCATGAAACGCCAGCCACTCGACGACAGCTTCAAGGTCAATCGCAACCCCGTTACCCTGCGCGAAATCGTGCTGGACAAACTGCGTAGCGCGATCATGAATTTCCAGCTCATGCCCGGCGATCGTCTGGTGGAGCGCGATCTGTGCGATCGCCTCGGTGTCAGCCGCACATCGGTGCGCGAAGCCTTGCGTCACCTGGAGTCCGAGGGGCTGGTCGAGTTCGCCGATGCCAAAGGCCCACGGGTGGCGATCATCACCCTCGCCGATGCGGTCGACATCTATGAGCTGCGCTGCGTGCTCGAAGGTCTGATCGTCCAGCTGTTCACCCTGCGTGCCAAGGCCAAGGACATCAAGGCCCTGGAAAAAGCCCTCGACGAGAACCGCAAGGCGCTCAAGGACGGCGAACTGCAGCAGGTGATCGACTCGGTGCAGGGCTTCTACGACGTGCTGCTCGAAGGCTCGGGCAACCACGTTGCGGCCACTCAATTACGCCAGTTGCAAGCGCGCATCAGCTACCTGCGGGCGACCTCGGTGTCCCAGGAAAACCGGCGCGGCGCCAGTAACCACGAGATGGAAAAAATGGTCGAGGCGATCAAGAGCGGCGATCCACTGGCGGCGCATCAGGCCTGCGTCGATCACGTACGCGCGGCCGCCGCCGTGGCCCTCGACTACCTCAAGCGCAAGCAGGAAGAGACCGGCGCCACGCCGAACATCACCCTGCCGATCGCGCTGAAAGAACCGCGCATAGGTCACTGACATGTTCAGCCCGAGCTTTTGCCCGAAATGCGGTGGCCCTGACCTCGGTCAGCAGGTACCGCCGGGCGATACGCACGAGCGCCTGATGTGCCGCGGCTGCGGCTACATCCACTATGTGAACCCGAAGATCATCGCCGGCTGCATCATCGAGCAGGACGGCAAATACCTCTTGTGCCAACGGGCGATCCCACCGCGCCCGGGCACCTGGACGCTGCCGGCCGGCTTCATGGAAAGCGGCGAAACCACCGAGCAGGCGGCGCTGCGCGAAGTCTGGGAAGAAAGCGGCGTGCGCGCGGAAATAGTCTCGCCGTATTCGATTTTCAGCGTGCCGAAAATCAGCGAGGTGTACATCATCTTCCGCGCGATCGCGCTGGAGATCACCGGGCAGTTCGGCCCTGAGACCCTCAACTACAAGTTCTTTGCCCCTGAAGACATTCCGTGGGAGCAGATCTATTACCCGGCGATCCGGCAGATTCTCGAGCGTTACATCGAGGAGCGTCAGGCCGGGGTGTATGGGATCTACATGGGCAATGATGACAGCGGAAAGATCCACTTTATCCGCTGATCACCACCTATCCCCCTGTGGGAGCGAGCCTGCTCGCGAAGGCGTCGGGTCAGTCGATACAAATGTTGAATGAACGACCGCTTTCGCGAGCAGGCTCGCTCCCACAGTGTTTAGCGGTGTTGCTTAAAGTGGGGCGATGCCCTCGACGATGATGATTTCTGCCCTCGCCCATTCCTCGCGATAACGTTTCGCCTCCTGATACGCCGCCGAGTGGTAGCACGCCACGGCCTTCTCATAGCTCTCGAATTCGATCACCACGCTACGCTGAGGGGTAGCCCTGCCCTCCAGCGCCTGGCTGCGTCCGCCCCGGGCCAGAAATTTCGCGCCGAACGCGGCGAAGGCTGCCGGTGCGCGCTGGGTGTATTGGCTGTAGTGCTCGGCATCGTCGACATCCACGTGGGCAATCCAGTACGCCTTCATAGTGACCTCTTTGTTGATTTTGTATTATGGTATACCAATATATTTCCAACAAACCCTGAGAGTCCAGCATGGCCTTCAACAGCATCGAAGAAATCCTCGAAGATTATCGCCTCGGCAAAATGGTCCTGCTGGTCGATGACGAAGATCGGGAAAACGAAGGCGACCTGCTGCTGGCCGCCGACTGCTGCACACCCGAGGCGATCAGCTTCATGGCGCGTGAGGCGCGCGGGCTGATTTGCCTGACACTGACTGACGAGCACTGCCAGCGCCTGGGCCTTGAGCAAATGGTGCCGAGCAACGGCAGCGTGTTCAGTACCGCGTTTACCGTGTCGATTGAAGCGGCGGTCGGGGTCACCACTGGCATTTCTGCAACTGACCGCGCACGCACGGTCGCGGCCGCTGTGGCCAAAGACGCCCGCGCCGAAGACTTGGTGCAGCCTGGGCACATCTTCCCGCTGCGCGCCAAGGAAGGCGGCGTGCTGACCCGCGCCGGCCACACCGAAGCCGGCTGCGACCTCGCCCGCCTCGCCGGTTTCACCCCAGCCTCGGTGATCGTCGAGGTGATGAACGACGACGGCACCATGGCCCGCCGCCCGGATCTGGAAGTGTTCGCGCGCAAGCACGGGATCAGGATCGGCACCATCGCCGATCTGATCCACTATCGCCTGAGCACCGAGCACACCATCGAACGCATCGGCGAACGCGAACTGCCGACGGTGCATGGCACTTTTCGTCTGATCACCTTTGAAGACCGCATCGAGGGTGGCGTGCACATGGCGATGGTCATGGGCGATCTGCGCCGCGAAGAGCCGACGCTGGTGCGTGTGCATGTCATTGATCCGCTGCGTGATCTGGTCGGCGCCGAGTACAGCGGGCCAAGCAACTGGACACTGTGGGCGGCGTTGCAACGGGTCGCGGCGGAAGGTCATGGCGTTGTGGTGGTGTTGGCCAATCATGAATCGTCGCAGGCGCTACTCGAGCGCGTGCCGCAATTGACCCAGCCGCCGCGGCAGTTCAGCCGCTCGCAATCACGGATTTATTCGGAGGTGGGCACCGGGGCGCAGATTCTGCAGAACCTGGGGGTGGGCAAGCTGCGGCATCTTGGGCCGCCATTGAAATATGCGGGGCTGACCGGGTATGACCTGGAAGTGGTCGAGAGCATTCCCTTCAGCGAATAATCCACGCCAACCACAATTCCAACTGTAGGAGTGAGCCTGCTCGCGATAGCGGTGGATCAGCCAACATCATCGCAGAACGTCACACCGCTTTCGCGAGCAGGCTCACTCCTACAGGGTTTTGCATTTCAATTTAATTCCCTCGAGCTCACAAAAAGCCCATCCGCCAGATAACCGGTAAGGCAAAGTGCTTGCACAAAGTTTGGAATACCATAATATGATATTCCATAGACCGAGCGACCTGAAAAACCGTCCGGCTACTGCTCCCGACAGGCGGGCAACAACGCAAGCCCGCTCAAAAACACAACAATGAGGGCGTAAAAATGGTGTTGAACAAAGCTGCAACCGCAATCCTTTTTGCGGGACTGCTGAGCGTGACCGGCCAGGCTGCAATGGCCGCCGAAAGCGTGAACTTCGTCAGCTGGGGCGGTAGCACCCAGGATGCGCAGAAACAGGCCTGGGCCGATCCGTTCAGCAAGGCCAGCGGCATCACCGTGGTGCAGGACGGCCCGACCGACTACGGCAAACTCAAGGCCATGGTCGAAAGCGGCAACGTGCAATGGGACGTGGTCGATGTCGAAGCCGACTTTGCCCTGCGCGCCGCCGCTGAAGGCCTGCTCGAACCCCTCGATTTCAAAGTCATCCAGCGCGACAAGATCGACCCGCGTTTCGTCAGCGATTACGGTGTCGGCTCGTTCTTCTTCTCCTTCGTCCTCGGCTACAACGAAGGCAAGCTCGGCGCTGCCAAGCCGCAGGACTGGACCGCGCTGTTCGACACCAAGACCTACCCCGGCAAACGCGCCCTGTACAAATGGCCAAGCCCCGGCGTGCTCGAACTGGCGCTGCTGGCCGACGGCGTGCCGCCCGACAAGCTCTACCCGCTTGACCTTGATCGCGCCTTCAAGAAACTCGACACCATCAAGAAAGACATCGTCTGGTGGGGCGGCGGCGCGCAGTCGCAGCAACTGCTGGCCTCCGGTGAAGCGAGCATGGGCCAGTTCTGGAACGGCCGGATTCACGCCCTGCAGGAAGACGGCGCACCGGTCGGCGTGAGCTGGAAACAGAACCTGGTCATGGCCGACATTCTGGTAATTCCAAAAGGCTCGAAAAACAAGGACGCGGCGATGAAGTTTCTGGCCAACGCCAGCAGTGCCAAAGGCCAGGCCGACTTCTCCAACCTGACCGCCTACGCCCCGGTCAACGTCGACAGCGTGGCGCGCCTGGACTCGGTGCTGGCCCCGAACCTGCCGACGGCTTACGCCAAGGATCAGATCACTCTTGATTTCGCGTACTGGGCCAAGAACGGTCAAGCCATCGCGACGCGGTGGAACGAATGGCTGGTCAAATGAAAATGGCGGCCACTGCGCCCCGTCCTGCAACGGTGACCGGGAGCGCCACCGGCGCTGCCGGCTCGACCCACACCTTCAGACAACGCTGGAAAGGTGCCGGCAACCTGGTCCCGGCACTGCTGTTCCTCGGCCTGTTCTTTCTCGCGCCGTTGATTGGCCTGCTGTTGCGCGGCGTGCTGGAACCTACCCCGGGCCTTGGCAACTATGAACAACTGTTCGCCAACTCGGCGTATGCGCGGGTGCTGCTCAACACCTTCTCGGTGGCCGGGCTGGTGACGATTTTCAGCCTGTTGCTGGGCTTTCCGCTGGCTTGGGCGATCACGTTGGTGCCGCGCGGCTGGGGCCGCTGGATCCTCAATATCGTGCTGCTATCGATGTGGACCAGCCTGCTCGCCCGCACCTATTCGTGGCTGGTGCTGCTGCAAGCTTCGGGGGTGATCAACAAGGCGCTGATGGCGCTGGGCATCATCGATCAGCCGCTGGAAATGGTGCACAACCTGACCGGCGTGGTGATCGGCATGAGCTACATCATGATCCCGTTCATCGTGCTGCCGTTGCAGGCGACCATGCAGGCCATCGACCCGATGATCCTGCAGGCCGGCTCGATCTGCGGCGCCAGCCCGTGGACCAACTTCTTCCGGGTGTTCCTGCCGCTGTGCCGGCCGGGTCTGGCGTCCGGCGGGTTGATGGTGTTCGTGATGTCGCTCGGTTACTACGTCACCCCGGCGCTGCTCGGCGGGGCGCAGAACATGATGCTGCCGGAGTTCATCATTCAGCAGGTGCAATCGTTCCTCAATTGGGGCCTGGCCAGTGCCGGCGCTGCGTTGCTGATCGCGATCACGCTGGTGCTGTTCTACTTCTACCTGAAGCTTCAGCCGGAATCCCCGGTTGGCGCCAGCAACACGAGGTAAGCCGAGATGCTCCTGACTCCCAATGCCATGAGCCGGCGGATGCGTTTCGGCTTGTATGCAACCACCGGACTGATCGGTTTGTTCCTGCTGTTGCCGATCGTGTTCATCGTCCTGCTGTCGTTCGGCTCGTCGCAGTGGCTGGTGTTCCCACCGCCGGGCTGGACGCTGAAATGGTACGGCCAGTTCTTCTCCAACGCCGACTGGATGAACGCTGCGGCGGCCAGCCTCAAGGTTGCCGTGCTGACTACGATCTGCGCCGTGGCCCTCGGTCTGCCAACCGCGTTTGCGCTGGTGCGCGGGCGTTTTCCCGGACGGGAAATGCTCTACGGCCTGTTCACCCTGCCGATGATCGTGCCGCTGGTGATCATCGCCGTGGCGGTGTACGCGCTGTTTCTCAAGCTCGGTTACACCGGGACCATGTTTGCGTTCGTGGTCAGCCATGTGATCGTCGCGCTGCCGTTCACCATCATCTCGATCATCAACTCGCTGAAGCTGTTCGATCAGTCGATTGAAGACGCGGCGGTGATCTGCGGTGCCTCACGCCTGCAAGCGGTGTTCAAGGTGACGTTCCCGGCGATCCGTCCGGGCATGGTCGCCGGCGCCCTCTTCGCCTTTCTGGTTTCGTGGGACGAAGTGGTGCTCAGCGTGATGATGGCCAGCCCGACCCTGCAAACCCTTCCCGTGAAAATGTGGACCACTTTGCGCCAGGACCTGACCCCGGTGATCGCCGTCGCTTCGACGCTGCTGATCGGCCTGTCGGTATTGGTCATGGTGATCGCCGCCGCGCTGCGCCGGCGCAACGAAATCAGCGCCTGAGCGCCCAGGAGTACGACATGAGTGCCGTGATCAAAGACGCATCCCAGCAGAACGACAAACCCCTGGTCAGCCTGCGCAATCTGAACAAGCACTACGGCGACTTTGCCGCCGTCGACAACATCTCGCTGGACATCAAGGACGGCGAGTTCCTGACCTTCCTCGGCTCCAGCGGCTCGGGCAAAAGCACCACGCTGTCGATGCTCGCCGGGTTCGAAACCCCGAGCAGCGGCGAGATCCTGGTCAACGGTCAGTCGCTGGTCAACGTGCCGCCGCACAAGCGCGACATCGGCATGGTGTTCCAGCGCTATTCGCTGTTCCCGCATCTGTCGGTGCGCGACAACATCGCCTTCCCGCTGGCAATCCGCAAACTCGCCGCCGCCGAACGTGACAAGCGTGTCGATGCGATGTTGAAACTGGTGCAGCTCGAACAATTCGCCCATCGCCGCCCTTCGCAACTCTCTGGCGGCCAGCAGCAACGCGTCGCCATCGCCCGGGCGCTGGTCTATGAGCCACGCATCCTGCTGATGGACGAACCGCTCGGCGCGCTGGATAAAAAACTGCGTGAAGACTTGCAGGATGAACTGCGCCAGCTGCATCGGCGCCTGGGCATCACCATCGTCTACGTGACCCACGATCAGGAAGAAGCCATGCGCCTGTCGCAGCGCATCGCGATTTTCAGTCACGGCAAGATTGTTGGTTTGGGCAGCGGTTATGACCTGTATCAGAATCCGCCGAATGCGTTTGTCGCGTCGTTCCTCGGCAACTCGAACTTCCTCAAGCTCAAGGCCCAAGGCAATGCGGCGGCGAGCTTTGAGGGGCAGTCGTTGTCGATTCGCCTGACTGCCGGGTTGCACACCGATCAGGACGTATTGTTGATGGTGCGGCCGGAAAAGGCTGTGGCACTGAGCGTGCAGCAGGCGAGCGATGAGCCGCTGGCAGCGGGTTGGAATGAGGTGTCGGCGCAGGTGGTGGAAGTGTTGTTTCTCGGCGAAAGCCAGACCTGCAGCGTGATCACTGCGGGCGGTACTTCGATGACGGTGAAAGCGCTGTCGGCGGCGGGCATGCCGCTCAAGGCTGGCGACCCGGTGCGGGTGCGCTGGGCCACGGCGGATGCCTGCGTCTACACCGAATGGACTGAAAGCGACCTCAACAAAGCGGCCGGTTCTCACTGATAGCGTGTCGTCTGTGGGAGTCCCCCCCTCACCCCAGCCCTCTCCCCCAAGGGGGCGAGGGGGAAAGGGAGCCGATCACCATGATGGTCAAGACCTGAGTTCGACCCGATATTTCAGGTCGGCGTAACTCGTCCAGACAATCCAGTCAGTCCCCTCTCCCTCCGGGAGAGGGCTAGGGTGAGGGAAGCTGTCAGCACGGTCTCAGGGAATAGCGCGGTAGCCTTCAATCTGATCCGGCCACGCCGTGAGAATTTCGAAGCCGGTTTCGGTCACCGCGACCATATGCTCCCACTGCGCCGACAGCGAGCCATCCTTGGTCAGCACCGTCCAGCCGTCCGGCATGTTCTTCACATGGCGCTTGCCGGCATTGAGCATCGGCTCGACGGTGAAGATCATCCCCGCCTTGAGCTTCATGCCCTGATTGGGAAAACCGTAATGCAGGATCTGCGGTTCATCGTGATACACCTTGCCAATGCCATGCCCGCAGTATTCACGCACCACACTGAAACCTTCTTTCTCCGCCAGGCTCTGGATCGCATGGCCGATGTCACCCAGCGTCGCGCCCGGACGCACCATGCGGATGCCCGCACACATCGCGTCGTAGGTGGTCTTGATCAGGTGTTGTGCTTCAGGCGTCGCCTCGCCGACCACGTACATGCGGCTGGTGTCGCCGAACCAGCCATCCTTGATCACCGCGATGTCGAGGTTGACGATGTCGCCATCCTTCAGCGGCGTGCCCGACGGGATGCCGTGGCACACCACGTCGTTGACCGAGGCGCAGACGGTTTTCGGGAAACCGTGATAACCGACGTTGGCCGGAATCGCTTTCTGCACGTTGACGATGTAGTCGTTGCACAACCGATCCAGCTCATCTGTCGTCACCCCGGCCTTCACATGCGGCACCAGCATCGCCAGTACTTCGGCGGCGAGTTTGCCCGCCGCGCGCGACTTCGCGATTTCCTCGGGGGTATTGATCTTGATCTGATTTCTCATGCGCTGACGGCTTCCTGAGTCAGTTGATGCAGATCCAGCCCGCCGTTCTGTTCGGCGCGGATCAGCAAGCGGCAAATGGCGCTGTGGTCGAGGTTGGGGTGCAGCTCGGCGAGCATGCCGATGCGCATCCAGTGCTCGGCCTGCGCGTTGATCGAGCGGCTGAGCGCGGTGCTGGAGATGCGCAGGTTCTCGTGCATGTCTTCTGAAATCTTTACGATGCCCATATCCAAATCCGATACGAAGTGTATATGGATCGTATATTAGCCAAGGGACGCTCACGATTGCAAACCTTGCGCACGGCTTGCCAAATCGCGGGCAAAAAAAAGCTGCCCAAAGAGGCAGCAAAAACTTTAAGAACACGCGATGTGTTGGGGTCAGGATAGTCGCCGGATAATGACAGTGTCATGACAGCCAACAATTCACTGAACCGCCCCTGCCCCGTCATCAGGATGTCATCAAGCGCATCGCAGAATCCTCGCAAACCGTCTTGAGCATTCGACGGATGTTTCGCAGGGATTCCCATGAAAGAAGACGCATCGCTGTTTGCCGCCATCGACCTGGGCTCGAATGCGTTTCGCCTGATGATCGGCCAGTCGGTTCGCAGTCGAAAAGGCTTCATGATTCAGGAAGTCAAAACCCTGCGTGAACCGGTGCGGCTGGCCGAAGGCTTCGACGGCGGTGCACTGGACGAAATGGCGCTGGATCGTGGCTGGCAGGCGCTGGCGCGGTTCGGCAAGAAACTGCGCGGCTTCGAGGCCGGCAAGGTGCGGGCCGTGGCGACCAGCGCGGTGCGCGAGGCCGACAATGCGCAGTTGTTTCTGCACAGTGCCGAACGCCATCTGGGTTTTCGCATCGACGTCATCTCCGGCCATGAAGAGGCGCAACTGGTGTATGCCGGCGTCGCTCATACCCTGCCGGGGGCGGAGGACATGCGGCTGGTGGTCGACATCGGTGGTGGTTCCACCGAGCTGATTCTCGGCCAGGGGTCGCAACCGCTGCTCACCGAAAGCATCGCCATTGGCAGCGGTAGCCTGGGCGCACGCTATTTCCCCGACGGGCGCATTGCTCCCGGCGCACTGCAAGAAGCCGAGCGCGTGGCGATCCTGCAATTCGAAAAAGTCGCCCGCCGCTATCGCGCGCAGGGCTGGCAGCAGACTATTGGCTCGTCGGGCACGGCGCGGATGCTGGCGAAAGTGCTCAAGGCCAATCGGCTCAATGACTTCGGCCAGGACGGCATTACCTATGGCGGACTGTTGCGTTTGTCGCTGTTGCTGCTGAAGGTGAAGAACGTTCAGCAATTGAAGCTGGCAGGCTTGCAGCCGCATCGCCAGAGCATTTTGCCCGGCGGTTTGGTATTGATGCTGGCGGCGTTCAAGGCATTCGGGATTTCGCAGATGGCGCCGTCGGAACCGGGGCTGCGCCTCGGTGTACTGCACGGTTTGATGAGCCGTCACTGACACCCTACACACTCCAATGTGGGAGCGGGCTTGCTCGCGAAGGCGGAGTGTCAGTCGAAAATTATTTAACTGACACTCCGCTTTCGCGAGCAAGCCCGCTCCCACAGGGTTTTTGGGTTGTCTTCTCAGGCCAGTTCTTTGCGCAACTGGCGGGCGGCGGTGACCATGTGTACCAACGCCGCTTCAGTCTCCGGCCAGCCACGGGTTTTCAGACCACAGTCCGGGTTGACCCACAACCGCTCGGCCGGAATTCGCTGCGCCGCCTTGCGCAGCAAGTTGGCCATTTCCGAGGCATCTGGCACTCGCGGCGAGTGGATGTCGTAGACGCCCGGACCGATCTCGTTCGGGTAGGCAAAGGCTTCGAAAGCGTCGAGCAACTCCATGTCCGAGCGCGAGGTTTCGATGGTGATCACGTCGGCATCCATCGCCGCGATGGCTTCGATCACATCGTTGAACTCGCTGTAGCACATATGCGTGTGGATCTGCGTTTCGTCACGCACACCCGATGCGCACAAACGGAAAACTTCGGTGGCCCAATCCAGATAGTGCTGCCATTGCGCGCGGCGCAGCGGCAAACCTTCGCGGAACGCGGCTTCATCGATCTGCACGATCCTGATTCCGGCGGCTTCCAGGTCCACCACTTCGTCACGGAGCGCCAGCGCCAGTTGCCGCGCCTGCACTTCACGGGACACGTCTTCGCGCGGGAACGACCACATCAGCATGGTCACAGGTCCCGTCAGCATGCCTTTCATGACCTTGCCGGTCAGGCCCTGGGCGTAGCGGATCCAGTCCACGGTCATGGCTTGCGGACGGCTCAAATCACCGAAGATCACCGCCGGTTTGACGCAACGCGAACCATAGCTTTGCACCCAGCCAAAACGGGTAAACGCGTAGCCGTCGAGTTGCTCGGCGAAGTACTCGACCATGTCGTTGCGCTCGGCTTCACCGTGCACCAGCACGTCGAGGCCCAACTGCTCCTGAATTTGCACGGCGTGGCGGATCTCGCTGTACATGGCTTCGGTGTATTCGGCTTCGCTCAGTTTGCCTTGCTTGAACGACTGCCGCGCCAGGCGGATCGACGCAGTTTGCGGAAACGAACCGATAGTGGTGGTCGGGAACAGTGGCAAATCGAGGCCGGCGCGCTGCTTGGCGATGCGCTGGGTAAACGGCGATTGGCGCTGGCTATCCTGCGCAGTAATGGCCGCCACACGGGCCTGCACTGCCGGTTTGTGAATACGAGGCGAGGCGGCGCGGCTGGTCTGTACCGAGCGACTTTGGGCCAAGGCGCGCAGCACTTTCGGCGCTTCCGGCTCGTTGACCGCCTGCGCCAGCACGGCGACTTCTTCGCACTTCTGCACGGCAAACGCCAGCCAACTTTTCAGCTCGGCATCGAGCTGGTCTTCGCGGTTCAGATCCACCGGGCTGTGCAGCAACGAGCAGGACGGCGCGACCCACAGCCGATCCCCCAGACGCTCATGCGCATGCTGCAACGTCGCCAGCGCATTTTCCAGATCGCAGCGCCAGACGTTGCGGCCGTTGACCACACCCAGCGACAGCACCTTGTAGGCCGGCAGGCGATCAAGGATGGTCGGGTACTGTTCCGCTGCACGTACCAGGTCGATGTGCAAACCGTCGACCGGCAGGTTGGCGGCCAGACCGAGGTTCTCTTCCAGACCACCGAAGTAAGTGGCGAGCAGTTTCTTCAGCGGATCACGCTGGATCTGGTTGTACGCACGCTCGAAAGCATTCTTCCACTCCTGCGGCAAGTCGAGCACCAGAATCGGCTCGTCGATCTGCACCCATTCCACACCAAGGGCGGCGAGGCGCGCAAAGATCTGTCCGTACAGCGGCAGCAGGCGATCAAGCAATTCCAGCTTGTCGAACTCGGCGCCTTTGGCCTTGCCCAGCCATAGATAAGTCAGTGGGCCGATGATCACCGGTTTGACGTTATGACCGAGGGCACGGGCCTCTTCGACTTCTTCGAACAACTGTTCCCAACCGAGCTGGAACTGTTGATCAACGCTGAATTCCGGGACCAGATAGTGGTAGTTGGTGTCGAACCACTTGGTCATTTCCTGCGCATGGGCACCGCCGCAGCAACTGTCGCTGACGCCACGGGCCATGCCGAACAAGGTTTGCAGCGTGGCTTTGCCGTCGTGCGGTCGGAAGCGCTCGGGAACCACGCCGAACATCAGCGAATGGGTCAGCACCTGGTCGTACCAGGCGAAATCGCCCACTGGCAGCAGCTCGATGCCGGCGTTCTTTTGCAGGTCCCAGTGGGCCTTGCGCAGTTCACGACCCACTTCACGCAGGCCGGCCTCGTTCAGTTCTCCTTTCCAGAACGCCTCTTGCGCTTTTTTCAATTCGCGGTCGCGACCAATGCGCGGAAATCCGAGGGAATGGGCCAGTGCCATGACAAACAACTCCAATGTCTTGTTGATGGCGGCCATTGTCGAGATCAAGCGCTAGTGAGACAAACTCATTTTAATCTTGATGATCACGAGTTTCCCTCATGATCAGTTGTCGGCCGTATGCCCGCTGAAAACACGATTCGCCCTGCAGGATATTCCTACGCAGATCAAGCTTTGAGGGACGCTCACGACGCCCTTTCAATACTCGATGGCGCCTTGATGTAAACCCTCTGAAACCGCGCCGTTACAGGCTTCGATTCTGTTCTATGGTTAGATCGAAATGGCTGGCGCAGCGGCGGGTTAAAGGTTGCGACGGATCATGTCTAAGCCTATGTTGCACGCGAGCTTTTCCCCGCGAATGGAACGCGATCAACACCACTACAAGAGGTGAAGAAATGTCAAAGGATTCACGCCCTGCCGTACTTGGGCTGATCGGCAATACGCCGCTGGTACAGGTTACCCGCTTCGATACCGGCCTCTGCACACTGTTTCTCAAACTGGAATCACAAAACCCCGGCGGCTCGATCAAGGACCGCGTCGGTCTGGCGATGATCGATGCCGCTGAACGCGACGGGCGCCTGCAACCGGGTGGCACCATCGTCGAGGCCACCGCCGGCAACACCGGTCTGGGTCTGGCGCTGGTCGGCCGGGCCAAAGGCTACCGCGTGGTGCTGGTAGTCCCGGACAAGATGTCCACCGAGAAAGTCCTGCACTTGAAAGCCATGGGTGCCGAGGTGCACATCACCCGCTCCGATGTCGGCAAGGGCCACCCCGAGTATTACCAGGACGTGGCCGCACGCCTGGCCAAAGACATTCCCGGCGCGTTCTTCGCCGACCAGTTCAACAACCCCGCCAACCCGCTGGCCCACGAATGCAGCACCGCGCCGGAGATCTGGGCGCAGACCGAGCATGATCTGGATGCGATCGTGGTTGGCGTCGGTTCCGCCGGCACCCTGACCGGGCTGAGCCGCTTCTTCAAACGGGTACAACCGGATCTGGAAATGGTCCTCGCCGACCCGGTCGGTTCGGTGATGGCTCAGTACAGCCGCGACGGCACGATGCCAACGCCCGGTTCATGGGCGGTGGAAGGCATCGGCGAAGATTTCATTCCGTCGATCACCGACCTCAGCAGCGTGCGCCACGCCTACTCGATCAGCGACGAAGAAAGCTTCGATCACGCCCGCCAGTTGCTCAAGGCCGAAGGCATTCTCGGTGGCTCGTCGACCGGCACCCTGCTCGCCGCCGCGCTGCGTTATTGCCGCGAACAGACCGAGCCGAAACGCGTGGTCAGCTTCGTCTGCGACACCGGCACGCGCTATCTGTCGAAGGTCTACAACGACCAGTGGATGACCGATCAAGGCCTGTTGCAGCGCAAACGCTATGGCGACCTGCGTGATCTGATCGCCCGGCGCTTCGAAGATGGCCGCGTGATCAGCGTCGGTCCCGATGACACCCTGCTGACCGCGTTCCAGCGCATGCGTCTGGCGGATGTTTCGCAGCTGCCGGTGCTGGTGGAAGGCAAACAACTGGTCGGCGTGATCGACGAATCCGACATCCTGCTGCCCGTGCACGAGGACGCCGCGCGCTTCAGCCAGTCCGTTTCCAGCGTGATGACCGACAAACTGCAAACCCTCGCCCCCGGTGCCAACCTCGCCGAGCTGGAAGCGGTGCTCAGTCGCGGCCTCGTCGCGATCATCGCCGATGCTTCGGGTTTCCACGGCCTGATTACCCGCACCGACATGCTCAACCAATTACGGAGATCCCTCGCATGAGTCAGCACGACGATAAATCCCAAGGCTTCGCGACCCGGGTGATCCATGCCGGGCAAACGCCTGACCCGACCACCGGCGCGCTGATGCCGCCGATCTACGCCAACTCGACGTACCTGCAAGACAGCCCCGGCGTGCACAAGGGCTTCGACTACGGGCGCTCGCACAACCCGACGCGTTTTGCCCTGGAGCGTTGCGTGGCGGATCTGGAAGGTGGCACCCGCGCGTTCGCGTTCGCTTCCGGGCTGGCGACCATTTCCACCGTGCTCGAACTGATCGATGCCGGTTCGCACGTGATCTCCGGCAATGACCTGTACGGCGGCACGTTCCGCCTGTTCGACAAGGTGCGTCAGCGCAGTGCCGGGCATCGTTTCAGCTATGTCGATCTGACTGACCTGGCGGCGTTCGAAGCGGCGCTGCAGGACGACACGCGCCTGGTGATTGTCGAGTCGCCGACCAACCCGCTGCTGAGCCTCTCGGATCTGGCCGCGATTGCGCGCATCTGCCGCGCACGCGGGATCATCAGCGTTGCCGACAACACCTTCGCCAGCCCCTATATCCAGCGCCCGCTGGAGCTGGGTTTCGACATCGTGCTGCACTCGACCACCAAGTACCTGAACGGTCACTCCGACGTGATCGGTGGTATCGCGGTGGTTGGGCAGAATGCCGAACTGGCGGACAAACTCGGCTTCCTGCAGAACGCCGTCGGCGCGATTTCCGGGCCGTTCGACGCGTTCCTGACCTTGCGCGGGGTCAAGACCCTGGCGCTGCGCATGGAGCGTCACTGCAGCAACGCGCTGGAACTGGCCAAGTGGCTGGAGCAGCAACCGCAGGTCAAACGCGTCTACTACCCAGGCCTGCCATCGCACCCGCAGCATGAGTTGGCCAAACGGCAGATGCATGGTTTTGGCGGGATGATCTCGGTGGATCTGAACAGTGATCTGGAGGGTGCACGGCGCTTTCTGGAAAACGTGAAGATCTTTGCCCTGGCCGAGAGCCTGGGCGGTGTTGAAAGCCTGATCGAGCATCCGGCGATCATGACCCACGCGACCATTCCAGCTGAAACCCGCGCCAAATTGGGCATCGGCGATGGCCTGGTGCGTCTGTCGGTGGGGGTCGAAGATCTCGAAGACCTGCGCGCCGATCTGGCGTACGCGCTGACCAAAATCTGATCCCGCAACAACGACAAAGCCCGCAGCAATGCGGGCTTTGGTGTTCGAGTAGGCGGCCAGTGCTGGTCTCTGGCTTACAAGGTTTATCGGGCCTCTCACAGTACAAAAGCAACCATGGAAAAAGAGCGGTGCTTTGCTGCCTCACACGGCATAAGGGCTGGATCTCAGCGCGGAGATCTTTCTAACCGTGTACCCTTCGGAACGCGCCCCACGTCCCCTTGCTATCCGCTTGCGCATCAGTCTGCGTCTTCGCCTACACCTTTGAGGCTAGCAAAAGCCATCGCGTCCCGGGCGGTGTTTTTAGACTGATTTCCTTCAAGCGCCCCTGCGCAAGGAAGTTAACCGACTATCGCTTGCATGTTGTCGCACCTGCGCCTGCATTTTGCCGATCTATACTTTTCAGTTCGCTAACGCGGTTTCATGCAAAAACGTCGACACCCGTGCGCCCATCGAGCGCGCCCGTGCCAATCGCCAATCTGGTCAACCCCGGGCCAACGGAATGCTGTGTGGCTGATGGGTCGTGGAGAAAATCATGAAACACATGCTTTTGTCAGGCGCCATTCTTGCGGTCGCGGCGACCGTGATGTTGCCAACGGTTTGGGCTGCGCAGCCGCAGGCGGTGGCCTCTGATGGTTCGGATCATGTCGGAGCCGCTGCAGTGGCGTCCGATGGCTCTGATCATGTCGGTGCTGGCGCAGTGGCGTCCGATGGTTCCGATCATGTCGGCGCTGGCGCAGTGGCTTCCGATGGTTCCGATCATGTCGGCGCTGGCACAGTTGCTTCCGATGGTTCCGATCACGTCGGCGCTGGTGCAGTCGCCTCGGACGGTTCCGATCATGTCGGCGCTGGTGCAGTCGCCTCGGACGGTTCTGATCATGTCGGGGCTGGTGCAGTCGCCTCGGATGGTTCCGATCACGTCGGGGCTGGCGCAGTAGCCTCTGATGGCTCCGATCACGTCGGGGCTGGCGCAGTAGCCTCTGATGGCTCCGATCACGTCGGCGCAGGCGCACTGGCTTCCGACGGCACCGACAAGGTCGGCGCCAATCGCTATGCCTACTCACGCGTCGGTGTCGGTTCTGATCGCGTCGCTTCGGCGCTGATGACCGGCAGCTATTCCGACCAGTTCAACTCTCCTCAGTAATCGGCGCGGGGCGACCCATTGGGTCGCCTCTCCCTCCGCCGCACTAGCACATTTGTGCTAATCGACCGCCCCGCCCACCGGCGTTATATTCCCTCGCAACCCCCGCTGCTCCCCAACATTGCCGCTGTGCAGTGCGCGGGATCGTCGTGCCTGGAAATCAGAAAAACACCAAGGAAGAAACACCATGAAACTGCATTCCAACTTGTGCAAAGTGGCCATCGTCAGCGCTCTGCTGCTTGGTGCCAGCGGCTGCCAGACCGCCAAACCTACCGAAGCCAGCATGAAAGAACGCGCGCAGACGGTCATCGGTAAACCGGTGTCGAAAATCGACAACATCCGCAGCGACAGCACCCTCACCTACTATACCGCGTACACCCCCGCCGGCGAGTACAACTGCGAGTTGCCCAGCGGCGCGATTATCGCCGTGGCGAGCATGGGCATCATGACCCCGCCGCTGTCGTGCCTGCCCAAAGGCGCCTCACCGATTCCGTTCCAGTAATCCCTCCTCCCGGTAAAGGACTACGTTCCATCATGAAAATCCTGATCGCAACTCTCACTCTCACCGCCATCGCTCTGACAGGCTGCGCCACACCCAAACAATGGGAAGCCACCGGTGGTAGCAAGAACGACGGCGTGGTCCAGGTCTCCTACGAATTAGGTCAGTTCGAAAGCGGCCAGACCAACGCCGCACAAGGTCTGACTGTCGCGATGGAGCGCTGCAAGACCTGGGGCTACAAGAACGCCGAGGTGACCGGTTCCGAGAAGAACATCTGCCGCACCATGGGCCAGTTCAACTGCCTGCAAACCACCATCACTCAGGACTACCTCTGCAAGCGTTGAGTCAAACCTGCTCGGCCGGCTCGGTTTGCCGGTCGCGCAGGCTGCGCAAGGTCGCGCGCAGCTCGGCCGGGCGTACCGGTTTGGACAGGATGGCAATTTGGCGGTCGTGCAAGGCCGCCTGTATTTTCTCGATGTCATGCCCGGTAATGATCATCGCTGGCACCGCAAAGCCACGCTGGCGCCGCACCTCGTCAATGCACTCGATGCCCGTGGAATGTGGACCCAGATCGTAATCGGCGACGATGATGTCGCAATCGGTGACCAGCCCCTGCCCGCTCAATTCGCCTTGCACCACGCAGCCCCAGCGCTCGAGCAGCGCCGAGGTCGCCAGCAAGACGTTGCGATCATCCTCCACCAGACACACCTTCAGCCCGGTCAATAGGCCGGCCTGCCGCACATCGTCACGCATGACCGGCAACTGCGGCGTCACGGCCACCGGCAAGCCATACAGGGAGACCGCCGTGCCGCGCCCAAGCTGCGAGCGCAAGGCCACATCGACGCCGATCAACTGCCCCAGACGCTTGACGATCGACAGTCCGAGGCCGACGCCTTCCACGTCCTTGTCGCGCACCTGACGCACTCGATAAAACTCCTCGAAGACCTTCGGCAGATGCTCCTCGGCAATGCCGTTGCCGCGGTCATAAATCACGATGGCCAGCCCGTTGCCACGCTTGCGCACGCCGATCAGTACCGGGCGTTGCGCGCCGTATTTGAAGCAATTGGAAAGCACGTTCTGCACCATGGTCGAGAGCAACGCCGGATCGCTCTCTACCCAGTGCTGGCACGGACGCAGGCGCAATTCCACACCGGCCCAGCGTGCCGCCTCGGCGTTCTGGCGGATCAGGTCGGCCAGCCACTCGCCGAGATTGAACACCTGCAGCCTCGGCAGAATGCGCCCGTTGTCGAGGGTGTAGAGGTCAAGAATCGAACGGAACAACTGCGAGACGTTGAGCAGCGAACGGTCGATGTTGTCGACCAGTTGCCGCTCCTGCTCGCCCAGACGCGATTCACGCAGGCACGCCGTGAACAGACCGATGGAGTGAATCGGCTGGCGCAGATCATGGCTGGCCTGGGCGAGAAACCGCGATTTCTCCAGATTGGCCGCGACCGCCTCTTCGGAGGCCTTGCGCGTGCGCTCCAGCAGCAAGTGCGCGTAGAACGGAATCACCGTGCTGGTGAGCATCAACATCAGCACCATGTACGGTTGCGCCTGCCACACCGGCGTCAACCGATAAACCGCCAGCAACGCCAGCAGCGCCAACCCCGTGGCGATCGCCAGATAGCGCGAGCCGTAGCGCATGCCGTTGCCCAGGTTGACCCAGATGATCACCGCATACAGCGGCAACGCCGCTTCACCGCCGAGCACCAGGCCGAAACAGGTACCAGTGTAATCGTGGACCATGGCAAAAATCCGCCGCGCCGGGTAATGCCCCGGCCAGCGCGCAATGGCCTGGCGCAGGACAATCGACGCCAGCAGAAACAGCGTGATGTAGACCACCACCGGCAGATAGACATCGAAGCGCTGCCCCGGCAATACACCGAGCACGCAGATGTAAACCATGGCAATGCTGGCGATGATGATCCGCAGATTGGCCTGATCCAGCTCGGTGTTTTTCTCGAACTTCATGGGCAACGTCCTTGTGCGACAGTCGTCAGATTCAGCAGCGGCCGGCAGGCAATCTGCGTACGCGGTGCTAAGGTGCATGCCGTAAACCACGCTGATCCAGGGAGGGTCACGTCATGACATGCCGCATCATCATAGCCGACGATCACCCGTTGTTTCGCGAAGCCATGCGGAGCACCGTGCAGCGTTTGTTGCCCGAGGCGGCTATCGAGGAGGCCGGCGACCTCGACGCCGTGCTGGCCTTGCTGCCCGCCGGCAACGAGCCGGACACGCTGATTCTCGACCTGCGCTTCCCCGGCCTGACCTGCATCAGCCAACTCGCCGAGCTGCGCAAAAAACTGCCGCGCACCACTTTGATCGTAGTGTCGATGGTCGATGACGAGGCGTTGATTGGTGAGGTGATGGCGGCCGGCATCGACGGTTTCATCGGCAAGAACATTGTCCCGGATGAGATCGGTCAGGCCATTCTGGCGATCCGCGAAGGCGAAGTGCTGGTCAGGTTCGCGCCTTCCGGGCTGCTGCCGCTGGAGACCGGCACCGCCCTCACCCCGCGTCAGCAGGATGTGTTGCGGCTGATCGCCCAAGGCAAGACCAACAAGGAGATCGCCCGGGAACTGGATATCTCGCCGTTCACCGTGCGCATCCACGTGTCGTCGCTGTTGCGCACGCTCAACGTGCCGTCGCGGGCAGCCGCTGCGGTGAAGTATTCGGGAGGCAGCGGCACAATTTAAATGAACCCTGCGCGTTTGGACTCACCTAACTGAAAGACCATCAGGAGGTAGCCCATGCAAATTGAACCCGTCTGGATCGTACTCGCCGTCGTTCTTGTGATCGTTGAATTGTGGGCGATCAACCGCGTGCGCAAGAGCGCAGGCAAAGGCAGCAACAAAGGCGTGTGGATTATCGCCATCGTGTTCGTGCCGTTGTTTGGCCTAATTGCCTGGGCACTGGCTGGCCCGAAACACGTGGCTCAGGACTGAAGGATTCTTGCGCTGTAATGCCCTGCGCGGTCAACTGTGGGAGCGAGCCTGCTCGCGATGGCTGACCGCCGGGCATCACTGCATTATGGATCAACCTGCGCCATCAACTCCGGCACCGATTCCGGCCGCTTGGCATAACGCTGCGCCAGCACCGCACAGACCATCAGCTGAATCTGATGGAACAGCATCAGCGGCAGAATCAACACGCCGATGGTGCTGCCGGCAAACAACACCTGCGCCATCGGCACGCCGGTGGCCAGGCTCTTTTTCGAGCCGCAGAACAGAATGGTGATGCGGTCTTCCTGGCTGAAACCAAACGCCTTGCCCAGCAGGGTCGACGCCAACAGCACCAGCGCCAGCAGGATGCAGCAGACCACCACCAGCCCCAGCAGATCGACTACCGGAATCTGATGCCAGATGCCCTCGTTGACCGCCTCGCTGAATGCGCCGTACACCACCAGCAGAATCGAACCCTGATCGACAAACTTCAGCCAGTTTTTGTTGCGTCCCACCCACGCGCCGATCCAGCGCCGAGCGATCTGCCCGGCGATAAACGGCAGCAGCAGTTGCACGCTGATTTTCAGGATCGCATCCAGGGTCGAGCCACCGTCGCCGTGCACGTTCAGCAGCAGCGTCACCAGCAACGGCGTGAGAAAGATCCCGAACAGGCTCGACGCCGCTGCACTGCAGATCGCCGCCGGGATATTGCCTCGGGCCAGCGAGGTGAAGGCAATTGCCGACTGCACGGTGGCGGGCAACGCGCAGAGATACAGCATGCCCATGTACAGCTTGTCGCCAATCAGTGGCGACAGCAGTGGTTTTAGCGCCAGGCCGAGGATCGGGAACAGCACAAAGGTCAGGCCGAACACCAACAGATGCAGGCGCCAGTGGCCGGCACCGGCGATGATCGACTCACGCGAGAGCTTGGCGCCATGCAGGAAAAACAGCAGCGCAATGGCGATATTAGTCAGCCAGCCGAACCCCACCGCGATCTGCCCGCTGGCCGGCAGAAAACTGGCCAGCAGCACGACGCCGATCAGGGTCAGGGTGAAGTCGTCGGGCAGGAATCTTGGGCGAGTCATGGGTCTGTTCATCCGGGGGTTGCCAGTACGTGACTGCGACTCTAACGTGAGCAGGAATTACCGACTAACGCCGAAGAGCCAACAGATGCCGCCTAAAGGACATGAGAAAAGCTTCCGGCGCAGCATTCCCGGGCTGCCCAGCCTGCCCCGTGCGCTGTACGGGCGCACCGAATCGCTGCCCAATCGCGCACTGACCCGGCGTCACAGTCACCCGTGGGTGCAATTGTCGTACGCGATTCAGGGCGTGCTCGAAGTGCAGACCAGCGCCGGTCGTTTCGTCGCGCCACCGGAGCGCGCGGTGTGGATTCCGGCGGGCGTGCCGCACCGAGTGTTCAGCTCGCCGCACACGGAAATGCGCAGCCTGTACATCGATTGCAGCGTGGCCGGCTGGGCGCTTGAACGTTGTCATGTGTTGGGCGTCAGCGACCTGCTGCGCGAGCTGATCCGCGCGTTCAGTCTGGTTCCGGTGGAATATGACGAGGGTGGCGCACATGGTCGGTTGGCCCAGGTGATCCTCGATCAACTGGCCGAGGCACCGCAGATCGACTTGATGCTGCCGCTGCCGCAGGACAGCCGTTTGCAGCAGATCTATCAAAGCCTGGAGCAACATCCGGAACAGCAGACCACACTGCAGCACTGGAGCGAAAAATTCGGCGTCACCGAAAAAACCCTCAGCCGCCTGTTTTTACGCGACACCGGCCTGACCTTCCGTGCCTGGCGTCAGCGCTTGCGTCTGTTGGGTGCGCTGACCCCGCTGGAACGCGGCGAACGCGTCACCGACGTGGCTCTGGCCTGCGGTTATGACTCGACCTCGGCGTTCATCGCAGCCTTCCGCCAACAGTTTGGCGAGACACCGGGGGAATTTTTTCGCTGAGTTTTGTCGATATTTATCGAATTAGCACATGCCATTCGGCAAAGTTCAGGGTAGAGTTTCGCCCATCGGTAATTCTTCACACGTTTCGACGATAACCATAATGACCCACCCCTTTAGCGAACCTGTCGGCGGTAACAGCATGATCGAAGTCACTGAAGTCTCCATTGCTCAATTACGCGCGGCGCTCGAAGCCGGCCAGACCACCGCGGTTGAACTGGTGCAGGCCTATCTGGCCCGGATCGACGCCTATGACGGCCCGAACACGGCCACTGCACTGAAGGCCGTGGTCGTACGCAATCCCGAAGCACTGGCAGAGGCCCAGGCGTCCGATGCACGCCGGGCCAAGGGCGAAACCCTCGGCCCGCTGGATGGCATCCCTTACACCGCCAAGGACAGCTATCTGGTCAAGGGTCTGACCGCGGCTTCCGGCAGCCCGGCCTTCGCCGATCTGGTGGCACATCGCGACGCCTTCACCATCGAACGCCTGCGCGCCGCTGGAGCGATCTGCCTGGGCAAGACCAACATGCCGCCGATGGCCAATGGCGGCATGCAGCGTGGCGTCTATGGCCGGGCCGAGAGCCCGTATAACGCTGCTTATCTGACTGCACCGTTTGCTTCCGGCTCGTCCAACGGTGCCGGCACCGCGACCGCGGCGAGCTTCTCGGCGTTCGGTCTGGCGGAAGAAACCTGGTCGAGCGGTCGCGGCCCGGCATCGAACAACGGTTTGTGCGCCTACACGCCATCGCGCGGAGTAATTTCGGTGCGCGGCAACTGGCCGCTGACGCCGACCATGGACGTGGTGGTGCCGTACGCCCGGACCATGGCCGATCTGCTTGAAGTGCTCGACGTTGTGGTCGCCGAAGACCCCGACACCCGTGGCGATCTGTGGCGCCTGCAGCCGTGGGTGCCGATCCCGAGCGTTGCCTCGGTACGCCCGGCGTCCTACGCCGAACTGGCAGTGAAACCCAATGCACTGGCCGGTAAACGCCTCGGTGTGCCGAAGATGTACATCAATGCCGACCCCGAAGCCGGCACCAGCGAAGCCCCAGGCATCGGCGGCCCGACCGGACAGCGGATCAACACCCGCGCTTCGGTGATCGACCTGTGGAACCAGGCCCGCACCGCGCTGGAAGCGGCCGGCGCCGAAGTCATCGAAGTGGATTTTCCGCTGGTTTCCAACTGCGAAGGCGACCGCCCCGGCGCGCCGACCGTGTTCAATCGCGGCATCGTCTCCAAGGAATTCCTGCACCACGAACTGTGGGATCTGTCGGCCTGGGCCTTCGATGATTTCCTGCGCGCCAACGACGATCCGAAGCTCAATCGCCTGGCCGATGTCGACGGGCCGAAAATCTTCCCGCACGACCCGGGTACCCTGCCCAACCGTGAAGGCGATCTGGCCGCCGGCATGGACGAATACGTGCGCATGGCCCAACGCGGCATCACCCCGTGGGACCAGATCCCGACCCTGCCCGATGGCCTGCGCGGTCTGGAAAAGACCCGCAAGCTTGATCTGGAAGACTGGATGGATGCGCTGAAACTCGACGCGGTGCTGTTCCCGACCAACGCCGACGTCGGCCCGGCAGATGCCGATATCAATCCGGAATCGGCAGACATCGCCTGGAGCAATGGCGTCTGGGTCGCCAATGGCAATCTGGCGATCCGGCATCTCGGTGTGCCGACTGTCACCGTGCCGATGGGGATCATGGCCGACATCGGCATGCCGGTCGGCCTGACCTTCGCCGGTCGTGCCTACGATGACTCGAATCTGTTGCGTCTGGCCTCGGCGTTCGAGGCGACTGACTCGAAGCGTCAGGTGCCGCCGCGTACTCCGGCGTTGGCCCGTGGCAAATAACTAACCCGAGGCGGCAGCTGCAGCCTCCTCGGGCACGCCAGATGACCGATCAGGTGCGCGCACTTGATCGGTCCTGATGCCGACAGTCATGTTATTTCGCGTCGTCATCATCCGGATCGAATTTCATTTTCTTGCTTTCTCCCTTACTTTCAACAAGGCCGGCTTTGGGGAGCTGAAAGGTATAAAACGAAACCTGGGTGTTGTTTTTTGAGTCGCGCTTGAGCAGATACAACATGTCCTCAGACTCTGCGACCTGGCAGGCGGTGTAGCGGTCCAGGCTGCGGAAGGTCAAGGTGCGCTCCTCGCACTTCGCGGCGGTATCCAGGGCAGATTTTCTGCCCGACATCGAGGGTACGTGGACGGTCAGATACCAGGCCAGAATGGAAAATCCGGCCAGGACTGCGGAAAAAGCGAAGAGTTTGAACACGATGTTCAATTCACTTGCACGTTGGCGAAACCTCACAAGCCACAGAGGATTTGTCGGGGATACCGGCAGCCTTCCCGGCCGCTCAGTCAAGGCAATGATCAATGAAACGGCAATGACAAATGCTATGGCGAACAGTAACGCGCCGATCATCGCGCCAAGTCCTGCAGCGCCATACGCAGCAAGCTTTTGACCACTGATATTCAATCGGTCAAACGGCACATCCAGCACCAGATAATATTTTTCCAGATGAGCGTAGCCATTGAGTACGAATGCGCCGAGCATCGCCGCAATGAATAACGAAACCTCGATGCGCAAGTATTTCCGGTAGCGTTCCAACCCCTCTTCTGCACGCAACTCATTGACTGGCTGATTCAATTACGAAACTCCTTTTCGTTGCCGGACAAGGCATTCGCCCGACCCAATGAAGGCGGCGATCATACCGCTATGCGCGCATCATCAGTACAACACTTCGTTTTTCCCGAACTGTCGCTAAGAAATAAGCGATTTTTCTTACATCTAAACTCGCCGCTAGCATGGCCCTGCCTGACCCTAATTCAATAAAAGCCAGGGAGCCAACCATGCCAACCACCAACATCAATATTGGCGAACCATGGATGTGGGGCGCGTTTATCATCTTCGTTCTCGCCATGCTTGCACTGGACCTGTTCGTCTTCGGCGGACGCAAGGCACACCGCGTTTCAGTGCGGGAAGCGTCCTGTTGGGTGATCGCCTGGTGCGCACTGGCCTTGGCTTTCGCCGGGTTGCTCTGGTGGTATCTGCACGGCGAGTTCGGCGCCGAAATTGCCCAGCGCAAGACGCTGGAATTCCTCACTGGTTATCTGATCGAGCAGTCACTGTCGATCGACAACATGTTCGTCTTCGTGATGATCTTCAGCTACTTCGCCGTGCCACCGGAATTGCAGCGCCGGGTGCTGCTGTACGGCGTACTCGGGGCGATCGTGATGCGCGCGGCGATGATCTTCGCCGGGGTGTGGCTGGTGTCGCAGTTCGAGTGGCTGTTGTATGCCTTCGGGGTGTTCCTGATCATCACCGGGATCAAGATGCTGATGTTCGCCGAGCAGCAACCGGACCTCGACAAAAACCCGCTGCTGCGCTGGGTGCGCGGGCACATGCGGATCACGCAGGGCTTTCATGGCGAGCGCTTTTTCGTGCTGCAGAACGGCGTGCGCTGGGCCACGCCGATGTTCCTCGTGCTGGTGCTGATCGAGGCCAGCGACCTGATGTTTGCAGTCGATAGCATCCCCGCGATCTTCGCCGTCACCACCGACCCGTTCATTGTGTTCACCTCGAACATCTTCGCGATCATGGGCCTGCGCGCGCTGTACTTCCTGCTGGCGGACATGGCCGACCGCTTTCATTTGCTCAAGTATGGACTGGCGATTGTGTTGGTGTTCATCGGCGGCAAGATGACGCTGATGCCATGGTTTCACATGCCGGTGGAGTGGTCGCTGGCGGTGGTGGGCGGGGTGATTCTGGGGTCGGTGGTGTTGAGTTTGATCGTCACTCGCAAGGAAGACCTCCAACGCACCGAATGACACAACATCTGCAGGAGTGAGCGTGCTCGCGATGGCGGCGTGAGATTCAATGGAAATGTCGGCTGAGCGGACGCCTTCGCGAGCAAGCCCGCTCCCACAGTGATAGGCGGTGGATGAAGGATTCGGGGCTGCACAAGATCCAGGGTGGGAGTGGGCTTGCTCACGAAGGGGCCGGCACATCCAGCATCAATGTCGGCTGACACGACGCATCGCGAGCAGGCTCACTCCTACAGGTGACCGCGGCGTTACTTGTCGGACTTGATGCTGGTCCACACCCGCGTGCGTACCCGTTCGAGTTTTTGCGGTAGTGGCTGGACGACATAGAGGGTTTTCAGGGCCTCAGGCGTTGGCGTCAGGTTTGGGTTGCCAGTGATGTCCTTGTTCACCAGCGGCATCGAGTCCTTGTTCACGTTCGGGTAGCCGAGGAAGTCGCTGATCGGCGCAATGACTTTCGGATCGAGCAAGGTGTTGAGGAATTCATGCGCCTCTTCGACGTTCTTCGCGCTCTTCGGAATCGCGAAAGTATCGAACCAGATCGGCGCGCCCTCCTTCGGCAAGCGCCAGTCAACCACCACACCGTTGCCCGCCTCTTTCGCGCGGTTACCGAACTGGTAGAAGCTGCCGGAATAGCCGATGGCCACGCAGATGTCGCCATTGGCGATGTCGGTCATGTACTTGGCCGAGTTGAAGTAGGTCACGTAAGGACGAATCTTCAGCATCAGATCCTTGGCCTTTTCATAGTCGGCCGGGTTCTGGCTGTTCGGATCGAGACCGAGGTAATGCAGGGCCAGCGGCAGAATTTCCGACGGCGAATCGAGCATTGCCACGCCGCAGGATTTGAGCTTCTCCATGTTCTCCGGCTTGAACACCAGATCCCAGCTGTCCACCGGCGCGTTGTCGCCGAGCGCTGCCTTGACTTTGGCCGGGTTGAAACCGATCAGTACCGTGCCGTACATGTAGGGCACGCCGTACTGGTTGCCAGGGTCATTGGCGTCGAGCAGTTTGAGCAGCGCCGGATCCTGATGACTCCAGTTCGGCAGTTTCGACTTGTCGAGTTTCTGGAACACGCCGGCCTTGATCTGGGTGTCGATGAACTGGTTCGACGGCACCACCAGGTCGTAACCGGAGTTGCCGGTGAGCAACTTGGCCTCCAGCGATTCGTTGGTGTCGAAGGTGTCCCAGGTCACTTTGATGCCGGTCTTCGCGGCGAAATCCTTGGGCACCGACGGCAAAATGTAATCCGCCCAGTTGTACACCCGCAGTTCGCGCTGTTCGGCGTGCACCGCGCTGGCCAGCAGCGTCAGCCCACACACGGTGGCACCCAGAATGCGTTTCATCGTGACCATGTTTGTTTCCCCGGATTGCGACGTGAGATCGATGGTTTTTATGTTCTGTACACGGCAGCGGCTGTAAAGGTAGCCAAGGGCAAGGAAGGTCCAGCGTTTCGTTATGGCTTTGATTCTTGCCGACCGCGGGGTCGCGGCACAGTGGGGGATGGGCCAAAAGGGGATCGAAATGGCCAATTTGAATGACCGCTGGAATGCGGAGGCTGGGCGAGGATCATTTGTGGTGAGGGGATTCATCCCCGATGGGTCGCGAAGCGGCCCCCTTTATATCTCAAAGGGCGCCGCACTCGCTGACTTCACGACTGCTTCGCAGCCGATCGGGGATAAATCCCCTCGCCACGTTGCTTCTGCGTCCGCCCGCGTGTGGCGAGGCAGTAATACAACGGCACCGTCACCACCAGGCCGAACAGCCATGACAGATCGGCGCCGTCGACCAGATTGGCGTACGGCCCGACGTACAGCGACGTATTGGCGAACGGCAGTTGCACAATGATCCCGATGAAATAGGCAATGATTGCGTGCAGATTGAAGCGCCCGTAAATGCCGCCGTCCGCGCGGAAAATCGAGGTGATGTCATAGCTGCCGCGCTTGATCAGGTAGAAGTCGATCAGGTTGATCGACGCCCACGGCACCAACACCAGCAGCAACGCCAGAATCAGTCCGATGAACTGCGAAATGAAATTCGCCGAGGCCCCCAGCGCCACCACGCAGCACCCCGCCAGCACCACGCTCGACAACAGCACACGCACCTTGATGCTCGGCGTCCACTGACTGGCAAAGGTCTGGATCGAGGTGATGATCGACAGCACCGCGCCGTACAGATTCAGCGCGTTGTGGCTGATGATATTGAGCAGGAACAGCACCATCAGAATCGGCCCCAGCCACCCGGTGGACTGCTTGACCGCAGCCATCGCTTCGGTGCCTTCCGGCGTTGCCAGCACCGCTACGGCGCCGAAGCTGAACGACAGAATCGTCCCCAGCGTCGCTCCCAAATAGGTCGCCCAGAACGGTTTGGCGATACCGATATCCGCCGGCAGATAACGCGAATAGTCGGAAACGTACGGCGAGAAACTGATCTGCCAGATAATCCCCAGCGACACCGTCGCCAGCCAGCCCGACAGGTTGAAGCTGCCGCGCGTCAGGAAGTCTGCCGGCAAGTCGTGGGCGAAGATGTAGATGAAACCGGCGAGCAGCGCGCTGCCCATCACCCAGGTGCCGATGCGGTTGAGCGTGTGGATGAAGTTGTAGCCGATCACGCCAATCGCCGTGGCCGCCAGCGCACCGATCAAAATGCTCAGCGGCGCCGGTACCGAAGGTGCGATGCCGACAATCGACTTACCGGCCAGCACGATGTTGGAAATGAAGAAACCGATGTAAATCAGCGCCGCAAAAAACACGATCAGCAGTGCGCCGTAACGCCCGAACTGGCCACGACTCTGCACCATTTGCGGAATGCCCATGCGCGGCCCCTGCGCCGACGCCAGGGCGATCACCACGCCGCCGATCAGGTGCCCCAGCGCAATCGCCAGCAGCCCCCAAAGCAAGTCGAGATGGAACACCTGAACCACCATGGCGCCGGTGACGATGGGCAGTGGCGCGATGTTGGTGCTGAACCATAAGGTGAAAAGGTCGCGGGCCTTCCCGTGGCGTTCCGCGAGTGGGACGTAGTCGACCGTGTGATTCTCGATCAACGGATCTTGCCGGGACATCTGGGACATATGCATGAACTCGAGTTTGTCTGTTCTTATCTTTGTATGAAGCCAAACCGGGGGGACTCTGGGTCGCCCCTCAGATGCAGACCATATTATGGTATTCCAAACATTTCACAAGACTGATCCGTAGTTTACGGCGCTACCTGATCCGCCATCCTCACTGATACTGCGGCCTGCAGGCCAGCCAGAAGCCCAATAAATGCTGAGTTTCCGACGAAAGCACCACGTTTATCGGTTCAGCCTAAAAGCCCTTGCAAAGAAAAAATACTGGTATACCATCAGACCAACAAATACATAAAAATCGCGTCACAACACCCGAGGACCGTCCAATGATCGATGCTGCCATCTACAAACAAGTCATGGGCTCGTTTCCATCCGGCGTCACTGTCATCACCACGCTGGACGATGACGGCCAGATCGTCGGCCTCACCGCCAGCGCCTTCAGTTCACTGTCGATGGACCCGGCCCTGGTGCTGTTCTGCCCCAACTACAGCTCCGACTCCTACCCTGTGCTGATCAAGAACAAGCGCTTCGCGATCCACGTCCTCTCCGGCGGCCAGCAAAGCGAAGCTTATGCCTTCGCCCGTAAAGGCAAGGACAAGGCGCAGGGCATCGAGTGGACGTTGAGCGAGCTGGGCAACCCGATCCTGGCCAACGCGACGGCTATCATCGAATGTGAGTTGTGGCGCGAATACGAAGGTGGTGACCACGCGATCATGGTCGGCGCGGTGAAGAATCTGATCGTCCCGGAGCAGCACACCGGGCCGCTGGTGTATTGCCACGGCAAGATGGGCGCCCTGCCCGTTCTGGCCTGAATGGAACAATTGTAGGAGTGAGCCTGCTCGCGATAGCGGTTTAGCAGATGTCGAAGTGTTTTCTGACACACCGCTATCGCGAGCAGGCTCACTCCTACAGGTTTTGTAGCCTCAACAATAAAAGATCCGAGGAAGCGTCATGAAATTTTCCCTGTTCATCCACATGGAACGCTGGGACGAAAGCGTCAGCCACCGCCAACTGTTCGAAGACCTGACCGAACTGACCCTGATGGCCGAGGCCGGTGGTTTCAGCACCGTGTGGATCGGCGAACACCACGCGATGGAATACACCATCTCACCCAGCCCGATGCCGCTGCTGGCCTACCTCGCCGCCAAAACCACCACCATCCACCTCGGCGCCGGCACCATCATCGCGCCGTTCTGGCACCCGCTGCGGGTGGCCGGTGAATGCGCGTTGCTCGACGTGATCAGTAATGGACGCATGGAAGTCGGCCTCGCGCGCGGCGCCTATCAGGTCGAATTCGATCGCATGGCCGGCGGCATGCCCGCCTCCAGCGGTGGTCAGGCCCTGCGCGAAATGGTCCCGGTGGTCCGCGCCCTGTGGCAAGGCGACTACGCCCACGACGGCGACATCTGGAAATTCCCCACCTCCACCAGCGTGCCGAAGCCGATTCAGAAGCCGAATCCACCAATGTGGATCGCCGCCCGCGACCCGGATTCGCACAATTTCGCCGTGGCCAACGGGTGCAACGTGATGGTCACGCCGTTGATGAAAGGCGACGAAGAAGTCGTCGACCTGAAGAACAAATTCCAGACCGCGCTCGACAACAATCCAGACGTGCCGCGTCCGCAACTGATGGTGCTGCGTCACACCCACGTGCATTCGGCTGACGATCCGGGCGGCTGGAAAGTCGGCGCTAAAGCGATCTCACGTTTTTACCGCACGTTTGATGCGTGGTTCGGCAATAAGGAAGTACCGGTCAACGGCTTCCTCGCTCCCAGCCCAGAAGAGAAATTTGCTGGCCGCCCGGAGTTTGAGCTGGAGAGCCTGCACAAGACGGCGATGATTGGTACGCCGGAAGAGATCATTCCGCGGATCAAGTATTACCAGGAACTTGGGGTGGATGAGTTCAGTTTCTGGTGTGACAACAGCTTGCCGCATGCGGAGAAGAAGAAGTCGTTGGAGCTATTTATCAGGGATGTGGTGCCGGCGTTTCGTTAAGTCACTGCCGATCGCCAGTCCAAATAAAAAGCTCCGAGCAGTTCGGGGCTTTTCAGTTCAGCAGCAATTGAAACCCGGCCTAATAATTCCAATCACAAAAACACTTTGCTAACAGTGTCCATATCAGACTGGATAATCTCTAATTCTTTATCATCAACGCCGATTTCTACAAGACTCTCAACGCTGCACTTTTCGTACGTATCTGCCAAAAATTCCAACATATCAATCGCGTATTGACTTTCCCTTGACAGCCTTAACCCACGACGAATGCCTTCCATATAAATAGCGGTCTGAAGAACTGCGTTAGCGCCAGGAGAATCCTTTCGCATAAGACGCTCCAATTCATCTTGAGTATACGCAAACGCTTGTTCCGGACGAAAACCAAGTTCATCAATCGCGTAGCTATAGTTCCCTGCAACCATAGCTCTAGCCTGATTAAACATACTATCGACTCGCATATTCAATTTTCCACTGTAAATACATTCAATTGAATTTTTAGATAGCGATCACGTGGGGAAAACGCGGACAGACCACGTTTCTTAAATAAATTTCAAAGCTGTGGCCCGTGCCCCTTTATCTAAACGTGGTCTGGCCGCACCTACATGCTGGCACAGCGGAGCCCGAAAAAAAACAACCTTGAGGGCCTTCTTCTCAACACTTTTCCACACGGGAGATCGATCACCAGATCCTGTTGCAGAGCATTCATGGTTCGATCTCCAATACCGGGAGGAACAAGCGGAAGTGGTATGGTTTATTCGAGCGGGACCCGCCCACCTTCATCATTGAAATAATCATGAAACGCGTCAATGATTGTGTCCAAAGTTCCATCACGACCTTTAAGGGCTTGAAACTCCTTGGAACGGATCAAATTACGCCCTACGCCCTCAGAAAATTTTAACTTGGCATTGGCCTTACTCAGAGCCAGCACACCAAACTCTTCGTAAGCACTTTCAAACAATAGCCAATCAAAACCTAGATTACCGATGATCATCGGGTAATCCGCAGTGCCTTTGAAAAAGTCCCGAAAGCCAGAATTCAAGACTTCGATACCTTCATCGACATTGTTCCCATCGAAAAGGTAGCACAAGCCAGAAGGTGCGCTGAACAAGGCGAATACGTCTGTCGAGAAAAATTCATAGTTCAAGCGAACCAAGTCACTGAGAACATCAGTACTACTTAGCACTGGCCTTTCAAAAAAATAATACTCAAGCCCTGAATCAAGAAAGACCATCGCAGGAAGATCTTTTTCCAAATCAAGGTGCCTCGCTAACGCTGCCGTTATGCGATTCACTTCTTTAAATTCCACTTTTGACAGGCTCATTTACTCAACCTTGAATCGGATTTTGACAATCGATCTGTCGATGCCTTTAATTAGCAATTCTGCCGTAGGTTCTTTTGTCGACGTAGACATCGGATAGAACTTATAAGTCCTGTCTCCTTTGGTCAGCATGGAGACCGTTCCGTCCCCTGAAAACGTTCTGTTGTAACCGTTGGCTTCCAGCGTTTTTATTGCTTCTGAAGGTGAGGTATAAGCATCAATTTGGCCCACGCTCTTTCGCGTCCATTTTGGCTTAAACTCTATACCAGTTTGGTAAGGGGCGCTTTTGCCAATAAGTAACATCCCTGCGGTCATCTGCAGCTCAGTCATCAACGTCGCCCGCTGTTGCAGCGTTAGCGGCTGACCCGCTTGCTGATCCAGCCAACTGGTATCTTTTGCCCACTGGTCTGCGAGAGCCATCTCGTCGGGGGTCAACCAACCTTCTGCCAGGTTTTTGGCGAAGGCCATCTGTTTATCGGAGGTAAATAAAGCCCCCCAACCGTCAACGCCCTGCGATGGAACGGCTATCGACCAGGGGTTACCATTAAGCAAACCCACCATGTCGTAAGAAACATTTCTGCGAAGGAATTTCAACAGATCCTTCGCCACCGGAGTATCCATGGAAACGGCGCTGCTCTGGATTTCATCAACACATGCCCGACTTTTGCAATCATTGATTGCCATCGAACGTTGGGCGGACAGATCCTCATACTTAGTGACGATGTCGCGGATCGTTTGCGCACTACAACCAGCAGTTGATCGACATCCCTCAAGCTCTTTGAGCAATCGTTCGGCGGACGGATGGTCAAGATTGTTGTACTGGGTTGCATTGGCTGTCACAGCAGCAGCAGTGGACGCATCCCCACCTGTAATTGCAGCCGTCAGTACGCCAACCAACTGCGAGGCTGCCAGTAACTTGTTTACCCCTTGCTGATAAACCGCACTGTTCTTGTCAACACCTACCGGCAACAGTTTGTCGGCCAGAAAATCAACCAGCGCCTCATTCGCCCCCGCTGCAATCGCACCGGTACGGAAATCGCCACCCATCGCTTCGGCCATCAAACCGCCCAGCGCGGCATGCATCACAACCTTGGTGACTTTGCCTTGGTCGAATACGGTGATATCACCAATCTTATTAGCTGCAACCGCGCCACCGATGGCAACGACGGAGCCAAGTGCTGAAGAAACCAGATTGTCCTGAAGACTCCCGCCCATGACCGCCGTTTTCGCCAAGGCATCAAACGTCGCCTTCATAGCTACGCTCTGGACACTGTCCAGATCGAAGTTCAGATCTGTGGGGTTGTATCCGAACTTCGAGGCAATACCTGCCGTGATTGCAGCGAAAACGTAACTTTTGAAACTCTCTGAAGCGATCACATCCTTGAAGGTATCGCCCAAGTTGCCCTTGTTGTTGATTGCACTGGTGGCAGCCTGCCCTACCGCTGCAGAAAACGCCGCCGTGGCTGCCGCAGATGCAGCCGCGGCAATGGTAGCAGCCGTAGATGCGGAAGCACCCGCAGCGATTGCCGCAGACGAAGCCGCTTGACCTGCAGTAGCCCCTATCGTCGCGGCTGTTCCGGTTCCTGCTGTCAGCACAGAAACAATGATGACCACCGCCAGCATGGCTGCCGGCCCCATTCCGGAGTTGCTGTATTTGAACGATTCGTGGGTTTCCTTGACCATGCGCCAGTCAACATCACCGCGTTTCTCGGCGTCTTTCAACCAGGCGAGCCCCGGGTCTGCTTTGACCATGGCGTCGATCGTTTGACTGACCGACTTTTGGTTGATGTCGCGCAGGTCGATATTCAAGCCGTCAATAGCATTGATTACCAGATTGCCATTAGCTGTGAGTTCGGTCTGACGCAGTGTTTCGTCGGTATTCCCTCGCCCCTTCGCAGAACTCCAAACCGAGCTTGAACTGCTCTTCTCGTGACTCTCCTGATGCAGATCCTTGACGCCTTCGAAAGTAACGGAGCCGCCACTGGTGATGGTCAGATCATTGCCACTTTCCAGTTTGGCGGCCTGGTAATGTTGATCGCCATTACTCACCAGGACCATGTCACCACCCGAGGTGATCACACTGCCAATGTTGTCGACCTTGGTCACCTCATCACGCTTGGTCTTACTGGAACCGAAAGAGCCCTTTTTCTTCTTGTCGTACAGCGAATAATCAGTGTCCTGGGCCGCGAGAATATTCAGGTTGTTACCCGCTACCAGATACGCCTCGTCGCCCGCCGTGACCCGGCTGGAGACGACGGTCAGATCTTCGCCAGAACTAAGCGCCACACTGCCGCCTGCCGTCACCCCCGACATGACCTGGCTGACATGATCTTCCTGAACGGTAAGTTTCTTGCCCTTGGACAAAGAGTGCTGTTCGTCCGCCGCAGAACTGATGATCAAGTTTTCGGCAGCGCTCATCGAGACATCGCGCTTAGCATCAATCTGGCTGGCGATCACTGCCAAGTCGCGACCGGCCTGCGCTGTGAAATCGCGTCCCGCATTGACGTTCGCACCCAGTTGAGTGACGTCACTGCTGTTGTGTTTGCTGTCGTGAAATACGCTGTTAGTGACTTGTGTCGCTGCGATATTGAGATCGCGCTCGGCATCAAGATCCATGTCTCGACCGCTTTGCAGCACACCACCGGAGATATTAATGTCGCGGCCGGACATGATGCTCAGGTCATTGGTGGCTTCGACACGTGCAGCTGTATCGGCGAAATCGTGATGCTGAGTACCGAAACGTGTACTGCTGTCGGATGAAGTAACAGTGCGCTCGTTGATTACATCTCCACTGAGTGTGTTCAGCGACACTTCACGCCCGGTGATGACGCCCCCGGATTTATTGATAATGTCGTTGGTCGCCAACAGATCCAGACGATTCCCAGCCTGAATAAGTCCACTATTTATCAGATTATTACCCGCCGTCGCCGACAGATTATTCGTCGCCTTCAACGTCCCGACGTTATCCAGGTTCTCACCGGCAATCAGCGTCACATCATTACCGGCAATCAGCGCCCCGGTAGGACCCAGACGACCATTGGCCTGCGCCAGATAAACCACCGGCACTAGCACTTTTTCGCCGTTCACTTCGTGCTCTTCGAGCCAGACGATATCGTGGGTCAGCGCGGCGACTTGCTGCGAGGTGAGGCCGACGCCTACCGACAGGTTGAGGGCGTCCTTGCTGGCGATGGCGTTGTTCATCAGGTACTTGAACATGCCCTCGTTGGAGGTCTGGCCGTCGATGAAAGCCTGGCCGGTGCGGGCGGTCACGGCTTGCTGGATCAGGCGTTGTTCGTAGAGGCCGTCGCCGAGGCGCTTGGCGCTCTGGTCGGGGTCGTAGCCGAGTTTTTCCAGCAGGTAGTCGGAGCTCATGAACGACTTGAGGTCGGTCAGCACCGGGTTGGTTTCGATCAGGTATTTGTGCGCGTAGGACGGCGCCTTGGTGTCCGGCAGACCGGTGACGCGGGTCACCGGACGGGTGTCGATCGACTCCTTGGCGTCGTTGCCGCGGTCTTTCATGCCCGGGCCGGCGGCGTTCACCGGCACGTTGACGTCGACCGTGCTGGCCAAGGCCTGCACGATGCTTGGGGTGCGGTGGAACGTATCTACTGCGCGCGTGCTGTCGGAGACCGCGGGCGGCGCGTCAATGAAAAGGTTACGCGGGCCGCCGCTGCTGCCAGCCACGACGTGAGCTTCCGTGGCGACGGTTTGCCCGCCCACGGTCCAGGTCGGCGCCGGGCCGGTCGCGGCGACTGGCGCAGTATCAGCGGCGCCCTGCCCGCTCAGGCGGAACAGACCGTTCTCCCCGGTTGGCAGGGAGAAGCCTGGCAGGGACAGCGGGTTGACCTGCTGCTGGGCGAGGTCCGGCGGCAGTTGGCTGTTGATCCGGATAACGGTGGTGCCAGTGGTGCCGACGTTGGTGTTGCCGACCTTGTTGGTGCCTCCGGTCGAGCCGTAGTCTTGGTGGATAACGCTGTTTTCCAGTTCCTTGGCGGCGGTGATCGATACGTTGCCGCCTGCCTGGATGACTGCGTTGCGGCCAGTGTTGGTACTGGCAGCACCGGTGCTGTCCACGGCGATTTCAGTGACAGACTCCGCTTTGTACTGGGTCAACTGGCCGGGCAGTTCAACCAGATTGTTCGGGTCATACAGGGAGGGAGTTGTGGTTTCAAAGCCGTAGTTCAGAGCCGGAAGTGCGATGCCGTATCCACGCAACGCACTAACAACGGCGCCCGTTTCACTGTCTTTGAGCGAAACCACGTCATACCACTCACCGTCGCGGTTGCCCTCTCTGATACGACCGGATTTCGGGATGGCCTTACGGATGCCGCCTGACGGATCGATGTAATACACATACGGGAAATCAGGATTGTTTCGCTGGTTGTAGGGCATTACGACGTCTTCGAGAAATTGCGTCGTAGTACCGCCCCCCATGGTGAGTACGTAAGTACTTGAGCGCTCGATCGTCCCGCTTTTTGCACCGATATTCTTCAAGTTGTCAGCAGTGATGTCGATGTTGCCGCTCGCGGCGATAGTACTTTTGCTATTAAGAAACGTACCACCCTTGAAAACGAAATCCTTGCCGACATTGAGCACTGCTGACGCGCTGCTATCAGTGTCAGTACTTTGAAAAAGCTCGCGAGCTATCAGTGTGAAGGTGAAAGTACCGCCCCTGCAGTCATTGCAAATATTGGCGATATAACCCGAGATCAGTTTGCGATCGCCCGACATCACCGGACCTTCGGTACGGTTCTCGAAAACATCGGCGTTGATCTGGAACCCACCACCGCTCTCCATCGAACCGGAGATGTTGTAGACCCCAGCAGCCCGCGCGGCGCCGCCGTAACCCTTGATGGTCACATTCCCCAACCCGTAGAAATCACCGTTCTGGTTGGTCAGATTGCCCACACTGAGTGTCATGTCGTTGCCGCTGAAAATCAGCCCGCGATCATTGAGCAACGAAGGTGTGTTGATGTTCAGGTTCTGCGCCGCCCCGAGGGTGCCGTAGTTGGTCAAGCTACCGGCATTGACGGTCAGGTCTTCGCCGGAAGTGATGCGCCCGGCGTTGACGAGGGCCCCGCCCACACTGATGGTCGAGGTCGTACCCGCGGCGAAGCTGCCGTTCGCGCCGATGTTCATCTGTGCTGCAGAGAGGTAAGTGCCGCGCTGGCTCGACAGCCGGCCATTGCCGCTGTAGCCGCCGCTCAACTGCATATCGATCAAGCCATCACTGGCGATCAAGCCATCGTTGGTCCAGTTGCCGCCCCGCAGCTGTAATACATCCGAGGCGAGCAACTTGCCGTTGGCACTTTGGCTGAATTGCCGAACATTGACGTTCAAACGTCCAGCCTGGATGACACTGCTGTTGTTCCAGGTATCAGCATTGAGTTCCAGCAGCCCACCGGTGGTGATGCTGCCCCCCGCACCGATCACATTGGCCGTGGAGATCTCGAACTTGCCGCGGCCGACGTGGTTGAGTTGCCCGCCGTCATTGAGGAAGCTGCCGACGTTGACGGTCATGTCGGTGTTGGCGGTTTCCAGCACGCCGTTACGGTTGTCGAGTTGGCCGCCGATCTGCAAATCGGTCTTGCCCCAGTTGCCCAGCGAACGCAGACGACCATTCTGGTTGTTGACGCTGGCCGCCCTGACGGCGAGTTGCGTGTTGCTTTCAATGACACCCGCAACGTTGCTCAGTGCGCCGCTGAGGCCGAAGTCGATGCGCTCACCGGCAATCTGCCCGGCACCGTTGTCCAGGTTGGTGCCGCTGACGCCCACCAGACCTTTGGCATAAAGCACACCGTTGCGGTTATCGAATCCGGCGGTGGCGATGTTTGCGTCTGTCGCTTGCGCGGAGATGCGTCCGCCGTTGTTGTCCAGCCCGGCCAGCGCCGAGAGCTTCAGACCCTGTGCCTGAATGATGCCGCCCTGGCGGTTGTTGTTGAGGTCGAAGCCATTGCGCAGCACACCCACCGTCCGCGCTTCGAGCGCGCCTTTGATGCTGGACAGAATGCCGCCGCGGTTATCGATGTTGGCGGCGTTGACGCTCACATCACCGTTTTGCGCGATGACTTTGCCGCTCTGGTTGTCGAGATCGCCGCTGACATCGAGGGTCAGGCCGGTTTCACTTTGCAGCGCGCCTTTGTCATTGTTCAGGCTCGCCGCCTTCAGTTGCAGGGCAGCGCTCTGGCTGTAGATCAAGCCGTCAGCATTGTTGCGCACTGCGCCGCTGGCGGTGATCTGCAACAGATCCCTGGCGGCGATGGTGCCCTTGTTGCTGTTGTCCAGCGTGCCGGTCGACAGGTTCAGATTCTTCTGGCTGGCGAGTTGGCCGTTCTGGTTGCTCAGATCAGTCACGCCTTTGATCAGCACGGGGCCCGCGCCAGCCAGTCGGCCACTGTTGTTGTTGAGGTCGCCGCTGAGGTTGAGGGTGATCGCGTCGTTGCTGGCGATCTGGCCGCCACTGTTGTCCAGTCGCGAAACCGTGGCGGTGATCGCTTGCTGCGCATTGATCGCGCCGCCGACGTTGGTCAGCGCCATGCTCAGCAGATCCAGCGCACCGTCGCTGGCGATCAAGCCGCCCTGACTGTTATTGAGCGCGCCGCTTAGCGTGAGCGTCTGCCCTGCTCCGCTGCTCAAAATACCTTTGTTGCTGTTATCGAGGCTGCCTGCCTTGACGGTCAGGCTGCCTTCGGCGACCAGCGCACCGGCACCGCTGTTGAGCAACGCGTCTTTGAGATCGACCGCGACATCGCCGAGCTTGCTCGAGAGTGTGCCGCTGTCGCGGTTGTCGAGGCTGTTGCCGCTGACGCTCAACCCTTGCCAGCCGGACAGCAAGCCTTTCTGGTTGGTGATCGAGGTGCCACGCAGCAAGAGTTTTTCGCCGCTGATCAACTTGCCGGCGTTGTTATTCACGGCACGAGCGATGACGTCAAAACTCAGGTTGCTGGAGATCTCACCGCGCTGGTTGTTCAGGTCGCGCAGGCGCTTGAGGGTCAACGGCCCCTTGGCGGTGAGCAGGCCGCTCTGGTTGTCGAGGTCACCGTTGGCCAGCTCCAGCGTGATGGCTTGGTCGCCCAACAGGCGGCCGCCGTTCTGGGTCAACGAAGTCAGGGTCAGATCGATGTCACCCGCGGCGGAGACTTCACCGCCATTGCTGGAGTCGAGACTGGTCGCGGTCAGCTTCAGATTGCCCTTGCTGTTGATCAAACCACTGTCACGGTTGTTCAGCGCCATCGCATTGAGCGTGACCGCGCTGACACCCAGCAGCGTGCCGCTTTGGTTGTTCAGATCGGCGCTGCTGATGTTCAGCGCCTGCGCAGCACTGATCAGGCCGCTGGCATCGTTGCGCAACAGGCCATCGACCGTAAGTTCAAGATCGCCACGGCTGACCAGGCTGCCACCGCTGTTGTTCAGGCTGCCTGCCCGGACATCAATCGACGCCGCGCCGATCAGGCCCTTGACGTTGTCCAGCGCGTTGGCAATGCGCAGGGTCAGGCCCTGATTGCTCAGGAGTTTGCCGTTGCTGTTGTCCAGGCTTTGCGCGGTCAGGGTGAACGCTTCAGTGCTGGAGATCGTGCCGCCCTGGTTGTTGACGCCGTTGAGTTGCTTGAGCAGCAGAGTGCCGGGCGCGCTGATCACGCCGTTGATGTTGTTCAACTGGCCGTGGTTCAGGTCCAGGCTCAGGCGCGTGTTGCTGAGCAGCTTGCCGCCCTGTTGATCGAAGCCTGTCACCGATGCGGTCAGTGCGCCCTGGCTGCCGATGCTGCCGGCATCGCTGTTGGTTACCTGGCCGGCGACGAGATTGAGCGTGTCGGCGCTGCTCAGCGAACCGCTGCTGTTATCGAAGTCACCGGTCGTGACCGTGACCGCGCCTTTGCCACTGAGGGTGCCCTTCTGCCGGTTATCCAGGCCAGTACTTTTCAGCACGAGGGCGCCATCGGTGACGATCCTGCCTGCCTGGTTATCGATGTTGCCGCTGCTGTCGAGAGTGATATCTGCAGCGCTGGACAGGCTGCCACCGGTATTGCTCAGTTGCGCCGTATTGACGGTCAGCGCGCCTTCGCTGCTGACTTTGCCGAGTTGGTTGGTGAAGTCGCCGCTGAGGTTCAGCAGCATGTCCTGCTGGCTGAGCAATTCACCGCCGCTGTTGTCCAGCGTACGACCTTGCAGCTTCAGCAGCGTGCCCGTGTCGATCAGGCCCTTGTTGCGGTTGAGCAACTGATCGACCGTGAGCGTCAGTGCCTGGCTGATGAAGACCTTGCCGCCATCGCTGTTATCGAGTTTTTTACCGGTCAGCAGCAGATCGCTGTTGGTGGAGATTTCGCCGCCACGGTTGTCCAGCTCAGCGACCGTCAGGGTCATGGCTTTGGTCGAACCGAGCAAGCCACCCTGGCGGTTGTCGAGGGTCTCGGCGCTCAGTTTGAGCATACCGGTGGCGATCAGTTTACCGTTCTGGTTGTTCAGGTTTTTGACCTGAACACTGGCATCGGACTTGCCGGCAATACTGCCCTGCTGGTTGACCAGCGTATCGGCGGTCAGCGCCAGTTCACCGTCGGCGATGAGTGTGCCGGACTGGTTGTTCAAGGTCTTGTCGGTGGTTAGCACCAGAGGGCCACGACTGCTGATCAAGCCATCCTGGTTGTCGAGGCTCACGGAATGGCTGTCGAGTGCCGCCGCAGAAATTACGCCTTTGAGGTTATTCAGCGCTTGAGCAATACGCAGCGTCAGCCCTTGCTGGCTGATCAGCTTGCCGTTGCTGTTATCCAGGTCATTGGCGGCGAGGGTGAATGCTTGCTGGCTGGAGATCTCGCCGCTGTGGTTGTTCACGCCATTGAGGTTTTTCAGCAGCAGGGTGCCGGGCGCGTTGATCAAACCGTTCTGGTTGTTCAATTGGCCGTGGTTCAAATCAAGGGTCAGGTCGGATTTGCTGAACAGTTCGCCGCCCTGCTGATCCAGCCCGGTGACCGATACGTTCAACGCTTGCTGGCTGGCAATCCGGCCAGTGGCGTTGTTGACCTGAGCGGCCTTGAGTGTCAGAGACGCTTCACTGGTGAGTTTGCCGCCCAGGCTGTTATCGAAATCACCGGTATCGACATGACTGGCGCCTTTGGCGCTGATCAAACCTTTCTGGCTGTTATCGAGGCTGGCGCTGGTCAGGGTCAAGGAGCTGTCGGTGTTGATCGAACCCGCCCGATTGAGCACCGCGCCACGACTGGTTACCGACAATACGCCGGCTGTGCTCAGGCCACCGGCGCTGTTGTCGAACCGGCCAAGATTGGCCGTCAGCGTGCCCTCGCTGCTGATAGTGCCCTGCGCGTTGATCAAGGCATCGTCGAGGGTAATCACCAGACCGTTGAGACTGTTGAAGCGACCGCCGCTGTTATCCAGGCTGCTGCCGGTCAGCGTGGTTGCGCCCTTGGCGCTGATCAGGCCTTGATTCAGGTTGATCAGTTTCGCCACGGCGAGGCCCAGGTCGGTGCCGGCCAGCAGCTTGCCGCTGTCGCTGTTGTCCAGGCGCTGGCCCTTGATGTTCAACAGCAGACTGCTGGAGATTTCGCCGTTGCGGTTGTCGATGTCGTCGACTGTCAGGGTCAGCGCTTTTGTGGTGCCGACCAGACCGCCATTGCGGTTGTCGAGCGTCTTGCCGGTCAGGCTCAGATTGCCCTGAGCGACCAGCGCACCACCCTGCTGTTGCAGCAACCCGATGGCCGCAGTCAGATCACCTTGGCTGGAGATCCGACCTGCGGCGTTTTGCACTTCGCCCGCGTTGAGGCTCACCGGACCGACCGCACTGATGAGTCCGCCGCTGTTGTCCAGACGTGTACCGGCGTAAGCGATACCGGACTTGCCGGTGATCTGGCCCTTGTCGCGGTTGTCCAGACGATCGACGTTGAGCGTCAGTTGCTGATCAGCCTGGATCACGCCTGTGCGGTTGTCTGACGTATCGCTGCGCAGTGCCAGTGTGGTTTTGCCGATGACTTTGCCGTCGCGGTTGTCGAGGCTGCCGGCTTGCGCATCGATGGCGCCCTTGGCGGTGATCTCGCCTTTGTTGCGGTTGTCGAGTGCGCCGCGCAGACGCACGGTCAGGCTACCGTCGCTGACGAGCACACCGCCATCGCGGTTATCCAGGCTGGCCGCCTGCAGACTCACCAACTGGCCGGAGCCGAGCACGCCGTCACGGTTGTCCAGCGCGCCGCTGAGGTCGATATTCAGCCCCAGATCGCCGAGGATCTGACCGCTGCGGTTGTTCACCGTTGCCGCGTTGAGCCGGGTGACGCCGCTGCTGGAAAACTCGCCGTTGCTGTTGTCCAGTTGACCGAAACTACCGGTCAGATGGCCCGAGCTATGGATCACCCCTTGAGTGTTGAATAGCTGATTGGCGGTGACGTTCAGCGTCGCATTACCGAGCACGCGGCCGCTGTTGCGGTTGTCCAGCGTGCCCGCCGTGATCGCCGTGGTTTGTCCGCTGAGCGTACCGCCCTGGTTGCTCAGGGTTTGCGCAGTGCTGACTGTCAGATTGCGGCCGGCGATGAGGCTTTTGCCAGTGTTGTCGAGGTTTTGCGCACTCAGGCTCAGATCACCGTTGGCGTTACGGCTGCCGTCGGCGTTGACCCCGGCCTCGATGACTCCGGCGTTGGTCAGCTGACCACCGGCACTGAGGTTGATACTGTCGCGGGCAGCCAGGGTCTGGCGGTTGGTCAGATTGCCTTGGGTTTGCACGTTCAATGTCGTGCCGGCATACACCGGCCCGCGCGCATCGAGACTGGCCGCCTTGACGTTGACCGCACCGGTCGCCGAGGTATCAACCAGGCTCAATTGACCATTGGCATCAAGCTGAATATCGCCACCGCTGGCGATCAGTTTACCGTCGAGCTTCACTCCGACCCCGGCCTCGGTGCCAACCAGTTTGATCGCCCCGGCATACATCCCGCCCAGCGCCGAGGAGTCAATCGCCAGTTGCGGTTTGGTGCTGCCGTCATCGGCACGGGCCGTGGCATTCAGGGTTTGTGCGTTGACGTCGTTGCGCCCGGCAACAATCGTCAGATTCTGCGCCTGAATTTCGGCGTTGATCTTCGCGCTACGGGTGATGATTTCGAAGCGGTCGACGTTATTGGCGTTGAGGCCTGCGCCTTCGATCGCCACAGAACCCTGATCAACCTGAAAACGATCCAGCCGGCCCGCGCCATCCAGCACCGGCTTACCGGTAGTCAGCGTCACGCGCGGTGCGTTGATGAAGCCGCAGCCATTACAGGTGATGCCATACGGGTTGGCGACGATCACTCGCGCTGACTGCCCTGCCACTTCGGTGTAACCGCGCAACTGGCTTGGGTTGCCGCTGATGACTTCGTTGAGAATAGCTTGCGCCGAACCGCTGTTTTTCAGGTTCGGGTTGCCAATGATGTGCCCGGCCAACTGGGTGTTCGAGGTCTGCGCCGAGCCGTTGTTGAGGATGACACCCTGCGCGCCGACGTTGTAATCGTGGAACTGATTATGCGACAGCCCGCTGCCGTTGGGCGTGGCGATGTTGATGATCGGCACGCCATTGCCGGCCCGGTCCAGCGCGGTGTTCGGGTTGGCCACGACAATGCCGTCGGCCTGCGCCCACATCGGTTGCCAGAACATCACGTTCGCCAGCAGGAACGCCAGCCCGCGCTTGGGCATGCCCAGAAACGACTCACGGTTTTTTACGGCCGCAGAAGGCTGGCCTGCAAGGAAGGCGAACTGACGAACATCCATGTCGATGGTCTCGAAGAATTTGAATTAGATGAAAAAGTCGAGGCGGAAATAGATCGGCGCTTCACGCTCGGTCAGCACGTCCGGGCGTTCGAGGGAATGCGCAAAGGTCACGCTGGCGGCCACATGCTCACCGCGGGCGAACAGTTCCAGCGAGTTGCTCGACATGCGTCCGTGCTGATCACCGTTGTAACGGTCGCCGCGAATCACGCCTTGGTCGTAACCGAGGCTGGTGCCGTATTCAGCGAACACCGGGCGCAGCCATTCGGCCGTGACCGGTCGGCTCCAGCGCAGATCGTTGCGCCAGTAGCCGCCGCTGTCGCCGGACAACGACTGATCCTTGTAGCCACGGATCGACGCTGACCCGCCAAGGCTGGTGCGCTGCGGACTGAACAGCACGTCTTCGCTGCGCTGGCCGGTCATCAGGCTGCTGAAGCTGAAGGATTCGCCCCATACCTTGAACGGCTGCAGGTAGCTCAGAGTCGCGGTGTATTTGCGGTAGCGTGCGTCGGGCTCGCCGGGGCCTGGATCGTGGCTGCCCTGCGCATCGAACGCGCCGATGCCTTCCTGCATGCCGGCGTCGAAGTTGACGAAGGCGCTGCCGATGCGGCGACCGTGGTTGAAGCCGAACTGCGCTTCGCTGATACGGTTGCTGCTCAGCTTGAGCTTGCTGTCTTCGATGTAGTTGTTGGTGCGCAGGTAGGACAGCCCGGCGCTGAGCGAAGTCTTGCTCACCGAGTCGCGATGGATCACTCGCTCGGCGCGCAATTGATGGTTTTCGCTGTCGCCGGTCTGCTTGAAGTTGTAGCCGTTGGCGGCGATCTGCGAGCGGTAGTCGCTCTGGCTGTAGGTGTAGCTGAAGTTCCACCAGCCCCACGGCAGGTTGTAATTGAGCATGGCGTTGCTGGAGGTGTGCTGGTGATCGGTCATTGCATCGTGACCACCGCGCAGGCTCAACTGATCGGCCAGGCCCAGCGGACTGTCCCAATCGAAGGTGGTGCCCCACTGCTGTTCGCCGGTGCTGCGCTGGCCGTCGTTGCTGCGCGACAGTCCGGCACGCCATGGTTTCTGCGGCGTGTTGGTGACCAGCACTTCACTGCCGCCGACGTTTTTGCCCGGCGCCAGCTCCATCTTGGCCTGATTGGACGGCAGGCGATTGAGCTGATCGACCATCTGCTCGATCTCGCGCAGGTTGACCAGATCGCCGGACTTGCCGGGAAAGGCCATCGCCAGCTCACGCTCCGAAAGCTTGCTGTTCTCGGCGCCTTTAATGCCTTCGAGCTTGCCTTCGACCACCAGCACTTTCAGATGCCCGCCAGACAGATCCTGCTGCGGCAGGTAGGCGCGGCTGGTGACCAGGCCTTTCTCGATGTAATGGTCGGTGATGACCTTGAGCAACTCGTTGAGTTGCGGCACCCCGAGGCACTGGTCGATGTAGGGCTTGAGCAGGCGGGTTTTGTCGCTGTCGGACAGACTGTCGGCGCCCTTGAGTTCGATGTCCTTGATCGGGAAACAACGGGTGTCGGTGGGCGCCGCTGGTTGCGCCGGACCGGCCTCTTTGCCGGGGAGATTTTTCAGGTCTTCAAGACGCCGCTGCTGCTCTTCGAGCAAGCGATTCTGGCGATCGCGGATCAGGTCGGTTTCACCGGGAGTGGGTGCAGCGAAGGCAATCTGGAGTGGAGACAGGCACAGCAAAGCTGCGCACAACCTCGCCGCGAGGGCGGGTGGGTACATGTTCGATCCCTCGATACGGAATGACATCAAAATAGTGGCGCGATATTAGATGGCCATCATTTTGACGTCAAACAATCGTTTCAACCTTTTGTCGGGTTTGTAACAGGGATTGAACAATCGATGCGGCTGCGGTTTTCCGAGGGGAATCCTTGGTTCAGTGCGCAACGCCCAACTTCGTCGCCACGTCCTGAGGTGCCAGTAAGCGGCCATCCGCTGAACGCAATTCCAGTTTCCTGATCGGCTGCCGCTGCTGCGCATCAACCATCACCGAACCCGGCTCACCCGGCGCATACAGGTGCTCCCCGCCCCACTGCGACAGCGCGACGATCACCGTCTGCAGCTCCTTGCCGCGTTCGGTCAGCACGTATTCCTTATAGGCACCACCATCGGCGGCGGGCACCGTTTGCAAGATCCCCTGCTCGACCAAAGCCTTGAGCCGGGCGCTGAGCATGTTCTTGGCGATGTCCAGATTCTTCTGAAAATCACTGAAGCGGCGAATGCCCTCCAGCGCATCGCGGATGATCAGCAGCGACCACCAGTCGCCGATCAAATCCAGCGTACGGGCGACCGGGCAGGCGTTGCCGTGCAGGCTTTTGCGCTTCACAGGGTGTTTCTCCATCAAATCCAGCGTGTGGTTGCATCTTACAACTGTGACGCTGGAAAAGAACCACGCCACCCGCCATGGCAATTGAGCACTTGCGTACAAGTGACAGCCGCGATTTGCGCCGATAGTGATGGGCGGCCATTGCGGCATCCGGCCTTCCTGAACGATTGCCCACAGCAAGGAGTTTCCATGAGCACATTCACTACCGATGACGGCACACAGATCTATTTCAAGGACTGGGGCAGCGGCAAACCCGTGCTGTTCAGCCATGGCTGGCCGCTGGATGCCGACATGTGGGAATACCAGATGGAATACCTGAGCAGTCGCGGCTACCGCACGATTGCCTTCGACCGCCGTGGTTTCGGCCGCTCCGATCAACCGTGGACCGGCTACGACTACGACACCTTTGCCGATGACATCGCGCAACTGATCAACCACCTCGACCTGCGCGACGTGACGCTGGTGGGCTTCTCCATGGGCGGTGGCGACGTCAGTCGCTACATCGCCCGCCACGGCAGCGAGCGCGTTGCCGGGCTGGTACTGCTCGGCGCGGTGACGCCGCTGTTCGGCAAGAAAGCCGACTACCCGCAGGGCGTCGACACCTCGGTGTTCGACGGGATCAAGGCCGGCCTGCTCAAGGATCGCGCGCAGTTCATCGCGGATTTCGCCGCGCCGTTCTACGGCACCAATCAGGGCCAGAAAGTCTCCGACGGCGTGCTCACGCAAACCCTGAACGTCGCCCTGCTCGCCTCGCTGAAAGGCACCGTGGATTGCGTCACCGCATTCTCGCAAACCGACTTCCGTCCAGACATGGCGAAGATCGACGTGCCGACCCTGGTGATCCACGGTGACGGCGATCAGATCGTGCCGTTCGAAACCACCGGCAAGCAGGCGGCGGCACTGATCAAAGGCGCCGAGTTGAAGGTCTACGCCGGAGCACCGCACGGTTTTGCCGTGACACACGCCCAGGCGCTGAACGAAGACCTGTTGGGTTTCCTGAACCGCTGATGTGCGTCGGCGCGACAACCTTCTGCGAGTGGTTGTCCGCCTGCCTCAATCTGCCATCAACGCTGCCAGTGCCAACGCGTTACCCAGCGCGGCACCACTGGCAGTGTTGTCGAAGATGCACCAGACTGCGGCCCCCTCTGCTGCCGCGACTTTCATTTGCTCTGCCAGCGCGTGCAGATAACGCTCATCGTAGGCGCTGTGGTAGATGCGTGGCGAACCGTGTAACCGCCAATAGCGCAAACCCGCCCAGCCCTGCGCCGCACCATCGGTAGTGATCCGCGACGGATCGACCACGACCTGAGCAATCCGATACGCCTGCAACATCGGCGCCGCTGCCACCCACGATTCATGCCGTGGCTCAAGCACTACGGCACCGGCAAAGCGTTGGCGCAACGCCACGAAAAACGCTTCGACAACTTCAGGTGTGAATGTCAGCGACGGTGGCAGTTGCACCAGCAGACAGCCCAACCGGTCAGTCAGCCCCTCGCATTGTCCGAGGAACTCGTCCAGCGCTTGATCGCAGTTCTGCAGACGCAATTCATGCGTGATCTGCTTTGGCACCTTGACCGAAAAACGAAAACCCGGCGGCACCGAGTCCGCCCAGCGCGCATAGGTCTGACGCCGATGCGGGCGATAGAACGAGCTGTTGATTTCCACACAGTCGAACCGCGCCGCATAACGCTGCAGATGCGTACCCTCAGCCGGGAACTGCGGCCAATACTCACGCCCCAGACTCCAGCCTGCGCAACCGATGAACATCAAAAAAGCACCCTCGCCGCTTCACGCATGAAAATCTCCACGGTCTTCGTTCACAGATTTCAGGGACGGCGAAATACCTGTGGGAGCTGGCTTGCCAGCGAAGGCGTCGATACATCCACAAACGCTGTGCCTGACACAACGCTTTCGCGAGCAAGCTCGCTCCCACAGGGTTCAGCGGCGCTCACAGATTTGGAGCGCGACGAAGCGCCTACACGATTATTTTTTGCCGGGCAGGACGCTGGCCAGCACCTGCTTGGCGGCTTGCACGATCACGCCCGCCTCGTCCGGGTCGCCCTTGAGCAAGGTCGTGGCAAATTTCTTCGCCTGTTCGAGCTTGATGTGCGGCGGCAATGGCGGCACGTCAGGGTCGGTCTTGAACTCGATCAGCACCGGTACGTCCGAGGCCAGCGCCTGCTCCCAGGCGGCGGCGACGTCCTCTTCGCGGTCGACGAAAATCCCTTTCAGGCCGATGGAAATGGCGAACAGGTGATACGGCACGTCGGGAATGCTTTGCGAGGCTTCGAACTTCGGATCGCCCTCCATCACCCGCTGCTCCCAGGTGACCTGATTCAGATCCTCGTTGTTGAACACCGCACAGATCCACTTCGGGCTGCTCCACTGGCGCCAGTATTTGGCGACGGTGATCAGCTCGGCCATGTTGTTCATCTGCATCGCGCCGTCACCCACCAGCACAATCACCGCGCGCTCGGGATGGGCGAACTTGGCGGCGATCGCGTACGGCACGGCAGCGCCCATCGAGGCCAGGCCACCGGACAACGAACATTGCATGCCCCGGCGAATTTTCAGGTCACGGGCGTACCAGTTGGCGCAGGAACCCGAGTCGCTGGTGATGATCGCCTGCTCCGGCAGGCGCGGTGACAGCTCATAAACCACCCGCTGTGGATTGATCGGATCGGCTTTGGACATCGCGCGTTTTTCCAGGGTTTTCTCCCAGCTGTTGCGCCAGCCTTCGATTTTCTTGCGCCACTTGTGCGAGGTTTTCTGTTCGATCAACGGCAGCAGCGCGTCGAGGGTTTCGGCGGAGTCGCCGACCAGATTGACCTCCATCGGATAACGCAAACTCAGCATGTCGGGCTGCAGATCGATCTGCACGCCACGCGCCTGACCTTCCTTCGGTAGAAACTCGGCATAGGGGAAACCCGAGCCGATCATCAGCAAGGTGTCGCACTCGTGCATCATCTTGTAGCTCGGCTCGGTGCCCAGCAGGCCGATGCTGCCGGTGACCCACGGCAAATCGTCCGGCAACGCAGCCTTGCCGAGTAACGCCTTGGCGACGCCAGCACCGAGCTTTTCCGCAACTGCAATCACTTCATCCGTTGCCTGCAGTGCGCCGGCGCCCACCAGAATCGCGACTTTTTCACCGCTGTTCAGCACATCAGCGGCGCGCTGCAGATCGGCCTCGTAGGGCAGCACTTTCGGCTTGGTGTAACCGACGCCGGAATGCGCGGTGCCATGCGCCCGCGCCGGTGGCTCATACTCAAGATCCTGCAGATCATTGGGCAGGATGATCGCCGTCACCCGCCGTTCGCCAACCGCCGTACGCACGGCGCGATCAAGCAAATGCCGCACCTGCGACGGCGCCGAGGCCTGCTGCACAAACGCCCCGGCCACATCCTTGAACATCGAGACCAGGTCCAGCTCCTGCTGGTAATGACTGCCAAGCGCCGTCCGCGCCTGCTGGCCGACAATCGCCAGCACCGGTTGATGATCCATGCGTGCGTCGTATAACCCGGTGATCAGGTGCGAAGCACCCGGTCCCGAAGTGGCGATGCACACGCCCAACTCGCCCGTGAACTTGGCGTGGGCCGAGGCCATGAAAGCGGCCATTTCTTCGTGCCGGGCCTGAACGAATTCGATCTTGCCATTGGCTCGGGCGAGCGCGCCGAACACGCCATTGATGCCGTCCCCCGGATAACCAAAAATCCGCGTGACACCCCATTGGCTGAGCCGCTCAACCAGAAAATCTCCCACTGTCGTCGTCATCTCGTTCCTCACCTGTCACCGATGCATGAAGCCGTCCCGACGGATTAGCCGCCGGGCGGTACAAGGGTCTGGACAGTCGGGACGCGCGCGAAGTTTCGATTGTTTTTACCCGACGGCATCGCCGAACCGACCCCTGTAGAAGCTGCCGCAGGCTGCGATCTTTAGATCTTGAAAAACAACATCAAAAGATCGCAGCCTGTGGCAGCTCCTACAGGGTCGAGTGGTTCAACTGGTAGCGGGCATGGGTGAAGGCCACTCGGCCTCATCGATTTGCGCCAGACTCAGGTGCGCCGTCTCCTTCAGAAGCAACGAGCACAGCGCCACGATGCCCAACGCGATCGCTCCGTAAACCGCCACCCCGAACGCGTTGTGATTGTTGGCGATGAGAATTGCCGTGGCCGCACTGGATGCCGTCCCCCCGCCCAGCGCCGCACCGATCTGATAAGCAGCCGACATTCCCGAATAACGCATGTGTCGCGGAAACTGCTCCGCCAGAAACGCGGGAATCGGCCCCTGCGTCGCACCCATGAACGCACCGATGGCGACGTAGGCGGCGGTGGAAACCAGCAGGCTCTTGAGGCCGACCAGCGGGAAGAACGCAAAAAAACCGAGGGCCATGATCACCGCGCCGAGGATCATTACCTTGCGGCGTCCGATGCGATCCGAGAGCAAGGCAAACAACGGCGCGGTGATCACGATGGCGATCGACAGCGACAAGTCGAAAACCAGCGCATCGGTACTGCCATAGCCCAGTTGCGTGGCGTACGACAGAAAGAACGTGCTGCCGATGTAGGCGATGGTCACGTAGCCGAAAGCGATACCGGTGCACAGTAGCATGGCTCTGGGCCGTGCGCGCAGCGCTTCGAGCAACGGCATGCGCACGTGCGCCTGCGGTTCGGCGGGTTGTTCGAGCGGTTTCTGCAAGCGCGCATACAGACCGATCAGCACCAGCACACCGCCGAGCCAGAACGGAATGCGCCAGGCGAATCCGGCCAGGTCATCGTGCGCCGCGACGCTGACGATGGCGAACACCCCGGCACCGAGAATCCCGCCGATTCCGATGCCCATGCTGGTGAAACTGCCCCACAGACCACGACGCCCCGGCGGCGCCGACTCGATGCCGAACAGCGCCGCACCGCCCCACTCGCCACCGGCGGCGAAACCTTGCACCAGCCTCAGCAGCACCAGCAACACCGGCGCGCCCGCACCAAGGGTTGCATAGCCCGGCAGGCACCCGATCAACAGCGTGCTCAGGCCCATCAACAGCAGCGTGATCACCAGCATTTTCTGCCGGCCGAGTTTGTCGCCGTAATGCCCGAATACCATGCCGCCAAGGGGCCGGGCAAAGAACCCGGCACCAAAGGCGCCGAACGCCACCAGCGTCGCGGTCAGCGGGTCCATCTGCGGAAAGAACACCTTGGGAAACACCAGCGCGGCGGCGGTGCCGTATATCACGAAGTCGTAAAATTCCAGGGCGGTGCCCATGCCGGAGACGAAAAACGTCCTCAGCGCAGACGGGGAACCGCTCGTGCGATCAATCTCGGTAGCCATGTGCAATGCTCGTTTTGTTTTTATTGGAGGCAGCGATTCAGAAGCGCAGATGGCCGTTTCGGGCCAGCTGCGCGGGGTTGCCGGCTGCGTATTCGAGCACGCTGTTTTCAGTGTCGATGCCGATGGTCAGCAAGGTTTCCCAACGCTCGGTGGCCGGCATGCTCAGATCCGGGTGGAAGCAGATCGGCGCGTCTTCGCCCGCCTCGCCGCACATCGCCTCAGCCCTGCGGCTCAGATTGCCGCTGGCCATGTTTTGCAGCGCCGCGTTGACGTGATCGAAACGCGCGTAAGTCGTCGAGGCATCGGGGGTACGCTCGCCGAGGCTCAGTTCGGGATCGAGAAAGTGGTTGGTGTGGGTGATCCAGCCGTCGGCGTCGGGCCGCACCACAGCGGTGAAGACCGGCGACATTTCGATGCTCACCGCACGCGGGGTAGAGTCCTCGCGGGAGAACACGGTCAGTACCGTCGAGGCACTGACCCGTGCCGAACGCGCCAGCGCAATCGCCTCCTCAACGCTGCTGGCTTCTTCGAGGATGCGCCGCGCAATCGCGTGCACCGGCACCCCGGCGGACCCGTTGTCGCTGGCGTGATGCAGGATGTTGAAATGCAATCCCAGCCCCGCACTGTTGACGCCAATCTTGCCGAGCATGCCGAATTCGGTGAACAGCTTGACCGTCATACCCTTGGCCGTGGTCAGTTGCAGAATCAACCCGTTGGGCACCAGCGAATCGTGCCAGTCCCAGGTCTGAATGGTGCGTGGCGCCCTCGCGCCATTGGGGGCGAACACGGCGGTCGAGCACTCGCCTTCGGTGGACGCAGGCATCACCGCGAGTATCTCGGTGCGGGCATTCAGGCTGGCGAGCTGCCACAGCGGCACGCCAGCGCCCTCAGCAGTGGCGACGATCTCTTCGGCTAGGCTCGGGCACCAGCTTTGGAGGGTTTGCAGACTGGCTTCGCCGATGGTCTGCACCTGTGCCTGAGGCACACCGACCTGATTGAAGAAATCCAGATAGAGCTCGACGGTCTGGCGGATCTGAGCCGCCCAGGTGGCGCCAATCTGTTGCCCGCGAATCTGTGGGTTGCGGGTGTCGGTGACAAAGCAATGAACATTCACGAAAAGGTTTCCTTGGTTACTTTACAGAGAGATGCCGTCAAGGCTTGCGGCGGTAGATTTCGCGCCCGGCAAACCAGGTATTGAGCACTTGGGTGTCGCGCAGGGCCTGCGGCTCGACACTGAACACATCGCGGTCGAGGACGATCATGTCGGCCTGCTTGCCGGGTTTGAGCGAACCGATCCGGTCTTCCAGGCGCAGCACTTTGGCTGCGTTGAGGGTGTAGGCCTGGAACATCGTCTGGCGGTCGATGTCTTCAGCGGCGTTGAGCACGCCTTTCGGGCCTTTGCGGCTGACGGCCTGATAGATCGCCTTCCACGGTTCGGGGGTGGTGATCGGCCAGTCACTGGCACCGGCGATGGTCGCGCCATTCTTGAGCAGCGAGCGCGCGGGATAGGTGTACATGAAGGCCATCGCGCTGACGTAAGGCTTGACCAGATCCATGCTCGACTCGTCGGCAGCGGCCCAGAACATCTGCATCGAGGCGATCACATTCAACGCCTTGAATCGGGCGAATTCCTTTGGGTTGACCATTTGCAGGTGGGTGATCGAATGGGCGATGCCGCTCTGCCGATCCTTGCGCGCCTGCTCGATGCCGTTGAGCGATTCACGTACCGCACGGTCGCCGATGGCGTGGATGTGCACCAGCCAGCCACGGGCATCGGCGGCACTGACCAGCTCGCCGAAGTGCGCCGGGTCGATCAGCAGCTCACCGGTGTTTTTCGAGTTGCGGTAAGGCTCAAGCATCGCCGCGCTTTGCGCCGGCACTTCGGCCACACCATCGGCGAAGATCTTGATCCCCGGCAGAGTCAGGTTGCTGACCCCGAGAAACTGTTGGCGCACCTTGTCCAGCTCATCAAGGTCGGTCGGCGTAGCCTTGGAGTCCGCCATCAGCAGCGCCGCAACGTGAGCGGTGAGTTCGCCGTTTTCCGAGAGTTTTTTGTAGGTCGGCAGCACGCCGAGCGAGGTGTTGGTAACGTCACTGCCGGGGACTTCGTTGGCGAGCGGATCCAGCCACCCGGTGATCCCCAGGCTCTTGTAGTAGTTCAGCGCCGCGCGCCCGCCCGCCAGCAACTCATCAGCCGTCGGCGGCGGCAGCAGGGCCTGCACCGGGTACAGACCGGCATCGACAAGGAAGCCATCCGGGCTGCCGTCGGGGTGGTGGCCGATGGTTGCCTGCTCTTCGCCTTTGAGTGCCTTGATCTTTTCAGCCGTCACGCCAGCGCGGTCGAGCATGGCCCGATTGGCCCAACCGGTGTGCAGATCCCAGCCCAGCAGCAGGATCGGCTGGTTCGCCCATTCGCCCTGATTGAAGCGCTGTTCGAGGCCGGCAATGTCGCTCCAGTAAGTCGACGGCAATCCGCCGACACTGAGGAATTCTCCACGCTGCGCCTTGCCGTCCTGACGCCATTTCCGCAGGTGCTGTTCCAGTTGATCAAGCGGCAACAGTTGCCCGTCGAGGTTGGCCTGCAACATCTGCAGACCGCCCTTGATGGTGTGCGAATGCGAGTCGATGAAGCCCGGCATCAGCACCTTGCCGTGCAGGTCGATCACTTGCGTGGCCGCCGTCTTCAGACGCATCACCTGCGCATCCATGCCCACGGCGAGGATCTTGCCGTTTTCCACCGCAACCGCTTGCTGCAAGGCTTGGCCGGGTTCGGCGGTGTAGACCCTGGCGTTGTGCAGGATCAGATCGGCGGACGCGAGACTTTCCAGTGAGGCACAGGCCAGTGCCGATGACACCATCAGCGTCAGTAGCTGCTTCATGAGGCTTCTCGTTATTTTTGTTAGGCTGCGAGCAAGCCTATCCAAGCCCTGGCGATAACTGAATGCCACCTCGCGCACAACTTCTGTGCCCAGCAGGAATAGATCAATGGACAAGATGAGTGCCCTGACCATGTTCGTCGCCACCGCCGAACACGGCAATTTCAGCCGCGCCGCCGATGTGCTCGGCAAGACGCCGTCAGCCCTGACCAAAGCCGTGGCGCAGCTGGAAGACGAGCTCGGCACGCGCCTGTTCGACCGCACGACCAGACGCATGGCGCTGACCGAGGCCGGACGGATTTATCTGGACGGTGCGCGGCAGGCGCTGATGCAACTGCAACTGGCTTGCGAAGGCGTCGAACAGCTCAAGCACGAGTTGAGCGGCGGCCTGCGCATTACCGCGCCACCCTCCTTCGCCCCGGCGTTCCTCAACGAAGTCTGCTGCCGTTTTCTCGACGCCCATCCGCAGGTGCATCTGGAAGTCGACTTGAGCGACAGCTATGACGACCCGGTGGACGGCGGGTACGATCTGGCACTGCGTGACGGCCCGATCGATCTGCCGGGGGTGATCGCCCAACCCATCGTCGAGAATCAGGTGGTGCTCTGCGCCAGCCCGGCGTATCTGGCGCGCAAGGGCAAAGAGGTGTCACTGGACAACTATCAGCAGCACGACTGGCTGATCTTCCGTCATCCGCTGCTCAACCGGCATTTCTGGTGGGTCAAGCAAGGGGAGCGGCGGATACGTTTGACCCAGCCGAACCCGCGAGTAGCCAGCGACAATTACGACTTCCTGCTGGCATGTCTGCTGAAGGGTCAGGGCCTGCAGTTTCTGCCGCAATGGAGCGCCGCAGCGTATCTGGCGCGCGGTGAACTGGTAGAAGTGATGCCCGAATACTGGCGTGAGCCAAGCGCGTTCGGCCCGTGGATCTACGTGCTGTACCTGGCGCACCGGCGCAGTACGCGCAAGGTCAAAGTGTTTATCGAATTCTTGAAGGCGCACTGGCGCCCACTGTCACAAGGGACGAATGAAAATGGATCTGCCACAGACATGGCGCCAACGCTTCGCTGATATCCGCTACGAACAACAAACCATCGGTGAATCCCGTGCCGACGTGTTCCGCCTCACGCCCGCTGGATCAGACCCGCTGTTCGTCAAATCGGAACCGCGGTTTTCCTTTGCCGAATTGCCCGGCGAAGTGCAGCGCCTGCGCTGGTTGGCGGAGCAGGATCTGCCAGCGGCGCGCGTGCTCGACAGCGTCGAAGAAAGCGAGCGCTTCTGGTTGCTGATGACTGCTGTACCGGGGCGCGACCTCGCCAGCAGCGGGGATCTCGCACCGCAGCAAATCGTCTCGCTGGCGGCGCATGCCTTGCGCACCTTGCATGCGCTCGACATCAAACACTGCCCGTTCGATCATCGCCTCGATGCGAAAATCGCCCTGGCCCGCGAGCACCTGTTGGCCGGCCTGATCGATGAAGAGGATTTTGACGTTTCGCGCCTCGGCCAAAGCGCCGAAGCGGTGTTCGAGCAGATGCTGGCCGCGCGCCCGGACAGCGAAGACCTGGTGGTGACCCATGGCGACGCGTGTCTGCCCAACCTGCTCGCCGACAACGGTCGCTTCAGCGGTTTCGTCGACTGCGGGCGACTGGGTGTTTCTGATCGGTTTCAGGACTTGGCACTGGCAGCCCACAGCATCGCCTACAATCTGGGCGAGCAATGGCTGCCGGTATTTTTCGAGGCTTACGGAGTGCAACCGGATCAGCAAAAAATCGCCTTTTATCAGTTGCTCGACGAGTTTTTCTGAGGCGTATCTCAGCGATGCGGATGCACCGTCATCGCCACCAGTTTGATCACGATCGGCCGCACCACGAGGATGCAAAGGAAAGCCACCGGCATCGCCAGCTTGTAGGCGTGCAAGGCATTACTCAGGTAGTCGTTATCAATCCCGGAATTGGCGGCGGTGATCACCAGCGACATCAGGAACGCCATGATCGTCGCCATGTACAACGCAAACACATACGGCGTCGCCCGTGACGACAACTTGCGACGCGTCGAGTACAAGGCCTCGGTAGTGGTTCTTTGATTCATATGGCTTTTCCATCCATTGACAGGGAGCCGGCACCTTATCAAAGCCCCCTGCCCTCAACTAGACGGCCCGCCACAGGTACTTTATAAAGCACAACTTACGAATCAAACCCACGCGGCGGGACACGGATGAATCTGTTGGCGGCGATTGCCAGTTTTATCAAAGTGGTCGAAGCAGGCTCCATCGTCGGCGCCGCCAAGACCCTGGGCGTCAGTGCGGCCGCGGTGAGCCAGACCCTCAGTCGCCTCGAAACGCACCTCGGCGTTCGCCTGCTGCAACGCACCACCCGCAGCATGGCCCTCACCGAAAATGGTGCGCTGTATTACGAAAAGGTCCGACGCATCGCGGCTGATCTGGAGTCGGCGCAAAGTGCGATCGTCGGCGATGAAAGCGAACTGCAAGGGCGTTTGAGCATCGCCTCCACCAGTGCATTCGGCCGCCACGTCCTGGCGCCGTTACTCGCCAGTTTCGCCGCGCTGCATCCACGCCTGCTGGTCGAGCTGTCGACCACCAACGGCAAAATCAACCACATCCAGGACGGCATCGACCTGAGCCTGCGGATCAAGCCGCAACTGGAAGACGGCATCGTCGCGCGCCGGATTGTTTCCCTGCCGTTCATCTTCTGCGCCGCTCCCGCCTACCTTGCGCGCGCCGGGGTGCCGCAATCACCGCAAGAGCTGCAACACCACGCCTGCCTCGCGTTTCGCTATCCACTGGATGGACGCTTTCTGCGCTGGGGCCTCATCCGCGACGGCCAACGCTACGACGCCCCGATCAACGCCACCGCCATCAGCGACGACATCGATGCCTTGGCGCAAATGGCAGTCAACGGCGCAGGTGTCACGCGCCTGGCCGAATTCGTCGCTGCGCCCTATCTCGAGAGCGGTCAACTGGTGCAACTGTTCGAAGATCTTCCGGGTGAAACCCACGGGCATGTCGAACCGATGGACATCTATGCATGCGTGCAGGAACGTGCAGCGATGACGCCGAAGGTCAGAGCCTTCATGGATTATTTGACGGAGCACCTGAACAGGCGCTGGCCGATGCAAGCCCGTTGATCATGCCTGGCTGATGAATGCAGCGCTCTGTCTTCAAGGCTGCAGATCACCCCCGAGCCATTGGCTGCACGCACTCATCTGCTGGCTAATCCACTCACGAAAAAGCATGGCATTGGCGCTCTGTTCGAAGGGTCGCGGTGACAGCAGGCAATAACTCGAACCGTCGCGAACGAAGCCGAACGGCGCGATCAACTGGCCGGATTTGAGTTCGTCCTGCACCATCAGAAACGACGCCATACCGACGCCCAGCCCGGCCAGCGCGGCCTGAATGCACAGGTAGAAATGCTCGTAATCGACCCGACTGCCCCCTGCCGCGCTGATCCGGGTCTGTCGCATCCAGTTGTCCCACGCCTGCGGGCGGGTCTTGCTGTGCAGCAGGCAGGCGCCGCGCAAATGATCGCCGTCAGGACGACTGGACAGCACGCAAACCGGACCGATCCACTCTTCACAAACAGTCACGGCGTGCACGGTCTCGTCCCAATGGAAATCGTCGCGGCGGATCGCCAGATCCACGCCTGAACGAGCGAAGTCGATCGGTCCGCCGGCCGTCAGCAATTGCACCTGCAACTGTGGGTGTGCGCTGTGGAAGTCAGGCAAGCGCGGGATCAACCACTTCATGGCGATGGTTGGCTCGCAGGACACCACCAGCACATCGTCGTGGACTTCACGCTGCAGGCGATAAACCGTGTTCTGCAATTGCTCGAACATCGGCGCGGTGACGTTGAACAGCAAGCGTCCCGCGTGATTGAGAAAAATCGCGCGGTTACGCCGCTCGAACAATTCGACCCCGATCGCCTCCTCCAGCAAGCGCACCTGACGGCTGACCGCGCCGTGGGTGACGTGCAGCAACTCAGCGGCCTTGACGAAACTCTGGGTCTGGGCGGCGGTGTTGAAGAAGCGAAAGGCAGCCAGCGGAGGCAGGTTCATATAGACGATGATTTCTCACAGATTTTCGCGACTATAAATCGTTTTTTTTGCCAAAGACACTTCTCCATCATGTCGCCGCTCAGGGCCTGTTAATTCCATCCACGCTGTTGGCGGCGATGCTGCAGGCTCTGTATCTGTGAATTCAAGTAGCGCAAATAACGCGATGGAGCGTAGGGATGAATGAATTGTTTCTGGTAATCGCCATCACTGTTCTGGCGGTGATCAGCCCCGGCCCGGACTTTGCCATGGTCACTCGCAACAGTTATGCCTACGGGCGGCGCAGTGGTTTGCTGGCTGCGCTGGGCATCGCCTGTGGCGTGCAGGTTCACGTGTTCTACACGGTGTTCGGGGTGGCGCTGATCATCACTCAGTCACCCATGCTGTTCTGGATGATGAAGCTGCTGGGTGCCGGGTATCTGGTCTACCTGGGCATCAAATCCTTCACCAATAAATCTGTACTGACATTTGCCGAGGCGAGCGCTTCGGCACCCCGTGCCTGGAAGGTGTTCTGCTCAGGTTTTCTGACCAATGCACTGAATCCGAAAACCATGTTGTTCGTGGTAGCGGCGTACAGTCAGGTGGTGGAGCCAGGCAGTTCGCTGACGTTGAACTTCGCCTATGGCCTGTTCATGTCGGTCATTCATTGGCTGTGGTTCAGCCTGGTCGCGCTGTTTTTCTCCACCGAACGGTTACGCCGGCGCCTGCTGGAAAAACAGCGGCTCCTCGACAAGGCCATCGGGATCGCGTTGATGGGTCTGGCGGCGTGTTTGATCATTCCGGGGGTTGCGCAGTCTTGAGCTAGAGCGTTTATGCTGTCTGGTCTGATACCCGTCAGGTCATTCTCGGCAAGTTCACCATGAGGCCCATTTCATGAGTAAAGCGCCCTACGTACCGCCCAAAGTCTGGAAACACGAAGCCCCGTCCGGCGGCCATTTCGCCAGCATCAACCGCCCGATTGCCGGGCCGACGCATGAAAAGACCCTGCCCGTGGGCAAACACCCGCTGCAGCTGTATTCACTGGCGACGCCCAACGGCGTCAAGGTGACCATCCTGCTGGAAGAATTGCTCGCACTGGGGCACACCGAGGCCGAGTACGACGCGTGGCTGATCCGCATCAACGAGGGCGATCAGTTCTCCAGCGGTTTTGTCGAGATCAATCCGAACTCGAAGATTCCGGCGCTGCTCGACCGTAGCGCACAGCCGCCGATTCGGGTATTCGAATCCGGTTCGATCCTGCTGTATCTGGCAGAGAAATTCGGCGCCTTCCTGCCGAAAGACCCCGCCGGCCGCACGGAAACCCTGAACTGGCTGTTCTGGCAGATGGGCGCCGCACCTTATCTGGGCGGTGGCTTCGGGCACTTCTACGCGTATGCGCCGGAGAAGCTCGAATACCCGATCAACCGCTTCACCATGGAAGCCAAGCGTCAGCTCGATGTGCTCGACCGACGCCTCAAGGAAAGCCGCTATCTGGCCGGCGACAGCTACACCATCGCCGACATCGCGGTCTGGCCGTGGTACGGGCAACTGGTGCGCAATAACGTGTATTCGGCGGCCGAATTCCTCGCAGCGCAGGAGTACACCCACGTACAACGCTGGGCAGAAGAAATCGCCGAGCGCCCGGCAGTCAAGCGTGGCCAGCGGGTCAATCGCACCTGGGGTGACGAGGCCAGTCAGGTTGCGGAGCGACATCAGGCCAGCGATCTGGACTGACGCCACATTCCCACAAAGATTTGCGCTGGACAGGGGCATCCCGGTTCACAGCAACCTTTGTGGGAGCGAGCTTGCTCGCGAAGGCGCCAGGTCAGGCAACACTGACATCACAGTCCTACCGCTTTCGCGAGCAAGCTCGCTCCCACAGGGTATTCGGGTTGGATATGAGAATTTGTGAACCTCAGCAATTACATTGAGACCACACCACCACTGTCGTCAAAGGATCTGCAATGCCCCCTGGAAAACGTGAACTGGCGCGGATCGAGCGGCGCTTGATTGCCACGCTCACCGACGCATGTGAAGCCGCAAAAGCTGAAATCCAGGGCTTCACCTGGCTGACCCACACCGCTGACCTGAACGCATTGGCGGCGACCCTGAATGTCATTTGGGTGTTCGACACCGAAGCCGACAAAAACCTCGCCCTGACTGACGCCAGGGCACGCCTCTTCGAACTGACGGCCACTGCGCTGAGGGAAGCCGATATCGACCTGTCCCCTTCAGAGCGCAACGTACGTTTCGACTCCGAGGAGGAATGCCAACGCACGCACGGTGGCAACTGGCGTGAGCGTCTGGCGCAAAATACGCGCGGTCAACGGTGACACCCTGCTTTCGATCAGCTTGGCTATCATCGCTCGCAGCAGGCTTCTCTCAGAGACAGTGAAACCATGGAACAGTCCAGACCAGATCCAGATTCCGATTGGGTAGTGCGCAGCACACAGCCGGGGCGGATAGAACGTATCGAAGCCCGGTTTGGCGGCCATGGCTACCACCCACATCGGCACGATACTTACTCGATCGGTCGCACACTCTCTGGCGTGCAAAGCTTTCACTACAAGGGCAGCCTGCGCCACGGCTTACCGGGAAACACCTTGCTCCTGCATCCTGATGAACTGCACGATGGCATGGCCGGGACCGAAGCGGGGTTTCGCTATCGAATGGCCTATATCGATCCGGCTTTGATTCAGCAGGTGTTGAAGGGTGAACCGCTACCCTTCATCGCCGGCGGTCTGTCCAGCGACCCACGCCTGTATCGCGCCAGCGAAGCGTTCGTGCAGGCGATGGATTACTCACTTGATCCGCTGGAAGAACAGGACGCCCTGTTTGATCTGGCTATGGCCCTGCGCGCCGTGGCCGGCAAACCTCGCGGGCGCAAACTGCTCGATTACCCGGCAGCCGAGCGCGCAAGGGAATTCATCATGGCTCACCTGCACCAGAGCATTACGCTGGAAATGCTGGAGCGCGCCAGCGGTCGTGAAAGATGGAGCCTCTCTCGGGACTTCAGAGTGCTGTTTGGCACCAGCCCCTATCGCTTCGTGACCCTGCGTCGCCTGGATATATTGCGCACGCTGCTGCTTGACCGATTCTCGCTGGTGGATGCCGCACTGGCTGCGGGTTTTCACGACCAAAGTCATATGACCCGGCACTTCACCCGCACTTATGGGGTATCTCCGTCGCGTTGGCTGGAACGCGTCCTGGGGCAAAGGCAACTTGCAGGATCGTACAAGCATCGCCAATAGCGCCTTCGCTAGGCTGACGACTTCTGTCTGATAGAGGATTTGTCATGCCACATACCAGCAAAGTACCAGCACTGCACGCCATCAATCTGGCGCAGAAATCCGCGCTGATCGATCAGCAGTGGAGCCCCCGTGTGGTCGCCGAAATGAATGACTACCAGTTCAAAGTGGTTCGCATCGAAGGTGAATTCATCTGGCACTCCCACCCGGAAACAGATGAGGCCTTTATTGTGATTGATGGCACGCTGCGGATCGACCTGCCCCATGGCAGCGTATACGTCGAACCAGGTGAGCTGTATGTCGTGCCGCGCGGGATCGAACATCGGACGGCAGCGGAAGGAGAAGCGCGCCTGATGATGATCGAGCCTCGGGGTGTGCGTAACACCGGGCACGAAGGTGGCGAGCGCACGGCTGACAACGACGTCTGGATCTGAGCAGGAGGCGCCGTCAATCTGCGATTTGACGGCGCCTTTTTTGAGTGGCGGGCCGTTGGTTGGCCGCTGATCGTACGGGCGTTTTTGTACTGGGTTTACTGAGCGAGCGGCCGCCTCAGACCACCTCTTCGTCAACCGGCAACGAAGCCAGCATTTCAGCGCGGCACACCTCAAGAATCTCGTCAGCCAGCGCGGAATCATCCGGACAGGCACGCGACAGCACAATCGCGCCGACAGCCCGCGACAACAGGTCGATCATTTTCTTTCTCCCCTCGCCCACCACGGCGTCCGGCCCGGTTGGATATTTGTCTCCCAGGGTCTGCAGGGTGCGCTCGATCCCTTCGGCAAACGTCTTTTTCACCTCATCCGATTGACGCGCCGCGTCGCCACACAGCGCGGCCATGGTGCAACCGCTGCCACGTCCGTCGCGATGTTCTCTCGTCACATAGACATCGATGAAGCCTGGCACGTCGAGCGCTTCAGCACCTGCCAGCGACTTGGCAAGACTGCAGGACGCGGCTTCAGCCATCAGGTCGGCCTTGGAGCCGAAATGCTTGTAAAAACCACCGTGGGTGAAACCGGCAGCCGCCATGAGATCCGCCACACCGACGCCGTCAAAGCCACGCTCACGGAACAACTCGGAAGCGGTCTCGACGATATGTTCTCGATTGGCCTGCGCCTGGGCCTTGGTCACTCGCACGTGCAGTACCTCGTGTTCATTGGGAATGCTTGCGCCAATCATACATAGATGCTGGTCATAATCAAAACCGTTGACAGTTTAGATTTCGATCATCATCCTAATTGCACGCACACCGATCTCCACCAACGGGCACGGAAGAAATACCAGATGAGTAACCAGACTCTGTTTACCCCTTACACACTTGGCGACCTGACGCTGTCGAACCGCGTCGTCCTCGCACCGCTGACTCGCAACCGTGCAGGCGCAGGCTTTGTACCCAGCGAGTTCGCGGCCACCTATTACAGCCAACGCGCCAGCGCAGGCTTGCTGATCAGTGAAGCCACGCAGATTTCCCGACAAGGTCAGGGCTATCAGGACACCCCGGGAATCTACACGCCGGCGCAGATCGACGGCTGGCGCCTGGTGACCGATGCAGTCCATGCCAAGGGCGGAAAAATTTTTCTGCAGCTGTGGCATGTCGGCCGCGTGTCGCACGTTGATCTGCAAGAAAACGGCGCCGCCCCCGTGGCCCCTTCTGCGCTACGCGCCGCCACCAAAGTCTTCGTCAACAATCGCTTTGAAGATGTCTCGGCGCCGCGCGCGCTGGAGACCAGCGAACTGCCGGGGATCATTTCCGATTTTCGCCAGGCTGCGGCAAACGCGATTACCGCCGGGTTCGATGGCGTGGAAATTCACGGCGCGAACGGCTATTTGCTCGATCAATTCCTCAGGGACAGCGCCAATCTGCGAACCGACGCCTATGGCGGCTCGATTGAAAACCGGGCGCGTCTGTTGCTTGAAGTGACCGCGGCCGTCGTTGATGAAATCGGCGCCAATCGCACCGGTGTGCGCCTGTCTCCGGTGTCGCCGGCCAACGGCGTCTCCAGCAGCGATCCGCAGGCGCAATTCGATTACGTCGCCGAGCAACTCGATGCCCTCGGCGTGGTTTATCTGCACGTGGTCGAAGGCGCGACCGGGGGCCCGCGCGACGTGGCGCCCTTCGACTTCGGCGCACTGCGCCAGCGCTTCAAAAACACCTACATCGCCAACAACGGCTATGACCTGGACCTGGCGACTTCGCAGCTCGCCGAAGACCACGCCGACCTGATCGCCTTCGGTCGCCCGTTCATTGGCAATCCGGATCTGGTGGAGCGCCTCAAGCAGGGCGCGCCCTTGTCCGCGTTCGATCCCGCCACCCTCTATGGCGGCGGTGCGGCAGGCTACATCGACTACCCGACGCTGGCTGAATCGAGCGTCAGCGCCAGCTGAGCGCGTTCCGTTTCTCACACCCTGAAAGAGAGATCCCCCATGAGCACCCGCCCTACTGTTCTGATCACTGGCGCCTCCACCGGCATTGGCGCGGTCTACGCCGAGCGCTTCGCGCAACGCGGCCACGATCTGGTATTGGTCGCCCGCGACCAGGCACGCCTGGACGCACTTGCAGCCCGCTTGCGCAGCGAACACGATGTCACCGTCGATGTGATCCCGGCGGACCTGACCCAACTCGCTGATCTGAGCACCGTTGAAAACCGCCTGCGCGAGGACGCCCGTATCGGCATCCTCGTCAATAACGCCGGCGCCGCCCTCTCCGGTAACTTCATCGACCAAAGCACCGACAGCGTTGCGCAACTGGTCGCCCTCAACACCACCGCACTGGTGCGCCTGGCCAGCGCCATCGCTCCACGTCTGGTCAAGGCCGGTGACGGCGCGATCATTAACATCGGTTCGGTGGTGGGTCTGGCACCGGAGTTCGGCATGACCGTCTACGGTGCGACCAAGGCCTTCGTCCTGTTCCTGTCCCAGGGACTGAGCCTGGAGCTGTCACCTCAGGGCGTCTACGTGCAAGCCGTACTCCCCGCCGCCACCCGTACGGAAATCTGGGATCGCTCCGGCATCGACATCAACACCTTGAACGACATCATGGAAGTGGGCGATCTGGTGGACGCCGCACTGGTCGGTTTCGATCGTCGCGAACCGGTGACCATCCCGCCGCTGCACGAAGCGCAACGCTGGGATGATCTGCAAGGCGCACGTCAGGGCCTGATCGGGCAAATCCGTCAGTCTGCGGTTGCCCAGCGCTACCTCGACCCACAGTGATTGTCTGGTAGCGAGCACGCGCGGCGGATTCGATGCAGGCGCAAGTCACTGCATCGAATCCGGCCCGCGATCCGGAGCAGAAATGAATCAAACCCTGGCAAATAACCACACTGGCGCGTCGACGCCATTCAGCAACGCGGCGAACCAGTCGATCATGGTCAACGGCGTTCGTTTCGCTTACCGCGACATCGGCCCCGCGATCGGCGTGCCGCTGGTGCTGTTCAACCATTGGGGCGCCGTGCTGGACAACTTCGATCCCGCGATCATTGATGGCCTGGCACGAACCCGACGCGTCATTACCACTGACTATCGCGGTATTGGCGGCTCTGGTGGAACCGCGCCACTGACTGTCGGTGAAATGGCAAACGATGCCATTCAACTGATTCGCGCGCTGGGCTTGGAAACCGTTGATGTACTGGGATTCTCGCTGGGCGGCTTCGTTGCTCAGGACATTGCCCTGAAGGCGCCTGATCGGGTGCGTCGCTTGATTCTGACCGGTACCGGTCCGGCCGGCGGCAGCGGTATCGACAAGGTCGGCTCCGTGACGTGGCCATTGATCCTCAAAGGCTTGCTGACCTTGCGCGATCCCAAGGTCTACCTGTTCTTCACCTCGACAGCCAATGGCCGTCGATCTGCGTCGCAGTATCTGCGACGCCTGAAAGCACGCAAAAACAATCGCGACAAAAGCCCGACACCGAGCACTTTTCTGCGCCAGTTGAAAGCGATCACCGCGTGGGGCCAACAGCCGCCGCAAGACCTCGGACGCTTGCGCATACCCACGCTTATCGTTAACGGCGACAGCGACATCATGGTGCCCAGCGTGAACTCGATGGCGCTGGCCAAGCGCATTCCCAACGCACAACTGGTGATTTATGAGGATGCCGGCCACGGCGGGATTTTCCAGCACTGCGTTGATTTTGTCGCCAAGGCCCAGGCATTCCTCGACGCCTGACGACACGGCGCAGCAACACCGCAACGCGCCAGCTACCCTCCTTACACCCGCCAAGAGCCGCACTACGATGAAAGCATTTCTGATTGATCGCTATGGAAAGAACACCGGGCGCATTGGCGAAGCGCCTGCACCTGTGGTGGGTGTCCGTGATGTCTTGATCGAGGTACACGCCAGCAGCGTCAATGTGCTGGATTCGAAGATCAGCAGTGGCGAGTTCAAGCTGATTCTGCCCTATGCATTACCGCTGATACTGGGCAAGGATCTGGCGGGTGTGGTGGTGGAGGCTGGCTCACAGGTGACGCAGTTCAAACCGGGAGACGAGGTCTACGCTCGCCCGCCGGAAACGCGGATCGGAACGTTCGCCGAATGGATCGCCGTGGACGAAAACGCGGTCGCCCGAAAACCCGTCAATACCAGCATGGCACAAGCCGCATCCCTGCCCTTGGTCGCGTTGACGGCGTGGCAAGTACTGGTCGAAACCGCACAACTGAAAAAGGGTCAGAAAGTACTGATTCACGCAGGCTCCGGTGGTGTTGGCAGCATTGCTATCCAACTGGCCAGACACCTCGGCGCCTTCGTCGCCACGACCACCAGCACCGCGAATGTCGAATGGGTCAAGGCACTGGGCGCCGATCTGGTCATCGACTACAAACAGCAAGACTTCGAAAGCGTCCTGCACGACTACGACGTGGTGTTGAACAGCCTCGGCGCGGACGTATTGCAAAAATCACTCAAGGTCCTGAAGCCCGGCGGCCAGCTCATTTCCATCTCGGGCCCGCCCACAGCACAGTTCGCCCAAGAACAAGGCTTGTCCTGGCCACTGCAACAGGTCATGCGCCTGTTGAGCTTCGGTATCCGGCGCAAGGCGCGCAAGCAGGCGGTCAGCTACACGTTCGTCTTCATGCGGGCCAATGGTGCACAACTGCAAAAAATTGCCACGCTGGTCGAGGAGGCAATCATCCGACCGGTGATTGACCGCAGCTTCTCGTTTGCCTCGACGGCAGAGGCGTTGAAGTACGTCGAGCAGGGGCGCGCCAAGGGCAAGGTCGTCGTTACGCTCAAATGACAACGTGTCCCCGTCAGCCGGCCGCGTTCGACTCGACCAGATGAACTTCAGTCGCACTGCGACCGGCGCACCAAGCGAGCACCGACGCAATCACTAACACCGCCGCGCTCAGCTCGAAGGTGGCTTTATAACCGCTCAGATCAAACGCCAGTCCACCGACGATGGCCCCTGCGGCGATGGCCAGTTGCACGATGGCCACGAGCAAGCCTCCGCCGGCTTCGGCATCCTCCGGCAGCGTCTGCGCCAGCCATGTCCACCAGCCCACGGGAGCCGCCGTGGCGACCAGCCCCCACAGGCCCAGCAGCACCGCAGTCAGCAGCGGCGAAGCGCCGAAGTTCACCAGCGCCAGCGCAATGACCGCCATCATCAGCGGGATAACTGTCAGCGTGCGGTACAGGCCAGTGCCGAGGAATCTTTCGATCACAAAGGTCCCGATGAAACCGGCAAGCCCCAGCCCCAGCAGCATCAAGGACAGGGTTGCAACGCTGACCCCGGTGACGACCTCCAGAAAGGGCCGCAGGTAAGTGAACAGCATGAACTGCCCCATGAAAAATACGCTGACGGCGACCATTCCCAAGGCGACCGGCCATTGCTTCATCAGCCGCAGGACGTTGCCGCTACCGGCCTGACGCTCAACCTTGAAGGACGGCAGACTGATCAGCAGCCACACGGCCGCCAGCGCGGCGACCGGAACCACACAGAAGAACGCGCCGCGCCAGCCTATCAACGCGCCGAGGAAACTCCCCGCCGGAGCGGCAATTACCGTCGCCAGCGCGTTTCCGCCGTTGACGATCGCCAGTGCCCGGGACACTTGGTCAGGCTGCACCAGACGCATCGCGGTTGCCGCCGACAACGACCAGAAACCGCCAATGGCGATGCCGATCAGGGCCCGCCCGAACATGAACGACGGATAGCCCGGCGCGAATGCGACCACCGTCCCCGAGACGATCATCAGCAAGGTCAGACCCAACAGCAGCTTCTTGCGCTCGACACGAGCAGCGACCGCTGCAATCACCAGGCTGGTCATCAGGGCGAATGCACCGGACACGGAAATCCCCTGCCCGGCCTGACCTTCGCTGATGTGCAGTTCGGCGGCAATCGGCGTCAGCAGACTGACCGGCATGAATTCTGAAGCGACCAGGGCGAAGGCGGCCAGCGACATGGCCAGCACGGCGCTCCAGCCGCGTTGTTCTGTAGAAAGGGAAGTCATTGGAATTACCTGTATTGCGAGAGGCGTCAGGATCGCGTTGTCGAATCGCGGCTCTCCTGTAATGGTTTGACACATTCTCCCGGTCGATTCACCTCTGCCCTAGTGCATTCCTCTTGAATGCTTGCCTGATCCTCTGAGGATGCAGGGAGGTGTATAGGAATCGCCTGTGCAGCGGATTAGAGTTCGTTCAACAGGAGTTGCCCGACATGATCCCTACCCCGCTGCGCCACCAATCACCTCTGGCGTTGAACATTGACTCGCGCGTGAGCGTAGCGGGCGACTTCGCCACGTCGATACCCGGCCTGTCGCTGTTTCGTCGCGATCAGCCGGCGCCACCGAGCGTGTGCATGATCGAGCCGAGCCTGATTCTGGTGGGCCGTGGGGAAAAGCGCTTGTGGGTCGGCGGTGACGGCTACAGCTACGACCCTTCGCGGTTTCTGGTCACCTCGCTGGATCTGCCCGCCAATTCCGAAGTGCTTGCAGCCAGCCCCGAACAGCCCTGTGTTGGGCTGGTGCTGAGACTGGATGTCGGCATGCTCGCCGAGATCCTCAGCAAAGGTGGCTTGCCTGCGAAACGGCAGCCGTCGATGAACACCGGCGCTGGCATTGGCAACCTGTCGTGCGCGCTGGAAGGTGCGCTCGAGCGCCTGCTGGCGTTGCTCGACGAGCCTGAGGCGATCCCGGTGTTGGCGCCGCTGGTGCTGCGGGAAATCCACTATCGGCTGCTCCATACCGACCAAGGCGCGCGGCTGCGGCAGATCACGGCCGTCGATGGCCAGGGTTATCGCATTGCCAAAGCCATCGACTGGCTCAAGGTCAACTACACCGAGGCGCTGCGCATCGATGAACTGGCGGCGCGGGTGCAGATGAGCGCACCGACCTTTCACCATCACTTCCGCCAGCTCACCGGCATGAGCCCGCTGCAGTACCAGAAATGGCTGCGATTGAACGAGGCGCGCCGGCTGATGTTGACGGAGCGTCTGGACGTTTCGCGAGCGGCGTTTGCGGTCGGCTATGAAAGTCCCTCGCAGTTCAGCCGCGAATACGCACGCCTGTACGGCACCGCACCCAGTCGTGACATCGCACTGCTGCGTGGCGACCCCTTCGCCGCAGAAGCGCTGGGCAATACGGCCAGTTGAGCAAAAGAACACGCTTTACCGGTGAGGCGCCTCGCAGCGTTTCACCGTTTATAAAAATGCACGTCAACCGATGATCGAGCGGGTGAACCATGGAACTACGAATCAACCAGAAAACCTATCAGGTCGATGCCGACGCCGATACGCCCCTGCTGTGGGTGATCCGCGATGATCTGGGCATGACCGGCACCAAGTACGGCTGTGGATTGGCGCAGTGCGGCGCCTGCTCCGTGCTGGTGGACGGCAACGTGGTGCGCTCTTGCGTCACGCCAGTGGCCGGTGTGGTCGGCCGCGAGGTCACCACCATTGAGGCGATCGAGGCCGATGACGTGGGCAAACGGGTGGTCTCGACCTGGGTTGATCTGCAGGTCGCCCAGTGTGGCTACTGCCAGTCCGGGCAGGTGATGGCGGCCACGGCGCTGCTCAAGCAAACCCCCAAACCAAGTGACGCGCAGATCGAGGCGGCGATGGTCAACCTGTGCCGCTGCGGCACGTACAACGCCATTCATGCCGCCGTGCATGAGCTGGCCGGCAAGGGAGACGCCTAATGAACGTGCGTATCGATCCGTCCCAGGAAGCATCAGCACTGGCTCTGCACGAACCGATCAACGTGTCGCGCAGACGCTTCCTGGCCGGCACCGCCGTTGGCGCACTGGTGCTCGGTTTCGGCCTGCCGCTGGGCACGACTCGGGTGCAAGCGGCTGTGGCGGCCGCGACTGCCGAGCGCGGCACGCAGGTGCCGGCGTTTCTGGAAATTCGCCCGGACAACCGCGTGCGCCTGCTCTGCCCGTTCATGGAAGGCGGACAAGGTACGTTCACCGCGATGGCGCAGATCGTCGGTGAAGAACTGGATGCCGACCCGTCGACGTTCCTGGTCGAAGCCGCGCCGCCCGGCGAAGCCTATGTAGTGATGGAAAACGGCATGCGCATCACCGGCGGCAGCATGTCGGTGCGCATGAGTTACCCGGTGATGCGCCGCCTCGGCGCCCTCGCCCGCGCCATGCTGCTGCAGGCCGGTGCGCAGAAACTTGGGGTGCCGGTGGGTGAACTGAGCACCGAACCCGGCAAAGTCGTGCACGCCAAGTCCGGGCGTTCGGTGGCCTACGGCGAACTGGCCGAGCACGCCATGGATCTGCCGGTTCCCGATCCGGCCTCGGTGCAGTTGCGTGATCCGAGCCAGTTCCGCTGGATCGGCAAACCGGTGAAGCGCGTCGATGCCTACGACAAGTCCACGGGCAAGGCGCTCTACAGCATCGACCTGAAGGTCGACGACATGCTGCATGCTGCCGTTCAACATGCCCCGCGTTTGGGCATGACCGTGGGTAACCTGCGCAACGAAGAGCAGGTCAAGGCAATGAAAGGCGTGCATTCCGTGCATCGCCTGCCGGGGGCCGTGGCGGTGGTCGCCGAGCGCTGGTGGCACGCCAAACGTGCAGTGGAAGCGATTCAGGTCGACTGGCAGGAACCCACGGCCGACAGCAAAGTACGCTCGATGCCTGCGGACTTTTCCAGTGATGCCTGGCTCAAGCGCCTGGCTGAAGACAAAGGCCCGGCCAGGGATGATGAAAATGAGGGCGACGTGGCTGCAGTTCTGGCCAGCGCCAAAACCCGGATTGACGCCACTTACCACAACCAGTACCTGAACCACGGCCAGTTGGAGCCGCCGTCGGCGCTGGCCCGGTTCAATCCCGACGGTTCGCTGGAAGTCTGGCTGCCGAATCAGGCGCCGGACATGTTCCGTGCCGACATCGCCAAACGCACCGGGCTGGACCCGTCGCGGATTACCTTGCATTCGCCATTGCTGGGGGGCTTCTTCGGTCGGCATTTCCTCTACGACGCCGCCAGCCCCTACCCGCAGGCGATCGAGTTGTCCAAGGCGGTTGGCCGCCCGGTCAAACTGATCTGGAGTCGCGAGGAAGAGTTTCTGCGCGACGTGCTGCGTCCCGTAGCCGCCGTGAATTTCCGCGCCGCGCTGGACAACGACGGCTGGCCGCTGGCGATCGAAGCAATCAGCGCCACCGAAGGCCCGACCGAGGCGCTGGCCGGCAAACAGGGTGAAAAACTCGACCCGACGGCGCTTGAAGGCTTGTCGGGCAAGTCCTATGCGATCCCCAACAAGCGCATCGCGCAGATCTACGCCAAAGGCCCGGCGATGCTGGGTTACTGGCGTTCGGTGGGCAATTCGCTCAACGACTTCTTCTATGAATCGTTCCTTGACGAACTGGCCGACAAGGGCGGCAAGGACCCGTTCGAATTGCGCCTGCATCTGCTGCGCGACAACCCACGACTGACCACGTTGCTGCAAGCAGTGGGCGAGCTGTCGGGTGGCTGGAAGCGTGGGCCGTTCACCGCGGCGGACGGCAGCAAACGCGCCCGGGGCGTGGCGATGGCGTCGCCGTTTGGTACGCAGACGGCGGTAATCGCCGAGGTTTCCATCGAGAACGGTCAGGTCAAGGTGCACGACATCTGGCAGGCAATCGACCCCGGCAGCATCGTCAATCCGGCGATTGTCGAAGCACAGGTCAATGGCGCGGTGGCGCTGGGCCTGTCGCAGACCCTGGTGGAGGAAGCCGTGTGGATTGATGGCAAACCGCGCGCGCGCAACTACGACCTGTATCCGATCCTGCCGCCTGCGCGGATGGCCCGGGTCCACGTGCGTGTTGTCGAGAGCGGGGAAAAAATGGGCGGCATCGGCGAACCACCGTTGCCCGCTGTCGCGCCCGCCGTCGCCAATGCGGTGGCAACGCTGACCGGGCAACGGGTGCGCAGCCTGCCCATGAGCCGACACACCTTCACTTGATCAGCGCCGGAGCGTCCATGAATAACAGCCGATTCGCAAGAACCGCTGGCTGGCTGGCAGTGCCGTGCCTGGTCGCGGCAGGCCTCCTGGCCTGGTATGTCACCCGCGAGCCTGTCTCGCGCCTTGAAAACAACCAAACCGCCGTGGCCGATATCGACCCGGCGCTGGTCGCTCGTGGCGAATACGTCGCCCGACTCAGCGATTGCGTGGCATGCCACAGCGTGCCGGGCGGTGCGCCGTTCGCTGGCGGCCTGGAAATGGCCACACCACTGGGCGCGATCCACGCGACCAACATCACCCCGGAGCCGGAAACCGGCATCGGTCGCTACAGCCTGGCGGACTTTGACCGTGCGGTGCGCCACGGCGTGGCACCTGAAAGCCGTCGTCTGTACCCGGCGATGCCCTACCCGTCCTACGCCAAGCTCAGTGACGACGATGTGCGAGCGCTGTACGCGTTTTTCATGAAAGGCGTGGCACCGGTCAAGCAGGTGAATATCCCGAGTGCGATTCCTTTCCCGTTGAACCTGCGCTGGCCGATTGCGTTGTGGAACGGTGTGTTTGCCGATACCGAACCTTACGTGGCCAAACCGTCGCAGGATGCCGTGTGGAATCGCGGCGCTTATCTCGTGCAAGGCGCCGGGCACTGCGGCAGTTGCCATACGCCGCGCGGTCTGGCGTTCAACGAGAAGGCTCTGGATGAATCCGCCACGCCGTACCTCGCCGGCGCCTTGCTCGATGGCTGGTACGCGCCAAGTCTGCGTGACGACCACAACACCGGTCTGGGCCGCTGGAGCGAACCGGAGATCGTGCAGTTCCTCAAGACCGGGCGTAACAAACATGCAGTGGTTTATGGCTCAATGACCGAGGCGTTCAACAACTCGACGCAGTTCATGAGCGATGACGATCTGACCGCGATCGCCCGTTATCTCAAGTCATTGCCGGGGGACCGTCAGCGCGACGGCCAGCCATGGCAGTACCAAGCGGTTTCGGCGACGGAACGTCTGGACGCGCCCGGTGCCCATACCTACGTCACGCGCTGTGCTTCGTGCCACGGTTTGGACGGCAAGGGCCAGTCGGAATGGATGCCGCCGCTGGCCGGCGCCACGTCGGCACTGGCCAAGGAAAATGCCTCGGCGATCAACATCACCCTCAACGGTTCGCAACGGGTGGTGGCCGCCGGAGTACCGGACGCCTATCGCATGCCAGCCTTCCGCGAACAGTTGTCGGATCAAGAGATCGCTGAAGTGCTGACCTTCATGCGCAGCACCTGGGGCAATCAGGGTGGTGCCGTTGAAGCGCAGGCGGTCAACAAACTGCGTGAACTCACGGATCCGGCCAGCAGCAGCCCGATCATCCTGCAAATGCGTTAGAGGAACGTTTGATGGAAAGCATCGACTTGCTGGTCCTGCGCACCGCGCGGGACTGGCTCGCCGCCGGCGAGCAAGTGTTGCTCGCCACGGTGGCGCGCACATGGGGCTCTTCGCCGCGCCCGACAGGGTCGATGATGGCCTTGCGTAACGACGGTCGCGTGGTGGGCAGCGTGTCCGGCGGCTGCATCGAGGACGACCTGATCCAGCGCTACACCACCGCGCATGGCGGCAGCGGCCTCAAGGACAGTGCGCCCGAGGTGGTGCGCTACGGCGTCAGTGCCGACGAAGCGCATCGTTTCGGTTTGCCCTGTGGCGGCACGCTTGAGCTGATTCTGGAGTTCAACCCGTCCTGGCAGGTGCTCGACGAACTGCTGGTGCAACTGGATGCCGGGCAACTGGTGCGCCGCTGCCTGGCACTGGATAGCGGTCGCGTCACGCTGGAAACCACGGCAACTCCTGAGCAATTCAGTTTCGACGGCCACCGGATGCTCAATACCCTCGGGCCGGGGTATCGGCTGCTGATGATCGGTGCCGGCGCGCTGGCCGAGTATCTGGCGACCATGGCGCTGTTCAACGGCTTTAAGGTCGCGGTGTGCGACCCGCGTGCGGAATACATCGAAACCTGGGCGGTGAACGGCGTGGAGCGGATCATCGGCATGCCGGATGACGTGGTGCGCGACTTCGCGGTTGATCTGCGCACCTGCATCGTCGCCTTGAGCCATGATCCGCGACTCGACGATCTGGCACTGCTCGAGGCCCTCCACAGCCCGGCGTTTTACATCGGCGCCATCGGCTCGCGGCGCAACAGTCAGCTGCGCCGCGAACGTCTGATCGAGCATTTTGGTGAGACCCAGGCATCACTCGAGCGCCTGCACGGGCCAATCGGCATCTACATTGGCAGCAAGACACCGGCGGAGATCGCGGTCAGCGTGATGGCCGAGATCCTGGCCGCGAAGAATGGCGCCAGCCTGCCGAAGGCGTTTTCGATTGCCAGAGCCAAGGCGCAACAGGGTCTGGCGCAATCGCATTGAGCCCCGTTGCCTGGCCCTGTGCCTATATCAGGCGACTTTGATCACCACTTTGCCAAACGCGCCCTTCGCCAGATGCTCGTACGCCTCGCGCGCTTTCTCGAACGGATACACCTGATCGATCACCGGGCGAATCTTGTGCTGGTTGAGGAAGACGTTCATTCGGTCGAAGGATGAGCGCGGTGCCACGGCGATACCGCGAATGGTGGTCTGGCGGAAAATCAGCGGCATCAGATTGAGTGCAACGGTCTGCCCGGTCAAAAAGCCGATTTGTGCAATGCGCCCGGAAGCCTTGGTCGCTGCAACCGACTGATTGATGCCGTTGCCACCGGCCACGTCGAGCAGCAGATCCACGCCTTTGCCGTCAGTCAGCCGCAACACTTCATCGGCCCAGTTCGGTGTCGTTCTGTAGTTCACGCCCGCGACCGCTCCCAGTTCCTTCACGGCTTGCAGATTGTGCTCGCTACTCGATGTGGCGATCACTTTGGCGCCCAGCGCCGTGGCGATCTGCACGGCAAAAATCGACACCCCGCCCGTGCCTTGTACCAGCACGGTCTGGCCGGGCTGGATCTGTCCAAAGTCGACCAGTGAGTACCACGCCGTGAGCGCAGCAATCGGCAGCGTCGCCGCCTCTTCGTCGCTCATGTTGTCCGGTGCGGCAACGGCGCTGTCTTCGTGGATGATCATGTATTCGGCCAATCCGCCGGGCAACGGCGAACCAAAGCAGTAGTCCGGTTCATTCGGCCCCGGCTCGCCATCCAGCCAGCGGGAATACAGATGCGAGTTGACCCGATCGCCGACCTTGAAGCGGCTGACGCCGTCACCCACCGCGACCACGGTGCCCGCTGCGTCGCTCACCGGAATCAACGGTTTGGGCACCATGTGCGGCTCGTAGATGCCGTCAACAATCGCCTTGTCGCGAAAATTGAGGGACACGGCGCCGACCTTTACCAGCAATTCGCCGGCCTTTGGCTGCGGGGTCGCTGTCTCTTCCAGGTGCAGATTGTCGAGGCCGAAATCTTTCAGTAACCAGGCTTTCATTGCGAATCTCCAAAAACGGGTCAATGGCTGCAAACCACCAAGGGTTTGCCTGGGCACATCTTTCGCTGTTGGGCTCGCGCAATAAATACGCAAAAAGGCACATGATTATTCTATCCTCAAGCAACAATTGAATTCCCTCAGGTCCCGATCATGGAATTGCTGCAATCGATGCGACTGTTCGCTCGGCTTGCCGAGCTCGGCAGCTTCACCAAAGCCGCCGAATCGCTGGACATCGGGCGCCCCCAGGTCACCCGTTACATCCAGGAGCTGGAAACATCCCTGGGTGTGCGTCTGTTTCAGCGCACCACCAGAAAAGTCGCGCTCACCACCGAAGGCCAACTGTTCTATGAGCGAGTGCAGGAGATTCTCGCGGATATCTCGGCCGCCACTTCGATGTTCGACCGCAGCGGAGCAACGCTCGAAGGCCGGCTTCGGGTCGATATCCCGACCGCGTTCGCGCAACTGGACTTCATCAAAAACCTGAAAACCTTCACCAGCGCCTTCCCCGGGATCGACATGGTGCTGGGCGTGACTGATCGGGCGGTCGACCTGATCGGTGAAGGCATCGACTGCGCGTTACGAATTGGCGAGTTACCGGACTCGACCTTGATCGCTCGCCCGATCGCCATGGCAACCATGGTCACGTGCGCAGCCCCCGAGTATCTGCAGGAACACGGCGAACCGCGGACACTCGACGATCTGAATGCCCATCGCGGGGTGAATTTTCTTTCCGGCCAAAACAACAGGACATTGCCCTGGCACTTCTCGGTCAAAGGCAAAGACCGCGCGTTCATCAGCAACGCCGGCATCACCGTCACCGAGTCGAATGCCTACGTGCAGTGCGGCGTAGCGGGCTTTGGAATCATTCAGGCGCCAGGCATCACCGTGGCCGAATATCTGGCCAGCGGCACCCTGGTGGAAATCCTCAGCGCCTATCGGCCCACCCCGCGCCCGGTATCACTGCTGTACCCCAGCCGCACGCACCTGGCTGCGCAAGTTCAGGTATTTGTCGAATGGCTGCAGCAGCACTTTGTGCAGATCTATCCTGACTGGCTGGAACAATAACGATCAACAGCGCCGTTCGCGGCTTGCGCGTAATCAAGGAGCACCGCACGACATGGAACAAATCACTTACCGCACCGCGACGAGCGCAGACGCGTTGAGCATGTGTGAGCTGGGGCAATTGCTTAACGACGTGCATCACACTGCCCGCCCCGACATCTATGCCCCTCCCACCGCGGACTTTTCCCGCGACCTGCCCCACTGGTCAGCGCTGTTCGAGAAACCCGGTCACGTTGTGTTCATCGCCCATGTCGACGATCAACCTGCGGCGTTTATCACGGCCAGCCTGTCGGCCAGTTCAGGGCCGTTGATGCAACCGCAGAATGTCGTTCGCATCGGCTCGGTGTGTGTCGCCAAACAGTTTTCGGGACAGGGCATCGGCCGTGGGCTGATGAATCTGGTGAAAAACTGGGCGATCGAACAGGATGCCCAGGATCTGCGTTTGAACGTCTGGCCGTTCAATAACCGTGCCGCGCGGATGTATGCGGAGTTCGGCTTTGAGACTCGAGCTATCGAAATGGGCATGCGTTTGTAGTGGTTTGCCCTTGGGGTAAGCAGGACTCAGCCCAGTCGCATCGACAGCTCGATGTCATCAGCAAATGGCACCGACAGGTAACCGTTCTGTGGCGCACGCACGTGGGCCAGATATTCCGGGCAATAGTTGGTGTTATCCGCCACCACCAGTGCGCCAGGCTTCAGGTGTTTTTCCACCAGCCTCAACACGTCGCCGTACAACGCCTTGGCCCCATCGAGCAGGAGCAAATCGACTGACGGCGGCAGGTCGCTGGCGAGTGTGACGAGAGCATCGCCTTCGCGGATTTCCACCAGATCGCTGATGCCGCCCTCGATGAAGTGATGGCGAGCCAGGGCGATTTTCGACGGTTCGAATTCGCTGCCGATCAGCACGCCACCACCGTTGTCGCGCAGTGCCGCCGCCAGGTGCAGAGTGGACAGGCCGAACGAGGTGCCGAACTCGACAATCGCTTTGGCCTTGGTATTGCGCGCCAGCATGTACAGCAGTTTGCCGGTGTCGCGCGAGACCGGCAGCCATAGGTCCTTGAGCATGGCGTAGAGTTGCAGGTACTCGGTCTTGCTGTGCATCAGGCGCTCGCGCTCCTCGCCCGACACCGTTTCCAGCACCGGGCTGGTGGCGGCGCTGGCCTGGCTGTAGAGGCGTTCGATCAGGCTGGCCAATGGTTCAGAAGTCAGGGTGGTCATGATTGCTTTCCGTCAATGGGGGATTAAGATGCGAGTGATTCGTCGCATTTAAATGATGCAAGTGATTCACTCGATCCGCTATTCGCGTTTCCCCCGAGGCCCGAGCCGCCCATGAGCAATCGTCAGACCGCCCGTATTTCCTCGCGCAAACAGCCGCAGCAGGCACGCTCGACTGACTTGGTCGCGGCGATTCTGCAGGCGGCTATTCAGGTTTTGACCGAGCATGGCGCGCCCCGATTCACCACCGCACGGGTCGCGGAAAAGGCCGGCGTGAGCATCGGCTCGCTGTACCAGTACTTCCCCAACAAGGCGGCGATCCTGTTCCGATTACAAAGTGATGAGTGGCTGCACACCACGCAGATGCTGCAGCAGATTCTGGAAAATCATCAACAGCCGCCCCTGACGCGTCTGCGCACACTGGTGCAGGCTTTCATCCGTTCGGAGTGCGAGGAAGCGCAGATGCGCGGTGCGCTGAATGACGCGGCGCCGCTGTATCGCGATGCGCCCGAGGCCCACGAAGTGCGCACGGCCGGACGGCAGATCTTCGCCACGTTCATGCAGCATTTGCTGCCGGAATCCGATGAGCCAACCCGCATCGCGGCCTGCGATCTGATCCTGACCACGCTCAGTTCGGTGGGCAAAGACTTTTCCGGCACTGCGCGCAGCGATCTGGAAATCACGGCTTTCGCCGACCGGCTGGCGGACATGTTCAGCGCCTACGTGATGACGCTGAATCAACCTTCAGCGTGAGACGGCTGTTCGGGTGAACTGCTGTTCCGTCACCACGCTACCCCACTGACTGCCCTGCTCTTCCATGGTCAATTCGAACCCGGCCGCTTCGTACAGTCGGCGCGCGGCGTCTAGGCCCTTGAAGGTCCAGAGCTGAATCGCATCAAAACCCTGCTGATCGCAAAACTCCACTGCCGCGCTCAGCAGCTGCCGGCCCACGCCACTGCCGCGGCAGCCGTCGTCGAGGATGAACCAGCGCAAATGCGCCTGATTGTTGCCCAGATCCTGGCCGTCGATTGCGATCGAGCCGACGATGCGCTCATCAAGCGTGGCTACCCAGATCTGGTTGCAGGGCTGATCGAGGCGCCCGACAAACTCCGCCGTTTCACGGGCGACGCGGCTTTCAAAGATCGCGCCGAAACCGGAATGCCGCGAATAATAATCCGCATGCATTTGCGCCACGCGGCCGATCAGACCGGGGCGATAGCCGGCGCTGATGTGCAGGTTCGGCGTGAGTGGCCGGTCGGCGCCCAGACGGATGGTCTTGAGCGCATGCGCGTAGGTTGACAGGCCCTGCGCCACGCTCTGTTGTTGCGACGGATTGAGCGTGTCCAGTGCCTTGCTGACCTGGGCCTGGCCATAGGCATGAATGTCGGCGACGGTCTGCCGGCCCTGCGGCGTCAAGTGCAGATGCTTGACCCGCGCGTCCTCGGCGGCACGCTCCTCGATCTCCCCGGCCTTGATCAGTTTGCCGACCATGCGGCTGACACTGGACTTTTCCAGACCAAGGCTTTGCGCCAGCTGTGCAGCGCTGACGCCGTCCCCGGCTTCGATTTCCAGCAAGGCGTGCACGCCGGAGGCGGAATAGTCGGTCGCCGCCAGGGTGGCGCGCAGGAAACCGAATTCACGCACCATCGTGCGCGACGCTGTACGGATTTCTTCGATCAAGGCTGTAGGGATACTCATGACACATCACCGCTGAAATTTAGTTGTACTATACAACCATATTTCAATATGACGGTGCAAGAAGCCGACGACTCCGGGCGAGCGGTCGATTGTCGGCGTCGCCACAGCAGCAAACGTCAGACAAAAAAAGCCCCGCAACCGAATGAGGTGCGGGGCAAAGTATTGGTTGGTTGCGGCCAACCAAAGGAGCTCGGTTAAAACGGTTTGTGCAGCCGGATCAGATGCAGTCCTGGGCGGCGCGTTCAAAACTGGAAGGCAGGAAGTTCGAAGCCAGCAAGTGGCGCTCGTAGATGAACACCTTGCCGCCGTTGCCGGCCTTATAGGCTTCCAGCACGTTGTCTGCCGACACCTTGCTTGGCACCACGATCCGGTAGCTGCGCTGGGTCTGCGAAACGGTCGGGTTCAGCGCACTGCCCTGCAGCTTCGGCACCACGCAATCGGCGTATTGCGCCGGAGTCTTGTTGGTCTGCAAGGTCAGCGTCGGGTCGTTCGGTGCGGAGGCGCAACCGGCGAGCAGCAAGGAAGCAACGGCCAGGGTCGGGGCAAACAAAGCACGCATCGGGGTCATCCTGAAAATAAAGGTTCGGTTCATCTGGCAGCGATTCAGCGTCACGGCGCCGCCGCTGCCCTTTTGGTTTTGAGTGTTCAGCTGGAAGCCACCAGCGCCTTGAGCGAGGCATCGAACTGCTTCAAGGCATTGAGTTGCAGGTCACGTTGCTGCTCGATCTGCGCGGCAATCTCGTGCGCCGCTTTGTCGTGTACCCAGACCGACGAAATCTGTTTCTTCACCGAGCCCTCGGCTTTGCCGATGTACTGCAGGTCGGCATCGTAGAAACGCGCGATGAAATGCGCCTCGTACAGGCTGTTCTGCTGAGTCAGCAAGCGGTTGAAGGTGTCCAGTTTCACCACGATGTCCGGATGCGCCAGAATCAGTGCATCGAGGTTGTCGTAAACGGTCACCGACAGAAACTGGCGTTGCAACGAGCTGAGCAACCAGTCGATCGCCAGTTCCGGGTCGGAGCTGCTGACAAACGCGGCGCGGATTCGCGGATCCAGTGCATCCTTGGCCCCGTGCAGCGCCATATCGTGGTAGCGCGTCAGGTATTGCAGGTTTTCCCGGGTGTTTTCGCTGTACAACACACCCACGGTTTGTGAATGCTGCAAAGTCGCGCTGCTGCCGGCGATTGGCTGAAGATGACACGCACAGGCGTCGTCGGCGTAAGACGGTGCCGTGGCTACCATGCCGCTCATCAGCAGAGCGGTCAGCGCCAGTCGGGTCAGTGTCTTCATCGCGCAATTTCCTTGAGCTGCGTTTTCAATGAGGGGAATTTTCCGCCTATTGCCAGCAAAGCTGAACTTGCGTTTCGTGATGGTCACTATTACTTCTAGCGATAGTTGCGCACGATAAAGACGGGTACACACTCATCCCCAATGACTAAAACAACAGTGAGGAAGCCGATTTGAGAACCTTTGACCTGATCCGCGACGCGGTTCTGCCCGACTTTCGCGAGCGGGTGGCGGAATACCTGGTGCAGTACGAAAACGTGTTGCTGGACAAGGACATCACCGATGCGCAGCTCAAGCGCGATACCGCCAATCAGTTGCGTGGCTATTTGCGCGGGTTGAACACCACCCGGGTGCTGGGCATGGCGTACTGGGAAGAACTGGATCGGCGGGTCGTCGACACTTGGCTCACGCCTCACGAATGAGCGTGGACGCCGGTCGGTGACGATCGTATGCGGCGCCTGCCAAAACGGCCCCGAACGCTTACAATCGGCGGCCTTACCGACCTTCTGACAGGCTCCCCCGGACATGCCGCTCGACCCACCAACGATGCTGACCATCTCGATCGCTCTCGCAGCCGCTGCCGCGCTGTATCTGGCGGTCGAGTGGCGCAGCATTCGTGAGCCTTCGCTGCTGTTCTGGAGCGCCGGTTTCGCCACCATCACCATCGGTTCCACCCTGGCCCTGCTGCGCAGCAACGGTTTTCTGCTGATCGGCATCTGGTTCGCCAACGGCCTGCTGGTGACCGCGCACTTCCTGTTTCTGCTGGGGGTGGCGCGCTTTACGCAGACCCACCTGTCACGCGCCTGGTACCTGGTCTTCGTCTGCTGGCTGGTGATGCTGTTGTTGCCGGACGGGCCGCTGTGGTCGAAAGTCATGCTGGCCGCCAACTCGCTGCTGGTCGCCGCCTCGACGCTCAAGGCCAGTTTGCTGCTGCGCCCGCATGGCAAATCGCTGAGCGTCGGTGCAGTGCAATTGCGCTACGTGCTGCTCGGGCATGGGATTTTCTATGTGGCCAAGGCCCTGACCGTAGTGATCCCCGGCACGCTGATCGACCTGGCTGCGTTCCGTGGCGTAATCATCCAGATCTCGCTGGTCGAGGGTGCGATGGCGATCATGCTGATCGCGCTGTCGATGACCGGCACCGAACGCTACCGGCGCGAGGAGCAGATCACCCGACTGGCCGCCCGTGACCCGCTGACCGCCCTCTACAACCGCCGCGCCCTCGACATGCGCGCGCCGGGCCTGCTGCGGGGCGTGTCTGCGGCGCATCCCGGCGCCCTGCTGCTGATCGATATCGACAACTTCAAATCGGTCAACGATCAGTATGGCCACAGCGCCGGCGACCGTTTGCTGGTGGCGTTGAGCGAAATGATCCGCGCCGAGACCACCGATGAGGCGCTGGCCGCCCGTTTGGGCGGCGACGAGTTCGTGATTTTGCTGAGCAACGCGCCGAGTGATCACATCGTCAGACTGGGCGACGCCCTGCGCGATCAATTTCAGCGCAGCGCCGCCCAGACCTTCCCCACCGCCGAACCGGTGACACTGAGCATCGGCGCCACCCTGTTCAACCAGCCACCGGCCAGCCTCGCGGCATTGATCGAACAAGGCGACGCCGCGCTGTATGAATCCAAGCGCGGTGGGCGCAACCGCCTGCGCCTGACCGGGCTCACCACTTCAGGATGATCAGACCCATGACCCGTTCCGAAACGCCTCTGCAAGACCTCGCCGCCCCCGAAGGCGTCTGCTACGGCTGCGGCAGCCGCAACCCCCATGGCTTGCACGTCAAAAGCTACTGGCACGAAGACGGCGTGCACGTCATGGCCGAACACCTGCCGGACGACAAATACTGTGGCTGGCCGGACCTGGTGTACGGCGGCCTGCTGGCGATGCTGGTCGACTGCCATTCCAACTGGACCGCCATGGCCTACCACTATCGCCATGAACAACGCGAGCCGGGCAGCCAGCCGCGCATCGACTGCGTCACCGGCTACCTCGGCCTCAAGTTCATCAAACCCACACCGATGGGCGTCACCCTGACCTTGCGCGCCAGGGTCGAAGGCGACGTCGGGCGCAAGACGCGGGTGATTTGCGAGGTGTATGCCGGGGAGGTGCTGACGGCGGTGGGCGATTCGGTGTTCGTGCGGGTTGATACCGGGCAACTGGCGGACGCGGCGCACGGGCGCTGACTCCTACAGGGCATGGTGCTCGAATTAACCCGGGCGCTGGCCCGAAAGACTGCATAACCGATTTGCGACCCACAGCAGCGATGGCAGACAGACGTCTAAACGCCTCGGCAATCGTAAGATTCACTTACATGTTTTTCCGCTTGTGGTGCACATTGCCAACCCTTATAAGAGCGGCTCTCACTCGCGAATTGAAGGATGCACCCATGAGCAATGCCTGGAACGAAGGGTATTTCACCGACGAGGGCTACACCTACTCGTACAGCCGGGAAATCAACCCGGTGTTCCAGCGTTTTTGTTTGTTGTTGCGCGGTTTTGCCACCCTGGAAGGCAGCGGCGGCTACCACTGCGAACTGGGCTTTGGCCAGGGTGTCTCGATCAACATCCACGCCGCCGCCAACCCGGGCAACTACGTCGGCACCGACTTCACGCCCTCTCAGGCCGCGCATGCCATCGCATTGGCGAACGACTGGAACAGCCAGGCCCGTCTGTATGACGACAGTTTCGAGCAACTGCTGGCCCGCGATGATCTGCCGGCGTTCGACAGCATCAGCCTGCATGGCATCTGGTCCTGGGTCAGCCGCGACAATCAGCAACTGATCGTCGAGTTCGCCCGTCGCCACCTCAAGCCCGGCGGAATGTTGTACGTCAGCTACAACTGCTTCCCGGGCTGGTCGCCTTCGGCGCCACTGCGCAATCTGTTCAGCCTGCACAATCGCTTTGCCAGCCAGGCCTCGACCAGCCCGGCCAAACGCATCGATGCCGCGATGGAGTTTTCCGAAACGCTGCTGGCGGCCAATCCGAAGTACGCCAGAGCGGCGCCGGCCCTGGGTGCCCAGTTGCAGAGCATCAAGGGCCAGAACCGTCAGTACGTGGCCCACGAGTATTTCAACCGCGACTGGGACTGCAAGTATTTCATCGACGTGGTCGATGCCATGACCGCAGCCAAACTCGACTACGCCACTACGGCCGTACCGCTGGACACCGTGGCTGCGCTGAATCTGAGTGCAGAGGGCATGGACTTTCTGGAAGGTATCGAGCACCCGATCATGCGCGAACAGGCGCGCGACTACTTCATCAATCAGAACTTTCGCCGGGATCTGTACGTACGCGGCGCCAATCGGCTGTCTGCCGCCGAGCAGCGCGATGGGCTGCTGAGAAGCCGTTTTGTCCTGCTGCAAGCGATTGAGAGCATTCCCGGCACGGTCACTGGTCCCGCCGGCGAGGCTGCGCTGCAAACAGAGATTTACAGCCCGGTGCTCGAAGCGCTCGCTGCCAGTGCCTACGCACCGAAAACCCTGCAGCAGTTGTCGATGGCCGTCGGCTCCGTGTCTTACGACGACCTGGTGCAGGCTGTCACCGTGCTGATCGGCATGGGCGTCGCCGCGCCGTGCCAGAGCGAAGCCGCCGAAAGGCAGGTGCAGGAACATTGCGACACTCTCAACCTGCAACTGTGCAAACGCGCGCTGTTCAACAACAACATTCAGGTGCTGGCCAGTCCGGTCACCGGCGGTGGCGTACCGATCAGCCGCGTGCAGCAGTTGTTCCTGATTTCGATCAAGCAAGGCATGACCGACCCGCAAGACTGGGCGCAGTTGGCGTGGGCCGTCATCGGTGATCAGGGCGAAGTGCTGCACAAGGGTGACCAGCCGCTGCTCACGGCCGAAGAAAACCTTGCCGAGATGACCGAACAGGCCCGGGCATTTGCCCAGACACCGCTGGACATTCTCATGGCGCTGAAGATTGCTTGATCCAGATATACGCCGGACGACTGACCGCGATAGAACGCGGCCAGTCGTCTGCGTGTATGGCCCTGACTGCCGCCTCCTGAGCAATCCTGCCCCCGCCTGCCACGCAGCGCCCCGTTAAAAAAACAAAATTGCCATGTGTTTCCGTCGTTCCTTCTTGCGTCGCACTGTTCATTGCCCGTTCCTGTCTGCCTGGAGTTTCTTCGATGCCGTCGCCCAAATCCCTGCCCTCTGCCCTGCTGGGCCTGGCCCTCGCCTGCCCGGTCATGGCCGAGGAACCCCAAAGCATGGAGTTGGGACAGGTGCTGATTTCGGCTGAAGAACAAAGCGGCGTCGACGCCTCTGTGGCCGAGGCCCAATCGCGTCTGGCGCAGGTGCCAGGCGGCAGCAACGTGGTTGACCTGCGCCAGCCGTTGCAGGGCCGTGTGGCGAGCAATCAGGATGTGCTGGCGTATCAGCCGGGGGTCTACGCGCAATCGGCGGGTAATGAAGGGGTGAAAATCTCGATTCGTGGTTCGGGGATCAACCGCGCACCGGGCGCGCATGCCTCGGGGTTGTACACGATGCTCGACGGCCTGCCGCTGACCGGCCCCGGCGGTACGCCCTACGAATTGCTCGAACCGCTGTGGCTCGACCATGTGGAGGTGCTGCGCGGCGCCAACGGTTTTGATCGGGGCGCACTGGCGCTGGGTGGCGCCATCGATTACGTCAGCCACACCGGCTATGACGCGCCGAAATTGCAGGTGCGCTATGCCACCGGCAGCCATGGTTATCAGCAGCGTCAGGTGAGTTCCGGGCAGGTGCTGGGCGACTTCGACTACTACGTGTCGCTGACCGATTCGAACGCCGATGGGTATCAGGATCACACCGCCAGCGAGAGCAAAGGCGTGATCGCCAACTTCGGTTATCGCTTCAATCCGAACCTGGAAACCCGCTTCTATTTCCGCTATCGCGAGACCGACAACGACCTCGCCGGCCGCGTGACCAAACACTCGATCGAGCACACTCCACGGGCGGCCAACCCGGCCTACGTGGCGCGCGACGACAGCCGCAAACAACCGGGCAGCACCTTCATCGGCAACAAGACCACCTACTACATCGACGACGATTCGAGCATTCAGACCGGGCTGGTCTATCACGACTACCCGATGGACCTGCGCGAAGGCCCGAACCGTCTGAAGGTGGCCTACACCGACGTCAGCGGCACGTTCGATTACAAGCGCCGCGACACCCTGTTCGGCATGGAAAGCCGCAGCACTGTGGGCCTGCGCACCACCAAACACCTGCCCAACGACGGCGCCAGTGAGTTCGTGCGCATCCCGTCCGGCAACACCGCCGCGTATGCCCCGGGCATCCGCATGCGCAACTTCACCTATCAGGGTTCGGACACCGTTCTGCACGTGGGCAACGACCTGGAAATCGCCGACGACCTGTGGCTGACCACCGGCCTCGCCGCCATTTACACCCGCCGCGAAAGCGCCGTCACCTACCCGCAAAGCGGCGGCAAGACCAGCATGAACGACTGGGATTACGCGCCACGACTGGGTCTGCGCTATCAGGTCACGCCGGACCTGCAAGTGTTCGGCAACCTCAGCCGTTCGGTCGAAGCACCGCACCCATGGTCGCTGATCTACAGCTCGAACATCCGCTTCCCGGCCGGCAACGGTGCGGCGACCGGCACTCAGAGCGACCCGATCAAACTGCAGAACCAGACCGCGACCACCCTCGAACTCGGCGGTCGCGGCGACAGCGCGCTCGGCCAGTGGAGCCTGGCGTGGTACTACGCCCAAGTGCGCCACGAATTGCTGTCGGTACTGCCGGACGCCAACGCCGTCACCCCGTACGAACTCAACGCCAGCCCCACCGTGCACCAAGGCGTGGAAGCCAGTCTGCAAAGCACGCTGTGGTCGGCCGCCGACGGACGTAAATTGAGCCTGCGTCAGGCTTACACCTTCAGCGATTTCCACTACCGCGACGACCAGCGCTTCGGCGACAACCGCCTGCCCGGCCTGCCGATGCACTACTACCAGGGCGAACTGCGCCACGACTGGCCGCAGGGTTTCTTCGCGGCGGTCAACACGCAACTGGTGTCCAAAGTCGCAGTGGATTACGCCAACAGCTACTACGCCGATCCCTACGCACTGTTCGGCGCCACCGTCGGCTACAACGCGCCGAAAAACGACTGGCAAACCTGGCTCGACCTGCGCAACCTGACCAACAAACACTACGCCGCGACGGTCACGCCGGGGTATGACGACAAGGGCCTGGATGCGGCGCGGTCTACGCCGGGTGAAGGGCTGGGGGTTTATGTCGGGGTGTCGTGGAGTTTGCTCTGACGGCATGCCCTGACCAGACAAACGCAGCGGGTCAAAACGGCCCCTGCGTCATCACCCGCGTCTCGATGATGCTGCGCAGCGCAACGACGCGCTTCTGATACAGGTCAGTCAGACACCCGACCTTCGCGCCACAGGCCTTGCGGTTTTTCAGGAAGGCTTGCTGCTCACCGATCAAAGCATCGCGTCCGCCCATCGGCAGCAGGCGTTTGTCGAGGCTGAACAGCTCGCCCATGGTTACGTCCAGATCGTTCAGCGTGCGGTTGGCGCAGACCGCTTTTTCGTCTGCGGCTTTGGCCTTGGCGCAGTCGAAACTGGCGGCGTGTGCCGAATTGGCAGCGATCAGCAGCGCACAGCCGAGGGCGGCAGCGGTCACCCGTGAAATTTCTCGAACTCGTGTCATGTCGTCGTATCCAACGTTGTAAGTCAATGGAGGTATGAGAAATGAAAAGCACCGACGACAGCAAGCCTGCAACCCCGCATAACGCACCATCGCTCGATTCCTCGGGCAAACCGGTGGATGTGGTGCGCCGCGATCTGCAGGACCGCGACGACGACACCCGCACCGTGGATGAGGTGATTACACCCACGTCCATTCGTGAAAAGGAACAGGATGCCGAGGAGCTCAAGCGTAAGACCGATGAAATCGAGCGCAAAGTCGCCGACGGCAACTGACGCAACACTCCCCGTCCTTGAAGTAGAAATTTTCATTGTCTGTCCCGGGTTTTCCTGCCCGGGACAACCCTCCCCTTGCCCTGCAAGCCGCGGTTTTACTGGCTTCATCCCTTCTGCTTCAGCAATTTGTATTCACATCCCAGCTTAATAATATTTTACCGATACCCCCCTCCTGCCTAGTCTGACCGCAAGCAAAACGGACAAGCCTGAAGCGATCCGAATCCACTTGCCTTGCCAGGAAGGATGTAGAAATGACCACTGAAATAATAAAAACAGACACGCTTGTCGTGGGGGCCGGACAGGCCGGTGTGGCGATGAGCGAGCACCTGAGCAAACTCGGTGTGCCGCATCTGGTGCTGGAACGCAGCCGCATTGCCGAACGCTGGCGCAGCGGGCGCTGGGACTCGTTGGTGGCCAACGGTCCGGCGTGGCACGACCGTTTTCCGGGGCTGGAATTCGATGATGTCGACCCCGACGGTTTCGCCCCCAAGGAGCGCGTCGCGGACTATTTCGAAGCCTATGCGAAGAAATTCAACGCGCCGATCCGCACCGGGGTCGAGGTCAAAAGCGTGGTGCGCAATGTCGGGCGTCCGGGCTTCACCGTCGAGACCTCCGAAGGCGTGATCGAGGCCAGCCGCGTGGTCGCGGCAACCGGCCCGTTCCAGCGCCCGGTGATCCCGCCGATCGCGCCGCAAGACCCACGTCTGTTGCAGATCCACTCCGCTGATTATCGCAACCCGCAGCAACTGCCCGCAGGCGCAGTGCTGGTGGTTGGCGCTGGTTCGTCGGGCGTGCAGATTGCCGATGAATTGCAGCGTTCCGGCAAGCAGGTCTATCTGTCGGTCGGTGCGCATGACCGTCCGCCGCGTGCCTATCGCAACCGTGATTTCTGCTGGTGGCTGGGGGTGCTCGGCGAGTGGGATCAGGCGGCGATGAAACCCGGTCGCGAGCACGTGACCATCGCGGTCAGCGGCGCGCATGGCGGGCGCACCATCGACTTCCGTGGTCTGGCCCATCGCGGCATGACCTTGGTCGGCGTCACCGAGTCGTTCAGCAACGGCGTGGTGACCTTCAAGCAGGATCTGCGCGACAACCTCAAGCGTGGCGACGAAAACTATCTGGCGCTGCTGGATGCCGCGGATGCCTACATCGAACGTAATGGCCTGGATCTGCCCGAAGAACCCGAGGCGCGCGAAACCTATCCGGATCCCGAGTGCGTGAAAAATCCGCTGCTCGATCTGGATCTGGCCGAAGCCGGTATCACTTCGATCATCTGGGCCACCGGGTTCGCCGTGGATTATTCCTGGCTGCAGGTTGCAGCGTTTGACGACAAGGGCAAACCGCAGCACCAGCGCGGCGTGTCCAGCGAGCCGGGGGTGTATTTCCTCGGGCTGCCATGGCAGTCGCGACGCGGTTCGTCGTTCATCTGGGGCGTGTGGCACGACGCCAAACACGTGGCCGATCACATCGCCACCCAGCGTAAATACCTCGACTACAAGGATGCCGAGCAGCGTGAGGCCGCCCTGCATGCGACCACCCACAGCAAAGCCGCCGACACCGTCGACGCTTGATTTCCCTTTCGCGGCGGTGCCCGGTGCGCCGCTGAACACCTAGTCTGGAGCTGTACATGAGCAAGCCAACCCACACCCGCATCCGTATGTTCAACACCAAGGACACCTACCCTAACCAGACCCTGGACAACGACCTGTGCCAGGCCGTGCGCGCCGGCAACACGGTGTACGTCCGAGGTCAGGTCGGCACCGATTTCGACGGTAATCTGGTGGGCCTCGGTGATCCGCGTGCGCAGGCCGAACAGGCGATGCGCAACGTCAAGCAACTGCTGGAAGAAGCCGGCAGCGACATGAGCCATATCGTCAAGACCACCACCTACCTGATCGACCCGCGCTACCGCGAGCCGGTTTATCAGGAAGTCGGCAAGTGGCTCAAAGGCGTGTTCCCGATCTCCACAGGGCTGGTGGTGTCGGCACTGGGGCAGCCGCAGTGGCTGATGGAGATTGATGTGGTGGCGGTGATTCCCGAGTAAGTCGGAAGACCGAGTCGCGGCCTTCGCGAGCAGGCTCGCTCCCACATTGAAATGCAATCCCCTGTGGGAGCGAGCCTGCTCGCGAAGAGGCCGGCCCAGACACACAAGGAGTTAGACCATGACCTTTTCAATCGCAGCCCGTTGCCCCGATACCGGCCAGTTCGGTGTCGCCATCAGTTCCTCCAGCATCGCCGTCGGCGCGCGTTGCCCGTGGCTGTTGCCGGGTGTCGGCGCGGTGTCGAGCCAGAATATCACCCTGCCATCCCTCGGCCCGGAAGTCCTTGCATTGATGGAGCAAGGCCACGCGCCCGACGCTGCGCTGGACCAGGTGCTGACTCGCAACGGCTACAGCCAATACCGGCAGATCACCGCGATCAACCACCTCGGCCAGACCGCGCATTTCAGCGGTGCCCAAACCCTTGGCGTGCACAACGCAGTCTGCGGCGAACAATGCGTGGCCGCCGGCAACATGCTCGCCGGGCGCTCGGTAATCGAAGCGATGGTGAGTGCCTTTGAGGACGGCGAAGGCCAGTTGGCCGACCGCTTGCTCAAGGCCTTGCACGCCGCACAAGCCCTCGGTGGCGAAGCCGGGCCGGTGCATTCGGCGGCCGTGGTGGTGGTCGGCGAACAGACCTGGCCGATCGTCAATTTGCGCGTTGATTGGGCCGACGAAGACCCGATCGGCCAGTTGCAAAAACTCTGGGACGCCTATCAGCCGCAGTTGCAGGACTACATCGACCGCGCGCTCGACCCGGCCAAGGCGCCGGGCTATGGCGTTGCCGGTGATGATCGATGAACAGCGTCGGGTTGCTCAGGACGCTGGTGGGCTTCGACACCACCAGCCGCGAATCCAACCTGCAACTGATCGAGTTCGTGCGCGACTACCTCGCAGGCTTCGATGTGCCGTGCGAGCTGACCTACAACGCCGAGCGCAGCAAGGCCAACCTGTTCGCGAGCATTGGCCCGGCCGAGCAACCGGGCATCGTGCTCTCGGGGCACACCGATGTGGTGCCGGTCGATGGTCAACCATGGACAGTAGCGCCGTTCGAACTCAGCGAACACGACGGCAAGCTGTTCGGGCGCGGCACCGCCGACATGAAGGGCTACATCGCTTGCGTGCTGGCGTTGGTGCCGGCGCTGGGCGCTGCAGACTTGCGCATGCCCGTGCACATCGCCCTGTCCTATGACGAAGAAGTCGGCTGCCTCGGGGTGCGCTCGTTGCTCGCCGAGCTGGAGCAGCGGCCGGTCAAGCCGCTGCTGTGCATCATCGGTGAACCGACCGAGTTGAAACCGGTGCTCGGCCATAAAGGCAAACTGGCGATGCGCTGCGACGTGCACGGCCATCCGTGCCATTCGGCCTACGCGCCGCTGGGGGTCAACGCCATCGAGTACGCCGCCGAGCTGATCGGCGAACTGGGGCGCATCGGCCAACAACTGAAGGCGCCCGAGCATCACGACGAGCGTTTCGATCCGCCCTACAGCACGGTGCAGACCGGGGTGATCAGCGGCGGCAAGGCCTTGAACATCGTCCCTGCCGACTGTCGCTTCGACTTCGAAATCCGCGCCCTGCCCTCGCAGGATCCAACCCAGGTCGCACAACAGTTGCAGGCTTACGCCGAGCAGCAAGTGCTACCGCGAATGCGGGCAGTGAGCGAGCACAGTGCGATTCGTTTCAGTGAGCTGTCGGCCTATCCGGGCCTGGCCACCGATGCGCAGAGTCAGGCCGCGGAGTTGATCGCGGCGTTCTGCGGTTCACGGGAATTCACCACCGTGGCGTTCGGCACCGAGGGCGGGCTGTTCGATGCGGCGGGTATTCCCACGGTGGTCTGTGGCCCCGGCAGCATGGATCAGGGGCACAAACCTGACGAGTTTGTCAGTCGTGCGCAACTCGATGCCTGCGATGCGATGCTGCAACGGATGCTGGCCTCGATTCGCGCCTGATCCTTTCGGCCTGACTGCCTGCCTTCAAGCGTGCAGTCGGGCCAATTCCTCGCGGCAATGATCAACGAACAACTGCACCGGTTTGGTCAGTTGCACCCGACGCAGCCAGGCTGCCGACAAGCCCGAGCCGGTCACGGTTTCCGCCAGCGGCACGCACACCACTTTCTGCCCGTCGTAGGTGTACTCGCCGAACGGTCGGGTCACCAGAATCGAAAAGCCGAAACCGCGCCCGACCATGCCGCGCACCATCTCGATCGACGGCGAGCTGAAGACGATGTGCGGGGTCAATCCGCGCTCCTCGAAAATGCTCACGAAGTAGGTGCGGCTGGGCACCACGTCGAGCAGGATCATCGGCTCCAGCACCAGATCGTGCAGCGAGACTTTCGCCTGCTGGGCAAAGCGGTGGTCGGCCGGCAGCAAGGCGTAAGGCTGCTGCGGTGGCATCAGCGGCGTGGTGTCGATGGTGGTGTCGAGGTCATGTTCAAACAGCATCGCCATATCGATGCTGCCGGCGGTCAGCGCCTGCACCAGTTCCTGTTGTTCGCCATCGCGAATGCGGATTTCCACGCCCGGCCAGCGCTGCTTGAACCCGGCGATCAGGCGCGGCAGGTACAGCGGCGCGACGGTTTCGAAACAGCCGATATCGATCTGTCCGGAAACCACGTCGTTGTCCGCCAGCGCGTTCTGCTCGAACTCATGCGCCACTCGCAGCAATTCCAGCGCCTTGCGATAGAAACGCGAACCACTGGGCGTCAGCGACACGCCTTGGGCGTGATGGCGGATGAACAGCTGCACGCCGAAGCTTTCTTCCAGATGCTTGATCGCGGTGGAGACCGACGGCTGGGCGATATAGAGCTTGCGCGAGGCTTCGGCGACGCTGCCACAGTCGGCGGTGGTGACGAAGTATTTGAGCTGGCGCAGGTTGTAGGCGGCCATATAAAAACCTCTGCAAGTGAGACAACGCTTTTGTGGTGAGGAGATTTATCTGTTGTCAGGACATTTATCTGTAGTCAGGAGGCTCTGTGGTGAGGGGATTTATCCACGATGGGGCGCGAAGCGGCCCCTGTTTCTAAAGTCAAAAGAGGGGCCGCTTCGCAGCCCATCGGGGATAAATCCCCTCACCACAAAACTGTGTAAATCCAGGACAGAGTGAAGCCTGAACATACCGGAGCTACGCATTACACGCGGCATATATTTTTTAAGGTCTGAAGCAACAAACTTACTAATTTATCTATCCCGGGCCTTTGCACATGATCGCTTCAACAAGAAATGCGCCGTCCGTGTCGGCGCTTACCGAAGTACGTCCACGTACTCATCCTTGCCTTGGAGTTCGTCATGTCCACCTCTGCAACAACATCCGCGCCGCTCATTGAAAAACACACGATAGGATACGTGCCCCCCGAAGATCGCCACGGAAAGGTCAGGGATCTGTTCACGCTGTGGTTCGGCGGCAACATCGCGCCGTTGCCCATCGTCACCGGCGCGCTGGGCGTGCAGTTGTTCCACTTGAATCTGGTCTGGGGCATCGTCGCGATTCTGGTCGGTCATCTGGTCGGCGGCGTGCTGATGGCGCTGCACTCGGCGCAAGGCCCGCAGATGGGCATTCCACAGATGATCCAGAGCCGCGCACAGTTCGGCTCGCTCGGCGCGCTGCTGGTGGTGCTGATTGCCGGGGTCATGTACATCGGCTTTTTCGCCTCCAACATCGTGCTGGCCGGCAAGTCGCTGCACGGCGTGGTCGACAGCGTGCCGGTCCCGGTCGGCATCGTCATCGGCGCTCTCGGGTCGGGGATCATCGGCATCATCGGCTACCGATTCATCCACGTGCTCAACCGCATCGGCACCTGGGTGCTGGGGATCGGCATCGTCGTCGGTTTCGGCTACATCTTCACCCACATTCAAACCGATGACTTCCTCACCCGCGGCAGCTTCAACCTCTCCGGCTGGCTCGCCACCGTGTCGCTCGCCGCGCTGTGGCAGATCGCGTTTGCGCCGTACGTGTCCGACTATTCGCGTTATTTGCCGGCCGACGTCAAAGTCTCGTCGACGTTCTGGACCACGTATCTGGGTTCGGCGCTGGGCTCAAGTCTGGCGTTCATCTTCGGTGCCGTCGCCGTGCTCGCGACCCCGGTGGGCATGGACACCATGGATGCGGTCAAGCTCGCCACTGGCTCGATCGGCCCGCTGATGCTGGTGCTGTTCCTGCTCAGCGTGATCAGCCACAACGCCCTCAACCTGTACGGCGCGGTGCTGTCGCTGATCACTCTGGTGCAGACCTTTGCCTATCGCTGGATTCCGACCGCCAAGAGCCGTGCGGTGATCTCGATCATCGTGCTTCTGGCCTGCTGCTTCGCCGCCGTCGGCGCGTCGAAGGACTTCATCGGCCACTTCGTCGACATGGTGCTGGTGCTGCTGGTGGTGCTGGTGCCGTGGACCGCGATCAACCTGATCGACTTCTACGCCATTCACAAAGGTCAGTACGACATCCAGTCGATCTTCCAGGTCGACGGTGGTATCTATGGACGCTACAACCCGCAGGCGTTGCTGGCCTATGCGATCGGCATTGCGGTGCAGATCCCGTTCATGAACACCCCGCTGTACGTCGGCCCGGTGTCGGCGCACATCAACGGCGCCGACCTGTCGTGGCTGGTGGGGCTGCTGGTGACCTCGCCGCTGTACTTCTGGCTGGCCAGTCGTGACAGCGCCTATCGGCGGCGGATGATGGGCGGGAAACTGGTAGGCAGTCACTGAGATTGATTCGATGTAAAAAGAAGGCCCGCCATGCGCGGGCCTTCTGCGTTGTGGTGTGGTATTTCTTGATGCCCCGACAGGCACCCACGAGACAGGGAAAACTCATGCTGCGAATTCTGGGCAAGGCGTCATCGATCAACGTGCGCAAAGTGCTGTGGACCTGCGCTGAACTGCAGATCCCGTTCGAGCGTGAGGATTGGGGCTCGGGCTTCAAACCCACCGACACCCCGGAGTTTCTCGCCCTCAACCCCTGCGCCATGGTGCCGGTGATTCAGGACGGCGATTTCACCCTGTGGGAATCGAACACGATCATTCGTTATCTGGCGGGCAACTATGGCGGCGCAGACCTCTACCCCGCCGAGCCGCGAGTTCGTGCGCGGGTCGATCAGTGGATCGACTGGCAGGCCTCGGAGTTGAACCGGTCGTGGTCGTATGCGTTCATGTCGCTGGTGCGCCAGTCAGCGAATTATCAGGACAGCGCCGCTCTGGCCAAGGGCATCGAGCAGTGGTCGCAGACCATGGGCATCCTCGATCAACAGTTGCAGAAGACTGGCGCGTACGTCAGTGGCGAGCAGTTTTCCCTCGCCGATATCCCCATCGGGCTGTCAGTCAACCGCTGGTTCGAAACGCCGCTCGCGCATCCGGACTATCCCGCCGTTAGCGCGTATTACCAGCGTCTGAGCCAACGCGAAGGCTTTCGCCTGTACGGCAGAAACGGTACGCCGTGACAATCAGATCAACAGATCTTCATAAAACGCGCCGAACGGTCGCTGCGGGTGGGCGATCTGGATTTCCAGAATCCACACCCCGGCATTTGGCGTCTGGTCGAAATCGCCGAGATTGCCGCCGCGATGGATCGCGTGAGGGAAATCGCTGACGCGGTGGCCCTTGATATCGAGATTGAGTTTCCAGCCCATGGCTTCAGCCTGATCGCTGGCATAGCGATAAAGTTCGACACCGCTCACGCCTTGGCGCCACAGTGCCTCGACACGCTTGAACAGCTCCTTGGACGCCGCCGCGCAGGCGATCATTTCCGGATCGGAGCCGGTGGTGAAGGTTGCGCCGGCATCGCCTTCGTGCCCCTGCCAGACCACGCCCATGTCAATGAAGAAAATATCGTTGTCACCGAGCACCGGATCGCCTTCGGAACGCTCCTTGAACGCCTTCAGCGTATTGGCGCCGAAGCGAATCAGCAGCGGATGCCAGATGCGGTCCATGCCCAGTTCAGCGAGGATCTGCTTGCCCCGCTCCTGGGCTTCGGACTCACGCATGCCGGGCTTGATCACCTGGGCGATGGCGTCAACGGCGTTCCAAGTCAGATTCTGTGCGTGGCGCATCGTCTCCAGCACAAACCGCTCACCGACCGCTTCTTTACCGCTCAGGGCTGCACTCATTTGCTTGTTCCTCATGGCTACGCTGTGTAGTTTTTTATATTGCGAAACGCCGATCAAGATACAGCCATGACACAACGTGTCAATTACTCTTCCGCACGCACCACACCGCGCTCCTCCAGCAAACGCACGAACATGCTCAAGCTGCGCGACACCGTGCCCCGGCGCCACACCAGCCAGGTGGTCAGATAGCGAAAATCCGCCGCCAGCGGCCACACGCTCACGGTTGCGCTGCCAGGCATGCTCTGCAGCATTTTGCGCGGCATCAGCGCCAGCCCGGCGCCGGCACTGACGCAGGCGAGCATGCCGTGGTAGGACTCCATCTCGAAAATCTTGCCCGGCACGGCAGCGTCGGTGCTAAACCATTTTTCGAAGTGATGACGATAGGAGCAGTTGGAGCGGAACGCGTAGATGTTCTCGCCGTTCACATCCGCCGCGCGCCGCACCGGGGGGTGATTGAGCGGCGCGATGATGACCATCTCTTCCTCGAACGCCGGCACACCTTCCAGCGCCGGGTGTAGCACCGGGCCATCGACGAAGGCCGCCGCCAAGCGCCCGGCGAGTACGCCGTCGATCATTGTCCCGGACGGGCCGGTGGACAGATCCAGATCGACCTTGGGATGCAACTGGTTGTACGCCGCGAGCAGTTCGGGGATGCGCACGGCGGCGGTACTTTCCAGCGAACCGAGGGGAAATGCGCCCTGCGGTTCTTCACCGGCGACCGTGGCCCGCGCTTCCTGCACCAGATCGAGAATGCGCCGGGCGTACTCGAGAAAACTCCAGCCGGCGGGCGACAAACGCAGACGACTTTTCTCGCGGATAAACAGGTCAACGCCCAAGTCCTGCTCCAACTGTTTGATCCGCGTGGTCAGGTTCGATGGCACGCGATGAATCTGCGCCGCGGCGGCGCTGATGCTGCCGTGCTCGGCAACGGCCTTGAAGATTTCCAGCTGCACCAGATCCACAGTCATTCTCCAATCGTGAAAGAAACGATCTTTATTATTCAGTTTCCAGAAAACAAACGCCACCCTACTCTAGGCCCATCCACTGAACTCACAGGAGCCCGCCATGAGCCAGATTTCCAGCCAGACCCACGCCATCTCGATCAACCCCGCCACCGGCGAACAGATCGGTCACTACGCCTTTGAATCCGCCGAAGCCCTCGACGCCGCGTTGACCCGCGCCGCGTTCGGTTTCTCGAAATGGAAACGCAAGCCGCTGCAGGATCGCTCCCGCGCCCTGACCGCCCTCGCCGGCGCTCTGCGCGACAGCGCCGAAGCCATGGCGACCATGATCACCCTGGAAATGGGCAAGCCGATCGCCCAGGCCCGTGGCGAAATCGAGAAATGCGCCAAGCTTTGTGAGTGGTACGCGGAAAACGGCCCGGCCATGCTCGACGCCGAACCGACCCTGGTCGAAGGCGGCAAGGCGCGCATCGAGTACCGTCCGCTGGGCCCGATCCTCGCGGTGATGCCGTGGAACTTCCCGATCTGGCAAGTGCTGCGCGGCGCCGTTCCGGCACTGATCGCCGGCAACACCTACGTGCTCAAGCACGCGCCAAACGTGATGGGCAGCGCCTACCTGCTGCGCGACGCGTTCAAGCGCGCCGATTTCGCTGATGGCGTGTTTGAAGTGATCAACGTCACCCCTGAAGGCGTTTCCAGCGCTATTGCCGACCCGCGCATCGCCGCTGTAACCCTGACCGGCAGCGTGCGCGCCGGTATGGCCATCGGTGCTCAGGCCGGTGCCGCGCTGAAGAAATGCGTGCTGGAATTGGGCGGTTCCGACCCGTTCATCGTGCTCAATGACGCCGATCTCGATGAAGCCGTGCAGGCTGCCGTGATTGGCCGCTACCAGAACTCCGGCCAGGTCTGCGCCGCCGCCAAGCGCCTGATCATTGAAGAAGGTGTGGTCGAGGAGTTCACCCGCAAATTCGTCGAGGCCACGCGCAAGCTGAAAGTCGGCGATCCGCTGTCCGCCGACACCTACATCGGCCCGATGGCGCGTTTCGATCTGCGTGACGAACTCGACCAGCAAGTGCGTGACACCCTCGAAGAAGGCGCGACCCTGCTGCTCGGCGGTGGCAAGGCCCAAGGCCCGGGCAACTACTACGAGCCGACCGTGCTGGCCGACGTCACCGACCGCATGACCTCGTTCAAACAGGAACTGTTCGGCCCGGTGGCGTCGATCATCACCGCCCGCGATTGCGCCCACGCCGTGGCCCTGGCCAACGACAGCGACTTCGGCCTGACCGCGACGATCTACACCGCCAACGTGCAACTGGCCCAGCAACTGACCAGCGAACTGGACACCGGCGGCGTGTTCATCAACGGCTACTCCGCCAGCGACCCGCGCGTGACCTTCGGTGGCGTGAAGAAAAGCGGTTTCGGTCGCGAGCTCTCGCACTTCGGCGTGCGCGAGTTCTGCAACGCGCAGACGGTGTGGCTGGATCGCAAATAATCAGGACTCCAACACGCACTGGTGGGAGTGGGCTTGCTCACGAAGGGGCCGGCATGTTCAGCATTGATAGTGACTGACCTGACGCCTTCGCGAGCAAGCCCGCTCCCACACTCGAAAATTCCGCACACACCGCTATAGCAAGTCGGGCGCTGTTTTTTGCGGCTGCGCAACCGCCCGCCCCTTGCTCAACAACCCGAGCACCACCGCCGCCGAGGCCAGGGTAATCAGCGTAAGGACGTGCAGCAGGTACTGAAACGCCGTGGCATAACCCTGCACCAGACGCTCTTTGGCCAGCCCCGGAACGGTGTTGAGCGCATGCGCCATGTCTCCCGTGGTGACCCGGTGCGCGGTCTCGGCAATCAACGCCGCATCGACACTGCCTGCCACTGTACCCGTCAGATCGGTATGCAGCAGCGAGGTCAGCACGGCGCCCACCACCGCCAGCGCAATACCCTCACCCGCCACGCGCACGGTATTGAAGATCCCCGCCGCGATCCCCGCGCGCTCCTTCGGTACGACGCTGACCGACAGACCATCCATCAAGCCCCACGGCAAACCGGTGCCAATCCCGATCAACAGCATCGCAATGACCAAGGCGGATTTTGGCTCGCCGACGTTGTACAGGCTCAACCCGTGCAAGCCCACCGCAGCGATCAGAAAACCGATCCCCGACAGGATTCCCGCCGAGACAAACCGGGTCAGCGACGCCGCCAGCATCGGTACCACCAGCATGGGCGCTGACAGCGCCAGCAACAGCAGGCCGGCATCGATTTCGCTCAAGCCTTCCACGCCGATAAAGCGCAATGGCAACATCACCACCAGCACGATGTAGCAAAAACAGGTGCCGATCGGCAGCATCTGCACGCCGATGAAGCGCGGAAAACGCAACAGGGTCAGATCAAGCATCGGATGTTTGACGCGCCTTTCGATCATCACGAACAACACCAGCAACAATGCCGAAGCGCCCAGCAGACCGCCCACCAGCGGGCTGCCCCAACCGCTTTCCGGGGCCTGAATCACGCCGAAGGTGAACAGCGCCAGCATCGTGCTGAAGGTGATCGTGCCCGGCCAATCCAGTCCCGTGGCATCCGGGTTGCGGCTTTCGCGCATGCGGGGCAGGCCGAAGACCATGGCGATCACGCCGATCAGCGCGGTGAAAACAAAAATCGCCCGCCAGTTGAACACCTCGATTAATGCACCGGCCAGCAGCGGCCCGAAAGCCAGACCGATGCCGAATGTGGTGCCGAGTACGCTGTACGCGCGGGTCCGCGCATGGCCTTCGAATTCCTGCGCCAGCGACGCTGAGCCGCTGGCCAACGCCGCAGCACCGGCCACGCCCTGCACTGCACGCAGCCCATCCAGCCAGTACACCGACGGTGCCAGGCTCTGCGCAATCGATGCTGCGGTGAACAGCAACATGCCGAAGCTGAACAGGCGTTTACGCCCATAGACGTCGGCCAACGCTCCCGCCGCCATCAGCAAACTGCCGAATGACAACATGAACGCATTGGTGATCCAGGTCAGGGCCACGGGGCTGCCGCCCAGATCACGACCAATGGCGGGCGTCGCCACCGCGCCACCGGTAAAACTCAAGGGCAGTACCAATGCCGACAGGCACACGGCCGCGAGGATCAGCACCTTGTTATGCGCGCCTGGTTGATGAGCGACCGTTGTCATGCATTCATCCTTTAAAGAAATTGCCAGGCTGCGACTTTAAGGCCGTTAGATTGATGCGATAATCCCAGCAATTTTGCATGACTTTGTGAAAGGGATTCACAGATGAAATCACCCTCAGCGGCAGACCTTTGCGTATTTCTCTGTACGGCGCAGCACTTGAATTTCAGCAAGGCCGCCGTCGAACTCGGGCTCACCCCGTCAGCCCTGAGCCATTCGGTAAAGGCTTTGGAGAATCGCCTCGGTGTGCGTCTGTTCAATCGCACCACCCGCAGCGTGGCGTTGACCGAGGCCGGTGAGCGCTTTTACGCGCGCCTGAAACCGGCGTTCCGCGACATTGACGATGCACTGGAAGACCTCAACCATTTTCGCGACAAACCCGCCGGCAACCTGCGTATCACCTGCGGACGCCAGGCGTGCGAACTGGTATTGCTGCCGATTGCCAGCGAGTTCTTGCAGACGTATCCGGACATTCGCATGGAGGTGGTCGAAAGCGAAGCATTGCTCGATATCGTCGCTGGCGGATTTGATGCGGGCGTGCGCTTTGGCGATCGACTGCAGGCCGACATGGTCTCGCTGCCGATTGGCCCGGCGATGCGGTCGGTGGTGGTGGCTTCGCCGGCATTCCTTGAACGCCATCCTGCGCCGCAAAAACCCGAAGATCTGCACGACTTGCCGTGCCTGCGCCACCGCTACCCCAGTGGCGCCCTGTATCGCTGGGAATTCGAACGCGATGGCATTGCCCAGGAAATCGAGGTCAACGGCCCGCTGACCCTGGGCGACGTCAGCTTGATGGTCGGCCCTGCACTGCAAGGCCTGGGATTGGCGTATGTGTTCGATGACATGGTCAGCGAACACTTGGCATCGGGGCGTCTGATCCAGGTGTTGGCCGACTGGTGCCCCTACTATCCGGGCCTGCATCTGTACTACCCGAGCCGGCGCCACGTACCGGCGCCGCTCAAGGCTTTTATCGACTTCGCGCGCGAGCGCAGTGGTCACTAGGGCTTACAGATATTTCAGCCAGGCAATATCGCGGCGCCGCGATTTCAGCGCGGAAAACCAGCGTACCGCCGGGTACAGTGCCAGCGCCAACAGCAGTGACACCAGCCAGATCGCCGCGACTGAATCGAAGCCGAAATAGCTACCGTGGTTAAGGCCGAACAACGCCACGGCAATCAGATACAGCACCTTCAGCACGTACAGGTGCAGCAGATAGAAGAACATCGGTGCGGAACCGAAAACCGTCAGCCAGCGAATCCAGCGACGCGTTTGCAGCCGTTCGAACAGCAGCAACAACAGCAATCCGACGCTCACCGTCAGGGTGATGAACAGCAGCGATGGCGGGTACTTGGTGATGTTGAAAAACGCCATCAGCGTTTGCACGGTCGTGTCTTCGACGGCCCAAGGCTTTTCGCCATAAGCGTTGATCACCCGCAGCCCCACAAAGCCCAGCAGACCGGCGACACCGCCCAGCAACAGGCCTTGCTGACGGCCCCTGGAATCAGCCACGCGGGCGAACCACGGGCCCAGCGCATAACCCAGACCGATCACGCCGATCCACGGCAACAGCGGATACGAGGTGCGCAAGCGCAGACTGTCACCGACCTCGATCCAGCCCCGATCATGCAGGATCGCCCATGGCACATGCAGTGCCGACTCCAGCGCGAAATGCAGCCCATCCAGCAGGTTATGCCCGGCAATAATCGCCAGACTCAGCGTCAGCAACAGCCAGCGCGGCAACCAGACCAGCAGCGACAACGCGATCATGCTCAGGCCAATCGCCCAGATCACCTGCAGATAGATCACGCTCGGCGGCAACTGAAACGTCCATGCAAAATTCACCAAGGTGAATTCCAGCACCACCAGAAACAGCCCACGCTTGAACAGGAAGGCACTGACATCGGCCTTGCCCGCGTACTTCTCGCCGAACAGCCACGCGGACAATCCGGTCAGCAACACGAACACCGGTGCGCACAGATGCGCCAACGTGCGACTGAAAAACAACGCCGGCTCGGTGTTGGCGATGTCCATCGGGTCGGACACCTGACGATGCAACAAAAACGTTTCACGCACGTGATCCAGCAGCATGAACAGGATCACCAGACCGCGTAACGCATCAATGGACAGCAAGCGGCCGGTCGGCAGCGGGTTGGAACGGGTACATACAATCGTCATGGAGATTTCGCCAACGAGCAAATGAATCAGGGGATCGCAACCGCACGCCCCGCCAAAAATTCGCGTTACTCTATAACATTGAAATGTCGATTCCCAACCCAAACAACATTTGCCCAATCACGTCAGGCTTCTATAGTGATCAGGCGCCCCCTGCGCTTTGCGCCTGCTGTCGAGCGTTGCCCATGACCTCAACCGAACACCTGATCATCTGCGAGCATTGCGACTGCGTGTACGAAAAAGTCGTGCTCGGCAAACACCAGAAAACCCTCTGTGTGCGGTGCGGCGGCGTGCTGCAGCGCTACAACGGTTTGACCGTCGAGCAGCGGCTGGCCCTGAGTTTCACTGCGGCGATGCTGTGGCTGTTCGCCAATTTCTATCCGGTGATGAGCATCAGCATGAAGGGCCTGAAGAACAGCGCGACGCTGTGGGATTCGGTACTGGCGCTGAGTCAGGGGCCGATCACCTTCATGGCGATGGTCGCGGCGATTTCGATCATCATCGCCCCGGCGTTTCAACTGGTGCTGTTGATCTGGGTGCTGAGTTTCGCCTTGTCATCGCGCCGGGCGCCGGGCTTCAAGCTGTGCATGCGCTGGCTGGAAACCCTGCGTCCGTGGAGCATGCTCGAAGTGTGTCTGCTGGGGGCGATGGTGGCGGTATTCAAACTGGCCGGGCTGCTCGATGTGCTGCCGGGTATCGGCCTGTTCGCCCTGGCGGTGCTGAGCCTGATGATGATCCGGATTGCCGGCCGCGACATTCGTGATCTGTGGGACATTCTATGAAGCGACCCGCGACCGCCAGCGAACTGAATCTGTGCCTGTGCCACAGCTGTGGGCTGGCTTGTGACATGACCGACGAGCCGCACGAGTGCCCGCGCTGCGATGCACCGCTGCATCGGCGCAAGACCAATTCCCTCACCCGTACCTGGGCCTATCTGTTTGCAGCGTTGGCGTTTTACGTGCCGGCCAATCTACTGCCGGTGATGAACACGGTGATGCTCGGCAACGGCGCCGACAGCACGATCATGAGCGGCGTGCTGGAGTTCTGGGAGGGCGGCGCGTGGGACATCGCACTGATCATTTTCATCGCCAGCATCGCGGTGCCGGGGATCAAATTCGTCGCCCTGTCGCTGCTGCTGATCACCGTGCAGCGGGGCAGCGACTGGGCGCGCCGTGAGCGTTCGAAGCTGTACCGTTTCGTCGAGCTGATCGGCTACTGGTCGATGCTCGACGTGCTGGTGGTCGCACTGGTCGCGGCGCTGGTGAAATTCCAGGCGCTGGGCGATATCGAACCACGCCCGGGCATCCTGTTTTTCGGCATGGTGGTGGTGTTCACCATGCTCTCGGCGATGAGTTTCGACCCACGGCTGATCTGGGACAATGCCCCGGACGACGAACCGCTCAGCGACGCACCACCTCAAGCAGCACCTGCAACGGATGGCGCAGCGCCCGATCCGACTGGCGCTTGACCTGACTGCGGCATGAGTAACCGGTGGCCAGCGCTTCGCCCCGCTCCGCCGGCGCCTCAACCTGCCGCGCCCACGATTGCTCGTAGATCACCGCCGAGGTTTCGCGGTTGCGCGCTTCATGGCCATAGGTGCCGGACATGCCGCAGCAGCCAGTGGCCTGCGTCGCCAGTTTCAATCCGGCTCGCTCGAACACTTGCTCCCACTGGCGGGTGGCGGCCGGCGCGTTGGTTTTCTCGGTGCAGTGTGCCAGCAGACGGAATGACCGGGCCGCATCGGCAGTAGCCTGCTCCGGCATCACCTTGAGCAGCCATTCCTGCACCAGCGCGACTTCCGGGCAGTGGTCCATGCCGGGCACTTTCAGGTATTCCTGGCGATAGACCAGCGTCATCGCCGGATCCAGTCCCAGCAGCGGTACGCCAACGTCCGCCAGCTCACGAAGTTGCTGCGCATTGCGCAACGCCGCGCGGTTGAACGCTGACAGGAAACCCTGCACATGCAGCGGCTTGCCATTGGCACTGAACGGTGCCAGATACACCTGATAGCCAAGTCGTGAAATCAACTCCAGCAGATCCGCCAGCAGCGGCGCTTCGAAGTAACGGGTGAAGGCATCCTGCACCAGCACCACACTGCGCTCGCGCTGGGCTGGGGTCAGCGCCGACAGCGTGGAAACCGTCGCCGGCTGCACCTTCCAGCGGCGCAGCGCAGCGTGGAAATCAAAGCGACTGAGCAACGGCACATCGACCATGCCGCCAAGACGCTCCAACTGTTTGCGCACAAAGGTTGCGCCCATCAAACCGTTGTACAGCGCCGGAATCCGCGCCATGTACGGAATGCTGTACTCCAGCGAAGCAATCAGATAATCCCGCGCCGGGCGCAGATAACGGCTGTGATACAGCTCAAGGAAACGCGAGCGGAATTCCGGCACGTTGACCTTGACCGGGCACTGTCCCGCGCAGGATTTGCACGCCAGGCAACCGGCCATGGCGTCATACACCTCATGGGAAAAGTCTGCATCCTGCGCGCGGCTGTTGCGCCAGCGTGTCCACAGGTTGCGGAAAAATGCCGGACGACGGATCGCCTCCGACAGCACATCCACCCCTGCCTCGCCCTGCAAACGCAGCCATTCGCGGATCAGCGATGCGCGACCCTTGGGCGATTGCGCACGCTCGCGGGTGGCTTTCCACGATGGGCACATGGCGTCGTCGGGATCGAAGTTGTAGCAGGCGCCGTTGCCGTTGCAATGCATGGCTGCGCCGTAGCTCTGCCAGACCTTTTCGTCGATTTGCCGGTCGAGTTCGCCGCGCAGGGTCACTTCGTCGATTTTCAGCAACGCCGCACCGGTATTGGCCGGGGTGGCGATCTTGCCCGGGTTGAACTGGTTGAACGGGTCGAACGCGGCTTTCAACGCTTGCAACGCCGGGTACAGTTCACCGAAAAATGCCGGCGCGTATTCCGAGCGCAGACCTTTGCCGTGCTCGCCCCACAACAGGCCGCCGTAACGCTGGGTCAGCGCCGCGACGCCGTCGGATACCGGACGCACCAACGCCGCTTGCTGCGGATCCTTCATATCGAGAATCGGCCGTACGTGCAACACACCGGCATCGACGTGGCCGAACATGCCGTACTGCAAACCGTGGCTGTCGAGCAGTTCGCGCAGTTCAGCGATGTACTCGGCCAGATGCTGCGGCGGCACGGCGGTGTCTTCAACGAACGGCTGCGGCCGCGCTTCACCGGCAACGTTACCCAGCAAGCCCACCGCACGCTTGCGCATGCCATAGACCTTGTTCACCGCCGCTTGGCCGACGGCCAGCGTATGCCCCAAGCGTTCAACTGTTGCGTCGCTGCTCAGATGTTCGAGGAAGGCTTCGACCCGGCGCTGCAGATCCTCGGGATCGTCACCGCAGAACTCCACCAGGTTGATCCCCAGTGTCGGGCGCTCGGCGCTTTCCGGGAAGTATTCGGCGACGCCGTGCCAGACGATGTCCTGCATCGCCAGCAGCAACACCTTGGAATCCACGGTTTCAATCGACAGCGGCTTGAGCGCCATCAGCGCCCGGGCATCGCGCAACGCATCCATGAACCCGGCGTAGCGAATGTTCACCAGCATCGTGTGTTTGGGGATCGGCAGTACGTTGAGCTTCGCCTCAACCACAAAGCCGAGTGAGCCCTCGGCGCCGCACAACACGCTGTTGAGGTTGAAGCGGTTGTCAGCCTCGCGCAGGTGCGCCAGGTCGTAGCCGGTCAGGCAACGGTTGAGATCGGGGAAGCGTTGTTTGATCAGCTCGCCCTGCTCATCAATGATCTGCCGCGCACAGCGATAAACTTCACCCACCCGATCTTCACGGGCACACAGCGCTGTCAGATCTTCTTCCGCCAGCGCTGCGCCGTGCAGGCGTTCGCCGCCACGCAGCACCATGTCGAGTTCCAGCACATGGTCGCGGGTCTTGCCGTAGGTGCAACTGCCCTGCCCGCTGGCGTCGGTGTTGATCATGCCGCCAACGGTGGCGCGGTTGGAGGTCGACAGCTCCGGGGCGAAAAACAGCCCGGCTGATTTCAGCGCGGCGTTGAGCTGATCCTTGACCACCCCGGCCTGCACCCGCACCCAGCGCTCTTCGACGTTGATTTCCAGAATGCGGTTCATGTGCCGCGACAGGTCGACGACGATGCCGTCAGTCAGCGACTGACCGTTGGTGCCGGTGCCGCCGCCGCGCGGAGTGATCACCACTTGCTGATAAGCCGGTTCGGCGATCAGCCGTGCGACTCGCGCCACATCCTCGGCATCCATCGGAAACACTGCCGCTTGCGGCAGACGCTGGTAGATCGAGTTATCGGTGGCGAGCACTACGCGGCTGGCGTAATCAGCACTGATCTCGCCACGAAAGCCACTGGCTTTCAGGGCTTTGAGGAAATGCTGGTAATCGGCGCTCAATGCGGTGGCGGGCGACAGCTGGGCAATCATCGGTCGGGAAATCTCGGTCAAAATCGGGCCGTGCGGCGGTGAACAGTTGTGCGCAATGAATGATTGCGTCACGCTCCCGCCATCTCATGGTGCTTATGTTCATTGCTTGGCGCCGTCGGGACAAACGTAAAATCGACCCGCAATCCATGACTAAAACGAATGAATCCGCGAACCCTCACCCCTTCCATGTCGCTGTTGCTGGCCTTCGAGGCCGCCGCACGCCATGAAAGCTACACCCGCGCCGCCCACGAACTGTCGCTGACGCAGAGCGCGGTCAGCCGTCAGGTGCAGATTCTGGAAAAGATGCTCGGCATGCGCCTGTTCAGCCGCGAAGGCCGGCAAGTGGTGCTCACCGATGTCGGGCGCATGTATCAGCGCGAACTGGCCGAAGCCCTCGGGCAGATCCGCAACGCGACGTTGCAGGCCATGGCGTTCGGTTCCGGCATTCATAGTTTGCGTTTGGCGACGCTGCCGACCTTCGGCTCGAAATGGCTGCTGCCGCGACTCAAGGACTTCTACACCGCACACCCCGGCATGACCGTGCACTTGCATTCACGCATCGAAGCAATCGACTTCGACACCAGCGAAATCGATGCGGCGATCTGTGTCGGTGCGGGGGATTGGCCGGGGCTGAGCGCCCTGCCCCTGCACACTGAAGAGCTGGTGGTGATTGCCAGTGCGCAGTTGTCATTGGCCGAACGCGACGAAGCCGAACAGCACATCGCCGGGCAGTTACTGCTCAATGTCAGCAGCAATGCCCAGGCCTGGGCGGAATGGTTCACGCATCATGGTTTGCCCCACCGCAGCATGCGCATCGGGCCGAGCTTTGAAATGACCTCGCACCTGATTCAGGCGGTGCGGACGAATATTGGCGTGGGGCTGGTGCCACGGATTCTGGTGGAGGATGAATTGCTTAACGGCGAGCTGCTGCAACTGGGGAAGCCGATCACCAGCCGCCGCAGCTATTACCTGGTGTATCCGCCGCGCAATGAGGCGTTACCGTCACTGAAAGCGTTCAGGGATTGGTTGGTGGATACGCTCTGACCGCAGCCCCCACAAATGCAAAACATAACGAAACGCCGCTCGATGAGCGGCGTTCAGTCAATCCCGGTACTGGCGCTTTAGCGGTGGCGGCGCACTCGGCCCCTTGACGAGGGGCTTGGCCAGCAGCTTGCCATCCGGGCCATAAAACAGGCGCCTGACGCTGGGCGGCATGGGAGTAGGCTCTTTTGCGCTCATGATGAAACCTCTTCGACAGAACTGAATTCGACCCACTGGACTTTCGAGGAATCTATCACCAATAGTTCGGCGCCAAAAGGCAACGCCACGCCATCCTCCCCCAGCCAGCCTGGATTCAGCATGATGAACTGCCCCTCCAGCGGGCCGGAAGGCCACTCGACGGGCCAGCCGAACAATCGCCTTTCATCCGTCAAATGCAGCGTTACCAGGCGATTGTGGCGGGCAAAGGTGCTGTACCACTCGCTGGGGTATGAGTTTTTATTCGTTACATTTTTACTTCGTAACCATTTGTGCAATTTTTCATTCGAGGCCAGAGCACACGACAACAAGCCGAGCGCCATTGAGACCATGAACGCCCACACGGCCTGGGATTTGCCATCCCACTTTCCTACAGAAAAGCCTTTCGAGCCTACCCATAGACCAATAGCGCCGATCCCCAACACCACCCCATGAATCACAAACGTAAAGATCAACGCCTGCACAATCTGCCCAAACGTATCAGGCCGTTTGAATGAAGTGAGCGTGTAGAAAATCCAGGTAGAAACAAATCCGGGAATCAGATACTGCAACAACGGAATAACTTCTTTGACCAGATCATCCATGATCCGTGGCTCCTTGAAAGGCATGCCCCTCCGGTTACCGGGCGGCACTCAAAAGCCTAGCGCACACTGGGGATACGCCTCGTGCCGATCTGTCACAGCGCATTTCGCAAAGCAAAAAAAAGCAGAAACCATTGATCCGGTTTCTGCTTTTTGTGGGGCTGGCTTTTGCAGCGGAGGCTGGGCTTTACAGGCAGTCACGCACCGATTTGCGCAACGACCCGGACTTGGCCCATGGCGGTCCCTGATACAGGGAAACGCGGCTGCCGTCCTTGTATTTGATGATGTCGAGAATCTCGTCGGCGGTGACGAGGCTCGGCGCCTTGATCCGGTAGCCGTTGGAAATGGACGTCTGCGTGGTCTTAGGAATGTCCTGCTGCCACAACGGCAACAAGCACGCGGCATAGTCTTTAGGCGCTTTGGTGGTGGTTTTGCTGAGATTTGGCTCGCCCGGAACCAGCGATGCTGGCAATGAGCAACCCGCCAGCAATGCCAACGCCAAACTCCCGATCCATATCCGCATGGTGTTTCCCTGATCTGAAAAAAAGCGAATGTAACGTGTAACCGGTTGTACATCCATCCCGACGCCCCGCTACAAGGGCATTTGGACAAATATTTACATGCATGCAGCCCGGTGGCAGACGAGCTGCGCATCATCGAAGAAAAATGCGACTACTCTGTTCTACCGAGAATGTTCCGGAGGTGATCATGCGGCTCAATGAATACGAACACGAACTTCAGCGCGACCTGCAAGCCGTTGCATCGGATCTGAGATGGTCGGCGGTCGACCTCAAACGCATCGCCGAACAGCTGCGCAAGAGCGGCAATGAAGCGGATGCCCAGGCGGTACTCAGGTCCTGCGAGGTGCTGCAAAGTGATGAGGAACGCTTGCAGCTGTATGCCAGGGAAGTGAAAACGCGCTCCATCAGCCGGATCAAAGTCCACTGATCCCCCCCTTTACCTCAACAAAAGCCCCGGCAATCACCGGGGCTCTTTCGTTACATTTGCTTCAACTTGCAGTGTGACTTCGCGCTCGCACCGAGCGTTTTCTGTAACCCGGCAACGCAGCGGCATAGGCCAGCGCCTCCTCTCTGCTACCGAACGACGCAAGCCGATCGCCTTGAGTACAAACCCGCCACGGGCCGTTGTTCACGCTGAGTACGTCGTAGCCGTTCATGTGCATTTTGTTCAAGACCGGAATGCTCATGGGTACCTCCTTTTTGCCGACGGTGGATTCAGCTCTGCCTTTTTAACTTACACCCGGATGCCGCAGTTGTGCCGACCGGGTGTCGCCATCGCGATGCGCCAAGGCTCTGGCACTTTCCGCCAGGCCAAACACTCAAAACCCCGAGGGAACCTTTGAATCCGGGCCCGGCTCGAATATTGCAGTTTTATTTCATTTATGTGACACGCAGTAAACAGGTAACAGATGAAAGTACGCGCCACCGTTATTTGCGAGCAGGATCGACACGTTCTCCTGGTGCGCAAACCCCGCTGCCGCTGGACATTGCCCGGCGGCAAGGTCGAGCCTGGGGAAACCAAAGCCGGGGCGGCGACGCGCGAGCTGCAGGAAGAAACAGCACTGGATGCCGAGCAGATGTTGTATCTGATGGAACTGCACAGCGGCAGCACCCAGCATCATGTCTACGAGGCGTCGGTGCTCGATCTTGAGCAGTTGCGCCCGCAAAACGAGATCACCGAATGCATCTGGCATCCGCTGGACGCGGTGCAGAATCTACCCACCAGCGAGGCGACGTTACGCATCGTGCAGGCGTTTCAGCGGCGCTTGTAAGGTATCAGCCGGCGAATGCCCGGCGCCCGGCGCTCATTTCCGTACGCAATTCGCCGATGAAATTGGAAATATCACGGATCGTCACCAAGTGTTCCGGTGAGACGCCATTGAGCAACAACTCGACTCGCCCGGAGTCAGGCTCATACACCTTGATCCGCAACAGTCCCTGCTCCACTTGTGTGCATTCGCATTCAAGCGACGGAAAGCCGGATTCGACAATCCGGCAGATGTCGGCAATGGCTAACATGGGCGCACGCCTCGCAGGCGATGAGTCGGTCGACCGATTCAGCATAGATGAGCGATCAATAATCTGCCGCCCAAGCAAGTGCCAACCCGATCACGTTTTTCGCCCAGCCTCAGTGCGCGTCATGATCCCAGATCCAGTTCCACATCCCCGGCAACTGCACCGGCTGCGAACTCTGCTGAACCGTGCGCGCCAGCGCCGCTTTCTGTAGCGTCGCGTGATCATCGTAGAACGGTTTGTCCGCCAGTCTCACGCCCGTGGCGGCGGCGCTGTCGAGCAGGATCTGCAGGTACTCGCGGGTATGCCGCGCGGTGTAGCGGTTGAGGTCATGAAAGGTCACCACCACTGGAATCACCCCGTCTACGGTCGGAAATTCGCCGAGGGCAATGCGCTCGCGGACTTCCGATAGCTGGCGCAGCATATTCGCCCGACGTCGGGGACTGGCGTTGAAGCCCCAGATCTTGCCGTCATTGGCGCTCAAATCGGTCAACAACACGTGCAAGCCATGCTGCTGATACGCGGCGAAGGTGCGCTTGTCGTAATTCCAGAATGGCGGGCGCAGCAGGATCGGTGCTGCTCCGGTGATCGCGGCGATATCCGCCGTGCCGTTGCGCAACGACTGCTCCAGTTCTTGCGGATCGAGCGAGCGATGATTGGTGTGCCAATGGGTGGCGGTGTGGAATCCGAGGATGTGCCCTTCGGCGTGCTCGCGCCGCATGATGCCGCGACCAATGTCACTGTTACCGGCGCGAGGCGCGCGGGTCTGGACGAAGAACACCGCTTTGATGTCCGGTTGCACCGGGTTGACCTTGAGGCTATCGAGCACGGTCGCCGAAGGGTTCCAGAAACTCGAGGCGCTGGGGCCATCATCGAAGGTCAGCAGAAAACGCACCGGGGCCTGGGCCTTGAGCCGGGTTTCGGTTTGCGCGGTCATTTCGATCGGCGCGGCAATGCAGCCGGCCAGCCCAAGCGCGATGGCCGCTGCACAGAGAAGATTGAACGCGTATTTCATGTTTTGCCTTGCGCCTGGCCGTTGCGGCCCTGTTGTCGACTGGCAAAACTCCCTCGCCCTGATCCATCCCTGCGCCCGGCTTCGCGAGCCAGATTTGGATAGGGTACACAGGCTTTGGTTCCGGCGCTCGCTCAGTCAGCCAGAGCCTGTTGAAACGAGGTATCGATGACCCCGGCGGTGGCCAGCGGCGCCGGCAGTGCCTTGACCTTGAACAGGAAGTCCGCGGTGCCTTGCAGGTCGACCGCCGCCTGCTGATCCACCGGCCCGACAGTCATGTGCGCCTGACGCAACCAGTGCCGTGAAACCTGCTGATCGAGATTGGCTTTCTTCGCCCACAGGTCCGCGTATTCGTCAGTGTGGCTGTCGACCCAGGCCCGCGCCTGTTTCAAACGCCCGAGAAAATCGGCGATCGCTGCGCGTTTGCTGTCGATCGAAGGCGCCGACGCGGCAATCGCGCTGAGGCCCGGCATCAGGTTTTTCGCGGTGAGAATCGGCCGCGCACCGGAGAACACGATTTGCTGGGAGATGTACGGTTCCCACACCGGGAACGCGTCGATGCTGCCCTGTGGCAATGCCGCCGCCGCATCAATCGGCATCAGTTTGACGAAGTCGACGTAATTTTCCGGCAGACCGCCCTGCTCTAGGGCGCGCAAGGTCAGCTGCTGGCTCCAGGCGCCGGGCCAGTAGGCGACTTTCTTGCCCTTCAGATCAGCGATGGTTTTCACCGGCGAATCTTTCGGCACCAGCAAGGCGATAGTGTCCGGGTTCTGCCGCGACACACCGATCAGTTTCACCGGCGCCTGTTTGGCGGCGAGAAACAGAAAACCCGAATCGCCAAGAAAGCCCAGATCCAGCGAGCCGGTCTGCAACGCCTCGGCCAGTGGCGCGGCGGCCTGGAAGTGCTTCCAGTCGACGCTGTAAGGCGCGTCTTTCAACACGCCGGAGGCTTCGACCGAAGCGCGGATGTTGTAGTAATTCTGGTCACCGACGTGCAGGACCAACGGCTCGGCGGCGTGGGCAAGCGGTGCGGTGAAAAACGCGGTCATCAGTGTGCTGCGGAGCAAACGAGAGAGCTTCATGGGAGGTCCTGCGACGGGATTTTGCATAGACCATAACGCTGTTGATAAACCGATTTTAAATTCGATTAAGGCATAAGCTCAGCGCCCGGAATGCTCACTGTCCGCTGCGCAACAGTGCCTTGCCACAATGTTTCCCAAGCAACAGTTGAAAGGCGCTAAAACCGGGGAAAACCCCGTAAACATGGGTCGAAACACACATGGCACAGAGCCTGCAATATTCCATTCATGCAGGACGCAGCCGATAAAAATATATTTTTGGACATAACAACCAGTGCCTTTGCCGGAGCGCCCCATGACATCGTTCTTACCGTTTACCCGCCTCAAAACGCTGCTGGTCGCCAGCGCCATGGCATTGAGCCTGCAACCGCTGGCCGAAGCCGCCGAAGCGCCGCCTGCGGAAGTCCATCTGGATTACGCTTACTACTCACCCGTGAGTCTGGTGCTCAAACATTTCGGTTTTCTCGAAAAGGCCCTGCCACAGTCCAAAATCAGTTGGGTGCTGAGCCAGGGCAGTAACCGTTCGCTGGAATACCTGAACAGCGGTGGCGTCGATTTCGCCTCCAGCGCGAGCCTCGCTGCAGTGCTGAGCCGGGCCAACGGCAGCCCGATCAAATCGGTATACGTTTACAGCCGTGCCGAATGGACCGCGCTGGTAGTGCGCAAGGATTCGCCGTACCAGAGCCTCGCCGACCTCAAGGGCAAGAAAATCGCCGCCACCAAAGGTACCGATCCGTACCTGTTCACCCTGCGCAGCCTGCAACAGGCCGGGTTGAAGAAAGACGACGTGGAACTGGTGCACCTGCAACATCCGGACGGCCGCACCGCGCTGGAAAAAGGCGATGTCGACGCCTGGGCCGGACTCGATCCGCACATGGCCGCCAGCCAGGTGCAGGCCGGTTCACGTCTGCTGTATCGCAATCCGGCATTCAACAGCTACGGCGTAGTCAGCGTCACCGAGCAGTACGCCAAGGAGCATCCGCAAACCATCGACACCGTGATCAAAGCCTACGAGCAGGCGCGGGACTGGGCGCTGAAAAATCCCGACGAGTTCGCCGCGCTGCTTGCCAAGGAATCCGGTCTGCCGCTGGACGTGGCCAAACTGCAGTTGTCGCGCACCGACCTGAGCAGTCCGCAACTGACCGCCAACGATGTGCAAGCGTCGAAAGCTGCGGCACCGATTCTGGTGTCTGAGGAACTGGTGCGGCGTGGAGTGAATGTCGATCAAGTCATCGATCAGTTGCTCGACAGCGGAGTGCAGCAAGCCGTCGCCCGCCAGTAATCGACCAGACTCACAGCCCATCCGCGCCCGGCGCGGATTCGCTGTGAGCGGAGCCCACGTATGAGCACTCGCAGTAACGAACTGCCCGCGCCGCCTCGCAGCTTGCCGAGGCCGCGTCCTTCATCTCTCAACCCGACATGGCGCCGGCGCCTGAAAGGTCTGGCCCTGCCGCTGCTGATCGTGGTCGCCCTGGAGTTCATCGTGCGTCTCGGCTGGCTTCCGTCCTATCAAATGCCGGCGCCCAGCGAGATCGCCCTGACCCTCACCGACCTCGCCGAAGGCGCCCTGTGGAAACACATCAGCGCCAGCCTGTTGCGGGTGTTGCTCGGTTTTGCAATTGGCGCCAGCCTTGCGCTGGTGTTCGCCGCCTGGGTCGGCCTGAGCCGTGAGGCCGAGGCGTATCTGGAACCGACGTTCGCCGCGCTGCGTTCGATTCCGAGTCTGGCCTGGGTGCCGCTGTTGCTGCTGTGGCTGGGCATCGATGAAACCTCGAAGATCGTGCTGATCGCCATCGGCGCGTTTTTTCCGGTGTACGTCAACGTGGTCGCGGCGATTCGCAACATCGATCGCAAACTGGTCGAGGTCGGGCGCATCTATGGCTTCAGCCGCTGGCAACTGGTGCGGCGGATTCTGCTGCCCGCCGCTCTGCCCGGCCTGTTCACCGGACTGCGCAGCGGCATGAGTCTGGCGTGGATGTTTCTGGTGGCCGCCGAGCTGATCGCCGCGACCAAGGGCCTCGGTTATCTGCTCAGCGACGGCCGCGAAACCTCGCGCCCGGACATCGTGCTGGCGGCGATTATCGTGCTCGCCTTGCTCGGCAAATTCAGCGACGGTTTGCTCGCAGTGCTGGAACGCCGCTGGCTGATCTGGCGCGACACCTTCACCGGTCAGGAGGCGCAGGATTGATTGGCCAGAGCCAACTATGCTGAAAGCGTCCACCCAGAGATTCGGCGCATGTGCGGAAGACTCTCGCAGTACCGCGGCATTCACGACTTCGTCGCGGTGCTGAGCATTCCCGATGCGCTGATCAATCACGTCGGCGACGCTGCGCTGGAGCGCTACAACGCGGCGCCGACCACGTCACTCGCGGTGCTCCATCAACATGATCAACGTCTGTATGCCGACAACCTTTGCTGGGGCTGGCGCCCGCACTGGGCCAAGGACCGCGCGGCGCCAATCAATGCGCGCGTGGAGAAAGTCGCCCATGGGCCGTTCTTCCGGGCGATCTGGCGTCATCGGCTGATCGTGCCCATCGACAACTGGTTCGAATGGGTCGACGGCCCGGATAAAACCCGACAGCCGTGGCTGATCCGTCGTGCCGATCACGGGCCGATTTTCTGTGCGGCCATCGGACAGTTTCCAACACCCGGCAGCGATGGCCGGGACGACGGCGGTTTTGTGATCATCACCGCCGACAGCGTCGGCGGCCTGCTCGATATCCATGATCGAAGACCCGTGGTCTTTCGCGCTGACATGGCTGCCGAGTGGCTCGACAGCGCCACGCCTGTTGAACGCGCCGAACAGATGCTCCTGTTTGAAGGCGAACCCAGTGATGCCTTCGCCTGGCACAAAGTCGGCAAGGCAGTCGGCAATTCACGCAATCAGGGTGCAGGGCTGATTGAAGAAGTGGCTTAAAGATCCACGTTCTCACGCGTCTACCTTGTAGTTGACGCAAGATCTTTACAGCTGGTGTTTCATTGTTGAGACAGCCCGAGAAAAACAGTCGTTTGAGCGAACTAACCGCCTGTCTGACATTTCAACCGTCATACATACATTTACATGCACTACGGATAGCATGCGCGCCGCATTTCCATTTGGCATACCAGTTGACCAAAGAGTCAGCAAAACCAGGAATCCCCTACAACTTTAACAAGCCTTGCAGAGAACTAAGTTGCGCGACGATTTTGCAATCAAACAGGCCAACGGCCTGGAGTGTATTTATCTGTCCATGACAGAACGCTTTCAACTCGACTGTTTTATCGGCCACTACATCAAGACCCGAAACCTGCGTTCGGTGCCGGACATCGAACGCGTCTTGCGCACGACCCTCCAGAGCTATCCCGGGCACCCACCGGTGATGGTCAACGAGCTCAATGCGTGGCTCGACAAGACCCTGGGCTATCGGGCTTCACACCCGGACTTCCCGCACCTGGAAGACCTCTGAAAAAAAGCAGCCCCGCTATTGCGGGGCTTCTTGCAGATGGCTCTCAGAGTTTCACGTCAGGCCCGGTGAGCTCCTTGCCATCGTCGTGCTTCCACGTCTGTTCCTTGCGTTTCTCACGCTCGATTTCTTCTTCGCTGGGCTCGTCTACTTCTTCGTCTTCATCAGGACGCTTTTGCTCGGTCGTCATGTGCACCTCGACTTGTCGAAAATAGTCATCCAACCAGCGTAGAACAGTTTTTTCCCGGCAACTTACAACCACCAGCGCAGCAAAAAGAAAAACGCCATGCTCAAGAGCATGCTGAGCAAGGTATTGCGGGTGTACAGCACCAGCCCGATCGCTACGAGCGAACTCAGTAAATAAGGATTATCCCACTGCAGATTCAACTGTTTGTCCGGCATGAACACGATCGGCCCGCAGATCGCCGTGAGCATTCCCGGTACGGCAAACCCGAGAAACTGCCGTGCGTTGCTGCTCAAACGCAGCGGCAGGCGCGGTTCGAGAAACACGTAACGGTTGAGGAACACCAGAATCCCCATGCCGAAAATCACTGCCCAGACCATCATGTGCGCCCCCGATACAGCTTGTTGCAGACAAATCCTGCGGTCATCCCCGCCAGGCCCGACAACACCAGTGCCGAGCCCCACTGCCAATAACTGAACAGCACCGAGCAGAACAGCGACACCGCCACACACACCACGGTCGGCACGTTACGCACCACCGGGGTGATCAATGCGATGAAAGTGGCGGCAATCGAGAAATCCAGCCCCAAGTGCTCAAGCCCCGGAATGCTGCTGCCCAACACGATGCCGGCCAGGGTGAACAGGTTCCAGGCGATATAGAACGTCAGGCCGACGCCCAAGGCGTACCAGCGGTTGAACTGCTGGCGATCATGCTGACTGGTCAGGGCGAACAGTTCATCGGTGAGCAAAAAGCCCAGACCGATGCGCCAGCGCCCGGGCAGCGGTGAGATCACTGAGCGCATGCTCATCCCGTACAACAAATGCTGCGAGGTCAGCAGCAGCGTGGTCAGCAGGATCGAGAAAATCCCGGCACCGCCCTTGAGCATGCCGATCGCCACCAGTTGCGCGGCCCCTGCGAACACGATGCTCGACAGACCCTGCCCCTGTAACGGCGTGAGATTGGCTTCAATCGCCATGGAGCCGGCCAGCAGCCCCCACGGCGCCGTCGCCAGTGATAACGGCATGATCGCCGCAGCGCCGCGAAGAAACGCACGGCGCGGCATAAGTGAGTCAGACATAACGCTCTTCAACCGAGGAAACGGTCGCAGACTCTGCCAGCAAGTGCCCCTTCGTGGCTTGAACAATCTTGCGCACTTGCGCTAAATCGCAGCGCTCCGGCGTCGCTGTCGGCGTACCATGGAGGCCTTCACAACCGCGTCAGGGAGACGACATGCTGTACCGAATCGCAGCCGACGGGCTGGTGCTGTTCCATCTGTCATTCATTCTGTTCGTACTGTTCGGCGGGCTGCTGCTGCTCAAGTGGCCACGCCTGATGTGGCTGCATCTGCCGACGGCTGCATGGGGCGTGGCGGTCGAGGTGTTGCACCTGACTTGTCCGCTGACCTACTGGGAAAACCTGATGCGCCACGCCGCCGGGCAGACCGAATACGCCGGCGGCTTCATCGAGCACTACATCTGGCCGATCATCTACCCCGCAGGTCTGACGCCGCAGATCCAGTTGGCGCTGGGCAGCGTGGTGCTGGTGATCAACCTGCTGGTCTACGGGCGTCTGGCCCGTGCGTGGAAACTGCGCCGCGCCAGCCGTATTCCGTTTTAACGCGCGGCGGGTTTCAAGGTTTGCAGCCAGGCCGGATCCAGGCGCTTCTGGTCGATCTCTAGGCCCAACGCCTGCATCCGCTCTTTGTGCGCTTCGACTTCCCGGTGCAACTGCGCATGATCGCTGGAGTTACCGTCCAGTTCGTGCATCTGGGTCAGCCCCAGATGATAGAAGCGCAGCACCTTCATCGCGGTCGGATCGTTCTGTTCCACCGCAGCGGTCACCTGATGCATCACGTTGGTCACGCTCATCAGGCTGCGCTTGAGCCGCCAGCTATAAACCGCCGGGGCCATCCACGCCTGCTGCCAGAACTGCCCGCGCATCAGCGCCGCTGTCAGCAGGAAAGCCACGAACACCCCGCCGACATTGAACCGCAGGTTATCGCCGCCGGGCTCGCCGAACAGCGCCACTGCCGCCGTCGAAAGCACCATCGCCAGCACCAGGAACAGCACGGCAATGATCAACGTGCTGCGGCGCGTCTGCTGGCGAAACGTTGCTGGGTCCATCGGCTGGATCTCGAACATCACGCATGACTTCCTTGAGCGATAAAAAGGGCAACGGAAAAAACTCGCTGCGCATTATCGCCTCTCTCGGGGATTTAGCTATGCTGGGGGCCCTTTTCAACTTTTCAGCGTCCAACGGGGACATGGCGGTACAGCGCAGATCGTGCCATCTTCATTCATGGATACACACTATTCGGATGCCATTTGCCTGCCATTGGAATGACATCGTTTTAAGGATCATTGCATGACCCAACGACACGTAATCAACGCCTCGGTCAGCCCGAAAGGCAGCCTGGAAACCCTTTCTCAACGTGAAGTTCAGCAACTGAGCGAAGCCGGATCCGGCAGCACCTACACCCTCTTCCGCCAGTGCGCCCTGGCCATCCTCAATACCGGCGCGCATGTCGACAACGCCAAGACCATCCTCGAAGCCTACAAGGATTTCGAAATCCGCATTCACCAACAAGACCGCGGCGTGCGCCTCGAACTGCTGAACGCCCCGGCCGACGCGTTCGTCGACGGCGAAATGATCGCCAGCACCCGGGAAATGCTGTTCAGCGCCCTGCGTGACATCGTCTACACCGAAAACGAACTCGACAGCCAACGCATCGACCTCAGCACCTCGCAAGGCATCAGCGACTACGTGTTCCACCTGCTGCGCAACGCGCGCACCCTGCGTCCGGGTGTGGAACCGAAAATCGTCGTGTGCTGGGGCGGTCACTCGATCAACACCGAAGAATACAAATACACCAAGAAAGTCGGCCACGAACTGGGCCTGCGCAGCCTCGATATCTGCACCGGTTGCGGCCCCGGCGTGATGAAAGGCCCGATGAAGGGCGCGACCATCGCCCACGCCAAGCAGCGCATCCATGGCGGGCGCTACCTCGGCCTGACCGAGCCGGGGATCATCGCCGCCGAAGCGCCGAACCCGATCGTCAATGAGCTGGTGATCCTGCCGGACATCGAAAAACGTCTGGAAGCGTTCGTGCGTGTTGGCCACGGCATCATCATCTTCCCGGGCGGCGCCGGCACCGCCGAAGAGTTCCTGTACCTGCTGGGCATCCTGATGCACCCGGACAACGCCGGCCTGCCGTTCCCGGTGATCCTGACCGGGCCGAAACATGCCGCGCCGTACCTGGAACAACTCGATGCCTTCGTCACCGCCACCCTCGGCGATGCGGCGAAGCAGCACTACGAGATCATCATCGACGACCCGGCCGAAGTCGCCCGGCAGATGACTGCCGGCCTCAAAGCGGTTAAGCAGTTCCGCCGCGAGCGCAACGACGCGTTTCACTTCAACTGGCTGCTGAAGATCGACGAAAGCTTCCAGCGCCCGTTCGATCCAACCCACGAGAACATGGCCAACCTCAAGCTGCACCGCGACCAGCCGCCCCACGAACTGGCGGCCAACCTGCGCCGCGCGTTCTCCGGGATTGTCGCCGGCAACGTCAAGGACAAGGGCATCCGCCTGATCGAAGAACACGGGCCGTATCAGATCCGTGGTGACGCGGCGATCATGCAACCGCTCGACGCGCTGCTCAAAGCCTTCGTCGCCCAGCACCGGATGAAACTGCCGGGCGGCGCGGCGTATGTGCCGTGCTATAGGGTGGTGGCGTAACACACGTTCAGGCACACCCAAAACCTTGGGAGCTGTCTTGCCAGCGATCAAAGCGAGACTTCCATTGACATGCGGCGCCCTAAACGCCGGATGCCAATGGATTTTCCCGACAGACCTCTAACCTAATGAATAATTTTGTACTCCGTAAAAGGTGCGTCCACTTCATTTCCGCCCAAATTCACCACATAGGCAAACTTAGCGCCCTGCGGGCCTGCATGTTCTAGCAAGTCTTCGCGAGGTACTTTTATCTCGATAGTCTCCGAATAAGGAGTGGTACCGGAAAATCTTTCACCGGTCCACGTGCCATCTAAACTAACCTGAACGAAAAATGGAATGTGATCACTCTCCGCCAAAAAACCCGGCGGGATCTGTGCAGTAGCACCCTCAGGGACATCGGTCATTTTTACGATGCCGCCTACAGCTTCTTTGATTACAAGTTGTTCAAGATTCTTAGCCATTTCTTTATTCCTCTAAAAACAGGTTGAGCACGCGAAGGTATCGCTGCGTAGCCATTAGGACCCTGCCGCCGGAGGTCCACAACTGTCAGAAATTACAGGCGGGGCCTTTATTCCGACCAACGGCAACCTCGACTTCACCGCACCAGCCTCAGAGCCAACGCCTTCGCCTGTGACGCCACATCCGTCACCGCCGTACTCTCCCACCACATCCCTCGCAACGGAGGGCCCATGGCGAACAGCCGGTTCGCTACCTGCCCGTGTTCGTTCAGCACCGCACCATCAATCGCAGCCGCGATCCCCAACGCCAACGGCCCCGACCGCACCAGTCCGCGCGCCAACAACTGCTGCGGCAATGGCCGCGCGACCCGACGCCAGTCATATTCAATGCCGCTGGAATTAATCAGCGCTGCGCCATGAATTAAGCAGGTTTCAGCATCACCACGGCGACGAATGCGAATGCTCACGCCGCCCTCCGCGCAAGGCTCTAACCCTTTGAACGACGCTGCCTGAATCCTCAACCGCCCTTCGCCCTGCAACCGCTCGACCAATTGGGCACTCAGCGGCGGCGACCGGTGATGATGACTCTCCCACCACGGCCGCACATGGCGTACGAATTGTCGACGTTGCACGTCAGTCGCCTGACTCCACAACCGTCCGATATGGGCCCGCACCGTGTCCAGCGGCGCCTGCCAATCGATGCCCTGAGCGATCGCCTCGCGACAATGCCTGCGCAGCTCGCGCAACAACTGTCGAGGTGTACGAATGCTCTGATCTTCGGCAAGAAAATCCACCCACGCCGGCGGTTGGCGCCGCACATGGGGTAACAGTCCGTGACGGGAAAACACTTCGATCGGCCCGCGATGTCCGGCCTTATCCAGCGACACAACGGCATCCACCATGGTCAGGCCGGAGCCGATGATCAGCACGGTCGATTGCGGATCGAGTTGGCGCATGGCTGTGACATCCCAAGGGTCAAGCGCGGCGGCGTTGAGCCCACTGGACTGCTTTTGCGGGGTGCGCGCGGCGGGGAACATGCCGGTAGCGAGCACCGCGTATGCACCCCTCAAGTGCTGGCCATCGCTAAGGGTGAGCTGCACTGAATCGGCATCGGTTTGCAGGTCGACGGCTTCTGCGCGGATATGCTCGATGGTCGAGCCACGTTGAGCACCGACACGGCGGGCTTCGGCTAACCGTTGTTGCACATAAACGCCGAACAACCCACGCGGCGGGAACAACTCACTGACAGGCACATCTTGCTCAGCCGACTCCGGCCAGCCACCGGCAGCGATGTGCGCGGTCAGCCATTGAGTCAGGTCATCGGGGTTATCGGGGTCGACACTCATGCGCGCTGCATTGCCGTTGAGCGTGTGGCCCAGTTCGACGGCGCTGTAGGCTTCGCCACGGCCAAGTTCGGCGCGTGGCTCAATGACCAGAATCTTGCGTTGGCCGGGCAGTCGCAATAACTGCACGGCCAACATCGTGCCGCTAAGGCCACCGCCGATGATCAGGATGTCTGCGTTCTGATTCATTCAAATCACCACATTACGCACAAAGCGCACCGCTACCGGCCCGTCATTGCGATAGCCGTGCGGCTGGTTGCTGGCAAACATGAAAAACTCGCCGGTCGCAATGGTATTGGTCACCTCTCCCACCGTTAACGTCAGGCAACCTTCGAACACGTAGATCTGCTCGCTCCAGCCATCGGCGTCCGGTTGCGACGGATAGACCTCCCCCGGTTGCAGACACCATTCCCACTGCTCGACCTCACGGGTGGCGGTGGCCTTGGACAGCAGCACCGCTTTGCTCCCGGGAATGGAACCTGCCCACGCTACTTCGTTGATGCGGCTCGGGTCGCGCGCGTCGGGTGCCTGGATCAGGTCGCTGAAGGCCACGTCGAGCGCTTCGGCAACGCGATCGAGGGTGGTCAGGCTGACATTCTTTTCCCCGGCCTCGATCGCCACCAGCATGCGCCGACTGACGCCGGACTTTTCCGCCAGCGCGGTCTGGCTCATGTCGGCAGCGTGGCGCAGGCGCCGAACGTTGTGACTGACGTGTTGCAGGACGGACGCCCGTTGGCTGGAATCTTTGTGCACTATATTGCTCACTCGGTGGGGTTGGGCAGTATACTGCGCAACGTTGGGCGCATTGTGCGTCCTGCCTTTTATAGTGCGCAAGGTCATGACGTCAGTGAACGAATCTTCCACCTCTCTCCGCTTCTCCCGCTTCAGCAAGGCCGAGTGCGTACTGGTGCTGATCACCATGGTCTGGGGCGGCACGTTCCTGCTGGTGCAACACGCCATGACCGTCAGTGGGCCGATGTTCTTTGTCGGCCTGCGCTTTGCCGCTGCGGCCGCCATTGTCGCGCTGTTCTCCTGGCGCCACTTGCGTGAACTAACCCTGTTCGAGCTCAAGGCCGGATCCTTCATCGGCGTGGCGATCATGCTCGGTTATGGCTTGCAGACGGTCGGATTGCAAACGATCCCGAGCAGTCAGTCGGCATTCATCACCGCGCTGTACGTGCCCTTCGTGCCGTTGCTGCAATGGCTGGTGCTGGGCCGTCGCCCGGGGCTGATGCCGAGCATCGGCATCATGCTGGCGTTTACCGGTCTGATGCTGCTGTCCGGGCCGTCCGGGGCTGCGCTGAATTTCAGCCCCGGCGAAATTGCCACCCTGATCAGTGCCATCGCGATCGCCGCCGAGATCATTTTGATCAGCACCTACGCCGGTCAAGTCGATGTACGCCGGGTGACCGTAGTGCAACTGGCGGCGACCTCGGTGCTGTCGTTCCTGCTGGTGGTGCCGACCGGGGAATCACTTCCGGATTTTTCCTGGACGCTGCTGGTGACCGCGCTGGGACTCGGCGCGGCGAGTGCGGCGATTCAGGTGGCGATGAACTGGGCGCAGAAAAGCGTTTCGCCGACCCGGGCGACCTTGATCTATGCCGGTGAGCCGGTGTGGGCCGGGATCGTCGGGCGAATCGCCGGGGAGCGCTTGCCGGCGATTGCGCTGGTGGGTGCGGGATTGATTGTGGCGGCGGTGATTGTCAGCGAGTTGAAGACCAAGGGTAAGGTTGTCGAAGAAGACGCTGAGCTGGAGCGGGAGACCCAAGGCTGATCCGCAATATCTTTAGTGCCTGAACCGTAGTTATCGCGAGCAGGCTCACTCCTACAATTGAAATGCGTTTCCCCTGTAGGAGTGTGCCTGCTCGCGATGAGGCCATTCCAAGCAATATCCATCTACCTGAAACAATGCCAAACAGAAAATTCCAGACTACTTTGTAGGATTCTGAGACATCCTGGCGTTTGGTAATCAGGGAGCTGGCACGTATGATGCTTCACAAACTTCCGCAGATTAGAAGCCTATGTCCCTGATAGTTCTACTGCTTCTGCCATTCATTGGCAGCTGTCTGGCAGCGGTGCTGCCACACAACGCGCGTAATACCGAATCCCTGTTGGCAGGTCTGGTCGCTTTGATCGGCACCGTGCAGGTCGCGCTGTTGTACCCGCAAATCGCCCACGGCGGGGTGATCCGCGAAGAATTCATGTGGCTGCCCAGCCTCGGTTTGAATTTCGTCCTGCGCATGGACGGCTTCGCCTGGTTGTTCTCGTTGCTGGTGCTGGGCATCGGCGCTCTGGTCTCTTTATATGCGCGTTATTACATGTCGCCGGACGACCCGGTGCCGCGCTTCTTCGCCTTTTTCCTGGCGTTCATGGGCGCCATGCTCGGGCTGGTGATCTCCGGCAACCTGATCCAGATCGTGTTCTTCTGGGAGCTGACCAGCCTCTTCTCGTTCCTGCTGATCGGCTACTGGCACCACCGCTCCGATGCCCGGCGTGGCGCCTACATGGCGCTGATGGTCACCGGTGCGGGAGGATTGTGCCTGCTGGCGGGGGTCATGATCCTCGGCCATGTCGTCGGCAGCTATGACCTGGACAAGGTCTTGGCCGCCGGCGATCAGATTCGCGCACATGCCCTCTACCCTATCCTGCTTCCCCTCATCCTCATTGGCGCCCTAAGCAAAAGCGCCCAGTTCCCCTTCCATTTCTGGCTACCGCACGCCATGGCGGCGCCGACTCCGGTTTCGGCCTATCTGCACTCGGCGACCATGGTCAAGGCCGGGGTATTTCTGCTCGCACGCCTGTGGCCGTCGCTGTCCGGCAGTGAAGAATGGTTCTACATCGTCAGCGGCGCCGGTGCGTGTACGTTGTTGCTCGGCGCCTACTGCGCAATGTTCCAGAACGATCTCAAGGGTCTGCTGGCCTACTCGACCATCAGCCACCTCGGGCTGATTACTCTTTTGCTGGGCCTGAACAGTCCGCTGGCAGCTGTTGCCGCGGTGTTCCACATTCTCAACCACGCGACCTTCAAGGCCTCGCTGTTCATGGCCGCGGGCATCATCGACCACGAAAGCGGTACCCGTGACATCCGCAAACTCAGCGGCCTGATCAAACTGATTCCGTTCACCGCGACATTGGCCATGGTCGCCAGCGCGTCGATGGCCGGCGTGCCGCTGCTCAACGGCTTCCTGTCGAAAGAAATGTTCTTCGCCGAAACCGTGTTCATCAACGCCACCGCGTGGGTCGAAGCAGCGTTGCCGATTGTCGCGACCATTGCCGGTACCTTCAGCGTCGCCTACTCGCTGCGCTTTACCGTCGACGTGTTTTTCGGCCCTACCGCCACCGACCTGCCGCACACCCCGCACGAACCGCCGCGCTGGATGCGTGCGCCAGTCGAGCTGCTGGTGTTCACCTGTCTGGTCGTCGGGATCTTCCCGGCGCAAGTGGTCGGCCCACTGCTCGCGGCTGCCGCGCTGCCGGTGGTGGGCGGGACGCTGCCGGAATACAGCCTGGCGATCTGGCACGGTCTGAACGCGCCGATGATCATGAGCCTGATCGCCATGTCCAGCGGCATCGTGGTCTATCTGCTGCTGCGCAACCAGCTCAAGCGGGGCCGCTTCAAATACCCGCCGCTGGTGGGTCGCTTCAACGGCAAGCGCCTGTTCGAGCGCAGTCTGGTGCTGATGATGCGCATGGCCCGTCGGGTCGAACGACGACTCGGCACCCGCCGCCTGCAAATGCAACTGTTCCTGATGGTTTTGGCGGCAGTGCTCGCCGGCCTGATCCCGATGTTGCACAGCAGCCTGAGCTGGGGCGACCGGCCGAAGATTCCGGGTTCCATCGTGTTCGTCACCCTGTGGCTGCTGGCGATTGCCTGCGCCCTCGGCGCCGCGTGGCAGGCCAAGTATCACCGTCTCGCCGCCCTGACCATGGTCAGCGTCTGCGGGTTGATGACCTGCGTGACCTTCGTCTGGTTCTCGGCGCCGGATCTGGCCCTGACGCAACTGGCGGTGGAAGTGGTGACCACGGTGTTGATCCTGCTCGGCCTGCGCTGGCTGCCGCGACGCATCGAAGAAGTCTCGCCACTGCCGTCGAGCCTGCGCAAGGCCCGGGTGCGCCGCTTGCGCGACTTGCTGCTGTCGATTGCCGTCGGCGCCGGCATGGCGCTGCTGTCCTACGCGATGCTGACGCGGCAAACGCCCAACGACATTTCCTCGTTCTACCTCAGTCGCGCCATGCCCGAGGGTGGTGGCAGCAACGTGGTCAACGTGATGCTGGTGGACTTCCGCGGCTTCGACACCCTCGGTGAAATCACCGTGCTGGTGGCCGTGGCGCTGACCGTGTTCGCCCTGCTGCGACGCTTCCGCCCGCCGAAAGAAAGCCTGCAACTGCCGGCCCAGCAACGCCTGCTCGCGCCGGACGTGGTCACCGATCTGGTCAACCCGCGCAGCGCCAGCGACACCGCACTCGGCTTCATGATGGTGCCGGCGGTGCTGGTGCGCTTGTTGCTGCCGATTGCGCTGGTGGTGTCGTGCTACCTGTTCATGCGCGGTCACAACCAGCCGGGCGGCGGTTTCGTCGCCGGACTGGTGATGTCGGTGGCGTTCATCCTGCAATACATGGTTGCCGGTACGCAGTGGGTCGAGGCGCAAATGAGCCTGCGGCCGTTGCGCTGGATGGGCACCGGGCTGCTGTTCGCCACCGCCACCGGGCTCGGCGCGATGGCGGTCGGTTATCCGTTCCTGACCACCCACACCTGGCATTTCGCCTTGCCGCTGCTCGGCGAGATCCATATCGCCAGCGCGCTGTTCTTCGATATCGGCGTGTACGCCGTGGTCGTGGGCTCGACACTGCTGATCCTCACCGCCCTCGCCCACCAATCGGTGCGGGGTCACAAGACCGCATCGCTGCCCAAGTCCGTCGCCAGCAAAGGAGCCGTCTGATGGAAGAAGTCATCGCAATCGCCATCGGCGTGCTCGCCGCGTCCGGCGTGTGGCTGGTATTGCGGCCACGGACATTTCAGGTGGTCATGGGCCTGTGCCTGCTGTCCTACGCGGTCAACCTGTTCATCTTCAGCATGGGCAGCCTGTTCATCGGTAAAGAACCGGTGATCAAGGACGGCGTGACCCAGGACCTGCTGCACTACACCGATCCGCTGCCGCAGGCACTGGTGCTGACGGCGATCGTCATCAGCTTCGCCATGACTGCGCTGTTCCTGGTGGTGTTGCTGGCGTCGCGGGGCCTGACCGGCACCGACCACGTCGACGGCCGGGAGCCCAAGGAATGATGGCGATGACTCACCTGATCGCCGCACCGATCCTGCTGCCGCTGCTGACCGCCGCCATCATGTTGATGCTCGGCGAGAAGCATCGGCCGCTGAAGGCGAAAATCAATCTGTTCTCCAGCCTCGTCGGCCTGTTCATTTCGGTGATGCTGCTGCAGTGGACGCAAACCACCGGCGTGCCCGGTTCCATCGGCGTGTACCTGCCGGGCAACTGGCAGGCGCCGTTCGGCATCGTGCTGGTGGTTGATCGCCTGTCGGCCTTGATGCTGGTGCTGACCGGGATCATCGGCGTCAGCGCCCTGCTGTTCGCCATGGCGCGCTGGGATGGCGCGGGATCGAGCTTCCACGCGTTGTTCCAGATTCAACTGATGGGCCTGTATGGCGCGTTCCTCACCGCCGACCTGTTCAACCTGTTCGTGTTCTTCGAAGTGCTGCTCGCCGCCTCTTATGGCCTGTTGCTGCACGGTTCGGGTCGGGCGCGGGTGTCGTCGGGCCTGCATTACATCTCGATCAATCTGCTGGCCTCGTCGCTGTTTCTGATTGGCGCGGCGTTGATCTATGGCGTCACCGGCACCCTGAACATGGCCGATCTGGCGCTGAAGATTCCGCTGGTGCCGGAAGCCGACCGCGGCTTGCTGCACGCCGGCGCGGGGATTCTTGCGGTGGCGTTTCTGGCGAAGGCCGGCATGTGGCCGCTGAACTTCTGGCTGGTGCCGGCCTACTCCTCGGCCAGTGCGCCGGTGGCGGCGATGTTCGCGATCATGACCAAGGTCGGCGTCTACACCCTGCTGCGCCTGTGGACGCTGCTGTTCTCTGGGCAGGCCGGGGCTTCGGCGTTCTTCGGTGGCGACTGGCTGATCTACGGCGGCATGGCGACCATCGCCTGCGCGGCGCTGGCGATTCTGGCTGCACAACGTCTGGAGCGCATGGCCAGCCTGAGCATTCTGGTGTCGGCGGGGATTCTGTTGTCGGCGGTGGGTTTCGCCCAGCCAAACCTGATCGGCGCGGCGCTGTTCTATCTGGTCAGCTCGACCCTGGCACTGAGTGCGCTGTTCCTGCTGGCGGAGTTGATCGAGCGTTCGCGTTCGGCCAACGAAATCCCGCTGGAGGATGAAAGCGAGTTGCTGCCGCGTCCGCAGGAATCGCTGCAACCGCCCAAGGGCATCAATCTCGACGATGAACAGAAAGCCGTGGTCGGCCAGGTCATTCCGTGGACCATGGCGTTTCTCGGCCTGAGCTTCATCGCCTGCGCGCTGCTGATCATCGGCATGCCGCCGCTGTCCGGATTCATCGGCAAGCTCAACCTGATCGGTGCGCTGCTTAATCCGTTGGGGCTGGGTACTGATGCGCCGATCTCGAACGCTGCATGGGCGTTGCTGGCGTTGCTGATCCTCTCCGGGCTGGCCTCGTTGATGGCATTCGCGCGCATGGGCATCCAGCGTTTTTGGACGCCCGAGGAGCGTCCTTCGCCGCTGCTGCGCAAGCTCGAATGCGCACCGATCTTCCTGTTGCTGGGGCTGAGTATCGCGCTGACCTTCAAGGCCGAACCGCTGCTGCGTTACACCGAGGCCACCGCCGACGCGCTGAACAACCCGCAGCAATACGTGATGGCGGTGCTCGGCACCCGCGCCGTGCCCAGCCCTGAAGCCAAAGCGGCGATGCTGGAGGTGCAGCCATGAAGCGCGTATTTCCGGCTCCATTGCTGTCACTGGCGTTGTGGGTTTTGTGGCTGACGCTGAACCTCTCCGTCAGCCCGGGCAACCTGCTGCTCGGTGCAATCCTCGGGTTCGCCGCACCGTTGATGATGCGCAAGCTGCGCCCGAAACAGGTGCGCATCCGCCGTCCGCTGACGATTTTGCGCCTGTTCGTGATGGTCGGTCGTGACGTGATCCTCTCCAACCTGATCGTCGCCTGGGGCGTGATCAACGCCGGTCGCCGCCCGCCGCGCTCGCGCTTCGTCAAAGTGCCGCTGGACCTGCGCGACGCCAACGGTCTGGCGGCGCTGGCGATGATCTGCACCGTGGTGCCGGGCACCGTGTGGTCGGAGCTGGCGCTGGATCGCAGCATTCTGCTGCTGCATGTTTGGGATCTGGATGACGAGGCGCACTTCATCCACCACTTCAAGACTGCCTACGAGCAGCCGTTGATGGAGATTTTCGAATGAGCCCGTTGCTGTCGAACGCGATTCTGCTGACGCTGTTCCTGTTCTCGCTGGCGATGGTTCTGACCTTGATTCGCCTGTTCAAGGGGCCGTCGGCACAGGATCGGGTACTCGCGCTGGATTACCTGTACATCGTCGCCATGCTGATGATGCTGACCCTGGGCATTCGTTATTCCAGTGACACTTATTTCGAGGCGGCGCTGCTGATCGCGCTGTTCGGCTTCGTCGGCTCGTTTGCGCTGGCGAAATTCCTGCTGCGTGGCGAGGTGATCGAATGAATGCTGAATTGTCATTGTGGGTGGAGATTCCGGTGGCGATCCTGCTGGTGCTCAGCGGGGTGTTTGCACTGATTGGCGCGACCGGATTGCTGCGCATGAAGGATTACTTCCAGCGCATGCACCCGCCGGCGCTGGCCTCGACGCTGGGCGCGTGGTGCGTGGCGCTGGCGTCGATCATCTGTTTCTCGGCACTCAAGTCCGGGCCGGTGATGCATGCCTGGCTGATTCCGATTCTGTTGGCGATCACCGTGCCGGTGACCACCCTGCTGCTGGCGCGGGCGGCGTTGTTCCGCAAGCGCATGGCCGGGGATGATGTGCCGGCTGAGGTGAGCAGTCGCAGGACCGAGAGCGGTAGTTAACTTCAACTTTTACGCTGCCTGGTCTGGCCTCTTCGCGGGCAAGCCCGCTCCCACAGGGTTTTGGATTGAACCCATTACTTGTGAACACTCACAATCATTGTGGGAGCGGGCTTGCCCGCGAAGAGGCCGGTATTGCCAACACATGAACCGGGTCAGACCCAAGCCACCGCCAACAACCCCGCCCCCAACACCAGACACAGCGGCGAATACACCCAGGTATCCAGCCGCGCAAACCGCGACCCCTTCACTTCCTTGAAAAACCCTACCAGATTCGAATCGCCGATCGCCCGGGCGAACATCAATAACGCAATCGCACTGATCACCCATTGCAACGCTTTGTGATGCACCGCCGGCATGCCCCAGCCGACCCGCATGCACACCAGCGCGGCGATCACCAATAATGCTGCCGCTACCAGCAAGGTAATCCAGCCTGACGGTTTGAACGCCGGTCGCACCGTCGCCACCAGTCCTCGCACCGGCACTTGCGGTACCGCCGCCACCGCCGCCCACTGCCCACCCAGCGCCCAATACACGTGTACCAGGGCGATTGCCGCGAATATCGTCACCAGCCATTGAGCCAACACAAAGGTCATGGTCAAGAATCCTTTCGAGGGATTTGAACAAAACATCCTAGTCGGCATTTTTTGAAGTGCACGACCGATCAGCGGTACGGTAAAGTGCCGCCCCATGAAATTCACCCGTTCCGATCGCTCACTGCTGGCCTGGATGCTCTACTGCTGCGTCCTGTTCAACGTGTTCGCCTGCAGCATCGGTCACGGGCAAATGGTCGGGATGCAGCTCAACGGCATCGGCGGGCGGTTCTGTACGGTCGACCCGGCCACTCAAGCGCCGCTGACCAGCAATCCCAGCGAAGAACAATTGCCGACCCTGTCCAAGGCGTTCGGCTGCCCGCTGTGCTCGGTCGGCGGCGGTATGGGCCCGGCGTTCAACTCCAGCCTGACCCTCGCGGTTCTGCCCGAACAGCACAGCCCGCCGCTGGCGCCCATCGTCAGCGCCGACCTCCCTGCCCGCTTCACCTGGCCTTCGGCCAATCCTCGCGCCCCACCGCTCGCCTGAGTGTCTTTGCCTTTTTGATTTTTCAGCCCACTGCGCCAACGCGCGGCGTTTGCCTGTGCGCTGATTCCCAGACAAGCATTCAGGATTCAACGATGAAACATATTCCTCTGCTGGCCAGCCTGTGCGGCTGCCTGTCCCTTAACGCCTGGGCGCAATCCACCGTAGACCTGGCGCCGATCACCATCGACGGCGAATCCACCAGCGAACCAGGCCTGAGCCTCGATCAATCCAGCGGCATGGCCTCGCGCCTCGGTCTCAGCGTGCGCGACACACCTGCGTCAGTGGCCGTCGCCAACCGCAACGACATCGAACGCCACGGCGCGCAGAACTTTCAGGACGCCGCCAACACCCTGCCCGGGGTCAATGCCAGCGCACCACCGGGCTTTGGCGGATTCGTCTCCTATCGCGGTTTCACCAGCAGCCAGATCACCCAGATGTTCAATGGCATCAACGTCTCCGGGGGCCTCGCCCGGCCGGTGGATTCATGGATCTATGATCGGGTCGAACTGGTGGGCGGCCCGTCTTCGCTGATCAACGGCGCAGGCTCGGTCGGCGGCTCGTTGAACTACGTGACCAAACTGGCGACCCGCGATGAACAAGCCGCTGAAAGTCGCATCAGCTACGGCAGCTACGACACCACCGAAACCGCGTTCGGCCTCAACCATGCGCTGACCGACCCGGGCGCCGACGTGCAGCACTACGCGCGGCTCGACGTCAGTCACAACACCAGCAACGGCTACATCGACCGCCAGGAACGCGATGCCTGGAGCGTGGCGTTCTCGTTGCTCAGCGACCTCACGCCGGATCTGTCGCACACCCTGGCCCTGGAATATCAGGACGAACACGAAGACAGCCCGTACTGGGGCACGCCGGTGCTCAACCCCAAGGCCGGCGAGTTGAAGATCGACAAACACAATCGCTTCAACAACTACAACGTCGAGGACGGGCGCTACGAACAGCGCACGATCTGGGTGCGCTCGATCATCGACTACCGGATCAACGACAGCACCACTCTGCGCAATACGCTGTATCACCTCGACAGCCAACGCGACTACCGCAACCTCGAAACCTATCAGTACAACGCTGACAACACGGCGGTGAACCGCTCCACCGCCTATCAAGTACGCCATCAGGGCGAGCAGAACGGCAACCAGTTCGAACTGCGCCACGACAACAGCCTGTTCGGCCTCGACACCACCTGGTCCGGCGGCTTCGAATACAAGGTCAATCAGACCACCAACTCGCCGCTGAATATCAAAGGCGCAAGCACGGTCGATCCGAACAACTACCGTCCGGGGCATTTCTACGATATTCCCGGCACCAACCCGACACTGATCAGCGACAAGACCAACGAGGTCACCACCAAGGCACTGTTCGTGGAAAACCGTCTGGCACTGACCGACAAACTGGCGTTGCTCACCGGCCTGCGTTACGACGACATCGACCTCGACGTGACCAACCACCGTACGGTGACAGCCGCCAACCCCAAACACCTCAAGCGCAGCTGGGAGCCGGTCACCGGGCGCGTCGGCCTGACCTACCAGTTCATTCCATCCGCCAACATCTACGTGCAATACAGCACCGCCGCCGAGCAACCGAATGGCACGCAGGACTTCGACGTGTCGACCGGCAAGCAATGGGAAATCGGCAGCAAGTTCGACTACTTGGATGGCCGTGGCTCGGCGACAGTTGCCGCCTACACCATCGAGCGCAAGGACTTCGCTGTGACTGATCCGCTGGACCCGACCAGCAGCATCCCGGTAGGGCAGCAAACCTCGAAGGGCATCGAGATCGCCAGTTCCCTGCGGATTACCGACAAGCTGTTGGCCGAAGGCAACTTCGCCTGGGTCGATGCGCAATACGATGATTTCACCGAAAAGAACGCCGCCGGCGCGGTGGTCTCACGCAAGGGCAACAAGCCAAACAACGTTCCGGATCGGGTCGGCAATCTATGGCTGACTTATGATTTCTCGCCGCAATGGCAAGGTGGAGTCGATGCGCGGTATGTGGCATCGGTATATGCGGACACGGCGAACACCATGACCGTGCCGTCGTACACGCTGTTCGGCAGCTTCCTCAGCTACAAGGTCGACTCGCACACCACCGTCACCGGCCGAGTGCGCAACCTGACCAACGAAGTGTATGCCGAGTTTGCGCATGTATCGCCGGCTTACTATCTGGGTACGCCGCGCACCTTTGAATTGGCGGTGCAAACGAAGTTTTAAAAGCATGAAAGCTTCGCGAGCAAGCCCGCTCCCACAGGAGAACGCGTTCCAATTGTGGGAGTGAGACTGCTCCCACAGGACAGAGCGCTCCAATTGTGGGAGCGGGCTTGCTCGCGAAGAGGCCAGCAATCTCAACGTTTATTTCAGATCAGCCGCCACCTTCTCCGCCACATCCTTCGGCACCCACGCCTGCCACACCTCCGGATGCGCCTTCATGAAGGCCTCAGCCGCCTGCCGTGGTGCGGTGTGTTTCTCGCTCATCTCGGCCAACGCCTTGTTCAGCGGCTCGATCGGGAAATCCACCTTGCTGAAGAATTCGGCAATCTGCGGATACTGCTTCTGGAACGGCGTAGACACCCCAATCGACAGCTTCGATGCCAGCGAACGGGTCGGTTTCGGATTGGGGTTATCGGCATCGGTCAGGGTCTTCCACGCCTCGGCATCGAACGGTGGCTCTTCCAGCTGCACCAGTTTGAATTTGCCCAGCAATGGCGTCGGCGACCAGTAATAGAACAGCACCGGTTTGCCCCGACGGATCGAAGAGCTGATCTCGGCATCCAGCGCCGCACCCGAGCCACTGCGGAAATTGGTGTAATCGTCCTGCAGGCCGTAAGCGGTCAGCTTCTGTTTGTTCACCACTTCCGAGGTCCAGCCGATCGGGCTGTTGAGGAACCGACCCTTGCTCGGGTTTTCCGGGTCCTTGAACACGTCCTTGTATTTCTTCAGATCACTGACACTGCGCAAGTCCGGCGCCAGCGGCTTGATGCCCTTGGCCGGGTCACCCTTGATCACGTACTCCGGCACCCACCAGCCTTCAGTGGCACCCTTGACCGTATCGCCCAGGCTCGCCACCTTGCCTTCGGCTTCAGCCTTGACCCACACCGGGCTGCGCCCGGCCCACTCTTCGCCGATGACCTGAATGTCATTGTTGGCCAGCGCGGTTTCCAGAGTGATGGTGGTACCCGGCAATGTATCGGTCGGCAGGCCATAACCCTTCTCGACGATGATCCGCAGGACATCGGTGATCAGGCTGCCGCTTTCCCAGTTCAGGTCGGCAAAATGGATCGGTGCCTGTGCCGCCGCTGCCGGCTGCGCGGCCGTCAGCACACCGAACGAAACCACGCTGGCGGCCAATAGCCGTCGAATTCCTTTCATGCTTTGCACCTCGTGCTGTTCACAGCAATAGCAGGATGGCCTGGCAGAAGACCGCAAGCCTCTGAATACTCAGTCAACTGACTGTAGCCGAGGTTCCTGCTTTTTCCGGGGGCCAATCCCGGCGAGGTTATGTTTCAGACTTTTCCTGCAAGCTTTGCAGCTCGCGTCTGACCATGCTGGCGTATTCCGCAGGCCGCAAGGTGTAGATCTGCGCTGCCACCCAGTTCAGCCATGCACCCTGCAATTCGGCTTTGGCGTTGAACAGGCGCAAGGCCTCCTCACGCGCACGGTCGAGGTTCTGCGAATGGAAGTCGGCGCGACTCACACCACCGATCACTCGCTGGCCTTGAACGTGATCAGTTCGCCCTTGCGCCACTTCGCCGCTTTACCGGTAACGGCTTTCAGGGTCTTGGTCAGGCCTTCCTGCAGTTGCTGGTGCGCGGCAAACACCGTCACCACGCTGTGGCCTTCCTTGAACAGGGTCGCGTGGCCGTCCGCTGTATCGACAAAGGCGTAGTCGCCCAGGCCGTACACCGTCAGTTTGATTTCGCGAAAGCGGATGTCCATCTTGCCGCCTTCACGGCTGGGCAGCACGGCCGCACTGAAATGATCGCCGACCTTGAGCTTGAGCCCCGGTTTATCATCGACTACCAACGCACTTTCGGTGTCGATCTCGGCCACGTAAATGCCTTCGGCGTTCTGTTCGGTGATGTAAACAAAACGCGACTGGAACAGCTTGACCAGCTTTGCACGCAAATCACCCAACACGAACAAAGCATGCATATCGAGGTTACTGACTGCCAAAGAAACATCCCCACATCTGAAAAAGTACCCGGCGCCAAAACGCGCACGGCAAAAAAACGGCCAGGCCGATGCTGTTACCGAATGACTTCAGTACACCTGAAACAAGCGGAGCGCCCATACATCACAAGTTCGCAAGACTACTGGAAAGTCAGGCGAGAAACTTGCCTCGATGTTCGCCAGGCCTTGAAGGAAAAATCTTCATTGAAGCGCAACGAAGACTGACTACAAACTTTAGGGAAAAAACTGACGAAAAAAAGCCCTTTTCCGACATATCGCCGGTAAAAAATTGCTTTAGATAGGCACCTGTCGCCAGCAGACACTGGCGATTCTAGAGCAGCGATGCTGCTTCCGACTACCCGAACCGACCTGTAACCGTCGGCTATCTCATGAAAAGGACTTCATATGTGCACTCTGACTCACTTTGCCCAGCCCTCCAAACCAGTCATGGATACGCCTTTCGTGCTGCACGGCACTGATTTGCCGGAACTTGCGCAATACGCACAAAGCGTTCAGACCCCACGATTTCAGGTGGTCCCGGCAGGTAACGCGTTCTTTCATATCAAGGAATCTTCCACCGGTCGTGTAAGAGGTTTCCGCGAAGACCACAACGAAGCGTGCGCCCTCGCCCGCTTGCTTGAATCACGGATCGAACTCTTGTCCAACGGCTGCCTCAGATAAAGAGCGAGCGACAGCGCCATTCCGGCACACGCAAAAAGGAGTACACGATGGAACTGCCTGCATATGATCTGAAAACCCTGTTCGACCAACTGGGCCTGCCATCGGAAAACGGGGCCATCGACGATTTCATCGAAGCACATCCGCTGGATGCCAACACCAAGTTGATCGATGCCGAGTTCTGGACGCCGCAACAGGCGCAACTGCTGAAGGAGTGGCTGCGCGCCGACGGCGAAGAAGCGGTGATGGTCGATGAATTGAACGTACGCCTGCACGACGGACGTTAATAAATGTCAGTGCAGGCTGTCGCCAGGCTCGGCCATCAGTTGCGCGAGCCAGGCAGCCTTGCACTCCTCCGCCTCGTCGCGACTGGCGAACGCGGTGCCACGCCGCTCACCATTGAGCAACACCACCCAGCAGACGCTCTGGCCCATCGCGCGCAATCCGGCGGGCACACCACTGCCAATCATCACCGCGACATCGACTCTGCACATACTGACCTCTCGATTTCATTAGCTACCTAACTAACGGCCATGTTAATGACTTCATCGCAGAGGAAACAGCAACGCCCGTGCACAGATTCATTGCGCGAGCGGTAACAATCGATCAGTGCGGATTCTCCGGCTTGTAACCCAGGCGCAGACCGCCCCAATGCCGGCCCTTGACCATGATCGGCACCGACAAGTCGTGCATCAGCTCCCCGGTGTCACGGGTGTAGGTCTGCAGCAACACCGCCTGTTGATGGCTGCCGCAGCGGATCCCGGTGCGGTCGGCGAACTTGCGTTTGGTACGATTACCCACCGCGTCGATCTGCTGGTCACCAGTCAACGGCTGACTGAACGCCAGGTTGTGCGTCGGCACATAACCCTGCGGCGTGCAGGCGATGGCGAACACCAACCCCTCATGGCGCGGCAGCAACGGCTCCTGGATCGCCGGCAGCACCTGATCGGTGTAGCGGTCGAAACGGGTCTGAAACTTCGCCGGCTGCGTCCCGGGAATCGGTTGATATTGACGGTCGAACAAATCCTCAAGACTGATCCGCCCCTGCTCGACATCCGCCTCGAACCGCGCCGCAATCTGACTCGCGCCCTCACGCGCCAGGTCATAGACGCGCTGGTGATAGTCATCCAGACCGACTTCGGCCAGACGCTCGCTGATGGTTTCCGCCTGCCCTTCCATCTGCACAGCGGCCTCGGCCAGACGCCGGGTTTGTTGATCGCTGATCGCCAGATCACTGCGCATCTGCTCGATGGCCTTGAACAGACTGTCGAGCTGCTCGCGATTGGTTTCCGCGCCACGGGCGATTTCACCGACCTGGGTTTCCACCCCAGCCGCCAGCCGCGCGATGTTTTCCAGATGCTGGCCGGTGTTCTCGACCTGCTCGACACCGGTCTGCAGATCGCTGGACAGCTCGCGGATCTGCTCCACCACTTGCGCCGTACGTTGCTGAATATCGGCGACCATCTCCCCGACCTCGCCGGTCGCCGAGGCAGTCCGCGCTGCCAGACCGCGCACCTCATCCGCCACCACCGCAAAACCACGGCCATGCTCGCCAGCCCGCGCCGCTTCAATCGCCGCGTTCAGGGCGAGCAGATTGGTCTGGCTAGCGATGGACTGAATCACCAAGGTCACCCGTTGAATGTCGTCGCTGCGCAGACTCAGGGCTTCGATCAGCTCACGGCTGGCATTGGCGCGTTGACTGAGTTGATGCATGCGCGCAATCGAATCCACCAGTTCGGTGCGCCCCGCCGCGCTGCTGTGATGCGCCTCGCTGGCGGCGTCCAGCGCTTCACGGCTGAGCTGCGAAGTGGCGTGTTCGGTGGCGATCATCACTTCGGCGTTGCTGACAATCTGCGCCGCCGCGTCGAGTTGCGATTCGAGTTTGCTCGCCAGTTGCTTGACGGAAAACGCCACACCGGCGGCTGACAGCGCGTTATGACTGGTGGTGTAGGAAAGATCGCGGGTGAGTTCGGAAATCGCGCTGCCGGCATCGACAGGCACAACATCAGGGATGGCCCGCGAGCGCAGGCGCGGCAGCCAGACAATCAGCACCGCCAGCGGCATGCCGATGTACAGCGACCATCCACCCAGCGTCATGCCGGCGAGCAACAGCATCAGGGCGATGCTTTGCAGGGTCGGAGCGATCCAGCGGTTTTTCGGCAACAGCACTGGTGCGGGCAAAGCCCCAACCAGAGATCCATCTCTCGTCATATCAACACCCCACGCATGTTCTCATTGTTGTGACTGCATTAAACGCCACTAGAATGCCATTATCCATGGTCCGTTAGTCGTGGAGTCTGCAGCAGGTCAATGGAACGACGCGCAAAATATCGCAGACGAGCAAAAGCAAAGATCGCAGCCCCGTCAGCTCGTGGAGGAGCTGCCGAAGGCTGCGATCTTTTGCAGGCGCCCCCCATTCAGGGGGCAGCCATGGAATCAGGCCTGACGCTGGTGCTTGTCGATCTGCTCGTGACGCTCTTGAGCTTCGATGCAGTACTTGGTGGTCGGGCTGATCAGCAGGCGTTTCAGGCCGATGGCCTCGCCGCTGTCGTCGCACCAGCCAAAACTGTCTTCCTTGATGCGCTCAAGGGCTTGTTCCAGTTGCGGCAGCATGCGCTGGTCGCGATCGATCGCGTTCACCAGCCAGGTGCGCTCTTCTTCAACCGAAGCCGCGTCCGCCGGGTCGGCCGGAGTGTCCAGGCTTTCGATGGCGATACGGTTTTGCTCAATGCGCTCGTGGGTTTCGACTTTCATGTTCTGCAACAGCTCAGTGAAGAAAGCGTGTTGCTCGGCATTCATGTAGTCATCTGCCGGCATGGCCAGCAACTTGTCCTTTGTCATTGATATCTCTATAAAAAAACGTGCATTAAGGCGAAATAGGGAGCGTTCCGGCGAACCGTGTCCGGTCGACGAAAAGGCATCGTTTATTGCAAACGCCACCCGGCACTCAATTTACGAAGGGGCGGCAGTCTAAGGCCCGTTTGAGGCCTCAGCAACTGTAAATACCGGGAATTTGTCCGACAACAGCCGTAAACGGGTCTGACACAGGCTTCATGGCGGTCATCGGAGTGCGTTTATAGCAAGAAATTCAGTCCAACGGCTGTATATAGAAGACAAACGGCTAACCGCTGGCGTCTCATCGCGAATTTTTCTACTCCCGGTGCATCGTTTCAGCCAAGCAGAACCCCAAAAGCCCTCCTAACATCAGCCACAATCCAGCACTTTGTGTGATTTGATCAGCCTAAAGGAAGACTTATGCCCCGCCCCGATCTGCCGGCCAACGACGAGCGCCCCCTCGCCAGCCCCCCGATCAATGCCGAGCGTCTGCTGCAACTGATCACCGACGAATACGACACCCTGCCGCGCCAACTCAAACGCATCGCCAGCTACATGAGCCAGCAAAGCGACCGGATCATGGTCGATCGCATCAGCGACATCGCCCGGGAATGCGAGGTGCATCCGTCCGCCATCGTACGTTTCTCGCAACGCTTCGGCTTCAGCGGCTTCAGCGAAATGCAGGCGCTGTTCCGCGCCGCCTACACCCACAAAGCCTCGCCGGTGCACAACTACCAGCAACGCATCCGCAGCATGATCGCCAACCAGTCGCAACAAGCCAGCGACGGCGACCTCGCCCGCGAATGCATCGACGCCACCCGCTCCGGCATCGAACGCCTGGGCCGCGAACTCGACGACGTCGCGTTCGAAAAAGCCGTCGACCTGATCGTCAACGCCGACAACATCTATGTGGTCGGCGTGCGTCGCTCCTTCGCCGTCGCCGACTACCTCGTTTACAACTTGCAACACACTCACAAGCGCATTCACCTGGTTTCCGGGCTGGGCGGCAGTTATCGCGAACAGATGCGCAGCGTGCGTAGCGGTGATTTGGTCATCGCCATCAGCTTCACCCCCTACGCCAAGGAAACCCAGCACTGCCTGCGTTACGCCCGCCAGCAACAGGCCAGCACCCTGATCCTCACCGACAGCCACCTCTCGCCCTTGGCCAAAAACGCCAACAGCCTGCTGCTGGTGAATGAGGGCAGCGCATTGGCGTTTCGTTCGTTGAGTGCGACCTTGTGTTTGTGTCAGGCGTTGTTCGTGGCGGTGGCGTATCGGCTGGAATTGAATGTGGATGAGATTCACGAACAAGCCGGTTTTGACGACTGACATTTGCCTCAGGCTCGGCTAGGTTATGCCTTCCCACCGGTTCGACTTGAAGGAACGCGTCATGAAACTGATCGGCATGCTGGACTCCCCTTACGTGCGCCGCGTGGCGATCTCCGCCAAACGCCTCGGCATCGACCTCGAACATGAATCGGTCTCGGTGTTCCGCCACTTCGAGCAATTCCAGCAGATCAACCCGGTGGTCAAGGCGCCCACGCTGATCCTCGATGACGGCGTGGTCCTGATGGACTCCACCCTCATCCTCGACTACCTCGAAGCCGCCAGCGGCAAAAGCCTGCTGCCGAGCGACCTCAAACAACGCGCCCACGCCCTGCGCCTGATCGGCCTCAGCCTCGCCGCCTGCGAAAAAGCCGTGCAGCTCTACTACGAACGCAACCTGCGCCCGGCCGACATCCAATACCAACCGTGGGTCGAACGCGTCGAGGGCCAACTCGCCGCCGCGTTCACCGCCCTCGAACAGGAACTGGAAAAAACCGGCCTGCCCACCGACGGCACCCTCACCCAGGCCGGCATCAGCCTCGCCGTGGCGTGGAGTTTCACCGACCTCGTCGTCCCCGACCAGATCGACACCCGCCGCTACCCGCACATCGCCCAATACACCGCGTACGCCGAAACCCTCGAAGCGTTCGTCAGCACCCCGATGACCTGACCATGAGCACCACCGACACCGCCGCCCCGGCGTTAAAGGAAATCTTCAACGCCGAACGCCTGCAACACATCGCCAGCGAAATGAGCGCCGTGTACCCGGCGTTCAAGGCCAAGGCGTTTCTCAAGCACGCCAACCAAGGGCTGGCGGAATTGTCGGTGATGCAACGCATGGCCCGCGTCAGCGAAAGCCTGCACGCCGTGCTGCCGCTGGACTACGAAGATTCCCTCGAAGTCCTGCGCCAACTCGCCCCCCGCCTCAACAGCGGATTCATCAGCATGTGCCTGCCGCACTACGTCGCCAGCTACGGCGGCCACGCCTTCGATACCTCGATGCAAGCACTGAAATACTTCACCACCTTCGGCTCCTCCGAATTCGCCATCCGCCACTTCCTGCGCAGCGACCTCGAACGCTCACTGGAACTCATGCACGACTGGACCCAAGACCAAAACCACCACGTCCGCCGCCTCGCCAGCGAAGGCACCCGCCCCCGCCTGCCCTGGTCATTCCGCCTGGAAGCCGTGCAAGCCAACCCGCAACTGGCCGCCGGCATCCTCGACCGGTTGAAAGCCGACGAGAGTTTGTACGTACGCAAGTCCGTGGCGAACCATCTGAACGACGTGACCAAGGAACATCCGGAATGGGTGCTGGACACGATTGAAGGCTGGCCACTGGAGAACAAACACACGGCGTGGATTGCCAAGCATGCGTTGCGCAGCTTGATCAAACAGGGAGATTTGCGTGCGCTGACGGTGATTGGTGCGGGGGCCAAGGCAGAGGTTGAGTTGCTGGATGTGCGGGTTGAACCGGCGGTGGTGAGGTTGGGTGAGGCGATTACGTTGTCGTTTACGGTGAAGTCGACAGTAGCGCATGAACAGCGGTTGGTGATTGATTATGCGATTGACTATGTGAAGGCGAATGGCGGGGTGTCGGGGAAGGTTTTCAAGTTGAAGACGGTGGTGTTGGCTGGGTTTGGGGAAGTGGTTGTGGGGAGGCGGCAGGTGATTAAGGATTTTACGACGCGGAAGCATTTTTTGGGGCGGCATGGGGTGAGGGTTTTGGTTAATGGGGAGGTTTTGGGGAGTGCTGCGTTTGATATCGTCGCTGATTGATACTGCTGAAGGATTCCGTTGATCTGGCGGGATTCGGGCTGATAGGGAATTACGGATGGGGCTGCTTTCGGCCAAAAGCAGACTGTTCCACCGAAGCTATGAATACGTCTATGTCGTGGTCGCGACTGATTCCTTTAGGAAGTGGTTTGGATAGAGGTATCTACAGTGGCTTCATTGTCTCTTGCCACCTGGAGGGTATCGAAACGTGTTTCAGCGTTTTCATGCAAGGAAGAAGTAGGCGGCCTTAGCCCAAGAAGTGTGGGCTCACGGCTATGTCGGATCCATCGTAACGGCACTGTTCTACAAGCCGCTGATGTGCCATGCGTGGGCTCGAGGCGCGCCACCATTTGGTGCCAAATTGTTATAGAGTTCGGCGTCACTCATTGCCTGGAGGCCCGATGACCGTTGCCGCGCTGCTGCTCGCCAAAACCTTCCCGATTGTGATCACCGACCACTTGATCAGCCGCAAAGGTGCTTCCGGTACCCAATGGATACAGCTCTGACCGGGCTAGTCACCACAACCGCACTGCCTGACTGTCATCGCGATAAGTAACGATGCGCTACCACCCCTTAAATCCTAAGAAAAAAGACACTCACTCTAGCTAGGCATTAATACATCAACTGCAAAAGGACACTGCAATGAGCTCCCCCTCAACGCTCGAAAAGCGCGTTAATCTTGATGAGCTTCAGACAATTAAGCGCTTTAAAGACGATCTCGTTAAGGCCATCCCCTACGTCCCCAACAACAAAGAAAGCAAAGAGTTTCTTCTAAGCCTTGGGGTAGATATGCTGCTTCACATGCATGATTTTTGGCATCATCGGCTGATAGACGTAAGGCCGAGAAAAGTCGATCTTTCAAGCCGCATCAGAAGTACGCCGGCCTATATAAGGAATAAAGACAAGGTCAAGAGCCTGATAGGCCTTATAGAGGCCGGCCAGGACGTCAATGGGTACCTATCTCGTAAGGCCCACTACGAAGCCCTTGATGTGGAGGCCTTTAAACAAGACAAAGACTTTATGCGATCCAGAGATCAGATGCATATATGCGAAGGCTACCATCATCTCCATCTAGAGCCTTACCCTGGACGAACTGATGATCTAATCATCGCAAAAATTCTTCACTCTCACGTAGAAATCATCGGGGTATTCCCTCACGTAATATTTGAAGAAAATTGCCCGGCCTCAGTGAAATCGGACTATGATCTTTCTGTATCTGCCTATGCAAAAAAAATCGCCCCTTCTGGCGGTTATTTTATGGGCGGACCTGGTGGAGGAATGCAAAATCTCGCGGGAAGTTCCTTGCAGTCTACTACTTTCCATACTCATACCTATAGAATAATAATATTGGTTGAACAGTATGAAGGCGGTTTAGAAGCATACGTCAGAAAGTTGTACGCAAAAAGCAATCGAGCACCGAAAAATGTCAAGCCTAGCTGGGTCTTAAAGGGCAGAAGCCTGGAGATACACGACAAAGTCAACAAAACCGAGTTCAAAGGCGAAGACATCAAGGTCAATACGCGTTTAGGCTATATGACTCCGATGAAGCCAGATGCATTCGGTGGCCCTTTCCTCTAATAAGCATCGAAGCTCAATGGCCCGTAATGGCACTTGGAACACCCTCACTGGGACGGTGTTGCCTCGGATGGCGGCACCGGTGGCTATCCCGTATTCGCTGTGGGATCGACACAGGACGGTGTTATCAGCAACGACTACTACTGGGGAGGCGATGCCCAACGCTTTCGTTCGGTCTAGGTAAAACCCAGTAATCGCGCCGTCCTAAGCCGCGAGAACCTTTTTTCGGCAGGTCCTGCAAAGAGGCCATGCTCCTTTTAGTCAGCATGACCGTTGCCGGGCAAGCTCACCGCTCTTTCACTCTCGACACGCTTTGGCAGGGAGTGGCGGCCGCTCGCGAACGGCAGAAATCGGCCAAAAGCAGACCTTCAACCGGCCGAGTTTCGTCACGATGAGAACATCACCTGCTTGCTTACGATCAAGCAGATCCAAACCCTGGGCGTGCAATGTCGGCAACGCTGCCAGTAACAGCTTCTTCGACTACCCTACTCACCTGAAAGGTAAACCCAGATATCCACCTGGGTACGGTACCTTCAGCACACAAACGAGCACGGATCCATACGAGTTAATTCATTTACTAGGACAGGTTATATAATGGACGACGAACGATTTGTGTTTGAAGCGCTAACCCGATTCAACTACTTCCCGAATCAAAAGCAGGGCGTTGGCGAGATTCCACCGGTCTTCAATTCCAGACGATTCACACCCGAAGTGGTTCTTCGAATCATCCAGGAGCCAGATGCATGCGATGAACGTGCAAAGGACCCAGAGAGCAATAAGACAGGAAGGCCTTCAAAGGGCTTTGATTTTGTTGAATATGCGTCCACTAGGTACAACAACGTGCCCAGACTTCTAGGAATTCCCCATCCGCAGGCGTACGGGCGGCTTGCAAAATGTATCTCCGAAAACTGGGAGCACATGCGGGGAATCTGCGATAACGAAAGTAGCAAAATCAAACCATACTTTCATGTTGATAAACGATTGGTAGTGATGAACTACGACAGCTTTCGAGAGAAAGTTCTGGAGAAAAGTCAGACATCATTCGGCAAGCGTTACTTGGTGAATACGGACGTTGCAAGCTGCTTTAACTCTGTTTATACGCATGCTATTGAATGGGCGGGAATGGGCGAGGAAGAAGCCAAAAGACAGCTTGGGGTTAAGGACAACGGCAACAAGCATTGGTCTAAAGACTTGGATAAGTGGCAAAGGAATACACGACGCCTTGAAACTCAGGGCATTACAATCGGACCGGCGACATCGACAGTCATCGTCGAACTCATACTAGGTGTAGTAGACGAGAGACTACGTGAAGAAAAATATGAATTCGTCCGATATGTTGATGACTATGTGTGCTATTGCAAAGACTCATCGGAGGCCGAACGCTTTTTACAAAAGCTTGCCAGCGAGTTAAAAAAATTCAAATTCTCATTAAACTTATCGAAAACCAAAGTCGAACCACTACCCGCTGCAATACAAACCGACTGGGTGGCAAAACTTCATGCCGCACTCCCTCAAAAAGTTGGCGAAGGCAAGAAGTACAACACAGATGACACGATACACTTTTTAGAGTATGCGATTTCGTTAAACAATCAAACACCGGATGGCAGTGTATTAAAATACGCCATGCAGCAATTAATCCACTTACTTGATGATGATTGGATCAGAGTCATCACTGACTATGTGACAAACTTGAGCTGGCATTACCCACTATTGCTTCCCTATTTGGGGATAATCTTCGAAAAACATGAGGTTCAACACTCTGACTACGAGGAAAGACTAAACCAAATCATAATCGAGAACTCCAAAAATGGGCGCTCGGATGGAATGTCCTGGCCCCTACACTTCATCAGCAAACATGGGTTGACCTTAAATGCGTTAGCTGAAACAGCGGTTATAAATTCTCAAGACTGCCTGTCAATGTGTTTATTGATGCAAATAACAGGCTGGACAGAAAACCTACAACTAGCATTCGAAGCACTAAGCGAACTTGATGTTTATCAAAAAGATCGGCAGTGGGTGTTTCTCTATCAAGCTTTTATTAAGGGGTACATACCCAACCCCTACAAATCGCCCGTTTTCGAAATCATGAGAGAAATGGACGTTGACTTCATGCCACCAGAAGGAAATGAAAGCCTAGCTGAATCCTATTGCACCCATCTGGAATTTGCAGATGTGTTTGAGCCAGAGCATGGACCATATACATTCGAAGAATTCCTACAACGGAGTCATGCTTGAGATTATTGAATTTTTAAAGCCATAACAGAGTGTAATTGGCCGCTACGGGTCATGGCTGATCGTCTCTTTTGGCCGATTTCTGCTTGTGGTGAGAGGCAGGAACCGGCCAGAAGCGGACGTGCAAGCGACCGCTGCCGGCCTAAGCGGTCTTTCGATTCATGCGGAAATCGGAGCGATTCACTGCGCCAAGCAGATAAGCCCCTCGTCCCCTTAGGAGGTTCAACGGCTTTCTGCGGCATAAACAGATCTTTACAAGACACTGAAGGGCACAATTTGTAAACAATGTATGCCCTTATTGTGCCGATTATTTTTTGACTAATAAGCGATGCTGCTTGTCTGGAAGATAAATTTTTCTATGCACTTTAAAGCTGTCAGGATATTTTTTAAGGCCCGTAGTAAGTATTACTTGATAAGTTTTTCCATAACTATCAAGCTCACCAATTTTTTCGAGGCAACGTTTAAGATTGTCCAGTTCAATCCCTGATGTTTCTGGCGTGTCGATAAGCAAGAATTTAGGAAACGGTACATCTTCTTGTGACAGGGATAGATTCATAAGGGCGAGGTAATACATAAGTCGCCTTGATACGGCTGAGCTGGCCTCTCTATATTCACCACTACCAACTATCGGAAGGTAGTCGTCTAAACTTATGCGAGCAGTGTTGCAGTCAGGTAGGGAGTCGGTCATTAATTTATTATAGATAGAGCTGAGCTTCCCTACCTTATCTTGAATGTCTATTTTTGCTTTGGCCTCTAACTCATCTGTTTGCAGCTTTGAAATCTCATGTTCGCTTCTCTTTCGCTCGTAGTCATTTGTAAGGCGAACGTTTTTGCTTTCTGCTTCAATTTGCTGGCGTATCTTTTCTATATCCTGACGAGTGTTTAAAATCTCATCATCAATGTCATTAATTGTGTCTAGATCTACTGGGGCATCTAGATTGTCAACTCGCTCTTCTATTTTTCGCATTAGCTCTGGGATTTCTGTTTCCAGTTTGCGAATATTTTCCTGAATGATCTTTAGGTCTTGATTGCAATCATCTATAGCTAATTCAATGGTTTGGGTTGTTTTGATTTTTGCTTTATAGATTTCCTTGTATTCTTTGGATGTATAGAAAAAACGTTGGTACTGTTCCTCTTGGATCTCTGAACCGCAAACACAATGACCTGTTGCCCGCTCAACTTTTCCTAAACAGTAGGGGCATGTATCCGCTGAGAACAAATTAAGCTGATCATGCGAGTGAATGATCTTTACGATTTGAGAAATTTCTCTTAGGGTATTTTCTTTTACGGCATTTAGTTTTTGTTTTTCACCTATGGTTGAGATCAGATCTTGATTCAACTTGCTTAAGGCTAGCTGCCTCTCGATAATATTGTTCTTTATATCTATTATTGCATAATCTACTATTACTCCTTTGACTTCTCTATTGCTTTTGAATTTGTTCCTTGCACTGTGCAAGCGTTCTAATTGATTTTCTTTTTCTTGCAGGGACGCCTGAAGAAACGAAATATTTAACGGCTCTGAACTTCCAGACAGCTCTTCAATGATTCTGGAATATTCTTTCAGAAGTCCAGCAGCAATGTTTTTATCTTTTTCTAGCGCTTTTGATTTGGAGAGGGATTCGTAGTATTCCGAAAATGTTTTTCCGACCAAGAGCTCAAAGATGGCTTTTCTCAGAAGCTCTGAGTCGTTCATGAAGTTGCTTTGTGTATCTATCTTTTTGTATACCCCTTTTGGATCGGGCTGTTGGTCATGATAGATAAGCCGCATAAGGTCAGTGAAATTAATTTTAAAATTTCTATAGCCTTGGTATAGCTCTACAACGGTTATTTCAAGCTTCGAGAGAAGCCAGTCGGAAAATATGTACTCAACTTCAGGGGAGCGAAACACCTGGAATATGGACGTGGGCTGATCGTTGTTGTGTATTAAGATTCGTGATTTAGTGCTGATATCACAGGCTTCTAGAGTCGACGATACAGCTATATCATTGTCGTCTATGTATCGAGTCAGCTTGTAACTTTCATTATTTATTTTTACGTAAAGTACGACGCGATTGTCTTTGTCTTCTGTGATTTGCTTGTGCTGTTCTTTCTTTTCTTTACGGCTGAACTCGCTAACTCGCCCACCAAGCCCGTAATAGATCAAGTTGCAGAAGGTGCTCTTTCCCGTTCCGTTGTCACCTTCTATAAGAATGAGGTTTTCATCAAATAGGGGGGATTCGAAATGGTAGTTTGTGCCCTCATAAACGACCTTCTGAATTCTTAAACTTCCCATATTTTTATACCTCTGTCCCGATATATCTTACTCAGAAATGTGTCAAGAGTAATGACTGTGCTTCTCTGAATTGCCTTCTTAAATCTCTCGCAATTCATGTACTCGCTCTTGAAAATTTCCTTGGATAAGAAGTTTGGAGGTAGTTTTTCTTTGTTTAGGGTTATATTGACTAGTGCTTCTGTGTCCCCCTTATGTAAAGATACATACCCCTTCTTTTCAAGTGTGAATAAAATTTTTAATGTTTCGCTTCTTTTGGCGAGGCCATTTGTATAGCTGTGAAAGAGAAAGTCTTTGTCGCCCTTATGTAGTCTCTCTGTAGTCGAGGATTCTAATATTAGCATGTTTCGATTATTGGTTATTAATTCTATTATGAATGAAATTTTTCTGTAATCTTTAAATATTCGCCCCTGGGTACAGCCAAGGCCGTCAAGGATAATTATTATTGCATATGTCAGCAGATAAAAGTCGTCGGATGATATGAACATTAATTTCTTTTTTGCTGCCTCGTTCATTCAGACTTCTCCTCATCGAAGCATATGAAACATGAATCTATTAGGTTTACTACTATGCCGTTGATGGTTTCTTTATTTGATACGGTGTATGTGTAATCTTTTTTCAATTCTTCAATCGTATCTGCTGCTTTTTGCTGTAGTGATTTTATTGTGATGTCGATTGAGGTTTGATTAACGGTGTCGCTGAATTTGTCGTTATCAAAAAAATAATCTTCGCAAGCTTCGAAAACTCTGTACTTTAATGATAAAAAGCTCTTGTTGCTTGCTTCTTCTTCTGTTTTCGAACTACAGGCTTTTCTTGCAAGGGTTGCAATCTTTGATTTTGGGTATGTTGGACAGTTATCCAGTAGTTTTTCTTCTAAATTGCGTTTGTCAGTGATTTTAGATGAAAGCTCCTGAAGTTCTTTCCATATTGGATCAAGCAGTTGATCACTGACTTCGGACTCTGCCATTTTGAAAATTAGCTCTACCTCAGCGGAGTTGATAAATCTCTCTGCGAAGTCTGCGAAGTGTTGTTTTTCATCAATCTTGTCAAGAATTTTAGCGAGAATCAGTTGTTCCTTTCCGTTCATGCTGAGTTGATAATATTTGCAGTTTTTTATTAGTTTTTCTGCACTGCCTTGGAGTTCTGATTCGTCTTCTTGCCCAGATAACCAGTTTATTTTCTTTAGAAAAATCTTGAATTCTTCTAGCTCAATATCTTCAAGAGCTTTGAGGTAGCCATTTCCGGGAATTTTTTCATATTGCTTTTTGTATTCAGCAAGCAGGATGGTTTTAACAATACTGGCTATATTGTCGGGAATATCAGAAGAGTTTTGAAGAATCCCAAGGATCGGCTTGTCGGGAAGCTCTATTATTGTTCCATCTGCGAGCTCTTTCTTTTTTTCTTTACCGAAATTCGTTGTGGTGTAAAAGCTAAAGGTAAATACTGTAGATTGACTTTTGTGCCACTTACCTATATAGATGTCAAAAAAACTTACAAGGGTGTTTAGTACAGCTTCTGAGTATATTGTAAAGTTGCTATCAGAGCTGTAGTTTTTGTCTTCTTCAATTATCTGTTCTGTGCTTAAATTTACAGTTTTTATTATTGTTACATCTTCTTCCGCTTCAATGGCTGCGTAGTAGAAATTTACATTCGACAAATCATTTGCTGCGCTCAGCAGAAGTGTTGCTGCTCGGAGCTTTTGGAGCCGGAAGCCTTTCGTTTTGTCAGCAGCATCCCGGTTTATTATCTGCGTCATATCGACGTGTAATCCGTTACTTAGGTTGTTCGGGAATTTCTATGACCGAACCCTAACTGAAAGCTGACCATGCTGTCGATATGCCGCTATACCTTGCCTGGCTCACGCCTCTCCGGTTTGGTCAGGGAGAGCAGCACTGGATGAGGTCAACTCTGACCCATGTAGATCTAGTTGAGTCGGTTTCCAGCCGGTGACGACTGACAGCTTCTGGCCGACAGTGGTCGCTCCAGAACGTCCGCTTTGGGCCGATAGCGGTCGCTCTAGAACGTCCGCTTTTGGCCGAAAGCGGACCTTCGTTGAACCCGACATTGACTCGGTAGCTGTCAAATATGACTACTCAGAACAAGCCCCTGAAGACAGACAAGAGAAGTGTCTCCTGCCTGTCTACCGCCAACTCCCGTACGGTATGCCGAATTTATCGATATACCGCTTGGACTTTTCGCTGACGGGATACGCATAGCGCCCTTGGTTCTTACCTTGACTAGGCCCTAGCGGTTCAACCTCTGCTTGTGCTCTGGCGACTTTGACAGGGCGATGGCACTCGTCTCGAACGAAAACTTGTACAACGCCCCCTGGGGCCAATCCCAGATAAATAGATGCGCTGTAGCTGGCCTGTTCCTCCGGTGTTTCCGGGCACCGCTGACTGACCGATTGCATCATCAGTTGCCTCGCTTCTTCAGGCACATCCACCCAAACCTTATAGGTCTGCGGCTCGACAATGGATTGCCAGCGCACGTAAATGCGTTTGGGCAAGCCAGCGCCAATCACTGGTTTCGCAGCCGCGCCTACCGCATGCCAACCGCGCGCGGACTCTTTGCCATTCTCTGGTTCGCCACCAGCGGCTGTGCCTCCTCCAGTGCGCGTGAATAGCTTGCCGTTTATGTCTTCGACGGCACTGTCTTCAACCCAAACCTTCATGTAATAGGGTTCGGTGAACGCAAGCTCCCACGAATCGGATTTCGGGTCGTTTTTTACGGATAGCGAAGAGGCAGACTGGCAGCCGCTCAGGAACAACATGCATACCGCCACAATGCATAGCTTCATTGGTTTACCGCTTACCAACTCCCGTAAGGGATACCGAATTTTTCAATATACCGCTTAGACTCTTCACTGACTGGATAGGCATAGCGCCCGCCATGCTTCCCCTGCTCCGGGCCTAGCGGTTCAAGTTCGCCTTGGGCATGAGCGATTTGGATCGGTCGGTGGCATGAATCTCTGACCCATGCTTGAAGTACCCCGCCCGGGGCCAGCCCCACGTAAAGCGAAGCCATGTATCGAGCGGTCCTTTCAGGAGTTTCCGGGCAACGCTGGTGCGTTGAATCCACCATCAATTGCCTGGCTGACTCTGGAATTTCAATGAAACCCTTGTAGGTTTTCTGTTCTGATATGGACTGCCAACGAACAAAGATGAGTTTGGGAAGATCGGCACCGGTTACCGGAATACCGGAACCACTGACCGCGCCCCAACCACGGGCCGACTCTGTGCCATCTTCTGGTTCACCTCCGGCGGCGGTGCTTCCGCCTGCCTTGAAAAAAGTCCTGTTTTTGATGTCCAGGACTGAGCTGTCTTCTACCCAGACCTTCATGTAATCAGGTTCAGTGAAAGCCAGCCCCCACCAATCGGATCATTCTCGGCTGAAAGTGGGTTCGTAGTCTGGCATCCAGCTACCAGTAGAACGCTCAAAATTAATATGAATTGCTTCATTCGCGGACGGGTTACCAACTCCCGTACGGTATGCCGAATTTATCGATATACCGCTTGGCCTTTTCGCTGACAGGGTATGCATAACGCCCTTCGTTCTTACCCTGACTCGGCCCTAATGGCTCGATCTCGGCTTGCGCCCGAGCGACCTTGACCGCGTGATGGCATGAGTCTTTAACCCAAGCCTGCACAACTCCACCAGGAGCGAGTCCCAAATAGACCGATGCCATAAACCGGGCTTCTCGGTCAGGTGTTTCCGGGCATCGTTTGTTGGTGGAGGACACCATCAATTGCCTTGCTTGCTCTGGGATATCTACCCAGGCTTGCCAGGTTTTCTTTTCGACGATCGATTGCCACCGAACGTATATGCGGACGGGAAGACCGGCCCCGACCACTCGCTTTCCGCTGCCATCAATGATGGACCATCCGCGGGCTGACTCGGTGCCATCTTCAGGTTCCCCCCCAGCCGCAGAGCCTCCATTTGCTTTGAAGAAAACCTTGCCGGTGATGTCCTGGACAGAACTGTCCTCCACCCAAACCTGCATATAATCAGGCTCAATGAAGGCAAGTTCCCACCATTCGGACTGGGGATCGTTTTTGCCGGATAGCGGGTCAGCAGACTGGCAGCCAGTCATGAACAACACGCAAATCAGGGTGACAAGTAATTTCATTACCAGAGCGTCCAGTCAGGTACGTGGGGGTGTTGCACACGAATCGAGTCGGTCGTAGGTGCATTGATATAGACGGCTCTTACACCGCTCCCATCTCTGCGACCCAAGGGATGGTTCCAATTTGCCGAGGTGTGAATGTACTTCAGCTTCAGCATCTCATCTTCTTGGGGAGTGACACTGTAATCACCTGCCAAAAAACGATCACATAATGCTTGAAGCTCTGAGGGAACGGCCAGTTCAGGTGTCTCTGGGATGTCCTTAAAGCGGACGCCCTTCTCTTTCGCCAACTTGTGCATCACTCGCAAGTAGACCCTGGACAATAGGCCGCTCACGGGGCGTTTAAGTTGCAGAGCGGCATAAATGCGTTTCATGCGTGGGCCGAAATCGTTTTTCGCTGTACCGGTCAAAAGAAGAGGATCAGGGGTGACGACCTCCAGCATTTCCGCAGGCCACCCGTTTGCAAGCCATTGTTCTCTGATTGTCACCGCGTCACGGTAGATCGAAGTAGAAGCCACCTCTGTGTATTGGGGTACCTCGAGGGTTTGCATTGGGCTGACTAGAACATCCTCTAAGGCATCTTCAAGGTAACCGCCGCCAATGTCGGAGTGGACACCCGGCAGAGTAATCTCAAGATGATCAGGTTTTACGCGACTCAAAGCGAAGTTGGCTCGACATTCATCGCGAGCCGTTAGCTGAACAACATCAGTGAAAAAACGCCGGTCCAGATACAACTTTATTCCCGTCGCCACTGGGCTTTGGATGTTGCCCAGATTGGACCAGCCAGCAACTGAAGGTACGGTGTCGAACAGACCAATAAAGCCCATGTTGATGCTGCTTTTGTATTGGTCATTGAAGGTTGAGCTGAAATCTCTGGCGTTGCTACGCAACACCTCCCCGAGAGGGCCTTGCTTACCGCGTGCAATTTCGTTGGCAAAGTGTCGCGCGGCGGCAGCCCCCCGACTGAACCCGAACGTGTCGAACGTCAATGAGGTAATTTCACTGTTGGGGTGGCTAGCCAACAGCCCCTCAATACGCAGCTTGATTTCTGAAAAAGAGAATTGCACACGACCGGCCACACCTGTTTCGCCTCGGCCAGTGCCAGCACCGAACTTGCTGTCTTCTTCACCCGAACGGGTACCGATGCCTTCGATATACACCACGCGGAATGCTTGCTTTTGCGCGCCATCACCTTCGGCACCTTGAGGGGCGTAGTACAAGTCACTCAGTTTTTGCACATTGCTGGTGTCATTGCCGTAGCTGCTGTCCGGGTCTTTCATGAACGGCTTGCAACTGGCGTCAATATCTTTGGCAGCAATGGGATGATGTGCACCGCAGAGCAACCCGGCGGCAGCGTTGTTGGCGTTATTGCCTGTGCCGTCGAAGAAAACTCCAATACGCAGTGCAATGCCAATTTTTTCACGCGCCGATGAAGGCTCTTTCCCATGCTTCTCATACTCAGCCCAACGCTGGGCATGAATATCGACGGGTTTGGCTTCTTCGTAGCGGTAGTTTTTCGGGGGGTTGGGAACGTAGCCACTCAATCCTTGATTCCTTGTTCTGATCCTTGAAGAACGGGCCGAAGGGTGACAGCCGAGGCTTGGGGGCGCAAGGCGTGGCTCTGTGCCAGCTCGGTTGAAATGGCTAGGTGCGACGAGGGTTTGGGCTCGTCGCACGGGGTGGTCAGTGGGCGATTTCGACGTTGTCGAGGGCCTGGTTTACGGCGAGTTCGCCGAGCATGACGACCTGGGCGATGCCCAGTGCGGTTTTACGGTGGGAGGTGTCGAGTGTGGCGGCGAAGTTGTTGAGCATTTCGCTGGCGGAGCCGAGGGTTTCGCTGGCGTTGGCGAGCAGGGATTCGGTGTCGCACTTCGGGTTGGCGAGGTACATGGGTTCGGGTTTGTGCAGGCTGGCCATGATTTGGCTGGCCGGGGACAGGTAATGGTCGAGGGCGCGTTCGGCGGCTTCGTGGAGTTTTTTCGAATCGAGGGATTCGTAGGGCGATGCGAGGTCGGTTTCTGGCGGGTTGGGTGTTGGTTTGATCATGGTGAAACTCCTAGTTATTGAAGAGGAGCCTTCACCTTCGCTACCAAACGAAGGGTGGCGGCCACACGCGGGTTGGTAGACCGGTAACTAGGACCCGGCACACCCGAAGGTGTCCTGCGCATGGCCACCATTGAGCAGCGACCTGATGAGGTCTGCGAACGGTGCGCGATGCGACTAGTTATGGCGGGCTACCAAACCCGATCACTGTTTTTCAGTGACCGACAGACGATAGAACCCGCGCCCTAGACGCACAAGCCGGCGGATTCTGGCGTACTCGTAGGCGATGGCGCAAGGCGTTGTAGGGCATGAGTGGTTACGGGAGGCTTCGTTTAAACGGGGTGATTTTTCTGTTTATTTCGGTCAGTGGTTGATGGGGTGATTGGGCAGACGTCTTCGCGGGCAAGCCCGCTCCCACAGGGATTTTTGGCTGGATTGAGATTGGTGGGGGCTGGACTGGCGTCATCGCGAGCAGGCTCACTCCTACAGAGGGAGGTGGTTCGAATCAGCGGGCATCTCGCTGGATTCGGAATACCAGGCTGCGGGCTTTGCCGGGGACATCGTCCAGTTCGCCGAAGCGGCACATGCCTATCTTTTCCAGGACGCGGATTGAGGCGGTGTGGTCAGGCCTGACCAGACCGAATACCTCGGGCAAGCCGAGATGATTGAAGGCGTGGGCCAGCGCATTTTGCGCGGCCTCTGTCGCATAGCCGTGGCCCCACGCTTCGACGGCGAAGCGATAGCCGAGGTTGATGACCTTTTTGCCCAGGTAGTCGTGGGCGGCGATGCCGGCGAATCCGAGGATGTGCTCAGGGGCTTGTGCGCTGCTGATTGCCCACCATCCGTAGCCGTGGACTTCCCAATGTTGCAGCCAGCGATTCAGCAGTGCTTCGGCCTGGACGATGTCTGTCATGGGGCCGGCGGGGTTGAACAGGTTGGTTTGTGGATCGCCGAAAATGCTGAAAACGGTGGGCAAGTCTGCTTGTTGTGGGCGTCGGTAGGTCAGGCGTGTTGTGGTGTTTGGCATGGTCGAGACCTTGGTTATTCGACAGGTTATGTGACGGTTGGGCGGGCGCCATCGCTAGCAGGCTAGCTCCCACAGGTTCTGCGCAAGGCTTGGGAACGCGTCTGGCCGGGCTGACGTCATCGCGGGCAAGCCCGGCTCCCACAGGGATGGGGGGATGGCTATTGTCGGTGGCGGGTCATGTTGATCAGCGCCACACGCCTGCCGCCCGGTGCCGGGCGTTCTTCGATGGAGAACGGCACGAAGCCGAGTTTCGGGTAGAGCAGCAACCCTGCGGTGTTTTCGTTGAAGCACGAAAGCTGCACTTCCCTTGCCCCGTACTTTTCAAAGCCGACTGCAGTCATGGTTTCGACGATGTAGCGAGCGACGCCCTGGCCACGGGCGTAAGGCGCGACGATGACGTTGCCGATGCAGCAGATGCCGTCGTGCTCGGCGCGGTAGAAGTTGGCGAATCCGACGAATTCGCCGTTGGCCAGAAACGCCGTGGAATCGAAGCGCTGGCTGATCGCGGTGTGCATTTGTTCTTCCGTCAGCGGGTACTGCGCTTTCGGGAACATGAAGTACAACTCTTGAACGCCCTGCGGAAAGCCGCACAGGGTTTTGACGTCGTCGGCCGTCACGGGCCGGTGGGTGAAGTTCATCGCTGCCCTGCCCTCACTTTTTAGCCGCCAAATGGTGCGCGACCAGCGCGTTGGCATGGCCGTGGCCCATGCCGTGTTCATCCTTGAGCCACGCCACCAGTTCCATGTGTTTCTTGTCGGTGATGCCGGCGAGCAGGTTCAGCCAGTGATCGATGGGCTGGCCGTACTTTTTTTCGATGGAGGGGAAGTACGACGCCGGGCCTTTTACCTTGTTGTCTTCGCTCATGCTGCAAGCTCCCATGGGGCACGACGGAGGGTCGGCGACGCTCCTTGTCGGCATGCCATAGAGTGGACGCGAAGTACGATTCCAGCAACTTTCCCGTCCTGCCAGACACCACAAAAAACTGTGGGAGCGAGCTTGCTCGCGAAGGGGCCGTGTCAGCCGACATCATCAGTGGCTGACACACCGCTTTCGCGAGCAAGCTCGCTCCCACAGGGATTGGGGGTTGAAGGAGGTCAGGGTTATTCCGTGCGCCCCGGCAACATCCGCACCAGCGTGTTATCCCGCACCCAGTAGTGGTGAAACAGCCCCGCCGCCGCGTGCAGGCCGATCAGCCAGTAGCCGGTGCTGCCCAGCGTTTCATGCCAGTACTTGAGCTGTTTGGCGAAGTCCGGGTCGATGGCGACTGGTGCCGGGACGTGGAAGCCGAAGTACGGGAACGGTTTGTCGGCCGCGGCGAGCATCAGCCAGGCGAGGATCGGCGTGGCGATCATCAGCACGTACAGCGCCAGGTGCATCAGGTGCGAGATGCCGGTCTGCCAGGCTGGCGGCTTCGGAGTGATCGGCGGGCGTGGGCTCAAGCGGCCGAGGAGACGCACCCACACCAGCACGAAAATGCTCGTGCCGAACAGGCCGTGGAAGCCCATCAGCAGGCCGCGCGCTTCGCTGCCCTTGGGCATGTAGCCCTTGATTTCGACACAGGCATAGACGCCAACGAACAGCGCCAGCATCAGCCAGTGCAGGGTGATTGAGAGTTTTCCATAACGGGTGACGGCGGTGTCGCGAGTCATAAAGTGCCTCGTGATTGTCGTGAGCGACGGTCTCGTCGCAATGGCAGAGCGAACCGATTGCACCACCCTGCCCTCGCAGCTTCAAGACCCTACAGTTTGCCCGCTCATTATCCTCACTTCACCTGCAAATTTTGTGAAAAAAACCTCTGCTCTCTCACTCAAACCATCGCCTCAGTTGTGCAGCAACGCAGCAGCGGATGACACCACCAGCAACACCGCCAGAATCCGGTTCAGCCACTGCAACTGCGCCGGATTGCTCAACCAGCGCGCAGCACCGCGACCGAGCAGCGCCCACAGCGCCAGACACGGCAACGACACCAGAAAGAACGCCAGGCACAACGCGTTCAAGCCCTGCCCTTGCGCGGTAAATACGCTGATCACGGCAATCGCCATCATCCACGACTTGGGGTTGACCCATTGCAACAGCGCGGCGCCGAGCAGGCCCAGCTCGGGTTTTTCCTCGCCGGCGGCGGGATCGATGGCAGTGGCCGGCGCGGTGAAGATCTGCCACGCCAGCCACAGCATCCAGCCCATCCCCAGCGCACTGATCACCGGGCGCACGCCGGGCAGCATCAGCGTACTGGCGCCAGCGCCGGCCACCCAAACCAAAGACGCAGCGCCCGCCCCCGCGCCGAGAATGATCGGCAGGCACGGCCGCCAACCGCGTCGGGCGCTGGTGCTGAGGACAATGAGATTGGTCGGCCCCGGGGTGATCGAGGCAACGAAAGCAAAGAGGATGAACGCAAGCATGGCACGGCCCTGTAGAAAGTCAGGGCCCACTGTGATGGTTGAGCAAGGTGGCGGTCTTGAACGTTTGTTCAGCGTCGAAACGTGCCAATAGCGCGTTGCTGATAGGCGCCCGGCGTGATGCCGTAGGCACGCACGAACCAGCGGCCCAAATGGCTCTGGTCGGCGAAGCCGAGGCGGCTGGCGACTTCCACTGGCTGCATGCCGGCCGCAAGCATTTGCCGGCCACGACTGAGGCGCAGCTGGATCAGCCACGCGTGCGGCGCGAGTCCATAAGCAGCCTTGAACGCGCGGGTCAGGCGAAAGCGGTCGGTGCCGCAGACGTCGGCCAGGGTTTGCAGGCTGATGTCCTGCTCGTGGTAGGCCACCAGGTAATCGCGTGCCTGCCGGGCGATCAATGGCGCACGGTTGGCAGCGGTCGGTTGCGGTCGCCGGTACAGGTGAATCGCCAGTCGTTCGAGCAACGCATCCAGTGCCACATCGCGCACCATGCGCACGTCCTGCTTATGCAGCGCATTGAAGGCAAACAAGGTGGCCCGGGCCAGTTCGGGATCATCGTTGAGCACACTGCCGATCCCCGGCAAGCCGCTGCCGTAACCGCCCAGATGCAAACCGTCCAGCGCCTGCTCCAGCCATGTCGGTTGCAGGTAGAGCATGCGATAGGTGAAGCCGTCCGGGCTCGGCGCATCGCCGTCATGGATGTCGCCGGGTTCAAGCATGAAGACCTTGCCCGGCGTGCTGTCATGCCGCGCCCGACGGCTGTTGAAGCGCTGCACGCCTTGCTCGGTGAAGCCGATCAGGTAGGTTTCGTGCCAGTGCGGATCGTAGGCGTGCGCGTGCCCGGCGAAATGCGCGTGCAGGGTTTCGATGCCGGTTTCCCGGTCGCGGGCAAGGTCGATCCAGTTGCTCATGGCGTGCGTACAGTGGTGGGCTGGGGCCAGTAATCCACAATTGGCGGGTTGAGGCTAGAAGGTTTGTGCATTTCAGATCGAGCGTTGATTGACCCGCGCCATCAGTTGCTCGGCACTTTCCTTGCGCTCGGAATAGCGATCCACCAGAAAATCCTGGCGCTCGCGCAGCAGCACGGTGAACTTCACCAGCTCTTCCATCACATCAACCACGCGGTCATAAAACGCTGACGGTTTCATCCGCCCCGCCTCGTCGAATTCCGTGAACGCCTTGGGCACCGAAGACTGATTGGGGATGGTGAACATGCGCATCCAGCGCCCCAGCACGCGCAGTTGATTGACCACGTTGAACGACTGCGAACCGCCGCAGACCTGCATCACCGCGAGGGTTTTGCCCTGGGTCGGACGTACCGCGCCGAGTTCCAGTGGAATCCAGTCGATCTGCGCCTTGAACACCGCCGACATCGCGCCGTGGCGTTCCGGCGAACACCAGACCTGACCTTCCGACCACAGCACCAGCTCGCGCAGTTCCTGGACTTTGGGATGGTCGACCGGGGCGTCATCAGGCAACGGCAGACCGGACGGATTGAAGATGCGCGTCTCGGCACCGAAGTGCTCCAGCAAGCGTGCGGCCTCCTCCACCAGCAGACGGCTGAAGGAGCGTTCGCGGGTCGAGCCGTAGAGCAGCAGGATGCGTGGTTTGTGTTCGTGCGAAGGTGATGTGATCCGGCCTTCGAACAGCGTGTGATCAAGATTGGGCAAGTGCTCTGACATACGTCCTCCGGCTCAGAGGGAGCCGATGCGATCCAGTTCGCGCTGAAGCTCAACGCGGCTGAGTGATTTGAAAGGAAGACCGAGGAAGGTTGCGCAACGGCGCTCGATGATCGCCAGCGTGGCACGGAACGCGGCATCCACTGCGGCCTCGTCACCGCTCACATCAGAGGGATCTTCCAGCCCCCAATGACATTTGATCGCCGGGCCGAAGTACACCGGGCAGGTTTCGCCCGCTGCCTTGTCGCAGACGGTGATGACGATGTCCGGCGGGTTGCCTTCAAAGGCGTCGTTGCCTTTGCTGTACAAACCGTCGATAGCGACACCGGCCTGCTGCAGCGTCGTCAGGCTGCGTGGCAACACCTGGCCCTTGGGGAAACTGCCGGCGCTCACCGCCTCGAAGCCCTCGCGCGCCAGATGATTGAACATGGCTTCGGAAAGGATGCTGCGGCAACTGTTGGCCGTGCACATGAACAGGACACGCATGGATAGCTCCGGGGATAGTTGAAGTTCAGCAGCACGCGGTTTCGCGGGCAGGACGGCCATCCATGTTGTGCAGGCGACAGGCATTGTCCTTGAGCCAATCGGCGTTGGCCGTGGCCGTGACCTTGAGGATCTGGTGAACCCAATCCGGCAGATCCGGGTTGAGCCGGTAATAGACCCACTGGCCCTGACGGCGATCGAGCAACAACCCATTGCTGCGCAGTTGCGCGAGGTGGCGGCTGATTTTCGGCTGGCTGTCGTCGAGGGCGCACATCAGCTCGCAAACACACAGCTCACCCTGCTCGGCAATCAGCAAGGTGGCGCGGACACGGGTTTCATCGGCCAGGCTTTTGAACAGTTCGGTGGGGGTGAGCATGGGGGGGCGGGCTCGAACATATGGAAAACCGAATATACGGATATCCATATATTATTCAACCCCAGATGCGATCCCTTGTAGGAGTGAGCCTGCTCGCGATAGCGGTATGTCTGTGAAGCAGAAGTCGCCTGATACACCGCTATCGCGAGCAGGCTCACTCCTACAAGGGATTTTTGTCGGCAGGACTATCCGCGTAACAGGCCCTGCTCCGACTCGCAAAGGCCGACGACATAATCCCAGACTACCCGCAGCCGCACCGACTTGTGCAACTCGCGCCGGGTACTGATCCAGTAACTGCGCTCGATGCTGTCATCCGGCAATAACGCCACCAGATCCGGATCCGACGCGGCCATGTAGCAAGGCAACACCGCAATGCCCAATCCCGAGCGCGCCGCTTCCTGCTGGGCGATGACGCTGGTGCTATGGAACACCACGCGCGGGCTGCGGCAGAAGCTGTTGAGGAACATCAGTTCCTGACTGAACAGCAAATCATCGACATAACCGATCCACGCATGCCGCGCGAGGTCTTCGCGGCTGCGCAACGGCGGTGCGTTGTCGAGGTAGCGTTGGCTGGCGTAGAGCGCCAACCGATAGTCGGTGAGTTTGCGCGTGACCAGCATGTCCGCCGCGGGGCGCTCCAGATGAATGCTGATTTCCGCCTCGCGGTTGAGGATGCTGACGAAGCGCGGCACGGCGACCAGTTCCACTTCCAGCCCCGGATAGCGTTCGAACAGGCCGATCATCCGACTGGCGAGAAACTTGATGCCCAGCCCTTCGGTGACGCCGACGCGGATCTTGCCCAGCGGTGCGGTGGACTGGGTGATTTCTTCCTGGGCCAGCAGTGCGACGTTCTCCATGGCTTCGGCGTGCTTGAGCAGCGCCTCGCCGGCCGGGGTCATTTCATAGCCCTGGGCGTGCTGGACAAACAGCGCGGTGCCGAGGCTTTTTTCGATGGCCTCGATGTGTCGGGCCACGGTGGCGTGAGTAGTGTTCAAGCGCCGGGCAGCGGTGAGCAGGCGGCCGCTGCGTTGCAACTCCAGAAAGAACCGCAGGTCATTCCAGTCGAACATGGGGTGTCCTTGTCAGCTATCGTCAATCCAGGCTGTTTGAAAACGCACAGCGGCTGCGCAAAAACTAACATTCTTTTAACGAAAGCTAACAACTAGAGTGTCCGACAATAAAAACAAAAAGCGAGGTCAGGGAATGCAGACTTCCCTTGAAGAATACGACTACATCGTGGTCGGCGCCGGCCCCGCCGGGTGCCTGCTGGCCAATCGACTGTCGGCAGACAAACAGCAGCGGGTGTTGCTGCTCGAAGCCGGCGGACGCGACAACTACGCATGGATTCACATCCCCGTGGGTTACCTGTTCTGCATCGGCAACCCGCGCACCGACTGGTGCTTCAAGACCGAAGCGCAACCCGGCCTGCAAGGTCGCAGCCTGAGCTACCCACGCGGCAAAGTGCTCGGTGGCTGCTCCTCGATCAACGGCATGATCTACATGCGCGGCCAGGCTGGTGACTACGACGGCTGGGCCGCCGAGGGCAATCCGGGCTGGGCCTGGAACGACGTGCTGCCGCTGTTCAAACAGAGCGAAAACCACTTTGCCGGCGCCGCTGAATTTCACGGTGCCAAGGGTGAATGGCGGGTCGAGCAACAGCGGCTGTCATGGCCGATTCTCGACGCGTTTCGCAGCGCCGCCGAGCAGAGCGGCATCGCCAGCATCGACGACTTCAATCAGGGCGACAACGAGGGTTGCGGCTACTTTCAGGTCAACCAGAAGGCCGGGGTGCGCTGGAACGCGGCCAAGGCTTTTCTCAAACCGATTCGCGAGCGGGCCAATCTGACGGTGCTGACCGGGGTTGAAGTGGATCGGGTGCTGCTGGAAAACGGCCGTGCTTCAAAAGTCAGCGCACGTCACGAAGGTCAGGTGAAAAGCTTCAAGGCGCGCAAGGAGATTGTGTTGTGCGCTGGCGCCGTGGGTTCGCCGAGCATTCTGCAGCGCTCCGGGATCGGCCCGCGTCCGCTGCTCGAGCGCCTCGGCATCGGGGTGATTCATGAGCTGCCGGGGGTTGGCGGCAATCTGCAGGATCACCTGCAACTGCGCCTGATCTACAAACTGCAGAACGCTCGGACCTTGAATCAGATCGCCGGCAGCGTATGGGGCAAGATGGGCATGGGCCTGCGTTATCTGTATGACCGCAGCGGGCCGCTGTCGATGGCGCCGAGTCAGCTCGGAGCATTTGCCCGATCCGGGCCGGAGCAGACTTCCGCCAACCTTGAGTATCACGTGCAGCCGCTGTCGCTGGAGCGTTTTGGCGAGCCGCTGCACAGCTTTCCGGCGTTCACCGCGTCGGTGTGTGATCTGCGTCCGCAGAGCCGTGGCCGCATCGACATCCGTTCGGCAGACCCGCAGGAAGCACCGCTGATTCAACCCAATTACCTCAGCCATCCTGAAGACCTGCGCGTGGCCGCCGACGCGATCCGCCTGACCCGACGCATCGTCAGCGCCCCGGCCCTGCAAGCGTTCAAACCGGTGGAATATCTGCCCGGCGACAACCTGCAAAGCGAGGAGCAATTGCACGAAGCGGCCGCGCGCATCGGCACGACGATTTTCCATCCGGTCGGCACCTGTCGCATGGGCAATGACGCGGAAGCGGTGGTCGATGCGCAATTGCGCGTGCATGGCGTGCCCGGCCTGCGCATCGCCGACGCCTCGATCATGCCGCGCATCACCTCGGGCAACACCTGTTCGCCTACGCTGATGATTGCCGAGAAGGCGGCGCAGTTGATCCTCAACCCAACCGCTCCGAACTCCACCCTTGTAGGAGCGAGCCTGCTCGCGATGACGGAATAACGTTCAACATTTCCGTTGGCTGATACACCGCCATCGCGAGCAGGCTCACTCCTACAAGAACTGCGTCAATTCAAGACTCACCCGGACACGCAACACCAGTGGAACAACAAAAACAATCACTGTGAGGGATACCGACATGTCAGAACACGCTCAGCCGCTGGACGCCGCGAGCGGCGCCAGCACCAGCAATGCCACGCAGAAAGTCATCTTCGCCTCGTCCCTGGGGACGGTGTTCGAGTGGTATGACTTCTTCCTCTACGGCGCCCTCGCGGCGGTGATCAGCAAGCAGTTTTTCGCCGGGGTCAACGACACCACGGCGTTCATCTTCGCGCTGATGGCCTTTGCCGCCGGGTTTATCGTGCGGCCGTTCGGGGCGCTGGTGTTCGGTCGGTTGGGGGACATGATCGGGCGCAAATACACCTTCCTCGCGACCATCATTCTGATGGGGATCGCCACGTTCTGCGTCGGCCTGCTGCCGACCTACGCCAGCATCGGCATTGCCGCGCCGATCATTCTGGTGGTGCTGCGCATGCTTCAGGGTCTGGCCCTGGGCGGTGAATACGGCGGTGCTGCGACCTATGTGGCGGAACACGCGCCAATCGGCAAACGCGGCTTCCACACCAGTTGGATTCAATCCACTGCAACCCTCGGCCTGCTGCTGTCGCTGCTGGTGGTGCTCGGTTGCCGCTACTTCACTGGCGATCAGTTTGAAGTCTGGGGTTGGCGCATCCCGTTCCTGCTGTCGATCGTGCTGCTGGGCATTTCCACCTGGATCCGCCTGAGCCTGCACGAGTCGCCGGCGTACCTGAAAATGAAAGAGGAAGGCAAAGCCTCGAAAGCGCCGATCCGCGAATCCTTCGGCAAATGGGAGAACCTCAAGGTCGTGCTGATCGCGCTGTTCAGCATCAACGCCGGGCAAGCGGTGACCTTCTACGCTGCGCAATTTTACGTGCTGTTCTTCCTCACCCAGTTCCTGAAAATGGACCCGGCGGTGGCCAACAGCCTGCTGATTATCAGCGTGGTGATCGGCGCGCCGTTCTTCATCATTTTCGGCTGGCTGTCGGACAAGGTCGGACGCAAACCAGTGCTGATGCTCGGGCTGCTGCTGGCGACCGCGTTGTACTTCCCGATCTTCAAATCCCTGGCGCACTATGCCAACCCGGCTATCGATCAGGCCAGCCGTCAGGCGCCGATCACCGTGCTGGCCGATCCGGCGACCTGCACCTTCCAGTTCGACCCGGTGGGCAAGGCCAAATTCGACAGCCCGTGCGACAAGGTCAAGACCTTCCTGGTCAAGCAGGGCCTGCCCTACTCCAGCGTCGCCGCCCCGGCCGGCAGCGGCGTGCAGGTGAGCGTCGGCGACGTGAAAATCGACGGCTACGACGAATCCGCCCTGCGCGGCGCGGTGACCCTCGCCGGCTACCCGCAACAGGCCGACCTGCAACAGATCAACAAACCGATGATCGTCGCGCTGATCATCATCTCGGCCATGTGCTACGGCCCGCTGGCTGCGCTGATGGTCGAACTGTTCCCGACCCGCATCCGCTACACCTCGATGTCCCTGCCGTATCACATCGGCAATGGCTGGTTTGGTGGATTCCTGCCAACGGTGTCATTCGCGCTGGTGGTGTACACCGGGGATATTTTCTATGGGCTGTGGTACCCGGTGCTGATTACCGGGGTCAGCCTGGTGGTGGGGATGATCTGTCTGCGAGAGACGAAGAATATCGATCTCGATAAGAACTGAATCTGAAACATGATCCTTTGGTAAAAAACCTGTGGCGAGGGGATTTATCCCCGATGGGGTGCGCAGCGCCCCCTGTGAAAAATGGGACTACTGCGTAGTCCATCGGGGATAAATCCCCTCGCCACAATTAAATCTCTTCCTCCAGGAACTAAGCGTCTGCCTTGATCACCTCAAACTTCACCTGATCCGGATAGAACGCCACGTAGTCACGAATCGGCGCGACCGAGACTTTCGGATTTTCGTAAGTCCACACCGCATTCGCCCCCTCATGCCCCGGCACTTGCAGGCTGAAGTAATTGGCATCGCCCTTGTACGGGCAGTAACTGGTGTGGTCGGTGCGGGCGAAGTATTTCTCGTCGATGTCTTCGCGGGGCACGTAGTACACCGGCGGGTAGTTGGCCTCATGGAGCACCAGCACATGCGAGGACGCCGCGACCTGGATGCCGTGGAATTTCACCAGCAGGCAACCGGGGAGTTCTTCGAGGGTGATGACGGGATTGAGGCCGGTGGTGCTCATTGGGGTTACTCCTGAATACGGCGCAGAGAGACCGGTTCAGGTATAGCCCATAGGCTCAGACCAGGGTGATTTTGCAGCCGAACGGCCAAAGCCCCTCGCCCCAGCCCTCTCCCGGAGGTACAAGGAGCCTGCCGAGGTGTCTTTCGTTCTACACCGACCTGAAAGTGCTTTATCGATTGTGGATTCAGCGAAGTGCAATCAGGTCGACGTATGTTTTCAGCATCCCCCGATCGGTTCCCTCTCCCACTGGGAGAGGGTTAGGGTGAGGGCTACTCTTCTGGCATCAAACCACGATATCAGTCGCCACCGCCTGCCCCACCACACCCACGGCAAAGTCAACCTGCCCCTGCCCGGTCAGATCGACCAGCAGCCCGGTCTGACCGTTCTGCGCGTAGTAAGTCAGGATCGCATCGCCCGCGTGGCCGGTGAAACTGCTGACGAAATTCAGCGAAGCCGCACCCGTGGCAAACGCAGCGATGCCCGAGAGGTCGATCTTGTCCACGCCGCTCTTGAAATCCATGATCCAGTCCGGCTGGTTGTCGGTCGAATCGCTGGCTGCGCCGAAGACGAAGGTGTCTGCGCCCTCGCCGCCCCACAGCACATCCGCGCCGCCACCGCCGTAAAGGATGTCGTTGCCGGCTCCGCCGAACAGATGGTTGACGGCCGAGTTGCCGATCAGCAGGTCATTGCCCGAACCGCCAACCGCATTCTCCACGGTCACGCCATAGGCAATCGATACGTTGCCGACCAGCCCGCCAACGTCAGAGAACGAACCCTCATTGAGGTTGATCTTCTGGTTCTGGGTGAAGCCGGAGAAGTTCAGCGTATCGTTACCGCCACCGTCCCACACTGAGAACACAACTTTCGACGCCGCCGATGTCGCGCTGTAGAAATCGCGGCCGGCGTTGGAGCCGAAACCGTAGGTGGTGTCATCGGCGCGGGTTGCATAGTTGGCGCCATAGAGTTTCTGCACCGCCACGATATCGTCGAGCAACGGTGCCGAGGCGTAAGCGCCGCTGCCGTCCTTGCTGAAGTTCTGGTCGGTGTTGGCTTCGCTCCAGTAGCTCATCAGGCTGTAACCACGGGTGTCTTCGGCGTACTTGGCGTCGTTGTAGGTCGGGTTGCCATTGCCGGCGTTGTAGGCGCCCGGGTGCGACAGGCCAAGGGTGTGGCCGATTTCGTGGGTCAGGGTCTGACGCCCGTAGTTGTTGGTGTCCGGGGTCTTGTTGACCTGATATTGATTGTTGATCAGGTACCACGACTGACCGTCATAGCTGCCGCCGCTCGGCAGGTAGGCGAACGCCGCGCCGCCGGTGCTGACGTCGTAGTTGCCGAAGGTCATGTGGCCGTCGCCGCCCTTGCCTTCAGTGAACGTGACCTTGGCCACGTCGGCCCAGGATTGCATGGCCAGTATGGCTTGAGCCTTTTGCTGAGCGCTGAACTGGCTGAAGTTGCCGAGGTTCGGGTTGTAGTTCGCCGGTTTCTCGGTGAGGAAGGTGTAGGTCAGGGAGATTTTGCCGTCACCGTTCTTGTCGTGCCACGACAGGTTTTTGCGCAGGATTTCGTCGGCTGCTTGATCGGCGGTGAACGACGGTTTGCCGTTCACCAGGCCGACACCCCGGTCGTACAGGTGGCTGAAGGCGTTCACTTCGTCATAGGCGCTGCTGGTTTTCGCTTTGGCTTGAGCCATGGTGGGACTTCCTTGTTTCAGAGTTGGCAGTACGCGTCGAGCACGGCGATCCACTGGCGAGATCGTCCGGTCACTCGCGTTTCTGAGAAGCCCGTTGAACCTGACACGGGCGTCAACTGCCTTGCCAATCGATTTCTCGATAGCCGCTCGCGACGTCCCGGTAATACCGGTCATCTCCGGCAATGTTTTGATCTGTATATCCATACAGATAAAAGTTGCCCCGAGCGCCAACTGCGGCCATCCTGTGCACCTCCAGTGAACTGATCGACGACGGTGGTTATGCGGCTGTACCTCTGTGAAAAACCTTCCCAGGCCAAAGACATCGCGGCCGTGCTGGGCGCCAGGCGTCGGGGCGACGGCTGCTGGCTGGGAACGGACGTCACAGTGACCTGGTGCATCGGCCATCTGCTGGAAACCGCGCCGCCGGATGCCTACGACGCGCGCTACAAGCGCTGGGTGCTGGCGGATCTGCCGATCATTCCCGACAAATGGAAAATGACCGTCAAGCCGCGCACCGCCAGCCAGTACAAGGCGGTCAAGCGCCTGCTTGGCGAGGCCAGCGAACTGATCATCGCCACCGACGCCGACCGTGAGGGCGAGATGATTGCCCGGGAACTGGTCGAGCACTGCCGCTATCGCGGGCCGATCCGCCGCTTGTGGCTGTCGGCGCTGGATGAAGCATCGATCCGCAAGGCTCTGGCCGCGCTGAAGCCAGGGGCGGAAACCTTCAGCCTGTATCACTCGGCGCTGGGGCGCTCGCGGGCCGACTGGCTGATCGGCATGAACATGAGTCGCCTGTTCACGCTATTGGGCCGGCAGTCCGGCTATCAGGGCGTGCTACCGGTCGGCCGGGTGCAGACGCCGACACTGCGGCTGGTGGTGGACCGCGACCGCAGCATCGCCGATTTCGTGCCGGTGCCGTATTGGGCGATCGATGTGCACCTGCTGCACGATGGCACGCCGTTCACCGCGCAATGGCGTGCGCCCTCCGACGCTTGCGACGATCAGGATCGCTGCCTGAATCAGGCACTGGCCCAGCAGGCAGCCGCCGCTCTGGACAGCGCCGCCAGTGCGCGGGTGGTCAAACTGCGCACTGAACGCATGCGTGAAGTGGCACCGCTGCCCTTCGATCTGGGCACCCTGCAGGAGGTCTGCTCGAAGAAACTCGGTCTCGGCGCCCAGGAAACTCTCGACATCGCCCAGGCCCTTTACGAAACCTACAAGGTCATCACCTACCCGCGCAGCGATTGCGGCTTTCTGCCGCTGAGCCAGCACAGCGAGGCGCCGGGGATACTGGCGGCACTGCGTCAGGCCGACCCGAGCCTTGACGTGTTGAACGTTCACCTCGACCCGCAGCGCCGCTCGCGGGTGTGGAACGACGCCAAGGTCAACGCCCACCACGGCATCATCCCCACCGCCGCGGCGAAAAATCTCGAACGCCTGAGCGGCAAACACCGGGCGGTCTATACCCTGATTCGTGCGCGTTATCTGGCGCAATTTCTGCCCAATCATGAATACGATCGCACCCAGGCCGACTTCGATTGCGCCGGGGAAGCGTTGCGAGCCGTCGGCAAGCAGATCATCGAACCGGGCTGGAAGCGCGCCTTGCCCGAAGCCCTCGCCCCGGCCAAGGGCCGTGAAGCGCCAGCCCCGCAAACCCTGCCGGCGCTGAGCCAGGGTATCGATTGCGCCGTGGCCGGCGTGAACCTCAAGGATCTGTGGACCCAGCCGCCGAAGCCCTACACCGAGGGCGACCTGATCAAGGCGATGAAGAACGTCGCCAAACTGGTGGAAGATCCGTTGCTCAAACAGAAACTCAAGGACACCACCGGCATCGGCACAGAAGCGACCCGCGCTTCGATCATTCAGGGTCTGCTGGATCGAGGTTATCTGGTGAAGAACGGCAAGGCGCTGGCCGCGACGCCGGCGGCCTTCAGCCTGATCGACGCCGTGCCCCGGGCGATTGCCGACCCCGGCACCACCGCCATCTGGGAACAGGCGCTGGACATGGTGCAGAGTGGCGAAATGAGCCTGGAAGAGTTCGTCACCAAACAGGCGGCGTGGATGAGCAAGCAGGTCAGCCGCTGTTCTGCGCTGAGCCTGACCATCAGCGGCCCGCCACCGGCCGGCAAGGCTGCTGCGCCGTGGAAGAAAAAGCGTAAATCGACCCGAAGCAAAACTGCCAGCGCAGCCAAACGCACAGCGAAGTAATGATCAGTCCTGTGGTTAGGAACTCTGTGGTGAGGGGATTTATCCCCGATGGGCTGCGAAGCGGCCCCAGCTTTTACTTAAACTAGAGGACTGCTGCGCAGTCCATCGGGGATAAATCCCCTCACCACAAGGTATGAGTCGACAATACTGAAGTCGCAATCTTCAGGAATTCCCCCAATGCCCACTATCGAACTGCACCCCGCCCACCGCGACGAACTGCAAACCATCGAAAACCTCATGCAGTTCTACATGTACGACTTCAGCCAATGGCTACCACTGAAACTCGGCGAACATGGCTTCTTCAGCATTCAGCAGAAAGACGATTACTGGCGCAATCCCGCTACCCAACCGTTCCTGATCCGCGTCGACGGTGAACTGGCCGGCTTCGTGACCGTGGATAACGACACCCACATCGACGGCGCCGAACACAACATCGGCTACTTCTTCCTCACCCGGCGTTTTCGTGGCCAAGGCGTCGCGCAGTTTGTCGTCTCTGCCCTCTTGAGCCGTCTGCCCGGTCAATGGCAGATTTTCCACATCGACGCCAACCTGCCTGCGCAGCGCTTCTGGGCCAGGTTGATCCCCGAATTGACTGGCGGCGCATTCACCCGCCAACAGCGCGCCGTGGACGGCTATCCCTGCACCTTCTACGTCCTGCGCGCCCCCACATCCGTTGCCTGAACGGATCTTTTCTCATTCCAAAACCGCTTTGTCCGACAATATGTAGTGAACAAAAATAATCACTACAAAACCGTTGACGGCACCGTTTTGCTTTTGCATGATGAAGACGTTCCCCGATCGGGAACATCGGTAACACGCTTGAGCAAACTCGTCTGACCGCCGAGTTGTTTTTTCCGGATACACGCTGCCCACAAGGCAGATTGAAGAAGCTGACCTGGCCTGAACGTCCAGTACAAGGACGAGAAGCGCTGGCGAAAATTCTCAAGACGCTTGTGGCCGACCCTGAAAACGTCGTCAAGGAGCCTCCCGGTTTTCGCTGCTTCTCCTCGTTGTGACGCTATTGCGTAGCAGTTATTCAACACGACTACATGCAACAGACGCATGACCCCGTACTTCACACGGGCGACCGCTGACGTCCTGGTTTCGGTGCCAGGGATCAACTAACCGATGGGCTACCTGTATTAGCGAATCAACTTTGAAAGATCACCAGACTGGTCAAGGGGCAAACATCATGAATCTGAACAATCAACCTACTATCGAAGAACTGGCTCGTATGTTCGCTGCGCAAAAAGACAGCCACGACAGCCACATTCTCTGGATCAGCAAGTCGGGTCAGGTGCATATCGACTGCCTGTCACCCCACGCTGGTGAAGAAGAATTCGACCGCAGCAACCAGAACCTGCTGGCCCGCCTGAAGATGTACCGCCGCGGCCACGGTTATGTCGGCAAGAAAGCTGCGGCCGACAAGGACTTCATCAGTAATGTGCTGCAGACGCTGAAACAGGCGTGGGATTCGATGCAGAACAAGAATGAAGTTCGGGTGATTGACCGGTTCTACTGATTTACAACTTCAATAAATAAAAGGGCCTGCTTCCAAAGGAAGCAGGCCCTTTTTACATCTGCGAGTCATGTAACCCTGTGGGAGCGAGCTTGCTCGCGAATGGGCCGTGTCAGTCGACATCTATTCAACTGATAAACCGCTTTCGCGAGCAAGCCCGCTCCCACAGGGGGGCTGTGTTGTTGGTCAGATTTTCGTTTGCAGGACCAGATTCATAAACGCCAGCGCCGCCGCACTGTGGTAATTATTCCGCCGCCGCAACAACGCCGCCCCACGCTGCGGCGCTTCGTTCTCGACGCTCAAGCGACGCAACGCCCGGTCTTCGCTGGCAATCGCTTCGGGCAACATCGTCGCCATCGGCGAATGCCGCACCACCTCCAGCAACGTACTCACCGAGTTCACCTCGATCCGCACCTGTGGCGTGATCCCCTGCTGACGGAAATACTCATCGATCGATAACCGTGTGATGAAATCTGGCGCCAGCAAGGCGAAATCCAGTTGCGCAAGATCACTCGATGTCAGCACCGCGCTGCTGTCGTACAGCGGATGCTCGCGCCCGACCATGATCCCCAGGGTTTCAGTAAATGCGGGAATACACTCTATGTCCGGGTGGCGCACCGGGGTAAAGGCAATCGCGATGTCCAGCGAATCGTCCGCCAGCCCCGCCTCGATGTCGTCCATCGACAGCTCGAAAATCTGCAGATGGATACCCGGATAGCGCGCCGCAAAATCGCGAACCAACGGCCCGACCAGATAGGCCATGAACGTCGGCGTCATGGCCAGCCGCAAGCGCCCACGCGACAGATCCTTAACGTCATGCAACGCCCGCTTGCCCGCCTCCAGTTCCACCAGCACGCGCCGCGCACACTCAATGTAAGCCTCACCGGCATCGGTGGGTTTAACGGTGCGTGAGGTGCGATCGAACAGGTTCACCCCGAGGCTTTCCTCCAGTTGGCGGATCTGTTGCGACAGAGTCGGCTGCGACACATGCAACGCCTCCGCCGCCCGGGTGAAGCCGCCGTGATCGGCAACGGCCAGCAGATATCGCAAATGTCGCAGCAGCATGGGATCACCATCTATAGGCAGTGCTTATGCGAAGCATTGTATATCGGTCTTGGACGCTATGGATCAATCGGCAGAAGATTGCTCCCACACAGCAAGCCAACCTTGAAAGGAGTGACACCATGCAACAGTCCCACGCCTACAACGATGCCAGCCTGGCCCTGACCACCCGCATTCTCGACATCAAGGCACGCAAAGGTCTGTCGTGGCAGGATCTGGCCGACGACACCGGCCTGAGCCTGGCCTACGTCACCGCTGCCCTGCTCGGCCAGCACCCGCTGCCACAAAACGCCGCGCAAGTGGTTGGCGACAAACTCGAACTGGACGCCGACGCCGTTGCCGCCCTGCAGATCATCCCGCTGCGTGGCAGCCTCAGCGGAGTGCCGACCGACCCGACCATCTACCGCTTCCACGAGATGATCCAGATCTACGGCACCACCCTCAAAGCGCTGGTCCACGAGCAGTTCGGCGACGGCATCATCAGCGCCATCAACTTCAAGCTCGACATCAAGAAAGTCGAAGACCCGGAAGGCGGCTCCCGCGCCGTGGTCACCCTCGACGGCAAGTTCCTGCCGCTGCGTCCGTTCTGATCCACCCCGGCCCGCACCCCGTGTGCGGGCCTATCCAAACCTCAATTGCCAAGTCGTCACCACATCTGCCTGGAGGCTGCCCCATGCACAAAATTCTGTTGACCCTGACCCTGCTCGCCGGCCTTGCCGCCCAAGCCCAGGCTGATGAAGAGGCAATTGCCTACCGCTACGGCATGACTCTGGATATTGCTGAAATCGTGAACATCACCCCGGTCGCCGACGTCTGCGGCGTTGTACCGGTCGAGATGATCTACCTCGACAGCCACGGCGCAAAACACATTCTTCAATACAGCGAATTCGGCACCGGCTGTTCGAACTGAGAGGACAACACCATGAAAAACCTGATCGAAGGCTTCCTGAAGTTCCAGAACGAGGCGTTTCCGCAACGCACCGAGCTGTTCAAGCACTTGGCGACCACTCAAACCCCGGGCACCTTGTTCATCACCTGTTCCGACAGCCGCGTGGTGCCGGAACTGCTGACCCAGCAAGAACCCGGCGAGCTGTTCGTGATCCGCAACGCGGGCAATATCGTACCGTCCTACAGCCCGCATCCGGGCGGGGTGTCGGCGACGGTGGAATACGCGGTGGCGGTGCTTGGGGTGACGGACATCGTGATCTGCGGCCACTCCGATTGCGGCGCGATGACCGCGATTGCCCAATGCAAATGCATGGATCACCTGCCCGCCGTCAGCGGCTGGCTGCAACATGCCGAGTCGGCGAAAGTGGTGAACGAGGCGCGGCCGCACGCCAATGACGCGGCGAAATTGAGTTCGATGGTGCGGGAAAATGTGATCGCGCAACTGGCGAATATTCAGACCCACCCGAGCGTGCGCCTGGCCCAGGAGAAAGGCCTGCTGAATCTGCATGGCTGGGTGTATGACATCGAGACCGGCTCGATCGATGCGCTGGCGGCGGATCGCCGCACGTTTGTGCCGCTGGCTGAGCAGCCGGCGACGTGCGCCGTTCAGGCAAACGCCAGCGCAGCCGCCTGATACAAATCCGCTGAGGTGAAGAGGAACTTGTGGCGAGGGGATTTATCCCCGATGGACTGCGCAGCAGGCCCGATCTCTTGGGGCCGCTTCGCGCCCCATCGGGGATAAATCCCCTCGCCACAGGGCCGGTGTGCATCAATCGGGATAAGGCGTTTTCAGCGTTTTACGCTGAGGTCGATCTGGGTCATACGACTACGCACCGTGAACACGCCATCCCCCGAAAGAATCGCACTGCGCGCAAACAGGCGCCCGCTTTCCCAGTTCGAAAGCCCCAGTTCCGGCTTGTTCAGCGCGTACTGACCATCGACCCAACGGGTAATCCCGTTACCCACAAACGGCGCGTTCACCGCGTTGTAAAAACGCTCTTGCGCAGCAGCATCCTCGCTGATCAACGACACCGTGAACTGTGGGCTGTAGCGGTTGAACAGCGCGATCGCCTGATCCAGATTGTCGACGATCATCAGGCTGACTTCCGGGGTTTCTTCCCATTCCCACTCGCGGCCCAGCTCGGATTCCGCCAGCGTTTCGGCCAGGGCTTCGGTCTGATAACCCTCGGCGCGATAGACCTCGACTGTCGCGTTCTGCCACTCGGCCGGCAGGTAACTTTCGCTGCCTGCAACGATGTGCAATTTGCAGCCCTGCCCGCGTGCGCTGCCGGCCTGCTTCAGCGCATCGAGAAACAGCGGCACCAGTTCGGTGGCACGCTCGCGTTGAATCAGGCAGACGTTCAGCGTGTTGCAGACTTTGCGATCCAGCGAATTACGCACCACGGCGGCGAAGCGCGTGGCGTCGGCGTGACGATCGGCAATCAGCCACGCGCCACCAGTGCCGTGCAGGCTGACCGCCGTGCCCGCCTGCTGGGCGATGCTGCCCAACTGGCTGACCGCACGCCCCGAACCCCGGGCCACCGCCAGCGACAAACGCCGGTCGGCGAACATCGCCCAACCCGCAGCATGATTGACGCTTTCCACCAACGACACCGCACCGGCCGGCAAACCGGCATCGGCCAGCGCCGGATTCAGCGCGTGAGTGACGATTGCTTGCGCGGTGCCCAATGCGTCGCTGCCGATGCGCAGCACTGCGGTGTTGCCGGTGCGCAGCACGCCAGCAGCATCAGCGAACACGTTTGGCCGACCTTCAAACACGAAAGCCACGATGCCCAGCGGCGACACCACTTGCTCGACCTTCCAGCCGTCGTGTTCGACGCTGCTGATGACCTTGCCGCGCGTGGCCGGCGCATCCCGCCAGGCGCGCAGACCGGCGATCATGTCGCGGCGCATGCGTTCGTCGGCGAGCAGTCGAGTGGTCGAGCGACCCCGGGCCTTGGCGCGTTCGATGTCGGCCAGGTTGGCGGCTTCGATCAGGTTCCAGCACTCCGCGGTTTCCAGGCGTTGCGCGAACAGATCGAAGAAGTGGCTGATGGCTTCGTCGGAGACTGCCGACAATGCAGTGAATGCCGCTTCAGCACGCTCGATTGCCACCGCAGCCGCTTGTTGATCGACCACCGGAATCAGCAACAGCTCGCCACTCACCTGCTCGACCAGCAGGTGGTCACCGGGCTGAAACCGCGCCGCCAGTTCGGGGCTGACCACGGTCACGCGGTTGCCAGCGAAAGGGATCGGCGTGCCAGCGACTAGACGTTCGAGCGCAAGAGACATGAAGCGGATTCACCATATGAGGGGCGGCCGGAAAATGTAGCGGATTCTGCGCTGAAACACACCTTCTACAAACACCACCAAACCTGTGGGAGCTGGCTTGCCAGCGATGAGGCCGGCAAGCCCGGCATTGATGTTGCTGAACCACCGCTATCGCTGGCAAGCCAGCTCCCACAGGTTTTTGCAGTGTTTGGAAGATCGGGTCAGAACACCGACCAGCCAATCCGCGAACTGAGCATCTCCAGTGCAGCCATCCCCGCCAGCGAGTTGCCGGCAGCATTCAGTTCCGGCGACCACACGCACACCGTGAACTGCCCCGGCACCACCGCGACGATCCCGCCGCCTACCCCGCTCTTGCCCGGCAGGCCGACGCGATAGGCGAAGTTGCCGGCCTCGTCGTACAGGCCGCTGGTGGCCATGATCGAGTTGACCTGCTGAGTCTGGCGCCGAGTGAGGATCTGTTCGCCGCTGTGTTTGCAGAAACCGTCGTTGGCGAGGAAGCAGAATGCGCGGGCCAGATCGATGCAGTTCATGCGCAGCGCGCAGTGGCTGAAGTAGCTGCGCAGCACCGCTTCGACGTCGTTGTGGAAGTTGCCGAACGATTGCATCAGGTACGCCATGGCCGCGTTGCGGGCGCGATGCTGGTATTCGGACTCGGCGACCTTGCCGTCGACGATCACCTGTGGATTGCCCGACAGGCGCCGCACGAAGTCGCGCATCGACAGGGCTGGCGCGGCGAAACGCGACTGGTTGATGTCGCAGATCACCAGCGCCCCGGCGTTGATGAACGGATTGCGCGGGCGCCCGCGTTCGAACTCCAGTTGCACCAGCGAGTTGAACGGCTGGCCGGACGGCTCGTGCCCCAGGCGCTCCCAGATCGCCTCGCCGGAATGCTCGATTGCCTGCACCAGGCTGAACACCTTGGAAATACTCTGCACCGAGAACGGCGTCTCGGCGTCGCCGGCGCAATACATTTCGCCGTCGTTGCCATACACGGCGATGCCCAGCTGATTGGCCGGCACGGTGCCGAGGGCGGGAATGTAGTCAGCCACTTTGCCCTGCCCGATCAAGGGCCGGACAGCGTCAAGAATCTCGTTCAACAGCGCTTGCATGCCGGGTTCCGAAGTCTCGCCCCATGGGATTGCGGGGACACTGGGGCTAGACGCTGCGCAAGCTTGCGGAATCACACAAACCCCTTTGTAGGAGTGAGCCTGCTCGCGATAGCGGTGTATTTGTGAAGTTGATCTTTCTGATACACCGCTATCGCGAGCAGGCTCACTCCTACAGGGTTGTATGTATGACTGCGATTCAGTGTGCGCCGTCGAGACCGGCGAGCAGTGCGCTGTCGCGGCTGTAGATATCCGGCGCATATCGCACCTGCCCATCCTTGCCGACCTGTGCCGTCCAGTAGGTCATCAGGATCGGCACCGGTGCCGACAGGCGGAATTCGTGGGTGCTGCCGGTGGCGAGCAAAGTGTCGGTGCGCGTACGTTCCGCCGGGGTCAGCAACAGGTCGCGCAGTTGCATCGGGTGCTCGACCCGCACACAGCCGGAGCTGAAGGCGCGCGGGCCTTTGTCGAACAGGGCCTTGCTCGGCGTGTCGTGCAGGTACACCGCGAACGGGTTGGGGAAGCGGATCACCAGTTGCCCCAGCGGATTACGCGGCCCGGCCTCCTGGCGCAGCATGATGTTGCCGGGGTTGTCCCAGTCGATATCCGCTGCGGCCAACGGCTGGCCATGGGCGTCGAGCACCTGCAGATTCTGCCGGCTGAGGAAGGTCTGATCCTTGCGGATCGCCGGCAGCTTGTCTTCTTTCCAGATGGTCGGCGGCACGGTCCAGGTCGGGTTCAGGGTCAGGCGCGTGACCCGGGATTTCAGCAGCGGGGTCTGCCGTTCGGCGCGACCGACCTGGGTACGGGTCTGCCAGACCGGCACGCCGGCCTGATATAGGGTCAACTCGGCGGCAGCGACGTTGACCAGCAAACCGTCGGGCTCCATGTCCTGCGCCAGCCAGCGGAAACGTTCAAGGTTGACGCGCAATTGTTCGCGGCGCGTCAGCGGGCTGATGTTGAGCTCGGCAATCGTCCCCGGCCCGACTACCCCGTCGGCCTGCAACGAATGGTTGGCCTGAAAGCTCTTCACCGCTTCCACCAGCACACCCTCATAGGCATTGCCGGGCGTGCCGATGGCGTGGGTCAGATAGCCTTCGTTGAACAGGCGTTGGGCCAGTTCCGGCACGCGTTTGTCTTCCATCGCCGGGCGCAGCAACGGGCCGTTGCCCACCGACTGCCAGTGCGGCAAGGCCTGCAGCCGCTGGCTGGCGTAGAGGTGGCGCAGGCTCTGGTATTGCGCCAGACGCGGACGCGCCAGATCGAACGCGGTCTTGATGTCGTGCAGACCGGGCACGGCGATCGCCAGCAATTCCGCCTGACGATCACGCGGGGTGTCATCGGAATGCCACAGCGGCTCGAAATGCGATTGCAGCAGACGACCGTAATGCAGGTCCTGCAGCGCTTGCAGATACGAGCGGCTGATATCGATATCGGCACACAACTCGCCGTCCTGCGGCGGATTGGCCGCCACCGGGTAGCGCTTGGGATTGAGGCCATCATCGGCCAACAGCTGCAACTGCGCGCGCAAGGCCGGCAATCGCCCGGACTCGCTGGCCCACACCGGCAGCCAGTCCTGCTGCTGATAAAACGCCTGCAATTGCGTCAGCGCCGCGCCGCTCAGGTGCGCGGCAATCGCCGGGCACGCCTGGGGCAAACCGATCAGCACCGCTTGCAGCGGACTTTGTGGCTCGACCGGCATTTCCGCCGGCAGCGTCGGCAGGGTCTGCAACGGTGGCAGCGGCTCATCGGCGCAAGCGACAAACGGCGCAGCGAGCAAACAAATGCTCAAGTAGCATGCGTACTTTTTGAACAACTGCTTTACTCCAATCCGTGGCCGTCTGAATGACGGTCAACCTTACATCAGGTGCGCTGAACAGTCAGGCTCGAAACAGGGGTCTGTCGGGTATGACTGGGAGTCAGGAGCCAAAGTGCCAAATAAGTAGCAAGTGAGGACACTTTATAAATGTTGACGTATTTGCGCCGACTTCTGCTGACCACCGCGACCCTCGTCGTCGTGAGCAGCCCAGCTTTCGCCGCCGGCAAACCATCGCCGGTTCTCTTCACCAGCCTCGCCCACGCCGCGCCGGAACTCAATCCCCAAGCGCTGAAAGGTGCCTTGAGCGCCATGCAATGCGCAGTGAACAATGGCGCGAGACCCTCACGCCACTTGGCGATCATCGACTATTCGCAGCCCTCCACCGCCCGCCGGCTGTGGATCTTCGATCTGAACAGAAAGAAACTGGTGCTGCGCGATCTGGTCGCCCACGGTTCAAATTCCGGGGAAAACTTCGCCACCCAATTCTCCAACCGCGAAGGCAGTTACCAATCCAGCCTCGGTTTGTTCCGCACCCAGGAAAGTTACGAGGGGACCCACGGTTATTCGCTGCGCATGGACGGTCTGGAGCCGGGCTTCAATGATCTGGCCCGCGACCGCGCCATCGTGATCCACGCCGCCGACTACGTGAATCCGTTGTGGAGCAAGCGTCAGGGCCGTATCGGTCGCAGCCAGGGTTGCCCGGCGGTGCGCCCGCAAGTGGCGAAGCAGGTGATCGATAAACTCAAGGACGGCCAGTTCATGTTCTCCTGGTACCCGGACCAGCGCTGGCTGAAGTCCTCGCCGTACCTCAACTGCCAGCCGCAGCAAGTGGCGAGCATCTTGAGTACCCACGCCAGCTGACGATCAGGGCCACGACCATCAGCGCCGCCGCAACCCCGAACGTGCTGTGCAAGCCACTGCCGATGACCTCGGCCGGGGCTTGCGTTGGGTCACCCGTAGCGAAGGCGAACACCGCGCCCATGACCGCCGCGCCGGTGATCAGTCCGAGATTGCGTGACAGCCCGAGCAGGGCCGACACCACGCCGCGCTGATCCTGACTGACCATGGCCATCAACCCGCTATTGTTGGCCGCCTGAAACAACGCGTAATTGCTGGCAATGACCGCCATCGGCAGCAGATACGCCGGCAGACCGAGACTCATCGGCAACAACGCCAACAAACTGCAACCACCGGCCAACCCGAACAACGCCCCCGGCACCACCCGCCGCGCACCGAAGCGATCCACCAAACGCCCCGCCGGCACCCCGCCGCACGCCGCCAGCAGCGGCCCGACCGACAATGCCAGGCCGACCACGGTGCTGCCCAGTCCCAGGCCCCGGCTCAGGTAAAACGGCCCGACCACCAGCGTGGTCATCATCACCGTCGTTACCAGCAACGTTAGCGCCAGGCTGCTGCTCAGACGTGCGTCGGCAAACAATGACAGGCGAATCAGCGGCGCCCTGGCGTTCATCTCGACCGCAACAAACACCCCTGCCCCGCACAGGCTGACCAGCAGCAACATCAGCGTGTAGCCATCGAGCGTCATCGCCAGCGCGTAGGCGGCCAGCGTCAATACCAGCACCACGGTGCCGAGGTAATCAAACGCGACTGCCGATTTGGCCGGGCGATCCGCCGGCAGATATCGATAAACCAGCCACGCGTTGAGCAGGCCCAACGGCACGTTGAGGACAAAGATCGACGGCCAGCCGACATGCGCGATCAGCAGACCACCCAGCGATGGCCCGAGGCTGGTGCCGGTGGCCGACATGGTTGCCAGCAAACCCATCGCGCTGCCCGCTCGCGCCTTGGGCACCGCATCCGCCACCAGCGCCACCGTCAAGGCGAACATGATCGCCGCGCCAAGGCCCTGCACGGCCCGCGCGCCGATCAACCAGCCCAGCCCCGGCGCCAGCGCACAGCACAGCGAAGCACTGGTAAAAATGCCGATGCCGATCAGCAGCAGGCGTCGCCGCCCGAACACATCGCCCAGACGCCCGACACTGACAATCAACGTGGTGACCGCCAGCAGGTAGGCCAGCACGATCCACTGCACCTGTTGAAACGTCGCATCGAACGCTGCAGCCAAGGTCGGTAATCCGGCATTGGCGATGCTGGTGTCCAGCGACGGCATCAACATCGACAGCGCCAGACTGGTCAGCGCCCAGCGGGCTTGAGGGGGCAAGGGGGATCCGGGCATCGGGCGCTCCTGGTGCAAAGGTCAGACGGCATAGCCTGCGTCTCGACAAGGCAAGGCGCAAGACGCATGCTTTGCACTTGATACCTGCACGGAACGCCATGTCATGAGCACACCGGATCTGAACCTGTTGATCACCCTCGACGTGTTGTTGCGCGAAGGCAGCGTCGCCCGCGCCGCGCACATTCTGCGGCTGAGCCCGTCAGCGATGAGCCGCGCCCTGGCCCGGCTGCGCGAAACCACTGGCGATCCGTTGCTGGTGCGCGCCGGCCGAGGTCTGGTGCCGACCCCGCGTGCGCTGGAATTGCGTGAGCGGGTCAGCGCTCTGGTGCAGGAAGCCGAGGCGGTGTTGCGTCCCGCCGAAGTGCTCGATCCCGGCCAATTGCAGCGTACCTTCACCCTGCGCAACACCGACGGTTTTGTCGAAACCTTCGCCGCCGCGCTGCTCGCGCGCATCGCTGAAGAAGCACCCGGCGTGCGCCTGCGCTTTGTGCAGAAAGCCGACAAGGACAGCACGCCGCTGCGCGAAGGCCGGGTCGATCTGGAGACCGGCGTGGTCGACGACAGCACCGACCCGACGCTGCACAGCCGCATTCTGTTTGAGGATCACTGGATCGGTGTGGTGCGTGAGGGCCATCCGTTGAGCTCGGGCAAGATCAGCAGCAAACGTTTTGCCGGCGGCCAGCACATTCTGATCTCACGGCGCGGGCGCAGCAGCGGCCCGGTCGACGAAGCGTTGCTCGCCGCAGGTCTGACGCGGGATATCGTCACGTCATTCGGCGGCTTTTCGGCGGCGCTGACGCTGGTGCGCGAATCGGACCTGATCGCCACGGTTCCGGAGCGTCACACCAGCAAGCTGCGCATGGGCCTGCACAGCTTCGCCCTGCCCTTCAGGATGCCGCCGATCAGCGTGTCGATGCTCTGGCACCCGCGCATGGACGCCGACCCGGCGCACCGCTGGTTGCGCAATTGTGTACGAGAAGTCTGCGTTTAACGCGCATCGCCCCCAGACGGTTTATAGAACAGGAATTTGCCGACCGCGGCGGTCTTTTTGTACTCCTTGGCCCAGCTCGGATGCACCTGGCGATCATGGAAGTACAGTGCGCCATGGGTGCGATCCGGCAACTGGCGGTTGAGTGCCTTGCCGGCGATGTCCTTGGCCAGGGTGTATTCGGCGTCTTCCTTGACCTGATCGGCCTTGCCATCGCACCACCAGGAAAACTGGCAGCTCTTGGTTTCCGAACCTTGCTTGACGACTGCACACACGGTGTCGGGGAAGCCGTCATGGCCGAGGCGGTTCATCACCACGTTGGCAACCGCCTCCATTTCCAGCGTGTCACGGCCTTTGGCTTCCCAGTAGATACTGCGTGCCAGGCAGGTGATCGGATCGTCCAGCGGCGCGGTGCCGGCGGGGTCAACCGCCTGCACTTCAGTGGGGGTGATCGCTTCGGATTTGGGTGCTGGCGCCGCGCTGACTTTGTCGGCGGCCTTTTCTTCCAGCACCTGGGCTTTCTCTTCGGCCTTGGCCTTGATCGGGGTCTGATCGGTGGCGTTCACAACGCCGGCCATAAGGGTTAATGCGAAACAGCCAGCCAACCATTTCAATCCCATGTCAGTTCTTCCGGCAACGCCCGTTCCGGGCAAGGTGTTTCGTGGGGGAGACGCCCGGTTCCCGGGGCCTTCGGAGAGTGTAGACGGCAAATACCGACGTAACGTTCCGCAGAAAAAACCGCTCGATGAAGAAAAAGACATTGCACTGACCGGGGGCCTTTCGCGCATCATGAGCGCACTCAGCTCAAGGGAGATTTCCATGCGCTTCATGCCATCCGTCTTGCGTTTTGCCGCGCTGTCCGTGGGCCTGGCCGTGGCCGCCTCGGCCATGGCTGCCGACGAGTCGCAACTGATCGAGTCGATCAATGCCTACCGCAGCCAACCGCAGCGTTGCGGCAGCCAGGCGTCCAGTGAACTGCCACCGCTGTCGGCCGATCCACGGCTGAGACTGCCGGCCAGCGGTGCGGTCGATCTGCAACAGGCCATGGCCAGCGCCAGCTACCCGATGGTCAACGTGCAGGCGATCACCCTCAACGGCCCACGGGATGCAGCGTCGGCGATGAAGGCGATTGAGGAAAGTTTCTGTCAGGTGGTGCTGGATCCGCAGTTCGTCGATGTCGGGGTCAGCCGCGCCGATCGCGACTGGCGGATCGTGCTGGCGCGACCTCTACTGTCGGCGAAGCTCGGCGATGCGCAAAGCGAAGGCCAGAAGTTGCTCGAACAACTCAACGCTGCTCGCGCCCAACCGCGTCAATGCGGCGGCCAGGCCTTTGCCGCGGCCGGGCCACTGGCCTGGAACGCGAGCCTGGGCACGATTTCCCAGGATCACAGCCGCGACATGGCCAACAACAACTACTTCGACCACAAGGACCGCGACGGCCGCACACCCGGAGACCGCGCCGAACTGGCCGGCTACAGCGGTCAACTGGTCGGCGAAAACATCGCCGCCGGGCAAGACACCGTGCGCAAGGTCGTCGACGGCTGGCTCGCCAGCCCCGGCCACTGCGCTAACCTGATGAACCCGCAATACAAAGAACTCGGCGCCGCTTACGCGACCGATCCAAAGAGCAGCGCCGGGATTTACTGGACGGCGATGTTTGGGGCGCAGTAACTCCCAAAAACACTAGTGCTCCCTGTGGGAGCTGGCTTGCCAGCGATGAGGCCAGCACAGTCAACCATCGATGTCGTCTGACCTATCGCCATCGCTGGCAAGCCAGCTCCCACAATGATTGGCAGTGTTCTCACCTCTTCCAATAACCCCCATCCCCTGTGGGAGCTGGCCTGCCAGCGATGAGGCCTGCACAGTCAACCATCGATGTCGTCTGACCCATCGCCTTCGCTGGCAAGCCAGCTCCCACAATGATTGGCAGTGTTCTCACCTCTTCCAATAACCCCCATCCCCTGTGGGAGCTGGCCTGCCAGCGATGAGGCCTGCACAATCAACCATCGATGTCGTCTGACCCATCGCCTTCGCTGGCAAGCCAGCTCCCACAATAATTGGCAGTGTTCTCACCTCTTCCAATAACCCCCATCCCCTGTGGGAGCTGGCTTGCCAGCGATGAGGCCTGCACAGTCAACCATCGATGTCGTCTGACCCATCGCCTTCGCTGGCAAGCCAGCTCCCACAATAATTGGCAGTGTTCTCACCTCTTCCAATAACCCCCATCCCCTGTGGGAGTTGGCTTGCCAGCGATGAGGCCTGCACAGTCAACATCGATGTCGTCTGACCCATCGCCATCGCTGGCAGGCCAGCTCCCACAATGATTGGCAGTGTTCTCACCTCTTCCAATAACCCCCATCCCCTGTGGGAGCTGGCTTGCCAGCGATGAGGCCAGCACAGTGAACATCGATGTCGACTGACTCATCGGCTTCGTTGGCAAGCCAGCTCCCACAATGATTGGCAGTGTTCTCACCTCTTCCAATCAGCCCCCAGCTCCCACAGGTTAATCAGTCATCCGAAGGATGGGGAGGCACAAAAAAACCGGAGTCATGGCTCCGGTTTTTCTGTTGTCAGTGGGTTCTCATCCCCGCTGCATACATCGCCAGTTTCAGTACACTCGCCACCACGGCGAGTGACACGACACTGCCGAACCAGATCAGCAACAACCAGCCCAGACGCTTGTACCAGCGGGAGGATCTGACCTCGCGCGAATCAATGGTAGCCATCGCCAATCCTCACTTTGCCGCGGAATACGTAGTAGCTCCAGAAGGTGTACATCAGGATCACCGGCAGGATGAACAGTGCGCCGATCAAGGCGAACAACTGGCTCGAAGGCGGGGATGCCGCTGCCCACAGGCTCACCGATGGCGGGATGATGTTTGGCCAGATGCTCAGCGCCAGGCCGATGTAACCGAGCAGCATCAACACCAGAGTGAACACGAACGGCCAGTGGGTGTGACGCTGACGCAAGGTGCGCAGCAGCCCGAACAACGCCAGCAGCGCCAGCACCACCAACCCGGCGAACACCATCAGGTGTCCGCTGGTCGACCAGCGAGTGGCCAGCTCCGGGTGCAACTTCAGTGTCCACGCACCAATCACCACCACCATCGCCGTCAGCAACCACGCCAGCGGCCGAGTGAACAGACGCATCCGCGACTCGAGCATGCCTTCGGTCTTGACCAGCAACCAGGTGCTGCCCAGCAGCGCATAAGCCACCACCAGACCGACGCCGCACACCAGCGGAAACGGCGCCAGCCAGTCCAGGCCGCCACCGGCAAACTGCCGATTCACCACGGGAATGCCCGACACGTAGGCGCCGATCGCCACACCCTGGGAGAACGTCGCCAGCAGCGAACCGCCGATGAACGCCTTGTCCCACCAGTGACGCTTTTGCGCTGACGACTTGAAGCGAAACTCGAACGCCACGCCACGGAAAATCAGCCCGCAGAGCATCAGGATCAGCGGCAGGTACAGCGCCTCCAGAATCACCCCGTAGGCCAGTGGAAAGGCGCCATACAACGCCGCACCACCGAGCACCAGCCAGGTTTCGTTGCCGTCCCACACCGGGGCAACGGTGTTCATCATCACGTCGCGCTCCTGCTCATCCGGGATCAGCGGAAACAGGATGCCCAGGCCCAGATCGAAGCCGTCCATGATCACGTACATCATCACCCCGAAGGCGATGATCACACCCCAGATCAACGAGAGATCGATACCTTGAATACCCATGACTCAGTGCTCCTTCATCGGGGCGGTAGCCGCCGAAATAGGCCGGCGCGGGGTTCGCAACTGATCGCCCTCCGGCGGATGTTCGTGATGGGGCTGCGGGCCCTTGCGCACCAGTTTCATCATGTAGCCGATGCCCACGGTGAACACCGAGCAGTAGATCACCACGAACAGCAACAGCGAGGTGCTCATCTGCGCCACCGAGTGGTGCGACGCGGCGTCATGGGTGCGCATCAAACCGTAAACGACCCACGGCTGACGCCCGACTTCGGTGGTGATCCAGCCGGCCAGCAACGCGATCAACCCGCTCGGCCCCATCAGCAACACCAGACGCTGGAAGCCGCGATGCTGATAGAGCCTGCCGCCACGGCGCAGGGCCAGACCGAGCACACCGACGAGGATCATCAACATGCCCAGCCCGGCCATGACGCGGAAGCTCCAGAAGATGATGGTCGAGTTCGGCCGGTCCTCTTTCGGGAAGCTCTTGAGCGCCGGGATCTGCTTGTCGAGGCTGTGGGTCAGGATCAGGCTGCCGAGGTACGGGATTTCCAGCGCATATTTGGTCTTCTCCGCCTGCATGTCGGGGATGCCGAACAGCACCAGCGGCGTCGGGCCGTTGTCGGCGTTTTCCCAGTGGCCTTCGATGGCGGCGATTTTTGCCGGTTGATGCTCCAGGGTGTTCAAACCATGGGCGTCACCGACCACTGCCTGAATCGGCGCCACGATCAGCGCCATCCACAACGCCATGGAAAACATCCTGCGCACCGGCGCGGTATTGTTGCCGCGCAGCAAATGCCAGGCCGCCGACGAGCCCACGAAGAAGGCCGTGGCGACGAACGCGGCGATCGCCATGTGCGCCAGACGGAACGGAAACGACGGGTTGAACACAATCGCCAGCCAGTCCAGCGGCATCACCCGCCCGTCGACGATTTCGAAGCCCTGCGGCGTCTGCATCCAGCTGTTGGAGGCGAGAATCCAAAAGGTTGAAATCAGCGTGCCGATAGCGACCATCACCGTGGCAAAGAAGTGCAAGCCACGGCCGACGCGGTTCCAGCCGAACAGCATGACCCCGAGGAAACCGGCCTCAAGGAAGAACGCCGTCAGCACCTCATAGGTCAGCAACGGCCCGGTGATGCTACCGGCGAAGTCGGAAAAGCCGCTCCAGTTGGTGCCGAACTGGTACGCCATGACCAGCCCCGAGACCACGCCCATGCCGAAGTTGACGGCAAAGATCTTCGACCAGAAGTGGTAGAGATCGCGGTAGGTGTCGTCACGGGTTTTCAGCCACAGGCCTTCGAGTACCGCGAGGAAACTCGCCAGGCCGATGGTGATCGCCGGGAAGATAATGTGGAACGAAACCGTGAACGCGAATTGAATTCGCGCCAGGTCCAGTGCCTCCATGTTGAGCATGATGATGTCCTCATCCAGGCTGAAAAGCGGCAGCACGTCGCCGGGCCACCGCCAGGCGCGAACGCCTGCAGCCAGTCAAATTGCCAAGGTTTTTATAAGTAGCGGGTCAGGCCAGCGATGACGGGATCAGGTTGCTGACCTTGGCCGCTTCGAGGCGAATCGCGACGAATTTCGAGGTCGGCGTGTAGGTCCGGTCGCCATAGCTTTCCAGCGGCACCAGCGGGTTGGTTTCCGGGTAGTACGCCGCCGCCTGACCGGGCGGAATGTCGTAGGCGATCAGGGTGAACCCGCTGACCCGACGCTCGCGCTCGTCATCCCACAGCGCCACCAGATCGACCTTCTGCCCCGGTTCGAAACCGAGACGCTGGATATCCTGTTCGTTGGCGAAGATCACGTCGCGCATGCCATAGACCCCGCGATAACGGTCGTCGAGGCCGTACAGCGTGGTGTTGTACTGGTCGTGGGAACGCATGGTCTGCAGGATCAGATCCGGTTTGACCGGCAGGTTGCGCACGCCTTCGCTGATCAGGTGTTCCGGCAGCACGCACGGGGTGAACTGGGCTTTGCCCGACTCAGTGTTCCAGACCCGATCCGAGGCATCGTTGCCGAGGTGGAAGCCGCCCGGGGTCAGCAGTTTTTCGTTGAAGTTCTCGAAGCCCGGAATCACATCGCCGATCAGATTGCGAATGCGCCCGTAGTCGCCCACGACCCACTCCCAATCGATTGGATGTTTGCCTAACGTGGCGGCGGCAATCCCGGCAATGATCGCCGGCTCGGACTTCAAGTGCGCCGACTTCGGTTTCAACTGACCGAACGACAAGTGCACCATGCTGAAAGTGTCTTCCACGGTCACGCCTTGCGGGCCTTCGGCCTGGATGTCGATGTCGGTGCGGCCGAGGCACGGCAGGATCAACGCGTCGCGACCGGTGACCAGATGGCTGCGGTTGAGCTTGGTCGAAATGTGCACGGTCAGGTCGAGTTTGCGCATCGCTTCGTGGGTTCGCGGGGTGTCCGGCGTGGCTTGGGCAAAGTTGCCGCCCAGACCGATAAACACTTTGGCTTCGCCACGCTCCATCGCACCGATCGCCATCACCGTGTTGTGCCCGTGCATGCGCGGCACTTTGAAGTTGAAGCGTTTTTCCAGCGCGTCCATCAGCTCCTTCGGCGCCAGTTCGTTGATGCCCATGGTGCGGTCGCCCTGCACGTTACTGTGACCGCGCACCGGCGACAGGCCGGCGCCCGGACGGCCAACGTTGCCGCGCAGCAGTTGCAGGTTGATGACCTCCTGCAGGGTCGGCACCGAGTGCACGTGTTGGGTCAGGCCCATGGCCCAGCACATGATCACGCTCTTGGCGCGGCCATACATGCGCGCGGCCAGTTCGATGTCGTGCAACGGCACGCCGGACTGCTCGAGGATGTGCTCCCAAGTCGTGGCGTCAACCTCCGCCAGATAGCTGTCCAGACCCGAAGTGTGCTCGGCGATAAACGCATGGTCGAACACCGGTTCGCCACCGCTGGCCTGGGCTTCACGCTCCCACTGCAGAAGGAATTTGACCATGCCGCGAATCATCGCCATGTCGCCACCCAGCGCCGGGCGGAAGTACGCGGTGTTGGTCGCTTCCCAACCGTTGCTGAGCATCTCGATCGGGTTCTGCGGGTTCTGGAAACGTTCCAGGCCACGTTCTTTCAGCGGGTTGATGCACACCACCTGCGCGCCGCGTTTCACCGCTTCACGCAGCGGTTCGAGCATGCGTGGGTGGTTGGTGCCGGGGTTCTGGCCTATGACGAAGATCGCGTCGGCGTGGTGCAGATCCTCATAGACCACGGTGCCCTTGCCCACGCCCAGCGTCTCGCCCATGCTCACCGCACTGGCTTCGTGGCACATGTTCGAGCAGTCAGGAAAGTTGTTGGTGCCATAGGCGCGGACGAACAATTGATAGAGAAACGCCGCTTCGTTGCTGGCCCGGCCCGAGGTATAGAACTCGGCCTCGTGCGGCGATTTCAGGCCCTTGAGATGTTCGGCGATCAGCGCGAACGCATCTTCCCAGGTGGTTTCCACATAGCGGTCGACCCGCGCGTCGTAACGCATCGGGTGGGTCAGCCGGCCCTGATATTCCAGCCAGTAGTCGCTCTGCTCGGCCAGGCTCGATACCGTGTACTTGTTGAAGAACGCCGGATCGACCAAGCGCCCGGTCGCCTCCCAGTTCACCGCTTTGGCGCCGTTCTCGCAGAACTTGAGCATGCTCGCACCGGGCGCTTCACCCCAGGCACAGCCCGGGCAGTCGAAGCCGCCGTTCTGGTTGGTCTTGAGCATGGCGCGGATGTTTTTCAGGGCGTTTTCACTGCCCAGCCAGCTCTTGGTCAGGCTGATCACAGCCCCCCAACCGGCAGCGGCACCCTTGTAAGGTTTGTAACGGTCGACTTGTGACATGGGACATCTCCATGACGATGCACACAGGCATGAACCTGATCTTGGTTAAACAGCGACGGCCGACTTTGCACAGCAATAAAGTGGTCGTTTCAGTTGCCGGAGCAAGGATATGAACCGTTACAAAACATTGTCTAATCGCTATTTATGACCACATTATCGAAACCCTCTATCACGGCGAAAAACCTTTTATTTACGGGGCGTTGCGGAACTAAGGCGGTAACTTTCCAGAGAAAATAATTGATCATCGACGCGCTCAATCAAGCAGTCATAAACAGTGATTGGACGAGATCTGAAGTTGCCCATAACCTGCGGCAACCTGGTTCGTAAATGCGGACTTATCACTCCTGCGAGGCTGTCATGTCAGAGCGTGTCTTGATCGATGGTTACAACCGCCGCGTCGACTATCTGCGCATGTCGGTCACCGACCGCTGCGACTTCCGCTGCGTGTATTGCATGGCCGAGGACATGCAGTTTCTGCCGCGTCAGCAGGTGCTGACGCTGGAGGAGATTTATCAACTGGCGCAGAGCTTCGTGACGCTGGGCACGCGCAAGATTCGCCTGACCGGCGGCGAGCCGCTGATTCGTCCGGGCGTGGTCAAGTTGTGCGAGCAGATCGCCGCCCTGCCCGGCCTGCGTGAACTGTGCATGACCACCAATGGCTCGCAGCTGGGCAAACTCGCTGCGCCGTTGTTCGACGCCGGGGTCAAGCGACTGAACATCAGCCTCGACAGCCTCGACCCGGATCGTTTCAAGCAAATGACCCGCACCGGTGACCTGGCGCAGGTGATCAACGGCATTGATGCGGCGCGCGAGGCCGGTTTCACCCGAACCAAACTCAACGTGGTGGTGATGCAGGGGCGCAACGATCAGGAGATCAACGATCTGGTGAGCTTTGCCATCGACCGCCAGCTCGACGTCTCCTTCATCGAGGAAATGCCGCTGGGGATCATCAGCGAACACAGCCGCGCCGAGTCGTTTTTCTCCAGCGCCCAGGTGCGCGAAAAAATCGCCGAGCGCTACACCCTGATCGATTCCGCCGAATCGACCCAAGGCCCGTCGCGCTACTGGCGGCTGGCCGAGGCGCCAGACATTCGTCTGGGCTTTATCTCGCCGCACAGCCACAATTTCTGCGGTACTTGCAACCGGGTGCGGCTGACTGTCGAGGGGCGCCTGCTACTGTGTCTGGGTAACGAGCATTCGGTGGATCTCAAAGCCGTGCTGCGCGCTCATCCGGGGCAACCAGAGCGGCTGGAGAAGGCCATCATCGAAGCGATGAAACTCAAGCCGTATCGGCACAATTTCGAAGTGAACGACGACGTTCAGGTCGTGCGCTTCATGAACATGACCGGCGGCTGAGCCGCCCTCACCCTGCGTAACCGGGATCGCCCAGCATGATCATCAGACCCAAGGTCAACCAATTCGCCATCCTCTTCACCCTCAAGGGGTCGATTGCCAAACGCATCGCCCTGCGCACCCTGATGGTCACCCTGCTGGCTTCTGCCATCGTGCTGATTGAAATGCTCCATCCGAGCAACTTCACCAAGGTCAACGCCACGCCGTTCACCCTGCTCGGGCTGTCGCTGTCGATCTTCATGAATTTTCGCAACAACGCCTGCTACGACCGCTGGTATGAAGCGCGCAAGGCCTGGGGGGATGTGCTGGTGCACATCCGTTCGGTGATTCGCGAAACCCATGTCATCCGCGAATCGGCGCAGCGCAAGCCGTTGCTGCTCAACCTCTGCGGGTTTGCTCATGCGCTGAATGCGCGATTGCGCCGGGAAAGCGAAGCGGCGGCCAGCAGCAAGTGGATCACCCCGCAACACGATGCGCAGGTGCCGGACTACAGCGGACGGATTCTGCAGCAGGTCGGCCAGCAGTGTTCGGATCTGCATCAAAGCGGCGAACTGAGCGAGTGGCGCTACATGCTGCTGGCCAATCACCTGACCAGCCTGACTCAGGCACAAGCGGTATGCGAACGGATCAAGAACACCCCGCTGCCCTTCCCCTACACCTTGCTGCTGCACCGCACGATTTACCTGTTCTGCATCCTGCTGCCGTTCGCCATGGCCGAACCGCTGGGCTGGCTGACCCCGCTGTTCACGGCGATTGTCAGCTACACGTTCTTTGGTCTGGATGCGATTGCCGATGAACTGGAAGACCCGTTCGGCCGCGACGAAAACGATTTGGCGACCGACTCGCTGGTGCGCACCATCGAGCGTGACATTCTCAGCGAACTGGGCGAAACCGACCTGCCGCCGATGTTGCTGCCGGTGGACTATGTGCTGAGCTGAGCTCGCTCCCTCTGTAGGAGTGAGCCTGCTCGCGATAGCGGTCGCCCAGTCAGTAAAGATGTTGACTGTGCCGCCGTCATCGCGAGCAGGCTCACTCCTACAGGTTCCAGGTACACCCCGCAGAATGGCTGATCATCACAAATCCAAATGTGGGAGCGAGCCTGCTCGCGAAGAGTGCTTGTCAGTCAACATTGATGTTGTATGACACGCCGCCTTCGCGAGCAGGCTCGCTCCCACAGTTCTGATTTGTGTTGGGGTCAGAACAGTTCGTTGAAGGGTATGAAACGCAGCGGATCGCCAATGCCGTGGGTGCTGTTTTCCGGCACTTCCACCAGCCCATCGGCCCAGGTCGCTCCGAGCAAAACGCCGGAACTCTGGTTCGGATACAACACCGCACTGCCCGCCTCCAGCCGCACCCGCAGATACTCTCGACGGCTGCCCGCCTTGCTCCAGGCGAACCCGGCATTCACCGTAAAGCTCAACGGCATGACCTCTTCCACGCCTTGAATGCGCAGCAGATACGGTCGCGCCAGCAGGCCAAAAGTTACCAGCGCCGAGGTCGGATTGCCCGGCAGGCCAATCACCGGCACCATGCCGAAATGGCCCACGGTCAGCGGTTTGCCAGGCTTGATCGCCAGCTTCCACAGCAGCGGTTTGCCGTCCTCACGCAGCACCTGCCCGAGGCAATCGGCATCGCCGGCAGACACCCCGCCGGTGGTCAGGATCAGGTCAGCCGCCACTTGTAGTTGCTCAAGCTTGAGCCGCGTCTGCGCCGGGCGATCCGGGAGGATCCCGGCGTCGATCACCTCGCAGCCCAGTTCCTTCAGCCAGTGGCCGAGCAGCACACGATTGCTGTTGTAGATGCTGCCGGGACGCAGCGGCAGGCCCGGCTCGACCAGTTCGTCACCGGTGGACAGCAGCGCCACGCGCGGGCGCCGCACCACGTGCAACTGTGCCAGCCCTTGCCCGGCGGCGACCGCCAGTTCGAACGGCCCGAGGCGTTTGCCGGCACGCAGCAGGATGTCGCCGACGCGGTTTTCCTGACCCTGCGCACGAATGTTCTGCCCTGCTTTCAGCGGCTGTAAAAAGCGTACGCGGCCGTCCTCCAGCACTTCGACGTTCTCCTGCATCTCGACGCAGGTAGCGCCGGGCGGCAACGGTGCGCCGGTAAAGATCCGCGCGCAGGTGCCGGGCAATAGCGCGTCCGGTGCCAGACCGGCGTAGACCTTCTGCGACACCTTCAGCGGCTGACGATGCAGATCGGTCAGGTTCAACGCATAACCGTCCATGGCACTGCTCGGCCATGGCGGCAGGTCGAGTGTCGCCACCAGATCACTGGCCAACACCCGCCCGCGCGCCTCGTCGAGCGGCAACAGTGCGCTATCGGCCAGACGTTGCTCATTGGCCATGCCGAGCAATTGGTCGAGGGCGTCCTCGACCGGCATCAACCCTGCCTTGCTCATCCGCGCGGCCCACAGGCAGCGACTGATTTGAGGTGCGGCACAAAGTTGCACGGGCGATGGCGGTTATCCAGTTGCTCGGCGAGGATGCCTTCCCACGCTGTGCGACAGGCACCGGTCGAACCCGGCAGGCAGCACACCAGCGTGCCGTTGGACAGCCCGGCCAGCGCGCGGCTTTGCACGGTCGAGGTGCCGATGTCGAGAATCGAAATGGCGCGGAACAACTCGCCAAACCCGTCGATCTGCTTGTCGAACAGACAGGCCACTGCTTCCGGCGTGCTGTCGCGTCCGGTGAAGCCGGTGCCGCCGGTGATCAGCACCACCTGAATGCTGTCGTCGGCAATCCAGTGCGCGACCTGGGCGCGGATCTTGTACAGGTCATCCTTGAGCAGGTTGCGTTCGCTCAAGGTATGACCGGCCTCCAGCAAGCGGCTGACCAGCAATTGGCCGGACGTGTCGCTCGCATAATCGCGAGTATCGCTGACGGTCAGTACGGCTATGTTCAGGGGGACAAACAGGGCATCCGCTTTCGCACTCATGGGAATCTCCGGCAGTAGTCAATCAGATTGCCAAGCAGCCTAAGTGCCACTTATGAGTACTGTCTAATCACTCTGGCCAACCACATTATCGAGCTGCTCTATCGGCGCCGTTGACCTCGGCCAACGCCTTTGAAACCATGGGCGATAGAGCTGATCGATAGGCTTTTCAATTCTTCCGATTGGACGCAGATACAGGCAGGTGAGATCGTCACACCTCGCGTTTTTCGTGCGCTGCGCGCATCTGCGTCAATACTCCATTCAATTTCTCAACGAGCAGGTGCCTGCGTGGACATCAAACAACTCAAGTTCCTGATCGCACTGGACGAAACCCGACACTTCGGCCAGGCCGCCGCCCGCTGCCACATCACCCAGCCGACCCTGTCGATGCGTCTGCGCAATCTGGAAGATGAGCTGGATCTGGTGCTGGTCAATCGCGGTCAGCGCTTCGAGGGTTTCACCCAGGCCGGCGAACGGGTGCTGGCCTGGGCGCGCACACTGCTGGCCGCGCATGACGGCCTGTTCGCCGAAGCGGCGGCGTGCCGCGGGCAACTGGTCGGTAGCTTGCGCCTGGGTCTGGTGCCGCTGAGCAATTTCAACCCGGTCAATTACATTCAGAGTTTGTCCGGGACCTATCCGGAGCTGAAATTCAGCCTGTCGTCGGGGAGTTCCGACGAGATCATCGCCGGTTTGGGCAACAACCAACTGGATCTGGGCGTGTGCTACCTCGATCACGTCAACCCGAACTATTTCGATTTTTTCGAGATCGGCGAAACCCGCGTCGGTCTGCTTTACGACAACCGTCACTACCATTTCGAAGGCTCGGAAATGAGCTGGGAAGACGCCGCCGAACTGCCGCTGGGGATGATCACCACCGGCATGCATTACCGCAAATCCATCGACCTGAGCTTCCGCAGTCGCGGGCTCAATCCGCAGCCGATCATGGAAAGTGATTCGACCTACCAGTTGCTGCAGGCGATTCACCAGGGTTTCTGCTGCTCGATCATGCCACTGGACAGCGGGCTGGAAGAGCCGATCGAACACCTGTCGTTCATGCAACTGCCGGATGCCAGCGTGCTGGCGCCACTGGGGCTGGTAATGCGCAAGACCGAGCCGCGTTCGGCGATTGCCGAGAAGTGTTTTGCCGAGGCGCGCAAGTTGTTCGGGGTTGAGTTGCCGGTTGCTTGAGTGATCTCTCCAGACATTGATGCTGGCTGTCAGACCGTCTTCGCGAGCAAGCCCGCTCCCACAGGTTGAATGCATTTCAATTGTGGGAGCGGGCTTGCTCGCGAAGAGGCCCGCCCGACCAACACAAACCCCGAGGTGAATCGGTCATCGACCCACCCAATCACCAGATCAGAACAAGCGATTGGACGCACTTTTAACACCCCCGTAGCCTGAACCCACTTCAGCGCTTCGGGACTTTTCAAGATGCTCTGCCACGTCGAATCCAACACTGAACCCAACGCCCCCGCCCCTCAACCGTCACAGGTGGCGTTTCGCGAATACCTGCCGCACGCCCCGCTCTCGCACGCCGCCCTGGCTGCGGAAATTGCCTTGGCGATCACCTTCAATGGCCTGAGCCAGGCGGTGATGATGGTCTCGCCCGGCAACCTCGAAGACTTCATCCGGGGCTTCGCCCTGAGCAACGCGATCATCGACAGCGTCGACGAGATCTACGACATCCGCTTGAGCCATTTCGATCAGGCCTGCCAGGCCGATGTGCAGATTTCCAGCCGGGCCTTCTGGGCGCTGAAAGATCATCGTCGGCAGATGGCCGGCACCAGTGGCTGCGGCATCTGTGGCGTCGAGGCGCTGGAGCAGGCGTTGCCGCAACTGCAGATTCTGCAACCCTGCGCCCTGCCGCCGGCCGCGCATTTTGACGGTATCCGCCAACGCATCGAACAGGCTCAGCAACTGGCCCGCAGCAGCGGCGCCCTGCACGCGGCGCTGTACTTCGATGCCAGCGGTGAGGCGCTGTTGTGCCGCGAAGACATTGGCCGGCACAACGCCCTCGACAAGCTGATCGGCGCGATGCAAATCGCTGACGTCGATGCGCGCCAGGGCTTCGTGGTGGTCACCAGCCGTTGCAGCCTGGAGCTGATCCACAAAGCCGTGCGCGCCCGACTTGGCACCCTTGTCAGCCTGTCCGCCCCCACCGCGTTGACGGTGCGTTGGGCGCTCAAGCATCGGCTCAATCTGATCCACGTACCGCACCGCAACGCCCCCCGAATCTACAGCCCGATCCAGGAGCTTTTGCCATGAGCAACACCCTCACCCACCTTGATGATCAGGGCCGCGCCAACATGGTCGACGTCAGCGACAAAGCCGCGACTCGCCGCGAAGCCACGGCGCAGGCCTGGGTGCAGATGCGCCCGGAAACGCTGCAGATGATCCAGGCCAACGGTCACCCCAAGGGCGACGTTTTCGCCGTGGCGCGCATCGCCGGAATCCAGGCGGCCAAACGCACCCACGAACTGATCCCGCTGTGCCATGCGCTGCTGCTCAGCTCGATTCACGTTGAACTCAAGGCCTGCGAACCGGACCGCGTGCAGATCACCAGCACCTGCCGCCTCACCGGCCAGACCGGCGTCGAACTTGAAGCCCTGACCGCCGCCAGCGTCGCGGCGCTGACCATTTACGACATGTGCAAAGCCGTGGACCGGGCCATGGTCATCGGCGACATCCGCCTGCTGAGCAAACAGGGCGGCCGCTCCGGACACTTTCAATGGGAGGACGCGCAATGATCCTGATCAACTACTTCGCCAGCTACCGTGATCGCCTGAATCTGGGCGGGGAAAAAATCCCCCTGAGCGACGATCTGACCTGTATCGAGGACGTGCGGCAGATGCTCATGGCCCGTGGTGAGGAATGGCGCGAAGTACTTGGCGCCGGCAACCTGATGTGTGCGTTGAACCAAGAGCTGTGCCAACCGAGCGCGGCCATCGAGGACTTCGACGAGATCGCGTTTTTCCCACCGGTCACCGGGGGCTGAGCATGACGGTTCGAGTTCAGTACAAAAGCTTCGACGTCGGCCAGTTGACCGCCGACCTGCATGCGCGCAATCCGCGGATCGGCGCGGTGGTGAATTTCATCGGCTATGTGCGTGATCTGAACATTGGCCAGAGCGTGAACGAGCTGTTTCTCGAGCACTATCCGGGCATGACCGAAAAGGCCCTCGAACAGATCGCCGACGAGGCGCGCGAGCGCTGGCCGCTGCTGGGTGTGGAGATTGTGCATCGGGTCGGCGCACTGGCGGTGAGCGAGCCGATCGTGTTTGTTGGCGTCAGCAGCAAGCACCGGCACATGGCGTTCGAAGCCTGCGCGTTCATCATGGATGTGCTCAAGACCCGCGCGCCGTTCTGGAAGCGTGAGAGCACAGCGCAGGGTTCGCATTGGGTCGAGGCGCGGGAGAGTGACCAGAATGCGGCGCTGCGCTGGAGTCTGGCGCATGCCTGATCCTGCGAGGGAGCCTGGCGAATCATCGCACCGTCCCGCTGGGGCGCTAAGCGGCCTCAAAAAAGCGGGACTGCTTCGCAGCCCGGCGGGAGCAAGCTCCCTCGCCACAGGTTCAGCTTACCGATAGCACTTTTTCATAAAAGCCTGATTAGATAGCGGCTCCGACAGCATCTACCGCAGGAGCCGCGTTTGAACCCCTCATCTGAAGACCTGCCCAAACCCGCTCCCGTCACCCTGCGCCAGGCCTGGCGCTTCTGGCTCAAGCTCGGCTGCATCGGTTTCGGCGGCCCGGCCGGGCAGATCGCGATCATGCATCAGGAACTGGTCGAGCGCAGGCGCTGGATCTCCGAGCGGCGCTTTCTGCACGCGCTCAACTACTGCATGTTGCTACCCGGCCCCGAGGCCCAGCAACTGGCGACCTATATTGGCTGGCTGTTACATCGCACCTGGGGCGGGGTGATTGCCGGGGCGCTGTTCGTGCTGCCGTCGCTGTTCATCCTGATTACGCTGTCGTGGCTGTACATCGCGTTCGGTGATGTGCCGGTGGTGGCCGGGATCTTCTACGGAATCAAACCGGCGGTGACCGCGATCGTCTTGCACGCCGCGCACCGTATCGGCTCGCGTGCGCTGAAAAACAGTTGGCTGTGGGCGGTCGCCGGGGCGTCATTCGTGGCGATCTTTGCCTTCAATCTGCCGTTCCCGCTGATCGTCCTCGGTGCAGCGTTGCTCGGCTATTTTGGCGGACGCCTGGCGCCACAGCGCTTCAACAATGGCGGGCAGCGCAGCAGTGCCGAATCCTTCGGCCCGGCGCTGATCGATGACGACACGCCGACACCTGAGCATGCGCGATTCAGCCTGCCGAAACTGTGGCGTCTGCTGCTGGTTGGCGCAGCGCTGTGGTGTTTACCGATGGGCCTGCTGACCGCGCTGTTCGGCTGGGATGGCACCTTCACGCAAATGGGCTGGTTCTTCACCAAGGCCGCGTTGCTGACGTTTGGTGGCGCTTACGCGGTGTTGCCCTATGTCTATCAAGGCGCGGTCGGGCACTATGGCTGGCTGACGCCGACGCAAATGATCGACGGCCTCGCCCTCGGCGAAACCACGCCCGGGCCGTTGATCATGGTGGTGGCGTTTGTCGGTTTCATCGGCGGCTACGTGCAACCGGCGTTCGGCGCAGAACATGCATTCGCCGCCGGTGCAGTGGCGGCGACGCTGGTGACCTGGTTCACCTTCCTGCCCTCGTTCCTGTTCATCCTCGCCGGCGGGCCGCTGGTGGAATCGACCCACAATGAATTGAAATTCACTGCACCGTTGACCGCTATCACCGCGGCGGTGGTCGGGGTGATTCTCAACTTGGCGTGCTTCTTCGCTTATCACGTGTTCTGGCCCAACGGTTTCGCCGGGCATGCGGATCTGTTTTCGATCGGGCTGGCGCTGCTGGCGGCGTTGGCGCTGTTCATTTTCAAGCGTGGAGTGATCGAAGTGTTGATCGTTTGCGCCCTTGCCGGGCTGGGCTTGCACCTGATGCGCTGAACCCCGGCCTGCGAATCTCCCGTTTACACGCCCGCGAATTCCCCCTTACTATCCGGGCACACCGGTCGGCGGGGCCATCCCGCCACCGACGTTTTCCGCCAACGGAAACACGCGTTATGAGCACGTCACCACAACAACCAGAAAGGTTGAACGTCTCCGCTGTGTGCGCCCTCTGTCACAGGGGCCGCGCATGAATCGTATCGTCAATCTCCCCATGGCCCTGCGCCGTTCCAAGCTGCGTCACTCCGCACGCCCGCCGGATATCGCCTGCTGATTTCCATCAGTCAGAGAAGATCCATTGTGGTGAGGGGATTCATCCCCGATGGACTGCGCAGCAGTCCCTATCTTTTTGGCCCGCTACGCGCGCCGTCGGGGATAAATCCCCTCACCACAGGTTCAGTGTCACTTCCGACTGCCGGGCATTAGCGAAATACTTTTTTCTTTTTGATATCCCTGCCAGGACACCCACGCCTATTTACCGCGTCGTGTCCGGCCCGATTCTGCGCGCCCATGCGGCGCCATCGTGAGTGATTGACCATGAAATTCGCAGCCACCGAAGACGCACGCCTGTTCCTTGAACAGAATCCCGATATCGACATGATCGAGCTGTTCATCCTCGACGCCAACGGCGTGCCACGGGGAAAGCTGTTGCACCGCGAGGAACTGCTCGCCGTATACGAAAGCGGTCGCCCGCTGCCCAGCACCATCCTTGGCCTGACCGTGCAGGGCGAAGACGTGGAAAACTCGGGGCTGGTGTGGGACGTCGGCGACATCGACTGCCGCGCCTACCCGCTCGAAGGCAGTCTGGTGCGCCTGCCGTGGCGGCAGATTCCGACCGCTGCAGTGCAGGTCAGCATGCACCCGAGCGAGGGAATGCCGGCGAGCATCGCCGACCCGCGTCATCTACTGATCAAGGTGATCGACGGCCTCAAGGCCGAGGGTTTTCACCCGGTGATGGCGTGCGAGCTGGAGTTTTATCTGCTCGACGCCAAACGCGATCACAACGGCCGTCCGCAACCGGCGCTGGACGCCGACGGTGGCCGACCGCGACACACCCAGGTCTACGGTTTGCGTGAACTGGAGCAGATCGAACCGTTCCTCGCCGACCTCTACGGCGCCTGCAAACTGCACGGCATTCCGGCGCGCACGGCGATCTCGGAATACGCCCCGGGACAGGTGGAAATCACCCTCGAACACGGCGACGCGTTGCTCGCAATGGATCAGGCGGTGCGCTACAAACGCCTGGTCAAAGCGGTGGCGCACAAGCACGGCATGCGGGCGACGTTCATGGCCAAGCCGTTCGATGATCTGGCCGGTACCGGCATGCACATGCACGTCAGCCTCGCCGATGCCGAAGGGCGCAATCTGTTTGCTTCCGAAGACCCGGCCGGTACCCCGCTGCTGCGCACCGCGATTGGCGGCATGCTCGCCTCGCTGCTCGATTCGCTGCTGCTGTTCTGCCCCAACGCCAACTCCTACCGCCGCTTTCAGGCAAACAGCTATGCGCCTTTGGCGCCGACCTGGGGCGTCGACAACCGCACCGTCAGCCTGCGCGTACCGGGCGGCCCGGCCAACACCCGGCACATCGAACACCGCATCTGCGGCGCCGACGCCAACCCGTATCTGGCGGCGGCAGCGATACTCGCCGGGATCCATCGCGGGATTCGCGAAAGTCTTGATCCGGGTGCGCCGGTCGAGGGCAACGGCTACGCGCAAGCCAAGGAACTGCTGCCGACCGACTGGCTGACTTCGCTGCAGGCGCTGGAGAATTCTGCGTGGGCACGGGATGCCCTGGGCCAGGAATTTCTCGGGGTGTATCTGGCGGTGAAGCGTGCCGAGTACCGGCAGTTCATGGCCGAGGTGGGTGAACAGGATTGGCGCTGGTATCTGACCGAAGCCTGAAGCCTCACCACTAACCCCTGTAGGAGTGAGCCTGCTCGCGATAGCGGTGTGTCATTCAGCAATAATGTGTCTGACATGGCCTCATCGCGAGCAGGCTCACTCCTACAGGGGACCGCGTACAACCGAAGAATTTGTGTGGACACCGACATGACCCAACGCTGCAATTCCTACTACACCGCCACCCTCAACCAGGACACCGACTACCCGACCCTGCAGGGCCGGCATCAGGTCGATGTTGTGATCATCGGCGGCGGTTTCACTGGCGTCGCCACCGCTGTCGAACTCGCCGAAAAAGGCCTGAAGGTCGCCATCGTCGAAAGCCACAAGATCGGCTGGGGCGCCACCGGACGCAATGGCGGACAAGTCACCGGCAGCCTCTCCGGCGACGGTGCGATGCGCAAACAGATGCGCCCGAAACTCGGTGATGAAGTCGACGATTTCATCTGGCACCTGCGCTGGCGCGGGCATGAAATTATCCAGCAGCGGGTCGAGAAGTACGGCATCCAGTGCGACCTCAAACACGGCCATCTGCACGCCGCCTATAAGCCGAGCCACATGGACGGTTTGCGCAACGATTACGAAGAAGCCGTGCGTCGCGGCCTGGGTGATGAAGTCAGCCTGCTCGACCGCAGCCAGGTGCGCGACCTGCTGCAAAGCGACCTCTACCACGGCGCAATCAAGAACACCCGCAACATGCACTTGCACCCGCTCAACCTGTGCATCGGCGAAGCGCGGGCGGCGGAAAGTCTCGGCGCCTTGATCTTCGAGAACAGTGAGGTGCTGGAGATCATTCACGGCAAGACGCCAGGGGTGCGCACCGCCCATGGCCAGATCGACGCCAATCAGGTGATGCTCGCCGGCGACGTTTATCACAAGCTCGAACCGGGTCAGCTCAAGGGCAAGATTTTCCCGGCCATGGGCGGCATCGTCACCACCGCGCCGCTGGGTGATCTGGCGCGGCAGATCAACCCCGAAGACCTCGCGGTGTACGACTGCCGTTTCGTCCTCGACTACTACCGCCTCACGGCCGACGGGCGCCTGCTGTTCGGCGGCGGCGCCAACTACAGCGGCAAGGATTCACGGGACATCGCCGCCGAGCTGCGCCCGTGCATTGAGCAGACCTTCCCGGCGCTCAAAGGGGTGCAGATCGACTACCAGTGGAGCTGCGCGATGGGCATCGTGATCAACCGCATCCCGCAACTGGGCAAGCTCTCGGACAACGTCTGGTATTGCCAGGGTTATTCCGGACACGGCATCGCTACCACCCACATCATGGGCGAAATCATGAGCCGCGCGATCACCGGGCAGATGGAACAGTTCGACACCTTTGCGCAATGCCAACACATCCGGGTACCGATGGGGGATTGGCTGGGCAATCCGTTGCTGGCGGCGGGGATGTGGTATTACCAGATGCTTGAAAAGTTGCGTTGACCGCACCGGCCCCATCGCGAGCAGGCTCACTCCTACAAGGGAAACGCGTTCCAACTGTAGGAGTGAGCCTGCTCGCGATGAGGCCATCAGCCTCAGCACAAAACTTCAGTCCGGCAACTGCTCCACCACAATCCCCAACCGCCGATAATCCTCGACACTCCCCGACGCCAGGTGCCGCTCGGTTATCAGCGTATGCAGGCGCGTGCACGACGCCACCACAAACGGCTCCACCGCGCCGAGCTTGTCCGCCGTGGTCACCGCAATCACCCGCGTCGCGCTGTCGAGCAGCGCCTGTTTCACAGGCACTTCATCGAAGTGCAGCGAGGTGATGCCCACCTCCGGGTGAATCGCACAGACCCCGGTAAACGCCAGATCCGCCTTGATCCCGGCCAGCATGCGCACCGCCTCGTGCCCGCTGGCCGACATCGTGCGCGGGTTCAGTTGCCCACCGGCCAGAATCACTTTCACCCCCTTGTATTCGGACAAGGCAATCGCTGTCATCGGCGCGGCGGTCACCGCAGTGATCTGGATATCCGCGCGCAACGAGCGCGACACCTGCAGCGCGGTCGAGCCGGAATCGAACAGCACAATCTGCCCATCCTCGACCTTTTGCGCCGCCAACTGCGCCAGACGCACCTTCACCTCATCAGTCTCATCCAGCCGGGTGAAGTAATCCTTGCCGCTGTCCTTGGGCCTTGGCAGCGCCCCGCCATGCACGCGCTGCACCAGTCCGGCGTGGTCCAGTTCGGCCAAGTCGCGGCGGATGGTGTCTTCGGACACAGCGAAGTGCTGGCTCAACTCGGAGGCCATGACCTTGCCGTCGCGTTCGAGGATCAGGAGGATTTTCTGCCGGCGCAGGGATGGCAGTTCGGTGACCGAATGATTGTGCATGGTTTTGCCTGTTTATGCTTGTAGTTGCAGGTTTTGCCGAGACTAGCGAAAGCCTTGGGCAAACACAAACCGGCGGGTATCAATTGTTTCGATCATTGGAATCAACATGCCGAATTTTTTCTTTGCATTCAGCCTGTTCAGAATGGCCTCACTTTAAAAAGGCTCAGGATGAACAGCTGATGAATCTCAATTTTGCGTTTGCGTGCATGATCGTGGTGTCTTTTGCGATTGCGTTGGGCCACGCCTGATCCGTCAAACCGACGCCGCCAGATGCTCGCGAAGCCATTTGTGTGCCGGGTCGCGGTGCGCGCGCTCGCCCCAGAACATCGCCATTTCGTAGCCCGGCACCGGCAACGGCGCATCGACTACCTGCAACGCCGGGTTGTCGCGAACCAAGCGTGACGGCAGCATCGCCACCAGATCGGTACTCGCCAGCACCGACATCACCATCAGAAAATGCGGCACCGACAGCACCACTTTGCGCGCCAGGCCGACCTCGGCCAGCGCCTTGTCGGTCACCCCGAAAAAGCCCCCGCCCTCGCGCGACACCATCACGTGTTCCAGCGCGCAGAATTGTTCGCGAGTCGGCTTACGCTTCAACCCCGGATGCCCGACGCGACCGGCCAACACGTAATGCTCGGTGAACAGCACCCGTTGATGCAGATCCAGCGGCGCCTCTTCGGTGATGTGCAGCGCCAGGTCAAACACGCCCTGCTCCGCTTGCCTGGTCAACTGCGCCGGCACCAGATCGAGTACCGCCAACCGTGTGCCCGGCGCCTGAGTGCGCAAACCGCTGAGCGCTGGCAGCACCACCGTCGATTCGCCGTAATCCGTCGCCGCGACTTTCCAGATGTGGCGGGCCTGCGCCGGATCGAACGCGCTGGCCGGCGCCACCGCGCGTTCCAGTGCTTCCAGTGCCTCGCGCAACGGCTCGCGCAATTCATCGGCCCGCGCCGTCGGGCGCATGCCCCGTGGTCCCGGCAGCAACAGCGGGTCGCCGAAGATCTCGCGCAGCTTGGCCAGGTGCACGCTCACCGACGGCTGCGACAGGCTCAAGCGCTCTGCGGCGCGGGTTACATTGTGTTCTGCCAACAACACGTCTAGGGTCAACAGCAAGTTGATATCCAGACGTCGTAAATTATTCATGGCTATACCTGACATATCAGACATTCATTTCCAATATACCGATCAAGGATTGATCCTGCCTGCATTCAACCAAGGAGTTGCCACATGAATGTGCTACTGGTTTACGCCCACCCCGAACCCACTTCGCTCAACGGCTCGCTCAGGGACTTCACCGTCCAGCGTCTGCAAGCCGCCGGCCACACCGTGCAGGTCTCCGACCTGTATGCGATGAACTGGAAGACCACGATCGACGCCGATGACGCGCCCGGTCGCGATGAAAGCCGGCCATTCCACGCCTCGATCGATTCGAAACTGGCTTACCAACAGAGCCGGCAGTCCGCCGACATCGCCCGCGAGCAGGAAAAACTGTTGTGGGCCGACGCGCTGATCCTGCAATTCCCGCTGTGGTGGTTCACCATGCCGGCGATCCTCAAAGGCTGGGTCGAGCGCGTGTATGCCTACGGGTTTGCCTACGGTGTCGGCGAACACTCCGATGCGCGCTGGGGCGAGCGCTACGGCGAAGGCAAGATGAAAGGCAAACGCGCGATGCTGCTGGTCACCACCGGAGGCTGGGATTCGCATTACAGCCCACGCGGGATCAACGGGCCGATTGATGATCTGCTGTTTCCGATTCAGCACGGCGTGCTGTTCTACCCCGGTTTCGACGTGGTGCCGCCCTTCCTGGTGTACCGCGCCAGTCGCATGGATCAAGCGCGGTTTGCCGAGACCTGCGAGGCACTGGGCACGCGTCTGGATGAATTGTGGAGCACGCGGCCGATAGCGTATCGGCAGCAGAATGCCGGGGATTACGAGATCCCGGCGTTGACGTTGAAGGAAGGTATTGCACCGGGGCTTGAGGGCTTTGCCGCCCACACTCGGTAAAGATAACTGAACCCCTGTGGCGAGGGAGCTTGCTCCCGCTCGGCGACGCAGTCGTCGCAAAACCTGCGATTTTGGTACACCTGAAACACCGTGGCATAGGGGTTTTGGGCCGCTGCGCAGCCCAGCGGGAGCTTGCTCCCTCACCACAGGGGGGTGTGCTTCAGACTTCCTCCCGCGCCCGCCGCACCTGCACCAGCAACGCCGGCGCAAAGTGCAGCAGCACCATCCGCGTCAAGTGGTGCGTGAGGATGAACACTACATTCAAGCCACCGGCAAACGCGACAATCGCAATCGTCTCGATCGCCCCCGGCATGTACGCCAGCCACAGCGACAGCGGATCACTGCCCAGCCAGCGCGCCGCCACTTCGGCAAACGCCGCCGCGACCACGATCATCAAGCCGACCGACACCAGCGCCGTCCGCCCGTGCCGCCCCAATTCCGCAAGACCGAGTCCCTGAAAGCGCGATCCAATCCGCACGCCAAGAATCAGCGCCGCCAGATTCAGGCTCCAGTCCGGCATGTGAAAGCCGTGAAGCCATCCCGATTTCACAAACACGGCAGTGAGCAGAATCGCCGTCAACATGAATGGCGCCGGCACGCCGATCACCAATAGCAAGCGCCCGATGACGATGCTCAAGCCGATCAGCGCCAGCACCGTCAACGCCATACCCGTGCTCAATGGAGCGTTTTCCATCACGGCCACCGAGGCCTGTCCGGGAATCAAAAAACTCACCAACACCGTGATCAACAGCAAGCGCATCAGATGCACGATGATGACCTTGCTCGAAGCCTTTTCCGACTCCAGCAAATCGAATACTGCCGCCAGTGCGCCGGGGTACACCGCGAGTAGCGCATCGGTGCGATTCCAGCCTGCGCCGCGAGTCAGCCACCATCCGGCGAGGGCGATCTGTACAGTCAGGCATAGAAGCAGGACGCCGAGGCTTGGCAACATCGCCGAAGCCGTCGCACTGTCCCACGCTTCAAACATCAACCCGGTGGCGATGCCCAGCGTGACCTGGATGTAGCCCAGGCCATACGGGGTTGCGGGGGCAAAACCGCTGCGCGTGGTGACCAATGCGGTGACGAGGATCGCCCCCAGCAACAGGCCATGAGGAACACCGCTGACCTGCAACGCAGCGCCGACAGCGGCAGCGATCAACAAACACAGAATCGATTTCATATTCTTCGCCTTCCTGGCTATTCAACTGACCCGACATCAATCCCATGTAGGAGCTGCCGAAGGCTCCTACAGGGGGGTATTCGTTTTTACGTGCGCAACCGCCCAATCGCCCGCCGATACTTCTCGACCCGTTCCAGATCCTCCCAACTCGGCGAGGTAATCCGCGACAGGTCGCTGTTCTCTTCCAGATCCGCCAGTTTCACCACCCGGCCAATCGGGTTCTGCGCCGCGCGCTCGACGAAATCCTCGTAGGATTCGCCCGGCATTTTGGTCACGGATTCGATAGCGCTCAGCACCTCTTCACTGAAACCTTCCTTGCGCAAATCATCGAGGCTGATGCCGCAATCCTCGACCACGTCGTGCAACACGGCGACGATGCGCTCTTCCAGCGAACTCATGCGCAACATGACTTTCAGCGGATGCAGAATGTACGGCGCACCGCCCTTGTCCAACTGCCCGGCATGCGCGGTGGCAGCGAGGGCGATGGCGCGTTCGAGTGTCTGGGTCATGGGAGTCTCCGTGGGTTAAACGCCGTAGCGGCCGCCGACGTGAAAATTGCGTTTGAGCCAGCCTCCGATTGCCTTCAATCGTCCAACTGGCTTCGCTGGCCCGGAATGACGTTGAAGAATCAGCGAGACCACGGTGGACTGATCGGCATTTGGATGGGCATCGATCAACTCGGCAACCCACGCGCAGTCAGCCTTCCTCAGGTGTTCACGCCACTCGCCCGGCCAAGCGTCCAGCTCATCCAGCGCCAACCACCGCGCACCGCCGTGTTCCATGTGCCCGCCAGACATCGACTGCTCGAAACAGAAAGGCGAATCTGGCTTTGCAGGGTCAATGTGAAACAGATAGATGTCGTGAAAGGGGTGTTGCGAGGGGAGCGCGTTATTGCGGCTGCCGATTTCGATCATGGGCAATGTTCCAATCCTTGGGCGCTTAATGTTTCCGATTGTTTCGCAGTGTATGCCACAGGAGCAAATCAAAAACCCGATGGAACCTCCCTCCTCCACGCCATCTCGAAACTATAAAGCGCCAAAAGCCTCGATCAGACCCGGCGCCCCTGAAGAGGAAACCCCGATGAACATTCGCTTCCTGCTTCTGATCGCCACGTTCGCCGTCATCCCCACCTGCGTCATGGCCGAAGGCTGCGACGTTCAGACCCAATCCTCCAGCGCTTCGGTGCCAGCGGTGGAAACCCACAGCTGCTATGAGTACGAAGGCATGCCCGTCAGCTCCATCGACTGGTCGTGCAGCAATGAAAGCAAAGACATGCTCAACAGTAAGAAAACCAAGGTCGAGCACTGTGCCGACCACTATCAGGCCACGTGTATCGCCACGATCACCCAGGAATCCCTGGCCAATCCGCACTCCACCAGCAAAGACAAAAACGCCAAGGCGCTGAACATCCCCGACGACGCCCAAGTGACCACGTATTACTACGACGTGGAGCATTTGGCCCAGGCGCGAATTGATTGTGAGAATGGTGGCGGGCATTGGAAGGTAAAGTAAGTGTCTGCTATCTGTGTTTGCGAAAGGCAAAGAAAAGCCCGGCTCTAAAGACCGGGCTTTTTAATGCGCAATATCCATTAACCACCGCCGTTACCCCCACTGCTGCTACCGGACGGTTGACCCGCAGGGCTGGGCTTGGAGGCAGAAGGCACCGGCCCATTGTCGGTCTTGCCACCATCCCCACCTTCAGGCAGCGAATTGGCATCTGGATCGGCATGGGTGGCAGGGGACGCCGGGTCGCGAGTCTGGCTGTTGCCGTCGTTTGCCGTTGGGGTGGGCGTATCGCCGGCCGCGATCGCATACAGCGAGCTGCCGGACAGCAACGCCGCGAGGGTAAACACCGTGATTTTATGGTTCAGCATGGTGGCTCTTCCTCTGCCGGGTGAGTTACAGCATTGGAAGAAGGTGTGTGGCGAAGGTGCGGTGTGTCGGACGAATGGTTATCGACCGGTAGATTCGCCCAATTTCGATATCTGAAAACTTCGTAGGAAAGCACCTCATGTGGCGAGGGAGCTTGCTCCCGCTGGGCTGCGAAGCGGCCCCAAAACCGAATAGTCCGTTTCTCCCGGATGTGCCGCAGGCCGCGAATTACGCCGACTGCGTCGCCGAGCGGGAGCAAGCTCCCTCGCCACGGGTTCGCTTATCACGTCCTACAGGTCGGTTGTCGCGGTTGGAATTGCTGCCTAGAGTGGGGTTGTCGCTGAGCAAATTCAGCACCAGGGTTTCGCAGCCCTGACGATACGTGTAGTAACCTAGCGCCTCCTAAAAACGGTGGCGGTCGCACTAGCGCCCGAAATCCGCTCAATGGTGGCTGTGTGTGGGAGACCTTCGGGTCTGCCGGGTTCCTCGTATCCTCGGTCTGCGAACCTGCACATGGCTACCACCCTTCGACTCGCAGCGAATGGCAGTAGCTCTTCTCACGGATACGAGGAAGCTTTACTTATGCCAACGGATAAACCGCTCCACAAATACGCGAACATGTCCCACCCCTCCACTGAGCAGCCCGTTCTGTTCATAGATGCCGACGCTCCGCTGCGCGATCTACACGCCTGCGTCAGCGAACGTTTGACCGCAGCGCATAAATACCTCGACCTCATGACCAGCATCCACCTTCCCGATCACGCCGAACACGACATCAACACAGTTACCACCATCGCCAGAATCTTGGTTCAGGACGTAAGTGATGTGTTTAGGGTTATTGAGCAGAAAGGCTTTGACTCGCCGGCGTAGACGGTGAGGTAACCGGTGTCCTTGAGGCTTATCCGATTAGAAAGCAGCAACGAATAAGGTGGCAAGCTCACCTGAAAATGACTTCGCCACCTATCCAATTGATTATTAGCGCTTTTTATAAATTTCCGCCGTGAAATAGTTTCCACTTTTTGCTACTTCAGCTTCGACCCATTCTCTCGATAGAGAGCCGCTATGCTTGGAGCTTTCAATCAAAACCCCTTCAAAATTCAAACTCTCAGATATAAGCCCTTGTTTTGACGAGGTTTTTATGGCGGCCTGAACCAGCGCCTCATCGAAATTATTTTTCATCGTATCCCTCCATGCACGAACTGATATTTCTTTCTATATGCATTGAAAGCAGCTTTGCAACAGTTAATACAAAAATCTTGTCTCGTTCCCAAGAAAACTGCCCGACCTGATCACTGGTAAACACTAGCACTCCAAACGGCTTCTTTCCATCATATACATTCAACGAATCTTTTATCGGCACAGAAATGAATGAGCGGTACTTTTTCTTGTCCGAGTCGTCTGTCGCGCCATCAGAAAGTTCAGAGCTTGCCGTAATATCTTGGCATATTTTTGCTTCACCCTGTATAAAAGCCAAGCCGACATGCCCGAAACCTGGACGCCAACGTCTATTAGAAACCGACATTCTATTATCATGACTGCGCCATTTTATGACTAGCTCATCACTTTGGCTCTCATACAAGTACAACGCAAAATTATAGAGACTGTCATTTCTACATCCGAATAGCGGCGTTCTCTGTTCAACAATGTGCCACAACATTCGATTCAACCCTGCCTCCATATCACGAAGGCGATCGTTAAACTTGTAATCCGAAGGCCGTGTGTTTATTTCATCAATAAGCGACTCAAGCTCCAGCGTCATCAAATAAGTTACATACTGTTGAGTTTTAGAGTTCTCATAAATCGCTTTAGCATTGGGTATTATATTCGTTCGATAGTTAGCGTTTTCGCCTGATATCTCATCCACAGCAATAGAAGTGGACTTACGATTACCAGCGACAAACACAACCACCGTAAAAACCAAATGAAAGATAATTGCAACAGCATATAGAGCTGACTCCATCGCCGTAAAATCTTGACTTGCAAACAACTTACTTGCGAAGAGGCCAATCACCAGTGGAGCTGCTAAAGTCATCCAAGCATTTGCAGAGAACAAGGCGATAGAAAACACATTGTCTTCCGTTATTTTATTCGCTTTGTTTATATCGGATAAATCCATTCTCCCACCCCTATTGAAATGCAATAAGATATTTAGTATTTCGCGACCAGCCCCCTCATCGCCAATTAAATACGAATCAAAAATTCGCCGGCGTATTCGCACTGATAATCTCAGCCTCATCCGCCCCGATATTCCGAAACTTGTGCGGTAGTGTCGTCGGAAAATAATATCCATCCCCCGCATTCAACACGCTCACCTGCCCGTCCACGGTCAACTCAACAGTGCCGCGCGTAACAAGCCCACACTCCTCACCTTCCGCATGCACGATCGGCTCTTCCCCGGAGCTCGCGCCCGGAGCGTACTGCTCACGAAGCAAGCGCATCTGACGGCTCGGCACCGAGGCGCCAATCAGCAGCAGGCGCAGGCCGTGGCGGCCGAGGTCGGGTTGTTCGTTGGCGCGGAACACGTATTGGTGTTCGCGCGGGGGCTGGTCGAAAGTGAAGAAGTCGGCCAGGGACATCGGGATGCCTTCGAGCAGCTTTTTCAGCGAGCTGACGGAAGGACTGACGCGATTCTGTTCGATCAGGGAGATGGTGGCATTGGTCACGCCGCTACGCCGGGCCAGCTCGCGCTGGGAGAGTTTGTAGCTTTCGCGTACTAGTTTGAGTCGAGAACCCGTATCCATGACAGCCTTATGTGAGTAGTACTTAAGGGTAATGGGGGTGGGTGGCGGGTGCCGCGCAAGGCGCGCGGATCACGTTGCTCCCGTGTCCCGGAACCGTGAAAGGCGGCTATTAAATCACGTTTGCCGGTGTTGCTCAGCAGGTTCGATGGACGGTGGGGCAAAAGTCCCTCTTGCCTTGTTAATACAGTCACTGTGGGAGCGAGCCTGCTCGCGAAAGCGGTGTGTCAGTCGACAACGATGTTGGTTGATATGGCCTCTTCGCGAGCAGGCTCGCTCCCACAGTTGGATCACTTTTGTGTCAGTTGGCTTTGTGGCGGTTGTCAGGGAGTCATCGCTGGCAAGCCAGACTCCCACAGGGTTTGCAGTGTTTCTGTGGGAGTGATGGTGCCTGTACTGGCGCCATCGCGAGCAGGCTCACTCCTACAGTGGTCACCTTGGTGTTTCAGGTAAAAAACCGGCGGGGTCCTGGGGACCGCCGCCGGGGAGGTAACCTAGATGCCGAAACGGTCGCGCAGCGAGTAGTAGACGGCGCCGAGGGCGGTCAAGGGGGCGGAGAAGGTGCGGCCGCCGATCATTGGCATGTGTGGCAGGGAGGCGAAGGCGTCGAAGCGTTCGGCGTCGCCGCGGATCATTTCCGAAATCAGTTTGCCGGCCAGGTGCGAGCAGGTGACGCCGTGGCCGCTGTAGCCTTGCATGTAGTAGGCGTTTTTCTCGATGCGGCCGAATTGCGGCATGCGTGACATGGTCAGCAGGAAGTTGCCGGTCCAGCGGTAGTCGATTTTCACATCCTTGAGCTGCGGGAAGGTCTTGAGGATCTTCGGGCGGATCAGTTGTTCGATGTCGTCCGGTTCCCGGGCGCCGTAGACCACGCCGCCGCCGTACAGCAGACGGTTATCGGCCGTCAGGCGGTAGTAATCCAGCAGGTAGTTGCAGTCTTCGACGCAGTAGTTGTTGGTGATCAGGCTGCGCGCCTGCTTCTCGGTCAGTGGCTCGGTGACGACGATCTGCGAGCCGCACGGCATGCTTTTCGCGGTCACGCGATTGTCCAGACCTTGCGGCAGGTAGGCGTTGCCGGCGATCAGCAGATACTTGGCGCGCACCTGGCCTTTGGCGGTGCGCACGACATTCGGCTCGCCGTATTTGATTTCCACGGCAGCCGACTGCTCGTAGATTTTGCCGCCCAGACGCACGATGGCCGCGGCTTCACCGAGGGCCAGGTTCAGCGGATGCACGTGACCGCCCTGCAGGTCCAGCAGGCCGCCGACGTAGGCCTCGGAGCCGACTTCGCGACGAATGTCGGCAGCATCGAGCATCTTCAGGTTCTTGTTGCCGTAACGTTCCCAACTGCGCTTCTGCTCGGCCAGGCCGTTGAGCTGTTTCTTGTTCATCGCTGCGAAAATGCCGCCCGGGCGGTAGTCGCATTTGATGTCGTATTCCTTGATCCGCGAACGGATGATATCGGCGCCTTCGAAGATCATGCTGCCGAGGATTTCGGCGGTCTTGTCGCCGTAGCGTTCCTCGATCACATCGACGTCGCGGCTGTAGGAGTTGACCAGTTGCCCGCCATTGCGGCCACTGGCGCCGTAGCCGACTTTCGCCGCTTCGAGCACCGTCACTTTATAGCCGGCCTCGGTGAGGAACAGTGCCGAGGACAGGCCGGTGTAGCCGGCGCCGATGATGCAGACGTCGCACTCGACCGACTCTTCAAGGGTCGGGAAGTCGATGACTTCGTTGCGCGTGGCGGCGTAGTAGCTGTTGACGTGTTGTTGCTTCATTTTATTGTTCTCCGAGGGTCGCCCATCAAGGGCGACCACCGCTGTAGAAAATCAGAGCTTGATCCAGGTCGCTTTCAGCTCGGTGTACTTGTCGAACGCGTGCAGCGATTTGTCGCGACCGTTGCCCGACTGTTTGAAACCACCAAACGGCGCGGTCATGTCGCCGCCGTCATACTGATTGACCCAGACGCTGCCGGCGCGAAGGCCACGGGCGAAGGTGTGCGCTTTGCTCAGGTTGCTGGTCCAGACGCCGGCGGCGAGACCGAAGATGCTGTCGTTGGCGATCTGCAGCGCTTCTTCAACGGTGTCGAAGGTGATCAGCGACAGCACCGGGCCGAAGATTTCTTCGCGGGCGATGGTCATGGCGTTGGTCACGCCGTCGAAGATCGCCGGTTGCACGTAGAGGCCACCGGTTTCTTCGAGGGTGCGCTGACCGCCGGCGATCAGCTCGGCGCCCTGCTCGCGACCGATGCTGATGTAGCGCAGCACGTTGTCCAGTTGACGCTGATCAACCACCGCGCCGACGGTGGTCGCAGGATCCAGTGCGTGCCCCGGTTTCCACGCTTGCAGCGCTTCCACCAGCAGCGGGATGAATTGCTCGCGGATCGAACGCTCGACCAACAGGCGCGAACCGGCAGTGCACACTTCGCCCTGGTTGAAGGCGATCGCACCGGCCGCAGCCTGGGCGGCCGCGCGCAAGTCCGGGGCGTCGGCGAACACCACGTTCGGGCTCTTGCCACCGGCTTCGAGCCAGACGCGTTTCATGTTGCTCTGGCCGGCATAAATCATCAGTTGTTTGGCAATCGCCGTGGAGCCGGTGAAGGCCAGCACGTCGACGTCCATGTGCAGCGCCAGCGCCTTGCCGACGGTGTGGCCGAAGCCCGGCAGGACGTTGAACACGCCTTTCGGAATGCCCGCGTCCAGCGCCAGTTGCGCGATGCGGATCGCGGTCAGTGGCGACTTTTCCGAAGGCTTGAGAATGAACGAGTTACCCGCCGCCAAAGCCGGGGCGAATTTCCAGCTGGCCATGATCAGCGGGAAGTTCCACGGCACGATCGCGGCGACTACGCCGGATGGCTCACGAGTCACCAGACCGAGTTGATCGTGTGGGGTGGCGGCGACTTCGTCGTAGATCTTGTCGATGGCTTCGGCGCTCCAGCGGATCGCATTGGCGGTCGCCGGGATGTCGATGCTCATCGAGTCGCTGATCGGTTTACCCATGTCGAGGGTTTCCAGCAGCGCCAGTTCTTCCTGGTGTTGCAGGATCAGATCAGCGAAGCGGATCAAAATGCGTTTGCGCTCGGCCGGGGCTTTGTTGGCCCACACGCCGGAGTTGAACGATTGGCGCGCGACTTCGACGGCGAGGTTGGCGTCGGCTTCATCGGTGCTGGCCACGGAGGCGAGAAAACGGCCGTCGACGGGGCTCAGGCATTCGAAGGTGGCGCCGCTGATCGCCGGGCGATATTCACCGTTGATGAACGCGCGGGATTCGATGGTCAGGGACTGGAAGCGTTGTTCCCAGTCGTTGCGTGTGGTTGTCATGGTTGTGGCTCGACAAGGGGGTGGATGACGGGCAAACACCCGTCAATCGAATTGGGTAACCGAATCCCCTGTGGGAGCGGGCTTGCTCGCGAAGGCGTCGTTACATCCAACGTCTTCATTGCGAGATACTCCGCTTTCGCGAGCAAGCCCGCTCCCACATTGGGTCGGTGTTGGTCTGCAAATCAGACGGTATGCAGATACCAGTTGTACTCAAGGTCGGAAATCGAGTTCTCGAACTCGGCCAGTTCGCTTTCCTTGCACGCGACGAACACGTCGATGTACATCGGGTCGATGTACTTGGCCATGACTTCGCTGTCGTCCAGCTCGCGCAGTGCGTCGCGAAGATTGTTCGGCAGGCTCTGTTCGTTCTGCTCGTAGCTGTTGCCTTCAACAGGCGCGCCCGGCTCGATCTGGTTGGTCAGGCCGTGGTGAATGCCGGCCAGCACCGAAGCCATCAGCAGGTACGGGTTGGCGTCGGCACCGGCCACGCGGTGCTCGATGCGCACGGCGTCAGCCGAACCGGTCGGCACACGTACCGCAACGGTACGGTTGTCGATGCCCCAGCTCGGCGAGTTCGGCACGTAGAACTGCGCGCCAAAGCGGCGGTACGAGTTGACGTTAGGGCAGAGGAAGGCCATTTGCGCAGGCAGGGTCTCCAGCACACCGCCGATCGCGTGTCGCAGCGCGGCGTTCTGCTCGGGATCCTCGCTGGCGAAGATGTTGTTGCCTTCTTTGTCCAGGATCGAAATGTGTACGTGCAGACCGTTGCCCGCCTGGCCCGGATACGGCTTGGCCATGAAGGTGGTGTCCATTTCATGGTCGTAGGCGATGTTCTTCACCAGACGCTTGAGCAGCACCGCGTAATCGCAGGCCTTGATCGGGTCGGAGACGTGATGCAGGTTGACTTCGAACTGCGCCGGGGCGCTTTCCTTGACGATGGCGTCAGCCGGGATGCCCTGCTCTTTCGCGCCTTCGAGGATGTCTTGCAGGCAGTCGACGTATTCGTCGAGATCGTCGATCAGGTACACCTGAGTCGACACCGGGCGCTTGCCGGAGACTGGCGAACGTGGCGACTGTGGACGGCCGTTCACGTTGTCCTGGTCGATCAGGTAGAACTCGAGTTCGAACGCGGCGCAGATGGTCAGGCCCAGTTCGTCGAATTTGCGCACGACGTTGGCCAGCACTTCACGCGGGTCGGCGAAGAACGGCTCGCCCTCGATCTCGTGCATGGTCATCAGCAGTTGTGCGGTTGGGCGCTTCTGCCACGGCTCGATGCTCAGGGTCCCCGGGATCGGGTAGCAGATGCGGTCGGCGTCGCCGATGTCCAGGCCCAGACCGGTGCTTTCCACCGTGGAGCCATTGATATCGAGAGCGAAGAGCGAGGCCGGCAGGTTGATGCCTTTCTCGTAAACCTTGTGAAGACTGGTGCGCTCGATGCGCTTGCCGCGCACCACACCGTTCATGTCTGCAATCAGAAGGTCGACGTACAAAACCTCAGGATGTTTCTTAAGGAATGCGTTTGCTTCGTTGAGTTGAACGGCACGCAGAGGGACCGACATGATGCACCTATTTAGCTGTTAATTATTATGTTCACCGCTGTTTCGCCGAGCCAGTCAATCCGAAAGGCAAAGTGAAGTCAATAGCGAACACCTGGCCGTCCAGCGTTTATTTTTCGGGCTTTTTTTAACACTCGCGTGCCAAAGCAGGCGCCACAAGGCCTGGAATCATGAAGATTGGATGAGCGGCGTTTAGAATTTTTTACATGGCAGTTGTTAATTAAAATCAACGAGGCTAAGCTCCGGAAAAGCTCGTTCAAGTGTCAAACTTCGAGGTGAATAAAAATGGCATTCAAGCCATTGATCGGCGTTACTGCGTGCGTCAAACAGATTGGCCTGCACCCCTATCACATCAGCGGCGACAAGTACGTACGTGCTGTCAGCGTTGGCGCTCAGGGTCTTCCAGTGGTCATTCCTTCCCTTGGCAAACTGACTGAAATCGAAGACCTGCTCGGTCAGCTCGACGGTCTGTTGCTGACCGGCTCACCCTCGAACGTGGAGCCCTTCCACTATCAAGGCCCGGCCAGCGAACCCGGCACGGATCACGATCCGGCGCGGGACGCCACTACCCTTCCTTTATTGCGTGCAGCCATTGCGGCGGGCGTTCCGGTGCTCGGCATTTGCCGTGGCTTCCAGGAAATGAACGTGGCCTTCGGTGGCAGCCTGCACCAAAAGGTGCACGAGCTGCCGGGCATGCTCGATCACCGTGAAGCCGACAGCCCGGACGTGGCCGTGCAATACGCACCGGCGCATGCCGTGAGCGTGTTGGCGGGCGGCGTGTTCGAAGCGCTGGCGTTGCCGGGCGAGTTCCAGGTCAACTCGATTCACAGCCAGGGCATCGACCGCCTCGCACCCGGCCTGCGTGCCGAAGCGGTGGCGCCGGATGGCCTGATCGAGGCGATCTCGGTCGAGCACAGCCCGACCTTCGCCCTTGGCGTGCAATGGCACCCGGAATGGCAGGTGCTGGACAACCCGAACTACCTGAAGATTTTCCAGGCGTTCGGCGAGGTTTGCCGGCAACGGGCGGCGCGACGCAACCAGCGCTGATTCAATCCAGGATTTCAAAACTGTTTACTGCCCCCACGGGGTCGGCGGCGGCGTGTGTGCGCATCCGTCATCCGTGAAAACAACAAACCGTAATAACAACAAGTACGACCCAGGCAGCCAGGACGGCGGCGCCGAACAAGCCCTCGGCAGCGCAAGGTCAGTCAGGCATGCGCAATTCCCCTGTAGGAGTGAGCCTGCTCGCGATAGCAGTAGACCAGTCAACAGAGATGTCGACTGAGATGGCCTCATCGCGAGCAGGCTCACTCCTACAGGGGGATATGTAATGACTGAAATTGCGCTTACAGGCTTGCAATCCACTTAAGCCCGGCCACGTTGGCCGAGCGAACGAAACCTGTTGGGAGTTTCACATGGCAAACGCCTCCAGCACTTACCGGAAGGCACTTGAAGGCCACCAGCAACCGAAAAAGGTTCTGGTGAAAGTCGATCGTGTCACCAAGAAGTTCGACGAAACCACGGCCGTGGACGATGTGTCCCTGGAGATCCATCAGGGCGAAATATTTGCCCTGCTCGGTGGCTCCGGCTCGGGCAAATCGACCCTGCTGCGCATGCTCGCCGGTTTCGAGCGCCCGACCGAAGGGCGGATTCTGCTCGACGGCGTGGACATCACCGACATGCCGCCCTACGAGCGGCCGATCAACATGATGTTCCAGTCCTACGCGCTGTTCCCGCACATGACTGTGGCGCAGAACATCGCCTTCGGCCTCAAGCAGGACCGTTTGCCGGCCGGCGAAATCGACGCCCGCGTCGAAGAGATGCTGCGCCTGGTGCACATGACCCAATACGCCAAACGCAAACCCCATCAGTTGTCCGGCGGTCAGCGCCAGCGCGTCGCCCTTGCCCGCTCCCTCGCTAAACGTCCAAAGCTGTTGCTGCTCGACGAGCCGATGGGCGCGCTGGATAAAAAGCTGCGCTCGCAGATGCAACTGGAACTGGTGGAGATCATCGAGCGCGTCGGCGTGACCTGCGTGATGGTGACCCACGACCAGGAAGAGGCCATGACCATGGCCGAGCGCATCGCGATCATGCACCTGGGCTGGATCGCCCAGATCGGCAGCCCGGTCGACATCTATGAAGCGCCGGTCAGCCGCATGGTCTGCGAATTCATCGGCAACGTGAACGCCTTCGACGGCACCGTGGTGGAAGACCTTGAAGGTCACGCGATCATCCACAGCCCGGATCTGCAGCAGAAGATCTACGTCGGCCACGGCGTCAGCACGTCGGTGCAGGACAAGTCGATCACCTACGCGATCCGTCCGGAAAAAATGCTCGTCAGCACCCTCAAGCCAGAAACCCGCTACAACTGGTCCGAAGGCAAGGTACATGACATCGCCTACCTCGGCGGCCACTCGGTGTTCTACGTCGAACTGCCCGGCGGCAAGATCGTCCAGTCGTTCATGGCCAACGCCGAACGCCGTGGCGCGCGTCCGACCTGGGATGACAAGGTCTACGTCTGGTGGGAAGACGACAGCGGCGTGGTACTGCGCTCATGAGAACCTTCAATCAGCAATTCCTGCGCCTGGTGCCCAGCGGGCGAAAGTTCGTCATCGGCATCCCGTTCATCTGGCTGTTCCTGTTCTTCATGCTGCCGTTCTTCCTGGTGATGAAGATCAGCTTCTCGGAGGCCGCGCTGTCGATCCCGCCGTACTCGGAGATCTACACCTACGCCGAACAGAAATTCCAGCTGATGCTCAATATCGGCAACTACACCATGCTCGGCGAAGACGAGCTGTACCTGTCGGCCTACCTCGGTTCGCTGAAAGTCGCAGCGCTGAGCACGCTGATGTGCCTGGTGATCGGTTTCCCGATGGCCTACGCAATCACCAAAGCGAGCAAGGAAGCGCAAAACGTCCTGCTGCTGTTGATCATGATGCCGACCTGGACCGCGATCCTGATCCGTGTTTACGCGTGGATGGGCATCCTCAGCAACAACGGTCTGCTCAACGCGTTTCTGATGTGGACCGGGCTCACCGATCACCCGATCGAGATCCTCAACACCAACACCGCGGTGTATATCGGCGTGGTGTATGCGTACCTGCCATTCATGGTGCTGCCGCTGTACGCCAACCTGGTGAAGCACGATGGCAGCCTGCTGGAAGCCGCGTCGGATCTGGGTTCGAGCAACTTCAACAACTTCTGGAAAATCACCGTGCCGCTGGCCAAGAACGGCATCATTGCTGGCTGCATGCTGGTGTTCATTCCGGTGGTCGGCGAGTTCGTGATCCCCGAATTGCTGGGTGGCCCGGAGACGCTGATGATCGGTCGCGTGCTGTGGCAAGAGTTCTTCAATAACCGCGACTGGCCGGTGGCGTCTGCGCTGGCGGTGGTGATGCTGTTGATCCTGATTGTGCCGATTCTGCTGTTCAACCGCAGCCAGGCCAAAGAGATGGAGGCACGGGGATGAAACGCTTCGGTTTTTCCAAGTTCATGTTGATCTTCGGCCTGATGTTCATCTATCTGCCGATGCTGATTCTGGTGATCTACTCGTTCAACGCCTCAAAACTGGTGACGGTGTGGGGCGGCTGGTCGGTGAAGTGGTACGTCGGCCTGCTCGACAATACGCAACTGATGGGCTCGGTGGTGCGCTCGCTGGAAATCGCCTGCTACACCGCGATTGCCGCAGTGGCGTTGGGCACCCTCGCCGCCTTCGTGCTGACGCGAGTGACGCGCTTCAAGGGTCGCACGCTGTTTGGCGGTCTGGTGACGGCGCCACTGGTGATGCCTGAGGTGATCACCGGTCTGTCGCTGTTGCTGCTGTTCGTGGCGATGGCGCAGTTGATCGGCTGGCCGCAGGAGCGTGGCATTGTCACGATCTGGATCGCCCACACCACGTTTTGTGCCGCCTATGTGGCGGTGGTAGTCTCCGCCCGCTTGCGTGAGCTGGACCTGTCGATCGAAGAAGCGGCGATGGATCTGGGCGCGAAACCGTTCAAGGTGTTTTTCCTGATCACCATTCCAATGATCGCGCCGTCGCTGGCAGCGGGCGGGATGATGTCGTTCGCCCTGTCGCTGGACGATCTGGTGCTGGCGAGCTTCGTCTCCGGCCCCGGTTCGACCACGCTGCCGATGGAAGTGTTCTCGGCGGTGCGTCTGGGCGTGAAGCCTGAGATCAACGCCGTGGCCAGCCTGATTCTGCTCGCGGTGTCGCTGGTGACCTTCCTGGTCTGGTACTTCGGCCGCAAGGCAGAAGCCAACCGCAAGAAAGCGATTCAGGAAGCGATGGATCAGACGGCGAATGAGGCGTGGCAGCAGCCGCAACGCGCCGCCACTGCTTAAGCAACACCGATGAACACTGTGGTGAGGGGATTCATCCCCGATCGGCTGCGAAGCAGTCGCCAAACCATTGCATGCGGTGTCCCTGTTACACCGCAAGTGCCTGGCTTGGGGCCGCTTCGCGACCCATCGGGGATAAATCCCCTCACCACAGCAAGCTCCCTCGCCACAGGTTTTATGTGCACCGATTTTTTATGTTGGGTTTTTGAATAAAAAAAATGGAGTTTCACCGATGAAAATGCTTGGCAGGACTCTGCTGACACTGTCCTTAATGGGCGCAATCGCCACGGGCGTCCAGGCCAACGACAAGGTGCTGCGTGTTTACAACTGGTCCGATTACATCGCGCCGGACACCATCAAGAAGTTCGAAGACGAGACCGGCATCCAGGTGACCTACGACGTGTTCGACAGCAACGAGACCCTCGAGGCGCGTTTGCTGGCGGGTAAATCCGGTTACGACATCGTCGTGCCGTCCAACAGTTTCCTGGCCAAGCAGATCAAGGCCGGGGTCTATCAGCCGCTCGACAAATCCAAGCTGTCGAACTGGAAGAATCTCAACCCGGTGCTGCTGAAAAACGCCGCCGCCAGTGATCCGGACAACGCTCACGCGTTCCCGTACATGTGGGGCTCGATCGGCATCGGCTACAACCCGGACAAGGTCAAGGAAGTGCTCGGCGCCAAGGCCCCGACCAACTCCTGGGACTTGCTGTTCAAGCCGGAAAACGCCGAGAAGCTGAAAGCATGTGGCATCAGTTTCCTCGACTCGCCGACCGAAATGATCCCGGCCGCCCTGCACTACCTGGGCTATCCGGTGAACGACAAGGACAAGGCGCACATTCTCGAAGCCGAAGCGCTGTTCATGAAGATCCGCCCGTACGTGGCGTACTTCCATTCCTCGAAGTACATCTCGGACCTGGCCAACGGCAATATCTGCGTGGCGGTCGGTTACTCCGGTGACGTGCTGCAGGCCAAGGCCCGCGCGGTGGAAGCCGGCAACAAAGTGCAGATCGACTACAGCATTCCGAAGGAAGGTGCCGGCAGTTTCTATGACATGGTCGCGATCCCGCGCGATGCGGCGAACGTCGAGAACGCCTACCTGTTCATGAACTTCCTGATGCGCCCGGACATCATCGCCGAGATCACCAACAGCAACGGCTACAGCAACGCCAACTCGGCGGCGACGCCACTGGTGGACGAAGCGATCCGCAACGACCCGGGGTCGTATCCGTCGCAGGCGGTAATGGCGACGTTGTATGCGGTGCCGGATCAGCCGATTGCCACGCAGCGGATCATGACCCGCGGCTGGACCCGGGTGAAGCTCGGTAAGTAATCCGGCTGATTGAAGATTGTGACAAGACTGGAAAACCTGTGGGAGCTGGCTTGCCAGCGATGGCGATGAGTCAGTCAACGACGATGTTGGATGTGCCGCCCCAATCGCTGGCAAGCCAGCTCCCACAGGGTTGAGCACTCACATTGAAGATTGTGCCGGACACCATTTTTCGTAAATGCAGAATTTACGGTTTCCCGTTCACGCAGCGCCTTACCACCGCTGCTCCCTGCAATGAACGGCCTCACCTGGCTCCCTCGGCTCAGGTGAATTTCAGGCGCCCTCGGGCGCCTTTTTTTCTGCGCTCAATTCAGCGGCCAATCCTGCAGAATCCGGTAGCGGCCCTTGTGCGATTCGAACAAGGCAAAGCGCTCGGCGCGCAGGAAGAATTCCGGCGGCGTGGTGGATTCCGGCTCTTCTGCCCGATAGTCCCGAGCCAGAGTCAGGTGCGGGCGAAACTCGCGTGGTGATTCTTCGAAGCCGAACGGTAGCATCGCCTGCTCCAGCGCATACACCAGACGCAACAGCGCCGGCGGCGCCTGTTCCGGCGCCAGAGACAGAATTCCGGCCCGATGCCAGACCTGCAGACGATCCAGCGCAATCCGTAACGGCTCACCCGGCGTGCGCACCTTGCCGGCGGCCTCGCAGACTTCATGGATCTGCGCTAGCGGTACGGCACCAAGGAACAGCAACGTCAGGTGAAAGTTATCCGCCGGCACCGCTTTGCCAGTGCGCAACCCCAACTCGCCGCGCCACTGAGCGATGGCCTTGCGTTGCGGTGACGGGCAGTCGAGGGCAAAAAACAGTCGCTTGAACGGTTCATCCCTGCGCGCATCATCGGTCATGTGCCAGCTCCTTCGCTCGTCGATCGGCCGATTCTACACAGCCTCCACTGACGACTGGCGACACCCGGCTATAGTTCAAGGATTGCCATCGAACCGGAGGTCGCCATGCGCGAGATCCTCAGCAAAGAACCGTGGTGGGCCCGGCCACCCAGCCCAGGGCAGGATGAAAGCGAGCTGGAATGGGGCTGGCTGGTGCATTACAGCGAAGGTGAACCGCGTTTCGAATTCGTCCGCGAACGGCCCACGGAAGAAGAAATCCGCCACCGCAAAAGCTGCCGGATCACCCCCACTCCGGAGTGACCACCACCCCATGTGGGAGCGAGCCTGCTCGCGAAAGCGTCCGCACATTCAGCCTCACATTGCCTGACACGCCGCTTTCGCGAGCAAGCCCGCTCCCACACTGGATTTGTGGCGTGCCCATGATCGTCGCCATCCGCAAAACCCTGTGGGAGCGTGGCTTGCCCGCGAAGAGGCCGGCACATTTTGCAAACCCGCTGACTGACACACCGCCATCGCGAGCAGGCTCACTCCTACACGGAATCTGGTGAGTTTCAGGCTTCAAGAATGTTCTTGAAACCACCAAAGATCATCCGCTGTCCATCAAACCCCATGGGATTGACGTCCGGTTGCATGCGCGGGTCTTCCATCATCTTTGCCATACCGGCATCGCGGGTGGCTTTGTCGGGCCAGATCAGCCAGCCGGACGACACCGTCTCGCCGTCCTTGAGTTTTACCGCCATCGGGAATGACGTGACTTTGCCTTCCGGCACGTCATCGCCCCAGCATTGAACCACCTCCTTCGCTCCGTATTCCTTGAACAGTTTCGCGGCGATCTCACAGTGTTTTTTGTACTGTTCGCGATTGGCATTCGGCACGGGTGCTACAAAAATATCGATGTAAGCCATGATCACTCTCCTTGCACGTTGGGTTCGATCTGCCGGGTAGTCGATTGCGGCGGCTGCCATTCGACACGATTCACGCCCTGCCCGACCGACGGTTGTTCGCCCCCGCCAAGGCTGCCCTCGACCTGCCCGGCGATATGCAGGGTTCCGGCCATGACCCCGGTGGTCGGGTTCTGCAGCAGTTTCGCCCAGGCCTTGTCGAACGTGCTGCCCAGGCTGCTGCGAATCAGCGCTTCGCTGTCGGGCCGGTCGTTGGCCTGGATGATCGCGCGAATGCCCGCGACACCAATCGAAATCACCCCACCAACCAACTTGCCCGCCGCAGCCGCCACGGCACTGGCCGCTCCGCGCGGAGCCATTTCCGCCTCCATCCGCTGGCTGGCGCGTTTGGCCACGGGGGCCATGCCGGCGTCGGTCGAAGCGATGCCCTTGCTGCCGCCCTCGGTGTGGATCTTGTCGATCAACGCGGCATACGCCGGCAAGGTGTTCAGCGGCTCGGTGCTGACGATCTGATACAGCGAAGCATCCCGCGCCGGCGGCGGGCCCAGGGCGATGGCCGGAACCTTCTGCAGCCGTCCGTTGAGTTGCGCAACCGGCACGCCATAACGCTGAGCGATGAGCGGCATCTGCTGGGCCATCAGTTGTGCATAGAACGCCGTTGCCTGACCGAGGATCGCATCCGGATCGATCTCCACCGCCACCGGTGCCAGCACTCTTTCCTGATATTGCTCAAGCAGATAGCTCGCCAGGCGCTTGGCCGAAGCATCCTGTTCGCCGCCGGCATTGATGGTGTACCAACTGACTTTCATCGACAGCCATTCCTGGGTCCAGTAGCTGCTGAACCACGGAATGAAATTTTCTTCAGTTTGCTGATAGACGCGAGTGCGCCAATGTTCCATCGAACCCCGGGCAAATACTTTGACTTGCTCGGTGGATTGCTGCGAGGCGCTGACGATGTCGCGGTCGATCTGCTGCCAGGTCGCCGGCGATACCACCACCGCTCGCGGCGCCACCGGGGCCCGCGCCGAGGAGGCGCAGCCAGCCAGCAGACACAGTGCGGCGAGGCTCAGCGCACGCAGGTTCACGGTGGTGGAGTCCTTGAATGGAGGAAAACAGCATTGAGTATAGGTGCGGGTATTGGGCCATTTGTCGGTTGTGGCCAGGCTGGCCCCATCGCGAGCAGGCTCGCTCCCACAGGGGAACGCATTTCAAGGTGGGAGCAAACCCACTCCTACTGGGGAGAACATCAACCATCAACGCCGTCGATATTCACCATCGCCACGATTGCCTTCCGCCCGCCGCCCGGCGAAGGCACGATTCACCCATCCGAGACGCAACGAGGAGTACCCATCATGATTCGCACCATCACCCTCTCCGTGAGCTTCCCGGTGTTCGGCAGCAACTACTACGACCAGCAGGTCGTCTCGCGCAAGTCCCAGGCGCTGCTGTTCAACGAAGATTTCGACGATGTGCTGATGCCCGCCGCGAGCAATCATTTCAGCAATGAAGTGGTCGGCATCAACGATCAGTTCCGCTTTCTGAGCGACATACTCGCCACCCATTTGCTGGATCTCGAGGCCACCGCGCCTGCGCATTCCAGCGTTCGGGCGAGCGCTCATTTTTAATGGCGAGGGCGTTCCCGTTGCGGGAACGCCCTTTTGATTTCTACTCAGTCATCGTCGCGATCACGATAGTAACGACGCCCGTCGCGACGACCATCGTCGCGGTCATCCCAACGCCGGTCATGGTCGTAGTAGCGACCGTGATCACGGTCGTAATGTCGTCCGTGGCTATGATCATCATCAAAGTCCGCCACACAGCCGGCCAGCAAAACAGCAGCGGATATCGTCAACAGCAAGGTTGTTGCACGCTTCATTCAAACTTCCCTAACACCAAGGTCTTGACCACGGAACTGCTGTCACTGCCCGCGCCTTCAGGACGCAGTGCGCGCAGCCGCTGATACGACCGGACAAAAGGACTTTGATTCACTGCCCGACCACGACCGTTGATCGGCCCGCCGCCAGCATCCGGGCAGCGGCGAAATGCCACCTATACTGCTGCTTAGCGACTCCCACGCAATGGATCTGCGCCTCGATAACAACAAGCAGAGGTGGACCATGGTCTGGCAGCAAATCTACGACCCGTTCGGCAATCCGCTGATCTCCACGCTGATGGCCGCGGTGCCGGTGGTGGTGATGCTCGCGGCGCTGGCGTTCTTTCACGTCAAGGCGCATCTGGCCGCACTGTTAGCGTTGGCTTCGGCCCTGCTCATCTCGATCTTCGCCTTCGGCATGCCGGCGAGCATGGCCGGTTCAGCGGCGTTGTTCGGTGCGGCGAATGGCTTGCTGCCGATCGGCTGGATCGTGCTCAACATCATCTTTCTGCATCGCCTGACCACCGAAAACGGCTCATTCAAAGTGCTGCAGGATTCCCTGGCGCGAATCACCGATGACCGGCGTTTGCAGTTGCTGCTGATCGCGTTCTGCTTCGGCGCGTTTTTCGAAGGCGCGGCCGGGTTCGGTACGCCGGTGGCGGTGACCGGGGCGATTCTGATCGGCCTCGGTTTTTCGCCGTTGGCCGCCTCGGGGCTGGCGTTGATTGCCAACACCGCCCCGGTGGCGTTCGGCGCCCTCGGCACGCCGATCATCACCCTGGCCAAGGTCACCGGGCTGGACGAGATGGAGCTGTCGATGATGGTCGGTCGACAGCTGCCGTTTTTCTCGGTGCTGGTGCCGTTCTGGTTGATCTGGGCGTTTGCCGGGTGGCGCAAGATGCTGGAGATCTGGCCGGCGATTCTGGTGGCCGGGGTCAGCTTCGCGGTGCCGCAATTCCTCGTATCGAACTACCACGGGCCGATGCTGGTGGACGTGATCGCCGCGCTGACTTCCATGGCCTGCCTGACCCTGTTTCTGCGGGTCTGGAAACCGGCGACGGTGTACACCTCAGCCGCCCTGTCCGGGCGGGTCGACAACTCCCGGGTCGAGGAAGAAAAAGTCACCGCCAGCGCCGCCTTCAGCGATCAGGCGCGCCCGGCGGTGATGCGTGCGTGGATGCCGTGGATCATCCTCACCGTATTCGTGTTCGCCTGGGGCACCCAGGGCTTCAAGAACATCTTCGACGTGCGCCCGGCGCTGGATCCGATAACCCATTCGGTCAAACTCGATGCGCAAGGCAAACCGATGAATGAGGCCAATCCGATTTTCTCGCCAGCGCTGACCTTCACCACCCTGCACCTGCAAGTGCAGAAAGTCCCGCCGGTGGTGCCGGCGCCGAAAGCCGAAGAGGCGATCTACAAGTTCACTTGGTTCACTGCCACCGGCAGCGGCATCCTGCTGGCGGCGATTGTCGGCGGGTTGCTGATGGGCTATTCGATCCCGCAACTGATCAAGCAATACCTGCGCACGTTGTGGGTGGTGCGCTTTTCGCTGATCACCATTGCGGCGATGCTGGCGCTGGGGTTCCTCACGCGTTATTCCGGACTGGACGCCACCATGGGTCTGGCGTTTGCCGCGACCGGGGTGTTCTACCCGATGTTCGGCACCCTGCTCGGCTGGCTCGGCGTCGCGTTGACCGGTTCGGATACGGCCTCGAACGTGCTGTTCGGCGGACTGCAACGAGTGACCTCGGAACAGCTCGGCATCAGCCCGGTGCTGATGGCAGCGGCCAACAGTTCTGGCGGGGTGATGGGCAAGATGGTCGATGCGCAATCGATCGTGGTCGCCTCCACCGCGACCCGCTGGTATGGGCATGAGGGCGAGATTCTGCGCTACGTGTTCTTCCACTCGATCGTGCTGGCCATCCTGGTGGGCGGGCTGGTGACATTGCAGGCGTATGTGGCGCCGTTTACGCACATGGTGGTTGGCGGGAATTGATCACAAACCCTGTGGGAGCGGGCTTGCCCGCGATGGCGGTGTGTCATTTAAGCGAAAGGCTGACTGACACGACCTCATCGCTGGCAAGCCAGCTCCCACAAGGTTAAGCATTGCCCAGCCAATTGATGAGCCATGCGCATAACTCTATAGCGCAAATCCGCAAAAACCTTTTCCCCTCCGCGCAGGTCATTCCAAGAACGAGACCGGTAAACATGCCGGCGCGCCCGTTTGGGCCCTTCAATCCCTGCCGTCCTGATTAAGCCAGAGAGGAATCGAAGCATGACGATTTCCCGACGAAGATTCCTGATCCTCGGCGCGGTGACCGCCACCGCGTTTGCAATGCCCCCCTTCATTAGCCTCAAGGCCTACGCGGCCAGTCTGGAGCAACCCGCCATGGCCAAACTGACGATCAACGTCAACGGTAAACCCCAAGCCCTTGAGGTGGACAACCGCACCACCCTGCTCGACGCCCTGCGCGAGCACCTGCACCTGACCGGCAGCAAAAAAGGCTGCGACCACGGCCAGTGCGGCGCCTGCACCGTCATCGCCAACGGCCGCCGGATCAACTCCTGCCTGACGCTTGCGGTGATGCATGAAGGCAGCGAGATCACCACCATCGAAGGCCTGGGCATGCCCGACAACCTGCACCCGATGCAGGCCGCGTTCATCAAGCATGACGGCTACCAGTGCGGCTATTGCACGCCGGGGCAGATCTGTTCGGCGGTGGCGGTGCTCAAGGAAATCCGCGAGGGCATTCCCAGCCACGTCAGCCCGAGCCTGACCGAAGCCCCGCAACTGATCGCCAGCGAATTCCAGGAACGCATGAGCGGCAACATCTGCCGCTGCGGCGCCTACTCGAACATCATCGAAGCCATCACTGAAGTCGCGCAGGTGCCAGCATGAGAGCGTTCAATTACAGCCGCGCCGATTCCCCCGCCGCAGCCGCAACGCTGGCGGCGCAGGTCGAAGGCGCGAAGTTCATCGCCGGTGGCACCAACCTGCTGGACTTGATGAAACTCGACATCGAAACCCCGCTGCATCTGATCGACGTCAACCACTTGGGCCTCGATCAGATCGAAGCCACGCCTGAAGGCGGATTGCGCATCGGCGCGCTGGTGCGCAACACCGACCTGGCCGCTGACAGCCGCGTGCGCAAAGACTACGGACTGCTTTCCCGCGCCCTGCTCGCCGGGGCTTCCGGCCAGTTGCGCAACATGGCGAGCACCGCCGGCAACCTGCTGCAACGCACCCGCTGCCCGTACTTCTACGACGTCAATCAGGCCTGCAACAAACGCCAGCCCGGCAGTGGCTGCGCGGCGATTGGCGGGGTCAGTCGCCAATTGGGGCTGATCGGCGTCAGCGACGCCTGCATCGCGACCCACCCGAGTGACATGGCGATTGCCATGCGCGCCCTCGATGCGCAGGTTGAAACGGTGAAGCCGGACGGCAGCACACGCAGCATCGCCATCGCCGATTTCCATCAACTGCCAGGAAATACGCCGAACATCGAAACCAGCCTCACGCCCGGCGAATTCATCACTTCGGTAGCCCTGCCGGCCCCGGTTGGCGGCACGCACATTTATCACAAGGTGCGCGATCGCTCGTCGTACGCTTTCGCGCTGGTGTCGGTCGGTCTGATCCTGCAAAAGGACGGCAGCGGCCGTGTGGCGGTCGGCGGTATTGCGCCGAAACCGTGGCGGGTGGAAGACGCCGACGCGTTGCTGCCCAAAGGCGCAAAAGCCGTCAGCGAACGCTTGCTCGACGGTGCCACGCCAACCCACGACAACCAATTCAAACTGACCCTGGTCGAGCGCACGCTCGGCTCGGTGTTGGCGCAAGCGAGGGATGAAGCATGAAGTTCGACACGCCCGCCACCACCAACCCGATTGACCAGCTCAAGGTCGTCGGCAAACCCACCGACCGCATCGAAGGCCCGTTGAAAACCAGCGGTCAGGCGCCATATGCCTACGAGCAGCACGAGGCCGTGGCGAATCAGGCTTACGGTTTCATGGTCGGCTCGGCCATCGCCAAGGGCCGCATCAGCCACATCGATCTCGACGCTGCACAAGCGGCGCCCGGCGTGCTGGCCATCGTCACCGCCGCCAATGCCGGCAAGCTTGGCAAAGGCCAATACAACTCGGCGCCGCTGCTCGCCGGGCCCGAGGTGCAGCACTATCATCAGGCCGTGGCGCTGGTGGTCGCCGAGACCTTCGAACAGGCCCGCGCCGCAGCGCAACTGGTCAAGGTCGATTACGTCGCGGCCAAAGGCGAGTTCGAGCTGGCCAACGTGCTTGACCAAGGCGTCGAAGACGACGAGTTGCCCGACGTCACCCACGGCGATTTCGACAAAGCCTTCGCCGCTGCGCCGGTGCAGTTCGACCAGACCTACACCACCCCGGACCAGTCCCACGCGATGATGGAGCCGCACGCGACGCTGGCCGCCTGGAAGGGTGATCATCTGACCTTGTGGACCTCCAATCAGATGATCGCCTGGAGCGTCGGCGACGTCGCCACGACCCTTGGCCTGCCCAAGGAAAACGTGCGCCTGATCTCGCCGTACATTGGCGGCGGCTTCGGCGGCAAACTGTTCATTCGTGCCGACGCAATCCTCGCCGCCCTCGGTGCGCGCCTGGCCAACCGCCCGGTGAAAGTCGCCCTCGCCCGCCCGCAAATGGCCAACAACACCACCCATCGCCCGGCCACGATCCAGCGCATTCGGATGGGCGCCACGGCGGACGGCAAGCTCAGCGCCATCGCCCACGAAGGCTGGTCGGGCAACCTCAAGGACGGCAAGGTCGAAGTCGCCGCGCAGCCGAGCCAGTTGCTTTATGCCGGGGAAAACCGCCGGGTGACCATGCGCCGGTCGCCACTGGATCTGCCCGAGGGCAATTCCATGCGCGCGCCGGGTGAAGCGCCGGGGCTGATGGCGCTGGAAATCGCCATGGACGAAATGGCCGAACAGCTCAAGCTCGACCCGGTGCAGTTCCGCATCCTCAATGACACCCAGGTCGACCCGGTGAAAACCGAGCGTCCGTTTTCCCAGCGACGCCTGATCGAATGCTTGCAGACCGGTGCCGAGAAATTCGGCTGGAACCAGCGCAATGCTACTCCCGGCAGCCGTCGCGAAGGACGCTGGCTGATCGGCATGGGCGTCGCCGCCGCGTTTCGCAACAACCTGCTGCTGAAGTCCGGCGCCCGGGTGCGGCTGGAGCGCGACGGCAAGGTCACGGTGGAAACCGACATGACCGACATCGGCACCGGCAGCTACACCATCATCGCCCAGACCGCGGCCGAGATGATGGGCGTGGACCTGGCGGACGTCAGCGTGCATCTGGGGGATTCGACCTTCCCGGTATCGTCCGGCTCCGGTGGCCAGTTCGGCGGCAACTGCTCGACTGCCGGGGTGTATGCGGCGTGCATGAAACTGCGTGAAGCGGTGGCGACGAAGCTGGGCATGAGCGGTAGTGACGTCGAGTTCGCCGACGGTCAGGTGCGCGCCGGCGGCAAGACCCTGCCGCTGCGTGATGCGGCAAAAGATGGCGTGGTCGAGGCCGAGGACAGCATCGAGTTCGCCGACCTCGCCAAGCAGTATCAGCAATCGACTTTCGGTGCGCATTTCGTTGAAGTGGCGGTGGATGCAGCGACCGGCGAAGTCCGCGTGCGGCGCATGCTCGCGGTGTGCGCGGCGGGACGGATTCTCAACCCGAAAGCCGCGCGCAGCCAGGTGATCGGCGCGATGACCATGGGCGTCGGAGCGGCGTTGATGGAAGAGCTGGCGGTGGACAAGCGGCTGGGCTTTTTCGTCAATCACGATCTTGCCGGATACGAGGTGCCGGTGCATGCCGACATCCCGCATCAGGAGGTGATTTTCCTCGATGAGACCGATCCGATTTCATCGCCGATGAAAGCCAAGGGTGTGGGGGAACTAGGGATTTGCGGCGTGAGCGCGGCGGTAGCGAATGCGATCTACAACGCCACCGGGGCGCGGGTGCGTGAGTATCCGATTACGCTGGACAAGATCCTCGATTCGTTGCCGGAGATGATCTAGTCATCTGCACATTCAAGCCCTCTCCCCAAGCGATATGGGGTGAGGGCTTCGGTAGCGCACTAGCATGGGGTGCTAGGGGTCGAGGATGCGGAAGTTATTCCGATCTTGGGTATTGTGCCGCACTCACCTGCTCCATCCACTCCACCACTTCACCGTCCAGCACTTCGGCAATCGCAATGTGCGTCATCGCCGTGGTCGGCGCGGCGCCATGCCAGCGCTTCACCTGCGGCGCGATCCACACCGTATCGCCGGGGCGGATCTGCCGAACTGGCTGACCCCACTCCTGCACAAAACCTGAACCGGCGGTGACGATCAGCGTCTGACCCAACGGATGGGTATGCCACGCCGTGCGTGCGCCGGGTTCGAAGGTCACCGTGGCGCCGCTGACACGCGCGGCATCGCTGCCCTTGAACGGCGCGTCAACACGCACAGTGCCGGTGAACCAGTCTGTCGGGCCTTTGGCCGAGGGTTGCGAGCCGTTGGGAGTGACAGTGACGCGCGGGGATTCGTTGGCCTGGGCCTCACCCGCCAGTAAGGACAGGGTCAGTGCAGAAGCGGCAATCGGGTTCATGGCGATGGTCTCCGGTGATCAATAGCCGCACTTTACCGAGCCGGACTGTTCAGATAATCGACTAGAATTCGAAAAAACTTATGCAGGACACTCATCAATGCTTCGAGAAAACGCCAGTGACCTGCTCGCCTTCCTCGCCGTGGCCCGCGAGCGCAGCTTCACCAAAGCCGCGGCCAGACTCGGCGTCTCGCAATCGGCGCTCAGCCATACCATCCGCGCCCTTGAAGCGCGCCTGGGCCTGCGCCTGCTGACCCGCACCACGCGCAGCGTCTCACCGACCGAGGCCGGCGAACATTTACTGCAGACCATCGGCCCGCGCTTCGAAGAGATCGAACAGGAACTGGCGGCCCTGAGCAACCTGCGCGAAACCCCGGCCGGCCGGATCCGCATCAGCGCCACCGACCATTCGCTGAACTGGCTGCTGCGCCCGGTGCTCAAGGAATTCCTGCCCCAGTACCCGGACATCGCCGTCGAGGTGATCTGCGATTACGGTTTCGTCGACATCGCCGGACAAGGCTTCGACGCCGGCATTCGGCTGGGCGAAGACGTGGCCCAAGGCATGATCGCCACCCGCATCGGCCCGGACATGCGCATGGCGGTGGTCGGCTCGCCGGCCTATTTCGCCAACCGTGCACGCCCGCAAACACCAAGAGACTTGACTGACCACGCCTGCAACAACCTGCGTCTGCCCACCAACGGCGGGCTGTACACCTGGGAATTCGAGAAGGGTGACGAAAGCCTCAAGGTACGAGTGTCCGGGCAAGTCACGCTGAATGGCGTCTACCCGCTACTCGACGCCGCAGTCGACGGTTTCGGCCTCAGCTACATTCCGGAAAATATCGTCGCGCCGCATCTGGCCGACGGGCGTCTGGTGCAAGTGCTGGCAGACTGGTGCCCGACGTTTGCCGGTTACCACCTGTACTACCCGAGCCGACGGCAGGCGGCGCCGGCGTTCGCGTTGTTGGTGGAGGCGTTGCGCTATCGCGGTTGACCGCCTACCCCAGCAGCGCAATCAACTGGTGCCGCTGCGCATCGGTGAGCATCGGCCCGAATCCGGCGCCAGCGTTGTCGGCCATGTAGCGCGGATTGCCGGTGCCGGGAATCACGCAAGTCACCGCCGGGTGCGACAGCAGGAACTTCAACGCCAGTTGCGGCCAGCTGTTGACCTGCACGTCCGAGACCCAGGCCGGCAACGGCTTGACCTTGAGACGGGCGAGCAACCCGCCGCCGCCAAAAGGCCGATTGCAGATCACCGCCACCCCGCGTTCACGGCACAGCGGCAGAATGCGTTTCTCCACGCCACGGTCATCGAGGGCGTAGTTGATTTGCAAAAAATCCAGTTGTTCGGCCTTGAGCACTGCTTCGACTTCATCGTAGGCCGACGGCGTGTAATGGGTGATGCCGATGTAGCGAATGCGCCCCTGTTCTTTCCATTCCCGCAGAATTGGCAGATGGCTCTGCCAGTCCAGCAGATTGTGGATCTGCATCAGGTCGATGCGTTCGGTGCGCAGCAGACGGAAGGATTCCTCCATCTGCGCGATACCTTCCTTGCGCCCTCGGGTCCAGACCTTGGTCGCCAGAAACGCGGGTGAACGCGGTTCGTGAATCGATAGCAGCTCGCCAGTAGTTTGCTCGGCGCGGCCATACATCGGCGAGCTGTCGATCAACGTGCCACCCTTTTTGAACAGCTCGTCGAGCACTGCTGGCAATAGCTTATAAGCCGGATCGCCGGGAGCAACGTCAAAGCCGCGATAAGTGCCCACGCCCACTATGGGCAACAGCTCGGAGCTGGAAGGGATGGCGCGGGTCTGCATGGTCTGGTCTCCTGCCTGGCTCGGCGAAGTGGCAGTCGGTGTGATGGCAGTGGCCAACGCCCGGTCAAAGGTCAGGACCGCCGAAACCCCGGCAGCCAGCGTGAGCAAGCGGCGCCGGGAACAACCCTCAGTGTGGCTCATGCGGGTTCCTCTGCTGCGTGAATCTGTTGCACCTTGTATGCGACAGCGGCCGGCCCGATTCACTGGACTACACTGCGACTGCGAACACCCGCGCCCCGTTAAAGTTAGTCGAATGTCCAGAAAACTGATGTCACTCGTCGCCTTGCTCATCGCCCTCTACCTGTTGCTGTGCGGGGCGCTGTTCATTTTTCAGCGCTCGCTGATCTATTTCCCCCAGCCTGACAACGCCGTGACTACGGAAGATTCGCGGCTGAAACTGGCGATGCCGGAGGCCGATGTGTGGGTGACCACGCGCGCGCATGCCGGGCCAAAAGCGCTGATCTACTTTGGCGGCAATGCCGAAGATGTGTCGCGCAATCTGCCGTCGTTCAGCGAGGCTTTTCCCGACTACGCGGTGTTTTTGCTGAACTACCGGGGCTTCGGTGGCAGCGGCGGCTCACCTTCGGAAGAAGCGATTGCCGAAGATGCGCTGGCGCTGTTTGATCAGGTGTACGCCAGCCATCCGCAGATTGCCGTGATCGGCCGCAGCCTGGGATCGGGGGTGGCGGTGCGGCTGGCGAGTCAGCGTCCGGCGACCAGATTGATTCTGGTGACGCCGTACAACAGCCTCGAAGAAATTGCCGTCCGCCAATACCCGTGGTTTCCGGTCAAATGGTTGCTCAAGGATCGCTTCGAGTCGGGCCGCTATGCCGCGCACATTCGCGTGCCGACGTTGCTGTTGGCGGCCAGCGATGACGAAGTGATTCCACGAGACAGCACGCAGCGGCTGCTGACGCATTTCCCCAAAGGCGTGGCGACGCTGCGCGTGGTGCCGGATTCGGGGCACAACTCGATTTCCGAGCGGGTGCAGTATCTGCAGTGGATGCAGGAAGTGCTTGATCGCTGATAGCCGATTATTGCGTTGGCTGAACTGGCCCCTTCGCGAGCAGGCTCGCTCCCACCTTGATAATGCAATCCCCTGTGGGAGCGGGCTTGCTCGCGAAGGCGCCAGTGCGAACAACACAAAATCCAAGGATCGCCCTCCCCTTCATCACCCACCAAAAAAGCCAGATGGCCAGCATGAACCAAGTGCAAAAAGCCCAGTCCTAGTGGCGCCGTATTCCGCGGCTGCCCACTTCAGCACTGTCCTTTTCCCTGAGTCTGCCGTCCCATGCGCCATGTCGTTCGCTCATCACGCTTCGTTTCGCTGTGCCTGCTGATCCTTGCCCCATTGTTCACCGAGACCACCCACGCCAGCGAGGAGCGGCAGCTGGTGGCCGCGATCAACGACTACCGCGCCCATCCGCAACGCTGCGACCGCCGCCCGGCCCAGCGCCTGGCGCCACTGTCGCTGAAATCGAATCTGGCGCTGCCGATCGGCTATGGCTACGGCGGTGGCTTGCGCGAGAGATTGAAATCTTCGGGGTATTCGTCGGTGGCGGTACGCAGTATCCGCATCATTGGGGCCGGGGATGCCGAGGAAGCCTTCGAACAGCTGCAAGACAGCCACTGCAGCGCACTGCTCGACGATCAGTACGCCGACATCGGCGTCAGCCGCTCCCGTGGTGAATGGCAAGTGGTGCTGGCGCAACCGGTGCTCGACAGTCGTGTCGGCGACAACCGCAGCGTCGGCAAGGCCTTGCTCGCCGAAGTCAACGCCGCTCGGGCACGCCCCCGGATGTGCGGGCGCCAACGCTTTGCCGCCGCCCGCCCCCTGAGCTGGAACCCGGCGCTGGGCGCCGCCGCACAAGGGCACAGCAAAGCCATGGCATACGGCAACTATTTCGCCCACCGCGACCCGGACGGCGATATGCCGGCGGATCGCGCCCGGGCGGCGGGTTATCGAGGTCGGCAGATCGGCGAGAATATCGCCGCCGGCCAGAGTTCACCGGGCAAGGCGATGGCCGGATGGCTGGCCAGCCCCGGCCATTGCACCAACCTGATGAACCCGATGTTCACTCAGGTCGGTGCCGGGTTCGCCAGTGAGGCGCGCAGTGATGAGGGGGTTTACTGGACGATGGTGTTTGGCGCGCCTTGATTCGCTTGAGAGCTTTTCAGTGACGCTACTGGCCTCTTCGCGAGCAAGCCCGCTCCCACACTGGATCTGTGTTGTTCACAAATCCATGTGGGAGCGGGCTTGCTCGTAGAGGCTGGTACAGACACCCTCAATCGCTTGCGCCGCCTCCCGGTTCAGTCCAGTTCGGTGTGATGCGAGAAGTTACAGCGCAGTAGAAACAGTTGCGCCCTTCGATAAAAAAGGGCGCTGGAGTCTGGAGTAAAACGACCGGGGTTCAGACCGGAGAAATCGTCGCAAGCATTCCGATCAGAATGGTCAACGTCAGAAACCCACCGAGGAAAATCGCCATCTTGTTCATGCTGCTCTCCTTAATGTTGAGCTTGCGGTGCACCGGGCGCTTCGGGATGAAGGGCTGCCGCGGGTGACCGAATTGCCGGGCTATTCTGAGCGCCTGACTGAGCCGGTTACAGAGGCAGATCCAACAGAAAAATACGGATCAGATGCCCATCTGATCCGCTCCGGACATGATCTGGTATTCAGATCGGCACACAACGGTTCGAGATCCACCGCTTTGAACTAGAGTGATTGCCGTCGCGCGCAGAACAACAATTCCAGGAGTGGTCAATGTCCGAACTGAACCTGCACCCCAACGCCGCCGAATCCCTAAAGCACTGGCACGAGATGATCCGCACCGGCAATCTCAAGGCCTTGCCCGAACTGCTCGATGCCAATGCCGTGTTCCGCTCGCCCATGGCCCACTCGCCCTACCCCGGCGCGCCAGTGGTGACGATGATCCTCAACACCGTGTTCGACGTGTTTGAAGATTTCAAATATCACCGCGAACTGGTGACTGCCGATGGCTTGAATGTGGTTTTGGAGTTCAGCGCCAAGGTCGGGACCAAGGAGTTGAAGGGGATCGACATGATTCGCTTTGATGAGAGCGGGAAAATTGTCGAGTTTGAGGTGATGGTGCGGCCGTTGAGCGGTTTGCAGGCCCTCGGCGAAGAGATGGGACGGCGGCTTGGTGCGTATCTGGCAAGCGCGAAACCCAAGTAGGATCAGGCGCCACAAAAAAGCCCACTGACCGTTCCCGGTTCAGTGGGCTTTTGTGCATCAGGCGTCTAGTTACAGCGCCATGTCACGTGCAGCATTTTCCTTCGGTGCTTCAGCTTTTTCAGCTGCAGGTGCAGCCGGGGCAGCAGCCTGACCGATCACCGGTGGAGTTGGCAGTTCGAGGATCTTGGCGGTGTACGCCCACTCTTGTGCCACTTTGGCCGGATCGCTGTTCAGCTGAGTGCCGTAGCTTGGCACGATCTGGTGCAGCTTGGCCTGCCACTCAGGGGTGGCGACTTTGTCTTTGAAGACTTTCTGCAGCACGCTCAGCATGATCGGTGCAGCGGTCGACGCGCCTGGCGATGCGCCCAGCAGGCCGGCGATGGAGCCGTCTTGTGCAGCAACGATTTCGGTGCCCAGTTTCAGCACGCCGCCAGCGGCTTCATCACGCTTGATGATTTGCACGCGCTGGCCGGCTTGCCACAGGCGCCAGTCTTCGGCTTTGGCGTTCGGGAAGTATTCCTTCAGCGCGTTCAGACGGTCTTCATCCGACAGCATCAGTTGACCGGCCAGGTACTCGACCAGCGGGTATTCCTTGATGCCGACCTTGGTCATTGGCCAGATGTTGTGGGTGGTGGTGCTGGTCAGCAGGTCCAGGTACGAGCCTTCTTTGAGGAACTTGGTGCTGAAGGTCGCGAATGGGCCAAACAGGATGACGCGCTTGCCGTCCAGAACACGGGTGTCCAGGTGCGGAACCGACATCGGCGGTGCGCCAACCGAAGCTTTACCGTAGGCCTTGGCCAGGTGCTGCTCGGCGATGGCCGGGTTATCGGTCACCAGGAACGAGCCGCCGACCGGGAAGCCAGCGTATTCCTTGGCTTCAGGAATGCCCGACTTCTGCAGCAGGTGCAGAGCGCCGCCACCAGCACCGATGAACACGAACTTGGCGTCGGTTTCGGTCTTGGTGCCGTCTTTCAGGTTTTTGTAGCTGACGCGCCAGGTGCCGTCGGCGTTCTTGGTGATGTCTTCGACTTCACTCGACAGCTTCAGGTCGAAGTTAGGCTTGGTCTGCAGGTAACCGGCGAACTGGCGGGTGATTTCGCCGAAGTTCATGTCGGTACCCAGCGGGCTCCAGGTGGCCGCGATTTTCTGGTTCGGGTCACGCCCTTCCATCATCAGCGGGACCCACTTCTTGATCACAGCCGGGTCTTCGGAGTACTGCATGCCGGCGAACAGCGGGCTCGCTTGCAGGGCTTCGTAGCGCTTTTTCAGGAACTTGATGTTGTCATCGCCCCACACGAAGCTCATGTGCGGCGTGGTGTTGATGAACGAGCGAGGGTTCTTCAGAACGCCTTGCTGAACCTGCCAGGCCCAGAACTGACGGGACACCTGGAACGCTTCGTTGATCTCGACCGCTTTCGGGATCGTCACGTTGCCTTTGTCGTCTTCCGGGGTGTAGTTCAGCTCAGCCAGGGCGGAGTGACCAGTACCGGCGTTGTTCCAGCCGTTGGAGCTTTCCAGGGCGACGCCATCGAGGCGCTCGACCATTTCCATCGACCAGCTTGGCTCCAGCTCATTGATCCACACACCCAGGGTGGTGCTCATGATGCCGCCGCCGATCAGCAGAACGTCGACTTTCTTTGCTTCTGCAGCATTGGCGGACGACATCCCCATCGCCAAAGCCAGCCCGAGCAAGGCTGTGTTCACTTTCTTAAACATCCGTTGCACCTATGATAAAACGCCTTCCGCCCGCCGCTGTTATCTGTATGCGATCCGCTTTGATGACGCTCAGGCTCGCGTCGCAGATTCCAGCACACTTCAATTTTGACGGGTGGGCACACAAGGCCGACGTACCGCATCGACCTCAGTTAATGTCCCTTCTGAACTGACTTCTTATCATTATTGGCTTCAGCTACTTGAGCGACAGGGATTCCGTCAGCCCGCCCCAAAGGCAGGCAAACCGAATAAGGTCAAACCAAGTTGGCGCGAAGAATATCACGTCAGGGCAAACCCGCGCGTCTGTTCCCGACTTGAGAGTCTTTTTCCGCTGTGGGCGTTATCGGCCGGTATGGGCTGAACATGATCCCGAAACCTGTGGTGGCTGGGCTGGCCCCATCGCGAGCAGGCTCGCTCCTACAAGGAATGGGCTGCTCGCGATGGCGGCGTTACAACCGAAACCGATCCACCGACAACGCCAACGCCCCCGCCAGACTCGACAGTTCATCGGTGGTATTGGCCGTCTGCCCGATCACTTTGCTGTTGCCCTCCGACATGCCCGCGATCATCTCCACCTGATGGGCGATTTCGTTGCTGGCCTGGCTTTGCTCGCCGATGGTGCGAGTGATGTCGTTGACCAGTTGCGTGGTGCTGAGGGTGGCGTCGAGGATTTCGCGAATCGCCCGTTCGACTTCAGCCGTGACCGCCATGCCCTTGTCGACCTGGGCCACGCCGGCCTCCATGCTGCTCACCGCCTCGCGGGTGCTGTGCTGGATCCGTGCAACCATCGCGGCGATTTCCTGGGTTGAGGCGCTGGTGCGCGCCGCCAGGCTGCGCACTTCGTCAGCGACCACGGCAAAGCCCCTGCCCTGCTCGCCGGCCCGCGCCGCCTCGATGGCGGCGTTGAGTGCCAGCAGGTTGGTCTGGTCGGCGATGCTCTTGATCACCTGAATGATGTTGAAGATGCCTTCGGATTCCTGATCCAGCGTACGGATCACCTGCGCCGACTGTTGCGCCGAGCGAGCGATGTCGTCCATGTCGCTGACCACCTGATGGATCACCTGCCCGCCGCTCTTGGCCAGCGACTCGGCCTGATTGGCCATGCCCAGCGCGCGTTCGGCATGACGAGTGATTTCCTCGATGCTGGCGGTCATCTGGCTCGCGGCGGCGGCCATGGTGCCGGCCGCGGCGCTTTGCTGTTGACTGCTGTCAGCGACCTGATGGCAGCCGTGGCTCAACTGCTCGCTCATGCCGCTGACGCCATGGGCGTTGCGCCGAACGACGTCGATCATGTTGCGCAGGTCGCGCTGCATGGTCGCCAGGCTGCGGATCAGCGTACTGGCCTCGTCCTTGCCGGTCGGCTCGCTGATCGGTTCGCTGAGGTTGCCGTGGGCAATGCTCTGCGCGATCTGGTTAGCGGACTTCAGCGGCCCCATGATGCTGCGGGTCACCCAACGCCCTTGCCCCAATAACAGCAAAAGACTGGCGAGCAGCACCACACCGAGGGCGATATTGGCGTTGCGAATGGCGCTTTCGGTGGCCTGGCTGGTGTCACGGGTGTTGCTTTCGATCAGTTCGCTGAGGGCCGCCATCTGCTCTTCGAGCTGACTGAAGGCCGCATTGAACGTGCCCAGCTCCCGTTGCGCGCTGTCCGGGTTGTCCAATGCCAGGCCGACAATGCGCTCGGCCGCTGCAATGTAGGTGTCCAGGCTGGGTTTTATGTGTTCCAGCGCAGACTTGATCGTCGGGTTGACCGGCAATTTGAGGTTTTCTTCCAGCACTTCGCGAAAATGCGTGGCGTGCTCGTTGATCGAGTCCCGCACCTCTGCGGCCGTGCCGGTACTTTTGCCCAGGCCGACCAGCATCGCCGAGTACACGTCGGCCCGCAGCGCGTCGTGCATCATGTCGGCTTCCATGTGATTGCGCAGCGCGGTCATGCTCACCGCGTTGTCGTTCACCGCTGCGGACATGCGCGTATTCCCCACATAGCTGACCAGACTCACGATCAGCGCCGTCAACAGACTGGTGGCAATCAGCAGCAGCAAACGCAATTTGATCGACACGGTGGGTTCCTCCCCTGAGGCGCGCCGGAATGCGCCTTTCAGGATTTCAGTTAAGCTTATTTGTGCAGATGTGCCGCTTCAGAGCGTTTCAGCAAGTATCCGCGTGTTCGGACGGAACTCCGGCAAAGGTCGCACCTCTGAGATTATGTAGTCCTTCCTTTTTGCTTCGCGCTTGTGGAGGAACATCGTCATGCGCAAGTTAGTGCTCATTTCTTCTCTCCTGCTCTGCCTCCCTGTCGGCTCGGCTCTGGCCCGTGTCGACGCCGGCGATGTCGCCACCTCGGCGGGCGTTTCCGCGTCGCTGTACTCGACCTTCAAGGATCACAAAATGGTGATCCCGGCGCGCGACGACCTGTCAGCGTTCGTCGCCAGCGGCGGGGCCATCCGCGGGGTTTATCTTGAGTCGGTACTGCAACAGGTGCGGCACGACAACCCCGGCCTCAATGCCAGCGATGAAGACCTCGCCAACGCGATTCTGGTGCATTACGAAGGCCTGAATCAGTAGTTGCCAGGGACGCAGCGGCCGATGGACGGCAGCTGAGGGCGCATAGGCAAAACCGTCTGACGGCCTCTATGATGGAGGCCATGACGACTCTTGCGCCTCCTGCGCCTTTGCGCTCACCCTGCCCGCCCGGCGCCTGCGATTGCGGGCGCGACGCGTTGCTGGAAACGCCGGGCACGGATCTGCGCATTCTGCGCCTGACCCGCGAGCAGGAAAAAATCCTCCTCTCCCGGCTGGAACAACTTAAAGACCTTGCGGACTTGCGGCATCTGCAACAGCGCATGCACGAACAGTTGGGCCTGCGGGTGGAAATCTCCCCGGGCTTTCATGAAGTGCGCAGCATGCTCGGCATCGAGATTCAGATCGAGGCGCTGCCGGGACTGTGCCGCAAGACCCGCAAGTCAATTCCGGCGGCGATTCGTCGGGGCTTGAACAACCACCCCGAAATCGCCTTCGAACTGCTCAACGCTCACGACTTGCTGCGCGACACCTGATCATTTTTTCATGCCAACCCGTTTGCGCATCTCGGCAGTGATGCTCTGGCGGGTTTTCTTCAGGTCGGCCCACGGCTCATCGCCGACTTCGTTCAGACGCTCATGGACATTGCTGATGTTCCACTGATTGCCACCCTTGATCTCCCCTACTTCTTCGCGAAACAGCGGTACCGACACCGGCAGTCCTTCACGGGTGCGCGCCGCGTAGGCACAAATGGTGGTGGCGCCCAGACCGTTGCGCAGGTAGTCGATGAAGATCCGCCCGACACGATTTTTCGGCCCGGACACCGCGGAAAAGCGTTCCGGCAACAGCTTGGCCATGTGACTGACGATCGCGTGACTGAAATCCTTGACCTCGTCCCAGCCATGCTTGCGGGTCAACGGCACCACCAGGTGAATGCCTTTGCCGCCGCTGGTCTTGAGAAAGGCCTTGAGCCCCAGTTCATCCAGCACGGTGAGGGTCAGCGCAGTGGCTTCGACCATGCTTTTCCACGGCAGCGCAGGGTCTGGATCGAGGTCGAGAACAAACCGGTCAGGCTTTTCCAGATCGACGGTGGTGGCGTTCCAAGTGTGCAACTCGACCGTGCTCATCTGCGCTGCGCCGATCAAGGCTTCGGCGTTGTTGATCAGCATCACCGGTTGCCCGGTGACGTCCTTGTCCAGGGTGGTAATGCCGGGGATCGCCAGGCGCTCGGCGTTTTTCTGAAAGAACAGTTCGCCGGCAATGCCGTCCGGCGCCCGCACCAGCGCAACCGGGCGATCCTTGAGCTGCGGCAGAATCCACTCGGCGACGCTGGCGTAATACTCGGCCAATTGCATCTTGGTGGTGCCGCTGACCGCATCGATCACCCGGTCGGGGTGGGTGATGCGCACTTTGCCGCTGGCGAGGCCCAGCTGGGACGGCGCCGCTTCGGCTTTCTTCGGCTCCGTAGCTTTCTTTGATTCTGCAGCTTTCTTCGACGAGGCAGCTTTTTTCGACGGGGTGGGTTTCGCTGAAGTCTTCACGGGTTTCGCGCGCTCCTCGGTAATCGACTTGGCCGGTTTGTCATTGCGCAGACCATGGAACACGGCGTGGCGTACCGAGCCATCCTTGGTCATTTCGGCGAACGCCACTTCTGCCAACAGATTCGGTTTGAGCCAGTGCACGCCTTTGGCCTCGAAGCCGCTCGGCGGATTAACCACCGCAGCCTTCTTGACCTGCAACGGCTTGAGCTGGGCCAGGATGCTTTTCAGTGTGGTCTCGTTGAACCCAGTGCCGACCTTGCCGGCGTAGCGCAACTCGCCGCTGTCGCGATCATGCAGGCCCAGCAATAACGCGCCGAAGGCACTGCGCGCACCTTTCGGATCGGTATAGCCGACGACCACGAATTCCTGCCGATGCTTGCACTTGAGCTTGATCCAGTCACTGCTGCGCCGCGAAACGTAAGGCGAGCCGAGGCGTTTGCCGATCAGCCCCTCCATCTGCATCTGACAGGCGCTGTTGAGCAGTGCATCCGCCGTTTCATCGAAGGCTTCGGAGAAGCGCAGCAACGGCTGCTCATGCCCGCCGAGTACCGTGGACAGCGCAGCGCGCCGCTCCTCGACCGGCACTTCGCGCAGGTCGACACCGTTGAGGTACGGCATGTCGAACAGGTAGTACATGATGCTGCCGCTGCGCCCGGCTTCGAAGGCGTTTTGCAACGCCTGAAAATCCGGCACACCCTGCTCGTTGGTGACCACCACTTCGCCGTCCAGCCATGCCGATTCAAGCCCCAGCTCAGCGAGGGCTTGCGCCTGTTGCGGCAGTTTGTGCGTCCAGTCGTGACCGTTGCGGGTGAACAGTTGCACCTGATCGTGATCGATGCGCGCCATGATCCGGTAGCCGTCGAACTTGATCTCGTAGCTCCACTGCCCTTCCGGTGCGCTGTCGACCAGGGTCGCCAATTCCGGCTTGAGTTGCGCCGGCAGTTTGGCCTTGCGCGCCCCGGTGAGCGTCCCGGAGGCTGCCTTGCGCGGTTTCGCCGGGGCCTTTTTCACGGGCCTGGCTTGCTCGGCGGCGAGCTTGGGTTTGCTGATCAGGGTGCGCTCGCTGAGCACGCTGTCCGGCTCGGCGCTGAGCACATCGTAGTCGTCCTGCGGGCGCGCCGCACTGTCCTGATGTTTGATCAGAAACCAGTTTTCCTTCTTGCCCGGCATGTGCGTGCGCACCAGATTCCAGACCCCGGACAGCTTCTCGCCCTGCAGCTCGAACTTGAGTTTGCCCTTGGCGTAAGCCTTGGCCGGATCCTCCTGCGGAATCCACACGCCACGATCCCAGACAATCACATCGCCGGCACCGTAATGCCCCTCGGGAATGCTGCCCTCGAACGTCGCGTAGTCCAGCGGATGGTCTTCGACGTGCACCGCCAGACGCTTGACCTTGGGGTCGAGCGACGGCCCCTTGGGCACCGCCCAGCTCTTCAGTGCGCCATCGAGTTCGAGGCGAAAGTCGTAATGCAGGTGCGAAGCGTCGTGCTTCTGGATGCAGAACTGCAGCGCATGTTCACTGGCCTTGCTGCGGCCACGGCGTTTGACCGCGGCGGGTTCCGACGTCGCGGAAAAGTCGCGCATACGATTGTAGTCGTCGAGGTTCCTGTTCATGGCGCACCTGCCTTGTGTCAGCCAATGCGGGTCACGGTCAGCGCGACCACGGCGATCCGGTCCACGCGCTGGTAACCGGGGTTCAACAACTCTTCACCGAACACGTCAGGATCCAGTTCGCGATAGGTCCAGCCGAATCGCGTCGAATCCAGGCGCGGCACCACGGTGTCGAAAAACGGATCGCGGCCATCGACCATCGCTACCCCTGTGTACAACAGCAACGAGCCACCGGGCGCCAGTCGATTGAGCGCCTGCTCGACGATACGCAGCGACAGGCCGGCGCCGAGCGAGCCACCGCCATGCCGATAAGCACGCCCGGCCGGGTCAGCCATGTACGGCGGGTTGGCGACAATCAGGTCGAAATTGCCTTCGGTGCCCTGCAGCACATCACTGGCCTGCACCTCGACATTCGCGACTTCGGCCAATGCCGCGTTGATCGCGGTCAAGCGCAGCGCTGCGGGGTTGATGTCCACCGCCAGCACCTGCGCTTCACGCCGTGCGCGGGCAATCAGGATGGCGCCGACGCCGGCGCCGCAGCCAATGTCCACCGCACGCTGAATCGGCGCAAAGCTCTGTTGCAGATGCGCGTGAATCAGCTGCGCAAAACGGTAGGTGTCCGGGCCGAAAAACACCGAATCGGCGGCATCGGTGGGAAAGCCGGAATGCACGAACAACAAATCATCCAAACTCGACCAGCGCACCCGGCTTTTCAAGCGGCCGTCGTAGACGTCAATCACTTGTGCCTCCTGCAATTGCCGCTGTTCGTCAGCGGACAACAGCCCCGGTTCGAACGGCCGCGACCAACCGAACACGTCGCGCAGGGTATCGGCGATCTGCCCTTCGTCGCGCTGATTGACCCGCTGATGGGTCAAGGGCGTTGGCGTGACGAAACGGTAGCCGTCGGCCTGCAAGCGCCGGCCGAGTTGCAGCAGCGTCAGGTCGTTGGCGGACAGTTGTTCTTCCTGATTCATGGAGATTTCCTTAGCGCAGACTGGATTTGAGTTCGATAAACCGACGTGTCGCCAGCAGCCCCGCCGGGTGGGCATGGCGGGCCGGTGCCAACCAAGGGATCAGCGCCGCCATTTGCGCGTGACCGCCCTGACCTTGCAGGGCAGACATCAGGCGCTGCACATCAGGATCGTGTTCGGGCACGGCGGCGTCCGGGGTGGCGACCTGACGGCTGCGTCGTGGTGCTTTGCGTTGGTCGGATGGGGTCCAGTCGCCGGCAATCCAGTCGTGGAGCAGTTGCTTTTCATACGGACTGAACACGCCGAACATCGCCGCACCGTCGCCATCGATCAACTGCCAGAAACGGCTGGCTTGCGGATCTTCATTGCGTTTGATCCAGCCTTTGTCCTGCATTGCCTGCAGGAAACCCGGTAGCTGTTCGGGAGTGGCCAGCCACTGATTGACGGTTTTGCCTTCGAAACGGCAGTAGTCGGAATGCATGTGCTGACCGAACGGGCGTTTGCGCTCTAGCATCGCCAGCACTTCCTGCTCCAGGTCAAAACCTTCGATGATCGCGCGGCTGCCCTGCCCCAGGTCGTTGAGTCGATAGCCCAGCGATACCCGGCGCAGGAATTCGTCGCGATCGGCTTCCAGCGGCAACAGGTCGAGCACCGACTGCACGGCTTTTTGCGCATGGCCGGTGCTGGCGTTATCGATGGTCACATGCAGGGTGAAGTAGTAAGGATCAATGCCCAACTCGCTGAGTTCATAGGCACTGATCAGCAAGTGCAGCGGCAGTTGTTCGTAGCCGAGGTTGTAGCCGATCACCTCAGGCAGAAAGCTTTCGCCACAGGCACCGAGTGCCAGTTGCAGCGCGCCTTGCAGGTAGCGTTCATCGACAATGGCGCCGGCGTCCTGCAGACCGTGTTCGGCGAGCAGCTTGCGGTAGATCACCACGTGGTTTTGCGCCGGATTGCCGTCGCCCAATTCTTCCAGATAGGTACACAGCAACCCGTCGAAACGCGGGTCGCGCCACTGCGCCAACAAACCGTACAGCCACGCGCCATCCACCAGTTTGGTCGGCGCCACGGCTTGCAGAAAGTACAACGCGTGAGCCTTGTTGCTGAAAAACTGGCGCGGTCCGCCGGCCTGGCGTTGTTGCAGGTAATCGGCGTACTGCCGGGCAACTTCTGTGCAGTGCTCGGCGACCCAGCCTTGCCACGCTGACGGATCCTGCGGAAGTTCTTCAGGCAACAGCGCGGCGCGCTGCAACTGCTCGGCGAGAAAATCCTGCGCGAGGGTTTCAGGCGCATCCTCAAGCAGCAGTGACTCATAAATACGCCGCAGATCGCCGTCGGCAATGATGGGCTGTTGCTGCGCGCTCGGCGCCTGCAGAGGGGTCAGGGCAGTCATGTCAGTGTTCTCGTTCGGTTGGCCGGTCAGGGCGTTGTTTCACGCCTCTACATCAGCAGAGCAACCGCTACGGAGAAAAATTCAATCGACATGAAAATTGCCCTGACGGACGGAGCATCGCGGTCCCGGCAAGGGCTGCCCGAGACCGCGATTTTTGACGGTGCTTCAGGCCTGACCTTTGGCCTGAGCCTCCAGGTGCACCTGCAATTGCGGGTCGATCTGCAGCGCGGCAGCCAGTTCATCCAGGTAGTTGCGTTCGGCGTCTTGCTGATCGTCCACCAGGATCACGCTGACCAGGTACATTTCGGCGGCCGTCGCCGGGTCGTCGTTGGCCGCCTGCGCGACTTCGTTCGCATCCAGCGGTTTGGCAACTTCAGCGTTAAACCATTGCTGCAATTGTGGATCGTCGGTGTGTTTGCCAATCTCTTCATCGATCATCTGCCGTTCCCGGTCATCGATCTCACCATCAGCCTTGGCTGCCGCGATCAGCGCCCGCAGCACAGCATGCCCGTGCTCCTCGACTTCGGGCCCGGCCAGCAGATTTGCGGTTGGCGGAATCTGCTGTGGCGCCGCCGACGCCTGACTGCGCTGCCAGGCCTGATACGCCTGGAACGCCATCATTCCCAATGAGGCCAGCGCCGCATAATTGGTGCCGCCGGAACGACTTTGTGTACCGCCGCCACCGAGTGCCCCGCCCAACGCGCCGCCCAATCCACCGCCGCCACCGCCGCCAAGCAGACCACCCAGCAATCCACCCAAACCGCCCAGCCCACCGGACTGCGCGCCACTGGCGCCTGTACTCGCGCCGCCGCCCAACAGGCCACCGAGCAAGCCGCCCAGTCCGCCCAGACCTGCGCCGGCCGAAGCGCCACTTGGTTGTCCCACCGAGGCCTGGCCCCGCAGTAGTTGTTCGAGCAAATCACTGGTGTTCATGATCTCGTCCTCAGCCATTGGCAATAAATGCGTCAGGCAACAATAGACCGCCGACGCCGGCGCGCCAGCACCGTCTGGCTGACGCTGGCAGATTTCGCCGAGGTATTTTTTGTGCGGGCAGCTAAGATTCAAAGGTGGTGAACCTTATCCCGGCCAAACCGGTCGATAGCTGCAACCCCGACCCGGTTTGCCGGCGCCCTTTGCCCGAGGGTGATAACCGGCATGCTTCATTTTTCTGGAGAACGCCCCTGTGATATCGACCGTACACATCGCCAGGCTCAAAGCATGGGGCGCCCATGGTTTTACCGCGACCGGCGTGGTCACAGCCTTTCTGGCGACCCTCGCCCTGCTGGAAAACCAGCCGACTCACTGCCTGATGTGGCTGGGCGTGGCATTGATCGTCGACGGTCTCGACGGAGCGCTCGCGCGTAAGGTCAATGTGCAGTCGGTGCTGCCGAGTTTCGACGGCTCGATCCTCGATCTGGTGATCGACTACCTGACCTACGTGTTCATTCCGGCGCTGTTCATCTATCGCTACATTCCCCTGCCCGACTACACACTGCTGCTGAGCGTGTCGCTGATTCTGGTGTCGTCGCTGTTCTGTTTCTGCAACGTCAACATGAAGAGCAAGGACAACTATTTCGTCGGTTTCCCCGCCGCGTGGAACGTGGTTGCCCTGTGCCTGTACATCATCGACCCGGGGCCATGGATCACCTTTCTGACCATCATCGGTCTGGCGCTGCTGACCGTGACCCGCATGAAGTTCCTGCACCCGTTCCGGGTACGCCGGTTCATGCCGATCAACATCGCGGTGACGGCAATCTGGCTGCTGTGCAGCCTGTCGCTGGTGCTTAATCACCCGATGATCAATCCGCTGGTGATGGGTTTGTGGTTGCTGGCGTCGGCGTACTTTCTGGGGATCTGCATCTGGCGTACGGCGCTGGAGTGGTTTGATCGGCCGCACCTGAAATAGCGCCAGACCTGCCAAACACGAATACCTGTGGGAGCTGGCTTGCCAGCGATTTCGTACTGTCAGTCGACATCGTTTTGACAGGACGGCCGCCATCGCTGGCAAGCCAGCTCCCACAGGGATTGGCATTGTTCCGCCATTCAGCGCTTGTTGATGACCACCTCCAGATACCCGCTCGGCACCACCAGCGACTTCTCTCCCACGCGGTTCGAGCGGTTCAGCAGATCCGCCAGATCACTCTCCAGCGCCTGCCCGCTTTCCGGCGGCAATGCCGCGAAGGCCTTGTGCACCGGCCCGTACCAGTGGCGGAAAATGTCGATGAAGTGCGCCGCCGAGCGATAGCGGAAATTGAAGGTGCGGCGGGTGACCTGCAGCAAAAATTCGCGCTCATTGAAGTGGCTGTGCAACCACGCTTCGGTGCCCCAGTTCGACGGCGGCTGGGCCACGGCGGGGGGCGGGACGTGGCGACCGAGCACCTTGAACATCTGGCCGACGAAACCTTCCGGCGTCCAGTTCGCCAGACCGATGCGCCCGCCCCTTCGGCAGACCCGCGCCAGTTCCGCTGCGGCAGTCGCCTGATCCGGGGCAAACATCACGCCAAAGGTCGACAGCACCGCGTCGTAACTCTCGTCGGCGAACGGCAACGCTTCGGCATCGGCGACCTGAAAAATCACATCAAGATGCTCGGCCCGCGCCCGATCCTGTCCACGCTCCAGCAGCGCCGCGACATAGTCGGTCGAGGTCACCTGACAACCACGTCGCGCCGCCGCCAGAGTCGCATTACCGTTACCGGCGGCGACATCCAGCACTTCCTCATCGCAGTGCAGGTCGCAGGCCTCGGCGAGGTTTTCGCCGACGATCTGCAAGGTGGTACCGATCACCGCGTAATCACCGCTGGCCCAGGCGACTTTCTGGCGCTCTTTCAGACCCGTCAGATCAATGGGAGTACTCATCAATCGTGCTCCGCAGCAGGTAGAAGGACTTCATTCGGCCGTGGTCGGGTCGATGACCGTCATCACCCGCGCCACGCTGTTGGCCGGGAATCCACCCAGCCTGGCGTGCTCGCGCACCTGCTCTTCGTCAGGGGCGATGTAGACGCAATAGATTTTGTCGGCGGTGACGTAACTCTGCAGCCACTGCACCTGTGGCCCGAGTTCACGCAACACCTGGCAGGAGGTTTGCGATACGGCTTGGAGTTCTTGCGGCGACAGCTTTCCGGCCCCTGGAATCTCGCGTTCAATCACGAATTTCGGCATGGCAACCTCGCGTTCTTTTTATCAGTGACAGGGCCGACAGTGGCCCTGCTCATCCACTATCGCGCCGAGGGTCGATGGCGTCCCTGCCAATCGTCCGAAGAGCCGGCAAAACAACGGCCGGGCCGATGAGTGGCGGTTTTTTGTAAAGGCCTCGAGACACTCCGAGATTGCCATTGCGTGGGGCAATCGGCTTTTATGCCTTCCCGTCTTCCGTGAATGGATTCCATCATGTCCCTGCGTCTTGAATGGCTCGTCGATCACCCGCAGCACAGCGACACTTACGCCGCGTGGATTCACCGCCAGTTCGCCTACGAATATGCCGAGCAACCCTTGACCGATTGGCAACGCGAGTTCGCTGCCGGCCAGAACAATGGCGACTGGTCATGCCTGATTGCGCTGGACGGCGAGCGTCTGCTCGGCGGTGCGGCGCTGGCCCGGGCGGATCTGGCCCTGCGTCCGGATCTCGGCCCTTGGCTGGCGTGCGTGTTTGTCAGCCCGCAAGCTCGTGGCCAGGGGTTGGCAGAGCGGTTGATCGATGGCATCAGCCAGGCGGCGAAACAGCGCGGTTTCGCACGTTTCTATCTGCACACACAGAACAAGCAGGACTACTACGCCAAACGCGGCTGGACAGTGCTGGAGCGCTTTCGCGCCTGGGACAACGAGCAATGGCTCATGGTGCGCGACCTGTGAGCCATTGATATGCGCGGGCGGTGACTGTCGATGCATCTGAGCACTCAGTTCTGGTTGTTACAGCCATCGGCAAATTTGCGGTAATCCAGCACCTGGGTTTTTCCGGCCGAATCCAGGTACGTCATGCGCGCATCGATAATGCCGCAGGTCACCGCGTTGTCCTCGGTCATCGACAGCACTTTCTGGATGTCCAGGTGCGTGCCGTAGGTGTAGGTGTGCGGGCTGACATCGGCTTCGGCCCGGGCCGACAGGGTGCAGATGTTCAGGGCGGCGAACAGGCAGGCGGCGACAACGGTTTTGTGCGTCATGGTGGTTTCCTCAAGGCTTGTATGGGTTGAGCCGAGGCAAACTGTGTGGGCCTCGATGGAGCCTATTTGAGGCGCGTGAGGTATCGCGTCTGTGTCAGGAAACGACCGCTATCAATCACTGTGTATCCCCACCGCCCGGAGATACACAGCGATACAAAACCCTGAAAAAATCGCGTTTTTGCATGTGTGTGTATCCGCCATTACGCCAGATACACTGCAATACAAACCCGGGCAGGCAAGCCGGCGCAGGCTCGATAGACTGCATGGCATTGCCCTTTGATAGAGGTTCTGCACCGATGGAACATGTCGATCACATCCTTATCGTCGACGACGACCGCGAGATCCGCGAGCTGGTCGGCAATTACCTGAAGAAGAACGGACTGCGCACCACCGTGGTCGCCGATGGCCGGCAGATGCGCAGTTTTCTCGAAGCCAACACCGTCGACCTGATTGTGCTCGACATCATGATGCCCGGCGATGATGGCCTACAGCTGTGCCGCGAATTGCGCGTGGGCAAGCACAAGGCCACGCCGGTGCTGATGCTCACGGCGCGCAACGATGAAACCGACCGCATCATCGGCCTGGAAATGGGCGCCGACGATTACCTGACCAAGCCGTTCGCCGCCCGCGAACTGCTGGCGCGGATCAACGCGGTGCTGCGGCGCACGCGCATGCTGCCACCGAATCTGGTGGTCACCGAAAGCGGTCGCCTGCTGGCCTTCGGCCGTTGGCAACTGGACACCTCGGCCCGGCATCTGCTGGACAATGACGGCACACTGGTCGCCCTCAGTGGTGCCGAATACCGCTTGCTGCGGGTGTTCCTCGATCATCCACAACGGGTGCTCAGCCGTGATCAGTTGCTCAACCTGACCCAGGGCCGCGAAGCCGATCTGTTTGATCGCTCGATTGATCTGCTGGTCAGCCGTTTGCGCCAGCGCCTGCTCGACGATGCGCGTGAGCCGGCCTACATCAAGACCGTGCGCAGCGAGGGTTATGTTTTTTCGCTACCGGTGGAAATCCTCGGGGCCTCGGCATGAGCCTCAAGCTGCATTGGCCACGCACCCTGGCTTCGCGGTTGTCGCTGATCTTTCTGATCGGGCTGATCCTGGCCCAGGCCCTGTCGTTTGGCGCGCAGTATTACGAGCGTTTCCAAAGCGCCAGAAGCACCATGCTCAGCAATATGCAAAACGACGTTTCGACGTCGGTTGCAATCCTCGACCGCTTGCCCGCGCAGGAACGCCCCGCCTGGCTGCCACGACTGGCTCGCACCAACTACGATTATCGGTTGAACGACGGCGATCCCGGCGCCCCGCTCGACGCCGAGGAGGTACCGGTGGCCGCGACCTCGATCAGCGGTGCGATCGGCGGCGCCCATCCGCTGTCCTTCAGCCGATTTTCCGCAGAGAAAAAACACTTCCAGGCCCATTTGCGCCTCAGCGACGGCAGCCCGCTGACCATCGATGTGCGTCCGGCCATGCCGCCGCTGTCGCCGTGGCTGCCGGGGGTATTGCTCGGGCAACTGGCGCTGCTGATCGCCTGCACCTGGCTGGCGGTTCGCATTGCCATACGCCCCCTCGCCCGCCTCGCCAATGCCGTGGAATCCCTCGACCCCAACGCGCACCCGGTGATGCTCGACGAACACGGCCCGACCGAAGTGGCCTACGCCGCACGGGCCTTCAACGCAATGCAGGCGCGGATCGCTGCGTATCTGAAGGAGCGCATGCAACTGCTGGCGGCGATTTCCCATGACCTGCAAACCCCGATCACCCGCATGAAATTGCGCGCAGAGTTCATGGACGACTCGGTCGAGAAAGACAAACTGTGGAACGACCTCGGCGAGATGGAGCATCTGGTGCGCGAAGGCGTGGCGTATGCCCGCAGCATCCACGGCTCGACCGAGGAAAGCCGGCGCACCGATCTCGACTCGTTCCTCGACAGCCTGGTGTTCGACTATCAGGACATGGGCCAGGACGTGCAGCTGAGCGGCAAGAGCGCGGCGGTGATCGATACCCGTCCCCAGGCCCTGCGCCGGGTGCTGGTGAACCTGACCGACAACGCACTGAAATTCGCCGGTGCCGCGCAGTTGCAGGTCGATATCGACGACGGTCTTTGCATCAAAATCCTCGATCGCGGGCCAGGCATTGCCGAAGCCGAGTTGCAACAGGTCATGCAGCCGTTCTACCGGGTGGAAAACTCGCGCAACCGCAGCACCGGCGGCACCGGCCTGGGCCTGGCCATCGCCCAGCAACTGGCCATGGCCCTCGGCGGATCGCTGACCCTGAGCAACCGCGAGGGCGGAGGCCTGTGCGCGGAGTTGAAATTGCCCCTGCGCTGATCCGCACATTGGAATTTGCATGGAGCACAAACACTGCATCTTGCCCCAGCCCGGCTAGACTGATTCATTACCCAGTCGAGGGGGAATGCAGGACGACGTCAGCTGTGCCCTGCCCACTTCTGTGACCACCGCCCAGCGGCCCATGCCTCGACAACGTTTTGCCACCGGACGGTGATCCTGTATCAGGAGCACTCGTGATGGACGAAACACGACTCAACGCATTCATGGGCAAACTGGTCAACGACATGGGCGGCGCCGCGATGCTGGCGAACGTCATCGTTGGCGAAGAACTCGGGCTGTACCGGGCGATGGCCGACAGTCAGCCGGTCACCCCGCAAGCCCTCGCCGAAAAAACCACCTGCAACCCGCGTCTGGTACGCGAATGGCTCAGCGCGCATGTCGCGTCCGGCTATATGGAGCATCACGATGGCCAGTTTCGGTTGCCGGAAGAGCAGGCGCTGGCACTGGCCGTGGAAGACTCGCCGGTGTACGTCGCCGGCGGACTCGGTGTGGTGGCCTCGTTTTTCCACGACAAGGACAAACTGGTCAAAGCCATGCGCGGCAATGGCGCCCTGCCCTGGGGCGATCACCATCCGTGCATGTTCAGCGGCACCGAACGCTTCTTTCGCCCCGGCTATAAAGGTCACTTGATCGCTGAATGGCTGCCGGCGCTGGACGGCGTGGTCGCCAAACTCGAAGCAGGCGCCAAAGTCGCCGACATCGGCTGCGGCCACGGCGCGTCGACGGTGATCATGGCCCAGGCGTATCCCAACTCGCGCTTCGTCGGTTTCGATTATCACGCGCCGTCGATCGGCGTCGCCACTCAGCGCGCCGAAGAAGGTGGGGTCAGCAACCGGGCGAAATTCTTTCAGAACACCGCCAAAAGCTACCCCGGCAACGACTATGACCTGATCTGTTACTTCGACTGCCTGCACGACATGGGCGACCCGGTCGGCGCCGCACGGCATGCGTTCGAATCATTGAAGGACGACGGCACGGTGCTGCTGGTCGAGCCGTTTGCCAATGATGCGCTGGACGACAACATCAACCCGGTCGGACGCCTGTTTTACGCGGCCTCGACCTTTATCTGCACGCCGAATTCGCTGTCCCAGGAAGTTGGCCTGGGGCTGGGTGCGCAGGCCGGTGAAATGCGCTTGCGCAAGGTGTTTACCGAGGCCGGGTTCAAGCATTTTCGCCGGGCGACGCAGACGCCGTTCAATCTGATACTGGAGGCGCGCAAATAAATCACCGCTATCACCTGTGGCGAGGGAGCTTGCTCCCGTCGGATTGCAAAGCGAGCCCAAAACAAGCCTGCTGCGCAGTCCAGCGGGAGCAAGCTCCCTCGCCACACGGTTAATGCTAACCTGCGGGCATCGTCCTCCCCGGAGTGCTGACCATGCTCGACAGCCCGACCCGCGAACACCTCGACACCCTGCACCAAGCCATGGCCGATGGCGGCTTTGTGGTGCTGACCGGCGCGGGCATCAGCACGCCGTCGGGCATCCCGGATTACCGCGACAGTGAGGGTGTACGCCGGGGCCGGCAGCCGATGATGTATCAGGAATTTCTCGCCGCTCCGGAATCCCGTCGCCGCTACTGGGCGCGGGCCATGCTCGGCTGGCCACGGGTGCGCCAGGCGCGGCCGAATGCAGCGCATCAAGCACTGGCCGAGTTGCAGCGCCGGGGACTGATCAGTGCCTTGATCACGCAGAACGTCGACACGTTGCACGATCAGGCCGGCAGTCAGGACGTGATCGAACTGCATGGCAGCCTGCACCGGGTGCTGTGCCTGGATTGCGGCCAGCGCAGCGCGCGTGACGACATTCAGCAGCGGATGGTCGAGCAGAATCCCTATCTGGCCGGGGTCGACGCGGTGCAGGCGCCGGACGGCGATACCCTGCTCGATCCGGCCTTCGAAGCACGCTTCCAGACTCCGCAATGCCCGTATTGCGAGGGTGAACGGATGAAACCGGACGTGGTGTTTTTCGGTGAGAACGTGGCGCAGCCGACGGCGGCGCGGGCCATGGCGGCGGCAGAAAATGCTGCGGGATTACTGGTGGTGGGGTCGTCGCTGATGGCGTATTCGGCGTTTCGTCTGTGCCGGGTGATCGCCGATCGGAGCAAGCCGTTGCTGGCGATCAATCTGGGCAAGACTCGCGCCGATGACCTGCTGGATCTGAAGATCGAGGCGTCATGCGAACAGCTGCTGCCGTTGCTGGTGCAACGCTTGACTTCCTGACTCGCGAAATCCCCTGTAGGAGCGAGCCTGCTCGCGATAGCGTCCTTTCAGCCAAGACTTTCCTCGACTGATACCCCGCCTTCGCGAGCAAGCCCGCTCCCACAGGATCAATGTTCGGCTTTGAGAATATCGAACAGTGCCTGCGCCGCTGCCGACAGCTCATTGCCCGGCTCCGTGAGCACACCAATCGCCCGCTCCACTGAATCATTCAAGGTCAGGCAATGCGCGCCCAGCTCCAGCATCTGCTCGGCGCACAACGCTGGCACCGCACTGACTCCCAGCCCGCTGGCAACCATGCGCCCGACCGTTGCCAGTTGATGACTTTCGAATTCCACCGGCAGCTTCAGACCCCGGGCCTGCAAGTGTTCTTCGAGCATCACCCGCACTGTCGACGGCCGTTGCAGGGTGATGAACGGTTCCTGCAGCAAGGTCTGCCAGTCGATTTCGCCAAGCCCGGCCAGCGCTGAATCCTGTGGCACCACGGCGACAAAGCGGTCGATGTACAACGGAGTGAAGGTCAGGGAGGTGTTCTGCATCGGTTCGAACGCGACACCCAGCTCAACGTGGCGGTCGCGAACCATTTCCAGCACTTGCTCGTTGATCACGTCGTTGACCGTGACATTGACGTTCGGATAGCGCGCGCGAAAGGTCTTGAGGATCGGCGGCAGCAGGTTGCCGGCAAACGACGGCATCGCCGCCAGCGTCACCCGCCCGCGTTGCAGGCTGAAGCGCTGACGCATTTCGTCTTCGGCGTTGTCCCAGTCGGCAATCAGACGCCGGGCCAGCGGCAGCAGCGATTCGCCCTCGGCGGTCAGCGCCACATTGCGCGTGTTGCGACTGAACAACCGCCCGCCCAGCCCCTCTTCCAGCGCCTTGATGGTCAGGCTCAGGGCCGATTGCGACAAGTGCAGACGCTCGCAGGCCACGGCGAAGCTCAGGCTCTGAGCCACAGCGAGGAAAGCACGGATCTGTTTGATGGTCATGAGCGCTATGCTTCCGTATCTGCAATCAGCCAATTGTTTAACTTTATCAATCAATCAACCTTAAAAATCAACTTAACAAATATATTCTCCAGCGAGACACTCCAGTCATTCGGCTAGCCAGCCGCCCGACAAACAATAAAAGAGGTGCATATGGCAGGTTTCGACAAGCGCGTGAGTTCCTACGAGGAAGCTCTGGCCGGTCTTGAAGACGGCATGACCGTGATCGCCGGCGGCTTCGGCCTGTGCGGCATCCCGGAAAACCTGATCGCCGAGATCAAACGCAAGGGCACGCGCGACCTCACTGTGGTCTCCAACAACTGCGGCGTCGACGGTTTCGGTCTCGGTGTACTGTTGACCGACCGCCAGATCAGCAAGGTGATCGCCTCTTACGTCGGCGAAAACAAACTGTTCGAAGAGCAATTGCTCAAGGGCGACATCGAAGTCATCCTGACCCCGCAAGGCACCCTCGCCGAGAAAATGCGTGCAGGCGGCGCCGGCATCCCGGCCTTCTTCACCGCCACCGGCGTCGGCACCCCGGTCGCCGAAGGCAAGGAAGTGCGTGAATTCAAAGGGCGCAAGTACCTGATGGAAGAGTCCATCACCGGCGACTTCGCCATCGTCAAAGGCTGGAAAGCCGACCATTTCGGTAACGTCGTCTACCGTCACACCGCGCAGAACTTCAACCCGCTGGCGGCCACCGCCGGCAAGATCACCGTGGTCGAAGTCGAAGAAATCGTCGAGCCCGGCGAGCTGGATCCGTCGCAGATCCACACCCCCGGCATCTACGTCGACCGGGTCATTTGCGGCACGTTCGAAAAGCGCATCGAACAGCGCACCATCCGCAAATAATCCAGGCTGACGGAGAATAAAAACATGGCACTTACCCGCGAACAAATGGCTCAGCGCGTCGCCCGCGAAATGCAGGACGGCTACTACGTGAACCTCGGCATCGGCATTCCGACCCTGGTCGCCAACTACATTCCCGACGGCATGGAAGTCATGCTGCAATCGGAAAACGGCCTGCTCGGCATGGGCCCGTTTCCGACGGAAGACACCATCGATGCCGACATGATCAACGCCGGCAAACAGACCGTGACCGCGCGCATCGGCGCATCGATTTTCAACTCCGCCGAATCCTTCGCGATGATCCGCGGCGGGCATGTCGACCTGACCGTGCTGGGCGCGTTCGAAGTCGACGTTGAAGGCAACATCGCCTCGTGGATGATTCCCGGCAAACTGGTCAAGGGCATGGGCGGCGCGATGGATCTGGTGGCTGGCGCCGACAACATCATCGTGATCATGACCCACGCCTCCAAGGACGGTGAGTCCAAACTGTTGGCCAGGTGCAGCCTGCCGCTGACCGGCGCCGGCTGCATCAAGCGCGTGCTGACCGACCTCGCCTATCTGGAAATCGAAAATGGCGCTTTTGTCCTCAAGGAACGCGCACCTGGCGTCAGCGTCGAGGAAATCGTCGCCAAAACCGCTGGTAAACTGATCGTCCCGGATCACGTACCGGAAATGCAGTTCGCTGCCCAGTGAGGAATTCGAAAATGCAAGACGTCGTAATTGTTGCCGCCACCCGCACCGCGATCGGCAGTTTCCAGGGTTCGCTGGCCAGCGTGTCCGCCGTGGATCTGGGCGCTGCGGTGATTCGCCAGTTGCTCGAACAGACCGGTCTGGACGGTGCGCAGGTCGATGAAGTGATCATGGGCCAAGTGCTGACGGCCGGCGCTGGCCAGAACCCGGCGCGTCAGGCCGCGATCAAGGCCGGCCTGCCCCACGCCGTGCCGGCCATGACCCTGAACAAGGTCTGCGGCTCGGGCCTGAAAGCCCTGCACCTGGGCGCGCAAGCGATCCGTTGCGGCGACGCCGAGGTGATCATCGCCGGCGGTCAGGAGAACATGAGCCTTTCCAACTACGTGATGCCGGGCGCACGCACCGGTCTGCGCATGGGTCACGCGCAAATCGTCGACACCATGATCAGCGATGGTCTGTGGGATGCGTTCAACGATTACCACATGGGCATCACTGCCGAGAATCTGGTCGATAAATATGAGATCAGCCGCGAACAGCAGGACGCCTTCGCCGCCGCCTCGCAACGCAAAGCCGCGGCGGCCATCGAAGCCGGGCGCTTTGTCGATGAGATAACCCCGATCCTGATCCCACAGCGCAAAGGTGACCCGGTCGCGTTCAAGGTCGACGAACAACCACGCGGCGACACCACCGCCGAATCCCTGGCGAAACTGCGTCCGGCGTTCAAGAAGGACGGCAGCGTCACCGCCGGTAATGCTTCGTCGCTGAACGATGGCGCCGCTGCAGTCATCCTGATGAGCGCCGAGAAAGCCAAGGCCCTGGGCCTGCCGGTGCTGGCAAAAATCGCCGCATATGCCAATGCTGGTGTGGACCCGGCGATCATGGGCATCGGCCCGGTCTCGGCCACCCGTCGCTGCCTGGACAAGGCGGGCTGGAACATCGGCCAACTGGACCTGATCGAGGCCAACGAAGCGTTCGCCGCGCAATCGCTGGCAGTGGCCAAGGATCTGCAATGGGATCTGGACAAGGTCAACGTCAACGGCGGCGCCATCGCCCTCGGTCACCCGATCGGTGCATCGGGCTGCCGCGTGCTGGTGACTCTGCTGCACGAAATGATCAAGCGTGATGCGAAGAAAGGTCTGGCGACCCTGTGCATCGGCGGCGGTCAGGGTGTGGCGCTGGCGCTGGAACGCGCTTAACCCAAAGGAGCAATACAGGCGGCGGACGGATCCACGACATCCGCTCGCTGCCTGGTTTCATCGCTTTTGTGGCGAGGGGATTTATCCCCGATGGGATGCGCAGCAGCCCCAGTTTTTATTGCCTCGACACACATCTTTGCCAGCGCTTCGCACTGGATCGGGGATAAATCCCCTCGCCACAGGGTGCTTTGAAAATCACACCACCATCTGCAGAATCAACCAGGCATTCGCCCCACTGATCACCGCAAACAAGCCCCACGCCAGCACCCGGGTCGGCAGCCGGTTCACAAACGGCCCCATCAGTTGCTTGTCGCTGGTCATGCGGATCAGCGGGTACAGCGCAAACGGCAGCTGCAGGCTCAACACCACCTGACTCAGCACCAGCAATTTGCCCACCGCGTTATCGCCCATCAGCCACACGCCGAGGAACGCCGGGATCAGTGCCAGTCCGCGAGTGATCAAACGCCGCTGCCAGCAGGGAATCCGCAGGTTCAGATAACCCTCCATGATCACCTGTCCGGCGATGGTCCCGGTGAACGTCGAGCTCTGCCCCGACGCCAGCAACGCCACGCCGAACAGCACACTGGCCAGCGCGCCGCCGACCAGCGGGTCGAGCAGATGGTAGGCGTCCTGAATGTCGACCACGTCGGTATGCCCGGACTGGTGAAACGCAGCCGCCGCCAGAATCAGGATCGCCGCGTTGACCAGCAGCGCCAGCGCCAGCGAGCCGATAGTGTCGATGCGCGCCAGGTTGACCGCGTCCTGCTTGCTGGCCAGGTCCCTGCCGATCATCCGTGTCTGCACGATCGAAGTGTGCAGGTAGAGGTTATGCGGCATCACCGTCGCGCCGAGAATACCGATCGCCAGATACAGCGGTGCGGCATCGCTGATCGCCGAGAGCGACGGTTTGAAACCGGCGAACACATCCGGCCAGTAGGGTTTGATCAGCACCAGTTCAACGAAGAAACACACGCCGATGGTCGCCACCAGCACCAGCATGATCGCCTCCAGCCGACGGAAGCCACGGTTCTGCAAGGCCAGCACCAGCAGCGTGTCGAAGGCGGTCAGGGCAATACCGAAGGTCAGCGAACAGCCAAGCAACAAGTGAAACGCCAGGGCGCAGCCGAGCACTTCGGCCAGATCAGTGGCGATGATCGAAATTTCCGCCAGCACCCATTGCAGGCGTGCGGTCGGGGTGCTGTAGCGCTCGCGGGACAATTGCGCCAGATCGCGGCCGGTGGCGATGCCCAGCCGCGAGCACAGGCATTGCACGACCATCCCCGCCAGGCTCGCCAGCAACACCACAAACAGCAGGCTGTAACCAAAACGCGAACCGGCCTCGATCGCGGTCGCCCAGTTGCCCGGGTCCATGTAGCCGATCGACACCAGCAAGCCCGGACCGGCAAAACGCAGCACGCGTTTGAAGAACGAAGCGCTCGGATCCACCGCGACGCTGCCGGCCACTTCCGGCGGGCAGAACGGCGCGGTGGCTATTTTGGGTAAGCTGAATTTCACGCACACATCCAGAAACAAGTTCGAAAGACGCAGCTTAGAGGTTTCAGTCAGCGCCTTGAAGAACAAAAACTCTATCGGCTCATGCCCAACAGTTGCTCACGCAGTTCGGGATTGCGCGTACGCGGATCCAGCCAGATATCGAAAAACGCCCGGGCAAATTGCGGATCATCGATTTCATGCTGCAACTGCTGACCGATAAAAAACCGCGCACCCTGCCCCGGCAGATACACGCCCGTAATCCGCGTGCCGGCCTGCACATCGACGAACGATTGCTGCATTTGCTCTTGCCACCTGGACAGTTGTGCGGGACTGACGCTCGAGCCTGCCAGCCGTTTGATTTCATCGACACTGGCCTGCACCAGATCGTCACGGGAGATCTTGCGCCGATAGATCAGCTCCAGAGCGAAGGGCTGCTCGGTGGACAACGGGCGTGCCGCGCTCCACAACCGGGCGTTGTAGACGTCAAAGCCGAACACACTGAAATCACCGGTGCCGATGATTTGCGCGCCGGGCACGGCGTCCTGCCAATTGGCCCAGGTCGGCGTCAGCAACAACGCCCACAAGCCGATGCCACAGCACCCACGCAGCAACTTCGATGGTTTGCTCATCGCGGCATCGACTCCGTTAAAACCTGATCTTCAGAGCATAGCGGATATCACTCGCAGACTTTGTATACAAAAATTGTCGATCAATGCAGCAATCGGTTACCTTGGCCGTTCCATCCCCGGAGGCCTCCCGCGTGCTGATCCTCAAATTACTGCTGATCCCCGCTTTTCTGCTGCTGATTTCTCTCGCCGGCAAGCGCTGGGGACCGAGCGTGGCCGGGTGGCTGTCGGGGCTGCCGGTGGTGGTCGGGCCGATTCTGTTTTTCCTCGCCATCGAACAGGGGCCGCAGTTTGCCGCGCAATCGGCGGTGGCGGCGCTGTCAGCGATGTTCGCCATGATCGCCTTCTGCATCACCTACGCGCAGGTGGCGCAGCGGGCGAACTGGCCGTTGGCGCTGACGGCGTCACTGTCGGTGTGGGCGGTACTGGCGCTGGTGTTGTCGTTGATTCCGTCGTCACTGACGTTCTCGGTCGCTGCGGCGGCGATTGCCCTGCTCGCCGCGCCGTACCTGTTTCCCGACGTGCAGCCGGTGCTGAACGGCCCGGCGCCGAAGTCGGACAAACTGCTCTGGCGGATGATTGCCGGCGCGGCGCTGACGCTGCTGGTGACCATGCTTGCGAGTACCGTGGGCGAGCGCTGGAGCGGCTTGCTCGCGGTGTTCCCGGTGCTCGGCAGTGTGATGGCGGTATTCTCTCAGCAGACTCGTGGCCCAGCGTTTACCGCGGCATTGCTGCGGGCGACGGCGACCGGCATGTACTCGTTCTCGGCATTTTGCCTGGTGACGGCGCTGACTCTGCCGAGTCTCGGCCTCAGCGGATTCATCGCCGGTGTCGCGGTGTCGGTGGCGATGCTCGGGGTCACCCGCAAGTTGCTGGCCCGACCGACTCCCGCCAAAAGCCCACAACCTCAAGGCTGACGCAAACGCCTGACAAACCGCGCTGGAATGCCAGGCATGCTCCGTGGGATCATCGCCGCCCTGGCGCGACCATCCCTCGGAGATTCACATGTCATTGCTCAGCAAGAAAGCCGTCGTCCTGTTGCTGGCGGCGGTCGCCGGCCTCGGCGCCCTCAACGCCCAAGCAGCCAAGCCCAAGGAAAAGGCCTCGACCAACAACGTGTCGATGCTCGACGGCAAGTTCACCTTCGTCCTGCCCAAAGGCTTCACCGCCGACCCGCTGCCGGCCGGGCCAACCGGTGCCAAGGGCACGATGTACACCAATCAGGCGACCAAGACCGTGGTCATCGCCGCGGAAAACCAGATCGCCGGCGGCGCCAGCGTCAAGGACAACGACAACGAATTTCTCGATGGCAGCCTGGCGAGTTTCATTGATGATCAACGCAAGGCTCTGCCGGATTTCAATAAGCTCAGTGAAAAAAGCCTGACCCAGAAAAGCAGCGGCCTTGGTGTGCGTCAGGTCGACAGCACCGCCACTCAGGGCGGCGGCCAGACACTCAACACCACCCTGCTCGCCGCCTCCGGCAAGCGCATGGCGCTGGTCCAGGTGATTTCCCGGGCCAGCGACAAGAGCGGTCACGATGCGCTGGTGAAAACCATCCTCAAGGACAAGTGATCCTTACGGATTGAGCTGCTGCAGCCAGGCGTTCAAGTCCCGCAGCTCGGCAGAACTGATGCTGTGGCCGACACCGGGATAAGCGTGAAACTCGGGTTTGTAGGCAAGTTTTTGCAGCAGCGCATTGGCCGCGGTGCCGTCGCGGTACGGCACCCGATCATCGGCGGTGCCGTGGCCGATGAAGATCTTCAGCGGCAACGGTTGTTGCTGCGCCTGGAGCTCGGTTTTCAATACCGGCAACAGGCGTCCGCTCAACGCTGCAATGCCGCCGACCGCCACGGGCGGACGCAGGCCCACTTCGTAGGTCATCATCGCGCCCTGGCTGAAGCCGATCAGGTACACCTTGTCCGGGCTGGCGTGATATTTCTTCGCCGCCTGCGCGACAAACTCCCGCAGTTTCTGACCGCTGGCCTTCAGATCATCGGTCTCACCGTTGTAGGCGCCTTCGCCTTTTTTGCGAAACCACTGGAAACGCCCTTCGCCCAACGCCAACGGCGCCTGCACCGAAAGGTAGTTGTACTGCGCCGGCAGCTGAAACTTCATACCGATCAGATCGGCTTCGTTACTGCCGTAACCGTGCAGAAAAATCACCAGCGGCCGAGTGTTCGCGTCCGGGTGAACCTGTTCGATGTATTTCAGTGGCAAATCGCTTTGCAGCGTGGTTTGCGCGTGGACGGCGCTGGACGCCAGCAGGGTTAACAGGGCAAACGCCTTCAACATAAAGCCTTCCTTCGCGGAGTGTCGGGTTCGGAGGCAGCCTAACATTGTCTGAAAGGTGTGGTGTCGCGGATGCCGCCATCGCTGGCAAGCCAGCTCCCACAGTGAGCGGTGGTGCTCACAAAACCTGTGGGAGCTGGCTTGCCAGCGATGAGGCCAGCAGAAACACCGAAGATCTGTCAGTCGTTGATCAGCTTGCCCACCCGAATCGGCTCACGCCCCGCCACCTTGGCCTGCCAGATCCCCGGCTGGGTGTAGCGCCCACGATCAATCGCAAACAGCACGCCACTGGTGCCGGCGCGGACGGTGGTGAGGCGGTCGTTCAACGGATCCACCACTTCGAACAGCGCATCGCCCTGCTCGACCCACTCCCCGGCATTGCGCAGGAAACTGACCACGCCATGGTGCGGGGCGAACAGATATTCGGTGCCTTCGAACGGCATGCCTTCGCAGCATTCGCTCGGTGCCGCCGGCCATTCGCCGCTGATGAAGCCCTGCTCGGCGAGAAAGCCGAGAATCGCTTCGCAATTGGCCTGGGCCTGATCGACCCGCGTGTCGCCCATGCTGCCCAGTTCCAGGGTGGTGGCAAGGTTCGCCGGGGGAATAGCCGCATTCGGGAACGCCCGCGCCAGGCGCAGCCACGGCGACGAGCATGATTCGTCGAACGAACTGCCACCGGAGTCTTCACACAACAGCGCAACGCCAGCCTTCAGTCGCGCCGCCAGCGATTGCCAGCGCGGCCAGTGTTGGGGCAGCGCGTAGATGTGAATCGCCGCTTCAAAATCGCAATGCAGATCAAGAGTGATGTCGGCGTCGCAGGCATGGCGCAGCAGCAAGCGGTGCAGTGCTTCCAGTTGCGAGGCCGGAGCTGGCAACTCATCGAGCACCTGGCCCATGGTCTGGCGGATCAGCGCGATGTTGGCCTCGGCGTCGCTGCCCAGTTGCTCACCGATTCGCGCCGCCACCGGCGCACTGAGTTCAACAAACGCGCGGTTGAAATTCTTCCCGCTGCCCAACTCGAAGCGCCCCATGTGGCTGCCTTGCAGATGCTGGTCGAGGCCAATCGGGTTGGCCACCGGTACCAGCTCGATCACGCCTTGCAGACGGCCCTGCTGTTCCAGAGCATTGAGGCGTTGCTTGAGTTCCCACGCGGTGCGCATCCCCGGCAGTTCGTCGGCGTGCAGGCTGGCCTGGATGTACACCTTGCGGCTGCCCGCGCCGTAACGGAAGACGCTGAGGGAACGTTCGCTGCCCAGATGGCTCCAGGGCAGGACATGGTCGATGCGTTGCATGGGTAACTCCTGAAAATTGAATCGGCGAAAATCCCCTGTGGGAGCGGGCTTGCTCGCGAAGGCGGTGTATCAGTCAATGATTGTTTGAATGTTATACCGCCTTCGCGAGCAAGCCCGCTCCCACAGGGGATCTTTGTCTCAGAAAGAGAGCACAAAAAAGTGGCCACCGCATTCACGGGACCACTTTTTTCTACAGCGTATTAATGGCCGTACACGTCAAAGTCGAAGTACTTGTCCTGGACTTTCTTGTACTCGCCATTGGCGCGGATTTCGGTGATGGCCTTGTTGAATTTCTCGGCCAGCTCGGTATCGCCCTTGCGCACCGCGATGCCCGCGCCGCCGCCGAAGTACTTGGCGTCTTCGTAGGTCGGGCCGACGAATTCGAAGCCTTTACCGGCGTCGGTCTTCAGGAAACCGTCGCTGAGGTTGACCGAGTCGGCCAGCATCGCGTCAAGACGACCGGATTTCATGTCGAGGTTGGCTTCCTGTTGCGAGCCATAGCGCACCACTTCAAACCCGGCGTCCTTGGCCACATCGGTGGCATAGCGGTCGTGAGTACTGGCGCGCAGCACGCCGACTTTCTTGCCCTTGAGCTCGGTCAGCGGGTCTTTGACACCGGAGCCTTCCTTCATCACGAAGCGCGCCGGGGTGTGGTAGTACTTGATGGTGAAATCGACGTTTTTCTTGCGGTCGTCAGTGATGGTCATCGAGGACAGGATCGCGTCGATCTTCTTCACTTTGAGTGCCGGGATCAGACCGTCGAATTCCTGCTCGACCCACACGCATTTGACGTCCATCTGTTTGCACAGGGCATCGCCGATATCGACGTCGAACCCGGTGAGTTTGCCATCAGCGGTTTTCATCGAGAATGGCGGGTAAGCGGCTTCGATCCCCAGACGAATCGGTTTGGCGTCTTCGGCCACTGCGGTCAGGGACAACATCGACAGTGCCAGGGCACCGAACATCACTAGCTTCTTCATTTATTACTCCTGTGTGCGGAGGCTTTTATTGGCAGCTTTCGATTGGCGTTCGGTCATGGCCATTGAGCAGCAAAAACCGACGTGGCCGGCAGTCTATGGCGGCGCGCACAGGGCAAATTGTGTTTAGGCGACAAATACTTACAGAAAATCGGCGCACGCGTTGACCGGGATCAACGGTGCGCCGACATGGTGCAAAGGCTGTAGGACAAACTCCGATTCTGCTCAGGAAATGGCTGAAAAAACTGTCAGCATTCGCAGGCAATGACAACTCGGGCAGGCTGTTCGACACTCAGCGAAAAACCCTCATCCAGCCAGCCGGTCACGCCGCCGATCATCTCCTTGACCGGGTAACCCAACGCCGCCAGTTTCACCGCAGCCTTGTTGGCGCCGTTGCAGTGCGGGCCGGCGCAATAGACCACGAACAACGTGCTCGTCGAATACTCCGCCAGGCCTTCGGCGGTCAGCAAGCGGGTCGGAATGTTGATCGCGCCCGGCACGTGACCGCGCTCGAACGCCAGAGGACCGCGCACATCGACCAGGACAAAATCGACTTCACCGGCCTCCTGGCTGCTGTACACGTCAGAACAATCGGTTTCAAACGTCAGACGGTTGCTGAAATGCATCAGGGCAATGGCCGACGGTGCAGCAGGAATGTTGCGAACCAGGCTGGTCATGTTGTGTGGCTCCTTCATCTGTTGGGGTGTGAGCAGACTTTATCGGGCCGGCACTTGGCGCTACAGTGGCGGGCAAGACACTCACCGGGGATTTTCCGCCAAATGCCTGACTCACCTGGATTGGTCGCGATTCTGGCCTACGATGGCCTCTGTACCTTCGAGTTCGGCATCGCCGTGGAGATTTTCGGCCTGCCCCGGCCGGAATTCGATTTCCCGTGGTACGAGCACTGCATCGTCGCCGTCGATCAAGGGCCGATGCGCGCCATGGGCGGGATTCACGTACTGGCCGACGGCGGCCTGGAGCTGCTGGCGCAGGCGCGCACCATCATCATTCCCGGTTGGCGCGACCGCGAGGCCCCGGTGCCGCCGGCGCTGATCGACGCCTTGCGACAGGCCCACGCCCAGGGTGCGCGGTTGCTGTCAATTTGCTCAGGGGTGTTTGTGCTGGCCGCCAGTGGCTTGCTCGACGGCCACGGTGCGACCACCCACTGGCGCTACACCGATGAACTGGCGCGACGCTACCCGGCGATCGCGGTCAATCCGGATGTGCTTTACGTCGACTCCGGACAGGTGATCACCTCGGCGGGCAGCGCCGCCGGGATCGATGCCTGCCTGCATCTGCTGGCGCGGGACTTCGGCACCCAGGTCGCCAATTCAGTGGCCCGACGTCTGGTGATGTCGCCGCAACGCACTGGCGGTCAGGCACAGTTCATCCCGACGCCGGTCAGCGCGACGCCGCGCAACGACTTGTCGCGGGTGATGCAGTGGGCCCGCGAGCGTCTGCATCAACCGCTGGAAGTGCGCGATCTGGCCAGCGAAGCGGCGATGAGCGAGCGCACCTTTCTGCGCCGTTTCACCGAGGCCAGCGGGCAATCGCCCAAAGCGTGGCTGCAACACGAGCGGCTGGCCCGGGCGCGGGAATTACTGGAGAGCAGCGTGTACAACACCGAGCAGATCGCCCAGCGCTGCGGTTATCGCTCGGTGGAAAGTTTTCGCGTGGCGTTTCGCAGCGTGGTCGGGGTGCCGCCGTCGGTGTATCGGGAGCGGTTTGGGCGTGGGATCAAGGCCATTTCCTGAGGTGGCTGTGATGACCCCTTCGCGAGCAGGCTCGCTCCCACATTTGAAATGGGTACCCCTGTGGGAGCGAGCCTGCTCGCGAAGAGGCCAGCCCAGACAGACATAATCTAGGGCTTGCGCAACAAATAGGTATCCATGATCCACCCATGCTCGGCCCGCGCCGCTTTGCGCGTGCGCTCGATTTGATCCGCAACATCCTTGAGCTTGCCGCTGATCAGAATCTCATCCGGCGTGCCGAGGTAAGCGCCCCAGTAAATCTCGGTCTGCTGATCCGCCACATGGTGGTAGGAATCTTCCGCATCGAGCATCACCACCAGGCTGTCCGTGTCACTCTCCTGCCCTGCCGCCAGACGCCGGCCAGTGGTGATTTCAATTGACCGGCCAATGCTGTTCAACGGCACTTTATGCTGCGCCGCCAACGCCTGAACGCTGGTTATCCCGGGGATCACTTCAAACTCGAAAGCACAGCGGCCTGACACCAGAATCGCCTGCAGAATACGAATCGTGCTGTCGTACAGCGCCGGGTCGCCCCACACGAGGAAACCGCCGCACTGCTCGTCAGCCAATTCTTCATTGATCAGTCGTTCGAAGGTTTCCTGCTTGGCACGGTTCAGAGCATCGACCGCGCGGGTGTAGTCCACTTCGCCGCGCTCGCGCTCCGGGCTGTGGGCTTCGACGAAGCGATACCCAGGGTCGGTGATGTAGCGCGCACAGATGTCGCGCCGCAGATCGATCAGTTTGTCCTTGCTCGGGCCTTTGTCCATCAGAAAGAACACGTCGACCTGATTCAGCGCCTTTACCGCCTGCATGGTGATGTAGTCGGGATTTCCGGCGCCGATGCCGATGACCAACAGTCGTTTCATCACAGTGCTCCCGCAAGATCGATACCCACCAAGCGTAGCCGCCAGATACCGTTGAACCGCAGTTCAACCACGGACAACGGTTCAACATCAATCGCGTTGAACGCCGCGCCCTGTAACACCTGCATCAGTGCCGCACGCACCACAAACGGATGGGTGACGGCGACGATGTGCCCCGGAACGCCTTGCAGACTGGTCAGCCATGCCGCCACGCGTTCGCTCAACTGCATTACCGACTCGCCACCATGCGGTGCCGCCTGCGGATCATTGATCCACGCCTGCAAGGCCTCGGCCTCGCGCACTTGCAGATCCTTGATCGCTTGCCCGTGCCAGCGCCCCCAATCGCAATCGCGCAGCGCTTCGTCCACTTGCGGCGCCGCACCGAACCACTCGGCGGTCTGACGCGTACGCAATTCCGGCCCGCACAACAAACGACTGGCACCGGTGAACTTCGCGGCCAACGCGCCAATCGCGAATGGCGAATTTTCAACAGGCTCGTTCGTAGGAAAGCGCGACAATTTCTGTGCGACGGTTCGCGCGTGGCAAATCAAAGTCAAACGGGTGGACTGCACAGGATTTCACTCGATAAGCATCAGCTGAATCGGCGGCAAATCGCCGGTCTTGTGGCAATTGTGCCGTAACCCGGTCGATTCAGGGGATCTCGTGAACCTCCACCCCAGTACTTTGAAGTAGAAAAAGCGGCAATGTCTGACACGCCTGGAGGCAATGGACTACAAGAGGCACAGACTTAGGTGTAGCCCTTGTTACTCAGGGTTGTGAGCTTATTTAAACGTCGAATCGCCAACGCTAAAAATTCACTAGACATGTAACCTGAGTTACATAAATACTGTTTTAACGGATTGTGAAACGAATTCAACACCCCCCCCCCCTTCATCCAGCAGGAGCCCGGATGCCCCCTCTCAGAGACTTGATCACCGACCCCGGCCTGGAACTGACGCCGTCGGAGCGCAAAGTGATTCGCGCCCTGCTCGACCAGTATCCACGCAACGGCCTGGGTCCGATGGCGCGTCTGGCCGAACACGCCGGCGTCAGCGATCCGACCATCGTGCGGCTGGTGAAGAAGCTCGGATTTGGCGGTTATGCCGAGTTTCAGGACGCCCTGCTCAGCGACATGGACCACCGCCTGCGTTCGCCGCGCACCCTGTTGCAGCCACGCTCGCACCTCAATAAAGACGATGCCTGGGGCCATTATCTGGCTGACAGCCAACGCCTGCTGGTGGAAACCCAGGTTCTGACGCAACCCGAAGACGTGCGCATTCTGCTCGACTGGCTGCTCGACACCCGGCACCAGATCTACTGCTTCGGCGGGCGCTTCAGCAGCCTGATGGCCAACTACCTGCTCAACCACTTGCGCCTGCTGCGACCCGGCTGCTTTGCGCTGGAAGACAACGCGCAACTGCCCGACCGCCTGTTCGATCTGCAACGCCAGGACGTGGTGCTGCTGTTCGACTATCGGCGCTACCAGTCCCAGGCCCTGCGGGTGGCCTCGGCGGCGAAGAACAACAACGCGCGGGTGGTGCTGTTCACCGACATCTATGCCTCGCCGCTGCGTGAACTGGCTGACCTGATCATCAGTGCTCCGGTGGAATCGGCCTCGCCGTTCGACACCATGGTGCCGGCGCTGGCTCAGGTCGAGGCGCTGATTGCCTGCCTGACCCTGCGCAGCCCCGATCTGGCCGATCGCCTGGAAGGCATCGACGCCCTGCGCAACGACTTCAACACCCACCTGCTGGAGGATAAATAAGGATGTTCAGTCTTCCCCACCGCTCGCCGCGGGATTTGCCGTTCGTCACCGGTCACACCGCTCTGTTGCTGGTGGACATGCAGCGTGCCTGGCTCGAACCGCAGTTCGACCCGCATCTGAACGGCCCGGACGCCGAGTATTTCCTGACCCGCGCGCACATGCAGGTGGTGCCCAACCAGCGCCGCTTGCTCAGTGCCTTTCGCGAAGCGCGGCAGAATGTGCTTCACACGATTATCGAAAGCTTGACCGCCGACGGTCGCGACCGCTCGCTGGATCACAAACTGTCGGACATGCACTTGCCCAAGGGCAGCACCCAGGCGCGGATCATCGACGACCTGACCCCGGTGGAAAACGAAATCGTGTTGCCGAAAACCTCGTCCGGGGTGTTCAACTCGACCAACATCGATTACGTACTGCGCAACCTCGAAACCCGCCACCTGATCATTGCCGGCATCGTCACCGACCAGTGCGTCGACATGGCCGTGCGCGATGCCGCCGACCGTGGCTATCTGGTGACGCTGGTCGAAGACGCCTGCGCCACCTACACCCCGGCGCGGCATGACGCCTGCCTGAACGCGATCAAGGGTTACTGCTGGATCACTGACACACAAACCGTGCTCGGCCGCTTGCAGGAGATGCGTCCATGAGCGAGCGCCTGACGCCGTTGCCGATGACCACCATCGTCACCACCGACCTGATCGGCATCACCCGTGGCCGCTCGTTTCCCTCCGATCAGCTGGACCATTATCAAGCGGCCGGGTGCGGCTGGGTGCCGGCCAACAGCGCACTGACGCCTCAGGACATCATCGCCTCGACCAACCCATGGGGCGCCTATGGTGATTTGCGGCTGATTCCCGATCTGGCCAGTCGCGTGACGGTCGGTAATGGCCCGGACGCCGCAGCACCGGCGCTGGACTTCATCCATGGCGACATCCGCGAGACCGATGGCCGGCCGTGGAGCACTTGCCCGCGCACGTTGTTGCGCGATGAAATCGAGCGCTATTGCGACGACCTCGGTTTGCAGGTCAACGCAGCGTTCGAACACGAATTCAACCTGCATGCCGGTTTTGCCGAGCATCTGGCGTTTTCCCTCCAAGCCCAGCGTCAGGGTGCCGAGTTCGGCGGCTGGCTGCTCAGCGCGCTGCGCGCGGGTGGCGTTGAGCCGGAAATGTTCCTGCCCGAATACGGCAAGCACCAATACGAAATCACCTGCCGGCCGACCCTCGGCGTGGCGGCGGCGGATCGTGCGGTCAACGTGCGCGAAATCACCCGCGAAATCGCCCGGCAAATGGGCGTCGATGTCAGCTTCGCGCCGAAAACCAAGGCCGACGCGGTGTGCAACGGTGTGCACCTGCACATCAGCCTGCTCGACCTGCAAGGTCTGCCACTGCTCTACGACGCCGGCACCAGCAACGGTCTGTCGACCCTCGGCCAGCATTGGGCCGCAGGGATCCTGCATTACCTGCCGGCGCTGTGTGCGTTCACCGCGCCGACACCGGTGTCGTACGAGCGTTTGCAGCCACACCACTGGAGCGCGTCCTATGCGTGTCTGGGGCAGCAGAACCGTGAAGCGGCGCTGCGCATTTGTCCGACCGTGAGCCTGGGCGGCAAATCCGTGGCGGCGCAGTACAACTTGGAATTCCGCGCCATGGACGCCACCGCCTCGCCGCATCTGGCAATGGCCGCGCTGCTGATTGCCGGCCGGCTGGGCATCGAACAGCGTCTGGCGCTGAACGCGATCACCGATGAAATTCCCGATTCACTCAACGACGAGCAACGCAAGGCCCGGGGCATTGTGGCCCTGCCCGCCTCGCTGGCCCAGGCGCTGGATTGCCTGCGTGACAGTGCAGCCTTCAATCAATGGCTGCCCAAGCCGTTGCTCGACACGTACCACGCCCTTAAAACCGAGGAACTGGCGCTGACGGAACAGCTCTCGCCCGCTGACCTGTGTGAGCACTATGCACGCCTGTACTGAATCCGCCGAGCTGGGGTTGTACACCCGCCCGGTCTACAACCTGAGCCGCGAAGATTCATCGCATCCGTTGATCCTCGTGTGCGAGCACGCCAGCCGCTACATCCCCGAGGCCCTGAACAATCTGGGCCTGGACGATGCAGCCGCGCGCGAGCACATCGCCTGGGACATCGGCGCATTGCAACTGGCCGAAAAGCTCTCGGAGACACTCGGGGCAACGCTGTTGAGCGCCAACTATTCACGGCTGCTGATCGACCTCAATCGGCCCCGGCATGCGCCCGACAGCATTCCGGCGCAGAGCGAGATTTATCAGGTGCCGGGTAACCGCGAGCTGGACGAAGCCACGCGCGAATACCGGCGCCAGACCCTGTTCAAACCGTTTCACGCCCGGCTGCAGACCCTGATCGACCAGCGCGTTGCACAAGGCCAGGCGGTGCGGGTAGTGGGGATTCACAGTTTTACCCCGGTGTATTACGGCCAGCCGCGCCCGCTGGAAGTCGGCGTGCTGTTCGGTCAGGCCGGCGCCTATGCGCAACGGGTGATCGATGGCCTCGGCCAGCACCCGTTGAACGTCGCGGGCAACCAGCCGTACCGGGTTGATCCGCTGGGCGACATGACCGTGCCAGTGCACGGCGATGCCCGGGGGCTGGAATCGGTGTTGATCGAGGTGCGCAACGACCTGCTGCGCAGCCCCGAAGCGGTATCGTTGTGGGCCGAGCGCCTGGCGCCGCTGCTGTAAAGAATGCTGCAAGACTGCTGACGCTGTAACGATGGATCGACATAACAACTAAAACGCTGGATAGGCTGACAAGGAGTTGCGCTTCATGGAAATAGAAGAGTTCGGCTACAAACAGGAGTTGAAACGTAGCCTGACACTGACCGACCTGGTGGTGTACGGGATGATCTTCATGATCCCCATCGCCCCCTTCGGCGTGTATGGCTACGTGAATGCCGAGGCGCCCGGAATGGTGCCGCTGGCCTACATCATCGGCATGGTCGCGATGCTGTTCACCGCGCTGAGCTACGGCAGCATGGCCAAGGCGTTTCCGATCGCAGGCTCGGTGTATTCCTACGCACAACGCGGCCTCAATCAACACGTCGGTTTCATCGCCGGCTGGCTGATGCTGCTCGACTACCTGCTGATTCCACCGCTGCTGTACGTCTACGCGGCGATGGCCCTGAACCATCTGTACCCGGACATTCCGAAGGTCGGCTTCATTCTGGCGTTTCTGGTCAGCGCGACATTCGTCAACCTGCGCGGCATCACCTTCACCGCACGGATGAACATCATCTTCCTGCTGGCACAGCTGGTGGTGTTGGGGATTTTCCTGTTCTATGCCTGGAACGCTTTGCACAACGGTGGCGGCAACGGCGAGCTGACCCTGGCGCCGCTGTATCACCCGGAAACGTTCAATTTCGCCCTGCTGATGCAAGCGGTGTCGATTGCCGTGCTGTCGTTCCTTGGCTTCGATGCGATCTCGACCCTCGCCGAAGAAATCAAAGGCGATCCGGGCCGCAGCGTCGGCCGCGCAGCGTTGATCACGCTGGTGGTGATGGGCGTGATTTTCGTCGTACAGACCTGGATCGCCACCGATCTGGCCGCCGGCATGGGCTTCAAGTCCGCCGACACCGCGTTCTATGAAATCGCCGAAATCGCCGCTGGCAGCTGGCTGGCCACCCTGACCGGGGTGGCGACCGCGCTGGCCTGGGGTGTCGCAGTAGCGATCACCTCGCAAGCGGCAGTGTCGCGCCTGCTGTTCGGCATGGCCCGCGATGGCAAGTTGCCAAAAGTCCTGGCCAAGGTGCACCCGAAGCACAACACCCCGTACCTGAGCATTTATCTGGTGGCGGTGCTGTCGCTGGTGATCTGCTACCTGTTCATCAATTCGGTCGACACCCTGACCTCGCTGGTCAACTTCGGTGCCCTCAGCGGTTTCATGCTGCTGCACCTGACAGTGATCAACTACTACTGGCGTCGGCAGAAGTCCGGTCAGGTCGTACGCCATCTGATCTGCCCGGTGATCGGCTTCATCATCGTCGCCGCCATCATGTACAACATGGGCGTCGATGCGCAGAAACTCGGCCTGATCTGGATTGCGCTGGGTCTGGTGTACCTGTTCTTCCTGAACAAGCTCGGCGCCAGCACAGCGCTGCCTGACCCGAGCAATGGCTGACAAGAAAAAGAGCGGCGTCTGACATCAAATCAGGCGACCGCCGCTTTAAAGCGTGGCAACCGACAGTGATAGTCAGGTTCGGTGGGGATCACCGGACCCTTTGATACAGGAGTGCATCCATGCTGGTCTTACGCCCAGTCGAGACAACCGACCTGCCGCAATTGCAGCAGCTGGCCCGCGACAGCCTGGTCGGCGTCACGTCGCTGCCTGACGACGTCGAACGCCTGCGCGAAAAAATCGCCGGCTCCTGTGCCTCGTTCGACAACGACATTCAGGCGCAAGGCCCGGAGAACTACTTCTTCGTGCTGGAAGACCTCGACACTCAACGGCTGGTCGGTTGCTCGGAGATCCTCGCCACGGCCGGTTTCAACGAACCGTTCTACAGCTTGCGCAATCGCCACTTCACCAGTGCTTCGCGGGAACTGAACATCGAGCACGGGGTGCCGGCGTTGTCACTGTGTCACGACCTCAGCGGACACACGCTATTGCGCGGGTTTCACATCGACAACGCACTGGTGCGCAGCGCCTTTTCCGAATTGCTGTCGCGGGCACGGCTGCTGTTCATCGCCGCTCACGCACAACGTTTCGCCGATGCGGTGATCACCGAGATCGTCGGCTATAGCGATGAGAACGGTCATTCGCCGTTCTGGGACGCACTGGGCAAGCACTTCTTCGACCTGCCCTACGTCGAGGCCGAGCGCCTGTGCGGTCTGCAAAGCCGCACGTTTCTCGCCGAACTGATGCCGCAATACCCGATTTACGTACCGATGCTGCCTCCGGCAGCACAGGAGTGCATCGGCCGGATTCACCCGGACGGTCAGGAAGCCTTCGACATCCTCGAACGCGAAGGCTTTGAAACCAACAGCTACATCGATCTGTTCGATGCGGGCCCAACCCTGTATGCGCGCACCGCAAACATCCGTTCGATCACCCACAGCCAGACCGCCACCGTGCGCCAGCAAGCGCCGATCGACACGCGTGGCCGTTATCTGTTGAGCAACGACGCGCTGCACGGTTTCCGGGCCATCGTCGCCGAACTGGATTACCAGCCCGATCAACCGCTGTCGCTGACGCCGGCCCTGTGCGCGGCGCTGAAGGTCACCGATGGCTGCACGATCAGGCTGACCGCCCTGTGAACCGCGCCCGGTTGCATACCCAACGACAGTGCCCGAACCGGCGCGTACAAGGAGTTACCGCATGATCGTCCGTCCGGTCAAAGTCAGCGACCTGCCAGCACTGATGACTCTGGTGCAACAGGCCGGCCCGGGGTTCACCACCCTCCCGGCCAATGAGGATCGCCTCGCCCACCGGGTGCGTTGGGCCCAGCGCGCGTTTTCCGGACAAGTGGAACGGGCCGACGCCGATTATCTGTTCGTGCTTGAAGATGACGACCTGCGGGTGGTCGGCGTCAGCGCCCTGACCGGCGCGGTAGGCCTGCGCGAGCCTTGGTACAACTACCGAGTCGGCCTGACCGTGAGTTCGGCACCGGATCTGGGCATTTCGCGGCAGATCCCCACACTGTTTCTCAATAACGAGCTGACCGGCCAGTCGGAACTGTGTTCGCTGTTCCTTCAGCATGAGCAACGCCATGGCAACAATGGCCGGCTGCTGTCGCTCGGGCGGCTCCTGTTCGTAGCCGAGTTTCCGCAACTGTTTGGCGAGAAGATGATCGCCGAACTGCGCGGCAGTGCCGATGAACTCGGCTGCTCGCCGTTCTGGGACAGTCTGGGCCGGCATTTCTTCCAGATGGACTTCAGCCATGCTGACCACTTATCGGGTCTGGGCAACAAGTCGTTCATCGCCGAACTGATGCCGCGCCAGCCGTTGTACACCTGCATGCTCACCGAACAGGCACAGGCGGCCATCGGCCAGGCGCATCCCAATACCGAGCCCGCGCTGAAGATCCTGCGCGAAGAAGGATTTGTGCATAAGGGCTACATCGACATCTTCGACGGTGGCCCGGTGATCGAAGCACCGATCGGCAACATTCGTACCGTGCGCGACAGCCTGGCGCTGACCCTGAGTCTCGGCACGCCGGACGATCAGGCACCGTTGTGGCTGATCCACAACCGGCGCCTGGAGAACTGCCGCATCACCGTGGCCCCCGGTCGTCTGGTCGGCAATACCCTGGTGGTCGATCGCCTCACCGCCAAGCGCCTGCAACTGCAACCGGGCAATTCGGTGCGCGCCGTGCTGCTGCCCAGGCAACAGCAACAGGCGGTAGCGGCCTGATCTGCGGTTTAGCCAGTGAAAATCCGCTGACTGCCGATGAAACCTTTCAGCCGCTGGATCCTTCATCAACGCCTCACTCGCAAATTCGTCATGAACCTTGACCCATTCGCGTGATAGCCTTTTCATTCTTCGGCGTTGACACCTTTGCTCAAGCCGTTCCATTCCTTTGTATTGGTGGAACTCGTATGACCAGGCTTTCCCATCAAGATTTGCGCCGTAACTTCCGTCAATTGCTGGCTTCCGACACCTGCTACCACACCGCCTCGGTGTTCGACCCGATGTCCGCGCGCATTGCCGCAGACCTGGGTTTTGAAGTGGGGATCCTCGGCGGCTCCGTGGCCTCGCTGCAGGTGCTGGGCGCCCCCGACTTTGCCCTGATCACCCTCAGCGAATTCGCCGAACAGGCCACCCGCATCGGCCGCGTTGCCCAGTTGCCAGTGATCGCCGACGCCGACCACGGTTACGGCAACGCCCTCAACGTGATGCGCACCATCGTCGAACTGGAACGCGCCGGCGTCGCCGCCCTGACCATCGAAGACACCCTGCTGCCGGCGCAATTCGGCCGTAAGTCCACCGACCTGATCTCGGTCGCCGAAGGCGTCGGCAAGATCCGCGCGGCGCTGGAAGCCCGGGTCGATTCGGAAATGGCAATCATCGCCCGCACCAATGCCGGGATTCTGCCGAATCAGGAAATCATCAGCCGCACCAAGCAGTATCAGGCCGCCGGTGCCGACGGCATCTGCATGGTCGGGGTGCAGGACTTCGATCAGCTCGAGCAAATCGCCGAACACCTGACGGTCCCGCTGATGCTGGTGACCTACGGCAACCCGGCGCTGCGCGACGACAAGCGCCTGGCCGAACTCGGGGTGCGCGTGACCATCGACGGCCACGGCGCCTACTTCGCCGCGATCAAGGCGACCTACGACAGCCTGCGCGAACAACGCCAGATCTTCACCCAGGCCTCGGACCTGAGCGCCACCGAGCTGACGCACACCTACACCCAGCCTGAGGATTACATTCTGTGGGCGAAGGAATACATGAGCGTCAAGGAATAATCTGCGGTCAGGACTGGCCCCTTCGCGAGCAAGCCCGCTCCCACAGTGGATCTTCAGTGAACACAGCATTGGTGTTGAACACAGATCCCATGTAGGAGTGAGCCTGCTCGCGATGACGTCGGCACATTCAACACCCATTTAGCCTGACCCGCCGCCTTCGCGAGCAAGCCCGCTCCCACAGTGGATCTTCAGTGAACACAGCATCGGTGTTCGGCACAGATCCATTGTGGGAGCGAGCTTGCTCGCGAAGGCGTCAGTTGCAGCACCGCCAATCCGAGGGAGTCAGCGCTTGGCCAACTCCATGATCATCCGCGACAACAGATAAATCCGCGGCGCCACGCTCGCCACTTCGGCGTATTCCTCAGGCGTATGGATATTGCCGCCGACAATCCCAAAACCGTCCAACGTCGGCGTACCCACCCCGGCGGACAGGCTGGCATCCGCCGCGCCACCACTGCCCTCTTCGGTCAGCTTGCGGCCGATCTCGCCGTAAATCCCTTGCGCCATGGCCATCAAGCGATCCGATTCCGCCGTTTGCGGCATCGGTGGCAGTCCGCGTTTGAGGCTGGTGGTGACTTCGGTTTCAGCGATCAGCTTGTCCTGCGACACTCGCGCCAGGTCTTTCTCGATCCGGTCGAACTCTTCCGGCACCGCCGCACGCACGTCAGCCTTGGCGGTGGCGTGATCCGGGATCACGTTGGTGCGATCACCGGCCTGAAGCACGGTGAAGTTGATCGTGGTTTTCTTCGCTTCGTCGCCGAGTTTGCCCAGTTGCAGAATCTGGTGCGCCGCTTCCATCGCCGCGTTCCGCCCCAGTTCCGGCGCGACTCCGGCATGTGCCGCCTTACCCTTGACCTCGACCAGCGCGGTCGCGCTGCCTTTGCGCCACACCACCAGACCATCGGCCGGACGCCCCGGTTCGAGGTTGAGGGTCACGTCGTGAGCCTTGGCGGTTTTCTTGATCAGGTCGGTGGCGACGTCGGAGCCGGTTTCCTCGCTGGCGTCGAGCAGGAAGGTGATTTGCGCATAGTCCTTGAAGTCGAGGTCCTTCAGAATCTTCAGCGCGTAGATCCCGGCGACGATGCCGCCCTTGTCGTCCATCACCCCCGGCCCGTAGGCGCGGCCGTCCTTGATGTGGAACGGGCGCTCGGCCACGGAGCCTTCCTTGAACACCGTGTCCATGTGCGCCATCAAGAGGATTTTTGCCTTGCCGGTGCCTTTGAAGGTCGCCAGCACGTGGTTGGATTTTTCCGGGGTGTTGGGCACCAGTTCGATGGTGGCGCCAAGCTTTTTCAGCTCATCGATGGCGATCTCGCTGACTTGTTTCAAGCCCGGTTCATAACCGGAACCTGAGTCGATGTTGACCAGCCGTTCCAGCAGTTTCAGAGCTTCGGGTTGATACTGCTCGGCATCGGCCAGTACTTGCTTGTGCGGTTCGGCGAAGGCGCTGGCGGAGCTGAGGACGAGGGACAGGCCGAGGCTGGCGGCCAGCAGCGAGCGGGAAAATGAGAACGTCATGAATCGATCCTTGTTTCGCGTCGGGGGGGATTGAACCGTACCTGACATCGGCGCAAGGCTCTACACCGGATGCGACATCTCTGCGGCCGACACCGAACACCTGTAGGAGGAAATTGTGCCGGGCAGTCAGACCGAATCGAGCAGTTCCTGCTTCGGCAGATCATCACTGTTGCAGATCACCCGATTGCGCCCGCTCGCCTTGGCCTCGTACAGCGCCTGATCCGCATCATTGAGCCAACGGGTCGCGTCGCCGTGTGCCGGTTCGTAAGCCGCCAAACCAATGCTCAGACTGACCTTGAGCGCCGGGTTCTGCTCGTAACCCAGGGTGGCGAAACGCTCGCGCAAGGCTTCCATGGCCTGCGCGGCATTGAACAGCGGCAGGTCAGGCAGGATCACGCAAAACTCGTCGCCGCCATAGCGCCCGGCGACGTCCGCAGCGCGCAGGTTCTGCTTGAGCATTTTGCTCAACTGGCGCAGCACGATGTCACCCGCCACATGCCCGTAGGTGTCGTTGATCGCCTTGAAGTGATCGATGTCGATCAACGCGATCGCTGCGCCCTGCTGCTGCCGGCGGCAACGTTGAAAGGCGATTTCCAGTTGATCCTTCCACGCGCCGTGATTGAGCAGTCCGGTGAGGCTGTCGGTGCGACTCAGGGCCAGTAGCTCACGCTTGTGCAGGCCCAGCGTGTAGGCCTGGCGAAAGCAGATCCAGCCCAGCGCCAGCGGGTACAGCATCAGCAACGGCAGGCAGGCATAAAGCTGCAGAGGCGAGGTTTGCGGGATGAACGCCGGGGCGAAAACCACCAGGCCGACGCCGATACCAAGAACCTGCGCGGCAAGACCCGCCGCGAGAAAACGTAATCCGCCGATGGCGACGTTATTCATCGCCATCATCGAAATGGTGGTGGCACTGGGCAGCGGATTGAACTGCATGGCGGCGACCCAGAAGCCGCCCATAAAGGCATCAACCAACAGATTGCGGTGTTCCGCATGGTAAGGAACGCTGGCACGACGGGCCCATTGAAACGCCAGGTGCGGCCAGAGCAGGCCATTGAACAGCATCAACGCCCAGACCCACAGCGGCGGGTCTAGCGGGTACATCGCCGCGCTCACGCACAACAGCCCCAGCACCAGCCCGAGGGTTCGCGATGTATAAAGCCTCCTGGCCAATGAAAGTCCCTTTCCCCCCTTGTTTCGCATAAGGGCCTCGACCACTCAACGGAACCTGCGCACACCGTCAGACGGATGTGCTGGAAGTCTAACAGGCAGCCGTTAAATAGCTATCACCGGCCAGCCGCTGAATACCGCGCCATCGCCGTCGCGCACAGGGCAAATTTTTAGCTATACCTGAAAGGACGAAAACGGAAAAACGACTATAAGAAGGAGGCCCATGCAGACCTACCGAGTGTTGATCATCGGCAGCGGATTTGGCGGCCAATGTGCGGCGGTCAATTTGCTCAAGGCCGGTATCGACGATTTTCGCCTGCTGGAAAGACGCGACTTCCTCGGCGGCACTTGGTGCCAGAACACCTACCCCGGCGCGGCGGTGGATGTGCCGTCGCCGCTGTATTCGCTGTCCTTCGCGCCGTACCGCTGGACGCAGATGTTCGCCGCCCAGGCTGAACTGCACCAATACACCGAACACGTCATCGAGCGCTTTGGCCTGCGCGAGCGCGTGGAGCTGCAAACCAACGTCGAACGCATCGAATGGGACGACGCCGAACAGCGCTGGGCGGTGCATACCAGCAAGGGGATTTTCTACGCTCAGTTCGTGATCAACGCCTCCGGCCCGTTGAGCCAACCGGTGATCCCACCCTTCCCCGGCCTGGATCGCTTTCAGGGCAAGACTTTTCATACCAACAATTGGGATCACAGCTACGACTACCGCGGTAAACGCGTGGCCATCGTCGGCAGCGGCGCCAGTGCTGCGCAGGTGATTCCGGCGATTGCTCCAGAAGTCGAGCGATTGCACGTGTTCCAGCGCACGCCACATTGGGTGCTGCCGCGCGCTGATCGCAGGTTCGGGCCTTTCCAGCGCTGGTTGCTGGGGGTGAAACCGGCCTACAAGCTGCTGCGCTGGTTGCTCTACTGGCAATTCGAAACCCGGGTCATCGCCTTCAAATATTCGAAACCGGCGATTCATCTGGTCCAGCGTCAGGCCCTGCGCTTTCTCAAACAGCAGGTGCCGGACCCGGTTCTACGCGCAAAACTCACTCCGGACTTCACTATCGGCTGCAAGCGCGTCCTGCTTTCCAGCACCTATTACCCGGCGCTGACCCGGCCCAACGTCACGCTGCACAGCCGCGAACAAGGCATCGCCGAAATCGACGAAACCGGCATCACCACCACCGACGGCCAGCACATCGATGTCGATCTGATTATCTGGTCGACCGGCTACGACGCCACCGACGGTGTGGTCTCCTATCCGGTGACCGGCAGGCACGGCGTGCAACTCAAGGACGTCTGGGCGCAGTACCCGCGCGCCTACCTGGGCACCAGCCTGCCGGACTTTCCCAACCTGTTTATCGTCACCGGGCCCAACACCGGCATCGGGCATACCTCGGCGCTGTTCATCATCGAAGCGCAGATGAACTACATCCTCGACTGCATCCACACGCTGCAGTCAAAAGGCCTGCGCAGCATCGAAGTGCGCCCCGCAGCGGAACGTACCTACACTGCAATGATCCACCGTGAGATGGAACGCACGGTGTGGAAGTCCGGCGGCTGTCACAGTTGGTATCAGAGCAAGAGCGGTCATGTGATCGCGATATTTCCGGGCTTCAGTTTCAGCTACTACCGGTTGACCCGGACGCTGAAACCGGCTGACCACATTCTGTCCTGAACACGTAAAAGGAAGACGTCGATGCTTGTGCTGTTTGTCGCTCTCGCGGTTTTCGTGGCCTGGAGCTGGTTGAGTTATCCAGCGATCGGGCATTGGTTGTACGACCTCAGCACGGCGCTCGAGGCCAAGTTGTACAAGTTGCACAAAATCGAGGTGCCGATTGCCGAAATGACCGTCTCGACCTGGCAGGGTGGTCCCTATGAAGCAGCCAGCGCGATCCTGATGCTGCACGGCTACAGCGCCGAGAAGAATCTGTGGCTGCGCTTCGCCAGGCATTTTGTCCGCCAGTACCGGGTGATCATTCCGGACATCGCCGGTCATGGGGAAACCGGGTTCAAGGCCGGTGGCGGCTACGACATTGCGCTGCAGGCCAAGCGCATGATCCAGCTGCTGGACGTGTGCGGCGTGGAGAAAGTCCACGTGATCGGCAACTCGATGGGTGGCTACATCGCGGCATGGCTGGCAGCAACTTACCCGGAGCGGATCGCCTCGGTGGCGCTGATCGACCCGGCCGGCGTCACTGCACCGCAGGCCAGCGACATGGAGCGCCACCTCGCCCGTGGGCATAACCCGTTCCTGATCAACTCCCGGGAAGAGTTCCGCCAGTTTTATGCGATGACCATGGCCTCGCCGCCGTGGGTGCCCGGGCTGGTACTGGACGCCATCGCTCAGCGATACGAACGCCAGCGTGATGAACTGGAAGAGATCTTCCGCGACTTCCGCGCCAGCCCACCCATGGAGCCGAAACTGGCCGAGATCAAATGCCCGGCGCTGCTGCTTTGGGGGCGCAAGGATCGCTTGATCGACGTCAGCAGCGTGCCGGTGTGGAGCAAGGGCATCGCCAATCTGCGGGTCGAAGTGTGGGATGGCGTCGGGCACATGCCGATGGTCGAACAACCGGGGAATACCGCGCGGTTGTATCGGGAGTTTCTGGGCAATCAGCGATGAGTCCCAACACTATCCTTGTGGTGAGGGGATTTATTGTGGTGAGGGGATTCAGCGAAACGTCGCACCGCCCCGATGGGTTGCGCAGCAGCCCCAGTTCCAGCACTAAGCTGAATCAGACACACCGCATTCTCTGGGTTGGGGCTGCTGCGCAGCCATCGGGGATAAATCCCCTCACCACAGCTAATCACGTCCGCCGATGGGGTCGAAATGAACATTCTCTACGACGAACGCCTCGATGGACCGCTACCGGAGGTGAACAAGGCCGAGTTGCTGAAAACCCTGCAGCGCGCCCTCCCGGATCTCGACCTGCTCTGGCGCGAAGACGAGCTCAAACCGTACGAGTGCGACGGTCTCTCGGCCTATCGCACCACGCCGATGCTGGTCGCCCTGCCCCGGCGGCTCGATCAGGTGCAGACCCTGCTCAAGCTCTGCCATCAACACAACGTGCCGGTGGTTGCCCGGGGTGCTGGCACCGGGTTGTCGGGCGGTGCGCTGCCGCTGGAAAAAGGCCTGCTGCTGGTCATGGCGCGCTTCAACAATATTCTGCACATCGACCCGGCGGCCCGTACCGCGCGGGTGCAACCTGGGGTGCGCAATCTGGCGATTTCCCAGGCGGCCGCGCCGTTCGGCCTGTATTACGCGCCGGATCCGTCGTCGCAGATCGCCTGCTCGATCGGCGGTAACGTCGCGGAAAACGCCGGTGGCGTGCATTGCCTCAAGTACGGCCTGACCGTGCACAATTTGCTGAAAATCGAAGTGCTGAGCATCGAAGGCGAACGTCTGACGCTGGGCAGCGACGCCCTCGACACGCCGGGTTTCGATCTGCTGGCGTTGTTCACCGGCTCCGAAGGTTTGCTGGGGATCATCACCGAAGTCACGGTCAAATTGCTGCCCAAACCGCAGGTCGCCAAAGTCTTGCTGGCCAGTTTCGACTCGGTGGAAAAGGCTGGCCGCGCCGTGGCCGACATCATTGCCGCGGGGATCATTCCCGGGGGCCTGGAAATGATGGACAACCTGGCGATCCGCGCCGCTGAAGACTTCATTCACGCCGGTTACCCAGTTGATGCCGAGGCGATTCTGTTGTGCGAACTCGATGGCGTCGAAGCCGATGTCCACGACGATTGCCTGCGGGTGCGCGAGGTCATGCTCCAGGCCGGCGCCAGCGAAGTGCGGCAGGCCCGCGATGAAGCCGAGCGCGTGCGCTTCTGGGCCGGGCGCAAAAATGCCTTTCCGGCGATCGGCCGCTTGTCGCCGGACTACTACTGCATGGACGGCACCATCCCGCGCCGCGAGTTGCCCGGCGTGCTGCAAGGCATCGCCCGCCTCGGCGCCGAATACGGCTTGCGTGTGGCCAACGTGTTCCATGCCGGCGACGGCAACATGCACCCGCTGATCCTGTTCGACGCCAACCAGCCCGGCGAACTACATCGCGCCGAAGCGTTAGGCGGGAAGATTCTCGAACTGTGCGTGCAGGTTGGCGGCAGCATCACCGGTGAACACGGGGTCGGCCGCGAGAAAATCAATCAGATGTGCGCGCAGTTCAACAGCGCTGAGCTGAGCCTGTTCCACGCGGTCAAAGCCGCGTTCGACCCGCAAGGCTTGCTCAACCCCGGCAAGAATATCCCCACCCTGCATCGCTGCGCCGAGTTCGGTGCGATGCACATTCATGCCGGGCAACTGCCATTTCCCGAACTGGAGCGTTTCTGATGGCTGATTTCGACGCCAGCGACGCGCTGCTCGATCAGGTCAACCAGGCCCGGGCCAACGCCACACCGCTGAGAATTCAGGGCGGCAACAGCAAGGCGTTTCTCGGCCGCGAAGTGGCCGGTGAAGTGCTCGACGTCCGCGCACATCGCGGCATCGTGCGCTATGAACCGACCGAGCTGGTAGTCAGCGTGCGCGCCGGTACGCCGTTGCGCGAGCTGCTCGCGGCGCTCGACGCGGCCGGGCAGATGCTGCCGTGCGAGCCGCCGGCCTTCGGTGAAGGCGCCACTGTCGGCGGGATGATCGCCAGCGGACTGTCCGGGCCACGGCGGCCATGGTCAGGTTCGGTGCGCGATTTTGTCCTCGGCACCCGGGTCATCACTGGCCTCGGTGAGCACTTGCGCTTCGGTGGCGAGGTGATGAAAAACGTTGCCGGCTACGACCTCTCACGCCTGTTGACCGGCAGTTTTGGTTGTCTCGGGGTGCTCACCGAAGTCTCGCTGAAAGTCCTGCCGAAACCGCGCCAGTGTCTAAGCATTCGCCTCGATATCGACTGCGCGCGGGCGCTGGCCAGATTGGCCGAGTGGGGCCAGCAACCGTTGCCGATCAGCGGCGCCTGCCATGACGGGCAAAGCCTGTATCTGCGCCTTGAGGGCGGCGAAGGCTCGGTCACCGCCGCGCATCAACGGCTCGGCGGCGAGCCGCTGGATTCGACGTTCTGGCGCGACTTGAACGAGCAACGCCTGAGCTTTTTCGACGAAGGTCTGCCGCTGTGGCGCCTGTCACTGCCGAACAATCTCGGGCCGCAGGACTTGCCCGGCCAGCAACTGATCGACTGGGCCGGCGCGCAACGCTGGCTGAAATCCGATCACCAACACATTCAAATCCTCGCCCAGGAACTCGGCGGCCACGCCACCAGCTTTACCCATGGTGCCAGCGACACACCGTTCCAGCCGCTGCCGCGCACGCTGATACGTTATCACCAGCAACTCAAGGCGCAACTCGACCCGCAAGGGCTGTTCAACCCCGGCCGGATGTACGCGGAGTTCTAGCCATGCAAACCACCCTCAGCGAAGAGTCCCGACAACTGCCGCGCGCGGCCGAGGCGGAAAAAATCCTCCGTACCTGCGTGCATTGCGGGTTTTGCAACGCCACCTGCCCGACCTATCAGTTACTCGGCGATGAGCTTGACGGGCCGCGCGGGCGCATCTATCTGATCAAGCAAGTGCTTGAAGGCGCTCCCGCTACCGAGCAGACACAACTGCATCTGGATCGCTGCCTGTCCTGCCGCAACTGCGAAACCACCTGCCCTTCCGGTGTCGACTATCACAACCTGCTCGACATCGGCCGTGCGGTGGTCGATCAGGCGGTGCCGCGCCCCGCTGCCCGGCGCTTGTTACGCGAGGGTCTGCGCGCACTGGCGCCGAATCCCGGGGTGTTCAAGGGCTTGTTGCGGGTCGGCACGACGTTCCGGCCTTTGCTGCCGCGCCTGTTCGAAAGCAAATTGCCGCAGCGCTCGTCAGCATCCGGTTCACGCCCTGCTCCGCGCCATGCGCGGCGGGTGTTGTTGCTCGAAGGCTGTGTGCAACCGGGCCTGTCGCCGAACACCAATGATGCGACGGCGCGGGTGCTCGATCGGTTGGGGATCAGCGTAACGCCGGTGGCCGAGGCCGGTTGCTGCGGCGCGCTGGACTATCACCTCGACGCCCAGGCCAAGGGCCTCGACCGCGCGCGGCAGAACATCGACGCGTGGTGGCCGCACCTGGAAAACGGCGCGGAAGCCATCGTGCAGACGGCCAGCGGTTGCGGCGCGTTCATCAAGGATTACGGGCATTTGCTGGCACAGGATCCGCACTACGCCGACAAGGCGCGGCAGATCAGCGAACGGACGCTGGATCTGGTACAGATCCTGGCCCGGGAGCCCTTGGAGAAACTGTGCGCCGCCAGCCAACGCCGGATCGCCGTGCATTGCCCCTGCACCTTGCAACATGCGCTGAAACTCGGCGGCGCGGTGGAAGCGCTGCTGACCCGGCTGGGTTTCAACCTCACGGCGGTAACGGATGGGCATTTGTGTTGCGGTTCGGCCGGCACCTATTCGCTGACGCAACCGACCCTTGCCCGGCAACTGCGCGACAACCGCCTCAACGCCTTGGAGAGCGATCGCCCGGACCTGATCGTCACCTCCAACATCGGTTGCCAGAATCATCTGGCCGGCGCCGGGCGCACCCAGGTTTTGCACTGGATCGAACTGGTGGATCAGTCGTTGGCAGAATGAAGTTCGTAGGATTCTTCGTTTGCCGCCGTCGGCGAAGACTGCGATCTTTTCCTCCATCCAAACCGTGACCGTGGCAGGAATTTTTTTCATGACCGTGCAGCCTTTCGTCAGCCCCGACTTGATCCGCCAACGCTTCTCCAAAGCGATGTCCGACATGTACCGCGAAGAAGTGCCGTTGTACGGCGCGCTGATGGAACTGGTGGAACAGACCAATCGCGAAGTGCTGGCGGCTCAGCCGGACATCGCACGGCAGCTCGACAGCACCGGTGAAATCCAACGGCTGGACATGGAGCGCCACGGCGCGATTCGCGTCGGTACCGGCAAAGAGCTGGCGACCCTCGCCCGTTTGTTCGCGGTGATGGGCATGCAACCGGTGGGTTATTACGACCTGACCCCGGCGGGCGTGCCGGTGCACTCCACGGCGTTTCGCGCGGTGCATGAAGCGGCGCTGCAGGTCAGTCCGTTTCGGGTGTTCACTTCGTTGCTGCGTCTGGAACTGATCGAAGATCCCGAGCTGCGCGCGTTTGCCGAATCGGTACTGAATCAGCGTTCGATCTTTACCCCTACTGTCTTGCACCTGATCGAGCAGGCTGAGTCAGCGGGTGGGCTGAATGAGCCTGAAGCGGAGGAATTTGTCCTGCAGGCCCTGGAGACCTTTCGCTGGCACCACAGCGCAACCGTCACCGCCGCGCAGTACCAGACCCTCAGCGCTCAGCACCGTCTGATCGCCGATGTGGTGGCGTTCAAAGGCCCGCACATCAACCACCTGACCCCGCGCACGCTGGACATCGACAAGGTTCAGGCGCAAATGCCGGTGCATGGCATCACCCCGAAAGCGGTAATCGAAGGGCCGCCGCGTCGGCACTGCCCCATCCTGCTGCGCCAGACCAGTTTCAAAGCGCTGGATGAGCCGATCACTTTCACCGACCAGCACAACACCCGTGGCAGCCACAGCGCGCGCTTCGGCGAGATCGAACAACGCGGCGCGGCGCTGACGCCCAAGGGGCGAGCGCTGTATGACCGATTGCTGAATGCCGCCCGCGATGAACTCGGTGACTTCCCCAACGAAGGCAACGCCGCACGCTATAACGAGCTGATGACTCAGCACTTTGGCGAATTTCCTGACAGCATCGAAGGCATGCGCGAACAGGAGCTGGCGTATTTTCGCTATTTCCCTACCGGAAAAGGCCTGACAGCGGGTAGCCTCACGTCGGCATCGCTGGAGGATTTGCTCCGTGAGGGCCATGTGAAAGCTGAACCGTTGGTGTACGAAGATTTCCTGCCGGTGAGTGCGGCGGGGATTTTTCAGTCGAACCTTGGGGATGCTGCGCAGACGCACTATGGCGAACACTCGAACCGTCAGGCGTTTGAACAGGCCTTGGGCCGCGCGACGATTGATGAGCTGGGGTTGTATGCCCAGACGCAGCGGCGTTCGATTGAGGAGTGTGCCCAGGTTTTGGGCCTGAAACTGTTCTGACTGTGGCGAGGGCGCTTGCTCCCTCGCCACAGAATCAAATGTTGCCTCTAGCGCAGTCGCGACAACAAGGCGAAACGCTCGACGCTGGCCCTTGGCCTTACTGCGCAACTTCTTGCGCACTTGTTCGGTGAAAAAGGCTATTCATCGCGCTGCAGGCCTTGACTGGTGTGGCTTACAGCCAAGTGCGCAACTTCTTGCGCAGTACTGCGCAAGAAGTTGCGCACTTTCCCTCTCGATTCAGCAAAAAACATCGGCCAAACCGCACGCCAGAGCCACTCCACCCCCGGTTGCCGGGACCTTCGGCAAACCTGGCACGCTCCTTGATAATAGTCAGGCACCCACCGGGCGATTTCGCCTCCCGGGCACCCTAAATTTATCCGCAAGGAGAGCACCCCATGGCAACACCAGCGTACATGTCGGTTACCGGCGAAAAACAAGGCCTGATCACTGCCGGCGCCTTCACCGCCGACTCCGTTGGCAACACCTACCAGGAAGGCCACGAAGACCAGGTCATGGTTCAGGCGTTCAGCCACGACGTGATCATCCCGCGTGACCCACAATCCGGTCAGCCAACCGGTCAGCGCGTTCACAAGCCAGTGATCATCACCAAGGTCTACGACAAGGCTTCGCCTCTGCTGCAAGCTGCTCTGACCTCCGGCGAGCGCATGAGCGAAATCGTTATCCAGTGGTACCGTACTTCTGCTCAAGGTACTCAAGAGCACTACTACACCACCAAACTGGAAGACGCGATCATCGTCGCCATCAACAACAAAATGCACAACTGCCAGGATCCAGGCAACTCGCACTTCACCCACCTGGAAGAAGTGCAGTTCACCTACCGCAAAATCACCTGGACCCACGAAGTATCCGGTACTTCGGGTTCCGATGACTGGCGTGCTCCAGTCGTTTAATTACGGCTGATCGTTACAAGCATCGACCAGCCCTGCTGGTCGATGTTGTTTACGCCCCTCCAGAATTTCGCGTACGTTGAGCCGTTTTTTGCGGCCGTCGACGAGCGCCGCTGTACAGCACGAGGAACAAGGGATGTTCGCGCCGGCCAATGAAACCCACTTTGCCCTGACCATCGAAGGGCTCTCCGCCGATTTTCAGGTATTCACCCTGACCGGCCGGGAAGCCATCAGCCAGCCTTTTGTCTTTGAGGTGGAGCTGGTCAGTGAGCAGCCGTCGCTGGACCTCGAAACCCTGCTGCACAAACCGGCCTTTCTGCAGTTGTCGCCCGATGGCAGCGGCATCCACGGCCAGATCTACCGCGCCGCGCAAGGTGACTCGGGCAAACGCCTGACGCGTTATTCGGTGACCCTGCGTCCGCAACTGTCGTACCTGGCGCACCGCGTCAACCAGCGGATCTTCCAGAACCTCACGGTGCCCAAAATCATCGGCATGGTCCTCGAAGAGCACGGCATCCAGAGCAACGCCTACGAGTTCAAGACCGGTTCGATCTATCCTGAGCGCATCTACTGCGTGCAATACGATGAATCGGACCTGCATTTCATCCAGCGCCTGTGCGAGGAGGAAGGTATTCACTACCACTTCCAGCACAGCGCTACAGCGCACAAGCTCGTCTTCGGCGATGACCAGACGGTGTTCCCGAAACTCAAGCCTGTGGCCTACCAGCAAGACTCCGGCATGGTCGCCAGCAACCCGGTGATCAAGCGTTTCGACCTGCGTCTGGAAACCCGCACCAGCCGTACCACGCGCCGCGATTACGACTTCGAAAAACCACGCCTGACCCTGGAAAGCGAAAACCGTGGTGACGCCCTGCCCGACCTCGAAGACTACGACTACCCGGGCCGCTTCATCGACCGCGAGCGCGGCAAGCACCTGGCCAAACGCGCCCTCGAACGCCACCGCAGCGACTTCCAGCTCGCCGAAGGCAAGAGCGATCAGCCGCTGCTGGTCAGCGGCCATTTCCTCGCCCTGACCGAACACCCGAAAGCCAAATGGAACGACCTGTGGCTACTCACCGAAGTCCTGCACGAAGGCAAACAGCCGCAAGTGCTGGAAGAGTCGGTGACCAGCGACACCACTGCCCTTAAAGACGATTTCCATCAGGGCTATCGCAACCGCTTCCAGGCGACCCCGTGGGACGTGCCGAACCGTCCACCGCTGCGCCACCCGAAACCGCGCATCCTCGGTAGCCAGAGCGCAGTGGTTACCGGCCCGAAAGGCGAAGAGATCCACTGCGACCAGTACGGCCGGGTCAAAGTCCAGTTCCACTGGGACCGCGAAGGCCAGGCCGACGACAAGACCAGTTGCTGGCTGCGCGTCTCCAGCGCCTGGGCCGGCGCCCAGTACGGCGGCATCGCCATCCCGCGCATTGGCATGGAAGTACTGGTGACCTTCCTTGAAGGCGACCCCGATCAACCGCTGATCAGCGGCTGCCTATACCACAAGGAAAACACCGTCCCGTATGAGCTGCCGGCAAACAAGACCCGTAGCACCTTCAAGACCCTGAGCTCGATGGGGGGCGGTGGCTACAACGAACTGCGCATCGAAGACAAGAAAGGTCAGGAGCAGATCTTCCTCCACGCCCAGCGCGACTGGGACGAGAACATCGAGCACGACCAGAAGATCCGCGTCGGCAACGAACGCCACGACACCGTCGAGCAGAACAGCTACACGGAATTCAAGGCCGAAGAACATCACACCGTCTACGAAGACCGCAAAGTCGAAGCCCGCGCCAACGACCACCTGACCGTGGGCGTCAACCAGCACATCAAGATCGGCACCGGCCAGTTCATTGATGCCGGCCAGGAAATCCACCTCAGCAGCGGAATGAAAGTCGTGCTCGAAGCCGGCGCCGAGTTGACTCTGGTCGGCGGCGGCAGCTTCATCAAGATCGACGCCGGCGGCGTGACCATGAGCGGCCCGACGATCAACATCAACTCCGGCGGCAGCCCCGGCAGCGGCACCGGCGCCGCCCCGCTGATGCCCGGCGTGCTGAAACAGGCCGACGCCGACAAGGCCGGCCAGGTCCTGACCCCGGCCCAGATCAACACCCTAAAACGCAACGCGCCGTTCTGCGAAGAATGCGAAAAATGCAAGGCAGGTGCCTGTGCCATCTGATCGACTGACACCCAAGGACTGGCTGGCACAACAGCCGCTGCAGACTGGCGAGCGCCTGTACCTGATCATCAGCGCGGCGAGTGATGCCGATGCACTGAAAACCCTGTACCTGACCGAACCCACCGCCCAGCTCCTGCCAATCTGGGGCGGCACGCCCTACTCCACTTGGCAACCAGTGATGCCCTACGTCACCGAACTCAAACCGAACTCGGCATTCCTGCCGTGGATCGCCGAAACCGACGCCCTCGACTGGGGCTGGCTGGCCGTCTCACGCGCCGAACCGAACGAGGTGTTCGAGCACCTGCGCAGCCTGACGCAGGTAAAGATGCCGGACGGGACCGAGGTGTTTTTCCGGTTTTGGGATGGGCGGCATATCTACCCGATTCTGAAGGGGCTTGGGGAGAAGGCTGGGGAAGTACTGCCGATGTTTGAGCGGTATCTGATTAATGGGCAGGCGCTGGAGGTTGGGACACGGGTGTTGCCGAAGGTGAAGGATTGGCCGTGGTGGGAGGTGCCGAAGGATTTGCTGGATGGCTTAGCCAAAGAGAACCCGACGACACTGATCAGCAACCTGATGCAGTGGCTGGAAGAAGATCGCCCGGACATTTACAACGCTTGGCCTGAGCACAACCTGAAGCTGAAAGTCAGCCGTTTCGTGCGCCGCCCGGATGCGCCGAAAAACCTTAAAGAAGCACTGTTAAACCACCTGATTCTGGAGCAAGGCTGATGGATCGCGTTGCCTTTGTTGACAACCAACTGAACACCTTCAAGGACAGTCTGAAGCTGTATCAGGAACAAACCAAAACCTGGTACGCAAGGGCCGCCGACAAGGCCAGTCGAGCCGCAGACCTGCCCTCCCTGCTAGGCATGGAGCGTGTGATCAAGGTTGGCGACACCAGTAAATCGGTGAGCATGACCGACGGTGATTTCTCCTCGAACGTGGCTCAGTGTCCTCTCAAAGGTCCATTGCTGATCGAAAGTAAATTCGAATCGGTCTACGACATCCCGATTGGCGACATCGAAGTCGAAATCGTCGCGGTGGAAGGTGGTGCGGTCAGCAAAGTCAAACTCGACGCTCAAGGCAAGGCTGAGTGGACCGGAGGTATTCCCGGCAAGTTCTATCAGATCCGCGTTCACAACGAAGTGACACCGGCGCAGATAGACGCCCTCTTCAGCTCCTACAGCGGCGTGACCGCTGATCTGGAAGGTTTCCTGCGTAAAGAGTGGGCCGGGTTCAAGCCGCAATGGTCGAACCTGTCAGCTTCGGGCACCGCGATGGCCATCGGCAATGGCATTCTTGAAGGTGGCTGGGAGGCCATCAAGGGTGTGTGGGATGGCATCAGTCTGGTGCTCGATATCCTGCAAGACCCGAAGAAATTTGCTAAGGATCTTGGGGCTGGTGCTGATGAGCTGATCAAGGTCGCCAAAAGCTCGCCAGATGTCATGAAAAAGGCCATGTTGCTGGCCAGTGACGAAGCCGCACTGTTCCTGCTGGTGCGCAGTGCAGTGATCTGGTTGGCCGGTTTGCCACCCATGAAGATGGCAGGCGACGTGGCGAAAATGACCACAGCGATCGTCGTTGGTATCGCGATCGACATCGTGATTGGTGTGGTACTCACCATCGCAGCCGAAGGCACCGGGATCATCTATCTCGCTGCCCGACTCAAGAAGTACGGTGAGTTGGTGCTCAACGCCGTCATCGGTTTCGTGAAGTCGTTGTTCAAGATCATCAACGGCTTTATGGAATACGTCGCGAAGTACACAGCGGTTGCGGCGCGGGGTGTGACGGCCAAGGTGAGGAATGGTATTTCCGAGTTGCGTTTTGACGGGAAGAAAAACGCCAAACTCGCGGATGGCAAAATAGCCGACGATGCTTCCAAACAGGCAAAAACGCCTGCCGAGAAAAGCGCGGAGCCGGCAGCCGACACTTGCACCAATGGATGTCCGGTTTCAATGGTTACCGGTGAAGAACTGTTGACGCTGACCGACGGCCAACTTGACGGTCTGCTGCCGTTTGAATGGACCCGTCTCTACCGAACCAGTGCAGTGGAAATCGATTGTGGCCTGGGTTATGGCTGGAGCCATGCGCTGGCGCATCGCCTCGAGATCAGTGACGACGAAGTCATCTGGACCGACCACGAAAACCGCTCGACACCCTTCCCCCTCCCAAGCGAACAACGTCCGGCAATTACCAACAGCCTGTCGAAGGCCGCGATATTTCTTGGAGACGATCCGTCAGAACTGGTTCTGGCACAGGCAGGCAAACGTCCATCGTTCTACCACTTCCGCTTCAACAGCAAAGGCGCCACCCTGATCGCTATCAGCGACAGCTATGGCAATCGGCTGCACGTCACGCGCGATATCCACGGTCGGATCAAGCGTCTCGATAACTGTGCCGGTCGCGCCCTGCTGCTGCGCTACGACCGCAAACACATTATCGCTGTGGACTATCAACAGTTCCTGCCGGCGGACAACCTTGAAGATGCCTGGAACACCGTTCAAACGCTGGTGACATACAGCTATGACGCACAGCACCGTCTGATCGAAGCGAAGAACGCGGCCGGCGAAGCCGAGCGCTATCGCTACAACGAACAGCACGTGATTCTGGAGCGCCAACTGGCGGGCGGCGCGGCCTTCTATTGGGAGTGGGAGAACGAAGGCAAACTGTCTCGTTGCATCCGTCACTGGGCCAACTTCTCGCAGATGGAAGCGCATTACGCCTGGGACGATAAAGGCAGCGTAACGGTAACCAACGCCGATGGCAGCGAAGAGGTCTACACCCACGACGACCAGGCGCGACTGATCAGCAAGGTCGACCCGGACGGCGCCGAACACCTCAAGGCCTATAACGACAAAGGTCAGTTGATCGCGGAAAAAGATCCGTTAGGGGCCGTCACCGAATACCGGTACGACGACAACGGACTGATGACTGCCGTCATCCCGCCGGAAGACGAAGCCACCACGTATGAATACATCAATGGCTTCGTCAGCGATGTTCATCGCGGCAAAGCCAGCTGGAAGTACCAACGTAACCGTCAGGGCGACATCACCCAGCAAATCGACCCGGACGGCAATGCCACGCTATACAGCTACGATGCCCAGGGTCGCCTGCTGGAGATCCGCCACCCCGATGGCAGCCGCCATCAACTCGGTTGGAACAACCTCGGGCAGTTACTGGAAGAACGCCTGCCGGACGGCGGTCAACGCAAGTATCGCTACGACGCACTGGGTCGGCAGATTACCCGCCAGGAAGAATCCGGCGCCATCACCCACTACCAATGGGATGCGGCCAACCGCCTGGCACAGGTCACGCTGCCGGGCGGTGCAACACGTGCCTTCACCTACAACGCCTATGGCAACGTCACCGCCGAACGCGACGAACTCGGGCGCGTCACGCGATATGAGTATGCGGACAATCTGCACCTGGTCAGCCGCCGCATCAATCCGGACGGCAGCCAGCTGCGCTACCGCTACGACAACTCGCGTCTGTTGCTCACTGACATCGAAAACGAGCGCGGCGAGCATTACCAACTCGATTACTACTCGAACGGCCTGATCCAGCAGGAAACCGGCTTCGACGGTCGTCGTACCGCCTACGAATACGACCTCAACGGCCAGTTGCTGAAGAAAACCGAGTTCGGTGATGACGGCAGCGAACTCGTTACCGAGTATCAACGCGATGCCGCTGGCCGTTTGCTAGTCAAAACCCTGCCCGACGGCGAAGAAATTCACTACAGCTACGACGCCCTCGGTCGCCTCGTAAACGTCGACGACGGCCACTGGCCGCTCGCCTACAAGTACGACCTGCAAGACCGCCTCATCGAGGAACACCAAGGCTGGGGCACCCTGCGCTACGAGTACGACAGCGTTGGTCAACTTAGCCACTGCCGCCTTCCGGATGGCAGCAAACTCGACTACCGTCACCTGTCCGGCGGACGCCTGAGCAGCATCGACCTCAACGGCTCACGCCTGACCAACCATCAGTTCAGCGCCGGTCGTGAACAACAGCGCCAGCAAGGCCTGCTGCTCAGCCAATACCAGTACGACGAACAGGGTCGACTGCTAGCCCACACTGTCGGTCAACGAGACAAAAACCTGTTCCAGCGTCGTTATAACTACGACGCCAACGGCAATCTCGCCGGCATCGACGATAGCCGTAAAGGCAACCGCAGCTATCACTACGATCCGCTTGATCGGCTCATTAGCGTACGCGGCACGACACCGGAAAGCTTCGCCCACGATCCGGCGGGCAACCTGCTCGGTCAGAACAACGAAGGCACAGCCAACCTCGCCAACGTCAAAGGCAACCGTCTGCTGATGCAGGGCGATCGTCATTACGACTATGACGCCTATGGCAATCTGATCCGCGAACGTCGCGGCACGGGCCAGAAACTCGTTACCGAATACCGCTACGACTGCCAGCATCGCCTAATCGGCGTCAGCCTGCCGGGTGGCAGCACCGCGTTCTACAAATACGATGCCTTCGGTCGTCGTATCGAAAAAACTGTCGATGGTCAGACCACCGAGTTCTTGTGGCAAGGCGAACGGCTGATCGCCGAAAGCGCAGACAATCGCTATCGCAGCTACATTTACGAGCCGGGCAGCTTCCGTCCACTGGCGATGCTTGATGGCGAAGGCCCGCGCAAAGCCACGCCGTTTTACTACCAACTCGACCACCTCGGCACACCGCAGGAACTCACCGACTACAGTGGCGAGATCATGTGGTCCGCGAAGTACCGCGCCTACGGTAACCTCGCTGCGCTGGACGTCAGCGAAATCGATAACCCGCTGCGCTTCCAGGGTCAGTATTTCGACGCCGAGACAGGGTTACATTACAACCGGCACCGCTACTACAATCCGGGCACTGGGCGGTTTTTGACGCCGGACCCGATCAAGCTTGCGGGCGGGTTGAATAACTACCAGTACGTGCCTAACCCTACGGGGTGGGTGGATCCGTTGGGTTTGAGCGGTAACTGTCCTGATGCGGATAAGAAATTACCGCAAGGTGCAACCCCTGGGTCTACTTCAGGGGATACAGTCAAAGACGCAGGACCTTCCGCTCCCCCAGAACCACCACCTATCGGTCAGGGATATCACAATGAGGTTTATGGAAGTAAACCAGTAAAACCACAAGATGCAGTAAAACGATGGGAAGATTTCTTAGGTGAGGGGCCGTATACAAATATTCATCCTAGGACTGGGTTACCAGACAACGATAGAATTGTGTCTGCCGACGGCAAGAGAAGTATTCGGTATGGTAACCACGAAATGAGTAGCAAACCGAATAAGCATCACTACCATGAAGAGACGTGGACACTAGATCTAATAAACAATGTAATGAACGTCGACAACACCGTAATACGAGTACCACTAGGAACAAAATAAATGAATATTACGATAGCAAGCATAGTTAAAAGTACGCACAATAAAATACTTGTCGAGTATTCAACACCCTATGGAAAAGGCTTATCAGTATTTACAGGTTCGCCCCCTAACGCAAATCAAACACTTGATGTCGAAATCAATATAGATGATGAGTTCATTTGGGGAGAAAACTTGACCCCCTCCTCAAAAAACACGCCTTCCATATCCTTCGAACTAGGATTCACATACATCACAGGAGAGTTAATCGTTATTGAGGACGACGGTTGCGGTGTATTAAAAATTGGGGATGCGATAATACTAATTTCTCTTGAGCAAAAAAAACATACCCTACCCATATACGTAGATATTATTGCAAAAAAAATCTCCATCCACCCAACCAACATATGAGCAAGCAATACCAAAATCCGTTCGAGGGGCAAAAATGACAACACAAAAATGTATCCCACGAAGCGTATGGTATGGGCTCGACGGAACAGGTTACAACAACATTGCGCAAGAGCTAAAATCCGAAGATCCTTCACTAAGAAAATGGATTTCAGTATACGCCATTTACAAATACCCCTTTACCAGTGATCCATATCAGTATTACGACTTTATCCATCAATCGAAAAATTTCCGATATGCAACAGTGATATTTACAATCCCAACCGAAACACTTGAAATAAGTGACGGCGTGGACGACCGAGACATCAATCTCTTAAAAATAGAAACCATGAACTCTGAGGCGGAAATCAACGCCCTTCTTGAGAAGTATGACATCGACCCAGAACTTTTCACCACTCCATGGCGGTGTGAATACCCGTTCTAGTTGCCGAACTGCAATCAGAGGGAGCTAATTTTTTTGTTGAAGGAAATAAATCCGCCGACTTTTTCAATTAATTAAAAAATACATGGGCAATGTAAAATTAGACCAAAACTCAAATATGAACTTCAACCGATTCGAGTCCCAAGCGGTTGGACAGTAACAATCAACAACCTTTTTGAAGTTGAATTTACACCAGAAACCACCGACTGGTTTACCTGCTCAGTACTATTGGGCGGGGTACGTCGAAGTAGCGGGCACTGCTTCGATTCTAGAGTAGAACCTGATGGCGACCCCAACGGAGAGTTCGTAATTGATTTTCTGAAAATCGATCACAACCAAAAAGGAAAACCTGTTAAAAACTCCGAAGTCTTTCTTGGTGAGTTCAGAACCAAAAGCAAGATTGAATTTATAAAAAAAATTGAATCACTCATGATCGAATCGTGAAATACAGACATCTAAACCCAGTACCTACCAATATAGCAAAAGCAAATAAAGCGAGAGGGAACATTTATTTTTCACACTTTACAAAAAAACACTAAAACAAATCCACCCCGCTCTTTAAATCACTTCCCGTTATTAAACCTGAATGGATAAAAAAACTGTAGATACGGCATAAAAATCTTACACCCAAAGGAAATGTGACGCTTGAAAACCCCACATTTAATCGGCGGAAATAATGTTAGAAACCAACAAAAAATTATTCTTAACGGAGAAGATGCTCTCGAAGTCCTAGCAGATATCGAGTTCATATTAATTTCACTGCACAAAATGGGTAGCTATTACTCCGACAAGCCAATCGAAAACTACCAAAAAGCCACCACTAACTTCATTGATAACGAAGGAGTCACCCAACGACTTGCCAAAGTAAGAAAAATCATAAGCAAGAATTTTGATTCGACACTAGGAGATGATGACATGGATGACATTGAGCGCCACATGGAAGGGATTAAATTTTGGAAACCTTAAATAAATTTTCAAACATATAATTCTCAACAGACTTTTATAGATATAATCAGCAGCGAAGTTTCCATACGCTTACATCTATAAGGACAGCGATCAAAGGAAACAGATTATTTTCCATAGCACTCAAAGATATTGAAAAACAAATCTGTCACCTTTTTGAAAAAAACACAGCACTGATGATATAAACCATGGGGTAACGACCCATCCGTGCCACCTGGGGACTATAAAGAAAAATGAAAGTCAGATGCAAAACAAACAAAATAGACAACAGCTTTACGCAAGATACTGCAACAAGACTGGAGCGTTACATCTCGATCAGCGACAGTGAGCTAGACATAGAAATTGGAAAAGAATATACGGTTTACGGTATAGAGTTCTGGGATAATTGCCCATGGATTTATATATGCGCAGACTCTTACGATGAATACCCCAAACCGTTCGCACTAGATTTTTTTGAAATAACAGATCAAAAACTTTCTTCTTATTGGGTCCTAAACTCAAAAGACACATACAATAAAAAAGTCAAGACACAGCTCGTTTTTTGCGAATGGGCTGATGACGACAGCTTTTATGAAAAGTTAATCGATGAAGATGATGCATGCGTTATCACATTCGAAAAATATAGAAAAGCTATGGACATCGAATAAATGAAGAAAAATCAAGAGATGAAAGGGACAAATTCATATTCCACAGACACCTCAGAAGACATTAAAAACAAATACTTCCCTTTTGCTAAACTTAAATCTATGACCAACTTAAAACTTAGTAAAAGCAAAGAATCTAGTAGAAACCACTAAGCATTTTGAGCAACCTAACATGTGGACATCATCAATATCGAACAAAAAGCAGTGGACGTCGATTTTCGGAGAAACATATTCCCCCTCAAGCATGCGTATGTCATACGTAATGCTGGACGGAAACTCTATATGCATAAAATTATCCAGCAAAATAGAGCAAGCAGCCCCTAAAAAAGTGGCTGACAAAGAATTACAACGAGTATGATTTTCAGCTCTACATAGTAGACATAGAGAATTTCAACTTCAGCGGCACCATCACCTTAACAATCGAGGGGAAATCCTCAGACTACAAAGCCACAATTAAATTTGAAAATAACTGTACAACCACATGTCAAGCAAAAAATATTAATATAGCCAATATTACGGCATACAATAATGACGGCGCAGTGTAGCGCAATGCGCTCACTGACACTTTTATAGACAGTAGTGCATTCAGACACTACCGACGATGTCGGGAAAAGATCACAGTTTCTTATTACATAGATGTGATTATCTTACAACCTAAACGCTTTCATAAATCTGGCTCGTGAGCTTCTTGGCTCTATGCAGAAACCATACCCATTACTTTGCGGCCCTTCGGTTTACATGAGCACCCATGAATAAACATCAAATCACACTCGCCAACAACTGGACCGCCACCTTCGAAAACAACGGTGAGTTCCGCATGGGAGCCGAAGGCTGGAGCTTGCTCCTGCAAGGGCCTGACGGCAGAAATATCAATTACTTCGCGGACAAGATCATTTTGGTCAACGATGACGACGGCACCCAGGCTAATTCATGCATTCGTCTATCCAGCGACGGTGTCTACGGTTATTTGAGCACAGCCGTTGACAGCTGCTGGGTGATCGATTTCTCGCGGTGCATGATCGCCCCGCACCGAGTGAGCATCCATCACTACCATGACGCCTATGACGAAAGCGTGGCAGCTTACGAACAACCCGCCTTCAAGCGTGTGAGGCAATACATCAGTGTGGTTGGAAGGTACATCTATCTGACCTTCCCGCTGACCAAAGATGAAGACTTCCCCAAGGTATGGGAAAATTATTTATCCATACGCAAACGCCAACTGGATGAACTCTATTTCAGAAACTGATCAGTGGGCGCCAATATCATCGTAGCTATTTGTGCGCCCTACCCGATCAACTCGTCCATCACCTCATACTTAACCACCACCCGATTCCGATACAATCTCACCCTCTCCACCAATTCCCCCACCTGCCCCTTCTCCCGCACTTCCCGCCAGATCTCATTCTCCCGATACACCCGCTCCCCTTCCCGCACAAACCGGTGCCCTTCCTGAAACACGTGATACCGATACTCCCGCACCCGATCGCACATCAACTCCCCCTCCAGCTGCGTGTCCCCCACATTCAACTTCAACTGAAACGTCCGATCAGTCGGGTTGTGCAATACCAAGTCAACGTAGTTGTAGAAAATCGCCGCGCCAGAACCGAATGGCAGGACTCGTCCTTCGTCCGGGAAGGGATCGAAGCTGTGGTTGGAGCGTTCAACGACTATCAGTGGCGAGTGAATCGCCATCCAGTGGATCAGGTTGCTCAGTTGGCAAATCCCGCCGCCAATACCGCTGCGTGCTTCGCCGAAGGACAGTTCCATGCCTTCGACGTAGCCGCGTTTGTGGGTTGGGCGGCCGACGAGGCGGCAGAAGGAGAAGTGTTCGCCGGGGGCGATGATGAGGCCGTCGATGGCGGCGACGGCGAGTTTGAGGTTGATGACTTTGTTGTGTTGCAGGGCGAGGTCGGAGTCGCCGAGTTTGCGGATGAGTTTCGAGGTGTGTTTGAGGTAGCGGAATGGCAGACGGTCAGCGCCGGCAACCAGGCGTGCGTAGCGTTTGCTGGAGCAACGCCAGGCGATCTGGCGGAACAGTCTTTTTTGCCACACGCGCAGCCAGTACAGGGCCGGGTGGTAGAGGGAAAGTGGTTTCATCCGTGAGGCAACGGCAGGCGCCGTTTTGTCCTTAAAGCGTGTTAGGGGCGCGCAGTTTAGCCTGTGGGACGGCTTGCGTCGTGCGCGAGATGTCGTGGCTCGACACACTTCGAATTGCTTGCTGAACGGCGAATTAAGCTTCAACTAAGCTTGCGTCGCTAGCATCCCGGCCCGAGAGACACCTGTCGCCGATCAACCGCGGATGAGCTTACCGAATGAGCCAGTTTGATTTACCAGCCGTTACGCAGCCGAATTTCAGTCTTGTATTGGTAAATTACAAAACCCCGGACATCACCCGGATGTGCCTGGAGTTATTGCGTCAGCACGTTCAGGCGCAGCGCATTCCGGTTTGGGTGGTGGACAATGATTCGGCGGATGCCAGCCTGGATTACTTGCGTTCGCTGGACTGGATCAATCTGATCGAACGTCCCTCCCCCGGCAAAGAAGCGGGACATATTGCGCATGGCAAGGCGCTGGATCTGGCGCTGGAAAAAGTTGAAACCGACTATCTGTTTCTGCTGCACACCGACACCTTTGTCTACGACAAGGAAGTCTTCGCGATGATGCTGCGAGAGTGTACAAAGTCTGCGGACATCGCCGCAGTCGGGTGTGTCGAGCAAATCAATCGAGGGATTCTGAGAGACACCTGGCGACTAACTTCGCGGTTTTGCAAACACTATATTCGCCGGGCGAAAACTGCGTTGGGTTTGCGCAGTAAAGAGCCGAAACCTTATCGGGAAACTCACCTCAAGAGTTTCTGCACTTTGTGGAACGCCAAGTTGATGAAGTCCCATGGACTGCACTTTTGCATGGATGACCGAGTGCCCGGTTATACCCTGCAGGATCGAATGGTCGGTCTGGGCTATGGCATCAAGCTGCTGTCACCACGCAAGATTTTCCGCTATCTGGATCACATCCAGGCAGGAACCGTCGCCGCCGCCGGCACGTACGGCAAAAACCACCGCCGCACCAAGATGTATGAAGCCACCCTCAAACGATTTGAGGGGCAGGCATCGGCATAATCGCGAACACAAAAAAGGGCGACTGCAAAGTCGCCCTTTTTTTATCTGAAATTGTATACATCCGCTCCGAAGAGGTGTTCGCCCAGTGTAATGGCCTGGCAATCCATGCACCGGTAAAGAGCCCTGACACTGGGCGAACGGGAAGGATTTTAATAGAAGTTGGCAGATATGTCGTCATACACAAAGGTAAATTTTATGTACGAAAAAGTTAATAGATATTTATCGACGAAATCCTTTCGTGAAACTTTCAAAGCACGGCTCAGCTCATTTCAGATGATTGTTCTCATACAATAATCTGTACAAGAACAATCATCTTGTAGAGTTAATACTCAGCTTTCATGCTGACTGGTCACTTTTAATACATCGGTATAAGTGACAACTACGCTCTGCCCGACTTTCAAATCTTTCAGCTTGGCCTGAATTTCAGGCTTTTTGACGTCGAGGATTTTCGACTTACCTTGAGGGTTTTCCAGGGTCACCTGATTATTCTTCAAATCAATTTTGGTGATTTTCAGTTGCACCTGAATCTGGCGATAAGCCTCGCCGCCCGGGTTTTCGCTGCCCGGTGCCTTGCGCAGCTCGCCGCTACGCTCGACGGTGCCAGGCAGACCTTTATCCACATCGGTATCGAGGTAAGCCGCCACCGAGCGTTGTACTTCGACTTTTACCAGATCGCCGACCTGAAGATTGGCGAGGTTTTTCGCCTTGTCGCTGAGCTGAACGTGAACCTGACGACCTTCGGCGCCTTCGAGCACGACCTGATGGTTGGCCGCATCGACGGCCAGCACTTTGGTGGTGACCTGATCGGCCTCGACGGTAGCAGAAAGCGGAATATCGGCCGCCATGGCGCCGAAGCTGGTGGCGGACAGGACGGTTGCGAGGGTGATGGCCTTGGCCAGAGCGTGGAACTTCATAAGCGGTACTTTCCCTGTAATGAATGGCAGCAACCGGCGCCAACGTGTGTTTGGCGCCGAATGTGCCACTGAGCATAGACGCTGTTCAGGGCTTGGCTTTCGTTTCTGCCGCGGCGGTCTCCTGCGCGGTGGACTCGCCACTGGTGGTGCCCTTGCCGCTGTCCTCGCGCTGTTTGGGGTCGGTCGGGCGCAGGGCGTCGTTGTCGCGCTCGGTTTCTCCCGGTGGCCGGGGTTCGTCGGGGTGTTCGCTGGGGGATACGGGTTTCATGGTGGTTCTCCTCAGGCGTCAGGGTCATCCAGTTCATTGGTAACGTTCACGGCAGGCGAATCCTTGTGCAGGTCATCGGCCTTGGCGCGCAGGATCTGCCACTGCTCCAGATCGATCGCGCCTTGGCCGAGCAGGTCGTCGGCGATGCGTTGCAGGTCGAAATAGTGAGCGTCGGGGGATTGCTGCCAGTAGGTCTGATCGTCGAACAGGCGCTGCCAGGTGGTGAGGTCTGGGGGTTGCAGGTCGTCGCTCATGGGCGGGCTCCTCGCCGGGGTCTCGGAAATGGGCCGGGATTGATCGGTAGAGGGTGGTAGACGGGGCGGAGTTCCGGGCAATTGCTCTGTGGGTGGCTGTACCGGCGCCTTCGCGAGCAAGCCCGCTCCCACAGGTTTTGCGTGTGAGCGTCAGTACCCGGTCATCTCCAGATAGCCGCGCCCGCCATGGCTGCCGCTGATCCGCACCGGCCCTTCCCAGTAAGGGATGCGCAGGTTCATCCAGGCGTCGGGATTGAGCGCGTCGAGGCTGATGTCGAGGTGTTTGTCGGGAATGCTGATCGACCAGCGCACCGGCATCTGGCGGCCGGCAACTTTTGCGGTGTCCTTGGGTGTGAGTCTGATCTGCGCGCCGTGCAGGGTTTCGGTACGGCCGTCGGCGTTGATCCAGGTGCCGGTCAGATACGGCGCGCCGTCGGTTTGCCGGGTGCGAAACAGCATCAGCGACTCACCACTGTCCAGGTGCAGGGAAAACCAGTCCCACCCGGTCTGATTGGCTGCCAGCGGCTGGCTGCTCCACTCCCGATCCAGCCACGCCGGGCCGCTGACGGTGTAGGTCTGGCCGTCGATTTGCAGGGTGCCGCTGGCCTGAAAAAACGGCTGACTGTAGTAGTACGAAGCCTGACCCTGTTCGGATTTTCGGCTGAAACCGTTGTCACCTTGCAACACCAGTGGACGACTGGAGGTGAGGTGCAATTGATAGCTGAAGGCTTTGTCGCTGGCGCTGAGTTGCAGATCGGTCAGCGGATCCTGCGCCTGACTGGCGAAGCGCCAATCATCGATCCACGCCTCGAACGGCGCCACGTTCACCCCGGCCTGCCCCACTCCGCCCCGGGCATAGCGCTCGGCGGCATGGTGCGCGGTGGCTGAAGTCACCGCGGCATGCCCGAGCCAGATCGTCTGGTTGCCCCAGCCCGGCTGCTCTGCCGCAGGCTTTAACGCACTGCGAAACAGAGTCCATTGCACACCGAAATCGTGACCCTGCCGGTCCTTGAGATTGGCGGTGACGTACCACCACTCGATACGAAAACCGTCATGCGCGCCGTGATCCGCCGGAAAGCTGAACACCCGCCCCGGCACCACCGGTGTGAACTGCGCGGCCTGATCGCCGAGCCCGGCAAAACCCTTCTGCTCAGGCACAGGCTGATCGCAACCGGCCAACAGCAGCAACGCGAACAGCAGCGCGACCCGGCTAATCCTCATGGGCAAACGTCCTCAGCAGATCCGCCGGTTGCGTGCGGTACAACGAATACAGCGGCCATGCCGAGGCTAATAGCGTCGCCAGCAATGCCAGCCCGAGCAACTGCAGCAGTTGCAGCGGGAAAACCCGCAACGGCAGACGCCAGCCGAATGCCTGCACATTGATCACCGCGTCCAGACACCACGCCAATGCGATCCCCAACGGCAACGCCAGCACCAGCGTCAACACCGCCAGCAGCCACGTCTGGCCAAGGTTGAGCAGCATCAACTGGCGGCGCGTCACGCCCAAGGCCCACAGCGGCGCCAGTTGCCCGAGGCGGCTCTGGCTCTGAGTCAGCAGGCTGATGAACAGCGCCACACCGGCCACCGCCAGGGTCAGGCTGTTGAGCGCGGCGGTGGCGGCGAAGGTGCGCTCGAAAACCTGCACCGACCAACCCTTGAGTCGCGCCTGATCGACGATGCGGCTGTCATCAAGCTGAAAGCGCGTTTGCAGTGCGCGCAAAAACGGCGGGATGTCCGGCGGCGCGATGCGCAAGTTGAAACGGTTCGGTGTCAATGATGGCCACAGCCGCAGCAGATGATTGCTGTTGACCAGCACGTGCCCCTTGGGATTGCCGTAGTCGGCGTAGATCCCGACGATCCGCGGTGACCACGCCCCGCCCGGTGTCGGCACGTTCAAATGATTCCCCACCCGCACCTTCAGCCGTCGTGCCAGTTGTTCGCTGAGCATCACTGAATCGTCGTTCGCCAGATGCGCCCACGGATCTCCGGCAATCGCCTCGAGCAACGGCCAGTGCTGCCGGTAATAAGGATGATCGATCACCCCGAAGACATCCGCCGGCCAGCCTTGCAGGGTGACCGCGACTTGCCAGTTGGGCAGCACCGCGCTGACGTTCGGCTGTTGCTTGAGCCAGGCGTACATCTCGCGCGATTGCGCCGGATTGACCGGGTTGAGGTACAGCTCGGCACTGAGGCGTTGTTCGAGCCAGTCGTCGAAGGTCTGGCGAAAACCGGCGGTCATGCTGCCGGCGCCGATGTTGGCCGACAGCGCCAGCAGCAACGCCATCAGCGCCAGACTGAGTGCCGGCAGTTGCTGGCGGCAATCGGCGAGAAACCACTGACCGAGCACCGAACGACTGCGCCCGAGCAAAGGAGTAAGCACTGCGCTGAGCACCACCGGCAACGCCAGCGCGGCGCCGAGCAGCAACCCGGCCATCAACACAAAACCACTGCTCAGGCTGTCGCCGAACAGCAGCGCCAGCAACGCGATCACGCCCAATAGCGCCGCCAGCCACCCCTGACGGCGCAACCAGCGCGCATGCTGCTGATGCCACGCCTGCGGATCCGCCACCGCCAACAGCGGCAAGCGTGCCGCCCGCAACAGACTGTTGGCGCCGGCCAGCAACGCGCCGAGCAGGCTCAAGCCTATACCGCTGAACCACCACCACGGGCTCAAGCGCAACTGCCCCGCCACTTCCGCGCCGTACAGACCGCGCAGGCTGGCGGCGACATCCGGCAGCAACACGCTCGCCAGCCAGTAACCGCTGATGACCCCGAACACCCCGCCAGCCAACGCCAGCACACCGAGCTCGACGACCAGACAGCCGATCAACATCCGCGCACTGACCCCGCAGGCGCGCAACGTGCGCAGCAGACCACGACGCTGTTCCAGCGCCAGACCGATGGCCGCGTGCACGATGAACAGTCCGACCAGAAACGAGAGAAAGCCCAAGGCATCGAGGTTGAGGTGAAAGCTCTCGGTCAGGCGCGCCAGATTGTTTTCCTCGGCGCTGCTTTTGAGCTGCAGCCGGCCATTGAACGCGGCCGGCAGCTCGGCATGAAAATCCTTCGGCAGTAACAAGCGTGACAGTTGCCCGGGCTGTTCGAGCAGGGATTGTGCGACACCGATGTCCACCAGCAACACGCCCGGCGCCATGTCCTGTTGCGCGTGCAGCGGCGGCAGTGTCTGGCCGTTGACGGTTTGCGGCGTAGCGCCTTCGGTCAAGCCGAGGGCCTGCAGGGTTTCCGGTGAAATCCAGGTGCTGCCCGGCGGCGAGAAGAACGCGACGATGCGCTCGATCGGCATCGCCTGTCCGGCCACCGCAGTGTCCGTGGGCAGCGACACCGGTTCGATGCCCATCAGTTGCAGCCGCTGGTCCTGGTGATCCTTGATCAGCAGCCGTCCCTGCAGCAGCGGCGACACCGGCCAGCCTGCGCGGCGCAGATCGACAAACCACTGCTGACTGAAGGTCGCACCGCTCGGTGTGGCCAGACTGGCCTGGGGTTCACCGCCGATCATCTGACTGGCCCGGGCGTAACTGTCGCGGGCCTGACTGTTCAGAGCCTCGACCCCGGTCAGCAGACTGGTCGCCAGCCACAACCCGGTCAGCACACTGAAAAACTGCACCGGATGCCGCCGCCAGTGGCTGAGCAACGCACGCAGGGTTTGCCAGAATACGTTCACGTCAGACGGCCGCTGGACAACACCACCCGCTGCGCCAATCGCGCCGCCACGCGTGGGCTGTGCGTGACCATCAGCAGCGTGGTCGGCGTGTCATCCAGCAACTCGAGCAACAGGCGCAGCACTTCATCACTGGTGGCTTCGTCGAGGCTGCCGGTGGGTTCGTCGGCGAGCAGCAATTTCGGCCGTGACGCCAAGGCCCGGGCCAGCGCCACCCGCTGCTGCTGACCGCCGGAAAGTTGTTCGGGATAACGCTTGAGCAAATCGCCCAGCCCCAGACGCTGCACCAGATGCGCTTGCCAGCGCGGTTCATGGCGCCCGGCCAGACGCGCCTGAAACCCCAGATTGTCCTCGACCCGCAGGCTGCCGATCAGGTTGAACTGCTGGAACACCAGACCGATTTCCGTGCGGCGCCAGTCGGCCAGTTGCGCTTCGTTCATCCGCTCCAGCCGATGCTCGCCGCTGTGGATGCTGCCGCGATCAACCTTGTCGAGGCCGGCAATAAGGTGCAGCAAGGTGCTTTTGCCGCTGCCGGATTCGCCCATCAGCGCCAGACTGCTGCCGGCTTCGAGCGTCAGGTCGACGCCTTGCAGCACCGGGAGCGGGCCTTGGGGAGTGAGGTAACTTTTGAACACGCCTTGAACCTGAAGCATGCCGCCATCCGTTGGGTCAGTGTGGGGCAAGGATAGCGGATAGCGGCCTGATTGGATCAGAGGTGTTCGTACTGGCCTCATCGCTGGCAAGCCAGCTCCCACAGGGATTGAGGTTGCTCACAAATACTGGACTCACCATCAAACACTGTAGGAAATATCTTCAGATCAGTGGTGTTTGAACTGGCCCCATCGCTGGCAAGCCAGCTCCCACAGGGATTGAGGTTGTCCACAAATACTGAGTACCCCCCCAAAACACTGTGGGCGCTGGCTTGCCAGCGATGAGGCCAGTGAAACCGGCACAAATCTCACTCCCCGGTCGCCACACTGGTCGCCGCCGCACCCGGTGTGACGATGGTCTTCAGATCAATGTGCTTCCACTCAGGCTTGGCCCCCAGCCGCGCATTGAAGCGGTAGTTGAAGGTGAAGTCGTCCGCCGTCGGCAGCGTCAGCGGTTTGCCATACACCGCCTCGACTGCCGTCAGGTCATAACCCATCAACTGCAGCAGCGTCGGAAAAATGTTGTAGTGGCTCGAGCGGTCCTTGTTCGTCGATAACGATTGCGCCCAGTCCGGGCCGTGCAGTTGATCGCCCTGAATCACCACCAGTGGCACCAGCCCTTCTTCCTCCACCGGATCGCCACCGCAGTGGGTATTAAGCCCGGGGTTGCCGCGTTCATGCAGGTCCTGACCGTGATCGGAGGTGTAGATCAGCAGCGCATTGTGCAAATTGGCCTGGGCAAATACCCGGGCGAAGAACTCGCCGACATTCCACAGCACGGTGTTCTTGTAGGCGTTGCGGTACAGCACCCAGTCATCCGGCTGGCCGTTGAAACCGTCGCGTTTGCCGGTATCCGCCACTTCGGTGAACTGCCCGCGCGGCAGCGTCGGCCGATAGGCCATGAAGGCGTCGGGGTATTTGTCGTGCACCGGGAAATGCGCGCCGACCTTGTTGATCACCACCAACTCCGGCTGATCATCGTTGAGCAATTCGATCAGCTTGGCGGCGGCAGCCATGTCGCGGTCACGCACGCTGGTCTGGTCAAACTGGACGAATTCATCGATGTCTTTTTTCTCGGTGTCGGTCATCAGGTTCTGCAGATTGCCGGCAGTGCGCTGAGCGTCGATGTACACCGTGCGCAACCCGGCCTTTTTCGCGTACTGCCAGATCGACGGCAGCGTGCTGTTGATGCGCATGTAATCGTCGCGGGTGCCGCCGTAGCGCAACGTGACGTTGGTGTCGGCGCTGCAATTGGCGATGGATGCGGCGTAGCCGTAGTTGAAAATGTCGACGCCCGGATGCGCCTGATTCAGGTTGCTGTGCACGCCGAACGGCGCGTTGATGTCCAGGTAATTGCCGGTAATGCTTTCATCGATGATCAGCACGATGTCGTGATTGATCGCCACTGCGTTGCGCGCCAGCGTCACCGGCTCGCGCGGGCCGACCGTGTTGTGCAGCGCTTCATAAGCGAACAGGTTCAGATAGGCCAGCGGCGTGTACATGATCGGCAAACCGCGCGCGCCCTCGCCCGCCCGCAGGAACAACACCGCGCTCAACAGCAGCACACCACACACCGGCGCCGCCACACGCAACGCGTTGGGCACCACCAGTGCATGGCGCGGTTTCAGACCGATGCCGAACAGCAACAGCAGACCACTGAGCGCGCCATGAATGATCGCGTCGCGATACTGGTAGGCGGCCTCCTGAATGAAGCCGCCGGAGTACACCAGCGAGACAAAACTGCTGTAGCTCAGGTAATCCGCGGTGACCCGGGTATAGACATCGAAAAACACCGCCGAGACAAACAGTGTTATTGCGAATAAGTGGCGAATGAGAGCCTGACGAATATAAGCCGTTAGATATAACGCTAAAGTAAGCGCCAAAAACATCGCGCCAAAAAGAAGTACAGCAAAACCGACGCCGATAGCATTTAACCGATCAACGTAATATTCGGAATAAAGCAGCAAATAAACAATTAAAAGTACTTCTTTGGCATATCTGAACATGGCGATACCGCTCGTGCAAAACGGCAGGGAGTCAAAGGTTTGTCGGTCAGAACCTGACACTAGCACCCAGCCATCAAAGCGCAAGAATTGACTGTTTTCTTTAGAAAGCGTCAAAAAACCGGTGACTCAAATCTGACACACACCAAACGCTAGAAGCCTTTAAATTAAAGACTTACAACCGTTTATCGCTTATTTTGAATCTGAACAAATCTGCAAAAAAGCAACAAATCCAATCGCAGCAATGACTTGATGGCCAATCGCCAAAAAGCGCTCAAGTGTTATACAGGTGCAACATGTCATTTTGCTGACACGCTTTCTAAACCCTGCGCTATACCCCTTTTACAGTCTTCTTCCGAACTTCTTCTTTTCGCTCTATCGAGGGTGCGCAGATGGACGTGAGCGTATTTGGCACCGGCTATGTCGGATTAATTCAAGCCGCCGCACTTGCAGATGTAGGGCATCGGGTTTTATGTGTCGATATTGACCCCAACAAGATCAAGCAACTGCAACAAGCTGTGCCACCTATTAGTGAGCCTGGTCTTTCCAGCACCCTCGAAGAAAACATCAAGGCCGGCCGCTTGCTCTTTAGCACCCAGGCCAGCGACGCGGTGGAGCATGCCGAGCTGATTTTCATCGCCGTGGGCACGCCGGCCGATGAAGACGGTTCCGCCGACCTGACCCATGTGCTGAACGTGGCCCGGGAGATCGCCTCGCACATGGAGGCCGATCGCACCCTGATCATCAAGTCCACGGTGCCGGTCGGCACGGCCGACCAGGTCGCCGCCAAGGCCCACGAAGAATTGCAGCGCCGTGGCCGCAGCAGCCTCAAGGTGCGGGTGGTGTCCAACCCCGAATTCCTCAAGGAAGGCAGCGCCCTCGCCGATTGCATGCGCCCGGATCGGATCATCGTCGGCACCCGCGATGACGAAGCCCGCGAGCAGATGAGCGAGCTGTACGCGCCGTTCTGCCGTAACCACGAAAAGCTGATGTTCATGGACAACCGCAGCGCCGAGCTGACCAAGTACGCGGCCAACGCGATGCTCGCCACGCGCATCAGCTTCATGAACGAACTGGCCAACCTCACCGAACTGCTCGGCGCCGACATCGAAGCGGTGCGCAAAGGCATCGGCTCCGACCCGCGCATCGGCTACCACTTCATTTACCCCGGTTGCGGCTTCGGCGGTTCATGCTTCCCCAAGGATCTGCGCGCCCTGCTGCACACCGCCGAACACAACGGCATGCCGCTGAAATTGCTGCGCAGCGTCACCGACGTCAACGACAGCCAGCGGCACATCCTCTTCGGCAAACTCAAGGCGCAGTTTCCGCAGGGTCTGGCCGGCAAGTCGATTGCGATCTGGGGCCTGGCGTTCAAACCCAATACCGATGACATGCGCGAAGCCCCCAGCCGCTACCTGATGGACGCGCTGTGGGCCGAAGGCGCCAGCGTGCAGGCCTACGATCCGGAAGCCATGTCCGAATGCCGGCGCCTGTACGGCTATCGCAACGACCTGCACCTGTGCGCCACCCGCGACGACACCCTGGAAGATGCCGATGCGCTGGTGATCTGCACCGAGTGGAAGAATTTTCGCGTAGTGGATTTCGAGCTGCTGGCGAGCAAGCTGCGCTCGAAAGTGATTGTCGACGGTCGCAACCTCTACAACCCGGAACACGTGGCCGCCGCCGGTCTGCATTACAGCGGCATCGGCCTGCGCCACATCGCTCCGGAAGGACTGCGCCCATGAAAATCCTGGTCACCGGCGCAGCCGGCTTCATTGGCGCCCATTGCGTGTTGCGGCTGATGCGCGACGGGCATGCGGTGGTCGGCCTGGATAACTTCAACGGCTATTACGACCCGCAGCTGAAACACGATCGGGTGCAATGGGTGCGCGATCAGGTCGGGAATTTCCCGCTGGCGCGGATCGATCTGGCCGATGCCGCGGCGATTGAGGCGCTGTTTGCCCGCGAGCAACCGCAAGTGGTGATCCACCTCGCGGCGCAGGCCGGGGTGCGCTACTCGCTGGAAAATCCGAAGGCCTACCTCGACAGTAACCTCTGCGGTTTCCTGAATATTCTCGAAGGCTGCCGGCACCATCCGGTGGAGCACTTGATCTACGCCTCGTCGAGCTCGGTGTATGGCGCCAACCAGCACACGCCGTACTCGGTGCATGACGGGGTGAATCATCCGCTGTCGCTGTACGCCGCGACCAAAAAAGCCAACGAGCTGATGGCCCACAGTTATAGCCACCTGTTCGGCATTCCCAGCACCGGCCTGCGCTTTTTCACCGTTTACGGGCCATGGGGCCGGCCAGACATGTCGCCGATCCAGTTCGCTCGGGCGATCACCGAAGGCACGCCGCTGAAGCTGTTCAACTACGGCGAGCACCAGCGCGATTTCACTTATATAGACGACATCGTCGAAAGCATCGCGCGCCTCACCGACCATCCGCCGCACAGCCACCCGGAGTGGGATCGTGAACATCCCGACGCGGGCAGCAGCATGGCGCCGTGGTGCCTGTTCAACATCGGCGGCCACCACCCGGTGGAGCTGAAAACCTATCTGGCGCTGATGGAAAAACACCTCGGCCAGAAAGCCATTGTCGAGCTCTTGCCCCTGCAACCGGGCGATGTGCTCAACACCTGTGCCGAGACCGATGATCTGGCCCAGGCCACCGGGTTCCAGCCCCGGATCGAGCTGGATGAAGGACTGGGGCGTTTCATCGCCTGGTTTCGCGACTACTACCCCACTGCCTATCGCCCACGCGCCGCTCGCGGCTGAACATCAGCGGAGGACCCCATGACTGGACATGAACAAGGTGTACCGATCAATCAGATGCGCCGCGACAAGCGCATGGATCCCGAGCACCGAATGCGCCTCGATAGCGCCATCCACCGGCAGGGCCGGGGCTGGCTGACCGGCCGCGACGGTGGCCGGCCATGGACGCTGTCACGCACCAACCGGGTGCTGGCCTGCTTCGGTGCGCTGGTGCTGCTGGCGGTGTTTTCGCCGCTGCTGCTGGGCCTGGCGCTGGCGATCAAATTCACCAGCCCGGGACCGGTGATGTTCGTGCAGAAACGCACCGGTTATCGCGGCCGCACTTTCGGCATGTACAAGTTCCGCACCATGGTCTGCAACGCCGAAGAACTGAAGGAATCGCTGCGTCACCTCAACAAGCACGGGGTCGACGCCATCGATTTCAAGATCGACAAGGATCCACGCATCACCGGCATCGGCGGTTTCCTGCGGCGTACCAGCCTCGATGAACTGCCCAACCTGTTCAACGTGGTCAGCGGTGACATGCGCCTGGTCGGCCCGCGGCCGACTTCGTTCAACGCCTACCGCTACAAGGACAACCACCTTGCGCGCCTGAGCATCTACCCCGGCATGACCGGCCTGTGGCAGATCTCCGGGCGCAGCAACATCGACTTCGACCAGCGCGTTGAGTTGGACCTCAGCTATATCGCCGAGCAGAGCCTCCTGCTTGATCTGAAGATCTTGTTGAAAACCCCCTTCAAAGTATTCAGCGGCCACGGAGCAAGCTAATGGACGGTTCAACCAACAAAAGCCTGAGCATTGCCAACCCCAGCGAATCGAACCTGATTTCGACCGTGCTGGATCTGGATCTGCGGATCCTGTTCCTGACCGCCGCCAACCCCGGCGCAGGCACCACCACCAGTGCCCTCGCATTGGCCAGCCAACTGGCGCAGATGAGCAGCGGCCAGGTGTTGCTGGTCGATGCCAGTCAGTCGGCAGGCAACCTCACGCAGCAATTGAACCTGGGCAAGGAGCGCGGCCTGCGCGACCTGCTGTTCAACCCGGACAACCCGCCGCTGTTGCAGGACTGCGTGGTGCAGGTCTCGAGCCTGCCGTTTCATGTGCTGCCCAATGGCCGGCCGATCCGCACCCTCGAACACCTGACCGCCGAGCGCCTGAGCCCGCTGCTCGACCGCCTGGGCACCCAGTACCGCTTCGTGGTGATCGACGGTGACGCGGTGTATTCCGCCGCCGACACGCTGGTGCTCGCCACTCAGGTCGATGGCGTGGTGTTCGTGGTGCGCGCCGAGGACACCCGCTGGGAAGTCGCCCAGGCCGCCGTGCAACGCCTGACCCAGGCCGGCGCGAAGGTGGTCGGCAGCGTGTTCAACCGGCGCAAGTACTACATGCCCAAGTGGCTCTACAAAAACCTGTAAGCAAACGCGAAGGATGACGCCATGAACGCCAAGATACTGGTTCTGCTGATGCTGCCGCTTGCAGGCTGCTCGAGCAATTCCGAAACCCAGAACATGCCGGTGAACATTCTCACCGCCACCCCGGCCAACGCCCAGGCCACCGACATGCCGAAGATCGAGCAGACCTTGCGCCCGCAAGACGTGCTGGATGTGATCTTCCACATCAGCACCAGCGGCTCGGACGCCTACCGCGTGCAGTCGGGTGACCAGATCGGCCTGAACTTCACCGCCGCCAGCCAGCTCAATGGCAACCAGTTGGTGCTGCCCGACGGCACCATCAACCTGCCCGGCGCCAACACCTCGGTGAAAATCGCCGGCCTGACCGCCGAGGAGGCGCGCGATGAAATCCAGCGTGCCTACCAGCGCAAACAGCTGTTCCAGCCCAACCGCAATCAGCTGACTGTGCAGGTCATCAGCCCGCTGACCAATGAGCAGAACCTGAAAAGCGCGCTGAATCACCCAGCCACCGGCATGAGCCGCGAGATCACCGTGGGCAATGACGGTTATGCAAGCTTTCCGGAAATCGGCGCCGTGCCGCTGCAAGGCATGACCATCAACCAACTGGAAACCTTCCTCAACCAGAAATACGCGCAATTGCCCGGGCGGATGAGCGTCGATGTGATGCTCAAGTCCACCGCCGGCAACGAGATCTACGTGCTCGGCGAAGTCGGCCAACCGGGTTCCTACCCGATCCGCCGTCCGGTCTCGGTGCTTGAAGCGCTGACCCTGGCGCGCGGCACCAATGTCAAGGCGCGGCTCGACTCGGTGGTGATCATGCGCCGCAACGGCAACCAGGTGCAGGCCGTGCACTACGACGTGGAAAAAGCCCTGTCGGGCGATGCGTCGCAGATCGCCTACCTGCAACCGGACGACATGCTGTTCGTGCCGAAAACCAAACTGGCGAGTGCCGGTGAGCTGGCTCGGCAACTGGCGGACGTGGTGCTGTTCCAGGGCGTGGGCTTCAGCTTCGGCTACCGCGTCGACAACAAAGACAGTAACAACAACTGACTCTCAGGTGACCGATCATGAATCCAAAGGAAAACTACCTGCATGAGTTCTTCAGGATCTTCTTCGCCAACAAGCAATTGGTGAAACGGGTCTTCCTGATCTTTGCAGTCATCGCGTTGCTGCTGCCGTTGGTGCTCAAACAGAGCTTCGATATCACCGCTCAGGTGATCGTGCAGTCGAAAAAACTCTCCCAGGGTGACGCCACCACGTCACTGACGGTCGATAACGCCACCTTCATTCCGCCGTCGCTGGCGGACATGGAAACCGAAAGCAACATCCTGCGGTCCCCGGCGCTGATCCGCCAGACCATCAGCGAGCTGCGCGACAAGGGCGAGTACAACCCGCCGGTGGGCGTGTTCGCCAAACTGGTGAGCGAACCGTTCCGCCGCTATGTCACGTCGCCGCTGCGGCAGTACCTGATCAACCCGCTGCGCAACATGCTCGGGCTGCAAACCGATCCGGTGCGTGACACCGTGCTCGACGGCCTGACGCAAGATGCGATCAACAGCCTGAAGATCGAGACCCTGCCCGGCTCCAACGTGATCTCGATCGTCTACAGCTTCCCCGATCCGCATCAGGGCACGACGTTCGTCGCCACTCTGCTGCAGAACTATCTGGGCAGCCGTCAGGCGCTGCAATCGATCGACTTGCCGCAATCCTTCTACGAAACCAAGAAGCACCTGTATCAGGTGCGTCTCGACGGGCTGGAAGGTAATCGGCAAGCGCTGCTGGAAAGTGTTGCATCGTCCGATCCGAAGGAAGAAATCACCTTCCGCCTGAACGCGATCAACACCGAAGAGCAAGCCCTGAACCTGTACCAGGATCGTCTGCTACAGAGCCAGCGCTGGCTCGAATACCTGAAAACCGCGCTGACGGCCGCCAGCAGCAACAAGCTCAACGACTACACCTTCCCCTTCACCTTCACCACCACCGTCGATAACGTGGCGTTCGAGGATCGGGAAATCAAACAGTTGGGCGAGCAACTGACCACTCAGGTCAGCCGCTACATGAATGACCTCGCGGTGTTCCAGCCCGGCAGCGAGCCGATGCTGCTGACCCGTGAGCAGATCGCCCGCACCCGCCAGCAGTTCCTCAAAGTGGTGAGCAACCGCATTCAGGAACGCACCAACGACCTGGCCGTGGTCCAACAGGTGATCGATCAGAAAACCGCGCGCATCGCCGAGTTCAAGAACCGCATCCACACCTTGCAGCAGACCCAGAGCAAGCTGCGGCAGATGGACACGGAAATCGACGCACTGCACACGGCGTTCTCGACCTACGCGCAACGCTTCGCCGAAAGCAGCACCGCCGGTTCGCTCAACGACGATCTGTCGAACGCCAAGGTGCTCAGCCCGCCGTTCGAGCCGACCGAGCCGGCATTCCCCAAACCGCTGCTGATCATTCCGTTCGGGCTGTTCACCGGTCTGCTGCTGGCGATTGCCCTGGTCTATGTGCGTGAGTTCTTCGATCACCGTTTCAAACACCCGGCGCAGATCACCCACGAACTGGGCCTGCCGGTGTTGCTGGTGATCAACGACGAGAACGTGCTGCCGAGCAATCCGCACAAGAACTGGACCGTGCCAAGCTTCGTGCACTGGGTGCGCAATTGAACACGCTGTCCACCCCGAACGCCGCGCTGCCGATCATTCACTTGCTCAGCAGCGGCGGCTTCTATGGGGCCGAGCGCATGTTGCTCGATCACTGCCTGGCGACACCGGGGCAGCACCAGGTGCTGTTTCTCGATGCGCCACCGGCATTGATCGCGCGCTTTCGCGAGGCCGGGGTGGACTGTCGTGGTTGTGCCGGGCTGGGTGAGCTGTTGCGCCACCTGCGGGCCCGGCGCAGCGAACGGCCGCTGATCAATACGCACAATTTCAAAGGGCTGTTGTTCGGCTGGGTCGCGGCGACGCTGTTGCGTTTGCCGCTGGTCATTACCCAACACGGCTTCACCCCGCGCAGCCGTAAGCAGAAGTTCTACACCTGGCTGAGTCTGCAGTTGTGCCGCACCGCGTCGGTGGATCGGGTGGTGTGCGTGGCCGAGAGCATCGCCGTGCTGCATCGTCAGGCCAGCGTGCAGGCGGACAAACTGCAGGTGATCCCCAACGGATTGCCCGCCGCCGACGCGCTGGTCAGCACCGTTGACCGCCAGCGCTGGCTCGCCGGTTACGTCGGGCGCCTGAGCAGCGAGAAAGGTCCGGACCTGTTTCTCGATGCGCTGATTCCGCTGTGTCACCAGCATCCGCAACTGGACGCGGTGATGCTCGGCGACGGCCCGGAACGCGAGGCGCTGCAGGCGCGGATCGACGCCGCAGGTTTGCAGCAACGGATTCGTCTGCCCGGCTACCAGACCGCCATGCAAACGTGGTGGCAGCGCCTGGATGCGCTGGTGATCAGCTCGCGCACCGAAGGCACGCCGATGATTCTGCTCGAAGCGATGCAGAGCGGCGTGCCGGTGGTGGCGTTCGCCGTCGGCGGCATTCCCGATGTGCTCGAGCACCGGCATAACGGTCTGCTGGCGACACCCGCCGACAGCGCCGACCTCGCCCGTCAGCTCGACAACCTGTTGAGCGAGCCGAAGCTGGCCCGGCATTTGTGCGACAACGCAAAGCGTACGCAACAGGATCGCTACGACCTCAAGGCCCTGGCCGAACGCTGGTCGCAGCTGTACATCCGCACGGCACGGGAGGCACGCGCATGATTTTCCCGCTCTCGATCGTCACGCTGCTCGGTCTGGTGTGCATCGGTCTGCTCGCCAGCCCTTATCCATTTCTCGCACCGGGTGCGGTCATTGGTCTTGTGGGGTTCACGGTGTTGTACCGCAAGCCAACCTGGGGCCTGCTGGGCATTGCCGCGCTGGTACCGTTTGAAGGTTTCTTCAAGGACAGTGCACTGTCCGGAAGCAAACTGATCGGCGCCTCGCTGGCGGTGATCGTGATGCTGCAACTGGCCCTGCACCAGATTCCCGGCGATCGCCTGCGCAGCAATATCTGGCGGTTTCTGCTGTGGTTTCTAGTCCTGTATTTCCTCAGCCTGCTCAACACCGATGACGTGGGCATGTCGCTGGGACACCTGCGCGAACTGAGCGTCGGGCTGATCCTGTTTGTCATTACCCTGTTGATTGGCCGTGAACTGAATCTCGACCTGTTCGCCCGACTGGTGACCCTGAGCGTCAGCACGACCTGCGCCATGGCGATGTTTTCGGTCAAATTCCAGGATCAGGGGCGCGCTGCCGGTCTTCTGGAAGACCCTAATGCGTTTGCCTTGCTGATCGCCTTCGCCATTCCGTTGGCGCTGCTGCTGGTGATTCGTGGGCCAAACCTGCTGCACCGGTTGTTCTGGGGCGCTTGCTGCCTGCTGCTGCTCGGTGGCATGACCAAGACCGAATCGCGCTCCGGGCTGGTGGTAGTGGCCTTGAGTCTGTTGATCGGCTGCTGGCACTACCGCGCGCAACTCACCCGGATCCGTCCACGGCACCTGGGGTTCGCCATGCTCGGTGCGGCGATCGTGATTCCGCTGGCGATCTACGCGATGCCCGCCGGCTACGTCGCGCGCATTCAGTCGCTGAGTATTCTCAGCGCCGGCTCCAAGGCACAGGACGAATCCCTCGGCCGCCGCGCCTCGTACATCGTGGTCGGCGGCCAGATGATCCGCGAGAACCCGTTGCTCGGCTCCGGCCCCGGCACCTTCCCGCTGCACTACGCGACCACCGGCTACGCCAAGGCGTTTTCCGCCAACCGCAAGATCGGCGATCTGTACCGTCGTGCCCACAACACTTATCTGGAAATTTTCAGTGAACTGGGGATTCCCGCCGGCCTGCTGTTTGTCGGCATGCTCGGCCTGGGCCTGTACAACCTGATCCGCGCCCGCGCCGCGTGGATGCTGCGGCGCGATTGGCAGCAGGCGGACCTGATGACTCACCTCGGGGTGAGCTTTCTGTCGCTGACCCTGTTCCTGATGTTCCTCAGCGCACCGAACCAGAAGTACGTGTGGATCATGCTCGCGCTGACCAGCGTCCTGCGCCTCAAGGCCGAACAGGCGCCACTGACCGAGGCCAGAACATGAGCCGGATCAGCATCATCATCCCGATGTACAACGAGGCCCGGCACATCGGCCGTACGCTGCTGGCGGCGCAAAAAGCCGCACATGCGGCCGATGTCGAGTGCGAGTTGATTGTGGTCGACAACGGTTCGAGCGACGACGGCCCGCACATCGCCCGCCAGTTCGGTGCACAGGTGCTGGTGCTGCCGGGCCTGCTGATCGGCGCGCTGCGCAATCGCGGTGCGCTGCTGGCAAGCGGCGAGTGGATCGCGTTCATTGATGCCGACGTCGAAATGCCCGAAGACTGGCTCAAGCCCTTGTTCGAACTGCAAGCCGAGGGTCAGGCCGATGTGTTCGGTCTCGACCTGCACACCCCCGCCACTGCGCCGTGGTACGCCGCCGCCTGGCAACGGCGCACGCTGCGCCCGTCCAGCCAGAGCTCGCACCCGGTGGACTGGCTGCCCAGTTCCAACCTGCTGATGCGCCGGTGCTGGTTCGACAAGGTTGGCGGCTTCAACGAACACCTGCGCACTGGCGAAGACAAGGAGTTCACCCTGCGCCTGCACGAACAGGGCGCAAGGCTGCTGTCGGTCAACAGCAGCGTGGCCCTGCATTGGGGCTATGAGATGAACTGGCGCGAGTGGATGGGCAAGGAAATGTGGCGTCAGGGCAGTCATCTGCAACTGCTGCGTACTCACGGTTTCAGCCTGCGTCTGTTGCGCTTTCCGCTGCTGTCGATTGCGGTGTGGATCCTCGACTTTCTGGCGATTTCAGCGTTGCTCGACGGCTTCCCGCATCACGCCGCGTTCATGGTCGCGTTGACCCTCCTGCCGGGGCTGGTGCTAAGCGTGCGGCAGAGTATCAAACACCACGACATCGGCCTGACCGTGCAACTGTGGGGCCTGCACTGGGTGCGTCTGCACCTGGCGGGCGCCGCGTTCATTCTCAGTCTGTGTCATTGGAACGCCAGGAGGCCTGCCCGTGGCTGAATTCATTTTCTGGATGTGCCTGTTGCTGCCGGTGTATGCCTACCTTGGCTACCCGCTTCTGCTGACTGTGCTGGCGCCGCTGTTCCCGGCCTGGCGCCACAGCCCGGCGCCGCCGCTGAACATCAGCATCGTGATTGCCGCGCACAATGAGGCGCGGCACATCGAGCACAAGTTGCGCACGCTGCTGGCGCAGGACTATCAGCCTGCCACGCTGCAGATCATTCTCGCCAGCGATGGCTCGACCGACGACACCGTGGCCCGCGCGCACAAAGTGGTTGATTCGCGCATCACTGTCCTCGATCTGCCGCGCCAGGGCAAAGCCGCGACGCTGAATGCCGGCGTAGCCCTGGCGACTGGCGATATTCTGGTGTTCACCGACGCCGACAACCAATGGTCGCGGGAAACCCTCGGCTACCTGCTCGCCCCACTCAGCGACCCCAACGTCGGGGCCTGCGCCGGGCACATGGTGATTCCGGTGACCGGCGGCGGCCTCAGCGTCGGCGACAGCCTGTACCGGCATTACGAAGGCTGGCTGCGTCGGGTGGAGAATCGCACCGGCTGCATGGTCTCGGCCGACGGCGCCCTGCTCGCCCTGCGCCGCGAGCTGTTCCAGAGCGTGCCGGCGGAGGTCAATGACGACTTCTTTCTCAGCACCTGCGCACCGGTGGCCTTCAAGCGCATTGTGTACGTGCCCGAGGCGCAAGTGATCGACCACGGTGTCGACGACGCGGACAAACAGTTCCGCCGCCGTCAACGCGTCACCGTCGGTGGCCTGCAAAGCCTCGCTCAGCGCAGTGAGCTGCTCAACCCACTCAAACATGGCCTGTATTCGCTGGCGCTGATCAGCCACAAACTGATTCGGCGCCTGGCACCGATCCTCCTGCTGCCGCTGCTGCTGAGCAACTTCTGGCTGTGGGATGACCACGGTTTCTATCGACTGGCCCTGATCGCCCAACTGTTCGGCTACGCCATTGCGCTGGCCGGACTGCTGGACTCGCAACATCGCTTGCCCAAACCGTTTCGTCTGGCCGCGTTCCTGCTGGTCACCCTCGCCGGGATGAGTCTCGGCTTGTGGCAGTTCCTGCGCGGCCACCGATATGCCCAGTGGAACCCTGAACAAAACCGTTGAGAGGACCGAAGCCATGGCGATCAAACAATTAATAAAACGCACCAGTGGCTGGCTTTACCTCAACTCGCCCGTGGGACGAAACCAGTTGCACGGCGCCGGGGTGATTCTGATGCTGCATCGGGTGTTGGCCAACGACCGCGCCGCCGACTTGCCGCACCGCAATGAGCTGTGTGTCGGGCCCAAGGCGTTCGAGCACCTGCTGGTGTGGCTGCGCCGGCACTTCGATTGCGTGCCGCTGATGGACATCCTCACGCCCAACGCACTGCGCAGCGAACGCCCACGGATGGCGCTGACCTTCGACGATGGCTGGCGCGACAACGCGGTCAATGCGTTCCCGTTGCTGCAAAAACACCAGGTGCCGGCGAGCATTTTCCTCTCCACCGATTTCATCGGCAGCCGTCAGCGCTTCTGGTGGGAAAGCCTTGGCGAAACCCTGTGGGGCAGCCACGGCGAAAAGGCCCGCATGCACTTGATCGAATGCCTGCACGTAATCCACCACCCGGTGCCGGTGCTGGTGGATGACATCGACGTCGATCGCCGCAGCCTGTCGCTGCTGCATTACCTGCAAAGCCTGAAAACCCTTGAACCGGCGATGCTCGAACGCCTGACCGACGAATGCCCGCCCGAAGCGCAGCCGCAAGCGCTGGACTGGCATCAGGTACGCGCGCTGGAGGCTTCGGGGCTGGTGCGTTTCGGCCCGCACGGCGCCAGCCACGCGATCCTCACTGAACTGGACGATGTGCGCCTGAGCGAAGAAATCAGCCGCAGCCGCGACGCCTTGAGCAACGGCTGCAACCGGCCGTTGCCGGTGTATTGCTACCCCAACGGCAACAACGACGAGCGAGTAAGAAAACAGATTGCCGCGCACGATTATCCGTTCGCCCTGGGCACCGGCACCGGCATCTATCGCGGTGAAGGCGATCCGCTGAACCTGCCGCGTTTCGGTGTCAGCCAGCGTACTGCGCGCAATCCTGAGCTGCTGTCGTGGCGCATCTTTCGTGGCAACCGCCCATGAGCCGCAGCCACTATCTCAAACACTTGGCGCTGAGCATGGGCACCAAGCTGGCGATGATCGCCCTGCGCCTGCTGCGTAACGTGTTGCTGGCGCGGATCCTCGGGCCGAGTGAGCGCGGGTTGTTCGCGCTGCTCAGCACCTTGCCCGACCTGATCAGCGCCGCCACCAGTGGCGGGTTGAATTCGGCCGTGGGGTATCAAGCCGCCAAACAACGGCCGATGGGCCTGCTGCTGAGTCAGGTGCTGGTCTTCGGTTGTTTGCTCGCGGGTCTGCTTACCCTGCTGGTGGTGGCGCTGGTCCGTGAGTTCGGCAGTGAACTGGATGTCACCGTGCAGCTTGGTCTGCTGGCGTGGCTGTTGCTGCTGGCGGTGCCGCTGACCGTGCTGAAAAGCGGCCTGCTGACTCTGCACAACGCCTCCGGTGGCATGGTTGCGTTCAACGCCTTGCGCCTGACCGAATCACTGGCGCCGTTGCTGCTGTTTCTCGCGCTGTTCTGGATGTGGAAAAGCGCGGCGCTGGAAGCCGCGTTGATCAGTTGGCTGGCCGGGATCAGCCTGGTAGTGCTGGCCGGTTGGGTCTGGCTGAAACGGGCGCAACCGCTGCAGTTGCAGTGGGATCGCGCCAGCCAGAACGAACTGCTGCGCTACAGCGCGCGCAGCCATCCGGATCTGCTATTCCAGCAAGTGATTCTGCGCTCGGATTACCTGTTCATCGGCGCCCTGCTCGGCAGCACCGCGCTGGGTCATTACGCGATGGCCAGCGCCGCCGCCGAACTGCTGCTGATCGTGCCGGAAGCGGTGACCACGCCGCTGATGAAACGCCTGTTGCAACAGGACGAAGGCATGGACAAGGTCACTCCGCTGGCCCTGCGCCTGACCGCCACGGTGATGCTCGGCGCATGCCTGAGCATGGCCGTGATCGGCAACTGGCTGATCGTCACCCTGTTCGGCATCGCCTACCAACCGGCGTATCCGGCGCTGCTCGCCTTGCTGCCGGGGCTGCTCGGCCTGTGCTACGCGAGCATCCTGCGTCTGGACCTGCTGGGGAAAAACCGCCCCGGCACGGTGTCGCTGCTGATGGGCCTCGGCGCCCTGCTCAATCTGGCGCTGAACCTGGTGTTGATTCCGGCCTACGGCATCGTTGGCGCAGCGGCGGCTTCATCGATTGCCTATCTGGCGGTGACGGTGGCGATGCTGGTGTTGTACTGCCGTCTGAGCGGCGTGGCGTTCTGGCAAACTTTGATCATCCTGCCCAGTGACATCGCGCCGATGTGGCAGATGCTGCAACGGAAGGCCGTATGAAAGGCCTGGTCCTGCTGCTCGGTCTCGGCCTGTCGCTGGACGCCTTTGCCGCGTCGATGCGCTGGGGAGAAATCCGCGACGGCAGCCTGTATCTGCAAACCGACCGTCCGGACAGCGTGACCGTGCGCTGGACCCCGGCGTGGCAGGCCGACGCCAACGAAGAGCATCTGTACCTGCTCGACGGCCAGGGCAAACTGCAGGGCGAACGCTTGATCAAGGCCAGCGAAACCCGCGGCACCCAGAGCTGGGCGTTGCTGCCGGGTGCTGCCAGTTATCGCCTGGAAATTCCCGGCTACAGCTTCCGCAATTACCGGGTCGAACACGACGAGCACACCGTGGCGCTGTTCGAACCGGCCAAGGTGCATTTCAGCGCCCAGACGCAGAACGGCGACGAGTTGTATTTCAAGGTCGCGCCGGGGGAACACGCGGTACTCGCCGGCAAGTTCCATGGCGGGGTCAATGCGTTGCAGACGCAGCGGGTGGGCGATGATCAGTCACTGACGCTGACACTGAAACCCTATCGCGCCTATTGGCAGTTCGATCAACTGGCGTTGCCGGTCAGCGAGCGCGAACAGGTCTGGCGCCTGCGCCTGCAAGGCAGCGGCAAAGCGGCGTTCTGGCTCGACGGCACGGCCAATCGGTTTGCGCAGACTCCGCAGCAACTCAAACCCGTGCGCGAAGAGACCGGCCAGATCCACCTGACCCTGCACGACAAAATCCTTGGGCGCACCCCGGATCTGGGCATCGCCCTGCCCTACGTGATGCCACCCGCCAGTAGTCACGCGGTGCTGGATGCGCTGAAAGCGACCGCCGCCAGCTACTACAGCTTTGTCGATGTCACGGCGAAAAATCCGCACTTCGAGGATGCGTTCCGCCAGGCTTATCAGGAGCGCTTCGGTATCCGTCAGGACATCACCCTGCTCGCCGGCAGCCAGCGTCAAGCCGATCTGCGTGCCGACGTGCAAAGCAATGGCGGCCTCGATGCATGGCTGGCCGGCACCCGCGCCTTGGGCGGCAAAGGCACGCACTACATCGGTTTTGCCGATGAGCCGAACCTCAACTATTCGAGCTTCGAGCAATACCGGGCGATTTTCGCCAGCATGGCCAGGCAAGTGCGCAGCGATCCGGCGAATGCCAGGGCCGGCGTGCGCATCGCCATGCCGGCCAGTTCGCGGCTGGTCAACGGGCCATTCGCCGATAACGCGGCAGACAAGCGTGGCATCGACTGGGCGCGGCGCTTGCTCGGTGAATCCGCCGAGCAGATCGACGCACTGGCGTGGCACGAGTGGATGATCCGCGACCTGCTCGCCACCCGGGTCTACCGCGACAGCGTGCGCCGCGCCGCCGAACTGGTCGGCCTCGACGCCCACGGCCAGCCGCGCAAAGCCTTGCTGCTGGATCAGACCAATCTGTCCAGCGGCTCCAGCCTCAGCCCCTACGATCAGGAAACCCACTACGCCTCGCTGTGGTGGGCCTCGGTGGTGATCAACGCTTCGCAGGACGGTTTGCTGACGATGCTCAACTGGTTTCAGGCCGCCGATGAACCGCAGTATCCCAAGGGCATGATCCGGGTTTTGGGCGCTGAGCGTTTCGAGTTGAAGCCGGTAGGTCTGGCCCAGCAGTTCATCGCGCAGCATTGGCTGCACCAAGTGCTGTGGCTAGAAAACGATGGCTTTGAAGTCGATGTGCTGGCGATGGCCGGCGACGAGCAGCGGGGCCTGCTCGGTGTGAACAAAGGCACGCGTTTGCAACGTGTTGACCTGAGTGGCGCCAAGTGCCCGCTGAACAACGGTGCGCTGCGTTACTTCGGCACGGACAACCGCAGCCGCGACGCACCATTCGCCTGCCGCGACGGACGCGTCAGCTTCGACTTGCCGGGGGAAACCCTGTTCGCCCTGAGCTGGAGCGCGTCATGAACCCAATTCCGAATATCAGAAAAGGTAAAGCGAACAAAGATTTGTGGGTAGGGAGTTTTTGTGGCGAGGGGATTTATCCCCGATCGGCTGCGCAGCAGTCGTCGCTTTTAGCCTGTAAATGCGGGGCCGCTTCGCAGCCCATCGGGGATAAATCCCCTCGCCACAGAGCCCCTCGCCACAGTTGTTCGCCCTGCCGGAACGCCGGAGTACAGAACATGGGTACCGTCAGCAAACTCAGCCAGCACATCAAACAAAAAGGCCTGCGCGCCACCCTCGCCAAGGCGTGGAAGCACTACGTGTTTTTTCATCAGGAATTGCTGTGGATGGAGCGCGACCTGGTCAGTCCGGTGCCACCGCACAGCCTCAAACCGTATCCGCCACTGCGGGTGGTGAAGATCACCGCCAACAACGCCAGCGCCTTCGCCCGCTACTTCGGCGACCGCGTCGGGACCATGGCCGAGCTGGCCAACGAAGGCCACACCGGGCACATGCACCTGGACGATCACGGCGATGCCGTGGCGTTCATCTGGGGCAGCGCACGGGACTACTTCGACCGGCATTACTACGGCTGCCTGTTCCCGGTGAAACCCGGCGAGTTCTTCGAATTCGGTGGCGAGCTGACCCGTGCCTACTGGGGCAGCGAACTCTCGGTGGACCTGCAACTGGAACTGTGGAAAGCCATGGCGGCCCAGGGCTGCAACAAGGTGGTGGACGTCTGCGAGTTCCACAACGTCCCGGCGCTGAAACTGCACCTGCGCATGGGTTACACCGAGCAAGGCCGGATCATGAATGTCTACACCCTGTTCGGTCGCTGGCGTTTCTACCGCGAAACCCGCTACAGCGGTTCGCGACTGGATGCGCTGCGCAAACCGTCCCGTCCACCTGTCACAGCCACGGCGGTCTGAGCCTATGACGGCGCGATTCGAATGGCGCACTTCACTGTGCGCCGCCGACTTCCCGGCAGCCGCCTATGAAGCGCTGCGCCTGCAGGTGACGGATCACACGCCGTTCAACCACCTGGGCTGGTTGTGCGCGGCGGAGCAGGCACTGGTCGCGGGTGAGCGCCTGCACATCCTGCTCGGCTGGGAAGCGGACGAATTGCGCCTGTGCCTGCCGCTGGTAGCGGGTCGCGAGCGTTTTGCCGGCGTGCCGTTTCGTGTACTGCACCACTTGGGCTATCCGCTGGCAGACCGGCTGGCGCTGCTGTCATTGCTCAAGGGCGAAGACATGCGCGAAGCCTTGCACCTGATCCGCCGACAGCTGCCGCACGCCCTGCTGCAACTCAACGAATTGTCCGAGCCGGCGGGTGAGGAAAGCGCCCTGACCGAATGGATGGCCCACAGTTCTGCGGGCGAACGCCGCCTCAGTTGCCGGGTGCCGGTGCATCTGATCAGCGACGCCGATCATCAGGAAGTCTCCGGCGACCCGCGTTACAAGCTGCGGCGGGCGCGCAAACGAATTGTCGCGTGTGGCGCCCAGGTGCGGCGCATCACTCCCGACGCGCTGAGCATGGGTCCGCTGTTGCGGGCGATCAGCGAAGTCGAAGCGGTGAGCTGGAAAGGCGACGAAGGCGTAGGGATCTTTGCCAGCGAACGCAGTCGGCAATGGATCGAACGCGCCTTCACCGCCCTCGCCGGCCAGGGCCTGGTGCGGGTGGTGACGCTGGAACTCAACGGGCGTTGCATCAGCTATCGCCTCGGCTTGCTGGAGCAGGGCCGACTCTACGATTACAACCTCGCGTTCCTGCCGCAATACGCCGATCTGGGCAGCGGCCGGGTGCTGCTGGAGGAATGGATTCGCTGGGGGCTGGATGAGCATTGGCGCTGGATCGATGCCTCGCGGGTCAGCCTGAAAAACTCCAGCCACCAACTGCACGAACGCATGACCGGACAACTGGAACACTGGCGCTGGAGTTTCTATTCCTGGCGCCCCAGCGGGATGTTGCTGGGGCTGGGGTTGCGGCTCTGGCAGCGCTTGAAACCGACGGTGCAGCAATGGCGCGCGCGACGTGCGGCCAGACCGGCATCGGCGCCCACACCTGTCGTCATCACCACGGAGGGCGATCATGCCTCGCCAAGTCATAGTCAACGCTGACGATTTCGGTTTGAGCCCGAACGAAAACGCGACGATCTTCGCCGCGTTTCAGGCCGGGGTTATCAGTAGCGCCACAGCCATGGCCAACATGCCGGCCTTCGAAGCGGCCTGCGCGATGGCCCGGCATCCGTCGCTTCAAGGTCGGGTCGGGTTGCACTTCAACCTGACTTACGGGCGGCCGTTAAGCGCTTCGATCCTGCGCAGTCGCACCTTCTGCGACGGCCACGGCGTGTTCGATCTGAGCCTGCCACGGCACAGCCTGTGGCTGAGTCGCGAAGATCGCGAAGCGGTGCGTGAAGAGTTGCAGACGCAGTGGCAGCGCTGCGTCGAACATGGCGTGCGACCTAGCCATATCGACTCGCATCAGCACGTGCACAACATCTGGCCGATCAGCGAAATCGTCGCGCGCTTTGCTGCCCATCAAGGCGTGCCGATTCGCCTGGCGCGCAACCTGGGGCAGAACCTAAGTCTGCCGAAACGCATATTCAAAAGTTTGCTCAACTGGCGCTTGCAGAGTCTGGCCGGAGCCACGGCGGACTATGTGTGCACGCCGGTGGATCTGCGTAACGACCCCGCGCCGAGCGACGGCGTGCTGGAAGTCGTTGCCCACCCGAATCAGCTTGGCAACGATTTCGGTGATGCCTACCTCAATCCCGGAGAATCCCTGAGCCGCGTGCTGGAGCAGCGACTGCCGGGTGTGCCACGGGTGTCCTATGCCGATCTGCACAAGGATTTTTTACGGGGTGCCACGGCACTCGATTGATTCATCCCCACAACAGCAACATCCACCACACCGGGCTTCGGCCACGGAGGGCAACATGAGTGTTATCGAAAAACTGCGCGAACGCATTCGTCAAAAAGGCCTCGGCCGTCTCTTCGCCACCCTGTGGAAGCGCTACGTGTTCTTCCACTGGGAGCTGCTGTGGATGGAGCGCGATCTGGTCTCCCCGGTGCCACCGCACAAGCTGCGCCCGTACGAAGGGTTGCGCAAAGTCGATATCACCCAGCTCAACACCGGGGCCTTCGCCAAACACTTCGGCGACCGCGTCGAGACCATGGCCGAACTCGCCGCCGAGGGCCACACCGGGCACATGTACCTGGATGCCGACGGCCACGCGGTGGCGTTCATCTGGGGCAGCATGCGCGACTACTACGACCGCCACTATTACGGCTGCTGGTTCCCGGTCAAACCCGGCGAGTTCTTCGAATTCGGTGGCGAAATGGCCCGCCCGTATTTCGGCACCAGCCTGTCGGTGGACGTGCAAGTCGCCCTCTGGGAAGCCATGGCTGCCCAGGGTTGCGACAAAGTCGTCGATGTCTGCGAAACCCACAACATCCCGGCGCTGAAACTGCACATCCGCATGGGCTACCACGAACAGGGCCGCGTCACCCACGTCTACGGCCTGTTCGGCCGCTGGCGCTTCTACCGCGAAAGCCGCTATGACGGCTCACGCCTGGACCCCCTGCGCAAACCTGGGCGGCCGGTGGTGAGTGCGGCGGCGCAGGCGTGATCAATCGTTAGAGGCATGGCGGCCATTTGGCCGCCATCGCGAGCAGGCTCGCTCCCACAGTGGATTTGTGTACGACACCGATCACGTGTAGGAGTGAGCCTGCTCACGATGAGGCCAGATGGAGCAACAAATTCTCAGGTTTTGCGAGCGACCAAGGTGAAGCACAACGGCATCTGCGCCTCGCGATTCAGATACTGGTCATACACCTCTTCGCGGTTCGAATGCGCATACTCCTTGAAGTGCGCGATGTTCAGGCCGGCCGCGATGGCGCCGCTGAAGATCGCGCCGAGGGTGTGTACGAACCAGTAGGACTTGGCAGCCTGCTGTTCGACCTTGCCGACGTAGACGATCGGTTCTTCCTGCACGAATGGCTCGGCGCGGAAGTAGGAGCTGGCGAGGCGGTACGGGTCTTCGGCGTCGGGGTCGACCATTTCCAGAAACGGATGGGTTTCGTAGATCACCAGTTTGCCGCCCGGTTTGAGAGTCAGCGCGACATGGCGAAAGAACTCGCCGATGTCGGGCATCCAGTTCAGCACGCCGATGGTGATCAGCGCCACGTCGAAGCGGCTGTGCAGCGCAGTCGGCAGGTGATGGATATCGCTTTCGATGAATTCGGCGTTGTGCGGCGAGCGCTGGTTCAACTCACGGGCCTGTTCGAGAAACGCCTCCGATTGATCGACGCCGACCACACTGCGCGCACCGATGGCGAACAGCGACAGGCTTTCGCGACCATTGTTGCAACCGAGTTGAATCAGCGCTTTGCCATCGACGCCGACCTGTTCCAGCTGACCGCGCAAGGTGTCATCGAGGCAGGAGAAATCAGCCTTTGATACGTCGTTCAACAGCGCTTGCCATTCCGCCGACTCACGGTGATGACGAGCAGAATCGTTCCACGCCTGTCGATTGCTGTCGATGGCGGTTTTATTGTTGGGCACTTCCATGGCGCACTCCGGGCGATGCTCGTGATTGAGCGGACCCGAGTCTAGAACAGCCCGATCAGTACGGTTGTTGCGACTTTGTAAGCCGCACCGCCGTTCCACTGTGGGAGCGGGCTTGCTCGCGAAGGCGGTGAGTCAGGCAACGGAGATGTTGGCTGACAGGACGCTTTCGCGAGCAAGCCCGCTCCCACAGGGGGTAATGCGGCGGCTTCGTAGAGCTTTTTGCGACCGGGCCTCATCGCTGCAAAAAGCTCCCACAAGATTTGCACACGTCGCACAACCTGTGGGAGCGGGCTTGCTCGCGAAGACGTCGGTCCGGCCAACATCTTCATCGACTGACACGACCTCTTCGCGAGCAAGCCCGCTCCCACACTTTTGGCGTGGTCACATCTGGTTGAGGCGTTCGCGCAGGAATTCGACCAGTGCCTGCACCGGGCGCGAAGCCTGGCGGTGTTGCGGGTACACCGCCGACAGGGTCAGCGGTTCGGGGCGGTAGTCGTCGAGCACTGGCAGCAGCCGCCCGTCCTTCAGCGCCGCGCCGACGATGAACGTCGGCAGATAAGTAATCCCCATCCCCTGCACCGCCGCATCGCGCAACAGCTCGCCATTGTTCACCCGCATGCGTCCGGTGACATTGACCAGCAGCGGCTTGCCCTGCCCCGCATTGAAGCGCCATTGCACCGAACGACCATGGCCGTACGGCAGACAGTCGTGGCTGTGCAGGTCTTCGGGATTGAGCGGCGTGCCGCGTTCGGCCAGATATGCCGGGCTGGCGCAGTACACCCGTTCGATGGCGGCGATGCGCCGCGCAATCAACGTCGAGTCTTCCAGCACACCAATGCGCAGCGCCAGGTCATAACCTTCGCCAAGCAGGTCCACCGGGCGGTCGCTCAAATCCACCTCCACGGTGACATCGCGATAGCGCTGCAGGAACAGCGGCAGCAGACAGCCCAGATGCGCCACGGCAAACGACAGCGGTGCACTGACGCGAATGGTCCCGCGCGGCTCGGCAGTCTGCCCGGCGATGCCCTGCTCGACCTGTTCCACTTCGCCCAGCAGACGCAGCGCCGATTCGTAGTAGCTCTGGCCCAGTGGCGTGACGTCTAGGCGTCGGGTGGAACGGTTCAACAGCCGAACACCGAGGCGCTCTTCGAGCTGCATCAAACGGCGGCTGACGAACTGCTTGGACAGGCCCAACTGATCGGCCGCAGCAGTGAAACTGCCGGAGTCCATGACCTGGCAAAAAATACGCATGTCTTCGAACGGGTTCATTGTCACTCTCTGGTAGACAGTCAAACGCTTTATAGCCGCTTTTTCACTTTTCGACAGCTCATTAATCTGTGCTCACGGTTTGAAAACAGCCCGACACAACACCAATAACTTTCGAAAATGGAATTGAGCATGAACATCAAAAAAACCCTGACCGCATCCCTCCTCGCCCTGTCCATCGGCAACGCGTTCGCCGCCGGCAGCCCGGGTGTCGAACACAACACACAGGCGTTTCTCGAAGCCCTCGCCGCCGGCGGCGGCAAACCGCTGGAGCAACTCAGCCCGAAGGATGCCCGTGCAGTGCTGACCGGCGCTCAGGCCTCGGTAAAGGTTGACCTGTCCGGAGTTGAAGTCAGTGACAAGGCAATCAAGGTCGATGGCCAGACGATCAACCTCAAAGTGGTGCGTCCGGCCAAGGTCAAAGGTGAATTGCCGGTGTTCATGTTCTTCCACGGCGGCGGTTGGGTGTTGGGCGATTACCCGACGCACCAACGCTTGATTCGCGATCTGGTGGTCGGTTCTGGAGCGGTCGCGGTGTACGTCGATTACACGCCGTCGCCGGAAGCGCAGTACCCGACAGCGATCAACCAGGCCTACGCGGCGACCAAATGGGTGGCAGAGCATGGCAAGGACATTGGCGTCGACGGCAAGCGTCTGGCGGTGGCCGGCAACAGCGTCGGCGGCAACATGGCGGCGGTCGTGGCGCTGATGGCCAAAGAAAAGCAGAGCCCGGCCCTGCGCTTCCAGTTGCTGATGTGGCCGGTGACCAACGCGCAGTTCGACGACGGCTCGTACCAGCAATTCGCCGAGGGCCACTTCCTCACCAAGGGCATGATGCAATGGTTCTGGGACAACTACACCACCAACCCGGCCGAGCGCGCACAGATCCACGCCTCGCCACTGAACGCCAGCAGCGAACAGCTCAAGGGCCTGCCCGCCGCGCTGGTGCAGACCGCCGAGTTCGACGTGTTGCGTGATGAGGGCGAAGGCTATGCGCGGCATCTGGATGCGGCCGGTGTGCCGGTGACGTCGGTGCGTTACAACGGGATGATTCATGACTTTGGCTTGCTCAATCCGCTGAGTCAGATTCCCGAAGTGAAAGCGGCCGTGCGCCAGGCCGCGGCTGAGCTGAAGACGCATCTGAACTGAGCCCCCCTCACTCGCCACACCTGACGGTGTGGCGAGTTTTTTGTCTGCAGGAACCCTTGTGGTGAGGGGATTCATCCCCGATGGGTTGCGAAGCGGCCCCGCCGCTAACCAGAAAGGCAGGGGACTGCTGCGCAGTCCATCGGGGATGAATCCCCTCACCACAAAAGCCTCTTCAACACCAATGTTCATGCAGTTCCGGAGATCGCCATGTCCATCCTCCTCACCCATCCACTGTCCTGGAGCGCCGCCCTGCTGCTGCTCGATGCGCTGCTCTGGCACCTCGCGCCGTTTCAGCATCGCGCACCGAGAGTCGGCATTCGCCTAGCGCTGTTTCTGGCGTTCAGCGCACTGATCATCAACGCCGAGATCAGCCCGTTGCAGGCGCCGCTGTTCGCCGATGACCGGGTGATGCAACTGGGCGCAACGGCGTTGGGGATTGTCTGGTGGCTGTACGCCGCGCGGGTGCTCACCGAGGTGATCGGTCTGGCACTGATGCGGCGCATCGGCCACAGCGGTCGGCTGTTGCAGGACGTGATCGGCGCGCTGGTGTTTCTGGCGGCGATCGTCGCGGCCGCCGGCTATGTGCTGGAACTGCCGGTCAAGGGCTTGCTGGCGACTTCCGGGGTAGTGGCGATCGTCGTTGGTCTGGCATTGCAAAGCACCTTGAGCGACGTGTTCTCGGGAATCGTGCTCAACACCACCAAGCCGTATCAGGTCGACGATTTCGTGGTGATCGACGGTGTCGAGGGCAAGGTCATCGACATCGACTGGCGCGCCACGCATCTGTTGACCAGCAGCGGAACCCTGGCCGTGGTGCCGAACTCGGTGGCGGCCAAGGCGAAGATCGTCAATCTCAGTCGCCCGACCAACCTGCACGGGGTGTCGATCAGCATCAAGGTGCCGAATCACATTCGCCCACGGCGGGTGCTCGACGCCCTCGACCGCACGCTGCAGGGCAGCAGCAGTCTGCTGCTCAATCCGCCGCCCAAAGCCGTGTTGAAAGAGGCCGGCGAGGAGATGTCGGAGTACGTCGCCAGCGGCTTCATCAGTGAACTGAGCAAGAAAGGCGAAGTGCGCAATCAACTGTTCGACCTCGCCCATCGGCATCTCGAAGCCGCAGGTATTTCCCGCCATCCCGATGGCGTGATCGAGCCCTCGACCCGCGCCCGGGCCTTGCTCGATGAAGTGAAAGTTTTCCGCTCGCTGAGCCATGAGGAACGTGATCGCCTCGCCGAATCGATGGTCGCGCAGCAATACGCGGCCGGTCAGGTGGTGCTGGGGCTGGATGAAGTGCCCGACAGTCTGTTTGTCATCGCCACTGGCGTGGTCAGTGCGACCGTGCCCGACGGCAACGGCCAGACCGAAGCCGGACGCATGGGGCCGAGCGAGGTCATGGGCGAACAGAGCATCCTCGCCGATACCCCGTCGCAAGCCACGTTCACCGCGCTGACGTCGAGCATCATCTACCGCCTCGACAAAGCCCTGACCCGCCAGTGCATGGCGCAACGCAGCGAAGTCGGCCAGGCGCTGAACAAATTGCAAGCCGTGCGACAGCAAAACAGCCGGCTGGCGTTGATGGCCAAACCGGTGGCGGTGCGCAAGGGTGGTTTTTTGGGTTGGCTGCAAAAGCGCTGATGCGAGAGCAAGATCAAGAGCCCCCCTCACCCCAACCCTCTCCCCCAAGGGGGCGAGGGGGAAAGGGAGCCGATCTCCGTGTACTTCAATTTCGGAGATCGGCTCGGTATTGCAGGTCGGCGTATCGCGAACAAACCCCTCAGTCAGTCCCCTCTCCCCCAAACGAGGGGGAAAGGGAGCCGATCTCCGGGTACTTCAATTTCGGAGATCGGCTCGGTATTGCAGGTCGGCGTATCGCGAACAAACCCCTCGGTCAGTCCCCTCTCCCTCTGGGAGAGGGCTAGGGTGAGGGGCTTCAGGCATCACTTGGCCGTGAACTTGGTGTAGCTGTTGATCAGGTTGCGATAGTTCGGCAGACGTTCGGACAGCAGATGCGCCAGGCCTTCCATGTCGTTGCGCCAGTCACCTTGCAGCTCGCACGCCACCGAGAACCAGTTCAGAAGTTGCGCGCCGGCAGCCGACATGCGCGCCCACGCCGCTTGTTGCACGGTGGTGTTGAAGGTGCCGGAGGAATCGGTCACCACGAACACTTCGAAACCTTCAGCAATGGCCGACAGGGTCGGGAATGCTACGCAGACGTCCGTCACCACACCGGCGATGATCAGTTGCTTGCGGCCGGTGGCCTTGATCGCTTTGACGAAGTCTTCGTTGTCCCAGGCATTGATCTGCCCAGGGCGCTGAATGAACGGTGCATCGGGGAATTGCTCGCGCAGTTCAGGCACGATCGGGCCGTTCGGGCCGGCGTCGAAACTGGTGGTGAGAATGGTCGGCAGCTTGAAGAACTTGGCGATGTCGCCCAGCGCCAGCACGTTGTTCTTGAACTCGTTAGGGGTGAAATCCTGTACCAGCGAGATCAGACCGGTCTGGTGGTCGACCAGCAGCACGACCGCATCATCTTTGTTCAGACGCTTGTAGGGAACGCTCATGGAAAACTCCTCGGTGGATGGTTGTTGCGTGAGGCGCCGACCGGATGGCCGGCGCTTTTTTGTAGTGATCAGAAAGCGAAACAGGAACAGCCGAACGCGCCCCAGAAACCGGCGAAGTCGCTGACCGGTGCGTTCGACAATCGGGCTTTTTCATGGCTGTGCGCGTGCACTGCGCAGGCACCGACGCACTGGTGCACTTGCGCCTGCAAAGGCGAGTTCGGGCGCCAGTGGCCCGGCACCTTGACCACCGGCGACCAGTCCGGCAGCACGGGGATCGAGCGTGGGCCGAGGTCTTCGAAATCGCCGGCGGCGTAAACGATCTTGCCGCCGACCACGGTCAGCACCGACTCGATCCACTTGATCGCTTCTTCCTCGACGTGGAAGAAGTCCGCGCTCAGCGCCGCCAGATCCGCCAGTTGCCCGACCTTGATCTGGCCCTTCTTGCCCTGTTCCGACGAGAACCAGGCGCTGCCGTGGGTGAACAGTTCCAGTGCGGTGGTGCGTGGCAGACCTTCTTCGTACAAGGCCAGACCACCGACGGTGCGTCCGCTGACCATCCAGTACAGCGACGTCCACGGGTTGTAGCTGGAAACCCGCGTGGCGTCGGTGCCGGCGCCGACCGGCACGCCTTCGGCGAGCATGCGTTTGATCGGCGGCGTGGCTTCGGCGGCTTTCGCGCCGTAACGGTCAACGAAGTATTCGCCCTGGAACGCCATGCGATCCTGAATCGCGATGCCGCCGCCCAGCGCCCGAACCCGCTCAATGTTCTGCGGGGTGATGGTTTCAGCGTGGTCGAAGAACCACGGCAAGCCATTGAACGGAATGTCGCGATTGACCTTCTCGAACACGTCGAGCATGCGGCTGATCGATTCGTTGTACGTGGCGTGCAAACGGAACGGCCAGCGCTGCTCGACCAGATGGCGCACCACCGGTTCCAGCTCCTGCTCCATGGTCTGCGGCAGGTCCGGGCGCGGTTCGAGGAAGTCTTCGAAGTCGGCCGCAGAGAACACCAGCATCTCGCCAGCGCCGTTGTGCCGCAGGTAATCGTCGCCCTGGTGCAACTTGACGCTGCCGGTCCAGTTCTGGAAATCGGTCAGCTCTTCTTTGGGCTTCTGGGTGAACAGGTTGTAGGCGATGCGCACGGTCAACTGGTCGTCCTTGGCCAGTTGCTCGATCACCTGATAGTCGTCGGGATAGTTCTGGAAACCACCGCCGGCATCGATCGCGCTGGTCAGGCCGAGGCGATTGAGTTCGCGCATGAACTGCCGGGTCGAGTTGACCTGATATTCCAGCGGCAGCTTCGGCCCCTTGGCCAGCGTCGAGTACAGAATCATCGCGTTGGGTTTTGCCACCAGCATGCCGGTCGGATTGCCATTGGCATCACGGACGATCTCGCCACCCGGTGGGTTCGGCGTGTCGCGGGTGTAACCCGCAACCCGCAGTGCGGCGCGGTTGAGCAGCGCGCGGTCGTACAGGTGCAGGACGAACACCGGGGTGTCTGGCGCGGCCTGATTGAGCTCTTCAAGAGTCGGCATGCGTTTTTCGGCGAACTGGAATTCGTTCCAGCCACCGACCACACGCACCCATTGCGGAGTCGGCGTACGGTCAGCCTGCTCCTTGAGCATGCGCAGTGCATCGGCCAGCGACGGCACGCCTTCCCAACGCAGTTCGAGGTTGTAGTTGAGGCCGCCACGGATCAGGTGCAGGTGCGAGTCGTTGAGGCCGGGAATCACGCAGCGCCCGTGCATGTCGATCACTTGCGTGGCCGAACCACGCAGGGCCATGGCCTGGGTGTCGTTGCCAACGACGACAAAGCGGCCGTCCTTGATCGCCACGGCACTGGCCAGCGGCTTGCTGCGGTCTACGGTATGAAATTGGCCATTGAACAGAATCAGATCGGCGTTCATCGCAGTTCCTTTCGAGTAGATGAATGGGTGTCAGCGTGACGGCTGTTTCGCCGGCTCGACGTGAGCATGGGCCTGACCGGCTTCCAGCCACGGCGCGAACAACCGGGTCACGCGGGGCATGAACACGTACACCACCGACAGGACGATGGTCAGGGTGATCAGGAACGTGGCGACCACGTAGTTGGACAGCAGCGGGTGCAGCGCGAGCAGCGGCCCCCAGATCAGCGGCACCAGCAGCGTGTGCGGCAGAATCACCAGCAGGGTGATCACCGCTTGCTTCCAGCGCGGCGGCGGCTTCGCGGCATCGGCCAGCGGCGCGAACCAGAATTCGTTGACCGGTGCGACTTCAGTCTGGTCGCCATCGGCGAGCATCGGCGCCGCCTCATCCACCAGCGCCTGACGCTGCGGCGATTCCAGCCACAGCTGCATGGCCTCGGTGGAGCAGAAGCGCAAGACGCAAGTGTAGGTGTCCAGGCCGGCCAGTTTGCCGCGCACCACGTCGACCCCAAGGTGACCGTCGCGCTGTCCGGCGACCCGGACGATGTTGCGCAACCACGCCTCGTAAGGCTGTTCGAATCCGGCCTTGACCCGATGCTTGACGATCAGGGTCACGGTTTCACCGACCCCCGGTGCTTTTGGACTCAGGGCTTCAGGCATAACGCAGCACTCCGGGCAGACGAACATTGAGCGCCAGGCGTCCCGGCCCGGCGATAAACACAGTGGCGAACAGGATCAACAGCAACCAGCCGAATTGCCCCTCGGCCACACTCCATTGCGGATGCACGACCAGCAGCGCCACCAGCAGAACAAAAAGAATAGGCAAGCAGGCCAATCGCGCCAGCATCCCGGCGACGATCAGTAACGGACAGAGGACTTCAGCGAAAATCGCCAGGCAGAGTGTGAGGTGCGCGCCGAGGTGGAACGGATCTTCGATCTGCTGCAATTGCGCGTTGAAATCCAGCAGCTTGGGCAAACCGTGGACCCACAGCAGGAACAGCCCGCCGCTGACCCGCAGAAACAGCAGACCGATATCCTGTGCCTGCTCATCGTGTTGTGATGCGCTCATGACCCTACCCTTAAATCCTTATCGGGTTGAATCATGCTCGGTGCGGGCGAGGGAAAATTGAATGGATGTGCTCTCTTTCAGGCGAGTCGGATTCCTGTGCGAGCGAGCCTGGTGCGGGCGGCGATCCGACAGCGGCGTCCGGTCAGCCAGCATCATTGTTGAATGACACACCGCTTTCGCGAGCAAGCCCGCTCCCACAGGGAAATTTGGCGCGTCAGGAATGCGGGATATCCAGCGGCGCCGCCATGAACTGGCTGATCCGCGAGCGCAGCCAGCGCTCGGCCGGGTCGTTGTCGTGCACCCCGCTCCAGGCCATCGACAGCTGTGCGGCGTCGATCGGGAACGGTGGATCTTCAGCGCGCAACGCGCAACCTTCGACCAGCGCACACGCGGCATAGTCCGGCACGGTAGCAATCATTTCAGTGCCGGCGAGCAACGCACGCAAACCGCTGAACTGCGGCACGCCGAGCACCACGCGCCGACGCCGGCCAACCTTGGCCAGGTCCAGATCGATGTTGCCGCTCAGGTCACCGGAGAACGACACCATCGCGTGCGGGCGCTCGCAGTATTCGTCCAGTGTCAGCGGCCCGGGACGGTCATCGCCGCGTAGCACTTTGCAGGGAATGTCGCGCAGTTTCTTGCGCTTGGCGTTGGCCGGCAGATCGGTGGTGTAACTGACCCCGACCGAGATTTCCCCGGACGCCAGCAGCGCCGGCATCAACAGATAATTGGCACGGCGCACCACCACGACAATCCCCGGTGCTTCCTGCTGAAGCTGTCGCAGCAGCGGCGGAAACAGACCGAACTCGGCGTCGTCCGACAGGCCGATGCGGAACACGTCGCAACTGCTGGCCGGGTCGAACTCCTTGGCCCGGCTGACCGCACCGGAGATCACATCCATCGCCGGTTGCAGCTCCTGCAGAATCGCCAGCGCGCGGGCGGTCGGCTCCATGCTGCGACCGTTGCGCAGCAGCAAAGGATCATCGAACAGGTCGCGCAAACGACCCAGCGCCGCACTGACCGCCGGTTGGCCCATGAACAGTTTTTCAGCGACGCGGGTCAGGTTCTTTTCGAACATCAGCGCTTCGAAAATCACCAGCAGGTTCATGTCGACGCGACGCAGATCGTTACGGTTCATGGGCTCGAGTTCCTTGCTTGAGAAGTCATGTTCAGTCAGGTGCGATAGCGCCGTACTTTACTTGATCAACGGTACGCTGGCCGCACGTTTGTATGGGCCGTATTTCAGCGGCACCCATTGGAAGTGTTTGTCGATGGCGACGACTTGCAGCGATGTGCTGAGTTCAACGTTTTGCGGCGCAATTAACAACGTTTAACTCGTCAGTCTTCCGGCCCCGTCCAACAATGAAACCCTCTGCGAAACATTGTTTTTTTGACCAGAGGGAAACGTGCCGAGCGTGCGTTACCCCCCCGACACGGACATTGGCCATGGCTCACTTACAACAAACAGTCGCCCTCGCCCCCTCCAGCGAATCCCGCACACCGCGCATCGGCGGCCTCAGTCCGCAACGCGAACGGCGGGCCAAACAGTTGATCCTCGATCGCCTGGGTGAAAGCCTGGAAGTCACCGAACTGGCAGAGGCCTGTTCGTTGTCACGCAGTCATTTTTCCCGGGCGTTCAAATGCAGTACCGGACTCTCGCCACAGGACTGGATCCGCACCCAGCGCATCGCTCGCGCCAAGCAGTTGATCCGGCTCACCCACTTGAGCCTGACGCAGATCAGCCTGGAATGTGGCTTCTGTGATCAGGCACATTTCTGCCATATCTTCACCCGCAGCGAAGGGATCAGCCCGTTCGCCTGGCGGTGTCGTGAGGTGCCGGGCATGAAGCCCGAAAGACCGCAGTCAGCGGCCGCGCCTGTCGGCATACGCCTGGCGGTCTAGACGCTGTCGCGCGCCAAGCTCATTTCCCTGCGCTTCATTGCTGCCTCAAGCGCTGCGCCACTTGCGCCACCCGCTCGCCCAGGTGTGCCGCCGTGCGCCGGTCTTCGAGCGGCGGAGCCTGCTCGGGGGGCTGTTCGACATTGGATTGCGACATGGCCCCGAGCGCGCTGCCCAGACGATTCAACTGACCATCGAAGCAGCCCGCCACCGAGCGCGCCGGGAGCAGGTCGAGCCCCACCCAGATCATCGAATGTTGCGCGGCGAACACCGCCATTTGCAGCAATGTATTGAGCTTGTCGCCGCACAGGCTTCCGGAATTGGTGAACCCGGCGGCAACCTTGTTGCGCCATGGTTTTGCCAGATAGAACGCCGCGCTGGCCTCCATGAAATGCTTGAAGCCCGCCGAGGCGCTGCCCATGTAAGTCGGCGCACCGAAAATGATCGCGTCGGCGCGGTGCAACTCATCCCAATAGAACTCGACCTCTTCTACCGCCACCAACCGGCAGGTACTGCCCAAGTGCCGTTCGACGCCCTGCGCCACGGCTTCTGCCATGACGCGAGTGTGGCCATAGCCGCTGTGATAGACCACCACTACGTTGCTCATTGCGTCGCCCTCCGCACGCGTGCACTCCATTGCAGCCGTCAGGTCCAGGCCTGCTTCATCGGATTTTTGGGGTTGAAGCGAACACAGACGAGTTAATCGTTGTTAATTGTCCGCGAGACAAAGCGCTGGTCTGAACATTGCAGCGGGCAAAAATGCCGATCGCAGCATCACTTTCGAGCATTGCCGGCAATCTGCACGTTGCACTGACGCCAGAACCTGCGGAATATGTCCGCAAAACTGCGGATTAGAAGGCTTGCGTGCCGCTGACGCTGATCCGCGCTGCCCTTCACGGAGGCTTCACACGCCGTGGGCTGGATTATAAAAATTTCGCAGGAGTGAGCTGTTGAGTCTTCCCCCGAATCAGGCCCTCGGTTTCGGCCCCTATCGGATTCAGCCCGGCAAACGGCTGCTGCTTGAAGGCGAGCAGCCGTTACGCCTGGGCCGACGTGCCATGGATATTCTGCTGATCCTGCTGGCGCATGCCGGCGATGTCGTGAGCAAGCAGCAACTGATTGCCGGCGTGTGGCCGGACAGCGTCGTCGAAGACATCAATCTGCGGGTGCACATGGCGGCGTTGCGCAAAGCCCTGGGCGATGGTCAGGGCGGGCAGCGATACATCGTCACGGTGGCGCAGCGCGGCTACAGCTTTGTCGCACCGATCAGGCTGCAATCGATCGAACAGCACACCTGCGCAGAGACCGGCACCCGGCATAACCTGCCACTGCGCCGCACGCGAATGATCGGCCGCCAGCCGCTGGTCGACAGCCTGATCAGGCAGTTGCCACGCCAGCGCTGCATCACGCTGGTCGGCCCCGGCGGCATCGGCAAAACCACCGTGGCCCTGCGCGTTGCCGAGCAGATGATCGGCCACTATCGGGACGGTATCCGGCTGCTGGATCTGTCGCCGATCAACGACGCACGAATGATCTGCTCGCACCTGGCGGCCCTGTTGGATGTGGTGCCGCATGACAACGATCCGCTGACCCACCTCGTCAATGCGCTGCGCGAGCGCCAGATGCTGCTGGTAATCGACAATTGCGAACACCTGATCGACGCCATGGCACTGCTCAGCGAGAGCATTTTGCGCGGTGCGCCGCAGGTTCACATTCTGGCCACCAGCCGCGAGAGCCTGCGTGCCGAAGGCGAGTATGTGCAACGTCTCGAATCCCTCGATTACCCGCCGCCGATTGCCGTGCTTGATCGTGCGCAGGCGTTGAGTTTTTCGGCACTGCAACTGTTTGCCGAACGCGCCCTGGCCGCGCACGAGGGCTTTGAATTGAGCGACGCCGAGTTGCCCGATGCGCTTGAAATCTGTCGGCGTCTGGATGGCATTCCACTGGCGCTGGAGCTGGCGGCGGCGCAGGTCGGAGAACTCGGCCTGCAGGGTTTGCTCAGCCAGCTGCAAGGGCGTCTGCCGGTATCGGCTGCCGGCAATCAGAGCAGCGTGGAGCGCCACCAGACGCTGCGTGCCACGCTGGACTGGAGCTTCAACCTGCTGACCGATTGCGAACAGACCTGCCTGCGTCGACTCGGTGTGTTTCGGGGTGGCTTCACGCTGGAGTCCGCCGCTGCGGTGATCGGTGGACAGCACATCCAGCCCGGCGAGGTGTTCGGTTCAATCACACAACTGGTCGCCAAATCGTTGCTCAACGTCGAAGTCGGTGACGAAGAAGTGTTCTATCGGTTGCTCGACACCACGCGTCGCTATGCCCTGGAAAAACTCGAGCAAGGCGCCGAACTCGCCGAAACCCGCGAACGCCACGCTGAACGTTGTCTGGCGCTGATGTATCAGGCGCAGACCGATTGGGAAACGACCTCAACCGCCCTGTGGATCGAACGCTACGCACGCGGTCTGGAAGACCTGCGCGCGGCGCTCGACTGGAGTCTGAACGGTGCAGGCCCCAATGATGTGGGGATTTATCTGGCCGCGACCTCGGCGCCCCTGTGGCAAGAGTTGTCGCTGCTCAAGGAATACGGCGGTTACGTGCGTCAGGCGCTGGCCCTGCTGGAAAACGCTGCCGAACCTTGCCCTCGGGTGAAGATCGCGCTGAAACTGGCGCTCGGCAGCGCCTGCTACCACACCTGGGGTGGTACCCCGGAAACCATCGCCGCATTCGTCGATGCCCATGCGCTGGCGCAAGAGTACGACGACGTGGCCGGCCAGCTGCGTGCGGTGTCCGGGCACATGGCGGTCAACCTCAGCTGTGGCCACTATCGGTCGGCGCTGGAACAGAGCGAACAGTTCGATCGACTCGGCCTGCACGGCGACCCGCAGTTGTCGCTGAGTACACATCGCCTGCGGGTGTTGGCGCTGCATTACGCCGGCGACCAGCAGCAGGCACGCCTGCATGCCGAGCAAGTGATTCAGCACATGGCGCAAAACGGCAATCCCAACCGTTTCACCCATGGCTTCGGCGTGCAGTACGACCAGAGCGTCGCCTCGCTGACGGTGCTGGCCCGGGTGTTGTGGCTGCAAGGTTTCCCTGAACAGGCCTGGCGTACGGCCAGGCAGGCACTGGACATCGCCGTGCAAATCAACCACGGCACCTCGATCTGCTACACCCTGGCGCTGGCCAGTTGCCTGATTGCTCATTACAACGGTGACGCGCAAAACGCCCGTGCTTTGCTGCAGCTGTTGCTGGAGCAGGCGCAGAAGCATTCCGTATTGCTGTTCTATCGCTGGGCACGGCAATACGCGCAGGTCCTCGACGCCGATGCCGCCGTGCCGATAGCGACCGATGACAGCGGTCTGATCAGAGAAATCATGGTGACCCTGGACAGCCGCTTTGTTGATGATGCGTTGCTTGAGCGGGCACACAGCGGAGCTGCAGGCTGGAGCACGGCGGAGATTCTGCGGGCTCGGGCCGATCGCATGTTGATTGAACAATCGGCTTGCCCCGACAGCAGCACACGGCAAGCCGAAAAGGTCTTGCTCCAGGCACTGTCGATCGCGCAAACCCAGGGCGCCCTGGCCTGGGAACTGCGCAGTGCTACTTCGCTGGCGCAGTTGTGGCAACGGCAGAACCGCTACCGCGAAGCACTGGAGTTATTGAACCCGATCTATCAACGCTTCACCGAGGGCTACGCCACCCCGGACCTGCGCAAGGTGCGCTGGTTACTCGACGAGTTGGGCCGCCAACTGCGAGCCTGACACCCAACGACTGCGGCTGACGAAGCGCGCATGCCGACGCTCGTACTCGTTGGATTCACCGCTGCGTTCCAGTTGTTCGCGGGCGTAACGACGGGTGGTGTTGAGCATGCGATAGCGCAACCCGGCACTGCCCCGCTCCACCGCCAGCAAAGACTTCTGCGCCAACCGATCAATCATCAGGGCCAACGTCGACGGGGGTAATAGCGCGCAACTGATGACGCCCATCGCCGCATCAATGGCAAAAGCCGTTTTGAAGACCGACAGGCGTTGCAGCACCCGCTGTTCCTGCTCACTCAGGTGCTGATAGCTCCAGTCCAGCGCGGCTTTCAGGGTTTGATGGCGTGGCACGGCAGTACGCCGACCATGGCTGAGCAGCTGTAAACAATTGTCGAGTTGTGACTGCAAGCCGACCAACGCCAGCGCATCAATGTGCGCCGCCGCCAGTTCAATCGCCAGTGGCAGCCCATCGAGCCGCCGACAGATGTCGCGCACAGCATTGAGATCCTGTTCACGCAGGGTAAAACCCTGCTGCCGGGCTCGGGCACGACTGACAAACAATTGCACGGCCGAATAGCTCATGGTCTCTTCGACACTGCCCAACGCTGAGGACTTGGGAATGGCCAGTGGCGGCAGGGTTTGCACGGTCTCCAGACTGGCCTGCAATGCTTCGCGACTGGTCGCAAGAATCGACAACCGTGGCGCGGCCTCCAGTAAACGTTCAACCAGAGCCTTGCAGGCTTCACGCAGATGCTCGCAGTTATCCAGCACCAGCAAGCTGTGACGCGCTGCCAGCGTGACGAGATCGGTTTCGAGGGTGTGCAACAGATAATCGAGCAGTGGCGTGGCGTCGTTGACTACCGCCAGGTCCACCAGCCAGACCCCGTCGCGAAAATGCTGTAACAGCAACTCTGCAGCACGCAACGCCACCGTGGTTTTGCCGACACCCGCAGGCCCCGTCACGGTCATCAATCGGCACAGTGGCAATTGCCGCACCATCGAGCCCACCACTGAATCGCGACCGGTCACCGGCGTCAGCCGCACAGGCAAGTTGTGTTGTGGCGCTTGCAGGTGTTCCAGGGCCACGTGCTCAAAATTGTCGCCGTGCACCGGAGCAACGAAGCTGTAGCCACATTGCGGCACATTGACGATGTAGCGTTGGCCGTTCTCACCGTCACCGAGCGCCCGGCGCAGGGCGGCAATGTGGACGCGAAGATTGATCTCTTCGACCACCGAAGTGGGCCAGACCCGTGCAATCAACTCTTCCTTTCTGACCACTCGGCCTGCACGCTCGACCAGCACCTGCAGAATGTCCAGCGCCCGCCCGCCCATGCGCAGTTGCCGATCCCCGTCGAGGATCAGCCGTTGGCGCAAATGAAAGGCGTAAGGGCCGAAATACAGGACTGACGCCGAGTGCAAATCGTTGAGGCTGTTCATGCCAACTATCTTGGCAGCCTGCGATGACGGCACAACCTTCACACAGGGCGCAGCACGGACATCCGGGTGCGCACAACGGACAGAACCGCTCTAGCTGAACTGTTCGCGGTATTGCACAGGGGTAAGGCCGAGTTTTTCCGCGAACAACAGACGCATGTGCCGAACACTGCCAAAACCACTCTTGTAGGCCACGGTTTTCAAAGGCAGGTCAGTGGCTTCCAAAAGATTTCGTGCGCAGTCGATACGCGCACTTTGCAGGAACTCCATCGGCGTCATATTGATGTCGCGGACAAACGTCCGCGCGAAGTGCCGTGCACTCATGTTGGCCAATCCTGCCATGCGCTCGACAGTGAACACTTCGTCGAGATGGTCCAGGACGTAATTCTGTACTCGGGTGATCGGTGTTTCCTGAGGCGCCACCGCCGCCATCAAGGGGCTGAACTGCGCCTGTCCGCCTTGACGTTTCATCACCACCAGCAGCACTTTGGCGACGTCCTGGGCCAACTTCTTGCCGTGATCCTGCGCCACCAGCGCCAGCGCCAGGTCGATGCCGGCCGTGACCCCGCCAGAGGTGATCAGATTGCGATCCTCAATGAAAATCTGGTCGGTGGCGACGCTCGCCTTTGGAAATGCCTTGATCAGGCGTTCGGTGTAGTTCCAATGAGTGGTCACCCGATAGCCGTCGAGCAACCCGGCATGGCCGAGCACGAAGGCGCCGGTGCAGATCGAACCATATCGCTCGGCACAGGGCACGGCCGCTTTCAGCCAGGCCAGCAACGCCGGGTGTTTTTCGTTGTAAGCCCCCGGCCCTCCTGGCACCAGCAGCAAATCGTAGCGCTCAAGGGCTTGTTCGATATGCCGGTCGGTGTGTACCAGCACACCGTTGGACGCACGCAACGGCCCGCGCTCGGTGCCAAGGGTCGTCAGCTGATAGTGCGACTCCGGTTTCAAATAGCGATTGGCCACCGAAAACACTTCCAGCGGCCCGGCCATGTCGAGCAGCAGAAAGTCGGGGAACAACACCATGGCCACGGTTTTCATGGGGTACACATCACTGATAATCAAAAGTAAGCGGACAGGACAGGCTGAGCATTATGGCCAACTGCGGCACAGTCGTCGGAAAAAAATACGTGATCGAGCGCACACAACTGTCAACCAGAAACGGACAGTATTTCAATTTCCATCTACTTATTACCCCGCAGAGTAAACAGTAATCTTCTCCTCACTCGGACGAATTCACGTCCCCCCAGGAGATTTCATCATGCTGACTCTTCGCAAAGCCTCCGATCGTGGCCTCGCCAATCATGGCTGGTTGAAGTCGTTCCACACCTTTTCCTTCGCCAGCTACCGCGACCCGCGTGAACAGGGTTTTTCCGACCTGCTGGTGATCAACGATGACCGCGTTGCCGCCGGTAAAGGTTTCGGCCAGCACCCGCATCGTGACATGGAGATCTTTTCCTACGTGCTCGAAGGCGCACTGGAACATAAAGACACGTTGGGCACCGGCTCGGTGATCCGCCCTGGCGACGTACAACTGATGAGCGCCGGCAGCGGCGTGGCGCACAGCGAGTTCAACCATTCGGCCACCAAACCCGTGCACTTTTTGCAGATCTGGATTGTGCCGGAGATCAGCGGCGCCAAACCGCGCTATCAGCAGGAGCACTTCAGTGCGCAGAAAAAACGCGGTCGCCTGCAACTGATCATCTCGCCGGACGGCAGCGATGGTTCGCTGACAGTGCGCCAGGATGCGCGGGTTTACGCCGGGTTGTTCGACGGCAAGGAAAGCGCCACCCTGAAACTGTCCGCCAACCGTTACGCCTACGTGCATGTGGCTCGCGGCAGTGTTGAACTCAACGGCCAGTTGCTGCAGGAAGGTGACGGCGTGCGGGTTCGCGAGGAACAGGCGTTGACCCTGAGCAATGGCGCGGATGCAGAAGTGCTGGTGTTTGACCTGCGTCCGCAAGAGCTGCCGCAAATGCCATGAGGCAGGGTTTCCAAAGCCAACAAAAACGGCCTTCGATTGAAGGCCGTTTTTTTATTTTGGCAACACCGGTGATGGCTGCTCGGCAGGCTTGGCTGCGCCGACTTCTTTGCCCGCCTGAACCGCCGCCAAGGTTGTTTGTATCGCTGCATACAGGTTGGCCTGACTGGCGAAATAGCCGCCCACGACAATACTGACCACACCAAACAGATGCACAGCCGTTGCCATCCAGACGTTGGCATTCACGGAACCCGCCTTTTTGAGCGCCTCTTTGGACTCGATGGCAATGCCTTGAATCATCGAGTCGTAGCGTTTATCTCGCTCACACTGGATGCGCTCATTCGCCTTGTCTCGCTCTGCCTGGGAGCAAAGGAACTCTCGGATATCTGCGTGCACTCGCTCTACCCGAGCATCCATCCTTGCCTCGATGCTCTCGATCCTGGCGTTGAATTCTTCACGGCTGATAGCGTTCATGATTTGTGTATTACGACCTTTGCTCAATGTGTCGAAGCTTTGATATTGCTCGAATTCCCTGGCTTTCAATCCGATCCCCTTCCCTGGGTTAGCGATACCTTCTCTGGCGCACCGATTTCCTGGCGCTGCGAGTTGCATCAACCTTAGGACTGGCGCTCCAAGCCCACAAGCCGGCAGATTCTGCTGTGGATGTAGGGCGTTTCGTCAGACGCTGTAGCTTGTCCAAAACGCTTTGAGCCGTCACTCATTCTCCAGTGCAAACGCCTCGACAATCTGCTCAATCACCGCCCTGACCCGTGCGGTGTGGCGCAAGTCCGCGTGGGTCACCAGCCAGACCTCATACGGTTGCGGGCGATTGCGCTCCGGCCAAAGCCTGATCAGGCCATCGCGCTCGCCCATGTATACCGGAATTTCTCCTACGCCCAGGCCGGCCGCAATCGAGCGGCGTACCAACAGACTTGAACTCAGGCTGGCGACAATCCGTCCGCGATGCAGCGGCTCGCAAACCAGCGTCATGTCCTTGTGCGTCTGCAAATACGGTTGGTAGACCACCAGATCATGGCCTTCGAACGCCGTACCCTGCGGCGGGATGCCATGGGCGTCGATATACGCCTGTGAAGCGAACAATCCCACGGGCCAGCGAGCAATCCGCCGCGCGATCAGATCGGGATTGTCAGGCCGGGTATTGCGCACAGCGATGTCGGCCTCGCGCTTGGCCAGGCTAAGGATCTGAGTGGAGGCGTCCAGTTGCACACGCACGTCCGGGTGCTGCGCGTGCAGGCGGCTAATGGCCGGGATCAGGAAGTCGATGGCCAGCGAGTCGGTGGTGCTGACGCGTACGGTGCCGGTCAGACGATCATCCAGGCCCTGAATCTGCCGCTCAAGTTCCAGCGCCGAATGCTCCATTTTTTCCACGCTTTTGAGCGCGGCCTCGCCGACCGCGGTCAATGCGTAGCCGTCGGAGGTGCGCAGGAACAAGGTCGCGCTCAGGGACTTTTCCAGCGCCGTGATCCGTCGTCCGACGGTCGCTTGATCCACCCCCAGAACCCGCGCTGCGCCTCGTAATGTCGACTCCCTGCATACCGCGAGAAATACCCGCGCATCATCCCAGTTCATGCTGCCCACCCCATGCAAATTTGCATCACTATAAAGCCAATTCGCTGCATTACCGCAGCAATGATAGCCGATATTCTGAGCGCCATAGACCTTCCTCAGGATCGCTGTCATGCGTACATCAACCTCAGCCTTACCGATTTTCTCGGGACTCTGCGCCAGCCTGGTCGGCATTGGGCTGGCGCGCTTTGCCTACACACCGCTTATTCCCTCGCTGATTCAGGCGCAGTGGTTTTCTGCCAACGATGTGGTCTACCTCGGTGCAGCCAATCTGGTCGGCTATCTGATCGGCGCCCTGCTCGGCCGGCCGATAGCGCGGCAACTGGGCAATAAAAACGCCCTGCGACTGATGATGCTGCTGGTCACCGCAGCGTTTTTTGCCTGTGCATTTCCATTGTCGGTGAGCTGGTTCTTTGGCTGGCGGCTGCTGTCGGGGATTACCGGCGGCGCAATTATGGTGCTGGTGGCGGCGACTGTACTGCCCCACGTGCCGGCATCCCGCAAAGGACTGGCCAGCGGTGCGATTTTTCTCGGTATCGGCTTGGGCATCGCCGCCTCCGGAACCATCGTCCCGCCCTTGTTGAATATGGGCCTGCACGCCACCTGGCTGGGGCTGGGCGGATTGTCCTTGTTGCTGACCGCGATGAGCTGGTTTGGCTGGCCTGTTGATCTACCGTACCCGACCGCCATTCACGCAGGCGCGACGGTTGAGCCAACGCCCTCCGCCGTCTATTTGCTGTTCGGCCAATACGCATTCATGGCCGCAGGTCTGGTGCCGGCCATGGTGTTTCTGGTGGATTACGTGGCTCGCGGGCTCGGTGCCGGGGCGCAGATTGGTGCACTGGTTTGGGTGATGTATGGCCTGGGCGCAATTGTCGGCCCGGTAAGTTACGGCTTTCTCGCGGACCGGCTTGGCGCGCGGATGGGCATCCGGCTGGTATTGGTGGTGCAGGCGATTGCGCTGGGACTGCTGGCGGTTTCCCACTCTTTCATGGCGTTGGCCGTGCTGGCAGTGATCATCGGTTCATTCCCGCCGGGCATCGTCCCGCTGGCCTTGGCCCGCGTGCATGAACTGGTGCCGGATCACCATCGCCAGCAAATCGCCTGGAGCCGCGCCACCGTATCGTTTGCCACGTTTCAGGCGCTGGCCGGATTTGCCTATTCGGCGCTGTTCAATGCCACGGGCGGTCAGCACGCAATGCTCTTCGTGATCGCCGCAGGGGCGATTGTCGTGGCGATTTTGTTGGAGTACGCCCTGAAATGGCTGCCCTCAGCGACTGAACCACGTGTCTGTGAAAATTGAAGGGAATCATTGCCTGCGGGCTGCGCTCCCATCTTCAGAACCTCAAGCAACAGGAATCGACATGACTTTGCCCAACGAAATGACCCGGATCGAAATCACTCAACCTGGTGGCCCGGACGTCTTGCAAGCCAAACGTGTGCCCCTGCCCGTCGCTGCAGCCGGTGAAGTGCTGATCCGCGTGCATGCCGCAGGGATCAATCGTCCCGATGCCCTGCAACGGGCCGGCAAGTATCCAATGAAGCCGGGGATGAATCCGATCCCCGGTCTGGAAGTGGCCGGCGAAGTGGTGGCGTTGGGTGCCGGTGTCAGTCAGTTTGCCGTCGGAGACAAGGTCTGCGCGCTGACCAACGGTGGCGGTTACGCCGAATACTGCAACGTCCCGGCCGGGCAAACCCTGCCGATCCCCGATGGACTGGATTGGGTGCAGGCCGCCGCTATCCCGGAAACCTTCTTTACCGTGTGGGCCAACCTGTTCGGCCTCGGCGACGCCCAGCGTGGTCAGCGCGTGCTGATCCACGGCGGCACCAGCGGCATCGGCACCACCGCACTGATGCTGTGCCGCGAATTCGGCATCGAAGCCTTTGCCACCGCCGGCAGCGCCGATAAATGCGCAGCGATCAGCAAACTGGGTGGGCAGCCGATCAATTATCGCGAGCAGGATTTCGCCACGGTCATCGCCGAAAAAACTGCTGGCCAAGGCGTTAACGCGATTCTCGACATCATGGGCGCTTCGTACCTCAACGGTAATGTCAGCGCGCTGGCGATGGATGGCCGGCTGGTGATGCTGGGCTTTCTCGGTGGCGGCAAGGCCAACGACATCGACCTGCTGGCGATCATGGCCAAGCGTGCGGTGATCACTGGCTCATTGCTGCGTGCGCGAACCGCTGAGGAAAAGGCCGAAATTGCCGAGCAACTGCGCGAACACGTGTGGCCGGCGCTGGCCGCCGGACGCTGCCTGCCGATCATCGACAAGGTTTATTCGCTGAACGATGCGGCCCAGGCGCATGCGCGCATGGAAGGTGGCGACCACATCGGCAAAATCGTTCTGCGCGTGGGCTGAGCCGCAGCATTTTGTAATCGTTGCGAGTAGACGGTGGTCGAAAAAGTCACGCGCAGACCGAGCCTTCTGGTAAAAAGCCTTCTTTGTCTGCGCTGTGGTGAACCGTTTAATGTTCCTGTCCTTCATGACCCGTTTGCGTCGTCGCCGTCTGGCGTTCGCCTGCATGGCTGCGCTGATCATTGGCGTGCCGACGAGTTGTGCGGTGCTCGAACACACCGAGCGCAAACTGCTGTTTCGCATCGAACCGGGCACGGCCGGCTGGTATCACGGCTTGCCGGGCAGCGTGCAGGAACTCGACTTGCAGCCCAAGAGCTTCAAGGCCGGGCAGAATATTCATGCCTGGTGGTGGCCCGCAGAACGACCGAACGCTCCGGCGATTCTCTATCTGCACGGCGTGCGCTGGAACCTCACCGGACAGCTGTTCCGCATCGAGCAGTTGCGCGCGGCTGGCTACTCGGTATTGGCCATCGACTACCGTGGTTTCGGCCAGAGCAAGGGCGATCTGCCTTCGGAAAGCAGCGTGTATGAAGACGCCCGTGTGGCGTGGGAGCGCTTCAAACTCCTGCAGCCCGACCCGAGCAAGCGCCTGATCTACGGCCACTCACTGGGTGGCGCCGTGGCTATTGATCTGGCCGCCGAACTCGGCCAGGACGCCGCACGGGACAAGACACCGCTGCCGGTCAAAGGTCTGGTGATCGAATCGACCTTCACCTCTCTCGCCGACGTGGCTGCCGCCGTGGCCAACACCTCGCTACCAGTGCGCTGGCTGCTGTCGCAGAAATTCGACTCCATCGACAAGATCGCCGAGATTCACATGCCATTGCTGGTGGTGCACGGCATGGCCGACGCATTCGTGCCGCCACGTTTCAGCGAGCAACTGTTCAACGCCGCCCGACAACCGAAACGACTGCTGTTGGTGCCGGGTGCCACCCACAACAACAGCATGGCGCTGGGCGGGCAGAATTATCGCAAGGCGATCGATGCGATGATGCAGTCCAAACCCGCGCCGCGCGTGGCCGGCCCCGCATTGGCACGCAGCGCGCAGGATTCCTAGCGATAGCCGCGAGCCTGCAGATCGAACAGTTTGGCGTAGTATCCGTTAGCGGCGATCAGGCTGTCGTGATCGCCCTGCTCCAGTATCCGTCCGCCCTCCAGCACCATGATCTGATCGGCGTTGCGCACACTGGAAAAGCGGTGGGAGATCAGCAAGGTCATGCGCTCTTCGGTGTGCTGGCTGAAATGCTCGAACACTGCCGCTTCCGCTGCCGGATCCAGCGCCGAGGTCGGTTCGTCGAGAATCAGGATATCGGCATCGCGGCGCATGTACGCCCGAGACAAAGCAATCTTCTGCCATTGCCCACCGGACAACTCCTGACCGCCGGCGAACCATCGCCCTAGTTGCGTTGCATAGCCACGGTCGAGCCCTTCAATGAACGGCGCGGCCATGCCTTCGGTAGCCGCAGCCTGCCAGCGCGATTCATCGTTGAACGCCGAGGTATCCCCCACGCCGATGTTTTCGCCCACGGTGAACTGGTAGCGAATGTAGTCCTGAAAAATCACGCCGATACGCCGCCGCAATGTGTTCTCTTCCCAATCCTGCAAATCGCTGCCATCAAGCAGAATCCGCCCCTGATCGGGCCGATAAAGGCGCGTCAGCAATTTGATCAGCGTGGTTTTGCCTGAGCCGTTCTCCCCCACCAGCGCCACACTCTTGCCCGGCACCAGGTGCAGGTCGATGCCTTCCAGTGCGGCACGGCTGGCCCCCGGATAGCGGAAACCGACGTTCTCAAAACGCAGGCCATCACCCGGATGCGCGCCGACGGTGAGATGACCGCAATCAGCCAACACCGGTTCGGCCAGATACTCATACAGGCTCGACAGGTACAGACCGTCCTCATACAAACCGCTGATCGCACTCAGGCTGCTGCTGACCGCACTCTGCCCCTGCTTGAACAACACCAGGTACATGGTCATCTGACCGAGACTGATATTGCCGTGCACCGCATCGATCACCACCCAGGCATAAGCCAGATAGAACGCCCCTGTACCGAGCAGGCCGAGACCGAAACCCCAGCCATCACGCCGCAATGTCAGGCGCCGATCCTCGGCGTAGAGCTTGGCGAAGGTGTCCCGATAACGCTGCAGCAGCAACGGCGCGAAGCCGAACAGCTTGACCTCTTTGATGTAGGCCTCGTGGGACAGCAAGGTTTCAATGTAATTTTGCTGCCGACTCTCCGGGGCGCGGCGGGTGAACAGGCGGAAAGCGTCGCCGGAGAAATGCGCCTCGGCAAAGAACACCGGCAACGCGCCGATCACCAGCAACAGCAGTGCCCACGGCGAAAAATGCACCAGCAGCACACCGAAGCTGATCAGCATGATCAGGTTCTGGATCAGCCCCAGCGACTTCATCACCAACGCCAGCGGCCGGGTCGAGGCTTCGCGGCGCACGCGCACCAGCTTGTCGTAGAACTCGGAGTTCTCGAACTGCACCAGCGACAGGGTCTGCGCCTTTTCCAGAATCAGCGTGTTGACCTTCTGCCCCAACTGCACCCGCAACAACGACTGCTGCACCGAGAGCGCCCGTTGCGTACCGGACAACAACGCCAACACCCCCGCCTCCATCAGCACATAACGCAACACCGGCCACAGGGGTGCATCGCCCTGTTGCGCGTGCAACTGCATCGCCGTCACCACAGCGTCGACAATGCGCTGACCCAGCCATGCGGCCAGCGCCGGCAGGACACCCGCTATCAGGGTCGCCAGCACCAGGCCCAGAAATAACCCGCGTGAGGTCGCCCAGACCAACAGCAAGGCGCGCCGGGCCTGATCGAACAGGGCGTTGAAGCGGAAAATCAAAGGCATGGCAGAACAAGCTCGATAGGTCGTACAGGGTGTCATGGTACTCCGCAGGTTTTATCCGTGCTGAAGCGCGGCGTTTTCAGAAGAAAAACATCTGGAAAAACTCCGGCCGTTGCGACGTCCAATGCTTTGCTATGGTTTAACCGCCTTTCGCGGAACCTGGCGAACATCGCCTCTCTCCGCGCCTACTGCCAGGAACGCCATCATGCGAATCAATCCCTACCTGATCTTCAACGGCAACTGCCGTGAAGCCTTCACCTTTTATGAGCAAGCGCTGCAAGGAAAACTCGAAGCAATCATGACCTTCGGCGAAACACCCGCCGCCGAACACGTACCGAAAGAGCATCATCATCTAGTGATCCACACCTGCCTGAAAGTCGGCGACCAGATGATCATGGCCTCGGACACTACACCTGATCGCCCGACCGGGGGCATGAGCGGTTGCTCGATCTCCCTCAACGTCGACAGCATTGCCGAAGCCGAGCGGGTGTTTAATGCGCTGGCCAAGGACGGTCGCGTCGATATGCCGCTGGAAACCACGTTCTGGGCCGCCCGCTTCGGCATGCTGGTCGATCGGTTCGGCGTGTCGTGGATGGTCAATTGCGAGACTGACAAGTAACGCCGACGTTTCGTCAGGCATGAAAAAGCCCAACCTCTTCAGGTTGGGCTTTTTGATTTATCGTTGGGCCAGCTCATGCCGCACGCATTGTTCGTAATAGGTCTGCTTGACCGCTGCAGGTTTGAGCTTCGACGTGCTGTTGTAGGTCTGCTCGGTAATCCCCATTGCCGTCATGCGCATCCACGGTTGCTGGAACTTGCGCACCTGCAACTGCTTGCGCGCGCCATACAACGAGATCCCCGAGAGCTTCGACTGTTGTGCGCCGGCGGCGATGTCCGAGCCCCACGTACAGGCAAACCGGTGACTCTTGCTCAACTCCCTCGCTTCAATGGCCGAAGCGAAAGCAGCCAGGGAAAGCGTTGCAACGGTTATGACAATCGTCCGCATATAGCCAACCTAACCTTTTGAAAAAAGGCGATTTTGCCGGGGAAGCCCAAGCCTGGGGGCCAGCAAATTGCCGCATAGTGTGCGGGCATACCGCTCGTCCAGCGGCCTGCACCTTGACGCCGGCCACGCCTCCAATGCGGTACATCCCCCGTTACGGAAGGTCTGGACATGAACAAGAAAATTGCGACCCTGGCGCTGGCAAGCCTGATGCTGACTGGCTCGGCTCTATCACTGGCTGCTGAAAAAGCCGGCTCCGCCGCCCCGCCCACTGCCATCCCGGGCGTGAATCAATCCAGCAACAAATCCGAATCCAACGAAGAAAAAGCCAACAAGAAAGGTGAAGAGGCTTCTGGTTCGAACTCGGGCGCAGAATCGAAAGAAACCGAGAAAGACGCGGCAACCTCCAGCGACTCGGAAGATATTCAGAGCAAGCCGAAACAGTAACGACTGGATTGAACGGCAGTGAACGCCGATCATGCTGGGGATTGCCAACACGTGCAGATGAAGACCGTATGCCCAGTAAAGAAGAGCAACCCCAGACATCAGCGACCGCCGCTGACATCGAACGCTCGATCCAGGCCCTGAACAAAATGGCGGAACGTTTATGGGGCGATGGCCGAGAGGCAGAAGCCAAGGCGCTTCTCGATGCACTGGATGCATTGAACCGGGCGCTGGACCGGATCAGGATTGGTGAGAGCCGTAGGGTTCTGCATTGAGCTCTGCTTACGTGCAGCTATTTCAAGCCGCCACGTATAACTATGTCGTACTTGTCAGCAATGGCACACAGGGAAATCGAACCGGCCCGGTACGCTCGTTCAACCGCCTCCCAGTTGTGCTTGGTGTCATAAATTGTTCCATGTTAGACATTAGAAGGGAGCTGACATCATGAAAAACAGCCGTCACACCCTCTGTTTCTGAGTCTTCCGAGGAAGACATAGTCAGGCTGAGGCTGTACTAGAAATCGACCATTTCGAGCTTCATCGCAGCTACGCAATTGTGCTCGAAAAGGAGTTCGTTTAAGCGAGACAGCTCCATATATAACTCCGATTGCAGATAGGCTGAAGCACGCAGCGCTACTGCTCCCATACCAATTCCAGTTGCGCTTGTGGTTTGGAATCAGGGATCGATCTTCTCATCGAAAACTATTTGATACTGTTTTCTACCAGTGCCCTCAAGCAGATCCTTCAGAGCTTGGGCTCGACGATCTAAGCAAGCTTTAAAACCTGAGCTTTCAGGGGGGCCGAAATCTAAGCAAGGGTCACGATTATCGAGTGGTTGCCTCTTTGGAGAACACCCCAACAAGAGCGCTATCGCCAACGCTCCTACGATGAATTTCATTCAAATCACTCCTGTGAAAATGCTGGCAATGTAACCTCCGCTGGAATCGTGCAAAAATTTGTGCACTGAAAGGGTCAGGGTGCTGCTGTCTGCGCATGAGGGCTCGCAGGAACCGACTCCATATAGGCCTTAATGCAGATCAGCTTTGCCGACTTCATAAAGTCCTTAAGATCGTTCTGTTTTTCTTCAGCAGTGTCTAGTACGGGGTAGGTAAGCACCATCCGTGACAAACTTTCCCGCATGCTTTTTCTCGCTGCTGATGGCACTTCATATTGGTCCCGATCAAAATAAGGCGGCTCATTTGCCTGCCTGCCGAGCATTATCGCGCCAGCGTCGAGGGCTAGTTGCGAACAATGGTCTATTTCACCACGACTAAAAACTATCTTCCCACCGTCATCAGTCCAAGCCATTGCAGATGGGGAGCCGAGCAAAACAGCCCATGCAAGTGCAGTAGTTAGAAGCTTGTCGATCATTGCGATCCATCGTCTGAAAAAAATGAGATTATCATTCGACGGTCTTTGCCTCCATCACGTAAAACTCTCCAACATTATGTGCTTAATCCTGCCCCCCCTGTGCCTGAGGATTAAGCGTGTTCGCTCATGCCAAGGTCCACCATAAATGATGAGTTCCGATGGCCTTCCGTACAGGTGATGCAGAAGGAAAGGCCCAGGGCCGAACGTCGCGGAATCCTCGCTGGGCAAGGCCGGATCGGCGCCGAGAAAGATTCCGGCATGATTCGGGTAACCCGTACGTCCTACCTCCATCACAATCATGTCGCCGCGCTGCGGCTGATCGACGCGGTAGAAACCGGCGGCCTCGTAGTTCGCCTCGTACAGACTGGTGTTGTCTTTGCTCTCCCACCAGCCGTCGGCGCGCTTGAAGGCTTCGAACTCCAGCCCCCACTCGCGTTTGTACCAGTCAGCGCAGACCTGCCAGCAGTCCCAGGCGCCGTGTACGAAAGGCCGCTTGAGCAACGGGACCTCACCGGAAGGCATGACGGTGCGCAGATCGCCCTCGGGCCAGCTCAATATGTGCCACGACAGCGCGGTCGCCTCGCACATGGCGAGGTCGCGCGGTGACGGCCGGCTGGTGGCGTCCGGATGAGAATGAACCGCACCGATCACCTCGCCGGTGACATCGACTAGGAGGTTGATCGCTTGAACGAGCTCAAGCGCATCAAGAAAAACACTGTTGGCCAACTCAGCGACTACCTGTGCCGGAACATGGAGGCTGCTGACATCAAGTCCATCAAACGACCACTGTTCACCATCACACTCGCGCTCTCGCCCGAGAAGGTCATTGTCGACAACGAGCAAGCAGTGCCTGACGAGTTTGTCACGTTGAAGAGCGTGATCACTCCAGACAAGAAAACTATCGCCGTGAAGCTCAAAGAAATCCGTGATTACAACGACGCAGTGCGCTAGCGCATCGAAGCCGGCGAAGACGCGGAACATGAACTGCTACCGGAACCGGTCTGGGGTCACCTTGAGCGCGGCGAAAGCTCGATCCGGATCAAGTGAGGCCAGCATGATCAGCCTCAACGCAGTTCGAGCAAAACAGACTGAGTCGGATGAAATCGCCGCTGCGATGGCCGACTTCTGTGCGCGGCCCGGCAGCACCTTCAAGGAGCTGCCGCCGGTTCGGATGCAGCCTAGGCCTGTGCGGCGGGACTGGGTAGACCCTGAAACAGTCCTCAAGCGGCGCCCGAAGCCGATATCGGCCGCTGACCGCAAGACCCTGCGCAAAATGGCGGACTCGCTATGAAGTCGAAACGCAAACCCAACAACGGTTTCGCCCGGGCTGAACGAAGTTGCCGGGCGCTGCTGCGCACCAAACACGTCGCGGTGGTGAACATCGATCCGAGCGGCAGCCAGATCATGGCGAACTGGAAGAGTTGCCGGCAGATCCGCAGTCTGGCGATCGCCAACGCGATATTCGGTTTCTCCTACCGCTGGACGATCTACATCGGCGCCATGCGTCGAGACGAGCGCGGGGCCGAGTACATCAAGTCTGTCGAGATCTCGCTCGAGGGCATCTACAAGGTCGATCGTCTGACAGATGCCATCGAGCATTACTACCCGGAGCTGCGCAACAGCGCGAACCGAACCATCTGGTGGCCTCGGGCTGGATCGCCATCCCCGACGAGATCTCGATGGACGAAGCTCAAGCCGCGAAGCTGTTCTACGCCGCCGGCGCCTGGCATCAGGTGAAGGTAACTGCGTGAGATGCTCCAGAGGAGATACAGCAATGACGCGGCTCACCTATAAGTTCGTGATACGCATAACCGAGAAATAATGAAAGCCGTTTAGCTGTCACTTTTCCCATAAAACTCAGCGATTACCCGGCATGGAAAAGCATGATTTTTAAGATAGCAAAACTCAAAATCCTTAACCAATTTTCTTACCGGCTTTGACCTGAAAAAGATATAGCTGGTGAATACAATTCTTTCTTCTGGAAGCAAAGTATCTCTAAACAGGTTAATATAATAGCGCTTTTCATTTTCAGAAATTGATGAGCTTGCTATTGTAGTTATCACCCTTACCACTCGATGAATAAAGATATTAAGATCATCATTCTCGACAAGTTCAGAAATGTGCAGCCTCGATGATTTTAATTGATCCCTTGTGCTCATAGAGTCGAATTCAGAACGCTTCTCCAAAATTTTTCTTACCACTTCCGAGACCATCGAGCGCTTGGCTTTCGTATCTTCACTTTGAATGCGCAAGAACGTTTCGCAGTATTTTTCCACCCGATCCACCAAGTGGAAAAACGTAGTTTCAAATTTTTCAGCCTCAAGTATTTTCTGCTGCAAAGCCATAAAACTTGTCGTTTTTCTTGCCTCATTTGTCTGGATCATTGTCGTTCTTAAGAGGACCAAGAGTGCCAAAAAACTCAGCACCGGATTTATCAATCCCCCTACAAAATCACCAATTTGCCCGATATTATTTTCAATATTAAGTTTTTTGCCATTAAGCATCACGAAGAACAAAAGCACGACGGCAGCAATAACCAGCGCCACCCAGATGATTAAAACGTTATTCAAAGGCTGATGATCAACTTTCGACTCTTGTGAACCGATCTCAATCTTTAGCTTAAAGAAACTAAAAATACTAACACTTAAAATAAAAACTATTAAAGCGATTAAAATAAACTCTCTCAACGCCTGTTCCTCGCGATCTATATCCATAAAATTCAGCCCACCTACTAACGTATTCTCACCTGAATGCCATACATTTGCCACTAGGCAGTTCAAGAAGACAAATCCTTAGATGACTGGAAAACCCTCATGTCAATATCGCACCGCCTATTCTTGCCACGGCCTCGATCTGTGGCTGCGACCTATGCTCTGTCTCATTTCCCACCGTGAACCTGCTACGTATCCATCGTACGACGCTGCTGCAGACTTTACTGCTCAGCGCGTAACGATGTTCGTCACCTCCCATGAACCTAGGCTGCACGCCAAGCGCGACAAAATGGCATCGCGCATGAAGGAACTGGCCGACAAAGGCCTCACCGTCATCGAGGCAGCGAAAGTGATGGGCATGGAAACGAAGCGCGCCCGACTCATCGCCCGCGAGAACAGCATCAACTTCCCGGGGCCTCAGTGAAGCGAACCATCAACCGGGCGGCCACGCGCCGCCGACAGACCTGGCTGGACTTGCCGGCCAGCGGAATTGAAGAGGTAGGCCATGGCCAAGAGCAATGCGGAACGGTTAGAAAAAGCCGCGGCGAAAAGGAAGAGCCGCGGCGAAGTAGAGGTTCGGTTCCACACCCTGCCAGCTACTCGCCAAGCCCTTGCCGAGCTGATGGCATGGAGCGGCATCGAGGAACAGGCGAGGCGATCACGCTGATGATTCACCACCTGCACGGCCTTGGCCCGGGCGGTGCCCCACAGCTGCTCACTCCGCCGCGACACGTTATCGAACTATCGCAAAATGTGTCGCGGGAATTTCGACTCAAGAGCTTGATGATGATTCAAAAAGACCCAGGTGACGAAGTGATCGAACCGGTCAGTCCTTTTTTGTCGGCTTAACTGCTGGCATCGGAACTTTGACTTGCATTGGTGGCAAATTTCGCTCGTTGACCTGAGGTCGACCGTCAGGCTTGTTTCCAGCTGGACCTTTATGTTTGTCGGTCATTTCAAACTCCATAGTGAGATGTGAAGTATTCGACTGCTTGGGTGGAGGCGTTTGTCATTCTCTTCTTGCGCACTGGGATTACCATGCTTCCGAATTTCTCGGTCATGATTTTCCGTTTTTGCTCTTTAAGGTCATGTCGAGCCTTGTTGACCTGCCGATCCGTCAGACTGCCTTCTGAAACATCGAACCAACCCCTCTCAGCTTTATCCGCCAACTCGCCAATAGCAAGAGCTGCGGCGCCGAGAGGTTTGATGCGCGCCTTATGCGGCAAAAGCGATGAGAGCACCGAAATCACTTGCGAGGTAGCGATTATTCCAGCCCATACCTTCGGATATTGCTGCCAAACGGCCCACGCGCCAATAGCGCCGCTTGAAGCAATCGCAAGGAATGCCCGGAAACCCAAATCCCAGCGCTCGGAGCTTAGCTGATAGAGCATCAGGTAGTTCTGATGAGCCCTGATCTCCACCATCTCGTTCCAATACTGCTCCTGATACATCTCTGATTTCCTTAGTCGGCTTATGCCGAACACAAATACCCCAACCCGAACCGAATTGCCACCACAGGTCACAGAGGACGGCGCATGATTCACGATCAAAACCAACCTAGGCAGTTACGCCTCGATAGATCTATCAACGAAGCCTGGAGCTTTTCAGCCTTTGTGCGCGCCTCCCTTACGTATTCATGCGCATCATGCGTCGATGAATCTTCAATAAGAGCGAAGAGTTTTTTTTGCAATCCTGTCCAGCGCTTCGAGGTTTCGTCAAACTCATCTTCAGTAAAAAGCATTTCCAACATGATGATGTCTGTCGCGAGCTTGTACCTTGCGATGGGCCAGTTGGCATCAAGCTCTTGCTTTTCATGCTTAGTAAGACCGTGAATTTGGTGCTCACCATTAACTTCACTATCTAGAAAACGATGGATTAGATCTGTTTTTTCAAGAGCCGAGCCGATCCTCTCATAGCGCTCAGTCCATAGTTTCTCTCGTTTTGTTCTTACGATTGCAAAGTAAGCGCCGACTGCTGCACCAGCGATCGCCAATATAAGCGGCACCCAAAAAGTGACCATTCAGCATACGTCCTCAAAAATAATATTTGGCAAATAATTACCCTACTTCTACGAATCATGCCAGCCGGCAGAGGACCGTCCTGCGCAGTGCGAAGAAAAGCCCTTGCCGCTAAGAGATTGGTTACGTAAATCTCAATTCAATTTTTAAAACCTTGTACTAGATTACTAAAGTCTACAGTAATCACCGAGAGGTTCAATGTTCCAATTAATAGCACTGCCCATCCGATTGCCAGCGCAACTCCAACGTAGATGGGGATACGAGAAATTGAATATCGCTGCAAAATAAGTTTATTGGTCAACTTGCGCCCAATTGAGCGACCACTGTTTTTCAAGTTTTTTTTGATTCGTTTCCGGTTAGAGTCATCGTGAAATAAATGCACTAAAATCCTTCGGCGCCGTAACCTGGCATCATATAGAGGATCAATAAATACATTATCGTGTCGCAGCTTGGTGTCAATGCGACCATGAACCTCGATCAGCCTCACCATGAACTGCTCGGCCATTGTTGTATTTATCTCCCAATGGGTCTGCCAATACTTTGAACCGCAGGCCATTCCTGCTTGAAGCATAGATACAAGTAAGCCAACGCAACAAACAATAAAGCTAACAAGAGGAATTTGGCCGGTCGACTGGCAAATTCCCGCAAATAAAACACCTTGAAAAATCATGAAAAAATTGTTGCGTTGAACGAGTTGAGATATCTCGAAGTTCCGCAATTCAAGGCAAAGTTCAAATACATCCTTCCATGCTTCATAGTCATTAACCGCATAAGCAATAGCCGATTCTGCCTGCTTCTGCCGATCGTCTTCGTGCTCAAGAATCGAACCCGCGCCTTTTGAATCAGCCATATCACCACTCCGTTGATTACTGGCTAATCAAACACCAATTCAAATCAAAACGCCACCACCCCTAACTAAATCGAAGGTAGACGATCGCCCCCCCCCCCCCCCGGCTGAGCATGGATACGACCGGCAACGTATTGGCCAGCTAGCGAATCATCGGAACTCTGAAAGCAGCCTTATATCCCCGGCATAGGACGCCCCATGCCCACAGAAAACAAAACGGCCAACCCGCTGAAGGTTGAGCGCTCGACAGTAACGAAGCTGGCGATCACCGGCGCGCCGAGCCTTGACCCGATCACTGTGTTCCTTGAAGACCTAGCGCCCAAACGAGGCAAGATCACCGTCAGCTGCTGGGGAAAGAGCTGGACGGCTAACTGGGGTGGAATGTGGGACGACCACACAATTGCGCAGTTCTTCTGCGAGTTGAACACCAGATACATCATCGGTTACTTCGACGGCAATTCAGCGGTGATGCTCTCGCAAACGAAGCTCAGCGCCTGGTGCTGAAAGAGCTACGTCGATTCGGCTACACCTCGGACGAAGCGCCCGAAAAGTTCGACGCGGCAGAGGATCTGCGCGATTCGCTATCGTTTGACCATCTTCACGGCGCCCACAGCGAATTGATGACCAAGCTGTTCGGCGATGAATGGTGGCACATGACGAGCGATGCCACTGAGCCCAATCCCGATTACGCCTACCTCGAGCGAATCATCCTCGCGGTGCAGCTGGCGCCGTGCCAAGAACAGCCGCAACAGGTGGCGGCATGAGGCAGTTGATCCGCCGCAAGGTGGCTGATCTTGCTGGCCGCGAAGATCCTTGAAGGCCGGAACGTCCACCTCTCGCTTGTCGTCTCCCGCCGCGATAACAACAGGATGTACGGCATGGCCGAAGAGTTCGAAGACATCGCCGAACGCATCAGTAACAAATACCAGTAACTCTTCCCCCTTCTAAGTCAGACGAAGATGAGGAGGAATTTAACGTTGAAGAAAATGATGATAGCGCCGTCAAAAAGTGACCGAAGAACTCCAGGCGGTGATCAGCCGTTGCCGGGATGACATCGTCTCACCGTACCTGATACACCGTCGGCCCGATCGCAAAAAGCAGAAGCAGGCGCAGACGAAGGAACACTGGACTCAGGTGGAAGAGCGATATTTGACGCGAGCCTTCAAAGAGGCCCGGGAAGCGGCAGGCTGTTACAAGGGATGGAAAGAAGAGGAAATGCCGGGCTTCCACGAAGTGCGAGCGCTATCGCTGCACCTGTATCAGAAAGCCGGAAAAGACGGTCAGAAGATCGCCGGCCACGCCAGCGAGACCATGACGAAAAACTACCAGAAAGACCACGCAGAAATCGTCTGGTCAGAGGCAATCCCTGACCTGAATATCAGCGAAATCACAGGGTAGTTTTGCGCAAGTTCTGCGCGGGTTTTGCGCAGGCACAAAAAAGCCGATCTATATGATCGGCTTAAATGTCTGATTTTATTCAGGAAATATGGTCGGGACGGAGTGATTCGAACACTCGACCCCTAGCACCCCATGCTAGTGCGCTACCGGACTGCGCTACGCCCCGACTAGTTTGAAACCCGCCCCTCGTCTCGAAGAGCGCTCAAGAATATATCGCAAGCTTTTGAAAACTGGAAGTATTCAAACGCAGCTTTTTATTTCTTGAGCACCACCAGTACATCTTCAAGCTCAGCGATCATCTGGCGGATCATTTGCTTGTATTGGGTGGTGTCGTCTTTGGCTTCATCACCGGACAAGCGCAGACGCGCGCCGCCGATGGTGAATCCCTGATCGTAAAGGAGCGCGCGGATTTGCCGGATCATCAGCACATCCTGGCGCTGATAATACCGGCGGTTTCCGCGGCGTTTGACGGGGTTGAGTTGAGGAAACTCCTGCTCCCAGTAGCGCAGCACGTGTGGTTTTACCGCACACAGCTCGCTGACTTCACCAATGGTGAAGTAGCGTTTGCCCGGGATGACGGGTAGTTCGTCGTTATGACTTGGTTCCAGCATAAGCCTCAACTCGGGCCTTCAACTTCTGCCCTGGACGAAAGGTGACCACACGGCGAGCCGTGATCGGGATTTCTTCCCCCGTTTTCGGGTTGCGGCCAGGCCGCTGGCGTTTGTCCCGAAGGTCGAAATTGCCGAAACCGGACAATTTGACCTGCTCGTTGTCTTCAAGAGCGTGCCTGATTTCCTCGAAAAACAGTTCAACCAACTCCTTGGCTTCCCGCTTGTTCAGGCCCAGCTCTTCATACAGACGTTCCGCCATCTCAGCTTTCGTCAAAGCCCCCATACGTCACTTCCTTAACGTGGCGTTCAACCTTTGTTCGAGCGAGGTGAGGATATTTTGCGTCGTCGAATTCACCTCATCGTCATTAAGAGTGCGCGATGGATGCTGCCAGGTCAAGCCAACTGCAAGGCTTTTTCTATCAGGATCAATGCCTTTACCCTGATACACGTCAAACAGCCTGAGATCCGTGAGCCATTCGCCTGCATTTTCACGGATTACGTCCAGTACAGCCGAGGCCGCGACGTCTTTGTGCGCGATCAGTGCAAGGTCACGACGCACTTCAGGAAAACGCGACAACTCATGGAATTGCGGCATTTTTCCGGAAGCGACTTCAGCCAGAACCAGCTCGAAGACGAAGACCGGACGATCCAGGCCCAGGGCTTTGGACAGCTCGGGGTGAATCGCACCGATAAAGCCGACTTCACGCCCGTCCCGTTCGATGCGCGCGGTTTGACCCGGGTGCAGCGCCGGGTGTTTACCCGGAGTGAAAGTGAAGGTATCCAGTGCACCGGCAAAGCCCAACACCGCTTCAACATCGGCCTTCACGTCGAAGAAATCGACGGTGTCGCGACCCTGCGCCCAACCTTCCGGCAGACGGCTGCCGCAAACAACACCCGACAGCATCGGTTCTTGCTTCAGACCTTCCAGCTGACCGACGAAGCGCAGACCGCTTTCGAACAGACGCACGCGATCCTGCTGGCGGTTCAGGTTGTGCTGCAACGCCTTGACCAGGCCCGGCCACAGCGAGGAACGCATGGCAGCCATATCATTGGAAATCGGGTTGGCCAGCAACAGCGGCTCAACGCCCGGGTTGAACAGTTCGAACTGTTTCGGATCTATGAAGCTGTAAGTGATCGCTTCCTGATAACCACGGGCTACCAGCAGACGACGCAGCTCAGGCAATTCGCTGCGTGCTTCAGCCTTCGCTTGCGGCGCCAGACGCGCTTGCGGGTAACGAACCGGCAGACGGTTATAGCCGTACAGACGCGCCAGCTCTTCGATCAGATCGACTTCCAGACTGATGTCGAAGCGGTGACTTGGCACTTCTACGCGCCACTGCCCTGCGCCGTCAGCGGAAATCTTCAGACCCAAGGCGCTGAGCAGACGCTCGACCTGCGCCGAATCCATTTCCATCCCCAGCATCTGGGTGATGCGCTGCGCACGCAGGGTGATCGGCGCGATCGACGGCAGGTGCTGTTCAATGACGGTCTCGATGATCGGGCCGGCTTCACCACCGGTAATTTCCAGCAGCAGGCCAGTGGCGCGCTCCATGGCTTCACGGGCCAGTTGCCAGTCCACGCCACGCTCGTAACGGTGCGAGGCGTCGGTGTGCAGGCCGTAGGAACGAGCCTTGCCCGCCACAGCGATCTGATCGAAGAACGCACTTTCCAGGAAAACGTCGCGAGTGGTTGCGGACACACCGCTGTGCTCGCCACCCATTACGCCGGCAATCGCCAGAGCGCGGGTGTGGTCGGCAATCACCAGGGTATCGCTACGCAGGCTGACTTCCTGACCGTCGAGCAAAACCAGCTTCTCACCCTCTTCCGCCATACGCACGCGGATGCCGCCATTGATTTCGGCGAGATCGAAAGCGTGCAGTGGCTGACCCAGCTCAAGCATCACGTAGTTGGTGATGTCGACGGCAGCGTCGATGCTGCGCACATCGGCGCGGCGCAGACGTTCAACCATCCACAGCGGGGTTGGTTTGGACAGATCAACGTTACGGATGACACGACCCAGGTAACGCGGGCAGGCGGCAGGCGCCAGCACTTCTACCGGACGCACTTCGTCGTGCACAGCCGGAATGGTCATGACCACCGGGCGAGTGACCGGCGTGTCGTACAGCGCACCCACTTCACGGGCCAGACCGGCCAGCGACAGGCAGTCGCCACGGTTCGGGGTCAGGTCGACCTCGATGCTGGCATCTTCCAGATCCAGGTACACACGGAAATCTTCGCCCACCGGCGCATCGGCCGGCAGTTCCATCAGACCGTCGTTGCCTTCACCAACCTGCAGCTCGGCTTGCGAGCACAGCATGCCGTTGGACTCGACGCCACGCAGCTTGGCCTTCTTGATCTTGAAGTCGCCCGGCAGTTCGGCACCGATCATGGCGAACGGAATCTTCAGGCCCGGACGCACGTTTGGCGCACCGCACACGACCTGGAAGGTTTCCGCGCCATTGCTGACCTGGCACACACGCAACTTGTCGGCATCAGGGTGCTGCTCGGTGCTCAGCACCTCGCCCACGACAACGCCGCTGAATACACCGGCGGCCGGGGTCACGCTATCGACCTCCAGACCCGCCATCGACAGACGAGCAACCAGCTCGTCGCGACTTACCTGCGGGCTAACCCAGCCACGCAGCCATTGTTCACTGAATTTCATCCTGCTCTCCTAAGAATTCGTTACGACTAGCGAAATTGCGCGAGGAACCGCAAGTCGTTGTCGAAGAACAGACGCAAGTCGTTCACGCCGTAACGGAGCATTGCCAGACGCTCGACACCCATGCCGAAGGCAAAACCGGAGAACTCTTCCGGATCGATGCCGGACATGCGCAGCACGTTCGGGTGCACCATGCCGCAGCCCATGACTTCCAGCCAGCCGGTCTGCTTGCAGACGCGGCAGCCTTTACCGCTGCACATCACGCATTCCATGTCGACTTCAGCGGATGGCTCGGTGAACGGGAAGTACGAAGGACGGAAACGGACGGCCAGCTCTTTTTCGAAGAACACCCGCAGGAATTCTTCGATGGTGCCTTTGAGGTCGGCGAAATTGATGTCGCGATCGACCAGCAGGCCTTCGACCTGGTGGAACATCGGCGAATGGGTGATATCGGAGTCGCTGCGATACACACGGCCTGGGCAGACGATGCGGATCGGCGGCTGCTTGGACTCCATGGTGCGGACCTGTACCGGCGAGGTATGGGTGCGCAGCAACATGTTCGCATTGAAATAGAAGGTGTCATGCATCGACCGGGCCGGGTGATGGCCTGGGATGTTGAGCGCTTCGAAGTTGTGATAGTCGTCTTCGACCTCAGGGCCTTCGGCGATGCCGTAGCCGATGCGGGTGAAGAACTGCTCGACTCGTTCCAGAGTCCGGGTCACAGGATGCAGACCACCGGAGGCCTGGCCACGGCCCGGCAACGTCACGTCAATGGATTCGGCAGACAGTTTGGCAGCCAGTTCGGCTTCTTCAAACAGAGCCATGCGCGCATTGAGAACGCCTGTAACACGCTCCTTGGCAACGTTGATCAGGGCGCCGACTTGCGGACGCTCTTCTGCCGGCAAATTCCCCAGGGTCTTCATCACCTGAGTCAATTCACCCTTTTTGCCAAGGTATTGAACCCGGATTTGCTCCAGGGCATTGATATCTTCAGCGCTTTGCACAGCCTCTAGTGCTTGAGAGACCAGCGCATCCAGGTTTTCCATGTACAGACTCCAGATACAAAATAGGGGAAGAGCTTGAAGGCTCTTCCCCTATTTATGACGTTTAACACCTGGCCCCACAGAGGTGAGGCCGGGTGACTGTCGGGGGTACTTAAGCCAAGGTGGCTTTAGCTTTCTCGACAATCGCAGCAAACGCCGCTTTTTCGTTCACTGCCAGATCAGCCAGAACCTTACGGTCGATCTCGATGGACGCTTTTTTCAGGCCGGCGATGAAACGGCTGTAGGACAGACCGTTGATACGAGCACCAGCGTTGATACGAGCGATCCACAGAGCGCGGAACTGACGTTTTTTCTGACGACGGTCACGGTAGGCGTATTGGCCTGCCTTGATTACCGCTTGCTTGGCAACACGGAATACGCGGGAGCGTGCGCCGTAGTAGCCTTTAGCAAGTTTCAGAATTTTTTTGTGACGTTTACGGGCAATGACGCCACGCTTTACACGAGCCATGAGTTACTTCCTCTATTCTTGATCCAAAAATTAACGAAGGCGCAGCATGCGCTCGACTTTTGCCACGTCAGACGGATGCAGCAAGCTGCTACCGCGCAGTTGACGCTTACGCTTGGTCGACATTTTGGTCAGGATGTGGCTCTTGAAAGCGTGCTTGTGCTTGATACCGTTAGCAGTTTTCAGAAACCGCTTAGCAGCACCACTTTTGGTTTTCATTTTTGGCATGTTCGGATACTCCGCATTCAGTTGATAAACATAATCAGAAGGCCTGCCGTGCCCTGTTGATTACTTCTTCTTTTTCGGGGCGATGACCATGATCAGCTGGCGTCCTTCCATCTTAGGATGCTGTTCGACCGAACCGTACTCGAGCAGGTCAGCTTCAACCCGCTTGAGGAGTTCCATCCCCAGCTCCTGGTGGGCCATCTCACGGCCGCGGAATCGCAAGGATACCTTGGCCCTGTCCCCGTCACTCAGGAAACGTACCAGGTTGCGCAGTTTTACCTGGTAATCCCCTTCCTCCGTCCCTGGACGAAACTTGATTTCTTTTACCTGAATCTGCTTCTGGTTTTTCTTCGCTGCTGCAATCTGCTTCTTCTTCTCGAAGATCGATTTGCCGTAGTCCATCACCCGGCAAACCGGTGGGACTGCGTCAGCAGAGATTTCTACCAGATCAAGCTTTGCTTCTTCAGCAATACGAAGCGCTTCATCAATCGAGACGATGCCAATCTGCTCGCCATCAGCGCCAATTAACCGAACCTCGCGTGCCGAGATATTCTCGTTGATCGGGGCTTTCGGTGCAGCTCGTTTATCTTGTCTCATTTCACGCTTAATAATAATTACTCCGAATCTGGGCGACCACGCCGGGAAACCGCTTGCGCGAGAAACTCAGCGAACTGGGCGACGGGCATCGAGCCCAGGTCAGCACCTTCACGAGTACGCACAGCGACAGTCTGCATCTCGACTTCCTTATCTCCGATAACCAAAAGATAGGGAACCTTGAGCAAAGTATGCTCGCGGATTTTAAAGCCGATCTTTTCATTTCTCAAGTCGGACTTGGCACGAAATCCGCTTTCGTTGAGAGTTTTTTCAACCTGAGCGACGAAATCTGCCTGTTTATCAGTGATATTCATGATCACTGCCTGGGTTGGCGCCAGCCACGCAGGGAATGCACCTTCGTAATGCTCGATCAGAATCCCGACGAAACGCTCGAACGAACCGAGGATCGCCCGGTGCAGCATCACTGGGTGTTTGCGGCTGTTGTCTTCGGAGACGTATTCGGCGCCCAGACGGACAGGCAGGTTGAAATCGAGCTGCAAGGTACCACACTGCCAGACGCGACCGAGGCAATCTTTCAGCGAGAACTCGATTTTCGGACCGTAGAACGCACCTTCACCCGGCTGCAGATCATACGGCAGACCCGCAGAATCAAGGGCTGCAGCCAGTGCCGCTTCGGCGCGATCCCACAGCTCGTCGGAACCTACGCGTTTTTCCGGACGAGTGGACAGTTTCATCTCGACGTCGGTGAAGCCGAAATCGCGGTAAACGTCCATGGTCAGCTTGATGAACGCCGCGGATTCGGCCTGCATCTGCTCTTCGGTGCAGAAAATGTGAGCGTCGTCCTGAGTGAACGCACGCACACGCATGATGCCGTGCAACGCACCCGACGGCTCGTTACGGTGGCAGGCACCGAACTCGGCCAGACGCATCGGCAGCTCGCGGTAGCTCTTCAGGCCCTGGTTGAACACCTGCACGTGGCATGGGCAGTTCATCGGCTTGATGGCGTAGTCGCGGCTTTCCGACTCGGTGGTGAACATGTTGTCGGCGTAGTTGGCCCAGTGCCCGGATTTCTCCCAGAGGCTGCGGTCAACCACTTGCGGGGTCTTGATCTCAAGGTAGCCGTTGTCACGCTGCACTTTGCGCATGTACTGCTCGAGCACTTGATACAGAGTCCAGCCGTTCGGGTGCCAGAACACCATGCCCGGCGCTTCTTCCTGGGTGTGGAACAGGCCCAGGCGCTTGCCGATCTTGCGGTGATCGCGCTTTTCCGCTTCTTCGATGCGCTGGATGTAAGCCGCCAGCTGCTTCTTGTCAGCCCAGGCTGTGCCGTAAACGCGCTGCAATTGCTCGTTCTTGGCATCGCCGCGCCAGTAGGCGCCGGACAACTTGGTCAGCTTGAAGGATTTCAGAAAACGCGTGTTCGGCACGTGCGGGCCGCGGCACATGTCGACGTATTCTTCGTGGTAGTACAGGCCCATGGCCTGTTCGTTCGGCATGTCTTCGACCAGACGCAGCTTGTAGTCTTCGCCGCGGGCCTTGAACACTTCAATCACTTCGGCGCGCGGAGTGACTTTCTTGATGACGTCGTAATCTTTGTCGATCAGCTGATGCATGCGCTGTTCGATGGCGGCCATGTCGTCCGGCGTAAAAGGACGCTCGAAGGCGATGTCGTAATAGAAGCCTTCGTCGATAACCGGGCCGATGACCATTTTCGCAGTCGGGTACAGCTGCTTGACCGCGTGGCCAACCAGGTGCGCACAAGAGTGGCGAATGATCTCCAGCCCCTCTTCATCCTTTGGCGTGATGATTTGCAGCGTCGCGTCGCTGTCGATGATGTCGCAGGCGTCGACCAGCTTGCCGTTGACCTTGCCGGCCACAGTGGCCTTGGCCAGACCGGCACCAATGGATGCGGCGACCTCGGCTACGGAAACCGGGTGATCGAATGAACGTTGACTGCCGTCGGGAAGAGTAATAGTTGGCATGGCGCCTCCTCTCCTAGTGGTGACCCCTACCAAAGGTCACGTGGGTTGGGATGAGCCAGTACAAGATCCGATCCAGGCCATTCAATGACGAACGCCTGCCTTACAGCGGCAGGAGCCTTGCGGCCAACCGGAAAACCGAACCAGAGTGACTGGGATTCAAATCAGAATTTTCGCACGCTGACCGCTGCCGGGGCTGAAGGCCATCCGGAGCCTGAGAACGCTTGAGCCCGGCATGCTAGCACAGATGAGCGGTCATCGACGTCATCGAATTGAGGTGTTGCTGATTTGCGCATTTTTGCGGCGCGAAGTGAACTTGGGATATACGCTTTGCCTCAAATAGGCTGAGAATCGTCGCCGATATCAACCCAAGGAGTTTCCGACATGCGCCTTATCCGACTTTTTGCTTTCGCGGCCCCGCTGGCCCTGCTGCTGCCGCTGAGCGCCAACGCGGCCTGGCCTGCCGGCGTCAAAGCCCAATACATGAACGACTGCACCGCCGCAGCCAGCAAGAGCGTCAATCCGGCCGAAGCCAATAAACATTGCGCTTGCGGTGCCGACGTTCTGGAAAAGAAATTCACCACGCAAGAGATCGCGCAACTGATGGACAAGAACACCCCGCCAAGTGGTGAACTGGGTCAGCGCGCACTGAAAGAAATCTCGGTTTGCCGCGTGCAGAAATAAGCGCTGACGAATGTTTTTTCGGGCGTCCAGCAGGCTGAAAACCGCCAAAAAGACCCCAAAATCGATAATTTACGCAGGTTTTATAGCTTTTTTTACACCCTCTTCACTCGGCTGAAAGCCACTGAAACCGGGGCTTGCAGACATTTCAGAGGTTGAAATCGATGCAATATGAAAGCAAACAGCACGTCCGGGGGGCTACCAAAGCGAACATTTCGACTATGATACTCCGGTGTGCCCAGTTGGCCTGAGCAGCACAGTACTACTGAAAATATATGTTTCTTGGAGATACACCATGTCTAATCGCCAAACCGGCACCGTTAAATGGTTCAACGATGAAAAAGGCTTCGGCTTCATCACTCCTCAAGGTGGCGGTGACGACCTGTTCGTACACTTCAAAGCTATCGAATCCGACGGTTTCAAAAGCCTGAAAGAAGGCCAGACCGTCTCTTTCGTGGCTGAGAAAGGCCAAAAGGGTATGCAAGCTGCACAAGTTCGCCCAGAGTAATTTCCCGGCGCACTAAAAAAACCCCGTCCATGTGACGGGGTTTTTTATACCTGCAACAAAAGCGGTCTGAGATCAGCCGCAGTTGACGCGAGTGACCACCAGGTTGTTGTCGGTGTTCAGATTCAAGCGATCGGAACGGTACTCCAGAGTGATCATGTCGGTTGGCTTGAGGAAGCGGGCGTTTTGCGCGCCAGCCTTGGCACGAGCCTGATCGAGCAGTTCCGGCGAAGCCTTTTTACCGATGGCAAACTCCGCTGCCTTTGCTTCACAGCGGCTATGACCGGCATCGGTCGCCACAGGATCCTTTGCCGACTCGCTGGAGGTTGTGCTGCAACCGGCCAACATGGCAACGGCCATTAGTGCACCCAGAGACGCGAACTTCAAAGGCATGAAGCCTCCTTTTTTCAAATGGTTAAGCTGAGATCGTGCGACCGCCAATTCGGCGTTTGGTTTCACAGCCGGTGCCATCACCCTGCCCCACGATCCGGAAAAACGCCGAGTCTGCCTGAAGTGCGCGCACCGCATCCTCACGCAATCGTCACCGAATATTAACGAAGCTCAATAGACGTCGATGTAATCGTGCGGCGGATTCGGCCAGTTGTCTTTCAGCGCGTTGAAAATCTGCATCACCCAGACTTCATCACTGGCCGCGACCTTGCCAACATACCCCGACCCCTTGGCCCAGGTCTCCAGGCGAAACAGCAGGTCAATATCCTGCCCGCCGGTCACACCGGAAGAAATATAGGCAATTCCACTCTTGGTCACGCGCAGCTGCGTGTGCACATCATCGCTGGCCGACGCCAGCAACTGGCGCACAGCGTCGAGTGTGAGGCCGTCGGGGGTGTTCAAATCGATCTGCACAGCACATTCCTTGGATCAGCCAGAAAAGACCAAGTGTCGCATAGCGACGCGCTCATGCCTAAGTCGCAGTGCCAAACGCCCGACAAAGTGGTTAACTCGGACGCAGACATTCCCGACTTTTCGAGCGCACTCATGAGCACCGTAAGCATCAACGCCGATATCAAGGTTCTTTGGCCTAAAGGGCACAGTTCGTATAGCCCGGGCAGTCCGGAAGAGCTGGCTTTGATCAGTATCGACTTGCTGGTCAAGACGATGGGAACCCAGGGCGCACAAACGTTTATCGCCCAAGTGTTCGAGCGGTACCAGCATGACGACGAGAGCACGCAGGACACCGAGAGAAAATAAAAACCCGCAGGCTGGCACCTGCGGGTCACAGCCTTACTTCAAGCGCTTCAGACGCTCGGTCAGCAGATCGAAGAAGCCTTGAGCATCCCCATTTTCCACCCAGAACGCGTTCTTCGGCGCCTTCAGACCGTCATACCAGTCAACGATGGTCTGGCCAAAAGTCGGACCTTCGCGACTATCCACTACAACGTTGACCGAACGACCGGTGAACAGCTCAGGCTTGAGCAGGTAAGCGATGACGGTAGCGTCATGCACCGGGCCGCCCGGGATGCCGTAATGCTCCATGTCGCCCTTGATGTACTCGTTGAGAATGTCGCCAACGATCTTGCTTGCGTTGTTGTTCAGCGCGGCAATCTGCTTCAGGCGTGCGTCGCTGGTGAGGATCTTGTGGGTCACGTCCAGCGGCAGGTAGGTCAGTTTCACGCCGCTCTTGAGTACCACTTCCGCCGCTTGCGGGTCGGCGAAAAGGTTGAATTCAGCCACCGGGGTGATGTTGCCGCCATTGAAGTGCGCACCGCCCATGATCACCACTTCCTTGATGCCATTGACGATCTCCGGCTCCTGGATCAGCGCCAGCGCCAGATTGGTTTGCGGGCCAAGCATGGCGATGGTGATGCTGTGCGGCTTGGCTTTTTTCAGGGTGTCGATGAGGTAGTTGACCGCATTGCCTTCGGCCAGGCCTTTTTTCGGCTCATGCACGGTGACACCCGACAGGCCTTCCTTGCCATGGATGTTCTCGGCGTAGATCGGCGTACGCATCAGCGGTTTCGGCGCACCGGCATACACCGGAACGTCTTCGCGCCCTGCCCATTCGCGAGCCAGGCGCGCGTTGCGCGATGTCTTGTCGAGGCGCACGTTGCCAGCCACGGTGGTCAGTGCACGAATGTTCAGTTCATCCGGCGAAGCCAGGGCGAACAGCAAAGCGACCACGTCGTCGGCGCCAGGGTCGGTGTCGATGATCAGGTCGATCTTTTCAGCAGCCTGAGCGCCGGTGGCGGTAATAAAAGACAAAAGCAGCAGACTCCGAAGCAATTGGTGGAGTTTTTGAGCATAGCGGTGCATGGCGCATTCCTTGTGCTGATGAAAATGAAAGGGTCGGAACCCGATTAGAACGTTACCCCGGCCACCAGCACGATGTTGCAGTACGGCTGACATTCGCCTGTACGAACAATCGCCCGCGCCTGTCGGCTGAGAACCTTGAATTGCTCATGCGTCAGCAGATCGCGCCGACCGAGGGTGCCCTCTTCCTGCAACTCGTCCAGCGCGACCAGGGCGGTCGGCTGCTTGTCGAGAATTTCGTTGGCCAGCACATGGCTTTCCACCTGCATCTCGCTGAGCACGACTTTCAGGGTACTGACAAAATCCGGAACGCCGTGGGTCAGCGCCAGATCAATCAATTCAACACCCGGTGGCACCGGCAGTCCGGCGTCACCGATGACCACCATGTCACCATGGCCCAGGGAGGCGATCAGCCGCGACAACGCGACGTTGAGCAGAGGAGTCTTTTTCATGCGGGTTTGAACGCCTGTACGTCGGACATGGTTGGAATGGAAGGTTGTGCGCCGGCCCGGGTCACAGACAGCGCTGCCGCGACTTGCCCGTACCGGATCGCCTCGGCCTCGGATTTGCCACTGGCGAGCGCCGCAGCAAAACCGCCGACGAAGGTATCGCCCGCGGCGGTGGTATCGACCGCCTGCACCTTTGGCGCCGGGAAGTGCTCGAAACCTTTGCCATTGGCAAACAGTGAACCTTGCGCACCGAGGGTAATGATGACCTTGCCCGCGCCCATTGCGATCAACTGGTTGGCAGCGCTTTCTGCGCTTTGCAGCGAATCGACCGGCAACCCGCTCAACGCGGATGCTTCACTTTCGTTGGGGATCAGGTAGTCGATGGCGGCAAACCAGTCTGCCGGTAGCGGACGACTGGCCGGCGCCGGATTGAGGATGACCGTTTTGCCCAGCGCACGTGCACGCTTGAGCGCATGCCCAACCGTTGCATCCGGGATCTCAAGCTGGCAGATAATCACGTCGGCCGCTTGCAGCACCGCATCAAAACGGTCGATCACGGCCGGGGTCATTGCACCGTTGGCGCCAGCAACGATCACGATGGCGTTCTGACTGTTGTCATCGACCACGATCAGCGCCACGCCACTGGAATCTTCGACCGTGCTCACCGCCTGACAATCGATTTGCTCGGCCAGCAATGCCTCACGCAATTGCACGCCGTAGTCATCGTTGCCAACACAGCCGACCATTGCCACCCGCGCACCCAGGCGCGCAGCAGCGACTGCCTGATTGGCACCCTTGCCGCCGGACACGGTGGCAAAGGAATGACCGATCAGCGTTTCACCGCCCTTGGGCAGCCGTGGTGCCCGGGTGACCAAATCCATGTTCAGGCTGCCTATTACCACTACATTTGCTGGCATACATCACTACTCGTCAATTCGGTTTCAGCGGTACTCGGTGAATACGCCGGACAGCGGCGCAGTCGATTCGCGCAAGACAATACTCGGGGTCACGATCCGTTGATCGGTGACCAGACTCGGGGTAGCAATCCTTCGCAGCAACACTTCGGCAGCCATCTCGCCTAGCTGCAGGATCGACTGGCCAACAGTGGTCAGCGCCGGGTACACGTAGCGACTCATCTGGATATCGTCGAAACCGATCACCGACAGCTCGCTCGGTACGCGGACATTGCGCTCGGCCGCCGCGCGCAGCACACCGATCCCGATCATGTCGTTACCGGCGAAGATCGCACTCGGCGGATTGCTTTCAAGCAGGATCGCCGCCGCGTTGTAACCGCCAGTGCTGGTGAAATCGCTTTCCAGCATGCGCTCGGCCCGCACCTTGATGCCCGCCTCCTGCAGCGCCCGACAAAAACCCGCCTGACGCATTTGCGCCACGCTGGTGCTCGACGGACCACCGATGGTGGCGATATCGCGATGGCCCAGCTCCAGCAGATGCCGCGTCGCCAGATAAGCGCCATATTCATGGTCGATACGCACCAGGTCGGCGTCGACGCCATCCAGCCCGCGGTCGACGATGACCATCGGCGTTTTCACCCCGGCCAGCCCTTGCGCGAGCCCGATGTCGCCACCGGCGGAGGCGACGATCAGGCCGTCAATGCGCTTCTCCAGCAGCACGCGCAAATAGCTGCGCTGTTTTTCCGGGTTGTCGTCAGAATTGCACAGGATCACGCAGTAGCCGTTACGCTCGCAGTAATCCTCGATGCCCCGTGCCAACTCGGCAAAATACGGGTTGAGGCTGTTGGGCACCAATAAGCCAATGGTCGCAGTGGTCTTGGCTTTCAGCGAACGCGCCACCGCACTCGGCACATAGTCGAGGCTTTTGATGGCCGCCTCGACCTTCAACCGCACTTCCTGGCTGACCGGGCGCGTCTTGTTCACCACGTGAGAAACCGTGGTGTAGGAAATCCCCGCGAGCGCCGCCACATCCTTGATCGTTGCCATCTGTTAGCCCCGTCGACTGGCGCGCTGGCTGCGATAGGTATCGAGCACTACCGCGATGACAATCACCGCGCCGGTGATGATGCGTTTGGTTGGCTCGGTCGCGCCGATCTGCGCCAGACCGGCGGCCAGTACCGAAATGATCAACACACCGAAAAAGGTGCTGATCACCGAACCACGGCCACCCATCAGACTGGTGCCACCGATCACCACGGCGGCGATCACTTGCAATTCGAGACCGGAGCCGGCATTCGGGTCTGCCGCTTCCAGACGGGAAATCTGGAACAGTGCGGCAATCCCGGCCAGCAGCCCCATCAGGCTGAACACCAGAATCTTGTACGGTTTTGGATTGATCCCGGCCAGCCGCACCGCTTCTTCGTTGGTGCCGATACCGATCAGGTAACGACCAAACACGGTGCGGGTCAGCACAGCTTGCGCAATGAATATCACCAGCAAGGCAATGATGAACGACGGCGAAATGCCGAACGCGATCGGGTTCGACAGCCAGGCAAACGAATCACCGATGTACGCGGTGCGCGAACCGGTCATCTGGTACGCCAGGCCACGGGCCATTTCCAGCACACCGAGCGAAACGATGAACGACGGAATGCGCCACGCCACGGTGATCGAACCGGTCACCGTACCCGCCAGTGCCGCTACCGCCATACCGAGCAACGCGGCCGGCAACACGCTCCAGCCCCAGCCGAGAATCGCCACGCTGACTGTCGAAGCGGCAAGTGCCAGCACCGAACCGACCGACAGGTCGATGCCGCCGATGATCAGTACAAAGGTCATGCCCACCGCCAGCACCATCAGATCGGGAATCTGGTTGGCCAGCGTGCTGAAAGTGTCATAGGACAGAAAGTGGCTGCTCATCATCGAGAACAGCGCCACCATCGCCAACAAGGCCCCGGCCAGGCCCAGATAGGTGCCCAGACCGTAGAAATTGCCACTACGTTTGCCGGCGGAAGATGCAGTTTTCATGGGAGATCCCTAGGCGCCGCTTCATTGAGCAACGCATCACGTTTTTGGTAGCCGGCGAACGCGGCGGCAAGCAAATCATCCTGGGTCCAGCTGTCGCGCTCGAAGGTATCGATCAAACGCCCTGCCGACAGCACACCGATCCGGTCGCAGATCAGCATCAGCTCGCGCAGGTCACTGGACACCACCACCAGCGCCTTGCCCTGACGCGTCAACTCGCCCAGCAAGGCGTAGATATCGAACTTGGCACCGACATCGATGCCGCGGGTCGGCTCGTCGAACAACAGCACCGAGCAATCGCGCTCCAGCCAGCGGCCGATCACCACTTTCTGCTGGTTGCCGCCAGACAATTCCGACACCAACTGAGTTGGGCTGGAACTGCGGATGCGCATGGCGTTGATCTGACGCTGCGCCAGGGAAATTTCGTCGCTGGCATTGACGATTCCTGCCCTGGAAATCTCCGGCATGTTGCCCAGGGCGATGTTGGCGCTGATCGACTGACTGAGCAGCAAGCCTTCACCCTTTCGGTCTTCGGTGATCAAGGCAATGCCATGGTTCACCGCATCAACCGGCGAACGCACACTGACCACCTGTGCCGGCGAACCCAGCGCAATCGTGCCGCTGTCGGCCAGATCGGCGCCGAAGATCAGTCGCAGCAATTCGGTGCGCCCTGCCCCGATCAGCCCGGAAATCCCGAAGATCTCGCCGGCACGCACTTCGAAGGATACATCGCGCACCTTGTCGGAGCGGGTCAGGCCCTTGACCGTCAGGGCCGGGGCGCCGATCTTGCGCGGGCCCATGTCGATGTGTTCGCCCAGTTCGCGACCGACCATCAAGGTGACCAGTTGCTCACTGTTGTAGTTGGCCATCGGTTCGACGCAGACCAGATTGCCGTCACGCAGCACGGCAATGCGTTGCGCGACGCGCGCCAGCTCTTCGAGGCGGTGCGAGATATAGATGATGGAGACGCCACGCGCCTGCAAGCGAGTGATCTGCTCGAAGAGCATTTCCACCTCGCGGGCGGTGAGCATCGCAGTCGGTTCATCAAGGATCAGCACATGGCAATCGCCGATCAGGTTGCGTGCGATTTCGACCATCTGTTGATGGCCAATGCCCAGTTCGCCGACCAGGGTGTCCGGGTCAATGGCATCGAGGCCAACCTGCGCCATGGCCTCGATCGCGGCTTTGCGCAATTGCTTGCGACTGATCCAGCCGCCGTTGCTCGGCAGGTTGTCGAGAAACAGGTTTTCCGCCACCGACAGGGTCGGCAGCAGATTGAGTTCTTGCATGACCATGCGCACGCCAAGCTCTTCGGCCTGGGTGCGACTGCCCGGACGGTAGTCCTTGCCCTGGAATTGCATCTGACCGGTGGTGGGCGTAACCAGCCCCCCAATGATCTTCGACAGCGTGCTTTTACCGGCGCCATTCTCACCGGTCAGCGCCAGCACTTCACCGCGCATCAGCGTCAAGTCGATGCCCGTGAGCACCGGTTGCGCATAGGTCTTACCGATACCGCTGACCGAGAGGACAGCGTTCGGGGCGGAAACTGACATAAAAAACTCTCCATGCGCTCGTCCGGACGGACGAGCGCCGTTGTGTCGCCGGAAGACTTACTTAGTGACCAGCTCGACTGGCGTTTCGATCACGCCATTGACGCCGCTGTCGACTTTTTCGCCCTTGAGGATTTTCAGCGCAGTCTCGATACCGAACACGGCCTGCTTGGCAGCGAACTGATCGGCCGTCGCCAGCACACGACCATCCTTGAGCATCGGCTTGATCGCATTGATGTTGTCGTAACCGACCACTTGGACCTTGCCCGCCTTACCGGCAGCGCGCACAGCGGAAACAGCGCCAACGGCCATGCTGTCGTTACCCGCCAGCAGCGCCTTCACATCCGGGTATTCGCTGAGAATCGACGCAGCAACCTTGTTGCCCTTGTCGATCTCCCAGTCACCGGATTGCAAGGAGACAACCTTGATCTGCGCCGCCTCCATCGCATCCTTGAAGCCTGCGGTGCGTTGCTGGGCGTTGGTGGTGGTGGACACGCCTTCGATGATGCCGACCTCGTCACCGGCCTTCAGTTGCTTGGCCAGGTATTCGCCGACCAGACGCGCACCTTTGCGGTTGTCCGGGCCTACGAAAGGCACGCTGATGTTTTTGCTTTTGACGATCTGCGGATCAAGCTGGTTGTCAATGTTGATCACAGTGATGCCGGCATCGACGGCTTTCTTGATCACCGGCACCATGGCTTTGGAATCGGACGGTGCGATAACGAGCGCGTTGACCTTGGCCAGAATCATCTGCTCGACGATACGGGTCTGGCCGGCGGTATCGGTCTCGTCCTTGATGCCGTTGGAGATCAGGTCGAAGTCGGCGGAGTGTTCTTTCTGGTAGGCCTTGGCGCCATCTTCCATGGTCAGGAAGAATTCGTTGGCCAGGGATTTCATGACCAGTGCGACTTTGGGTTTTTCCGGGGACTCGGCGAAAGCCGAAGAGACAGGTAGTGCGGCGGCTGCGGCAGCCAGCATAGCGACAGCAAGAAGACGTCCAGCGAATGGCAGCTTCATGGGTTCACTCCGATCTTATGATTATTGTGAGCAACGCTCGCGCTGGCGTAAGCTTCAGCGCTCTCTTCCGGATAATAGTGCACCGGGGAAGCCGCGCAAACGTTTGCGTAGACCGAACTATGCGAATCCCGCCGACATTTGTCAACAATCAGAAATCGTCGTTGTATTGCGGGGCGCAATCGTCTGATTCACCCCTTACCGCTTAAGCCGTGGTGCTGACCAGGTTGCCGCTGGTGGAATCCTTGGACATTTCCTTGACCAGTGCCGCTGCGACTTCCATCAGCGCGCCGCTAGTTTGCGCGATCTGCCCCTGAACGGACATCACCGCCTGTGACTTGGCCTCGGGCGTCGGATAGCTCGCCGCCTGAGCCGCCGCCAGTTGCTGTTGCTGCTCCTGCAGTTGCTTCTGCAATTCCTGCATGCGCTTGAGCAACATTTTTACGGTCACGCTCAGACTGTCGCCGCTGTCAGCGCTATCCGCCTTGCTGGCTTCTTGCGCGGGACCACCGGTGCGAACTTGATTGCTCGGTTCTTTTTCAACGCCAAGCGCCTCGTCGGCAGCATCTGCTTCCGCCTGGTTCATTGCATTGATTGTCGCTGCGGTTTTACCGCCAATGGTGACTGAGCCGGGATTTGAAAAACCGATCGTCAGTGACATGTGAACTCCCTAAATAAACGTTTCCTTCCACAGCCATCGGCCTGCTGACGGGTTTCTTTAGCGGAAAAACTGAACCGGCAAGCCGTTGCGGTCGCCAGGAGGTGCAGTCCCTTTCGGTGAACCGAACACGAAAGCTTCTTTTGTTCGGAAACCCGGACAAGCCATTCATTCAAGAATCCGCCAACTTACAAAATATTGATATAAATCATCAGGTTAAACATTTCTCTAAAGCAAAGTAGCACTGGTACAGATCCTGCTCCCTAGCCTGCACCCCGGGCATTCAGATCGGCTCGGGGCGCATCTAGATGAACCTGCATCAGCACCGTCTCACTACTAGAGAGAAAAATAATGAAATCTGCTTTCAACACCTTGGTTCCGGGCGCTTTGGCCCTCCTCCTGCTCCTGCCCACTGCCCTTCAGGCAAAAGAAGTCGAAACCCAGACCAAACTCGCCAACGTCGTGGTGCTTGCCACGGGCGGCACCATTGCCGGTGCCGGCGCCAGCGCAGCCAACAGCGCCACCTATCAAGCGGCCAAAGTCGGGATTGAACAACTGATCGCCGGCATCCCCGAACTGAGCAAACTGGCGAACGTGCGTGGCGAACAAGTCATGCAGATCGCTTCGGAAAGCATCACCAACGACAACCTGCTGCAACTGGGTCGCCGCGTATCGGAACTGGCCGACAGCAAAGACGTCGATGGCATCGTCATCACCCACGGCACCGACACTCTGGAAGAAACCGCGTACTTCCTGAACCTGGTGGAAAAAACCGACAAGCCGATCATCGTGGTCGGCTCGATGCGTCCGGGCACCGCCATGTCGGCGGACGGCATGCTCAACCTGTACAACGCCGTCGCCGTCGCCAGCAGCAAAGAAGCGCACGGCAAAGGCGTGCTGGTGACCATGAACGACGAGATCCAGTCCGGTCGCGACGTCAGCAAAATGATCAACATCAAGACCGAGGCGTTCAAAAGCCCTTGGGGCCCGCTGGGCATGGTGGTTGAAGGCAAATCCTACTGGTTCCGCTTGCCGGCCAAGCGTCACACCATGGATTCGGAATTCGACATCAAAAACATCAAGAGCCTGCCTGACGTAGAAATCGCCTACTCCTACGGCAACGTCGACGACACCGCTTACAAGGCTCTGGCCCAGGCCGGCGCCAAAGCGATCATCCATGCCGGTACCGGTAACGGTTCGGTGTCTTCGCGCGTAGTGCCATCCCTGCAAGCCCTGCGTAAAGACGGCGTGCAGATCATCCGCTCGTCCCACGTCAACGCCGGTGGTTTCGTCCTGCGTAACGCCGAACAACCTGACGACAAGTACGACTGGGTGGTCGCTCACGACCTGAACCCGCAAAAGGCCCGCATCCTGGCCATGGTCGCCCTGACCAAAACCAACGACAGCAAAGAACTGCAGCGGATGTTCTGGGAATATTGATTGGCCCTCGCCTGACACTTTCGGGTCGGGCAACCTGCTCACCACTCGCCCGTGCGGCGGGTGGTGCTGCCACTTACGCTGAGCGCGACTTTTTCATACAAAATAATCGACCCGACCTACACCAAAATCGGAAAAGCGCTGTCAGAGGATTTTCTTGAATTTTAAGCAGTTGCGAAAATGCTTACAGTTAAATACTGTATGCACGTACAGCTTAATAAGGATAACCTCGTGGCCACCTCTCCTGATGCTCCTGACGCTTACGAACGCATGGGCATGCGCGTTCAGAAAATCATCAATTCTCCTACCGCACAAAAAGCCAAAGCCGCACTGATCTTCCGCCTGCCGGACGAGCCTGTGGATGCATGGGAGCAACTGCTCGAGGAAATCGACGAGAACGACAACGTCACACTCGCCTATCGCGACGATGGCGGCGTGCAGATTTTTTGGGTTGTGCCGAAGGAAGATTGATTCAATGAGTGTCCGCTGTTTTGCTTTGCTGCTGCTGTTCATCGCTTTTGGCGCCCAGGCTGGCGCGCCCCGCACCTTTACCGAGGCCAAAAAGGCCGCCTGGAAACTCTATGCACCGCAGTCCACCGAGTTTTACTGCGGGTGCAAGTACACCGGCAACAAGGTGGACTTGAAGGCATGCGGTTACGTGCCGCGCAAGAATGCCAAGCGTGCTTCACGCATCGAATGGGAACACATCGTCCCGGCGTGGGAGTTCGGTCACCAGCGTCAATGCTGGCAGTCGGGCGGGCGCAAGAACTGCACCCGCTATGACCCGAGTTACCAGAAAGCCGAAGCCGACCTGCACAACCTGGTGCCGAGCATTGGTGAGGTCAACGGTGACCGCAGCAACTTCAGTTATGGCTGGCTGCCGGTGCAATCCGGGCAGTACGGCTCGTGCCTGACCCAGGTCGACTTCAAGGCCAAGAAGGTCATGCCGCGTCCGTCGATTCGCGGCATGATCGCGCGCACCTATTTCTACATGAGCAAGCAGTACGGCTTGCGCCTGTCGAAACAGGATCGGCAACTGTACGAAGCGTGGGACAAAACTTATCCAGTGCAGGACTGGGAACGTCAACGCAATCAGAGCGTGGCGTGCGTGATGGGACGCGGCAATGAATTTGTCGGCCCGGTAAACCTGAAAGCCTGCGGCTGATTCTTCAGCGCAAAAGAAAAGGCCTCGAACGTGATGTTCGAGGCCTTTTTTGTTTTTAGCTGCCAGCCTTGTTGTAGCGCCAATAGCCCATCAGATTGAGTGACTCGCGGGGGATACCGCACTCCTTGATCAGGTATTTGCGCAGACGCATGACCGCTGCGCTTTCTCCGGCAATCCAGCCATAAAAACCTTCAGGGGCCGTGTTGGCGATCTCCCAGAGTATGTCTTTGTCGATATCGACTTCGGCGAGTTCGGCAGCTTGCCCGACCGATGAATCCTCTGCCGGCAGGAACGCCTGCTGCACTGCCTTTACCATCAGCGCCCCAGCCACTACTTCTGGCGCCTGATCGCGAATCAGCCACTGCACCGACAGCCCAGGCCAATCCGGCACCGGGAGCATGTCTGGTGCGCTGTCCACTTCAAAGTAAGCCTGAGTCTGAGGCGGTTCAGCCATGGCAGTCAACTCGCCAAGAATGCCCATGGCGGCCGGCAATGCCGTGGCATCGGCCACCAGCAAAACCTCCTTGAGCACCTGCGGCGGTTTCCATTCGAACCCTCCGGCGTCCTGCGCGGAAAAACCGCTGTCAGGAGCGAGAATCTGCATCGACGCTCCTGGCTGCGCACGCAGCGCCCAGCGCGACGCGGGACCGGTTTCGCCATGCAGAACAAAGTCGATGTCGACCTCGCCCTGATCCGCGCGCAAATGACGAATGGTGTAAGTGCGCATTGCTGGTCGACGACTCGCGAGCATCGAGCGAAAACGGGCGTACCAGCCCTCTTCCTGCGCAAGATTTGCGGGAGTTCCATCCTCAGCAGGAAAGAACAGCTTGACGCGCTGATCCGGCGCCCAAGTGGCCATGCCACCTATCGAAGGGTCGGCGAGCGTGATCCGCATCATGTGCGGACTCACCAGCGTCTTGCGGTGCAAAACCGCATTGAAGAGTTTGTAGGGAGCGGCGGAGGCCATGCGGAGCTCCTTCGGGAAATCGTGATTGACTCGTATAAGACGAATCGCCCACGATGTCCTTTAGGCCGCTCCGCTGAAAGTGCTGCTTACGGCGCGAGCGGATGCTCGACGAGCACCGACTCGACGTTCTGCTTCTTGGCCTTCACCAATGCCGCATCCACCTCTACCTTGCGCGCTTGCGCGTCGGCCTGGGAGTTGAACGGACCAATCAGGATCCGCGTCTTGCCGCTGCTGTCCTTGATCACGGTCGGCACGAACGCATGTTCGATCAACCAGCCACTCAGATCACTGACAGCCTGAGGTGTTTCGCCGCGTACTTCGAGGTCCCATTGCGGGGCGGACGCCGCCGCAGGTGCGGCCGCGACGGCCGTTTTCGGCTTCTGCACGTCTACACTCTTGCCTTCACCACATCCCGCCAATGCCAGTGCCGCGACCATCCAGACCAATTTGCGCACAACGCTTTCCTCGAAAATCACAAAGCGGCGATCTTAACATTCATAAATACTTCGCGAGGCCCGCAAAATGGGCACAAAACAACGAGATTGATGATTGCAGCCTCTGTATAGTTACGCCCTGGGAATTAATGCCGCATCTGCGCGTCAGAAAGAGGCACCCAAACCGTGAGACTTCGCACTAATCTATACGTACCACCGACCTCTGCACTGTCTGAATCAGGTGCCCTACAAAGCAATCAAGGAGAAGACCATGCTGATACTCACCCGCAAAGTCGGTGAAAGCATAAATATTGGTGATGACATTACGATCACCATCCTCGGCGTAAGCGGTCAGCAAGTCCGTATCGGCATCAACGCCCCGAAAAACGTTGCCGTGCACCGTGAAGAGATCTATCAGCGCATTCAGGCTGGCCTGACCGCCCCGGACAAGCCACAAACTCCCTGAGCCGCATTGCAGTCAGTAGCCAGTCCGTTTGCCTCTGCGTAATGACTGGCTAAAGATTCACGCGCCGTACTGCCATCCGCTCCCCAGTCCACTGGGCACGGCGCCTGACACATCCCTTCTCCGCTTCATTCGCTTCCCTTCCTTTCTCCAGCAGCGCGATACTACCTGCGACTGCCAAGCCTGGCTGTCAGACATTTCCGAGAGGACGCAGGGAATTGCTCCCTGCTAGCCGAACGTCACGCCGCGCGCCATGCCGGTAGCTGCAATCATCATCAGTACCAACAGCAGCGCCTCGACATGGCTGATCCGTGCGAACAGCTTTGCACGTCCGGTATCGAGCGCCTTGCCCCGCGCCAATGCGATCCGCCATTTGACCAGCGTGATCATCGGCGCCAGCTCTGTCAGCAGAATCAGCACGAACAACGTCATCTTCAAATGAAACAGCGGCTGGTGCAGATAATAGTCAGTGCCCTTTTCAAAGCCACCGAAGGCGCGCATGCCACCGGTCACCAGTAGCACCAGCGCAGCAATCCCCCACAGATTATCAGCGAGCAAAACCCGCTTGGCCTCACCGACGCCAGCGGCCAGACGACTGAACGCCGTGCCACGGGTCAACACGGCCCAGAAGCCCAGTGCAAAAGCCAAGAGATGAATCGCGGCGAGAAACCAGTGAACCAGCATCGACGAACTCCTTTGAGAAAGCCCTGGAAAACGCCAGTCAGTAGTAGTCGAAAAAAACCGGTTTCGCCCGCACACGATCGTGGGGTTGGAAAGCTTCGCACTGGAAGCCGGGAGACAAAAAGCGCAATTCACCAAATCGCAGGCAAAAAAAATCCCAAGCAGCTGATGGAAGCTTGGGATTTAAAAATGCATAAACCGTGGTGGTGAACGCGGGGCAGATGTTACTGAACTTCACGATCAGCAACAACATTTTTTTGATAACCGGTCGGTTAAAAATACCGGTAACCCGTTCAATATCCACACTTTTTCGACGGATCCAAAAAAAGAACAGAACGCAATATCAACAGATCGTGTTATTTCGAAACACGCTAAGCGCTTGGGTAACGGAACAGATGCAGTGTCGAGAGGTGCGCTGAGGTGGGGGTTTTGAAAAAACTTTGCAAAAGTTTTGCAAATCGCAGACAACAAAAAAGGGCCCACCTTTCGGTGGGCCCTTCTAGACCGCCCAGCAGAGCGGATTTTGTTTGGTAGGCGCGATTGGACTCGAACCAACGACCCCCACCATGTCAAGGTGGTGCTCTAACCAACTGAGCTACGTGCCTGCTGTGAGGCGGCAT